>Ga0247779_1000001_pt1:455000-1274058 | contig 1274058 bp, 1069 predicted proteins | sample UWRJL221509R5_FD_179925 | JGI IMG/M metagenome (GOLD analysis project Ga0247779, IMG submission 179925) | Plant litter microbial communities from Arlington Agricultural Research Station in Wisconsin, United States - UWRJ-L221-509R-5 | ecosystem: Environmental > Terrestrial >...
GCGAACCGTTTATTTCAAATCGGGACGCAAAGATAAGCAGTTGCACTTCGCCGCCAAATCTTTTTTGAATTATTTATTTTAGCAAATCAGAAAATGTAGCACCAGCAAGGGTTTCAGCAAAATAAAAAAATCCTGCCGCCGCTGCACTACCTAACAGGGGAGTTTAGCTTTTGTTAACATACTCACAACGTATCAATACGTAAGACACTAACAGGGAAGTATACCTGATAAAGAAAAAGCCCATGCCCCGGAGTAGAAAAATCAGCCAGCTGATTGTCCCTCTTATAAAGAACGCCTTCGAAATCCTCCACACTGAGCTTGCCCCTGCCCACCTGCAACATAGTCCCCACCAAACCACGCACCATCCCACGCAAAAAACGATTCGCCTTTACATGATATACCAGACATCCGCCCTCCTCACTCCAATAGCTTTCATAGATAGTACAAAGAAAGGTCTTCACCTGGCTGTTCCGCTTCGCAAAACTGGTAAAATCCTGAAACCGGCCGATAAGATCGGCAGCCCCCTTCATCTTCCCCATATCCAACGTATACGGAAAGAAATAAGCCCGGTCAACCAAAAAAGGATCCTTCTCCCTGTATACATAATACCGATACTCCCGACTAGTCGCATCAAACCTGCAATGCGCATCATCAGCCACCCGATAAATCCCCCTCAAAGCAATGTCAGGAGGAAGGATCGCATTGATGTTATACAATACTCTATTTTCGATAATCCCTTCATAATCAAAGTGAAAAAAGTTCTGATTGGCATGGACACCCCCATCGGTCCGGGAAGAGCCGGTCAACGCGATCGAAGTCCGAAAAAAGACAGCCAGCGCCTTCTCTACCTCCTTCTGAATAGATGCAGCATTGTCCTGGATCTGAAATCCACTGTAATTAGTGCCTTTATAAGCAAGTTCCAGGAAGTATCTGGGCATGATAGATATTATTGATGCTCCGTCATAACACGGAATTTACTGCTATAGACCGGATCGGCCAGGAGACTCGAAAGCTCACGAAACTGGTCGTCAGAGCAGAAAGGATAAGCCGCCTCAAAGAAACGGAACTTAGCCGCATCTGTAGTAAAAACTTCACTCAGCGCCCGTATCTGGCGGGTGGAAAAACAACGGGTCTTAAATACCTTCCGGGCAGCCAGGATCCGATCCTCATCCTTCGTTCCCTCCAATAACTTCACCCTCAGCTTGTCAACATCATAGTCCGTGGCATAGTTGTGGCAGTCGGAGTTGACAAAAGGAAGCGATGACCTGGTAACCGCCGGTTTACGGGGGGTGTCCACAGGACGGGGCCGCAAGACTTCGCTTGCCGGCATACCCCCGGCCGGACGGGTAGAGATGCCCTGTCCAACTATTGGACTGTCCGGGTTAGGCCCATGCCCCCGGGGAACCCCTAACCTGCTCGTGTCAGCCGCACGCGTCGGCTTTTGCCCCCCTTTTACTACAGCCGGCGTGTCAACGGGGATAAATAGGATGACCGTGTCCGCCTTTTTACCGGTCGTGTGGTCCGCATAAGCCAGCCGGACCGACCGCGCCAGTTTCCGCTCACTCAGTTTTACTACCTGCGCCCGATAAATAGGTTTGACAAATGCTGGATTGTCAGATCTTGGATTACCCGCTAACCCGGTTACAGCATTGACAGCCACTGTCGTATCCGGATTGCCCGCTGGAGGAACTGAAGTCACTGCTGGGTTGGAGACAAGGCCCCCACCGGGATTTGCAGCCGAAGAGTCACCGGGTCTTGCCAAAGAATCAGCAGGTTTCATTGCCATAGAACCGATAAGACCCCTGTTTACCGAATCCGGAACAGCCCCCGATACCCCGGCTGCAGAGTCCGCCAAAGGCGCCTTCACCGCAACAGCACTGTCCATAAGCACCTGCTCCATAGCATACGTATTATACAAAACAGAAGTATCATGTACCACTCCAGCCATCAGACGGGAAAAAGCATCGTCCTTCTTGATACCGGCAGGCCGAACCTCCTCTCCCCTACCCAATTGCGGTTCAGGTGTTCGTACCTCCCCTGTCTGTCCATCATATAAGCTCACCTCCCTTTCACCCTGATCTTTTAACCCGAACTCCTGATCTTTTCGATGGATATTCAGCGTGTAACGCTGTTCCAGGGTAGGCTGCCCGGGTAGACCAATAGTGAGATCGTAAGTGCTGTCTTTTAATTGCGAAAGAATAAGATGCCCCCCGGGAGAACTGCTGTAAACCTGTCCGCCCAGACGAACATAAAAAGGTAATCTGTTGTCGGCCTGAATTAACACAAAGTAGTCCTGTGCGTAGTTGCTGCCCGCCATCAAAATCAAAACGATTACCAAACCGAACTTTGACATACTGCAAATTAAGGAAAACTCTAGTGAACAGATTAAGCGGAGGATACATTTATTGATTAGTTGCCATACAATATACTCCAAACCGCTGGCAGACCGGATAAAGCTGCGTAAAACTACCTTTTATACAAATTTGTCTTTCGTTAACGGGGTCAACTATTATCTTTATTCCCTGAAAAATAATAATATGAATGTGATTCAGTCAAAATTTACACTATCTGTTCAAAGGCCGGCGCTTCGAAAACGCGGCAAAGCCCTGTTATTGTTATCGGGATTGTTTTCCTGCGCGCTAATTTTGCACGCCCAGGAACAACAAGCCGGGGACGAAGCCTGGAAAAAAGAGTACCGTGCTACGGCCACAAAGTACAACGACCTGATTAACACAAAATTAGAAGTAAAATTCGACTACGATAAGTCCTATATGTATGGCAAGGAATGGGTAACGATCAAACCCCATTTTTATCCTACCGACTCACTTTCACTGGATGCCAAAGGAATGGATCTGCATACGGTAGCCATCGTCAAAGACGGGAAAAATGTTCCGCTCAAATACGATTATGACGGAATGATCCTTCGGATACACCTGGACAGGACCTATAAATATACAGAGAAATATACCGTATATATCGATTATACCTCCAAACCCAATGAGCTGAAAGTTCATGCAGGCAGCGCAGCCATTACAGATGCAAAGGGGCTTTACTTTATTAACCCAAAAGGAGAAGACAAGGATAAGCCAACACAGATCTGGACACAGGGCGAAACAGAAGCCAATTCGGCATGGTTCCCGACAATCGATAAACCCAACCAGAAGACAACGGAAGAAATCACCATGACCGTGCCGGCAAAATATGTAACCCTGTCCAACGGCCTGCTGATAAGCCAAAAAGTGAATGGGGATGGCACAAGAACGGACCATTGGAAAATGGACCTTCCTCACGCTCCCTACCTTTTCTTCATGGGCGTAGGAGATTTTGCCATTGTAAAAGATTCCTATAAAGGCAAAGAAGTTAGCTATTATGTCGAAAAAGAATATGCTCCGGTTGCACGTCGCATCTTCGGACACACACCGGAGATGATCGCCTTTTATTCCCGCATCACCGGCATTGACTTCCCCTGGCAAAAATACTCGCAAATAGTTGGTCGGGATTACGTCAGCGGAGCCATGGAAAATACAACCAGTACCTTACATGGCGACGCCGCACAACAGGACGCCCGCCAATTGTCAGATGGCAATGATTGGGAAGACGTAATAGCACACGAGCTGTTTCATCAATGGTTCGGAGATCTCGTGACTACCGAAAGCTGGAGTAATATTACAGTGAATGAATCCTTTGCTGATTATAGCGAGACTTTATGGAACGAATACAAATACGGAAAGGATGCAGGGGACGCAGTTAATTACGCAGGCATCCAGAGCTATCTGCAACAACCGGAAAGCGCCGGGAAGAACCTGGTTCGCTTCTACTATGCCGATAAAGAAGATGTGTTCGACCAGGTAAGTTACCCCAAAGGCGGCCGTATCCTGAATATGTTACGTTATTATGTCGGAGACAGCGCTTTTTTCAAGTCATTAAACCTCTATTTGACAACCAATAAGTTCAAGTCAGCCGAAGCACAAAATCTAAGATTGGCCTTCGAAGAAGTGACAGGAGAGGATCTCAACTGGTACTGGAACCAATGGTATTACGGGAGCGGCCATCCAAAGTTGACCATCGATTATGTTTATGACGATGCTGCAAAAAAAGTTCAGGTTATCGTAAACCAGACCCAGGAGACAGGAAAGCTTTTCCGCCTGCCGATTGCTATCGACCTGTATAATGGAGCTGTAAAAGCACGTCATAAGGTATTGATCGGGAATAAAACAGATACCTTCACCTTGGATTACAACGGAAGCCGGCCCGACCTGGTCAATGTAGACGGAGAGAAAATCCTGCTTTGCGAGAAGAAAGATAATAAGACGCTGGAAAATTACCTGCATCAATATAAATATGCAGGAGGTTATGTAGACAGACGCGAAGCTGTTGAGTTCTGCAGCAAACACCAGGATGATCCCAAAGCAGTGGACCTGATGAAGATCGCGCTTAAAGATAAATACTATCGCATCCGCACCTATGCACTGGGAAAGCTCGATCTGAAAAAAGAAACGATCAAAACAACTTTCGAGCCGCTCATCGCAGACATCGCAGAACATGATGACAGCCGGATCGTCAAAGCCAAGGCCATCGATATCCTGGGCAATTTTGAAAATCCCGCATACAAGAACTTATTCCTGAAGGCGACATCTGATTCATCCTATTCAGTAGCAGGCAATGCACTGGAAGCTTTGTCCGGGCTCGACAGCGCCCAGGCCCTTGCGCTGGCCAAGAAGATGCAGCAGTCGCCAGCTAAAGGTGAACTTTCTGCAGCTATCTCGGCTGTAATGATCAAAGCAGGCGGAGAAAGCGATTTCGACGCGATTGCCAACAACTTTGAGAAAATGCCGACCAGCCAGAATAAGTTTGAGATGGTAATGCCTTTTACCAACATGCTGACAAAAGTGAAAAATACCGAAAAACTCAAACACGGCGTTGATCTGCTGATACAGTTCAAAGAAGCAATACCACAGGCCTATCGGAAACAAACAGACCCTTATTTCGATAATGCATTGAATGGAGTAGCTGCCCAGAAGCAAGCCGGAGGAATGCAGGATCAGGCTGACTATATCAAATCAAAAGTGAGTGGAAGTAAAAAAGGATTCTAATAAAAAAATCCCCCGCCGACGCGGGGGATTTTTTTTATATCTTTTTACCAGCTGCCGCCTGCACCACCGCCGCCACTATCTCCCCCGCCAAAACCGCCAAATCCCCCACCACCGCTGTCACCACCGGACCAACCTCCTCCTCCTCCGCCACCACTGTCGCTAAAGCCACGACCAACCATCGTTCCAATCATAAAAGGCAGAATACCGCTCCCGCGATAAAGACCACCTCCTCCGCCACCCCCGCCACGATTACGGCTGATGAAGACAATGATCAGGATAAATACAAACACAAAAAAGCCAATAACATTACCGCCACCACCCCGGCCATGCTTTCCTCTTTTTGCATACCCCGCCGGAGCCTTATACTCTCCCGCCGCTGCCTTTATCAACGCATCAGCTGCAAAATTAAAGCCCCGGTAATAGTTGTCCTGATCAGTACCCTTGAAATTTGGAACGATCTCATTATCTATAATGGCTTTCGCCGTAATATCCGGAATGGCACCTTCCAGGCCAAGACCAGTTTGTATATAGACTTTACGACCGTGTATATCAGCCAGGACCAGGACTCCGTTGTTAGTTTTCGTATTACCAATGCCCCAGGTCCTGAATATTTTCAGCGCATAGTCCTCAATGGCGTTGTCGCCGATGTCCGGAACAGTGACAATAGCGATCTGCACAGAGGTGCTGTCGTCATAGTCATCCAGCTTGCGCTCAAGAGCAGCCACCTGGTCTCCGGTCATAACATGTGCAAAGTCGTTGACCAGCCGGGGCGGATTCGGCCTGGCCGGTACATCCTGCGCCCGAAGTAAAGTCGCCGGCAACAGAAAAAAGAGGACCAGTATAAAAAAGAATTTGTTCATTGCTTTATTTTCCAAATACAATATCGTCGGGCAATTCATTTTCATCGTTTTCACGGTCATAAGGAAAATGCTGGTGTAAAGCTTCTCCGATTCCAGCCACCACCCCGGCAATCCCACCGGCATAGTCGGACCTGTTGAAATGGGAAAGAATAGTTCGTACCTGCTGCGACCAAAAGGCTTGTCCGACTTTCTCATGGATGCCTTTGTCACCAAACAAGGCCAGTTGACGGTCACGCAACGCCACATAAACAAGTACTCCGTTACGGGCAACCGTCTTATCCATCTTCAATGCAGTAAATAGTTCCGTTGCCCTGTCCAATGGGTCTACAAAACGGCAGCGACTTTCCACAAACACCCGGATCTCACCACTGGTACGTTGCTCAGCCGCCTGTATGGCAGCTACTACCTGCTTTTGCTCGGCCGGATTGAGTAAAGGCCTGCGGGAAAAAAATGGAATAAACATGATTACTCGGGGAGGATAAAGACGGCGGCCGACTCTTTAACTGAAGTCGGCCGCCGGGTAATTATTTGATGTCGAAATGTATCTCGGGGGCGTTTTCACTACCGGGATCCGACTTATAGTAAGGCTTCTCATGGTAGCCAAAGATGCCGGCGAAGATATTATTCGGGAACCGTTTGACCTTCAGGTTATATTCCTGGACAGCAGCATTGAAATCACGACGGGCAACATTGATCCTGTTCTCGGTACCTTCTATTTGCGTCTGAAAGTCCTTGAATTGCTGCGTCGTCTTTAGGTCCGGGTAGCTTTCAGCTACGGCCATCAGGCGGCTGAAGGAACTCTGCAACTGACCCTGCGCCTGCTGATAACGCGTAAGGGAAGCGGAGTCATTAATATCCACCTGGATCTTTGTTGCATTCGCACGTGCATTAATAACTTCCTTCAGGGTAGACTTTTCAAAATTAGCAGAACCCTCGATGACCTTGATAACACTATTATACAGATCTGTCCGGCGCTGATAATTGGTTTCAACATTACTCCAGGCCGTCTTGACATTTTGATCCACCTGTATCAGGCCATTGTAGCTGTTACAGCCGCAACCTCCCAGGAACAGGATAAGAATTCCTATAACAATCAAGGTCAATTTACTCGTACTCATTATTTTAGATTTTAGGTTAACGGGGTAAAATTAACATTTTTGGACTCCCGGAAAACTAATTTTAGGCCGATAGGCCCTGTTTGTCATTTAATATGGGCAAAACCGTCGGCCAGCTGCCTGATCCTGCCGGTAGGCAGCCTTTCATTTCCGGCAGCTATAACTATCCGGTACCGAAAAGTAACCGATTGACCTTTTTCCAGCCGGTAGCCAAAGGTTTGTTTGCCATTACTGAATATTTTCTGCCCCAGGGGGTTAGCTGCAAAAAGTCCATACCCCCGCGCATGCCAGTAAGTGGGATAACCAGGATTGCCAGGATGATCAATAAGGACAACACTCAGCGTATCATTTTGCTTTTTACCATAAAGCATACACCAGGTGCCCCGGGTACCCCATGCGCTGTCCCCTTTTTTCCCTTCACTGGTGAGGTAAGTACCATTGATGTCTGGAGTATTGCCGGCAGCCACCTTTGTGATATTGCCTTTGTCGTCGACAAATTCACCCGGCGTACCGGAGGGTATTTGCAGCTCTTTGGTGACACGAAGACCCAGCATACCGTCCTTGGCATCGGGGAAGTTGACGTCGATGTTGGCCCGAAGTGTCGTGTAGCGATCTATAACGCGTTCCGCACGGGTAGCGCTAAAGATATAAGTAGTCACCTCCGTCAGAAGGACATTTTGCTTCTGATCTGTCCAGCGAGCTGAATATTTAAGGGTGCCCTTGCCCGCCTGAAGGATACTGTCGGTTCGGATCCACCCATACTGACTTTTTTTACTGGCCGCAATAGCATATGAATTATTCCAAAAGTCGAGACCGTTGACATTCTCATAGTCAAACCAGAGGCCAAGATGATGAGGATGATCGACAGGCTCTCCCGGACGGGGAGCTACCGGAAAGCCGCGGGTAATGAGCTGGCCGTCGGGAGCATAGATGGGATATAAAACTGGCTTTTCCAGGGTATCAGGATAAATGAACGTAGTGAAAGGCGCGCCATCAACGGTAATGGTCACAGTGCGATGATCACGGTCAGCAGTGACGCCGATGGGTAGAGCCTGCGGAAAAGCCCGAAGGGAAGTTAATAGTATCAGGGCAATCGAAACCGTCCGGCAACGTTTGCGTAAATAATAAGGTCTGGAAGAGATCATATAACATGCATTTTCGTAGTAAGATAGCCTAAATTAGTACATTTATCTATCATAAACACTTGCATATGACAACAACCCGCAGAGATTTTATCCGCAAAAGTTCCATGGCCGGCATGGCCACTTATATGGGCTCATTAGGCCTTAGCGCCAGTAGTTATCGAAGGATCATTGGTGCTAACGACCGGGTGCGTGTAGGAGTGGTAGGGTTTTCCGATCGTCACCGGAATGACCATATTCCGGCTTTTTTAAAGTCCAACCAGGAGATGAACTTTGATATTATCGCGGTGTCGGACATTTGGAAAAAAAGACGCGAAGAAGGAAAGGATTTCCTGGCGCAGCGTTTTGGCCATTCCATTCAGGCTTGTGCCAACAATGACGAATTGTATAATATAAAAGAGGTCGATGCAGTAATGATCAGCACGGCCGACTTTCAGCATGCCTGGCACACGATCGAAGCCGTGAAAGCAGGCCGCGACACCTATACGGAAAAACCACTCGCGGAAACAATGGAAGATGCACGCGCAGTCCTGAAGGCAGTAAAAGATTCGGGGAAGATCGTCCAGATAGGTTCTCAACGTCGCAGCGGAGCTAACTATCAGGCAGCTGCGGAATTTATCCAGTCCGGGAAATTCGGACCGATAGTGATGGTGGAGCTGACCTGGAACGTGAATCAACCCGGACGCTGGCGCCGGCCTGCGCTCGTAGCCCAGATGCGGGAGGAAGATACGGACTGGAAAAGATTCCTGATCAACCGGCCCCATGAACCGTTCGACGCCCGCAAACATCTTGAATTCCGGCTCTTCTGGCCCTATTCTTCCGGTCTCCCCGGACAATGGATGAGCCATCAGATAGATACAGTACACTGGTTTTCAAATTTACCACACCCGCGCTCGGTCTCTGCGAATGGCGGCATTTACGTATGGAAAGATGGCCGCAAAAATGCAGATACGATGACAGCAGTGTTCGACTATGGCCCCCTGGACGACCATTCCACCGGGTTCCAGGTAACCTTTACTTCTCGCCAGACCAATTCCGCGGGAGAAACAAAAGAGATTTATTATTCGAATGGTGGAACGTTAAATTTGGATACTAACAAAATCTCTCCTGCTGGCGGGTTGACAGAAAAATATGCAGATGCAATGGGAATGCATGCGAATCAATTGCCGGAAATTTCGCTGAAAGAGCTGGGAGAAAAGATCTCTACAGATGCAAGTACAGGCGGAGATCCGCTGACTACATCACACGTTCGCAACTGGATGGAATGCGTCCGAAGCAGAAAACAGCCGCACGCACCGATCGAAGCAGGATACAACCATTCAATTGCAGTGATCATGGCGAATGCAGCATACAGAACGGGAGAAAAAGTCACCTTCGACGAGAAAACACAGGAAGTAATGGCCGGAGGTAAGATCTTTAAATACTAAACGCATTGATGAAAGCCCTGGTAATTACAGACAGGAACACACCTCTCATAGTTCAGGAACTGGCCGACCTGGAAGCCGGACCAGGAGAAGCCATTGTCAGAGTCTATGCGGCTTCCCTGAATCATAGGGATGTCTGGATCCAAAAAGGGCAGTATGCAGGCCTGAAGTATCCGATTGTCCCCGGATCAGATGGGGCGGGAGTCGTAGTGGAAACCGGTCAGGACGAAAATGCGGCAACCCGGAGCAATTGGGTTGGCAAGGAAGTCATCATCAACCCCTCTCTGTTATGGGGCCAATCCTCCGCCTTTCAGGACCCGAAATCCTTTCGTATTCTCGGTCTGCCGGATAACGGGACTTTGGCCCAATATGTAAAGGTGCCGGTAGGCAATTTGGTTGATAAACCCGCCTTTTTGTCTTTTGAGGAGGCAGCAGCATTGCCGCTGGCAGGTCTTACAGCCTACAGAGCTTCAATGACCAGGGCACAGGTGCAGGCAGGAGAGAAAGTATTGATTACTGGCATCGGCGGGGGAGTTGCCTTGTTTGCTTTTCAATTCGCACTGGCAGCAGGAGCACTGATCTATGTTACTTCGGGCAGTGATGAGAAGCTCGATAAGGCGATGGCAATGGGCGCTACGGGAGCTGTCAATTATAACAATGCCGATTGGGTCCATACACTACGTGAACAGGCCGGAGGTTTTGACGTAACAATAGACGGTGCAGGAGGAGACGGGATAAATGATCTGCTCGACCTGGCCAATCCGGGTGGCAGAGTCGTGCTGTATGGCGCCACGAGGGGGAACCCCTCGAACCTGGTGGCCCGTCGTATTTTTTGGAAACAGCTGAATATACTAGGATCGACCATGGGAAGCCCGGGTGATTTTGAGGCGATGGCTGAATTCGTAAGAAAGTATACCCTTCGGCCAGTGGTAGACAGGGTCTTCGGATTTGAGGAAGGAGAGGCCGCCTTCCGCTGGATGGAAGGAGAAAAACAGTTCGGAAAGATTGTAATAAAAATATAGCCCGATGGGTCAAATGACCATCGGGCTATATTCTGAATAATATGATCGGCTATGCTTTCACAGCAGCGATACCGGGTAATTCTTTCCCCTCGAAATATTCGAGTAACGCGCCACCACCAGTGGAAACATAACTAACTTTTTCAGCATATCCGAACTGGTTGACAGCCGCCACAGAGTCTCCACCGCCTACAAGAGAGAAGGCTCCTTTTTGAGTAGCTTCTGCAACCGCCTTTGCAATGGCTTTTGTACCGTGCTGGAACTTGGCCATTTCAAAGACACCCATTGGCCCATTCCAGAGAATTGTCTTCGACATGTGTATTACGTTGGTAAACTGGTCGCAGGCATTCTCGCCGATGTCCAGCCCCATCCAGCCATCAGGGATATTGTTGCTGGGGGCCGTAGAATCATTGGCATTGGCATCAAATTTATCAGCAATGGTAGAATCAGAAGGAAGATGTATACGAACACCCTTTGCTTCAGCTTTTTTCAGCAGCTCACGGGCCGTATCAAGACGATCGTCTTCGCAAAGAGAATTGCCGATCTTTCCACCTTCAGCTTTTATAAAGGTATAAGCCATACCGCCACCGATGATGATATCGGTAGCCCGTTCAAGCAGGTTTTCGATAATGAGTATCTTATCGGAGACTTTTGCACCGCCGATGATGGCAGTAAAGGGCTTTTGTGACTGGTGTAATACTTTCTCCGCACTGTTGACTTCATTTTCCATCAACAATCCGAACATCCTTTTCTCTTTTGGGAAAAATTGGGCAATGACAGCAGTGGAGGCATGTGCACGATGAGCAGTGCCAAATGCATCATTGACGTATACGTCGCCCAGCTTAGCCAGCTTTTCGGCAAAGCCCTTGTCACCCTTTTCTTCTTCCTTATAAAAACGCAGATTTTCCAACAGCAGCACTTCCCCTGGACGCAGCATTTTTGCGGTAAGGAAAGCCTGTTCGCCAATACAGTCATTGGCAAAAAGGACAGGGACCTTAGCCTGGCCGGGAGTATTCAACAGCTCCTGCAGATGAGGAACCAGGTGTTTTAGCGAATATTTCTCCGTAGGACCATCTTTTGGCCGCCCAAGGTGGCTCATCAGGATGACGCTGCCGCCATCGGCGAGGATCTTTTTAACGGTGGGAATGGCTGCCCGCATGCGGGTATCGTCAGTAATCTCATACTTATCGTTGAGCGGAACGTTGAAATCCACCCGGATAAGGGCTTTTTCATTAGCAAAGCTGTGCTGGCTGAATTGGCTCATAGAAATGGTATAAAAAGGACCGGTCTGTCAATTGACAGACCGGGGGCTTATAAATGCAATCTTATTTGGAGATCAATTTGGCAAAATAGTGCAGGCTGCGAACGAGCTGGCTTACATAGCTCATTTCGTTGTCATACCAGCTGACAGTCTTGACCAGCTGCTGGTCACCATTCGAGATGACACGGGTTTGAGTAGCATCGTACAGCGAGCCATAACGAATGCCGATGATGTCGCTGCTTACGATCTCGTCTTCAGTATAACCAAAGCTTTCGTTGGCAGCAGCTTTCATAGCAGCATTGACTTCTTCAACGGTAACTTTCGCCTTCAGAACAGTAACCAACTCGGTGAGGGAACCTGTGAGGGTCGGAACACGTTGAGCACCACCATCCAGTTTACCTTTCAGACTCGGTAATACAAGACCAATGGCCTTGGCTGCACCAGTGCTGTTGGGTACAATGTTTACGGCTGCGGCGCGTGCCCGGCGAAGATCGCCTTTGGGATGCGGAGCATCCTGCGTATTCTGGTCATTGGTATAGGCGTGGATAGTCGTCATGAGACCAGTCACAATGCCATACTTCTCTTCCAGGACCTGGGCCATCGGGGCCAGACAGTTGGTGGTACAGGATGCACAGCTGATGATTGTTTCAGTGCCATCCAGGATATTATGGTTAACGTTGAATACGATCGTTTTGAGGTCGCCGGTAGCAGGAGCCGAGATAACAACACGTTTTGCACCTGCCGTGAGATGAGCAGCGGCCTTGTCCTTATCAGTGAAAAAACCAGTACACTCCAGAACAACATCTACGTCATGTTGCTTCCATGGAATTTCGGCAGGACTCTTCTGGGCGTATATCTTTACCTCTTTGCCATTGACGACAATTGAGTTTTCAGTAGATGTGACATTTTCCTCGAAACGGCCCTGTGCGCTGTCATACTTCAGCAGGTGAGCCAACACCTTGGGACTGGTCAGGTCATTAATCGCCACTACTTCGATCCCCTCCAAACCGTGAATCTGGCGGAAAGCCAAACGCCCGATACGGCCAAATCCATTGATAGCAACTTTAACTGTGCTCATAACGAATGTTTTGAATTTTAAATTTTGAGGAAGCGAAGTTACAATATTGCGGGCGTTCGATTATGTAAATTTTTGGATATCAATTCAAAACAACGTCTAATTTTCTTAAATCCAGAGGGTTGGCCAGGCCGAATTTCGGTTGGAGATAATAGGAACCCAACACCCCGGGTCATGCTAAATATTGCTAACGCGATAGAGAAAGACCCAAAACACAGTCCCCAAAGGGTTTCAGCGTAAACGATAAAAAATTGAGAACGAAGGATGTAAAAAAATTTGGCAGATTTTCATCTTGCCTATATCTTTGCACTCCTTTCGCGGAAAACCGGGAAAGACAGCTCTAAAAAATGGCGCGTTGGTCAATCGGTTAAGACGCCTCCCTTTCACGGAGGAATGAGGGGTTCGATTCCCCTACGCGCTACAAAAACGCTCTGAAATTCAGGGCGTTTTTCTTTTTCAACAACCTACCCCAAATACCCGCTGCCCCGCGAATAGCCCCCTTTACCATCCCAAATCACATTCCTGTTCAAAAATAGCCGCGGGCTCGTCTGAAAACGGTGCATGATCACGCACGAGGACCAGTTCATCCTCCTTTATTTGTCGTATCTCAAATTCCACCCTTTTATCAAATATTATCGTTTTGAGACGCAAACAGGTCAGACATATCTTTTGACTGGGAAGACCGGCCTTTCGAGTCCCGGTGCAGGATGTTTATCAGCCTGCTGAACAGCTGAGCCGTTGCAAGGGCATCCCCAAGCGCCGTATGACGTCCCGATACTGTTATTCCAAAATAATCAAAGGCGTCCTGGGAAGCAGTGAGCTTTCTTTTTATTTTGCCCGTCAGATACAAATAAAAAAGAATGGATGACGTATCTACAAAGCGATGGGAAAACCGCTGCTGAAAATTATAGCCATTTCGGGTAAGAAACGTATTCAGGAAGTTTACATCAAAATTGATGTTATGACCACCCAATATTATTTTTTCATCCCTGGAAAAATGAATATCCAGGAACTGATCAAATTGCTGCAATGCCAGGACAGGTGACAAAGCCTTCTTTTTGTGTTCATTGAGGTTAACCCTATTGATCTCCAACGCCTTTTCCGTTACGTTGAGCACACCATCATTCACAAGTATTTCTGCCGACGCCCTGACCCCCAGCTCTTTCCATACGACAAGACCAAGGGACAGCAAGCTATGGCTTGCTGGATCGATGCCCCCCGTCTCTGTATCGATAAAAAGTATCTTATCAGCTTTCATTCAGTTTCTTCTTATTCAAAAAATAAAACAACGACATCAATCGCTCGTCTCCATAGAGTGTCCAGTATCTTTTAAATTTCACATGAAAGGTAAACCATAAAATAGCCGGTGAAATAAGGATAAGAGTAGAAATTTCATGGGATGCGGGAGCAATAAAAATACCGGCAACCTCAAAAAAATAGATATAATAAAGTGTTGTAAAAAGGAAGATCAGCGACAGCGATCTGTACAAATTATACTTTGCCAGGAAAAAGGGACCGAGGGTCTTTATGTTTTCCTGGTTGCTGATGACACCTGAGATCTTTGTGATCGAACGATCGTCATCCGGGTAGTCAATGGATAGACGGGTGTTCAGTCTGTCCAGACAATTTTGTTTTAAGACCGCATCGTTTATGAAATGATGAGGAGGACTGAAAGTAAAGATATATTCGATCAGGGTCCTGAATGGCTTGAAAAGCTCTTTAAGCTGCCGGTATGTGCCCGATGAAGGCTGACGAAAGATCCGGTTCCTGAGCCCGGTATAAAGCCTGATCACCGGTTTATTCAGACCTTCATCGAAGATGGCTGTCAGGAATTCGTATTTCAATCTTGAAAACACCTTCACGGTATGCCCCACCAGATAAGCCAGGATCGAGGCAATCGTCAATGCCGACTTAGGATAGGCCGTCCAATATATTTTTAAAATGTTCGAGATCGTTTTCAACGCGGATAATATCACCGACTTGTCTACAGCTCCGGGCGGCACGTTGGCCATGTCCACAAACAAACACGGCGATAGGAGGATCAATAAAAAAATAGCCCCGGGCAATATCAGGCCCAGTATGTCAAAAAGAAAGTTTTCCAGTTTGGAGAAGAAATCATTCATCCGCCGGTAGATTTAATGGTCCGGCTAGAAAAATACAGAATCTTCAAACACGCCGGTCCGGCAAGCATTCTGAACTTTTGCACTAACTATTAACTTCCCGTCCTCTGCATCGACACAAATAATTGATTACCAATATAAACTATTCCATTTTCAGACTTTTTACCGGATTGGCAATAGCCGCCTTGACCGCCTGGAAGCTGATCGTCAGCAAGGCGATCATAACAGCTGCCAGGGCCGCAATTATAAATACAAGGGGTCCGATGCTTATCCGGTATTCATATTTCAGCAACCAGTCCTGGAGAAAATACCAGGCGATAGGAGAAGCAATGACACAGCTTATCAGAACGAGAACGACAAAATCTTTTGAAAGCAGGAGCCAAACCTGGGATACCGACGCGCCTAATACCTTGCGGATGCCAATCTCTTTTGTACGCTGCTCAGCCATATAGGCAGCAAGCCCAAAAAGACCCAGACAAGAAATAAATATCGCCAAAGTGGCAAACAGACCCGCTAATTTACCGATGAGATTTTCCAGGCTGAACTTAGACGCATAGCTGTCATCAACGAATTTATATAAATAGGGATAGGACGGATTGTATTTCCCGAATATCAGAGCCAGTCGGGAGATTGCAGTCTTTGTATTTACATGCGGTGCCAGGCGATAGGTGATGATATTTCCCCAGCCCGGATCATAGATAAAAATAGTCGGTGCAGCCTGCGAAAAAGGAGAGGCCATCAGCGAATTTTTTACTACGCCGACGACCTTCACCCGCTGGGGTACATCGTGCCAGGTAATTACCTGGTTCAGCGGCTCTTTATACCTCATCCTTGCCACAGCTGCCTCGTTGAGTATTACATGGAGAGAGTCAGTTGCAGGGTTACCTGTCCAGTTGCTCCCCTTTTCAAGTTGCATACCCATTGTTTTGAAATAGTCCGCATCACTGACTGCCACCGTTGCGAGATCTAAAGATTCGCCCGCCTGCTTGCCTTGCCAGTCATCTATCCGCTGTGAAGCCCAGATATCCGTAGCCGGACTCGATGACTTTGTTACAAAGGAGACCAACCCGCTACTCAGAAGCTCGTCTTTAAAGGCATTGTAGTTCTTCTTCAGATCTCCACTGGCATCCGTCATCATCAGCCGGTCTGCGTCATACCCAAGAGGTCTGTCTTTGGCATGCTGGATCTGCTGGTAAATGATGATAGTACTTATGATCAGCGCAATGGAACAGGAGAATTGCAGCACCACCAGGGCTTTTCTTGATAATGTCGCCGACCTGCCCGTCCGGATGGCACCCTTCAATACTTTTACAGGATGGAAAGAAGAGAGATAAAATGCCGGTCTGCTGCCAGCAAGCAAACCCGTCAACACCACATAGCTGATCATGACTATCCAAAAAACAACATTTGTCCACGGAATAACAACCATTGTTTTTGTCAGCGTATTAAAAGCCGGCAGAACCGATGTGGTAAGTACAAGCGAAAAAACAAACGCAATCAATGTGATGGCAAGAGATTCGATCAGGAATTGAAAGATCAGGTCCTTCCGCTGTGAGCCGACTGCTTTTCTTACTCCAACCTCCCTGGCCCTCCGCTCAGATCTCGCTGTGGAGAGATTCATGAAGTTGATACAAGCTATGCACAGAACAAGAAGGCCAATGATGCTAAACATCTTTACATAATCGATAAACCCACCGGCAACAACCCCATTTCTAAAATTCGAATATAAATGCCAATCCCTGAGAGGATGCAGGAAAGCCTTTGATTGATATAGCTTGTAATCCGTGGGATTGTACTTTTCCTGCAACCTGCTTAATGCCGGTGCCACCTGCGCATAAGAGACACCCGGCTGCAGAGCCACAAAGGTCTGCCAGGAACTATTCCGCCAATTATTGATATTCCGGCTTACCCACTCATAATTTTGAAGTGAATAGCTAAACGGAATGATAAAGCTGAATTGAAAGCTGGAATTACCCGGAAGGTCTTTCAACACCCCTGTTACCTTGGCATTATAGTCATTGTCGATCCGGATTATCTTGCCTACAGGCTCTTCATCGCCAAACAATGCCTTTGTTGTCGACTGAGTAAGTACGATCGAACCGGGTTCCCGTAAAACAGAGGATGCGTTGCCCTCTGCAAGCGGAAATTGAAATATATTAAGAAAATCTTCCCCTGCCGCCCCCCCGCGCAGGTAAACCTTTTTGTCACCTGCCATTAGCGATCGGGACTCAAACCAGTCCGTTTGCGCGACATATTTTACTCCGGGCACATCGTTTTTGATAGCCGCAGCCAATGGTAAGGGTGTAAATTGTTGTACTCCTACCCCTCCGTTAGTAGTCGTCCGGATCCAAACCTGGTAAGCCTGCTGATATTCGGGCAGGAAACGATCGAAAGAATATTGATAATAAACCCATAGACCGATAAGAAGAGCAACGGTCATTCCAATAGCCAGTCCCAGAATATTCAAGGCGCTGTAGACCTTGTTGAGCGCAAGATTACGCCAGGCAGTTTTGAAATAATTTTTAAGCATGGTGTTGGGTTTACATAATTTTTGGTTTTAATAACCCCCTAAAACATCGCACCAATTGTGCCTTTTTTACATACAGATAATAACCAATATATTACGTTTGAGTTGCGCTGTTATATTGTTCGGTTTTGATACGACAAGTGTACTGTTCCATGGAAAACAATTAATTAACAGTTTCGGTTAGAAATAAATTCTAAACCCCGGTTTTATAGACGTATCTTACTTAATTATCTTCCGGCTATCTATAATTAATTGATCTGCCGGCTATTTCCGGCCAGTGTCTCCGTCCTTTCTTTCCGGGGCTACTTTCCAGAATCGCTAAAAGCCATTATCATTTTATGAAGAAGCAACTAAAGGTTGGGGTCATCGATCTAGTATGCAAAGGTCCAACGAACACATTATGGGGAAAAATTATGTTTCCCAATCTCGCGAGTATCATGCCGCAGGTTATAGCAAGCTGGTGCGAACAGGAAGGACATAAAGTAACCATGCTCTGTTACACAGGGCGGGAAAATTTTGACAGGGAACTCCCTGAAGATGTCGACGTCGTATTTATCAGCTCATTTACACAGGCTGCCTTACTGGCCTACTCCTTAAGCAATTATTTCCGGACCAGGGGTGTAGTCACAGTATTGGGCGGCCCCCATGCAAGATGTTATCCGGATGATGCTATCCGTTATTTCGATTATGTATTGGGCTTTACTAATCAAACGACAATTGGAGAAGTTTTATATGAATGCGCTCCACATCCACAGCAAGGCAGGTACCTGACTACCGGCAAACAGCCGGTTCAATTGCCCGGTGTGAAAGAACGCTGGAAGTTTATAGAAGCTACCTTAAAAAAAGCGCCCCTGCTAAAGATGGTTCCCATGATCGGTAGTATGGGATGTCCCTATACCTGTCCTTTCTGTATAGATTCTACCGTGCCCTATCAACCGATGGATTTTCATCATATGAAGGAAGACCTCAGGTTTCTCCTCACCAAGTTCAAGGAACCGATGGTGGCCTGGCATGACCCGAATTTCGGAGTCAGGTTTGAAGAGAACATGGAGGCCATCGCCTCCGCCGATCCAGGGAAGAAGATTCGCTCCATCGCAGAAAGCAGTCTTTCTATTCTTACCGACAAACACTTACCCATCTTTAAGCAGAACGGGTTTACGGCCCTGCTACCCGGCGTAGAGACCTGGTATGAGCTGGGCAATAAGTCAAGAACAGCACAAACAAAAGGTGAAGAAAAGGTAAAACAGGTGGCCGAACACGTCAACAAAGTATTGGAATATGTCCCTTACGTTCAGACCAATTTCGTATTAGGCCTGGACAGCGATTCCGGTGCCGAACCTTTCGAACTGACCAAACGCTTTATCGATCTCTCCCCCTCCGCATTCCCAGGCTATTCCCTGCTGACAGCCTTTGGCGAGGCGGCCCCTCTTAACCTGGGCTATCAGAAAGAAAAAAGGGTATTACCCTTCCCCTTCCATTTCCTTAACAATCACCTGGCGATGAACATAAAGCCCAGGAATTACGAGTGGGTGGATTTTTATGACAAGGTCATCGATCTGACAGAATACTCTTTCTCTCCAAAAGCAATATACCGTCGTTTCACATCCTCCACAAACCGGACGGCAAAGTGGATGAACCTGATGCGTGCCGTATCATCGGAAGGATATGGCCGGATACGCTATTTCAGACAGGTACGGGACCGACTGGTAAATGACAGATCATTCAGAGCTTATTTCGAAGGCGAAACAACTGAACTGCCCGAATTTTACACAAACATCGTAAAAAAAGACCTTGGCCAATGGTATGACTGGCTACCGGAAGGCGCCATGCAACACGATCAAAATGCCTATCTGCACAAACAGGCAGTAAGCAAAAAGGTAGTTGACGGAGCAATAATATAGCATAATTTTATTATACAAAAACAATAAGATAGCAAAAACCGGGTTTTCCAGGGTATTAAGGGTTGGTATTTTTGTTGCATAAAAACATTTAATCATGGAAACGCAACAGGAAATAAATTATCAGCGAATAGCCGGGGCGATCGCATTCTACAAGCAAAATTTCAAGCTGCAACCTTCGCTGGACGAGGTAGCTGAACACATTCACCTGAGTCCTTTCCACTTCCAACGAATGTTTAAGGAATGGGCCGGCGTCACGCCGAAACAGTTCCTGCAATACCTGACATTGGAACATGCCAAGGAAATGTTGAAAAAAGAGACAGGTGCCACTTTGTTCGACACAGCATTTGAAGCGGGTCTCTCGGGGACCGGACGACTGCACGATCTGTTTATAAAGATCGAGGGTATGACACCCGGTGAATACAAAAATGGAGGAGAAGAGCTGGGTATCAATTATCGGTTTGCTCAAAGTCCCTTTGGCCTGCTGCTGGTAGCCTCTACGCATAAGGGAATCTGTTATATGGCCTTTGCAGATGAAGGAAAAGAGACCGGACTCAAGGCACTCCGGGAGAAATTTCCCAACGCCAGCTTTTATGATCGTGCCGATGATCTGCAGGAAAAAGCCCTGTCGATTTTCAGCCGGGACTGGAATAAACCTGCGGAAATCAAGCTGCATCTGAAGGGAACTGATTTCCAGATAAAAGTTTGGGAAACACTGCTAAAGGTGCCAATGGGTGAGCTGACTACTTATTCCGGGCTTGCCGGCAAGCTAAACCAACCGCAGGCAGCACGCGCAGTAGGATCAGCGGTAGGCAGTAATCCTGTCGCGTTTCTTATTCCCTGCCACCGGGTGATAAAATCAGATGGACAGATCGGGGAATATCATTGGGGAAATACACGAAAAAATGCCCTGATCGGATGGGAAGCCACCCAGGTATATGCTCCAGCTGAAAATTAAGCCTCCGCTTACTCAGACCGAAGACTCTTGATCGGGTTGGACATCGCCGCCCGGATGGACTGCCAGCTCACGGTTACGACTGCGATCAGCAGGGCAAGTACCCCGGACAAAACAAAAACACTCCAGCCGATCGAAATACGATAACCATACCCCAGTAGCCATTTATCCATAACAAACCAGGCCACAGGGGCCGCTATGATAAAGGCTATAAGGACAAGCCAGACAAAATCCCTGGCAAGCAGCGTGGTGATGCTGGTGACGCTGGCTCCAAGTACTTTCCGAACGCCGATCTCCCGGATCCGGTTCTCCGCCATATAGGTCGCCAGGGCAAAGAGTCCCAGACAGGAAATGAAGATCGTAAGACCTGCAAATAAAGCCGAGAGCTTTCCCGTCTGCTGCTCTTCTCTGAATTTACGGGCATACGAATCATCTGTAAAGACGTATTCAAAGGGATAACGGGGATTATACTGTCTGAAGATCTTTTCAGTTTTTTCAAGATTTGCCGCTGTAGAGTTCGCAGGATTGAATTTGATATGAATGACATGCCCGTATAATTTTGGCCCGGCGATGATCATCGGATCTATATCCTTCGAGAAAGGCGATTCCAGGATAAAGTTCTTTACCACCCCTACAACATGCCAGTTCTCTTCTTTTCCCCTGGTAATTGTCATGCCGACAGGGTTTTTCAAACGCATTACCTTTACAGCCGCTTCATTGAGTAGTACCGCCATACTATCAGTAGCGTATTTATAGATATCAATATCTCTTCCGGAGATCAGCGTGGCACCCATAGTCCTCGTGAAATTGGCATCGACGGCAAAGCTGATAAAATCTGTTTTTTCGTCCTGTTTGGTACTACCTTCCCAGCTGTATCCATCCCCATCGCTCCAGTGCCTGGTAATAGGACCGCTGGTTTTACTGACAGATATTGCTGCGCCGCTGCTGATCAAATCCTCTTTTAAAAGCTGATAATGTTTGATCAGATCTCCCTGGGCGAACGTATATACCAGATTATGACGATCATAACCCGCATCCCTGTTCTGCCCATATTGTATTTGTCTTTGAATGATCAGCGTGCAAATGATAAGAATGATAGCGAATGAGAATTGAAACACGACAAGTACTTTCCGCGTAGAAACAAGTGCATCCGCCTTTTTGAAGCTTCCCTTTAATACTTTTACAGGTTGAAAGGACGAGAGATAAAAAGCAGGATAGCTGCCGGCAAGCAGCCCCGTGAATAACACAAAGCCTATGGAGAAAAGCCATAAGGCAGGGTTAGCATAGTCGATAACCAACTGTTTTCCAACCAGCAGGTTGAAGCTGTCAAGACTAACGTATGCTAATAGCATCGCAACAATAAAAGCAAGCCCCGAGATAAGAATGCTCTCCCCAACAAACTGGGCGATAAGAAATCCCTTGTATGCCCCGACGACCTTACGGACACCTACTTCCCGCGCACGCTTCTCGCTGCGGGCAGTACTGAGGTTCATAAAATTGATACAGGCAATTAGCAGAATAAAACAGGCAATAACACCAAAGAGCTGGACCGTTTTGATCTTGTCGCCGACAAGTATACCATTCTCATTTTTGGAGTAGAGGTGATAGCGTGTCATCGGCTGGGTAAATACTTCAGTTGTCTCCAAATTCTTGCTGTGACTGATAGTAATGTTTTTCACCTGCCGGTCAAAGGCTGCTTGTGAAACACCCGGTTTCAGCAAGACATAAGTATACACATGATTGTTTCCCCAGGAGTCGTTATCGCTTTCCCAGCCCAGCCGAATGGCGAAGCTCCAGGGCAGAAGATAGTCAAAGGTAAAAGAGGTGTTCGGCGGCAGGTCCTTAAGGACACCTGTAACAACAAAATCAGCAGTGCTATCGATACGCACAGTCTTGCCTATCGCTTCTTCTGCCCCAAAGAGACGTTTCGCCGTACTTTCGGTAAGCACTATATTTTTAGGACCATTCATTGCAGTGGCGGCTTCGCCTTTCAGCATTTGGAACTGAAAAATTCTCAAAAAGCCGCTATCACAAAAGGCCCCCTGGCTATTGATATGTTTTTCCCCAACTGTTGTAAGAAAAGTGACATTAAAATAGCGGGCATATTCCTCCACAGCAGCATAGTCTTTTTTCAGAATGGGTCCCATCGGGCCGGGGGTATTATTCCAGGCCCAAATACCACCGCTAATTTTGTCCCTGTTGTACATCACATAGATGCGATCGGTCTTGGGATAGAACCGATCATAAGAAAGCTCATTTTGTATCCATAACAGGATGAGAAGGGCGCTGGCCATACCGATGGCAAGGCCGGTTATATTGATGATGGAAAAGCCTTTATTCCGCAGCAAATTGCGGATAGCAATTTTCAGGTAATTTTTGAGCATGCTTGTTTGGCCACTAATAAAATGCCAGATTCATAAAAACATGATAACCAATACTTTGAAAAGGAGTCTTAAGTCCAAAGTGTTCGGGTTTGAGACAGGAAATGTACGGTTATCCAGTCAGTACGAAGAACACGGACAGGATTGGTCAGCGCTGCCTGAACGGCCTGAAAACCTACTGTACCGGCGGCAATGATGACAGAAAGGAGGCCAGTAAGCCCAAATATCCACCAGGAGAGGTTGATATGATAGGGAATTTCCTCCAACCATTGACTCACCCCGCGAAAAGGGCCGCAAGCGTACCAATATGCTCATCTCCTATCAGTTTTGCCGTATCATATTTGTCGGCAAACAGGGATATTTCCCGATGCCATTGGTAGCTGTCATTCCTCACCCATATCTCGGTTATCGGTGAATTACTACGGGTAATATCTGTCACGGTTCCGCTATTGAGCAGATCGCTACGGATAAGAACAGCTCCAATTCTTTTATCTCCTCCTCCATGGCTTCACCCGAAAGTTTGCGGGCCATCAGGTGCCATATACGGTCCTTTTCTTTCATATACGCGGAGGCGGCTTTTTATTTCTCTGGCAAGATAATCAAAGTTTTCGTCCTGCGCTATGGGAGAAAGATCAAGGTCAAGATGGACTTCAAAGCTGACACCATCACTTTGGATTTTTAATTCATGCCTGCCGGGATAGAGCAGATCAAGTCTGCGCCGTACATTTTTCAGCCCGATGCCGCTGTCATGGAGCACAGTCTCAACAGTGCCGGCAGATCTGCTATTGGAAACGAAAAAGCTTAGCCGATGGCGGTCAACTTTTAGCCTGATAGTTATCCAGTTAGGCAAACCAGGTTCTTTCGAAACATGCTTAAAAGCATTTTCGACAAAGGTCATTAATATAAAAGGGGCAATGCACAACTGACCAGTGACATCAGGATCATTGGCAGACCGGGCTTCAATCGGATCCCCGTCCAGTTCAAGAGATACTCGCACATCATCGTTTTGCCGGAGTTTTTCCAGCTCGATAGAGTTCTTCAGGTAATCGATCTCTTTATTCAAAGCTATCCGGGGAACATTGCATTCGTATAACTGATATCGCAAAAGTTCGGAAAACCTCGCCAGCGACCCGGAGGCAGTATCCGGTTTTTTATGAATAAGAAAGAATATTGAATTGATCGTGTTAAAAAGAAAGTGAGGATTAAATTGCTGCTTAAGAAAATTGAGCTCGGTTTCCAGTTGCTCTCTCTCGAGCAGTTGCTGCCTTCTTTTAGTTTGGATCCAGACCCGGGTCATTTTTACGCAAAGGCTAAAGGTCAGACTCGCAAATACCGCAGGCATCGCATTCCCAAAGAAGTAATAGCTGCAATGATCCGGCCCGTACAGTTGAGAGACCGTACTATGAGCCATAAAAGCCGTAAGATAGTATCCGGAAACAATACACATCGACGCTCCGAATAAGGTGGCGATCAGCACGAAAATGTAAGCCCGGAATCTGCCTTTTTCAAGATATCGGGGAATGAGAACATATAGGTTGAAACCAATAGCCAGCAGCAGTATTGGTACATAAAAAAGCAATGTTAAAATGAACGGAGACATTTTCTAATTTACACCTATTTTCTGGGAGAATCACCGGCTTATTTGAACGGAGATTATTTATTGATAAGCTGCTGGCCTGAGTATATGAAAGGTAATCAGCAATTATCCGCCCCCGGTCATCATTCCTGTTTTTTTAATCTTTCCCGGACTTGTTTCTTAGCGGCATGAAAATCTTATTTATCTCCTGTTGCTTCTTCGGCTTTCTATGCAAAACATGGGGTCAGAAGCCAGATTCCAGCCAGCTTAAGATAGACACCAACCAGCTCAGGGCCATCATCGTCCGGGGAGCAAAGCCCTTGTTCCAGCAACAGATCAATGGCACGGTAGTCAATGTGGGTAACAGTATTCTGACAAAAGGCAGCTCCGTACTGGAGGTTTTGGAGCGTAGTCCGGGAGTCGTCATCGATAGAAGGAGTAATGCAATATCGCTGAATGGAAAAAATGGAGTGCTTGTCCTGATCGACGGGAAACAGCTACGCATGTCTATGGATCAGCTGGTCGATCTGTTAAATAGCATGCCGGCAGATAATATTGAAAAAATAGAATTGCTAACCAGCCCACCCGCAAATTACGATGCCGATGGGAATGCAGGGATAATCAACATCGTCTTAAAGAAGAACAGGAAGACAGGAACGAATGGTTCTCTTTCCATCGCGGGAGGATATGGTTATAGAGAAAAAGCATCGGCTAGTCTGAACCTATCGCATAACACCCGCAACGTCGATGTCTATGGGACATATTCTTTCTCACACGACCGGTCTGCCATGGACTGGCATGCTAAATCTACTCAGGACCTTCCCCTGATCGGAGGAGCAACCTATGCCGATTTTTTAAGTACTATCAAACCGGTCTCCAATTCGCATAATGCCTCCATAGGCATTGATGCCCGGCTGAACCCCAGAACCACCATCGGCAGCAGCGTCAGCTATAACAACAGCCGGGAAGCCGTCGCAACGCATAATCTGGGTACCTTTATTGTCCTACCCGATTCACCTCTTTCTTTGGATGCAACTATCAGTGGGATCAACCACTGGAAAAACTGGATGGTCTCTTTTTATGCAGAAAAGAAGATCAGGGAAGGAGAACGGATCAACTTTGATGTGGATCTTCTGGATTATAAAAATACCAACCCAACCGATGCCCTCAGCTCTTTTGTCAATACCAAAGGCGAACCGGCCGGCACAAATGACACACTTTCTTCACCTCATCAAAAGGGCACATCCGACACCAGGATACGGGTGGGAGTAGGCAAATTTGACTATACAAAACAATTGGGCCGGCAAATAAGGCTGGAAACCGGTATCAAAGGAACTTATACCAATACTTCAAGTGTATCCGGCATAGAAAGTCTCCTGGGCGACAGCTGGGTAAGCAGGGAAGGGACCTCCAATGACATGGTTATGAAGGAGGGTATTGGCGCAGCCTATGTTTCTTTCAATGCTGAGCTTAGTCCTTCGACAAACCTTGTTGCGGGTCTTCGGTACGAGTACTCGGATACACGTATGGACAATCCGGAAAAACAACAGCTTATCACAGAGCGAAAACTGGGCAAGCTGTTCCCGGCTATCTTTCTTTCCCGAAAAACAGGCGAACGGTCTGAGCTACAGCTGTCTTACACGACACGCATCAGCAGACCATCTTATAATGATCTTGCATCGTATGTGATCTATACAGGACCCACGTCGATCGAGACAGGCAATCCATTGTTGAAGCCGACTATTACCAATAATCTCAAGCTTGGCTACGTATATCGGGGGTATTCATTTTCCGTTCAGCTCAGCAGAGATGATCACCCTATCGTCCGGTACCAGATTGCGACAAGCGCTGACGGAGTCCTGATGGCATCGACGCCCGAGAATCTTGTCTATCAGAACAGTCTGCTTCTGCAGGCCAGCCTCCCTATAAAAATAACCGATTGGTGGTCAATGAATTATACTCTTACAGGAGGCTGGCGTTCTTATAGGGAGAACTTTACTCCTGAACCGCTGGATAAAACCTGGTTTGGCTATTCAGGTAATTTCAGCGAGTCATTCCGGCTGCCGCGAAGTTTTTTTCTGGAAGTTTCAGGATGGTACAATTCAAGAATTTATGATGGTTCAAAAAAGGTAGATGGATTTGGAGCTTTAAATGCAGGCATCAAAAAAGAACTGAAGAACAACGGAGGATCTTTACAGCTGTATATGACAGATATTCTCCGGACAACAACTATCGTTAATTACTATGGGACCTTGACGAATGAGGCCTTTTCACTAAAAAGCAGGGTTCCTTTCCGGCCGGAATCAAGCAGGTCACAGGTTATACGAATCAGTTATTCCAGATCGATCGGGGGTGGAAGCCAGGGCAAACGTAAAATCGGATCACAGGAAGAGCGGGATCGGGTACGGGAGTGATTGACCGCGGCCCCCTTAATTACCGGGAGGAGTAAATACATCAGCGCTGATGGGTTCATGGCTGATAGAGGTGGCCGTATAGACAAGAGTCTTCTTCTTGTAGGTATATTCATACTTCAGCACGATGCCGGGAATTCCGGCAAAGGCTGGCAACAGATAAGAAAAGGAAGCTTTTGGGCCGTCAGGATAATACCATGCTGTTATCTGCCGGCCGTCTTTTAGATTTATCACCGCCTTTTTGCAGATATGTTTCAGGACATGTATGGTGTCTTCTGAAAGGTGACAGGTTGCGCCATTGTATTTGTTGTTATATTGGTTCCATTGACCCGGACTAAGAACCGCCCTGTGTTTGTCGCTTCCAGACTCTTTGATGAGTGTGATATTTTTCAGACCCCCATTGTCAAAAACAGCAAAAACGCTTTCTATACGCATCAGACTGGCAAGCCGCAGCCTCGCTTCATGCCTGCCGGCAAAAAAAGTTTGGATTCCGCCATTGTAGATCTCGCCGACACCGGCATTATCCTTTTTCTGCCGCAGCGTAATAGAATAAGAAATGGTTAGGTCCTGGGTCGAAGAGGGATGATCCGCAGGCAGCGGCAGGGCGAAAGCTGTAGCCGAAAAAAACAATATGATTAAAAGTAGTCTCATTTAAAAATAAATTCTGCCAGGTCTATCGGATCGGCTGGGTTAACGTGCGCGGCGCCATCAAAATGTTTTTCGTCCGCCTTTTTCCAATACTCCAACCTTTCTTTCATTTTTCTTGCCTTACGGGTGGGTTTACCATTGGACCGTGTTTTATACATTTCCCTGATCATCGCAGCAGCCTGTTTCGAGATCACGATATTTGTATACTGATCGATATTTATTTTTATTTCCTCTCCCTCCTTCTGCTCCAGGAAGTTTCCGATCTCCGGATAATGATAGCTTGTAAAGGTAAAAAGGGGATCGTTATCTACCAGACGTATGTAGTGACCGTCGACCCGTAATGTCCAGCTTCGGTCATGTCTTACCATAGCAGCGGATATTGCTGAATCGGTTGCAGTAGTCGGCAGGTTTTCCGATGAGGCTACGATTGCAGCCCGGCTCGTGTCTGTGGACTTAAGGCTGTCTGCCGCCTGGACTGATGCAATGGGGGCGCTATTAACCTTATCTATAGTATTGCCTTTAGGAGAATCCTCCTTGCCTGTAAAAAGAGTTTTGTAAACAGTGACACCGGTCAGCAGCAATAATAAGGCAGCCGCAATACTTCCATAAATAAATCTTCTCCGGACCACCATAGATTTATTTATGCTATCGGTGATGGACTTACGTAAAAAAGCAGGTGGTTCGATCTCTTCCTGCTGTAATCTCCCCAGGGCGCCATTATCAAATAAAGATTCACGCAAACGCTGCTCCAGCTCCGGTGGAGGCGGCGTCTCATGATCACGCAAATGAAACCATATATCCGGGCGTTTGTCCATTAACTATTGATCAACATTTTTTGCAACAAATTCCGTGCTCGAAACAATTGAGACCGGCTTCCTTCTTCGGAGATGTTGAGCATTACGCCGATCTCTTTGTGATTGTATCCCTCCACCATGTAAAGATTTATTACAGTGCGATAGCCGTCAGGCAATTTTCGGATCATCTGCATCAGGTCATCGTTGGTCAGCTTATCGTATCCTGTCAGTCCATCGGCTGCCTTATCAAAACTATCGTTCAGCGTAGGGAGAAGCAGGTTTCTTTTTTTGATACCATCAATACAGGTGCTGACAAAAATCCTTCTGGCCCATCCTTCGAATGAACCTTCGCTGCGGAAAGAGTTAAGGTGCTTATAGAGTTTTACAAATCCTTCCTGGAACCAGTCGTTCGCGTCCTCGCTATTTCCTGCATAGCGTAGACATAAACTATACATTTTCCCGGCAATAGCATCATATATCTGCTGAAATGACCTGGCATCTCCTCTGGAAGCTTTCTCTGCTAAGACTTCAAAATGGGGGTTCGCGTTGCGTGCGGGATCCATACCTGCAAATATCTATTTTTTGATAGACATTTCCTATTAGATGACAAGGTGTTAACAATGCAGGTTCTAGCGGAAATGGGTAATCTTATTTATCAAATAAGTGGCTATCAGTTTATTAAATGTCAATTATCTTTTTTTTTTAAATCCGCGAAACGTTTGCACCTCTCAGACAGTCTATGTAAATGTGATTGCAGTGATGATCATGCAATCTCTCGCTTTATCGCAGTAAAGCGTATAACCCCGCGCGGTATCATCTTTTCTCCGTCGCCCCACGAACACTACCCTGAAGCGGTACTACAGCTGCCGTTTGTCAGTCTTCACTTATTATTTACAAAAATTAAAGCAGGAAAAAACTATACATAGTTTATGAGGAGAATATTTTTTGTGTCATTGCTGGCAATGACTCTGACGGGTTATGGCCAGGTCAAACCTTCTATTATCGGGTTCAGCGCAAATGCAGTTAATTTCGTAGGCTCCAACGCCCAGTCCGGAAAGTACGATCCCGGTTTTTCAATTATGTATTGGAAAGGTATAAACAGGAAAATGGATTTTTCGATACGTTATAATGGTCTGTTCTCAGAATATTCCAGGGTGCCGGACGGCTCATCCGAATATATCAACGAATTCGAAGCCTCCCTTCATGCACGCCCGATCAATGACGATCATCTGTTCTCTCCCTTCCTGTCTGCAGGCATCGGCGTAGGGAATTATGGCAACCGCTGGGCAACCTATACCCCGCTGGGTGGCGGCATTCAGCTAAACATGGCAGGCGAAGGATATATTTTCCTGCAAGCCAACTACCGGATCAGCCTGCAAAGCAGGAACCTCGACAATAATATGTTCTATTCTCTTGGCTTCACCTCACCTCTCGGTTCCCCCAGGGAAAAGCCGGTAGTAAAACCGCTTCCTCCTCCACCGGTTGTTGAAGTCAAAGACCAGGATAAGGATGGCGTTCCTGATAGCCTGGACGCCTGCCCCGACATCGCCGGTCTGCCGCAGTTCAACGGCTGTCCCGACACGGATGGAGACGGCATACCCGACAAAGACGACAAATGTCCCAATCAACGGGGCATTGCCAAATACAATGGCTGCCCCATACCCGATAGCGATGGAGATGGTATTAATGATGAAGAGGACAAATGCCCCCAGGTAGCAGGAGTTGCAAAATATCAGGGTTGTCCAATCCCTGACAGGGATGGCGACGGAGTCAATGACGAGGAAGACAAATGCCCCGATATTGCCGGCGAAGCTTCTAATCATGGCTGCCCCATCGTAAAGGAAGAGATCAGGAAAAGAGCGGATTATGCGGCTCAGCACATCTACTTTGCTACGGCCAGTTTTATCCTCCTGAAAAAATCATTTATTGGCCTCGATGAAATAGCCGGGCTGCTAAAAAAGGATCCGGGATTAAAGCTTTACGTAGACGGATATACGGATAATACCGGCAAACCAGAAAAAAACCAGGCCCTCAGTGAGAACCGGGCAGGCGCCGTCAAAAAATATCTTACCGGAAAGGGCATCGAAGAAACCCGGATCATATCGACAGGACATGGGGCTGCCGATCCTGTTGCAGATAATAAGACAGCCGCCGGCCGCGCACGTAATAGACGTGTAGTCCTGAAACTGGACTACCAATGATCTTTTATCCCAAAAATCATAGAACTATGGAAATTAACGATAATGAACTCAACGAAGAGAAAACACTTTTGAACGATCTGGAAAAAAGAAATATCAGGGCCTTTATGCGACTATATAAAAATTACAGTGAGGACCTTTTGATCTTTGCTTATAGTCACCTCCACGATCGTAGAATAGCAATAAAGACGGTGGAAGAGTTTTTCGAGGACTTATGGTCAATGGCAAAGTTCACGGAGATTGACCCGCCGATCTACCGTTATCTGCTGGGGCAGATGCGATCCATCTGTGAACAGAAATCGATCTTCCCCACGAAATAATCATATAAAAAAATTGCAGTTATGAAATCTTTACTCTTCTTAGGGGTGTGCATTTTTTGCACGACTACGCTTTTTGCACAGGCATATATCGGGGAGACCGAACTACGCAACACAAAACAGGCCGCAGCAGCCATCCGGCTTCCTTATGACAACGATCCGGTGGAAGATGGATTAAAGCAATATATGATGACCAAAGGTTTTAAAAGTACAGGCATCAGTGGGTTCATTCTGTTCAGAAGCGTCCCACTGGATGGAATGGATACAGCTCTTAACGACCTCTATTTTAAGGTGACTGTAGCCAGCCGGAAAGAAAAAGACATGACCGTATTAAGTTTGATACCCACAAAAAGAAACCAGGAATTTACGGCTCGTACCCTTGCTGATAGTGGGAAGTTGGAGAAAGCCAGGTTATTTCTTGATAGCCTGGCTCCTTTTATGACAGCCTACAATACGCGCCTGCAGCTGAGCAGCCAACAGGAGGTCCTGGGAAAAGCACAGAAAAAGATGAATAATCTCAGAAGTGACAGCTCCGACCTGCAGAAAAAGATAAGGAATTTGCAGTCGGACCTGGATCAGAATCAAAAGGACCAGGTAAAGGCCGCTGCCGACTTGCAAACGAGTATCAATGCAGACGACGACACAAAAAAGAAATATCAAAAGCGAGTGAATAAATGTCTCGACGAAGAAGCCAGCCTGCAAAAGAAGCTTCGCAGGGCCAAACAGGACCTGGAAGACAACCGGAATGACATGGAAAGACAGCAGGAAGAAATAAACAAGCAGCAACAGGGGCTGAATGCGGTACGAACGCGGAACGGAGGCATTTAAACTTGCGACAGGCTCTAAGGTAGAGTCTTAGGTTTCAGGGTTTTTTAGGGGTTCCTAGGGGTTAAGGGGGAGTGGAAATGTATCAGGCATTTCGCCCCCTTTTTGTGCGCTCTCGCAACTACCCCCAGCGGCAAAATGGTGTCACATGCCAAATTCCTCTGATAATCAGCTTCAATCCTGTCTGGTCTCCAGCAACTCTTTTATTTGCACAAGGATCGGGGTCCAACCACCTCCGGCGACCGTCTCCTCATACCGCTTGTCGCCCTCCGCGACCGTACTGTAGTCACCCTGGGAGACCGTAAGAAGAGTATTGCCATCTTGCTCGGAAAGGTCATAAGTAACAGTAAGATAGTTTTCCGGGAGGTCAGGGACGGCTGGATTGTTGGGATCGATGGTGGTGTAGGCAAGAAATTTGCCGGGTTCGATCTTTTTGACCTCGCCTTTCACAGCCACCATTTCCAGCCCATTGAACTTCCCTTTCCAAAGGAGGGGACTGCCTGGCTTCCAGTCGGACAGGGCCTCGCATCCGAACATATATTTCTTTGTCATTTCCGGATTGGTAAGGGCATCCCATACCCGGACTGCCGGGACCTGAATAGTGATCGTATTAGTGACGGTTAGTGGCTGGCTCATATAGGTGTTTTTTTGTTATACCGCAATAGTAGCCTGATTTTTGGAGCCCGGATTGCATTTTAGGGATTTTTTCTACTGGAATCGGGAGTAAGGCCAAACCGTTTTTTAAAGGCATTATTAAAATGCTGGGGAGTGGAATATCCCAGTTCGAAGGAAATCTCGGCGGCAGTCTTTTGTGTATCCTTTAAATACTGTTGCGCCAGTAACAAACGCTGCTCGGTAAGATAGCCAAAGACGGTATTATTAAAGATCTCCTTAAAGCCACGCTTTAGCTTGTATTCATTAATGCCTACTGAACGGGCGATCTGGATAAGGCTTGGCGGATCACTCAGACGCTGATTAATAAGGTCCCTGACAGCAATTATCTTTTCCTTGTCGCCCGAAGTCTTTACAAACTCCTGCTTTTTGTTCATGGCGAGATGGCAGGATTCGGCACAAAGGACAAGAAGCTCAATGCTTTTGGAGAGGAGGAAAAGCTGCTGGACATCACCGCTATAGTGGTTGTTTACGATCTGGTGAACAACCTGCTGGATCTGCGGGTCTACGGCCCCCCACTGGTCCGAGAGCAGGATACTTCTGCCGCTGGCGATGTGATCTCCAAAGCTTTTTAGGAGGTCGCTCGTCCCCTCGGTAAACCGGAGAAAGGTTTCACGGGGGAACTGGATGCCGAATGTCTCCAGTTCTGGTGTACGCGGGTCCACTGTCATGTCAAAATCCTTCGAGTACATGATATTGTGGTGACCGCCAATAAGGTGAAAGTCGGTATTGAGCTGGCGGTAATAAAAGCTATAATTACCCCTGAGGCCAATGTGGACACGCACGACGTCGCTAATGGCGCTGCTGGCCCTAAAGGAAGCAAGCTGATGGAACCGGGATACGGCGTGGCCCATACGGATCCCATCGAATTCCCAGGTGAGGGAATCACGGGTACCTGCTTCGTTGACAAGTTGGTGACGCTGTCCCATAGATTAAAGGTATGAAACTAATGCGCCACTGGACCATTACTAACCTTAATTCCATCTTTCCAGACAGAAGAGATGGTCCGGGTATTACGGATGTCCTCCAATGGATCTTTGTCCAGAATGACCAGATCTGCTTTTTTGCCGACCTGCAGCGTACCCCGGGTCTCCCCGATATGCAATAGTTTCGCTCCGTTACTGGTTGCGACAGTAATAGCCTCCAGGGGAGTAAGCCCCGCTTTTACCATTAGCTCCAGCTCCATATGCTCTGAGAAACCCTGGGCCCGGATAGGACTCGCACCTGCATCAGTGCCTAATACGATAGGGACGCCGGCACGATAAAGCTTGAGGAGATTTTTCAGCGCTACATCCAAAGCCGTCTTTTCCTGGGGAGTAACAGGGCTTTTGCTGATCTTATCTTTGTAGGCAGCACTGGTGATCATTTCATATACACCAGGTTCCAGTGAGTTGCGGAAGAAGGGCTCGTCCAGCCAGCCGGGATTACCTTCATATATATAAGCAAATTCATCAAGGGAAAGAGTTGGAATATAAGTCACATTCTTCTTTCTTATTTCGTCAAGAAGAAAATTGTCTACCTCTGCATCGCGTATGCTATGAGCCATGATGTCGATACCGGCCTCAACAAGCTTATAGGCATCCGACACATGATAAAGATGAGCAGCAACACGGATATTATGTTTATGCGCCTCCTTTATGATAGCCGTATAGATCTCCGGTTTCATGATCTGGTCCTTTCCAAATTGCCCGTAGAAATCGTCTACCCACATTTTGATGACATCGGGTCGGAAGGAAGACAGCTCCTGCACCTGGCGAACGGCTTCCTCGGGTGTCTCCGGGCGATAGATATGTGTCATACCCATTCCTGCCGGAGGCATGGCATCCTTTACTCCAAATCCATAAATGGCAGAGAACATCGTTGCGCCGGGGATAAGACCATTTTTGGAAGAGTCACGTATCGCAACCCCCGCAGGCTGTTCGGTACCCATGGAAAGAATGGCGCCCACACCATAGTCCTGGAAACGGGCCAGCTGATGACGGACATTTTCTGAAGTATAGTTTTCCCCACTGGTGGTAGTGCCTTTCAGATTACCCACATGGCTATGGCAGTCGATGATCTCCGGCATAATAAACTTGCCGCTGCAATCGATCTGGATCGCATCGGCAGCAGGTTTTACCTTACCCCGGGTAATGTTGGCTATCCTGCCATTTCGGATGATTATGGCAGTGTGGGGCTGCGCAGCCCCGCCTGTTCCATCGATAATGGTAGCATTTAGAAGAATGGTCTCGTGCTGCTGGGCATATAGGCCGGTGACAGCCACAAGCAAAAGTATACAGGAAAAGATTGCTCTCATACTAGTAGATTAAGACTCTAAGTTATGAGATTATGCAATATTAATGCCCTGTTGCCAGCGCAGGACTCATACCAGTGGCAATACCAATACGGTTCCAGCCATTGATGTTGATGATAGCCATGATGATCTGACCCAGGTATTGTTCGTCAAAGAGCTCAGCAGCCTGTTGGTAAGTATTGTCTGAAACATGGTTGCTGATGAGTGTTACCTCTTCCGTCAGGGCAAGGATGGCTCTTTCTTCAGGAGTAAAGAAAGGGGTCTCCCTCCAGGCGTTGAGGGCATAGATCCTTTGCTCGGTCTCTCCGGCTTTACGGGCGTCCCGGGTATGCATGTCGATGCAAAAGGCGCAACCATTGATCTGGGAAGCCCTTATTTTGATAAGGTCCCGCTGAGTCTGGGTAAGACGGGTGGATTCGATGTATTTGTCCATCGCGATCATAGCGCGGTAACCGGCTGGTTCTGCCTGGTTGACCTTGATTCTTGTGCTCATAGTTTTATCTTTTAATGACACAAAGTTCTATACACCGAAAAAAGAAAAAAATAATCATGATTAAGAAATCGAAGGCCTCACCGGGAAGTACGGCGGGTGGCAGGACGACTCTTGATCTTGCTTACAAATTCCGGGGTAAACCCAAGATAAGAGGCCACCATGTATTGGGGTACCCGCTGTATGAATTCGGGAAAAGCCTCATTAAAATGGTGATAGCGCTCTTCGCCGGAAAAAGTATAGATAAAGAGGAGGTTTTGCTGGGAAGCTGCAAAAGCACGCTGGACGATCAGACGAAAATAGCGGTCCAGTTTCGGGATCTGGTCACAAAGACCGGCAGTAATGCTGTGGTCAAGGACAGCGACCTCCGATGGCTCGATAGCCTGAATGTAAAAGCGGGAGGGTACCTGCCAGTCAAGACTTTGATAGTCGGTGATCCACCAGTTTTCGATGGCAAACTGGATGATCTGCTCCACTCCGTTCTCCTGGATAAAATACATCCGGAAACAACCCTTCAGCACAAAATGATTGGCCGGGCAGACCTGCTGTTCCTTTAAAAGGAATTCCTTTTTCCGGAGCTTTTTATGGCGCAAAGCATTTATCAGAATATTCTCCTCTTCCCCGGTGAGGGAAACAAATCTCCGGATATGTGCAAGTAGTGAATTATACATAACAGGCCATACGAAATGGATCGCATAGGTTGCGACAACAAATCTATTTACCTTTACAATATGAAACAACTACTTTTTATATCTGCAGGCAAAGTCTTTCCGGAGGGGGCCTTTGCCTTTCTTCAATTCCTCAGACAGCAGGAATCCTTTCATGTAAAAGGGCTTTTCTTCAGCCCACTGGATTACAACGGCATATACAGCGCCAGTTATGTACCGGGGTCTGACACCTACGTACGGACGAAAGACAAGGAAAGACAGGCCGTAGCCGAACACAAAGCCATATTCGCCCGGCGTTGCGAGCAGGCAAACATCCATTTTCAACTGCATGAAAATGACGAGCCCTGGAGCAAACAGCTGGTTTCAAAAGAAAGCCGTTTTACGGACCTCGTTGTGGTCAGCGGAGAGGCCTTTTATGCCGAACTGGATGCGGTGGAGCCAAACCTCTTCCTGCACGAAGCCCTACGGGAAACCGAATCCCCGATACTGGTCGTTCCGGAAAAATTTTCGGACTTCAACGAGGTCTATTTTGCCTATGATGGCGGCAAGGAAAGTCTGTATGCCCTGAAGCAATTCAGCTATTTATTCCCACAGTATTCCACCCTCACAGCAGAAGTCCTGTACATAAAGGACGAAGAGTCGGATACCTTGCCCGATGTAGATCTGCTAAAAGAATATGTCGGGGCGCGATACGATAACATCGGTTTCTCGAAACTGCATTTCAAGGCATCCGAACTCTTCCCGACCTGGATCGGCGACAAGCAAAAAGTATTGTTAGTAAGTGGTTCGTTCGGACGGTCGTCCCTTTCTTATATGACAAAGCGGAGTTTTGCAGAGAAAGTGATTCGCGATCACCGATTGCCCATTTTCATAGCACATTTTTAGCGATCTTAATCGATCGATATCTGACGATCGACCATCGTCTCAGAATGTAAATGAATGCTCTTTGTGATCCTCTCTTTTCCATTAAAAACGATCACTTTGTAATCACCATCTTCCAGTTGTGAGAAGTTAAAGACGTTGAAATACTGGTCGCCACTGGTATTTTCAGAGAACAGTACATCGTCATTCTTAAGAATGCTGATGCTCATCCCACGCCCCAGCGGATTGAGGACAGCAATACGGTATTTCAGGTTTGCTTTGTCATGCTGCTGGATACTCATCTTTAAACGGGGCATTTCACTGGAGTCTGCGACATTGCTGTAATTTTCAATATGCCGGATAGGGCGGCGATAGCTTTGTGCAATTGCGGAATTACTGATGGCAAAAAGTGAAAGAATAGCGAATGCCTGAGCGGCACAAATTGTACGGGTATTCATCTTCTAAGTTTGCCGCAAAGGTCCATACCATATGTTACCCGAAGATTACACGCCCGTTAAATGTTGTTAACATTCACATACCCACGATATTTACAATTGGATTTAGCTTTTCAGGGACATCAGCTTGGATTTAAGCTCATTCTCGATCTTGACAAGCTCTCCTTCAGCCTGCCGACGTTTGGCCTTGCCATCCGCCTGGATCTTAAGAGTTTCCTCAATAGTGCTGATCAGGTCATTGTTGACCTTTTTCAACGTTTCGATCTCGACAATGCCACGCTCGGATTCTTTGGCGATCTCGATAGTGCCCTGTTTGAGGAGTTCGGAGTATTAAGACAGACACTGTAGTTCTGCAGACCCGCGCCGGCCAGCGTCCCGCCGCTGAAGCGGACTAGTCAGGAAGCACATTCCCGGGAGCTGTTGCCAGATGAGGATTGCGCCAGAGGACAAGGCGCCAGGCAAGTTCGGCAGAGGCCAGCATGATAAGGGCAAGGACAACCGGGACCGCCATTTTTTCAGAAGACCAGATGGCGCCTGAGAGAGCTATAATATACACGCCGACAGGAAGGATCACCATCAGTACAAGTCCGGTATTATTGAGGGGTATCCGGAAAGGCCGGGGACGTAATGGTTCCTTTCGGCGAAAAGCCAGCAGGGTAAGGAATTCCAGGGTAAGACCGGCTCCATAAAGTATAATATCCATGACGACAAGCTCGGAGAAAGTAAACAGGATGAGAATGCTGACGATAGCAGAGGAGGCAATGATAGATATATAAGGAGTGTTGAAACGACGATGCTGGGCACAAAGCCATGAAGGCAACAGCTGGTCATCAGCCATGACCTTCGGGACGCGGGATACGGATAAAAGTACAGCTGAATAAAGACCCAATGCACTGGCCATCCCACCGGCGGCTATAAGGATGCCCAGCCAGTGACCGCCGATGATCTCACCTACCAGCGGAAAGTCCCCCTCCTCAAAATTTTTGGTGTCAATGCCGGACTGATGTACCGCCAGCGTGGCAAGAATGTATATGGATACGACCAGGAAGAAGGCCATACAGACCGAGGTAAAATACGATCGGACTGGCCGGGCTACCTCGCCGGCATAGGTTGTAGCGTTGTCCCAACCGATGAAATTCCACATCACGGTGTAAAGTCCCATGCTCAGCGTGGAAAAATGCGGATCCCGGATAACAGGTGCCGGCATGGATAATGGGGCATGATGGACGATGAGTAGTCCGACAGTCAGCAAAAAAGGGGTCATCACCAGGATACTCAGGACAATAGATACTTTCCCTACCGGAACGATGCCGACTATGTTAAGCAGTGCCGATGCCCAGATGATGGCCAGACAAACGGGTACTTTATGATGAGCCACCGCAGGAAAAAAGAAGGCGGCATAGGTGACGAAAAGCACGGGATAGATGGCCAGGTCACAGAAAGTGTAAAGCCAGGTCCACCACCCCTCAAAAAAAGCCCAGCGGATACCAAGGGCATTTTTTACCCACTGGTAATACCCACCTGTGACCGGCATAAGGCTATTGAGCTCAAGGACGGTGAGGATCGTAGGGACATCCCACAGCAGAGGGGTGATCAGCAGCAGCAGGAGGGCGCCATGGGTCCCAACATAGGAAAACAGTGGCTCGAGGCCATAGGGGCCGCCGGAGACGGTGAGGAAAATGACAGCAGCAAGCTGCAACGGACGGAGTTTACCCGGAGTACGTACCCGGCGACCTGCGTCCGATGGATCTGGCATTGGGTGCATGGGCATAAAAATAGCATATATTGGAATATGCCTAACCTCAAAAAATACCCCTTTTACCTGCGGAGCACGGTGATCCTGTTCGGTCTGGTATTATGCTCTTACGCGCTGGCCAATCTCCGGGGCATACTGATCCCCTTTTCTTTTGCCCTGTTCCTGGCCATTTTGTTGAACCCCCTCGTGGATAAGCTCGAACAATGGAAACTGCCAAAGGTCCCGGCTATCCTGTTAGCACTGGTGGTGGCAATTGTGACTATCGCGGGGATCTGGTATTTTCTGGCGACGCAAATGATGCATTTTACCGATCAGTTGCCGGCGCTGGAGAAAAAGTCGAATCAGCTGATGGCCACGCTACAGCAGGACCTTTCGTCAAAGATCCCGCTCGAAAAACAAAACCAGTATATCGGCGAGGCAAAAGCGGGTATCAAACCGCTGGTCGGGCAGCTGCTGGGGTCTGTATTCGGAACACTGACAACCGTTTTCCTGTTACCCGTCTATACCTTTCTGATGATCTATTACAAGACGCTGATATTAAACTTCCTTTATGACATCTTTGCAGAGGAGAACGCGCGGGAGGTAAGTACGGTGCTGAAACAGGTAAAAGGTGCTATTCAGAGTTATATGTTTGGGCTGCTGATCGAAGGGCTGATCGTGGCAGCCCTCAATACTGCGGCGTTGATGATCCTGGGCGTTCAATATGCGATCCTGCTGGGGATTCTGGGGGCCATCCTGAATGTGCTGCCATTTATCGGCGGTGTCATCGCCATAGCATTGCCGGTGATAGTAGCAACGATCACAAAGGATGGGTTCAATACGCAGATCGGCATCATCATCAGCTATATCATTATCCAGTTTGCAGACAACCATTTTCTCATCCCTTACATAGTCTCTGCAAAAGTGAAGATCAATGCGTTGATCTCAATCGTCGCAGTGTTGCTGGGGGGCGCGGTGTGGGGCTTGTCAGGAATGTTTTTGTCGATCCCGTTCATAGGTGTGCTGAAGATCATTTTTGATAGGATCCCGGAGATGAAGCCCTGGGGAAGACTGCTGGGGGATGAAGTACCAGTGCGCAAACCCGGACGTCCGAGGGTAAAGGTTCATGCGGATTAGACAATATAGTGAGGGATAAACCGGCTGAGGTTGTCAGTGACCAGGTTTTGAGATTCCCGGATACCCATCCCGGCAGGCTCCTGTCCGATGATCCAACTGCCAAGGACGGGGTAGTTGCCGTCGAAATCAGGTAGAGTATGCAGCTGCTGATAGATATACCCTTCCTTTCCATAGTCACCGCCAGTCTCCTGAAGGAGCGTATTGCCACGGATAAGCTGGATGTTGGCGCCTTCCCTGGAAAGGGTAGGTTTCCTGACATAGTCCGTAAGCCGCCCACTGTCAAAATAGGCCGGCAGCAGATAAGGGCAGTCAGGATACAACTCCCAGAGGACCGGCAGAATAGCCTTATTGGAAAGGAGCATTTTCCAGGCAGGTTCGATCCAAAGCGTTTTGTTTTTATCCTTCAATATATTACCACCGAATTCTTCCCGGGCCATCCATTCCCATGGATACAGCTTAAAGATGTTGCGGATGGGCTGATCCTCCATATCCATAAAGACTTCCCCGGCCGGATCCCAGCCAATGTCATCTATAAACAGTAGACGAGTATCCAATCCGCCCTGGATTGCGCAATCGCGCATATATTCGGTATTGGTGAGATCTTCCAGCGACTGTTTTACACAGGAGAAATAAAGAGGGCTGGGATAGAGATAATTTTTCAGATACCGCCAGTAAGCGATAAGCTTTTCATGTATGCTGTTGAACTGGTCTTTATTTTTATCGAACTCCTGTAGCCAGAACCATTGCACAATGCCCGCTTCATAAAGGCTGGTCGGCGTGTCGGCATTAAATTCAAGCAGCTTTAATACACCATCCCGGTACGCAAAGTCGAACCGGCCATAGATAGCAGGATGATCTTCCACCCAGGTCTTCTCAATGTATGGGATATAAGCTTCGGGTATAGAAAACTGGCCGTAGAGCTTATTGTCCATAACATGCTGAACAGCCCCCAGGCAAAGATCCCAGAGTTCGGCCGAGGCCTTTTCGATGTACAGGATCTCATCCATATTAAATTCATAACAGGCACTCTCATCCCAGTAGGGTACGTTCGTCGTGTGGAAACCAAAACCTAGTTTTTCTACCGCTTCCTGCCACTGGTTACGGGGTTGAATAGAGATCCTTTTCATGTTGCTGTATGATATGTTAAGAAGATACGGAATACCCGGAGCCAAAACCGCCGCGGACAATACCCATCTTACCGATGTTGCCGCCTATATTACCTCGTTCGCTGATAGCACCGGAATAATAACCTGCACGACGATAGACTCCATTATAATAGCTGCCATAAGGCCGGAAGGCATAGAACCAAAGAAGGCCATGACCATAGTTATAGGTCCGTGTATAAGGAGCAGTGGAGTCACTGCGTACATAGACCCTGTTCCCGCTTTGCCACTCGTTGGATGGACGATGGCAGGAAGCCAGAGCGGCGGTGATAAGTATGAGTTGTATGTGTTTTGTCTTTTTCACTTTACAGTAATGAATATCTGATAATCTTTTTTTACGCTGACGCTTTTTTTATCCCCATCCGAATTTTCCGCATCAGTATTGAGCATTCCCAGGGCAGGCACCGTATCCCTGTGCTCTACCGTCGAATATTCCTTAAAATTGACCCATACTTTATGCCGGGTAAGTACGACGTCATGCGTGCTGTCTACATGTTCCACGGAAACAGCCGTTTCGATAGATCCGGCTTTGTCGACCGTATCCGTCGTATCTTCATTCTTACTGTTACAGGCGACGGCAAGAAGAAAGATAGAGACGGACCAGATTTTCGTTGTCATGTGTCTGTTGGTTAGAAGATGTAAAGATAATTAGCGGTTGCGGACAGAGCTACTGCAGGCCCCGTTCGTAGTGCAGCGCAGGGATCTCGACGTCGCGGAAACCTTTTTTGAGGAGACGCGCCTGAAAGGCTTGCTGCACGTCATATTCGCCGTGAACGATGAAGAGTGCCCTGACTTTTTGAGAATCCTGGCAGGAGAGGAATTGAAACAGATCATCAACGTCTCCATGTGCGCTCATGCTGCGGATACTGCCTATTTCTGCATGGACTTCATGAAGAATACCGAAGATATGGACCTCTTTGGCGCCAGCCATCAGGCGCCCGCCTAAAGAATGAGGTTCACAATATCCTACCATTAAGATAGTATTTCGGCTGTTTTCAATGCTGTTGCTGATATGGTGCTTGACCCTGCCCGCATCAGCCATACCACTGGCGGAGATTATGACACAGGGCTTGTCGCGATAGTTGAGAAGCTTCGATTCTTCAACGCTCTTGATATATTTGAGACCTTTGAAGGAAAAAGGATCACTGTCTGTCTCAAGTATTTTCTGAATCGTCTTGTTGAAATATTGCGGATAGCTCTTCACGATTTCTGTAGCGGCTACACTGAGGGGACTGTCTACATAATAGTCGAGGTCAGGAAGACGATGTTCTTCCTCGAGCTGATTCAGGGCGAAGAGTATCTCCTGTGTACGACCGACGCTAAAAGCGGGAATGATAAGCTTTCCTTTTTTCTGGACACAGGTTTTGTCGATCCATTGCAGCAACATATCCGGCGTAGTATCTGCCGGATCGTGCAGGCTGTTGCCATAGGTTGATTCTATTAATATATAGTCGGCTTGGGGAAATACTTCGGGTGAACGAAGGATGACGTCCCTGTATCTGCCTACATCCCCACTAAAGGTGAGATGAGTTTCTTTTCCGTCTTCCTTTATTTTAAGATGTACCGCAGCGCTACCGATAATATGACCGGCATCCGTATACATGACCTGGACGTTTTCATCGATGGCAAACCATGTTCCATATTCTATCGTAACAAAAAGGTCAAGGGCGCGTTGTGCATCTTCTTCATTATACAAAGGCTGCAAATAAGGCAGGCCTTCGGCTTTGCGCCTCTTATTGGCATATTTTACTTCATCCTGCTGGATGCCGGCGGAGTCTTCAAGCAGAACGTTGGTCAATTCTTTTGTCGCAGGGGTACAGAAGATCTTTCCACTAAAACCGTCTTTCACCAGCTTGGGGATCAGCCCGCTATGATCGATATGCGCATGAGAAAGAATCAGGTAATTGACCTCTGCAGGCGTAAAACCCCAATTTCGGTTGAGCACATCAGTTTGGGCACCCATCCCCTGGAACATCCCACAGTCCAATAAGTACTTTCTACCATTATTTAAAGTAAGCAGATGTTTAGAGCCTGTGACAACCCGAGCCGCGCCGTGGAAAGCTATTTTCATATTTTTTTGATTAAATGTAGCAAAAAACCCGATACAATGAAGGCTGCAAACACTTAGGAGTACCCTTCATAAAGCATTCAGTTCTTTTCTAATGACATCCTGGTATATTCAAATAACAGTACTTTGGCTGCCCAATCCCTAAATCCAAACCAATACATATGAATCCTTCTTTACACAGAAAAAGGTATTATGTCCTCCTTATGATACCTTTTCTTTTTTTATCCTCGCTGTTCGGCAAGCATGTGGGTGAAGCGCTCACCTACAGCACTGTCATAAAAATAGCCAACAGCGATGTTGCCGGTAAGATCGAACTAAGGCCGTCCTTTACGACGGAGGGGTCGACCAGTCTGTATACTACATTGAGTAGATCCGAAACTATCGTTCTGATAGTAATGGATGTAATGGGGCGGCAGTTATGGTCCGGGTCTGTTCGACCAGGAAAAGGAGAGAACTATACGCCGCTGAATCTGTCCCGTCTGAGCAAAGGTATTTATTATGTGCATGTCGCCAGCGCAGATGGTGTTTCCATTTCAAAAACGCTGCCTTTTATTAAGAACTAGGGGAATTACGGGATTTTACTTTGAACGACCAGGTGATGAATACTTCAGCGACTTCTTCACCTGCTTTGTTCGTACCGACGGACCGGGCCCGGAAGGTCTCACCCTGACCGCTGGCGAAAGCCCTTTCGATGGTCTGTCGGATAAGGTCGCCTTCCATACAGGAGAAATAGGTCAGGCCGGTAGCTTTCTTAAAGTAATTGGCTTCCATTTTTACGACCAGCATGGATACGGATGGATCGTGCTGGTAAGTATGGGTCATTGCCAAAGCGCCTGTGCTCATTTCTGCGGCCATGTTCAGACAGGCAAAATAGGTGGATCGGAAGGGGTTTTGGGAGAACCATTTAAACGGGATGCTCACAACGCAATGCTGTTGGTCGATCTCGCGGATCTTAAGCCCCGAAAAATATGCGCTGGGGATACGGGCAAACAGATAGAACCGAAATTTCAGCGGATGCCGCATCAGCCGGATAAATTTTTCAGAGCTGGTCATTTGATCTTATTGTTTACTTGATCCTATTGTTTACTGATCTCGACGATAGTCGCAACAACGCTGTTGGCATCACCGTCGACAGTGAACTGCATGTTGCCTTTGGCAGAGCTTTTGAATTTAACATTATGGATAAGCTGGCTGCCGAGAACGGCATTCAACCGCGTCGAATAGTCCTGACCAGGGTTTTGCGATAGCTTATTATTGATGCCATACCAATCCAGCGGCTGTTTGCTAACGACTACGGCCATTTGATCCCGCGTACCGATAGAATCAGGCATCAGGCTCTTGTCCTTGGGGAAGAGACGATAGCCGGTGATGCCACAAAAAGGAGAGTATTTTGTCTTGGTTGGTATATCCGTCCGCGGGTACGGAAAAAGGGTATAGCTGGTACCGTCGGTCTCTTTGCCGAACACATACACATAACACTCGGTCGAGTTACGAACTTCCATTTTAAAACGAGTACCCATTTTGACCGGGGAGATCGTTTCAAAGACATCGCCATTTTTTACCTGCAGCGGGATATAGTCGCCGGAGATCGTCTTTTTACCTTCATAATGTACCTGGACAAGGCCAATTTCGCAGGCGAAAGGCGTAGCAGCGGCGGCGCCGGTCTTCGCCATCGGTTCAAGACCATAGGCCTCCCGTACAAAGTATTTAAAATCGGGATAGCGCACCCAGGCAAATCCATTGTTTCCCCATTTGGAGCTCCAGCTGTTCATGATAAGGAAAGCTCCGCCGTATTTTCGATCATCATAACCTACCACACACTGAGCGTGACCACCAAAACCCATCATCTGTTTGTCCTCGGCGGTGGGTCTCCATACATCCTGTCCAAACATGGGTTGCATATAGCTGCCACCGACCATCATGCCGATGACCACAGGAGCTCCCTGAGAAAGGTTTTCTTTTATCGCGTGGAGGTCGATGACATTGTTGCGATCACCGGGTGTCAGTCGGTTGAAGCCGCGCATCTTATACTGGCGGGCCAGTTCCAGCAGTTGCTGGTCAGGCTGACGCGAACAGTCCTGATCGTCGTAGGGAAACTGGGCATAGGGGACAGATCCGCTTTTGGTCATAAACTCCATGGCTTTCTCGATATACGAGCCCTGGCAATTTTCGAGACCGATCTGGTTATAAAGGAAGGACGGGCTGTATTTCAAGGTATTCGGGTCCTGACCGGTGCGGGCTGCTTCTGCGATGGTCCGGGCGCCGTAAGCGCTGCTCCAGGCGACACAACTGCCTTGATGCCCCTGGTCGCCGACGGCCGGTGCATATTTCTGCAGGTTGACGGCTTCGGGAAGCGGGTTTTTGGTCGTATCGTCGGAGAGTGACTCATAGATATTTGCTTTCTCGAATTGTTTGGGATCGAGGTAGCCGCCAGTAGTGAGTTGTTGGGCTACCTGGCGGATCGCAGCGCCCCCGCAGCCGGTACGGCCCAAAAAGAAATATCCGCCTATGACGATAACGAGTAAGAAAATAAGGCCCCGCCCGCGGAAGAGACCAAGAAGCAGCATAATGATCCCAAAGAGGCCTCCACCCCCGCCCCCTCCGGAGTTAAAACCTCCACCTCCGCCACTACCTGAATCGTCACCACTGTTGCTATCGGGGTCCTGGGGATCATCGACCATACGAATAGGGGGCATAGGAGAATTTTTTGATTACCCTAAAATAAGGAAAAATTATGCCATATGCTAAAGCTCGATCTGATTGCGCAGCAGGTCCTCGAAGACGTCGCGGCGACGGATGAGGCTGGCCTTACCATCTTTGACAAGGACTTCGGCGGGTTTATACCGGGAATTGAAATTAGAGGACATTTCAAAACCGTAGGCACCGGCATTGCGGAAGACGAGATAGTCCCCTTCGCGAGCTTCATTGATGGTACGGTCCCAGGCAAAGGTGTCGGTTTCGCAGATATTGCCGACGACGGAATAACGTTTGGGGGTCCCGTTGGGGTTGCTGATATTCTCGATACGATGATAAGCATCGTAGAACATGGGCCGGATGAGGTGATTGAATCCACTGTCGACGCTGACAAACGTGGCGGCGTCCGTTTCTTTTATGACATTCACCTTAGTGACGAAGTACCCGCTGGCGCTGACCAGAAATTTACCGGGTTCGAACCAGACCTGCAGGGGACGACCACCAGGGTTAGGATGATTGGCGAAAGCATCCTTGACTTTTTCCGCAAGAAGCTGGATATCGGTTTCGGAGTCGCCATCTTTATAAGGCACTTTGAATCCGCCGCCGAGGTCGATGAATTTTAGGTTTTTGAACCTGGGTATCAGGTCAAAAAGAATAGCTATGCCTTTTACAAAGACGTCGACATCTTTTATCTCGCTTCCTGTATGGATGTGCAGATCGGCAATGTTGAGGTCGTATTTTTCGACGAGCAGCAGAACCTTGTCAGCCTGGTCGACGGGAATACCGAACTTACTCTTGTCGTGCCCCGTAGAGATCTTGAGATTACCGCCGGCCATGATATTGGGCCGGAGTCTGACGCCAACCGGATAATTGTGCCCGAATTTTTGTCCGAACTTTTCCAGGTTGGAGAGGCTGTCGATATTGATGATAATACCAAGGGAGACGGCTTCTTCTATTTCGTCAAAGCCAATGCCATTGGAAGTGTATAAGATCCGGCTGGGCGGGAAGCCGGCGTGTAAAGCCAGCTTGGCTTCGTTGATGGAACTGCAGTCCACGTTGGCGCCAAGGCCGCAGATATATTTTAAGATATTGACGTTGGTGAGAGCTTTACAGGCGTAAAAGAACAGGGTATCGCTGTTGCTGAATGCAGTGGTCAGCTTGTTGTACTGCTCTTTTATCTTTTCTGCGTGGTATACATACAGCGGGGTTCCGAATTGCTGGCCGAGGCTGATCAAATATTCGGGAGATAATTGTTCTGACATGATTTCGGTTGCCTGGGGTTTTAGTGATCAGTGTTCATCGGAGGTATCGGGGTTCCGTTCGTGAGGGGGCTGTTCGCCGCTGTCATCACCGTAGTCGTCTTCACCGCCATCTTCGTCGGATTCGTCGGAAGCGGGATCATGCGGTGTGGCATCATCGGCATCGCCTTCTTCATCGCTTTCGGAAGAGGGCTCGCTTTCAGGGCCCTTTTCGTTCAGATCAGAGCCGGTTTCAAGATTATTCTCAACAGAAGCAGCATCGGCATCGGCAGTTTCATCAGACTCTTCGGCCGTAGTGTCCTGGGCTGCAGCCCCTTCATGGGGTTCAGTTGCTGTGTCCTCTCCCGTTGCACCTTCCAATAGTTCGCCTGCTTCAGTGACGACAAGGGGTACTTCACCTTCCGATATCAGCGTTGCATCGGCAGGGGTGTGGTTGATAAGAGTAGGCTCAACAATGGTTTCGGCAAAGACCTCTTTGAGTTTGGGCAGATCGGCAGCGGAATTAATACCGAAATAGTCCATAAAAGTTTTGGAAGTCGCGTAAACAAGGGGTTTACCCGGCATTTCTTCGTTGCGCCCGGAGATGATGATCAGCTCCTTCTCAAGGAGTTTCTGTATGGAATAGTCGCTGCTTACACCACGGATCGCTTCGATCTCACCCTTTGTGATAGGCTGTTTGTAGGCGATGATGGCGAGGGTTTCCAGCGCGGCGGACGAAAGTCGTTTGAGGAACTTTTCACCGTTGAGCTGGGCGACGGTCTTATGAAAATCTTTCTTGGTGAGGAATTGCCATCCGCCGCCGCTTTCCCGTACTTCGAAGGGATAGAATTCGGAAGCATACTTCTCGATGATACCGTCAATGGACGTTTGGATCTGTTCGAGCGTAAGCTTTTCCTCCATAAATCCAAAAGCGTTGTTGATCAGCTCCGTGATCTCCATGGAGGTCAGAGGCTTGTCGCTGGCGAAGATCAGCGCTTCGATGTGGGGAATGATGTTTCCGATTTCCATATGTAAAGTTTTGGCGGGCGGCCTGTCCGCGTTTTATGACGGTACCAGCGGCCAGTCCCCTGTTATCCTTGCAGTGCAGCGGCGCCACTGACGATCTCGGTGAGCTCTGTGGTAATGGCAGCCTGGCGCGCACGGTTATAGGAAAGTCGCAATGACTTGAGCAGTTCGTTGGCGTTGTCACTGGCCTTATCCATGGCTGTCATACGGGCGCCGTGTTCGGAGGCATTGGCATCCAGTACAGCTTTATACAGCTGGGTATTGAGGATTTTAGGCATCAGTTCGGCAATAAGCTCTTCCTTGCTGGGTTCGAAGATGAAATCGACATTCGAGGTTCCCTGCTTTTTCTCGACCTTGGGGATCGGCAGGAAGCGTTCGAGCACGAAGGCCTGTGTAGCAGCGTTCTTGAATTGGCTGTAGACGATCTCGACAACGTCAAATTCCTTGTTTTCGAAAGCTTTGACGGCGGCTTGTGCAGCAGCCTGAACGTTTTCGAAGGTAAGGTGCAGGAAAATATCTTTATAGGTATCTGTTACCTTGAAGTTGTTCTTCTGGAAGTGTTCGAAGCCTTTTTTACCGATGGACCAGATAGTGACATTGCCTTTACCGTCCTGGGCAGCATATTTGTCCCGGATAGTGGCTTTTGCGAGCTTGATAAGGTTGGCATTGTAGGCGCCGGCCAGGCCACGGTCGCTGGTGATGACGATAAGCAGCACTTTTTCGACGCTTCTTTCGGCAGCGAGATTCATGCCTATCTCTCCTTCGGAGTTGCTGACGATATTACTAAGCAGCTCCTGGAGCTTTTGGGCATAGGGGCGCATCTGGATAATGGCATCCTGGGCGCGGCGTAACTTGGCTGCGCTGACCATTTTCATGGCCTTTGTGATTTGCTGGGAGTTCTGGATGGATTTGATCCGGTTGCGTACCTCTTTAAGTTGTCCTGCCATAGACTTTAGTCGGGTTTAAAATGGGTGCAAAAGTAAGGAAAAATCCCGGCCCACGCACAGAAACGACTCCCGGAATCCTCCCTTTTTTCACATAATCCGCCCTCTCCCCCGTCTTATTCCGCGGCAATTCCAAAATAAAAGCAGATTTTTGCACTATAACTATGGAAAAAAAGAACCTGTCTAACGAACGCAAAACCAGGCAATCCACTGCTGGTAAAAAGGCTATAGCAAAAAAAGATTCCGGTAAGACGGCGGCCACGCGCAAGCCGGGCAAGACCGGCGCAACCGGTATTATAAAGACGACCGATACAGCCGAGAGATCAGTCCGGACCGGCAAAACGGGAGCCGTGGGGATCATCCGGGAAACGGGAAAGAACGGAGCGCAAAATTATGGTGTTCCGGCATCTGTAACATCAAAACCACTGGCTACGTCTAAAGGTGGGAAAAGACGGCTGCCGACCATCCTCATAACAAATGACGACGGCATCAGCGCTCCGGGCATCCGGAACCTGGTGGAAGCAGTGAAAGGACTTGGAAAAGTGGTTGTAGTAGCCCCGGACAAGCCACAATCGGGTATGGGTCATGCAATTACGATTGGTAACCCGTTGCGGCTCAACCCCATGCATCATCTTTTTGAAGGGGTGGAAGCCTGGCAATGCAGTGGTACGCCCGTAGATTGTGTCAAGCTGGCCGTGGATAAGGTGCTGCGCCGCAAACCCGATCTTTGCCTAAGCGGGATCAACCATGGAGCAAACCATTCGATCAATGTGATCTATTCAGGAACGATGTCCGCCGCGGTAGAGGCGGCGATAGAAAGCATCCCGTCGATCGGGTTTTCACTGCTGGACTATAGTGTAGAGGCAGATTTTAGTGCAGCCCGCAAGTATGTACGGATCATTGTGGAGCAGGTCCTCGCCCACCCTATGGATAAACACCTGATTCTCAATGTCAATTTCCCCGCAGTACCCGATAGTCTGATCAAAGGGATAAAGATCAGCCGGCAGGCCTACGCGAAGTATGAGGAAGATTTTGTCGAACGGAACGATCCGAATTCGAAAAAATATTACTGGTTAACGGGCAAATTTGTGAATTTTGATAAGGGCAGGGATACGGATGTATGGGCGTTGGAACACAACTATGTTAGTGTGGTGCCAGTACAATTTGACATGACGAATTACGTTCTAAAAAGCAAACTCGAAAAAACGTGGAAATCGTGATATTCAAAAAAGACAACCTCCGGCTGGGCTTAGTGCTAGGTCTGGTGGCACCCATTATAAGCCTTGTCATCTACTATTTCGTCAAATTTTATCCCACCTATACGATAAAGGATTTTTTCGACTTCCTGAGGACGAATAAGTCGCAGATCACAGCAGTTTCGGTGCCCTGTCTGGTTTTGAACATTGCACTTTTCACTTATTATATCAATTCCCACAAGGATAGTACGGCAAAGGGGATCTTTGCGGCGACGCTGATCTATGCGATCCTGGCATTGCTGTTTAAGTTCATCTGAGCCAGCACCCGGCGCCGCGGCGCCCCATGTTCCTGGGGTATTTTGTAAATTCTTTTGGAACATCTTGGGTGAGACCTTATTTTTGCACTCCTTTTTAACCGAAGGACGATTGCCCGATAGTATAATGGTAGTACGACAGATTTTGGTTCTGTTTGTCTTGGTTCGAATCCAGGTCGGGCAACAAAAAACCCGCAACGCAAGTTGCGGGTTTGGTTTTTCCGTCAATGCCCGAAAAAACTGAGATCCATATTTAAATTATTTATCCCAGAATACCCTTGCCGTTAAGTTATCCTTTCCACCCATCGCCTGCACGGCAGCAAGATAATTGGCTTTATTATTCGACAATTCATAGTCGGGATAAGACAACCTGTGAATAAATCCGCCGTCAAGATTATTATTGAAAAGATTTGGACTTAAAACAGGGAAACCGGTTCTTCTGAAATTGCACCAGGCTTCCGTTCCATTCGTCACATTGGCTATCCAATACTGCGTATTGATAAGCTTAAGTGCATCAGTCGCATTATACGCCACCCCTGGATCGGTAAGATATGCAGTCTTGGCAGATGCGGAAACTATACTTCCGTTGGGATAAAGCGAATAAGTATCCATATCTGCTACGATCCCATTCTCATAATAGCTTTGCGCCGCAGCATCGCCGCCTGCGATCCATCCGTTTTTTGCCGCCTCGGCCAACAGCAGTGACGTTTGGGCATAGGTGACCCAAAAGGTGGGGGCAGTTTGGGATGCAAGACATTTTACGTTGAGCTGAGAATAATTGTAGCCTCCGCCCCTGGTGCCGCGATATGGGGAATTGGCAAGGGCGTCGCTGATAACCCCTACAGGCACACCAAATTGATCGGCAATGGCATAGTCGGGGTTAAGGTCGCCCAGGGGGTTGTTTGGGTCGGCGAATTTTGCAATGAGAAAGGGGCTCCGGGGGTCACTGGTTGACTTCAACTGGTTGACAAAAGGTTCAGCCACATAATAAAAGCGGGGATTGTTGTTAACCAAATTAACGTTCAATACATTGGTCGCCACGGTGCCATCATATTTTACATAGACATTGTCCGCATTTGATGTCATTACCCCGCCGGCGAATGCCTCCGCTACCAGCGATTTGGCCTTTGACGCATCGACCCTGGAATAACGCATTCCCAACCTCAGCAACAAAGAAAAACCTACCTTCTTCCATTTCGAAACCTGCACTGAAGCCGTCGTGATCGGTACGGCGGCATTTTTGCCAAAGAACAGGTCTGCGGAAACATAATCCCCCGACGGATTTAATGCGGTGGTAGCCTCCCTGATCTCTTTCTCAAGGTCGGCATAGATTGCAGCATCATCGTCATATTTTGGATAAAAAATGCCATCGGTATATGCCTTCCCCGCATCGAAATAAGGCACATCCCCATATTCGTCTACCAGTCCCATGAATGCCTGGGCTTTCCAGATCCGGATCATGCTGAGCAAATTGACCGAAGTGGTGGTCCCCTTCAGGAGAGCCATTGCCTGGACAAGACTTTTGATGCCCCCGGTCACAGGGTTGTTCAACGGCGCAGAACCGGGATAGGACGCATCCCACCTGCCATTGTTGAAGTTGTCGATATCTGCATTGAAGTTAGGACCAAGGGTGGCGCCGGAGTTGAAGGGATTGACAAATTGCTGAACGATGGTATTTTCTGTTTCCCAGCCCGCACCTGTAAAGCTGCGTTCCGCTCCTGCAAACAACAGAGACGGATCGATAGTGTTTACAGCGTAGGGGTCGGTGTTTATCTTCACAAAATTTTTATCACATCCGGCAAAAACGATGATGACAACTATAAGGATCAGTGTGTTAAATATCTTTGTCATGATTAGAGCTTTACGTTTAAACTAAGGTTGTAACTGCGTGTCGTCGGCATTGATGAATTCTCATAGCCCGTTCTGGTGTCTCCCGAAGATTGAATCGCCTCAGGGTCGAGACCCGGAAGATTCTTATGAATTATCGCCACATTGCGCACCGAACCCGACAGGCTGAGCCCCTTGAAGAATTTAAGATAGCCGGCCCTCTTCATCAGATCGGTGAAGTTATACGTAAGTGAAATACTTCTCAATTTGACGAAATCCGATTTGAATACGAATGGGTCGCCGATCTGAAGGTTGCGGTAATCGGCATAGAATCCCTGCAGATCCGTAACCGCAACTGTATTAGGCTGCCCGGTACCCTGGTTGATACCCGGGAACACAATTCCATTTTCGCCATCCCGGCGACCTACCAGCGAAGCTTTGGACAATCCCTGTCTCAATGTATTCAAAGCAGTGGCAGACATTACCTTTCCGCCGAATTTGTAGTCTATGAAGATCCCCAGACCGAGGTTTTTATAGGTAAAATAGTTAGTCCATCCTCCCGTAAACTTAGGTATGGCGCTGCCAACCGGTTTGTAATCGGGTGTTGCAAGAAGACGGCCGGCCGAACTGACCAGGATATTGTTTTTATCATCTCTCAGATATGTTCTTGTGTACAACTGATTCATGGGCAGGCCTACCGTATAATGTATCTGTCCAAGGAACTCATTGCCAGTACCGTTGAAGTAAAGTAAAAGGAAGTCATTCACACCTGGTGAGATCGTAAGCACTTTTGTAGAGAGATAGGAATTGTTCCATGAGGTCGTCCAACTGAAGCGGGTGGTTTTTATTGCGGTAAATTCCAGTAAGGTCTCCAGACCGCTATTCCGCAATGACGCAAGGTTTGCTTTCGAGTTTGTATAGCCCGATGTGTTGGAAAGTGTGACCGAGAGCACCTGGTCGGTGGTTACCTTTTTAAAGGCCGATACGTCGACATGCAACCGGCTATTGAACATCCGCAGATCCAGGCCGATTTCTTTTTCATCGGCTTTGAATGGGGTTAATGACGCATTCGGCGCATTCGCACCGTTAATCGTTGCCGTAACCTGGCCGTTGAAAGTATTTGGCGAAATGGTATAGCCCAGCAATCCTTCGTAATTACTGACACCATTCGCGCTACCTGTCTTGGATCCGGCAACTCTCAATTTACCGAAATTCAACCATCCCACGTCCGGCAATAATTGAGAGAATATGAAGCTGCCGCTTATCGATGGGTAGAAGACATGGTTGTTGCGGGGATTATAGACCGAGAACCAGTCCTCCCTACCCGTAACATTTATGTATAAGAGCCGCTTGAACCCTAGTTCCGCCAAGCCATACAGCGAATTTACCCGGCTTTTGCCATAGGTATATGTCTGGGTTTTAACGTTACCATTTGCTATAGAATAAAGATCCTTAACCACGAAATTACCCGAGGTGCCGGTTAGATTATTGCTTTCGGACGTGTATGTGTTGCCGCCGGCGCTGACGTCGAATGAGAATTTACCGAACTCTTTATTGGCCCCCACCAGGAAGTCAGCATTCACTTCAGTGCTCTTACCCTGAGCAATGTTGTAAGAGCCTTTATAGGTTCCATCTGCATTTGTCGGTACACTGGTGCCAATGCCATATGGCACATGATTTTCATTATTGTTTACCGAATAATTGTAATTGTACCTGCCCTGAAGGAATAACCAATCGGTAAAATCATATCTCAAGGTAGCGGTTCCCAGGATACGGTCCCTGTTGTTTACCCAGTTCTGACCAGCCTGATTGGCATAATAAGGGTTGAGCACTGTTCCCTGAAATCCCGAAGTTTGCATTTCCGTTCCGTTGGAAGGATTGACTGCACTGTTTTTGAGAGCCGATGTAGGGAATGAATTCGCCAGCCTCGTGAAGAAGTTTATAGAACCCGCGCCCTGCGTGCCTATCTGCGGCGGATTGCTTTGGACCTCGTTCGCCCAATTGATATTTACAGCCAGTTTGAGCCGTTCCGTGATATTCTGATTGACCCCTATATTGAAGATCCTCCTCTTGTATTCGTCCCTGGGTTCGATACCCTTTGCATCCGTATTGGAAAAGGAGGCCCGGAAACTACCTTTTGGTCCGCCTCCGGATAGGGCAATGGTATTGGTAAAATTCATGCCCGTCTGCAGATAGTCGAAAAGCCTGTTTTGATAAGCGGAATAGGGCTGGAGGGTACCGTCGAAGATAGGTGTCGGTACGCCGTCCAGCCTGGCGCCCCATCCGAACTGACCATTTCCGGCTGCGTCTGCCTGTGATGCCGGCCTTTTTCCTGCCGTTCCCTCCCCGTACACGGTTTGGAACTGATCCATATAATTCAATGCTCTTTGCAACGTATAGCTGGATGTGTATTCGACGCCTATCCCCGAATTTTTCGAACCGGACTTGGTGGTAATAATGATGGCGCCCGCCGCTGCCCTCGATCCATATAATGCCGACGCGGTCGAGCCTTTCAATACGGTCATACTTTCAATATCATCAGGATTGACAACCTGTAGATTATCCCCCTGGTCACGCATATTTCCGCCTCCATCCACGCCTCTGGCTCCCTGGTCCATGGGAAGGCCATTGATAACGATCAGGGGCGAGTTGGTCGATCCGGCGAACCCAACCTGTCCACGCAGACGTATCTGTGTACTAGCCCCTGCACCGGCGGCTGGGGGCGTTATATTCAGCCCGGCTACTCTTCCTTCAAGAGACTCACCGACATTGGTAGTCCTGTTGGTGATCAACTCGTCCGTTTTTACGGTCGTTGCCGCATAACCTAATTTCCTCTCCTCCTTCTTTATACCGAGCGCCGTTACGATTATAACATCGAGATCTTTACGCCCCCCTCTTATCAGGTTGATTAAAACATCGGTTCTCCCGTCAACGGGCGTTTCCATTGTAGTAAATCCAATATGGCTTACAACGAGGATATCAGTTGATGCGCCCGGTATGCTGAAGCGCCCTGCATTATTTGTCATTGCCGACCTGGACGTACCTTTTATTGCCACAGTTGCACCGGCAACCGGCTTTTTTTCGTCGTCCAGAACTGATCCCGTAACTGTTTGTCCCTGCGCCCTGCCAAAGAGGACGACGAGAAGAAAAGATAATAAATACCTGATTAGATACCGCTTGGAGGTGGGTTGGCGATGTTTTTCCATAATGCAAGTCGTTTTGTATAAATAGATGCACGGGAGACTGGTTAGCTGTCCCCGGATTAATGTAAGAATGCAAAATACTTGTACTTATTAATAAAAACTTCCACTAAGGAACTTTGTTGAATACTGTAAATATTTCTGAGATAAATTTCATTCCTTTATAGACGTCTGTTGCTCCCTTCAACAAATTCTGATAATAATATTAATGCCATGGCCAGATATTCTTTCTTACTTATAATTACTTTATGGGTCTGCGTTCCATCCAAAGGTCAACAAGTACAGATCAGCAAAGAAGAATTGATCGCGCTCACACCGGAGTGGAAGGGAGAACGATTCCCCGATGGAAGACCCAGGGTAAGCGATGACATTATCCGTAGAATGAGGTCGGTTAGCGTGGAAGAAGCCTGGGCCACGATGAAGAATGCCGGCTATAGTTATCAGGTAGCCGATGGCTGGCAGATAATAAACCCTGACAGCGTATTGGTCGGACGTGCGGTAACTGCAACCTTTCTGCCTGGCCGTCCCGATGTCTGGAAGGCGATAGACTCATTGGGTAAAAAACAAGGAAGAAGAGCCCAAAATGTCTGGGCCGTGGAAATTTTGGTAAAAGGCGACGTATACGTCGCCGACCAGTTCGGAGCCAAAAGGAATGGGCCAACCATCGGCGACAATGTGGGCAACGCCATTTATGCAAAGACCGGAAACGGAATTGTATACGATGGCGCTATCAGGGATCTGGAGGGACTAAAGGAGATCGGTGGTTTCACTTCGTTTTATACCAGCTATGATCCATCTTACCATAATCCCGGAACAGGAAAAAATCAGGATCTAACGACTATGATCGCGGGGATCAATCACCCGACCCGGATACGAACGGTAACCGTAATGCCCGGCGATGTCGTGCTCGGTAAAACCGGCGTGGTTGTTTTCATTCCCCCCCATCTGGCCGAACTGGTCGTCAAAACATCTGAGATAGTTCGTTTACGCGATCAGTTTGGCCACCTCCGCTTAAGAGAGGGAAAGTATACGGCAGGTCAGATTGACGCCCGTTGGACAGATGAAATTGAAAAAGATTTCTCAAGGTGGCTGAACGATCATATCAACGAATTGCCGGTAGGCAAGCAGCAGATACAGGAATTTCTCAAAGACAGGACCTGGTAAAAGACAATTATCGCTAACACAAAAAATAAACAACACGATGTCAGCCACAAGAAGAACCTTCCTAACAAAAGCGGCGATAGCAGCCGCAATGACACCATTCGCCGCTGTATCCAATACTTTTGGCCAGGGCCTTACCAATGCGCTTGAAAGAACGCCGCGTCACTCCAGCCCTTCCGATTTGAAAATTACCGACGTCAAATGCGGATATTCAGGAGGAGGATTATTTATAAAGATCTTTACCAACCAGGATATATGGGGCAGCGGGGAAGCAGTGGATGCAGTTGGAGGCACCTATTACCTCGTACAACGGCTGGGACGGCAATTGAAAGGCCGAAGCCCCCTGACTCCAAACCGGATCTTCGAGGAGTTCCGCAAAGGCGCCTTCTTCGGCGGTGGACAATCCGGTATGTATGTGGCTGTCCTCAGCGCATTCGACGCTGCATTATGGGATCTGTGCGGAAAAGCATTGGGCTTACCGGTCCACCAATTATTGGGAGGGAAGTTTCGCGACAAGGTGAGGGTATACTGCGATACGGAATTATATGCGGTCAGAAACCCCAGGCCGGAAGACTATGCAAAGGCTGGACTGGAAGCTGTCCAAAATGGGTATACGGCTGTCAAGTTCGACATCGATTCGGCGACCGATCCAAATAAATACGACAGGTATAACTGGACTGCGAGCAATGCCGAACTGGAGCGGATGTATGAATCCATCGCCGCTGTCCGCAAGGCAGTCGGTCCGCATATCGATATCTGCGTGGATATGCACGGACGGTATGATGCGCCTACAGGAAGAAAGGTGGCAAAAATGATGGAGCCATTAAATCTAATGTGGCTGGAGGAGCCGGTTCCCGCAGACAATATCGACGTCTATAAAACGATCACACAGGAAACCAGTACGCCCATTTGCGGCGGAGAAAACTTTTATCTCGCCTACGGATACACCCGTCTACTGGAACAAGCCGCCATCGATATCATTATGCCGGACCTGCAGAAATGCGGAGGACTGGGCGAAGGACAGCGAATAGCAAACCTTGCCAATTTATACTACACGCCTTTTTCACCACATATGGTAGGTTCTTTCCTTGGTGCAATGGCAACCGCCCATGTCTGCGCCTCTGTCCCGAATTTCCATATCCTGGAATGGCAGACCCTGAGCGACACAGAACCGAAATGGAAGGAGATAGTGACTTACGATAAACCTTTTATCGAAAAAGGGTTCCTGGTAGTATCCGATAAACCCGGCATCGGTGTCGAGCTGAACATGGAAGGATTGAAAAAATACGCGACACCCAATATTCCTTTCTTCGAATAAATTTACTTCCGGACTACTGTCGGATGAGCCTCAATGCTCCTCCGACAGTAGTCTTATTTTTAACGCTCGCATCATCGGGCTGACCGCCCCCAATGGAAAAGAGCACATTGCCCCGGGGTAATATCGGATTGCCATTTTGATCCAGGTATGCTATAGTCTCGGTCGTTATTTTAAATGACACGTTTGCACTTTCGCCTTTTTTCAAAAAGATCCGGCGGAATCCTTTGAGTGAACGAACAGGCATATTTTTGCCATTTATGGTAACATATAGCTGAACCACTTCTTCCCCATCCACAGATCCTGAGTTCTTAACGTTCGCCGATACGGTAAACGCATTTGTCCCGCTGCCTGTCTTTTTCACGGACAGATGGTCGTATTCGAAATTCGTGTAGCTTAATCCATATCCAAATGGGTATAAAGCGGCACCCTTAAAATACCGATAGGTCCGGCCACTCATGCTGTAATCATTGAAGTCAGGAAGATCGGCGTCACTTTTATAAAACGTGACGGGCAAACGGCCCGCGGGGTTATAATCACCCCATAATACGTCTGAGATCGCACTTCCCGCGGATTGTCCGCCATACCACGCATTGACGATGGCCGGAACATTATCCGCTTCCCACGGTATTGCAACTGCGCTCCCCGTCATCATGACAAAGACGACCGGCTTGCCGGTGCCTTTCAATGCCTTTAAAAGCTCGCTTTGTATGGCAGGCAATGCTATCGAGCTGCGGTCTCCGCCGCGAAATCCAGGATAATTTACTTGCATTTCCTCTCCTTCCAGCTGTGGTGAAATTCCGCCAACGAAGATAATGGCATCGACGTCTTTAAGACGGCTTGTGAGTTTGGCAAGATCGGTCTTTTGTAAGCTTCCCGCACTTAGTCTTACGGACGCCTTGCCACCAGTCTGGTAGTATTCTACAACGAGACGGTATGATCGTCCTTTTTCCACAGACAGCTGATATGTCCTTGCGCCCCAACGGTTACGCGTCCAGGCGTTCAGTACCTCCCTGCCATCGATGAGAAAACGATAGCCATCGTCCGCATCCAGCTCGAATGTCACAAGACCATTCTCCAATGCATTGAAATCCGTACTATACCGGGCGGCAAAATTGTAGGCCTTGAGTGTATCGATTACGATCTGTCCTTCCTGCCAGTTATTATCCAGCCCTGGTTCGAGCCTTGTTCCGACAGGCGTTCCCGTCAAATCCCTGTTATTGAAATATTCTGCGGAAAAGCCTTTTTTCCCCTGCCAGCTGAATTGATCATTCAGCCCGGATTGCTGAAATAAGGTATCGTTGGTAAAGTTTACCGCTTTTTCATAGATAACCTCGACATCCCTGCCCAATTTTTGTTTTATACCCTGCAAGGCGGTAACTGCCGTAGACGGTGTTCCATTATAATTGCCCAGAATGGCAATGCCGTTATCGGCATTGGGCCCTAACACGGCAATTCTTTTAAGCTTCTTACTTAGCGGCAACAGGCGCCCCTCATTTTTTAAAAGCACAATGGACTGTCTGGCCATTTTCAATGCATGTTCCCGGTGTTCCCCGCTCTCCAGCTCCGTCCCGGATACCTGCGCATATTTTACCATGGACACGGGATCGAAAAGCCCAAGTCTGAACCGGATCATGAACAGGCGGTATACGGAGGCATCAATCTGGCTTTCTGGTATTTTTCCATCCTTTACGGCCCGCACCAGCGATTTAAAAGCGTCAGTTCCGCATTCTACATCGGTACCGTGCAGGACCGCGTCCGCTGAAGCGGCTTCGGCATCAGGATGCGTTTTATGATTTTTAAAGAAGTCATCGATTCCCCAGCAGTCGGATGTTACATAACCGGAAAATTTCCATTGCCTGCGCAGGATATCCACCATTAGCGGGTCACTTCCGCAACAAGGCTGCCCCTTGAAGGCATTATAGGCACACATAACACCGGCTACATGGGCCTTTGTCACGAGTTCCCTGAATGCGGGCAAATAGGTATTCCAAAGATCCTCATCGCTGGGATCGACATTAAATACGTGCCGCAATGGTTCGGGACCGCTGTGTACAGCATAATGTTTCGCACATGCGGCCGCATGCAGGTATTTAGGATCATTGCCCTGCAGGCCATCGACAAAGGATCTCCCCATCATGGCAGTCAGGAAAGGGTCTTCTCCATAGGTTTCCTGGCCCCTACCCCACCGGGGATCGCGAAAGATATTGATATTAGGCGTCCAGTAGGTAAGACCGACATATCGCTGCCCGGCTTTTCCCTGGGCGACGGCCTTGCTGTAAATGGCTCTTCCCTCCGTAGCTGAATATTCTGCCATCAATTTGAGCGACGAAGTATCGAATGTCGCGGCCATGGCGATCGCCTGGGGATATACAGTGACATTGTAGGGAGTGCGCGCTACGCCATGCAGCACCTCGTTCCACCAATCATATGCCGGAATGTCAAGCCTCGGAATGGCCGGAGCAGAGTTTAGCATCTGGCCTACTTTCTCTTCCAGCGTCAACCGTGAGACCAGGTCATGTACCCGTTGTTCAAATGGAAGGAGGGGGTCTTGAAATGGATAGCGTGATTGGGCCGGGCCTTTAACCGGGAAAAGAATACAAAAGGCATAGATAACTGTCGCGGAGATCTTTGCTTTCATTATAAATAACAGCGGTCAATCTTTTTTGATCAATGTAAGTTTCGTGTCACCTCGCTGCCCGAACCGCCTCTCAGCAAGTCCAGATCGGCTCCGAGGTTCGCCTGTTGCACATGGTCTATATAAAATTTGACATAACCCCTGGTTGCCATCGGCGCGGGTCTGATCCACGCCGCCCTTCTACGGGCCGCCTCGTCATCGCTGATATCCAGATGCAATCTTCTGCCCTCCACGTCCAGCTCTATCATGTCGCCATTTTCTACCAGCGCCAACATGCCGCCGATGGCAGATTCCGGAGATACATGCAGAATTACGGTTCCGGCAGCGGTACCGCTCATTCGGCCGTCGGAGATACGGATCATATCTTTAACTCCTTTGCGCAATAGCTTTTCCGGAAGATCGACATTTCCGACTTCAGGCATCCCCGGATAACCGACGGGCCCGGCCCCCTTCAGCACTATGACAGAATTTTCGTCGATCTCGAGGTCTTCATTGTCGATCCGGGCATGATAGTCCTCTATGGTTTCAAATACTACCGCCTTTCCCCGGTGCTTCATCAGTGCTTTAGTCGCAGCAGACGGTTTTATAATGGCTCCGTTTTCGCACAGGTTTCCTTTTAATACAACGATACCTGCCTCCCGCTGCAATGGATTGTCAATGGTTGCAATTACGTCCTGGTTGTAACACACTGGATTTTTGTTGTTTTCACCGATGGTTTTCCCATTTGCCGTAATGGCTCCATTATGCAAATAATTACTTAGCTCTTTAATTACCACAGGCAACCCGCCCGCATAGTAAAAATCTTCCATCAGGTATTTTCCCGAGGGTTTCAGATTTACCAGCAACGGTATTTTTCCTCCAATAGCGTCAAAATCCTCCAGATCCAGCGGAACGCCGATCCTGCCCGCAATAGCAAGCAAATGAAGGATAAAATTGGTCGAGCCGCCAATGGCCGCGTTTACGACAATGGCGTTTTCAAAGGCCTGCCGGGTAAGTATGGTCGACAGTTTTTGGTTTTCCTTCACCATTTCGACGATCCTTCGTCCGCATAGCTGCGCCATCACCTTTTTTCTCGCATCCACGGCCGGAATTGCTGCAGCACCGGGCAGCGTCAAGCCCAGTGCCTCCACCATACAGGCCATCGTAGAAGCAGTGCCCATCGTCATGCAGTGACCCGCACTTCGCGCCACGCCTATTTCTGCTTCCAGGATATCTTCTTCGGTATATTGCTCGACCAGCATTTTTTCCTTTACCATCCAGTTGAATGACCCGCTGCCCAGGCATTCTCCCCTGAAACGTCCATTTAACATCGGACCGCCAGGCACAACAATGGTTGGGAGGTCTACACTACAGGCGCCCATGACAGTAGAGGGAGTGGTTTTATCACAACCAGTCAGCAAAACGATACCGTCCAACGGATTGGCCCGGATATTCTCTTCCACATCCATGCTGGCCAGGTTTCTGAACAGCATCGTCGTCGGGCGCATTACAGTTTCTCCCAAAGACGAAACGGGAAATTCCAGGGGAAAACCACCAGCATCCAGCACCCCCCGTTTGACAACTTCTGCAAAGTCCCGGAGATGGCCGTTGCATGGTGTTAGCTCACTCCAGGTGTTGCATATTCCAATTACCGGTCTTCCCCGGAAATAGTCATCAGGATACCCCTGGTTACGGAACCAGGAACGATGTACAAAACCCATTTTATCATTGCCTCCAAACCAGTCCTGGCTTCTTAATTTCTTGTCTTTTGATTCCATATTACTATTTTTAGTCCATGACAGCTGGGCTTCAGCATTTTAATTGCATATGAAGCAGCAATGTAATGATATAGTGTACCGAAAACTTCCATTATATAACATTGTTGATTTTTATACGAATTATTCAATTAAAATGTATTTCTTTAGCCTGCTGACTTAACTGCCGGAGACGTTGATGAGGAAGACTATGTAAAATCGGGGGCTTATGAATTTATTCGAACTTCAACAAGGAAGTTCCCGGGAATTGCAACTGTTTCCGCACATTGTAAGTACCGGGTGCAAAAAGAACCATGCCATTCAACTCGAATCCTTTAAGGAATCGATGGCTGATTTTGTCCGTATCTACAATATTATCGACGGCAAACACGAATGGCGCATAGACGATGAGAACCTTAATTTGTACCCGGGTGATACCCTGCTGGTCCTTCCGGGCCGGAAACTTAGCAGCGCGAAAGGATTTTTAGAGATTGGCGCATTAGCCTGGATCCATTTTAAAATTGATAGACTTGACCGCATGAAATTCATTCCGGGGAAATGGAGCAGCCTTACCGAAAGCGAGTGTTCCACAATCGGAAATATATTATTATTGAACAGATCTCTGGTTCCATCAAAAACCTGCGAAGCCAGCCGGGTTTTGGCCTCATTACAAAACGAACTGCTGAACCAGGAAATAGCTTTCCATACAAGGGTAAACCAGCTATTGGATGAGTTTCTGGCAATCATAACACGTCAGCTGGCAAAAGAGGGTAACCCGGGTAGGGATTTTTCAAAGGTCTTTTTACAACTTGAACAAAAACTACGTGACAATTTAGCCAGGCAATGGTCTGTAGAAGAAATGGCCGCGACCGTCGGCATGGGCACCTCCCTTTTTAATGTCAGAGTGAAATCATATACAGGCTTTACCCCTACCAACTATCTTATCAATTTACGTATCGCAGAATCCATTAAACTTTTAAGAAAACCGGGTTTGAACCTCACCGATATCGCCCTCGACACAGGGTTCTGTTCATCCCAGCATTTCTCGACAACTTTTAAAAAGCTAACTGGGTATACGCCTCGTGAATTTAGGAAAAAAACCACTGGCAACAGTTAAAAATTATATTATGGATTGTATTATCAGTATCGAGCTAGGTACAAATGCAGTGAGGGTATATGCCTTCAACCTTCAGGGCAATACCATTGGATTCGCCAAAGGTTCCTATCCTACCTTCCATCCATCACCCGACTACAGCGAACAGGATCCTGAGCAGATTTTTATAACCATGCTTTATGTACTGAAGAATCTGCTCAACGAAAAAATTCATTCAAAAAATTACAAAGTATTATCCATATGCTTTAGTGCTTCCATGCACAGCCTCCTGGCCGTTGATAAAAGTGGGGTTCCCTTGAGCAATCTTATTACCTGGGCCGACAACAGAGGAAAAAAGGAAGCCAGTGTTTTGCAGGGATCCCCCCTGGCGGAAGAGATTTACAATGCAACCGGCACTCCTATTCATCCGATGTCACCCCTGGTCAAAATTGTTTGGTTGAAAAATCAACGTCCTGAAGTGTTTCAGCGAACAGATAAGTTCATGTCTCTCAAAAGCTATATCATTCAACAACTTACCGGCCATATTATACTGGATCATAGCCTTTCATCCGCCACTGGCTTAATGAATATCCATAAAAAAGAATGGGACCCGACTGCACTCCGGTATGCAGGCATCAGGGCGGATCAGCTCCCCGACCCGGTTCCTATCAATTATTGCCCCGGAAAGTTGTTGAATCAATACCGGGTTTCATTGGGAGTTTCTGCCTCGACGAAAATACTGGTAGGCTCCAGCGATGGTTGCTTTGCAACATTGGGTGCCGGAGTATGGGATCCGCACAAAGCAACAGTCACTATTGAGGATAGTGCAGCCGTGCGGGTTATCGGCAACGATGTTCTATCCGACAAAAAGCACAGGTTGTTTAACTATGTGCTGGACGATACACATTATGTGTCTGGTGGTCCATCCAATAGTGGAGGCATTGTCTTCGAGTGGTTTGCCAAACAATTCGGCGACTTCAGGAATGCGTATGACCTGGAAACTTGTATGGAAGATCTTATAAAAGAGGCCTCCACAGCCGACCCCGGCGCAGAAAGGCTTCTTTTTTTACCATACTTGCTGGGGGAACGGGCGCCGATCTGGAACGCACAGGCCAGGGGCGTATTTTTTGGAGTTAATATAAATCATGAAAGAAAACATTTCGCCAGGGCTGTCATCGAAGGGATTTTGTACCAGATGTACAGTATCGAAAAAATGTTGCAGGAGCACCGGGATATTAAGGAGATCTCAGTCAACGGCAGCTTTGCTTCCTTACCCTTTTGCACTCAGCTCATCGCAGACATTTTCAACCTCCCCGTCAGTGCCAGTACAAATGCAAGCAGTGTCAGTATGGGTGCCTACCTTTTGACCGCTACCGATATCGGAGTGTATAAAAATATAGAAGAAGCATCCAGATCGGTCTCGCTGACGGAGACATATAAGCCCAATATCCACAATAGTAATGTCTATGCCAGATATCATTCTGTTTTTGAAGACCTGACCGGTAAGCTGGCAAGCAATTTCGAAGCGTTGGCAAATCTATAAAACCCTTTTCGTTTATAACCAAACCAGATATTATGAAATATTTAATGATTGTTCTTGCATCGGTTTTAGCCGGCAATGTATGCTATTCACAAACGGCGCAGTCTGCCATTACAGAAGACTTCAGACCATCTGTACTCAACCAGCCCGGGCAGGAATATCCCCAGGTAAATTCTCAGGGGTATGTAAGGTTCCGCATACTCGCACCGGGCGCGGATAGTGTAAGAGTCAGCCTGGGCCTCGGGGGAAGAGGCGGGACGATCCTCAGAAAGGCCGCCGACACCTCCTGGGTCGGTACAACAGAAGGGCCAATGGATGAGGGGTTCCATTATTATAATGTCAGGATCGATGGCGGGAAATTCAATGACCCCGGAGCGTTGAATTATTACGGTTCGGTCCGCTGGGAGAGCGGCATCGAAATACCCGCTCACGATCAGGATTTCTATGCACTAAAAGATGTTCCTCATGGCAATGTGCAGCAGATCCTCTTTCCTTCGCCAAGTACCAGTACTTCCCGCAGGGCATTTGTTTACACCCCGCCCGGCTACGAGAGCCAGCAGAAAACAAGATACCCTGTCCTTTATCTTCAGCACGGTTGGGGGGAGGATGAAACTGCCTGGTCCAACCAGGGACATGCCAATCTAATTATGGACAATATGATCGCGGCAGGGACCATCCAGCCGTTTATAATTGTCATGACCTATGGAATGACCAACGATGTCAAATTTGGCGGAATAAGAAGTTTTAAGATCGAGCCTTTTCAAACGGTAATGGTAGACGAATTGATACCTTATGTCGATGCGCATTTCCGTACTATCGCCAAACAATCGCACCGGGCCATGGCGGGGCTTTCAATGGGCGGTATGGAAACACATATGATTACGCTGAATAAGCCGGATGTATTTTCTTATTACGCATTGCTTAGCGGAGGCACCTACACGCCGGAAGAGATCAAGGACAAGAGTAAAGTGAAACTGATCTTTCTCAGCTGCGGAAGCAAAGAAAGACCCGATGGTGTTAGGAACGCCGCGACAGCACTCAAAGCCGCAGGCATCAATTCGGTATCGTATGTTTCGGAGAATACGGCTCACGAGTTTCAAACCTGGCGCCGCAGTTTAAAGGAATTGGCTCCGCTGCTCTTCAAAGATTAAAAAGAGATAGAGCAAAGCCCCATGGAAAACCACGGGGCTCTTAAAAAAAGATGAGAACCAGATTTCAGCGATGATGAGGATCTATCTTTTTGCGGAATCGATTTGTTTGAGTAGCTCCTTGACGGCGGCATCAGCCTGGGCATCGTTAGTAGAGACCTGGCCTATGGGATTGGAGATGGGGATATCCACGGGACGCGGATGCATTTCCATTACTTTTCCTTCGTGGTCGAGGATTTTGCTGCCGGGCATACGGACGGTCGAGCCGTCGATAAGAGAGACGCTGCCAGTGAAGATTATCCAGCCGCCGGTGGGTTCACCTACTACTTTACCGAGGTTCATGGCGCGGTAGCCTTCGGTGAAGTCTTCGGCATCGGAAAGCGAGTGCTGGTTAGTCAGGAGGATGGTCGGCAGCTCGAGCGAGCGCTGGCCGAGCTGGGCGCGGGCGGGTGCACCCGGGAAGCCGCGGTTGATCATGGTGAGGTAGGATTTTCGCGTGAGAACGTCAAGGGCATACGGGTTGACGAAGCCGCCGTTGTTGGCACGAACGTCGACGACGACGCCTTCCTTATTTTGATTTTCCGCATCGAGGTCGAGGTAAAGCTGGTTCAGGGACTCTTCGCTCATGTCGTTCATATGAACATAACCAAGACGGCCATTGCTGATCTTGTTGATATACTCGCGTTCCTGCCGGACCCACTGTTTGTAAAGCAGTCCTTTTTCTGTTGCCAGGTTTACGGGTTTGACGGTGACAATGCTGGACGTTCCGTTAGCGGTAGAGAGTGTCAGTGTTACTTTCCTGCCTGCTTTTTCTTCCAGCAACTCATCCAGGTTGTCATGGATTGTCAGAGACCTGCCGTCTATTGCCGACAGGTAGTCCCCGACGTGAACAAGTCCGGAGAGGTCAGTTGGTCCGCTTTCGATAACTTCGGTGATCCTGAGCTTCCCATGATCCTCGTATTCAGCACGGTCGAAATAGAGACCCAGGCGGCCTGTAACGGCTGGTACAAATGCGCCGGGCCCTGATACACCGGAATGGGAAGAATTTAATTCTCCTACCATCAGGCTAAGCACCCTACGTAGTTCATCGGTGCTGGCTACGCCCGCAACGATGGGTTGAAACTCCTTGTAGACGGCGTTCCAATCGACACCGTTCATATCGGCATCGGCATAGCCGCGTTTCTGGGCGGTCCATGCCTGGCGGAAGGCTTCTATCTTTTCCTTGTCGAAGTTGGGCTGCACGTCGGCCCGGATGGTTACAGGACGAACTGCTTTTGTGTCGAGGGAGACTGATTCGATACCGCTCTGGGATAGATAGAAGACTTCCCTGCCATCCGGACTGAATTGTATATCAGTTTTCATACCCGGTGTAGTGGTCAGGGGACGTAATGGAGAACCCGCGGCGGCGCCAGCCTCTCCCCTGCCGCCGCCTGCGCGGCCGCCTTCACCGGACGAGTAGATATAGAGATTGGTCTGGCCACCGATAGAAGCGCTCATGACAACAACCCCTTCCTTATTTATGATGACGTCGCCTACATCTGCTCCGCCGAGGGCCAGGATACTGAGTCGCTCATGTATGCCTTTGAAGTCGATCTCAGTACGAGGGGTGGCTCTGCGATTACCTGTACGGCCACGGGAGCTGTCACCGGCTGGTGCAGAGGTGGGTGTTGCGGGTGCGGGTTCACCGGGAATGGCCGTCGTTGTGAGTGCTGGCCGGTTGTAAATGGGCTCAGAGAGGTTGACCGGTGTGGAGGGCGAAGTATTTTGTTCGATGAAGAGGCGCTGCAGCTTGTCCTCATTGAATTCTGGCTTCCTTGCTACGAGGTCGACACGGGCGACGTTGCGGCTCTCGGTGCGTTGGCCGGTCGTAAATAAAATATATTTGCCGTCATCGCCCCAACTGATGTCGCCGCCATTGGAGTTGGCCAGGAAACTGACAGGACGGGCCTCGCCACCGCCTGCCTGGATGGCGTATACATTGCGAAATCCCTTTGGACCTGTAGCGCCAAAGACTATCCATTTTCCATCGGGTGAGTATCGGATAACAGTGCCGCCGTTCGGGGCCCGGCCTATGTAAGCTTTTGTAAGGATGGTTTCCTTTCCTGTGGCACGGTCCAGGAGGATCAATTCCCTGTTGTCACGGACAAACACCAGGTTTTTTCCGTCGGGAGAGTACACCGGCGTCCAGTCGTCTTTGTCTGCCGAGGTGAGCCGGCCCTCTTTGCCGGTCAGGAAATTGTATTCATAAATATGAGAAGTCTCGTCGCGATCAGATACGTAGCTGATCGCGCTGCTGTTGGGCGCCCATATCAACTGCGATTCGACGGCGCCGGTGAAGGTGACGCGGATGGCTTCCCCGCCAGTAGCTGCCCCTACGAATACTTCTCCGTGATCGACAAAGGCGATTTTCTTCCCATCAGGTGATAGCTTCATTCCCCGCATGGTTTCACCGCCGCCGCGGCGGCCGCCTTCGCCGGCCGAGGGCAGCCCCGGAGAAGGCTGGCCCATCCGCTTAATGTTGACTTCTGAAGTTTTGCCGGAAGATATGTCGTATTTCCAGATGCTGAAATCTCGTTCGAAAACAATAGTCTGGCCGTTAACGGAAATGCTCGGCCATAATACCCGTCCCTTGGAGAAGCTCGTCAGCTGCTTCGCCTTTCCGTGCAGCGACATCGACCATAGATTTTCTGTACCAGTACGGTCCGATACAAAATACAGCGTTCCACCGTCCTTGCTCCACATCGGCCAGATATCCTTGGCGCCGCCTTCCGTCAGCTTTTCAAAGGAACCCTCGCCCGTCCCGGGATTCCAGAGCCAGATTTCCGACTCATCCAGATGGCTGTGACCATTGCGCCACCACTGGCCGCTGGCCACTCCCCGGGCATTAAACGCCACGGCCCTGCCATCGGGAGCCGGTGCGGCCCAGAATTCCGTCATATAGCGGCTATGGCTAACTGGCATAGGGGTGCCCCCATCCACCCGTACCCGGTAAACATCCCGCATGGCGTTGATGTCGTGGCTGGCGGTAGAAAAGTAGACATATTTACTATCGGGACTCCAGCCGCTGACATCTTCATTGCCGTCATCGAAAGTCAGGCGTTTGAGTTCACTGGTTGTCAGATTGAGCATATAGATGTCGCCATTACCCGTCCGGTTCGAGTTAAAAGCCAGCCATTTCCCATCCGGTGAATAGAGGGGACGGGATTCGAAGGCCGGGTGGGCGATCAACAGCCGTGCGTCGCCGCCAGATGACGGAACCGTCCAGATGTCGCCGCCGGAAGAGAAGGCGATGGTCAAGCCGTCCGGGGAAATGCCTGGATCGGCAAAATAGGGTTTGCCTGCGATGGTTTTTCCAGGATCGAAAGTGAAATTCTGGCTATACGCGTGCAGCATTGTTCCCAGCAGGCAGGCGATCAGGTAATGTTTACGATATAACATGTGAGTAGATTTTTCGAAGGAGTGCAGCAGAGGTGTGCGCAATGACAATCAAGGCCGCCAGGCAGCCCGACAAAAGCAGTAGTTTTTTGGTCATAAGCATTACAAGGATACCTTAATAGTCTGGATTTCTAAACATATTGGGATTAACGGTCAAATCTTTTTGTGGAGTGGGGAACGCCCCGATTTCCGGGGCCGGCCCGCGACCTTTGGAATAATCCACAACCGTGGGGAACTAAATTGCAGCAGTAAGACTAACTATGAATATATTTAAGGACTTCAAACCTTAAAACAGTAGAATATGCCAGTTATTTCGATTGCTATCCAAAAAGGTGGGTCGGGAAAGACCACGACGGCACTCAATTTGGGAGCTGCCTTATCCCAGCAGGGAAAAAAGGTCTTATTGATCGACGCCGATCCGCAGGCCAATCTTTCCCAGTCGCTCGGCATCGAAGACGAGCCACCATTCAATCTGTATTCTGAACTAAAGAAGGAGATCCTCCAGGAAGGAGGTCACCTGTCACGGGCGATAGTCCCGACCGGTGCAGGGATCGATGTTATCCCGGCCTCAATTGATCTGGCCATCGTTGAGCTGGAGATGGCAGGTATTATGGGCAGAGAATACCTGATCAAAGATCTGCTGAAGCCATTGGTCGACAAATATGATTATATTTTTATCGACTGTCCGCATTCTATCAGCTTACTCACGGTGAATGCGCTGGTGGCCAGCGATTACGTCATGCTCCCCTTACCGGGCGAGTTCCTGCCGCTGAAGGGAGTATACGGGTTCATGCGGCAATTCGATCTCATTCGAAAAAAGCTCAACCCCCGACTGGAGCTGATGGGTATGATCATGACAAAATACGACGAACGTAAGCAAATGAATGTTGGCGTAAGAAGACAATTGGAGGAAAAGTTCAATGACAAGGTATTCCAGACAGTGATCCGTACAAATATTCAATTGGCCAAAGCACAGGAGGCCGGTAAGGATATCTTTACCTATGACCGCAGTTCCAATGGAGCCAAAGACTATCGACAGCTGGCAGCAGAACTGATGAAAAGGTCATATAATGAGGGTGTCGAAACCGAGCAGGTAATGGAGGCCCTTATTGGCTAAATAAGTCCGAAGGATGATCGAAGCCATCAACATCCCTTTACGGACCGAAGCAGCCGATATTTTTGCAATAGGAAACTCCTCTTTAGTAGTTGTACCGATTATAAATCTGAGAATGTCTACCATGAACAATATCTTCCAGGAGAGCTTATGGAAAAACTTCGCAGCAGCAATTGATATGCTCAACAACACAATCATCCTTTGCCCGGATGAATTATGGCAAAAAGAGAAAAAGTTCTTTTACATGACATATCATACCACAATATTCCTGGACTATTATCTCACAAGCCCGGTAAAGGATTTCTACCCTGATTTACCCTACACGATCGGCGACCCGGATCATTTACCAGCGGAAGCCATTGACGATGTAATTCCCAACAGGTTCTATTCGAAGGACGAGTTGCTCGCATATATTTCTTCCGTAAGAGATAAGTGCAAACAGCTCATCAGAGAAACTCCACCAGAAAAATTTAGTACCTCATGGATAAATGATGACGAAATAAACATGCACGATCTTTGCCCTTCTTTCGTGATAAATTATAACTTACTGGAAATCCTGCTTTATAACTTAAGACATGTCCAACACCATGTTGCCCAATTAAATTTATTACTTAGGCAAAAAGCAAATGTTGCAGTCAACTGGATCTCACAAGCCGACTGATAAACAAAGACTACAAACGCCTGATGACACCATCGGTACAATCTTACCTTGCAAAAGCTGGCAAAATTTGTAGAGTGTAAATAGCACGTTTAATTATCTTTAATCAATGAAGTCACATTTTTTGCTCCTCCTTATATTTTTCAATCCGACATTGTTTAGCCGCATGGAGAACATCCCCGGGTCGGCTTCTTTCAAAAAACCTATCCTGACAGGTGCAGATCAGGTGGAACGCTATCTCCCATATTTGAAAGGCAAAAAAGTCGGGATACTCGCGAATCAAGCCTCTATTATAGGTAATAAATTAATAATAGACAGCCTGCTATCCTCCGGTGTCGACATCCGGATGATCTTTGGCCCCGAACATGGATTTCGGTCCAATGCCAGTAATGGCGCAAAAGTCAGTGACGAAGTGTACAATAATACGACAATCCCCATTGTATCCTTATATGGACAGAAACGCAAGCCCTCAAAAAAAGAAATGGATTCCGTCGATATAATGATCTTCGATCTTCAGGATGTAGGCTGCCGGTTCTTTACTTATATTAACACTTTACATGATATCATGGAAGCCTGTGCAGAGTCCGGAAAAGAATTACTGATACTCGACCGGCCCAATCCTAATGGCTATGTCGATGGGCCAATATTAGACATGAAACTAAAATCAGGTGTGGGCAAGTTTCCCATTCCGATTACACATGGAATGACTATCGGGGAGTTCGCACAGATGATAAATGGGCAAGGCTGGCTTGAGAACAACGAGCAGTGTAAAATAAAGGTTATACCAGTCAAAAATTATTCACATAACATGGATTACATCCTGCCGGTAAGCCCTTCACCAAACCTCAATACACAACAATCCGTATTGCTTTACCCGTCTTTATGCCTGTTCGAAGGCACTTTTCTCAGCCAGGGCAGAGGAACCAATATGCCCTTTACCGTTCTGGGAGGCCCTGAACTAAAAGGGCTCTATAGCTTTTCCTTTACACCTGTAAGCATCCCCGGAAAGTCAGAAACACCTTTACACCAGGACCAGGTATGCTATGGACTTGATCTAAGGAATTACGACGTTTCCGGCCTTCGAAAAAGGGGTAAGATCAATATCAAATGGATGATAGACCTATATAGAGCCTATCCAGCCAAAGAAAAATTCTTTGACTACAAGCTGAGTAGACAAATGTTGAATATCGACCTGCTAGTAGGAAACAGCTTGTTCAAACAGCAGATCATGGAAGGTAAAACAGAGGATGAGATCCGTAAAAGCTGGGAGCCAGGTTTGAGTAACTATAAAAGAATGCGGGCTAAATACCTGTTGTATCCGTAACAGGTTGATTATATCAGCCACGCTTTTGCCTGCAACACTACCAATCATTACGCAGTAAGCTTGTCCGGCAGCTAAAGTAGTAGATCAGACACCAGGCCGAGGCGCCGCAGGTATACACCGTCATCGACAACGAAGGCGACTGGGCCATCATCGCGGACCTGGCCTGCCGCATCAGGGGAAAAGGGAATAGTTCATCGCTGGCCTGTAAAGGTAGCAGATTACCCCAGGGCAGATCCGTATAATGATTGATCATACCACGAAGCAGATTCTCGATAATAAGAGAATATAATATAAAAAGGCCTATTGCAAGCCCCGTCTTCTTTATGAACAGACCGATCAGTAAAGCAAAGCCCAAATAGTCCAGGGTCAATAGAAAAAAATAAGCCGTATTTTGAAACTCATCAAACACACCGGTAAACGAACCCGAGTTAACCCGGCCAAAAACGACTCCCAGAATAAAAAAGTAGACCGTGACAACAAAAGAAAGGACGATAATGAGATATACTTTGGCATGGTAAAACTGTAGTTTTTTCCAGCCATCCATTATGTTCTGCCTGTTTGTACGATAGCTGTATTCCTGGGTAATGATGATGATCACAAGGATTGAAATGAACATAATAAAAATGCTTCCCCACCAGCCCAGGTTATTCCACACTTCGGGAAAGGCGTATTGAGTACTCAGGAAATTCACCCCCTTGTTCCCGCCACCAGCCCTTATGACCCCCTGACAGATCTCATAGTTCCATAGGGGCAACAGGACAATGAACAAACCTGACAATACCCAAAAAGTACGAAAACGGCGTATTTTGAGCCATTCAATGACAAGTAGTTCTTTCATAAATTACCCTTTGTTAGTAAGTTCCATAAATTTCGTTTCAAGGCTTTTCTTTTTGAGCAATAAATGAGACAGGACGATACCGTTCCTGATACAGAACTCATTTACCGCTACAGGGGTTACGGAAGGTTCACAGGTAAGATTCAATGTACCGTCCGACCCGCCTATCTTCCGGATGCCGGTCATCTTCTGCAATACCTGTTGTAACAGGATCATGTCAGCTGCCCTTACTTCCACCTGGTCTTCACTGACCAGGACCTCATTCACAGGTCCATTAAGCAACAGTTCACCCTTTTTGAGGATGGCAACATGAGTGCAAACCTTTTCTATCTCATCGAGCAGGTGACTGGCGATGATAATGGTGATCCCTTCCTTATTCAATTTGCGGATAAGCTCTCTGATCTCGGCAATGCCCGCAGGGTCGAGGCCGTTGGTCGGCTCGTCGAGCACCAATACTTTCGGGTTTCCCAGTAAGGCTGCGCCAATAGCCAGTCGCTGTTTCATACCCAGCGAATAAGTCTGAAATCGGCTGTCCTTACGTTCAAACAGTCCTACCTGCTTCAGGATAGGGATACGATCATCTTTCCCCCTTTCCCTGATAGCGGCTGTTATCTGCAGGTTGTCGAAAGCCGACAGATAGTGATAGAAGTTGGGGGTTTCGAGCAGCGCTCCGATCTGACGCCTCGCCACATCTGGTGACATGCCGTCAAACCAGCTATAAGTCCCCGCCCCGGCTATCAATACATCCAGGACAATGCCTAATAAGGTAGTCTTGCCGCTGCCGTTTGGGCCGAGGATACCAAAGACCGATCCTTCCGGCACATCAAAAGAGACATCCTGCAAAGCCCGAACCGGACCATAGGACTTAGAGACGTTTTGAATAGAAAGAATGGACTTCAAGACACATCATTTATTTAGTTAATACTTTCTTTTCCGGAAAGTTATCGATAAAAAACAAAGAATAATAATACCAGGATCAAAGCGGTCCCGGAGAAAATGAACCGCTCGTTCAGGTTATCGTTCCGTATGAGTCTCCACGGTAACAGTTGGATCAGTGAAACGATCAGGATATACAATGCAAGCAGAGGTCCCCAAACGCCATTGTTCAGGACATTCATCTTCATCTTGCCAAACCCTCCCTTCCACCGATAGAAAAGACCCAGCGGCTGGCTAAAAAGGAATGACTTGTCGACATAAAAGGTATCCCCTTTATTCAGCCCGATATTACTGTATTGCCAGTTCGCCGGAACCTGGAATTCATCCCCGGAGACGGTATTGATGTAGTCCGTAGAGTGTTCGTTGTGATAGCTATACCCCCCTCTTGTCTCGAAGGAGGACCGAAAATCATAGACTTCCCGGACATGGGTCGCCGGCAGCATGAACTCATCGGCTACCAGCACCAGCAGGATAAACACATTTATCAGCGCGAGGGTCCGGTGTAGAGTAAAGTAGGTCATACGATTTTTCATTAGACTAAGAATGCCCTAAAATAAAAAAAGGGCAGTATAGAAATACACCCCGTTTTTAAATCCAATATCCTATGAAAAACCGAATAGGTAAATCCAATAGGCGTGCCGAAATCTGTTTACCTGTATATCAACCGATTATGCAGAAACCAGCTATCAAACCTGTTCCAAAACGGGAAAATAAATTTCATTTAGGGAATGACATGGCTTATACTTTTGTCCGGGTAGCAACGTTTGAGTTACAGTGGATACTTTAACATGTCCATTCGCCGGATAAACCTATCTTTAGCGCCCCCCCATGCAGTCACATGTATAACCCACTTGCCTATGTATTATCTCTTTTATGGCTTTCTTTACCTGGTATCTCTTCTCCCGATGCGTATCCTGTATTTTATTTCCGATGCCATCTACGGCCTGATCTATTATATATTGGGCTATCGGAAAAAAGTGGTCATGAGCAACCTGGCCATTGCTTTCCCGGGTAAGACGGAATCAGAACGGAAAAAGATAGCAAAAAAATTTTATCACAATTTCATCGATTCCTTTATAGAAGTGATCAAGCTGGTGTCTGCCAGCGATGCTTTTCTTCAGAAAAGGTTCACAGCAGATGTAAGGGAGCTGAACGAACTGTACAAAACCGGCAAAAGCTGCCAGATCCACCTGGGGCATACTTTCAATTGGGAATGGGGCCAGCTGGTATTGGCCAGGCTTACGAAGTATAAGATAATGGTGGTATATATGCCTATTACCAGCGCCGTCCTGGAAAAGTTGTTTTATAAGTTACGCACCCGAAGCGGGAATGTATTTCTCCCCGCAACAAATATGAAGGAGGCTATTTGCCCTCACCTGCAGACCCAATACGCCCTGGGGCTGGTCGCCGACCAGAATCCAGGCAATGTAAAAGCAGCTTATTGGCTTAACTTTTTTGGCAAACCGACTCCTTTTGTGAGCGGCCCTGAAAAAGGTGCCAGGGCTTGCGGCATGCCAGTGGTGTTTGCCTGCATCGAAAAACAACGGCGGGGTTATTATCACGCCACAATAAAGCTGGCCGCCATGGATAGCAGCCTGCTACCCGAAGGAGAGCTGACACTACGATATGTCCGTTACCTGGAAGAAGTTATCTATCGCAACCCGGATATGTGGCTTTGGAGTCATAGAAGGTGGAAGCATGCCTGGAAGCCTGAGTATGCTCCTATGTGGATCGATACTTCGATAGGGGTCGATGCAGCCACCGCAGAAGTGGCTTAATACGCCGCATCCACACTTACCTCGAAGCGCGTGAGCTCAATATTGGTGAAATAAGTGGCAATAGCCACGTCGGCTGCATCTTTCCCATAGGCAATAACGATCCGGTTTCCCTTTGGTTCCTCCTGCGTTGCATCAAAAGTAAACCAGCGTCCCCCAAGATAAGCCTGAAACCAGGCATGCATATCCATAGGCTTTAGTCCATACAGATATCCGACGACCATCCTGGCAGGGATGTCCAGGCTGCGGCACAATGCGACGCCGACATGAGCATAGTCACGACAGACTCCTTTTCGGTATGTCAGCACATCCCTCGCGGACGTGGAGCTGTCGGTTGTACCATAGGCATATTCAAAATTATCATGGATCCAGGAGCGGATACGCTCCACCTGTTCATAACCGGTGGCGGCCCCAACGATCTCTCTCGCTTTTCCACCGAGGAGATCCGACTCACAATAGCGGCTCGGTAGCGTGAATTGCAATACATTATCCGGAAGATCCTGCATAAGCGTGAAGGTCGCCGCCGGATCTACTTCGATCTCATCTTCACACACAGCAACTATATTGTTTTCGAGCCGGAAAGGACCTGCGGGGATCATGGTCCTCAGACAAAGGTTGCCATATACATCCATATACTCCCTTTGTGCGCAAGGTAACGAGGTCTTTAGTTCGTTCTTCTCAATGATCTGCCCGTCACCACTTCGCGGATGCAGCATCAGGATACAGGGAACGGAATTACTGGCATTGGTTTCCAGGAGAAGGTCAGCAGTCAGGCGCATACTGGGAAGTTATAAACTAAGATAAAAAATAAAAGCCGTCCCTTTTTATCAGAACGGCTTTCATTTCTATTAAACCAGGGTATTAATACCTATTTTTATTATAACTGTTTGAATTGTTATAACCTCCCCCATTGGAGCTCCTGCCTCCGCCACCACCGCCATAAGATTTTTCTTCTTTGGGCTTGGCTTCATTGACCTTAAGAGGACGACCCTGTACCGACTTGCCATCCAACTCGGCGATAGCTGTCTTGCCGGCAGCATCGTCAGTCATTTCTACAAATCCAAATCCGCGTGATCTGCTGGTCATTTTATCCATAATGATCTTGGCGGAGCTAACTTCTCCATAGGGAGTAAAAAACTCTTTCAAGTCTTCGTCCTGCAGGTCGAAGCTAAGGTTTGCAACGTAAATGTTCATAACTAAAAATTAAAAGTAAATAAATTGAGCTGAGAAGGCAAGAAGCAGAGACTAACTAAAGTGCAGAAAACTGACTGGATAATTAATGATTACTGAATGCAGACTCGCTGTAACTAAGTAAAGGTAGACTATATTTTCAATAACCAACTATTTATTTCTTTAGTACATAGGTTATCTTTGGTGTCGCATCTCCATTCAGTCTCCTCCTGGCAACTCGCCACTATCTGACTATAAATACAAGGTACGCAAGTTCCGAAGAATACGGGCCTTAAAAAAATTTGATTGCTATTTTATGAAGATCACTACCGGCACCGTTTTCGACATTCTGTCCAGTCTACGCACTTATTTTCTTGGAAATGATATTTTTAGAAATAATGGCCATGAAGAGCCTTTCCAATCAGAGTTATACAGCTCGGATCAACTGACCCGGCATGGGACTGTTCTTGCCCATTCACACAAGCTGATGGAGGTCAATACACGCGACCAGTTGTTAAAAAGACTGGACGATAATGAGACTACCCTGCTGGAAGTGCGTAACCTGCTGATCGAAAGTTATGCGTCAGGCAAGACCATCACTCCTGCTGCTGAATGGCTGCTCGATAATTTCTATATCATCGAAGAACAGATCGTCATCGCCAGAAGGCATTTGCCAAAAGATTACAGCAAAGGTCTGCCCTATTTGGCTCAGGGACCTTCATCCGGTCTGCCCAGAGTCTATGATATTGTCCTGGAGATCATTTCGCACAGCGATGGCCGGGTAGACATAAAAAGCCTGAGCAGCTTTATTGCTTCCTATCAAACCTACGCCGTCCTTACACTCGGGGAGCTATGGGCCATCCCCATCATGCTCCGGTTAGCCGTCATCGAAAACCTGCGTAGAGTTTCCGGAAAGATCGCCCTGGACATGATCGATGATAACCTTGCCGATTACTGGGCTGAGAAAATGACAACGACAGTAAAAGATGAGCCAGGGAACCTGATCCTTTGTATCGCTGACATGGCAAGGTCCAAACCCGTGCTGGACAGTCCTTTTGTTGCGGCCTTTACCCGGAAGCTACAGGGTAAGGGGCCCGCGCTGGCTCTACCGCTGACCTGGATGGAACAGCAGCTGTCTGCCGCGGGAACCAGCAGCAATGATCTTGTCCGGCAGGAAAATCAAAAACAGGCGATCAATCAGGTTTCCGTTCGTAATAGCATCGGTACGTTACGCACCATTGGTGCAACCGACTGGCGGGACTTTGTCGAGGCCCTTAGCAGGGTAGAGCAGGTCTTGAGACAGGATATAACAGGGATATACCCCCGAATGAATTTTGCCACAAGAGACCGGTACAGACATGTGATAGAGTCCATAGCCAAATCCTGCGATCTCCCGGAAACAGAAATAGCCGCCAGGGCCCTGGAATTGTCAAAGAAATATTCAGGGGAAGAGAAAGGGGCCGAAAGATACCGGCATATCGGTTATTATCTCATCGATAAAGGCCTGAAAGACACTGAACAGGCAGCAGGCAAACGTTATTCGATAAGGCAAAGGATGAGTTATGCCTCCGGGCGGGTGCCCGTATCCCTCTATCTCCTTTCTATTATTTTACTGGCCCTCGTGTCAGCAGCGGTACTGTTTTACCCTGCTTACCGCTATGGCGAGCTAAGCCCGCTGGCATTGTCAATGACCGGATTATTGTGTCTCTCGTGTTCGGCCCAGCTGGCAGTTTCCGTGGTCAACTGGCTGTCAACTATCATGGTTCACCCGACACTGCTGCCCCGCATGGATTTCTCCAAGGGTATCCCGCCGGAATACCGGACCCTCGTTGTGGTCCCTACCCTGCTCTCCGGCAGATCGGATATTGAAGAGCTGCTTCAGGGACTGGAGATACGATTCCTGGCTAACAGGGAAGCCAATGTCCATTTTGGCTTGCTAACTGATTTTATCGATGCCGACGAGGAGGTCCAGCCAGAAGATGATGAATGGCTGGAACTGGCGCGTGAAGGGATCTCGGCATTAAATCAAAAATATAAGCCCGAACAGCAGGACCTGTTTTTCCTCTTCCATCGGCCAAGGACATGGAATGACCGTGAAAAAAAATGGATGGGCTACGAGCGAAAGAGAGGAAAGCTGGCCGCGCTGAATGCCTTCCTTCGTGGCAGGAACAGAGCCGTTTTCTCTTTGATCGGGGGGAATTATCCCGTTTTGTCACAAGTAAAGTATGTGATCACACTCGACACAGATACCCAGCTTCCCAGGGAAACAGCAAAACAGCTGATAGCATCCATGGCACATCCGCTGAATCATGCCTTATACGACCCGCAAAAGCGGCGGGTGATCGAGGGGTATGGCATCCTTCAGCCCCGGGTTGCCTCCGCGATGCCGGAAACAAAGACTACGCTGTATCTCCGTTTGCTGGATAATCCCGCCGGTATCGATCCTTATACAAGGGTTTCATCCGATGTCTACCAGGATCTTTTTGGAGAAGGGTCTTTTATCGGCAAGGGTATCTATGACGTCGATATATTTGAACAGGCTGTCCTGCCTGTATTCCAGGACAACCGCATCTTAAGCCATGACCTGCTGGAAGGATGTTATGTCCGGTCCGGACTGATCAGCGACGTAAATCTATACGAAGAAAGTCCAACAACCTATCAGGCGGATATCCGACGCCATCACCGATGGATAAGAGGTGACTGGCAGATCGGAGCGTGGATGCTGCCCTTTGTAACAAATGGCAAAGGCCATCTTACAAAGAATAAGCTCTCAGCTTTATCCCGGTGGAAGATCTTTGATAATCTGCGCAGGAGCCTGGTGCCTTTCTCCTTACTACTGCTTTTGATCATCGGATGGACGCTGCTGCCTTTTCCATGGTTCTGGACCCTGGCAGTGACAGCAATTCTTTTATTGGCCCCTGCAATGTCTGTAGCATGGCAATTATTACACAAGCCGTCTGACCAGACGATCGGCGCACATCTGGCAGAGGTCAGCAGTTCGGTGAAGGATGTCCTTTCCCGGTTCCTGTTCAGCCTGGTCGTCCTGGCCTATGAGGCAGTCTATTATACCGATGCTATTATTCGTACCAACTGGAGGATGATAGTCAGTCGAAAAAAGCTGCTGGAATGGTCTTCTTCTGCAACCGTATCCCGGAATACCCGGACCGATGCCCGGTCTATCTACGGGATGATGTGGATCTCCCCCGCAGTTGCATTGGTCTGTACCGGCCTCCTTGTTTATATGAACGATCCTGCCTCCTATGCCGAATCTCCCCTGCTTATCGCATGGCTACTGGCTCCCGCCATCATCTGGCGACTGGGCCTCCCTGTTGGAGAGGAGACGACCCCGCTTTCGGGAGAGCAGTATCAATTCCTTCGCCGTTCAGCAAGAAAAACCTGGTCTTTCTTTGAAGAGTTTGTAACAAAAGAGGACAACTGGCTGCCACCCGATAATTACCAAAGACATCCTGTTGCTGTCATCGCACATCGGACTTCGCCGACAAATATGGGCCTCGCCCTGCTCGCTAACCTGGCTGCATGGGATTTTGGTTATATCGGCGGCGGCGAGTTGCTGCAACGTTGTGAAAATACTCTTGGATCGATGTCGAAGCTGGAACGTTACAAAGGACATTTTTTCAATTGGTATGATACAATGTCGATGTTGCCCCTGCCACCACGGTATGTATCTACCGTGGACAGCGGTAACCTGTCCGGGCACCTGCTCACCTTACGTCAGGGGTTCCTGGCCTTTAAGACACAGCCCGTTTTTAGCAACCGTATTTTTGAAGGTCTTTATACCACGGCTGATGTAATCCATGAGCTTTCGACTACCATTCACCTGGAGGCAGCCGAACGGTTACAGACCCTGCTAACCGATAGCCGGGAAAAAAATGTTTCACTAAGCGCGGTGATCGGACTGCTAAAAGAGCTATCGATGGTAGCGAAGCTGGCGACTGATCTGAAGGCTTCGGGTAACGGGTCAACTCCTGCTATCATCGAAGATGAAACACATAGTGGCAAATGGGTAAACAAATTGTCTTCTCAGATAAGACTTATCCGGGACGACCTGGCCCTTTTATGCCCCTGGGCTGAATTATTACCTGTCCCTTCACGATTTATTCGACTTGCAGCAGCCGATGATATTCCTTCACTTCTGAGCTTGCTGGATCAGCCTGCCCTGCTCATGCCGGTCATCGACGATTATGAACAGCAGCCCAACAACCCCGAAGATAGCCTCTGGCTTTCCCGGATGCGCGGTTTCCTGTTGCAGGGCAGCGTCAAAGCCGGCGAAAGGATTCGTCAGTCAGAGCTGCTGGCTGAACAGTGCGAGCAGCTGAGCAATGCAGAGTATGACTTTTTGCTTGACAAGTCTACAGGGCTTTTGAGCATTGGTTATAATATGGAAGAACAGATCAAAGATGCCAGCTATTATGACCTGCTGGCATCCGAAGCCAGGCTGGGTATTTTTGTCGCCATCGCACAGGGAAAATTGCCGCAGGAAAGCTGGTTCTCTCTCGGACGTCTGCTGACCTATACGGGCGGAGAGCAGGTACTGCTGTCCTGGAGCGGATCGATGTTCGAATATCTTATGCCGCAGCTCGTAATGCCCAGCTATGAGAATACATTATTGTACCAGACCTCAAAAGCAACCGTCCGACGCCAGATAGATTATGCCGGCCAGCAGCGGATACCCTGGGGAATTTCGGAGTCGGCTTATAACACAGTAGACGCCAGCCTCAATTATCAATATCGCGCCTTCGGCGTACCCGGACTGGGGCTAAAACGTGGCCTGAAAGAAGACCTGGTCATCGCCCCCTATGCTTCCATGCTGGCATTGATGATAGCTCCCGCCAAAGCATGCTCGAACCTGCAGGTGTTGTCCACCGCTGGTTTTGAAGGGGAATACGGCTTTTTCGAAGCGATAGATTATACCCCCAGCCGGGTACCACGTGGTAAGACCCATGCTATCATCCATTCTTTTATGGTGCACCACCAGGGGATGGGCCTGCTTTCAATGGCTTATCTGCTGCTTGACAAGCCGATGCAGCAACGATTTACATCGGAGCTTCGATTCCAGGCTACCCTGCTGCTGCTCCAGGAGCGCAAACCCCGAACGACGCTGTCCTTCTCACATACCTCCGACCCCTCGGAAACGCATTCGGCTACTACAGATATACCGGTACGTCGCATCACGACACCCAACACGCCCATACCCGAGATACAGTTGCTGGGCAATGACCGGTATCAGGTGATGATAACAAATTCCGGCGGAGGATACAGCCGATGGAAAGACATCGCCGTCACCCGCTGGCGGGAAGATACCATCAAGGATGACCGGGGAATATTTTGTTATATAAAGGACCTTTCAAGCGGAAATTTCTGGTCGAATACCTATCAGCCGACCCTCCACCCCGCCAAAGGCTATGAGGCCATCTTCACACAGGGACATGTTGAATTCCGGCGGGAAGATTACAGCATCCACACAAAAACGGAGATAGTGATCTCGCCGGAAGACGATACGGAAATGAGGAGGGTGAGCATCACGAATAAAAGCTCGTCGGCAAAAGAGCTGGAGATCACCAGCTATGCCGAAGTCGTCCTTGCAGGTCATGTTTCAGATGAGGCACACCCGGCGTTTAGCAACCTGTTCGTCCAGACAGAGATCCTGCGGGACTATAGAGCGATCTTTGCCACCCGACGTCCCCGCTCGCAGGAAGAGACACCACCCTGGTTGTTTCACCTGATGGAGGTGCGGGGGGTTATCCCGGAGGCGGTATCTTATGAAACGGACCGCATGAAGTTCACAGGAAGAGGGAATACGCTGGTCCATCCCCGGGTCATGGATCAGAGTGAGCTGTCCGGCAGCCAGGGACCCGTCCTGGACCCCATCGTATCGATCCGTTGCCGTATCACCGTAAAACCAGGCCAGACTGTTGTAGCAGATCTGATCTATGGGATCAGCGAAACAAGAGAGTCCTGCGAGAACCTGATGCATAAATACAAGGACCCGCATCTGAAAAATCGGGCCTTTGAACTTTCCTGGACACACAATCAGGTGCTTTTACGACAGATCAACGCAACAGAGTCGGATGCCCAGCTCTATAACCAGCTGGCCGCGTCAGTCGTATATACCAACCCGGCCTTACGTGCCGAATCAGCCGTGATCCTGAATAATTTTAGAGGTCAGTCAGGGCTGTGGAGCCATTCCGTCTCAGGTGACCTGCCCATCGTGCTACTACATATCTATGACCAGGCCAACATGGATCTCGTAAAGCAAATGATCCAGGCGCACGCCTACTGGCGCCTTAAGGGACTGGCCGTAGACCTGGTGATCTGGAACGAAGATTACGGCTCTTATCGCCAGGCCTTGCAGGAAACTATCCTTGGACTGATATCCACAGAAGCCGGCAGCAATCCCGTTTATAATAAGCCCGGCGCTATATTCGTAAAGTCCGCAGACCAGCTGTCGCCGGAAGATCGTATATTGTTTGAGAGTATCGCTCGCGTGATCATTTACGATAACAAAGGCAGCCTGTCCGAACAGGTTGGCCGCGATTATGTTCAAAAGGCCTTACCCCCCTTATTGGATATCAGACAAGCAAGATCTCAAAGCACAGCTGAAACGACGAATTTAAGATCCGATCTTACGAATTTTTCCGATGGACTGCTGTTCTTCAACGGTTTTGGCGGCTTTTCGCCCGATGGAAAAGAATATAAGATCATAACAGATCAAAAAAGCACTACCCCTGCACCATGGGCAAATGTCATTGCCAACCCGGATTTCGGCACCGTCATATCGGAAAGCGGGTCCGCCTATACCTGGGCCGTCAATGCGCACGAATACCGGCTGACACCCTGGAGCAATGATCCGGTAAGCGATGTCGGCGGAGAGGCCTTTTATCTTCGGGATGAGGAAACAGGGCATTTCTGGTCTCCTTCACCTTTCCCCGCAAAAGGAACAACACCGTATCTGACTACTCACGGATTTGGTTATTCTATATTCGAACACACCGAAGAAGGTATCTCGTCGGAAATGACCGTCTTCGTGGATAAGACGCTGCCAATGAAATTCGTGGTGCTTACTATTAAAAACCGGTCGGGACGCGAACGTAAGTTCTCCGCCACGGGATATCTTGAGATGATCCTGGGAGACCTGCGTTCTAAAACGAGTATGCATATTCTGTCCGAACAGGATGGAAGTACAGGGGCATTACTATTGAGGAACAGATATAATACCCCTTTTGCCAGTCGCGTCAGCTTTTTCAAGGTAGATGGCGGCAGTCATAGCTTCACAGCCGACAGACTGGAATTCCTCGGCAGGAACAGGGGCCCCGGTAACCCACAGGCCCTGCACCGGGAAAAGCTTTCCGGCAGAAGCGGAGCCGGTATGGACCCCTGTGCTGCATTGCAAATAAAATTCGAGCTGCTCAACAACGAGGAAAAGGAGATCGTCTTCCAGATCGGTAATGGCGAGAACATCGAAGTTGCCCTCGCGCTGATCAGGCAATTTTCGGATAAATCTGCTGTTTTACAATCACTCCGGGATGTCCGTGAATACTGGAAGGAAATATTGGGAACAGTCCGGATCAATACCCCCGACAAAGCACTGAATATGCTGGGGAATGGCTGGCTTGCCTATCAGACTATTGCATGCCGCCTATTTGCACGGAGCGGCTTTTATCAATCCGGAGGAGCCTTCGGGTTCAGGGACCAGCTACAGGATGTCCTGGCCCTGCTGTCTATCCGGCCGGCTCTTGCAAGGGAACAGCTGCTGCTGAGTGCATCCAGGCAATTTGCAGAAGGGGATGTACAGCACTGGTGGCATCCACCGGAAGGCCGGGGTGTCCGCACCCGCTGCTCCGATGACCTCCTTTGGCTGCCCTTTGCCGTAGCCCGTTATGTCAGCGCAACAGGAGATACCGCTATTCTCAATGAGAAGACCGGCTTCCTCGAAAGCCGGCTCCTGCAAGCAGAAGAAGATAGCTTGTATGACCTGCCGGTGAGCGGCAATCTTAGCGGTACACTTTATGAACATTGTAAACGCGCCATACAACATTCCCTTCAGTTCGGGACCCATCGTCTGCCTCTTATCGGATCGGGTGACTGGAATGACGGCATGGACCGGGTAGGAAATAAAGGACGGGGGGAAAGTGTGTGGCTGGCCTTTTTCCTTTACGATGTACTAATACGTTTTGGCAGGGTAGCCGGCGGATACGGGGATGCCGGCTTTGAAGCCAGTTGCAAAACATCCTCTGCGGCTTTACAGTCTGCCATTGAAACCTCCGCCTGGGATGGTGAATGGTACCTTCGGGCCTTTTTCGATGATGGAAGCCCGCTTGGGTCAAAGGTCAACGAAGAATGCCGGATCGATGCCATCGCACAAAGCTGGTCGGTCTTATCCGGAGCAGGCGAGGGCGCACCGACAGCAGGTGGCGGGACATGGAAACCTGTCGAAGGATCGAGGGTGTCCGTGGCAATGGCATCACTGGACAAATATCTTGTAAAAAGGGACCTGAAGCTGATCCAGTTACTGTCACCTCCCTTTAATGCACATCAGCTGAATCCCGGTTATATCATGGGCTATGTACCAGGTATCCGGGAGAACGGAGGACAATATACACATGCTGCCGTTTGGACATTGATGGCCTTTGCCGCTATGGGTCAACGGGAGAAGGTCTGGGAATTATTCAGCCTGATCCAGCCATTGAATCATTCGTCGGACCCAAAATCCGTGGCTGTCTACAAAGTCGAACCCTATGTCATGGCAGCCGATGTCTACGCCAGCGTTTCTCACGAAGGAAGGGGTGGCTGGACCTGGTATACGGGTTCTGCCGGCTGGATGTATCAGTTTATTACCGGTAGCCTGCTTGGCATGGAGCTCCGGCACGGTAGGTTATACTTTAAACCTTGTTTTCCGCTGGACTGGCCATCGGTTAATATAATCTACCACCGTGGCAGCGCAACTTATGATATCACCGTTTTCCAGGAGACCCCGATGACGACCGGGTCCTGGTGGGTAATAGACGGGAGGCGCGCGGAGGATGGCATCGACATTATAGACGATGGACAGCAACATATGGTTGAAGCGCATATAATCAATTAGCAAAAATGATACGGGGGCGCTGCTGTATGCTCCATAAGATCCGGGCAAAGACGATACCCACCAACGCCATGCCTGCTCCGACCAATGAGGGGGAGTTGTACCCAAAGCCTGCGGCAATGGGCCATCCGCCAAAAAGGGCGCCAAGTGCGTTTCCAATGTTGAAAGCGGCCTGGGTTGCCGCAGCGCCGATAAGCTCTCCCTCCGTCGCCGTACGGATCATCAGCATCTGGATCGGAGTAGCCAATGCGATCGACAATGCGGCGGCTACGAACGTAAAACACAGGGACAGTACCTGGTAAGAGGAAAAGAAAAAGATCAGTACCAATACCACGGCCATACATATCAGCAGGATAGTACATGCTTTTACCGGTTCCATCTTATCGGCAAGCTTCCCCCCGATAATGTTACCAACTACCATTCCCAAACCTGCCAGGATCATGATATAGGAAACCGTGTTGGCAGAAAAATGGGATACATCGGTCATCAGCGGAGCAATATAGCTGATCCAGGCAAACAGACCGCCCGTGCCGATGGCCGTCATTAAAATGATCAGCCAGGGTTCCCAGCGTCTGAATACACCCAGCTCTGATTTGAAATTGCCGGACCGGCTGATGGGTATAACAGGCATCCACAGTTGAAGAAACAGGAGAGTGATCACTCCGATCAGCGTAACAATAGCAAAAGTATATCTCCAGGAATAGTGATGGCCAACATAAGTGCCCAATGGGACAATCAGGAGGTTGGCAAGTGTCAGTCCGGCAAACATCATCGAAATGGCCCGGGCCTCTTTCCCCTTGTCGGCAAGTCTGCTGGCTACCACCGACCCAACCCCAAAAAAGGCTCCATGGGGCAATCCGGCCAGGAGTCGTATCACAAGCAGAGAGGTACTACCGGGGGCGATGATCGATAGCCCGTTGAACAGGGTAAATATGCTCATCAGGGCGAGAAGTATCTTTTTGGGTCCGAAATTGCCACTGATCGCTACCAGCAGCGGAGCGCCAATAACCACACCTGCCGCATACGCCGAGATCAGGTGGCCGGCAACAGGAATACTGATCTGAAAATCCCTGGCGATATCCGGCAATAGACCCATCATAACAAATTCCGTGGTGCCAATGCCGAGACCGCCTAATGCAAGAGGAACTAAATATTTCTTCAAAGTATTTGTCTACATACGGCTTTTTCACAATCTTTTCCCCTGCAAAGATATCAAATTACCTTGATCAAAGGGCCACCCTCATGAGCCTCCAGCCTCCCAAAGGAAGTACAAAGGCTGGCAGGCAAGCCATATGACCGCAGGTCTTGTTCAAAGGCGTCAGCACCTTCCTCCGCCACAGCCACCAGCAGCCCTCCGCTGGTCTGCGGATCGGCAAGAATATATCGCTGTTCATCGGACAGTTTACTTATTTTTTGCCCATAGCTATTCCAGTTGCGCTGCGTGCCGCCCGGGAAACAACCCAGGCCAAGATAGTATGGCAGGGAGCTGATAACAGGGATCTTACCGAATTCAATCGTCGCCGACAAACCGCTGCCTTCACACATTTCAGCCAGGTGCCCCAGGAGTCCGAAGCCGGTGACATCGGTCATAGCCTTAACATTGTCGAACCGGCCGAAGACCTCCCCAAGCTTATTCAACGTCACCATACTTTGCAAAGCAATGGCTGCATCATCCGAACGGAGCTGTCCTTTTTTCTGAGCCGTCGAAAGGATTCCAACGCCCAGTGCCTTGGTCAGATAAAGCCGGCAACCGGCAGTAGCGGTCGAGTTTTGTTTTAATTGAGGAATGTTGACGAGGCCGTTGACGGCTAGACCAAAGACCGGTTCGGGACAGTCGATGCTGTGCCCCCCTGCCAGCGTGATGCCAGCCTCGGCACAAATAGCCCTCGAACCCTCCAGCACTTTCTGAGCTGCTTCAGGTGATAATTTATCGATCGGCCAGCCCAGGATAGCAATGGCCAGAACTGGTTTCCCCCCCATGGCATAGACATCGCTGATCGCATTGGCGGAAGCGATGCGGCCAAAATCAAATGCATCGTCTACTATCGGCATGAAAAAATCAGTAGTAGAGATAAGAGCCGTGCCATTTCCCAGATCAAGGACCGCCGCATCATCCCGTTTGTCATTGCCTACAAGCAGCCGGGGATCGGGTGGCGCGACAAGGGGGCTGTGAAGGATCTTGTCCAGGATGGCAGGACTGATCTTACAGCCACAGCCTGCACCATGCGAATATTGCGTCAGTTTTATTTCAGAAATGTCCATAGTTATTTGTTTATAGTTGCGCCACGAGCATGATCAAGTACCAGCCTCGCATTGAAAGCAGGGTCGGCGTTATCGATGGGAACGGGAAAGACCCGCTCGCTACCTCGCTGTTTCAAAGCCGTGCGATAAGTCTTGTCATAATAAACCAGCACCAGACGGATAAATTCATCCATCCTGTCCTCCCGGATCGCGTTGATGGCGTGTTTGGTCTGCTCGAAACCTAGCCGTTTGCGGATACGATCGGTACATTCCACAAGAAAGTCCTTGTCCAGTGACCCATATTCCTTTACGAGCGCTGCTACTCGTTGATCCGCAGAGACCTGCAGGTCAAAAAGCCAGGACTGCTGCATGCAGCGCCAGAAGGATGGCGGTATTCCGCATTTCCCGATATTGAGGCTCTCATCCTCCACCCATATTTCGCGCTTACGATCCAACCGGCGCAGCTGTTCGGCAAAATTGTTTTCGAATTGTTCCTGTGAAGGCTGGATCAGCTTGTTCAGCGTTCCATATGAGGAGCCCTGGTGTTGCGCAATGGCTTCCAGGTCGATGACCTGCTCACCAAGCAAACGCAGCTGATGCAGTATTTTCGTCTTACCCGACCCGGTCAGCCCTCCAAGTACATAAAGAAGATAGTTTTCTTCAAACTGCCGAAGCACCCAATTGCGATAGCTTTTATACCCGCCTTTGACCAGGAAGACTTCAAAGCCGTACAGGTCGAGAGCCCAGGCCATAGCACCACTACGCATCCCGCCCCGCCAGCAATGAACGGCTATCTTTTTTTTAGGGGCCATCTTCAGTGACTGCCGTATGAATCCGGACCATTTTGGTCCAGCCAGATCAAAACCCAGCAGTATGGCGGCTTCTCTGCTTTCCTGCTTATACGTCGTCCCCACCAGGACCCGCTGCTCATTGCTGAATAAAGGCAGATTAAAGGCTCCGGGAATATGTCCCCTTTCGAACTCGGCCGGCGTACGTACGTCTGCGACCGGCACAGCGTCCTGTATCTTTATAAGCTCATCGCTTTCGATCCTGTGGATCATTATTTTCCTTTACCGGTCTTTTAAGGCCGGACCGGTCGGTAAATATACTGTAAGCAGACGATTTGTATCTTTAGTAGATGAAAATAGTAACCCAACAGATGCGCCTGGCATTCCTCATGACGTGTTGGCTGGGTAGCCTGTGTTTTGCAGAAGCAGTAAATGCACAGGGGCCTTATACTCAGGCAGTTCATGTACAGGCACCCTTTGCCCTGACAGGCGTGACGATTATTGACGCACAGCGCGACCAGCCGGCAACAAAGCAGACGGTTCTCATCAGTAAAGGGCTCATCACAGCTATTTTCCCCGATGGCAGCAAGCCCTTGCCGGATTCGATCGCTGTGATCCGGTTGAATGGAAAATTCCTTCTTCCCGGGCTTATCGATACGCATGTACACCCGGCGACGGACTCATCTGGAACAGATAACCGGGTCGCTACCCTGGCCGTCCCGGATCGCATGCTGCACTCCGGAATTACCACCGTGAGAGATATGGCGGGAGATGCCCGGAACCGGCGCCTCCGGTATCAAACTGTATGCGGATCTCGCGCCCGCATTGGATGGATAGCATTCCCACCTCCTGGAAAAGATCCGGCCTTCCCGATAAATTAGCGGGCAGGATCTGCAATTAATTTACAAAACCATTCTTCTGCGCCGCTTTTAACAGCTTCTTTCGGCCGCGATCGATAGTATGGTTCCAGTCATAGGCCAGCGTCAGCCGATAATTACGCGTTTGCGTGGTATTATAAGATTGCAGATTAAAGTTGGGACCATGTACCTGTGAGGTATTGCTCTGCTGTACAAAGGGATCTGACACATTCAGGGTCACAATGATCTTTTTCCGGAAGAACTTCCGCTGAATACCCATATTCATATTCACGGTAGCCGTACTTACTCCCTGCGGATTGCCATTCCGGTTATAAAGACAGGAAAGGCTGAGATTCCATAGCTTGGCCGGAATATAGTTGATGTTGAAGTTCGTATAGAACGATCCATTGTCCTGGTATTTGTTCACCGTCTTATCATACGCCCCATACTGGCTGTAGATATAATTCACCCCCAGATTGGCTTTCAGCGCACGTGAAAAAGTATACCCAGACCAGGAGCCTACCGTATATTCGGTTCTGTTACTGATATTCTCATAGGTCGTCCGCGTAGTGCCATCCGTTTGAAGAGTGGTGATCTGGGTAAAGATATTCTGGACTTTGTTGAGTCCAAAGCTGGAATTAAAATAATAATTGTTAGTCCCCTTACCGACATTCAGATTAAACTCATGCGAAAGACTGGGCATCAGCTGGGGGTTGCCATATTTGATGTTGTAGGGATCAGAATAGTCGATGCTGGGATTCATCTGATCCAGGCCAGGTCTTCTGATCGTTCTGCGATATACCAGGGTAATACCCCATTGATTGTCCCAGGTCTTATTGATATTGGCAAAGGGTAGCCAGTTCCAGTAGGTGTTGCCGGTGGTTTTTCCCGTATTGTAAAGATCGAATTTCACTAAGGTTCTGTTGACGGAGGTACCACCGGTAAAGACCAGCCCATGGGCAATAGTCTGACGTAGCGAAGCACGCAGGTTGCTTTTTGTTTGAAGGAAATTCAGATCACTGCTAAGCGGGGCGTTAACGACAAAGTCATTGCTGGTCTTATCGAGGAAACTCGTCGTCACCTGCACATCGTTGCCGCTATAGTTGTAATATCCTCCTAATGACAGTATGGTATGTGCCTTATGATCTAATGGCTTATCGTAGTTAGCCCTGATCTCGTATCCTTTTATTTTACTTTCACTGCGTTGATGCTGCGTAGAGTCGAGCCCGGTCGGACTATGATCGGGATTCAGGTATTGCTGATAAAAAGAAAGGTCGTTACGATTGCTGCTGTAGTTGAAGGAGCCTGTCACCTCCAGCACTTCTTCAGGTAAAAGCCCCCGGTGCCGGAAGGTAAGATTTCCATTGGGATTGAGGTTGTATCCTTTACTGCCGGTGGAACGGTCACTCAGACCATAAAGCCCGCCCTGTTGGCTGACCGAGCTATAGTCTGTAGTAGAGTTGTTGTTAAAGTTGTTCTGATTGATCTGCCAGACGGTATTAAGAGAATTGTATTTGTCAAGGTCATAGTCTACGCTAAGCCGGGCACTTGGACGGGTATTTTTGTTGGTATATTTATTGGCTGTATTCAGGAAATTCGTGGAATCAGCAAAAATATTCTCTCTTTCGGAGTGGCCATTCCCTGTATATCTGTTGTACCCTTCTCCTGCGCTGAAGTTGAGAGCCAGCTTATGATCTCGATAGCTGAGGTTGGTATTGCCGCCATATTCGCCCCGGGTACCCCCGTAAGTATTGATCCGTCCGCCGATGCCTATCTTTCCCTTTCGTGTTACTATGTTTATGACGCTGCCATCCTCATTCGCATATTCGGGCGGCGGGTTGGGCATGACCTCTATCTTCTCGATCATGTTGCCCGGAAGAGCATCCAGGAAGTCCTGTAATTGTTGCGCATTGAGATTGACGGGTTTGCCGTCAATAAGAACAATAGGTGTTTTGCCTTCGACAATGAGGTTACCGTTGGCATCGGTGGCTACCAGCGGGACATTCCGAAGCAGTTCGTTAGCGCTTGCGCCGGCACTCAGCGGAGATTCTGCTGCATTAAAGGTGAGATTCCCCCCTTTGCTTTGAATAATGGGCTTCTCAGCGTATACCACGACAGCATCCATGTCAGCGCTTTTAGGCGACAGCTTGAGATCGCTGAGATTGAAATCGGATCTTTCCTGCCGGATATGAATGCTGTCTATTGAAAGCATACTAAAGCCAACAGCCGATACCTGTAGCCGGTATACTCCATACGCCAGATCATTAAAGGTAAATGTACCATCGGCACCGCTGGCCATCGATTGTCCTTTCGAAGCATCCGTAAGACCGATCAAAGAAACTGTAGCCCCCGGGACTGGCTTTCCACTTTCCCTTTCAAGTATATTACCCGAGATTATTCCTACACCCTTCTGAGCCCATGTACAAAGACCCGAAAACACAGCAATAAGGATAAGCACAGCGCAGCGAAATTTACTCATATGAGGCAAAATAGCAGAAAGAGCTGTTTTTGGGCCGCATAAATATGCAATCGGTCACAAAAAACGATCAATGGAGGATTGGAGGTCGCTAAAATTTTAGGAATGCCGTAAATTACCGCTTCAAATACCAATCCCATGCGATTCTTCGTTGCCTCGCTCCTTATCCTCCCCTTCTGTTCTTCCAGCCAGGCACAGAACCAGCGGGCCCGCGAACTTGGTCTGCATATCGGCGTGATGGCCCCCGGCACCGAAGCACTTCCTTTGGAAAAGGTAAAAGCAATATTGAAGAAATATAATCGCATTAAATAATTTGAACGTGAGCGAACCTTTCGTATTTATCCGGGACAACTTCGTTCCCGCCAGCCAGGCTTCCATTCTGATCAGCGACTTGTCGATCCAAAGAGGTTATGGCATTTTTGATTTCTTTAAAACGCTGGGCGGGAACCCAGTTTTTCTGGAAGACCATCTCGACCGCTTCTTTCACTCTGCCAGGCAGCTTCGACTGGAGACGGGCAGGACAAAGGATGAGTTGCGCCGGATCCTGACGGCGCTGCAACAAAAAAACAACATCCCGGATTCCGGTATCCGGTTGACACTCACGGGCGGCTATTCACCGGATGGGTACAGCCTGGCCAGCCCGAATCTTGTTATCACCCAACAGCCCCTCGCAACAACCATTACAGGAGAGCTGCAAAAAGGGATTCGCCTGGTTACTTACCCGCATCAGCGACAGATGCCGGAAGTAAAGACCATCGATTACCTGATGGCCATCTGGCTTCAGCCTTTTATTCGCGAGAACGCAGCAGACGACGTCCTTTATCATCGGGGCGGAATTTCCCACCAGGATGGAATAAACCATCCTGACGGGATAATTACAGAATGCCCCCGCTCAAACTTTTTTATGGTCACTGCTGATAATACCATCGTAACCCCAGCCCGTCATATTCTCAAAGGGATCACCCGTATGAAAGTACTGGAAGTAGCGGGAAAGCGATTCAGAACAGAGCAGCGCGATATGACGCTGGAAGAGCTGAAGACCGCCAGGGAAGCATTTATTACAAGTACCACCAAACATATCCTGCCGATACTGCAAATCGATGACATCATCATCGGAAAGAGCTCGCCAGGGGATGTTTCCCGGTGGCTGAACCAGGAGCTTTATGCGTTAGCAGTTAAATCATTATAAAACTCTTTTTATGAAAGGAATCACCATTCACCCAAGCCCTTATCCGGTAAAAGAGACCATCGATAAACTATTGGAGTTCCTGCGGCTGCAGGGCGTAACGATCTATGCCCGCATCGACCAGCAGCTGGAGGTAGAAAAGGCAGGGTTAAAAATGGGAGCACTCGAATATCTTCTCTTCGGAAATCCCAAATCAGGCGGCCCGGTCATGCAGGCAAATCCTGTTGCGGCATTGGACCTGCCATTGAAGATCATCGCCTGGGAAGACACGGAGAAGAAGGTATGGCTGGCCTATAATGAAGCCGCCTATATTCAGGAACGGTATGCACTGCCCACCGCAGTCAGTGCTCCACTAAACCTGGATGCACTGATCGCGAAGGTGCTTCAATAGCCCGAAAACCGCATCTGGCTGAAATTAAAGCCACCTTTATCGGCTACTATCCGCAGTTGATTGGTTCCTTTCGGCAAGCTGCAATTTTTTAATTCGATCGTCTGCCAATTGGTAAGACCGCCGGTAGCGGGGACAGAAATGTTGCTGGCTACTGGTTTGTTATTACAGAAGAGGGAGACTTTACCGCCACTGTCAGCAGCAGCAATCGTAAGGGAGATGGTATACGTACCACCTTTTGCAACTTCGACGGTATATTGCAGCCACTCGCCATCCTCGATGTTAAAAACATGATAGTTGAGCGGCCCCTCAGCCTGGATGTCGACTCCATCATTACGGTAAGACCAGCCACGGTTGCCGGCCGACGGCGCAGCAGGAGTCGCATACTGATATCGTGCCGTATCATTGTCCTTATAGGCATAACCTTCTCGACCAAGATCATAGTCAACGGCTTTTATTACAAGACCATTCCTTATTATATGCTCCGTGAACGGCATAGTCTGTGCCGAACTGACCTGCCTGAACATGGCATCCGTGACATCCTTATGGTAAATATTGTGTTGGATCCGGATGTTTTCCAGCCATTCGTTCAATGCCGCCTGCGCTTCGACCGGACCAGGCTTCGGACCATTCTTAAGCCAGTAGTTCAACAGCATCTGATAGGACGGGGTTAGCTTTATTTCGAGGGGGTTATTGACCCCCATTTTCTTCAATTGCCACCAGCACCAGCCGATATCATGGGATTCTACCAACTGGATAGCTTCCGTAAACCAGGTATTGGAATTCTCACCCGATTCACCCAGCCAGAGAGGTACATTGTTGTTAGCCTGCCAGTTGAGAAAATTCTGTATTGAGCCCTGTGTATTGAAGTTCCCATATTTATGAAAGCTCATCACCATATTGCTATCCCACAATGGAAAGATCCCATTATAGTTGTTTCCAAAACCATTCCCTTCAATGATGATGATATGCGTCGGATCCACCTCCCGGATAGCGGAAGTGATCTGCATCATAAGTGTACGCAAAGGTTTGTTTGATTTTTCTCTTGTCCCCCGCGTATCTTTCGGATCATCAAAGCCCCAGTTGGGTTCATTTATGATATCATAACCTCCGATCGAAGGGTCGCCGGCATAACGCTGTGCCAGCTTCCGCCACAATGCGATGGTCTTTTGCTGATTGGCAGCACTTTCCCATAAAGACGGTTTGGACGGATCCCGGTCTGAGATATTCAGGTCATTACCCTGACCCCCAGGCGCAGCATGAAGATCCAATATGAGGTACATCTTATTGGCCTTACACCAGGCAAGTAAGCTGTCTGTCATTTCAAATCCTTTTGTAAGCCAGGTGTCTTGCCCGGATATGGGTTCTTCCTCGACCGGAAGCGTATAGAGCCTATAGTGCATGGGCAGCCGTATGGAATTAAATCCCCAGGCAGCCATCGAATCAATATCGGCCTTGGTGGTATGATTGTCTAGCCAGGCATTGTAGAACCGGGTTGTCTTTTCGTTTCCGATCAGGTCTGCTATTTTTTGTTTTATCTTATATTGCGGACCGACCCCGTTGAGCCGGAACATATAGCTTTCCTGCAACATCCAGCCCCCAAGACCCATTCCCCGCAGGATAAAGGTCTTACCCGTACCATCGACAATTACCTTGCCTTTGGCACGTAAAAACCCTGAGTTAGCGAACCCCGTCTTTACCGGAGGCAAGCTCCGGGCAACAGGCATTGAATTTTGCCCGAAGGACAACGTAGAAAATAAAACAATAGCTAAAAAAGACAAACAGTTCTTCAAGGCGACGAGTTTAATAAGGTGAGTAAATTTATAGGTGTATATTAGGTTGATGGCTATCGGATGTCGTTCCATTTCCTACCGATCCCAGGAAATCGGTTAAGGAAACTTCATTTGAGATCATTAACTTTTTGCGCAACCGGTATCTGCTGCTTTCCACACCCCGGATAGAAAGATTCAGCAGATCAGCTATCGCTTTTGTAGAAAGATTGAGCCGGAGATAGGCACAGAGCTTGAGATCCGAAGGCGTAAGTAAGGGATAGCTCTCTTTTAATATCTTTAGAAAATCATTGTTGGATTTATCAAAGTAAAGCGAAAATCGCTCCCAATCGTCATTTATCTCCAATTGCTCATTGATGATCTTGATGATCCGCCGGATATTTTTTGTTCTCTTCTCCGGCTCAGTCTCTTCCTGTACAGCCAGGATCTCGTCCTTTATCTTATTCAGCAGCTCCCGCTTCTGTAACAGATTCATGGTATTGGAAGCCAGCACGGCATTATTATGCTCGACTTCTGTCTGTAGCTTTACGTTCTTTAACCGGATAATCTCATTTTCATTCTTTTCGATCTCCAGTTGATGGAGGTACTGAAGACGCCGCTGTTCTTCCTCAAACTTTTCCCGTTGCTTTTTTAGCCGGTTGGTATGCTGAATGATGTACTTCCGTTGTTGCCGCTTATAAAAGAAATAAATACATGCAATGGCCAGGACAATGTACAGGAACCACGCGACAAAAGTATTGTACCAGGGCGGCGAGATAGTAAATACAAACCGGCTTACGGAAGACAAACGGCCGGTATTATTTCTTGCCCTGACCTCAAAGGTATAATTGCCGGCCGGCAGGTTGGTATAGGATCTTTCGGTCTTTTTTGACCATGGGGACCATTCCTTTTCGTAACCTTTCAACCGGCAATCGTATTCTACCGTCCCGCCAAAATAAGGGGAAGAGAATTCAAAATGTATGGAGTTCCATTTATAACTGACCTTGTCGGTAAAGTTGAAAAGATCCCCCACCCACACAGAATCCTTTTCAAAGAGATAGCCGCCGAAAAGCGTGCTGTCCCTTTTATGAAACGCTGTCACAGAACGCAGGAGCACACTAAGACCATGATTGGCCGCCTTATACTTCTCATAGTTGAGGTGATAGAACCCTGTTTCGCTCGAGAGCAGGACATTATTTTTATTGATGGGGTAAATAAATTCTTCGTCGTTACCCAGGATACGATTGTTGAGTTCAGAAAAATAGATCTTGGTCGGATTGTCGGGTGAAGACATGTCTACAACACCCGGTTTCCGGTTTTCAACAAACCAGATATTGCCCTGGATGTCTTCTCTTAAATAAGAGACAAAGGCTGAGCCAAATAATTTCTTCAGGAAAGAAGATTCTTTAAAGTCGCCGGCAGACCTGTCGTATTCAAAGGGCCCATTCCTGGTCACCAGCACGATCCTGTCCCGGATCTTAAAAAGATAGTTGTGGCCTGAAGACAGGATATGATTTGTATCAATATAAGGCTTGCTCACGGGTCCGCCAGTGTCATTGAAGCTGATCTTGTACAGCCCCTGATAAGGATGCGCTACCCAGATATCGTTGCCCTGGACAACGGTATATTTTGCCGATTCAAAAGAAGTATGAGATTTTGGATTTACGAATTTACCCCCGTTGTAATTATACACGTTGATCCCATTGTAGGTGCCGGCGATGACCCTTGGACAGGGTTGTTGCGCAGTCAGCGGCTGAAAGAACCAAAAGCCTGTAGAGGAATCGAGTGTGGTACAGATATTATTACTAACGACATATGCCCCATCGTTGCGGCCTGCCAGAAGCTGGTCGTTTACCACGGATAGCCCCCATACCTGACCATTGCCATTGCCAACCGGGCTAAAACTCCCCTGAATCCCGTTGAGTTCATTGTTTGGCTGTACAGGTATACTATATAGTCCGATGCCTGTTCCGATATAAAGCCGGTTGTCGTAGATGGCGGCCGAATAACCCGGGCTTTTGTTCTCGTGGTTGGGATTGATATGATTGATAGCGCTGTTGTAGATGACAAGGTCTATTCCATTATTCAGACCCAGCCAGATGTTCTTTTCCTTGTCCGAAAAGACGACATTGACCGTATTGGATTGAAGACCGTCCTCCTTGGTTACATGCTGAAGGATCTCTCCGCTGGTATTGATGACATAATATCCCCCCAGCCGCGTTGCAATGACGATCTGCGTCGTATCGATCGTACAGGCCGAGTGTACGATCTCAGAGGTGATGACCTTGATGGCAGGAGTTTCAAACTTGTTCACGTTGCTGCCATCAATAATATAGATGCCCGATTTCAACGTCGTTACAAATGTTTTATGGGTCCCAAAACCACTGACAGACCGGATTGAAATCTTATCCTTTGAAAAATCGTATTGGGTATTGAAAGCTTTCCATCCGCCGTCCTTAAATAGCATCAGACCTTTGTCGTATTCCTGCGCGATGAGCAATCCCTTGTCGACTCCCAGAAAACCCCAGTTTATACTCTTAAATGCAGTGATCTTACCATCGTGATATCTAAAAATACGCTTGTTCGACCGGAAGAAAATGTCATTTTGGAATTGTACAACATGCCATACGTCACTGAACTCCGTTTCGCCCGGCGGGATCAGGTTTTTCAGAGACCGGTACGACAGAACACCCTTACAATCAAAGAAAAAATACCCTATCTCCTGCTGACCGCCAACATAGATCCTATCGCCCACAACCGTCAGTGACCGGACGATACTTCCATTTGGCAAAGGATAGGTTTTCCAGTACGTTCCATCAAAAACCAACAGACCGTCGTCATTGGCAAAATAAAGCAGTCCTCTTTTATCCTGCCCGATGGCCCTGTTCTGATTACCGGATTCATACGTCGTTTTCGAATAATTGATGATCTCCGGGATCAGGATGCTGTTCTGAGACAGAACAGGGGTTGCAACAACTAGTGTTAATAATATGGTCAGCAATCGTCTTCTCATGTAAGCAAATGAAGTTAGGCTATTTATATATAGCTATTTTATGCGTTCTTATCAAATACGGAATATTTTTTGACTCCGCACCATTATTAAAGTGTATGGTTTTTGATGTTTGTAATGGCATATGGCAGTCAATACAGCTTAAACTTACCAGATTAAAATCCCGTTTCTTTTGTTCGCTTTCCTTCAAACTACTTACTGCGTGTGCAGAATTCCGATGACAGTCCATACATTTTGAAATAAAGGCAACGACCTTATCTTTTTCCGGTTCATGAGCATTATGACAGGAAGTGCAGGTCATATCAGATCTTTGAAAGCAGAGACTTGACTTCAGAAGCTGTAATTGTTTGCCATGTACGTCGGGTTCATGGTTATCAGATGCAAATTCGGGGAATAAAAAATGCGAGAGGGTATCACCCGGCACAAAGCCAAAAAGGGATCGCTGCGTTGACTGGTCATTCCCCGAATGACAGGTCGCACAGATATCCAGTTGTTGCTGACGGGTCAGAGATTTTATGGGGGTAATATACTTACTGGTTTTAACAGAGGGATTTCCCTGCTGAAATTTTACATGACTCGCCGCGGGTCCATGGCAGCGTTCGCAGTCTATTCCATAAACGATGGAGCTCCTGTCGAGGTTTTCAGTGACGGACATCGCCCCTGACTGAACAATCTCCCTGCTCACATAAGAGGCATGACATTCGAAACAGCGGCTGGTGATCACCCTGCCATAATGTGCATGTCTGGCGGAAAAACCCGGGCTATTAGTCCAGGTATTCGAGTTCGCCAGCCAGGTTAACGGCAGCTGGAATAATTGGTTTCCCTTCCACCAGGCATAAGTTTGTGCCTTTTCCGCGGAGCCGAACGTTATATCGAACTGCTCCGAGGTGTTTTTCCTGCCGTCTATAAAATAGGATTGAAAAAAAGCTGTTTCCTTTTCTTCGATCCTGATATAACTGGAGTCGGTAAAATAGAACTGGTTGTTCGATGGTGTGATCAGTTTTCTAAGAAGGTCATTACCTGCTTGTGCAGATGTCCTGAAATGATTGCTATGTGTGTAGGGATCGGAGATGTTCCGGTGGCAATCGGCACATACTTTTGAACCGGCGTATTCATCACCCCGCGGGTCGCCGGAGGAATTATTTTGAAGACATTGCGAAAAAAAGACAGTTACCACTGCAAGCAAGCTAATGACCAGAATAATTTTAAGGTACTTCATGGCTATAAAAAAATGTAGACCAGAAAGCGGGGGAGTAGGCCGCCTTCTGATCTACAAAAGCTAGAATTTTATTGTGTACCGCCCCATTCCTTACTTTGGTTGATCTTGGTATTATTAAGCTCGGACTGTGGGATAGGGAAGATCTCGTTCCTTCCGGCTATGAAACCTCTGGAGGCAAGCGTGGTGGCTGCCTTACCCCAGCGTACGAGATCGGGAAAGTAGAGCCCTTCGCCTGCCAGCTCCATTCTTCTTTCATACTCGATACTTGCCTGTGTCACATCAACGGGAGCCAGCTGTACGCGGTTTCTCACCGCATTCAGCAGCTGATAGGCCCTGCTGCCGGCACTGACGTCTGCACCTGCATTCATCAGCGCTTCGGCTTCCATCAGGTAGGTATCGGCCAAACGGATCTCGTATTCGTCCTGGCCAAAATTCAGCTCAGGCGTATTGGCTGCCTTATCGGACACCCTGCCGATATATTTGCCGAGGTAAAGTCCCGTGTTATTCCAGGCCTGCGAGGAATTGTAGCTGGCGGCGCCGGCCGTCTGAAGACTGTCAAGATCGGCAATGGTCGCGGGATACCGGGGGTCTCCATGCATTGTCGCGCCGAATGCCTTCGTAAACATCAGGAAGCTATAACCGGAGAAATAGTCGGGCGCCGTTGGTTTCAGCTGGGAATAACCACGCGGACCCGTAATGATACAGATCAGGTTCCCTTCGCTGGCGCCGGCATCGGCCCAACCTCCGTTGGAAAGTGCACTATGTGCGTATTCCACTACAGATTCAGAATTGAACTTATTTTTTGATTTCCACAAGTCAGCAAAATTAGGCATTAGAGAATAACCGTAGATCGAAGGCGATACACCCGGATTCGGACCATTAACGTCCTTCAGCATATCGGCCGCCGCCTGCCACTTCTTCTCATACAATAACATCTTACCTAAGATCGCCTTTGCACCGCCTTGTGTCATCCGGCCACCTTCTGTGGCAACAGGTACGGTCTGGGGTAAATTCGGGATAGCGTCATTGAGGTCTTTTTCCGCATAGGCCCAGACAGCAGCAGGCGGAGCCTGTACGACACTGTAAAGACTATCGACAGGTACGACACCCGTGATCAGGGGAACATTCTTAAAGAAATTGACCAGGTCAAAATAAAAGGCCCCACGCATTGCCTTGATCTCAGCGATATACCTGGTCTTGGTAGCGGCATCCAAACCACAGTTGTCGATGTTGGCAAGCAGGACATTGGCGCGATAGATCCCGACATATCCTCTGTTCCAGAGATAGCCTTCCGGACCCGAGGTGGAGCTCAGGCTAAAATTCTGCATCACCTGCAGGTCGTTGATATCCCCTGCACTGCCACCACCGGCAACATGGTCACCGCCGGCAACATCCATGATAGCAAGCTTGTCATAGAGCCCCCCGGTTTGAAAGCCAAAACGGTCGTAGACGGCCACCAGGGCTGCAAAAGCATCGGACGGCGTTTTATAATACTGATTAAGAGGGATACGATTTTGAGGATTTACGTTCAGCTCTTTTTTACAAGCCCCCAGCATTTGGGTGCCCAGGGCAAGCGCTGCTATGTAAACAAGATTCTTTGGTTTTATCCGGAGACAATTATTTTTCAATGGACGGATGGAACCTCGCAGGTTATCCGTTTGTGTGTTAATTTTTTTGCTCGGTTTCATATAACTAACAATTGATTTGACTTATTAAATTTAAAATCCAACATTCACACCCACCAGGAACGAACGGGCAGGAACATATACGCCCTTATCGATGCCGAACTGCGCACCACCGCCAGCATTGGGACTGATCCCGATCTCAGGATCGTAACCGGAATATTTTGTGATGGTAAACAGGTTTTCGCTCAGAGCATATACGCGTAATCTCTGACAGCCCCATTTGTTGAGCATAGACTTGGGAAGATTGTATCCTATTTGAAGGGTTCTTAACTTAAAGAAGTTGCCGCTTTCCAGATAAAGACTCGTAAACCTGGAGTAGCTTTTTCCCGGGTCGGCAGCCGCTACCCTTGGCAGACTGGCGCCGGTGTTAGAGGAAGTCCAGGCATTCAGATATTTTGTCTGATAATTGGCCGTATTGATGTCCAGTCTTCTCAAACCCTGGAAGATCTGGTTGCCGCCCGATCCGCTGCCAAAGGCAATGAAATCAAAGTTCTTATACCCCAGATTGATGGTAAGACCATAACTGACGGTCGGGTTGGGATTGCCAAGATAAGTACGGTCATTGGCATCGATGATATTATCATTTTGCAGATTGGCAATCTTAAGATCACCGGGTTTTGCCTCAGGTTGCAATTTGGTGACCTTGTCAGCACCTACATAACCGTCAACTTCCGCCTGGGTTTGGAAAATGCCAAGTGATTTATACCCATAATACCGCTGATAAGGCTGTCCTATCTGTGTACGGGATATATTACCCATTGTCTGGAAGGTAGCACTGTTGTCTTCAAAGTAAGTCTGCCCGGGCAGCATCCTGGTAACCTTGTTTTGATAGAAGGAGATATTACCATTCAGACCAAGGGAGACTTCACCCAGCTTCTTTCTATACCCGGCTTCGATCTCCAGACCTTTGTTTTCCATGTCATCGAAGTTCTGTGCAAAGGCGCCATAACCTACATAACCCGGAATGGCCGGATATTGCAGGATCCCGGTCGTTTTCTTCTTATAGACATCGACGGTTACCGTAAGAGCATTAAACAGAATGGCGTCAAAACCGATATCGGTCTGAGTAGTCTGTTCCCATTTCAGATCGGGATTGGCGGGAACACTGGGGCTATACCCAATGTTTACAGCACCGGCTGTACCAAAAGAGTAGTTACGCTGGCCACCGGCATCTACGGTCGGAATAAAAGCAAAATCGTTTATACCGCCATCACTACCCGTAACACCATAGCTTGCCCGGATCTTCAGGTTGGTAAGTACATTGTTCTGCGGGAAGAAATTTTCATTGGTGGGTACCCAACCAACCGAAGCCGAAGGGAAATAGCCGAATTTGTTGTTGCCGCCAAAACGCGAAGAGCCATCCCTTCTGACAAGCGCTGTCAGCAGGTATTTTTCTGCGTAGTTGTATTGCAAACGGGAGAACAACGAATTGATACGATGATCGGTACCGTCAGAGCCACTGCTGTTCTGCCGGTCAGCGGGCAACGCATTATACAGGAAAGAAGCCTGGTCAAAGGTCTTTGCCGGGACGTTATTGTAAGAAATAGTAGAGCCCCTGGTATTACCATCCTTGTATTCGCCCCATCCGCCGAGTAAAGTAACATTGTGTCTGTCAAAGACCCGGTTATACGAAACAGTATTTTCAACATTCCAGTTCATTAGCCAGTTCTGGTTCCGGGTAAGATTGGATTGGTTGATAGACGTTGAGGTGTTGTAAAAAGCAATGGGAGTAAAAGATTCGTAGCCGTAAAAAGCCATCTTTGTACCTAAGGTCGAATGGATGACCAGTCCCTTTACAGGAGAGATATCAACATAGGCATTCCCAATAATGTTGTGCTCCCAGTTATAGTTACCCAGGTGGTTCTGGATATATTGCAGAGGGTTTTTCATTTCCTGGCCAACATAAGGCGATATGCCATAATACTGACCGGAAGGAGTGCGGGTGGCGGCAGCTTTCTGGGCGGCTGTCTGGGGAATAAATGCATTTTGCCCTACGGAGTCGGTAACTATCGCAGGTGTGATGGGATCGAGATTGAGAGCAGAGCTTACTACGCCGCCAAATTCCCGGTTTACATCTCCTACACCTTTATTCTTACCGTATTCATAACCCAGATTTTCACCAAAGCTGATCCATTTAGCGGGTTTGAAATTCGTGTTTATTCTATAATTCAGCCGTTTCCACCTGGAGATAGGCGTTGCAATGATCCCCTGGAAATCGCTATAGCCAAAAGAAGTAAAGAAAGTGGACTTGTCATTGCCTCCGCTGATGCTCAGCTCATGGTTTGTTTTGGGCGCACTGTAGTTGAAGATCTGCTTCTGCCAGTCGGTGCCGCTACCGTAGGAGGCAGGATTGGCAAAAACAGGAGCGCTGCCCACTGCAGTGGCAGCCTGGTTTCTCAGTGTAGCATACTGCTGAGCATTCAGCAGGTCGACTTTTTTTGCCGGTGCCTGAGTCCCATAGTAACCATTATAGTTGATCCGGAGATTGCCTGCCTTACCCTTTTTAGTGGTGATCAGGATTACACCCGAAGCAGCCCGGGTACCATAGATGGCAGCAGATGCGGCGTCTTTTAATACTTCAATAGATTCGATGTCGTCCTGGTTAAGATAACCGATACCACCGGCATCGACGATAACCCCGTCGACTACCCAGAGCGGATCGTTCTTGCCAACACCGTTACCAAAAGAGGTAAAACCCCTCAACCGAACGGTCGAGGCGGCACCGGGCTGACCCGATTGGGAAGCAATGGTCAAACCAGAAGTCCGGCCTTGCAGAGCCTGCTCGACCCTGACGACGGGTTGTTCAGCAAGGTCAGCTGCCTTTACACCGGAGATGGCGCCGGTGACGACACTTTTCTTCTGGGTTCCATACCCTACCACGACCACTTCATCCAGTTTGGATGCAGCAGTCTGCTCCAGCTGAACTGAAATAGCACCCGAAGCAGGAATGGTAATCTCCTGATTGGCCATTCCAATGTAAGAGATGACTAAAAATTTTGCAGAAACAGGAACACTAAGCGTGAAATTACCGGAATTGTCCGTCGTCGTTGCGGTCTTATCACCCTTGACTGAGACAGTTGCACCGGAAAGAGGTTGGTTGGTTGACTTGGAACTAACATTACCTGTTAGGGTATGGTTTTGTGCCGAAGCTGCAAAAAAAAGGATCTGAAAGAACAATAATGCACGAAGATGTAGCAGAAATTTTGCTTTCATACAACAAGCAGTTAGATTAAGAATGATGAATCAGTTAACAACCGCTAAATTAATCGTGGTGCTAAAGTCTTTCCAACAAAAGGACTACGGCAATGCTACGTCAAGCAAAAAATAGAACTTATTTGTTTTTATTTTTACTTTTAAAATACTAATAATCAATTAAGTATAATTTAAAAAGCGTAGTGCTTTTAAATCGGTTGCACCCGGGATGCTAAATAGAGGAGAGAAAGCCAGGGGAGATCCGGAGGATTTTGATGATCGATCTGATCAGAAGAGTAGGGAGATATTCGGATTAAATTTAATTATATATTAATAATATTGGTTTCTTTATGGCCTTTTTTGCCACTACAATACCACTACTCGGACCGAAGACTTTTAACTGGTGAAGCAATGGCCGCCTTAATAGATTGGTAGCTGATGGTAGCAAATGCAATAATAAATGCGATCAGACCCGCCCCCAGAAAGATCCCCCAGCCAATGGTGATCCGGTAGGCAAAGTCCTCCAGCCATTTGTTCATGATCAGCCATGAAAGCGGGACAGCAATCAGAAAAGCAAACCCCACAAGCCTTAAAAAATCCACCGACAACAGCCTCACAATCCCTGTAACGCTAGCCCCCATTACTCTGCGAACACCTACCTCCTTGGTACGCTGCAGGGTACTGTAAGAAGAAAGCCCAAGCAGGCCGAGACAGGAGATAAAGATGGCCAGGACGGCAAAATTGATAAAGAGGTTCCCAAAACGCTCTTCTGACTTGTATTGATTATTGAATGCTTCATCGAGGAAGAAATACCTCACTGGAAGGGGAGTTCCCAGTTGATCCCACTTTTTCTTTATCGACGCTATTGTGCCCGGCAGGTTATGACCTGAAATCTTTACGGAAAGATAGTTACAGTCATTAAAATCCAGACAAATGCTCAAAGGTGTGATCTCCTGCTGAAGACCATTGAAATTATAGTCTTTTATGACACCGATGATCTGCCCTTTCTTCCCCCACTGACTAAAAGACCGGCCTATCGCCGCCTGGGGTGACGCATACCCGAAGAGTTTTACCGCCTTTTCGTTGAGGATCATAGCCTGCATGGTATCTGTCGCTATCTCTTTCTGAAAGAAGCGACCAGCAAGCAGCTTCATTTTGTATTGCTCCATAAATCCAAAGTCGACATAGGTAAGATCAAGGTCGGCGACCTGCATTTCTCCGCGACTATTTTGTACCTGGGAATACGCGCTATAGGTCCCATCGCCGGGTACACTACCGGAAAAGGCGGTGGATAACACCCCGGGCAGACCCGTGACATCCTGGCGGAAGACGAGCTTGCGCGGATCATTGCGCGTATCCAGTACCAGCACCTGGTCCTTACTAAAGCCAAGGTCGCGGCTCCGCATGTAGTTGAGCTCCGAGTATACAACAGCCGTACCGATGATGAGGCTTATGGAAATAGTAAACTGCGTAATGACCAGGCCTCTTCGCAGGACAAGACCCTTTTTACTGGTGGTGAAACGTCCTTTCAGGGAAGCGATTGGCTTAAAAGAAGAGAGTACCAGCGCGGGATATACGCCAGCCAGCAAACCAATGACCATTGATATCGACAGCAGGGTAAGGATATAGACCGGTTGGGTAAAAATGCCTTCACTGATGGTTTTGCCGGCAAGCTGATTGAAAAGAGGCAGTACCAGGCTACAAAGACCAAGGGATAAGACAAACGCAACCAGGCAGACGACGAGGGATTCCCCAAGGAACTGACCGGTAAGCTGAAACCTCGCCGCACCTACTACTTTACGGATACCGACCTCTTTCGCACGCTCCGCGGCCCGCGCCGTCGTGAGATTGACAAAATTGATACAGGCAATGACCAGGATAAAGAGTCCTATAATGGAAAAAATATACACATTGCTCTTACTCCCGGAGACAAAACCCCCACGCGTGGACCAATATACATCTTTAAGACTTTCAAGGAATAAGATATAATTCTGCTGCTGCGCCTTTAGCTTTTCACCAATATGCCTTTGTATGAATGGTTTTAATTTAGCTTGCAGGCTGGCCGGATCGACGCCGGGTTTCAGGAGCAGGAAAGACGTGACGCTAAACTGGCCCCATCTATAATCCAAACTGTCTCGAAATCTATTCCGGGTAGACATGGATACAAATAGGTCGGCCTTTATCGAAGAGTTTTCGGGGATGTCCTTCATGATACCCGTAACGGTCGCGCTGAAACCGCTATCAGAAAAAAGTAGTGTCTGACCCATGGGATTGCTATCCCCGAAATACTTTTTCGCAATAGTCTGCGAGAGGACAACGCTAAAGGGCGACCTCAACGCTGTCGAGGGATTCCCATCGACAAGTGTAAAATCGAAGATGGAAAAGAGAGAAGAGTCGGCAAAGACGGTTCTGTTCTCCTCAAACCGGACATCCCCTCTTTTTATCAATACACGACTGCTATTAAGCCGGACTATCTCTTCCACTTCAGGATAGTCGGCTTTGAGATGGATAGCCATCGGCATGGAGGTATTGGACGCGTGCTGAGTGGCGGCAGTCGATGTCAGATCCGTAACCAGACGGTAGATACGCCCCTGCTTTGTATTGAACTTGTCATAGCTCGTTTCAAAACGGACATATTGGTAGATCAGGAAAAAAGCAGACATGCCAACGGCGAGACCTATTATATTAAGGAGTGAAAAGGCCTTGTGACTCCAAAGACTCCGGAAAGCGATCTTAAAATAGTTTTTTAGCATGGTCTGGTTTTTTAAAAACTAATGAATTAGGTGCATATGGGATGCCAATTGGGAAACTGGCTTAAAATCAACTTTTTATGATGGTCTATACCCACCAATGTGTTCGGTTTTGAAACAAGGAATGTCCGGTTTGATTTTTATTTCTGTAAGGGCCGGGGCACAATAATTGAATAATTAGGGTTCAGGCCATGGCAACGGAATCCTTTCTCACCAAATATGTCTTCAGCACTGATCATAAGGTAATAGCCAAACAATTCCTTATTACAGGCATGGTGTGGGCTGTGGTCGGCGGAGCTTTTTCCGTTCTTATGCGCATACAGCTGGGTTATCCGAATTCCTCTCTGATCCAGCCAGGCACTTATTACCAGCTCGTAACCATGCACGGAACGATCATGATCTTTTTTGTCCTGACAGCAGGATTGAGCGGGACCTTTGCCAATTTTCTGATCCCACTGCAGATCGGCGCAAGAGATATGGCTTCCCCCTTTGTAAATATGTTGTCTTACTGGTTCTTTTTTGCGGCAAGTCTGATCATGATAAGCTCCTTTTTTGTGCAGAACGGCCCCTCAGGAGTCGGATGGACAGCATATGCGCCTCTGAGCGCATTAAAAGATGCGGATTCAGGAAGCGGAACAGGTTTGGACCTATGGATTATCAGCCTGGTCTTTTTTATCATTTCGACATTGATGGGAGGCATCAATTATATTTCTACTATCCTGAATATGCGGACCCGGGGGATGTCGATGACCCGGCTGCCCCTGAGTGTCTGGGGCCTGTTGTTCACAGCCATCATGGGATTGCTGTCTTTCCCGGTGCTGCTGGCGGCCTTTGTGCTGTTGTTGTTCGACCGGAATGCAGGAACCAGCTTTTACCTTTCAGATATCTTTATGACCTCGACCGCGCGGGCACTGCCGTATGAAGGCGGCAGCGCCATACTTTACCAGCATCTTTTCTGGTTTCTGGGACACCCGGAAGTATATATCGTCATCTTCCCCGCCTTTGGGATGGTCTCGGAGATCATGAGCGTCAACGCACGAAAACCAATCTTCGGCTACACCGCCATGGTCTATTCGATGTTCGCTATCCTGACATTGTCATTTATGGTTTGGGCGCATCATATGTTCGTGTCTGGGCTCAATCCCTTTCTGGGCTCAGTGTTCGTACTGCTTACCCTGCTGATAGCCGTACCATCGGCAATTAAGGTTTTTAACTGGATCACCACGCTTTGGCGGGGTAATATCCGGTTTACACCGGGGATGCTGTTTTGTATCGGATTCGTAAGCACCTTCATCTCCGGGGGACTGACAGGGATCTGGCTCGGAGATTCGACTATTGATATCCAGTTACACGACACCTATTTTGTAGTGGCTCATTTTCACCTGGTGATGGGGGTTTCGGCGATGTTCGGCATGTTTGCAGGGATCTATCACTGGTTTCCGAAGATGTTTGGCCGGTTTATGAGTCCCGTACTGGGATATATTCATTTTTGGATTACCCTTTTATCAGCCTACCTGATCTTCTGGCCAATGTATTATGAAGGTTTGGCAGGTATGCCAAGGCGGTATTTTGATTTTAGGGGGTGGATCTCCTTTAATCAGTTCGGGGAGCTGAATATCTTTATATCGGCGGTGGCAATGCTGGCCTTTGCGGTGCAGCTGGTCTTTTTGTACAATTTCTTTTCATCGATCTTTAAGGGAGAAAAAGTTACCGAAAAGAATCCCTGGCAGGCAAACACATTGGAGTGGACGACGCCGATAAAGCTGATCCATGGGAACTGGCCGGGAGAGATACCCGAGGTTCATCGGGGACCCTATGAGTATGGTAAGGATGATGTTGAATTTTTACCCCAATCCTCACCACCACCCCTCCTCAATAATGACACTTCTGACATTCCGTCCCACCAACATCTTCAACCGTAACAGAGTCTTTCTGACCGGTCCTCAGCTCGCGGGCATACTTGCTGTAGATACTATAAAATTTATTCCCTTCCTTACCCCCGGCACTATCGGGAAAATCGACTTTTGATGTCCGGTGACAATTGATACACCAGCCCATGCTGAGTGGGGCGAACTGTCTTACTTCATCCATTTCCTGTACCGGTCCATGGCAGGTTTGGCATTGTACCTTACCCGCACGCACGTGCTGGGCATGACTAAAAAAGACATGATCGGGAAGAGTATGAATTCTTATCCATTCGATCGGTTTCCCCTGCTCAGTATATTTCCCTTTCTCCGGGTTGTAACCCGTATAGCTGTATAATTTCCTGATCTCATCATTGGGGCTGACGATAGTGCCATCCTCCCGTTGGAGCCTCTCGCCATGATAATCATTGATGGCGGCATGGCAGTTCATACAGATGTTGGGAGAAGGCACAGCCGCTTGCTTGCTTTCCATCGCATGGCCATGACAAAGAAGACAGCTGATCTGGTTGAGACCAGCGTGTACCCGATGTGAGAAAAAAATGGGCTGCTGTGGCTGATAATTTTGGGACCTGCCGAGACCTGTCCCCCACTCTACCAACCAAAATCCAAGTACCCCGAATAGTAAGAGACTTGCCAGGACTATATAGAACTTGTTTCGGTAGACAGGCACCGGCGGGGTAGGAATGATATTTTGCTTTTCTTCGACAAGTCTTTTGAGATTCCGGTTGTGCAGATAGAGGCCAAATACAAAGATCCCTAAGATAAAGGTGATCATGCCATACAAGACCGAGTGGTCTTCCAATGGCTCCGAATTGGGATAGGCTGAGGTATTCGTTTTGGCAAGGGGTTCTGTGTAATTATTTACATAGGTCAGGATCGCATCTATCTCCTCATCGCTAAGACCGGGGAAAGTATTCATCGGCGCCCGTCCATAGGAGTTGTAAAGATTATTAAAATAAGTATTGCCGGATGCCAGGACCATTTGATTGTTGTGGATCCAGTCATGGAGAAGCTTGCGATCGGTGACCCGCTCTGTAACCCCTTTTAGAGCAGGACCCGTAATGACCTTAACCGGATTATGACATTGAGCACAGTTGGTTTGGAACAGCAGCTTGCCGTCCTGGGACAAGGCCCTGGTGGCTGGGAGGAATGTGAAGAAGAAGAGGAGCAGCGGATATACCTTACCGGACATGTGGTGGTATATGGAAGAATCATGCCACTGCTCCCCCGGGATTACAACAAATTGCTGGTCATAGGGTCGATGACAGCTTTTACTTCAGCGACTGTGTTGACAGGAAAACCTCCAAGCCTGGCATGTTCGCGGATGAGCTCTTCGCTTTCGATTGCAGCGAGGCTAAGAAACCGGCTCTTTCGATCAATTCCATAGTTGCTGTTTATAAATTGGGGGGACTGTCATGGTAAAATAGGGAAAAATCCCTACACCCTATAGCGAAATTGAAGGTTCCTTTGTGATGGAAATCTCAATTATCAACTTTTTAAGCCATTTTATCATGAAAGTTTTATTTGCTCTCACAGTGTTTGCTGTCATAAGTCTCCATTCTTTCCGCCTGCGGGCTCAATCCGATAAAGCTGTTAATGAACCAGGAAAAAGGTCTGCCGAACACCTGTATTTAGACGTTCATCACCTGGGTGCCGGAAAGGTGACGGCCGGGGCGGTCGCGGAGGCACATGCAAAGGATCTGGCTGTTCAAGGGAAATACGGTGTACATTTTATCAACTACTGGGTCAATGGAGGTGTAGTGGTTTGTTTGTCACAGGCCCCGGATTCTTTGGCAGTGATCAAAACACATAAGGAAGCCCATGGACTGGTTCCTCAGCATATTATGCAGGTTAAGCCGGGCGAGAAATAGCACTCGCCCTTTCGAAGAAGCTTTTTTCTTTTAGGCGATGCTCGACCTCCAGAATGGCTTTCATCAGATTGTTCCGCGTATCGGTGATTTCTGCAATAGCCGCTGTCATGATCTGCCAGACAGGCTGCATTTCCGCTACCAGTGCCTTACCCTTGTCGGAGAGCTTCAAAAGTCGTTTGCGTTCGTCCTGTTTGTCTTTCAGACTCTTTATGAGTTTTTCCTTTTCCAGCTCTTTCAACAGGCTGATGGTGGAAGGATGAGTATACCCTATTTCTGCGGCCAGCTCGACAACACTAAGCACCGGCTTATGATGTAAGGTATAAATGACAGGGAACCATTTGGGTTCAAAGCTGATGCCTTTGGCCTTATAGATCAGGGCTCCGTCTTTCCGTAGCTGTTCGCTCAACCGCTGGAGCCGGGTGGAGATGGCAAGAAGACCTGATTCGTCGATGATATTCATTGGGCAGTATTATCGGTTAGTCCAAATGTAAATGATAAAACACATTGTCGGCCATCATACGCGGGAAATAAGAAGGCAGGTCTTCTGCCTTTATCCGCTGAAAGCTATTTCGTTCGTAAAACCGATGTGCCGCTTTTAGCATATCGACAGTCCCCAGATACAAGTCCGTGATACCTTTCCCCTTACAGTATCCAATGAGGATATCCAGTAATTCCTGCGCGATTCCGGGCTCTTTGCCGCGAAATTCCTTTTTGACGAACATCTTCCTGATCGCTCCGGCACAGTGGCCGGTATCAATCAGCGCAATGGTGCCGACAAGTTCCCCTTCATGTATCGCCCCCCAGAAGCCACCCCCCGGACCAGTGTAATTGGTTTCGATATCCAGCAGATCGCGCTGTCCTTCAAGAGTAACGGGGACATTGAACTCGATCTGCTGGATGGGCAGGATGAGATCGATTATCCGCTGACAATATTCGTTTGTAAGCGGGACTATGGTGATGGCTTTGACGGATGACATAATTTTAAATTTATGTTCAAAGCTACGTAGTTAACTACACATATACAAAAAAACATGCCCGGACCGGTAAAATAATAAGGAACAGACCGGCCAATTATTTAGAAGGCGTCAAGACAATATTTCTATACTCGATAGGCCCATGGTCTCCCTGGAGATAGATGGGACCTGGCTCACCTTCCCTGCTGTCAAGGGCGCCGCCAGTGATGCCAGGTATCTCCTGGTTACAGATAACCGTTTTCCCGTTGAAAACAATGGTAACCAGTCGACCTACAAGAGTTATATCATAAGATTGCCATTCGCCGGGTTGTTTGGCCGGCTGTTCACTGGGTGAGAGAAAACCATAGACAGCGCCGATCTGGTTATTGTAAGGCTCTGCAGCATCGCTGTTCTCGATCTGCACTTCATAACGGCCCCGCAGATAGACGCCGCTGTTGCTGCCCTTCGGATAGCGGAATTCGATATGGAGCTTGAAGTCCGTAAAACTGGCGTCTGTGACGATATTGGAGCCGGAATGGTCGCTATGCAGGATGCCGGATGTAGCCTGCCACTGGTTCGTCAATCCTGAAGCATGCCAGCCTTTGAGATCAGAACCATTAAAGAGTTTGATGGCAGCGCCCCATTGGGGTTTTGCAATGCGGCGCAGAGACGGAGCACGATGACCAACCCATTGGTACGATTTCCCATCGGGATTTGTCAGGGTCCCGCTCAGGCTGTCGCCTTGCAGGCTGCCTTCGACAGAAAGGTCACGATCCTCACGCTCCCATTGCGGCGGGATGGAGAAAGATATTTTTCCATTGGCATATTCGATCTTGGAGATGGGACGCGCACTTCCGCCACCGCCGACGAATCTGCCGACAAGTGTCCGAACACCGGAACGGGTGATCTCCAGCCACGAGGGGACCTCACGACCAGGTTGATGGACCGTTATGTCCCATCGGTCGACGATGGAGGTGTCGGCAGCAGCAACATCGGGTGCGGCGAGAACAGGCGAGGCCACGCTCAGGGCGGCAAGCAGTAATATCGGGAGTAGCTTATTCATGTGATTGCTTTGTTTGAGAAGCATGAATTTATATCATTTTTCTTATTGATTAATCCCTATATTTTGCAGAACCTTCAGCGGGCTTCCATTTTGAACGGGGTTCGTAATACTTCCATAAAAGAGCGGAGACTTTACGGGCCAACTGCCAGGCGGCATTGTCCGATACCCATCGCTGGTCTTTGTTATTTTTGGTAGCCACATAAAAGACATAGTCGCCGTGAGGGGCATTTACCAGCACGACTTCAGAGCGGGAGTCATCCACCATGCCCTGTTTTGAAGCGGATTGAATATAGGGAGGGATCTCGGAGAGCGCATATTCGTCCCAAAAAACATGGGTCATAATTCGATACATGGTCTGGCTGGCCGCGGGACTGATGACTTCCCCGTTGCGGATCATGGTCACCAGCCGGGCCATCTCCCTCGGGGTAGTCTGTCCCCAGCCATATAGCTGTCGGTTCTGTTCACGACCGGGAGTCCGGTTGTTGAGACGCGTATCATTAAAGCCATGACCTTCGAGCCAGGCATTGATAGCCAAACCACCACCAGCCAGCTTTTCGCACCAGACGGCAGCGGAATTATCGCTGTGCGTGATCATCAGGGTAATCGCGGTACGCAGATCGGTACTGCTACTGTCCTTAAAGAACTGCATCAGACCGGAACCCTTTTTTGCCAGCGAGTCACGATAAAGCAATGGTTCTTTGTATTTGAAGACGTCCTGCCCGATCTTATCAAAGATGCCTACCAGGATCGGGACTTTTATAATGCTGGCCGTAGGAAAAATGGTGTCGGCGTTGATAGCGGCCTCCTTATTGGTTTTCAGGTTACGGACATAGACGCCGGCTATACCATGAAAGGTATCGGTGAGCGTGCGAAGCTCAGCCTCCAGCCTTTTGTCTGTTTTATACTGGGAGAAGGCAGACTGACAACATACATTAATAAAAAAAATAAGAAGTAGAAAAGGTCTAAGCATAATACAGTAGATTGGCGGTGATAGACGAAAATAAGCAATTAGATCTTTATTACCCCGGACTAATATGGCGGAAAAGGCCCCCCTCTTTGCCGCTTTTACACAGCCTTTCCAAAGAAGATTCGCACTATGTTTGCATTATTAATTATTCACCAGTCAAAAAACAAAAAATGGGAACAGCAACTAAAACCATGATAACCGTAGAAGCTACGGTAAAGGCACCGATAGAAAAGGTTTGGCAATTCTGGGCAGGTCCCGAACATATTATGCAGTGGAATACCGCTTCGGACGATTGGCATACGACCAAATCAGAAAATGATTTGCGCGAAGGAGGGAAGTTTTCTGCGAGAATGGAAGCAAAAGATGGCAGCTTTGGCTTTGATTTTGGAGGTGTACATGATAAGGTAATTCCTCATAAGCTTATCGAATCCACACTGGGTGATGGCAGAACAATGTCCGTTAACTTTTCTGCCAATGGGAATGAAACACAGGTGACGGAAACTTTTGAAGCCGAAGGAAGCAACCCCATTGAAATGCAAAGAGGCGGATGGCAGGCTATCCTGAATAATTTTAAAAAATATGCCGAGACGCATTAATTGAGCCAGAAAAGAGTCTGAATATCCTTGTCGAACAACAGCGATTCTATCAGCTTATTCCCAATATCCGTGTTTTCATACCGTTGATCCGTAAACAGTCTAAGGTATTTACCCTCCATCAGCCGGTCCAGCTCGTGATTTTTCAATGCCTGTAGGCCGGCCTTCGCCATAGTATAAGTAGAGGTAGGCGTACCTTTTGTCGCGTGATTGGCCCAGTAAGAGCCGATATTTACGATGGCCCCGCCGCCATCCTGTTCTGATCCCAGATTTACGACCTTACCTGCGACGTCACCATAATTTTTCAGTTCGGCAACGGCAGCAGTAACACTGTCCTTTGATTTGCTGGCAATGACAACTTTAGCGCCCCTGGTCAGCAATAATTGAGCGGTGGCCTTGCCCATCCCGCTGGATCCGCATATGATCAAGGCTGTTTTACCATTAAATGTATTGTTCATAACTTGTTTTTCAGTTGGACGCAGGTTTTGAAGATCTGTGACAACTCCAATAATCCTTTATTTTTGAGGCGCGGGCGACGGATGCCGGAGGGAAAAAAGATAAGTCCGAAGGGAAATCGGGTGTTTTTACGGTTGGCCTAACCAGTGAACCTCATTAACTTACATATTATGCTATCATCCATTACCAACTCACCATTGCTGGAGACGATCATTTGTCTGGTCCTCGTCTTTGCCTTGCTAAGTCTACTGGTCAGCACTTTTACAGAAATGGTTAACAACCGTTTGAACGAACGGGGCCGACAGCTTTTCAATGGGATCATAAAAATGTTTGAAGACGGATCGGAGATTAATTTCGGTCGGGAGCTGTACAAGCATCCAATGGTGGCTGCGATCTTTAAGACCCCCGCACGCCCGCCAATGTATATCAGCAACTTTATGTTTAGCCAGGCGCTGATAGATACGATCGTGAATTACGGAAGAAAGTTTGTTAAAGAGGAAGATACCTTCAAACTTTTTCAGGCCGGGGTCAATAATATGAAAATAGATAGTGACCTGAAGCTGCTGCTGGTCAATATGGTGGAGAAGAGCCTTTCATATAGTGGGGGTTATCCGGGCAAAGTGCTTACGATACTGGATCAGCAAATACAGCAATGGTATAAGGATCAGATGGATCGTATGACCGGCTGGTTCAAGGACCTCATGCGGCGTCGGGTACTGATCATCTCCATAATAGTCACGCTTGTGCTGAATGTGAATAGCATTCATCTTTTCAAGACCCTGTATACTAACCCGGCCATGCGCAGCCAGCTGTCGCCCATCGCAGCGACGATTGCAGATAATTATGCAAAAGAAAAACAGGATACGACGCTGACGGCTTTGCAGCAGACCTATAAAACAATAGCGATGAGCCATCTGCAAAAAGGGAATGCGGATTCGGCGTTTGGCGTCCTGAATAAGGCAGTCGTCCGGCTCGATAGCCTGCAACGGCGAAAAGATTCTGCAGGATTAAATAATTTCCAACAGATCTCCGACCAGCTTGGGGAACTGGCAGCGCTGGGGATCCCAATCGGATGGCATAAGGGTTGTCCACCACTGACCCTGGACTCCGCAGGCGTGCAGGATAATGTGAAAGGGACAAGGACAGTAAAGGAGGTAACAAATAAGACCGTCCAGCTGTTTTGGTATGTAGTAGGGCTTGCCATCACCGCTTTTTCTATCAGCGCGGGCGCTCCCTTCTGGTTTGATATGTTGCTGAAACTGGTAAATGTACGCCGGGCCGGAAAGAAGCCGGAATAACCTACTTACTCCATAAATTATTATTCACAACCTGCCGTATAACCAATTCCCGGTAATTGCGACTGACCGGAACACGATGCTCCGCAATACGGATCTCATTGCCATCAATGGAGTCGATCTTCGCAATGGGGACGATATAGGATTTATGGACCCGGATAAAAGCTTTGCTATCGAGGTTTTGTTCGATATTTTTCAGATACAGAAGGGTAAGAAATTTGCCTCTTGTCGTATAGATCGCGACATAATTTTGGAGAGCCTCGATATAAAGTATGTCTGCAAAGTGGATCTTCTCGAATTTATTACTGCATTTGATGAATACAAAGTCTTCGCCGCGTTGAAGACTGGCAGATTCAGAGGATGGCGGCTTGGCCGTAAGCAGGTGATAATCCCGCGCCCTGGCTACTGCTTTGAAGAACCTGTCAAAGGTGATGGGTTTTAGCAGGTAGTCCAGTACATTTAACTGAAAACCATCCAGGGCATATTCCGAGAAAGCGGTGGTGATAATGACCATGGGCGGACTGGGCAGGATACGTAAAAAATCGATGCCATTCATCTTTGGCATCTGGATATCTAAAAAGATAAGATCAATTTTTTGGCTGCCCAATAGCTTACCCAGTTCGACCGGGTTGATACAGACGCCGGCCAGCTGCAAAAAATCGATCTCTTTTACATAGTCGGCCAGTCCTTCTCTGGCCAGTGGTTCGTCGTCTACGATAACACAGTTGAGCATATTTTAGATTTAAGTGACAGTTGCAATTGCAGGTCGACGTCAAAACTCGAATTATTATTTTGAATATTCAACCTGTACTGACCGGCATATAGCAGATCAAGACGCCTGCGAACATTGCTGAGACCGATGCCACCGGGCTCGCTTGGACCGCCAGCGAGCCCCCCGTTGACACCACTGTCGTGCTTTCCGTTGGAAGGCATCGGTTTCGACGAGCAGCTGTTGGAAATAGAAAAACTCAATTCCTGACGGTGGATCTGCAAGTCGATGTTTATCCAGTTGGGCTTATCCGCATGCGTAGAGACATGCTTAAAGGCATTTTCAACAAAGGTCATCAATATAAAAGGGGCAATATCCAGGTCATTGGCTTGCCCGTGTTTCAGCTGGAAAGAGACGGCTACATCGTCATTTTGCCGAAGCCGCTGCAGCTGAATAAAATTCTCAAGATAGCTTATCTCCTTGGCCAGGGCAATTTGCCTGTCGTTGCATTCATACAGCTGATGTCGTAGAAGCTCGGAGAATTTGGCAAGGGACGAAGAGGCTTTATCCGGGTTTTTATGAATAAGGAAAAAGATCGAGTTGATAGTGTTGAAAAGGAAATGCGGATTGAACTGGTATTTGAGGAACTTTAATTCGGATTCCAGTTTTTCTTTTTCCAACAGCTGTTGGCGTCGCCTGGTTTGGATCCATTTGTTCGTCAGCTTTATGCTCATCCCCAGGGTCATGCTGGCCATCGTTGCAGGAAAGGCGTTGCCGAAGAACAGCTGAACAAAAGGATCCCTGCCCAACTGAAAGACTTGCCGGACGCTCTGCCCCATTGCAGCTGCAGTAAGATAGTAACCCGGCACGATAAGAGCTGACATTGTAAGTATACAAGCGCTGAGCCAGGTGACATATGCTGCTATTTTACTCTTTTCGAGATAGCGCGGCATCAGCACATAGAGGTTCAAACAGACACAGGTCGTACTGGCGACAACATAAAAGATATATTTTATAAAAAACAGCGACCCAAAGATGGCAACGGCCGCTTTGACGGGATTACCCATCGCAACAGTCCACCAACAGTAATGGTAGAATGCCCAGAACAGCAGGTGATGAAACTTGTATCCGAATAGCCGGTTCACTTTGAAATATACACAAATTCTACCTTTTACCAGGATGCTGCTATATGAGTGGAGCGGAATAATTGACGACCGGTCGCCATCAACCGTTAAAGCGCCGCATACCTATTAACAATTTTAAATGAAAAAGCCCCCTGCATGAGCAGGGGGCTTCGTTTATTCGCGTTCGATTAGTTCATCGATCCTCGAGCTATTGCAGACTGCTGCCGGCGTCACCCATACCTTGTGAGTTCATGTCCTTGCGCTTGAAGATATTGAGGTCCATCTTCCCGAAACGGTAAGAAAATACGGCACGGAAGAGCTGGGGATCCTTAAGACGATCGTATTCCTGCTCGAAATAGGGACTTACGCTGTATTGTTTGGACCAGCGCGTGCGGAACACATCGCTCATGCTAAGCGTAATGGATGCAGCATTATTCTTCAGGAAGCTCTTTTTGATCGCGATGTCTACACCACCAAAGGCTTTGATATATCCCTGCGAAGCGCTCTGCAGAGTCTGACCGGGAGGGCCAAACTGTTGTTGCTGCTGGTTGGCGGGGATATTGGTCTTCGACTGATAGACACCTGTCAGCTGGATGGTGAAATTCTCCGGCAGCTTGAAGTTGCTGTTGAATTTTCCGAAATAGCTCCACAATGCATCCTGGGAGATCTGCTTGAGATTGTCCGTATTGATATGCGAGTTATACACATTGATGTTGAGCGAGGCATCCCACCACCGGGTAATGTTGACCGTACCAGTGATCTCACCTCCTACGGTATACGCGCTGTTGGCATTCTCATACGTATTGATAAGGATGGATTTGCCGATAGGGCTTGTGGCCGTATCCTGATAATGTGTGATGAGATTGGAAGTATGTTTATAATAACCCGATACCAGCAAGGTATTGCTCCGTGCAAAGGTCTTCATATAGGACAGCTCGAAGGAATTCGTGAACTCGGGTACCAGGTTGGGATTACCCCGGGTGATGTTCAGCGTATCCGAATAGTCGGTAAAAGGTATCAGCTGGAAGAAACCAGGTCTGTTGATCTTGCGCGTCGCACTAAATTGTAGTTCCTGGTCGTGTTTGAACTTTTCGCTGACGAACACAGAAGGAAAAAGACTGGTAGGATACGAGTTGTGAAAATGTTCGCCGGTATTGCGGAGATCACCTGTATACCGTGAATTTTCTCCTCTGAGACCCAGTGAATAGCTGAAGTTGTCAAAACCGCTGGTCACGTTGACATATGCTGCATACACTTTGCTGTTGCTGGTGTAGTCGCTCAACCCCAGCCCAAGCGGGCTGGGATCCGGATTACCATTGGCATCCAGCGGATAGGTATTATTATAGTTATCCAGTTCCTGGATGCTGGCACGCAAACCCGCTTCCAGCTTGGTCTTTTTGCTGAGAGGGTTTGTATAGTCGGTCTGGAAGGTCATAAAATGCGGCGAAGCGGTACCTACCGTCTGCTGTTTGCCCGTGAATACCTTTGTGTTGTGCGTCGCATCTGTATAGTAGTCTGTGACGTAATTGGACAAAGCATGGGAGGTGACACCAAAGTACGATCCGTCGACAGTGATCTGATGCCCTTCTTTTGCAAAAAGATGTTTCATCCCGAACTGCGCTCCGTTGACATCGAACGTGCGATCCGAAGTGGAGTTACGGATGGAATAACCGGAAGAACGGAACTGGCCGGCAATCGTACTATCGGTCCGGATATCAGATACATCGGTAGGCTTGAAATTACCATGCACTTTGATATAAGAGCCGGACAAGGTAGTCTTATTGGTGACAAACCAGTCCAGGCCGATCTGACCAAACATGAAGTGGCCTTTGTTGCGCTGGAGGTCGCTTTGCAGAAGACGGGTGGTTGTATCCCCAAAGAACGTGGAACGATCGGTATTGCCGATGGTCCTGGCGTTGTTGGCATTATACATACCATTGGCGGTGAGGTTGAGCTTGCCGGACCGGATATTGAATCCGGCGAGCGCATTGGGCTGCCCATGAGAGTCCATACCAGCATTGATGTTGCCGTTGTATCCTTTTTTCCTGTTCTTTTTCAGGACGATATTCAGGATACCCGATCCACCACCGGAGGCGTCGTATTTCGCAGAAGGATTGGTCATTACTTCCACGCTTTCAATAGCGTCAGCAGGTATCTGATCCAGGGATAACGTAGTCGGCCTGCCATCGACAAAGATAGTAGGACTTGCCCCTCTAAGACTGACATTGCCATCGATATCGACATTGACAGAAGGAACATTGCGCATAACATCTACAGCTGTTCCACCCGCGCTGACGATATTCTTTTCTACATTGAACACCTTCTTGTCAAGTTCCAGCTTCATCGCAGGAGGAGTAGCGGTGACGACGACAGAACCTAACTCTTTGACATCGGTGGACAGCTTGATAGCGCCAAGGTCTTTATCAAAAGAAGGCAGGTTACCCATGGGGTTGTCATTTTTCGCACCTGGCTTGGGGGCTGCTACCGCAGGAATGATCATGAAATTGACATCCTGGCTTTTATATCCTGTGGCAGAGACACGCAAGACCAGCGGACTTGCGATGGGCAGATCTTCGAAGTCAAATTCACCATTGGCTTTTGTATCTGCGCCTTTTAACAGGACGAGCTTTCTTTTTTTAGTTGCAGGGTCCGTGGTTGCCTTTAATACGAGAGCCGAGACCTGGCTCATAGGCTGACCGGTCGAATCGGTAATCTTTCCATACGCACGGCCGATAGAAGGCGGAGCCTGTTGAGGGCCGCCAGGCTTAGCACCGGGGCCGCCTTTTCCAGGAGCCTGACCGGCGGGGGCGGCAGGAGTTGAACCAGCCGCGCCGTTTGGGCGCGTCGTGTCGGATGACCCGGCAGGTTTTTGGCCCGCGGGCGCCTGGGCCAACGCCGCTGTAGTTAGGATAAGAGAGAAGAGTAAAGCAGATAGTGTTTTCATCACAAAAGTTAAATTTGAATGCAAATCTAGTTTGATAGAATCAGTCCATCCATATCAATGCTGCAAACGGAGGAAAAAACGCGGTAAACGGCGCAAAACTGTCGGCAAAAAAAATCGTCTGCAGAACAGCGAATTATAGGTAGATAAACCATGAAAATTGTTTCCGGTCAGGGTATGTTTATGCCTGTGCGGGTGCTACTGCGGATGAGGGGAAATTAATTGTGATCAGTGGTAAGACATGGCATGTTTGAATGTTGAAACACTATTTAACACCCTTATTCGGATCCCAATTTCCGGCTAGCTTCCGGATGTAGAGGATCTGGCCGGTATGATAAGCATTGTGTGTACTGATATGGGCGATGGTGTCGTACCAGGCCTGGAGCTTTGCATCATCGGAGTTTTTGATCGCGGTCTCCCAATCCTGCATAACCTGGTTGAGCTGCTGGACGGTAGAAGCCCAGGAGGCTTCCGTAAAAGCTATAAAGGTTTCATTGTTGTCGCCATCGAATGCAGTAGGTTTCCGGCCGTAAAACTTGTCGAGAGACTGTTTATTCCAGAACAGGAGATGATAGGCAAGCTGGCCTACCGAATGACTTGAGTCAGAGGGCTTCCACATCGCCTGCTGAGCGGAAAGGCCTTCGACGGCCTTGCTGATGGGGACAAACCAGTCCTGTTGATTCCAGGTATTCTGGAATTGCTGAAGAAGGATCGATTTCAAAGTAGGGGGTGTTTTAGGTTGTTGTTGGGCCATGACGCTAAAGGAAAGCCCAAAACAAAACAGAAAGGTTAGCTTGCGCATGGGATAAATTTTCAATAAGATAGTACAATTTTTTAATAGATATGCCGGCCCTGGTCGATCCGCCTGGAGAGCTCATCCTTCTTTATGTTGACCTGCTGTCCAATGGGATGACCATTGCGATAGGTAATAACATTTAGCTGTGCCGCACCAAGCGGAAATCTAACCGGAGTACCGTTGTACTTAGCACAATAGGTATCGGGATTGGTGTTATCAAAAGTATAATAGATGTCAAGTCCGCTGACCTCTGTGGTCATGTCGACGACAAAGTCGCGGTCGGGTGTTCTTTTTGGGATGAAAATGACATTGAAAGCGCTGCGCGCATATTTGATGCTGGCCGCATCGAGATAGTTGAATTCTCCTTCCATACGACGGGTAAAATCGTCCCAGTTGCGGACGGATTTCGGACTCCAGTAGACCTCGGAGAGAGCCAACGCCCTTGGCCAGGTCATATATTCCACCTGTCGGAAGGTCGGAACAGATTCTGTCCACAGATTACCCTGCCCTCCAAGAATAAGCTTTTCGTCAATGCTGTCAGGAACAGGGTCATAGGTATATGAATCTTTAAGTCGGCAAATACCATACGTCGGAGGCTCAACTGTATTTTCACCCTGGTAAAGATCGAGATACGTATAATCCCAGGGAGTCATAACTACCTGATGCCCCATTCTTGCCGCAGTGACACCGCCGGACATTCCGCGCCAGCTCATGACAGTGGCTGAGGGCGCCAGCCCGCCTTCGAGGATCTCATCCCAACCGATGAGCTTCTTACCCTTGGCATTGAGCATTTTTTCCATGCGTTTGACAAAATAACTTTGTAATTCATCGACGTTTTTCAGATGCTCGTCTTCCATACGACGTCGGCACTTCGGGCAGGTGGCCCAAAAGCCTTTATATGCCTCGTCCCCACCGATGTGAATATATTCATTCGGGAAGAGGGCGGCCAGCTCCGTAAAGATCTTGTCCAGCACTATAAAAACAGAGTCGTTGCCGATGCACAGGGCATTGTCTTCCCGTACAGGACCACGCGAACCGGGATTGACGCTATAAGGCAGTTGTGTACACGAAAGACTTTGATAGGAAGAGATCAGGGCTAAGCTATGTGCCGGTACGTCTATTTCAGGGAGAATAGTGACATAGCGATCCTGCGCGTAACGAATGATCTCGCGCATGTCGTCCTGGGTGTAAAAGCCGCCATAAGGGGAAGTTTCTCCCGCCATGGACGGGAGGAATTCGCCCCAACGGCCGGTACGGGATACACGCCATGCGCCATGCTGGGTAAGCTGGGGCAGACTTTTGATCTCGATCCGCCAGCCCTGGTCGTCGCTGAGATGAAGATGAAGCGTGTTGTATTTATAGCGGACCATCTCGTCGATATAGCGCTCGACCTCCTGTTTGGTGAAGAAATGACGACTGACATCGAGCATGAGACCGCGCCAGCCAAAACGGGGATAGTCGGTGATCTCAGCACAGGGAATGGTGGCTTTTGAGATGGAGCCCGTACTGGCCCCACTGGTCGCGGCAGCTGTGCTGGCCGTAGCAGCTGTGCTGGCCGTAGCAGTCGTGCCGGTCGCGGCAGTCGCGCCGGCCGCAGCAAATTCTGTCGGCAGAAGCTGCAACAGCGTTTGCAATCCATAAAACACGCCAGCAGGATCATTGGCATTCAGCCGGATACGGGAAGAAGTGATAGAAAGCGTATACCCCTCCTTACCAAGTATATTCCTGTCGGGCATATTGCTTATCTGGATAACCTTTGAGCCCTTACCCTGTTGCAGCCGGATGCCCGTACTACTCTTCAGCTGATTAAGGAACCAGGCCGCGGGCTGGCTAAAAGAGGCATTTTCGACAGAGAGAAAGGTATTTCTGTCGAGGACAAAACTACCGGGTTGTTGTTTGACAGAGACAGGCTGCGGGATAAGGTGAAGGGGTGGTTCGGCAGCGGGGTGCGGGACAGGATCCGAAGCTTTTGAGTGAAAGACACAAAGGACCGGAAAAATAAAAAGAAGGAATGGACGGATCGCTGCCACAGAGAATTTGTACATAAGTAGTGTTTTACCAATAAGGGATGAATTTAAGGATTATTGGTGAAACTGGCATCGGTCGGGCTGGCGGGTCTGCTGGCAGTGGCTGACTCACCGGTGACGGTGTTCCGTAATTTATTGAAAATTATAGTCTACTATTTTTAGAGTCTGGCCAGCCTTGCAGCTGTCGAGGTACCAGGACATACCGACATCTTTTATAGTATAAAGAAATCCAACAACCAGGTCGGTCTGTTCATGTCCTGGCGGAACGGGCTTCCTGAAAACCAGCTGATGAGCTTTGTCGGGAATATCCGAAACACGCATGGGCGCAAGGACGGAATCAAACAAAGCATTGTTACCTGCCCGTATGACCAGCGTAAAAGTAATGGTATCGTGTTCATTAGAGAAGTCCTTAGCGGTGTACAGCTGGTATTGAACTGTCCGCTGTTCTGCTGTCTGGTGGTCCTTTTTACAGGCGGGAGCCGTCGCGGCCATTGCAATAAGGGCAAAGGCATAGCATAGATAAGTGTGGTGTTTTTTCATATACAAAGAAAACGCTTTATTATGATAACCGGTTGCCCGGGATATGGATGGCAGGTCTGAAGCCGTCAACGGATCGTCTGGACCAGGCATAAGGGGCATCAGCTGGCGAAGTTTTGGTATCTTCGTAGCATGAGCAGCGCAGTTGTTTCATATTTCCAGCAGTTCAGGTCCATCCCCGAAAAGGACCAGGACATGATCCTCTCCTGTTTCGAAACCCGGGCTTTTAAAGAAGGCGAATATTTATTCCGGGAAGGAAAGATCTGTTCACAGCTATTCTATATCCGTAGCGGTATCCTGCGTATTGTGTCGACAACTGATAAAGGAATGGACCGGACACATTATTTTTATAAAGAAGAACAGTTTTGTACGATCCTGAAGAGTTTCCAGGAGGCATCGGTCGCGGATGCAAGCATACAGGCCGCATGCGACGTTGAGGTCCTCACCATCTCCAAACAGAAACTGAATGACCTGTATGCGTCGGCGCCCTACATGAAAGATGAGATAGACCGGATGTTTCAGCGCCAGCTGCTGGAAAAGGTGGAGACGCGCAACGCATTCCTGGGCGCTGATGCGGAAACACAGTACAAACTTTTTATCGAAATACAGCCCGACATCGCACTGCGTGTTTCATTAAAGGATATCGCTTCCTACCTCGGGATCACGCCACAATCACTAAGCCGGATCCGCAGGAATATTCACTGAACAAACGCGCCGGCCCGGGGAGCAGAGTCACCAATTGGCAAAAAGAAGGTACTTTTGCAGCGAAGTTTCATTTCTTAAAGCGATTGGATATGGCCTACAAAAACAAGACGATTCGAAATCCCATGACCGGACAGGAGATCCGGTTCATTCAGACGAGCAAAGATTCAAACGGAGAATTATTGGAAATGGAGGCGACGTATAATGCGATGTCCTCGGAACCTGCACCTCATTATCATCCCAATCAGGACGAATTTTTCACCATCGTTTCAGGTGAGATGACCGTCCGGCTGGATGGCGAAGAGACACATAACTTACAGGAAGGGGATACCCTGAAGATACCCCGGAACCAGATACATGCGATGTGGAACGCCACCAGCAGGAAGGCAGTCGTCAACTGGCAGGTGCGGCCGGCACTGAATACCGAAGAATTACTGGAGACCATTATGGGGCTGGCGGCAGACGGAAAGTGTAATAAAAAGGGGATGCCCGGTTTACTGCAAATAGTACTGACCTCGGGCAAGTATGACCGGGAACTGAGATTGCTAAAACCACCCTTATTGGTGCAGAAGGTCGTCTTTTCCGTGTTAAAGCCTTTTGCGCTGATGGCGGGTTACAAGGCGGTCTACGAGAAATACCTGGATTAATTTGCTGCATATTATCAACCGTTACGTTATGTCCTTCTTTTACCGATTGCTGAGCAAGCGGAGTAGCTGACGGACGAGTATTAAAGGATTAAATGTTCTCACGCTAGCGCTTCCCTCCGGCGCCAAGCCAGAGGATGGCATCTTCGAATAAAAGATTCTGGACGGGAGAGGCGAAGTTCTGATCGCCATGCCCCATATTCATATAGAGCATTCTGTAATGGGTATTCGTCCAAACAACAGGAATATCCCCTTTGCGGATAATGTCTTTCTTGCCAAGGGGATAGTTCGCCGTATCGAGGGTGACCAGAACGGCAACGTCTTTGGTTAATCGCGGATTGGGTAACCATCCGTACCATTCATTGATAGGCGCAGTATAATGGGCGGGCAGGCGATGGGTAGCGGGATGAGTGTTGTCGTTGACAATGAGTTTTGCAGCAAGAGGAGGCCAGTTGTTGTTGTAAAAAACAGCGCCGCCAAAGAACTTCACAAACCAGGGCCACTTGGTGTCCTTATCATTGTAACCGGCTACGTGAAAACCAAGCCAGGCACCGCCATTTTCCATGTAGGTTTGGAAGGCCGCGCGCTGCTGATCTGTATGAGGGAAGTCATTGAGCCAGAGTACGACCTGGTAGTTGCTGAGACTGGCGTTGCAGTTCTCCCAGTTGGTAGTTGTATCCAGCGTAAAGCCACTGCGCGCAGCAAGGGCAGAATAAAAATCGATGGCATTGTTTGCAAACTCGACATGATCGGATTCCACGTCGGTGGAGAAAAAGGCAAGCGCACGAAATGGATGGGTGGTAATTACTTGCCGTTTCGGCATAGTGGCGACGGAAAATTTCGGCAAAGCCGCCGCCGGCAGGGACCCGTGAGCAGAAGCCGCCCAGAAGATGGCATTGGAAAAGATCTTTTTATACACCGGGTCGTCGAAAAGGACCGGAGAATGGCCCATAAAGATATAGATGTTCCGCGCCCGCATCTTTTCATTGGTCCAGATAACAGGATGATCCCCCATTTTGACAGTGGTGTCGGGTTGATAAGAGGACTCGTCGACATTCCCCAGAACATGAACGTTGGGACGAGGTGATCGGTCATAAGTGTACCATTCCTCTTTCATCACGACAAAGGAGTCGGGAATACCTTCCATAACAGGATGATGATGGTCTTCGATATGGACGGTAGCCTTGGCAAAACGGCCGATATAATCCTTCCAGCGAATGCCTCCCATAAAGTCAGAGAACCAGGGCCACATAGAGAAGCCATCGAATTCACCCAGGAGAGTAGCGTGATGGAAGCCGATCCACCCTCCCCTCCCCTGCTCGATGTAGTTTTTAAATACAGCCATTGTCTCCGGTTTCCAACCGTACGGTACATAGTCCAGCTGGATGATAAGCTGATAATTGGCCAGCAACGCTTCGGTCATCGTGTCGGCGTGAGTACTGTAGTCAATGACGAAGTTGCTGTCGGCGGCAAGCTGGTTAAGCCAGACCTTTGCGCGTGTGGAGTACTCCAGGTGGTGTCCGCCATTTTCATAGAGAGCCAGGACATGAAAGCGGGTTGGCACAGACATGCCTGGCGCAGAGGGGACCTTAGGGCTTGCAGGGACCTGGGGGGTAGACGCAACGGCGCCGGACGAGACACCGGTGGCTGCTGAGACGGCAGTAGCGGATCGTGCCGGGGCGCCCGGTGAGGCAGCGAGGGAATGGCTGATGGCATCCATCAAATTCAAAGAGGCAGCATTGAGGCCAGCAAAAAGACTGCTGTCCCCGACAGACCAGGGATGCCCCTGGCGAAAGTCCCACCAGCGATATTCGATCTTCGAATAATCATTGGTGATACCGGGTTCGATTGGTTTTTCATAATAATGAGTTAAGCAGAGGGAATATTGTCCGTCACCCACGGAAGCAGTCCAGTCAAATCTAAGCCAACAATAGTGGCCGGATTTGGTTGCAACTTTGAATTGCCCGGTGCCCCTAAGAGATTCTCCTGTCGTTGAGTTATCCCCGACCGGGTTTACCCCATTTTTTATGGTGAGATGCCCGGCCATCAATTGTTGCCGGAGCTTGCCCGTCAGCTCGGCTCTTGGCGTCCCCGCAGGCAGGGTATAGTTTTGTTCATAATTGACAAGGCTGTGCTTCATGGGTATCGGCGGAGGACTGTTCAGACCCGCCCATAGTATGGCATCCCGAAGAAGGATAGCATAGTTGCTGTCAGCCAGCAGCACAGGATCATGCCCAACACCGATATAGATCATCCGGCGATAACGCTGATTGGTCCAGATAATGGGATGGTCGCCCATCGGTTTGTTCTGGTGATAGGAGGATTCATCCACAGAAGCCAGGACACGGACTTTGTCACGGGGACTTTTATCAAATTCGTACCATTCATCCGGCACTTCCATACGGGCAGGCAGATGGAGAGTAGCAGGGTGTTTCCTGTCTTCCACGATAAGGGTGGCTTTCTGAAATGCAGGGTGTGGCGAATATATGATGCCCCCCATAAAGTCTTCGAACCATTGCCAGTATGGGCTGCCAGCTCCCCTGAATTGTTTCCCCGTGAGACCTGCAGCATGGATGCCCACCCAGCCTTTACCCTCCTCCACAAAATGTTGTAAGGCGGATTGTTGCGAGGCCGACATATCAAAGGGAGCCAGGTGTAACATGACAAAAACCTGGTAATGAGATAGGTTAACAGGGTTGATAAGACTGGTGTCATCGGAGAAATCCAGATCGAAATGGTTGGCAGCGGCCATTGTCTCGAAGAAAGGACGGGCGGCAGCGATCATTTTCAGGTGATCCTTAGCCCTTGAAGCAACGACAAGGACACGGAAAGACGACTTTGCAGGAGCAGGTCCTGGTCTCGTGGTAATCGCAGTAGCAAAAGCCGGCTGGGCTATAGTTGCACCGGCGACGCCCGTCGCCAGCGTAATGCAAAGAAGGAGTACTTTAAGCATATGCATAGCAAATTAACGGCTATCTTATCAGCAGGCAATTTGTTTGCCCCTACATTAACACTACAACCTATGTTTTTCAATAAATTAGGCCAGGAGTAGATGTTTTTGCCAAAGCCTTCCTAAATTGTTACCAGATGAAGAAATTGATAGTGGCATTTTTCCTTTGTGTTGCGGTGACAAAACCGGTACAAAGTCAGTCGACAATAGGTCTGCCGGCAATAAAAAATTACCCCAACACAGATTATCATGCAGCGCTGGGGATCTGGGACATTTGCCAGGATCAGCGCGGGCTGCTGTATTTTGCGAATAATGATGGGCTCCTGACCTATGACGGCGCTTACTGGAAGCTTTATCCACTGCCCAACAAGGCAGCGATAAAATCCCTGGCGATAGACGCCAAAGGGCGGATCTTTGTGGGCGGCCAGGACGAGATAGGTTATTTTTCCCCAGATGCAGCCGGCATCTTACAATATCACTCCCTTAAAGAAGAACTTCCCAGGGAAGCCCAGCAGTTTGCCGATGTATGGAATATCATCCCGGTAAAAGATGGGGTCTTTTTTCGCACTATCGAATCCATCTTCTACTGGAAGAATAATAAAATAACAACCTTTGACGCCCCGGGCGGCTGGCAATTGCTGACGCAGGTCGATTCACTCCTGTTTGCCGCGGACAAATCAAAGGGACTACAGGTTTTCCGGAATGGACAGTGGCAGCCAGCTGTCGGAAACCTGCCCTCTCCTGCATTCCGCATCACCGGTATCGCAGCCTGGTCCGCTGATACATTGCTGCTTTCTACTTTAAAAAATGGGCTTTACCTGCTGTCCGGGTCGACCCTGATCCGGAAGCCGACCCCCGCCGATCCCCTTTTGACAGGTAACCTGATCACTACCATCAAAAAGATCGCGAATGACCGCTATGCCATCGGCACAAGTACCGGAGGGCTGATAATCCTGGATAAACAAGGGGCGATCATCCAGCGATATTCCAGCAGTGAAGGGCTGCAAAGCAACAATGTCTTAAGCGTACAGGCCGACCGCGAGTCCAACTTATGGCTGGGCCTGGAAACAGGGATATCTTTTATCCATTACAACACTTCGGTGAAACAAATCCGGCCAGTCCGTGATAACCAGCTGCTTTGTAATGCGATACGGGTATATGATCAGAAGCTTTATATAGGCACATCCAACGGACTTTACAGTATCGGCCTGGATCCTTCAATAAAGGATCTCAGCACGATAAAGGGAAATTTCCGTGAAGTAGAGAATACAAAGGGACGGGTATGGAGCCTTACAGAGCTCGGGGGAAAACTGCTGATGGGTCACCAGGATGGGGGCTACGTAGTAAAAGATAACAGGGCGCTGCCTGTGCTGACAAGACAAGGGGTGTGGGGGTTTGTGGAAACACCCCGGGAGATCATCGCCGGAACTTATACAGGGCTGCGCGGTATTACCGTCGGGAACGGAGAGCTTAAAGAAGGACAGAAGATCAATGACCTCTATGAGTCGCTGCCGGGAATAGTGGTGGACAGCGGATTCAGAGTCTGGGCTTCACATCCCTATCGCGGAGTGTTCAAAAATCCGATTTCCAGCCTCGGGGGGATAACAATGCCTTATGCTCATTATGGTGTCAAAGAAGGACTGCCATCCAATCTCAACAACTCGGTTCATATCGTTAAGAATAAGGTAGTGATAGCCACGGAAAAAGGAGTGTATGAATATGCTGCAGGAGCAGACAGGTTTATACCATCGGCTTTTTTTCAACCCGTTTTTCATGATACCAGCGTAGAAGATCTGACAACTGACGCCAACGGCAATATCTGGTTTGTAAGCAACCAGCGCGTAGGAGTTATCGATTTTAGTAAGCCATCCCGACAAGCCCCCTATTCCATCATTTATTTTCCCGAACTGACGGATCAGACAGTAAAGGATTTCGCCTTTATTTATCCTTATGACCAGGAAAATATTTTCGTCGGCGGCAATAATGGGGTCTTTCATTTAAACTATAGCCGCTATATACAGGGGGGCAACGATCTGACCGTGCTGCTCAGCACAGTGAAAGCCATTGCCGAAAAGGACAGCCTCATCTTTGGTGGTTATGCAGGCGATCCGTCTACACCTGTCCGCCTACCCAATCACTGGAATTCTTTTCACTTTGAATATTCCTCCCCTTTTTATGCCCAGCAAGCCAATGTCGAGTTCAGCTACCGGCTGACCGGCTTTGACCCGGAGTGGTCCGAATGGACCCCAAGAACCGAGAAAGATTATACCAATCTGTCTTATGGCAAATATAGTTTTAGTGTCAGAGCCAGGGATAATCTGGGGAACGTGTCTGCGCCGGTGGTTTATACTTTTAGCGTTAAGCCGGCCTGGTTTCAGACCGCCTGGGCCTGGCTCTTGTATCTTTTTCTCTTTGCTTGCCTGGTCTATCTCGTAAGAAGAGCACAACAACGAAGGCTGGCCCTGCATCAGAAAAAGTATGAGGAAGAACAGGAAAGACGTAATTATCTGCATAGCCTGGAATTGGATCGGAAAGAGAAAGGACTCATCGCCCTGCAGAATTCCAAGCTGGAAGGCGAGCTTCAGTTTAAGAACAAGGAACTGGCTACGGTGACGATGCATCTGGTCGAAAGGGGCGGGATCATGTTAAGTATAAAAGAAGAACTCCTGGCCGTCATGAAACGCCTGAACATACCCAGCCTTAGCTATGAGTTCAGGAGTGTATTCAAGATGATCACCGATACGGAAAAAAGTGATGATGACTGGAACCGTTTCGCTTTGTACTTTGACCAGGTCCATAATAATTTTTTGGCCACGCTAAAGGCAAAATTTCCTCAGCTGAGTCCGACAGACTTAAAGCTATGCGCTTACCTGCGTCTGAACCTGACCTCAAAAGAGATCGCGCAGATCCTCAACATTTCGTTGAAAGGGGTAGAAGTAAGCCGGTATAGGTTAAGAAAGAAGCTGAACCTGTCAACGGAAATCAACCTGTATGATTTTTTGATCGAAGTCACCTCGTAGGCACGGCCATCGTGGGATTCTCCGAAAAGAAGCCAAATGGCATCAGCGAGAAACCCATATGATGAACAGGCATGACCGGCCACTCTTCTGGTCGCACAATATGAGTGATGCCGGCAACATACCAGATGACAACGTCATTATTCGAGATGGGCCGGTTCCGGGCGCTCCATTGGGGCAGACCATCGTAGACCTTGTTGCTGGCAGGATAAAGGCCCGCCGGGTATTCCTCCCCTTCATTGTATTGGGTTACCCAGAGCTGGTGGTCGAGAAAGCCGGCTTTCTTGCGCACAATAGAACCGGGAGGCATAAAGGGTTTTGCCTGGCTGCCGGGCATAAGCATATATCCCACGTGCTGGCCAAGCACATTATGGACCTGGTTGTTTTCAATATGCCAGCAGCGACCGCTTTCATAGTTGACCGATCTCTGTGCATCCAGTTCCGTCATAAAGTGAGTGTGCTCCACAACAAAGGCATTGTTGTAAGGATTGTCCCTGCCGGAAGGAACGAGTCGGGCATTCATTTCCATCACCCCGTTGTTCCCCGCGCCGTCAATATCCATATCGAGCCGAAAAACAAAGAAATGCTGATGATTTATGGCTTCCACATTAGGATGGACGAGTGTCCCGAAAGTCATTCCCTTGTAAGAGAGATCGTTTTTGTCGGGCACATTCATTTGACTTTTACGATTGACACCCTGGATCTCAACGATACCGGTGAGCTCGATATCTACATCAATGGTGCCATCCTGCTTGAATCGCCAGGTAAACCCATAGTCATAGTTCTCGATAGTAGTATAGTATTTTATTGCCAGGTTGGTTGCCCGGCGTGAGACAGTGCCATGACGCCACAAAGTACCGCCATATTCCTCATAGATCGCTACCGCATTCTCCAGGATATAAGGCTCTCCATTGTCACGGTGCAGGACAGCGGATTTATAAAAAGCATTCTCAGGGGCATCAGCGCCAGGGGTCATCGGGCGCGTAATGTTTTGTCCCAGGCGATATTCACCGGCGTCGAAGAAGTTGTAGGCTGCCTGCAGCAGGCTGGGCGCGCCATAAGGAACAACCATTTCCGGCATCGAACCCCGGTACATCACAGTGCGTTCGACCCCTTTATCAATAAGCCGTACATTATAAAGGACCAGCCCCTCCCTGTTGTCAACCCCATACCGCAAACGCCAGTTCTGCCAGCTAAGCTCCATGCCATCGAACTTGATCTCGCTGCCGTTCGGTTGGGAGATCACAATGGCAGAAGCCCCTTTCCTATCACCGGCAATCGAGTCCTCATTGAAATAGTTGAGGTCGATCTTCGCACTGAACCGATTTTCTTCGTCCACTATTTTGAGGATCTTACCCGTGGTAAAGTCCGCATAGGCCAGGAGCCCTTCTATATCGACCTGGTTGCCTTTACGCCTGGGGATAACCAATTGTTCACGATGTCCTATCGGTGCAAGACCCATGTCACCCGGAAAGATGGTACGATGGGTGACGGAATCAATGGAAATGCCACGTTTCTTTAAGGCCGCGACCCAGGCAGGGTCCTTCTTTACGATGGCATTGGCGACAGAGTCGTCGGCACCGAGGCCCATGCCAATGACGTTGGATATGTTTTTTACCGACAATATTTTGGATGCGTTGAGATCTACGACAGCTTCGGTCATACCCGGTTTGGCATAGTCGTAGAAGCTGACAAAAGCTTCCCGCCGGAAAGGGCTTCCGGGTTTGTAAGCCAGGATCTCTTTTTTGGGTGGCTCTTTGAGATTGATGATGTTGAAATAATCGTGTCCGGTGATGATCGAGTTGTCCTTTAATAGCTGGACGACTTTTTTCATTTCATCAGAACTAAGGGGATCCAAAGGATGTGGTGCCTGCGCATAGGTTGCAGAGAAAAAAGTACATAGCAGGGCTGCCGCCAGAAGCAGATAGTTTTGGTTCATGTTGGTTATTTTATTTTTGGCAGCAACCGTATAAACGAACTATTTATAGATACGACCCATATAGGGCGAGTCAAAGATGATCTTCTTCAGTTCTTCCGGATTGATGGTTCCCTGACGGGCATATACAACCTTACCGCCGGGCTCCACAAGCAGGCTATAGGGTAAGGCCCCCTGCCATTTTGGATCGATGGCTTCGATCAGCTTGTATTTATCATCGCCCGTAAAAATATAATTGGGAGAAGAAGATTGCTTTTTTTCGAGGAAGCTCAACGCCTTTTTTCGGGCAGCAGCATCATCCATGCTGATGCTGACCAGCTGAAAGCCACGGTCGCGGTACATCCGATTGAGGGTCACCAGCTCTGAGAATTCCTGTACACAAGGTATGCACCAGGTCGCCCAGACATTGATCAGCCGAAGCTTGCGGGTGTCATTCTTTAGTAAGCGGGCGATGCCTGCGTAACCGATCGTATCGATTCTTACAGGTTCCCTGGCCCAGTTAATAGCCGCTTTTTCTGTCCAGTTACTTTTCTCTGCCCATTTGATCGAACATCCAAAGACCTTGGTGACAGCAACAGGCACTTCCATATTGACAAGCAGTGCTTCTATGGCATTGCGCGCATCCTGGGCATGAGGTATCTTTTTGGGGTCTTCCGTGTCATCAATACGACCATTATAACGCAACTTCCTGTCCCCGTCAAAGATAAAGACATGCGGTGTCGATACAGGTCCGAATTGTTTGGATACGATCTCGCTGTCTCCATCATACAGATAGGGAAAGTTGTAACCCGCGTTCTTTGCCCGGATCTTCATTTCGTCAAAAGAGTCCCCAAGATCACTGTATCCTAACTCATCAAGCCGCAGAGCAGATGGATGATTCGGGTTGATAGCAACAATTCCGACACCCTTTGTGGCGTAATCTTTCGTTAGCTGGATCATCCTGTCCTCATAGGCCTGAGACGTGGGACAATGATTACAGATAAACATGACTACGAGCACCTTTGAGTCTTTGAAGGAGGACAACGTATAGGTTTTCCCGTCTATGCCCGGCAAACTGAAATCCGGGGCAGGCGCACCGATAGACAGAACCGGATGATCGTCGGAATGCGCCTCGTCAGTCGGCCCGGCGGGCTGACCCGCAGCCACTGCCAGCAGGTACCAGGAAGCATGAGGCAGCCATTGTTCAGCCCAGCGCCAGTCATAGTCTTTTCCTGTAGCGGCATAAGAAATATTGAAGTCGATATCGTGTTCGTCATCAAGACCGGAAGTGATGCCGTTGACAATGCCGCCCGGTGCATTGGTGTATTCAAAAGTTCCGAAGAAACCATAGCCTGGATTGTTTAACCCTGTCCCTTGTAGCATGCTGGCGTCAAAGGGATTAAGACCAAGGATCCAGTTCAGCTGATCGAGGGCAAAACTTTGCAGGGAGTCCGAAAAGGGTCTGTCGTTGACAAAAAGAGGCGCCGCCAGACGGGCTGCAGCAGCCATCGATCCCAGACGGGCATCTTCGCCCTGCCACCAGGGCGAAGCTTCGCTGCCATGAGGAAAGAAAAAGCTACTGCTTCTTTGCCCCAGGGTATCCTGTACTAATTGCCTGCTATAACCAAAGGGATTGGCGACCTCGTGGGTGATCTTCAATTCGTATTCCAGCGAACGGCGGACGGCGAGTTTTATTGCCGTCTTAGTCCCTTCCGGAGCATAGGGGTAATAATACACAAGGCTGACCAGCGGCAACCCGGCGTCTGAAGGATGGAAGAAAGGGCGATCTGCATCATCGGCGCGCCAATATCCTCTGTATGATTTCCAGGAAGCAAACCGGTTGAGAAGATTATTAGCCCGTCGCTGCGCAGCCTGCTGATAGACCGGATTCCTCGTGGCCTTGAGCAGCTCGGTCGCAGCACTGAGCGCACAATAGTCGTCGAGAATATTTTCTTTCCCGTCATTGGTCATCGCTGGATTTTCCTTTTCCAGAAAAGCAAAAGCTTCTTCGGCAGCTTTTAAGTAATCAGCCGCAGAGTAGTCGCCGGATATGCCCGCAGTAGATGCCATCGCAAGCGCGGCGATAGCCATTCCCCCGCCCGACCGGTAGCTGGCTTGATAGCTGCGCCAGTCGTTGTTGACACGATCACCACCAAAGGATTGGTCTTTGGATTGTTTGATCCGATAACTCTGATTTTCGGGTCCTATGGCACGGTCCTTTGCAAGCTTGCCCGCACCGGGCGCAGATACGGACCGATAAAAGGAACCGCCTTTTGCGTGCACACGGCAGAGGTAGTCGGCGCCATACATGGCTTCATCGGTGATACGCCTCATGAACTGGCGAAAGTCGGTCCCCGATCGTGCTGCCAGAAGCTCGTTCGTTTTTAGAAGACTGTATTCGACAAGCGGTATTTGTTGAGGATTAAAGTAAGACGAAAAGGAAAGATGCGAAAGATGTTTGCCATAGTCACCCGTGGCATCGTACCAGCCGCCGTGGGCATCAATAGTATCATGAGTAAGAGGAAGGGGTAAATGACGATCTGCTTTGTCGATAAGACCGGCAGAACGCTGCCCTTTGAAATAATAGATCACGTCCGACAGAGTCGCTTTCTCAAGTACATTCCTGCCAATGCTAAAAGGATGCGAACTCACGGCGCCGACCCTTATCCGGTAAACACCGGTGGTAGCATATGGACTGAAGTCGATGGTCCAGAACAGCCAGTGTTTCCATTTATCGACAGGACCACTGAAGGAAGGTTTGCCGGTGTAGACGACCTTGCCGGTGCTATCGTTGATGAGCTGGAACGCCGGCAGCACGAGACGACTTGTCGCTTCGATCACCGCACGCTTGGATTTGGAGGATTCATAGCCCACCTGGTTGGTGAGAATGTGGATGGCCGGCGATTGCGCCAGGAGTATGGAGGGCAGGCCGATAACAAAAAAGATAACTGCTCGGAACATATTCATTTTATTATGGGATCGCCACTTCATAAAGAGTGTGATGACCGGTGATGTAGAGTGTTTTTTGATCTTTTCCGAAAGTGATGCTCGTCGGACGTTCGGGCGTCTTGAAAAGCCCCGTTTGTTTGCCCTGCGGATCATATCGGTAAACCTGCCCGTCTGCAATATAGACATTACCGGATTTGTCGGTGATCACGGAGAATTCACCTCTTTCGGCAAAATACGTTAGGTCTGACAGATAGCCTTCCGGACTGACATTGGTTCGGACCGTTCGTTTGTCATATTCGTCGGTGATATATAGCGGCTGGCCCGGGTATCCTGTGGCAAGAGCCGTGCTGCGGGCAAGATCATATACGACGGGGATAATGGTTATCCCATCGGGTGCAACAAAACATTCTTCCGGCTTATTGACAGAGACGATATTATAATCATGATAGTCTCGCCAGCGATGTGCAGGGTATAAGATTTTACAAGGGTGTGCGATACTGCCCATCGGTACGCGGGGAAGAAGACGAATAGATTCATCGGGATTTTCCGGATCGACAGAGTAGACCAGGGTGGCAAAGCCGGAGTTGCCCCACCCGCTGAAAGAAGTGCCGGCGGCATCGGGCGGGTTAGAGAAGGTTTCCTGTCGGCCATCTACAAGCCAGCCCGGTTTGGGAACATATTTGAAGACAACGAGTAAATTATCTTTTTGGTCGCAGGCCAGGGAAAGGGGCTCCCAGGGATAGTCGGCAAGCAGGGTTACGGTATGAGTGGAGGCAGACCAGCGATAGATCCGACGCATGCGGGATTCGCAGAAGTAGATGTTGCCGTGACTGTCGGAGGTGGCGCTTTGTGCAAACTCAAAGCCGGTGGCAAGAGCCCCTCCTCCCGACACAGCTTGGGCAGAGGACACAAAGAGACGCGCAAACTCCCACGGCCTTATCTCGGTATTGGTATTGATATCATAAATTGGCACCGTCGTCGTGTATTTGATCTGGCTGTAATTGTGGACGTTGAGAAATTCCAGATTGGTGCCGCCCCAGAGACGGATAGAGTATGGATAAGGTTTAATGACGCGGATGACGCGGAACATATAAAGATTGGCAAATCGCATGTTGTGACAGTCCCCGATCTCCATAGGCTGACATTCAGAACTTTCACGGCTTTCTTCTTCCAGTTGCAGCGCATAGACCTTCCAATTGGAGACCTTGTTAAACCGGATCTCGTTGCGGACATGGTGTTCAATGGACATGGCATAAATCCGGCCGGAAGTGGAGGTATTGGAGATATAGGCGCCGGCGGTGGCATAGGTGGAGGCACTCCAGATATCTTTAAAGGTACCGCCGCCATTGTCAGTGATCCAAAGACTCCAGTATTGAGTGTCCCAATCCTTATCCGGTTGCTGATACAGCTGGGTTCGGGGAGTGCCAGGACGGGAGATCGAGCCGTGACCGCCGATAAACTTAACGTCGTTCAGATAAGAGTCCGCACCCGCCATCCATTTACAGCCAACAGCCCGCGGATTACTCGCGCCGGTCGACAGACCGATGCCGGTCACGATATTATCGCCCCCACGGGAGGATTCGAGCAAAGCAACCGGCCCGCCAAAGCCGCCATACGCCTGCGTATTATCTGCCAGCTGAAATTGAGTAGCGATAGGATTGAGTCCGATGAGTACCGTATTGGGTCGAAGCCGCAGCGTATTGCTGATACGATACCATCCCTGGGGTACATAGATGACCGGGTAACGATCGATGGCATCCTGGATGACCTTCGTATCATCGGTCTCACCATCTCCTTTGGCTCCCAGGGTCAGCAGGTTGACCCACCCTGTCATCGATGGCAGGGCGGGGATGTCCGAACGGGGCGCCGCAGGAAAAGAGGTCAGCGGCTGCAGATCCTTTGTTGTAGCATATTTTGGGTCTGCAGACCAATTGTCCATCTGAAGACCCGCGGTAAAACTGCGGACATTGTAGATGGGACTGGTGACAACAGTGCCGGCAACAATGGGGTTAGCACCACCGACAGGATTGGCCGCAATGACCTGTTCGTTCCCGACCCGGCTGATCGTAAGGACAGGCACGTTCCGGCAGGCGACATTACGCAGGTTGATCTGGACAAGCGAATTCTCTTCATTACTGATCCGGATGGCCGGGCCGGCGACACCGTCGAAACGACAGTCTTCCATAAAGAGCTTTTCATGATAATTGGAGTCTATGTCGATGACGGTTGGGACGTTATGGGCCGTCATCCGAACGATGGTCAGCCCCGCTTCACGGGTCCGGATGGCTGCTTTACGCTGACCTTCAAACCAGGTGTCCACCATCATAAAAGGCCAGCCAGGTGAAGGTTTTGTAGTATATATGCCATAGTCGCCACCAAAAAAACGGACATCCTCCATTTCATTACCCACGTCAAAAAGACCAGCCTTTCCGTTTCCGATGAAGATGTCGGCATGACTGATATAGCTATGCTGGGCAAAATGGGTGCGAAGGGCGACGGCAGCAGGATTACCGTCCTCAATGCGGATGTCGATGTTGGACATGGCACTGTAGAAGGTGGAGGCGCCGGCGTCAGGGACGGCTCCCACCCCTTTATCAGGGGAAACCACAAAAGCAGGCAGGCTGCTGGTAAACCAGAACATATATTTTGCCTGCCCCTTATCAGCCGGGTCGGCAGACTGGAAACCAGGGGAAGACTTCCCGAGAATAAAAACAGGGCGGGTCTTGCCATAACCGATAAGACGAATGGCTGTGGGAATATAGATGGTTTTTGTGATCAGGTATTTGCCTTCGGGAATAAAGAGGATGCCGAAATTGTGATTGACCTTTATGTCGCGGATAGCACCCTGGAGGGCCTCAGAGACATCAGTGCGTCCGTCCGCAGTAATGGGGAACTTGCCTGGAATAAAATAGGTCGCCGTGGGGTCGTCGGGTCTGGATGTAAAAACAGAATTTGAAGGGACGGAGCCATCCGGGGCCCGGTGGTTTACTAAAGGAGGCGGCAGGTTCCGGCCCGGAGCGGCCAGCCGGATAAAAAGAACGAGAGTTATGACCAGGTAATTGGTTTTTCTCACTTGTTTGTATATTATTATGGTATGATGGCAAATATCGGATAAGGGGTGATTAACAAATCTAAAAAGCCGGGGTTTTGAGTGATAGTAGTGGTAATGTAGTGGAAGGAAAATAGAATATCAATTAGCTTTAATGGATAATTGCAGGCTATGACCAAAACACGAAAATTCCTGATTGTCAGCCATGGCGGTCTGGCCCGCGGGATAAGATCCTCTTTGGAACTGATCGCGGGCACTATGGATGAGGTATATGTGCTGGAAGCATATGTAGAGGAGAATAAACCCATCGAAGAGGAGCTTTCCCTGCTGTTTGCGGAAGAGGAGGTGGAGTGGGTGGTCTTCTCCGACCTGTTGGGAGGAAGCGTCACTAACCAGGTGGTAAGGTTGGGAAAAGACAAAGCAGTACATATAGTGGCTGGCTTTAACCTGCCGTTGGTGATCGAGGTGGTACTGTCCGATCCCGGGCTTCCGGTAGCAGAGATCCTTGGGGAAGCTATTGGCAGGGCAAGGGAGCAGTTGGTCTACGTCAATCCTTTACTTACTCAACCCGATAACGATGCTTAAACTGACCCGGATAGACGACCGGCTGATCCATGGACAGGTAGCTTTCACCTGGACACCCGCCCTGAATATAGACTGTATTGTTGTGGCCAACGACCGGGCTGCAACCGACGAATTCCTGAAAATGACCCTTGGGCTGGCGAAACCGGCCGGGGTAAAACTGGTCATCAAAACCATCCGGGAGACCATTCCTTTTCTGAATGATGCCAGGAATGCAGCATTGTCGATCCTGGTGCTGATAGATTCAGTGAAGGATGCGCATACGCTGGTTGCCGGGGTTGCCGGGATCGGGTCTATCAACTTTGGCGGTATTCGGGCGAAACAGGGAGCAAGATCAGTCTCCAAAGCCATTGCCCTGACGGACAATGATCTGTTACTTATCCGGGAATTGCTGGAAAAGGGGATCGAATTGGAGGTAAGACAGGTGCCTACGGATAAAAAACTGGGAATTGAAAGCCTGCTCTCATGATAGCCTACCTATTAATAACAGCGATCATTTTTTTTGGCCACTCCGAGGACCTGCTTGGGACGACCCTGCTCAGCCGGCCCCTGGTCCTGGGTCCATTGGTCGGATGGGTACTGGGTGACCTGAACCAGGGGATAGTCATCGGCGCCTCACTTGAGCTGATCTTCATGGGTAATATCAAGGTCGGAGCGGCGATCCCGCCGGACGTGGTGACGGGTGGAGTGTTGGGGACCGCTTTTGCCATTCTATCGGGCAAAGGAGCTGCGATTGCCCTGGCCCTCGCCATTCCAATTTCGATCCTGGCAGAGATGCTGCTCAGCGCCCTGTTTGTATTCAGAAGTGGTTTTAACAAGCAGTTTCAGCGTTATGCAAGCGAAGGGGATTATCATAAGGTGTCCTCTTTGCATATTATATCGGGGTTTCTGAAGCCGGCACTGATGGCGCTGGTGGGATTTCTTTCGCTGCGACTGGGAGCAGGTGCGATGAAGACCTTCCTGGAGCTTATACCCGCCTGGGTAAATACAGGATTGCAGGTAGCAGGGAATCTGCTTCCGGCCCTTGGGTTTGCGCTGCTAATGAACCTGCTTCTCCGTAAAGCCGTAGCGCCTTATTTCTTTCTGGGCTTTTTGCTCGCAGCATTTCTGAAACTGCCGGTACTCGCGATCGGTGGCCTTGGAGTGATCATTGCCCTGCTGGTGACGCAGCGGACCGGAGTGGGAGCCACAGGAAGCGGGGATGCGGAGGATGAGACCGGCTACACAGAGACTGGTGACGCAATAGGCGGTGCGGGATCTGAGGTCGTCACGACTGCCCCCGGCGTAGTGACAAATAGTGACCTGCGGCGCATCTTTTTCAGATCGATGCTGCTGGAAGCGAATTTTAATTTTGAGACCTGGCAAAATACAGGTTTTGCTTTTGCAATGATGCCGGTCCTGAAGAAATTATATAAGACAAAAGAGTCGATGGCGGCGGCGTTGCAGCGACATCTGCAATTGTTTAATACCAGCACTTATGGATGTACCCTGATACTGGGACTAACGACGGCTATGGAAGAGCAGAATAGCCGGGACATTCAATTCAACGCAGACTCGATCAATTCTCTGAAGCTGGGGCTGATGGGGCCGCTGGCGGGGGTCTTCGATTCATTATTTTGGGGAACCCTGAAGGTGATTGCAGCCGGGGTCGGAACTTCACTGGCCCTGAAAGGGAATGTTTCAGGAGTGATATTGTTTATCCTGCTCTTCAATGTTCCGCATTTATTGTTACGGTATCAACTGACCTTTATCGGATATAAAGCCGGAACCAGGTTTCTGCAAAAGTTGTCACAATCGAATGTCATGGACCGGCTCACGCAGGGAGCTGCTATTCTTGGATTGATGGTGGTAGGTGCGATGCCGGCCACATTGATGAATATACATACCCCCGTGTCGTTTGGGGAAGGCGCCGGGCTACAGGGAATATTGGATCAGATAGTCCCCGCGATAGTTCCGTTGGGGCTGACATTTCTCGTTTATTATTTCGTGAAAAAGGGTGTGAAGACGACATATCTGCTGCTTGGATTGTTGGGTCTGGGCTTTGTAGGAAGTCTTTTGCATTGGCTGTCTTAAATTATTTGTTATGCAGGGCATTGGAGTTTCGCCAGGTATTTCGATAGGCAAGGCCTATGTGTTGCGCCAACGCAAGGAGGTGGCAAGCGGGTTGGTGTTGTCAGACGAGGCAGCGGTATTACAGGAAATTGCGCAATTTAGGGCGGCAGTGAAGCTGTCCGTCGAAGAAGTACAGGAGTTATTTGATAAGGTTGTAGAGGAGGAAAGAGATATTCTGGAAGTTCAGCTGGAATTGTTGCAGGACCCGCAGCTGGAGAGCGACGTGCTCGCGCGCATCAGCAGCGATAAGAGGACAGCACGTGACGCAGTGCTAGTAGTGATCGGTCTGGCGATGCAGCTATTCGAACAAATGGAAGATGAATACCTGAAGGCGAGAGCCGCCGACGTGCAGGATGCAGGCAACAGGATCGTCCGGCATCTTTCGGGCAGTGCCGACGCCCCTGATAGCAGTGCCGAATCAACAGCGAGCACCGGCATACCACACAGCAGGCCCGGCGCCGATGAACCCCTGATCATTATTGCAGAGGACCTTTCACCTTCGGATACGATCGGCATGGATCGAAATAAGGTCTTTGGTTTTGCAACGCAGTCCGGTGGAAAAACCTCCCATGTCGCTATCGTGGCGCGACTGCGCGGCTTGCCGGCAGTGGTAGGATGCGGAGGCGAATTGGATGGAATAGTCGATGGCGATCTGGTGATCCTGGATGGAAGCCACGGACTGGTACTGGTGAACCCGATCGCTGACGTTGTAGATGAATACAGGAAGAAACAGGAGATCTTCAGACAGGAGATACAGCGACTACAGGCTTTGAAAGACCGGCCCGCCGTGACGACAGATGGGGTAAGGATTGAGCTGTTGGCGAATATTGCTACAGCGGAGGATATGGACCAGGCCTTAGCCTTTGGAGCGGAAGGAGTTGGGTTGTTACGCACAGAGATGCTGTTTATGGAACGGAATTCTTTTCCGACGGAAGACGAGCAGGTAAGATACTATAAGACGATACTACTCCGGGCAGGCAACAGGATGGTGACGATCAGGACACTTGATATTGGCGGGGATAAGCCACTCTCCTATTTTGAATTACCGGAAGAAGACAATCCTTTTTTGGGCTATCGGGCAATACGCATTTGTCTTGACCGAAAAGACATTTTTTTAACGCAGCTGAGAGCGATCCTGCGGGCAAGTGTTTTCGGAAATTGCCGGATAATGCTGCCAATGATCAGCGGTGTGCAGGAAGTACGGCAGGCAAGGAATTTTCTGGAAGAAGCAAAGGAAGAGCTTTTGCGATCCGGGATCCCTTTTGACACCAGGATAAAGATGGGGATCATGATCGAAGTCCCTTCGGCGGCCGTGATAGCCGATCTCCTGGCAAAGGAAGTAGATTTCTTCAGCATCGGCACAAATGATCTTTGTCAGTATGTATTGGCTGTGGACAGAATGAATAAGCAAATAAAGGATCTGTACGATCCCTATCATCCGGCAGTATTGCGACTGATACGCTACGTGATAGAACAAGGACATTTGCAGGGCATCCCGGTCGGAATGTGCGGGGAGCTGGCAGGTGATCCGCAGGCGACCTCGTTGTTGTTAGGAATGGGACTGAGAGAGTTTTCGATGAACGCCCCGGCAATACCGGCAATAAAGGATATTCTACTCCGGAGCAGCGAGGCTGCCGCGAGAAAAAACTTTCAATTATGATCACAAGAGAATTTACCATTTTAGCACCGGAAGGAATGCATGCCCGGCCGGCAACAGCACTCGTAAAGCTGACACGGAAATTTCAGTCTGCTATTTTGATAAAAAAGGGGACAACAGAGGTGAAAATGAATAGCTTATTGAATATTATGTCGATGGGTGTGAAGGCCGGGGATGCGGTAAAAGTGTCGGTAGAAGGAGTAGATGAGGCGGCGGCAGCGGAAGCGCTGGATTTCTTTTTTAAAGAAGGATTAAAAGACTGGTAATATGAAAATAACAATTACAAAAGACGAGTTAGAATTCGATCAGGTGGCAGCATGGCGCATCATCAGCCAGCTGCTGGAAAAGCCAACCGCGGTGATTGGGCTCTCGACCGGACAGACTACGATCGGCATGCACCGGGTGGTATCAGAGATCCATGCACGATATCCTTTTGATGTATCGCAAGTGACCTTTTTCAATGTCGATGAGTTGACAAATCTGCCGCGCTCATACTCGGGCAGCTGTTATACGATGATCCATACGCAGCTGGTAGGGCCATTGGGAGTACCGGAGCAGAATTTTATTATGCCGCCGACATTGTCAGACGATTTCGTGGCTGAGGCAGCCCTCTTCGAACGCCGTCTCGCAGAACGTGGCGGCGCCGATCTTCAGATGCTGGGAATTGGTATGAATGGACATATCGGCATCAACCAGCCAGGAACCCCTTTCGGAAGTGAAACATGGGTCTCTCCGATGGATCCCGACTTCGAAGCACGGGTAAGGAGAGAAACCCAGGTACCGGACAATGTTGTATTAGGTGGATTAACACGCGGCATCAGAAATATTATGCACACGCGTAAGATAGTGTTAGTGGCTAAAGGTGCCCACAAAGCAGAGATTATTGAGAAAGCTATACTCGGACCGGTGACAACAGATATTCCCGCTTCAGTAATACAGTTACATCCTGATTGCGAAGTACTTCTCGATGCGGCAGCCGCAGAAAGGATCCTTACAAAAATATAGAGAAACAAAGCAACGAAGCAAGCACTCCCAAAAGGAAAGAGATCAGAAGACCTGCGGGAGTGTAGTTTTCTTCGTTGGCCAGGGTTTGGATTAATTTTTTCATGTCGGTACGTTTGCCGGTAAGAAGGCAAGGCACATGCCACCGCATAAAATATTGCTTATCAACAGGTTCAAAGAGTTTCTTTTTCCCAGGCAGGGAATGAGGATTCGATTTGGGAGAGCAGCGGCAGAACCCGCCTTATTGATCGGCCAGAGCCGTTATCGTCTGAAGGAACCAGGCCGCATGAGGAAGCCATTGCTCGGTCCAGCGCCATTCATTGCCATTGGCACTTGTATGGAAGTCGATCCCGCTGCCATCGCCATGACCCTCTTTCCCCGTGATGCCGTTGGAGATGCCACCACGTTCGCTGCCATGCCCATAATTGGAGCTCATATAAGGCACATTATTTTTACCGAACTGGTACATAAAACACATAGAATAAGGGTTGCAGCCAAGGATCCAGGAGAATTGGCGGGCGGCAAAGAGTGAGAGAGAGTCGGAAGACGGTGCCGATGACCCCGCGAGACCACGGGTAACAAGGGCAGCCGTTGCGAGGGACGCGAGTCGTGCATTTTCACCCTGCCACCACCAGCCGGTTTCATTGTCATGGGGAATAAAAAAACCATTTTTTACGGAGTCATGATAGAGGAATGACTGACGGGCATAACCGAAAGGATTTGATACCTCGGCAGTGACTCGAAGGTTGTAATTAAGCGCGGTATAAATACCGGCGAGTACGGCGCTGCGCTGAGCAGGATCATTCTCTTTATCGAGATAACGGGCAAGAGCGATGACCGGCAGACCGGCATCGGACGCATGCCAGAAAGGACGACGATCGTCATCGGCCAGAAAATACCCGGAGGCAGTGAGACGCCGGATGAGTTTGGCGGCGCGGATACGCGCCTGGTCCCGGTAGTAGGCACCGGGGTTGGGGGTCGCAGCAGCGCTGTCACAGGCGATCCATAATTCGGTTGCTGCCATCAGAGCGCAATAGTCGTCGATAATATTTTCTTTCCCATCATCGTCATATTTTCTATTGTTCACAACCAGATGAGCATAAGCCCTGCGGGCAGCATCCAGGTACTGCTGTGCCGTAAAATCTCCATTTCTATTCCACCGGGAGATACGGGCAAGGGCCGCAATGGCCATGCCGCCGCCTTCACGGAAAGCACACTGATATTCGTCGGTGGTGACGCTGTTGGCACGAAGACCTACGACACGACGGGCATCCGGGTCTTTTTTGAAATAGCTGAAGACGGTCATATAAAAATATCCTTCCGGCGACAGATCTCGCATTATGTAATCTGCACCCCAAAGCGCTTCGCTGGCAAGAGAATCCGAGAGACCCCATTTTTGCAGTGATGCGTGCAGGGTCTCGCCGGTCTTGATCAATGACCACGTGACAAGGGGGATCTGCTGGGGAGACATAAAGTTAGCATAGGCCAAATGCGAAAAGTATTTACTGACGTCGCCGGAGGCGTCACACCAGCCGCCATGCAGGTCGACACGACGGTCACTTCCGTATAAGCGTAATTGACGATCGGCTGCAAGCTCGCCGGCAGTGTTGGCCCGCTGCTTATTGTAATAATGGAGTATCGCCCCTATAAGCGGACGGGCCCAGTCAGGCCCGCCTATTTCAAATTTTTCGGAAACTTCATCCTCCCTCACTCGTAGCCGGTACGTACCAGGTTGACAGAAGGCAGAGAAGTCAGCCTGATAATATTGTTTACCCGGTTCCCAGTCCGGAAGGGATTGAGGATGGCTTAGCATGCCGGTGTACATCGTGTGGCCTGCTTCATCGACAAGAGCAAAAGAAGCTCTGCCGTCGAGTGGGGCTTCCGTGCTTACAACGGCTATTTTAGGAGCAGATGCAGGGAAGACAACCTGGTTGATATGAATGGAGACCGACTTGCCGGGAGCCGCCGGCACAGCGGACGGATCAGACACCGGCCGGTCAGCAGGCGCCGCCCCAAAGTTAGGATTGGGCTTGTCTCCCATATAGAAACGCAGGGTCGAGCCGGCTTTTATCTCCTGGAAAGTGATATAGGACTTGCGATAAGGGACGCCATTCAGCGTCGCCCGCTGAATGTAGATATTTTTAGGCCCTGCATTCACCGTTTCCATCGTAAATTGTTTATTGTTGCCAACTTCGAGGCGGGCGGCATGGACAAGCGGAGTGCCAAAGACAAATACTCCGTTTGCAGGGTTTACCGGGTAAAATCCCAGGGCGCTCATCACGTACCAGGCGCTCATCTGCCCTGCATCGTCATTGCCACAAAGGCCATCATTTTTGCTGGTGTAGAATTCATTGGCTATACGCCTTATCTTCTCAGCCGTTTTCCAGGGATAACCGGCAAAGGCATAGAGGTAAGGAATATGATGATTCGGTTCGTTGCCCTGCGCATACATGCCTATGAGACCCGAGATATCGGGAGAGGCGTTGGTGCCCATGCTTTTGTTGACGACAAAAAGACTATCGAGCTTGGTCACAAAAGCTTTGTCGCCCCCCATGAGACGGACAAGGGATTCTGCGTCCTGGGGGACAAGCCAAGTATACTGCCAGGCATTCCCTTCCGTATAGTCCCCCCATTCATGGATGGATTGAAAAGGATCGAAGGGCGAACGATAAGAGCCATCGGCCAGAACAGGACGCATGAACCTGGTTACGGTATCGAAGTAGCGGTTGTAGTAATGGGCACGTTTCGCATAATACTGTTCGTCGTCCTTCTTACCAAGCCGGGCGGCGACTCGGGAGATACACCAGTCGTCGATAGCGTATTCCAGTGCTTTGGAGACAGATTCCCTTTCCTTGTCGGCAGGGATGTATCCTTCTTCTTTGAGGTACTTCATGCCATAGTCGTCACGAGTGGAGGATGCTTTCATCGCTTCCAGTACAAGGTTGGGGTCGAAACCGCCAAAGCCTTTCAGATACGCGTCAGCAATGACGGGTACGGCGCTGTATCCAACCATACAATCCGTCTCACGCCCCTGCAGGTGCCAGATGGGTAGCTTGCCCTGTTGCACGTAAATAGAAAGCATGGTATTGACCATGTCGCTCACGCGCTCAGGATGGACAAGGGTCATCAGCGGATTCAGCGTGCGATAGGTATCCCAGAGGGAGAAGATAGTGTAGTTGTTAAAAGGTGCGTTTTCAATTACCTTTCCGTCGGCGCCGCGATAGCTGCTGTCATGGTCGTTGTAAAGCGCGGGAGCTATCATAGTATGATAGAAGGCGGTGTAAAAGACAGTACGCTCAACCGGGTCGGGCGACGTGACCTGAATTTTGCGAAGCGCCCTTTCCCATTTTGCATTGCCCTGGCGGACGATACTGCCGAAATTCCAACCGGGGATCTCAGCAATGATGTTGGCAAGAGCCTTCTCCCCGCTTACATTGGACACACCGACCTTAAGCATGACAACAGAAGGCGTGTGTTTAAATGAGATAAGACCCTTCACCGTATCCGCCTCCAGGGAAAGCTGCTCGACAGGTTTGTCGCCATCGATCAACTTAAAGTCCTTTAATGGCATGTTCGTACGGATCGCAAAATAGATCCGCCGGTCTTTCGCCCACTGGGAAGAGTTACGCCAGCCGATGAGAGTAGAGTCATTGAGCTTCAGCAGGTGGGCCCTGACCATGGGATGCTTCGTACCAACATCAAAATTGCCCTGGAGAAGATCGATGATGATGTGGCCGGCTCGATCGGAAGGAAAAGTATAGCGATGAAAGGCTACGCGTTCCGTGGCTGTAAGCTCGACCTTTACATGATGGTCCTTCAGCCAGACAGAGTAATAGTTCGGCCTGGCCACTTCCTGGCTATGTGAGTAATGGGAAGAATAACCCGCAGCCGGATCAGCCTGAGTACCTGTCTCTGTCCTTACAGAACCGGTATAAGGCATGATCAGGACGTCGCCAAGATCGGGGATACCCGTACCGTTGAGATGGTTTTGAGCAAACCCCTTGACGACACTGTCGGAGTAATGATAACCGGAACACCAGTCCCAGCCCTTGTTGATGTTGCTGGGGCCAACCTGTACGGCGCCAAAGGGAACACTTGCACCGAGAAAGACATGGCCATGACCGCCGGTACCGATGTACGGGTCTATATAAGAGACAAGGCCGGTGCTAAGGGAGGCCGACCGGCGCTGGCTGGAAGCAGGAGTGCTAAGTATCAGCCAGGCGGCAAGAAAGGAAACAAAATATTTTATCCGTACGCAAAAGTTTGTCAGGCTCAGTTTCATGGGCTAAAGATACGAAGGCGCAGAATGTTCAAAATCCGGAGAAGAGCTAAATTTTGCTAATACTTTATTATTTGAAGGACATTAAACCCCTTTTCTATGAGTAAATATATCAATGCCGTGTTGGTAACCCTTTACGTAGTACTGACCATCTTCTGTTTTCTGCTGGTACTGGTCATCGCAGGAGTGAAGATCTCAGACAGAACAGCCTGGCTGATCATGATGGGCTGGGTAGTGTTGTGCTTTAGTTCGGCCTGGCTTTTTACAGGTGTGTCGCTGTTCTTTGGAGCCCGTTTGCGCAAGCCAATGCAGGCGGAGGAAGAAAGACTGGGAACGGCCTTTCGCTCCGTTCAGGAACGCGCCGGGTACAAAAGGAAGGTGAAATTACGGATCCAGGAATCCAGCGACTGGAATGCCTTTGCTACCGGCACCCGCACCATCGCTATTACAAAAGGATTGCTGGCAGGGGTCACAGACGATGAGCTGAAAGGATTGCTCGCACATGAGCTGGGACATCTCGCTAGCTATGATACAATAGTAGGGTCGGCTTATTGGATAGCGGGTTATCTGCCTTCAACAGTACGATGGGTTTACCGACGTATAGCAGCCATCGTGATGGGCGGATTCAGAGAGTCTGTCCTGGTACGGACAGATCGGGGGATCAGGAAGGCAAGCCGGTTTAACCCCTTGTCGGGTGTTATCTGGCTGGTAATAGTCCTCGCGATCTTTTATTTCCTGCATATATTACAGGCAATAGTTGCGATCGTTCTATTCGTAGTCTTGTTCGGCATTTTAAATCTGCTCTTCCGGTGGCTGACCCTGGTGTTGGCAAGATTTTCAGAATACCGGCAGGATGCCTTTGCTTCAGAACTGGGGTTTGGCAAGGGACTAAGGGACACGCTGGAGAAATTAACATATCAGGACAATCCTCCCGTAAACCTCTATTTTATTATATTTCATAGCTCCCATCCGATGATTTATAACCGGATAAGAAGACTGGAAAAGATGGAGCAGCTACAGCGTGCCTGAGGAAAGCTCAGGCACGGTCGGTCAGGGACAATGGTCACTGGTGATTGCTACCGGCGTACATTAAAGACAAAACCTACCCCATAAACGTTGTCGATGCTGATAAAGGCAGAGGCGCTGAGATGCTTGCGAAGGCGGGAAATAAAGACGTCCAGACTCCGGCCAAGGAAATAGTCGTTCTCGCCCCAAAGCTGGCTTAGTATCTCTTCCCGTTTGAGGATACGGTTCTCGTTGCGGAAGAGGTAGTCTAATAATTCTGCTTCACGGGGGGTGAGAAGGATGTCTTTTTTGCCATTGATCGTAAGCTTGAGAGCATCCTTTGAAAAGACGACGTCTTCCCGGCTAATGACAGGCAAAGCCATAGCTGGCTGCGAACCGGTATTCCTTTTTATGATATTTCTTATCCGCAGGACCAGCTCGTCTACATCAAAAGGTTTGCTGATATAGTCATCCGCGCCAAGCTTGAGACCATGGAGCCGGTCGCTCCTTTCATTACGGGCAGTAAGAAAAAGAAAGGGGAGCCGCAGACCCAGCTGAACGATCTTGTCCGCCAGCTGAAAACCATCCATCTCAGGCATGGCTACATCGATCAGGGCAATCTGATAATCCTGTTTTGCCAGGCGTAGCTTTTCAAAAGCCAGGCGACCATTGGTGACCCATTCTACTTCAAAATCAGAGATCTCAAGGTATTGCCGGACCACATTGCCCAGGTCTATCTCATCTTCTACTAATAGTATTCGTGGTTTTTTCATCATTCCTGTTATTACCAGGGCAAAATTATTGGATTAAAAAGGGATGCTGATAATAAAGGTGCTTCCCTGACCTTCCCCGCTGACGATGCCTATGCTCCAACTATGCGCATCTACTGCCTGCTTTACATAAAAAAGACCAAGGCCCAGTCCCTTCACGGTGGTACTCTCCGGACCAGCAAACCGATAGAACTTATCAAAGACCTGTTTTTTTATATCTTCAGTCATGCCGATGCCATTGTCCCGGATGCTGATATGCAAGGCTTTCTTATCATCAAAGGTGGAGACTGTAATTTGTTTTTGCTCTTTAGTATTATATTTTATCGCATTGTCAAAGATATTCTGTAAAATCGTTGTAAACCAGAACCGATCCAGCCAAACAGTATCTTTTTCCGCATCCTTCTCCAAGCTGAATTGAATGTGGGAGCCTGAAAGCTTAAGACGATAGTCCAGCAGTATTTCATCCAGCAGATGATGGATGGAATATTCTTCTTTGTTCAGCGATATTTTGTTGAGAGTGGTAATATCCAATACCTGGCTGATCAACGTTTGGAGACGCAGTGACTGGCGTTGGACAACTTCGATAAGAGGCTGGAGGTTCTCAGGGCTCGATATGATCTTTTCTTTCTGCATCGTTTTATTGGCCACGATTATCGCTGTAAGAGGCGTATGAAATTCATGGGTAATGCTGTTGATAAAGTCCGACTTCATCTCGGAAAGCTTTTTCTGCCGTTGCCAGTTACGAAAAGTCACAAAAAACAGGAATACTACGGAAAGGATGGAGAACAGAGACAAAAGAAAGGTCGGCATCATCAGCCGCAGGATGGTAGCACGCCGGTTGCGGATGTCGACATGGAGCCTGAATCCTACCCGGTTGGAGTAGGCAAGCGAATTGAAGACGGCAACTCCCACCACCTGATTTCTGGATAGAGGTTCCCCGAGGGTGCCTCCGATCCGGATACCGTCCTCCGTCTGGATAGAAGAATCGATCAGTGCATAACGATGGTCCTTGTTATAGAGATTAACATATTTTAAGTCCCCGAACATGACAGATATATCGTCTATAAGCAGCACATATTCCAGGTCATGGTGCAATTGATGCGCCCGGATGATCCGGGCCAGCACAGTGTCAGCCGTATTGGCCTTCCGCAGCGTGGTAAAAATGCTGTCACAGAGCTTTTGCTTCAGGAGATCAAAAGCCGCACGATCTGTTTTATACAAATATTCAAGCTGATGCGTATTGGGAACAAGAAAGCTGTCAATGATACGCTGCCCCCCCGGCATAACCTTATCATTTCGGATGGCAATTGAATATTCCGTACTGAGGATGGATCGTTCTTCCAGGTAAAAATGATCATTCTTTAGCTCATAGGTGTTATATAACAGGAAGAACTGCACCGAAGAAAGGATCAAAAAGCTAAAAATGGCAATGACTTTATGGGTTGTGCTCGAATACCTCAAAAGAACAATTTAAGCAGATGAAAAGAATTGATTACGATGAATATATCCAAATTTACCCTTATCTGCTATATTTTTACATCTCTTTAATTTCTGTTAACAATCTGTTTGAAGTCCGTTGACAACATACAGTTAGTCGTAATGATACCTTTATTTTAACTCTTTATTAAGAACTCAACATGCTCAAAATCCCATTTCTCCTAAGCTTCTCCCTTGCAATTAATATTGGAGCGAAGTGCCAGTTTGTAGATAAGGTAACTGATCCGGTGGATTTTGTAAATCCTCTTATGGGCAGTCAGTCGACCGGGGGCCTTTCAAGCGGCAACACCTACCCTTCCATTGCCCTTCCCTGGGGCATGAACTTCTGGACGCCCCAGACGGGTAAGATGGGCGATGGCTGGCAATATACCTATACAGCAGAAAAGATAAAGGGCTTTAAGCAAACACACCAGCCTTCCCCATGGATGAATGACTATGGTGAGTTCAGCATCATGCCCGTCACCGGGTCCCTGCGTTTTACCGAAGAAAGCAGAGCTTCCTGGTTCTCCCATAAGGCTGAGATCGTGAAGCCCTATTATTACAGCGTATATCTAGCAGACCACGATGTCACAACAGAGATCACCCCCACAGAACGGGCAGCCCGGTTCCGCTTTACCTGGCCCCGGACCGACAGTACTTACATCGTGATAGACGCTTATGACAAGGGTTCTTATATAAAAATTATACCGGGCGAAAATAAGGTCGTGGGTTATTCCACCCGTAACAGCGGAGGAGTGCCTTCCAATTTCAAAAACTATTTTGTGATCGTATTCGACAAGCCCTTCGTCAACGCACATACCTGGAAGGATAAGGAGCTGTCGGATCAGCAGGAACTGACCGACCGGCACGTGGGAGCCGTAATTGGCTTCGGCGCAATGCAGAGAGGAATGATGGTTCATGCCCGGGTGGCCTCTTCCTTTATCAGCATCGAACAGGCTGAACAGAACCTGAATGAGATCGGCAATGATAATTTTGAGACAGTAGCAAAAAAAGGCCGTGACATCTGGAACAAGACACTTCGCCAGGTAGAAGTAGAAGGCGGCACTATCGACCAGATGCGTACCTTCTATTCCAGTCTCTATCGCATGCTCTTCTTCCCGTTGAAGCTCTATGAAAAGGACGCTGCAGGCAAGATCGTTCACTACAGTGTATATAATGGCAAGGTGGAGAACGGCTATCAGTTTGCCGGGACAGGTTTCTGGGACACTTTCCGGGCACTGTATCCCTTCCTGAACCTGGTCTACCCTTCTATCAATAAGGAAATGCAGGAAGGACTGATCAATGATTACAAGGAAGGAGGCTGGCTACCGGAATGGTCGAGCCCCGGATATAGAAGTGTAATGGTAGGAAACAACTCCGCTTCTGTGGTAGCCGACGCCTGGCTAAAAGGACTGCGGGGTTATGATATCAACACCTTGTATGCCGCCTTATTAAAAGATGCCAATAATATGGGTCCGATCGAAGCTGTGGGCCGCACCGGCGTAGAATATTACAATACGCTGGGTTATGTTCCGTATGATGTCAGGATCAATGAGAATGCCGCCAGGACATTGGAATATGCCTATGACGACTTCAGCATTTACCGGCTCGCAAAAGCTCTGGGCCGGCCGGAATCAGAGTTAAAATTATACGCAGGCCGGGCGATGAATTATAAGAACCTGTTCGACCCCGAGCACAAGCTGATGAGAGGGAAAAACAAAGATGGAAAGTTTCAGTCCCCATTCAATCCTTTTAAATGGGGGGATGCGTTCACAGAAGGAAATAGCTGGCACTACAGCTGGAGCGTCTTCCACGATATCCAGGGATTGGTAGACCTCATGGGTGGCAAAACATCGTTTGTGCAGATGCTGGATTCGATCTTTATCATGCCGCCGACATTCGACGATAGCTATTATGGCGGAGTGATCCACGAGATAAGAGAGATGCAGATAGCGGGTATGGGACAGTACGCGCACGGCAATCAGCCCATCCAGCATATGCTCTATCTGTATAATTATGCCGGAGAACCCTGGAAGACACAGTATTGGGTAAGACAGGCTATGAACAAACTCTACCAGCCTACACCCGACGGATATTGCGGCGACGAAGACAACGGACAGACTTCGGCCTGGTATGTCTTCTCAGCGCTGGGTTTTTATCCTGTCTGCCCCGGGACCGATCAATATGTGCTGGGAACACCCTTATTCAAAAAGGCAACCCTGCATTTGGAGAACGGGAAGAACTTTGTGATCAGCGCACCGTCAAACAGCGCGGAAAATCTATATGTACAAAATGCGATGCTGAAAGGCCAGCCTTATGACAAGAACTGGATCTCGCATAAAGAGATGCAGGAAGGAGGGGAGTTCAGACTGACGATGGGCTCGACGCCAAACAAGACGAAGGGAACGGAAGAAAGTGCATATCCTTATTCATTCTCGACGGATAAGGACAACCCGCTAAAAAAGAAATAAAACAAGAGAATATAAATGAAAAGGAAACTGGCGGGATTGCTCATGGTTTCAATGACCGTATCCGCATCAATAAAAGTGTCAGCGCAGGAGTTTAATACTAAGGACACCATCAGCAAGGGAAAGTACACACTGATCTTTATCAACAAGGATCGGGATTTTAGCCCGGAGACCAAACAACAGATGATCGATGCCTTTTTTACCGTGTATCCGCAGGAGGCGAACCGCTTTAATAAGCATACGCTGCGGACTGTGAAATTTGTTATCGATCCAACCTATAAGGGAGTGGCCGAGACAGGGGATGGTATAGCGAAATATAATCCGGAATGGCTAAAGAAGAATCCGGAGGACATCGATGTAGTAACCCATGAAGTGATGCATATCGTCCAGGATTACCGGTTCGATAATCCTGGATGGCTGACAGAAGGGATCGCGGACTATGTACGCTATGTGTACGGAGTAAACAATGTAAAAAGCAGGTGGACGCTGCCAAACTATACCGCTAGCCAAAGTTATGAGAATGCTTACCGGGTAACGGCGAGGTTCCTGGTCTGGGTAGAGAAGACAAAGAATAAAAAAGTAGTTGATAAGCTGGATGCGGCACTACGCGATGGAACATACAAGCCGGAGCTCTGGGTGAAGCTGACGGGGAAGACAGTAAATGAATTGTGGAAGGAATATGGTGCGGGTCCGGCGCTCGCTCTGACATACAAGTAGACGACATACAAATAGAAAAGAAAGCCAACCAGATAAGATAACCAAAACAAAACTGTAAATCATGTCACAAAAAATGACAAATGCTGCGCCAGCAGCATACAGGAAGCTATTTGCCTTCCTTTTCCTCCTGCTGAGTTATGGAGGAGCCTTATTCGCACAAAATTCCGTTAGAATTACAGGCGTCGTAAAAGACAAGCTCAACAAACCGATCGATGCAGTCAGTGTTTCGCTGATAGGCACGCAGCGGGGCGCCTCAACAGACTCCCTCGGCAGGTTCGCCATCGTCATCGACAACCCCAAACAGCAATTGCGATTTTCGCGCGTGGGATACAAGCCCTTCATAACGACTATCAACAACAGTCTCACGCTGGAGATCCTGCTGGATGCAGTCGAGGGGAGTATGGATGAGGTAGTCTTCGTAGGGTATGGTAAGCAGAAAAAGGTGAGCCTGGTAGGCGCTCAGTCTTCTGTCAACGTAGAAGATCTCAAACAGCCGGTAGCCAATCTCAGCGCAGTACTCGCCGGCCGGCTGGCGGGTGTGGTCGGGGTACAGCGGACGGGGCTGCCGGGCAGTAATGGAGCCGATCTGTATATCAGGGGTATCTCCACCTTCACCAATAGCGGCAACGACGCCGGTCCGCTGGTCATCGTGGACGGAGTACAGGGCAGGGATATCAATGCCTTCGACCCGGAAGATATCTCCTCCTTTACCATCCTGAAAGATGCATCGGCCACCGCCGTATATGGGGTCGCCGGCGCCAACGGAGTAATCCTTATCACCACCAAGAAAGGAAAACAGGGCAAACCCACCCTGATGTTCAATTACAACCAGGGTATCAATTCTTTTACCAAAACACCAAAGCTTACGAACGGAGTCCAGTATATGACCCTTCGCAATGAAGCCGAGGTGGCTTCGGGTTTTACACCGGACTATTCACCCGCTTACATCGACAGTACGGCAGCCGGCCACCAGCCTTATCTGTATCCAAATGTCGACTGGATGAAAGAGCTTTTCAACACCACTTCGGAAAGCCGGAGAGCGAATTTCAGCGCCAGGGGCGGATCGGAAAGCGCCACTTATTATGTGTCTGTCGCCTATTATGATGAAAAAAGCATGATGAAGACCGACAAGGAGAGCTACAATTCCGATACTCGTTTCAGAAGGTATAATTTCACATCGAACGTAGACATGAACTGGACTAAGACCACGAAGTTCGAGCTGGGTATCCAGGGCTATATCTCCAACACCAATTTCCCGGGCGTCCCTGCAGCGCCCATAGATCCGGGAAATGTGACCGCCGGACCCAATGCACCGCAGGCTATATATTCAGAGGTCATGCAGACCAATCCCGTTTTATATCCAAAGATGTACCCCGGCAATCTTTCTCCTGGGGTCAGCAACCAGGGAGCACAGCCCAATCCTTATGTCGACCTGACACAAACCGGGTACCAGAATACCTTCGGCAACCAGTTGTATACCAACGCACGGCTGACCCAGGACCTTAGCCCCCTCTTAAAAGGGCTGTCGGCCTATGCTATGTATTCTTTCGATATCTCCAATGGCCAGACAGTCGTACGGACACGCAGTAGAAGCCTTTATCTGATCGATAAGAACACACCCTATAACGCGGACGGAACACCAAACCTGGACCTGATCTATTCCGGTTCGGACAACCTGGGTTTTGCCAACTACAACTCCCAGTCCCGTCAGAACTATGTCGAAGCGGCGATCAACTTCGATAGGAACTTCGGCTCGAAAAGTCATATCACGGCCCTGATCCTCGGTAATCAAAAATCCTTTACCAATGCCTTCCCGACCAGCCTGACCGCCTCCCTTCCTTTCAAAAGCCAGGGTCTCGCAGGCAGGGCTACCTATGGCTGGGATGATCGTTATTTTGGCGAATTCAACTTTGGATACAACGGCAGCGAGAATTTTGCGCCCGGCAATCGTTATGGCTTCTTCCCCTCTTTTGGAGCGGGCTGGGTCATCTCCAAAGAAAAATGGTTCGAACCGGCAAAAGACATCTTCCAGTTCCTGAAAGTGCGTTATTCGAATGGGGTTGTTGGTTCGGGCGGTGCTACAAATACCAACGGCCAGCGCCGGTTCGGATATCTGACGCTTGTATCCAACCAAAGCACCGGTTACACTTACGGCGACGGAGTTTCTAACAACGCTCAAGGTGGCATTTCGATCACCGACTATGGTACAGATGTCAAATGGTCCCGCTCTCACAAACAGGATCTGGGTGTCGAGTTCAAGACCCTGGATTCGAAATTGTCAGTAACCCTCGACTATTTTGATGAACAACGTACCGGCGTCTTCTTGCAAAGAGCCAGCCTGGCAGACTATGCCGGGTTTATCAACAATCCCTGGGCCAACCTGGGTGTTATCAACAACAAAGGTTTTGACGGAACCATCGAAACGGAATCGATCCACGCAGGAGCAACCTCCTGGACATTCAGAGGCACCTTCTCTTACAACAGGGATAAGGTGATCCAGAATGATGATCCTGTACAACCCTTTCCATATATGGAACACAGAGGAGTGAATTACAACTCTCAGTTCGGTTATGTCGCGGAAGGTCTGTTCCAGAGCGAACAGGAGATTGCCACTCATGCCACACAGGCGCCTCTTGGAAATGTAAGGGTAGGCGATATCAAGTATAAAGATCTCAATGGCGACGGAAAGATCGACGCTAATGACGAAAAGCGCATCGGTAATGGAGATGTCCCCAACTGGACGCTGGGAGCAGGTTTCAATGTGCAATGGAAACAATGGAATTTCGGCGCATTCTTCCAGGGCATTGTTGGCGCTCAGAAACAGCTGGGCGGAGATGGCATCTTCCCTTTCTCCAACAGCACGGGTGCGGAAAGAAGTAATCTGTTCTCCGTAGCGGAAGACAGGTGGACTCCCGACAATCCCAAAACACATCCATTTTATCCCCGCCTCGCCTATGGAGCGGCAGAGAACAGCAACAACACTGTTTCCAGCACCTGGTGGGAAGAAAATATCGACTTCATCCGCCTGAAGACGATAGACTTTGGCTATACGCTTCCGCGCGGAACATTGAAAAGCATCGGGTTGAGGACCGGAAGATTTTATGTACAGGGAGTCAACCTGCTTTACTGGAGCAAGTTCAAACTGTGGGATCCTGAATTGAGCGCCAATGGTGGTACCTCGAACGGAACCAAATACCCCAATACCCGCAACGTAACCCTGGGTTTTCAGGCTAATTTCTAATTTCAAAAAGACCGATCATGCGTAAACTAACATATCTTTTTCTTGCAGGGGTTTTGCTGATGACAGCTTCCTGTAAAAAATACCTCAACACGGTACCGGACGATATTCTCACGGTAAATGATATTTATACTTCAAGGGCCAATGTGGATCAATATATGGCGAATATTTATTCCGCCCTTCCGAATGAATTGCAACAGCGCTTTGCCGGCAACCAGAATTCGGGAGTCTGGGAAGGGGCCTCGGACGAAGCCAAGTTCAACTGGGATTTTGTATATGCCAACCAGATGAACCTCAGTGTCTGGAGCAATACCGATGACAACGTAAAAAATTACTGGGATAGCTATTACCAGGCCATAAGGAACGCTACCGATTTCATGAACCGCATCGATGCCGCCACCGCGGCCGACCTGACGGCAGACCTGAAAAAAGAATACAAAGCAGAAGCCCGTGGCCTGAGAGCGTTGTATTACTTTTTCCTGCTTCGCACCTATGGCCCGGTAGTATTGCTTGGTGACCAGCTGATCTCGGCCGACGCATCGACCGAATCCGTAAGACTACCCCGCACGCCCTTTGACAACTGCGTGACCTTTGTCACGACACAGCTGGACTCTGCCTACCTGGATCTTCCCGTCAGCTCCGCCGCCACAACACAGGGCAGGCTGAATAAAGGGGTCGTAAAAGCTTACAAAGAGCAGATGCTGCTGCTCGCGGCAAGTCCATTGTACAACGGAAATACCGATTATGCGAATTTCAAGAACGCTGATGGCACCCATCTGATCAATCAGACCTATGATCAGAACAAATGGAAGCTGGCTGCCGATGCAGCGAAAGCTTTTATGGATGAGTTTCCCGCATACAAATTGTATATCAGCCCCAACGCTCCTGCCGACTCGACACTGGCCGCCTACATCAATTGCAAGGATGTGATGCTTGATAACTGGAATAGCGAGTGGATCTTTGCCAGGTCTAATTCCGGCAGCTATATGCGCTATGACAAGACACCAAAACACGTAGGGTCACCCTCGGATCAGTCCGGAGCAGCGGCCATGGGAGTCACGCAAACCATGGTTGACGCCTATTTTATGAAAAACGGCCTAAGCATCGATGACCCGAAATCAAAATATGTCAGCGCCGGTTTCTCCATGTATCAGTCGCCTTCGGATGCCTCCCCTAAACTAACCATCCAGGGAGCCCACAGCACCTTTAACCAATGGGTTAACAGGGAACCACGGTTTTATGTAGGGGTTACTTACGATAGCAGCTATTGGCTTTACCAGGACCCCGGCAATCCGGACATTATCACAGCTTTTCAGTACAATGGGAATTCAGGCAGGTCGCAAAGTACATCGGATGTTACCCCGACGGGTTACGCCGTCCGCAAGAATTGCGCATCCAGTGATGGGACCAGGGGAGCCTTGCTGCTGCGGCTCTCCAACATCTATCTCGATTATGCTGAGGCTCTCAACGAATATGATCCCTCCAATCCGGATATCCTCATTTATCTCAACAAGATCAGAGCGCACGCAGGTGTACCTCAATATGGTGTGACATCAAGTTTGTATATTAATGATACCACCGGCCTTCCCGTACAAGGCGGGATCCCTGTTCCTGCAACCCAGGCTGACATGCGCACGGCCATCCGGAAAGAGCGCCGCGTAGAACTCGCCTTCGAGAACGTCCGCTATTTCGACACCCGCCGCTGGAAGATCGCCCCCCAGACAGATGCCGGTTCATTCTATGGGATGAATATGTACGTCAACGGAAGCGATTTTTATAAAAAGACACTGGTCGAAACAAGGATCTTCCAGCAGAGGGATTATTTTTTCCCGATCCCGAACAGCGAAGTTCTCAAGGATAACCTGATGGTACAAAACCCCGGCTGGTAAACTCATTAACATCAAAAAACTCTTTATATGCGAAATCTATTTGTTTGCTTTCTGGTGGCGGCGCTGAGCCTGGCGCTTGGCTCCTGTAACAAACCCCAACTGATAAGTATAGCCCAGGAAGGAACCGTTTATGTACCCCAGGCCTTCGGTACCCGGAGTACTCTGACCGTCTATCTGATCGACTCCGTTCAGAATTATTATTTTGGTGCTGCCTATGGCGGTCTGGGAACGCCTTCCAAAGATATCAACGTAAATTTTGCGCTTGACACAAGCCTGATCACTACTTATAATGCTGCACACGGAACATCTTACCAGGTATTACCGGAAAAAAGTTATACGCTTGGCAATCTCGCCGCAGTGATAAAATCCGGCCAGACCGGTTCTTCGGCAATATCGCTGTCGATACTGGCCAAACAGCTGACCATGGGAACAAAATATATGCTTCCCGTGAAGATGACCAGTATTTCTTCAGGGAAATTCGATTCAGCCCTGCAGATCGCGTATTTCATGGTTGATTCCATCTATATCCGGAAAAAAGACATTACCGCACAGGGAAAGCTGGCGGTGAGCGATGAGAATACCTATGGAGCCTCTTCAGCCGAAGGCTCTCCACACCTGGTAGACAATGATATTACGACCAAGTATCTATCGCAAAACTATAATCCGAATTTCTGGTTCCAGCTACAGTTCCCAACAGCGCAGGTCGTCAACGAATACACTTTTACTTCCGGAAATGATTCGCCTGAAAGAGACCCCAAAGACTGGAACCTGCAAGGCTCCAATGACGGAACAACATGGACCACACTGGATACCCGGACCGGCGAAACCTTCGCCAACAGGGAGCAGACAGTGACCTTCACATTCAGCAACAACACACCTTACACCTACTATCGGGTAAATGTAACCGCGAATAATGGCGATGGATTGTTCCAGATGAGCGAGTGGAGAGTGATACAGTATTATTGATCCGGCCTGTGTTGCCTTTGAAGCCGTTGTGAGGGTGATGAAATATTCTCTCACAACGGCATTTTTTTTGCACGCCTGCAAACGGCAGGCTTTTTACAATGATTTAATGAACAAAACCCGTGAGGTCCATGTCAGCCCGGATTACCCCTGACTGCATATCCTGGTACCTGATGCGAAGAAAGGTTTTGCCGGATTCAGCAGGAAGACCAAGATCTAATTCCACGACACGGGCAGTGATCTTGTCTGTCTGAAGCGTACTTTGGAGATCAGCCTTCTGCAGCCGCCATACATACCCTTTTGTCAAACTGAAAGGGGAAAGCTGGGCAACATTCATCGGCCCCCCAAAAGGAAGAGTATCCCCGGCAAAGATGATCTTTTGCCGCCGCAGGTCTATCTCCAGGTATTTGAAAATGACCGCTTCCCCATCGCCTTTAAAGTTGATGACATTACTCTCCCTCGAGATACTTACTTTCTGCCGCGAAAGCGTGATCATTCGCGGAGGTATCTTTTCAAGTTGCTGGATACGCATGTATTCGCCCGGTGTGATGCCAAACCTTTCATTATATGGAAGAGACTGCCCGTCGGCAGCATATTTATTCCGATAATCGATGAACCACTCTTTGTCAGCACTGACCGCACTGCTAAACCGGGCTAAAATAGATTGTATGTCTTTTGAGATGTCCGGCTCAGCAATGTCATACGTAAACTCAGCGCGATCGAACAGGGAGTCTGTGAAATGGAAGGCCTGTGCCAGAGACATGGAATCCGGAGCTTGAGCAGAGGCCCCGCCCAAAACAGCCCCTCCCGATTGGGCAGACGTTCCGGATTGGGCAAAAGAATAACCATGTATGACGGAGCAAATAGCCCACAATATTATTGCCGGGATCTTTTTCATGCGAATCAATTGCAGGATTTCTATCGCAAGATAGATTTATCCTGGAATAAATCGGTTAAAGCCGTGTCCAGTAATTGAAAATCAAATAAATAGGAAATCCCAAATTGTTCTGGTGAATAAAAGAAAAATTCGTAGATTTGCAACCCACTATTGCCCAATAGTATAATGGTAGTACGGCAGATTCTGGATCTGTATGTCGAGGTTCGAGCCCTTGTTGGGCAACAGAAGACCCCTGGTAATCGCCAGGGGTCTTGCTTTTAAAAAAACTACCACTTAGTTGTATTGACTCCAACCGGCACCGGCAGTACCTTTGTGGAACAAATAGAGAATAGGGTACGAACCTAATAATAGACCACGGACGGTTTTACAGTTGAAGAACAGTAAGGCCGGGCAAAGCGGAAAGCTAAGCCCGGCTTTTTGTTTTGTTTCCGGCGCCCCCACCGCTATCAATGACTTCTAACGATCATTTTTGTGCTTTGGGCAGGCAGACCGTCGATAAGGAGCGAACAGATATAGGTTCCGGCAGCATCAAACCCGTGATTGAACGGTATCTGATTGAGCCCCTTTTTCAACGGCACCTGCATGCGGCTGATGACACGGCCATCCAGCGCAGTAACCTGGAGCCAGGTCCTCCCCGCAAAGATGTCAGTCCCTGAAGTGATCGTGATCAGGGTCGATTCGTCAAAAGGGTTGGGACGGTTAGGCATCAGTCGGATGCCATAGTAGCTGGCATCCGGAGACACCGACTGGGACGTGTCGGTCGGCAGATTGAGCGTGAATAGCTGGGTCGACAAGGTATATTCGGTAGCAAACTGGCTTTCTGTATTGTTGGCATCGACAGCAGCAGCACTGATATAAAAAAGTGTGCTTGTAGGATAAGGAACGGTAACGGTGTCAACTGTTTTGCCGGTGATGGTGTATACAGAATCCCAGTCGTTGGTATTGGAACGTACGGCTACCCGGTAAGCGGGGGGGTTGGAGACACCCGTGGGTGGGCTAAATTTGACACGGATCCTGTTTGCTGTAACGACTGTGGGCGTAAAGGCAACGGTGTCGGGGCCCAGTGCCACCATCGCCATGGAATTCCCATTGATCAGGGCATTACGTCCCAAATAGTCTACGTCGACATACAGCGAGTCAACAGTCCCATCGCCATTCTTGTCACGGCCCAGACTATCGCGGATATTGTGCTGACGGTCCGAATAGCCCGAACCATTACTGGCATTGCCATCTTCATTGGCCTGGGTAAACCTTACTGCAGTATAGCCGATCTTACTAAAGGCCTGGTGATCCCCACCCCTGCCCGATCGGTCTTCGTTCTGCATAATGTTGATATTCATAGGCACGCTGACCTGGTTGATGAGTTGCTCCTTATATTCCAGCTTGACATAACGGGCCCATTGCTTATACGCAGAATTGATCGTGCCAAGTGAAAAGATCCGCAGATCGGTACTATCGATGTTCCCATAAAAAGGACAGCTGGGAGCAGAAGACGTGTGGCCACAAAATACACCTCCTGAAACGTCATTATTATTGACGGCTTTGATACGCACATTCGCGCTGTCAAGAAAATTTGCCAGCGCTGTCGAGCCGATAAGCCCCTGTTCTTCACCGGTAAGCACCACAAATACAATGGTACTCCGAAAAGTGTATTTACTGAGGACCCGGGCCAGTTCCATAACCAGCGCGCTGCCGGTAGCATTGTCTCCGATCCCCGGGGCGCTGCCCGTGACATCGCAGTTATCGACGTTGCGGCTGTCCATATGTCCTTCGACGATGACAAGGGATGGGTTTGCGACCTGGCTGCCGGGTAATACGGCTACTACATCCGAATGCAAAGCGATGGAAGAAGTAGACGAGCAGCCCGCGGATGATGGTTTGTACTGGAACCACAGGTAAGCGGGCTTTAACCTCCCCTCATTGGCAGCGCTGTACTGGAGAAACTTGCTGAAAACCCAGCGACGTGCGGCGCCGATGCCTCTTGTACTGGATGTGGTGTCCGAAAAGGTGTTTCGGTTCTTAAAATTCGCAAGGGCGATGAGGTCCGCTTTCAGAGAATCGGCCGAGATACTGTTCATCAGACCCGCCGAGATCACATCCGGATCAGTGATGATCGTTGAAGCCTGGTAGGAAAGAGGGTTGTAATTCCCCACCAGGATCCTGGTCACTTCCGAAGAAGAAACCGATTCATTGGTTTGCGCGTAGGTGCTTTCCCCCCACGTAATCGTGAGAAGAATGGCAGGCAATAAAATTTTCATACCGATTTGGATTAATCAGCCAGTAATACGCACATTTGATCCCCGCGCTGCGCGCGGGAGGTTACTGATTAAAAACCTTTTTCACAAAAACCTGATCAGCAAGGACGATCTGTACAAAGTAGACAGACGGTGGCAGCGATGAAAGGTCGTTTACCAGGAGCGAATTGGTTCCTTTCACGCCCTGGTATTGGGCCTGTTTCAGCAGCATACCTTTACCGTCAAGCAAACGGATAGCGACGCGTTCTGCGCGGGCAAGATTTAACCGGACGGTCACCTGGGAATTAAAGGGATTAGGTGAAACATCCAGTACAACGCTGCTCGCAGAGGCGGAGATCGTTACCACATTGCTGTAGGCAGTACTGCCATTGCCATCTGTCCATTCCAAACGGTAATAAGTAGGGGTATTAGGGGAAGGACTATTGTCCGTATATACATGATTGACTGTAGTACCATTGCCAGTCCCGGCAACAGTTCCTATAGGCGTAAAGGTAGAGCCGTCGGTAGAACGCTCAACGATGAAACGTACATCCGGCGTCTCGCTATAAGAGGTCCAGTTGAGCACGTTGCCATAGTCAGAGCTTCTGCCGGTAAAAGTGCCCAACGTTGTAGCCAGCACGGTAGACATATTGATTGTGTAGGTCGCCGGGCTGGGATCCTGCTTGCCCGCAGCATCTAAATACGCATAGGTGAACGAGGTAGATGTGATGCTGTTGATGGTTGTAAATTTCATCTGCAGCAGGTTCGGGTTGTAATTGGGAATCGTATAGTTATTGGTTACCAGGATATTGTTATAGTAAAGTTGCTCGTTAGCCGGAACAGAAGTAATAACAACAGTTTTGTTGCTGCCCAGAGCCCCGTCCTCAGGGTCCGACCCATAAAGAGGACCAGGACTGGCAATGGTTCCCGCACCATTGAGAGTCATTAGCGTATTGAGTACCGGCGTGGCGATGGTATAGTTCTGATCGGCGGAATTTGGCAATTGTTCGATACCAAAGTCCTGCCCCGTAACAGGATAATTATGCGAATTAAAGACCCGGATCAGCGGAGATGTATTGATCCACGCGGAGCTGACACCCGGAGTAGGAACCGGGCTGCCGTTAGCTACCTGGCTCGTCGTTATATAGATCAGCATCCCACTGGCATTGACGGGACAGTTGAGCAAAGTAAAGGTACCATCGGCATTGACTGCCATAGAAGACAATACATTATTCGTAATAGGGTCGACAAGATTGGCATAGATCGTTCCGCCGGCATTGACGCCGACCTCGCCGGTGGTAAATATATTGGTAGTATCACCGTTAGCGCTGCCATTTTTGTCGTCCCATACGGTGCCCGACACAGTGATACAGGATAGGGTGACGGACTGGGTCGAGTCCATCGTGACGCCCCAGGCCCAGGTATTGAGCAGACGGGCATTCCCGAAGTCATTACATTGTACGTTGTCCTTGTCATTGCCACTAACAGCCGGTGCAGGAGTGACATTGGTCGGATTGCCATTGCCATTCCAGGCACGACCTACGGTTGGCGTATTAGGCGCCCATACAGGTCTGATCCCTACCACAGAATTATCATAACCTGTCCCTGTCGTGTTGTTGTTGTTGTCCGAGCAGTCGCTGCCCCGGTTGTAGAGTTTGGTATCGTCCCAATACAGTTTGGTATTGATAGAACTATCCTTCTTAGGAAGAACAGGAGAAATGCCATCGACCTCGAAGCCATTGATATTCAGCTCTACATCATAAAAGGGGATATTGATACGACCCTTGCGGAAAGAAAAAATGATAGGAAAGGTCGTATTGGCAGGTACGACATTGCCCAGGCCGTCTTTACCGTCCCAGACATAGGTGATGACACCTTGTTTCTGTCCGATCATCTCTATAAAACGGTCAGCCGTATGGTTCTGAAAACCAGGGTTCCCATCCAGATCAAACAACATATAGTAGTCGCCGTCCTGCGGGGCTTCGAATCGGACATTATATGGTCCGGGCGGACAACCTGCGATGACAGGGGCCAGGAGTATGGGCCTGGCCGGAACGACACAGGACGGATAGATCGTTGGATCTGGCGGGTTAAGAAATGTAGGATATCCACCTTGCAAATACGGAGCAACAAGCTTGGGCAGCACAATGGACCGGCGGTTCTGGATCCAGTTGCTACTGTCGGCCACTCCAAAATCATTAAAAGCTATGATATAGGACAGGGGCTGAAAGCCAGCGCTTGGGAAACTAACCTTTATCGTTACCGAATCAGGCGTATACCCATAGAACTGTGCAAATGTCGATACGGTAGGGTCCTGCCAATCATTGCTGACATTATATACTGAAAAGGCCCATTCATTACAATGCACACGACCTGAAAGCTTCGAACTCCCGTTGGCTACAACGGTAATGTCAAACCATTTGGACAACATGGATTCCCCCGCATCGGTAGCGCCGCCATCATTGCTCTGATAAAAGGAAACATAATAGTCACCGTTCTGCTTGGCAATGACACTGGGGTCAAAAATAAGAGGAGCATAACCAGGACCGCCTACATTTGGTCCGAGAGATGCCAGCGCATAGGCAGCAGCATTGTTCGCTCCGGTAAGGAAACCCGGGCCGCTGGTCGGCAGGAGAATGGGAGTTCCAACCTGCGCGCCTGACGGATCATAGATCCTCATATACACGTTGTTATAGACACTGATAGTGCCACTCGGCGCAAGTGTTTCCCAGTGGAAACCATAATATATCTTTTCAGTAGTATAGTCTTTGATGCGAATATAGACGCGCTGGTCAACCGGGGCGCCGAGATAGCTCCCTACATTACCAAGCGGAAAACCTGAAGTGGTGGAGACGATGAGCCCGGTACCACTGGTGGAATTGGGCATCACCTGTTTGGTACCTTCTGCCTCAAGATGCGATGGGCCAAGCAAGCAGCAGAGGTTGGCAAGGATAAGCAGGGGGGCCATATTCCTCATACGTAAGATACGCCTGGACAGCCCGGGAACCCTGAATGTGTAAACAGGTTTCATAAGTATGGATTGAGGTGGACGATTTGCCAACAGGATTAACCCGTCGGTTTAATCTTTCACGGGTGCAAGCTATGAAATCTTAATTGTACATGCAATCCTCATAAAAATCAGGCGGATATCAAAAAGGACAATTCAGGGATATGTAGAAGGGTTACTACGCCTTACTACAGACTTACACATTATTATAATTCAACATATTCGTAAAGCCCTAGGTCTTTAAGTTTTCCACATTAAAGGAAATATTTATGCGAGCTTAAGGGTTAGGGACGAGCCGGTTAATACAGCTCGTCAGGCTGGTAAGCCAATCGGGGATGGAAATGCCATAGGTCATTTTGATCAGGCTTTTGTCCAGAAGGGAGTAATGAGGCCGGCGGGCAGGAGTAGGATAGTTGGCGCTGGCGATAGGGCCTACAGTGCAGCTGCTGTCAATGAGTTTGCTGATGGCAAGAGCGAATTCATACCAGCTGATCTGGCCTTCATTGCTATAATTATATATGCCCGGGACAAAATGGGGGGCATTGATGATATGAAGGATTGCCGCAGCCAGGTCAGCAGCATAAGTGGGAGAACCAATCTGGTCATTGACGACATTTATAGCTGGCCTCTCCCTCATAAGCCGGATCATGGTTTTGACAAAGTTGTTGCCAAACTCGGAATATACCCATGAGGTGCGAATGATCACGCTGCCATCAGGATGGATCTGAATGACCTGTTTTTCCCCTTCGAGCTTGGAGGCTCCATATATATTGATAGGAGCAGTACTATCATCTTCCTTCAGAGGAATGGCAGAGCTGCCATCAAAGACATAGTCGGTAGAAATGTGGATAAGACGGGCCCCGGTACTCCGGCAGGCCCTGGCCAGGTATCCGGGAGCGTCGCCATTGATCCCGAAGGCGGCCTCTTTCTCTGATTCGGCCTTGTCGACGGCAGTATAGGCCGCACAGTTGATACACCAGTTGGGCTTGTATTCATTGAAAAAAGCCGATACCCGGGCCGGATCGCTGACGGGTAGCTGGTTGCGGTCTGCAAAGATAAAGTCAAAGGAAGGGAAGACACTGGCCAGAACTTGCAGTTCCTGGCCTAGTTGGCCGCCGGCCCCGGTGACGATGATCTTTTGCATGAGCTATTTAAAATGAAGGGTATACTTAGCGGTTAAATTGAAAATTGTTACGGCAGTTGACAAAATTCGGTAATTCCAGGTCTTTGGCGGAGACGATGGCTTTTTCGGATGGCACTAACCAGTCGATATTCAAAGTCGGATCATCATATCGGATGCCTCCTTCACTTTCTTTATGGTAGAAGGCATCGCACTTATAAGATACCTCCGCGGTTTCACTGAGCACTGAAAAACCATGTGCAAATCCGGCCGGGATCAGGAATTGTTTTTTATTCTCTGCCGAAAGCTCGATAGCCATGTATTTGCCAAAGGTAGGCGAACCCTTACGGAGGTCGACGGCTATATCCAGGATCCGCCCCACCAATACACGGATCAGCTTGGTCTGTGCATGGGGATCAAGCTGGTAATGGAGGCCACGAATGACGCCATAGTTGGAAAAGGATTGGTTGTCCTGGACAAAACGAATGGCAATTCCCTGTTTCTGCCAGGTCTGTTCGTTATAGGATTCGAAGAAATACCCTCTGTCATCTTTAAACAAAGCAGGTTCAAAGACAATTAAGCCGGGAAATTCGGTAGTGATAAAGGGCATGTGCTATCTTAATTTATTATTGGTTGCGTATAAGGCCCGCAATCTATCTTTTGTTATATTGTTCGGTGTAATATTTCTGGTAATCGCCGGAAGTGACTGCCTTTACCCAGTCCTGGTTCGCCAAATACCAGTCTACCGTTTTTTCCAATCCTTCTTCAAACTGGAGAGAAGGTTTCCAACCCAGCTCTTTGTTGAGCTTTGTTGCATCGATGGCATAGCGAAGGTCATGCCCGGGCCGGTCTTTGACATAGGTGATCAGTTTAGCCGACTCGCCGGCAGGACGGTTCAGCTTTTTGTCCATGACGGCGCAAAGCAAGTGGACAATGTCGATGTTCTTCCATTCATTGAAACCCCCGATATTATACTTCCCCCCTACCTTGCCCTTGTGGAAGATAGTGTCTATGGCCCGGGCGTGATCTTCAACGAACAGCCAGTCGCGGACATTTTCACCTTTACCGTAGACAGGCAGGGGCTTGCTATGGAGAATGTTGTTGATCATGAGCGGGATCAACTTTTCGGGAAAATGGTTGGAACCATAATTATTGGAACAGTTGGACAAGATGACGGGCATATCATACGTATGATACCAGGCCATCACAAAATGATCGGAGGAAGCCTTGGAAGCAGAGTATGGAGAACGGGGGTCATAGGGCGTATCTTCAGTGAAGAATCCTTCCGCACCCAGAGAGCCGTATACTTCATCCGTAGATACGTGGTAGAACAGCTTGCCTTTAAGATCGTCTTTCCAGGACATACGGCTGATGTGAAGCAGACTGGCGGTACCCATTACATTAGTACGGACAAAAGCCAGGGGATCCATGATGGAGCGGTCTACATGGCTTTCAGCAGCAAGATGGATGACTGCATCGAACCGATATTGTTCGAAGAGCCCCTTGATCCGGGCTTCGTCGACGATATCGCCTTTTTCAAAAGTATAGTTGGGGGCGTCCCGGACATCTTCGAGATTAGCCAGATTACCTGCATAAGTCAGCGCATCGAGGTTGACAATATGATATTCAGGGTATTTTTTGACAAACAACCGTACAACATGAGACCCGATAAAACCGGCTCCGCCGGTGATCATGATTGTTTTGCTGTAATTTGCCATTATAAACTCCAGTATTTTCTGTTCGAGATTTTGTTTTTGTAAGTTCCTTTCAGGTCAGCGACCAACGCGCCTTCGCGGGTAATGGATGTAAAATAGGCGTCGTCGAGATCTTTATACTGAACGTGAGGCACAGTGACGATGACAGCGTCATAGTCTCCCGAAGCCTGCCGGGCAAGATGCAGACCATATTCTTCATGTACTTCCTCTTCCATAGCATAGGGGTCTTCGACATCCACATGAATATTGAATGCAAGTAATTCTTTTACCGTGTCGACAATTCGGGAATTACGGATGTCGCTGACATTTTCTTTGAATGTCACACCCTTTACAAGAACTTTCGGTTGATTGGAAATGCGCAGAACATGGGTGATGATCTTACGGGCAACGTACCGCGCCATATCGTCATTGATATACCTTGACGATGCAATGACCTTGGATTCATAACCCAGCGCAGCCGCCTTATAAGTAAGATAATAGGGATCGATGCCTATGCAGTGACCACCGACAAGACCAGGCTGGAATTTCAGAAAATTCCATTTGGTACCGGCGGCTTCGATGACATCATAGGTATTAATACCCATGCGGTCGAATATAATAGACAATTCATTCATCAGGGCAATATTGAGATCGCGCTGAGTGTTCTCGACTATTTTGCTGGCTTCAGCGACCTTGATAGAGGGTGCAGGATGAACGCCCGCATCTACAACCAGCGAATAGGTCCTGGCTATTTCATTCAAAGACAGGCTTGTATTACCAGAAACGACCTTGACAACAGTGCGGAGAGTATGTTTTTTATCGCCCGGGTTGATCCGTTCCGGCGAATAGCCAAGACTGAAGTCGCCATTGCGAAGCAGGAGATCAGACGTCTTTTCAAGGATAGGGAGACAGTCTTCTTCCGTACATCCTGGATAAGTGGTGGATTCGTATACGACATAGTCACCCCTTTTCAGAACCTTTCCTACAGTGCCGGAGGCGCCGATAAGAGGCTTAAGATCGGGCACATTGTATTTGTCCACAGGAGTTGGCACAGCTATTATAAAGAAGCGGGCCTCCCGAAGCACTTCTATGTCGTTGGTAAAGACGATGTCGCGGTCCTTGAAATCTTCGGCACCTACTTCTTTGCTGGGGTCAATACCGGCACGCATCATTTCAATACGACGGGCATTGATGTCAAATCCGATGACGGAAATTCTACGGGCAAATTCCAATGCAATGGGTAATCCTACGTATCCGAGCCCGATGACAGCTAGTTTGGCTTTCTTTGCAATGAGGTCTTCGTAAATCTTCGCTTCGTTCATCGTTGAGGTTTAGGTTCTGCTGACAAATTCCTTAGGTTGCTTGGCCCATTCTTCAGGCGGCAGGGATTTGAAATATTCGTACGTGGTCTTCAGTCCATCCTTGCGCTGGACCTTTGGCTCCCAGCCAAGTACTTCCCTGGCTTTGGAGATATCAGGCTGACGCTGTTTCGGATCGTCGACAGGCAGAGGTTTATAAACGATCTTTTGCTTGGTACCGGTGAGGGCAATGACCTCTTCTGCAAATTGTTTTAGCGTGATCTCAGAAGGATTGCCGATATTGACAGGCATATAGTAATCACTAAGCAACAGACGATAAATCCCTTCAACGAGATCGTCAACATAACAGAAACTCCGGGTCTGGCTGCCGTCGCCAAAGACAGTGAGGTCTTCACCCCGCAGGGCCTGGCCGATAAAGGCAGGCAGGGCCCGACCATCGTTGAGACGCATCCGGGGACCATAGGTGTTAAAGATCCGGACGATCCTTGTCTCAAGTCCATGGAAATTATGATAGGCCATGGTCATGGCTTCCTGGAACCGTTTCGCTTCATCATAGACACCACGGGGTCCGATGGGATTGACATTCCCCCAATACTCTTCCGTCTGGGGATGAACCTGCGGGTCGCCATAGATCTCCGAAGTAGAGGCGATAAGCATCCTCGCCTTTTTGGATTTGGCAAGACCCAGGCAGTTATGGGTGCCCAGGGAGCCGACCTTCAGCGTCTGGATGGGTATCTTAAGATAGTCGATGGGACTCGCCGGAGAGGCGAAATGGAGGATATACTTCAGCTCGCCCGGAACGTGGATGAATTTGCTTACGTCGTGATGATAGAACTCAAACTGTTCCAGCTTAAACAAATGATCGATATTTCTGAGATCACCAGTGATGAGATTGTCCATTCCAATGACGTGATAACCCTCCCGGATAAATCGGTCACAGAGGTGGGACCCAAGAAACCCGGCCGCACCAGTGATCAGTACTCTTTCTTTACTCTTGCTCATAACGTAAGTTATATAGGTTATTTTTTATCCGAAGGGTTAGCAGGAGCCCGCCCGATACTTTCGTAATAGAATCCCAGCTCCCTGATTGCTGATATGTCGAAAAGGTTACGGCCGTCGAATATGACCTTATTTTTCAGGGTGGTGACGATCTTCAGGAAGTTCGGGGTCCGGAATTCGTTCCATTCTGTCGCTATGATAAGCGCGTCCGCGTCTACCAGGGCATCATATTGGTTTTCAGCGTATGTGATCTTATCGCCGATGAGGTTTTTGACATTGTTCATGGCTTCCGGGTCGAATGCGCTGACAGTGGCGCCGGCAGCCGTCAGGGCATCGATCATGTACAGGGCCGGAGCTTCCCGGATGTCGTCCGTATTGGGCTTGAAGGCCAATCCCCAGAGAGCAAAGTGCTTGCCTTTCAGATTCCCTTTAAAATAGTTGTTTATCTTGGGCATCAGGTGAAGCTTTTGCTTTTCGTTGACATCCATAACAGCATTGAGTATCCGAAAGTCGTAGCTTACTTCCTGAGAGGATTTGACCAGCGCCTGAACGTCTTTGGGGAAGCAGCTGCCGCCATATCCGATGCCCGGAAAGAGAAATCGTTTGCCAATGCGTTCGTCGCTGCCAATACCACGCCTTACCATGTCTACGTCAGCACCCAGACGTTCGCAAAGCAGGGCTACTTCATTCATGAAAGTGATCTTCGTGGCAAGGAAAGAGTTGGCGGCGTATTTGGTGAGCTCCGCAGAACGTTCGTCCATATATATGATGGGATTACCCTGGCGTACAAAGGGGGAATAGAGCTCGCCCATGACTTTGCGGGCACGTTCCGATGAAGTGCCGATGACCACGCGATCGGGTTTCATAAAGTCATCTACCGCAACCCCTTCCCGGAGGAATTCGGGATTGGAGACAACATCAAATTCTCCTTTATAATTTTTCGAGATAGCGGCATGTACTTTTTCGGCAGTTCCGACAGGTACAGTGCTCTTATCTATAACAACCTTATAATCTTTCAGCAATTTACCCAGCTGGTCGGAGACGCCAAGAATGTATTTGAGATCGGCGGACCCATCTTCGCCGGGAGGAGTAGGAAGGGCAAGGAAAATGATCTGGGCATCCTTGATACCATCAGCCAGATTCGTAGTGAATTTCAGTCTTTCTTCCTTTAGATTGCGCAAAAAAAGTTTTTCCAGACCAGGCTCATAGATAGTGATCTGACCATTAGAAAGCTTTTGCACCTTGGTGATGTCGATGTCAACGCAAATCACATCATTGCCTGTTTCTGCAAAACAGGTTCCCGTAACAAGTCCTACATAGCCAGTGCCGATCACAGCAATTTTCATAAAGATCCTTTTTTAAGAGTTTGAGATCGATTTTTTAGTTAATAAATTCCAGGACAGCTGTTGTGATTGCCTCCAACTGCTCCTGATCAAGTTCTGTGTGCATCGGAAGTGAAATGACCCTTTCCGTGAGCCAGTCTGTTGTCTCAAGGTGAAAGTTTCCACCGCCAGATGCGGCAAACATTTGTTGACGATGAGCGGGTACGGGATAGTAGATCATCGAAGGTATATTCTTCCCTGCGAGGAATTCGTTGAGGCCGTTGCGGTCAACACCTTCAAGGGTAAGCGTGTACTGATGAAATACATGGTGGCTATAGGATGCCCGATAAGGCGTTGTGATTTTAGGATGAGCTTTAAAGGCATTATCGTAATAGTCGGCGGCAGCACGTCTGGCAGAGATGTATTCGTCCAGCTTTTTCAGTTTCACATTCAACACTGCCGCCTGAATGGAATCCAGGCGACTGTTGCAGCCTACCAGATCGTGATAATAACGTCGGCTCTGCCCATGGTTCGCAATCATTTTCAACCGGCTAGCTAACGCCTCGTCATCTGTAAATATTGCCCCCCCGTCTCCATAACAACCCAAATTTTTTGAAGGGAAGAAGGATGTTGTACCAATGATGCCCATAGCACCCGTCTTTTTTGTGGTACCGTCCGCAAAGGTATAGCTACTTCCGATTGCCTGGGCATTGTCTTCTATGATGTAAAGATCATGCTTTTTTGCTATCCGAAGGATCTCCTCCATCGGGGCTGCCTGACCGTAAAGATGCACGGGGACAATGGCCCGGGTCCGTGGAGTAATAGCACGCTCAATGGCGGCAGGGTCGATGCAAAAGGTTTTGGGATCGACTTCCACAAAAACGGGAGTCAGCCTCAGCAAAGCCACAACCTCGGTAGTAGCCACATACGTAAAGGAGGGGGTAATGACCTCATCGCCCGGTTGAAGATCGAGGGCCATCATGGCTATCTGCAGAGCGTCAGTGCCATTGGCGCAGGGAATGACATATTTCGAGCCGGTGTAAGCAGCCAGGCCTGCCGTGAGATCGGTTACGGCCTTACCCTGGATAAAGGCTGCATTATCCAGCACTTCCTGGATGGCCGAGTCAACTTCACTCTTTATATTTGTATATTGCCGTTTAAGATCTACCATTTGGATTGGCCGCATATTCTGTCCTTATTTGAATGTTGTAGTTGGGGGCACAAACCTACTGCAAAAATGTGGTTTATCCAATGCGATGGAGTGATAGTTAAGGGGGTGCAATGAGATAGCGTTAAAACTATTCAGGAACTTAAACAGGAGATTTTGAGTATTCTTTTTTATCATGTTTTCCTATGGTTGTACAAGATAGGGATCCGGCTGATATCGCCCTGGAACCGGAAGGCGAAGTTGTGGCTGGAGGGGAGAAAGGGCCTTTTTGAGCGTATTGGGGCAGCCTTCAGCAATACCCCGGGAGGCCGCCCGGTGATCTGGATGCATTGCTCTTCGCTGGGGGAGTTTGAACAAGGACGGCCAGTACTGGAAGGGCTGCGCAGGGATTCTCCCGGATGCCGAATCGTGCTGACCTTTTTCTCGCCCTCCGGCTATGAGACAAAAAAAGACTACAAAGGAGCTGATCATATCTTTTATTTGCCGCTTGACAGTTCTAAAAATGCACGACAGTTCGTCAATTTAATAAAGCCGGACCTCGTATTATGGGTCAAATACGATTACTGGTACTATTTCCTTGCAGAGCTGAAAAAAAAGAATATACCCACCCTGCTGATCTCCGGTGTATTCCGGCCGGATCAGCCTTTTTTTCACTGGTATGGCCGGCTGCATCGCTATATGCTGGAATGTTTTACACACCTGTTTGTTCAAACGGAAGGGTCAAAAGCCCTACTGGGGAAGCTACGGTTAACAGACCAGGTCAGCGTCAGCGGGGATACCCGCTTCGACCGGGTGATAGAGATTGCGGAAGACGGAGCACCCCTGCCGCTGATAGCCGCGTTTTGCGGAGACCGGCCCGTCATCGTCGCGGGGAGTACCTGGGCGGAAGATGAGGAAGAACTGGATCATTACGCAAATACACATCCCGAATTACGTTTTGTGATTGCTCCACATGAGATCGGAGAAGATAGACTGCGGGAAGTGGAAGGACTGTTCCGCCATGCAGTACGCTATTCGGTATTGGCGGACACAGCAGCCGCTGCCGGCACCGCACCACTGGCAGGATGGCCGGAGCCAAATGTGCTGATCATTGACAATATCGGCATGTTATCCAGGCTATATCGCTATGCCACAATCACTTATATAGGCGGCGGGTTTGGTGACGACGGAGTTCACAATGTGCTGGAAGCCGCAGTATATGGAAAACCTGTTGTTTTTGGACCAGTGATCGAGAAATATATCGAGGCAGTAGAATTGACCGAGAGCGGCGGGGGACTGATCATCGACAGCGCCCTGGAGGCCGAAAAAGTGTTCAATCGTCTTTTGCAGGATCCCCGGGAGTGCAAAGAGACAGGAGAAGCATCCGGAAACTATGTACATTCAAAGAAGGGAGCTACCGCACGGATCATCCATTATATTCAAGAGAACCGTCTTTTGACCAGTTGATAGAAATGACGGGTCGTCTCGCGATTTTCGTCCCAGCCAAGCTTGACCTTTAATTCTCTCTCCATCCAGTATTCGGCTTCCGGCAGAATTCTAAATCCATTTATCGTCTTAAGACTCCGTTCGTACATGACTTCGTCACCCCTAAACAGTTGATTTATAAACAGATATCGATCGTTCAAACCAATAGCTTTTTTCAGGTCCCGGACAGGAGAATCATTCAGGGTAGATTTGAGGTCTACCACCTCGGAACGAAGCTTATCATTGAGGGAGGAGGCACTGGTCGCACCGATCACATCGTTGACCTCACGGGCTTTCTGAGAAAGCGTGAAGCGGTCTGTAGGTTTTTCAGCAAGGGGATCAAAAGGCCACTGACCTCTTTCGGGATTCGCCTTCAGGGTCACAGTGCCATTGGCGACAGCCGTTTGGGTAACAGCCGTTTGGGCAACAGCGGCAGCGGTACCGGGAGCCTGGGCGACAGCGGCCGGGGCAGATACTGGTGACGCGGCGATTGCAGCAGCGACAGCCGGTGCAGACACAGCCGACGTGGCGATTGCCGCGACGGGGCCATTCGGTTGAGCCATAGCTGCACCGTTCGGAACAGCAACCGCCTCCTTCTCAACTATTTTCGTGGGGGATGGCATCATAACCGCTATTTTTGTCGGCATTACTCTTGCAGGGGCAGGAGGCTGACTGGCCATCAGGCGGATCTCGGCTTCGAGAAGCCGGGTAATCTCGAGCAGCTGAGCGGGCTCGGCCTTTTGGTCAAACTGCTCTTTCAATTGGGTAATCAGTTCTTTAAGTCGTTCCATAGCACTGTTTAAGAGCACTTTTGGGTTAGTAATCCAAATTTTGTGTAGTGTCCTATAAAGTTATAACAAATTCCGAACCTAATTTATAAGTAGTCTATGTTCATTGAACCCCATCTTAAGGGTGAAAAGCGCGGCTGGATCGAAGTCATTTGCGGATCGATGTTCTCTGGAAAAACAGAAGAACTGATCAGAAGGCTAAAACGTGCTAAAATTGCCAATCTGAAAGTAGAGATCTTTAAGCCAGCCATGGATACCCGCTATCATGAGCAGCAGATAGTATCACATGACGAAAATGCCATCCAATCGACGCCTATTGATAACTCCCAAACCATTCTTCTGATGGCCGGAGAGGTTGATGTGATCGGTATAGACGAGGCCCAGTTTTTCGACGACCAGTTACCGGAAGTCTGCGACCAGCTTGCTGTTCGCGGGTCCCGGGTAATCGTCGCCGGTTTGGATATGGACTACACAGCCAAACCGTTTGGCCAAATGCCTAACCTGCTTGCCAAAGCAGAGTATATAACCAAGTTGCATGCCATTTGTGTGAAATGTGGAAATATTGCAAACTATTCCTTTCGTAAGAAGGCACAGTCCGGACAGATCCTGCTGGGCGAAAAAGAGTCCTACGAGCCACGTTGCCGGCATTGCTATTATACCATCGGGTAAAGGGGAGCTATTTGAGTAAATTTTAACGTTTTATTGATTTACTTTTGGGCCCAAATTTTAATTCCATCGGTTCATTCAGGCATATATTAACACTTTTTCGAAAGGATCTTCTCCTGGAAGTAAGGCAGCAATATACCTTCTATGGGGTCCTGTTATATGTGGCCTCGACCATTTTTGTACTTTATCTGTCGATGGGTGAGCCGGAAGGAACGGTATGGAAGGGCTTGTTCTGGATGATGCAGCTTTTCATCTGCGTCAATGCCGTTGCCAAAAGTTTTCTCCAGGAAGGAAAAGGCCGGTTGCTTTACTTCTACACGATAGCCGGCCCCAGGGATTTTATCCTGTCCAAATTGATGTTCAACGCCCTGTTAATGCTGCTGATGAGCCTGGTAAGCATGGGCCTTTTTGTACTGATGCTGGGCGACCCGATGCCAAACCCTTTTTCCTTTATGCTGATCAGCTGCCTGGGTGGAGTAAGCCTGAGCCTGGTATTTACCTTCCTGGCCGCTATTGCAGCACGTGCTCAGCAAAGTGCGGCACTGATGGCTATTTTAGGATTTCCGCTTGTCATCCCGCAACTGTTGCTACTGAGCAAGATATCGAATATAGCCTTTGAAGAGGTGATACAGGGAGGGCTCTCAGGTATGATCTTATTGCTGTCCGGTCTGGACACGATGATCGTTGCCCTGGCGCTGATTCTTTTTCCTTTTTTATGGAAGGACTAGATATTTCCTGTTAACTTTGCCTCCCAAATAGAAGGAAGCCCCTTTGCGGTTAAATTCTGTTTTGACCATTTCTTGCCGCTATTCTAAAAGAAAGTCATATGATTCGTCAGAGCTGGTGGAAAATATTATGCGTGGTCTTACTGGTCTATACATTTATAGCGGGATTCCTGGGAGCCGTACCCGCGAAACCCATCCTCAACGAGACAATTCGCAACCTCTATTTTCATGTGGCGATGTGGTTCTCGATGATGATCCTCTTCATTATTTCCCTGGTTTATTCCATTAAGTATCTCCGCACCAATAATCATGTGTTCGATATCTATGCCCTCGAATATGCCAAGGGAGGCATCATCTTCGGAACCCTCGGGGTCCTGACGGGTTCGATCTGGGCGCGGTGGACCTGGGGCGCCTTCTGGAGCAGTGACCCCAAACAGCTAGGGGCAGTGATTGCCCTGCTGATCTATTTTGCCTACCTGGTATTGCGCAATTCGATGACGGATATGGACAAACGAGCAAGGATTGGCGCTGTCTATAACATTTTCGCGTTTGCGATGTTATTCCCGACGATATGGATCATCCCACGGATGGTGGAAAGCCTTCATCCGGGGGGCATGGGTAATCCGGCATTGGATACCCATGATATCGATAGCCGGATGAGAGTGGTCTTTTGGCCGGGAGCTGTGCCGGGATGGACCTTGCTTGGGGTCTGGATTACCACTCTGCGTATAAGGCTTCAACTGCTTGCCGAAAGGAAAGCTAACCACACAGAAAGAAAATTCGCTAATGCATAAGAAAATTTACACACTGGTTTTCGCGTTGTTCTGCAGCCTGCTAACCATATCCGTATGGGCACAAGGCGGCGAAGACGCTAAAAAAGCCGAAATGGCCGACAAATTCAGGGCTGACGGAAAGATCTATGTCGTAATAGCAGTACTGGTTACCATATTACTCGGATTGATCCTGTACGTAGCACGCCTGGATAGAAAGATCAATAAATTAGAGAAAGACTTTAATAAATAACGATTATGGCAAGCCAAATTGAGTACAAATTTTTCGAAGCCGTAGAGAAAAGTTTCGACAAAGCAGCTGTTCACACCAGCTGGGACCCCGGCATCCTGGAGCAGATCAAACAATGTAATGCAGTCTACCGCATGTTCTTTCCCGTTAAGATCGGAGACAAGATCGAAGTTATCAAGGCGTATCGGGTTCAGCATTCCCAACACAAGACACCCTGTAAAGGTGGTATCCGGTTCGCCCTTTCAGTGAACCTGGATGAGGTGATGGCGCTGGCAGCCCTGATGACTTTCAAGTGCGCGATAGTCAACGTTCCCTTTGGAGGAGCAAAGGGCGGGATCAGTATCGATCCTAAGAAATATACCCCCTATGAACTGGAAAAGATCACCCGGCGGTATACGTCCGAACTGATCAAGAAAAACTTTATCGGACCGGGCACAGATGTACCTGCTCCCGATTATGGCACGGGCGAACGCGAGATGGCCTGGATCCTCGACACCTATATGAGCATGCGACCCGGTGAGATCGACGCACTTGCCTGTGTAACGGGTAAACCAGTGTCACAGGGCGGAGTTCGCGGTCGTCGCGAAGCAACGGGCCTGGGCGTCTTCTATGGCATCCGGGAAGTCTGTCACATGGAAGACATCATGGCCAGACTGAAGATGAAACCGGGTGTGGAAGGAAAGACAGTAGTCGTACAGGGAATGGGGAATGTAGGATATCACGCAGCCAAGTTCTTCCGGGAAGGCGGAGCCAAAGTGATTGCGCTGGCAGAATATGAAGGCGCCATTATGAACCCCAACGGCCTCAACGAAGAAGAAGTTTTTCAGCACCGGAAGAAAACAGGCAGCATCCTCAACTTCCCCGGCGCCACCAATATACCCAATTCAGGTGATGCCCTGGAACTGGATTGCGATATCCTGATCCCGGCTGCCCTGGAAAATGTCATCAATGGAACAAATGCACCGAATATAAAGGCTAAGATCATCGGGGAAGCAGCCAATGGCCCCCTGACACCTGAAGCCGATGAGATCTTTGTGAAGAAGGGAACCCTGGTAATACCCGATATGTACCTGAACGCAGGCGGGGTGACCGTATCTTATTTCGAATGGTTAAAAAATCTCAGCCACGTGCGTTATGGCAGGATGGAGAAAAGGTTTACCGAGAACATGAATACACATATCCTCAGCCAGATAGAGGGGCTGACAGGCAAAAAGGTAAGCCAGAAGGAAAAAGAGTTTATTATGCACGGAGCCGATGAAGTGGACCTGGTATACAGCGGTCTGGAAGAAACAATGATTGCCGCTACCCGGGAGATCATGGACGCCTGGAAGGCCAATCCGAGTATCCCCGATATGCGGACAGCAGCTTATGTGGTGGCTATCAATAAGGTGGGAACTTCTTACGCAGAACTCGGGATCTTCCCATAATATATTTGCGTTTGCACGCGAATGGCCCGCCTAACGGCGGGCTTTTTTTATTTAATTTAGCGTATGGATAGCACTCAACGTTTTAGTGACAGGGTTGAAGATTACGTCAGATACCGGCCGCACTATCCTGCAGCCATCCTCTCTGCATTACACGTCAGCCCCGACTGGATAGTGGCCGATATAGGATCGGGTACCGGCATTTCGACAGAGCTATTCCTGCGCGCAGGCTGTCCCGTTCATGCAGTAGAGCCCAATGAGGATATGCGGGCAAAAGCAGAAGAATTATTGGCGTCATATCCGGGTTTTGTATCGGTTAACGGAACGGCTGAGGCAACAGGACTCGCTACCGGGTCTTTTGACCTGATCGTTGCAGGACAGGCATTTCACTGGTTCGACCCGGTACGGACGCGGGAAGAGATGGTTCGTATAAGCCGCCCGGGAGCCGTCGTAGCGCTGATCTGGAACGAGCGATTGATGGAACTCCCATTCGAAAAGGAGTATGAAGAGCTGATTCTGAAATATGCCGGAGATTACAGGTTGATCAATCATAAGAATATCACTGACCAGCAGATCGGAAGGTTTTTTCATCCGGCGGATTTTGTACTGCAGCAGTTTGAGAACGGACAGGACTTTGATTTTGACGGATTAAAGGGGAGATTGCTGTCTTCTTCTTATATCCCAAAGGAGGGCGAAAAGTTCGGGGCGATGATCGGGGCTTTGGAGAAATTATTTGGCAACTATGCCGTAAATGGAAAGGTTAGAGTGAGGTATGATACAAAAATGTATAGTGGGGTATTGAAACCCTGATCGGGTCTTATTCGTCGTAACCCGGCAGGGCCGTGAGGTCATCAAAGTCTTTTTCGCCTTTGATAAAGGCATGGCACTCTTCCCCGTTGGTAATGACAATGTATTTGACCGGAATGGCCATATTATAGCGCAAAACCTGCCAGACTACACGGCTATCGAGCCGCTCGCTCATGGCCTTGCACTCAACCAGCATCCAGGGTTGGGCGGCTTTGTCAAAGATGAGGAGGTCGAAGCGTTTGTTGAGCTCGCCAAGTTTCATCCGCCGTTCCACAGCCATATAGGAGGCCGGGTAATTCTTTACCTGTAGGAGATATTGGATAAAATTCTGACGAACCCACTCTTCAGGAGTAAGGCGGACCCATTGTTTGCGAAGTTCGTCCCAGATCTCCTCTTTTTTTCGTTCGGGTTCTCTGATCTTAAAGGGGTATGCCGGATAGTAGATTTTGATCATTAGCGAAAACTATTTGCTAAATTTACGAATCACGTCGCAATAAACGCTCGTCGCAAATTATGAAGAGTAAAGAAGAAATAGTAAGCAATTGGCTCCCGCGGTATACCGGGGAAAAATTAGAGAATTTCGGGAAATATATCCTGCTGACCAACTTTTACAATTATGTCCATTTGTTTGCCGAATGGCATAACGTGGAAGTGATTGGCGAACACAAGGCTATGCAATGCGCTACTGCCGGGGATATCACCATCATAAATTTCGGCATGGGCAGCCCGGGCGCAGCTACCATTATGGACCTGCTGACGGCGATAAGTCCAAAGGCCGTGCTTTTCCTCGGAAAATGCGGCGGCCTGAAGAAGCGAAATAAGCTCGGCGACCTGATCCTTCCAATCGCAGCTATCCGGGGAGAAGGGACGTCCAACGACTATTTCCCGCCCGAAGTGCCTGCCTTGCCGGCTTTCGCTCTTCAGAAGGCGATCTCCACGACGATCCGCGATTACGGTGTAGACTACTGGACGGGAACAGTTTACACCACCAACCGACGCGTTTGGGAACACGACGAGGTCTTCAAAGAATATCTGCAAAAGATAAGGGCCTATGCCATCGATATGGAAACAGCGACCATTTTTTCCGTAGGGTTTTACAATAAGATCCCCACCGGTGCATTATTGCTGGTAAGCGATTCGCCAATGGTGCCGGAGGGAGTGAAGACAGCAGAGAGTGATCTGAAAGTAACAACTGATTATGTCGAAAACCATATCAGGATAGGTATTGATAGTTTAAAACAACTCATCAACGGCGGCCTTACTGTAAGGCATTTAAGATTTTGATCCCATTATTATCCATCCGCGATCTCACCATTGGCTTTCAGACGGAGACAGGCATCTCACCAGGCGTTGAACAGATAGATCTCGAGGTTCGCAGAGGAGAGATCGTCGCCCTGGTAGGCGAGTCGGGCTCCGGAAAGTCCATTACTTCCCTGTCGATCCTGCAGCTGCTGCCCCAGCCGCCGACCCGGTATCTTTCCGGCAAGATCCTGTTTACGGGCAGGACAGGTCAAACGATCGATCTTTTACAGCAAACACCACAGCAGCTTCAGGCCATCCGGGGGGCAGAGATCGCCATGATCTTCCAGGAGCCAATGACTTCTTTAAATCCGGTATTTACCTGCGGAGATCAGGTGGCAGAGGCAATCCGCGCACACCGGAAGATCTCTGCTGACGATGCCCGGCGCGAAGCCATCTCCCTGTTCGGGAAAGTACAGCTGCCTGACCCGGAAGCCATCTTTTCACGGTGGCCCCACCAGCTCAGCGGTGGCCAGAAGCAACGGGTGATGATCGCCATGGCGATGAGCAGCCGGCCCTCTCTTCTGATCTGCGACGAGCCGACGACGGCCCTGGATGTGACGGTACAGCATACGATCCTGCAGTTGATACGACATTTGCAGCAGACAGAAGATATGGGAGTCATCTTTATTACCCATGACCTTGGAGTCGTAGCGGAGATTGCAGACCGGGCGTCGGTTTTATACCGGGGAAAGGTCGTAGAAGAAGGGACCGTGGAGAGCTTGTTCCGCCACCCCCGGCATCCATATACAAAAGGCTTGCTGGCTTGCAGACCGGCCTTGCATAAAAAAGGAGAAAGGCTGCCGATGGTGAGTGATTTTTTGGAAGGGACAGAATCTACTACAGTAATACCCGAAACCCTGGCAACCGTCACATCGCCCGATCGCAAAGCGCTGGTACAGGTAGAAAACTTAAGAGTATGGTACCCCAAACGCAAGACCTTCCTGGGGAAAGTGCTGGAATATACAAAGGCGGTAGACGACGTAAGCTTTGCCGTTTATGAAGGCGAAACACTGGGTCTGGTAGGTGAGTCGGGTTGCGGAAAGACGACATTGGGCAGAGCTTTATTGAGACTGACCGAACCAACAGAAGGACGGATCTTATTCGGAGGAACCGATCTGGCTGCCCTGAAAGCGGAGGATTTAAAAAGACTAAGACCACATATACAGCTGATCTTTCAGGACCCGTATTCGTCCCTGAACCCGAGGATGACGATCGGGGCAGCCATCGCCGAAACATTAAAAGTACACGGAAAGGCCATAACGGACAACCAACGACGGGAACAGGTCATCGCGTTACTGGAAAAGGTAAGCCTGAAAGCGGAGCACTTCGACAGGTATCCACATGAATTTTCGGGGGGGCAGAGACAGCGGATCGTAATTGCCCGGGCGCTGGCGCTCCGGCCTTCCTTTATCGTTTGCGATGAATCTGTGTCCGCACTGGACGTCAGCGTCCAGGCACAGGTGCTGAATCTGCTTAATGACCTGAAAAAAGAGTTTGGATTTACGGTCGTATTTATTTCGCATGATCTGGCCGTGATAAGATACATCAGCGACAGGATCATGGTAATGAATAAGGGAAGGATCGAAGAGGTCGGGATCGCGGAAGAAGTCTATACCCATCCGGCAAGCCCCTATACAAAAAGATTGATCGCGGCGATACCAAAAGGATTATAAACCACCGGCGGGCGCAGCAGATCGGGGCGCCCGATTTGCATCAGTCTTCATCTGCACGTCCTCCGTAATAGTCGCTGTCCATGAAGAAGTTGGCAGCACTGCGCCGACGGGAGAACAGGAGACGTCGCCATTGCTGGTCGAATTGTTCAGACGCGACGCCACCGGCACGAAGCCGTTTGCCCGTCAGGGCTACAAAGGCAGGGTCAGTACTGACATCCTTGTGATTGAGAGGCTGGAAAGCGCTGAGACCTATTTGCCACTCGTCATCCTTATTTATCCTGTATTTGAAGTAATATACATACCCTTTGTTCTCTTTAAACTGGGCAGCCTTTTTGTCGACAAGCTGAATATCGGCAAATTCGCTGCCCCCGTGGCTGGCAACCAGCAGACTGCGGGCAATGGCTTCCTGGGTTTTAGCAGCCTTTGGAAAACGGTTTTCCTTATGAATGGCAACCAGGTTACGCAACAGCCGGCCCCGGAAGGCATCACTGGCTGCCAGCGCCAGGAGAATGGAGTCTGCTACCGGCCGGTCGTGACGCATCAAAAGAACAGCAGTATTGAGACGTAAGCCGGGATCCTTGCTGCGCAGAAGCCGGTCAAAAAAATGGGGAATAGTAGGGTTCTTATCATAGAACGGTTCCAGCAGGACAGCATAATCATCCAGCCCATTGGTGCCACTGTCATCACTGTCACCATCGGCAGCATCATCGTCCTTATCGTCATCCTTCTTCTGTAGTCTTTTCTCATCCTTTCCCTCCTGTTTTTTCCACTGGATCTTCGCATCGAAATAGACCTGGCTAAAGTAAGACTCGTAGTCTGACGCATGGAGATAGCCACTGTCGACAAGACTTGCGAGCAGGGATTGGATATTTGACTTGTAGTCGTCCACGGTTGCCAGCTGTAGAAGATCGGGAAAGAGGGTCCGGGCCAGGGCAAGGGAGTCGCCCATATCCTGGAACAAAAAATTATAGTCCGAACTGTTGTCAAAGACCGGCGGGTCCTGGATCATCAGCTTTTTGAAAAGAGCATATGCCTGACTGGTCTTATGGTGGGCCAGCGCTTTGAGAATGGCGTTCTGAAAAGTGCTGGTGTCACCCACCCTTTCATAAATATTTTTAAGCCCGGCCACGACGGACAGGACAGCGGCAGAGTCATTGATATAACCCAGCTCGTTGATAAACTTCGTCTTTGTTTCAAAATAGTCTTTCCCGTTATAAGGGAGAGTGTTGATAGCCGTCAGCAGGGCCGTGAGACCGCCCGGCCCAAAATAGATGTTGGGGATAGCGGATTTGGCACGTTTTGCGACAAGGGAGTCGCTGCTGTAAAAATCATGAAAGAACAGATCCAGCTTGGATGAAAAGACAGAGGAGCCCGGGGCACGGGTGACAGAACGAAATGTAGAATAAAACCGATTGATAAAGTCACTGCCAGCCGATAGAGAGTCGCCAAGCGACACCATACGGAACAAAAGATTGTCTTTGAGAAAAACGATCATCTTGAGACGGCGAAGAGTATTGGTGTCCGAAAGGACATAGTTATACCCGGCCAACCACCTTGCCGGGCGATAGGCCGGCGTACTGGAAAAGGACGCATCACCGGCCGAAACCAGGAGACTGTCATTGGAGTAGATAGGCCGCTTAGCGGTGATAATAAGGTCCCGGCGCAGCCGCTTTTCGCTGGTCTCTTCGAGCCAGAAAGAGGCGCTATCTTTGGGATAATAGTATTTGGGAAAAGATTCTACCGAGACAAATACGGCCTCTCCGGTAGAGTCATCCTCGAAGAGGGCGGTTTTCGGACGGGGCCAGTAGCTATCATAGTCTGGAATGGAATTCAGGAATTCCTCGCTTGAAGCACGCTCGATTATACCACGCATACCGGCATCCACATCCGGGACGATCGGGGTCGTGACCCTGATCCTTACAAAGGTGTCCACATAGTTGATAAAGGAAGGGTAACTGTATGGCACAAAACCAAAAGAATCAAAAAAGGCCGGGAAAGTCTTGTCTTTGGTATGGGTGTGGGCCGCCAGCAGATAGTAGTCGGCCCCTTTAAGGATAAATCTTGCCGTTATATAAGATCCGTCTTTTGCCTGGTAGACGGCGTCGAGACTCGGATATCCCCCGGAACTCCCGCTATGACGGCTCAGCGATTTATCGATCCAGTCCGACAGGCCAAAGCTTTCTTCCATGAGAGCCAGGTCGGCGGTGTCCTCTTCGAGAAAACGATAGTTCTGAACCGTCTTTTTCCAAAGCAGAAAAGCATCGCCGGTCACAGAATCGGTGGCTTCATATTCCCAGCGCGTGATGCCATCGGCACCGGAAGTATTTTTATTTTGCGCGGGAGTACGGGGCCAGCTACTTTTGAAGCCCCCCTGCACGGGCGTAAAACTTGTCCAGCCCGCAGAAGCAATAGCCCGCAGATGAATGGAATTAAAGAACTGGTCGGCCTCGGGACCATCGACATAACCATTGGTACCACTGATCTTGAACACCCATACTTCATAGGGAGTGACCAGGATATTATAACGCTGCATGTCACCACGGCGGGTACGTCCGGTAATGTCAAAACCCTTATATCCGCTGCGGGTTATCGCCGTCTTCTTCAGTATTTTTCCGGGGATATTTTCATAAAGGAGACTGTCTACCTTTCTCAGGATCACTTCGTCTTTCTGCCCCAGGAAGCTGCCATGGGTCTTTACCCGACCGATCATATAGTAGGCGCCATTGCTCATATCAGCATATTGCCAGGATTCGTCCGACCGGTTGTCCGACCGCCGATAGAGCTTGCCGGGCAACTGAACCGAAAAGTCGCCATCCGCCGACGTAAAGCTTGAGAAACTAACGGGTACTTTGATCTTATCGATGTCGTCACGACGAAGGGCATCGCGGTCAGGCATAATGACGGGTCGAAGAATATAGCCCTTTCTCCGGAGAAGCTCGATCACCCCTCTTTTCCCCGGAAGATGGGCAGCCCCTACCCCGACGAACAAAGAATGCTTTTTTACAATACTGTCGATGGACGCAGCCTGGATCTCGTTGCGGCGATACAGGAATTTTTCCATGTAGGCTTCGGATGGCTCCATCAGCTTCTCCAGGGAGTCGAGGAGGTCAAGATCTCCTTTACGATAGGCCTCCTGCGTCTTGCGCTCGAGATCATAGGAAGACGCCCCATCCGTGTCGGGCGCCTTTTTCTTTTTATCCTTCAGCATGTCCTGGGCAGCTTCCATAATGAGGCGTTCCGTCTGAAAGAAGTTTTCGACACCGGTAGCCTGCTTCCCAAGCTTTTTCCCTGTTTGATAGATATAAAGATCGAGATAGGTGTCCTCTTCAAAGTCGGCACGCGTGCGATACGTGCGATAGAGCAGACCGTTGATGACGGTAGGCTCATTGCTGAGAGCCGATTTCAGCCGGTCGTCATATTTGTCGAGCTGGAAAGATTTTTCATTGATAAAATCACCCGGCGCCCCCTGCGTGAAGAACCGGAGGTTGGACTGAAGATTCTCAAACCGGAACATCTGATCCTGCCAGAGCTGTGGATCAAGCTCAAGAGCTACGACGTCGGCATTCCTGATCCCCAGGTAAAAAGAGTCGCTAAGGTGAAAAACAAGCTTGCTGCTGACATGCATGGTCCCAAAAAGATAGGAAGGCTTTTGGAGGCCATTGCCCGTGATCTCCCATAGCAAGGCTGGATATTTTTTTTCAGTTTTTCGTTGGGCTGTCAGGGACGAGGCCAGAAAAAGAAGAAATAGGATAACCAGAAGCCGGGTAGATTTCATTGCTATGAAGTTGCGTAAAAGACGTCAATTCAGGAAAATTATTTTGCGCCAAAGCCCCTGAATTTATGTGCCGGATCAGAGCGTAGAATAGCGTAAAAATTTATATTTGATAATTTTTCTCTTTATTTGTACCTTTGCCCGCTTGAAATAAATTGCTGGACTATGTCCAGTTCAATCATGCCGTAACATGATATCAAATCGGGTGCCGTAAGACCTGGTTTGTACCGGAAATCCTCCGATAAATCTACTACCACCTCAGCTGGTATCATGTGCGTTTAGTCGTCGGTTGGGGCGAATACCTCCGGCGAAAACCATAAAACAATTAATAGCACATGAAGCTTTCACAGTTCAAGTTTGACCTCCCTCTAAACCTTATTGCCCAGCACCCTTCGAAAAAAAGAGAAGACAGCCGAATGATGGTTGTGCATCGTAAGACAGGCGTGATCGAAAACAAGCATTTCCGGGATATCCTCGACTACTTCGATGATAAAGACGTTTTTGTCGTCAACAATACCAAAGTATTTCCTGCCCGCATGTATGGCCGTAAAGAGAAGACGGGAGCAAAAATAGAAGTATTCCTCCTCCGTGAGCTGAACAAGCCCAATCGCCTGTGGGACGTCATCGTTGATCCGGCCAGAAAGATCCGGGTCGGGAATAAGCTGTATTTCGGTGATAATGATGAGCTGGTAGCAGAAGTGATCGATAATACCACCAGCCGGGGACGGACTATCCGTTTCCTTTGGGATGGCAGCGATGACGAATTCCGCCAGGTACTGGAAGTGCTGGGTGAAACCCCCCTGCCCAAATACATCAAGCGTAAGCCGGATGAAGAGGACAAGGAACGTTACCAGACCGTTTATGCAAAACATGAAGGTGCTGTAGCCGCTCCGACAGCAGGTCTTCACTTCAGCAAAGAGCTGATCAAGCGACTCGAGATAAAAGGCATTCGCTTCTCCGAGATCACGCTGCATACAGGCCTTGGTACTTTCCGCCCGATCGAAGTCGAAGATCTCAGCAAACACAAGATGGACGCCGAATACTATCGCATTGAAGAAGACGCCTGCAAGATCGTCAACAAGGCACGGGTTGGCAATCACCGGATCTGCTCTATCGGTACGACAACGATGCGCGCACTCGAGTCCTCCTTTACCGCAGAAAAGCTGTTAAAGCCCTCTGAAGGCTGGACCAATACCTTTATTCATCCGCCCTACCAGTTTAATATCGCCGATGCACTGGTAACAAATTTCCATCTGCCAAAGACAAGCCTGCTGATCATGGTATGCGCTTTTGCAGGGTATGACCTGGCTATGGAAGCCTATAAAAAAGCGATCAAGGACAAGTACCGCTTCTTCAGTTATGGAGATGCGATGCTCGTTGTATAAGTAATTTTGTCCGGAGACACTAACGCAGCCGATTCTTTTTGAGCCGGCTGCGTTTTTTATTATATTTAGGCTCCCGATAAAGTCACATATGAAAAAAACAGCTCTTCTCATTCTCTCTCTATTCCCTCTTCTTATGGCAGCAGCGCAACAGGAATTACCTTTATACGGTAATGATCCCATCCCTAATTCCAAACCGGCCCCCAATCAGGAAAAGGTGGATTCCGGGTCTCGCCCCGGTTATTATACGCTTAGCAAGGTGAGCCGCCCTACCCTCACAGTCTTTCTGCCGCCACAGGGAAAAGGTAACGGGACCGCGGTAGTCGTCTGTCCCGGTGGCGGATATACGCATCTGGCCATGGCGCATGAAGGAATGGAAATAGCCCGGCTCCTGAATGAAATGGGGATAGCCGCCTTTGTATTAAAGTACCGCCTGCCTTCCGACGAGACCATGATCGACAAGACGATCGGACCTTTGCAGGATGCACAACGGGCTATCCAGCTGGTACGCCAACGGGCAGCCGAATGGTCCATAAAGCCCGAAAAGATCGGGATCATGGGTTTTTCCGCAGGAGGTCACCTGGCGTCTACCGCCGGGACACATTTCGGGAAAGCTGTCATCGACAATAAAGACAATATTTCCTTACGCCCAGACTTTATGATCCTGCTCTACCCGGTGATAAGCTTTTCCGACAGCATCGGCCATACAGGTTCACGCAATGCCCTGATCGGGACGGCTCCCAAAGCTTCCCTCATACAGGAATATTCCAATGAACTACAGGTGACGGCACAGACGCCGCCTGCATTTATCGTACACGCAGAAGACGATAAGACAGTGGAGGTAGCCAATAGTTTGCATTTTTACGAGTCGCTCTTACACAATAAGGTACCGGCAGAACTACATATTTATCCCAAAGGCGGACATGGGTTTGGACTGCATAATCCAACGACAAAGGATCGGTGGGCCGATCGCATGAGCAATTGGATGCAGAGTAATGGATGGTTAATGTAAACCCGGACCATACATTTCATAATCCCGTGGTAACAGGTTGGCGATGGTCTCGGTCTTGCTCCAGTTGCCTAAAGTAAGGATCACCTGGGAAGGATAATAGCTTCCGTTCTCCCCGATCTCGATCGGCACCGGTTCCATCAACCTTAGTTCCGATTCCTTGTAGGCGATCCCAAGGTGGCCATTCCCATATATGATCGTACAATCCCCGGTAAAGTACAAAGTCCTTGTCCCATCCGGATGAATGGTCAGCAGACCATCATAGCTGCGGACCTTAGGGGTAAAAAAGTCCGGCTGTCTCAACACCTCCCAGTAATGGTGCAGGGTATCGATAGGTATGCTGTCCGTCTTTGTAATGTTGGGATGATAGATGGCTTTTACGCGCTGCTTTTCCACATTCGTCACATTGATCTCGTGCTCTACGATGAATCCTTCCGACTGCAGTTGATTCTTGTACAGGGTACGCATGAAATGCATGAGAGACCCCATATAGGCCAGTCGCCGCCGCTCTTCCCACTTTTGCTGGGTAGAGCTGAAGTCCGCGGTCATTTCCCGGAAAAGAGGATACCCATAATAAGAAACGATATTGCTGCTGTAATCAACGACAAATCTTTCCAGCCGGTATTCCAGGTCATATCCAAGGGCCTTGTTCTCGATGATAAGAGGATCGGTGGCCGTGACAGACATCTTGTTGCTTTTTTTATAAAAGTGGAAGCGCAGCACACTCCGGTTCTTTATACTGCACGAAGAGGCATTATCCGTCGTGCCAATGAAGTTGTCAAGAAAGAATTTTCCAAAGCGCTGCCATCCGTCTTTCATATAAGGTTCTACGGTAAATGCTTCCAGCTCGGCAGCCTTCACGCGGAGAGCTATCTTTAATGCCGGGGGCAGGTTGCGGCTACTGATCTCGATAATGATCGTTTCATAGCCGATAGCGGAGATAACCATCTGGTATCTGCCCGGGGGAATTCCGGGGAGAACAAAAGTGCCGTCGGCGCGGGTCACAGTGCCTTTGGAGGTGCTGTTGAGAAAGACGCTGACGCCAGCCAAAGGATTGCCGCTGGCCGAGTCCCTTACAGATCCCGACAGGACATTACTTTGCGCCTGGGCAAAGACGCCCTGCGAACAGATCAAAAGAAGAAAAAGGGTCAGTACGGATAAGACCAGCAGTAATAAATTCTTTTTCATGTAAGCTCCGAGGGGGGATTTGAAGTCGTGAATGTAAACAAAAATGTGCTTTAATGTTTTCCATAGTCCAGCGGTAAAAGATTAGCTATCTTTTCAGACTTGCTCCATGCACCATAGACCAGGATACTTCCCGTCGGAAAATAGCTCCCGTTCTCCGTTGCCGCAAATATGTCGGAGTTGAAAAGTCTCAGCTGCGACCCAAATTCCCAGGTGGGATAGCTGATTGCAAGGCTATCATCAAAAGAAAAAGGTTTCGCTTTGTTCGACAGGAGGTCTCTGGCCGTCTCGCTGGTGTCGGGCAGCGCCACGAGAAGGCTGCCGGCTGTGGCATTGATGACCCGGGTCTCAAAATCGGGCTGCCGCAGCGTCTCCAGGTAATAATGCAGCGTGTCCGGGGAATAGGCGCCCGACAGGAGCGAATCTGGCCGGAATCGTCTTTGCACACGGCTCTTCTCAGCATTGGGCAGTCTCATGACTTGTTTGACGACAAACTTTTCCTGTTCCAGCCTATCGGCATACAGACTGCGCATGAAATGCATGAGAGAACCGGCATAAGCCTTTTCCCTCCGCGCCTCCCACCGGCGCCGGCGGCCTTCATTGGTGGTTGTCATTTCCAGGAAATAAGGATACCCGCTGTACCCGACGACATTGGTATTGAAGTCAATGGAAAAACTTTCCAGCTTGTATTGAAGAATATAACCAAGAGCGGCGTTCTCGATGACAAGCGGTTCGGTCGCAGAGACAGTGAGCCGGTTCCTTTTTTTATAAAAATAAAAGTGCAGGGTGCTAATATTCCTGATCGTACAGGATTGTGCGTTTTCTGTCGTACCAATGAAATTATCAACAAATGTCTTGCCCCAGTTCTGCCAGCCACGCTTGTCTTCCGGTTCAACGACAAAGGCTTCCAGTTCCGTTGCCTTTTGCCGGAGAGAGACTTTTAAGGAAGACGGGAGATGATCTCCATTGATATCGATCACAGCCGTTTGATAGCCGATGGCGGAGAAGATAAGCTGATATTTATTTCGCGGGATGGCTTTCAGCAGGAAGCTGCCATCCCTGAGAGAAACAGTGCCTTTTGAGGTGTTGTTGAGAAAGATGCTGACACCGGCCAGCGGCCGGCCGCTGGCGGAATCGGTGACCAGACCGGAAAGGTTGTTGTCCGGGGATTGTGCTGACAAATTAAAGAATGTTGCCAAAAACAGGGAGATGAGGGTTATTGATCTCATTTGTGGATAAGTGTTCGCTCCCAATTTAAAATGAAAAGATGTTATTGTTCCGTTATTTCGCCTGGTCAGGGAACTCCACCTTTAGTTTGGCGGCCAGCGCCTTCAGGTCTTCTACGACAGACGATACGAGAGGGATTCCGCTGACGATGCGTTGGGCCTCCATTTCGCGTTCAGGATCACCCGGGATCAGGACTTTTTCGTGACCGGAGGCAGGGGTGGCACTGCGGAAACGGCGGATCCATTTGTCCATATGATATTTGAAGTCGTCGGCAGGTCGGAAGGCATCGATACGCATCGCGCCAAGGAAATGACCAATACCTTTTCCGGGCATACCGGTGGGCATAGGGACATAGGCCGGGAAAGGAGGCACCCAGGGGCCATAGTTAGCCCCGCTTAATACCGCAGAGAGGATGTCTACTACCGCCCCCAGCGCATATCCCTTGTGACTGCCGTGGTCGCGGTCACCACCAAGAGGAAGCAGCGCGCCCCCTGTCTTTAGCTCATGAGGATTGGTAGAGGCCTTGCCGTCTTTGTCCTGGATCCAGCCCAATGGTGCATCTTCGCTTTTCCGCTGGAGTATTTCCAGTTTGCCATTGGCTGCCGTAGTAGTAGCCAGGTCTGCGACAAAAGGAGGTTCCTCCCCTGCCGGAACCGCCACACAGATAGGGTTTGTCCCCAGGAGCCTTTCGACAGAAAAAGTGGGGGCAACGAGGGCGCTGGCATTGGTCATGGCGATGCCGATCATATCCTTTCGCACGGCTTGCAGAGCATGGTAGCCGGCGATACCAAAGTGATTGGAGTTTTGTACACTGACCCAGCCTGTACCTACCTTTTCCGCCTTTTCGATAGCGACCTGCATCGCAAAGGGAGCCACGACAAGACCCAGGCCGCTGTCTCCGTCGACTACCGCGGTGGACGGTGTTTCATGTATGACGCGGATATTGGGTTTTGTGTTCGCTCGCCCGGCTTCCTGGAGACGGACATACCCGATAAGACGCGCGACACCGTGCGAGTCGATGCCCCGGAGGTCGGCACTGAGTAAAGCGATGGCGGCTGTTTGGGCATCTTTTTCAGGACAGCCGATCTGACGGAAAATAGAGACAGTGAAATTTAATAATTGCTCGTAGGGGATAACCATAGAGGCAAATATCGTTTTTTTTGGTTTATGGCCTGTAGCCCCTGGCCGGCAGCCTGACCGGGTGAAACGATCCCGGGCGTGGCGAAGTCCTGAGCGTGGCGAAGCAGCTCCGCCGAAAGGCCTGAACGGTTCAGACCTTTAGCTGCATAGTAACAGGGTCCCAGTGCATGATCTTGTTATCGAAATAACTTTGATTGGCCAGCAGACAGGGAGCTGCCGCACGAAACCCAAAGATGGGGTCTTCGACGATAGGATGACCAGTACGGACACCATCAAAGAAATGGGTGAGATGATCGAGGTGTTCATCATAACCCTCCGGTAGCTGATATACAGTAGGAGTTGGAGTGATATAATCGCGTTGCTCCGGAGGATAACGCTGGTTATAGGTACTGGTGAGTTGGTCCTGCATGGCCTTGGGATAGGTGGCCAGCGCATCCCAGCCACCGATACCTGGCGCTGGCGGCATTTTTCTATGACGGATGGTAAAGCCCCTGTACCCCATTTCAAGGACACCTTCCGAACCGATGAATTTGACCGTGCTGGTTTCACCCTGGCCGCTGATAAAGTTGACGCGGAGCATAAGCTGAAAAGCCGGGTGCTCGGGAGTTTCAGGGTAGTGCATGATAGCCGTCAGGACGTCGGGGACGTCGCGGCCATCCTTCCAGTACGCAATCTGCCCGGAGGATACTATTTTGTCCGGACCCTTCGAATCTGTTATAAAATGAATGCCTGACAAAAGATGCACAAAGAGGTCACCCGCGACACCGGTTCCAAAGTCGCGATAGTTGCGCCACCAGAAGAATTTTTTTGGATCATAGGGCTGATGGGGAGTTCCGGCGATGTAACGGTCCCAGTCTACGGTCGACGGTGAACCATCGGTAGGCTGAGTATATTCCCAGGCCCCCAGGGCACTCTGCCTGTCAAAAGAGGCTTCGATACAGGTAAGCTGACCGATCTCGCCTTTTTTATACAAATCGCGTGCTGCGGCATACGCAAGGCTGCTTACGCGCTGACTGCCGACCTGCATCGCTTTACCGCTGCGCTTGTAAGCCTCGATAAGAGGAAGACCCTCGCTTACCTTGTGGACCATCGGTTTTTCGCAATAGACGGCTTTGCCTTTCCCCAGGGCTTCAGTGGCGATGCGCGCATGCCAGCTGTCATTGGTAGCGATAATGACAGCATCGATATCCTTTCGATCTAGTATTTCGCGATAGTCCCGGGTGGTGGACAAATCCCGGCCATATACTTCTTTAGCGCGCTGAAGCCGGCCGGTATAGAGGTCGCAGGCAGCAATGAGCCTGACACCCGGAACCCGGATGGCTGCCCCGCTGTCATTAAAACCCATAATGCCCATACCGATGCAGCCGATTTGCAGGTTGTCGTTCGGGCTTATACGATGAGGTATCTCCAGCACACGCTGATGATAGTCGCTCCCTGAGCCGGAGAAAGGAAGGGCTCCGGTGGAAAGCAGCAGAGATGCGCCTCCCAGCTGTTGAAGGAAATTTCGACGGGATTTTTTTTCTGGCCGTTCGTGATTCATATGGTAGCTTTATAAAATAAAAGTTACGATAAATCCAGGAAATATGGCTTCAAAAACGACCCCACAAAATAAATGGCCACAGTTGGTCTATGAAGAGCTGAAGGACACGTTGAAGACCGTTCAGCTATGGACGCAGATCATCGGAAAGATCCGCCTGGTGAGAACGCCATGGATAAATCATAGCTGGCATGTGACTTTGTATGTATCGGCGCAGGGACTGACTACAGGCAGCATTCCTTTTGAAGGAGGCAGCTTCCAGATCGATCTTGATTTCATCAACCACAAGCTCCTGCTGGCTGCCAGCAATGGTGGTTATGCGGAGTTCAGTCTTTCTTCGCTGTGCGTAGCCGATTTCTACGATAAGCTGTTTGAGAAGCTTCGGCAAATGCGCATTGAAGCTGATATTTACGCCAAACCTAACGAGCTGGAACATGCCATACCTTTTGCAGCCGATACCATCCATAAGACTTATGATCCGGTACAAATGAACAAATACTGGCAGGCTCTTGTCAACATCGACGCAGTATTTACAAAGTTCAGAGCAGAATTTATTGGGAAATGCAGTCCCGTTCATTTGTTCTGGGGCGCCTTTGATCTCGCTGTCAGCCGGTTCTCCGGCCGGGAGGCGCCACTACATCCGGGAGGCGCCCCCAATATGCCGCTGAGTGTGATGCAGGAAGCCTATTCACATGAAGTAAGCAGCGCTGGTTTCTGGGGAGGTAGCGATAGTTATCCGCATCCGGCCTTTTATTCCTATTGCTATCCGACACCTGATGATTTTGGGAAACAGACTGTTGAACCAGCAGAAGCTTTTTTTCAGAAGGAGTTGGGAGAGTTTCTGCTGACTTACGCCGATGTGCAGGCTTCAGAGCACCCGGAAGTGACCCTACTCAAATTCTTACGATCGACGTATAAGGCAGCAGCCAAAACAGGTAATTGGGATCCCAGGCTGGTCTGTGATCTGACCCGATATGAAAAATAAAAGTTGTGGAGCCGGGGAGCCCCACAAATAATTATTATTGAAGTTTGCTCACCTGGTCATTATAGAATTTCACTGTCGCGATGACATCGGGCACATTGTGATACCAGTTCTCTTCCCGCTCGATAGAGAACATGCCTTTAAAATGCTGGCGTTTCAATTCCTGGAAGATAGGCGCCCATTTGATGACACCAGTTCCCACAACCATGTCTTTGGCCTTTGTATCGCCGGCCGAGTCGACATCCTTCAGATGTACACCAAACACATGTCCCTCCAGTTTCTTCAGACATTCGACCGGATCCAGGCCATTGCGGGTCCAGTGACCGATGTCTGCACAGGCGCCGATATGCGGGTGACCTTTAATGGCAGCCAGCACGGAGTCGGGATGCCAGTAGGCGTTGGGCCGGGGGTGATCGTGGATGGCGACATTGATCCCATAGATGCCGGCAAGGCTGTCGATACCATCCCATTGGTTTTTTAGGGGTTCCGCCGTAATATAGCTGAGCCCGAATTCTTTGGCAAGATCGAAGCACTGTTTCCACTCATCCAGGTTCCTGGGGGTGATAACACCCATCGCTACTATCTGGATCCCTTTGGCTTGCAGAAGCTGTTTGATCTTTACCTTGCTTTCAGCAGACATTCTTATTCCGAAAGTATCCTTCATGTCGCCGCCCAGGGGTTGTCCGGGGAAAGCTTCCACATACTTGAGGCCTGCGCTGTCCGTCCTTTCGATGGAAGTGACGAATGGACCTGCGGTATGGAATGTCCAAAGCTGAACACCTATTTTCCAGTCTTTGGTAATAGCTGCTGCTGAAGAATCGGTGGTTTTAGTAGTAGAGTCGGAAGACGTCGTGTTGACAGCAGGCCCTCCGCAACCGGATAGGCTTATGACAACGATAGCGGAAAAACAAAACAGGCAAGCATAAGCTAGTTTTTTCATGTCAGATGATTTTGTTAGTCAAAGCATTGAAATTAAGGCTTTTTCAGGAGGTGAAGTACGCTAAAGCTTTTAGGTTTAATTTAGCTATATGAAGTATTTGCTGTTGTTATTACTGTTGTCTGCGGCTGGTTTATTGCCACCTGTGCGCGCCCATGCACAGACAAAGCGGGAGGATATTCATACGGATTTTGTGCTGTACAACCGACGGGTGACGCTGGAGAAGGATCTGCGGGAACGGATCATCGGCAAACATTTTTCCATACCGCTGGACAGCAATTCAGAGGATGGATATTTGTCGGGGTGCTGGGCCGTATCCCAATTTCTGTTTGATGGTCCTGAGGTACTGGAAGGCTTTGGACGTCTTTTCGCAGGGTATGATTCGTTGACCTATGATACCCGGCGGGCTTTGCTGGAGGCAGTATATGCAGTTGCACCTAAACAGTATATTTCCGAGGTATCCGGTGTACTGGACCGGGAGACAGATGCGCGGTTGTTTGCCTTGTGCGCAGTGTATCTGTATCGGCAGGATACGACTACACAGAAAGTAAATGAGCTGAAGATCCGGCTGGTGGAAAAATTCCCCGTCGATACACTGCCGATATTACAGGAGCTTTCGACCTGGCTAAGCTATCATACCGCAAATCAGCGGGGGAAATTGCCGGATATCGGGGAGCTCTTCCGTTATCAGCGGGGCGACGGGCAGAAAGTGATCTATTCCTTCCAACGCTGGGACAGAAATTATGCGGGGCTGGCGATAGTACAGAATGCCGATGGCAGTTTCGTACGGGATGGACAGGGTCGTTTGCAGGTTTTCCAGCAGCTGGCGAGATCAGGGCCGGATCTGCCTTATTTTATAACAAATGGGAATACGCCACAAGGTATTTTTAGCATACAGGGTACGGATGTATCAAGGACAAATTTTATCGGGCCGACACCCAACCTGCAATTGCTCCTGCCTTTCGAGGGAGAATGGGGGAAGTATTTTCATGATAGTTCGCTGGTAAGTCCCGGGACAGTAGCCGCTATAATGGTGCACACACCAGAAGCGAGGGATGAGATGAGTGTGGATTCGCTGGCTTTATACCGGCGGCTCCTGCCCCCGGGGTGGAGGTCATATGCCCCGATGATGGAGGCCTGGGCAGCGGGACGGGTCGGACGGACGGAGATCATTGCACATGGGACGACGATCGACCCGGAATATTTTAAAGGGAAGCCGTTCTACCCCCTGACACCTACCATGGGGTGCCTGTGTGCCAAAGAGTTGTGGAATCCTACCACAGGGCATTTGCTGGTGAGCGAACAAAATAACCTCGTAAATGCCTTTCTGTCCACACCAGGCAGGAAAGGCTGGCTGGTTGTCCTGGATTTAGATGACCAGCGCAGACCGGTGACCCGGGAGGATGTGGAGGCATTGATAAGACAAAAATAAAAAGAGGCCGTCTCATTTATTTATGAGACGGCCTCTTTGATCTCTTTCTGATCTCTTAGAAAGGGAGATCGTCGATAGGCTCGTTGATCTCGCCCGCCGAGGGGACCCTCGAAGGACCAGCCTGGGAAGCATAACCTCCTTCAGAGCCAGAGCCGCCGGAGTAACCGCCACCGCCGCCTTCACCTCTGCTGCCCAGCAATTGTACACTTTGCACCCGCAAGGTGAGGGAGATCCCGGTTGTCCCGTCATTTTTGGGATAGGTTCTTACTTCCGGAGTTCCTTCTGCGTATACTTGTGTTCCTTTTTTGAGATAAGGTGCAATACCGGTGCGATCGGTCCAGTAAGCACATTCCACCCATATCGTTTTATCCTTCTGGTTGCCCTGTGCGTCGCGGAATTTCTCGGTGTGAGCCACGTTGAAATTGATCACGTTCTTTCCATTCACCGTATTGGTGACACAGTCCTTTCCCAGGTTGCCGATTACTTGAAGCTTTATCATAATGGTAAATTTGAGTAAAGGGGCAATTTACGGGATTTTCCAAATTGGCCGGAGGCAAAGTTTTCCTGAATTTTTCCCCCTTCCCCCCCGTCAACGGCTCAATGGAAATTACCAATGGCCCCCAAAAACCGTCAGCGGCTCGATCTGGTTAAGGCGACTGGCGGGGAAGCCGGATATTTGAGTGGGTCAGACCGGGGATTTGCGGCAGAAAATTAACCGGGGGTTTGATTAACTTTAACCGGGCCGGAAGTCTTCTTTTCCATGAGATTACGTTGCACCATATTATTGTTTGTCATATTGGCGGCTAATACCCGGTCATGGGCCGGAGTAATAGACACAATGGCCTTCCGCATCCGGATGGATAGCCTTGAAAGAAAAGCCGTTCTCCACACATACAGGAAGGATGATCCTGCTATCGACGAGATGAGCTGTTACGCCACCGAGATCCTGAGTGACTCAAGGCGTGTGGGTTACGCGCATGGCATTGCGGTAGCACTGGCTCTTCAGTCATTCATCGTCTACAGACAGGTCAATGATTTTACCCGAAGCGAACAGCTGGCGAGAGAATCCCTGGACTGGTTTAACCGAACGACCGACAAACGTTACATGACATTGGCCCATTATACCCTGGGATTTTCACTTTTCGCACAGAGCCGTTTCGACGAGTCTATCCACTATTTTAGCCTGGGCAGGGAATATGCGCGCCGCACAGGCAATTCCCTGGAGGACATTTATATGTTGTCGCTGACAGGTGAGGCTTACCGGGAGAGAGGGGATTATGAAAAAGCCTTTGATATTTTACAACAATGCGTACAGCTTGCCGAAGCCCTTCATAACCCGGAACTGGTAAAGTCTCAATACCTTACTCTTGCCGCACTGTTCATGCAGATAGAAGACTATGGCGCCGCAGACAAATATTTCCGGGTTGGATTGGGCTCCGACAAGCCCGAAAAGGCCGACCCCTGGAGCCTGCTTGTTTACTCAGAGCTGCTGACACACGAGCGCAAATACGACAGTGCATTGTATTATTATGCCCTCATGGACAGCGCCAGTCTGGGGCCGGCGATGTTGCGCACTTACCTCGTAAGCAAAGGTGAATATTATTACTTTCGGAAAGAGTACAATACCGCCCTGCCCTATTTTATCAAAAGCCTTTCCTGGCAGCGCCAGCTGAACGATCGCAACCAGGTGATGCGCTGCCTGCTGGACCTGTCCAGGACATATCAGCAGCTGGGACAAAATACTGAGGCATTCCGATATGCACGGGAAAGCCTGTCCATTGGCATGGAGACCGATGCCCGGCAGGTGATCCGCGATGGATGCCAGATCCTATCCGCCCTTTATACAAAGGAAGGGAGGACGGACAGCGCTTATTTATATTACAGGCGTTACATCGCCACCAAGGACAGCGTGCTCAACGACCAGGTAAAAGGTAAATTTGCCTCCTACGGATTTGAGGAGAAGATCAAGTGGCTGAAACAGGAAAAACAGCTGCAGGATGTCTGCCTCCAACAGGAAATGATGACCAAGAATATTCTCATCGGAACCGTCATTGTGCTTGCCTTGTTTAGCTTTATCTATGTCTGGAATATCCGGTTGAAACGAAAGAACGAAGCCTACCGGCGGCGGCGGGCCGAGAACGAGCTGGAAATTCAAAGACTGGAAGGCGAACGGGCAAAAGCAGCACTACAGCAGCGGGCGAAAGAGCTGGAGATCCAGGCGCTGCGGTCGCAGATGAACCCCCATTTTATTTTCAATTGTCTCAATGCTATCAACCGGTTCATCCTCAGCCACGAGACAGAGGCAGCCTCGGATTATCTGACAAAATTCTCCCGCCTGATGCGAATGATTATGAACCATTCCCGGCATTCGCTGATCACCCTGGCCGAAGAAGTGGAAATACTCGAACTCTACCTGGGTATGGAGGTTTTGCGTTTTAAGAACGCATTTGACTACGAGATATCCATAGACGATAGTATCGATACGGACGATATACGTATCCCCCCTTTATTGCTGCAGCCCTTCGTCGAAAATGCCATCTGGCATGGGTTGATGCATAAAGAAGAAAGAGGGCTTTTATCTATCACCATGGTCGTGGAAGACGATACGCTCATATGTTTCATCCGGGATAATGGCATCGGCCGCCAACGGGCTGCACAGCTAAAGAGCAAGTCTGCGGAAAAACATAAGTCCATGGGTTTGCAGATCACGGCAGAACGTCTGGCGCTGCTCACCGGTACCGGCGAAGCGGGACATTTCTTCCGGATCGAAGACCTCCATGATTCCAAAGGAAATGCGATAGGGACACAAGTGGTGCTTACGATCAAGATCAACAGTACTGAAGGTGAATTAATATAATTTTTATGATCAATGCCATCATCGTAGACGACGAGCCTTACTGTTGCGAGGCATTATCTATTCTGCTGGGGCGGTACTGCCCACAGGTAGAGGTAAGAAACAGCTATCATTCGGCAATCGATGCCCTGGGCGCCATCCGGGAGCAAAAACCTCAGTTGCTCTTCCTGGATATCGAGATGCCGCGAATGAACGGGTTCGAGCTGCTGGAAAAGGTCAAGGACCTCCAATTCGAGCTGATCTTTACAACCAGCTATGATCAATACGCTATAAAGGCAATTCGTTTCAGCGCCCTTGATTATCTCTTAAAGCCCATCGACCGGGAAGAACTGGTAAGATCGATACAAAAGGTCGAGCAAAGACTACATTCTCCCCTGCCCCAGCAGATCGATCTCCTTTTCCAGAAATTACAAAGCCCCACACAGCTTTTCAGCAAGATAGCCATCCCCACGATGGAAGGTCTGCAAATGGTATCGGTGGATAGTATCATTCACTGCACTTCCGACAGCAACTATACTATACTGACGCTGAAGGATCAGCAGCGGGTCATCGCATCCCGCACCCTGAAAGAGATCGAGGAGCTGCTGGAAGATTATTCCTTTGTCCGGGTACATAATTCCAATGTTGTGAATCTGAACGAGATCTGCAAATATATCAAGGGGGAAGGGGGATACCTGGTAATGTCCGACGGCTCTTCGGTGAATGTCTCGCGTAGCAGAAAGGAAGGGTTGCTCAGGAAGCTGCAGCCAAACAGGCCATAGGTCAACTACTCACTCAAAAAGTATAATTCCGGTTGTTTTCCGCCAGATACTGATTCTGGCTCGGATGGCGGTTCATGACGAATTAGTTTTGTTTAAAATTAATTACCATGAACAAAATAATCATCATGCTGCTGGCTTTTGCATTCTGCACAGGCAGTGGTTCTGCGAATGCGCAGACTTCCGATAAGGCCGTTTTACTGAACTCTTACGCCATAGGGTCCGACCGTGCGGCAGTAAAGGCTACCAGGGACCTTTGGGCCAGGGTCGGAGACAAAAAAAATGAGGCCTGGTACAAGCTGCCAAAAGGATACCTGGCTACGTATGAGGAAGAGGGGGTGGAAAGCAGGCATGTTTATGACCAGAAAGGCAACTGGAGGTATTCCCTGATGACTTACCAGGAAGATCATTTGCCGGCAGAGGTCAGAAAAGAAGTAAAAAGCAACTATTATGATTATGCTATCGTCTGGGTAAAAGAGGTAAAAGAGGGAGAGGACGACGTGTACGTGGTGCATGTAGAGAATAAGACGGAATGGAAGGATCTCTCGGTTCAGGACGGGGAAATAAAGGTACTAAGGACATTCTGTAAACAATAAACGACTTGGAAACAGGGCTTTGTGACGAGGCCCGGAGTTTCAATTCCCAATGGCCGCAGAGGGTGAGCAGATCTGAAGCGGCCTTATTTTTAGGGTGGCGGCGCGGACGGCAACGGCAGCCGGCTTTTGGTCAGGAGCCCGACATTGGAGGTCCGGATTAATTAGTGTAAATTTGCGGTTCAATAAAATATTTGAACGGAACACAGTTCCGTTGGCCGAAGGCCCGACATTAGCGCATTTAGCGCGGCGGGCTAGCTTGCGCAAAAAGCCCGCAAGCGCTAAATAATGAGCCGTAAAGGAAAAGTCCTGGTAGCAATGAGTGGCGGTATTGATAGTACCGTTACGGCTCTCATGTTGCATGATGAAGGCTATGAAGTTGTAGGCATCACCATGAAAACATGGGATTACGCGAGCGCAGGTGCATCAAAAAAAGAGACAGGATGTTGCAACGTGGATAGCTTTAATGACGCCCGCATGGCTGCGGTGCAGCATGGCTTTCCGCATTTTATACTGGATATCCGCGAAGAGTTTGGAGGATTTGTCATCGATAATTTCGTCGACGAATACCTGGCCGGGCGCACCCCCAATCCCTGTGTCCTTTGCAACACACATATCAAATGGCGGGCCCTGCTGAAGAGGGCCGATGCTATGGATTGTGAGTTTATCGCAACAGGACATTACGGCCAGATCCGGCAGCATACGAATGGTCGGTATACCGTTGCAAAAGGAGTTGACGAGACAAAGGATCAGAGTTATGTGTTGTGGGGATTGCAGCAGGATCTGCTGAGCAGGACGCTGTTACCGCTGGGACCTTATCGTAAGACGGAGATCCGGCAGATGGCGCTGGACTATGGTTATCCCGAGCTGGCAAAAAAAGCCGAGAGCTATGAGATCTGTTTTGTGCCGGACAATGATTATCGCGGATTTTTACGCCGCCGCGTAGAAGGTCTGGAGGAAAAGGTAATGGGCGGTAATTTTGTTGATAAGAACGGGAATATTCTCGGGCAGCATAAAGGTTATCCTTTTTATACGATCGGACAGCGCAAAGGACTGGATATTACATTTGGCAAGCCGGTATATGTGACCGGGATCCAGCCCGAAACGAATACGGTCGTACTGGGAGACGAAGTTGACCTCGACCGGCAGGAGATGATGGTCGGGAAGATCAATATGATGAAGTATGATACAATTACGCCTGGAATGGAGGTCATAACAAAGATTCGTTATAAGGATGCCGGTGGCCTGAGCAACCTTTACCCGGAAGGGGATAAGGTAAGCGTACGGTTCTACGAAAAGGCTAAAAGCATCGCCCCGGGTCAGAGTGCTGTCTTTTATGAGGGTGATGAAGTGGTGGGCGGAGGAATTATCCAGCGGACGGTCCCGGTCATATAGTACAAAGCCGCAATAAATAAGTCCGTAATACGTTACAATCCGGGAAGTCAAACCTCTTCCCGGATTTTTATTTTACAGATATGAAAAATCGACTAAGTCTCCTTCTTACGCTTATCGTTGCTGTGGTCGTGATCAGCTGTAAGAAAACCATTTCCTATAAGAATACTTCCGACTTTGTGGGTGATCCGACGGATTATTTCATGTCTTTGCAAGTAGGTAAGTATGCCACTTACCGGCTGGATTCCCTCTCTTTTTACTTTTACGGACAGTTGGATACGACTACCAGTTATCTGGCCAAGGATTCCGTAGAAAAGTCTTTTACCGACGGATCGAATAACCAGGCCTGGCTGGTCACCCGTTATCTGAGCGACCTCTCGGGTTCTTCCTGGACCGCAAGCCAGACCTATACGGTGACCCCTTCGACACAGCAGCTATGGGTGACAGAGAATAATTTGCGTTATCTTAAACTAGCCGGCCCTATTACCGAAGGACTTAGTTGGGCGGGGAACAGTGCGCTGCCATATGCCCCGTACCAGGATTTTTTCGACTTTAGCGACGACTCACACCTGAGTCTGGGTGCATGGGATTATACTTACCAGAATGTCGCGCAGCCTTATACGCTGGGCTCTACCAAATACGATAGTACGGTAACAGTGTTACAGGCAAGCGATTCGATCAATGTTCCGATCATTGACCCTAAGTCTTTTGCTTCAAAGACCTATTGGATCGAGACCTACGCAAAACATATAGGACTGGTTTACCGGCATACAGCCATGTGGGAGTATCAGCCACCAACGCCGAATGGATCACAGACAGGCTATAAGATCGGATTTGAGATGACGATGACCCTGATCGATCATAATTAGCGACACGGTTGGCGCACCGGCGACCGGGACAGCGCTAGCGCGTAAAGCGCGCCGCAAACATAGAGTCTGCACGCTCCTCATACCCTTTTATATTCTCCATTTTATCCTGTTTCAGACCGTGAGTAGTATCCCGGATAAGCGCAGCCATTTCTTCATTTTCTTTTTTAAAGACGGAGCAGGTACTGTAGACAAGCCAGGCGCCCGGTAACAGACGGGGGGCAATATGACCGAGGATCTTTTTTTGTATCTCGGCGTACTGGGAGATCCTTTGAGGGTTGAAGAACCAGAGCTCTTCGGGAGTACGGCTCCAGGTGCCGCTGCCGGTGCATGGGACGTCAGCAAGGATGAGATCGGCATTTGCCGCTGCGTCGGGCGGATAGTCACGGGTAAGGTCAGTGAGGAAGGCCTGGTAGTTTTTAATGCCTGCTCTGGCAAAACGGCTACGAAGATTACGAAGGATGGTGTCGCGGATGTCTGATACCGTGATGTTGAGCTCGGGATAGAGGTCGTGGACCAGGATGGATTTACCACCGGATGCTGCGCAGGCATCCCAGAAGAATTCGGGGATGGCCGTAACCTGTAAAAAATCGGCGATACGCTGTGAGCTATAGTCCTGAACAACCACTTCCTGGTCAGGAGTAAAGTATTCCTCTACATTAAAACCGTTAGACAGCCGCACAGTCGACGGAGGGATGAAAGTCGCAGAGACCCCGGAGGTTGCGGAGACCTTAGAGTTCGCAGATGTATTGGCGGCTGCGCCCCCCAGCTTTTGACGAACAACCTGTTCCTGGCCGGGACGGATCCGCAGAAAAAGATCGGGCTGACGAAGGAAGGACAGGCAGAAGGCTTCGTGATCGATACCAGCAGAGAGTTCTTCTCTCCAGGGGAAGATGTCTGTCACACGAAAGCCGGCGCCGGCCGGTTGGGTTTGAAAGAACGCTATTTTTTCACTTAGAGGCAGAGCCACTTTTTCGTCATATTCAGGCCTGAAATACTGCAGGAACTCCCCCGGCTGATCATTACAAAGAAAGAGACCGGCAAGTATACGGTCTTCGGCAGACAGTCCTTTAACAGCGTGACCAAGACGATAAAAGCCATAGACCAGGGTACTAAGCAGCCTGCGGTCGCGGGAGCCCATTTGTTTGTTGTCCCGGAAATAGCTCTTCAGCCAGGCATAAAGGGGCATCTCACCCTGGTAGGTGTCGATGATCTGTAGCGCGTAACGAAGCTGGTTATCGAATTTCACTATAACTCAAGCAATGCTTTCACCGGATCTTTTCCAAACAGCAGTTGATCGGGATTCTCCAGCAATTCCTTGATACGGACGAGGAAGCTGACAGATTCACGGCCGTCGATGATGCGGTGATCATAGCTGACCGCCAGGTACATCATCGGGCGAACAACTATCTGCCCGTTTACGACAACGGCCCGGTCTTCGATCTTGTGCATACCGAGAATAGCAGACTGGGGAATATTGATGATCGGGGTGGACATCAGGCTCCCAAATACGCCGCCATTGGTAATGGTAAAAGTTCCACCCTGCATTTCTTCCATACTGAGCTTGTTGTCGCGGGCCTTGGTTGCCAGCTCGACAACTTTCTTTTCGATGTCGGCCATGCTGAGGCTTTCGGCATTGCGGATGATTGGTACGACAAGTCCTTTGGGAGCGGAGACGGCTATGGAGATATCGCAATAATCGTGATAGACGAGTTCGTCGCCATCGATGTATGCGTTGACAGCGGGCCATTCCTGAAGGGCATAGCAGGTAGCTTTCGTGAAGAAGCTCATAAAGCCCAGGTTGACACCGTGTTTTTCTTTGAATTTGTCTTTGTATTTCGCACGGAGTGCCATGACGGCGCTCATGTCCACTTCGTTGAAAGTGGTGAGCATGGCCGTGGTATTCTTGGCTTCCACGAGACGACGTGATACCGTCTTGCGGAGGTTGCTCATTTTTTCACGGCGATCTGCACGGGTAAACAACGCTGCGCCAGGCGTACGGCCTGGATGGGCCAACGCTTCAAGGACGTCATGCTTCAGTATCTTACCGCCTGTGCCGGTAGGAGTAATGGAGCCTGCGTCGATCTTTTTATCGGATATGATCGCGGCTGCTACAGGAGTAGCTTTGATATCATTAGGAATGGAAGTTACCGGGCCTTGTGCAGCGGCGGTGGCCGTTGCTACAGGGGCCTTGGCAGCAGGGGCCGCGGAACCATTGGAAGAAGATGCGGCGGCCTGAGCAGCGGCCGGGGCGGCTGCGGAAGCCGCAACGCTGCTGCCTTCAGGGCGGACAGCCGTCTCGTCGATCCGGGCTACTACGTCCCCGATCTTCAGGGTATCACCCTCCTTGCCGACTGTCTTCAGTACGCCCGCTTTTTCTGCGTTGACCTCGAATGTCGCCTTTTCGCTTTCCAGCTCTGCAATTACTTCATCACGTTCAACATATTGCCCTTCCTGTTTGAGCCATTTTACCAGCGTTACCTCGCTGATAGATTCGCCTACTGCCGGAACTTTTATATCGATCATTTAATCCTCCTTCTCCCCGGAGGGAGTTGTGTTTATAAAAAATGTTTCTCTCGTTAATTAAATACTGAACGCCGTTTCGATGATCTCCGCCTGCTCCTGCGCATGCACCTTCGAGTAACCGGTAGCCGTAGCAGCGCTGGGCTGGCGGCTGATGACGCCATAATTAATACTCTTCAGGTTCATCTGCAGGAAGGAGGCTGCCCCCATGTTAAGAGGTTCTTCCTGTACCCAGAACCAGGTGGAAGCCTGGCTGTATTTTTTGTACAAAGCCTCCAGCTGTTGAACAGGCAGCGGATACAATTGCTCGAGACGAACGATGGCCACGTCCTTTCGGTTGTCCTTCTGTTGGCGATCAGCCAGGTCGAAATAAACTTTACCGCTGCAGAAAAGTACTTTCTTTACCTGGTGGGCGTCGTTTACAAAGGTATCGTCGATCACTTCTTTAAATCCGCCTGAAGTGAATTCTTCCATTTTCGAGTAAGTGCCGGGATGACGCAGGTTTGCCTTCGGCGAGAAATTGACCATAGGCTTACGGAAGGGCCAGGCCAGCTGACGACGGAAGGCATGGAAGAGATTGGCAGTGGTAGTGACATCGGTAACGATGATATTCCATTCAGCACACATTTGCAGGAAGCGTTCCATACGGGCAGAACTGTGCTCGGGTCCCTGTCCTTCATAACCATGGGGCAACAGCAGCGTGACGCCGTTCATACGCTGCCATTTCTGTTCAGCCGCAACGATAAACTGGTCGATAATGGTTTGCGCGCCATTGCTAAAGTCCCCGAACTGGGCCTCCCACATGATCAGGGCATTGGGATTTGCCAGAGCATAGCCATATTCGAAACCGAGGACAGCGTATTCGCTGAGTAAAGAGTTATAGATCCGGAACTGACCTTTTGCATCGGGCAGACGGCTGAGACGATTGTACAGTTCGTCAGTGTTCTCATCACGCAGGACAGCATGGCGGTGAGAGAAAGTCCCCCGCTGAACATCCTGTCCGCTCATCCGGACGTCCTTTCCATCGAGCAACAGACTTCCATAAGCAAGCAGCTCACCGGTAGCCCAGTCGACCTTTCCTTCTTCGGTAAAGAGCTTGACCTTGTCCTGGAGCAGCTTTTCTATCTTCCGAAGGGGTTTGAAGTTCTCCGGCCAGATCATGATGGCGTCGAAGATCTTTTTAAAATCCGCCTCAGTGATGGCCGTGACCGGTGACTGATCAAAGTCGGCGCCCGTAGCCTTGCGAAGGCTCTGCCACCAAAGATCTGGTTTCTGATAAGTATAAGGCAGCGGATTTTGCTTGACATCATCGAGTCTTTCCTGCAGATCCGCCCAGAATTTCTTTTCCATCTCTTTGGCCAGCTCAAGTACGTCAGCCTCGCCATTCTGGGTAAGGAACTGCTGGTACATTTCCCTGGGATTGGGGTGCTGATCGATAAGAGCGTAAAGATGCGGCTGTGTAAATTTCGGATCATCACCTTCGTTATGACCATGGCGACGGTAACAGACCAGGTCGATAAATACATCGGCGTTGAACTCCTGCCGGTAACGGGTGGCTATCTCAGCACATTTCACCACGGCTTCCGCATCGTCACCATTGACGTGTAATACTGGCGCCTGGATAGTTGCCGCCAGCGAGGTACAGTAGTCAGAGCTGCGGGCGTCATCGAAGTCGGTGGTAAAGCCGATCTGGTTGTTGATGACGAAATGCATGGTACCGCCGGTGTAATATCCTTTCAGCTTGCTCATCTGCAGCACTTCATATACAATACCCTGACCCGCAACAGAGGCGTCGCCATGGATCAGGATAGGGAGGATCTTATCGTAATCGCTTTCATATAACACGTCGGCTTTAGCACGCGCGAAACCTACCACAACGGGATTGACCGCTTCGAGGTGGGAAGGATTGGGCATGAGCTTCAGGTGAACGGTTTTGTTATCAGGTGTCTGCACTTCACTGCCATAACCCATGTGATATTTTACGTCCCCGCTGCCCATGGTCTGATCCATTTTGGCAGTGCCTTCGAACTCACTGAAGATCTGTTCGTAGGTTTTACCCATGATATTGGCCAGAACATTCAGCCGGCCGCGATGCGCCATGCCGATGACCACTTCCTGCACGTTGTGCGCGGCGGCAACATTGATGATGGTGTCAAGAGCAGGGATCGTGGCTTCGCCGCCTTCCAGGGAAAACCGCTTCTGACCGATGTATTTGGTATGAAGGAATTTCTCGAACATAACACCCTGGTTGAGTTTTTCCAGGATGCGACGCTTCTTCTCCAACGGAAGAGGATTCAGAAAGTTCTTCTCCATTTCGGTGGTGAGCCAGTCGATCTTTTTTTGATCGCTGATATATTTGAACTCTATGCCAACATGGTCGGCATAGGTCTTTTGCAGATGAGAGAGTATTTGCCGGAGAGTGGTTGTACCCAGACCGATCAGGTTGCCGGCAAAAAAATTCTTGTCCATGTCCTCTTCCGTAAAACCGTAAAAGGCAAGGTCCAGATTGGCGCCCCGGTCTTTACGGGGACGGATGGGGTTGGTTTTAGCGAGCAGATGACCCTTATTCCGGTAGCCAAGAATAAGGCGATAGGCGCCCAGCTCCTTCTTCCAGTCAACACCATCGGAGGTGGTCAGTACCCTGGAAGTACCACTGGTGACAGCTCCGTTCGCAGAGCCATTAGCTGTACCGGCTGTGCCATTAGGGGCAAATGCGACAGATTTACCCTGGGTAACCGCGAAATCAAAACCTTCAAAAAATTTTCTAAACTCGGGATCCACGGCATCGGGGTTCTTCACAAAGTCCTGGTAGAGTCCCTCGATATAAGCTGGATGAGAATTAGTTATAAAAGAATAGTCCTTCATAGAAAAGTGCTGTTGAACTCATTAATGGGTCTTCTGGCTGGCAAGCCTGTAGCTGACCAATGCCAAAAAATTGGCCTACAAATATCGCTCAAAATTAATCAAGGAACGGGAGGATTTTGATGGATTTTACCATTTATTTGATATTTAACGACATGAGTAGGGTGGACGGGGTTTTGAGCCCCCCAAAAACCGCCTAAGGGGTGACGATTAGAGCCAATTTGAGGATTTTGCCCTATTTTCCTGAATTTGGCGATTTCAAATTTGGTGATTCCGGTAAATGGTTCTACTTTTGCCGTCCTAAAAATGTCGAGTTCATGGCAAATCATAAGGCAACCAAAAAAGATGTAAGGCAAGCTGAAAAGCGCAGAGATCGTAACCGTTACAACGGTAAAACTACCCGTAACGCGATCCGTGATCTGAGAGCGATCAAGGGGCAGAAGGAAGCAGGGGAGCAGCTGCCTGAAGTAGCTTCTATGATCGACAAACTGGCTAAAAAAGGCGTTATTCACAAAAACAAGGCAGCAAACCTGAAAAGCAAGCTGGCTAGAAAGGTGAATACGTTAGCTGCTGCTGCCAAGTAGCCGCCAGCCTGTCCTGCAATCTGGGATTAGAATGTATTTGTAAAATAGTTTGTAAGAAAATGCCGTCTATTACAAAAAATAGACGGCATTTTCTTTTGTAATGTCCGACAAATAAATTTGTCGGGGAAAGAGTGTCATGGGCAGTCTTTTTTTATTTTGCGCCCTTATGAGAAAATATTTAGCTCTTTTGCTGCTGGTTTCTTCCTTTTCCGGGCCGGGGCGGTCCCAGTCCCTGCCAACCCCCTTCGAACAGTCGGAAGGCCGTCGCACTGCCACCTGGTTCGAATGCATTGATTTCTATAAACAGCTGGATAAGCAGTCAGCCCTGTTATCCATAAAGGAAATGGGCATGAGCGATGCCGGGTATCCCTATCATGTAGTGCTATATTCCAATGACGGGGTCACAGACCCCGCTGTATGGCATAAAAAGGGAAAGGTGGTATTTCTTATCAATAATGGTATCCATCCCGGAGAACCGGACGGCATAGACGCCAGCATGCTGCTGCTTAGGGATCTGGTGACAAAAAAGATCCATCTGCCGGATAATGTTGCCCTGGCGGTGGTCCCCCTGTATAATATTGGCGGCGCTTTGAACCGGACCTCCTTTTCCCGGGTCAACCAGGATGGCCCGGAGGCCTACGGTTTCCGGGGAAATGCGCAAAATCTTGACCTCAACCGGGATTTTACCAAATGTGACAGCCGCAATGCCTGGTCTTTTGCCCGGATCTTTCATTGGGTGGATCCGGATATCCAGATCGACAACCATGTCAGCGATGGGGCCGATTACCAGTATACGATGACCTTGCTGAGCTCGCAATGGAATAAGCTCGGCGGGGAGCTGGGGACCTTTCTGCATGACGTATTCCAACCGGCCTTGTTTGCCGGTATGGAAAAAAAGGGATGGGGTATGACACCCTATGTGGATTTTGAACAGGGCAATCCGGGCACGGGATGGGAAGGTTTTTATGATGAGCCAAGATATTCAAGTGGTTATGCCGCTTTGTTCCATACCATGGCGTTCATGCCGGAAACACATATGCTAAAGCCCTTTAAGGATCGGGTACGGTCGACCTATGCGCTGATGGTTACAATGATCGAACAGGCCTCTTTACACGGCGCCGAACTGTTGGAAAAAAGAAAGCAGGACCTTGCCCGTGATCTGCAAAGCACCCGCCTTGGGCTGGCCTGGAAGGTAGATACGACACGCTGGGACCTGCTTTCGTTCAAAGGTTATGAGGCCGATCACAAACCCAGCACGGTTACAGGAATGCCACGTTTGTATTATGATCATTCACGCCCTTTTGAAAAACCGGTGAGGTTTTACAATTATTTTACGACAGATCTCTTTGCAACAGTGCCCTCTGCTTATATCATTCCACAGGGCTGGCATTCGGTAACCGACCTGCTGGCGCTGAATGGAGTTAAGATGCGTCGGCTGACAAAGGATTCTATAATAAAGGTGACGACATATCATATTGCGGACTATAAGTCATCTCCCAGACCTTATGAAAAACATCATAAGAATACAGGAACAACGGTAGTCAGCGATCTGGAGCAGGTACAGTTCCTGCAGGGGGATTATGTGATCTCTACCAATCAGCCCGCCCGGCGCTTCCTCGTAGAGATGCTGGAACCAACGGGAGACGATTCCTATTTCGCCTGGAATTTCTTTGATGCCATCTTACAGCAGAAAGAGGGATATAGTGCCTACCGGTGGGAAGATGTAGCAGGACCCTGGCTTTCAGAGCATCCGGAGATAAGAGCCTTGCTGGAAGAGAAGAAAAAGTCGGACAGCGTATTTGCAAAAAGCGCGGAGGCGCAGCTGAACTTTGTATATAAGCATTCGCCCTGGTATGAACCGGCTCATTTGCGTTATCCGGTGTATCGCTTGGACTAAGCGCTAACTGATGGGTGGTTGCGGCCTGAGTCGCAACCACCCGGTATCGAAAGGTTGGATATACGTAAATTTACTAGAATCTTCTGTCGCCGCCACGATCTCCCCCTCTGTCACCGCCGCCGCCGCCGGGACGATAACCGCCACCACCACCGCCGGGGCGATAGCCACCACCGCCGCCTCCGCCACGATAACCGCCGCCACCGCCACGGTCGTCACGACCACCGCGATCATCACGTCCGCCACCACCGCCGCGGCCACCTCTGTCATCACGACCACCAGGACCACGGCCACCGCCGCCGCCACCTCTGTTCTGTTCGTCGGCTTCTTTAACAGCCATTTTCTTGCCACGGATAGAAGCGTTGTCAAGTGTTTCGATAGCCTGGCGAGCTTCCGTGTCATCCGGCATGTCTACGAACCCGAAGCCTTTACTCTTCCCTGTTTCCCTGTCCATCACAACTTTCGCGAAATTCACTGCGCCATACAATTCGAACATCTCTTTCAGGTCTACATCATCAAAATCATAAGGAAGACCTGCAACAAAAAGCTTCATGCCGATAGATTTAAGAGGTAAAATTACAAAGATTAAAACTATATATTCTAATTATCTCACAATAAGTTCGACTAAATTTTCCACCGTTTTACGGATTCTTTGCTTGCTTTTGCAACCTTCGCTTCTCCCGGGTATTTATTCCATGATCTTCGGTGTAAAAGAATCCCCGGATAAAAATAGAGTTTTACTACAACATTCCCTAACAATAAATAGAGTATATAGCTTTTTACCCATAGGCAGCAAGAAAAGAAACCCCTTACGCTAAACAGGCGGAAATCTTTCTGACTATTACCCGCAGGCCTTTGTGGAGTTGCATTCAGGCGTTTAGTCGACCTATTTGCTAGATTGCTAAAACCTTTTTTGTCCAGCCGCCCGGGGGACCGGCGCCAGCATTTGCGGGCCTGGGATTTGCAGGCTTTTGATCATTAACCTATAAACCCTCCGGCGGTGGTTAGCCGGTCATTTAGCTATGGCGAAAGAAGTGACACGTATCCCGGTAACAGACCAGGAACAGGCGGCCATTATCATCAACAGACTGAGCCAGCAATATGGTATGAAACAGGATACGACCAGACATCAGTTTCATGTTGCAAACGATCGTTATGCGGCGTATTACGATACGGAAGAAGGGGTTGTGAAATTGGAGGCTATACATCCGTCGGTGACAGAGGAGGAGATAAGGGAGTTTTTGATGGAGTTTCCGCCCTTTTTTTAAAAAACAACTAACTGTTTATCAATGTATTAAAAAATATTATTTAAGGAACAGCGGCTTGCTACATACCTTGAACCGCGTTCCCTCCGCAGAACAATTACCATTGCAACTGATTGTTGGAGCATCCTGGGAAGGATATGTCATTGAGCAGGTAAGTCAGTTAAAGCCTGAGCACATTGACCTTTATTACTATCGGACACATAATGGAGCTGAATGCGATCTCTTACTCGTGAGTGGGTTACGTCCTGTTATGGCTATAGAAATTAAGTTTTCGTCGAATCCCTCGCTTTCGAAAGTTTACCGAAGCTCTAAAGCTAAAAATTATGACCATAAAAAATTGCCAGGGTGGCGTGACCGGGACTCAGGTAGATTATTCCTTTTCCTTCATCTCCTTGTTATCTACAGCCCCCTCGACGTCGATGAAGATACTGAAACCTAATGCAGGACCTCCGATCTGTTTGCCTCTCAGGTAATATTTTCCACGCTGTTTAAAAACCTTGTCGACAACAACATCTGCTTTTGAAAACCGCTTGTCCAGCGATCTCAGTCCAAGCACTACGCTCCCGGTCTGAACAAATTCAAAACCTTTATTTCCGGAACTCCCATATGCCAGATGCACCGTATCACCCACACAATACTTATGCGAATTATAAGTGAGCGTATCCTTCTCGATTGAAGCATGTTGAGCAAGACAAGAATAAGTACAAAACGTTAGCAGGCAAATCATTAGATGTCTCATGATCCGGAGTTTCACCCAAAATAAGCAAAAAACGGCATATCATTTCCCTACACCGCCTGCCCTATTTGAAAAGACAACTCTACCGTGCTCCTATTGCTCAAAAGATCATAGGAACTTGTAGTCATTTCTCCATCGACACCAAAGACAAGATGAGGATTATGTTCTTTGACCCATCCAATGGCAGCATCCATTTCTCCGACAGGTGCCGTCACCGTAAAGTTCATTATTTCGTTGCCCGTCCTATCCACAAATACAAGAGTAACCATATTCCTTTTGTAGTCATCGAAACGGAACGTAAAATAATGAGTAAATGCCTCGTGCCCCTCACTTCTGAACTGATCCTTCGATTTTTGAAGAAACTTATCAAACCCAACTTTATCAATATACTCTCTTGTATAAGTAAAGAGCTGGAGATGATTGTCAGGAACGGCTAAGCCGACTATTTTGCTCATGATTGTAATTTACGCTTTTTAAAAGCAAGGCGGGGTATTATATCCCTCCACTGGAGCGTAAAGTCAGGATTGTCGACAAGCCAGATCGCAATCCACTGCTGGTTAGCTTTTTGCGCAGAAGATAAAATCAAAGCTTAGCCTTCGCATTCTCAAGGATTTTAAGAAAAATATCAAAATCGGCTTTTTTCATAGTAACATATGAGTTGTCGTCGTGCCAGATGAATCGGCAAATCTTTCAGCTTTAGTATATAGATCAACGTCATCCGTTGTGTCACCTTGTATCTGAGAGAATGCACTCTGCGCAGAAAAAGGATCAGATACAGGGTTTAATTAAATTGGCATTAAAAAAAGGTGATCCGGCTTGACGCTGGATCACCAAAAAATATTTATTGCACCACTTTCACTGTACCCGCCCCATTATAGGAGTGATACTCCCCATTATACATCGCGTCTGCGCTGACAGGCCCCATGTGATAGGTTCCGGGTGAAACAGCCCGTACAGAGTAATAGTAGGTCTGATGCAGAGATGTGGAGTTGACAAAAAGATTGATGCGATCGTCCCGAACGTCCAGCGCAGTAGGCGTACTTTCGCTCTTGATCCAATCCATGCCCGGCAGCTCCTTTGTCCGGGGGTTTTCGATCTCAAAGCCCGCCGGCAGCATGTCAGTAATGACGATATTGTTGATATCTGTATTATACGTTTTGTCCAAAGAAAGCTGGACAATGATAAGATCGTTCTGTTTGAAAGTATTGCCGCTGATAGGACGGCCATAACGGTCGAAGAAGCGTTTGCGTACTTTCAGATAGCTGTCCTCTTCTTTATAGGCACCGGTAGCACTGATGCCCTCTGCTTCCCAGAAATAATATAGCCGCCCGCTGCCTTTGGTCACAATTTCTACACGGGGCGCCGTGCCGCCGGAGCCACGCAGCTCCCTGGTCGACAAACTGACTGGATTGCCATTGCCGTCCATAACACCGGCACTACGGCCATCCACCCGCACTTCTGCCGTCGCCGTGCTGCCTGCTGACTGCCGGGCGATCTTGCCCAGACCCAAAAAGCTAAAGGCCAGCTCCTGCGTAGAGTACCAGTAGCGCGTCTTCAGCTTAGTCTTTACATGCTGCGCCATCACAGGGATCTGAGGGTTACCAGGATCTACATCGACCAATACGTCGAGAGCCAGCGATTCATCGCGAATGTCTGAGTAATAACTACCCCCGGTCTGAGCCACCGACTCCTCCCCTGCAAACTGCGTGGGCAGAAATTCGCGGAAACTCTTTTTGTCCCCCGCCTGGGCATATGCCGCAGCCAGCAAATATTTACAATCCAGAGCCAGCAGGGCCGGACTAGCCTTATAGTAGTTCATTACACTGACATTAGGCTGCCCCGCAAGCGCCAGTACATAGAGCCCATAGATGACTTCCTTCGGAACGATCTTTCTGTTCTGATCTCTATTATAGTAATATGTAATGGTCTCCCGGTTCTTCAACCTGCTGTTGATATACCCCAGCATGGTGCCGATCAGGCTCTTGTCGACATCAAAACCGGCCTTTTGCGCCTCGACAAGGAAATGAGCCGCATAGATGGTAGCCCACCAATCCTCTAATTCATCGTTATCCCAAAGCGTAACGGCTCCATTATATAATTGTCGCATTTTGATCTTCCTTATCGCTTCCTGGATATTTCCATTGGCAGCCACCCGCTGAGCCGTGTTGACATTGGTCTTTCTGACAAGAGCCGCCAGGTCTCCAAAATAGAGCTGAGGGAATGCGGCCGACACCGTCTGCTCGGTACAACCATAAGGATATTCTATCAGCCTGCTAAGATACTGACCCAGCTCAGCCACAGGCGAACGGCTGACGACCAGCTTGTATCCGACGCTGGAAGGAATAAAGTCCGCCATGTTCCAGTCGATCGGCTGGTTCCCACCACCCATCACCGAGCCGCTACCCGTCATCTTCTGCAAAGGAGCAGAAGGCCGGATGCCTATTTCCGTTTCATCCACAAAGTGCTCACCCATTGCATTGGCCTCTACCGTTACCTTCCCCAGACCCATCGCCGGAGGCGCTATCAGCTGAAACATAGCCCGCCCCTCACTGTTAGCCCCGATGCTGACAGTCTGCTGGTCATCCCCAAGCGTTCTCAATGCCCCTCCAAGCTTTAGCCGTACCGCTGCGCTGGCAGAATTACCCGTAGTATTATTGATCGTAACAGGCATATTCACCGTATCACCAGGACTCATAAATCGGGGCAGGGCAGAGCTAAGCACGATCGGATCAGCTACCGTCATCTCCGCTTCTTTAGAACCAAAGCTTTCATTTTTATAAGCCACCGCCATCAGCCGCACCTGGCCGGAGAACTGAGGTATATCGAATTCAAATTCCGCCTCCCCGCTGCCATTAGCCTGGGCTATACCACTCCAGTAAGAGACGATCTTTATGCGCTTGGCCGGCATCGGATTCACACGCTTCTTCATATCGCTTTCCCCGTCACCGCCCGTACTGCTCAGGCTGGGCCTGACTTCTGGCAGCAACAACGGATAAAGGTCATATCCATTGACCTCAAGAGCCCGTTTGGCATAGAAATGATCATACGGGTCGGGAGTTTCAAAATCCGAAACCTGTAATACACCATTGTCCACCGCGGCCAGGGTAACCATACTACCAGGCAAAGCTTTCACTCTAACCTTTTGATGCGTATGCGACCGCACAGAAGCCTGGGCACTGATCTCCACAGGGATCTTTCTTTCCTTTGCCTCGACTTTCACCGATTGATATCCATGAGCAACCGTCAGGGGAATATCCGACAGCTCGTGAGGCTTGATCAGCGTTGCAGTGATATAGACGTTGGGAATGGCATCGATCGTAAGAGGCAGGTCAAGCGAAGCAGTCCGTTTGTCTACATTGACATATTGATACGATATGACCTTATCGGTTTCCATCGTTACCAGCATACGCCCGCTAAAAGGCGTTTTGAACAAAGCCTTCACACTCTCGCCGGTATAATAGCCGGATTTATCAAGCTCAATTTCAATATGCCCCTCGTTGTTGACGTCAAAGGAATTGTTGTCTCCACCCCAGCTGCCATAGCTGTAAAAGCTTCTGCTCACATAGCTGTTAGAGCCGGGTACCGACACCCGCAGCTCGTAGTCGCCGGGAGAACGGGGTACAAAGGAGTATTTTGTATTCTCACCGCTGATGTTGACAATGCCAGAGCTGAGAAGCTTGTCTTCTTTCTGAGACTCATAACGGAAATAATTGCCGCTTTTTGTCAGCACGGTACGATATTCATGTTTAATGACCTCCACCCTTGCCGGGATGCCGTTGACCACCCGCTGACTACGATCCACTGCGATGATGGGAAACTGCACCGCCTGATTGAGAGCGTAGAAAGAAAACCCGTCGTCGGCCACCCCAAAGAAAACAGGTTGGGTAAAGATATCGACCGAGGTGCTGCGGCTGACAGGCCGGCCGGTCTCGTCAAAGACAGTTGCATAGAAGGTAGCCTGCAACAGGCCAATGTTCTTATATAGCTCGGGAACCTCATATTTCTCGACGGCATTCCCCTGATCATCGGTCTTACCCTCGCGATTCGCCTTATCAAACGAGACATTATTATCGGAGAGACTAAAGTCGAAGCTCTTGTAATTTTTTGGATTAAATGCGCGCCTTTTGACCTGGATCTCACATTCGTAATTCCTGTTGGCTGCCGGCGGTCCGAAGAAGTTGACAGCATGGATGCTGAGATGGGAAATATCGCCTGCTTCGAGGGATGTCTTATCCAGCTGAGCCGTGACCTTGATCCTGTCGGGGACGAACTCCTCGATACGGAAGGGCTGCGTCGAGAGCAGTACGTCATTGGAAGTATATACTTCCAATGAATAGGTGCCCGTAATGGCCGATTCAGCAATGTCGACATTCCCTTCCAGCGACCCCTGCGCATTCAGCGTTTTGCGGAAGGTTTTCAATTCTTTTCCATTAGGAAGTAGGAATTTCAGCTTGACCGGAAGCTCCCCGGGAGACTTCCATTGCCGGTCACGAACGATGACAGAGAAGTTGACCTTCTCCCCCGGCCGGTAGATATCCCGCTCCGGATAGATAAAGGCGTCGAGCCCGGAAGTATTGCTTCGGATGCCGCCCACCTCGAAACGGGAGGTATTGACACGGGTAGTGCCAAAAGGAAGGTAGTTAAAGTCTTCTGCAGATTTGGCAATGATCATCGCAGGCCGGAAACCGGCAAATTCCTTGCGCGTATACGTGAGCTCGGCAATACCTTCGGCGCTGGTAGCACCTGTTCCCAGCAGCTGGTTATTGGCGCCATAAGCCATGATAGTGACCCCCGGCAGAGCAGCAGCCGTCTTGATAGAGTTGGCAAAGACCAGGATCTTTTCCTTCCCTTCTTTTGCGATAAGGCCAATATCGGAAAGAGAGACATATCGCTTGTCCCTGACCCAATAGTCCTTGGTGGACCTTATCATGACATGATAAATGCCCTTGAATTCCGGCAGCTTGTCGGCGATGCTGAGGTTCAGGAGACGGCCATTCCCACTACCACTTTTTTGCAGGCTGCGGGTATCCACTTCCTGCTCGTACACGACATCTCCCAGAACTGGACCGGTGTCATCGTCGCCAGCGTAATACCCACCGCTATTACCCTCTTCATCGTCCCCTTCTTCATTGCTGCTGCGGGTCCGGTTGGAGGTGGTTTCCCTCGGGTAATAGCTGTATTGCTGGGCCATCAGCAGATTATTTTCGTAGATCTTGGAAACGACAATCTTGACGCGTGGCACGTTGATGATCTTTACTTCAATGTTCTGAGCCCCCTTGCCCGAAAGATAGACTCCCTTGCTGTTGGCAAAGCTAATGGAAGGGGCCAGCTCGCCAAAAGTGATGTTGGTAGTATATTCCTCGTGCAGAACGCCGCCAATACGACCACGCAGACCCTTAGTCAGTGTGAGGGCATAGCTTTTCGACTGGTCAAAGTTCTCGCTTTTGATGATAAAGCCGTCATCAGCCGGCTCTACAGTAAATTTCACGGCAGGGTTAAAGGAGACATTGGCCGCCAGTCCGCTGGCAGGGACCTGCTGACTGGTCTGGACGTGAATAGACCCCGTCACCCCGTCATGCTCGGTAGTCACTTCATTGATCGTAAGCACAAAGGGAGAAGGAATGGCAGAAGTCATAGAGATCTTATCTTTCAGCCCGTTGGTGCCGCCTTCCGGTAAAAGGCCTTTGTCGATTGAAATATTCGCATCGAGGGTCTTGTCTTCTGCCTTTAAATTGAGAAGACGAAGCGAGATCCGATCCGATGCAGAAAGGGTCTGAAAAACATAATTAACAGGCTGGCCCCCTATTTGGATCGTCAGCTTGTCTTTTAAAGAACCGGGGTTGACCGGATAGTTGAATTGCAGATCGATCTGGGGTATGGCCGAACTGCTGTTCTCGTCCTGCAACACCCAGGTCGTATTGGTATTGTCGAGCTTGAGTTCTGGAGTATGAAAGACCAGGTTTTCGCCTTTTTTTATGCGGCCAAACTTGCTGAATTGAAGTATGTCGCTTTTGAGTGTTGCCTTAAAGGTCGTAGCAGGCGGCAAAGGTTGAGAAGGAGAGAATACCAGTTCATCGGGATGCTCCCACCGAAAACGGCCGGGGATCTTTGGTTCGAAACTGACATATTGGGTAGAATCCCACTGATCAAGCAGGGAGTCTTTGACCAGCGCCTGGTCAAACCGGAAGAACAGGTTGCCCAAGGTCGGTACTTCATCGCGGGCATTGGTGTAATCCAGGCTAACCATGCTACGATTACACGATATAAGGAACAGGGTTGAAAGGGCAATCGTCAGTAGGGCGATTACGCCGGAAAGTTTACGCATAAGAGGTCAGATAAGAGTATTATTATAATACGCTGTTAATATACAAAAAGCCCGTAAAAAAAACTATCTCGTTTGCTTGCGGGCAATTGAAGAAAGTATGAAATTAGTGGGGGAGCTAAGGAGGATGTGAAGATTGCATATAGTGGAAATAAATTCCAGGATGAAATTACATAACTGGAAGGGCTATTTGCAAGTGAGCATATGATAAGAATTTGTTAATTACATTTATTGCCGGAACTACCGGAAAACCATGAGATGGAAAAGGTGGATGAAGATCAGTGTGATCAGCGTAAGTAGCGTTTTTGTTCTTTTTCTTCTGTTAAACTGGCTGTTTCCCCTACCCGACCAGGTGGAATATTCAACTATTGTCACTGACGACAGGGGAATAGTCATCCATGCCTTCCTGACCACGGACCAGCAATGGCGGATGAAGACAGAACTCAACGAGATCTCACCCTTGCTGCGCAAGACTATTATCGAAAAAGAGGACCGGTACTTCTATCGGCATCCGGGTGTCAATCCTCTGGCAATGGCCCGGGCCTTCGCAAAAAATGTCTTTCGGATGCGACGTACTTCCGGCGCCTCTACGATCACGATGCAGGTGGCCCGCTCGCTGGAGCCAAAGAAGCGTACCTATTGGAATAAGCTGGTGGAGATCTTCCGCGCCTTCCAGTTAGAATGGAAATACAGCAAGGACGAGATCTTACAGCTTTATCTCAACAAAGTTCCATATGGAGGCAATATCCAGGGAGTAAAATCCGCTTCCATTCTTTATTTTTCCAAAAACCCCGATCACCTGTCCCTGGCGGAGATAACAGCCCTGTCGATCATCCCCAACCGGCCTTCCTCGCTGGTAATGGGAAAAAATAATGACCGGATCATCGAAGAACGCAACAAATGGCTAAAAAGGTGGGCCGCGGCAGGCGTATTTACACATCAGGAGATAGCCGATGCGCTGGCCGAGCCGCTGATCGCAAGACGGGGGGCCGTGCCTGCCTTTATTCCCCAACTGGCCTGGAAGCTAAAGAGAAAAGCGGGTCCCATCATCCACACGACTATCGAGATGAACAAGCAGCTGAAGATAGAAAAGCTGGTAAAGGATTATTCCCGCACTCTCGCATTGAAGAATATCCGTAATGCGGCAGTGATCGTGCTGGACAATCAGACACATCGCATTGTCACTTATGTAGGCAGTGCGGACTTCCGCGATTCATTGGATGGCGGCCAGGTAAATGGCGCCGCAGCGATCCGTCAGCCGGGTAGTACCCTGAAGCCGCTGTTGTATGGCTTATGTATCGATGCCGGGCTACTTACACCAAAAATGACAATTACCGATGTGCCCGTCAACTATGAAGGATATGCGCCGGAGAATTATGATCGCAGGTTCAACGGTTATGTTACGATGGAGTACGCGCTGGAGCATTCGTTGAATATACCGGCAGTAAAGAGTCTGAAGAGATTGGGCAAGGATAAGCTGATTCGAAAACTGTCAGAATGCGACTTTCAGCAGATCCGCCGCGATCAGAACAAGTTGGGGCTGTCGATGATCCTGGGGGGATGCGGAGCCACATTAGAGGAATTGACGGGGCTTTACTCTATTTTCTCGAATGAAGGGAGATATGTGCGGCCCCGGATGACCTGGGACTCAACGACCCGTGGGAACGGCGAAACCATTTTGAGTCCGGCAGCGACCTTCATGATCAATGAGACCCTGTCGAAGGTGAATCGGCCGGACTTTCCGCTGAACTGGGAAAGTACAGTGCATCTGCCAAAAATAGCCTGGAAGACGGGCACATCATATGGACGCCGGGACGCCTGGAGTATCGGGTACAACAGGCGGTATACGGTAGGGATCTGGGTTGGCAATTTCTCGGGACTGGGCATCCCGGAGCTCAGTGGGGCTAACGTGGCAACACCCTTGCTATTTACCGTTTTTAATACCATAGACTATGACGACGACGCCTCCTGGTTTAGTCAGCCGGCCGATTGCGATGTCCGGATGGTATGTACCGAGACGGGATTGCCGCCAAACGACTTTTGCACACACCTGGTGACGGATTATTTTATTCCATTGGTGTCACCGGCCCGGAAATGTGATAACAGACAGGAAGTGTTCGTATCGGCCGATGAAAAGATGTCTTATTGCCGCAACTGTATGCCGCCGGGCGGCTATAAGAAAAAATTATATTTAGTGGTGCCGCCAGAGATGAAAGAGTATTTCGAGACCAATCACATCACCTATCCGATCATCCCTCCACATAATCCCAACTGCGAAAAAGTTTTTCACGAAGGGGCACCGGTAGTGACTTCCCCATCCAATGGCAGCGAGTATCTGATCAACCGGAAGGACCCGGAGCCTTTACAGCTGCGCTGCAGGGTCAGCAACGACGTGGGCAAGGTGTACTGGTATATCAATGACAAGTTCTACCGGGCAGGAGAAGCAGGAAGCAGACAATTCTTTATTCCCGATGAGGGACCCGTGAAGATATCCTGTACGGATGATAAAGGAAGGAACAGGAATGTATGGATAAGAGTTCGTTATGTGAATTTGTGATCATTAACTCATCATACCATGAAACGCTGTTACCGGATCTTAAGAAAGATTGAGGAAATTTTGCTGCCTACTGTGAAGCAGGTAAAGAGGACCAGTTGATATGCCGCCCAATAAGAGTCCAGCCCGTAGAATTATGTTTGAACAGACAGGTAAGACTGATACCACAGTTTGCCCCGCAAATGGAGTTGAGGTCGATGACGGCATAATGACCGTCGTCAGTGAACTGGGGTAGAGAAAAGCTAAAGACCAGGTTTCCGGTGACAGCCTTGTTTGCCCTGAGTTTTGCCTTGTAGCGGTGATGAGCACTGTCCATTGGAGCGTATCTTTCGGGGAAAAGAAGCGAATCCGCCTTTTTCGGAGTGATACAGATAGCTTTTTCAAGTCGGGCTGGCTTCCAGTAATAAGGGTAACGGGAGAGATAAGCTTTTTCGGAGAGCTCATTGAGGACGATAAAGGGCACCGTCTCCCGGAGATAATATTTTTCCCACTCGTCATAATCATATTTTACAAAACGGCAGGTGTCGGCACCGGTGATAAGATAGTAGTGATCGAAAGTGGAATCTACGACCGTGTGATACACCTCGTTGAGAAAAGATTCGGGGGAAGGCAGCTGGGGCCAGGATTCGGGAACGATGGGCTGAGCCTTTACAGATATTGTTGCCGCCAGTAAGAGGATGAGGAGAAAAAGCCCCCGCAAAGCGGGAGCTTCTCTTTTAGAACTTTTCATTTATTCCGCTTTATGTACAGAACCTGCACCGCTGACATGCTGATTGACCGTAGTTGCATTCCCTTTATAGCTGACACTACCCGCACCGCTGACTTCCGCATCCAGTTTCACACTGGCAAAGACCTCTGCAGAGCCTGCTCCGGAGATGTCCACTTTTGTATTTTCTGCCAGCAGTTCATAACAATGTGCATGGCCGGCACCCGTGAGATCAAGATCGACGTCTTTGGTCTGGCCTTTGAGATCGATGGACCCGCTGCCGGAGACCTCTGCGGTCAGCCGGGGAGCATCTACTTCCATTTTAATATCCCCTGCCCCGCTGACATGCATAGCGAGGTCTTCGGCGTTCGTGATCTTTGTCTGGCCGATGATGTCACAGGCGCCGGAAGCCTTGATCTCGTTGTAAACCTTTGTCGACACATAGATCCGCAGGTCACCGGATGGTATCAGGTGAAAGCCCGGACGGTCCCGGACGATGATGCGATCGCCTTCCTGGCGGACTTCGATGTACTGAAGGAGGTTTTCGTCGCCTTCTATTTTGACGGAGGGATGATCGCTCTGAGAAACGAGGACCTTCGCAGCCCCGCTGACGTCAACATTTTTAAAATCGCTAACACTGCGGTCTTCAGTCTTGATATTACCGTTGCCCCTGACCCTTTTCCCAAGGATGTTGTGACAGGAGGTCATTATAGCCGGCAAAGCCAATAGGATCAAGATAAATTTTGTTTTTCTAAGGAAGGTGAGTGCAGCATGCTTCATATCGCTTGTTTTAGGTTGTGTACAAATGTACGCCCCCGCGACCAGTTTCGGGGGTGTGGCGGATTTTTTTTACCTTCGCGTCACCATGACGGAAAAGATACTCATTCTGGACTTTGGATCCCAGTATACTCAATTGATCGCCAGGGCTGTACGTGAAGCTAATGTATATTGCGAGATCATTCCCTACCACAAATCCTTCGATTTTGACCCTTCCCTGAAGGGCATTATTCTTTCTGGCAGTCCTTTCTCTGTGAACGATGCCAACGCTCCGGAAATTGATATTGCAGCGTTGCACAGCCGGCTGCCGGTATTGGGGGTCTGTTATGGCGCCCAATTGACAGCCAAACAGTTTGGCGGACGTGTTGCCAACAGTAACAAGCGTGAATATGGCCGCGCTCTTCTGCACAAACAAAAAGAGAATACCCTTTTTAACGATGTGACAGAATTGTCACAGGTTTGGATGAGCCATGCCGATACCGTCCTGGATCTGCCTGCCGGTTTTGAAGTGCTGGGAACAACAGAGAGTATTCCGTACGCAGCGTTCAGAAAGCAGACCGCGGAGGGCGAACATCCCCTCTATTGCCTGCAGTTCCATCCTGAAGTATATCATTCCGTCGAAGGAAAGAAGATCATCCGCAATTTCCTTGTGAACATCTGTAAATGTAAACAGGACTGGACACCGGCTCATTTTGTTGCGGATACCGTGGCGGCATTATCAAAACAGATCGGCAACCGCAAGGTCATTATGGCCCTCAGCGGAGGCGTGGATTCTACGGTGGCAGCGACACTCATTCATAAGGCGATCGGCGACAGGCTCCACGGGATCTTCGTAGACAACGGAGTCCTGCGCAAGAACGAATTCGAACAGGTGCTGGAGAGCTATAAACAGATCGGGTTAAATGTTAAAGGCATCGACGCAAAAAATACATTTTATAAGGAATTAGCCGGTAAAGTCGATCCGGAAGCCAAACGCAAGACGATCGGCCGGCTTTTTATCGACGTTTTCCAGGAAGAAGCCGTCAAAATACCCGGTGTGGAATTACTGGGACAAGGGACCATCTATCCGGATGTGATCGAAAGCGTTTCCGTCCACGGTCCTTCCCAGACCATAAAATCCCACCACAACGTAGGGGGGTTACCCGAAAAGATGCACCTGGAGCTGGTAGAGCCTTTGCGTTATCTCTTCAAAGATGAGGTCAGGCGCGTAGGCGCAGAACTGGGGATCCCGGAAGACCTTTTGCAGCGTCATCCTTTCCCCGGACCGGGCCTGGCAATACGGATCCTTGGCGAGGTAACCGAGGAAAAGGTGCGATTATTGCAGGAAGCAGATCATGTATATATTAAAGGACTAAAAGATCATCATCTTTACTCCGCTGTATGGCAGGCCGGAGCCATTTTGCTGCCGGTGAAGAGCGTTGGGGTGATGGGAGACGAGCGGACCTATGAGTTTACGGTAGCACTGAGGGCAGTGACTTCCGTCGACGGGATGACGGCTGACTGGGCACATTTGCCCTATACTTTCCTGGCAGATATCTCTAATGATATTATCAACAGCGTAAAGGGGATCAACCGGGTAGTATATGATATCAGCAGCAAGCCGCCGGCAACGATCGAGTGGGAATAGTATTACGATGAATAAAAAATTCCGATATTCTTTTTTGACGTCGCTCCTGGCGCTGACGGGGATGACTGGAGTGAAGGCACAGATCGATTCGACCCATCGGACCGATACCGCCCACCTTTCCGATACAGGTCGTCATCAGCTGGCTATATTCGCACCCCTTTACCTGGACTCCGCTTTTGACGCTACCGGCAATTATCGCTATGATAAAAATTTCCCGAAATATATTAGTCCGGGACTCGAATTCTATGAAGGTGCTCAGCTGGCCCTGGATTCCCTGCAAAAAGAAAAGGCAGCCCTGAATGTGCGGATCTACGATTCACGTTCGGCCACTGCAAACCTTCAGCAAATACTGGGAGATTCGGCTTTTCAAAATACGGAGCTGATCATCGGTCAGATAACCAACCCCACAGAGCTGCAACAGCTGGCCACAGCAGCAGCCCGTCTGCATATTCCCTTTATAAATGTCAATTTACCCAATGATGGCGGGGTCACGAATAACCCCAGCCTGGTCATCCTCAACTCCACGCTGAAAACACACTGTGAAGGCATCTACAGATTTATCCAGCGCAACTACCCCACAAAGCCAGTGGTCTTCTTCCGGAAGAAAGGGACACAGGAAGATAGGTTAAAGGGGTATTTCACAGACGTTGACAAGACTACCGCCTCTGTTGCACTGAAGATAAAATACATTACACTGGACGATAATTTTGATGCAACAGCTTTGACGCCTTACCTGGATAGTACCAATCAGACGATATGCATTGCGGGAAGCCTGGACGACATATTTGGTACGCGGCTTGGTCAGCAGCTGGCCTTTCTCAACAAGACCTATCGTACGACCCTGATCGGGATGCCGACCTGGGACAATACCGATTTTACCCAGCCCGGTTTTGCAGGAGAAGAGATCATTTACTCTACGCCTTTTTATCTCAACCCCCTGGATTCATTGGTCAAACAGATGGACCAGAACTTCAGGACCCGGTTCTATTCCCGGCCCAGCGACATGGTTTTTCGCGGGTATGAGTCGACATACCGGTTCGGGAAACTGCTGCTTTTACATGGAAAGAACCTCAGCGGCAGCATTGGCGAGAAAAAGTTCAGGGTTTTCAACGATTTCGATATAATGCCGGTATTCCTAAACCGGCAGACTCCTACGCTGGATTATTTTGAGAATAAGAAGCTTTATTTTATCCGGAAGACCGACGGAGTGGTGACAGGCGTAAATTAGCCGCCACCCGGCGGGCCGGAGGCTGTGACGCCCAACTTTTCCCGGCCAGGCTTGTTATTTGCAGGAGTTCCTCTTATTCTTATGCCTCTACTGGAATTTACCGACAAAGGGATCTATTGCCCGAAAGGGGATTTTTATATCGACGCCTGGCAGCCGGTACCCAGGGTCGTGATCACGCATGCCCACAGCGACCATGCCCGGGCAGGCAGCGGCAGCTATCTGTGTCACCGGCTGACCCGGCCTCTCCTGGAATTGCGGCTGGGGCCCCATCCCTATCAGAGTTTGGAATGGGGAGAACCGGTATTCCTGAATGGAGTACGAGTCAGCCTTCATCCGGCAGGACATATCATCGGGTCCTCACAGGTGAGGATAGAATATGCGGGCGAGGTATGGGTGGTAAGCGGAGATTATAAAACAGAGGATGATGGGTTGAGCGGGGCCTTTGAAGCCCTGAAATGTCATGTTTTCATAACAGAATCCACCTTTGGATTACCGATCTACAATTGGAAGCCGCAACCGGAAATATTTACCACTATTCAGAACTGGGTCAGCAGGAACGAGGCCGAAGCTAAGACCTCAGTCCTCTTCGCCTATAGCCTGGGCAAGGCTCAGCGGCTACTGTCCTGTCTGGCGCCGGTGACAGAGAAGATCTTTGTTCACGGTGCTGTCTGGAATGTACATCAGGCCCTGGTAGACGCCGGAGTAAAGCTGCCGCCCGTAGAGCGGGTATTGCCGGACATGCCAAAAGATCTTTTTCGCGGCCGGGTGGTAATTGCGCCATCCAGCGCAGAGGACTCGCCCTGGATGCGGCGTTTCAGTCCATATGCCACCGGAATATGCAGCGGCTGGATGCAGGTAAGGGGCAATGTGCGGCGGCGAAATGCGGATGCAGGTTTTGCACTGAGCGACCACGCAGACTGGAAGGGACTGCTGGCGGCCGTGACAGCTACAGGGGCCGGGCAGGTTTTTGTGACACATGGATTCCAGGCGACCTTGTCGAGATATTTGAATGAGAAGGGGATATGGGCAGCTGAAGTGAAAACGGAATATGGCAACGACGAAGAGGCCGGTGTACCCGAAGCGATTGCGGGGGCCGAAGCCGAGGCTCGGGATGACGCGGCAGATAAAGAGGAGGATATAACATGACCACAACCCACCATATACACAACGGGATGCGGCTTTTCTCTGAGCTGGCCGTAAAATTAGGCACCAGCACAAAGACCAACGACAAGCTGGATGCGCTGATCCATTATTTCACCGGAGCAGATGATGCAGATAAGGTTTGGGTCATCGCCCTGTTTAGCGGCCGGAGACCAAAGCGGACGGTCAACTCCACACAGTTGCAGGAATGGTGCAGAGAGGTGACGGGCCTGCCAGCCTGGCTATTCGAGGAGAGTTATCATACTGTTGGAGATCTGGCAGAGACCATATCCCTGTTATTGCCGGAGCCGGAGGAAATGGTGGACGGAGACCTCGCTTTTTATCTCCGGCGATTGATGCAGCTGGGAAAAGAGGACGAAGCAATAAAAAAAGAGTTTGTCCTGTCCTGCTGGGGACGTATGAATAAAGAAGAACGATTTGTTTTTAATAAGCTGATCACGGGCGGGTTTCGGATCGGCATCTCCCAGAAAATGATAGTCAATGCATTGGCAAAGACAGTTGGAGCAGAAGCATCCATCATCGCCCATAGGATCAGTGGCGACTGGGACCCCGCCACGACCTCCTTTGCCACACTTTTGAGTGAAGAAGGGGCAGCCGCTGACCTGTCACGCCCCTACCCCTTTTACCTGGCTTATGCCCTGGAAGAAGACCTGGCTTCGCTGGGCAACCCGGAGCAGTGGCAGGCCGAATGGAAATGGGATGGGATCAGGGGGGAGATCATCAAACGGGAGGGACAGTTTTTTGTCTGGAGCCGGGGAGAAGAGCTGATGACGGATCGGTTACCTGAATACCAGCAGTTTAAGGATCTGCTCCCGGATGGGACGGCGCTGGATGGGGAGATCATCGGACTGGGTAAAAATGATAGCTCATTTTTACCGCTCCCTTTTGCGGCTTTGCAAACAAGGATCGGGAGAAAGAACGTGACAAAGAAACATCTGGCCGAAGTGCCGGTCGGATTTATAGCTTATGACCTGCTGGAATATAATGGCGAAGACTGGCGAAACAGACCGCTGGAACAACGTAGGGTGCAGCTGGAAAAAGTAGTAACAGCAGCAGCCCATCCCCTGCTACAGCTCTCTCCGGTAATCTCATTTGACAATTGGGAAGAGCTCGCAGCAAAAAGGACCTTATCAAGAGACAAAGGGAGTGAAGGGATCATGCTGAAAAAAAAGACCTCTGTTTACCAGGTCGGACGCAAACGGGGAGATTGGTGGAAGTGGAAGATCGACCCATTGGTGATCGACGCTGTTATGGTCTACGCTCAGAAAGGACACGGGCGGCGAAGTAATCTGTATACCGATTACACATTCGCGGTGCGACAGGGTGATCAGTTAGTGACGTTCACAAAGGCATATTCGGGCCTGACAGATAAAGAGCTGGGAGAAGTAGATGCTTTTGTCCGTAAGAATTCACTGGAAAAGTTTGGGCCGGTACGAACGGTGAAGCCGGAACTGGTCTTTGAGATCGCATTTGAAGGGATTGCTGCTTCGGCGCGGCATAAGTCGGGGGTGGCCTTGCGTTTCCCCCGGATCAACCGCTGGAGGAGAGACAAAGGTCCGGAAGAAATAGATACCATCGAGAATTTGAAGAAGATGCTGGAGTTGTATGGGAAGTAGTAAATTTATGTACATGAAAAAGCTTTTGGTGTTTGGTTTATTGGCGGTGGCGGGTTTAGCTTTTACAACGGTGGTACGATATACACGCGAAGAAGAGCCCGTACCCATTCCCGCGAGTCCTCAGCGTACCGGTGATGCTGTCGTAGGCTATCATTATCTGACAACAGGAGATTATCTGAAAAGCGGCATTCCCTATAGCTATTTTTTATTGGGGTTTGGAAAAACCACTGCCAATTACCTGAACAGGGATAGTCCCAATACCCTGATCAGTCATGAATATACTGCCGTCAGGTCACCAAATGGAGAGACCGTTGTCGCACCGAACTGTCTGCAATGTCACGCGCAGGTCTTTGAAAAAAAGCTGTATGTAGGATTGGGGAATTCCATGATCGACTTTACCGACCGGAAAAAGCTGAATCCGGCGACAGCAATGATGGCCCAGGCGATGCTACAACGCGGAGACCCTAAAAAATATGCCGCAGCCCTGCCATTCCTGACCGCGATGAAGACCATCAGCGGGGATTTATATACGCAGGTACGTGGAGTGAATTCGGCGGACCGGCTGGCCGACCTGTTGGTTGCACATCGTGACCCGCAGACCTTGCGCTGGAGCAATGAGCCGGTCATCGAAGTTGCCGGAGAAGTGATCCCAACGGATACTCCCCCCTGGTGGTTGCTAAAGAAGAAACACGCAATGTTCTACAACGGTTTTGGCCGGGGTGATTTTGGGCGGTTTCTCATGGCTTCGAACCTGCTGACAGTAAGTGATAGTTCAGAGGCCCGGGAAGTAGATAGCCATTTCAATGACGTGCTCGCCTATATTTATTCGATTGAGCCCCCCAAATATCCGCAACCGATAAATACCTCCCTGGCCAAACAAGGGGGTGTTCTGTTCGTACAGAATTGCTCTAAATGTCATGGGAATTATGGCGCAGGAGGAAACTATCCCAACCTGCTGATACCGGAATCTGTCATCAGGACTGACTCGCTGCTTTTCAAAGCAAATTACCAGAGCCCACAGTTCATTGAGTGGTTTAACAGGAGCTGGTTTGCACAGGGCGACCATCCCGCAAAGCTCGAACCTTTTAACGGGTACATCGCTCCGCCCCTGGATGGTATCTGGATCACCGCGCCATACCTGCACAACGGCTCGGTGCCAACGCTGGAAGCCGTATTGAACAGCAAACTCCGCCCCGCTTACTGGTCGAGGGATTTCAACGATCCCCAATACGACTATGTAAAGATGGGATGGAAGTATACACAGGAAGCCGGGCCACGCGGTACGGCCGTCTATAATACAACATTACCGGGTTATGGGAATTATGGCCATACATTCGGAGACAAGCTGAGCGACCACGAGCGAAAGGCCGTGATCGAATATCTGAAGACGTTGTGACAGACGTGCAACAGAACGGAGATTTACTATGCATTTACAAGAGACAACCGGTTATAAAGTAATTCAGTCGTGGATGGCAAAAGAAGGACGTGCTCCTTTTGCTTTCCAGGAGGAAACCTGGCAGCATATAATGGATGGCCGTTCAGGTCTGGTCAACGCGCCTACCGGATGCGGGAAAACCTTTTCGGTTTTCCTCGGTGCGCTGATCGACTTTATCAATCGGCATCCCGACGACTACCGGACGCGAAGCGGAAGCGGGCTGCAATTGTTGTGGGTCTCACCACTCCGGGCGCTGGCCAAAGATATCGGTCGGGCTATGGAAGAGGTTATCCGCGGGCTGGACATGAAGTGGCAGGTCGGTACACGGAATGGGGATACAGAGATGAGCGAACGGCAAAGACAGAAGCGACGTATGCCGGAAGTGCTGATCATCACACCGGAGAGCCTGCATCTGCTGCTGGCGCAGAAAGGATATCCCGAGACCTTCAAAGCATTGAGACTCGTCGCTGTGGATGAATGGCACGAGCTCCTTGGCAGCAAGCGGGGTGTACAGGTGGAGCTTGCGTTGTCACGTTTGACAGGGATAAGAGCCGGCGCCTGTTCGATCATCGGGATCAGCGCGACCATTGGGAACCTAGTACAGGCGAAGGAAGTATTGCTGGCCTCGCTGGGAACCCCCCACGATTTCATCGTTCGGGCACAGATGGACAAACCGATCGATGTAGAGTCGATCTTACCGGATGAGATCGAAAAATATCCCTGGGCCGGCCATCTGGGCTTGAGGCTTATCCACAAAGTGATCCCTATCCTGGAACAGAGCAGAACTACACTGATCTTTATCAATACCCGCGGAATGAGCGAGACATGGTACCAGTCCCTGCTCACAGCCTGCCCCGATCTGGCCGGCACCATTGCCCTGCATCATGGCTCTATAGACATGGCGCTGCGCAACTGGGTGGAAGAAGCATTACATGAAGGCAAATTAAAAGCGGTAGTATGTACCGCCAGCCTGGACCTGGGGGTGGATTTCCGGCCCGTGGAGACAGTGATACAGGTGGGAAGCCCGAAGGGAGTGGCACGGTTCCTCCAACGGGCGGGACGCAGTGGGCATCAGCCGGGACAGGTGAGCAAGATCTGGTTCCTGCCAACCCATTCGCTGGAGTTGATGGAGGCCGCGGCACTGAAGTCGGCCATGCAGGAAGGACTGATCGAGAACAGGGAGCCGATGCTGTTGTGTTTTGACGTGCTGATCCAATACCTGGGCACACTGGCCATCTCTGATGGCTTTTACCCGGAGGATTTGTTTCGCGAGCTGAAGTCGACCTATTGCTTTAGTGAGATGACGGAAGATGAGTGGATGGAGATCCTGCATTTTATTACCGAGGGCGGAGTGGCCTTACAACAGTATGATGAGTTCAGGAAAGTGGAGGTAATGGAGGATGGACTTTATAAGATCAACAGCCGAAGGGTAGCAATGAGACATCGGCTGCATATCGGAACCATCGTCAGCGATGCCATGCTAAAAGTACGGTTTGTCACCGGGGGATATGTAGGCGTGATAGAGGAGTATTTCATTTCGCGTCTGTCGCCGGGCGATGTCTTTACACTGGCCGGCAGGAACCTGGAGTTTGTGATGATCAAAGATATGACGGCGCTGGTGCGCAAGTCGAATGCGAAGAAGTCCAAAGTTCCGAGCTGGAACGGAGGACGTATGCCACTGTCGGCTAACCTGGGTATGATGTTACGGAGGAAACTCGATGAAGCATCGGGGATGCTGGCGGGAGAAAGCCATAATGAAATCCACACCGGCAGGGAACACGAAGTAAAAGTTCTGAAGGCGGCAGGTATCGATATTGAATTGAAGGTCCTGCGGCCCTTGTTTGAATTACAGGCCTCCCTATCATATATGCCGAGGGAGAATGAGTTGCTGATCGAACAGATAGAGACAAAGGATGGATTCCACCTGTTCGTATATCCTTTTGAGGGGCGATTGGTGCATGAGGCAATGGCGGCCCTGCTGGCTTACCGCATCAGCCGGACTACGCCCATCAGCTTTTCTTTCGCAATGAATGATTATGGTTTTGAGCTGCTGAGCGACCAGCCCATCCCGCTGGATGACACGAATGCCTCTGAGCTCTTTAGCCCGGATAACCTCACGGCGGACATACAACGCAGCGTCAACAGCGCCGAAATGGCCCGGCGGAAGTTCAGGGATATCGCGGTGATCGGAGGACTTATTTTCCAGGGATATCCGGGGGAGCATACTAAGGCCCGGCATCTGCAATCATCGGCGTCATTGCTCTTTAATGTATTCAGCGAGTATGATCCGCACAATCTGCTGATTCGCCAGGCCTATAATGAGGTTATGGATCAGCAGATGGAAGAGCAGCGGCTACGCAATATGCTGGAACGGATAGCAAAGGGGAAGATCGTACTGAGATGGCCCAGACAGCTGACACCCTTTTGTTTCCCATTGAAAGTGGACAGCATGAGGGAAGACCTGTCTTCCGAGAAGCTGGAAGACAGGGTCAAAAAGATGCAGGCGCAGCTACGTTAGGCTGGCCCCTCGCTTAGGACATATGCTTTAGCTGAGTAGCATACATGGCGATAAAAGCCCCATTGATCAGCAAAGAAAAGATCAGCGTAAAGATGCCCATCGGACCAATAAAGATATAATAGGCAACAATGGGTAATAATTCACCGATTAAATAAATGGGAAACCCGATCTTCTTTAGCTGCCGCATCTGCAAAGCTCCATAGATACAGAGCGTCGCCGCCACAATAGCCAGGATAAGCATGGGGGTACGATTCTCCAGTGTTTTCCGGGCTACGCCTACCGGGTCAGCACCCATCATCTTTTTTACGAAATCAGGCGCCTGATCCAGCTTGTCCTGGTTCCGCACGATCTCATCATAAGTGCTCTGGGCTTTGAAAAAACTATAGATCTGACCGAGGATTGCTATGCCGCTGCCGACGAATGTTAGGATAGAGATAACATTCAGCGTTTCCGGGCGCTTTTTGGGCTCGTGAAGCCAGTTCTCGGAACTCGCAGTTTTTTGGACGTCTGTCATGATGTTGGTATTGTCTATCTAAGTAAATACAATTTTGAGGATTGTCAATGGAAACTATTAAATATAATTAATGCAGAAGACCGCTTCAATTTGGATATAGTAAATACATTTGTAACAGGGAGTTTATCTATGCATCCTGCATTTCCATATCGTATTAAGGGCCAGCAGCTATGGCTTTCGCCCGACCGTTGTATCTTTTGGGAGGAGGAGAGGTCGCTGATCGTTTCCGACCTCCACTTTGGCAAAACCGGGCATTTCCGCAAGGCGGGCATCGCGGTACCTCAGTCCGTTTACCGGGAGGACCTGCTGCGGCTACTTTGCCAGATCCAGTACTTTCAGCCGCGGCAGTTGCTGGTCGTCGGAGACCTTTTTCATAGCCGGGAAAACAAGGAGCTGGCTCTCTTTTTAAAATGGAGAGAGGATTTTCCCGATCTGAACATCCGGCTGATAGAAGGCAACCATGATATTCTGCATGCCGATTGGTACAGCAAGGCAGGCATCGATGTGAGCCGGGAGATCTTACGTCTCGGGCCTTTTGCCTTTATCCATGATATTACCGGGGGCGGGGCAACCGAAGAGTCTTATTTTTTTTCCGGACATATTCATCCGGGTATACGGATCAGCGGTATGGGCAGGCAGAGCCTGCAATTCCCCTGTTTTTACTTTGGAGCCTCCTATGCGGTATTGCCGGCTTTCGGGAGGTTTACCGGTACGGTGTCTATCGATCCGATGCCGGAAGCCAATGTTTTTGCGATACTGCCTCCGACAGGCGGAGAACAAGGATGGCAGACTCATCGCAGAAGCAGGGCAGCTATGGGACCGGACGGGATAAAGGCGCCGGGCGCGGCTACATGGGCACATAAGGAAGAAAGACCGCCGATCAGGAGTTCCTGGTCAGCAAGCCCCAAAGGGCCGGGCAGTATCCTGCAAATCCAATAAAGCAGGAATGGCCGGCAATGAGTACTTTAGAGATCTTCTAACCCCATTTTTTTATTCCAGAGCAGCCCTATAAAACACTTAACGCATTCTTTATACGCGATCTGTTCAATACAAAATCTATCTACATTCCTATTTGGACGGCAGAAATAGAGGAAAAAGGAAAAAGGTTTACCGGCTCGAATGGCTTGAATCAGAAAATGACCAAAAAAGTGGCAGAAACCTTAAAAAAAAGCCATTACATAGCACACTGATCAATTCATCTTCTTCTTTATCGAGCTGACCTGGTCCTGGAGGTTGGAGACGAGGTTAGCCAGCTGATTGACATCCCAACGGGGATGGGTATTGGCTTTGCTGATAACCATCTGGGCCTTCCATACTTCAAGTACGTCGTCAGTATTTACATTATAAGGCTGATACGCCGTATTGTCACTGATCAGGGTGAGCTTGCTCTTGGATTTGTTGTTTTTCATTATCCTTTTATAGACAATACCCTCATTACGGGACACCACTATATAAGTCTGATTGCTCTTGACCTCTTCCATATCATCCACTTTTTCGCCAACAATGACCGAACCGCTTGGCGTAGGCAACATGGAATCACCAACGATCTCGAAAGCACGATAATGACCCGGTGCCAGCATCGGCAGCGTAAAAGTATTCAGCTCGTCGAGGAATTCCGGATCGGCATAACCCGCGAGATAACCGGCAGCAGCCTTTACAGGCACCAGCTGGATGTCATTGGATGCAGCAACAAGCTTTTGAGCCCTCCGCTTGGAAAGATAGCTCCCCCCCTTGGTGTCGCTGAGCTCTTTACGCAACAATTCGTCAAGAGTGAGCTTAAACATATCGGAAATGGTTTCCAGCACCTCCAGCCGGGGTTCGGCCCTTTCTTCTTCATAGGCGCCGAGCAGAGAACGTTTGATGCCGAGGCGGGCAGCAAACTCTTCCTGTGTCCACCCCCGCAGCTTGCGGAGGTATTTGAGATTTTGACCTGCTATTGACATGGGCTAATATATTTAGCACTAAGATACTAACTTCTTTGTCAGGACAAAAAAAAATTTATGCGCCGGTAATTGTTTGTAAGAGAGATAGGACAGCGCAGGCTTATTGCGGAGTCGGACAGGGCGGCGCAGAAAAGACGCGGCAAGGCGAATAAGAAAGGAATTCAATGGCTTAGCCGACGGAAATGCCCCCTCAGGAAGGGGCGGATGGGAGCTTTTTTGTACATTTGCTTCCCTGTCAATTTGACCTTCCTTTCAGGATAGCATCAAATTTGACTGGGAAAGGGGGTCCCGTGAGTATTGACGGGGGCCCGAAACCAATAAAATCATTAATACTTAAGGAATTATGTTAGGTATTCTATCCAAAATATTCGGAGGGAACAAGTCGGAAAAGGATATAAAGCACATCCAACCCCTTGTGGTTCAAGTGAATCAACACTTCGCAGCTTACCAATCCCTGTCCAACGATCAATTACGCGCCAAAACAGTAGAGTTCCGCGGCCGGATCAGGGAGCATTTAAACAAGCTTGATACGAAAATTGTCGATCTCAATAAAAGGGCGGAAGAACTGCCTTTTAGCGATATCACCGGAAAAGATGTCATTTACCAGGAGATCGACGGGTTAAAAAAAGAGCGGGACGAGCAGATAGAAGAAGTCCTGGAGACATTATTACCCGAGGCATTTGCCGTAGTAAAAGAAGCGGCCCGCCGGTTCAAAGACAACGGAGAAGTAGTCGCAACAGCCACAGATCTGGATCGCGACCTGAGCGTTAAAAAGGAGCATATCCGTATCGAAGGCGACCAGGCCATCTATAAGAATTCCTGGATGGCCGCCGGCAGCCCCATCACCTGGAACATGGTGCACTACGACGTTCAGCTCATCGGCGGTACAGTACTCCACCAGGGAAAGATTGCCGAAATGGCTACCGGTGAGGGTAAGACACTCGTTTCGACCTTACCGGCCTACCTGAATGCGCTGGCCGGCGAAGGAGTGCACATCGTTACGGTCAACGATTACCTCGCCCGTCGTGACTCCGAGTGGAATGGCCCCCTCTTCGAATGGCTGGGCCTGACAGTCGACTGCATCGACAAGCACGAGCCAAACAGCGAAGCCCGCCGCAAGGCCTACCTGGCCGATATCACCTATGGTACCAACAACGAATTTGGATTTGACTACCTGCGTGATAACATGGTGCATTCTCCTGAAGAGATGGTACAGCGCAAACACCACTATGCGATGGTGGATGAAGTGGATAGCGTTCTGATCGACGATGCCCGTACTCCATTGATCATCTCCGGCCCCGTTCCAAAAGGGGACGACCAGCAATACCATATATTAAAAGGAAGGGTACTGAACCTGTTTGAAGCACAGAAGAAAGTAACCAACCAGTTTCTCGTAGAAGCCAGAAAGAAGATCGCCGAAGGAAATGATGACCCGAAGGACGGAGGACTGGCTTTGATGCGGGCCTACCGGGGTCTTCCCAAATCCGGTCCCCTGATAAAGTTCATGAGCGAACCCGGCATCAAGGTAAGGTTACAGAAGACCGAGAACTACTACCTTGCTGACCAGTCCAAGGAAATGCCAAAAGTAGATGCAGAGCTGTTCTTCTATATTGACGAAAAAAATAACTCTGTCGACCTCACCGATAAAGGCATTCAGATGATCACCCGGGAAGGGGAAGATCCTGATTTCTTTATCCTGCCCGACATCGGCATCAAACTGGCCGATATCGAGAAAGAGACGCTGAGCACAGAAGAAAAATTACAGCGCAAAGAAGTGCTGCTGAACGAATATTCGATCAAGGCCGACCGTATCCATACCGTACAGCAATTGCTGAAAGCCTATACTTTATTCGATAAGGACGTAGAGTATGTGGTCATGGAAGGACAGGTGAAGATCGTGGATGAGCAGACAGGTCGTATCCTGGACGGAAGACGTTACAGCGATGGCTTGCACCAGGCAATTGAAGCCAAGGAAAATGTGAAGATCGAAGCCGCTACCCAAACCTATGCAACGGTTACCTTACAGAACTATTTCCGTATGTATCATAAGCTGGCCGGTATGACCGGTACAGCCGAAACAGAGGCTGCGGAATTATGGGATATCTACAAACTGGATGTGGTGACGATCCCCACTAACGTACCGGCTATCCGTAAGGACCAGCAGGACCTGGTCTTCAAAACCAAACGGGAAAAGTATAAAGCCGTCATCGACGAAATAGAAAAGCTTCGCGCAGAAGGAAGACCTTCGCTTGTCGGTACAACAGATGTGGCAGTGAGCGAGCTGCTTGGCAAGATGCTACAGGCCAAGAAAATACCACACAATGTATTGAACGCCAAACAGCACTCCAAAGAAGCACAGATCGTTGCCGAAGCCGGCATGCCCGGCGCCGTGACAATCGCAACCAATATGGCCGGTCGTGGTACGGATATCAAGCTGGGACCTGGCGTCAAAGAAGCCGGAGGTCTGGCTATCATCGGTACCGAAAGACATGAAAGCCGCCGTGTAGACCGCCAGCTGAGAGGCCGGTCGGCACGTCAGGGCGACCCCGGTAGCACCCAGTTCTATGTCTCGCTGGAAGACGACCTGATGCGTATGTTCGGCAGCGACCGTATCGCATCCCTGATGGATAAGATGGGTTATAAAGAAGGCGAGGTCATCCAGCACAGCATGGTGACAAAAAGTATCGAAAGAGCCCAGAAGAAAGTGGAAGAGAACAACTTCGGCATTCGCAAACGATTGCTGGAGTATGATGACGTCATGAACAAACAGCGGAATGTCGTCTATAAGAAGCGTAATCACGCCCTCTTCGGTGAAAGACTCGCCCTCGACCTCGATAATGCATTTTATGTTGTTGCCGAAGGCCTGATCAGCTCCTTCAGAGAACAGGATGATTACGAAGGATTCAAGCTGTCGACGATAGTCAACTTTGGCATCGATACATCCATCGACAAGGAAGATTTCCTGAAAGGCAACGTCAACGAACTGGCGGAAAAACTTTACCAGGAAGCTATATCCAATTACGAGCATAAGCTGGATGAGCTGCGCAAACAGGCCGTCCCGGTCTTCCAGAATATCCGCACCACACAGGGCAGTCACGTGGAAAATGTGGTAGTGCCTTTCACCGACGGAAAGAAAAGGACCAATGTAGTAGCCAACCTGCAAAAGACGCTGGATAGCAAAGGACGCGAGCTGACAAATGCCGTCGAAAGGCAGATCACACTGTCTATTATCGATGATGCCTGGAAGGAACACCTGCGGGGTATGGACGATCTGAAACAAAGCGTACAGACAGCCTACCTCGAACAAAAGGATCCCCTGGTCATCTATAAGGTGGAAGCTTTCGAGCTATTCCGGCGTATGGACAGCGACGTTAACAGAGATATCATCAGCTTCCTCTGCCATTCAGGTATCCAGGCCGGAAACCAGGAATCCAATACCATTCGGGAAGGAAGAGAACAGAAGACGGATATGAGCAAGCTGAAAGTGCGAAAGGATGAGATGGCCGCCAACCCCGTGAATGCAGGTGGCCCGCCAAACGGAATCGCCCAGGAAGGAGGCAATGATTATTATGAGCCTTCCGAACCGGTAAAACAGGAGCCCGTAAAAGTGGGACCAAAGATCGGCAGAAATGATGCCTGTCCCTGCGGAAGCGGAAAGAAATACAAGAACTGCCATGGAAAGGATGTGGTAGGATAAGATTAAATAAATTTGAAATTTATATCGTAAGCCCGGTCCAATGGACCGGGCTTTTATTTTCTCACTGTACAATCACAGCAGTGACGACTTATACCTTTGGCTCCCTACTGATCGATGAAAAAGACCTGCTGAAAAATACCAGGTCTGCTATCCCCCCAACTCCTTACCGACCTTTCTTTTAACCATTTTCATTTTTCATCGAAAAATTACCTTATTTGTTATGAAGAAGCTCAATTTTTATCACGCGTTGGTCGTATTCGTACTTATTCTGAGTGCAGGGTGTAAAAAAGATATTCAGCCCTCTTCGGTTGAACTTACAGGACAGACAAAAGGTTCTACTACAGGGTTTCCAGGCGGTCCGGGTGTTAATCCTTTTCCCCTCGCCAACGGCACTGCAAGACTTATTGCCTTTGACAATGGTACGGGCTTAAATTGCCTGCTGGGTTATGACGTCAGCTCTAACCAGGTTGCTCTTATCCAGAACAATGCTACTGTATGGAGCACTTCGGGGTTAAATGTTGATAATCTAGGTACTGTAAACATCAACACTATTATTCAAAGCAATAATTTCAATGAAATAGGCGGGTATCATATCATTGCCCTCGACTATTACGGCAATGGTCATATGGATCACCTGGTAGTATATGCTCCGGGAACCGGTTACATCGCCATTTTGGAGAAAACCGGCAATGGCACCTGGCATGCGCTATATCAAAACTCAACAGGGGGCATCGGCGGTTATGATCTGAAATCCACTTCGGACAAGATCATTGCCTATGACCTGGGATCCGGGTTTAAGAACTCGCTGATCTGTTATCGTCCGGGTGGTGGTCAGGTTTGGGCAATACAAAATCAGAGCGGTACCTGGGTCGGAGTTGTGAAGGGCTCCTCAGGTATCGGCGGTTTCGACATGAAAGGAGCCAATGACCAGCTCGTTGCCGTAGATAATGTGCCTGGAGCTATGAACCTCGTTGCCTATCGCCCCGGTCCCGGTCTGGGTTATGTCTGGGCGCTTAGTCATCAGGCAAATAGCACGACCTGGACGGCCTTTTATACTTCCCGATCGGGTTTTCCTACCTTTGACCTTTCACAGACACAGGATCGCATGATCGCCTATGACGAGAGCCAGAGTGGTTCACAAACCAACCTGCTTTGTTATCGTCCGGGTGTCAATGGCTATGCAAGTGTTATCTTTGTCCAGAATGGAGTACTTAACCATTCCGTTCCGCAAGGCTCTTTCTTTTCTTACCCAATGAATGCCAATCCGAACACCAGTCCCTCTAATATCGGGGACAAGATTATCAGTTTTGCCGGTAATAATGCCGGGCTGAGTTCTATCGTTTGTTTCCAGGGCGGCACAAAATTGGTATGGGTGCAGGAGACGAATCTGGGTTCGCCATTGAATTTCTTCCAGACCTTCTAAACAATTTAATGGATAGCAGACCTGTTCTTATTCTGATCTTTCTTTTCCTGCAAAAGACCTCCCTCTTTGCCCAGACAAGTTTTGGTGTAGAGGGAGGTCTTAGCTATAATACATATCATACCAATATCACCAACCGCTCGGCAACCACGTTAAAAGGCGTCACAGGCTTCAACGCCGACCTGCCTTTCCGATATAAGATCTATTCCTGGTTATATGTTACGACAGCGCCCGGTGTTGTACAGAAAGGGTATTCCATGAACCGGACAGATTCATTGTACGGGGAGTATGACCGGCACATCAATACTTTTTTGCAGCTGCCAGCAGGAGTCAGCCTGGTATATGACTGGCGACGCCTTCGTGGTACGCTGGACCCGGGTCTTTATGCCGGCTATTGGCTTGCCGGCAGAGTGAAAGGCGCTGTAGCCGATGTCTTCGGGGTCACCGATAATACAAATAGTGCCGGGCAGACGACTGAACGATTTCAGCTCAGCAGTTACGACGAGTCTTATTCTTTTCTTTCCCAAAGAGACAAGCGCTGGGAGTTCGGCTGGCATCTCGGACTTGGACTTCAATATCATCTGGCAGGAAGATATTGGATCACGGCTGCCGGCAAATATTATCAATCCTTAACCAGTCAGGAAAAGGACGCTGCCAGCCTCATACCGGCCTACAACCGAACCTGGACCTTTTCCATCGGTGGATTATGGTCGCTGGATAAGTAATACACAAGCTTATGAAGTACTGTCGTTCAATCGCCCTTCTCCTGCTCATCATGATGACGGCCTGTAAAAAGGAGATCTCCAATCCCATCAACAACCAACCGGTGACAACATTCAGCCAGGTGTTTGACGACTTCTGGAATAAAATGAATGTCAATTATCTTTATTGGAATATCGATACGACGCAGTGGAATGTCGTGCACAGCCGGTATAAACCGGTATTTGACAAGCTACAGCTCAATGAACCGGCAGACCTCGCCCGGTCGGTCGGATATTTCCGGGAAATGACAGAAGGCCTGATCGATCATCACTATAGTATCGCCTTCACCAATCCATCGCTAAAAGATTCTACCATCAACCCCGCAGTGGACCATCTCCTCAAAGACCCTTCCTTCCGTAATCCTTATTCTTTTATCACCAGCGATGAGCATTACCTCGACGCAGGATACTTATATGGCTATGACAATACGATCACCCCGGGTAAGCCTTTAATAACCCTGTCCGGCACTATTCACGGAAATATATTATTTTTTGCCTGCAACCAGTTTCAGCTTTCCGCATCTTTCCATTCGGCCCTCAGCGGTAGTATTCAATCGTCATTGAATTATTTGTTCGACCATTTGCAAAATACTCCGGGTCTGAAGGCTATCATACTGGATATAAGAGACAACCAGGGTGGAGCCGTCAGCGACCTGAATTTCCTGGCGGGACGATTTATCGACGCCCCTCTCCCATTCGGCTATACCCGGTATAAAAGCGGGAATGGAACACTGGACTATACCCCCTGGATCAGTGCGTCCGTGTCACCTCAGCCGGGTGCACAGGCGGTGAAGCTACCTATCCTGATCCTGGCGGATAGATATTCGGCCTCGATGGCGGAGATCCTGACCATGGCGCTGCGTACCCTGCCCCAATGCCGGGTCATCGGAGAGACGACTTTCGGTGCCACAGGCCCACTCACCGAAAACGCCATATACAACGACGGAGCCTTCGATGTCCAGGGGTTTATGTCGGTGGAGACCTCTTCGACAGCCTTTAAATACCTGGATGGAAAAATGTACGAAGGGAAAGGATTTTCACCGGATTACCCGGTGGCGTTCAGCAGCGCAGCCCTTGCTGCCGGAGACGATCCGCAATTGGACAAAGCGCTGTCACTGGTACAATAGACGCACGTACGAAATCGTTTGCGGAGATAAGGTTTGAGAATGACCAGGGAGAAGCTATATTGCAATATGAGTCGCCTGCTTTATCTATTGATTATAACAGCCTGTTTTTCGGCCCCGCTGCACGCGCAGTATGTCAGCTTTGATCAAAAAGAGATCGTGGCTATAAAAAAGATGAAGGCTAAGACACATAGCGACGATAACCTGTATGACTCGATAGAAAAAGTAGCAAGCGGTACGCTGACGGAAACACCCCACCCCATAGATACGATCCGGACGGAAGGTTTGCTGGCGGGAGATCCAAAGAAGACAGCCACACAGCAGGCCTTACAGGACATGAATAAGCTTTATGCGCTGGCACTGGTCTACCGGGTTAGCGGTGATAAGAGATACCTTGAGCATGCTACTAAATTCCTGCTGGCATGGGCCCGTATCAATCACGGCAGAGGCGACCCCATCGACGATACCAACCTGGATCGGGCCATCGAAGCATATGATCTGCTGAAGACAGAACTGCCAAAAGCCGCTGGCGATTCTATCCGGGACTGGCTGATAGAAACAGCAAAGGCAGAGCTCCGCGGACGCTATTATCGGCCTGGACGGCCCGGTTTTTATAATAACTGGCATTCACACCGGCTGAAGATCGTTGGCGAGATCGCATATGCAATCGGAGATACAGCATTACAGGGGTATACTATCCGGGAATTAAAGACCCAGCTGGAGAAGAATTTAAATCCCGACGGATCAAGCATCGACTTTGCTTTGCGGGATGCACTACATTATCACGTATATGACCTCGAACCCCTGCTGAAGCTGGCTATCATACTGTCCCGCGCAACCGGAGTGGATTATTACAACTATACCTCGCCTACGGGCTCTTCCATAAAAAGATCGGTCGACTGGCTGTTGCCCTATGTCACCGGACAAAAGACACATGGGGAATTTGTCAATAGCACAGTGGACTTCGACAGAAAAAGAGCACAGAACAACGAGTCCGCCTATAAAGCAGGGACCCTGTTCGAACCAAAGAATGGGATAGCCACACTGGTGCTGGCAATGTACTTTGATAAGGGATCGACCAGGCAGGTCCGGGAGCTGATGATAGCTACAAAAACAGCCCGGGCACAGGCATGGCAGGCCGCCACTGTAACGCTGATGCGATTTAATAAATAATTTTATATTTCGGCCGGTTTTTTAGCGATTTAACTACGATCATCCGCCGATTTTGAAAAATATCTAGCCAAAAGGCTTAATCAGCATATTTTGTCTATGGCTTAAGACGCCAGGCTCTCCCACTCGTCACTTTTTCTGCGCATACTACGGGTGGTTTGTTAATTTCATCCGCATTTTTATTTTACTCATCGGAAAGGGCCTTCCCAATCCTAATTAACCAAGTTTATTGACTATTATGAGAAAAGTTCTACTCGCGCTGACGCTGGTTTCCGGTATGTCAGCTGCTGTCGCGCAGCAACGCCCCGGCAACCCGACTCAAACACCACCGGCAGGTGCCCCGGCAACGGCACGTGCGGGAGCAGCGGCAGCCCCATCTCAGCCTAAACCTTACAAGGAAGTTATCACAGACAAAGCGATCACCCATAGCGGACTGTTCACCGTGCATAAGATCGAAGACAAATGGTATTTCGAGATCCCCGATTCCATTCTTGGCCGGGACATCCTCGTTAGCACCCGTTATAGCAAGACAGCAGCCGGTGGCGGCTTTTACGGCGGTGAACAGGTGAACCTGCAGACGATCAACTGGGTAAAAGGCCCCTCTCACACCCTGTTCATGAAAGTGCTGACGATCGTCAGCGTAGCAACCGACAGCAGCCAGCCTATCGCACAGGCCGTGACCAATTCGAATATGAACCCGATAGCTGCCGCATTCGATATCAAAGCCTATGGTAAGAGCGCAGATTCCTCTTCCGGCACCGTAGTGATCGATGTGACCGATTTCTTTAAAGGCGATAATCAGGCGGTGAGTCTGACACCAGGTATCAAAAGACGTTTCAACCTGGCTGGCATCGCCGCAGACCGCAGCTATATAGAGAATATTCATACCTATCCGCTCAATACGGAGATCAGAACGGTGAAGACCTTTTCCGCCTCGCCAGCACCGGCAGCTCCCAATGTCGGTGGACGCGGGGGATCCGGCAGCCTGCCCGCTGCAGATATTACCGGGGCGGTGTCACTGGAACTAAATAATTCCTTTCTTCTCCTGCCAAAGACACCCATGCGCAAACGACTGTTCGATGCCCGCGTAGGTTTCTTTGCCAGCGAGTATACTATCTATGGAGATGATCAGCAGCGGGTGGAAGAAAGCCGTTTTATCCACCACTGGCGCCTCGAGCCAAAAGACGAGGATATCGAGAAGTGGAAACGTGGAGAGCTGGTAGAGCCAAAAAAACAGATCGTTTATTATATCGATCCGGCGACGCCAAAAAAATGGCGCCCTTATCTCATTGCCGGTATCAACGACTGGCAGGTCGCATTTGAAAAGGCCGGATTTAAAAATGCCATCGTCGGTAAAGAATGGCCGGAGAATGACAAGACGATGAGCATGGAAGACGCACGTTTCTCGGTGATCCGGTATTTTGCCAGCGACATCGAGAACGCCTATGGCCCGAATGTGGCTGACCCACGCAGCGGCGAGATCCTGGAAAGCCATATCGGCTGGTACCACAACGTGATGAAGCTGGTACACGACTGGTATATGATCCAGACAGCTGCCGTAGACCCAAGGGCAAGACGGATGAAGTTCGACGACGAGCTGATGGGCGACCTGATCCGCTTTGTCTCATCGCATGAAGTCGGACATACGCTGGGCCTGCGTCACAATATGGGCAGCAGCAGCAAGACACCGGTAGAGAAATTACGCGACAAGGCATGGGTCGAAGCCAACGGTCATACCGCTTCCATTATGGATTATGCACGTTTCAATTACGTCGCCCAGCCAGAGGATAATATTACCTCGAAGGGTTTGTATCCAAGGATCGGCGATTATGACAAATGGGCGATCCTTTGGGGATACAAGGGCATTTCCGGCACCAAAAACGAAGAGGAAGATAAATTGATCCTCAATAAGTGGGTCATCGATAGTCTGAAGTCAAATCCACGCCTCTGGTTCGGAGGAGAAGGGCAGAATCCCGATCCGCGTGCTCAAACTGAAGACCTCAGCGACAACAGCGTCAAAGCCAGCGAATACGGTATAAAAAATCTGAAACGTATCCTGCCCAACCTGCCCGAATGGACGAGGGAAGAGGCCGATCAGTACGACAACCTCGAAGAGATGTATGGTCAGCTGGTGGGTCAGTTCAGCCGTTATATGGGGCATGTGGTCAAAAATGTCGGCGGTATCCAGGAGACCTTCAGGAGCGTGGAACAACCCGGAGACACCTATGAGGTCACACCCAAAACCACACAAAAAGAGGCGGTGGATTTCCTGAATAAGCAATTGTTCGCAACACCTTCCTGGCTATTGAATAAAGAGATCCTTAATAAGTTTAGCAATCCGGGAAGTGCGGAGCAGGTCGCAACAGTACAGGCCAACGTCTTAAAAGGCCTTTTGTCTTCTGCCCGCACGTTCCGCATGTCGGTCTGCACAGGCCGGTATGGCAGCGCAGCCTATGGTGTAGATGAGATGCTGGCTGATGCCAAAAAGGGCGTCTGGACAGAGCTGGCTGCGGCCTCTCCAATCGATATCTTCCGGCGTAATCTGCAGAAGGTATATATCGATGCCCTTGTCAACCTCATGAATGCAACTCCGCCTGTCCTGCCGGCAGGGCTGCCCCCAGGGCTGGCCTCGCTGTTTGGAGGAGATATAAAGAATACGGATGTGCCTTCTATCGCAAGGGCGCAGATGGTTGAACTCCGAAACGAGATCACCGCGGCTATACCCCGGGAAACGGACAAACTGAGCAGGTATCACTTGCTGGATGTACAGGAAAGGATAAAGCAGGCGCTGAATCCAAAACAATAAAATAAAAAACCCTCGCATCAGCGAGGGTTTTTTGCAAACGTTAATTTGTAAATCCGCCTGAAGAGTTCGCACGTTTGCTTTCTTCTTCGAGACCGGATTTCCGCTGACGGGCGGTTTTTACCTGGGAGTTGCCAAACTTATAAGTGAATGAGACCTTTAGCTGGCGGCTTTCATTTCCCCCGGTAGCACGGAGGTATTGCCCCGCAAAGTCGCTGGTGGCGGTCCATTGCAGCGTATGGAAGATATCACTGACCGAGACTTTCACCGTCCCCTGCTTGTTTAGGATAAGCTTTTGTACTCCCGCGTCCAGGTTACCCAGCGAATGGGTTTTAAAGGTCCCCTGCCAGATAGAGGGCGAGGTATAGAAGCCCGACAGCTCGGCCGTCCAGCCCTTGCCAAGACGTGCACTCTGCTGGGCAAAGATATTGGCGGAAAAGACGTTGACATCAACTGCCCTGCCGGTTCCGAAACTGGCCTTATAGATGGAATAATAGGTATTCACATTCGCAAACACACTATACCATTTATACTGAAAAGGATAGCTGATGTTGAGACTGACGATGTCCTGCGTGGCAAGGTTTTGCTTGCTGATAAAAGCCTTAGACCTGTCCGCCGTATCTACAAGCTGGGTAAACACATCCTTTACATGACTGTAGTTCAGGGTAGTGGTCAGCGTGTACTTGTAGACATAGGTGAGCCCCACGCTGTTGGTGTATTGCGGCCTCAGACCCGTATTGCCTTTCTGATAGGTATATTCGTCCAGCTTGAATTCAAAAGGATTGAGGTCCTGGTAGGCGGGGCGGTCTATTCTGCGGCTGTAGGCAAGTGTCCATTGTTTCATCGGATCCTTATTAAAGGTGACAGCGCCGCTGGGAAAGAAGCCGGTATAATGACGGTTGAAGGAGGAATCATAGGTTGCATAACCACCTGCCGACTCTTTATAGCCGGTAGCGATCCCTTTGGCATTAGTGTTTTCCACTCTAAGCCCAGCCTGGATCATAAACCCTTTAAGGTTCCTGTTATAGTTGGCGTAGACGGCATTGATGTTTTCCTTATAGTTGAAGCCATTACTGTGGAGCGTGTCTTTTACCTTCGCATTGGGGAAGACATTGTATTGCTGAAAGTCGTTGTCACTGGTTGTGTAAGTCGTCTTAAACCCGAGACCCAGGCGACCTTTTTTAAAGTTCTGCTCATAGTCTGTCTTGAAGCTGTAGAGATCGATGTCCGTAGGAGCAAGCATGTTAAAGACATCGCTATAAAGCAGAATCCCCCCCGAAGGATCAAAATAGAGGTTGGGCTGAAGCTGATTGCTCCGTAAGCGATAAATACCATAGTCAGCGTCCATATTCAGATCATGACCCGATGAGTCGGTATGCCGGTAATTCAGGTTCAGGTTGCCGTTGTTCTTTTTCCCGTCATTGCTGTTGTTGGCCTGTAGGACCTTTACGACATTTCCATCGGGAATATAAGATATGGGAGTGCTGCTTTGGGTACTTGTAGTATAATTGGAAAGGGAACCATCGACCATTATCCCCAGTGTATTGTTCTTATTCAGAAAATAATCAAGACCGGTCTTGAAAGTGTGCGTTTTGCTGGCATTGATGATCTTTGAATGCTGATCAAATAAAGTATCCAGCTGCGTACGATAGAGGTCGAGACGGGTGGTGTTGGTAGTATTGCTATAATTGTAATTCCCGAACCAGTTGATATGACTGTCGCGGTGATTCAGGGAAAGCCCCCCATTGTAGTTGGAATGCGTGGCGACGCCATATCCGCCAGTGAGAGAGCCGTTGTTCCCAAAGGATTTGTTCTTCTTCAGCCGGATATTGATAATGCCGGCATTTCCTGATGCATCATAACGGGCGGAAGGATTGGAGATGATCTCTATCGATTCGATCTGTGAAGACTGTATGGTCTTCAGGTAGTCCGAAAGATCGGTGCCGTTGAGCGGCACCTGGCGTCCGTCGACATAGACCTTGATGCCATTCTTACCGCTAAGGCTGATATTGTTATCCTTGTCAACCATTATGCCGGGTGACTTCCGTAACAGCTCCAAAGCGTCCTGTCCTACGTCATTGATGCTGCCTTCTACGTTGAGAACGGTCTTGTCCGCCTTCACTTCTATCATCGGCTTGCGGATGCTCACAACGACTTCTTTCAGATTGTCGCCGGATGCCCTGCCCAGCTGGATAGCCGGTATGACCCTGGGTTCTTTTTCGTCAACAGTAAAAGAAGGAGAAACACGGACGGCATATCCCACATGGGAAAGCTCCACGAAATAGCTGCCAGGTTTTATGTCATCAAAGCCGTATTTTCCCTTTGCATCACTTGTCGTGTATTTTACGACCGAAGAGTCTGTGGCGCTGATCTTTCGAAGACCGACAGATACCCCCGGTACGGGCTTTTGGGTTTCATCGACGATAGTACCGGAGATCTGCTGTGCCGTCACGGCAAAGTGGAGAAGGACCGTGAGGATAAGTAAGGTAAATTTTCGCATAAAATCAGTTTTATAAAACATAAAACTAATTCGGAGGAGGGGGGCGAATAAGGGTTTTTAGCTGATTGGATGGGATTTAGCTGAATTGCAGCATTTGCCCGACGAATGGCACCGTCCGACAGATGAAAAACTCATTTATAGATCCTGTCCAGGACTTCCTGGCGGTGTTCCCTGGAGATGGGAATAAGCTTGCCGTCAATTTCGACACAGTTGCCGTCGATCATACTCACCTTGTCGATCGCAATGGTATACGATCGATGGACCCGGACAAATTTATCCGCGGGCAGCTTCTCCGTAATGTCAGTCAGCGATTGATAAGAGATCCAGGCCTGGGCAGCTGTTTTCACCCGGATATAGTCCTTCAGACTTTCGATGTAAAGAATATCGTTGATAAGGACTTTTACGAACTTTCTGTCCACTTTGAGAAAGAGATAGTCGTTCCCGACAGGTTTGTCCTTCTCTTCTTTTTTAGGCGCCGGCTGATTAAGTTTGACTACCTTCTCCAGTGCTTTCATGAACCGGGGGAAGGAGATGGGCTTAACCAGATAATCTATGACCTCCAGCTCAAAGCCTTCTACGGCATAATCCCTGTAGGCAGTAGTAATAATGATGCGGGGCGGATCTTTGACGCTTTTCAGGAATTCAAGCCCCGAGAGCAGGGGCATTTCGATGTCGAGAAAGACGAGATCAAAGGATTTGGCCTGCAGGGCCTGAAAGGCCTCGACAGCGTTCTCACAGCGGGTAATACTATGAACATCGAGTCGTTGGAGATAATTCTCGATCACATCGATAGCGAGCGGTTCGTCATCCACGATCATATAGTTGAGGGCTCTCAGCATAAAGGCATTTTTAAGGATACGCTGAATATTGCCTCATCCGTCCGGATATCCAGGGTATAGTTGTCACCATACAGGAGGTCCAGCCTGCGCCGGACATTTTTAAGCCCGATACCTTTACTTTCCGCCGGAGCCTCGTCTTCCGTCACAGGATTGTCTACCCTGAAGTAGAGGAATCGGGTATCGATCTTCAGGGAGATCTCGATATGGATCTTACTGATGTTATTCTTGACGCCATGCTTGAAGCTGTTTTCAAGAAAGAGGATGAGGATCATGGGCGGGATGTTTACATCCTCTATAAAACCCGTCCGGGTAAAGGATACAGAAAGACGATGGCCAAAGCGAAGCTGCTCTACGTCCAGATAGTTTTGCAGGTAGTCTATCTCTTTCGATAAAGGAACCAGGGGAACGTTGGATTCATAGAGCATATAGCTCATGAGGTCGGATAATTTCAGAATGATCCCGGGAGCTTCGTCTGATTTCTTCAGGGTAAGCGAGTAGATATTGTTGAGGGTGTTGAAAAAGAAATGCGGATGGATCTGGGACCGCAGAAATTTCAATTCCGTTTCGAGATAATGTTTTTCTTTCTCCTTCATCCATTGCTGATTGAGGATGGAGTCTTTGACAAATTTCATTCCCGTGACCATACCGACAAGATAGGTCTCCTGGATAAAGCCTACGGCCAGGTTGTTTATAGTAAAAACAGGCATATTGCCGGCATGCCAGGAGCCCGTTTTGAAGAACTGGTAGACCTCATCGAGGACCATGATAAATACCGAGCAAGCTATGATAGTCAGAAAAAGAACAAACGCATAGGTTTTATACTTTTTTGCGAAGAGGAACCGCGGGATCAGCACATAGATATTTAAATAGGCGAATGAAGCCTGAAACGCTAAAAAGATGAGATACATGAGGCATGAGATCGGGCTCAGTTTCTCATGTAGGCTCATATACAGGATAAGCATTAGCACGTAATATGCAAGCCAGAAAAGCAGGTGGTAGAGCCAACGTTTTTTCAGCAGACCCGATCCCTGCAGATCCTTTGCAAAGGAAGGCCCGGTAAGCGTGTTAATATTGGGAGTGGTATCCGACATGGCAATTTGACCAAAATTAAGGGTTTTGGAAAAAGTGGATGGAAGAGTTCTCCGGATTGCAGGGTTTCCACGATGAATGGTATTATTTGCTCGATGGCGGGAATAAAAAAGCGGCCCCCGGGGAGCCGCTTTTTTATAAGACCTTTTTTAAAGACCGTATTTGGTCATATAACGATGATAGAGCTGTGTTTGCTTATTGTCCAGGCTCACCTCGCGACCCTGGATAAAAGCATGTTCTATAAGGCTGGTACGCATGTCGAGGATGTCGCCCGCGCTGACAACGATGTTGGCATCTTTGCCTGCTTCCAGTGAGCCTGTACGATCGTCGACACCAAGGATCCTGGCGCTGTTTAGCGTGATAGCCTGCAAAGCCTGCTCCCTGGTAAGGCCATGGGCAGCCGCTACACCCGCATTGAACATAAGATTCCGATAGCGGGTTTCTTCGTGTTCGTCATTGATCGCAAAGAGGACGCCGGCCTTTTGTAAGATAGCCGGAGTCTTGAACGGCTGGTCATAATCATCGTCTTCCGTCGTCGGCAGGGCATTCGTTTGCTGAAGGATGACAGAGATATTGTTTTGTTTCAACAGATCAGCGATAAGCCAGCTTTCGCTGCCGCCTACGATGGTGAGGTCGAAGTTGAACTCCTTTACAAAATCGATGGCGACAAGCATTTGTTTCAGCTGGTCACCATGCACAAAAAGTTTCTGCTGTTTGCTAAAAAGACCCTTTACAGATTCGAACTTCAGGTTGGTCTCCTTATGTGCCGGTTCAGCAAGGTATGCCCTTGCTTCCCGGAAGAAGGTTTTGATCTCATTGATCTTTTCCAGCGCTTCTTTTGTCGGGTCCGTCGGAGGCGGTGCGCCGCCAAAACGGCCGCCACCACCGCCGCCACGCCGTGGGCGGGAGATAAATGTCGGCAGATTGATATGAATGGCATTGTCCATTTTATAAGCAGCATCTTCCCAATTCCACGCGTCCAGCTGCACTACAGTAGACGATCCGCTGATCGTACCTCCCTGGGGTGTTACACCGGCGAGCAGGATCCCATTTGCCTTGAGTGTGTTGATGACCTTTGAATCGGTGTTGTAAGCTACTATCGAGCGAATGCTGGGATCGATGTCTCCGATCTCCTGGAAGTCATTGGAGCCGCGTACGCCGCTGCCTATTTCCTTTAGCCCCAGGTCTGTGACCGGAAGAATAAGACCGGGATAGATCTGCTTCCCTTTCGCATCGACGACTTTGGCGTCGCCTGCGGGCGTAAGACCCACTCCAACACGAACGATCTTACCATTGTCGATTTCGATAGAGCCACCTTCTATGACCTGCCCGTTCCCGACATGGATCGTGCCTCCGGCGATGAAGAGCTTTCCTTTGTACGATTTTGCCGGGTAGACATCATCCTGGGCTCTTGCCGTTACCGTGGCAAAAAGCGAAAGAGCAAGAACGGCTTTTATATAAATTGATCTTTTCATTGTTGTCCTGATTTACTTGTTAGCATTAATAACGGCTGCATTTTCATTTTGATCGTCGCCTTCGCTTTCGTCGATGGTCAGCAGGCCGTCGTGATGATCATGGTCGCCGCAGCTGAGCTCGACATGGAAGCTGGGAGTTGCCGGAACCATGGGGCTACCGGACCTCTTCTCTCCGACCAGTTTCTGGATCAGTCGATTGCGTTCGGAGGCAATGTTCTTACGCAGCAGAGCATCCCGGTCGAGGTCAAAATAGATAATGCCATCTACGATGGTCTTTTCCGGTTTGGCATAAATACTCAGCGGATTGTCGCTCCAAAGTACGAGGTCGGCGTCTTTTCCCTCCCTGATGCTGCCAACACGATCGGCCACATGAAGGGCCTTTGCAGGGTTGAGGGTCACCATTTTAAAGGCATCGTCTTCGGACATGCCACCATATTTTACGGATTTGGCAGCTTCCTGGTTGAGGTGACGGGCCTGCTCGGCATCGTCGGAGTTGATACAAACGTTGAGGCCTGCCTTCTGCATGATGGTAGCATTATAAGCGATCGCGTCCGTTACTTCCACTTTATACGCCCACCAGTCGGAGAAAGTACTGACGCTGGCGCCGTGCTCCTTCATTTTATCAGCCACTTTATATCCTTCTAGGATATGCGTAAAGGTATTGACACGGAAGCCAAATTTCTCTGCTACACGCATCAACGCCGTGATCTCGCTTTGCACATAGGAGTGACAGGTAATAAAACGCTTGTGCTCCATGATCTCGACAAGAGCATCCAGCTCCAGATCACGTCGTACGGCGTTGGGTGCCGCTTTCCTTTGTTTCTGATAATCGCTGGCACGCGTGAAAGCATCCATCAGGACCTCTTCTACACCCATCCGGGTATCAGGAAAACGATTGTTATTCTGCGAGGTGGTTCGTTTGACATTCTCCCCGAGAGCAAATTTGATGAAGGGGTCCCAGTTCCTGAACTTCAGACCTTCGTCATCTGTACCCCACCGCAATTTGATCAGCTGCGTCTGGCCGCCGATGGTATTGGCAGAGCCATGGAGAATATGAGAGCTGGTGACACCGCCGGCCAGCTGACGATAAATGCTGATGTCTTCAGGATTGAGGTTGTCGGCAATACGCACTTCGCTGGTCACGGATTGTGCGCCTTCATTAATGGAGAAGGCAGCAATATGAGAGTGTTCATCGATGATACCGGGAGTCAGGTATTTGCCGGCGCCGTCGATGACTTTCGCGCCTTCCGCAGAGAGGTTCTTCCCTATTTTGGTGATCTTGCCAGCCTTGACAAGCACATCGGTGCCTTCCAGACGACCCTCCTTTTCATTGGTCCAGACCGTAGCGTTTTTGATAAGCAGGTCCTGCTGTTTGGGAAGACTATCCCAGCCATAACCATCGAAGGGGTAGACTACCTTGCCTATCCGGGCTACTCTCCTGTGCGCGGAGTCGGATGTCGCAGGTGTTGCCTTGGAGAAAGTAGCTGTCCAGATGACAAGGTTGCCGGCAGAGTCCGTACCGTTCCCATTCCAGACATCGCCATTCGCCACACCGGTAAGATGGGCCGCTGCGACGGGACGTCCGCCAAAACCACCAGGTCTTCTGCCAGCCCCTGTATCCCCCCCATCACGGGCTGCACCGCCACGGGTCGCACCAGCGCCCGCACCACCTGCCGCAGGAGCAGGAAAACTGAGAGAGATCAGCGTCCCGTCATAGCTGAACTTACCGGTAAGAGTGTCCTTGCCGATCACAGTGGCCGATGTAGCAGACTTGACGTCAAGGGTATAATTAACCGAAGCCCCTCCTGTAGTCGTGACGACCAGGTTGTACTGGCCTCTTATTTCCTTCCAGGCTTCTTCTTTTACGCCATATTTTTTCCCCTGTATCCAGTTCTCTACGATGCTGGTCTTTTCGTTGAAAACGGGACCATTGGTGATGAGAAAGTTGGCCAGCTTGCCAGCCTCGAGGCTGCCTACTTTATCATAGATGCCGATGAGTGTAGCCGGAGTTTTTGTCAATGCCTCGAGAGCCTTATTTTCAGTGAGGCCGTAGTCAAAAGCCTTGCGAAGATTAGTAAGGAATTGTTTCGTATCACGCATATCCGCAGCAGTAAGACAAAAGGTCAAACCGGCTTTTTCAAAGGCCCCGGGATTGGTTGGCGCCATCTCCCAGTGCTTCATATCTGTAAGAGATACGAAGCGCGCATCACCCGGATCTTCTACATCCATAGCCTGGGGGAAGTTAAGCGGTACGATAAAGGCAGCCTTTGTTGCAATGATAGGTTGCATACGCTGGTATTCATTACCGCCGGCCTTGATAATATACTGCACCCCGAATTCGTCACCGATACGGTCACCATGAAGATCACCCCATTTGTCGCCGCCATCAAAGATCTGGGGAAGAGATTGCTCTTCGTTCCAGGCCAGTAAGCTCAGGTTCGTCCCTTCGTGGACGGGTTGGCTTTTATACCATTGAGCATCCAGGTAGGTCTGACGGAGCAGCGCAATTGACCCCATCATGGAGCTGGGATAACTTTGTGTGGAACTACCCTTATTCAACGAATAGTTGGCAGATGCTCTTTGTTTGACGATGACGAGGTTCTCATTTTCGTTGGCAAGTGTAACGACGACACCGGTGCCGCGGGCAATGCCATCTTTCAGATGCGAAAGGACGGTGCCAAAACCCGCTTCACGGAGCGGTTTGGCCCTGGCGTCGTCCACGGCGAAAAGACGGGCCGCATCGGTCTCAGGATGAACGGCCTGGTTCCAGTTGTAAGCGCCTTTTGTGTTGGACGTGATCTGCGCAGGTGCCCGGAAGTCGAAGGCCGGACGACCCGTTCGGCTCTCCGCGACCGGAATTCCGTAGTCGCTGTAGAGGTCGATAAAAGAGGGGTAAATATATTTCCCGCTACAGTCGATGACGACAGCATCTTTGGGCAATGCAGCAGCAGCGCCGGCACTAACGATAAGCCCATCCCGGATGATTAGGGTCGCATCGGAAAGAGTGGTCTGGCCGTCTTTCACAACCGTAGCATGTATGAATGCATAACAACCTTCCCTTGGGTCTGCTACCCCGTTAACCGGAAAAGTAGTTTGAGCCGTGCTAAATAGGGTAAATAATAGGAGCGAGGCAGAGAGGGATAGTATTTTCCCCCTCGGGCGATGGCGCGAGCTTCTCATGTTATTAGTTTTAGTCTAATGAAAAATGGTCCCGAATTTACTTAAATGGAGTAATTTTACCGTTTGAATATTATATCAACGGTAAAATGTCGGTGATTAAGATTGCATCATACATTGATCATACGTTATTAAAACCAACGGCCACACATATTGACATAAACAAAATATGTAATGAGGCGCTGGTATACGGATTTGCGGCAGTATGCGTGCCGCCACCCCTGGTCAAACTGGCTCGTTCGCTGGTGCTGACTGATACACCCAAAACAAAAACCCCAAAAGTCGCTACGGTGATCGGCTTCCCGTTTGGTTATTCCACGATAAAGGCAAAACTGGCAGAAGTGACGCAGGCCATAGCGGACGGAGCCGATGAGCTGGACATAGTGATCAACCTGGTGTCTTTAAAAGAGGGGGATTGGACGCAGTTGGAAGAAGAGATGAAGGTTTTGACGGAGCGGGCGCACGGCGCAGGAAAGATCGTAAAGGTGATCATTGAAAGTGGTATCCTGACTGACGGGGAGATCATACATTGCTGTTCGGTCTATAGCCGGGTGGGAGTAGATTTTTTGAAGACTTCGACAGGCTATGCGGAAAAAGGGGCGACAGTAGCCGCGGTGCAGCTGATGCGGAAGCACTTGCCGCCGCAGGTGAAGATCAAGGCTTCCGGGGGGATACGGGATTATACTTTTGCGGCAGCGCTGGTGGAGGCGGGAGCCGATAGACTGGGATGCAGCGCAAGCGTTGAGATTGTCAAAATGGAGCACCCGGGCGTTGGCATGGAGCCCCCCGCACCCGGTGGCTATTAGATTGATGCAGGCTGGGCGCGGGGTTTGGCGCATTCCGGGGGTTTGGCCGGAAGTTTGCAGGAGTGTAAAAAAAATTCTTATGTATAAACTTCTCTTTATCGTCGTATTATTCGTGACCGGGCGGAGTATGGCCCAGACGGATTCGGTGGTATCCGGTACTGCGGCAGCAGGCACGGTAACCGTGGTGAAAGACCCAAGGGTAGATATGCTGGTCCGCAAACAGATAGAGATCAATGAAGAGACGACGAGAGATAGCCGGCGCAATATGCCGGGATTTCGGATCCAGGTGCTGAATTCGCCCGATCGCAGCAAGGTATTTGCAGCAAAGGCAAAAGTCTACCAGGAGTTCCCGGACCTGAAGCCCTATTTGTTATACCAGGCACCCAATTATAAATTAAAGGTTGGTAATTTTAAAACCCAGGAAGAGGCCGAAGAGATACAGAAACAGCTGGAAAGATTGTTCCCTTCAGGGTTGTATATTATCCGGGATGTTATCGAGGTAAAAGTATCGGATATGCCAAGGGATACTACGAATCAGTGATTTTAAAATTTTGACTCCATATCCATGTTGAAAGAAAAGATCCAGCAGCTCGCAAGACAGTACGCACCTGACTTTATATCTATAAGGCATCATCTGCATGCACATCCTGAATTATCTTACCAGGAGTTTCAGACATCAAAATTCGTACAACAAAAGCTAAAAGAGATCGGTATCCCTTTCCAGGTAATGGCAGGGACCGGTGTAGTAGGCTTGTTAAAAGGAAAGAATCCGGACAAACGGGTGGTGGCTTTACGGGCCGATATGGATGCACTGCCTATCCGGGAAGAGAATGATATTCCCTATAAGTCGACCAACGAAGGGGTAATGCATGCCTGCGGGCATGATGTTCATACGACCGTGCTGCTTGGCGCTTCCCGGATCCTGAATGAACTAAAAGAAGAGTGGGAAGGGACAGTGAAGCTGATCTTTCAGCCAGGTGAAGAAAAAAATCCCGGCGGGGCCAGCCTGATGATCAGGGAGGGAGTGTTGAAAAACCCCGAACCGCAGGCTATCTTTGGCCTACACGTACACCCTGGACTGGAAATAGGAAAGCTCAGCTTTCGTGGTGGTATGGTAATGGCCAGCGCCGACGAGATCTATATCACGATAAAGGGAAAGGGCGGACATGCCGCAGCCCCGCATCTGACAGTAGACACGATCCTGGTAGCCTCTCATCTGGTGGTGGCGCTGCAACAGATCATCAGCCGGAACCGAAACCCGCTATCCCCCTCCGTCCTGTCGATAACTTCTGTACAGGGAGGATATACGACCAATGTCATTCCCAGCGAGGTTAAGCTGATGGGCACCTTCCGGGCCATGGATGAGGAATGGAGATTCCACGCACATGAGCTGATCCGCAAACAAGCCACAGAGCTGGTACATAGCATGGGTGCAGAGATCGACCTGCATATCGATATTGGCTATCCCATGGTCTACAATAATGAAACTTTGGACAAAGTCGCCCGGGCTGAAGCCAGGGAATTTATGGGCAGGGACAAGGTGCTGGAGACAGAGATCCGCATGGGTGCGGAAGATTTCGGGTACTATACACGGCAGATCCCCGGATGTTTTTACCGGCTGGGGGTAATGAATGAAGAGAAGGGGATCACGTCGGGAGTACATACACCGACGTTCAACATCGACGAGTCTGCCATTGAGATCGGCGCCGGAATGATGGCCTGGATGGGAGCTCATGTGGAATTTGGTAAATAGGATATTGTGTTACCGGTGATGGAGTGATGAATCCCGCGCGATCGGATGGCATATAAAGCCGCTTTTGCCTTTATAGATGATGTTGCCAAATTGGCTCGCCGGGAATGTATCATCCAGGTTGATAAAAATTTTATTATTGGGGTAAGCCTTCTTCAGATCACGTACCCGGGAATCGACGTTCACATGCACTGAAGCAATGTTGGCAAAGCCCCCGGGCTTGTATGGCGTGTCATTCCCAATCGTCAGATCCTTTACCCAGTCCTCTGTGATCTTTCGAAACGACTTTGCTTCTGAAGAAGAATTTAAATTGCATACAGATGCCCGATCGAAGGCAAATTGCGCTCTATATGCTTCTACCTCATCGCCATAGTCGTTCCCAAAAGATTGCAGTAACCCTTTAGCCGAATCAACATACATTCCCCAGAGATACGCTATTTCCTGCCTTTCATATAATGCCCCATGCGTTGTCTCATGAACAAAGCTGGCCGTATTATTTTTTTCGATATGAAATTCGATCTCGCAGGTTTGGATGTTAAAAAGAGTTTCCGCTTTTCCGCTATCTACGTCTTCCAGGTCTTTTATTCTATAATGCTGAATACTGCTGTCCAGTAAATTCAGATTTATAAGGGTTGCGTTTAAGGAAACAAGCCGTTGAGGCAGATCACCCAGCGCATTCGTATACTTTTTTGAGCTCCACCCATTGGATTTCGCCTCCTGATCAATATCATGGATTGCACCTGTCAGGCTATCCTGCTTAGCTACAACTTCATTCCTGTATTTTTCCCATTCCTTTCTTATTTCTTCGTACCCCGAAAGTGTTTTTGTTCCGATGGTGTCGGCTGACAATAATTTTATGGAGTGGATATGAATATTCGCAGAATAGCTATTAAGAAGGGGGGAGACCAAAAAGGCACAAAAAAGAGGGATTCCGCCTTTGAGGCAAATGTTCAGGACGGTCGGCATAAGGCTTATTTTACGTATGTTGAAAGGGGTTTGGGCGCAATCAGGCGCAATCGGACGGGTACAGACCGGTTAGTTATCTAACGAATAGCTACCTAGGGGTAATTTAGTACCTGTTTACGCGACAAAATTGCAGTCAGACTCCCTTTTAGGGAGGATTCAACGGACATTTTGGGAGGATAAGGGTAAAATGGAGCAGGGGTAAAAAATGGGAGACGGAGGGTAAAATCGGGCAAAATGTCGTTTAGCGGCATTTTCGTATTTTGCACCCTGTATGCAAAAAAAACATCTTCGCAAAGAGCAGGCGCTTGAATATCATTCTAAAGGACGACCTGGTAAGATAGAAGTCGTACCGACAAAGGAGGCGAAGACTCAAAGGGACCTTTCCCTGGCTTATTCTCCCGGAGTAGCGGAACCCTGCAAGGAAATTTACAAGAATGTTGAAGACGTCTATAAATATACTGCCAAAGGAAACCTGGTCGCGGTGATCACCAATGGAACGGCAGTGCTGGGCCTGGGCGATATCGGACCGGAAGCCTCCAAGCCCGTAATGGAAGGGAAGGGGGTCCTTTTTAAGATCTTTGCAGACATTGACGTCTTTGATATCGAGATCAATGAAAAAGACCCCGTTAAGTTTGTTCAAATTGTAAAAGCGCTGGAACCCACTTTCGGTGCTATCAATCTGGAAGACATCAAGTCCCCGGAATGTTTTTATATCGAAAAGGAGCTGCGGGAACAGCTGAAGATACCTGTCATGCACGACGACCAGCATGGCACGGCCATTATCAGCAGCGCAGCGCTGCTCAATGCGCTGGAACTGCAAAAAAAGAAGATCGATAAGGTACGGTTTGTCATCAATGGGGCCGGTGCCGCAGCTATGGCCTGTACCAAACTATATGTCGCACTCGGCGCCAAACATGAAAACTTCATCCTGTTCGATAAAGATGGGGTTCTGCACGAGGGACGAACCGACCTGGATGAAGAAAAAAAGAAGTTTGCCGTTAAAAAAGGGGACTGGACCCTGGACAAGGCTCTGAAGGACGCTGACGTATTCGTAGGTTTGAGCGTAGGCAACGTAGTCACCGCGGAAATGGTCAAAAGCATGGCCCGCAAACCTATCGTGTTTGCCATGGCTAACCCGGACCCTGAAATTACCTATGAAGCAGCCACCGCCGTTCGGGATGATATCATTATGGCTACAGGCCGGAGCGATTATCCCAACCAGGTAAACAATGTGCTCGGATTCCCCTTTATCTTCCGGGGCGCCCTCGACGTACGGGCAACACAGATCAATGAAGCCATGAAACTGGCAGCAGTAAAGGCTTTAGCCGAGTTGGCCAAGACCCCGGTTCCGGACATTGTCAACATGGCATACAACGAAAAGAATATGGTGTTCGGCCCGACCTATATTATTCCTAAACCACTGGACCCACGGCTGATCTCTACGGTCAGTCCCGCAGTAGCCAGGGCAGCCATGGAAAGCGGGGTAGCCCACCGCCAGATCGATAACTGGGATGCCTATTCCATCGAACTGAACAGAAGGCTGGGACTGGACAATCAGCTGATGCGGGTGCTGAGCAGTAAAGCCCGGCTGAATCCCAAACGCCTTGTATTTTCGGAAGCGGATAACCTGAAGATCCTGAAGGTGGCACAGCTATTATATGACGAAGGTGTTGCCTTTCCCATGTTACTCGGCGACGAAAAAAAGATCCGTCATATTGCCGCAGCCAACCAGATCGACCTGGACGGCATGCCGGTGATAAATCCATATAATGACGAGTATGAGGAACAGCGCAAACAATTCGGTGACCTGTTCTTTAAGAAACGGCAACGCAGAGGTTTCAATAAATATGAGGCATACAAGATCATGCGGGACCGGAACTATTTCGGGTGTATGATGGTAGAGACCGGACTCGCAGATGCCATGATCTCGGGACTGACCAAGAATTATCCTGACACAATCCGACCTGCCCTTCAGGCTATCGGAACAGAGGACGGAGTAAAAAAGATCGCGGGTATGTACCTGCTGCTGACCAAAAGAGGCCCCTTGTTCCTGGCGGATACGACTGTCAACTTCAATCCCACCGCAGAAGAGCTGGCGGATATTACGCTGCTGGTTGCACGGGAAGTACAACACTTCAATCTCACGCCAAGAGTAGCCATGTTGAGCTACTCTAACTTTGGCACCAGCGATTCACCGGAAGCTCGTCTTGTAGCAGCAGCACGGGACATCGTCAAGCAAAGGGAACCTGGTCTGATCGTAGACGGGGAGATGCAGGCCAGCGTAGCCCTGAATAACGAGCTGATCAGGGAAAACTATCCCTTTAGCGAGCTGGTAGACCAGGAAGTAAATACATTGGTATTCCCCAATCTGGCAGCAGGAAACATTGCCTATAACCTTTTGAAAGAAATAGGCGGGGCCGATGCGATCGGGCCGATCCTGCTGGGACTGAAGAAGCCCGTACACGTGCTACAGCTGGGTAGTACAGTACGGAATATATATAATGTAGCCTTGGTGGCAATAGTGGATGCACAGATCAAATGCAAGACCAACGATGAAGAGTCGAGAAAGGCGCCCTGGTGGAAAAGGGTGAAACATTGACCGGGTGGATAGTTAGTTAGGCTAAGACATTAACCAAATATCAAAAATGAAGTTTTTCACAGAGTTCGGGCTTTATCTGCTTACGCTAAAAGGGATGTTTTCCAGGCCGGAGAATGGCAAGATGTACTGGAAAGAGTTTATGCACCAGTGCTCCGATATCGGGATCGGCTCGCTTGGCATTGTGGCTATCATTTCTGTTTTTATGGGTGCAGTGTCGACATTACAGACTGCCTATCAGCTGGTAAGCCCACTGATCCCTGTGTCTACGATTGCGCAGATCGTACGGGATACGGTTATCCTGGAATTCTCTCCCACCCTTGTATGTATAGTTCTTGCAGGTGTCGTCGGCAGCAAGATCGCCAGCGAACTGGGGAATATGCGTGTGAGCGAACAGATAGACGCACTGGAGATAATGGGTATCAACACAAAATCCTACCTGATCATGCCCAAGCTGATGGCGTCGATCTTTATGATCCCGATGCTGGTGGTAATATCCATGGTGCTGAGCATCCTGGGCGGCCGGCTGGCAGGGACCGCCACGGGAATCCTGTCAACAGCGGCCTTTGACAAAGGTTTGCACCAGTATTTCAAACCTTATAATGTATTCTTTGCGCTGGCTAAGTCATACACATTCGCCTTTATTATTTCCAGCATTCCGGCTTTTTATGGTTATAATGTACAAGGCGGGGCACTGGAAATCGGACGGGCGAGTACAAAAGCGGTTGTGGTGAGTTGTGTATTGGTCTTATTCGCAGACTATCTCCTTTCAGCCCTCCTACTGTAACCCGCCCCAAAACAAAATCATTCTATGATCGAGATCAAAAACATAAAAAAAGGATTCGGGAACAAGACCGTCATCAACGACGTCAGCGCCGTATTCCAAACAGGAAAATGTAACCTGATCATCGGCACCAGCGGAAGCGGCAAGACGGTGATGATGAAATGCCTGGTCGGCCTGTTCGAGCCGGACAGCGGGGAGATCATTTACGACGGCCAGAGCTTTTCCGAGATGAACGAAGAACACCGGAAGAATCTACGGCAGAGCATTGGCATGCTTTTCCAGGGATCAGCCTTATTCGACAGTATGACAGTGGAGCAGAATGTAATGTTCCCCCTGGACATGTTCACAAAGAGCAGCTATGCGGAGAAGCTGAAAAGGGTAAATGAAGTGCTCGACCGGGTGAACCTGAAGGATGCGAACAACAAATTCCCGGCCGAGATCTCGGGTGGGATGAAGAAAAGAGTAGGCATCGCCCGCGCGATAGTCCTGAACCCCAAATACCTGTTCTGTGACGAGCCTAATTCCGGGCTGGACCCGCAAACCTCGCTGCTGATCGACAAGCTTATCAAAGAGATCACCATCGAATACAATATCACAACGGTTGTCAATACCCATGATATGAACAGCGTGATGGAAGTTGGCGATCATATCCTGTATATGTATCAGGGCGTAAAGGAATGGGAAGGCAGTAACAAGGAAATTATTTTCAGCAAGAACAAGCTGCTGAACGACTTTATCTTTGCTTCCGAATTCCTCCGCGATGCCAAGGATATGCGGATGCTGGAAGTCAGAGGGAAGATCGATAACAATAGAAACATGGACGAACTGCTGAAGTAGAAGAGTTAGCTTGAGCACCATTACTACGATACCACAGGACCTGTTTGCGGAGAAATGGCCCGTGCCGCTGGAAAAGACGGCCATCCGGATCTATGAAAGCGCGGATGCTTCAGTCAAATCGCGGGTAAACATGCAAAAAAATCTTTTCAGCTTTCTGCTGGAAGGAGAGAAGGCAGTACACCGCCCGGGAGAACCGCTACGGATCCATGCCGGCCAGTTCCTGCTGATAGCCGGCGGCAATTGCCTGATGACAGAAAAGCTGTCCGTTAACAATCGTTATAATAGCCTGTTGTTTTTCTTTGACGATAGTGTACTAAAAGATTTTTTTGCGAAGTATCCAACGCTGTTGGAAAAAACAGAGCGGCTTATCGGCTGTGGAGATGAGCCGGTAGTGTGTTTTGAAAGCGATGCGTTTATCCGGAATTATCTGCATTCGCTTCAATTGCTGCTACAAACCAGTCCTTTCTTAAAGGAAGAATTACAAGTATTGAAATTCGAGGAGCTTTTACTTTACCTCGTGGGCAAATATCCTGAAAGTCTTTTTTCTTTCCGGCTGTCCGATCAGTCCGATGCCGGCGACAGACAGCTGCAGGCGGCAGTGGAAGGGAATCTGAACCACGCAATCACGGTAGAGGAGCTGGCCTTCCTGTGTAATATGAGTCTGTCTACCTTCAAGAGGAGGTTTGCCCGGGTATACGGCACCTCACCCAATAAATGGTTGCTGCAAAAGCGGATGGAGCAGGCGGCTTTGCTGTTAAACCAGCAGATCAAACCGAGCGAGGTTTACCTGGAAGTGGGATATGAGAACCATTCCAGCTTTACACAGTCGTTTAAACAGGTGTATGGTGTGACACCAAGGGAGTACCAGCGTAACGCGGGAATAAGCCTGATGGCGGAGTGATCGCTCATAGGAATGAACGTTTAACTATAGTTTTTGGACGAATGGCCCTAACCCGGTCCGTCGCTATAAAGATAGCTTTGCATATTAAATCTTCTTTAATATGCAAAAATTAGTATCCTTTTTATTGCTGGCCATCCTGGCCGGCGGGGGCCTTTCAGCCCAGACTTTTACATTAAAAAGCAATGACATCGGCGGGCAGGCGACGAATAAGCAATTCGCCAACAGCTTTGGCTGTCATGGGGGGAATGTTTCGCCGGAATTACACTGGGAAAATGCGCCGGCGGGAACACAGGCCTTTGCCGTGACCATGTATGACAAAGATGCGCCTACGGGCAGCGGATTCTGGCATTGGCTGGTGTTCAATATTCCTGCCAATGTGACGGAACTTCCGTCTGATGCGGGTAATATCAGTAAGAACCTGACACCGGCAGGGGCCATCCAAAGCAACCATGGCGGCGGTGCGCCGGGCTATATCGGGCCCTGCCCTCCCCCCGGACCAATCCACGAATATATTATCACCATATATGCGCTGAAGTCGAAGATCGCGCTGGATAAGGGTGCCGGGCCGGCCCTGGTTGGGTTTTATCTGAATGGGAATGTCCTCGAAAAGGCATCGATCATTATGTATGCCCAAAATAAATAAGATGGTTTGTCACGGAAGCGTTTTTCCCCTAACTTCGTCCCCCGAATGGTCGGAAGGATGACTTCACAAATCTATCTATTCTCATGTCAATCTTAGTTAACAAGAGCTCAAGAATCATCGTACAGGGCTTTACAGGAACAGAAGGGACTTTTCATGCTACGCAAATGATCGATTACGGCACCCAGGTAGTGGGTGGAGTTACCCCCGGAAAGGGCGGCTCTACGCATATCGAACGTCCCGTTTTCAATACAGTAGCCGATGCAGTAAGAGAAACCCAGGCAAATGTGTCGATTATCTTTGTTCCACCCGCTTTTGCAGCCGACGCGATAATGGAAGCAGCCGAAGCAGGTATCGGTCTGGTCATCTGTATCACAGAAGGCATCCCGGTACAGGATATGGTCAAGGCTAAAAATTATCTGATGGGCCGTACTACAAGGCTGATCGGACCAAACTGTCCGGGTGTTATCACTGCCGGAGAATGTAAGGTCGGTATCATGCCGGGGTTTGTGTTCAAACAAGGAAAGATCGGGATCGTATCTAAATCCGGTACGCTGACATACGAAGCTGCCGACCAGGTAGCCAAGGCAGGCCTTGGTATCTCCACGGCGGTAGGCATTGGCGGCGACCCTATCATAGGTACTCCTACAAAAGAGGCGGTAGAACTGCTGATGAATGATCCCGGAACCGAAGGTATAGTGATGATCGGGGAGATTGGCGGCAGCATGGAAGCCGAAGCAGCCCGCTGGATCAAAGATAACAATCGCAAACCCGTAGTCGGGTTTATCGCTGGTCAGACAGCTCCCCCCGGAAGAAGAATGGGACACGCCGGTGCGATCATCGGCGGTGCAGACGATACAGCCGAAGCTAAGATGAAGATCATGGCCGAATGCGGGATCACCGTGGTTAAGACACCTGCGGAGATCGGCGCTACGATGGCGAAGGTCCTGAAGAAATAGCGCTCAGATCGTTAATAAACATAAGGCAACATAAGTAAGGCCGGTCTCTTCTCAGAGATCGGCCTTTTTTGTACATGAACACACTGATGGCCTTATGTGTAGAGATTAGTAATAGTTGCGGCGATCACGATCGAGATCATGGCGGTCATAACGGCGGTCGAAACGGTCGTGGCTCAATTCACGGCGATCACGCCCATAGGCATAGAAATTACCTTCCCTTCTGTCGTGGGCCAGCTCTCTGCGATCGAACCGGATGTCACGACGATCATGACGAAGATCGGCCCGGTCATGACGAAGATCTCTACGATCGCCCCAACGGCTCTGAGCCTGGGTAGCGACTCCAAAGAATAAGCCGGCGGCAAGGAGTATAAATAATTTCGTTTTCATAACATTCAATTTTAAGTTTAGCGAGTCAAATAACGGACTCATATATAAGAAGTCGCAGGGGTCAGCTTGTTTAAGCAGACCGGGTTATAGCTATGTTAAAAGAGAGCAGGTCTGTGTAATCGGCTCAACACATGCATCTTAAAGGGAAAAGAAGCGTCATAAGGCGATGACGCAGTAAGACAATAAAAAAAGTAACTTTAAAAAAGTTTTCTCCTATGATCCTAAAAAGACTATTTATCATTGCCGGTTTTTGTTTGTCCGCAACAGCTCCTTTTGCGCAACAAAAAACAAACTATGATGCAAAATGGAAACTGGTCGATTCATTGTCTCAAAAAAAGGGACTGACGGAATCGGCACTCATAGAAGTAAACCGGATCTATACGCTGGCAAGACAGGAACACAACGACGCACAAGGTATCAGGGCCCTGCTTTACCGGTTTATACTCAACGGTAGCCGGGAACAAACGGAGCCGGTGATGATAAGAGAGCTGGACTCAGCTATCGCAGAAGCCAGGCAACCGGCGAGATCCATTTTACAAAGCCTGCTCGCCAGGACATATCAACAGTATTTCATAAATCATGAGTGGCAGCTATACAATCGCACCAGAACAGTCAACTTTGTGAAGAAGGATATAGCCACCTGGAGTGCCGATGATTTCAATGATAAGATAAGCTCTTTGTACCTGGCATCACTACAGGAGGACAAGCTGCTCGGGCAAACAAAGCTGGATAGCTATGAACCTATCCTACTAACAGGCAATGTACGTTATCTGCGTCCTACCCTGTTCGACCTGCTGGCGCATCAGGCCCTGGAGTTTTTTAAAAGAAGCGACCGGAATGTCAATAAACCAACCGATGTATTCGAGATCGACGATTCCGTGGCGCTGGGTGACGCAGCCGTGTTCGCCCATCACAAGTTTATTACCACCGACACCACCTCTCTTCACTATAGGGCATTATTGCTATTTCAGCGGCTTATCGATGGGCACCTGGCTGACTCCCACCCGGATGCGCTGATCGACGTAGATCTCGAACGGCTGCAATGGGCAAATACCTATGGCGTAATGGATAATAAGAACCTTTTGTATTCACAGGCCCTGGCCCGGATAACCGACAGATATGGCGACGAGCCGGCGGCAGCAGAGGCATGGTATCTGCAAGCCCGACGCCTGGCCTATCTTCCCCCTGTAATTCGATCCGCATCTTCCGGTGATACACTCGGTTATGATAATATAAAGGCAAAAGCCATTTGCGACAGGGTCCTCGCACAAAGAGACAGCAGTGAGGGTAAATACCATTGCAGGGAACTGCGGGACCAGCTGCTGGAAAAATTCCTGTCGGTTCAAACAGAGAAGGCCAACCTTCCCGGAATGCCGATACGAGGTCTGGTCAGCTGGCGTAATTTCGATCACCTTTATCTGCGTGTGATCAGCATGGATAGCTATAAGACCATGCTGCCCAATATTATTACCGGGGATGATACCTTTTGGAAGAATTTAATAAGCCGGCCTGTTTACCGGTCATTTGACCTGAACTTGCCTGCCACCAATGACTACCGGCACCACAGTACGGAAATAGCTATCGGAGCATTGCCTCCGGGCGTCTATGCGCTGCTGAGCTGTGCAAACCCGGACTGGACCTGGGGAAAGGCTATTATGGCAGTTCAATACTTTTACGTATCCAATATCGCCTATGTCAATAAAGGCAGCGACTATTTTGTGGTCAACAGAGAAACCGGGCAGCCGCTAACCGGGGCAAGAGTGCAGGTATGGAATTGGGCCTATTATTCCAACGGGGGAAAGAATGACCTGGAAAAGAGTACTGATAGTTACATAACTGATAAAAATGGACATTTCCTGCTGCGGGGATTTCAAAAAAACGAGATCAATCAGCGCCGGGTGCTGGATATCAATACGGCTAGCGACAGACTTTTTATCCGGGATGCCTTCGTGGATAATGATTATAATTATTCCCCAACCGAAGCCGAAGACAAGGACGATTACGAAACAAAAAATACAAGGGTTTTCCTTTTCCTGGACCGCCGGATCTACAGACCAGGACAAACGGTCTGGTTCAAAGGGATAGCCATAACAAAAGATAAGGAAACACATCAGTCGAAAGTGCTGGCAGACTGGTCAACAAAAGTATTTCTTTACAACGCGAATGGAGAAGTAGTGGATTCGCTGGACATGAAGACAAATGAGTTTGGCTCTTATCATGGTACCTTTCGCCTGCCGACGGGTCAGTTGAACGGGTCATTCTGGGTCAGCGATGGAAGAGGCAACTCTGTCTATTTCTCCGTCGAGGAATACCGGCGTCCAACCTTCTACGTAGACTATGAAAAACAAACAGGCAGTTACCGGGCAGGAGATACCATTCACATAACAGGCAATACGAAGGCCTTCGCCGGCAATACGCTGGATGGCGCCAGCGTGAAGTACAGGATAGTCAGGAGAACAAGATTTCCGCATCCCTGGTATTTCTGGCGGGGACGACAGCCGGGCAGCGCTGAGCAGGAGATCCAACATGGCGAGCTAAAGACCGACGGCAAAGGGGTCTTCCGGCTTGCCTTTTTAGCAAAACCCGATCGCAGCGTGGACCGAAGCCAGGATCCGCGATTTGAATATGAGATGACGGCCGATGTCACAGATATCAATGGTGAGACGAGAAGCGGTGTTACCACTATCGTGGCGGGTTATACAGCAGTAAACCTGTCGGTGTCTTTGGCTGGGGGGGATCACCAGTCAGCCGACAGTCTGAAGGGATTGACAGTAAAGACTACCAATCTCGCCGGAGAGCCTCTGACTTCTACCGTTCGCATGGCTATTTTTACGTTGCAGTCTCCGGATCGGCTGATCAGGGAAAGGATGTGGGCAAGACCTGACCGGTTTATATTATCAGAAAAGCAGTTCCTGGATAGTTTCCCCCATGATGAATATAGAGATGAGCTGCAGAAAGAAAGTTGGGCAAGAGGGGTAAAAGTATGGGAAGAGACGGGAGCGGGTGGCGGCGATGGCAGCAGCAGGTTCCGGGTTCCTGCCGGGCGTCTCAGGCCAGGGTGGTACCTGATCGAAGCAACTACCACCGACCCATACGGGCAGGAGGTGAAGGATATTCATTATGTAGAATTATTTGATGCCGCGACCGGCAGACCGGCGACACCTCAATACAGCTGGGTACTGGATCAGCAACCGACAGCGCAACCCGGCGACAAGGTCCGCCTAGAGACCGGCAGCTCTGCCGTAGATATATTTGTCATCCAAAAGAGGGAACATGCCGGGGATACCGGCGGAGAGTTCAGTACATTCACGCTAAATAAGGAAAAGAGAACTACCGGGCTGGCTATTACAGAAGCCGATAGAGGGGGGATAGGTCTTTCGGAGACCTTTGTAAAGGACAACCGGTTTTTTACACGCCAGGTCATCGTGAATGTGCCCTGGACCAATAAGCAACTGACGATAAACTACAAGAGTTACAGGGATAAGACTCAGCCCGGCAGTGGTGAAAAATGGTCGGTGACCATCAGTGGACAGCATGCCGATAAACTGTCTGCAGAAGTGCTGGCGGCAATGTATGATGCCTCGCTGGACCAGTTTGCTGCGCATAAATGGGAGACACCTTCGCTTTATCCGGAGTTCGTGGAGACCAGCCCGTGGACCGGAAGCAACTTCGCCGCTGGTTACAGCCAGATGCGGCCGGAGTATATGAAGCAGTACAGATATTACGCCAAAGTCTATGACGCATTGTTGCCTGGTGATGAGAATTCTCTCCTGTATGGCAACACTATGGTCAGGATAAGGGGCGCAGCGGTGGGAAATTTGACCTACAAGGCACAGGCAATACCGGCAGCGTCAATGGATATCCTGAAAAAAGTCCCGGGTGTAAAATCCGATATCATAGCTGATACAGAAATAACAGACAACGCCCGGACAAAGCCAGACCAGGCAGCAGACTATCAGCAGCCCATTCAGATCCGCAAGAATTTTAATGAGACAGCTTTCTTTTTCCCTGACCTGCGAACGGACAGCGCAGGTAATGTCAGTTTTTCATTTACAATGCCGGATGCGTTGACACGCTGGAAGTGGATGACGCTGGCACATTCGAAAGATCTGGCGTTTGGCTATTCTGAGAAAACTGTGGTGACACAGAAACAGCTGATGGTGCAACCAAACGTGCCGCGTTTCCTGCGGGAGGGCGACCACATGGATCTGGCCGTCAAAGTTGTAAACCTGACCGACTCGGAGATGACCGGACAGATGGTCTTACAACTGACCGATCCTACTACAGGGGAGACGGCCGATGGCTGGTTTACGAATCGGCAGCCCAATCAATATTTTACAGTAGGTGCAGGGCAAAGTACCGTGATAAGCTTTCCCCTGGTCGTTCCCTTCCAGTACAACAGGCCGCTGACCTACAGGGTAGTTGCACAGTCACGAAGCTACAGCGACGGAGAAGAAGCGACCTTACCGGTAGTGAGCAACCGGATGCTGGTGACGGAAACATTGCCACTGGCTCTCAGAGGGAATGGCGTCAGGAGCTTTAAATTTGATAAGCTATTGCAGAGCGGCGGTAGCGAGACGCTGAATCATCACTCGCTGACCGTGGAGTTTACCAGTAACCCGGCCTGGTATGCGGTGCAGTCGCTGCCCTACCTCGCCGAATATCCATATGAATGCGCCGAACAGACCTTCAATAGGTTTTATGCGAATGCGCTGGCAAGTCGGATCGCTTCTTCCTCACCGCGTTTGCAGCAAGTGTTCGCCCGCTGGCGAACACAGGATACTTCAGCATTGCTGAGCAATCTGCAAAAGAACCAGGAGCTGAAGACGGTATTGCTGGAAGAGACACCCTGGGTTTTACAGGGCAGGACAGAGGAGCAGCAGAAAAAGAATATCGCCGTATTGTTCGACATGAGCCGTATGAGTAAAGAGTTGGAAGCCACCCTCGACCGGCTTATTGCTATGCAGTCCCCGGGTGGTGGGTTTGCCTGGTTCAAAGGTGGATATGATGACCTTTATATTACGCAGTATATCCTTACGGGGATCGGTCATTTGCAAAAGCTGCAGGCCATACCGGCGCAGATGGCGGCAAAAATAGCAGTGCTGGTAAAGGCGGCGCTGCCCTATGTGGATGGCCAGGCGAAGCACAGTTATGAATTACTAAAAAAGAAAGGCACGACTGGTGCAGCATCCGAAAAAGTTCTGCCCGGGATCGGGGTCTTGCCGGTGCAGTACTTATATATGCGAAGCTTCTTCAACGATTATGGTATACCGGGAGATATATTCCCTGCTGTGAATTTCTTCCGGAAGAGCGTACAGCAGTCATGGGTAGAGCAGAGCAAATACATGCAGGGAATGATTGCGTTGGCCCTGTTCCGGACCGGAGATATCCGGACGGCAAAAGATATTCTCAGGTCCCTGCGACAGAATGCAATACTGGACGAAGAAAAGGGTATGTACTGGAAGGGCATGGAAGGGGGTTATTACTGGTACGAGGCGCCGATCGAAATTCAGTCTTTGCTGATAGAAGCTTTCCGGGAGATCAGCGGGGATGCAATGGTTGACAGAGACCTGAAGACCTGGCTGCTAAAGCAAAAACAGACCCATAGCTGGAGGACTACGAAGGCTACCGCCGACGCCTGTTATGCATTGCTGCTGGGCGGACAGGATTGGCTGAACGCGGAAAGAGAGGTAGAGATCAAGCTCGGGGAAAAGGTTATTGCGTGGAGTGCTGCGGCCATGGGCGCAGATGCAGGTGAGGCCGGGACGGGTTATAATAAGAAAGTATTTGATGGCCCTTTTGTGAGCCCTTCGATGGGAAATATTACGGTGACAATGAGAAGTGCTGCCACGACCGCGGATACCAATTCACCGGCATGGGGAGCGGTCTACTGGCAGTATTTCGATATGCTGGACCGGGTGACGCCGCCGGGCAACAATAAGGCACCCTTACAGCTGGTCAAAAAGCTGTTTATCGAACGAAATACCGATCGCGGGAAGGTATTGGATCCCGTCGGCGAAAATGGGGTACTTAAGCCGGGTGATAAAGTAATTGTACGTATTGAACTGCGGGTGGACAGAAGTATGGAATATGTACACATGAAGGACATGCGGGCGGCCTGTATGGAACCCGTAAATGTGATCAGCCAATACAAATGGCAGGGGGGGCTGGGATATTATGAGAGTACAAAGGACGCCAGCACAGATTTCTTCTTTTCAACGCTGGCTAAAGGGACCTATGTTTTCGAATACCCTTTACTGGTAGGACAATCGGGGAATTTCAGCAATGGGATCACGAGTATAGAATGTATGTATGCACCTGAGTTTGCATATCATAGCGAGGGGATAAGAGTAAGTGTGGAAGGCGCGCCTTAAAGCGGAAGCCTTTTCACAGATTTGCCAATGCTCTTTATAAAAAAGTAATTGGTAGCACTGCCAACCAACGCTCCGACCAGTGGGATCAGCCGGCCGCCGGCCCGGGCACCCATACGCAGCAGGACTCGCTCGGCAATGTTTTCCAATACCGCGCGGGTCATGAGAAGACCGGCTTCGACACCGATGGAGATGGCGACAATAGACATAAATTCGTCAAAAGCGATGTTATACACTCCCCGGCGATGGTAAATGACGCCAAGAGTGACACGGAATTGCTGGGTAAGGTTATTGAGCATGTCCGCAGGAATGCCGACGATAAAAGTAATGGGACCGCCGAGACCTGTTATGGCGCCAGTACCTGCCGCCAGCCGGGCGCAATGTTCTATATAGGCGTCGATGCCCATTTCGTCGACGCCTTTTTTAATGCCGTACTGATTGATGCTGTCGAACACACGTTTGAAACCTATTTCCGACAAGCGTCCTCTAAGCCGGCCGGGGCGGGCCGGCTGCATACCCAAATGAATTTGCCGCTCTGTTTTCATTTTAAGGAGATTATTTAGATATATTCATAGCAAACTTTGAACCACGACATGCCACAGGTAGACGTACTGATCATTGGACAGGGAATTTGCGGAACCTTTTTAAGTCTGGAGCTGGAACGGGCGGGCCTGTCCTACCTTGTAATTGACCAGGTCAGGCCTTTTTCGGCATCAAGGGCGGCGGCAGGGCTGATCAACCCGGTGACGGGCCGACGGCTTGTCACGACCTGGATGATCGATGAGTTGCTGGCTTTTGCGCAGGAAAGGTATGCCCAATTAGCTACCGAGCTGGGAGCCAGCTTTTTGGAACAGGTACAAGTCGCAGATTTTTTTCCAACGGCACAGATGCGACTGGCCTTTCTTCGACGCCTCGAAGAAGATGGTTCATACCTGCGTTTGCCGGAGAATGAACAAAATTGGGATAGCTGTTTTCATTATGAGCTGGGATATGGTATAATTAGCCCCTGTTACCTGGTGGATCTGCCGGGCTTACTGACAGCCGCTCGCAAAAGAATGCAGGAACAGGGGATATTACGGGATGAGCATTTTGAACCAAAGGACCTGCTGGTGCCCGGTGGACCTGGCCGGTTGACCGGGGCACCGGCAGCCGGAGAGATCAAATACCAGGATATCGAAGCCCGGCGAATAATCTTTTGTGATGGTATCGGTAGTTCTGACGGGCCATATTTTTCGCGGCTGCCCTTTGCCCCGAATAAAGGAGAGGTCCTGATCCTGGATATTCCGGGGTTAGAAGAGACGGCTGCCGGAACAGGGGAAATAAATGGAGGGCCGGGGCAGACGATCTTCAAAAAAGGGATAAGCCTGGCTCCATGGCAGGACGGCTTGTATTGGGTGGGCTCATCCTATGAATGGTCTTTTACGACGACGGAACCAACGGAAGCTTTTCGGCAAAGAACAGAGATGGCATTAAAGGAATGGGTCAAACTGCCTTACCGTGTAGTAGATCATATTGCAGCAGTACGGCCGGCAACACTGGAAAGACGACCTTTTGTGGGGTTTCATCCGGTATACCCGGCGGTGGGCATTCTGAATGGGATGGGGACCAAGGGTTGTTCGCTGGCACCGTATTTTGCCCGGCAGCTGGTGGAAAACCTGAAAAATGGAAGTCCTATCCGACCCGATGCAGATATACTCCGCTTTACAAAAGTTCTTTCCCGGAACTAGCTTTTTCTACGGCCTTTTTCATCTGCTCGGGACGACGTATGATAGTCGTGCTACCCGATATGAAATTGAGTGGGTCCTGGTTAAGAACACAAGCCATGGCTTCATAAAGCTCGGGAAGCTCGTGACGAAAAGGTACGGAGCTTTCGAAAAATACTTCCACGGCAACAGCCCAGAACTCATGATAGTTGGTGGCAGCATAGTCACCAAGAAGATTTTTGGCGCGGCCTTCTCCATCACGCCCCTCCCCCTGCTGCATAGCAGTGAAGATAGGACGGGCGACCTTGGAGAAATTGGGAAATTCTTTCTTGAAATGTTTGTCTTCCTCCGTCTGTGTGATAAAGTTGACATATGCAAGGGCATGAGCCATTTCATGAAGCCCTACATTACAATTGGCCGCCTGACCGGAGATCCCTTTTATAAAATTATCCCAGGAGAGATAGATGCCCGTTTGGTCTACATGCCCCATAAAAGGGCGGGAATAAAATCCATAATGATAATCATCTCTCAGGATGAAAATGTCGTCGAAATAGTTCAGCTTGAATTTCTCCAGGCCAAAGGTCAGCTGAACAGCGGCAGCACTGACCAGGATAGGCATTTCAGTCGTCTCCTGTACCTCTATATAGTGAAAGTTCTTGGCGTGCTGGAAGAGATAGGTGCGAAAAAGGAATTTCCGCTGTTCTTCAAGATTCAGCCTGTTGTAATATCTGAAATGACGGGAGATGACAGAGTGGTAAAAAGTTTCCCTTGCAATGAAGCGCTTGAACTGATGTCTGTTGTATATCCGTTGAAAGAGGAGCGTGACAGGACGATTCAGGAGAAGTATCCCAATTACCAATGAAATAATGACAACGATTTCCATAAGGTTCATTTTTCTTTGTGATTCGAGAACGATCGGATTACGATCGAGAAAAACGGTCTTACATTGGCTTTGGATACGGAACTACGGCTTTCAGATTAGAATGGAAAACCGGTAGGCGGGTTTAATCAAGAGGAATGAATCGTACGGATGGGAAACAAAGTAAAAAGAATTTTTGAAAATGAGAAGAGTTGTGGAAATGTTTTATTTTATCTTTATAAATAGATGATTATCAATCAATTAAATATCTACAAGTGAGGCCGGCGGGAATAGCGGCAAATTTGACCGCAGAATTATAACATGCGGGATAGGACAGAAAGCGATCCCTGGACCTCAGGCCTGCGGTTCAGGGATCAGGATCTTTTCGGGAGTAAGGGGATCCTGGTTCAGAAGAGAGCAGAGCGCAGCGTAAAGCTCGGGAAGCTGGCGTCTGAAGGAATTGCTACGCTCGAAGAAGGTTTCAATACAGACGGCCCAGAATTCCTGGTAATTGGTGGCGGCGTAGGAGTCAAGGACATTGGTTTCTCCAGTCTGCATACGTTCGAAGATGGGACGGGCGACAAGCGAAAAATCGTTAAAATGATGATAGAAGGCATTGTCACGGCCATGCTGAACAGTAAAGTTGACATAGGTCAGGGCATGGGCCATCTCATGCAAGCCAACATTCTGCCCATCCGAATAGTCGGTGTATTCCCGCACAAAATGGTTCCAGGAAAGGTAGATCCCCTCTTCGCTGACATGCCCCTCGAAGGGCATATTATAGACCCCATAGCGGTATTTGTCCTTTAGTATATAAATGGTATGGAAATAGTCCAGCAGGAAATTCTCCAGTCCAAAAGTGAGCTGTACGGCCGCGGCACTCACCAGCAAAGGCATGATCTCCTCGGGTTCAAGGTCGATATATTCAAACTTCTTTAACTCTATAAATAACAATACCCGCCTGAGAAAACGTTCCCGGCCCGCCTTTGCCAGGCTTTTAAAGTAGGGATTGTGCCGGCAGAGCAGGTTTTCGAAGTCCCGGTGCTTTTCTTCGTAGACGCGGACAATCTTTTTCTTTTTCACCCAGACCCATACATAGGGGGTCATGCGGGCCACGGCTAACCCAATCAGGATGAGGCCAATCATATTGACAGCGCCATTAGACATTAGTTGGAAAAATAACATTTTTTCCCGCATCGTCCAACGGAGGGAAGGCTAATTAATGTGTATTTTTGCCCCTCTTTTAAAAAGCTAAAAGCATGTATCGAACTCATACCTGTGGGGAATTAAGGTCAGCACATATCGGACAGTCAGTAACCCTTGCCGGCTGGGTACAGACGGTGCGCAAATTCGGCAGTATTACTTTTGTCGACCTGCGTGACCGTTATGGCCTTACGCAGTTGCTGTTTGGGGAAGAATTAAATAAAGATCTGGCAGAAAACCCGCTGGGACGCGAGTTCGTGGTTCAGGTAAAAGGGACGGTAAGCGAAAGAACAAGCAAAAACCCACAGCTCCCGACCGGAGACATAGAAATAAAAGTAAATTCGTTTACTATACTGAATAAATCCGTTACTCCCCCCTTTACGATACAGGATGATACGGACGGCGGAGATGACCTCCGGATGAAGTACCGATACCTCGACCTTCGGCGCCAGGCAGTGAAAAAGAACCTGGAACTACGGTATGCCGTCAACAGGGCTGCCCGGAATTATCTCCACGAAAATAATTTCATGGACCTTGAAACGCCCTTCCTTATAAAGTCTACGCCGGAAGGGGCCCGGGACTTTGTAGTGCCCTCCCGAATGAATCCCGGACAGTTCTATGCGTTGCCACAATCGCCGCAGACCTTCAAACAACTGTTGATGGTCAGCGGTTATGACAGATATTACCAGATCGTCAAATGCTTTCGCGACGAGGACTTGCGCGCAGACCGGCAGCCGGAGTTCACCCAGATCGACTGTGAAATGAGTTTCGTCGAACAGGAAGATATCCTGGCGATGTTCGAAGGCATGGTCAGGTATATTTTTAAAGCTGTAAAGAATATCGATTATACCGAAGTGATCCAAAGGATGAGCTGGGAAGAGGCTATGTGGCAGTTCGGAAATGACAAACCAGACATCCGGTTTGGCATGAAGATCCTGAACCTGAAGTCTGCTTTCAAGCTGGGAGGTCAGTTGCTGGCTACCGGAGAACTTATCGGGGACGCCGGTTTCGGAGTCTTTGACAATGCCGAGACCGTGCTGGCTATCAGCGTCCCGGGTTGCAGCGAATATACCCGCAAACAGACGGATGAGCTGACCGATTGGGTCCGGCGTCCTCAGATAGGCATGCAGGGACTGGTCTATATTAAATACAATACAGACGGCAGCCTTAAAAGCAGCGTCGATAAGTTCTATTCCGAAGACAGGCTGAAGGCTATTGCCGAAGCGGCGGGCGCTCAGAAAGGCGATCTGCTGCTCCTGCTGGCAGGCAGGGAGGAAAGGACACGTAAAGCCATAAGCGAGCTTCGGCTGGAAATGGGCAAACGCCTTGGCATGCGTAAAGAGAATGAATTTAAATTATTGTGGGTGCTGGATTTCCCCCTGTTTGAATACGCCGAAGAAGACAATCGCTGGGTAGCCCGTCACCACCCTTTTACTTCGCCAAAACCTTCTGATATTTCTGTGATGATCAACAATAACCCCGTGATCGAAAATGCAGAGAAATATCTTGAACATCCCTACAATCATATCAAGGCCAACGCCTATGACATGGTATTGAACGGAAATGAGATCGGGGGTGGATCGATCCGGATCTACCAGCGCGAGCTACAGGAAAAAATGTTTGCGGCCCTGGGGATGAGCCAGGAGGAAGCCTTACATAAGTTTGGATTCCTGCTGGGGGCTTTCGAATATGGAGCCCCGCCACATGGAGGTATTGCCTTTGGGTTTGACCGGCTTTGCTCCATCCTAGGTGGCAGCGAGAGCATCCGGGACTTTATTGCCTTCCCCAAGAACAACAGCGGCAGGGATGTCATGCTGGATGCACCAGGCAGCATCGATGACAAGCAGCTGACCGAATTATCAATCCAGCTGAATGTTAGTGGAGGACAGAATGTCGGGAGGGAAAATATATGAGGACAAACCTCAAGGTAGCAAGTGTGCTAACCTGGTTCAACTTGCTCTGGTGGGGATTAAACCTGATCACCAGCCTTCCGCGTGCCTTTACAACAGGGCTGCCTATGCTGCTCTTTATTGTCGTGCTGGCATCGATCCCGTTAAATTGTTATGCCGCTTTACAACTACATAAAAGTATCCGTCATCCATCCGTGAAATTAGGCTCCCAGGTCCCCGTAGGTATCCGCTTCGTCGGGATGGCAGCTCAACTTTGTGGTATTGGCCTGACCCTTTTGGGAGTTTTCTTCCTGCTGTACACTACACAGCTGCTGGCTATCATTAAAGACCCTGCAGTAAGGACCGAAGGCATACAGGAATTTTTAAATCCCCGCGGCATAAGGCTCATCGGAGGTTTTTTCCTGTTTCTGGGATTGTGCATCGTCATAAATGTGATCCTGAACTTCCGGCTGCTGCGTTGGTACTATCTGGTCAGACAGAGCGACGCTGACGCGCCCGGATCGAACGACGGACACTGATCATGGCAACCAGGCCTATCAATAACAGGAAAAAACAGGCGACAAACAAGAGGCGCGTAATAGGCTCGAATGAGCCGCCCCTTCCATTCCTGATGTTCTCCCGGCAATCGGCAATATAGGTATAGAGTCCCGGATAGTGACTGTTGTATTTCCGGACGGCTTCAAATTTATCCAGCGCGGCCTGGTAACGATGCTCATGCCAGGCAGCCAGGGCACGCGCAAACAGCTGCGTGGGACGGCTTATCCCCGGGCTGACACCAGCACTATCCAGGTATTCGTCCAGGATAGAAACTGGCACGGCAAAGTTAAGCCCTGCTGCCAGCCCACCTGAATTCTCCAGGCTTCCAAAGGTCGTCAGTCCGATGACCTCTCCTCTTTCATTACAGACAGGACCACCACTGCTGCCATGATTGATATTGGCATCCATCTGGACAAGGGGCCAGCCGCCAACAGATTTCTTGATCGCGCTGACGATGCCTGTGGTCAGAGTGGGCTCGATAGCCGAAGCAGCAGATACGAAGTCATTATTCGTCACAGGACCGGGATAACCATAGACAAATAGCTGTTCACCCACCTGGGGAAGTCCCGATCGTGTGAGGGTCAGCACCGGCATTTCTTCCCTCGCTGCGATCTTCAGAATAGCGATGTCTTTTCCGGGCATCGGCAGCCCCTTGCTTACGATCGTCGCAGGCCTCTTGACCGTGTCGCTGCGCTGATCACTGTTGTCACTCCTGTAGACCACATAGATGTTTTTCCTGAGATCATAAAGGATCATAGAAAAAAGACGGGAGTACACGCTGGCATAGGTATTATAAAGAAGACTGCGCTGCTGTTCAGTAAAATGAGTAGCCCAGGACGATTCCAGCGCCGCAATGCTGGCATCGGTGATCTGATGGAAGGCAGAAAGGATAAACTGACGCCGGATAAAAGATTCCTCCCTGTCTATGAGATGACAGTTGGTAGCCACATACCCGTCCCCGGTGATAAAAAAGCCCGTGCCGGAGGCTGTGATCTGTTCAGGCTGTTTGATATAGTCGAATGTCGTTTGGAAAAAACGGGCGGGCTGATTGTTCATTTCCCTCAGGACGATGTCGAGCTTTTGCTCAGCCGTGACGCCACCACCATGGTCCAGGTTTTGAATGGAGTCCAGTAAGGCATTAAAAGCCTTGTTGTCCATTTTCATGCTGTTGACATAGACATTGGCAGAATATTCGGTCCGGATCATGACAATACCCGGCCTGTTGAGCGCATAATTCTCCGTTCCCGAGAGCCTGGACTGTGTCGAAGAAAGACTGCCGGACAAATGACCCGGCCCCGAAGACTGACCACCCCTGGACGGCTGACCAGGGGCTGCCAGAGCATCAGATGGTCCGTCTGATACGATGGCCTGGGCAGGGGCGCTGAGGCCCAGGATCGTAAAAAAAACTATGGAAAACAAACGCTTCACCCCCATCCTATCCTATTTTTAGTTATCCCAATTTAAACAGTAAAAACAATAACTTGTTGTACTATTGTCACTTAAAATTTTGTTATGGCACCTGCTCAAGCGCCTCTTGCTGAGCGGCTCCGGCCGCAAACGCTGGATCAGCTGGTCGGTCAGCAGCACCTGACCGGCAAGGGAAGTGTACTCAGAACCGCCATAGAACATGGGAAACCCCCTTCTATGATCCTCTGGGGCCCTCCGGGCACCGGCAAGACAACCATTGCAGGCATTATTGCCAATTCCCTGCATGTGCCATTTTATACCCTCAGCGCCATTTCAGCAGGTGTAAAAGAGGTCCGGGAAGTGATCGCCGAAGCAAGGGAAAAAGAAAAAGCCATCTTATTCATCGACGAGATCCATCGGTTCAACAAAGGACAGCAGGACGCCCTGCTGGGAGCAGTAGAAAAGGGCATCGTTACCCTGATAGGGGCAACCACCGAAAATCCCTCATTCGAGGTCAACAGCGCCTTGCTCAGCAGATGCCAGGTATATGTATTACGGTCGCTGACCGAAGAGGATCTCGTCCGGCTCTTACACAACGCATTCAGAGATGACGAGTGGCTTCGGGATTCCGGTATAGAGCTGAAAGAGACGGCAGCATTGATAAGGATCTCCGGCGGGGATGCCCGGAAGCTCCTAAACCTGCTTGAAGTAGTATGTGATGCGGCCGGCAAGGGCGCAGTCATCACGGATGAAATGGTAATGGAGATAGCACAGCAGCGAATTGCTCTCTATGATAAAAAAGGGGAACAGCATTATGATATCATTTCGGCATTCATCAAATGCATAAGAGGCAGCGATCCCAATGCAGCGGTATACTGGCTTGCAAGGATGATCGAAGGCGGGGAAGACGTAAAATTCATCGCCCGCCGGCTACTTATATTAGCAAGTGAAGATATTGGCAATGCTAACCCCAATGCATTGCTGCTGGCCAATGCCTGTTTTGAGGCGGTGAATAAGATTGGCTACCCCGAGTCCAACCTGATACTCTCCCAGTGTGTGACCTATCTCGCATCTTCGCCAAAGAGTAATTCCGCAACCATCGCTATCGGCGCCGCCCAGGCAGCAGTGCGGACCCATGGAGACCTGCCGGTCCCTCTGCATATCCGTAATGCACCAACGAAGCTGATGAAGAATATGGATTATGGAAAGGGATATCAGTACAGCCACAGCTATGAAGGAAATTTTTCTTTGCAGGAATATTTGCCAAAGGAGATCTCAGGGACAAAATTTTATGAGCCGGGGAAGAATGCAAGAGAAGAAGAACTTCGCAAATTCCTGAAAGGACTGTGGGGAGAAAAATATGGATATTAAACAGCCACTATACTAAATGACAACCTGGACCTGTAAGAAATTTAATGAGCTGACACCGGAAGAATTATATATGATCCTGCGTCTGCGTAGCGAAGTATTTGTAGTGGAGCAAAATTGTGTTTTTCTCGATATGGACAATAAAGATTTTTATTGCGGGCACCTGATGGGATGGCAGGGAGAAAAATTACTGGGATATTCACGCATAGTGCCAGCGGGTATTTCCTATGTGGAATCTTCGATAGGAAGGATCGTAAGTTCCCCCGCTGCAAGAGGCCGGGGAATAGGCAAAGAGCTACTTATAAAAAGCATTGACACCTTATATACACTACATGGAAAAAGGGATATACGCATTGGCGCGCAGTATTATCTGAAAGATTTTTATTCCTCTTTCGGGTTTGTCCAAAAAGGAGAAATTTATCTCGAAGATGGAATCGAGCACATTGAAATGTTATTACCTATTGAACCTTAAGGTAGTTCCCTTAATTATAGAGACTGTGGATAAAATAGTTGGCGTGAAGTACACAATTTAACGCCCTTTTTGCGTTTCTTACATGAGGCCCCTTTTTAAATTCATTTGAGAGGCGGAATCCAAACCATCGGAAAACTAAATCTAATATCAATGAAACAGAGTCTACACTCCTTGTCATGGAAGTGTTTGTTTGTATTGGCCGCTACCTTATGTCTGAGTTCTTCTATTTACAGTCAGGAAGAGGCAAGAAACAACACGGAGATTGGTCTGACCTTAGGACCAATGGTGTTTCTGGGTGACCTTGGAGGTCATGCAGGTAAAGGCACTACCTTTATCAAAGACTATAATATGACCACCACCAAGCTCGCGGTGGGTGCCTACGTGGCAGCTTATCCCATGCAATGGCTGGGATTTCGATTTTCCTTAAACTATGGCGCTATTGAAGGCGCGGACAATGAGATCAAGCCCAAAGGCGGCGATGAAGTGACCCGGCTGAACCGTAATCTCGATTTCCGCAGTAATATACTCGAAGGTACTGTGATGGCTGAATTCTATCCGACCGTTTTCCTGGAAGAGGATCCGGAAGACATTACAGCCCGCCTCCGCCCTTATGGTGTATTGGGACTGGGATTCTTTCATTTTAAACCCCAGGGTAGCTACAAGGCGCCAAATGGCGACACCTATTGGGTAGACCTGCAGCCACTGCATACAGAAGGTGAGGGTTTCCCCGAATACCCCGACAGAAAGAATTACAAGCTGACACAGCTGAATATTCCGATGGGCGTAGGGATCAAATATTTTATCAGCGAGAATGTCAACGTAGCGTTTGAGATCATCCACCGTAAGACCTTCACGGATTATATCGATGATGTGAGCACGAAATATGTCGACCCAAGTCTTTTCTACAAGTATCTTTCTCCCTCGCTGGCGCCTATTGCCGCAGCGATGGCAAATAAGACACCGGTAGCACAGCAGCCGCAAGGGTATAGCCCGGGCAATAAAAGAGGCGACCCCTCTCAGAACGACGCCTATTTCACGGCACAGTTCAAGTTAGGTATTCGCCTCGGCGGAAACAGCTCGACCCGCTGGAGAAACTCTACACACTGTCCGTTGCTGAGATTCTAAGAATGAGTTACACGTTGTTGATCGTACTATATTTTGATCGTTGTTTTTAGTTGTTTTAGTTGTTGTTATTAATCCGTACCCTATCTTTTTTATTGATTTACGAAATCAATAGCATTATGGTTAAAACTGTACCCCTAAAGAAAACTTTTCTATCTCCGAAACTGCTTACCGGCCTGGCTGCCTTTGGCCTCGCCCTATGCCTTCAAAGCAATTTCGCCTACGCCGCTGCCGGAGATCGTTCAGCCGGCGCCAACTACCCTCCAGGTAACGATACTATCCACAGTATCCAGATCAGTAAGTCCCTGAGTAGCAAAAAACACAAGATCCGGCTATACCCGGATGCCAGACAACAAGTGTTGTTCTTCTCTGCCAATGGAGAGAATGGAAAGGTATATCAGTTATTCCTTTTCGACATGGATGGCAGATTAGTTACCCAAACGCAAATCCGTAACCGTGAAACAACGGTACTAACCAATATTTCTGAAGGTAATTTCCTTTTCGAGGTCTTTACCGATGATGAGCGTATTGAAAATGGACAGTTGTTGGTAAGATGACTGCCCGAACCGGATGATTCTCCGGTTCAAACGAACAACCATCAGGCAAGCAGGGAAATTGGTAAAATCCGAATATCCGAAGGTTAAGTAAAACCTGATCCGTTCCCTATTCTAGGTACCCTTTACAAACAAAGATTTTATTAATCACTCCCTGCTGCCGCCTGTTGGGATCGCGGGGACGTCCTAACCCGACCTCCACAACCCCTAACCTCTAAAAAAATAAGCCCGCGACAAGTCGCGGGCTTATTTTTTTGATCTATTTGAGGAAGATCGCCGCGGCTTCCTTCCAGTTGTTGATGCGATCGTAGCCGGTGACCTCGAGATTATGAGCCGCGGTGTAGATATAGGGTTTGCCTTTAAAGCCTTTCAGATTCTTTACATGATCGTCGATCATAAAGTCCCCGAATACCAGGTCTTTACTACCAGTCAGAGCTATCTGCTTCCAGCTAAAGAAGGGGAAGTTATCCATCAGCCATTCCAGCTTGTCTTTCAGAGAATTGGGGAACTCCATAGCCGCAGAGACGATAAAGACCTCGTATTGCTTATTTAGTTCGCGAAGGACATCAACGCTGTCTTCCATCACCGTGAGATGGCGAAAGAAACCAGGCGCCATCAGCCGTTCCTGGATCATGGTCTGATGCTCCTCAGGGAAACCTTTTAGCCAGGACCCAACGAGCATTTTATCCCAGTCTACTTCACCGCCATGCTCGGTACGATACCATTCTATCATATCACCCATAGGGTCGGCGATGACTTCGTCCATGTCGATTATAATACGTTGCATAGTTATTTTGAGGGCCGTAATTCGTCCTTTAAAAATTTAGCGGTGAAACTCTCTTTGTTTTTCGTCAATTCCTCCGGCGTCCCCTCGAAGAGTATCCTGCCTCCTCCATCTCCCCCTTCAGGTCCCAGGTCGATGATATGATCTGCCACCTTGATCACATCCAGGTTGTGCTCAATAACGAGTACGGTATTCCCTCTGTCGACAAGCTTGTTGAGGACGTCCAGCAAGTGACGGATATCCTCAAAGTGAAGACCGGTAGTCGGTTCGTCGAGAATATAAAAAGTCTTTCCCGTATCCTTCTTACTTAGTTCCGTACCCAGCTTTACGCGCTGAGCCTCGCCGCCACTGAGCGTTACAGCAGACTGTCCCAGCGTGATATAACCCAATCCCACTTCCTGCAGGACTTTGATCTTGCGGTAGATATAGGGGACGTTCTGGAAGAACTCAACGGCTTCTTCAACGGTCATGTCCAGAACATCACTGATGGATTTGCCTTTGTAACGGATCTCCAGGGTCTCCCGGTTATAGCGCTTGCCGTTGCACTTTTCGCAGTGAACATATACATCGGGAAGAAAATTCATTTCTATGACCCGCATACCACCGCCCTCACAGACATCACAACGGCCACTCTTGACATTGAAGGAAAACCGGCCTGCATTATAACCCCTGATCTTTGCTTCCGGTACAGCCGCAAAGAGGGTGCGGATATCCGTGAAGAAACCGCAGTAGGTAGCCGGGTTACTCCTCGGTGTACGGCCGATGGGCGACTGGTCGATCTCGATGACCTTGTCAATGTTCTCCAGTCCCTTTATACTTTTGAATTCCAGGGGCGTGACCCGTGAGTTATAAGCGTGTTTGCTGAGGATCGGGTAAAGAGTCTCGTTGATCAGCGTACTCTTGCCGCTGCCGCTGACCCCTGAGATGACAATGAATTCACCCAGCGGGAATTTAGCATCGACATTCTTCAGGTTATTGCCTTTCGCGCCCTTCAGCTCCAGAAATTTGCCATTGCCTTTTCTTCTTTCCGTGGGCACTTCGATCCTCCGATGACCATTGAGATAAGAGGAGGTCAGGGTATCAAGCTTTAAAAGAGCGGGCGGGCGGCCCTGGGCGACAATACGCCCTCCATGGAAACCGGCCTTTGGACCGATGTCCACCAGGTAGTCTGCCGCCATCATAATATCCTTATCATGTTCGACTACCAGGACGCTGTTGCCGATGTCCCGAAGATTTTTCAGAGCCTGGATCAGTTGCTGATTGTCCCGCTGATGCAGACCGATGCTGGGCTCGTCAAGAATATAGGTGATCCCCTGCAGCTGAGAGCCGATCTGTGTGGCCAGACGGATCCGCTGGGATTCGCCGCCACTGAGTGTTCTCGAAGATCTGTTGAGGGTAAGATAGGTAAGCCCAACGTCTGTCAGGAACTGAAGACGTTCCCTGATTTCCTTCAGGATATCTTTGGCAATGATGTTCTGTTTGTTATTGAGCTTCTTTTCGACTCCACCAAACCAATCCACCAGCCGGTTGAGGTTCATAGCGCTGAGCTCGGCAATATTCTTCTCCCCTACCCGGAACCAGAGGCTCTCCTTTCGAAGACGTGCGCCGTCACAGGTTTCGCAGGTCCTTAGTTCCATAAACTTTTCGACCCATTCCCGAAGCGAATCGGTCGTCCCGCCGGAGAACCAGCGTTTCAGGGCATTGATGACACCCTCGTATTCAGCGGCATAGATCTGACCCGGGGCGGCATTCTCATCATAGTCCAGGTCCAGCGAGGTCTCACCTGCTTCCGTGCCATATAACACTAGGTTGAGGGCCTTTTTGGGCATGTCCCCGATCGGAGTATCGAGACTGAACTTATTCTTTTTCGCTATTTGCTGTACTTGCCGGAACATATATGCTTCCCGTTCCTCACCCAGAGGTGTGATGCCCCCCTCGTTGATACTTTTTGCCGGATCGGGAATAATAGCGTCCATGCTTATCTGGTACACCGCCCCGAGTCCTTTACATGTAGGACAGGCGCCATAAGGCGAGTTGAAAGAAAAGCTGTTTGGCGAGGGTTCTTCATAGCTGATGCCGCTGTCCTCACACATCAGCTGCTTGCTGTACTGCAGGACCTTATTGTCATCATTCAGCAGGAGAAAGAGCAGGTCCTTCCCCATCTGCAACGCTTTCTGGACACTCTGCGCAAGACGGACCTTCATGTCCTCAGTGACAGCCAGCCTGTCGATGACAACCTCTATGTCGTGGATCTTATAGCGATCGACCTGCATCTTTGCAACAAGGTCTTTTACTTCGCCATCGACACGCACCTTGAGATAGCCTTTTTTGCGAATGTCTTCGAAAAGCTCCCGATAGTGCCCCTTACGACCCCGGACGATGGGGGAAAGTATAGAGATCTTTTTATTTTTGAATTTCTTAAAGACGTTTTCGACAATCTCTTCCTCGCTAAACTTGATCATCTTCTTACCGGTATTGTAAGAATGCGCTTCTCCTATACGGGCATATAAAAGACGAAGAAAGTCATAGATTTCAGTGACCGTGCCGACAGTACTCCGGGGATTCTTGTTGGTCGTCTTCTGCTCGATAGAGATGACGGGGCTGAGACCAGTGATCTTGTCTACATCAGGTCTTTCCATGTCGCCGATGAATTGGCGGGCATAGGCCCCGAAGCTTTCCATATACCGGCGCTGGCCTTCAGCATAGATCGTGTCAAAAGCAAGAGAAGACTTGCCGCTGCCACTGATACCCGTGATGACCACCAGTTGGTTTTTCGGGATGCGGATGTCGATGTTTTTCAGATTGTGTACCCGCGCTCCGGATACGTCGATAGTTTCTTCGCCGGGTTCGAGGCCGGTGTCCCCATTATTCACAGATATCATAATTGGTGCTAAGTTAAGAATAACAACCAAAATGCTACAAAAGTTGGCAAAAGAGAGCTATAAATTAATAAGGCCGGGGTTGAACCCCAGCCTTATTACAGGTTAAATGATTATGGATGAGCTATTTATGCAATGTTATGGTCGGTAGCTTGACCACCTTCATTGAGTCTACTTTGATATCGGCAAGGGTCGTATCCTGATAACCGCCTCGTCCTTTGAAGTTGACCGAGTAGGTTCCGGCAGGTACTCCGCGGAATTGATACTGTCCATTCCAGAAGGGGATAGCATAGAGGGTGTCGGTCGCATTGTAGGCAGTGACAAGTGCAGCAGCGCCGGAGGGTAATACCTGGCCCTGTACTTTTGCTGTGACCTGGTCATTGAATACGACAAGGTAGGGTTTCAACAGGAATTCGCCATTCCAGAATACAATGGATCTGGAAAGATTGAAGTCAAGCCAGAGCTTGAAGTCATTGCTGGCAAGGGACGCAACGTTAACCCTGCTGACATTAACTGTAAAATAAGGATTGGGACCAAAGACTTCCAGCGGATAGGAAGTAGTGCTGTCCGTAAAGATAGTGTTGTCCGAGCCAAGCGTTACTTTAAGTTTCAGGATCTTGCCGCTGGGGAACTGACCGGATGCAAGCAATGTATCAGTTCCGTTACGCAGCTGGAGCAGGTCATACACGCCGGGTGTAATGCTCAGTGTATCCCAGATAACCGATTTGTTCGATTTGTCGCGATGCCAGCCACAATAGCTGTCATCCCATTGATCGTCATGATCCTGGTCGCTTTGCTGGTCAGCCGTGTCGATCTGTACGGCTACCTGCCGGATGTCGATAAGTACTTTTGTGAACTGAACAGGTCCATCCATCATATAAAGGGAGAGTCGGGACTGCCCGGCTGGAATACTGGAATTGGTGTTGGAGGAGTTGTTCTTGTTACAGGCAAATACGAGGAGTACGGCTGTGACGCTGGAGGCAGCTGTCAGCCATTTCGTTACCGTTTTCATGTTTGTGTAGTTTTATAGGTAGAGATACTGCATCGTATGGAAGATGGTTGCCAAAAATCATTCCAAAAACGCGTTATTGGCCTGTTAAGGCAGCGGCCCTGTCACAGATACTTCTTCAATATCCCCGCAATCTCATCCAGCCTGAACGGCTTTGAAATAAAATTGTCCATACCAGCTTCCAGGCATTTTTCCTTATCGTCCCTCGTAGCATCGGCAGTCAGCGCAATGATAGGGATCGTACGCTGAGGCGGAGGAAGATGCCGGATATGACGGGTAGCAGTATATCCATCCATCTCAGGCATGTTGATGTCCATAAAGATCATAGCCGGTATATTAGTGCCGAGAAGACAAAGCGCTTCTTTTCCATTACCAGCCTTCAGTACCTCGATACCCATGTTACGAAGGACCTCTGAAATTAACATCATGTTAACAGGCTCATCCTCCACCACCAGCACCTGGGTACCCGGAGTGAACTGCTCAAAGACCGTACCGGCCGACGAACCGTTAAGCTCTGTCGTATGCCGATCGAAGATGGCGCCGATAAGAGTAGTCAACTCCCGGAGCTTCACGGGTTTGGGCAGAAAGCGGTCGATCCCGGCTTCCCTTGCCTGTTGCCTGTGCTGGGATTTATCCAGCGACGAAAGCATCAGGATAAAGGGGTCGGATTTAGCCTCCAGCAATTGCTTGATCTCCCGGACCAATGTGATCCCATCCATGCCGGGCATCTGATGGTCGGTGATAATAAGATCGTAGAAGTCCTTGTCTCTAATGGCTTTCCCCACAAGGGCCAGCGCCTGGCCGCCACCCGCGGCAACATCGCAGGATATATGAAAGTAATGGAAGATGCCCTGCATAAGACTACAGTTGGTTGCATTGTCATCGATGATCAGCACTTTATGAAGAGGCGCTTTCAGCAACGGGGTATTGGTCGCCTGATCTTCGGCGATCTCCAGCTGTAATTCGAGGATGAACAGACTTCCTTTACCCGGCTGACTTTCGGCCCTGAGGCTGCCACCCATTAATTCGGCGAGACTTTTCGAGATGGTGAGCCCAAGGCCCGTGCCCCCGTATTTACGGGTAGTAGAAGAGTCTGCTTGTGTAAAACTTTCGAAGATTCCGCTGATCTTCTCAGGCGCGATCCCAATACCGGTGTCTCTGACGGTGATCACTAAGGGCAGATAGCTTTTCCCATCTTTTTCGAAATTGGCACCCGCAGATCTGACTACAATGCTCACCTCACCCTGATCTGTAAACTTAATGGCATTGCCAAGCAGATTGACCAGGATCTGGCGGATACGCAGCGGGTCACCCCATACTCTGAAGGGCAGGGCAGGGTCTATATCACAGATAAGCTCCAGATGCTTTTCGAACGCCTTTATGGAAAGTATATCGACGGCATCGCCGACCAGCTCATTGATATCCAATGCCGCGTGCTCAAAAAAGAATTTGCCCGCTTCTATCTTCGAGAAATCCAGGATATCGTTGATTATGCTGAGCAGGCTATAGGCGGACTTACTGACATGCTGGATATATTCCCGCTGGGTTTCCTGCAGCGGAGTGGTCAGCAGCAGATCGGAAAAACCGATGATGCCATTCATGGGCGTCCTCAGCTCATGGCTGATATTGGCCATGAATTCGCTGCGGGCCCTGTTACCGGCTTCGGCAGCTTCTTTAGCCAGCACCAGCTGATCTTCTATTCCGGCTCTTTCGATGGCGGAACCCAGGCTCGCCGCAAACGCCCGTAGAAGCGTATAATCCGCGGGCGTCCATTGAAGGTCACTGCGACAGTTGGAAAGCCCCAGCTGCCCCCAGAGCTCGTTCATGACAAAAATGGGTATGGAAAGAATAGATTTTGTCTGTGTGCGGCGAAGCCAGTCTTTGAGTTCGGAAGATTGGACATCGTCAGTGGTGCTGACAAAGATCTCATTCCGCTGCAATGTCGCAATGACTTCGGCAACCGAATCCAACGGGAAATTCTCCACTCCGGCCGGGTAAATATCCATGCCGTTCTTATTCCAGTGGACAAGACGATGCATAAACCAGGGTTCACCCTCCCCTGCCGGCTTTAGCTGATAGATGCTGATCCGGTCGGTATCCAGCTGTTGCCCCATCAGGGTGATAGCTTCGCGCATAGCGGCTTTGAAGTCTATGCTGCCAATGAGCTGGTGAGTGGCTGCACCAAGGGTTTGCAGCTGCAGGTCCCTTCGGCGCAACGCCGTTTCCGATTGGCGGACCTTGTGCAGAGAAAGCCTGAGTTCCCGGTAGTTCTTATCCCCCTGTTTGATAATTGGTACAATGACGAAGATGGCCATGATGATAATGGCAAATATGAGCGAAGTAAGAACGCCCGTGTTGACAAAAAAGATCTTGTTCACAAAACCATTGTCTACATTACGATAGATCCGGGTTATATTCTGCATACCATCCAGGTATTGGGATTCATTGTAGCGGATCTGCGCCGGAAGAACAGCATCCTGAGAAAGCGCCATCGTCGTATCCTGTAACACTTTATGTGCAAGCGAGTCCAGGCGGCTATAAAAAGGAGCGATCTGACTGTAAGTATGACTCAGCCCTTGTAAAGTTTCGGAGGTTTGGGCCCTGGGACGAATGATCTCGCGATGGAGAAAGGCTTGTTTTTCTTCAAGATCCAGAAGAGAAGTCTGTAATTCGTCATTCAGACCGGAAGACCGCAGCTGATGAGAGCGGTCGGCAAGCAGAAATAGCATGTCCTTGGCTACCTGCTGACTGAGCGTTTGAAGATTGCCGGTTATCTTTTCGTTTTCCTCCTGCCGGTCATTCTCCCGGGATTGATAGCTGATATAAACATACCCCAGAATATTAAAAAACAGGGCTACAGCCAACAGACCTATCGCATATCGCAGCAGCTTTTTCAGGTGGAACATAAAGCCTATCTGAATTTGTTGGTAAACATTTATTCAAGTAATTTATTTTCAACCTGATAGCAAAGTTTGGTTATCAGATTGTTAATCACTGTTTGATCCTGCCGGATGCCCGTTTTGTCAATAATTTCAGGATTGGATTTGGAAATATGGAAAGGCTGTTGTTATCTTTGTCCCAGTTCTTACAACATCTCTTATCAAGAAAGGCTGAGGGAAATGGCCCAAAGAAGCCTTGACAACCTGCATTCAGTTACGAAGTAATTGGGTGTAAGGTGCCAACTCCATCCCGATGGAATATCGGGACAGATAAGTCAGATTCCGGCTTAATAATATTGCAGAATCATATTCAAAGCATATTCAAGCTCTTCTGACGAATCAGAAGAGTTTTTTTTTGCCTGTACGGGTATAACTCTCCGCGGCGAAATTCTCTTCTGATGGCATTTGGTAAGTGGTGTCGCTGAACAATTTTAGTTAACAATTAAAATCTGTTTATCATGCAAGCGACAACACAACTCATTCACAGCATTCCTGTCGATCCTTTAACCGGTGCGATCTCCGTGCCTATTTACCAAACCTCGACTTTCGTGCAGGATGCACCGGGAGTGAACAAAGGTTATGATTATGCCCGGACGGGTAATCCAACACGAACCGTCCTGGAAGACCTGGTCGCACAGCTGGAAGGCGGCAGCACCGGAGCGGCTTTTGCCAGTGGCCTGGCGGCTATAGACGCGGTACTCAAGCTCCTCCAGTCCGGAGACGAGATCATTGCCGTAGATGACATTTACGGAGGCGCCTTCCGCCTTTTCGAACAGGTCTATAAGAAGTTCGGTATTACGGTGAATTATATCGACACGACAAATCCCTCGGCCGTCTTTCATGCACTGACCCCGAAGACAAAGCTTATCTGGATCGAGACACCGACCAATCCCACCTTAAAGATCACGGATATCAAGGCCATTTCAAAGATCGCTAAAGCGCACAATTGTCTCCTTTGCGTGGACAATACTTTTGCTTCGCCGGCTCTGCAGCAGCCTTTGTTGCTGGGTGCAGACCTGGTGGTTCATTCGGGTACCAAATACCTGGGTGGCCATAGCGATCTCATCGCCGGTCTCGTGATCACAGCCACCCCTGAGCTGGGACAGAAGATCAAATTCCTTCAAAATGCAAGCGGGGCTATTCTTGGACCGTTCGACAGCTGGCTGCTTATACGGGGCATCGAGACCCTGCATTTGCGGGTAAGACAGCATAGTGCAAGCGCAAGGGCTATTGCCGCCTTCCTGGAACAGCATCCTGCCGTTGACAAAGTGTATTACCCGGGTTTGGCGACACACCCCGGGCATGCCATCGCTGCATCCCAATCAAAAGGTTTTGGAGGAATTGTTTCCTTCTCACTCAAAGAGGACACTATTGAGGCCGCGACAGCCTTTGTGACGTCGACAAATCTATTCAAGCTGGCGGAGAGCCTGGGTGGGATCAAGAGCCTGTTGTCACATCCTGCGCAGATGACCCATAAGACGATACCAGCCGAAAGACGAAAGGCAGCGGGCATCAGCGATGGGCTGATACGACTGTCCGTGGGATTGGAGGATACCGAGGATCTGGTAGAAGATCTGCGACTGTCGCTGGACAGGATCGGGACAGGGAAAAGATCGGCTGAACTGAAACGGGCAAAAACTGTTATAGAAACAAATTAAACAACATAAAAAAACAATGGAAACACATAAGCAGCTTACCATCGGGCTCTTTGGGTTTGGCGTAGTAGGGGAAGGGTTGTATAAAGTATTACAACAGACCCCCTCATTGAAAGCTTCTATCAAAAAAGTGTGTATAAAGAATCCTGGCAAAAAGCGGGAGGCTCCTGAGGAACTGTTTACCACTGACCGTGACGCCATTTTAAATGATCCGTCCATCAATGTGGTTGTAGAAGTGATAAACGAGTCCGGACCGGCATTCGAGATAGTATCGACGGCATTGAAGAATGGAAAGTCCGTAGTCAGCGCGAGCAAGAAGATGATCGCCGAGCATTTGCCGGAGCTGCTGGAGCTACAGAAACAAACCGGAGAATCTTTTTTATATGAGTCGGCCGCCTGTGCTTCCATCCCGGTTATCCGTAACCTGGAAGAATATTATGACAATGACCTCCTGCATTCAATAAAAGCTATTGTCAACGGCAGCACAAATTTTATATTGACGAAAATGTTCGAAGAGAAACTCGGGTTCCGGGAAGCATTGCTCCTGGCCCAGGAGCTCGGATTTGCGGAAAGCGATCCTTCCCTTGACGTAGAAGGATATGACGCCGCCAACAAGTGGACCTTCCTGCTGACCCACGCCTATGGCATTATTGAGAAAACAAAGAACCTGGTGTTCAGCGGCATCCAGTTCATACAGGCAGGAGATGCCGAAGTAGCCCGGCAAAAACATTACGATATCAGGCTGGTAGCACAGGCTAAGAAGCTGGAGAATGGGAAGGTAGCGGCTTTTGTGCTGCCACAGTTCATTAAAGAGGACGATCACCTGGCCTTCGTTAAAAATGAATACAATGGGGTGGTGATCGAGAGCGGGTTTGCCGACAAACAGTTCTTCTACGGCAAAGGCGCGGGGTCCTTCCCTACCGCCAGCGCTGTGCTGAGCGACCTCTCCGCCCTGCGTTACCAGTACAAATACGAATATAAAAAGCTATATCACCATACACCGCACGAGCTGACCAATGAGTTTTATGTGAGGGTATATCTGAGCTTTGATGACTGGAAGAATATTCCCAGGGACAAGTTCGAGTGGATCGAGGAATGGCATGCAGAGAGCGATAGAAAATACCTGGTTGGTGTGATCCATTTCCGGGAGATCAGGGAAGGCAGATGGTGGAAGGAAAATAATACTTCGCTGGTGTTGACACCAGAGCCCATTATAGAGGAAGCAGAGGTACTCAGGTCGAAAAAGAAGAGACCAGAGCTACAGGTTAATTAAATATAGGCAGATAACCCGTTTCAGCTCTCGGAACGGGTTTCCTCTTTTTGATGGCGCCACATTTCCTGAAAGGTCGGGTTGTTGTCACGGAGGTTTTCGAAGCTGCCCCCGGCAACAATACGCCCCTGGTGAAGGATGTACACATAGTCGAAACGGGCAAGCAGGTGAAGGCGGTGAATAGAGGATATAATGGCTTTGTCAGAGAAAGCCTTGAAGAGACCTTCGTAGATCAGCGCTTCAGTACGGGGATCGACGCTGCTGGTTGGTTCGTCAAGAAGGATCAGATCGCTGTCACGGGCAGCAAGAATGCCACGGGCCAGCGCAAGCCTTTGTTTCTGACCGCCGGAAAGGTTGACGCCTTTTTCCCGGATATCCGATTCCAAACCCAGGGGTAGCTGGTGAATGACTTCGGTTAAATGGGCGCTCTCGCAGACCTGGAGGAGCTCTTCGTCGGAGAAAGGAAGCCCAAGAGTGATGTTATAAGCGAGTGTATTTTCAAATATTTCCGGCTCCTGTGGAAAAAGAGTGACGGTTTCGTTGAGCTGATCCAGGGATTCAGCATCCCCGTCCACCTGGATTGCGAAGCCAGGCTCAGGAATATAGAGGCCACGCAACAGCGCCAGAAGAGTACTTTTCCCGCTGCCGCTTTCCCCGATAAGGGCGATCCGCTGTCCGCGGCGGATGGTCAGATGAAGGTCATGCAGACTTTGAGCCCGGCGCGTCGTATCATAAGATTCATTGTAGGAGAAATTCAACCGGCTTATATCGAGGGTCTGCCAGTTGGCAGGAAGAGCATCCGGACGGTCCGCACGGTGTTGCTCCACATAAGCCTCGCTGATGACAGCCGCCGTCTGGACATAGGTATTGAATTGTACGATGTCGGTGTATTGCCAGGCAATATCCTGGAATACACTGGTGAACTGGTTGACATAGCCCAGCAGGGTAACAAGACTTCCCACAAGGAAGAGCTTGCCCGGAGTCCAGTGCTGATAGACATACCCCAGCGTAATAGTTGCATAGATACAAACGATGAGCATTTCGGCGCAAAACCATTTCCATTCATTGATCAGCGCGCTTTTGCGGAAGGGGCTGAAAATATGGCTGACCTTCTTCATCAGACCCGACTCCATACTTTTTTCCAGCCGTAAGGTAATGACCGTCATGATATTGGAAAGACTGTCAAAAAGGGTGGCGGAAACGATATGCTCCTTTTCATTGACTTCGTCCAGGGCCTTTATAAAAGGTTTATCAAAATTACGGATGATAAAGATGGTAAAGATACCCATACAGATGGCAATGCCTCCGTACAGGGGTGAAAAGTATAACATGGCAGTGACGGACACAAAGAATTTACCCAAAGCATAGACATACATGAAACCACGGTCAAAGAATTCACGGAGAGCCTCGTATGCCTTACGAACGCGGTTGATGGTGGCGCCGCTATGGTGCTCCTGCTGCCATTTTACGGGAAGATGCAACACCTGGTGGTATTTTTCCTGAAGGAAGTTACGGCTGAGGTGAAAGGCAAGAGTACGTTCCATAATGCGGGCAGGACCATGAAAACACCATTGAAGAAACTTTATACCAATATAACCGGCGCCGTAGCGCAGCACATGACGCGGGATATTTGCGGGGTCCTGTACGATCCTGTCGATAAACCAGCCTAAGAGTATGGGATTAAGAGAGTACGCCAGGTTTGCCAATATAAACATACAATATACCAGCACATATTTCTTCCTTTCCTTACGGGCATAATGCCAGGCGGTGCTAAGAAGAGAGATATAAGGATTGGCCATCGAAGGGAATTTGTGACGGCTGCCGGCAACCGGCGTCACCGGCCGGCAAATTTACTAAAATGACTCGTTCAGGTTCAGGAAAAATCCTTTATTGCCAAATTTCCCAAAGGCATAGTCCAGGGCCAGGTTTGTACGCGTAGCCTTGTTGAAAAGAATGCGAAGACCACCGCCATAGCCCGGCTGAAATACCTGGAACATTTTGGTGCCATGATCATCATTACCCGTTTGAAGATTTCCGAAGACTACGCCGCTGACGAATTTATTGGCAAGAATAGGAAAGCGCAATTCCGCTTCCGTGTCGTTGAATTTGGTCCCCTTAAAATATTGGGACGTATACCCCCTGCCGCTTCGAAAAGTTCCGTCTCTGGCCGTGCCGGGTAATTCAAGAAAAGGTATCGACCCGTCAAGAAGATAAGAGCCCCAGTTCCAAAGTGCAAGAACAGTCTCCGGACTGGAAGTCGATAAGCTAAAGTATTTCCTGAAGTCAGAAGTTACCTGCACCGAGTTCTTTGTGCTTCCTATCCATGTCTGGTTGACCCGGATACCGGCATCAAAGAAGATCCCTTTGTAGGGGCGGTTTGGATTGTCACGCGTGATATATTCTATATTAAAGAGAAAGCCGTTTGCAGAATAGTGGTTCTGTGGAAATCCATTCCGGTTGTTGTAGACACTGGATGGGGTTGCATTGTCAACAGTATCGGACAATTTTATCTGTCTCCTGATCTCAAAGGATAGGCCTGCTCCAACAAAAAGATTCTTTGCCACGTTCTTATAGACCTTTTCCCTGATGTTATAATAATGCGAGTGGATCGGGTAAACCTTATGTGTAGGGTCCGCCAGTACAGAATCCGCGGCGCTCCCGCCCTTGAACTTGTTGCCGATGCCAAAACCAAAATCAGGCGATACCGTCTTTGCAGCCACCAGGTTACCCTGGAAATTCCATTTGTTGCCGGAAGTGAACAGGTTGTGATTCAAATAAAAATAGATGATCCCCTTGGTGGTGATAGAGGCAGATGTCGCCGCAACTGAAAAGAGGGTATTAGGATCATTACCCAGTCTTTTACCCGCTACAGCCTTGATACCCAGCTGCCCTCCGATAGTGGGGTTTGCTGCGATGTTTGGGACCACCGTGATCCCGGATTTATTATGTAAAGGATCGGGCTTTTTACCGGGATGCAGAATATTCCGGGTCAGATCCCCAAAATCATATTGCTTACTGGTGTTATCTGCCGGATTTTGGCCTTTTACCGGTTTGACACGTAAGGAATCGGCTTTCAGGGAATCGACTGGCACCTGGCCGTATGCAACTCCTTGTATAACAATAATTAATAGTAAAAATAGACTCCATCTAATGCTCATGAATTTGATTTGCTCTAACGAATTAAAAAAATGTGCTATAGTTCTCTGGCCGTAAATAATACAAACCTTGTTCCTTATTGTTCCAGGGTAGGAAACCTTTTTCTTGGGTCGTAAATGGCAAATAAAGGCGTAAAATTAAGATTCTGTAGATATTTTGGCTGAATTTTGCCCCAGATTGGGGAGGGAGATCACAGTTTGCAGACCGGTAGAGTAAAATAAAAGGAAGAACCTGCCTCATCGTTTTTTTCAGCCCAGATAGTCCCTTTGTGTTCCTGTACTATTCCGGAAGAGATATAAAGGCCCATGCCAAATCCGCTGTATTTGTCGGTAACAGCCTCTTCGCGGAAATATTTATCAAAGATCCTGGTGATATTGTGTTTTGATATGCCGATCCCCTGGTCGCGGACACAAATAGTGAGGCTGCCGGCATCGGAAGAACAATTGATATCGATGTTCGTATCCGGATCCGAGTATTTGGCGGCATTGCTAATGAGATTGGTCAGCACCTGTTCGATACGCAATATATCTATGCTAACCATTATTTCTTCCGGGCATGGCAGCCAGGAAAGCCGGTGTGAAGGAACCATATGTTCCAGGATGGGCATCATTCCCGTCATATAGGTATTCCAGTCCAGTTCCTGCATATGATAGTCAAGCCTCCCCGATTCGATCTTGGCAATGTCCAGCAACTGCAGGATCAGCACGTGCAGCTTGTACACCTGGTGATCGATCTTTTCAAGGTAGTGATGCACATCAGCGGATGATTCGGTAGAGCTGGCCCTCAACGCCAGCTTGGTAAAAGCCATGATAGAGGTCAGAGGGGTCTTTAGCTCATGACTGGCGACGGAAATGAATTCATTCTTTTTTTCATCCAGCAGACGGCTGTTTTTTAGCTCCTCGTCTTTTTCAACCGCCTTTTGGTTCAAAAGGAGGTTGCGTACTTTTAGTTTTTCATATGGAGTAGTCGGCTGGATGATGCGAAAGAATTCTGCAGCTTCGGCGACCTTGGCCGGCGTGATCTTAAGAGACCGGGGAATTCCGATGCTTACACAGATAGTAGCCGCCTCACTGCTTTTGTCAAAGGAGTATTCAGGCACCAGGAGTTGCGCATATTTCAATCCATCTTCCGAAGGCCGGATGTCGATGTCAGGAGGAAAGTTAATACGGCCTATAAGAGAAAATTTGTCATTGGCTTTTTCTATGCCGATGCTGAGCCAGCCGCTGTCCGTCTTATCGATGACGACCCGGCTGATCTCGGCAATAGCAGTCGCGATAGTCGCCTGTGTAGACAGGGTAAGAAAAAAGAATTGCGCCACACTGATCATGCGTTTGTGCGCCACCACTATGTCCATTTCATTCTCCAGTGAAACCTGAGTGATCTCTGTCATGGTTAAACCGATTTACACACTAAAACGGAGGTATCATCTGTTCCCCGGCTAAATTCTTTGTAAAGAGCCGAAGCAATTATCATTCCATCGTGCTGCATGAGCATCGGGAATTTTGCGATATCCCATCTCGACTTAATGCCATCCGAACAGGCGATGAACTGCGGGAATTCTTCCTGCGACATCAGCTGTTCATTCATCGTGGCGGGAATATTATAACCAATGATACCATTATAAGATACATGATTCCGGGTATTTGATGCACCCATCCATCGGGCAGCAATATTGCCCACGCCTGTCGTCTTCCAGCTGCGGGTCTGGCTGTTGTAAACAACTACGAGACCGACAATGCCCCGGGTCTTTCGGATCTGGCTATGAATGTAGCGGATAGTCTCGGTTGAGCTTTCCTCCGTACAGGCCTTAAAGGCCTCACAGGCTTGTCTTACTGCCTCATTCGCATCAGGACCATGGCCAAGCCCATCAGCGATAAGTATGCGAAAACCTGCGCTCGTCTCTTCATAACAAAAGCCATCCCCGCTGACCAGCTCCCCGCGTTTTGGCACATTGATGCCCCGACATTCAAGCCTTCTCCTTTTAAAACCGGGCTGCTCTTCCTTATACACCCGGGAGACCAGGATCGTACCCCAGTCCTTTACCGAATACACATCAAACAGATCGGAAAGCCTTTTGATGCTACCCAAACCATGTCCAAGAGTAGTGGTAGAAGAGTAGCCATCCGACATGACCCGGCCTATATCCGGTATACCCGGTCCTTCGTCAAGACTGATGACCTCAATATATGCTCCGAATGTATCTCTACCTATGCCAACCAGCAGCTCCCCGCCCTTTGCATGTTTGCTCAGGTTCGAGGTGATCTCGGAAACGATAATATCTACTTTTCCCACTCTTACCTCGTCAAATCCCGCAGAAGATACGGTCGCGTGTACATCCTTTTTGATCAATGAAAAATAACTCCTGTCGTCTGCACGGAAGCTTTTGTAAAATGTATTAACCATTCACCCACTTTATAATTGTTACAACAGTTCCCTTATTTACTTCGCTGGTTATAGTAAAGTCATTGACCAGTCTTTTTGCGCCGGGCAGGCCAAGACCCAGGCTTTTCCCTGTGGAATAACCGTCTTTCATAGCAAGCGGGATATCGCGGATGCCGGGACCTGAGTCTTTAAAGACCAGGCGGATACCATTTTCCCTGCCTTTGGAAACAACCTCTATCGTAATGTCCCCGCCTTCTGCATACCGAAGCATATTCCTGACCAGCTCGCTGGCAGCAGTGATGAGCTTGGTCTGGTTGACCAGTCCCATTTTTATTTTCTGGGCAAACTCCTTCACACGATTACGGAACAGGATAACATCCTGTTCTTTATTGATAACCACAAGGTCTTTAGACAGAGATAGTATCATCTTCTTCGTCGGTTATTTCCACTTCTTCATCGAGGTCGATTTTTGCACGTAACAGAGCCATTCCTTTTTCGACATCCAGCGCAGTATGTACTCCCTTCAGAGGAAGTCCAAGCTCGACCAACGTAATGGCTACAGCAGGCTGCATGCCAACCACCACCGTTTCGGCATCGAGGATCCGGGACATATGAGCAATATTGCCAATGATACGCCCCATAAAGGAGTCGACGATGCTGACAGCAGAGATATCGATCAAAACACCCCTTGCGTCCGTTTTGCTGACCATCTGGACCAGGTCGGCTTCCAGGTTAAGTGCAAGCCGGTCGTAAAGGTCCACCTGGATAGTCACTAACAGGAATGGGCCCATTCTCAGGATTGGAATTTTGTCCATTGCTAAAAGAGATTTTTATACAGATATCTATTGATTTAAATTACTGGCTGATGCAACTTTTTTAACCTGTAGATTCAAATTATTAAAAGCATAACGCAAAGCGCTTGCCAGCGAGGCCTTGGTGATGATACCCGACAGGTCGATGCCAAGGTGTACGATCGTCTGGGCGATCTCGGGGCGGATGCCGCTGATAATGCATTCCGCACCCATCAGACGGGTGGCGCTGACCGTCTTGATCAGATGTTGCGCAACCAGGGAGTCGACGGCGGGAACACCTGAAATATCCAGGATGGTAATGCTGCTCCCCGAAGATACTATTTCATTGAGGAGGCTTTCCATGATGATCTGCGTTCGCGAGCTGTCAAGGGTACCGATGATGGGCAGGGCCAGAATGCCTTCCCAAAGACGGATCACGGGCGTAGAGATCTCGGCTATTTCATCGGTCTGGCGGAGGATAACCTCTTCCCGGCCTTTGATAAAGGTTTCGAAGCTGTTGATCACAAAATGGTCCATCAGACGGCCGATCTTGAGGCTTTCCTCATATAAGGCCTGGAAATTATCTTTGACCTCAGCCTGTAGCCAGGTCAGTATTGCTTCCTTGAGACTGATGACAAATATGCCGGTCTCCCTGGGACTAAAGCCCTGACGCGCCCGGATCATGGCAATGCCCGATAGGATCTCAAGTACAGGATCGAAAGAGGTAGAGCTCGGATCGTTGAGATTTTCAGGAGTAAGGGTCTGTACCAGGATGTCGACAAGCTCTTCGGACTGGGCCCTCAGGTCTTCATTGCTGACGAGGTCCTCTCTTAGTCCTTCACTGGCAAGCTGATTCTGCATCCAGCTTTCGAACAGGGATTTCTTTTTAGATCTTAAGATCTTTGTAATGTCGAGTGCCATAATAGTTGTAGTTGCTGATTTGTTTGACTAAAATGGCTCTTAATTGGAGGATTTGCATAAATGTAGGGGATTTTAAATTAGAACAGCTAAATTTCCAATACAATGCATCCACTTCTTATGTATATTTGAGACAGGAAATAATCCTTACAGCATGACCTACTCTACCGAATTATTAAAGGGAACCCTAAAGACCATTATACTGAAGCTGTTGGCAGACAATAAAAAGATGTATGGTTATGAGATCACACAAAAGGTAAAAGAGCTGACAGATGATAAGATCCAGATCACGGAAGGAGCATTATACCCTACCCTTCATGCACTGGAAGCCGAAGGATTTGTGACCACGGAAACAGAGTTCATCGGCAAACGGGTCCGGAAGTATTACAGCTTAAGCCCAACCGGCAGGACGAAGGCAAAAGAAAAAGTAAAAGAGCTGGCTGGCTTTATCGAGACGATGGTTTCCCTTTTAGATATAAAACCCAAATTGGCCTAATGTATTCTATCAGCGACCAGCAGATCGATTTTATTCTTCATGATCTTGCCGCCAATGGCATTGAGACGGAGAGTCTTCAGCAGGACCTGCTCGATCATATCTGTATCATCATCGAGCAGGATCTTGAAGAAGGCGGAGACTTTGACCAGTTCTATTCGGCTACGGTTAAAACCTTTTATAAAAGGGAGCTGCGGGAAATAGAACAGGAGAGAAATTTCCTCCTCAGCCTGCGTCGTCATCTGGTCCTGAGCCGTAACCTGTTCTTCTTCCTGTTGTTCGTGTTGCTGGGCGGCCCCTTCATCGTCTATATGATGACCGCCGGACTCTCATGGGCACCGGCTAAAGGATGGCAGATCCGGGACGATGTCTGGCAGGCTTCCCTGGTCTTTTCGCTGTTTCCAATGCTGGTATTATTGGTCCTGTATCTGACCCCGGACCGACTGGACCCGCTGATACCATGGAAGTCGAAGGTCCTGCTCGGCTTAAACCCCTTTATTCAAATTGTCTCCATAAGCTGATGAAGAAATTGATCCCCATTTTCTTTTGCACCCTGTACTTTGCCTGTACAAATACGCCCAAAGAAGCCCCGCCACAGGTTAAGACCATGACGGAGACCGATATCCCGTTTACGATACTCGATTCCCTCCCGCACGACACCACCTCTTTTACCGAAGGCTTGTTGGTACACAACGGACAGCTGTTCGAGAGTACCGGACATACGGATTCCTATCCCTTTTCGAGGTCTTTGTTTGGAGTAGTTGACAAAAAGAGCGGCAGGATCGATGTCAGGGCGGAGATAAAAGACCCTAAATATTTTGGAGAAGGTATCGCAATTTTAAAGGATAAAGTTTATCAGTTGACAGATACCAATCGGGTAGGTTTTGTGTATGATGCAAAGACCTGCCGACGGCTTGGAGAATTTCACTACCCCGGTGATGGCTGGGCATTTACAACCAACGGGACCTGCCTGATCATGAGCAGCGGATCCAGTTCTGTTATTTACCGGGATCCCAGGACTTTTGACACGGTGAAAGTATTATCTGTCACCACCCCGGACGGCACCCCAATTGGCAACATCAACGAGCTGGAAATGATCAACGGGTATCTTTATGCCAATCAATGGCTGACCAATTATATCCTGAAGATCGACACCACCAGCGGGAGGGTCGTAGGCAGGCTGGATCTGTCAGCACTGAAGACAGCAGCAACACTGAAATATCCCCGGGCCGCCGAGACAAATGGGATCGCCTATGATCCTGCACTGAATAAGATCTATGTGACCGGCAAATTATGGCCGACGATCTACGAGATAAAATTTGACCATTGATCATCATAATTACTGTACCCTCCCGCCGAACGCACAAATTCAATGAGTTGGCGATAGATCGGGTTATTGGATAGAATAGCAGGATTACCCGTTATGAATAATTGTTTCCTGGCTCTTGTAAGTGCAACATTCAGTTTCCTGTCTATCTGAACACCCTCGTCTTCCATGTTACGGGCAAGGAAGTTCAGCTGATGGATATAGTTTACGCTAAAAGAGTAGATGATGATATCCCGCTGAGAGCCCTGGAAGCGCTCGACCGTGTCGATCATGATCTTATCGAGGGCCTCCATCTTCAGCTGATGCAGCTCCCGCCTGATCAGAGCGATCTGGCTCCGGTAAGGGGCAATGATCCCAATACTCTTATCCGGTTCAAATAAGAGACCATTCCTTTGATACAAAGCATAGATGTTTTCGACCAGCTTTACAGCTATCCTCGCCTCATGTGAGTTGGTTTTATTATTATCGGACTCCGTTTTCTGAGAGGGGATAAATACAACCCGCTTTGTTGCAATCAGCTCCTGCAAAGGGTTCTGCAGGTCATAGTCCCGAAATTCGATCGGTTCGGCCTGGTGCTTTAAAGGCACCGGCTCCAGGCGGCCTTCATAAAATTGACTATTGGGAAACTCAGCTACTTCCGGATGCATACGCCCCTGTTTGTACAACATTCCCCAGGCAGGTGAGCTTTTATCTTTCTTATGCAGGTTATAGAGACGTTCGAATAATGAACTTCTCCGGTCGGACAAGCCGATGGCATTCAGGGTAGGAGAATCCGTAGCCGAATCCTGTTCTTTTTGCAGGACTACAGCAGGAAGCTGTTTGTTGTCACCTATGAGGATAAATTTCTCGATCGCATTCCCTCCGCCAGGATCTTTAGCAGATAGAACTCCAAGAAGATGTGGCTCCAATATCTGGGAGGCCTCATCGATAATGGCTACCTGGAAATGTTTTAGCCGGAAGAGTTCCATTTTTCCTGATATGGATGATACCGTTCCGACGAAGATACGATGGCCTTTAATTTTGATGCGAACATCAGCCCTTGTCTGGCAACCGGCGATGAGGCAGTCCAGGAGCCTGCCCTTATGCCTTTCATCACAGGAAAGCGTATTTCCGATCCGGACATACGGAGGCTGACTGTCTATGCTGTCCAGCGCATCGCAAATTTCATCTACAGCCCTGTTGGTGTATGAAAGCAGAAGTATGTTGGTTTCCGGCATAGAATAGAACTCATCTACCATTGCTTTCAGCGCTTTGGACGTTTTGCCCGTGCCGGGTGGCCCTACCAGTAAAAAATAGTCTTTAGCCTGTTTGGCTTTCAGAACGACCTCATCGATCTCTCTGTTGCCATTTGTCCTGGCAAGTTGTATACTGCTGTCAAATTGCAGGGGCCGCTGGCTTAACAAAAGATGCTTCCTGTCAGCCCTTGCCTGCAAAAAAAGAAATAAACCCTTGAACATCCAGTTGTAGGAAGAATCCAGGAAGTCGGGCTCTATGGCAAATGAGCTCCCATCAGAAAATATATTTCGGTTACGTTGTTTGAAGCGCAGCCGGACAGTGACTTCCTGCTGATCGATCTGTTCTATTGCACCCTTAAAGATCTGCTTATTGGTGACGACATCCGACTCGCTATTCCTTTCATATAAATTCACAACCTCACCTTTCCTGAAATTGGGCAAGGCGGCTATATCAGGCTGATCAGCTATGGCAAACGTTATTTTGGGGGTAGTCTCATCCGCTTTGTTCCCACCCGGCTTGATCTTCAGCTCCGTCAGGATCTCCCCCGCCTCTATCTTATCCTGGAGATCATTTTGCCACAAACCGGCGACACCCCTGTTTCCCGCGCTTTCCTTATCCCCGTCCCCTATTTTGGATACAAATAGCTCCCGCGTCAAAAAAGTGTAAAAGGAGTGAAAGTATTCCCGTTCAAGCAATGAGCTATGCACAAAGACGTCTGAGAACTTTTTAATATCCGGGATCACATAATTCTCCAGGAAAGAAGAGTTTACTCTTTCAAGGATCAGCTTCGCCGGCACTATTTGCTTAAATACCGTTTCGGAGTTTGAGCCATTGATGTTCTTTGCAATAAAATGCTCTATCAGCACAATCTCATTGCGCTTGTTTATTATATGTTTCAACCTTGACAAAGCCGGCTTTTCAAATCTTAAATTGTGGGTCGACGGTTTTGAGTATAATACGTACACATTCAGGTTCTCCCTGTGCCTGTCACCTTCGTGAAGATTGTACAGGACGGCCAAATAGTAAAGGAAAAGCTGCGTGCCATGGTTCTTTCCGATCCGGGTAGGGTCTGTATAGGGATAGGGAGGTTTTCCTGATTTTAACTCGATGATATTAAAGTAGCCGTTCTCCGCCTCGTATTGAAAAAAATCAAGCCGGCCCTGTACGCCGAAGTATTCACAAAAGAAAGAAGGTTCGACTGTCGCCTTGTCTTTGTTTATCCTGAAGGTGTTCTCGATAAAGGTATGCAGGACCGTATTCCTGATATTAAGATGCTGTCTTTCCGTTTCCTCCCTATATTTATCTTCATCAAAGTCGATACAGGTAGAGTACTCGAATGGATAGGCCCTGAACGCATTGCCTCTTATGGTGTCGGCATCGGTCCCATCGGTCGCCTGGTTAAAGATCTGTTCATCCAGGCACATATTGGCAAAGTCACCGATCCGGAAATGCATTTTATTCTCCGGCATGGTAAGTCGTGAGATAGTGTAGTTCAGCTGATGGTCTCCATGCTCTTTATAACATTCTGCGAGATTGCTGATGTCAATAAGATAGTCCGGTTCCAGGACTACAAATTCGGCGTAAAAGGCGCCTTCCGACTCGGTGACATCGATCAGGTTAACCGATGCACCCGCCCAGATATGCTTAAATGTCGACTCAAATTCCCGGTTTCCATAATAGCCCTGAAATATTTCAGCATCGACATGGGTCTTTACTTTATATAGCTCATCATTCGCAAATTCTTCAAATTCGCAAAACAGCGTATCGGCCGTAATGTCTCTGACAAAAGCCCTGATCCGTTTGAACCTTTTGCCGGTCAGCTTCTCTTTTGGAGCCAGGACATCGTTTTCAGGGAGGATCCTCAATAGCTCCACGGGTATAGCAGTGTCGTAAAAATAACTGATACATTCGCTGATGATCTTCAGATCCTGCAGATAGTCAGATGCAGATGGCTGCCACCCCCCATGCTGTATTTTATTGGCGTTGATCCGGAATGTGTTCAGTTGATAGATCCGTCTCCGGTCCAGCTCCTTCTTCTTACAGGCATAGTTAAGACGGGAGAAAAGGTTGGAGAACTGAACAGGTTCGCCGGCTGTAATTTCTTTGCAGACTCTCTCCAGAAGCCACCGCAGTTTAGAGTATTTGCTATTGAGGCTGACCCGCTCCGAATGATATTCAATTATCTCATTAAAGAAGGCAATGCCTGTTATATTCATAGGAACATTTGAGTGCAAATTATTCATTTTTAGTCTTAAATTACAACGAATGCCCAAAAGGTACCACGCATCGCTATTGCGGGTGCCGGAACCTGATCTGACAGCAAAGATGGTGCAATAGTTAAATTAATATTAGCGACACATGAAACATGTATCAATACTGGTCCCCGATGGCGAATGCAGCATAACCAATATCGAGGGAACCTATCAGATCCTGCTACGCGTAAATGATTGGCTGGAGGAAGCCGGGCGTCTGCCTCTGTTTACTGTCCAGTTGGTGGGACTCCGGCGGGAGGTGAGGATGAAGAACGGGTTATTCAGCATCAACCCTGACGTGCTCATACAGGAGGTCGAAAAAACCGATCTTATCCTCATTCCCTCTGTACATGGTGATAAACAGAAGATCCTCGCGGATAATGCCCCGATGCTTGACTGGATCGTACGACAATACCAGGGCGATGCAGCCGTTGCCGCAATGTGTATCGGAGCCTTTGTCCTCGCAGGTACGGGATTGCTGGATGGGAAAAGTTGTACAACGCATTGGGAGTTTGCCGATGAGTTTCGCCACCTGTTCCCCTCCATAAAATTGGTGGAGGACAAGATCATCACCGATGAAAATAATATTTACACCAGCGGAGGGGCCTACTCCTGGCTCAACCTGATATTATACCTGGTTGAAAAATATGCAGGCAGGGAGATAGCCATTAGCTGCTCCAAGGGATTCCAGATCGATTTTCAGCGTGACAGCCAGTCCCCATTCATCATCTTCAGCGGACAAAAGGAACATGAGGATGAACCTATCCGCAAAGCACAGGAGTTTATAGAAAAGAATGTCCATTCCAAAATTATGGTAGATGAGCTGGCCTCGATGTTGGCATTGGGCCGCAGGAACCTCGAGCGCCGGTTCAAGAAGGCGACGGGGAATTCGATCATGGAGTATATACAGCGGGTGAAGATGGAGGCCGTAAAGAAAAGCCTCGAAACTTCAAGGGCGGGTGTGAATGAAGCAATGGATAAAGTAGGGTATTCAGACCCAAAAGCCTTCCGGGTTATCTTTAAAAAGGTGACAGGCCTGTCTCCGTTGCAGTACCGGAACCGGTATAACCGGGAATTCGTTTGACAGCGTAACCATACGCTATAACAAAGGCAATACCACTGAAACCCAATGCTTCAAATACACTTGTCAATTCATTACCCTTATCCGTTGGAGGTGCGATAGCCGCCCGGGGAATATGCAGGAAAATGAACCAAAGGAAGATCATCGTCCCAAGAAGGATACCAACCAGCTTAAGCCTGATCCGTAAAATAATGGCCAGTCCCGCACCGATAAGAGCCACCGCTGCGAGATAAGTCCAGAAAAGATGAGCAGGGATCCAGTCGGGAACCAGCGTGGCTACAAAGTCGACGTATAGAAAGTGGTCAATACCAAAGACGATCATGGTGATCGAAAAGAAAAGCCCCCCCATCGGAATAAACAATTCCAATAACCGGATAAGCCCCGTCCTTTTCTGAAAAGACAGCTGGTCGTCAGGAAAAGACCCCGCCACAGCAAAAGCCCCACCAGCAAATGCCAGCTCCTTAAATGCATTGGACCAGACGCCTATATGTTTGCTGGATTGATCAACCACCAGCTCATAAGGAATATGACAGAAGAGCAATAAGACAAGAAAGACACCACCCAGAAGCAGCATTGCAGTCCTCGCCCTTTTCTCTAAAAGGATGGCAAGAGCTGCTCCGATCAAAGCCATACTAAAAAGATAGGTCAGAATGACCTCTCCCGCGATACGGCCCGGCCATGGTGGAACAAATACCGGTCTGAAGTCTGCATAATACAACTGCTGCCCGGCAAGACCAATAAGGCAAATCGCGAAAAACCAGCGTCCGGCTTTGACCAGATTCCACATGGAAGTGATTTTTGGTGTGCCTTAAAGCTCGGAAACTAAATTCGAACAAGTCAATCCCCGACGATTCAAGTTCGTACAAGTTGGTACAAATGGTGATCGTCGTGCTCCGCCACAAAATAAGCCAGGGCCCGGATATCCTGGAAACGGATCCGCCATATCGGCCCGAGCGTCGAAGTCAAATTTTCTTTCGAACCATTTTGGATGGCCCATGTTACAATATCAGTAAATTTGACTATTACACTTAATTTGTATTTTTAAGATATGAAAGCAATTTGGAACGAGGTTGTCATTGCAGAAAGCGCCGACACTATTGTCATAGAGAACAATCACTATTTTCCTGCCGACTCAGTAAAGAAAGAATTTCTAAGGCCTTCCGATAAAAATACGGTCTGCCCGTGGAAAGGCCTCGCCTCTTACTACAGTATAGAGGTCAATGGAAAATTAAACAAGGATGCGGCCTGGTTTTATCCGGCGCCAAAAGAAGCAGCCCATAATATTAAAGATTATGTAGCCTTTTGGAAAGGCGTAACTGTGATGGCCTGAATTTGATTTCAAATAATTGATAACCACCACTTTTGATCCTGGGAAAGTCACCAAAGGAACTCAGGGACGATTAAGCGGCGTCTACAACTTTCCCGGGGTCTTTGCCGGTTCCCTGGCCATTGCCCGCATAACCAAACAGGCGGCGGTCCTTGATCATGGCCGCTACTTCAGGCGGGACATATTCTTCCCAACCTGGTTCTCCCTGTCGTATCAGCTGCAGCACCTTATCTGTCTGGACATGCAGATTATTCTCGTTATAGTGCCGGATGTCCTCTATCTTGTCATTGGCAATAAGGTAACGGTATAGGTCAATAAGATGCGGCGGCAGGTTAAACCGAAGACAATTGTAGATCACTCCGTCTCGTAGTGTAGGATAGATAAACAGCTTTACCTTTCGGCTGAACAGGGTCGCAAAAGATTCCAGGATGCCCCCCGGAAGGTCTCCATAATGTTCCTCTGAAAAGATATATTCCAGGTTGGGATAACCAAGGACAACACCCAGCTTCAATTTGGTGATCTTGGACAGATAGGCCACCAGCTTATAATACTCGTGAAAGTTGGAGATCAATACCGTTTGTCCGAGCGAGCAAAGGATGTCGACGCGGTCGAGAAAATCTTTTTCATCGATCTCGGCAGTCTGGTCCGCATTCCTCTCTTTTAATGACTGTAAGGTAAGTTCTGTAATGACGACGATATTCGTCTTGTCGACATCAGGTTCCTGCATGAATTGTTTAACCCCCGTATGCAGCATATCCAAATGCACATTGATGATGGGGCGAAAACGACCCCGGACCACTACAATATGCTTTTTATATAAAGCCTCCGAAGGTTGCAGGTTCTTACCGTCCGGTCCAAAGACAGCCACATCTGAGAAACCATATTTTACAAGGTGTAAGCTCATGAGCCTGTTGTCGACCTTTGTAAATCCCGGCCCTTCAAAACGGATCATGTCTATCTGAATACGATCTTTTGATAGATTGTCCATCAGCGAGAGCAGGAATACAGGCGGGATCTCATGATAGTAAAAACAGGCGTAGATAAGGTTGACGCCTAAGATCCCTACCGCCTGCTGCTGCAGGTTGTTGTCATTATCCAGTAATTTGACATGGAGCACCACATCATTGAACTCCCCGTCCGGCTCCAGTTGAAACCGAACACCCATCCAGCCATGTCCGTCATTTGTTTTGTGGTAGTTCAGCGCAGAGATCGTATCGGAAAAAGCAAAAAATGCCGTCGTTTTACCCCTTTGCTCAGCAAGGCGTTCGATCAGGAGACCGTATTCCCGTTCAAGCATGGAGATAAGCCGGGGTTCACTGACATACCGGCGTCCCTGCTGCGCACCGTAAATAGCATCGGAAAATGTCATGTCATAGGCCGACATGGTTTTGGCGATGGTGCCTGATGAAGCACCAGCCTTAAAGAAATTAGCGGCTACGTCCTGGCCTGCGCCAATTTCAGCAAAAGATCCATAGATTTCCCGGTCGAGGTTAATGGCAAGCGCTTTTTGTTTTGTTCCAATGTCCTTGTTGTGAACGATACTCATACACCTGGCTGTTTAACATTTATTGGCGCTGTTACAATGGTCGGATAATCAGCCTAAAACTACGATTTTTTCAAGAATAAGGAAATAACCTGTTTTTTTGCATCATGACCAGCCACCGTTATTTTATTGTAAACAAGCCCTATGACATGGTTTCACAGTTTGTCAGCTCTCACCCCGTAAAACTGCTTGGCAACCTGGATTTTTGCTTCCCGGAAGGGATACATGCTATCGGCCGTCTGGATAACTATTCCGAAGGACTGCTGATCCTGACAACAAACAAAAAAGTAACAAGGCTATTGTTTCAGGGCGAGATCCCGCATAAACGGACCTATCTGGTAAAGGTCAAATATGCGGTAGAGCAGGAGAGCCTTATGAAATTACGCACCGGTGTTTCTATCCGGGTAAAAGGCGGCGGCTATTATCTTACTTCTCCCTGTGAAGTTGAGATCGTGGAAAAACCGGAAAATTTATTCGAAAATGGGCATGAGCCCCAGGAATATGTTCCTCATACCTGGTTAAGGATCACCTTAACCGAAGGGAAGTTTCACCAGGTCCGGAAAATGGTAGATACCCTCCATCATCGTTGTGTACGCCTGATCCGCCAGTCTATAGAAGACCTGGAACTTATGGATCTGCCGGTGGGTGGGGTAAGGGAAATAGACGAAAATACTTTTTTCAGGCAATTGAAGATAGATAACCCATAGGGCTCAGACACCCTTGTTCTTTTCCTTTTGCTCCGCCTTCCAGATGGACAGATCGATCCCCGACAGACCCGAAGGATGCGCGGCGGGCACACTGTCTTTGCTTTCCGTTTCCTTTATCGGGGGTGATTTTTTAACAGCTTTAAGCTCCTCCGCAAAGTCGCCCTTTGCTGGCCGGTTGTTCTCCCAGAATTTTGCCAGGAAGTTTAAGGCTTGCTGAGGGGTGTCAATTTTTTCCTCTTCCTTTAAGATTTCCAGCAATTTCAGGTCAAATCTTACCGGGACGGGCTTGTTCTTTTCTTTTGCCATGTACCTGCAAATGTATTGAAATCCCGGCCGATTTTCCCTTTACCCCTAATTTAGCTTGATCTTCACGATCTCCTCTCCCTCCTTTATTTCCACAAAATCGTATAGTTTGTCATAATGCCCTATATTATAATACTGTCGTTGGTAGTAATTAGTCGTGCCATAATCGCTGTAACCGCTGCCAGTATACTGGTCATAGTAACCACTGGAGTTCCAGGGCAAAATAGCTTCCAGGTAATACTTACCCGGCTTGAGGAAAGGGAAGGTGAATTCACCTACACTATTGGTTATCGCTTCATACCGGTAGCGCCAGGCTACCGGATCAATATAGGCAAATTTCAATTTCCTGGGATTCTCCTTTTTCTTAACATCGAGATACTCCAGCAGGTAGGGAGTAACCGGGAACAACAACACTTTGATCCGGTTGGCATAGATCCTTTTGGCCAAAGGGGCTTTATAGCCAAATTGAGTTTTGGGTTTTGTAAATGCAACCCCCTTTATACTAGCTCCGCCTTTTGCGAGGGCCTGCCCGGCTGACACAGAATCAAATGGCGTGGTAGCATAAAGCCGGATGGTATCGTCCCGCTCCTTTTCTACATACTGAGCTCTGCCAGAGGCAAAAAATACAATGAAAAGCCCTGTCATTAATATCAGCTTCAACATACGCGTAACATAAGAATTTAATAGGTGAACGATCGCTGCATAGTGCTGGTTACCGGGATAGACACGGTTGAATCTGCAGTCCCGTTGATGGTAGGCGCTACAACTACAGTAAAGGGTTGCGTGGCGGTGACTCCACTGACATCCAGGTTGGCCGAACTGACATTAGCCGTCGTCTCAAGGGTAATGATACCATTTTGAAGGTCAGTCGTAGTAAAAGCAATGTTGTTCTCATTGGTTCGGGTCACTCCATTCACCTTCCAGGTGGCGTAGCCCGAATTGGGTAACAGGGCAAGAACGGAGCCGACGAAGCTTCCCGTGTTAGTACCGGGGACAGGGTTAACCGTAATTTTGATGAATACGCTTTTGCTTTTATTGACCGGAGTGGTGTTGCCATTGCCCCCACTCTTGCCACAGGAGAGGGTACATACGGATAATAAGGCTACGAATACGACGAGAATACTGCTTTTCATAATTTAAAGTTTTCAGGTGCAAATTTGACCCGATCGGGTTATATGGACAATACCGGAAAAGCATGGACTTTTTCTACTGAATTTTCAGTAGTTCGGTTTATCCCAATTATGTATTTTCTTTGCTCCGCATTTTCCGCTTATGAAAAGATCCGTGTTCGTTTTCGCCGTTGTATTATCGATGTTGAGCAGGACTGCCGCCCAACAGGTTCTTCCTATGAAAGAAAAAGCTTATATAGACAGCCTGGCGCTGATACTGCAATCCCGGGAGTCCGATAGTGGTAAAGCCATCGCGGGATATCTTCTTTCGGATTACTGGCGGTTCAAGGATACCAGCAAGAGCAAGGCTTATCTTTTACAGGGCCGGCAGCTGGCAAACGGCTATCCCTATCTGAAGGCATTGTATTTTTTCTACGAGGGTCAATACTATTTCAACATTGACATGGCTAAGGCGGCCCAGTCTTTTAAAGCCGCACAAACAGCTTTGCTGACGTACAAAACCCCGGCGGCTTACCAAACTCTCGCAGCCTCCTGGTTTAATTATGCCCTGATGCTAAGGAATGAGAAAGGAGACAGCTTTTTAATGGACATCCTGCTGAACAAGGCTATTCCTTTGTCGGAACAGTGTGGAGACCCTGAAAAACTAGCCCATTATTATGTCCAGCTGGCAACGCTACTAATGAATAACGCAGAGTTTAGCAAGGCTGAATTTTATAATCGGAAAGCCATTGATCTGCTGAAGGATAGGTTCCCTGCCTCTACCCCCCTGCTACTTGCCTACTTATCTGCAACGAGCACTTATATTTACGATAGTAAGAATGAAGAAGCCAAAAAATGTCTCGACAAGGCAAGGGAGATACTGACCCCTTTTCCGGAATCGATCAATTACCCGGATTATTATTATAACGAAGGATTGTATTATACGGGCATCAACCAGTTCGGTAAGGCGCTGACCAGTCTGGACAAAGGCATTGTGCTGGCCAAACAATACCACCAGGGTCCTCTGTTACAGATCTTACTATTCAGGAAGTATGAGGTTTTCCTTGAACAAAAAGACTATAAAAAGGCAAAGCAGTTTTTGATGGGACTGGTGAAGGATGGCAGTCTGGCCGCCGAGGCAAATAACCGGAGAACTTTGTATGCAGAGCTTGCCAGAACCAATGAATACCTCGGAGATATGAAAGAAGCTTATCATTGGTCCACCCGATACAGTCAGATAAGTGATAGCCTTCATGGGATTCAGTTAAAAGAAAAGATCGCCGGACTGGAAACCAGGTTTCGGAATAGTGAGAATCAAAAGGAAATAAATAGGCTCCGGGAGGAAAAAGCCCGCATTGCGCTGTCGGCAAGTAACAGTCGTCTGTTCAATTGGTTGCTTGGCACCGCCTGCTTATTGCTTTTAGTCACAGCCGTCTTCTCATGGAGCTTTATCAGAAACCAAAAAAAGCTACAGCAGCTGAAGGTCACCAGGGCAATGCTGGAAGGAGAGGAGCGTGAAAGAAAAAGAATAGCACAGGATCTGCACGATGGTCTGGGGGGCATGCTATCGAGCGTAAAGATCAACCTGTCGGGCTGGGTCGCGGGTAACCTCAGATCACCACAAGACCAGGGTCTGCAAAAAATTATTGATCAGTTGGACGGCTCGGTAGGGGAACTACGCCGCATCGCCCGAAATATGATGCCGGAGACATTGCTGAAATTTGGCTTGGAAACAGCATTAAAGGACCTGTGCGAATTTTATATGCGTGAGGGTTTGCACATTGAATTCCAATCCTTTAACATCCACACTTCCATCCCCCTACCCTGGCAGATAAATATTTATCGCATCGTCCAGGAGGTCTTGTCAAATGCCATCCGTCATTCGAATGCTACGAATATTATCCTGCAATGCAGCCAGAACGAGCCCGTGTTTTTTATAACAATAGAAGACAATGGCAAAGGATTTGATCAGATGGGGTCAGGGAATAAAAATGGGCTGGGTCTGATAAATGTAAAGAGTCGGGTAGACTATATGAAAGGGAAAATGGCGATCAGTTCTGCTACCGGCGAAGGAACTGTCATTAATATTGAATTAAGTACCTATGCAGAGCAATAATATACAGGTGGCCCTGGTAGACGACCATCCCGTGTTACTGGAGGGGTTAAGAACGCTGTTGCTGAATAATATGAATGTCGACATTGCTGGCTGCTTCACCAGTGGTGAGAGCATCCTTTCTTATATCGAGGCGCATACATTGGATATTGTACTGCTCGACGTTGTGCTTCCGGATATCAATGGCATTACTCTTTGTCAGAAGATCAAAAGAAAAACCCCCGACACTTTGGTATTAATATTCAGCAATCATTCCGAACGCAGCATGATCATGCAGGCCATTCAAAACGGCGCAAGCGGCTATTTGCTAAAGAACTCCTCACTGGAAGAGTTGCAAAACGGTATTCACGAGGCATTGAATGGAGGAATTGCCTTTAGTAAAGAGGTAAAGGAGATCATGAGCCGTCCCTCGAAAAATGAACTTGACGGGCCACCCCAGCTCACCCGCCGTGAAAAACAGATCATAAAGCTCCTGGCTGAAGGCAAAACCAGCGTCAGGATTGCCGGAGAGCTCTCCGTAAGTGCCCATACCATTGACACACATCGACGGAATCTTATGCAGAAGTTCGGAGTAAAGAATACGGCGGAACTGATAAAGGCGGCCATGCTTCAGCAGTATATATAAAATGGGACTATAGATCCCTGCCAGTCTAATACAAAGTCATTGTCATATGGTCGCCCCCTTCCAATATAGAAGGGTTTTCCGGCACCGTGTTCCAGCGGCATTCCCTAACGGTCATCTTCTTTGTCCGGGTATCAATGGAGATTAGCTGAAAGGAAAGCCAGGTCTCATCTTTTGCCGAGATCTTGCCTTTCATGGGAGAGTCTACCCTGAAACAGGGGAGGGAAATGTCCTTATCCGGGGCTTGCCACTCGTAAAATTCGTTATAGTTATTGTGCCCATGAAAATAGGCCTTGATCTCCGGATGTTTTTTCAGAAAAACAGCAAGACCTCTTTCTTCATAGAACGCGGTGTCTTTGACATTGAACCCATCCCGGAAGATCTCCGGCAATAGATTCTCGAATTTATCGGTACCGTTGATAGTATGCTGCCCATTGGGATTGGTAAGGAAGCGGGCTTCCAATTCAGGCATCGAATGCGTGAAGAGGAGGACGGGGGTACCCCGTTTCAAACCTTTCAGGTCCTGTTCCATCCATTGCTGTTCAGCGGAATCCGGCCAGAGATTTACAAAAAGCAGATGAATGCCCCCCATGTCTCTTGAATAGTGGATCTTATCAGTAAGATAATTATAATTTCCGGCGGTCCTCGGTTGGGAAGGAGACATCATCCTGTTATACATCCCGGCGAGGACAGAGGCATCAGTAGCGGGTTCAGTGGGTTTCCAATAACCGATGGCATTGGCAACATCATGATTACCCGCACAAAGCCAAAGAGCCGTCGGCCGGTGATCTCTCCCTTTTGTCGTAACGGCATGCATATAGTCGGCTTCAAATTGCTGCCACGAGGTGGCTGCGCACTGAATACCGGCTTCTTCCCTGTTAGCAATGTCCCCCGTGATAACAATGGCATCGAGATCACTGATCATAGTGCCGGAGCCGACACCGCTATCGCGGGGAATGGTCCGCCGCGGCAGGCGATTGATGGCCGCGATCATAGCCTGATTCACAACTGTGGCTGGAACGCTGTCACCCCCCCTGAAATGAGTGCGGGTGATGCCATAGTGGACGTCGGAGGTAAGCACGAACTGGAGGACACCGTTCTGGGCTCGGACTGAAAGAGCCAACAGGGTTACAGCAAAAGTAATGACTGATCGGATCATGGGTTGGTGATGTTGCCCGCGAAATTATCTCCCCGTTTTGGACTACAAAGAACAGTCCGGATTTTTAACACCCGCGTAACCAATAATAGCCAATGGTCTTCTGCGGCTTTTTGCCATCCGCCGGTATAGTCAGTCCGATAGCAAACTTATTCCCGGGGGATGCGTAACGGGTGAAATATTTGCTTTCCCCCTTATTTAGTGGTATATTTCTATAACCAAATCAAAGCTTATGAGAAATTTACTCCTACTTATAAGTTTGCTAACGATTTCTTGCGCTCTCCATGCCCAGGTGACCATTACCGGCAAAGTAGTCGACGCAAAGAGTGGAACGCCCCTGGGAGGCGCTTCCGTAAAGGTCAAATCCGCTAAAGCAGGAACATCCACCGACAACGAAGGTAATTTCAGGCTCAATGCCAAACCGGATGACATTCTCGAGATCAGTTTCATCGGCTACAGCCCCCAATCATTTCCCCTTCACAACCAGGTCACACCTACTATCGCGCTGTACCCCGCCTCCTCCGAGCTCAGTGAGATCGTTTTCGTAGGTACTCGGGGTGGCGGAAGAGCTAAGACCGAGACACCCGTCCCCGTAGACGTAATAAAGGTCAACCAGGTTGATCTGCCTACAGCCAAAATGGATCTGACCTCCATCTTAAATGTTGCAGCCCCTTCTTTCAACTACAATAAGCAGAGCGGCGCCGACGGCGCTGACCACGTGGACCTCGGCACACTAAGAGGTCTGGGCCCCGATCAGACGCTGGTGCTGATCAATGGCAAAAGAAGGCATCAAACTGCTTTTGTAGCCCTGTTCGGAACAAGAGGAAGAGGTGCTTCCGGGGTCGACCTGAATGCCTTCCCTGAATCCGCGGTTGACAGGGTCGAGATCTTACGGGATGGGGCCTCTGCTCAATACGGTTCTGACGCCATCGCCGGAGTCATCAATATCATCCTGAAAAAAGACATTAACCATTGGGCCATTAATGGAGGCTGGAGCGGCTATTACGACCATGCCTTTAATGCCCGCAAATTCAATCAGGGCAATCAATATTATGCCGGCAATGCTATCGATGGCAATACAGTTTCCCTTTCCGTCAACGATGGGGTGGCACTTGGCAGGAATGGGGGGTTCATCAATGTGAGCGCGGATTTCCTGAAACAGGGAAAGACTTACCGGCAGGTGGATACTTCCAACTGGCAGACAAAGAAAGATGCAATTCCCTTTCTCAATACCGGACGAAGAGCATTTGGCGACGGTTCGGTCACCACCGGCGGCATCATGTATAACATGGAAATCCCTACCGGACCGGGTAAAAAGACGACATTTTATTCCTTCGGCGGATATAATTATAAGGCGTCCGACGCCTATGCCTATTCCCGGAACTTCAGCGCCAAGCCCGAACGATTTCCCGTAGATGCCGGTGGCAATCTTTTGTTCGTGCCTTCCATTATGCGTAACTCCAATGACGGAGAGACCTATTATAACCCACATATTCAAACCCATATACAGGATGCGTCACTCGCCCTGGGATTAAAGGGGCATGCCGGCGATGAATGGAACTGGGATCTTAGCAATACCCTGGGCAGAAATGATTTTCATTTCTATGGGGACAAGACATTCAACGCTTCCATCATCGGGAAAACGACGCCAAATCATTTTGATGACGGCGGCTTCCGGTTTTTACAGAATACGCTTAATCTGGATTTCAGCAGGGACTTCAAATCTGTTGCCAGCGGTATGACCCTGGGAATGGGCGCCGAATACAGGTATGAACGATACTCTATTTATAAGGGTGAATACGGTTCTTATGGAAGTTACGATTCGAGCCAACGCATTTATCCGAACCTCATCGGTGACGGCAACGCCGATTCGCTGCGGACCGCCGCATCAGGCTCCCAGGGATTTCCCGGCTTTAGTCCCGACGACGTCAAAGCAAAGAACCGCTCCGTCTTTGGCTTGTATACGGACGCCGAATTGAACGTGACGGATAAATGGCTGCTCGACGGAGCTGTCCGATTTGAACATTATTCGGATTTTGGCTCTGTCGCGACGTTCAAACTAGCCAGCCGGTACAAATTAACCCGGGACCTGAACATAAGAGGCTCTGTCAGCACCGGTTACCGGGCTCCTTCTCTGCAACAGATCAATTTTAGCAACACACTTACCTCATTCAGCGGCGGACAACTCATCCAATCCCGTATTGCCAGCAATGACGACCCCATTACCCGTGCAGCCGGCATTCCTGCCCTAAAGCAGGAAACTTCGGTTAATGCCAGCGCCGGTTTCAGTTGGAAAGCTGCCAGAGGATTGACTGTTACCGTTGACGGATATTGGGTAAAAGTGAAAAACAGGATCGTCTTATCAGGCCTCTTCAGCAAATACGACAATACGTTGCCCGCATCCTTCACCTCGCAGATCCCCCCTGAAGTATCTACCGTGCAATTCTTTGACAATGCTGTCAACACAACCAATTATGGCCTCGATATCGTAATGGATTATTCCAAAAAATGGGGTAAAAATAACATCAGGGTCCTCCTGGCAGGTAACCTGCAGCACATGGATATTGACGCCATTCATGTACCACCGGCTTTGAATGGGACCGTATTAAACCAAAAAACCTTTTTCAGCGACCGCGAAAAAGCATTCCTGCTGGCATCCGCCCCCAAACAAAAGTTAGCTTTAAACATCGAATATGGTTTGGGGAAATTCGGTGTAGGCACTCACCTGACTTATTTTGGTAAGATTTCCCTGTTGGGATTCGGAACCGCAACCGCAGATAACCCCAACCAAACCGGTATCAACCCCATGGTGCCAACAGACGCTGACCCGGACAAGCTGGTCCCGGAGGTTTTCAACTACAATGGCAAGATCACCACCGATCTATACTGCTCCTATAAATTATCGAAAAAAGTCAGCGTCTTCGTAGGGGCAGATAATTTGTTTAACGTGCACCCTGACCTGGGAGTAAATCCTCTCGCAAAAGGATGGGCAGGCGACAACGAGTCGGGTGGCCCCTGGGATTCAGTTCAGATGGGCTTCAACGGTTTAAGGCTATTTTGCAAGTTTGCATTGAATTTATAAAATCCACGGAATACCAACCCAATACCCGGCATTATAAAGCATATACGCGTAGATCGGACTAACCTTGATCCATAGGTTTTGTAGTATATTAGCGGCCTGTACTATTAGAACCAGGATATGTTATTTAGAACGTATATTACTTTTCTGTTTTTTCGTTTCTGCTCTTACCGCTACTGCACAAGATTTAAAATGGATTCCATTCAAATGGAAGGGTGATTCTGTTTCCGGAAGATATTTTGATAAATCTTCTATAGATATCCCCGTCAAAATTGACAATCTCCCCGGCAACTTTATTCGATATTCACTAATACCGAAAAACATATTGGAAGTTCCAACCATTCAGGGCCGACCATGGAAGGATAAAAATCCCGCTGACTATCAATGGCCAGGTTCAATATTTATTATTTGATACCGGCTCAAGCATCTTCACATTGACGGCATCAAAAGAGGATGCTCTTAGTACAGCATCGGCTAAAATTGAAGATTCTCTAACTGTCTGGAGTTGGGGTAAGCAAATAACTTTTTATGGAATGTCCTGCGTTGCGCTATTAAGGAGGCCAAGTATAAAACCCGCCACGGTGGCGGGTTTTGAAATATGGTCGCCCTGGCAGGACAATTCTCGAACCAATTCGTCGCTGACCTGAGACGATTAGCCCTTCTATCGATTTAAAAACCAATGCTTTCTGTCGCTTTTTTCATTTCCTGGTATCGGCTCCGAAAAGTTAAAGAAATGCTAGTAGGTATCTAGCTTTTCTCAGCAATCACACCCCCTAATGTCGAAAATTAATCCTATTTTCGACATTAAATGAATTTAAAGATGAATCATTCGACATAAAAATGATAACATGTCGAAGATTTCATGAAAAATCGACATAATGCCCTACCAAAGAACGCAGCCATTTAACGATTTGCCGTCGTTGCCCCCGGAAGGAATTGACTTGGAAACGCCTACCGTATTAAAAAAGCTGGCAGTTGCAGCAAGGAATTTAGGAGAGTTGAATGGCCTTTGCGAAACCTTGCCTGACCCCAGACTATTTACCAATACCATTGTCCTACAAGAAAGTAAAAACAGTTCGGCAATAGAAAATATTGTGACCACTCAGGATGAACTATACAAAGCGACCCTGGAAGAAGTTATGGAGCAAAACCATGCAGCTAAAGAAGTATTGGGTTATAGAGATGCATTATATATAGGATTAGAACGTATGAAGGCTCGTGGCGGACTTATTCTTACCAACACAATGGTAGAAATCGTACAGACAATCAAGCAAAATCAAGCAGGCATTCGAACAACTCCAGGAACGGCCCTAAAAAATGCAATCAATGGGGAAGTAGTGTACACTCCTCCTACCGGTGAAGAAATATTACGTGAAAAATTAGCAGCGCTTGAACATTTTATCAATGATGGACATTTGTCGTCTGTTGATCCACTTATTAAGCTGGCATTAATCCACTACCAGTTTGAAGCTATTCACCCCTTTGCAGATGGAAACGGGCGGACGGGAAGGATAATAAATACCCTATATTTAGTTCAACAAGATTTGCTAACGCAGCCAGTGCTATACCTCAGCTCATATATCATACAATATAAGACGGAGTATTATCAATTGCTACGCGGCATAACGGAAACTGGCAACTGGCATGACTGGATTACTTACATACTGACAGCGATTGCTGAAACATCCAAAGTGACAACGATAAAGATCAGAAGGATACTGGCGCTGAAAGAGGAACTTGGAGATGCAATTAAAAGAGTTTTAGGCGCCTCTTATAATTATGAACTATTACAGGAAATGTTCGCATTGCCTTACTTAAAAATTGACACTTTAGAAAAGAAAAAGATAGCGCATAGGCAGACCGCATCTTCCTGGTTGAATAAGTTAAGTAGTGCAGAAATTCTGCGGCCACAAAAAATTGGCCGATCTACCTATTTCATTAATCATCGGCTGATGGAAATTTTGGCGAGTTAGTCAGCAGTTATACCCGAGCTAATGATATATATATTTGCCGGGATGATTGGAGCGTCTCCGAGGCCTGTAAGAAATCCCTTAAGACCGCTTGGTGCAATAAATTGCAACAAAACATTGGAAAAATTCAAAAACAAAGGCAATCAATGAATGAAATTGATCTTAGTAAAAGAGAAATAATTCAAAAAATAGAATTGCTAAGGGCTAGCCCAGTGGAGGATTTAAGGGAATGGGATTTGTAAATTCAACCAATAAACGCTCAATGCATGACTTTTGAATGGTTAGACAACTTTACTATTAGAACAGGATTGGCTGGTTCCGAATTTTTCATTGCCGCAAATAAGGAGGGCTTGTTATCGCTTGCAAACCATTTAATTAATTTAGCAAACAACGAATTTCCTGTGGGCTATCATTTTCACCTGGATGAGCATAACAGCTTAGAAGATAGTTCAATGCCGTTAAGAGTAGAAAAGATAGCTTAACAAGGTGCAAGAATGTCGGATAATCGGTCGACTTCATTCATAGGTTTTGGCACCCAATAAAATATCCGCAAAAACCTTCCATGACGGAGTATTGGCGTCAATATTCTGGTTTCTGTTGTCATAATATCCCTGAATATCTTCAGAGTAACGTGCCATGGCTTCAAGAAAAGAATCCAAATCTACATTTTCCCAATCAGTTCTATTTCGTTGGTAGCTATCGTGAAGCAGAGATAAAAATTTTATGAATGACCGTCGATCTACTACTTCCAGTTTGTAAAGTGCATTATCTATGAGAACTCCTAAACTTGTATAATTATGAAATTACCAATAGAACTTGACAGGATTTGAACCCGTATAAATTTGAATATGAAGATATTAAAAGCCCTGAGGATTTCGAAGAAAAATGAAACCCGCTACCAGAGCGGGTTTCAGAAATTGGTCGGGAAGACAGGATTCGAACCTGCGACCCCCTGGTCCCAAACCAGGTGCGCTACCGGCCTGCGCTACTTCCCGAACGCTAACGAGCCGCAAAAATAGGGGTTTTAAACCGAAAAGACGAGAGAAAAGGAAAAATTAAACCGCCAAACAGTAAATAAACCTCAAAGATTCCACCAATAGTTGAATTTCAGGACAAAGGCACGACTGCGAACAGAGAAAGGAGTGGTCAGATAGTTGTCCGTATAGACCAAAAACAGATCCGAAGCAGGTTTGTACCTCCACTGCAGACGGGTATTCAAATTCATGTTCCGGGTCTGCTGATTGTACTGGATATAAGTGGTCAGAAAAAGAGTATTGGTCATCGTAATATCGATGCGGGGGCCTATCAGCCAGAAATTGACCTGTCCCCAGGGCTGAGGAAGACGGAGACTGGTATAGGTGGTGCTCATAGTTATGTTGACATAGGGTTGGAACCGGTAACCCACATCATTGGTAAACATCAGTTTGGTCCCATCGGCATAATAGCCGCCATAACGCAGCGAAAAATCATACGTAAAAAGTGCCTGTGGCTTGCTGACATAATCAAGTCCAAGGGTATTCCAGTTATGCCGGGTGCCTTTCGCCAGCGAGTCTTTTCCCGTGTTGGTCGGGTCGAAAGGCGAAAGCAATTGCACATAGTCGTTCATCAATACGCCCGCCAGAGTGCTTTTATTGCGGAAAGTGGCCAACCAGGTGAAGATGGTCTCGTTGTCCGTCCGGTGAAAAGACTCATTATAGAAATAGGTGGATGTAAACTGGGGTCCATGACTAAGCACAACCCCACCCCGCGGAAGGAAGAAATAGGATATCAGGGGGTTGACTTTGAAGTAGGCCGTCCGGGGGACATAACCAACCTCTGCATTATAGTTACTACCCGTATATTCATACCCTGCTCCGATAAGCCAATGCCGATCGGCGTACTGCAGGTTGCCGGCATGGACATAGTCATCTCCCCTCCGGCCAGGACTAAAGGATTTCAGGAGTAATACTTTGCCGGTCCAATAATTGTCGGAAGAGGCCAGGTTGAACTCCACCCCCATGTTGCGATTGTAGGGAGAATATGCCGGATGTGTCGTGTCCTTGCCCGGCTGATAATGCACTGACTGTTTGTTGATAAAGATAAAGCCGATGTTGGATCTTGAAAAGATCTTGCGCTGGATGGCTATCACCGAGAAGTTTTGTTCCGGTAGTCCGAGAGAGTCTACTTTTCCGGTCTGCATATCCAACAACCCGATACGCCAGTTGGCGTCCAGCTTGCCACTGAGCCGGGCTCCAAATTCAATAGGCATCCCCAGCCCGATACGCCTGGAAAAGAAAGGCCGGATATCGGAATAACCCAGGTTGTTGAAGTGATCGGCATTCTCAAGAAAGAACTGTCTTTTTTCGGGATAGAACAGCTCATATCTGCTAAGGTCGATGACCTGCCTGTCGACATCTACCTGCGAAAAGTCGGGGTTGACAGTCAGGTCAAGATTGAGGGAAGACGTGACGGCTATCTTCGCATCGCCTCCTATCTCTTTCTTATATACATTCCCCTTCCCGTTTGTATAGTCTTTTTGAACCCCGCCCAGTACATAGGGAATAACGGAAATATTCGGTCCGGGCGAAGGCGGGGGTATATCCCATACCAATACCCCGGTATAAGCCAGCGAGGCGGTAGGAAACTGGCGGGGAACCGGCGCCCAGCTTGACTTCTCAGTCGTCTTTAGGTCGTTGCGGCTAAAGTTGATACCCCAGTGTGTCAGTCCGTTCCGATAGCGAAGGGTTTTAAATGGAATGGCTATCTCCAGTACCCAGCGGTCGCTGTATCTGCGAACAACCGAATTCCATTTGTTGTCCCAGCTAAGATCGACCTTGCCTCCTTCATACATTAGTCCATCCCACTGACCTCCCGCAGCATTGGTGCCAAAGGAAAAACCGCTGGTCTGATCCTCAAAGGGGTCGATAAAAAAGATGAAGTTGTCATTTTTTACAAAACTAAAATCCCTGTGCAGGGATTCTACCATGTCCGGGCCCGGACCAGCATCAAAACATTCGGCGACCAGGTAGAGGTTCTTATCATCATAGGTCATTCTGACCTCCGTCCGAAGACTGGCATGACTGGTGTCCATCGGAAGCACCATGTAGAAATTGGCCGCCTTTTCCGCATGCTGCCATGCCGGCTCATTGATAAAGCCATCAATATGGACCGGGCTCTCTGCGCGGTGAATATGCAATTCAAAGCCGATGTTCTTTTTCTGTGCAACAACATAAAAAGGAAGAATAAAAAACAGACAGGCCGTAAGCAATCGTTGGACATTCATTAGTATCGCCAGGATTTTAGGTCGGCTCCTTTCGGTGCACGGGTCTTTACTTCTTCCGCCCATTTTTTAATATACATCTGGTGATAACGCAGGCGGCTGATATAGTTGGGTTGCGTATGATCCCCGTTCCAGCAGTGCTCGGCCCGGTCGCCGTAGTCTACCTGGCAGTCGCAGACAGGATTGCTCAGTTTCTTCAGGATATCTTCTGCAGCATATACAGCGTTGTTGAGATAATACGTATCCATATCTCCTACATAGATGTGGATCTTTCCTTTTAACTGTTCGCCGAGCCGGGGCCAGTCCCGCTGGATGATATGCGCCAGATCGAAATGTTCCTTCCAATAAGCCGCTACAGAAGAGTCGATGACCCCGGTGTATTTGTCATAGATCCTTTTTGGATATCCGTCTGCATCCATGGGCGAAAAGACGGCCTCCCAGATATCGAACTGGTCTCCACTCCGGCTACGGGTACCCAGGGCCAGCTCCCGCTGATTGAGGTCCTTTATAAGCGTACTGACATGGCCCAGGTAGTCCCGTTCACCGGGACGTGGTGTATGCCTGAAATCACTCTCTACATAATAGGCGTTCTTATTGTTATACAGATCGATGGTGGTATAGTGATGAAAGTCTACCGGATCAGGGCAGGCGGCATAACAACCATTGTATTCATTGGGATAAAATACCTGTACGGCAAGAGCCTCCCAGCCCCCGGTGGAACCGCCATAGGTAAAGCGTGCCCAGCCTTTCCCAATGCCCCGAAATTGCTTCTCTATCTCGGGGATCAGTTCGTAAGTGATCGCGTCTCCATAAGGACCCAGGTTTTCGGAATTGACCGCATAGGAATCGTCATAATAGGGGTTGGCATGTTCGATCTCGATAGCCAGGACGCGGGGAAAATTGGGCCCGGTCCACAGCCGGTAAAAATCATATGCTTCCTGTTGAACGATCCTGTTATACCCGGTAATATGAAAACGGGCACTGGTGTCTGGCGGGAGATTAGCGTCGGGCGGAGTGGTACGAAATCCGTCAAAATCGGCAGGAAAATGGCCGTGGAAGATGGCCAGCGGATATTTTACATTAGGGTGCTTATCAAACCCTTCCGGTAACAGCACATGCGCGCCAAGGAACATAGGACGTCCCCAGAATTCAGTGAGGAGCTTGCTCTGGATGCGGATGTGTTTGATATAACGGGTATCCTGTGGCTCTTTGATGGGAGGGATGATCTGATCGATGATAAGACTGATCTCTCCCGAACTGGCCGGGTCGAAATGTACTTTTATTGGAGTGGAATAGATATTCCCCGGAGCCTGGTTCCAATGCTGTCCCTCTCCCCTGTCCATCGGAAGCTTGACAACCTGTCCTGTCTTAAGATGAAAGGTCTCGTATTTATGCAGCAGAACCTGAACATAATAGTCTCCGGCAGGCACATCATTCAGTCTTTCCAGCGGATAGCCAAAAGCATGTACGCCTACCAGTTGCGAATGATGCGGCTGCCAGCCATCGACGTCAATGCCAAAGACCAGCTGGGTTCCCGCAGCATCGTTGATCTGGAACCGGGGTTCCGTCTTGTTGTTTTTGGAGATCAGCAATAATAAGCGGCCGTCCAGGTTTTCCTGTTGTAGTGATGGGGCAATGGTCACCCGGAATGTCTGTGACCAGCCAAGAAATGGCAACAACAGAAAAACCAGGAAGCCTATTTGCTTTTTAGCAGTAAGCATGTCCTGGTTTTTTTAAGGTCTATTCCAGCCCAATGAAATAATTAGTTGGGCAGGTTAAAAGCTTTTTTTACTGAGTTATAATCGCTCCAATTCAGACCTGGAGTAGCGCTCGCAGGTTTAGTGCCGGGTATTAGAATATAGCGATATTGTTGGTGTTTCCCGTCTGTATCCGTATAGGTTCCAACATAGTTGTTGGGATAATTTGAGGACAAAATTATATTGTTCGGAATAAAAATTGGAGTAATGGTGATCAAACTTTGATAGATGATATCCGAATATGGTAACGGATAAACAACCGGATTCGCCGCTGTTCCTACGTTGATATAGACCTTTATTTCTCCCTGCGAAAGGACGGCGGAAGTTAGTTTAGGTGCAGCTATGGACGCTGAAAAGCTAATGGTATCAATTGCGGTAGGATCAGGAAGATCATGCAACGTATCCGGAGCAAAGGTTACATCCGTCCAGGCAGAATAAGTTACATTGGCAGTGGCAGAATCCCCTTTGGGCCCCGTGGCACCAGTAGCACCAGCTGCGCCAGCAGGTCCGGCAGGACCCGCAGGACCTGTATCCCCTTTTTTACAGGCAATAATAAAGATAGCAGCAAAAAGCACGAATGCCAGATAAGAGTAAAGTTTTGGTTTCATAACTTTTTATTTGAAGTATGGATTGATTGCAAGAATAACAATTTAAGGATTATATGCAAGAATTTGCGCGGGAGGGTCACTTTTTTTGGGATTTCACTGACCGGAAATGGGGATTTTTCGATTTCCAGCCTGCGGAATGCAGTTTACAGGGTAAGTCGTAGATTTAAAATAAAAAAATCATGAAACATCTCAGATATCTCAATGTCGTGCTGACTGTCATAGCCATCAACCTGGTGCTGATAACACTCGCAGTCACCGGGCTCTTTTCTACCGCAAGCGCAAAAGAGAATGGTCCGCGATATATTGCCGTCCCGGTGAATGCCGATGGGACCATCAACGTAAGCCAGATCAGGGGGGAGGATATCGGATACCGGGCCCTCCCGGTCGATGTAACAAAAGTAGACGGAAGGACGATCCGGAGTACTCCGTTGCCGGTCGTAGTTGGGAAGTAGATAGTAGGCTATGCGCAGGAGTGGGCAGAAAAATGCAATGGAATGCGGGAATGCGGGTCGCGCGGTGGCACCCGATTTGCTTATATATCGATAAACAACGCAATGGAAAAACGCATCCTGGGTATTATATTGTCCATAATAGGAGTGGTGGGCCTTATTCTTGCCGCCGTCCGCTTCGCAGGTGGAGTGTCCGGAGGCCAGAGCATCCGCATGATCTTCGTGTATGCGATCTTAGGTGCTATTTTCTTCTTTTCCGGTATTGGTCTGATAAAGAACACAAAGGACAGACCCACGTAACAATTCTATTCTTTAATTACAGATCCCTAAAGAATTGTTCAAAGACAATTTTATCATTTCGAACCTGATAGACACAAACTTCTTCGATGCTCTTGTAGCCGATTTTCCTGAATTCAATTTCCAACTTTAAGATTACAGTAAAATAACTGCCCGCGATCAAAGGATCAGACCAATAGATCTTATGGAATTTTTCCACCCTGGCAAGGAACTCCTGTTCTTTTGCGTTCATGTTCACAGACCCCACGGTTTTACTTCCGTCGGGGTCAATGCTGATTATATCGGTGTCATATAATTCATGCTGCGCTTCGAGGAACTTGCCTTCTTTGCATAGTTCGATCAATCTGCCTGCTACTGTTGATGTTGACATGGTTAATGTAGTATTATAGTGCTAAGCCATTGCAACACCTGGATGAGGTTTTTTGTTTCACCTACCTAATTACTTAAACCTGTCTCCGTAGAACAAAAAAACCCGCAGCAGAGCTGTGGGCGCAATGATGAAGATCTTGCGGAGAGCTGGTGACAACTTTCGAACCTGTTCATTGCAAGTTTATTGAAAATCAATTTCTTATAGTTGTAGAACCACTTTTAGATGCTCCTCTTTTTTTGTTAAATCATTTTATTGTATTTTTACTTGCATTTTGCAAGTTAAAAATGGCTAACCTGCAGCTTACAGTAAATTCTTTTTATGAAATCAACCGAGCTACGTTCTGATTGCCCGATAAGCTTCTCTCTTGATATACTCGGCGACAGGTGGACATTACTCATCCTGAGAGATATGATTTTTATAGGGAAATCATCTTACGGTGAGTTTCTGCAATCAAATGAAAAGATTGCGACTAATATTTTGGCGGATCGCTTAAATACCCTGGAATTACAAAAACTTGTCGAGAAGCAGGTGGCCAGGGACAAAAAATCTAAGTTCACTTATATCCTGACAGAAAAAGGGATTGACCTAATTCCCGTCATTATGGAATTGGCCATTTGGGGATCATCCAACTTTCCGCCGGGAGTTGACCCGGACCTAATAATAGAACTTGAACCAGATCGGGAAGAGACTATTAAAAAGTATAAAGAATTAGCAAGAACGCGTGCAGAGAAACAAAGGAAAACCCAATCAACTGCTCTTTAATTTTTGATTACAAAAAAAGATTTAGAAAATGGAAAAGCCTAAAATTTTAATTACCGGCGCTACTGGTTCCACAGGAACGCCAGCCGTTGAGATCCTATTGCAAAAGGGGTTCGAGGTACGTGCACTGGTGCATAAAGAAGATGTGCGGTCAGTCCGTCTTAGAGAACTTGGCGCTGAGGTTTTTGTAGGAGACATGCAAAACTTGGATGATGTCAGATTAGCATGGCAAGGCGTTAAAAGAGGGTACTTTTGTTACCCACTAAGCTCCGATCTATTGGATGTAACCGTTATTTTTGCGCAGGCCGCAAAAGAAGCTGGCGCTGAATTTATCGTAAACATGTCACAAAAACAAGTCTCGTCAAATTCAAAAAGTCCGGCAACTATCCGTCATTTTTTATCGGAAGAGGTTTTCAAATGGATAAGTATCCCAACAACGCACCTTAGACCAACATTTTTTGCTGAATGGTTTTTATATGTCTCGAACCAAATTAAATCTGGCAAATTGCAAATGAGTTTTCCTGGCGGTGCAAAACATGCGCCAGTAGCTGGCGAAGACCTCGCAAGGACCGTCGCTTGCATAATATCTGATCCGGATCAGCACATTGGTAAAGTTTACCAACTATTTGGACCTGATATGTTAAGTTACACGGAAATTGGCTCAATTATCGGCAAAATCTTAGGGAAAGATATTATCTACAAACAAGTGAGTGTACAAGAGATGGCTGATTCGATTGGCCTGGGAAGTAATGATTTTTTTAAAAACCATGTCGCCCATACACAAAGTGATAATATCTTTGGCGCACCCAATTTCAATAATAAAATAGAAGAGATCACTGGAATGCCACCAATGACTTTTGCTGATTTTATTGAAAAGAATCGTGCGGCACTTACCTCTTGAGAAATAACCTTTGGTTGTATGTCCGCTTGTCCAATTGATTTGCGTAAGGCTTGCATTGGATCGATCTGAATTCGAGATTCGCGGAGAGGGAATATCTCTGTCCGCTACTGCGCCTAAATGAAAATAAGGCGGTTATATTGATCTTTCGAATTCAATGCAAAAACATTAAAATTTAAAAGCCTTCAAGGTCAACGCCTTGAGGGCTTTTGCAATTTAAAGCGGAGAGGGTGGGATTATCTCGTCGCCGTCGGCTCCTCGCTGATCCCTTAGGGGAGGGGCTTAAGATCGAACAGATGCCGTTCGCTTCGCTCACTATCGTTGCCCTTTTCCGCGCTTCGCCCGAGCAAGCTCGGCTCAGCTCCGAAAACGACAACGCCCCGCCAAAAGGCGGGGCATCTATTCGATCTTGCGGAGAGGGTGGGATTCGAACCCACGGTACAGTTTAACCCGTACGACGATTTAGCAAACCGTTCCTTTCGGCCACTCAGGCACCTCTCCGTCGCCCTATCTTTCGAAGGGGAGGCAAAAATAAAGATTAATTGGTTTACACCCAAATGCGACTCAACTTTTTGTGAAAATTAGCGCGGAACGCACGCCGGGCAGAAAAAAGGCCGGAAATGGCAGGTTTTGCGGACGCCCCAGCGTGAAAAACCCATCCCGAAGACCGGAATGGGTTTGTGTTGGAAATATAACGAGTTAAAAAAGACGATGATTACATGGCAGCAAGCTGAACTTTTTGCTGGAGCTCCATCACATTCTCGCGAAAAAGGCTGTCAGTATCCATAAGATCCTTGACCGTTTGACAAGAATGAATGACAGTGGTGTGGTCGCGACCGCCAAAATGCTCGCCGATCGTCTTAAGAGAATTCTTTGTAAAGGCCTTGGCCAGGTACATAGTGATCTGCCTCGCCTGAACAATTTCACGCTTGCGGGTTTTCTGCAGTAGCTTATCATAAGACACATCGAAGTATTCGCATACCATACGCTGTATGGTTTCGATGGTGATCTCTTTACTGCTAGTTTTCACGAAGTTACGGAGTACCTTTTTAGCCAATTCAAGATCAATTTCCCTTTTATTGAGCGAAGATTGTGCCAAAAGTGAAATTAGTGCTCCTTCAAGCTCACGGATATTGCTATTGATATTATAAGCCAGATATTTTACCACTTCCTTTGGCATCTCGAGGCCGTCATTCTTCATCTTCCTTTCAAGGATATCGATGCGAACTTCATAGTCGGGCATCTGCAGGTCAGCGCTAAGGCCCCAACGGAAACGGCTCAATAATCTTTCCTGCAAACCATCGAGATCCTTTGGCGGCTTGTCCGATGAAAGGATCAGCTGTTTACCCGACTGATGAAGATGGTTGAAGATAGCAAAAAAGGCGTCCTGGGATTTTTCGGCCCTGCTGAAGAATTGAACGTCATCTATGATAAGGACGTCAACCAGCTGATAAAAATGGATGAAATCGTTGATCGCGTTGTTACGGCTATGGTCGACAAACTGATTAATGAATTTCTCAGAGCTTACATATAAAACTACCTTATTCTGGTGAAGACGCTTGACCTCATTGCCGATGGCCTGCGCGAGATGTGTCTTACCAAGCCCTACCCCGCCATAGATAACGAGGGGATTGAAGGAATTGGCGCCCGGTTTCTCCGCAACCGTCTTACCGGCCCGTCGTGCAACACGATTGCAATCACCTTCGACAAAAGAATCAAATGTGTAAACCGGGTTTAGCTGAGCGTCGATTTGCATCTTCTTCAGCCCGGGAATCACAAAGGGGTTCTTTACAGGGTTGTTTATGATAAGAGGAAAATCCATTTCGTTATTGGAAAAAGTTTTATATCCATGTGCCGGAACATCCATTGTAAGAGGCTTGTTCTGATGATTCCCGCTATCTACCATGATCCTGTATTCAAGCATCGCCTCTTTTCCTAAAATTCGTCTCAGGGTCTTGGCCAGTAAATTCACATAGTGCTCTTCCAGGTATTCATAAAAGAATTGGCTGGGAACCTGTATAACCAGGACATTGTTCTTCAACTCAACAGGCTTGATCGGCTCGAACCACGTTTTATAATGCTGCCACTCTACGATATCCTTGATTATTTCCAAGCAATTACTCCATACTTTGTCAAACGTTTTTGCCATTATTGAATAACCAATTTTTATGCCGATTTACGAATTGTATTTCTTAAATGTTTTTCGGAACTGGATTCTAAAAAGTTGCGCAGGGCGGCGAATATCAAAACTTTTCATGAAATAAAAAATTTTTTATTCACTTGTTTTTTTTGCTTCGCATACAGTTTTGAGTTCCAGTAATAACATTCATTTTTTTTCTACAAAACTCTTGTCCAGCCTGACTAAAATTAAGACCATGCAAAAATGAAATCCAAGCCAATTCAGACTTTTACAACCCCTTCCATTGTCAATTCTTTAAGACTTATTAACATCGATACCGATGCGAGTTGGGGACGATTGCAGGACAACCGCCTCCGCGAGGCATATTGCGACAGTAGTGGATCCAGGCATATTGCAGCAGTTGAACCTGCTGGTATGTTTTAAACTTACGAAGTATGAAGAAGGAGAACATAAGTTTCGATGTGACCGAACCTTTCTTCATATATGTAGAGTTTGTTGTGAGGTAGTTGAAGATACAAATTATTTGATTGCCTTTTCCAATCCGGGATTTTTTTTTAAAAAATTGCCCGCTACCATTTTGAGGGATTTTTTTTACGATAAAATTTCCCTATAACTAACAGTGGTTAAAATATTCTATCTTAAACAGACAGAAGTAATTATAGTAAATTTGCACCCTTAGGGGAACACCCTTGGGTAAACAAATCGCGCCTTTAGGTAAACTACCTGACAATATGCGACAAACACTTCAATTAAAATTATTACCGGCAGAAGCGGCCAACGATAGCATCATCCGGGAATATATATCCCGGGCCACGGGGCGTAAAGAGCAGCTCATCACTGGTTTTAATCTTTTAAAGCGATCTATTGACGCAAGAGGACGGCAGCCGCATATCCTTTTAACTGTGGAGGTTTTTATTGATGAGGCTTTTACAGAAACAGCTCCGGAGGTCTTCCCTTTCCCCGACGTGTCAAAAGCTGACAAACAGGTCATCATTATTGGCGCAGGACCCGCCGGATTATTTGCTGCGCTCCGGCTGATCGAAAAAGGTATCCGCCCGGTATTGCTTGAAAGAGGAAAAGATGTCCGCTCACGCCGCAGGGATCTGGCGGCCCTGAATAAAGATGGCGTGATCCACCCCGAAAGTAATTATTGTTTCGGAGAAGGTGGCGCTGGCACCTATAGTGACGGAAAACTTTATACCCGCAGCACAAAACGCGGCGATATACACCGTATACTAAATCTATTTGTTCAATTTGGCGCCGATCCATCCATTCTGGTCGATGCACATCCGCATATTGGCACGAACAAGCTTCCCCAGATCATCCAGGCCATGCGACAACAGATCACCGATAGTGGAGGCTTGTTTCTTTTTGAAAAGAAAGTTGTAGACTTTATTCTACATAACGGGATCATCCGGCAGGTAAAGACAGCAGATGGAGATAGTTATGACGGCAGCGCCATCATTCTTGCAACGGGTCATTCCGCGCGGGACATTTTCCAATTGCTGCACAGCCGGAAGATCCTGATCACAGCCAAGCCTTTTGCACTGGGTGTACGCATCGAACACCCACAGGGCCTCATCGACCATATTCAATATAAAACACAGTCGCCTTTTCTGCCGCCAGCTGCCTATAGCCTGGTGGAGCAGGTAAACCAAAAAGGCGTCTTTTCTTTCTGCATGTGTCCGGGAGGTATTATTGCACCAGCCTCTACCGCAGATGGAGAACTGGTCGTCAACGGCTGGTCACCTTCCCGGCGTAATAATCCCTTTGCCAATTCAGGCATTGTCGTTAGCGTGGAAGAAAAAGATATGATGCCCTTTCAGAAGCAGGGTCCGCTCGCAGGCCTCGCCTTTCAACAAAGCGTCGAACAAAAAGCCTTCGAATGGGGAGGTGGAAAGTTCGTGGCGCCAGCCCAACGTCTGGCTGACTTCGTCGCAGGAAAGGTATCTGCCGATCTGCCTGCCTGTTCCTATCTTCCGGGACTTCGCAGTGTCCCCCTGCGGGAAGTGTTGCCTTCCTTTATATATGAAGACCTCCGGGGAGGATTTAAAGCCTTTGGAGAAAAAATGAAGGGGTATTTTACCAATGAAGCCGTTGTCGTAGCAACAGAGTCCCGCACCTCCTCTCCCGTCCGGATCCCCAGAGACCCCGAAACCCTGCAACATCCGCAGATAAAGAATTTATTTCCCTGCGGAGAAGGTGCAGGTTATGCCGGTGGCATTGTCAGCGCCGCGATGGATGGAGAACGTGTTGCCGGAATGGTAGCCGGCCTGTAACAGGTTGCCTCAACGTAACATTTGGCCGTTTTGTCGACTAATGGGCAAAGATACCGGTTGCATTACGTATTTTAGTTACCAAACACCTTTTCATGCGCGTCCCGAAAGTAAACGAAACCAACATTCTGGAAGTCTCCAATCTGGAAAAGCATTTCTCGTCACAGGTGGCCGTAGACAAGATCAGCTTCCAGTTAAAGGAAGGGTCCATCTTTGGTCTGCTTGGGCCCAATGGAGCTGGGAAAACTACACTGATCAGGATGATCACCGGTATTTTTTATCCCGACGAAGGTTCAATCCTTTTCGAAGGCCGGCCTTTCCAGCCTGAAAACGATATCCTGAAGATCGGTTATATGCCGGAGGAACGGGGATTGTATAAAAAAATGAAGATCGGGGAACAGGCCGTGTACCTGGCTCAGCTAAAAGGCTTGAGCAAACAGGAGGCCACACGGAAGGTGAAGGAGTGGTTTATTAAGTTCGAGATGCAAACCTGGTGGAATAAAAAAGTGGAAGACCTGAGCAAAGGCATGGGGCAAAAGCTGCAGTTTGTAACTACCGTATTGCATGAGCCAAAGCTGATCATCCTCGACGAGCCCTTCAGCGGCCTCGATCCGGTCAATGCCAACCTGATCAAAGACGAGATCTATTCACTAGCCCGTAAAGGAGCAACTATTATTTTCAGTACGCATCGCATGGAGCAGGTGGAAGAGATCTGCGACCATATCATTTTAGTGAATAAAGGACAAAAGATCCTCGACGGGTCCGTCAGCGAAGTAAAACAAACTTTCAAAGAGAATCTTTTTCACCTGAGGATAGAAGAAGATACTCCCGTGCCCACAGACCTGTCTTCCGGCGTTTTTGAGATCGTGAACAGGGACGGCGGAAACTGGCTGGTAAAAATAAAAGAAGGCTATAAGACCAATGATGTGCTGGAATTCTTTATCCGGGGAGGATTCAGCATTCTTTCCTTTACCGAACAGCTTCCTTCGCTGAATGATATCTTTATCCATCTCGTAGAAGGGACTTCACAAACAAGACAGTTTCAGGATCTATAAATCTACTATACATTATGAGTAAGATATGGCTGATCATGCGGAGGGAATATCTGATCCGCGTCCGCAATAAAACCTTTTTAATATCCACGTTCCTGCTGCCGCTGGTAATTATCCTCTTTATCGTAGGCTCTGTCGTTCTGTCGGAGCAGACAAAGACCCGTCATCGGATAGCCGTAATAGATGCAAATGGGTATTTTAAGGATTACCTTAAAAGCGACTCTTCGATCATCTTCGATTTTACCCCCGGGATCGACAGCCTCAACTATGAACAGAAGGGTTGTACGGCGATCCTGGTCATTCCATTGCTACAGGAGGGGAAGAAACCCGATTATAAATTAAAGTATAAAAAACAGCTGAGTATATCCGGGGCAACAGACCTGGAGAACCGGGTCGAAAATGCCGTTACCGACCATCTTATTTATGAACAGACAAAGATCAGCAAAGGCCGCCTTGATTCGATACGCCTCCAGTCCAATATCGGACATATGAGAAGCTATGAAGACCAGGGTAAGACGGTAAAGGAGTCCAGCCAGGGCTTTTCCTATCTCATTGGTTATCTCAGCGGGATCCTGATCTATATGCTCACCTTTATATATGGAGCCATGGTTATGCGCGGTGTGATGGAAGAAAAGACCAATCGCATCGCCGAGGTCGTGATCAGTTCGGTCAAGCCTTTTCAACTGATGATGGGTAAGATCACCGGCATAGGTATGGTAGGGCTGACCCAGTTTTTATTATGGGTCGTTTTGTTGGTGGGCCTTGCCGTAGTCGCCCAGGGATTTATCTCACCCGATACCTGGAAAGGGGTACAGCAATTACAACAGGGTAATGCCATGGGAAATGCCGGATCGGCTGTCCAGGCCGGGGAAGCGGCCCAAAAACTCTTTCAACTGACTAATGTTAAGTGGGGACTGACTTTCATTTGCTTTCTCTTTTATTTTATAGGAGGCTATCTTTTCTATTCCGCTTTGTTTGCGGCTGTCGGTAGCGCGGTCAACGAAGACCCGCAGGAAGCTCAATCTCTGATGCTGCCCATTACTCTGCCGATAATCTTTTCCTTTGTTATTATGACCATCGCCGTGCAGGACCCTGCCGGCCCGCTGGCTGTCTGGGCCAGTATCATTCCATTCAGTGCGCCCATCGTCATGATGGCGCGCATTCCCTTTGGAGTCCCCTGGTGGCAGTTGGGGCTTTCAATGGCGCTGCTCGTCCTTGGATTTCTCGGTACGACCTGGCTGGCCGGAAAGATCTACCGGACCGGGATCTTAATGTATGGGAAAAAACCTAGCTGGAAGACGATGTGGAAATGGGCCTTTCACAAGTGATGGTACAGACCTGGGATCGCCCATAACTCAGCTTTGGATGAATGGTAAAAAAAAGTTGAGTGGCGGTGCAACATTCACCCCTTTGCTGCGTACTTTTATACGAAGAGTGTCGTGGATTTTGGCAAAGAGCCCTGTGCTCGGTTTTGTGGCCGCGGTGTGGCCTTATTTCTCAATTTTTGGCAGGCATAACTCAACGATAGATTTAAGCCTCATGTGTAGTAGAAAAAACGGGACTGTTCTCAGTCCCGTTTTCTTTTATCCTGAATACTGTATGATCAGACTAGCTGGCGTCAAGGAGACGGAGGATAGGATAGTCGGAATTGTCCGAGTTGGAACCTACATCTTCGGGGAAGAATTCCACACTTAGCTTCACGGATGTTTTTTCCCGGATAGCTACATTGGGGCGTTTGGCAGACTGATAACCTTTTTTATCAAACTGTACGGTTACCTGGGCAACGGGCAACTGAGAAAAACGGAAGTAACCGTCCGAGTCCGTCTGAACCTCCTTGAGGTTGTTCGTACCAGGAACAATAGCCGAAACAGTCACCCCGGAAAGGGGCTTCTTGGTAACCGCGTCGGTCACATAGCCGTGCAGCACACCTTCCAGCTTACCTGTTCCGGCTTTTACACAGAGTGCAAAAGGGAAGAGAAGTAAGAAGAACAGCAATTTTTTTTGGTTACCCATAAAAAAGTTTTAATGTTAGCATTCGGGATTGTTCTTCTATATGGCAACAGGCGCTCGTCTCCTCTAATTTAGCTGAATTTTTGCAACCATGCAAATGGGATTTGACCCTGCCAATGCTGCTAAGGGTAAATGGGTATGGGTACCCGGGCATAGGGAGGGTCTGAGCAGTTCTGCCAAAGTTCCCGTCATCACGACTCCCCAAGGTCGATCTCCGTATTATCCCCGATATTGAGGCTGCGGGACTCCCCCTTGACATCCGTATCACTGCCAATAAGGGAATGAGTGAGGACAATATCATACAGATCGGCAAAGGAGCCGATGATGGAGTCCTTTAAAATGGAGTAGTTAACACGTGTTTTCTCCCCGATGGCTACATTGGGGCCTACGATGGAGTTGCGGATGTCGCAACCCGGCGCAATGCTAACGGGCTGAATAATAATGGTATTCTCAAACTGGTGCTCGGGGGCGATAGTGCCGCCGAATTTCTTCAGCAGTTTCGCATTTGATTCGAGAAGAGTCTCCTTTTTGCCACAGTCGAACCAGTTTTGCACCTTGAAAGCCCGGAAATTGACCCCGCTGCGGATCATACATTCGATGGCATCGGTAAGGTTGTACTCGCCATAGCTGGTGACATGATTACGAAGATTGTTCTCCAGACAGTTGAAGAGGGTCTCCGTTTCGCGGATCCGGTAGATGCCGACCAATGCCATATTGGACTTCGGGATCTGGGGTTTCTCCACCACCCTGCCGATGCTGCCGTCATCTTCCAGCTCGGCAACCCCAAAATTGCGGGGATCGTCGACACGTTTGACTCCCAGCAGAGACTGGGGTTGGCTCAGGACGTCCCTGACATCGTATTCACAGATGGTATCTCCCAGGACAATAAATATTTCATCCTCGCCTACGATGCTACGGGTCAGCAACACGGCATGCCCGATACCCTGCCGCTCGTTCTGAACCACAAAATGAGCCGTCAGCTGAGGGTATTTTTGCTTGACAAAGTCCTGGATCTTTTCACCAAGATAGCCTACAATAAAGATAAACTCGGTGATTCCGGCTTCCATCAATTGATCTACAATTATGGAGAGAATAGTCTTACCCGCTAAAGGGATCAAAGCCTTGGGTTGCGTATAAGTATGCGGACGTAATTTTGTTCCAGCTCCTGCTACGGGAATGATCGCTTTCATGTCAAAATGGTTGTCGTCGTCTGTACATCCGGCTTTGGGCCTCGTGTACTACCGGACTTCGTCCGGTAAGAGCGTGTAAAATAGTGAATTTTATTCTTTTTGACCTATTTTTGCGCCATGCAAAAAGATACTTTAGTTTTCGACCTCATTCAAAAAGAACTGGAGCGTCAACGTCACGGCATTGAATTGATCGCCTCTGAAAATTTTACCTCCCTGCAGGTGATGCAGGCCATGGGAACCGTTTTGACCAATAAATATGCAGAAGGTTATCCCGGCAGGAGATATTATGGAGGCTGTGAGATCGTAGACCAGGTGGAACAATTAGCTATCGACAGACTAAAGGAGATCTTTTCCTGTGAATATGCCAACGTGCAACCACACAGTGGCGCACAGGCCAACGCCGCGCTGATGCTGGCAATACTTCAACCCGGGGATACCATTCTTGGGCTGGACCTGAGCATGGGCGGACACCTGACACATGGTTCCCCCGTCAATTTCTCTGGCAAACTCTACCGCCCGGTCTCCTACGGAGTCGGCAAAGAGGACGGCCGGGTCGATTACGATATGATGGAGTCCGTGGCCAAAAAAGAAAAGCCAAAGCTCATCATCTGCGGAGCCAGCGCCTATAGCCGTGACTGGGACTATGCCCGGATCAGAGCCATCGCAGACAGCGTGGGCGCCCTTGTTATGTGTGACATGGCACATCCTGCCGGATTGATCGCTAAAGGCTTGCTCAACAATCCCTTCGAACATTGTCATTTTGTGACCTCCACTACTCATAAAACCCTGCGCGGTCCCCGTGGCGGCATCATTATGATGAAAAAGGATTTCGACAATCCTTTCGGGTTAAGAGACGTGAAGGGTAATATCCGGCCCATGAGCAACCTGATCGACATGGCCGTTTTCCCCGGCACCCAGGGCGGCCCGCTGGAGCACGTCATTGCAGCTAAAGCCATCTCCTTCGGCGAGATCCTCTCCGACGGATTCACGACTTATGCCAAACAGATCGTTTCCAATGCCCAGTCAATGGCAAAGACCTTTTTGGAGAAAGGTTATCATATTGTATCAGGCGGCACAGACAACCACCTGCTGCTGATCGACCTGCGGAACAAGAATATCAGCGGTAAAAAAGCCGAGATCGCCCTCGGAAAGGCTGAGATCACAGTAAACAAGAACATGGTCCCCTTTGACGACAAAAGCGCATTTATCACTTCCGGCATTCGGGTAGGCGTACCTGCTATTACCAGCCGCGGAATGAAGGAATCGCATATGGCAACAGTTGTAGAGCTCATCGACAAGGCGCTGGTGAATGCAGAGAACGAAGATGTGCTGGCGGCACTGCGCGGGGACGTGAATGCTTTTATGAAGCAATTCCCTCTTTACCCCGAACTGGGATAAAGCGTGATAATAAATAAAATTATATGTTGCAAAGAAAGCAAACGCTCTGGATGCTCCTGGCCCTCATTTGTGCCGCACTGACCTTTAAATTCGCATTTTACTTTGGGAATATGAAAGTAGGATTGAACGGGATCGCTCCGCTAGAGGTAAAAGCATTGCCAACCTTTGGCGCGGGATCCGTCAGCGCCGGCTCGGGTAGCGTCCTGATCCTGCTTGTCACAGTGATCATCATTGCAGGCATTCTTATAAATATCTTCAACTTCAGGGCGAGAACAAAACAACTTTGGATCACGATCGGGCTTCTCTTCCTGTCCCTGCTCAATATCTTTCTTTACTGGTGGAAGAGTGGCACTCCACCCTTTGAATCCGGCAGCTACAGCCTTGGCGCGCTTCTATCTCTGGCTATCCCGGTTTTTCTGATTATGGCCGCCAATGGCATTCGCAAAGACCAGAAGCTGGTGAAGAGCGCCGATCGACTGCGATAGGTTGTAGCTTCGGTAGCTTGCGATGCCTACGCCAATGGATGCAGGCGCCCTCACCCGACAGCAACAACCGTACAACGGTTGTATCAAAACCGTACAGCTTCAATACTCAAAACCTCTTAATCACCTGGCTTACAACTAATAACATTAAGGCATCGGCTTTGTAGGAGATTCTGCTCAATACTTCCGGGCATGATCAAAAATTATCTTCGCATCGCTTTCCGCAATCTCTGGAAACATCGGGTCTATTCTTCTTTAAATATTTTGGGGCTGACGATCGGTATGTCCGCTTGTTTCCTCATCTTTTTGTATGTCCGCTTCGAGCTGAGCTATGATAATTTTCATAGCAAAAAGGACCGCATCTACCGGATGGTCTGCGATATCAAAACCCCGACCGAAGTGCTGAATCTCGGAGTTTGCTCAGCCCCAATGGCCATCAATGCAAAAGACGAATTCCCTGAGATCGAAAAGGTGGTCCGATTCGATGCCAACAGCATGCTGCTGCGAAGAGGAGACATAAAATTCCAGGAAGACAAGACCGTCCTGGCAGACTCCGCCTTCTTCGAGGTCTTTGATTTCCCGCTGCTGCAGGGAGACCCACATACCGCATTGCGCGAGCCTTTAAGTATCGTTCTGAGCGAAACGACCGCAAAGAAATATTTTGCGAACACTAACCCCATGGGGCAAACCCTGCTGCTGACGGATGCAAGCCTGCCGGTAAAAGTGACGGGGGTAATGAAGGACATGCCGGAGAATACCCTGCTAAAAGCAGACCTGCTGGTGTCCAAGTCGACCTCCAAACGGCAGGACTCCGCCGAAGACCGTCGCTGGGGAAGTTTTGGTATGTATTCCTACCTGTTGCTAAAACCCAACGTCAATGCCGCCGCGCTGGAAAAGAAATTTCCTGCCTTCCTTGAAAAAAGAGACGGGAAAGAGATGAGACAACAGCAGATGTTCTTCAGCCTTTTCCTCGAACCATTGACCGATGTTTATCTCAAAACCGGCAAAAGAGGCGCACCGGAGACAGGCAATATGGCCAATGTATACATTTTCTCCATCGTAGGCGCCTTTATATTATTGATCGCCTGTATCAACTTTATCAACCTCACGACGGCTCGCTCCACGGAAAGGGCAAAGGAAGTGGGTATTCGCAAGGTCGTGGGAGCAGAACGGGGACAATTGACCAATCAATTCCTCGGAGAGTCAATACTACAGGCACTGATAGCCTTTGTCCTGGCAGTGGTGGCCTGCACCCTGCTGATCCCTCAATTCAATTTTCTGGCTGGTAAGATCGTCAGTACCGGCCTGTTCCATCATCCATCCTATATCCTCTCCCTGCTGGGCATAGCCGTTGGCATCGGACTGCTGGCTGGCATCTATCCGGCATTGATCTTGTCCTCTTTCCAGCCTATAGTCGTATTAAAAGGACGATTTGCAACCGGAACAAAAGGCCTGATCCTGCGAAGAGGGCTGGTGGTCTTCCAGTTCACGATCTCCATCGCCTTTATCGCCTCAACACTCATAGTCCACTCACAGCTAAGCTATATGCGCAACCAGGACCTGGGCTTCAACAATCAGCAGATGCTGGTATTGAACACACATGGAGACAATCATAGAAAAGCGCTGAGAGACGAGGTAGCCAGGATACCGGGAGTCTTGTCTACGGCCATGTCTTCCAGTGTACCCGGTGGAGGTAATCCGGGTGCCTATTCCCAGGTACAGAATGTAAAAGGAGATATGCAGATCGCCAACCTGGACCTCTATTTCGTAGACTTTGATTACCTGAGACTATATAAAATGAAGATCATAGCCGGTCGCGCCTTTTCAAGAGATTACGGCACCGACACCACGAAGGCCATGATCCTGAACGAAAGCGCCGTAAAACTGTTCGGCTATCATAGCCCCCAGGATGCCATCGGTAGAAAATTCTCCCAATGGGGTCGCGAAGGACAGATCATCGGAGTGGTAAAAGATTTTCATTTCCGGTCCCTGCAGTCGGAGATCAAACCGCTAAGCATGCGCATCGAACCCGATGGCTGTGATCTTATCTCGGCCAATTTGCGTACGTCCGACCTGAAAACTACCATCGCCTCCATCGAGAATAAATGGAAATCAGTTATCCCTTACCGCCCTTTCAGCTATTACTTCGCTGATGAGTTCTTCGACCGGCAATACCGGACCGAAGACCGTTTTGGAAAGCTCTTCCTGAACTTTGCCATCCTTGCCATTTTTATCTCCTGCCTGGGATTGCTCGGGCTGGCATCTTATAGCACCCTTCAGCGCACCAAGGAGATCGGTATTCGCAAAGTGCTGGGAGCCAGCGTTCCTGGCATCGTCAACCTCTTGTCCAAAGAATTCCTGCAACTGGTCCTCGTCGCCTTCCTGATCGCGACCCCTATAAGCTGGTATTTTATGGACAAATGGCTAAAGGATTTTCACTATCGCATTGATATTCAATGGTGGATATTTATTCTGGCCGGAATCCTCGCCTTCATAGTCTCCCTGTTAACCATTAGCTTCCAGGCTATCCGGGCCGCACTGACCAACCCCGTCGAGAGCTTGCGCGCCGAATAGGATACAGACCGGGAAAAAGAGGTCGCAGGAAGCGACAGCAAACCGGAGACAGCAATTTTGCATAAATATTGGATCAATAAAACCTATGCCAGACAAGGGTTTCGCTCCTCCAACGGGAAGTTGGATAAAAATTTCTTTGGCGGAATAGAAATTAGTTCTAATTTTGTCTAACGGTGTTAAATTATTTACACTGAGTAAAGGAAAAGGAAATTCACATGGGGAGTAAGGAGAGAATTCATCGCCTAAAGGAACAAACCAGGGTAAATATCCTGGATGCGGCGCATGAGATTGTGAAAGATGAAGGCTGGCAGGCATTGAGCATGCGCAAGATCGCAGACAAAATAGAATATACAGCCCCTATTATCTACGAATACTTCGCCAACAAGGAAGCCATCCTGCTGGAACTGACAAAGAAGGGATTTGTGCTCCTGGCCTGCCGGATGAATGAGGCCAAAAGCAAACATACCGACCTGGGAGATCAGCTGGAAGCGATGTGGTTAGCCTACTGGAACTTTGCCTTTGAACAAAAGGAATATTACCAGTTGATGTTTGGAGTAGAAGTCAACTGTTGCATTATGGATGAATTACTTCCCGCAGGAAGCACACCCTATGATATCGCAGCTGCCCCAATTGCAGAAATGATGGGTATCAGCGATACTGATGACGACCGGGTCTGTACCAAATATTATACTTACTGGTCCATCGTACACGGTTTGATCTCGATCAATATTGTTCGTAAGGGCACCTCGGATGAGATCAACCGGCAAATTCTTAAAGATGCAATAACAGGGATTACCCGAAGCCTGCGAAATCAGGTACAGGCATAGTCTGATGTCAAGCCTTTAAAACCAATGCCCCCACCACCTGGGCCATGTTTGCCTCGCCAATAAGCGATGATTTGCTGTCTTTCGGAAAGACCGCAACCTGTCTTACCTAACGATATGATAGCCAATGAAATGAGTGGGCTTTTTTTTACCCCATGAGTTAACAGTGATAGATAAAATGAACGATAAAATTTTTTACAGATTAATTTAACACCATTAAACAATTGAATAATGTTATGAGAAGGTATCTATTATTTTCCGCCATTATCGTAGCCGCTGTTGTCTATTTAAGCGGTTGCTCACAAGCGCAGAGTAGCCAGGCTGCTCCGCCTCCCCAGAGTTTGCCGGTCCTGCCTATCAACAATTCCGCAGCGACTACCTACCTGGAGTATTCAGCCACTGTCGAAGGCAAAACCAACGTAGAGATCCGCCCGCAGGTCAGCGGCTATCTGGATAAGATCTATGTGGAAGAAGGCGCCTATGTAACAGCAGGTCAGCCCCTGTTCAAGATCAACGACCGGCCTTATGACGAGCAGGTCAACAACGCACAGGCCAACGTACTCGCCGCTAAAGCGAATATGGAAAAGGCTTCTATCGAGGTCAACAGACTGACACCGCTAGTCCAGAACAATGTCGTTTCCGATGTTCAGCTGAAGGCAGCACAAGCCGCCTATGACGCAGCAAAAGCACAGGTTACTCAGGCAGAAGCCGCAGGCAACAATGCCGGTATTAACCTGGGTTATACCCTGCTCAAAGCTCCGGTAAGCGGATATATCGGCCGCATTCCGTTTAAAGTGGGTGCACTGGTAGGTAAAGGTGAGGCACAACCGCTGACAAACCTGTCAGATATCAAGGAAGTGTATGCCTATTTCGCCATGAGCGAAAATGACTTCTTACAGTTTAGCAACCAGGTCGCAGGCAAAACGATCGCTGAAAAGATCAAAAATCTGCCACCCGTTGAATTACAGCTGGCCGACAGAAGCACTTACGCTTCCAAAGGTAAGATCGAGCTGATGGAAGGTCAATTTGACAAAACCAGCGGAACGATCAGCTTCCGCGCCACTTTCCCGAATACAGACGGCATCCTCCGGACCGGAAGTACAGGAAAAGTACGTATCCCACAGATCAGCAACGAATTGTTGCCCGTTCCCCAGACAGCCACTTACGAATTACAGGACAGGATCTTTGTGTTCCAGGTTGGCGATAGCAACAAGGTGACAAGCAGCCAGCTGCACATTGTCCGGAAGACAACCGACTACTATCTGGTGGATAAGGGAGTAAAAGCTGGTGACAAGATCGTGTTTGCCGGTATGGACCGTCTGGTAGACGGTGCAGTGATCACTCCGCAGATAATGTCTGCTGACAGCGTCCTCAAAGCGATGCCGTTGTAATTAAGGAAGAAGGGCAGGACCAGCAGGCAGGATTGAAATACAAACAAAGAGATCTATTTTATGCTAAAGAAATTCATTGAGAGACCGGTGTTATCAACGGTCGTGTCTATAATCTTACTTATACTGGGTGGATTATCGGTATTTACACTACCCATTTCACTCTTCCCGGATATCGCGCCGCCCAGTGTACTGGTCACGGCCAGCTATCCCGGCGCCAATGCGGAAGTCGTCGCACGTAGTGTCGCGACCCCATTGGAAGAATCCATCAATGGTGTGGAGAACATGACTTACATGACCTCCAATTCCAGTAATGATGGTTCTATGTCACTGACAGTCTATTTCAGACAAGGGACCAATCCGGATATCGCAGCGGTGAACGTACAGAACCGTGTATCCAAGGCCACCAGCCAGATCCCGGCAGAAGTCATCCAGGCCGGTATCGCGACGCAGAAACAACAGAACAGTATCATCATGTTCATCGGGCTTTATTCTACCGACAGCAGCTATGATGAAACTTTTCTGCAAAACTACTCGAAGATCAACCTGATCCCAAAGCTACAGCGTATCCCTGGTGTGGCCGACGCTACACCCTTCGGTACCAAGGATTATTCGATGCGCATCTGGCTGAAGCCCGATCGCCTGGTGGCCTACAACCTCTCTCCTATAGAGGTGACCAGCGCCATCAAGGATCAGAGCCTGGAAGCAGCCCCCGGTCGTTTTGGCCAGAGCAGCAAGGAAGTGTACGAATATGTGTTGAAATATAAGGGCAAGCTGAACCAGAACGAAGATTATGAGAATGTCATCGTCAAATCCAACAGCGACGGTTCAGTCGTTCGGCTGAAAGACGTAGCTCGCGTCGAGTTTGGTTCCTATACCTATTCTTCGAACAGCAGCCTGAATGGCCACCCTACTACGGGTATTGCGATCCAGCAGATAGCAGGCTCGAATGCGAATGACATCCTCACTGAGGCCGAAGACCTGATGAAGAGGTTCGACAAGCAGCTGCCGGCTGGTTTGCATTCCACGATCATGTTCAACTCCAAGGAATTCCTGGATGCTTCGATCGAACAGGTAAAACATACGCTGATAGAAGCCTTTATCCTCGTGTTCATCGTAGTGTTCATCTTCCTTCAGGATTTCCGTTCAACGCTGATCCCGGCCATCGCGGTACCGGTAGCCATTATCGGAACCTTCTTTTTCCTGCAGGTATTTGGATTTACTATCAACCTGCTGACCCTGTTCGCACTCGTGCTGGCAATCGGTATCGTGGTGGATGACGCCATTGTGGTAGTGGAAGCCGTGCATGCAAAAATGGAAAATACAGGTCTGCCAGTGAGGCCCGCTACCTTAAAATCGATGAGTGAGATCTCCGGAGCCATCATATCGATCACGCTTGTGATGATGGCGGTGTTCATCCCGGTAGGTTTTATGAAAGGACCGACGGGGGTATTCTACCGCCAGTTCGGTTACACACTGGCCATCGCCATCTTTATATCGGCTGTCAACGCCCTGACACTCAGTCCCGCTCTTTGTGCCATCTTCCTGAAGAATGTGCATGTCGAAGAACATGGAAAGAAAGGTTTTGGCGCCCGTTTCTTTGCCGCCTTCAACGTCGGCTTTAAGAATCTGACAGAAAAATATGTCCACAGCCTGAAATTCCTTTTCCGTAATAAATGGGTGACCGTTGCAGCGTTGTTTCTCCTCGCCGGCAGCGCCTATTTTATGATGCAAAGGACACCCAGCGGATTTATCCCGACAGAAGACCAGGGTTTTATCCTGTATGCGGTGAATACACCTCCCGGAAGCAGCCTGGATAAGACGCACAAGGCTATTGCCGAGATAGACAGCATCATCAAGGCAGAACCCATCACAGACAGAAGATATAATGTGGAAGGGCTCAACTTCATCACGAATGCCAACGCGGCTCCGTATGGTGCTGGCTTCGTTCGGATGAAAAATGTCGACGAACGGGGTCCGGTAAAAGATATCAATACCATCAGCGCCGCCCTGACGATGAAAGTCGCCATGAACGTCAAAGACGCACACGCCTTCTTCTTCACCTTCCCTACCATCCAGGGTTTTGGTAATGTGGCCGGCTTTGAGTTCGCGCTGCAGGATCAGACCAATGGCTCGATGGACAGGTTGAGCGCAATGTCCAATACCTTTATCGGAGCATTGATGCAACGCAAGGAAATAGCCTATGCATTTACCACTTTTGCATCCGGCAATCCTCAGTATATGATAGATGTCGACAACAATAAGACAAAGCAGCTGGGTGTATCTGTCGCCGATCTGATGCAAACTATGCAGATCTATTATGGTAGCAGCTTCGTAGGGGACTTCAACCGCTTTGGTAAATACTATCGCGTTATGGCACAGGCCGACATTCCCTACCGGACAAATGCCGAATCGCTTACCGGCATCTATGTCAAGAATAACCTGAACCAAATGGTGCCTGTCAATCAGCTGATCAAGCTGAGAAAGGTCTATGGCCCGGAAACAGTCAGCCACAATAACCTTTATCATTCGGCAACGATCAACGGGGTTCCTAAACCCGGATACAGTACGGGTGATGCCATCAAGGCTATTGAAGAGACGGCCGCCCAGGTGCTGCCAAGAGGATGGGGTTATGAGTATACAGGGATCACAAGGGAAGAAAAGGCAGCTGGTTCCCAGATCATCTTCATCTTTATCCTGAGTCTCGTATTCATCTACTTCCTGCTGAGTGCGCAGTATGAAAGCTATATCCTCCCATTCGCCATTGTATTGTCAATACCGGCGGGGGTATTCGGGGTATTTGCATTCCTGCAGCTCTTTGGAATAGATAATAACATCTATGTCCAGGTGAGCCTGGTCATGCTCGTGGGTCTGCTGGCAAAGAATGCCATCCTGATCGTAGAGTATGCAGTACAAAGACGGCATGCAGGTTACGAACTCTGGGATGCAGCAATGGAAGCAGCAAGGCTTCGTCTTCGCCCTATCCTGATGACCTCCTTCGCCTTTATCGTAGGTCTGCTGCCGCTGATGCGCGCAAAAGGAGCTGCGGCACTTGGCAACAGGAGCATCGGAACCGGCGCAGTCGGCGGGATGCTGACAGGGGTACTGCTCGGTGTATTTATTGTACCAGTGCTGTTCGTCATCTTCCAGCGCCTGCATGAACGATTCTTTGGCATCAAGAGGGAAACGCCGGCTTTGGCAGAATAAATTGTCCGTACAGTACAGTTTAGCAACAGGAAAAACTATATACCATGACATCATCAATTATAAAAACAACAGCCTTTGCCCTTCTCTTTGGGCTGGGGGCTTGTAAAGTATCAAAAGACACTGCTACACCGAAGCCCGATCTTCCGGGTCAGTTCCGGAATGCGGGACAAGGGGATACCACGAATATAGCCAGCCTGCCCTGGAAGAGCTTTTTCGGAGACCCCGCACTGCAGCAGCTGATCGACAGCGCGATCGTCCGCAACTATGATATGCAGATCGCACTGAAGAATATCCAGTCCGCACAGTTTGTACTGGGTCAGTCAAAGCTGGGTTACTGGCCCGACCTTTCGCTGAATGTAACCTACAATCATACCCGGCCATCGGATAACAGTATAAATGGTGCGTTCGTTCCCCAGATCTCGGGGCACAAATACGTTGAAGATTACAACGCGAACGTAAGCCTTTCCTGGGAAGCAGATATCTGGGGAAAGGTAGCCAACCAGAAATCCAAAGCCCTGGCTGAGTACCTCCAAACGTACGAAGCAAGAAAAGCCCTGCAGACAAACATCGTCGCCGGTGTTTCCGAGGGCTACTACAACCTGCTGATGCTGGATGCGCAGCTGGCCATCGCTAAAAAGAACCTGGCACTGAATGACAGTACCCTGCAGATCATCCGTCTGCAATTCAAGGCCGGGGACGTGACAGCGCTGGGCATACAGCAGGCAGAAGCCCAAAGGCTGGTCGCCGCCGAGCTGGTTCCCCAGATAGAGCAGAGCATCATCCTGCAGGAAAACGCCCTGAGCATCCTGGCCGGCAAACTGCCAACCAGTGTTGCACGTGGCAGCATGCTGGACCAGGTGCCATTACGCGATACCTTATCCACCGGCGTACCGGCTGAGCTGGTAGGCCGCCGGCCGGATGTACGCAGCACAGAGCTGGCCCTGAATATTGCCAATGCCAATGTTGGTCTCGCACAAGCCAATATGTATCCTTCGTTGACCATTACGGCACAGGGTGGCCTCAACTCCTTCCTCGGCAGCAACTGGTTCAACATCCCCGGTTCGCTTTTCGGACTGGTGGCAGGAGGTCTTACACAGCCCTTGTTCCAACGCAAGAAGCTGAAGACAGAATTCGAGCTGGCAAAGGTAGATCGTGAGAAGTCGGTCATCCAGTTCAGACAGTCTGTGCTGGTAGCAGTAGGAGAGGTCTCGGACGCACTGGTTAAGATCGAAAAGCTGAAAGAACAACGGATAGTGGTAGCCAGCCGCGTGACTACACTGCAACAGGCCATTACCAATTCCAATAGCCTTTTCCGCAATGGACTGGCCACCTATCTCGAAGTGATCACAGCACAGAGCAACGTATTACAGAGCGAATTAGAATTAGCATCTATAAAGAAAGGTCAATTAAGCGCAGAAGTGGAATTATACAGAAGCCTCGGCGGAGGATGGAATTAATCAGCTATCATAGTAATATCAGGACAGGCAGTTGTAAAAGACAGGAGTTATTGTAGCAGGGCGCCGGGTAAACCCGGCGCCCTGTCTTTTTGGTACAACTTTATATGAACTTTCCGGTATAGCTTTCCTTCACCTTTTTAAGCCCCGCAGCCACACCCGCATAGACCAGGCCGCCTCCGCCGTCTCCGGCCTCAGGCCCCAGATCGATAACCCAGTCCGCTGATCGGATGACATCCGTATTGTGCTCGATGACAAGAATAGAGTGCCCCTGGTCGATCAGCGCATTAAAAGAGGTCAGCAGCTTGCGGATGTCATGAAAGTGCAATCCCGTGGTAGGTTCGTCAAAGATAAACAGGATATGCCCCTGTGCCCTCCCCTTCCCCAGGAAAGATGCCAGCTTGACCCGCTGAGCCTCCCCACCGGACAACGTATCCGAGGACTGACCGAGCTTGACATATCCGAGTCCAACGTCACTGAGCGGCCTGATCTTCTGGAGGATGTCCTTTTCGTCTTTAAAGAATTCCAGGGCTTCATCGACACTCATCTCCAGAACCTGGTAAATATTCTTTTCCCGGTAGTTGACCTCAAGGATCTCTTCTTTGAACCTTTTTCCATGGCAAACCTCACATGTGAGGTGCACGTCGGCCAGGAACTGCATTTCGACCACCTGTTCGCCTTCCCCTTTACAGGTGTCACAGCGCCCCCCGTCGACGTTGAAGGAAAAGTGTTTTGGCTGAAAACCCCGCATCTTGCTGAGAGGCTGTTTTGAATAGAGCTCGCGGATCTCGTCATACGCCTTGATATAGGTGACGGGATTGCTACGGGAAGACTTGCCGATCGGATTCTGGTCGACCATCTCGATCTGAGAAATATAGTCAATGTCCCCCTTTATAGACTTATGGAGACCCACTTTTTCGGCGGGTTCACCCTTGATCTTCTGCAGAGCCGGATAGAGTATTTGCTTGACAAGTGTCGTTTTACCACTTCCGCTGACGCCGCTGACAACACAAAGGACATCGAGAGGGAATTCAACAGTCAGATCTTTCAGGTTGTTTTGTCTCGCACCTTCGACGATGAGGGAACGTTTCCATTTCCGGGGCGAAGAAGGAGGCGTGATGGACAGCTCCCCTTTCAGGTATTTCCCGGTGAGACTGTCTTCGTTGGCAATAAGCTCTTCATAATTACCGGCAGCCACGACCTCCCCCCCAAGATGACTGGCAAGCGGCCCCATATCGATGATATAATCCGCATCCCGCATCATCATCTCATCATGTTCCACGACAACGACAGTATTGCCGAGGTCACGCAGCTCCTTCAGAACGCGGATAAGCCTTTCTGTATCGCGCGAATGGAGCCCGATAGAAGGCTCGTCCAGGATATATAAGGAGTTCGTAAGGTTAGAGCCGAGACTGCGGGTGAGCTGGATACGCTGACTTTCGCCGCCACTCAGGCTGTTGGCAAGACGGGCCAGGGTCAGATACCCGAGGCCAACATCCATCAGAGTGCTGAGCCGGTGACGGATCTCGATAAGAATACGCTTGGCGATGACCTGTTCGTGGGGTTGCAGCTCCAGGTCATTGAACCAGGTCGACAAGTCCCTTACCGGTATCTCGCAAAGCTCGCCGATATGACGGTCACCTACCTTGACATACAATGCTTCTTTCCGTAACCGGTAACCCTTGCATTCCGGGCATTCGGTACGGCCACGATACCTGGATAAAAGGACCCGGTATTGTACTTTATAAAGGTTCCGCTCGACCTCTGCAAAGAAGTCGTTGATCCCCTCAACATGCTCGTTCCCTTCCCAGAGTATCTTATATTGTTGTTTGGTCAGATCGATGATGGGCTTATGGATAGGAAAATCGAATTTTTTGGCGGCCTTGACAAACTGGTCCTTCCACCATACAAGCTTCTCCCCTTTCCACGGCGCCACGGCACCTTCATAGACACTCAGCCTTTTGTCAGGTATGACAAGGTCGGCGTCTATACCAAGTACCTGGGAGAAACCCTCACAGGTAGGACAGGCGCCAAAAGGATTATTAAAGGAAAAGAGATTGGGGACGGGTTCCTCGAAGACGATGCCATCCAGCTCGAATCGGTTGGAGAAGTTCAGACGATTGGTCCCATTGATCTCCAGCTGCATTTCGCCCTCCCCTTCATAAAAGGCTGTCCCAACGGAGTCGGCAATACGATGGAGATCGTCTTCGTCAAAGGTTTTGACCACAAGCCGGTCGACAAGGATACTGCTACCGGCAGGCAGCTTCTTCTTCATGACCTTTTCGTCCATTTCCATAAGCTCCTCAATGCGCAGGGTTTCACCAGGGCCATCCGCAGCCGGGACATAAAGTCGGGAAAAACCTTTTTGCAGAAGGATGTTCAGCTCTTCCTTTACCTCACGGTTCTTATGCTGCTTGAACGGAGTGAGCAGCAGGACCCGATCATTAAGCGCCAGGTTGCTGATAGCTGCCACCACGTCGGAGACATCGTCTTTTTTTACGATGCGTCCCGAAATGGGAGAGATAGTCTTCCCCACCCGGGCAAAAAGAAGCCGGAGATAGTCATAGATCTCCGTCATACTGCCCACGGTAGAACGGGGAGTACGGGTGATGACCTTTTGCTCGATGGCGATAGCAGGACAGAGTCCTTTAATATAGTCGACATCGGGTTTGTCCATGCGGGCCATGAATTGGCGGGCATAAGCGCTGAGACTTTCCGCATACCGACGCTGACCTTCGGCAAAGAGGGTGTCGATGGTCAGGGAGGATTTACCCGAACCCGATACCCCGGTAACCACGATCAGCTTATTGCGGGGAATAGAAACGTCAATATTTTTTAAGTTATGAACCCTGGCTCCTTTTATAAAGATGGCATCGGCTTTGCTTAAGGTCGATACCGGTTTGGAAGCTGGTGAAGAGGGAATTATTTTTTCTGTTTTTTGCTTTTTTACTTTACCCGTTGTTGCCATATATATAATTGTGCCGACGTCGATCGTTGGCTAACAAATTTAGTTAAAAATGATGAATTAATCCGGTGACCGTATTGTGTGCCGGCTGAATAATTTTAACAGCGAACGACAATTTTTAACAGTAGCCGTCGAACAATTGACCGATAAATAATTAAGAAAGGAATGACTTAAAATACCCATTTCCTGAAACGGGAACATACGATAAGACAAAATAAGTACTTACTTTATTGTTTCTCTGGGACTTTGGAGAATTAAAAAACAAAAAATTTCCCAAAATGTTGTTTATTCCAAAAAATGTATATCTTTAAACTCTATTAGTACAAGTTATATTTGTACACAATTGTGAGGATAATGTGAATATCGTAATTTAACAAAACAAACTTCGCCTATCGACTGATGACTTCTACATAGAAAAACCGAACCATCTTTAAAATCCAAAATATATCCTATCACCTTTAAAACCCGTAGAAGTTTATGACATTGCTACGCAAAAAAACTGACCATGAACTTATTCACCAATTTAGGGACGGAGATTTGTATGCTCTGGAAGCATTGATCATCCGCCATAAGGATAAGTTGTACACTTCCATTCTTTTCCTGGTTAAGGACAAATATCTTGCCGAGGATATTTTCCAGGACGTTCTAATCAAAATTATTGACACTATTCGCGGTGGCCGTTACACAGAAGAAGGCAAATTCCTTCCCTGGGCTATGCGGATTGCGCACAATCTCTGTGTGGACCATTTCCGGAAAGTTAAAAGGACCCCTTCCATCAAAACCAGCGATGACCGGGACATTTTCGAAGTGATCCATTTTACGGAAGAAGGTGCCGACACCAAAATGATGAAGCGTCAGAGTCATGACCGCGTAAGACAAATGCTGGACCTGCTCCCGGAAGATCAGCGTGAAGTGATCATTCTGCGTCACTATGCAGATCTTTCTTTCAAGGAGATCGCAGCTTTGACGAATTGCAGCATCAACACTGCCTTAGGTCGTATGCGTTATGGTCTGATCAATCTGCGCAAGATGATGACTGAAAAAAAGATCGCCCTGTAATGAATTTTACTTATTAGGATTAGAGATGGTAGTTCATCGCAGGTACGAAAAATACGATGGACGTTTTTTTAAAATCTTTAACGACATTTGGGTACGGGGAACGGAAAGAACCGCTAACTTCATTGTGTGAAAAGATCCATTAAAAAAAATATTGAGAGTTCCTGCTCGTTAAGAGCAGGGACTTTTTTCTTTGGTATACAAAGTCAATAACAAAATATTGTCATTCTGGCCCTCCATCTGGTAACAAGACTTGCCCTTAGTTTGGCTGGAAGGCTGGGACAGAATGACGCCTAATTAGACAAAAAACCCCTCATCAGAGGGGTTTTCCATTTATTAAGCCAATGCTTATTGTTTTTTATAGGCGTCCAGACCACACTGGAGCCAGGCGGCATATTCCTTTGCGTTGGGAGTGTAGCCAACAGGATAATTCAACAACTTTTCGTCCGGGCTGATGACAACATAAAAAGGCTGGGAAGCATTCTTAAAGTTCTCGGACTGAAGAGTGGCAAATTTGTCGCCGACCGTACGGATCTCTTTTTTGCTGCCATCACCGGTAGTAAAAAGGAATTGCTGGTCATCGGGCAAAACCTTGCGATCGTCCACATATAATGATACCAGGATATAATCTTCCCTGATCTTATCTTTTACGATCTCCTCCGGCCAGACATTCTCCTCCATCTTCCGGCAGTTGACACAGGCCCAGCCGGTAAAGTCAATAAGAAGAGGTTTGTGCTGCTGTTTCGCAAGGGCAAGAGCCTTATCATAGTCATTGACCACATTGGCCTCTATCCCTTTTCGATGCTCGGTGCCGTAAAGACTATAGGTCAGAGGTGGGGGAAACCCACTCACCAGGGATATATTGGCATATTTTGTATTGGTCAGACCAGGCACCAGGTAAAGGGCAAAGGCTAAAAAGGCGATGGCGAAGCCGATCCTCGGCTTGCTCAATTCCTTTGGAGGAGGATCATGATGGAATTTGATGACCCCAAACAGATAAAGTGCCAGGCCTAAACTCACCAGTATCCATAACCCAAAAAAGGTTTCCCTTTTTAGCAGGCCCCAGTGACTGACAAGATCAGCATTCGAAAAATACTTGATAAACAAGGCCAGCTCAACAAAACCAAAGACAATCTTGACCGTATTCATCCAGCTGCCCGAACGCGGAAGCGATTGCAGCCAACTCGGAAAAAGGGCAAATAATGCAAAGGGCAGACCCAATGCCAAACCAAAACCAGCCAGGACCACGGTCAGCTGCACAGGTCCCCCATTAGGCCCAAGAGCGCTGACTACAAAGGTACCCAGAATAGGTCCGGTACAGGAGAATGAGACGATTGCCAGGGTCAGCGCCATAAAGAAAATACCCCCGATACTGCTTATGTTGGATTTGGTATCTACAGAATTGGATACGCTGCTTGGGAGTGTGATCTCGAAAAGCCCGAAAAAGGACAATGCAAATGCCAGGAAGACGGCCGCAAAGAATAAGTTCAGCCAGACATTGGTGGCGATATTATTCAGGATGTTGGCATTGTTGGCCTTGAGGAAGTAGAAGGGGACACTGATCAGCACATATATAAGAAAAATAAAGAACCCATATAAAAAGGCATTGGCAATACCCTTTGACCGTGATCCCGAACGCTTGGTGAAAAAAGAGACCGTCAGCGGTATCATAGGGAAGGTACATGGCATGATCAAACCTACAAGTCCACCAAGGATACCCAGGAAGAAGAGACCCAGCATCCCTTTTGACTGGGAATTCTCAGCCCCGGTACCCCCGCATTTATTGACAGGATTCGCAAGATCAACGGATGCCTTTTTCAATTCGTTAGCCGCACTGGCCGAGCCCTGCAGCCCAGCCGCCTTTGCCACCAGCCCGCCATCCGCAGTATGCGCATAACGGAAAGGCACCTCAACAGGCCCTACCACAGAGTCTTTATAAATGGCCATAAAAGTCACTGTTCCTTTAAGGTCGCCGGTGGAAGCAGCGGCGCCGGATGCAGATGTCGCCGCAGCCGCAGGCTGAAGACGAACCAGCCATTGAACATCCCCGGTGAACGATCTCGTCTCAGCATTGCTGAAGAGCGCCTCTTTTTGCGTCCGGAGCGAGCCTTTCTCATCTATGTTCTGTATTGTCGCGCCGGCAGAACTGTCCAGCGAGACACGTGAGTTGGGCAGACTATCCGCCATGGTCGTGGAATACAACCTCCAGCCATCAAGGATATGGCCGCGAAGGACCAGTACGGGTTTACCGTCAGCACCAGGCTGGGTACTGAACTCCCAGCTTACAACGCTGTGCATAGTATCGGTTTGGGCAAAACTACGGTGGGTGCCCAAAAACAGGCTGCCAACCAAAAAAGCGGTTGCCAGATAGCGGAACCGGCGACTGATATCAGGTAAACTTGTGCTCATGGTGGTGATGAAAAAAAACACGAATAAAAACAAAACGAGTCCTTTACAAAGAACCCGTTTTTAGCTTATTGATTTCGTCAGATAGATGACCAATGGATAACCAATGGGCAATTATCCGCCAATATTAACTTTTATATCGACATCAGCAGGCGGAAGACATTGCTGGTCATTACAGACCATAAACTCGACCTTTCCGGCAAGATTGGTTTTTACATTGCTTTTCAGCTTAACCACCTGGACAAAGTCTACCGTCTTTTCATAATACTTCACATCATGCCCCCAGGCAGTCTCCATTTTCTTTACCAGCTGGCCGACTTCCTTTACCTTACCATCTGTCGTAAACAAAGGGTTCTTTGTAAAGGTGAAGGTCGTTGGAATAGGGCCTTCCCCACCCGCATCCTGGGAATACATATGATAATTGCCACCAATAGTAGCAGTCATATGGATCTCGTATGTTTTGTCCGCAATCTTCTTAGAAGAATAATTCCAGGTTACCTCTTTACTGGACTGCGCCATTGCCAGGCTTCCCGCAAGTACCGCTAAACCGAATAGTATTGTTTTTTTCATAATTGTGGTAAAAAAATCGTTTAATCGTAAAGTTCTGTTTCCAAATGTTAGGAAAAAACTAAAAGTTAACCAACCCGGTTTCCCGTGCTACCAATTTTACTTTTGGATCGATGAACAGACTTTGAAGAATAGCTTTTCCATCGATATTGCCAAGAGCTTCGGAACAGGCGCGCTCAGGATGGGGCATCATCCCAAAAACATTGCGGGTAGCATTGCAAATACCAGCTATGTTTCTCAAAGAACCATTCGGATTGGCAGCAGCATTGACATTTCCGTCCACATCGGCATAGCGGTAGATGACCTGGCCATTGGCTTCGAGCTGGTCCAGGGTCTTTTCGTCCGCATAATAGCGGCCTTCTCCATGAGCAATGGGCACCTTCAGCGCCTGACCATTGTCGCCAACACCTCTGAGATAGATATTTTTGGAGATGAACTGTTGATTAGCATTGCGCAAAAGGGCGCCCGGCAGCAGGTGCGATTCACACAAAACCTGGAAGCCATTGCAAACCCCAAGGACCTTGCCTCCTTCCCCTGCAAAACGGGTGACGCTTTGCATAATAGGGCTGAATCGGGCAATGGCACCGCAGCGAAGGTAGTCACCATAAGAGAAGCCGCCGGGAAGCACGATACAATCTTCCGTATTGAAAGCGCTGAGGTCTGTATCCTTGTGCCAGAGCATGATCACTTCCTGACCAAGATCCTCCTGCAGAGCGTCCAACATGTCACGATCGCAGTTGGAACCGGGAAAAACGACTACTCCAAATTTCATATATGATGAGTTTGAGACCGCAAAAGTACGAATTTTTGAGGGATGGGTGGCACTCGTTTTTGCCGGGTTGAGGCTCTCCGCAATTGGTCAGGGCTCTCTGCGGCCTCAGGCCGGGGCAAACCCAAAATAATTCATGGCTAAAATGTAAGCAATTATAAGCCAGTGCAATATGTTGGGCGCAGTCGTTCGGGTCGGGTAATAATAGGCCGCAGCATGAAAGGCTGCAAACGGGACAGCCATGATGATCCAGTTCTCATAGGAATTGACCCGGTTGATGAGAATGATGACGACGGCAACAAGGAGAAATAGAAGCAGCAGACTCCAGCTTTTGCGGATCTGGATGAGGAATTTGCTGAGATTTTTCTGGACGAAATATCCTCCGATGATAAAAGGGACGATAAGCCAGACCATACCCAGGGTGATCCAGATGGACGAAGGAAAGGCCGGAACGGTAAAGACTATCTTAGGAACAATATCCGCCCAGCTCCAATGACCGGAGAGATATAAAAAAAGGAAGAGAAAATAATACGGGAACGTAAATCCAAGAAGACCGACAAACCATTCCCGGACACGAAAGGGGCGCATGGTCAAAAGACCCGACAATACAAGAAGAAGAAAGGCTACCGCAGGTACGTATAGAAGGGATACTATACCCGTCCACACACCTATATTAAAGATAGCCGTACCGGGACGCTGACTATTATATAGCTCCATCATCCTGTACCAGACCCAGATCATTATAGTATTGATCAGCAGGGGAGCAGAAAAATGACTCCAGTCAGGCAAAAGGGAAGTAATGAGAATATAGGACATCCCAGGCAGGAAATTGGGCTTCGGCAATACTTTATGATGATTGGATATGCGGTTGAAAAGGGTCGCCTGGAAAATAAGCAGCAGGAAGGTCAGCAGGGAATAAAGTATCGGCGCATTATGAAATACCGAGTCGAGCCCACGTAAGATCAGTCTATACAGGTAATTGTCCTCCGGGTGCAGGGCAGGGGTTACGGGATGTAAAAAAAGAGGGAACTTTAATACAAGCGCATAAAAGAGGAGCAACAGGGCGTTAGCAGGAGTTTTCTGTCTGAAAATACCGATCACCGGGTCTTATTTCTGGGTTTCTGGTTAATCTAATCTAGTTAAAATCGACTTTTGCAAAGCAAAGATAGTTCTTGTAAAGACAGGGAATAATGGTTTCCCAGCTGCTCACCTGTTTGCCATAGCGGGGCATAAAGTCATAACCCCTGTCCAGATTACGTAGCGTCGGATAACGGGTCACCTTACCTTCCGGCGAAATGCTCTGATCGTTGAGCAACATATTTCTCCGCTCATAGAGATTAAAAAGGAAATGCAGTTCGCCACCCGTATTGACAAGCTCATGAGAGATAAGATTTTCCGTCTCGTCATCGAACTGGCTTTTGGGGATGATCGCACTCCATTGCAGATTGCTTTGTGCATCAAATGACAACACCATCATATTCTCCGCATGAAATCGGGTAGCATAGGGGTTATAATTCCTGCCCCAGGGACTACCATAAGGACTATAATAATAGGGAGAATAAAAGCCGCCAGGGCCAAAAGCCGGGTTATACATATAGTCCCAGCGATTGAACATATTACCCCGCGAGGTGGTATAAAGGGATTCCGTAACAAGCAGGTATCCCCCGTCCCTTTTGGTGATGATGTGTTTGATAAAGAAGTCGTTAAAAGCCATCCGTAGATTGGCATCGGAGCTTTTGGCCTGGGCCCGGAGGTCATCGTTGAAGATGGTGACCTTTTCTTCGACGCGGCTGTTGGTAGCCTTATCCCAGATAACCGAATAAAGTCCTTCGATATTACCCCGCCGCTGTTTATAATAAAAACCGGAGAGAATATACCTTTTGTTCGTATTGTCGACCTTGAATTTTACCTCGTCGAGAATGCGGTCGCCTGCGCCAATATCCTTTACGGAAAAGCTATCGGCAGTGGGCCCCTTTGTGACAAGGGCAACGCGGGAAACATAGTCATTGCTGCCGCTGCGCAGATATTTGCCAAATACCAGCTGGCCGTCATTGTCGACCTGGAAGTCGGTGAAAAGCTCGTTACGCTCTTCCATCGGAATATAGATGCGGTGGCGATCGATCAATTGCAGACTGGCATCATAAAGGAAGGTTGTAAACAGGAAATTGCGGGGATTCTTACTGTTGATCTTAAAGATCATGATCTTTTGCTTGTCCTCGCTGATAACAGTCGTATAGATCTTGTTGGTAGAAGCAAAACCGATCTGGGTAGTGTCAAGCTCGATGGGCTCCCCTATTGTCCGGGCCTGATTGTCGAGCTTGACGGCCGTGCAATGGACGATGCTTCTCTTTTGATACTCATATATGACATAACAAAAGTCAGGATAGGCGACGAAGTCTACGTTTATATACTTGTCCGGCATAAAGGACAAAGGCACCCGCTGCTGCAGCTTCATGTCATTATCGTAGATGCTGATGGCGCTGGAGGAGTTATTATTCTTGAATACCAGGAAGTTACCATTAATTTTACCAATGATTTCAAAATTGGTACGTCGTCCATCCTCCCGCTCAGGCTCAGTGTAGGTGATCTGCTGGACCTGGGCCTCAACGGTGGCAGCTACCATCGTCAGGATCAGTGCGAGCAGCAGGGATGACAGGGCTCTGTTCATATTTACCACTACTTTTAAGGTCGTAAGATAGGTAAAAGTTTAATTTATATTTGTTACGCAGGTTTTAAAGTTCAGGTTGCCACCCTGCCAACCGGCTTTGGTTAAAATTAGCAGGCCCTGTTAGTGTTTTTACCTATAACTTTGCCCCTTATTTAACAGCAGACTCATTGTGAGCAAACAGATCAACAAAGTAAGCTTAGCAAATCTTGTTATTGCGTTAGGCATCATTTACGGCGACATCGGGACCTCTCCCCTCTACGTTCTGAACGCCATTATTCACGGAAGGGTGATTGAAGAAAAGCTCATATTGGGCGCTCTTTCCTGCATTATCTGGACCCTGACGCTTCAAACCACAGTAAAATACGTTTGGCTGACCCTAAAAGCCGACAACAATGGAGAAGGAGGGATCTTTTCCCTCTATGCCCTTGTCCGGCGGCAGAAACGATGGCTGGTAATACCCGCGATGATCGGGGGCGCCGCATTGCTGGCCGACGGAATGATCACTCCGCCGATCTCAGTGACTTCCGCCATCGAAGGTCTGCGGCAGATGCCGGCATTCCGGTACGTCGACCAGTCCACCATCGTCTATTTAGTGCTGGGTATCCTGGTGATACTATTCTTCCTCCAGCAGTTCGGCACGGAATCGATAGGAAAGCTCTTCGGCCCGATCATGTTTATCTGGTTCTCTATGCTGGCAGCCCTGGGAAGCGGCCACCTGCTGGATGACCTGGGCATTTTCAAGGCTCTGAGCCCGCATTATGCCATCCAGCTCCTGACGACCTATCCAAAGGGATTCTGGATCCTGGGGGCCGTATTCCTTTGTACTACAGGAGCGGAAGCACTCTATTCCGACCTGGGACATTGCGGCAAAGGCAATATCCGTTTTTCATGGATCTATGTCAAGATCTGTCTTATCCTCAACTACTTAGGCCAGGGCGCATGGCTGCTTGCCCAGTACAAGGGCCGGATCTTCGACACCAATCTGGGCAACCCTTTCTATAATATCATGCCGACCTGGTTCCTGATACCGGGGATTATCATAGCCACTGCTGCAGCCATCATCGCCAGCCAGGCCCTGATCACCGGGTCTTTTACCCTGATCAGCGAGAGCATGCGACTAAACCTCTGGCCAAAGCTGCGGATCAGCTATCCCACCGAGGAACGCGGTCAGTCCTATATCCCGGCAATAAATTTCATGCTGTTTATCGGCTGTTGTGGAATTACCCTGTATTTCCGCAGCTCGGCCCATATGGAAGCCGCATATGGCCTGGCCATCACCCTTTGTATGCTGGCGACCTCCATTCTTTTCGCCAATTACCTTATCTCCCGCAGGACCAATTCGGCACTGATCTATCTCTATCTGGCCCTCTACCTCAGCCTTGAGCTGAGCTTTCTTTTCGCCAACCTCGACAAATTCCCGCACGGAGGATTTGTCACCCTGATCGTTGGCGGAGGGTTGTTCGCCGTTATGTATGTCTGGTTCCGCGCTCGCAAGATCAAGAACCGCTACGTTGAGTTCGTGCGCATGGAACATTATATTCCACAGATCCAGGAGTTGAGCAATGACCGGACAGTGCCAAAGTCGGCCACTCACCTGGTCTATATGACAAGCGCCAATAACCCGAAAGAAATAGAGCACAAGATCATCTATTCCATCCTGAACAAAAAGCCGAAACGGGCGGATATCTACTGGTTTGTCCATGTTGACACCCTGGACGATCCCTATACCGCCGAATACTCCGTGGAGCATATCATCCCCAATGACATCATCCGGGTGGAATTCCGTTTGGGTTTTAGGGTCGAGCCAAAGATCAACCTCATGTTCCGCAAGGTCGTGGAAGACCTGGTCAACAACCGGGAAGTAAATATCACCAGCCGGTATGAATCCCTCGAACGAAACAATGTCGTAGGAGACTTCCAGTTTATCGTTATGGAAAAATACCTGAGCCAGGACAATGAACTGCCCTTCCTCGAACGGGTGGTGATGAAGCTTTATTTCTGGCTGAAAGAACTGAGTCTTTCAGAAGAAAGAGGCTTTGGACTGGACCCCTCCAACGTGACGATAGAAAAATTCCCGCTGATCGTGTCGCCGGTACCAAATTTCAACCTGAAAAGGCTGAATGTCGAAGAATAGATGCTTTCAAAAAAACTTATACGCTGGGCCAAGGTCCTGATCTTACTCTACTGTATCGTCGGAATAGCGGGGTATTATGGGCAGGAAAAGCTGTTGTTTCATCCCGTAGCCGTGGATAGAAAAATAGCCTATACCTTCGACCATCCTTTCACGGAGCTGAACATTCCCTATGATGCCGCCACCAACCTGAATGTGATCCGGTTTCGCGCCACCGACCGATCGCCAGACAGCATGGCCAAAGGAGTCGTCCTTTACTTTCATGGCAACACTACCGGTATCAGCCTGTTTGCACCTGTCTCGACCGATTTCACCGCTAAAGGCTATGAAATATGGATGCTCGACTACCCGGGCTTTGGCAAGAGTACCGGCACCCTCAACGAGAAAAAGCTTTATGAATATGCGCTGGTGTTCTACAAGCTCGCCCGGAGCCACTGGTCTCCCACGCAGATCATCCTTTATGGCAAGAGTATGGGAACAGGAATTGCCGCCCAGCTGGCTTCTGTACGGGACTGCCGGCGGCTGATCCTGGAATCGCCCGCTTATAGCCTGACATCAGTGGCCCGGCGCTACTTATTTCTTTATCCTGTTGCTTCCATGCTGCACTATCATTTTCCTACCAATGAATATCTGCCTGCCGTTACTGCGCCGATCACGATCTTTCAGGGGGATGAGGACAGAACCGTACCCTATAGTAATGCGTCACGGCTAAAACCCCTGCTCAAAAAGGAAGATGAGTTTGTAACAGTACAGGGCGCGGGGCACAATGACCTGCGCAGTTTTCCTTTGTTCAAAGAAAAATTAGATTCGGTGCTCAGCCTTTAATAAAAGGACGTAGCCTTTCCTCATGCTGCTGTGGAATAAAATAGTCGTTCTGCGAGACGACAGCACCTTCTACATATACGTTGAGGGGAACCAGCTTCTCCTGTTCGAGGACATAAGCTTTATAACCATAGGGCTGCAGCAGTTCAAATAGCTTGATCCGCTGCTCGCGTTCGAACAGTTCGCAAAGCAGAATGGGATGATGTTTTTGCAGGGTCTGCGTAAAGGAAGCAAAGACCTGGAATTCCAATCCCTCCACATCACATTTGATATAATCCAGACGGGGCAGACCGCTGAAGAGATTGTCGCCGGATTCGTTCTTTACCTTTTCTGATTCGACAAAGTCCAGGGTCGGACTGGCTTCCATGACGCGGGCATAGGCAAACCGCTTCATGGCGCCTACCCGGGGTATACCCATTTCTACATATTCGCCATTACCGCCAAGGGCTACTTTGTAAAGCGTGACATTTGCCGACTTTTTCTGCCGGAGGAGACGTTGCAGCGTATCATGAAAAGAGCTCATAGGCTCGATGGCAAAGACCTTTCCGGAACTGCCGGCCAGACGACTTAATTCAAGGGTAAAATATCCCAGATGCGCACCGATATCCACACAATAGTCGCCGGAACGAATGATCTTTTTGAGAAAGTAGACATCCTGGTATTCCTTCCCCAACCAACCGGTACGATAGAGGCGCTGAAACGAGCCGGCCAGGAAGGACAGGTATTTTTTCTCACCCAAGACATTCAGTAGTATCTTTTTGATCGCCATATCGGGATGCAAGTTAACTGGACCGGCTAAACTGGCAAAAATATTTGTCAGATAGGCACTACGTTTTGATTCTTGTTCTGCCGGAGCTTTTCAGGCACGGACAAGAGTATTTCCTTGTGAAGAGCCTCGACCAGACGCTGCTTGACGAAGTCACGATGTACCACCAGGCTGACCTCCCGCATTGGAGTCGGCTTTTTAAAGTGACGGATCAGCTGTTGCTGTTTGCCGGTGAGGTCCATGGCCGCCAGCTCAGGCAGGATCGTGATGCCGTCATTAAGCTCAACCATGCGCCGCAAGGTCTCCAGACTTCCCGCCTCATAGTCAAAATGACTACCCTCCCGGCTGGCTTTTCTCAATTCACAGAGTCTGACGATCTGCGAACGGAAACAATGACCTTCTTCCAGCAGCCACAGCTTGTTAGGATCGATGTCCTGCGCCAACATATAGGTCTTTTTATAGGCCGCATTTTTACGGGAGACATAGACCAGCAGCTCTTCATAAAAAAGCACCTGCTCCCGGATGCCGTTCTCCTGGAGAGGAGTGACCAGGATGCCCACATCGATCCGGCCCTCCCGAAGCCGTGTCACTAATATTTCAGTGGTCATTTCATTGACAACCAGCTTTATCTGGGGATATTTCGTAGTAAAGGATTGGATGAAAAGAGGCAGCAGATAGGGCGCCAGCGTGGGAATGATGCCAATGCGAAGCTCTCCCGTAAGAACCCCTTTTTTTGCCTGAACGATCTCTCCGATAACATGCTTTTCCCCTAATATCTTCCTCGCCTGCTCGATAACCTCGCGACCCGCCTCCGTGGGGATAACGGGTTGTTTACTGCGGTCGAATATCTTCAGACCCAGTTCCTCCTCCAGCTTCTGCACCTGCATGCTCAGAGTAGGTTGGGTGACAAAACAATGACCGGCAGCAGTCGCAAAATGACGATAGGTGTCTACAGCTACGATATATTCAAGTTGAACAAAAGTCATGTCACAAATATAGTAATAGATTGTATCTATGTAAAGATAAATTTAATCAATGTTGTCAATCAGAAAAATTGTTGAACCTTTATCGGGCAATCAGATTATTCACTATTCAAATACCACGCTATTATGGACGAAGAAAAGAAACCGCTTACGACAGCTTCCGGCATTCCTTATTATCATCATGAGGATACCCAGAGCGCAGGCCCGCGCGGCCCGCTATTATTACAGGATTTTATTCTTCACGAGAAAATGGCTCATTTCAACAGGGAGCGTATCCCTGAACGTGTCGTGCATGCCAAAGGCAGTGCAGCCTATGGTACGTTTACGGTAACACACGACATCACAAAATATACACGGGCCAGACTTTTTAGTCAGATCGGCAAGACAACACGTACGATCCTGCGCTTTTCCACCGTCGGCGGGGAAAAAGGCTCTGCCGACACGGAGCGAGATCCGCGCGGCTTCGCGCTGAAATTCTATACGGAAGAAGGCAACTGGGACCTGGTAGGCAACAATACACCCATCTTCTTTATCAAGGACCCGAAGAAGTTTTCCGATTTTATCCATACACAGAAAAGAGATCCGCGTACCAATACCAAAAGCCCGACCATGATGTGGGATTTCTGGAGTCTCAATCCCGAAAGTTTGCATCAGGTGATGTTCCTGATGAGCGACCGGGGCACTCCTTATGGCTATCGCCACATGCACGGTTTCGGGAGCCATACCTTCAGCCTTATCAATGACAGGAATGAAAAAGTATGGGTCAAGTTTCATTTCAAGACGGCACAGGGCATCAAAAATTTTACAAATGATGAGGCGGTAAAGATGAAAGGAGAAGATCCGGATTTCGCCCAGCGTGACCTTGTGGAAGCCATCGACCGCGGCGACTTCCCGAAATGGAATGTAAAGATCCAGGTGATGACCCCGGAACAGGCGAAAACCTATGCTTATAACCCCTTTGATCTGACCAAGACCTGGTCTCAGAAGGAGTTCCCGTTGATAGACGTCGGTGTTCTCGAGCTCAACGAGGTGCCAAAGAATTATTTTGCCGAAGTAGAACAGTCTGCTTTTGCCCCGGCTCATGTCGTAGATGGCATCAGCTATTCCCCCGATAAAATGTTACAGGGACGCCTCCTCTCCTATCCGGATGCCCACCGTTACAGGCTGGGAGTCAATTACGAGCAGCTTCCCGTCAATCGCTGCCCCTATGCAGTGAATAATTACGAAAGGGATGGAGCCATGCGGATGGACGGCAACGGGGAGAGCAATCCAAATTATTTCCCGAACAGCTTCGACAATATCGTTCCTGATGAAAAATACAAAGGGCTGCCGATGGAACTGGAAAGCAATGTTGCAGACTGGTATGACAGAAATGGGCCGGGGGAAAATGATCACTACAGCCAGCCCGGCATTTTCTGGCGGGAGGTGCTCAGTCCTGAAGACAAGAAGCATCTGGTCGGCAATATAGTCGGCGCGATGAGCGGGATCTCGGGACCGAAACGCGCGGATATCATCAACCGTCAGCTTTGTCATTTCTTCCGGGCCGACATAGGCCTCGGGATGGCGATAGCTCAGGGGCTGGGAGTGAATGTGGAAGATGCCATGCAGGGAGCCAGGCACCAGCAGCCGGTAACAGCAGGTTGAGTTTCGAGTCGATGCCTGCATAAACAGGAGCAAGGGCCGCCCAAAAGCGGCCCTTCTCTATTAACGATTCAATAACCAGCGACAAGGGTCGGATCCACCCTTTTTTTCAAACCTTGCATGCGTAAATTCAAAATGAAGAACCATGTACAAGAAATTTCTTTTTGTTCTTTTTACCGGCATCCTCACTGTCCATCTCCAGGCACAAACCCGCAGGATCGATACGGTTGCCGTCTCCATCCTGGATAAAATGAGTGCAGTGATCGGTGATCTCAGCTCCTGCAGCGTTACGATCAGATCCAGCTATGATGTATCCAGCAGGGAACTGGGTCTTGTAAAACATTCCGACGAACAGGAGCTGTTCCTCCGCGGATCCGGCAAGATGTTGTTGCGGTCTGAAGGGGATAAAGGCAGCCGTTATTTTTTGTTCAACGGAAAGAACCTGAGCTATTATTCGCTGGACAGGAACCAGTATAGCCAGATAGAGACGCCGGCTTCGCTGATAGAAATGATCGATACGGTCAACAAGCTCTACGGCATCGAATTCCCCATCGCAGATTTCTTCTATCCCAGCTTTGTAGACGACATCCTGGCAGAGTCGAAGAACCTCATGTACCTTGGTCTCACCCAGGTCGATGGAAAAGAATGCTTTCACATCGCCGGAACAGCCGCTGATAAGACCTTCCAGTTCTGGGTTTCCAATGATGCCTTTTACCTGCCGATGAAGATAGTGATCGTATATACCGGTAAAGAGATGGATCCGCAGTATGAGGCTGTGCTGAGCAACTGGCAGGTGAATCCAAATCTGCCGGACGCTATATTCCAGTTTACGCCGCCTGTCAGATCCAAACAAGTCAGGATGGTCCCTTTAAAGAACAAAAAATAATTGATCATTATTAATTTGCAATCATGAAAGCTTTTTCTCAATATAAACTTACGGGAATCATCATCCTGACAATGGCAGCAGGTTGCCTTCCCGGATCGGTCATGGCCCAACGATTCAATCACGCTGGTTTTGGAGGCGGAAACCATGGCGGAGCCCCTCCTTCCAGGCCCGCACCCGCCCCACGGCAGGAGAGCCGGCCCGCGGCACCGGTAAGACAGGAGGCAAGAACAGCACAGGAGACCAGGCCAGCAGCGCCGGAAGCCAGACCGGCCGAGACCATCAACGGCGGCAGCCGCAACTTTGGCAACCATGATTTCAACCGGACCGTAAATGTGCACGAAACGGTGAATATTCATGAGAATGTCACCGTGCGGGGCACAGTACCAGGAAGACCGGCTGTGACGATCCATGATCACGAGAATGTTTATCATACCGGCGGATACCGGGGCATTCATCCATATTATTACCATCCCTACCGGCCTTATTACTGGGGTCCACGGTGGCATCCCCTCGGCTTTTTCCTCACCGCCCTGGCCGCAGATGCCATTTATTTTTCATTGAACAACCAGCGTTATTATTATGACGCGGGCTGCTATTACCTTCCCTCGGGCAACGGATATTCAGTAGTCCCGGCCCCCGTCGGGGCAGTGGTCAGCTCCCTACCGGAAGGATATGAGACCACCATGGTCGGGAATGATTATTACTATTACTTCGGAGGCGCATTTTATAGCAATAATGGCCAGGGTTACCAGGTGGTACCGGCACCTTTCGGGGCTGTGATAACTCAGCTGCCGGTAGGCGCTACGGAGCAGCAGGTCAACGGACAGACCCTGATGGTTTATAACAATACTTATTATGCGCCTATATCACAGGATGGGCAGGATTCCTATGAGGTCGTAGACCCAAATCAGCAATAGGGGTTGTCATGGGCAACGCGCGCCTGGTTCGGCGTGGCCAGCGCGCTCTTGAGTCAGCGGCGAAGGATGCGCAGGCAATCTGTGCTGCGGCAATCGGGCACGGTGCATTGCGCAGCCGTCGGCTACTCCTGTAAACTGGCGCTTTGCAGGCCAACTTCGAGGGTATGTTTGACACCGATCTTTAATGCATAATTCTCCTTTTCGTGACTGACCGGGAAGCCGAAACAGACGGGGTAGTCAAATTCTTTTACGACATCCCGGATGATCTCTTCCACAGAGACGCCGAAAGGACGGGTAGTGTCTTTTATGTCTGTAAATCCCCCGATGATAAGCCCCGCGAGCTGGTCAAATTTCCCGCTCCGTTTCAGCTGATAAAGCATCCTGTCGATATTGTAGCGGTATTCTCCCACGTCTTCAAGGAAGAGTATCCTTCCTTTGGTCTTTATCTCAGATGAACTGCCGGTAAGATGCGCCAGCAGGGAAAGATTGCCCCCGATAAGACGACCGCTGGCTATACCGGGCCTGTTGAAGGGATGACCCTGGCAGATATAGGATGCTGACTGACCGACAATAGCATGGCGCAGGGATTGAATGTAAACATTCCCTGCTTCCCCATCGTTGAAGGCGCTGGCCATCGGCGCATGCAGCGTTGCGATCTTATAGTTGGACCAGATATGGGCATGAAGGACGGTGACATCGCTATAGCCAATGATCCATTTGGGATCTTTTTCAAACCGCGAGAAGTCGATACGATCGATGATGCGCGTAAGACCATAGCCGCCGCGACCACAAAGAATGGCCTTGATCTCCGGGTCGTCAAGATTTTGCTGTAATTCAGCAAGACGCTGGTCGTCGGTGCCGGAGAAGTAATTTTCAGACGGGCCCCCAAGGGTTTTACCCTCTCGTACCCGATAGCCCCATGACTTCAGCGTTTCGATACAGGTAATGGCTTTGTCGCGGGCCATATAGCCTGCGGGGCAGAGAAGGGCGATGCTGTCATCGGGCTGGAGATAGGAAGGAAGCGTCATAATGAATAATGGAGATTTGGCGGGTTACGAGAGTTGAGGGGTTGTTGCTTTTTCGGATAATTTAACCTGGTTGTCCCGGGTGTCAAGAATATGAGGGATGCCGTATTTGAGTGCATAATTCTCTTTTTGATGACCCACAGGGAAGTCGAAACAGACAGGATAATCATAGGCTTTGACCCTTTCCCCGACGATCTCATATACGCTGTGGCCAAATTCTTCGCCCGGATCATCGGGCTTGACCTTGAAGCCCCCTACAACAAGACCCGCCAGGCGATGCAGCTTGCCGCTGCGCTCGAGATGACGGAACATCCGATCTATGCTGTACAGATATTCTCCGGTATCCTCCACAAAGAGGATCTTACCGGCAGTGTCAATATCGGAGCTGGTGCCGGTCAGCGTTTCGATAGTCTTAAGGTTTCCGCCGATAAGAGGACCTTCACCGAGACCGGCCCGGTTTTGGACATGGGGAGTAGCGTGATATTCCATTTTTTCTCCGCTAAGAGCCTGCCGGATCGATAAAATGGACTGGACCTGGACAAGTTCGGCCTTCGACCAGTCATCGGGAAAACTGTTGCACATTTTGGAATGTATGGAGGCGACGTTGAAATTGGTATGAATATGGCAGAGAAGCACGGTAATATCGCTAAAGCCGATGATCCATTTGGGATGTTGGATCAGCGGCACAAAATCCAGTTGGTCGATGATGTGAACGGCGCCATATCCGCCACGTGCACAGAGGATGGCGCTGATCCCGGGGTCATTGAGCATCTTTTGAAAGTCCACCAGTCTGTCGCTGTCGTTGCCACCGAAAATAAAATCTTTTTTTCCGACGGTATCCCCAACCTTGATGCGGAAGCCCCAGCTTTCGATCAATGATACGGCAGGTTGGATTTCTTTCAGCGTTATATTGCCGGCCGGACAGGTGATGCCGATGCTGTCTCCGGGTTTGAGATAAGGAGGCGTAATGAGAGGGAAAGGAGAAGAAGGATTGGGTTTGGCGGCTGCGAGCATAGGGCCGGCGGCGCCGAGTGTCAGGATGGAGGAGAGAAAGTTTTTTCGATTCATCTACTTTTGAATTAATATTGTTTCAGCAACTGGACTTCGTCCAGATAGGGTCACCGCTTAAAATTACTACTTTTAGGACATGCGTTCTTTATTGGCGATGTTATTGTTATTATTGTCAGCAGTAGCAGGACAGGGTTTGCGAGCACAGGATCTGACCGGGCAATGGACAGGGACTGCCACCGACAGCAAGTCGGATAGAAAGCAAAACCTGGTCCTGTCTATTACAGAAGGAGATTCATCTTTTGGCGGTGTGCTTCACTGGTACTCTCCGGAATCTCAATATATCCGGCATATTATTGTCAGCGGACGGTTCTATGGAAAGGATTCTATCCTGACCATAAAGGAAGACAGCACTATCAATAGTGCAGTACAGGGAGGTGATCCCTTCCGCAATACAGGTGTCTCTTCAGAGAAAGTGCCGGCCTCAGGGTTCTATATCCTGTTCTATCGCAGGACGGCCGGGAGAAGGGACCTCCTGAAAGGACACTGGAGCTTTACCAATCCGCAGACTGGAAAGTCGGGCGACCTGGAGATCTGGCTGGAGAAAAAAGCTCCTCCCTTCATCCCATTGGTAGTGCCGCCTCATCCCAAAAAAGACTCCACGGTTACAAAACAGCTTCAAAATTTGCATGACCGGCAATCGACCGTCGCAGCAAGTATCCCCGTCACGGGAATTGATACGATCCGGATCGAGCTTTATGATAATGGCGAGATCGACGGGGATTCCGTCAGCCTGTTCGTCAACGACCAATTATTGATCCAGCATGTTAAACTGACGGCCCAGGCAAAAGTCTTGCTGATACCTATCAATAAAAGTCTGCCGGTAAACAGACTGGTCCTGTTTGCCGAAAATCTTGGCAAGCTGCCACCCAATACTGCGCTGATGGAAGTGACAGTACATGGAAGGACCTATAACCTCTTTCTTTCAACAGATTATAAGAAGAATGCCTCTGTAGAGTTTACCTTACAGGAGTGAGGCTGCACCTGCCGGGTTGGTTTTGCAGGGCGCGGTAAAGGGCGTAAATTTGCGTCCCACGGGCCACCCGGTGGCAAAAATTTATTATGACGAATCAACCAAAAAGATATCTGATCACGGCGGCTCTGCCCTATGCCAACGGACTGAAACATATCGGTCACCTGGCGGGAGCCTATCTGCCGGCGGATATATATGTACGCTACCTGCGGGCGCAGAAGCGGGATGTTGCCTTTATTTGCGGCAGCGACGAGCATGGGACAGCTATTCCGATCCAGGCCATGAAAGAGGGTACCACCCCCAGGGCCATCATCGACAAGTACCACTGGCTGATCAAACAGAATTTTGCCGATCTGGGGATCTCTTTCGATATCTATCATCGCACCAGCGAGCCTATTCACCATGAGACAAGCCAGGAATTTTTTACTTATCTCCACGACCGTGGTGAGCTGGAAGTAAAAGAAAGCGAACAATATTATGATGAGGAGGCAAAAACCTTTCTGGCTGACCGGTATATCGTAGGTACCTGCCCTGTTTGCGGGAATAAAAGAGCCTATGGTGACCAGTGCGAGAATTGCGGCACCTCATTGAGCCCCGAACAGCTGATCGAGCCACATAGCACGCTCAGCGGTAAACCGCCGGTAAAAAAAAGCACGAAACACTGGTATCTGCCGCTGGACAGACATGAGGCCTTTCTACGGGAATGGATACTCAAAGAGCATAAGGACGACTGGCGGACAAGCGTGGTCGGTCAGTGTAAGAGCTGGATCGACGGCGGGCTGCAGCCCAGGGCCGTCACCCGTGACCTCGACTGGGGGATAAAAGTGCCTTTACCGGAGGCAGAAGGGAAAGTATTATATGTCTGGTTCGATGCACCCATAGGTTATATCAGCGCTACCCGTCAGTGGGGCATCGATACAGGAAAAGACTGGAAGCCTTATTGGTACGATAAAGATACCAGGCTGGTGCACTTCATCGGCAAAGACAATATTGTCTTCCATTGCATCATCTTCCCCATCATGCTGAAGCTGCACGGGAATATCCTGCCGGAGAATGTCCCGGCCAATGAGTTCATGAACCTCGAAGGAGACAAGATGAGTACCAGCCGTAACTGGAAGCTGGATATGCAGGATTATATCGACGATTTCATCAAAAAGGACAATGGCGGTACTCAGCTGGCGGACAGCCTCCGGTATTACCTCACTGTGATCGCACCTGAGACAAAAGACAGTGAATTTACATGGAAAGGATTCCAGCTCGCCAACAACAGCGAGCTGGCGGACAAATTTGGCAATTTCGTCAACCGGACCATGGTTTTGATGCATAAACTTTGTAACGGAAAAGTGCCTGCCCTCCATACCAGCAGAATGGATGAGGTCGACCGGGAGATGATTGATGCCATTGCCGCCGTGCCGGCAAAGGTGGAGAAGCTGCTGGAAGAATACCGGTTTCGGGAAGCGCTGTTCGAAGTGATCATGCTATCGGACCAGGCCAATAAATATATGCAGAAGAAGGAGCCGTGGATCGTCGCCCGAACCCTGGCTGCAACGCCGGAGAACCAACAGTTGATAGACAATTGCCTGCATATTTGTCTGCAGCTGACGGCAAACCTGGCAATTTTGATCAATCCCTTCCTCCCTTTCACAGCACAAAAGATGCTGCACATGATGAAGGTAGTGGACAAGATGCTGGACTGGGAAAATGCAGGCAAGATGAAGTTGCTGAGCGTAGGCTATAGCCTGCGGGCCCCGGAGCTGCTGTTTCGCAAGATCGAAGACGACGAGATAAAGACCCAGATAGAAAAGCTGCAGACAGCCTCGGCAGCAAAATTGGTTGAGACAGCCGCGGAAGAAGTGCTGGCGGAGGCGGCTGCTATCGCAGCTCCTGCGGCCGAAGCAAAGCCAACCATCGTCTATGACGACTTCGCTAAACTGGACCTCCGTGTTGGCACTATTGTCACCGCCGAAAAGGTCGAAAAAGCCGACAAGCTGCTAAAACTTGGTGTAGACCTGGGCAGCGAAGTAAGGACCATCGTTTCAGGGATCGCACTGCATTTCAAACCAGAGGAGATTGTCGGTCTGCAGGTGGTGGTGGTAGCCAACCTCGCCCCCCGGAAGATGCGGGGGATCGAGAGCAATGGAATGATCCTGATGGCAGAGGATAAGACAGGCAAGCTGCATTTTGTCAACCCGATAGATAAGATCGAACCGGGCTCCGGCGTGAGCTGAGCAGCCCGACATCCGCCCATAGCCCGGGGTGAGCCGGGGGTATTATATTTTAAGGGGTGGCAAATCCTGCCGCCCCTTTTTTTCGTATGTAGGGGCATATCCCACATGCAGCCTCGCACCAAATACGGCATTCTCCTACCCCTCTCCCTGCTATCAGGCCTGCTTATTTACGGCTTTTTTTGCCGCTTCGGCCCCCGCCCCGCTCCACTGGTCAGAGCCGATGTATTTGTCAGCCCGGACAACCTGACCGCCTCCTTTGACAACAACGAAGCACTGTCCGACAGCCTTTACCTTTATAAAGTCCTTTCTGTACGAGGCAGCATAACAAAGATCCTGAAAAGAGAGTCGGGCAATTATATCATCACCCTTGGAGACGAGGCGCCAGGGAAGTCTGCCGTCGACTGTAACCTGGACACCATTTACAATCATCAATTCCTTTCCTTAAAGAACGGTGACAGTGTTACCATAAGAGGTACCTGCGCAGGCAGGCTGCAGAACGTCCTTCTCATGCAATGTATAATAGAAAAATAGAAAGTGTCGTTCACCAAACGAGTCAAATCTAAGTGCTATTACTTAGTTGTTGATCTTCCAATACTTACAACTACTTATTGACGTTTGGATAAGTGCCGCTTGCCGCAAAATGAGGCACAACGTGAACTGTGTACGATTATTGTTGATCACTATCCATCCCTTTGATAAACCTTATATAGGATGTAAAGCCAAAAAAACAGCTATTTAGGATTGTGCCGATGGTTTACATTCACTGTGGTTACACTGTGTATTCAATAAAAATCTAATATCAATATCAAAAGCAACCAGCTCGTGCTATGAAACAAACCCTTCAATACAAGATCCTGCCGTATAACCGTTACAGCTCATTTTACCAGGAAAGAGAAAGTTTCTACAGAAGTTTTATTAATCAATATTATCTGGATTTTGCGCATCATCAGCTTTCACAGGAAGCTTATGACCCCTATCTGAGCAAAACCCTGATCGCGCCGCACGACATTCAGTTCGGGGCTTCTCCGCGCAAAGTGATCTGGAAGATCGGCATGCCCTCTTTCCAGATAAAGGATATCAATGATTTCAAAGATCACAAAATACTTTTCTATCGCACCAGGCTTCTTCGCCAGAAGGTGCTGATACAATTTCACTTCATCAACGGGTTTTTCTATTACTCCCAGCTGAGCTTTCTATCCTTCACGGAAAAGACCAACGACATTTTGTTCAATTCCATCCGGAGCAAGTATGAATGCCCCGGTACAATGGAAGAACAAGATCGTTTGAATATGATAGATATCTGCGGTAATAAATTGATCATCGAGAAAGGAGTATACCTGACAGTGAGTTATATGACCGGAGACAGTTATCCACGGCAACTCATGGAAGCGCAGCTGAAACAGCGTTATGAATTGCTGAATAAGGCGGATAATTACGAGATCGATCGGTTAAGTAAAATACTTTAATATATTTAGTGGTGTTGCTCTATCAGGCTGATGGCTTATGGCTGTCGGCCTGATAGTTTTTTGTATCACCTTCAGCGCCGGATACAGCCCGGCTTCCCCCGGTTTTGCGCCAATAGTTTTTTTTGTTATCTTCGATACAAATAGTTGTTTAACTAACTAATTTAACCATATGAACCGCATAATTAAGAAAGTGGCCGTACTCGGAAGTGGGGTTATGGGATCGAGGATAGCTTGTCATTTTGCAGGCATCGGAGTGCAGACCCTGTTACTGGATATAACACCGGCGACGCTGAACGAGGCGGAGACAGCCAAAAAGCTTACGCTGGACCATCCCGCAGTGAAGAACCGGATAGTGAATGATGCGCTGGCTGCGGCAATCAGATCAAATCCTTCTCCTGTTTATACAAAAGATGTCGCTGCCCGGATAACGACAGGCAATTTTACGGACAATCTGAAAGATATCGCAACCTGCGACTGGGTCATAGAAGTCGTAGTAGAAAGGCTGGATATCAAGCAACAGCTGTTTACAGAAGTAGAAAAATACAGGAAACCGGGGACATTGATCACATCCAATACTTCCGGGATACCCATCCATCTGATGGCAGAAGGGCGAAGCGAGGATTTTAAAAAACATTTCTGCGGTACCCATTTCTTTAATCCTCCCCGCTACCTGCGGTTACTGGAGATCATCCCCACCCCTTTCACCGATCCGGAAGTGACAACATTCCTCCTGCATTACGGAGACCTGTATCTTGGCAAAACAACGGTTCTTTGCAAGGATACCCCGGCCTTTATCGCAAATCGGATCGGCGTGTTCAGCATCATGGCTATCTTCCGGCTTGTAGACAAGCTGGGTCTGACAATTGATGAGGTTGAGACGCTGACAGGTCCGCTGATCGGCCGGCCAAAATCCGCTACATTCCGGACCGCCGATGTGGTCGGCATCGACACGCTGGTAAAAGTGGCAAAAGGCGTATCGGCAAATTGCCCGGATGACGAACAAAAGGATGTATATACCATCCCCGCCTGGCTTGACAAGGTCGTATCCAACAACTGGCTGGGCGACAAGACAGGACAGGGCTTCTTTAAAAAAACAAAAGGAACAGGCGGAGAAAAGGAAATCCTGACCCTGAACCTTCAGACATTGGAATATGGCCCGCGTCAGCGACCGAAGTTCGCTACCGTAGAGGCAGCCAAAGCCGTTGACGATCTACGGACGCGGCTAAAGATGCTGGTCCAGGGCACGGATAAGGCCGGCGAATTCTTCCGGCAATTCCATTACGGACTTTTTTCTTATATCTCCTTTCGTATCCCCGAAATTTCCGATGAGTTGTACCGGGTAGATGATGCGATGATGGCAGGTTTTGGCTGGGAAATAGGCGCCTTTGAAAGCTGGGATGTGCTGGGTGTGGAAGGGACGGTGAAAAGAATGAAAGAGGCCGGCTTTAACGTAGCACCCTGGGTAGAGGAGATGCTGGCCTCGGGAGCTAAATCCTTTTATAAGATAAGCGACGGCAAACGCCTGTATTATGATGTTGCTTCTAAAACCTATAAGCCGCTGCCTGGCGGAGAGGCCTTCCTGGTAATGAAAAATTTTGAAGGACAGACGGTCTGGAAGAACAGCGCCTGCCATCTTTACCACCTTGGTGATGAAGTGCTGGGGCTGGAATGGAATACCAAGATGGGAACCATCGGGGGCGAAGTATTGGAAGGCATCCAGCGATCAATAGGGGTCGCTGAAGAACGATACAAGGGCCTTGTCATTGCCGGCGACGGCACAAATTTCAGCGCCGGTGCGAATGTGGGACTGATCTTTATGCTCGCGATAGAGCAGGATTATGATGAGCTGGATATGGCGGTCCGGCAGTTTCAGAATACAATGATGAGGGCCCGTTATTCTGCAGTACCAGTTGTCATAGCGCCACATGGCCTGACGCTGGGCGGCGCCTGTGAGCTAAGTCTTCATGCCGACCGGGTGGTTCCGGCAGCAGAGTCCTACATCGGACTGGTCGAGCTGGGGGTGGGATTGATCCCCGGTGGCGGAGGTACAAAAGAGTTTACACTCAGGGCCGCCGATGAAATGCACGACGGCGAGCCGGAGACAATAACATTAAAGAACAGATTCTTTACGATAGCTACAGCAAAAGTGTCCACTTCGGCCTATGAAGCTTTTGATCTGGGCATCCTGAAAAAAGACAGGGATATTGTAAGCATTAACCAGGGCCGGCGTATCGCTGAAGCTAAAAGCTCGGTTATTGAATTATACAACGACGGATATACAATGCCGACACCTCGTAAAGATGTAAAAGTGCTTGGCCGGTCGGCATTGGGCATGCTGTACTCAGGGATCCATTCGATGTGGAGGGGGCAATATGCTACCGATCATGATGTGGTGGTGGCCAAAAAGCTGGCATTCGTAATGTGCGGAGGCGACCTGAGCGAGCCCTCATTGGTCAGCGAACAATATATCCTTGACCTGGAAAGAGAAGCCTTTCTGAGTCTTTGCGGAGAAAAAAAGACGCTCGAACGAATACAGAGTGTTCTAAAAGGCGGAAAGCCGATAAGAAACTGATAAGGAAGGCAATGGGGTCTGTTGGCTACCCCATTTTTTAAGGGCAGGGGTGGATAGGATGGCTGAAAAAGTCATAATTTTGTAGGATGAATTGCTTATCCATTGTTAGTGCGGCGGCGCTGTTATTCCCCTATACCAACAGCTCCGGCAGCCAAACCACAGATTCCTCCTATACGCTGACCGGCACCATAAAGGGTGTACCAACCGCATGGGTTTATCTGCTCCACGCAGAGACAAAAAAGTTGGATTCCGCAGCCTACCATGCCTGGCATTCCAAAGGATTTACGATCCTGGGTATTTCGCTGGACGACAATAAGGATAGACGGCTGGCGGCTATCAAAAAAGACGGTAAGATCATAGCCAAAGATTTGCGCGGCGATGATCTGGAAAAAAAATTAGCGGAATTAGTACATTGATCATGGGTGAAGCCGAATTAAATATTTCTTCTCATCAGCTGATCATTCGATCCCTGCTGTATTTCTACGGTGGGGCAGCAGACCAGTCCCTGGCTTTGCAAATAGCCGATGATATCAGCATATCCTGGAATGAGCCAAAAGGAAAGGTTAAGATCAGGGGCGAATGGTTCGAGGTTCGGTTCGAGATAGAGGGCTTTTATAAACCCGATCTCCAGCCAGCCGCTGTCTGGCACAATACGGATCCGCGCCTGAACTTCTTCCGCATCGAAGAGTTTTCTCTTCATGATATTTCTTCTGTAGACGGGCTCGGCTGCAATACCGGGTATTTCAAGCTGGGTAACCTGCTCAATCATTCCACCACCGCCGCCCACGAATATGGCCACACGCTGGGACTCGATCACCCCAAGGACCTGGACATCAGGGGCAAAGGGCAGCCGGGTATCATGTATCCGCGGGGAACCCTCTGCGATCCGGCTTACCAATATGATCCGGCAGCAGCCGCAGGAGGACCTGGCGGAACGCTGAACCCCTTTACCCGCAAAGTGCTGGCGACAGATATCAGCGGGTTGAGGCTATCCCGCCTGGCATTCGATCAGAAGTCCATGTCTATTTTGGGCGAATTTTCTTCATTTTATCATCAGAAGCATGAACCGGCGGAGCCGGCACTATGAAAGTGCGTCGAGCGCGCTGTCGATGGAAGGATAGAGAAACTGAAATCCGGCATTGCGAACCTTAACTGCGCTGACCGTTGTGCTTTTCAGGACCTCTATGCTCATTTCTCCCACAACAATTTTTAACAAAAAAGAGGGAACATAGACCGGAACAAAATAACGGCCTTTCAGCCGGCGGGCCAGCCCAAGGGTAAGCGTACGGTTGTCGACAGGCTTAGGTCCGACGCCATTAAAAACACCGGCCCACTCTTTATCCTCGATGGCCGTGAGGTAAAGCCGACATAGGTCATCGATATGGATCCAGCTGACTACCTGTTTGCCACTGCCGAGAATGGCAGCGACGCCAAGGCGAACGGGTTTGCGGAACTCAGCCAGCGCGCCGCCCTTATTGCTAAGGACAAGGCCGGTGCGGATGATGACAAGACGTTTGCCCAAACTGGCAACCGGAGCTATCGCCTCTTCCCAGAGACGGCAGGTCTCACCAAGGAAGTCGGAGTCGACAGGGTCGGATTCTTCGAAAGGACGCGGATTGGGTATGGCAGGATCGGGGCCATACCAGCCAATCCCGGATGCGCTGATGACAGCCTGGACTTTATTGGGGATCTCTTTCAGCGATCTTACAAGCAGGGCGCAGCTCTTTGTGCGGCTCTCTTCGATGATTTTTTTTCGTTTGGCATTCCATCGACGGTCTGCAACACCCGCGCCGGCAAGATGCACGATGTAGTCCGCCTGACGAATGGCTTCAGGATCGATGGTTCCGTTATCGGGATCCCAGGTGTAAGTGCGGACGCCGGGTGCAGCGGCGGTGCGGGACAAAATGATGATATTATACCCCTTTTCGATCAGAAACTGGCTAAGGGCTTTACCAATAAGGCCTGTACCACCGGTGATAAGGATCGTAGTCATAGAAAAATAAAGGTAGGCGTTAGTTGTGAAGACAACATGAAAGGGATGTTAAAAAAATCCCCCCGGAGAACCGGGGGGAATAAAACAACTAAAAACAAACTATCGTGCAGAACCGGGTTAATCCGGTCTTTTACCGTCTAAGAAAGTATTGATTGTGCTGATCTCCGTGTTGTTGTTTTCGTCGGTCTTCACTTCATAGTTGCTGTAGAAGTTTTCGACGTTCGAGATCGTGTTGTACAGTTCCAAATTACGGCGGATGTAGGCCGGCACAGTTTCGAACTCATTATTCGGATCGGCAGCATTGACGTTGAATGACAGGTTGCGTAACTTGTTAATGCGTTCTGCTGCACGGCGCTTGAGATCATCCGCATCGTCCTGCGGAGCAGGTTCCTCTACGGGTGAGTTCGGCACCGAAATCGGGTGAGTTTGATGGGCCCCAGGCTCATCCGCCGTCGAATCCGTGTTCCTGAATACAAGCTGCATATCGGGTGAAGTGTCATCTTCCACTGACGGATTTTTTGCAGTCGTGTTCAGGGTCGGCTCCTTGATAGGATTGTTGTGTTCCGGGCTGGATTGTTTTTCACTGGATGGTTTCTCGTTCCAGGTGTCTTCCGCATAGATATTGGAAGGCCTTGCAAGGTATCCTCCCGACGCTGCAGACGCAGGAGAACTTTTTATGGCGCCAGGCGCCTGATTTTTTTGTGAAGGTTTGGGCTCCGGAGAGAGCACCCATTCTATACGCGTAGATTTTTCGTCGTCGCCGCGATTACCGGCGGACGGGTCAGCGCTCTTTGCCGTCGGCTGATCATCGGAAACAAAGGGCGATTCTGAAAAAAGGGTCAGCGGAGAAGCAGGCGCTGCCTTGTCGACAAGCTTTGGCTGAAGGGCATCCGATAATGGAACAGAAGATGGTTCCTGATCCATTATCGGTGACGATCCCTGTGAACTCCGCAATGCGGCGCCAGGGATCGGATCCTTCGTGCTCAGGGTTTCCTTTGCAGCGTCAACAGAGGGCAGAACAGGCCGTTTTTCTTTCGGGTATTCATCTGCAGTCGGATTTAAAGGCAATAGTATTTTCTCCTCTTTCTTTGGCTCAGGAGTAGTTTCGACCGCCTTGATATTAAAGGGGTCCTTGTGCTCAAAACCTGTTGCAATAAGGGTGATACCCAGACTTGCACCCAGCGTATTGTCGTAACCCAGACCCAGGATAACATCAGTATGCTCACCAGCCGCACTGATAAGATAGCTTTGAATGATATCCACTTCATCCATGGTAAACTCGAACTCGCCTTCGCTGGAGTTGATATTGATCAGGATCCATTTGGCCCCGCTGATATCATTGTCATTGAGCAGCGGAGAATTGAGTGCCTCTTCGATGGCTTTCTGCGCCCTGTTGTCACCCTTGGCCGTCGCACTGCCTAAGATAGCCACGCCGCCATTCCGCATGACGGTGCATACATCCGCAAAGTCCACATTGATCTGCCCGGTGCTGTTGATCACATCGGTTATACATTTTGCAGCCGTCGCCAGGACGTTGTCAGCCTTTGCAAAAGCCTCTTTCATCTTTAGGTTGCCGAACTGATGCCTGAGCTTGTCATTGCTGATGACCAGGAGCGTGTCGACATATTGCTTCATGATGCGAATACCCTCTTCAGCCTGCAACTGCCGCTTCCTCCCTTCATAGGAGAACGGAGTGGTAATGATCCCCACCGTAAGGATGCCCAGGTCCTTACAGATCTTTGAGATGATAGGCGCGCCTCCCGTTCCGGTGCCGCCGCCCATACCAGCGGTAATAAACGCCATTTTGGTATTCACTTCGAGGATCTGTTTGATCTCCTCCAGACTTTCTTCCGTCGCTTGCCTGCCAATGTCAGGATTAGCACCTGCTCCCAGCCCCTGTGTCAGATGAGGTCCAAGCTGTACCTTGTTCGGTACTTTGCTGGTTGCTATTGCCTGAGCGTCGGTATTACAAATGATGAAATTCACTCCCTCTATGTTCTGACTGAACATATGGTTTACTGCATTACTGCCACCACCACCCACTCCTATTACTTTTAGGATGGATGATTTCTCTTTCGGTAGATCAAAATGGATCATAACAAAAAAATTTAGAACGAATAAATTGGTCGGTCACTTCGTGACCGCCGTACCCAACGATGCCTGGATCAACTAATCTCTCAAAGGGTATGATCTCTTATCTTATAATTTCTGGTCCTCTTCTTCTTTAAACAGATCGATAATGCCGTCCTTGAATTTTCCCCAGAAGTCTTTCATCCCCTTCCGGTTACGGACTCTTTCCTGCTGTAGCATTTCCTGGCTCATGACCGACTGCTCCTGCTGCATTTCAACTTTTCGCAAATTGTCGGGGACATCCACTTTGCGGAATTCTTTTTCAAATTCCTTACGGTTGTGCTCGTAGTCGCTGTAACCTTTCAGTATCAGTCCGATACAGGTAGAATAGGTCGGCTTTGCCAACTCTTCGATATGACCCGCGGCAAGATGCTCCGTCGGATACCCGATGCGCGCATTGAGACCGGTGATGTATTCCGTAAGCTGGATGAGATGCTTGAGCTGCGAGCCACCACCCGTCATGACGATCCCGCCGTTCAGCGCACGATTGTCCAGTCCCACCTGTTTGAGGTGATAGGATACAAAGTCCATGATCTCACTCATCCGCGCCTGGATGATATTAGCCAGGTTTTTTACGCTGATCTCTTTAGCCGGCATACCGCGCAGACCTGGTATAGTGATATAGGCATTGGCCTTTGCCTCATTGGAAAGCGCGGACCCAAACTGCACTTTCATCTGCTCCGCCTGAGTCTTCAATACCCCAAGTCCCGTCTTGATATCATTGGTGATGTTCTCACCGCCAAAAGGAATGACAGCAGTATGTTTCAGGATGCCTTCGTAGAATACCGCCAGGTCCGTAGTGCCACCACCAATGTCCACAATAGCCACTCCGGCTTCCAGGTCTTCCTGTCCCATGACAGCCGCGGCCGAAGCCAATGGCTGGAGCACCAGGTCCTTGGTGTGAAGCTGACTTTTCTCAACAGCCCTGTTGATGTTCCGGATGGCATTCTTGTCTCCCGTAATGATATGGAAGTTGGCCCCTACTTTCACCCCGCCATAGCCGATCGGGTTGGGAATGTTCTGGAAATTATCCACGGTGAATTCCTGCGGGATAACATCAATGATCTGGTCTCCTGCCGGTATGTAGGTCTTGTACTGGTCGGCGATGAGCTGATCGATCTCCCGGCGGGTAATTTCTTCGTCCGTATTCTGGCGGACAATGTCCCCACGGGTCTGAAGACTTTTAATATGATGTCCGGCTATCCCGACATACACCTCGCTGATCTCCAGGTTAGGGTTGGAAGCATAGCAATTATCGAGAGCCATCTGTATGGCCTTGATCGTCTCATCTATATTCAGCACCTGACCGTGTTTGACCCCATTCGAGTTGGCACGTCCGAACCCTAATATTTCGAGTTTGCCGTAGTCATTCTTACGACCCGCTATGGCAGCGATCTTCGTCGTTCCGATATCGAGTCCGACAATTATAGGCTGTTCGTGATTCATAGTTTAGTTTATTTTATTTATAGTTGTTTTTTACGGTTTTGCCGGCATTACCGCTCGCGGACGAGCAGGATGGACTGGCTGAACGGGTTTATGGTTGGCTTCATGCCTTGCTGCATGCGTACTTTCGCGGGCAGCAGGGCGATGAACGATAATGTCTTCATGGAGGGTCTGATTCGTTACAGGATTGGTCGCCGAACCGTGATTCGTGACAGATGGCGAGTCAGGCACGAGATCATAGTTGGTAAGGTTCTGCTCCGTCATCGTGGTGCGTTCGAGCGGTTTGACATTCTGCTGGCGGATAGTATCCTGTTGCAATTGCTGTGCCGATAGGATCAATTGCCGGATATTATTCATTCCCTGGATAGAATCATAACGGCTTTGCTCACTTCCTTTTTTTACCCCTATGACCTGGCCGGCATACGATACATCGATGCGGCTGTACTTATCGAACCCCGTCCGGCTCAGCACTTCCTTATAAAAGACAAAGAGCCGGTGAAACTTTTGCCTGATGTCGCTGCCATCGCCAAAACTGACCCTATGTCTTCCGATCTCCGGCTCCAGCTCAAAGCTCCTGTCAGCCGTGATGTCCACCTGTGCTACCTGCGCTGACCAGAAAGAGTCCTGCCGGATAAAGCTGCTGATTTGCAGCAAACCCGCTGTCAGAGCACTGTCACGGCCCTGGAGACGGATCTTCGGAGCCGGGTAGCCCGTGAATACAGGCAGACGCGCCTGCACTTTATCCTGCAAGGGCAGCTGTACGCCGGAACTGTCGATGTAGAAGCTGTTGCCATCGCTGGTAAATATCCGCGCAGCTGGTTCACGTTCGAGGACATTGACCCGCAGGATCCCGTTGTTATCAAAGAACAATTGCGCTTTTTTTATCCAAACATTTTTTTCCAGTGCCGACTCAAGACGGCGAAGGTCGAAAGACTGAATGGGACGCTCCTGGCCATGGCCGGCACCAGCCGAAATCAGCAGATCGGTGATACCCTTTTTGTCAATGAACAGCGCTGACCTGCCGCCTGCGATCTCGATACTATATCCTTTACAGGTATTGTTGTTTCGGTAACGAACGGCCGCGACAAGCAATACCAGTACACCGGCGCCCACCATGCCCCAGATGGTAACCGATACTATTTTCCTGATATTTATTTTAACAGCCATTCTTCTTTTTTTGAGGCCGGATCTTTTGAGCCCGGTCTATTGAAACTCCCTTTTCAGGCCCGGTCTACTGAGACCCGCCCGATGGCCCATCGGACCATCAGACGGGTACAACAGTGCACGGGTTAGTTAAAGTCCCGTTCACAACTATTTGTCACTGGAGGCGCCCGGTGCTCAGTGGCGCCTCACAGCGGAGCCCTCCAGCAATTGCCGGATAGGCTCCACTAATGTATCAATGTCTCCTGCTCCGGCTATGATCAACAACTCCAGGCCATTATCCTGTCCTGTTTTATCCTTTATTATTTTCAATATCTCTTTTTTGTCCGCCACAACGGCCTTTCCCTTTGTCATCTTCCCCGCAATAAGCTCACTGGTCACCCCTTCAATGGGCAGCTCCCTCGCCGGGTAGATAGGCAGCAGGAATACCTCATCTGCGAGGTCCAGGCTGGCGGCAAAACCATCCACAAAGTCACGCGTCCTCGTAAAAAGATGCGGCTGAAAAATGATAGTACACTTCATCCTGCCAAACAGCTCTTTCGCTCCGCTGATCAAAGCCCGCAGTTCTTCCGGGTGATGGGCATAGTCATCGATAAAGACCCTGTCGGGATTTTTAATGATGTACTCGAAGCGTCTTTTTACTCCCCGGAATGCGGCCACAGCTGCTACGATCTTGTCCCCCGCAATGCCAAGACTGTGTGCGACGGCTATGGCGGCAGTCGCATTCTCTACATTGTGACGCCCTCCCATCGGCAGAGCTATTCGCTCGAGACTCCAGTCGGCCGTCTTTACGCTGAACATATAATCCCCCTGGTCGATAGTGATATCGGTCGCGAAAATGTCCGCCGCCGGATCCATACCATAGCTCAGCTGTCTGTCCCCTTTCAGCTCCCCCTCTCTCTTCAGCCCTTTCCTGCTGACAAGAAGCCCTCCGGGCTTTAACCGGCCCGAAAAATCGATGAAGGCCTGCTCAACAGCCTGCGCCGTGCCGTAGATGTCGAGATGATCCGCATCCATAGCCGTAATGACAGCGACATCCGGGCTAAGCCGCAGAAAACTCCTGTCATATTCGTCAGCTTCCACCACACAGACATTTCGTTTGTCACTCCAGAAATTGCTGTTATAATTAACGGCAATCCCACCCAGAAAGGCATTACAGCCGTAGCCGCTATGCCGCAGGATATGTGCGATCATCGTTGTGACGGTGGTTTTCCCATGCGTACCCGCCACGCAGATATTAAAAGACCCGGCAGTGATCAGCCCCAGCACTTCGCTCCTTTTCATCAGGGTATAGGAATGCTGCTGATACCATACCAGCTCCTTGTGCGCCGCCGGTAGTGCCGGCGTATACACAACCAGGTCGGCGTCCTTGGGTATACCATCCGGATCTTCTTCATAATGAACGGCGATGCCTTCCTCTTCCAGCTGACGCGTAAGCACTGTAGCCGTCTTATCATAACCACTCACCTGCCGGCCATGAAAACGGAAGTATCTCGCCAGCGCACTCATACCTATGCCGCCAATGCCAATAAAATAGATCCGCTTTATATCTTTTAGTTCGATCATTTCAACATTCATTTTTTGGCTATCCCCGGATGGTCAATCGGAATCGCCAGCACTTTTAGTATCACTTCCGCGATGCGGTCCGCCGCATCGACCACAGCCAATCTGCCTATATTTTCGGTTAATTTTTCCTGTTTTGCCTTGTCCCGGGACAGTGCCAGAACAGTTTCAACCAATTTGTCCTTTGCCTCATTGTCCTTCACCAGGAGCCCCGCATCCTTATTCACAAGGTTCTGGGCATTGACCGTCTGATGATCTTCCGCCGCAAAAGGAAAGGGTACAAAGACTACTGGCTTCTTTACTACACATAATTCAGCAATGGACATCGCGCCTGATCTTGATATGACTATATCTGCGGCCGCAAAAGCATTTTCCATCTGCGGGATGAAGTCGGCTGTCCAGACATTTTTGCGACCGGCGCTGAGTGATGATGCCTGTGCAGCAAAGGGCTTGCCCGTCTGCCAGATCAGCTGCAGATCTCCAAACTGGTCGAGATGGGCGGCAATGGCTTCATTAATGCCTTTGGCGCCAAGACTGCCTCCCGTCGACAGGACAGTAGCTTTTGCAGGGTCCAGACCAAAAGAACGGACGGCTTCATCCCGGCCGGTCTTGCTTTGAACAATAGCGCTTCGCACAGGATTACCGGAGACCTGGATCCTGTCCGCAGGAAAGAATCTCTCCATGCCGTCGCTGGCAACAAAAATGCGGGTTGCCTTTTTTCCCAATAAGATATTGCTCTTACCCGCGAACGAGTTGCTCTCATGTATAAAGGTCGGGATGCCTTTGGCCTGTGCTGCACGCAGGACAGGAAAGCTGGAATATCCTCCTACTCCAATGACCCCGTCGGGCATAAAGGAGCTGAAGATGGAGCTGACCTGGAAGAAGCTCTTGATCAGCTTGAATGGCAGACCGAGATTTTTTATCAAAGAGCTTCTGTTAAAGCCGGCGATGTCTATCCCTTCAATACGATAGCCGGCCTGAGGCACTTTTTCCATTTCCATTTTGCCCCTGGCGCCTACAAATAATATTTCAATGGTCGGATCCTGTTTTTTCAGGGCCCCTGCAATAGCAATGGCCGGGAAGATATGACCACCCGTACCGCCGCCTGCTATGATGATCCGTTTGCTCACGTTGCTGGTTCCTCCATATTTTTTGCGTTGCCTTCTGAAATCTCGGCATTGCGGGCGACACTCAGAATGATCCCTATCGCCAGACAGGTAAACAGAAAAGAGCTGCCTCCCATGCTGACCAGGGGAAGGGTTACCCCGGTAACAGGGAATAAGTTGACGTTCACTGCCATATTTGCCAACGCCTGTATGACAAGGGTAAAGCTAAGCCCCAGGGCCAGGAAGGCCCCAAAAGCAAAAGGACATCGCCGGAAGATCCGGATACTGCGCAGCAGAAAGACAAGGTAGATCAGGACAATGAACGCTCCACCCGCCAGTCCATATTCTTCGATGATAATGGCGAAGATAAAGTCGGAATAAGGATGGGGGAGAAAATTCCGTTGCTGGCTATTCCCTGGGCCCAGTCCAAGGACACCTCCTTTTGCGATAGCTATCTTTGCCTGGTTCGTTTGATAGTTGTTGTCGCCATTGTCTTCTTTCCCTCCATAAACAAAGGTCTCCACCCTGCTGATCCAGGTGTCTACCCGCACGAAGAGACGGGACCGGCCTTCGGCTTTTGCCTTTTCCATAGTACCGCCATTGGCCTTGTGCCGGATGACGGCGGCCGATATAAGTATGACCACCGGTATCGCAGCGACACCAATAGTCAGTAAAAGATGTTTAGCGCTGACCCGGCCGATAAAGAGCAGCATGAGACTGGTCGCGCCGATAAGCAGGGCCGTGGACAAGTTGGCCGGTGCGATCATCACGCAAATAATAGCAACGGGTGCGATCACCGGCAGGAAGCCGGTTCGAAAATCCTTTATCACATCCTGTTTTTTACTCAGCAGACGGCTGAGATACATAAACAGGGCAAGCTTTGCCAGATCGGATGTCTGGAAGGTCATATTAATAATGGGCAGACGGATCCAGCGGCTGCCTTCGTTCAGCTTTACCCCGAAGAAAAGGGTATAGAACAAAAGAGGTATCGAGATCAGGAAAAGGATCTTCGCCACTTTGGAATAAATAGTATAGTTGACCTGGTGCGCGAAATAAATGATCATCACGCCGATAAGGATAAAGACGAATTGTTTGAAAAGATAGACTTCTGTATTCCCCTTGTACATCTTATAAGCCAGCAACCCCGTCGAGCTGTATACAACCAACAGGGATACAACGGCTAAAAGGACCACAGCGGTCCATATAACCTTGTCGCCTTTGGTACGGGACCGAAGGCTGCCAAACGGTGTCTTTTCTATCGTTGCCGAATTACTCATAGATCACGGACAGCCTCCTTGAACTGTCGCCCCCGGTCTTCATAATTTTTAAACAGGTCGAAGCTGGCACAGGCAGGGCTCAACAATACCACATCGCCCTTGGCAGCAAAGTGAAAGGCTGCTTTTACGGCTTCTTCCGCGCTGAGAGTATTGACCATAAGAGGAACATCATTCTGAAAGGCTTCATGTATTTTGCGATTGTCTACACCCATGCAAACGATAGCCTTGACCTTTTCCTTGACGAGGTCGCGGACCAGGGCATAATCATTGCCTTTGTCCACGCCACCCAGGATCAGGATAGTCGGCTTTTCCATGCTTTCCAGGGCATACCAGGTGCTGTTGACATTGGTCGCTTTGGAATCATTGATAAACTCTACCCCACGTACGGTGCTGACATATTCCATGCGGTGTTCGAGAGCTTCAAAGCTCTGGATAGCCTCCCGTATCTTTTCCTTGCGGATGCCAACGGTGGCGGATGCGATGCCTGCTGCCATAGTGTTATATTGATTGTGAATGCCTTTTAAGGCAAAATCATAGATGCTCATTTGAAGTTTCTCGCTGCCTGTGTTGATGTTCATCTGTCCGTTTTTTATGAATCCGCCTTTGTTGGGTTCCTGTTGCATAGTAAATGGTAGTGGGTTAGAATGAATGGGAAATTCGCCTATATATTCTTTTATCACAGGGTCGTCTTCGTTATAGATAAAATAGTCGCCGGCAGCCTGGTTTTTGGTGATACTGAACTTACTGGCGATGTAATTTTCAAATTTGTAGTCATACCGGTCGAGATGGTCCTCTGTGATGTTGGTCAGGATGGCCACTTCGGGGCGGAAGGTCAGAATGTCGTCCAGTTGGAAACTGCTGACCTCCACTACATACCATTTTTTGGGGTCTTCGGCAACCTGGCGGGCAAATGAATATCCTATGTTTCCGACAAGGGCACAGTCCAGCCCGCCGTGACGGCAGATATGGAATGTCAGCGCCGTCGTCGTGCTTTTCCCGTTGCTGCCGGTAATACCAATGACACCGCTGTCTCCCTTGTACCGGTAGGCAAGCTCGATCTCACTAATGACAGGGATGCCTTTAGCGCGGATCTGCTTCACCAGATCATTCTTTTCCGGTATGCCAGGGCTTTTCACAACCTCATTAGCAGCCAGGACCCGATCAGTGGAATGACCTTTTTCCTCGAAAGAGATGTTATGTTTCTTCAGGTCTTCCCGGTAACTGTCTTTCAGAGGTCCACCATCGGATACGAACACGTCATATCCCCGCTGTGCCGCCAGTATAGCTGCACCAACGCCACTCTCACCACCGCCGAGTATGACCATTTTTTTAGACATAATGTTTCATCCATCCAGTTACCGGATTATTGGGGGTTCTTCAAAAGCATTGGATAATACTGCACCACAATTCTTTTTTCACGTGTATGAGGGTCAACGGTCTTCCCGGGTATACTTAGCGTCCCCGCAGCCCACTTGCCTGACTGCGATTGGCCCGGTTACCCAGTTTGGTTTTTCATACATGAATTTATAATGAGCGCCTGGCCTTGCGGCCGTCCGCTACCTGATTTTCAAAGTCGCTATGGCAAATGCCACACAAAGGATCGTTACGATCCAGAACCTTGTTACGATCTTACTTTCATGATACCCCAGCTTCTGATAATGGTGATGCAGGGGACTCATGAGAAATACTCTTCTGCCTTCTCCATATTTCTTCTTCGTGTATCTGAAATAAGTTACCTGTATCGTTACACTAAGCACTTCCACCAGGAACACCCCGCAGAAAATAGGTATCAGCCATTCCTTACGTACGATGATGGCCAGGGCTGCAATGATCCCGCCAAGGGTAAGGCTGCCGGTATCTCCCATAAAGACCTGTGCAGGATAGGCATTGTACCAGAGAAACCCTACGCAGGCTCCAACGAGAGCGCCGATAAAGATGGACAGCTCCCCCAGGTTAGGGATATACATGACATTGAGATATTCCGCAAAACGGATATTACCGCTGGCATAGGCAAAGATGCCCAGACAGGCACCTATAATAGCGCTGGTACCAGTGGCCAGCCCGTCAAGCCCGTCCGTAAGATTGGCGCCATTGGATACCGCTGTGATAATAAAGATCACGATAGCTATATATAGTATCCAGGTGAATCCCCGCATGGCCGCCGGAAGCAGCTTGGAATAATTGAACTCATGATTCTTTACAAATGGGATCGTCGTGATCGGCTCTTTTGCCGGTGCAAATAGCTTTTTCTCCTTGCCCAGCGTAATGGTCTTCCACCCTACAGTGTCGGCAGGAGTCGTCTGGCCCACATATTCACGATAGACCATGGTATTGCTGTTAAAGTATAAGGTAGCACCCACGACAAGACCAAGCACCACCTGGCCAAGCACTTTGAACCAGCCCGCCAGTCCGTCCTTATCACCTTTCTTGTAGGCAATGCCCTGCTCCTTTGCAATACGCTTGGCCCGCATTTTCAGATAGTCATCGATAAAACCGATCAGACCAAGCCAGATCGTACTGAAGATCATAAGGCGGATATAGGCCTTATGCAGATCGGCCAGCAGGAATGTAGGGATAAGAATAGCCAGGATGATGATAAAACCACCCATGGTCGGAGTCCCTTTCTTTTGCTGCTCACCCGCAAGACCAAGGTCACGAACCGTCTCACCGATCTGCTTCTTCACCAGGAACCGAATAAGCCTTTTCCCAAAGATCATGCTCACAATAAGCGAGAATACAACAGCCAGCAGCACCCGGAAGGTGATGAACTGGAACAGGGCGCTTCCCGGCACCTTGATGCTATGCTGCTTAAACCATTCAAATAAATAATATAGCATGTCTTTTATTTATCGAGCAATTCGAAAAACTCCAATAGTATTTGTTTGTCGTCGAAAGGGTATTTCACTCCTTTTATTTCCTGGTATTTCTCATGTCCCTTTCCGGCTACAAGCACAATGTCTTCTGGTCCTGCAAGACTCAGCGCGGTACGAATGGCTTCTTTCCGGTCGGTGATAGAGATATATTTTCTTTTTGCCGCCGTATTTAAACCCGCTTCCATATCCCTGATGATCTGCTCTGGTTCTTCGCTGCGGGGATTGTCAGAAGTAAGAATAGCCTTGTCGCTGTATTCGGCGGCGGCAGCAGCCATCAACGGACGTTTCGTCTTGTCCCTGTCCCCGCCACAGCCGACAACAGTGATCACACGCTCATGCCCCTTACGCAGCTTCTGGATGGTCGTCAGCACATTGATAAGGGCATCCGGCGTATGGGCATAGTCAACAATGCCGATGATCTTATCCTTTGGTGACATTATATAATCGAACCGACCTTCGGCCCCATCGAGGCTGCTGAGCCGGCGAAGCACTTCACTTTTGTCCTCGCCAAGACAGATGGCAGCACCATAGACTGCCAGCAGGTTGTAGGCGTTGAACTCCCCGATAAGACGGAAATGAACTTCCTGATCATTGATGATCATGACCAGACCCGTAAGATTATTTTCCAGGATCCTCCCCTTAAACTCCGCCAGGGTCTTCAGGCTATAGAAATATTTTTTTGCGTTCGTGTTCTGTAGCATGACGGCGCCCCTCTTATCGTCCGCATTCGAGATGGCAAACGCCTCAGAAGGCAGGGAGTCAAAGAAGGATTTTTTTACCCGGATATATTCTTCAAAGGTCTTGTGATAGTCCAGGTGATCATGGGTAATGTTGCTAAACAGCCCCCCCGCATATCTCAAGCCCGCGATACGGTGCTGGTGGATAGCATGGGAGCTGGTTTCCATAAAGACATGCGTACATCCTTCATCCGCCATTTCCTTCAGCAAAGCATTGAGATGAAGAGCGTCAGGCGTCGTATGTGTAGCAGGAACGATCCGCTCCCCGATGTGGTTCTGCACAGTGCTGAGCAGTCCGCATTTATAGCCCAGACCGGAGAAAAGCTTATATAATAAGGTGGCAATGGTCGTTTTACCGTTGGTACCGGTGACGCCCACCAGCTTGAGACGCTCGGAAGGCTGACCATAAAAGTTGTGGGCAATAATGCCCGCAGCGGCGGCCGTGTCTTCCACCTGGATATAGGTCACACCGTCCTGTAAAACAGCCGGCAGATCCTGGCAAACAAGGACATTAGAGCCTGCAGCGATCACAGCGTCGATAAAATCGTGTCCATCCACATGTGTCCCCTTCATGGCAATGAACAAAGTTCCGGCCCCTGCCTGGCGGGAATCGGTTTGCAGGTTGTCTACCTGTCTGTCCCGGTCGCCATGAATGGAGCGGATGCTTACTTTATACAATATGTCCTGTAGGCTTGCCATATCCCAGGGTTTCGTTAATCCAGTTGAATAAATATTTTTTCTTTTTTTACCAGGGCCGAACCCGGCTCGATGCTTTGTGCCCTGACCTTCCCGCTACCACTGACCGAAACACGCATGTCCATGCTCTCCAACAGATACAACGCGTCTTTCAGACCCATCCCTTTTACGTCAGGTACTATCTGCCGCGAGACAGCCTGCCTGCCAAGAACGGGCCGGCTGCCCGGTTCGGAAGCATAGAGACGAGACCACTCATTCTTTCCGGCAGAGTCGGTATAGCTCATTTGCAGCGTATGCTGGACGGCCTTTATATCCCGCGTAAGACCGGCATAATAGAATTTCGAGCTGTCCTTCCCCGGATCAGGAAGACTGACCGGACCCGGAGCCGTACTCATCAGCCTGTCAGCAAGCTCCTTAAAGACCGGTCCGGCGACAGCGCCACCATAATATACTTTCGAGAAGGGCTTGTTCTTTATCACCACGATACAGGTATATTTCGGCGCATTGGCAGGGAAATAACCCACAAATGAACTTTGATAGATATGATCTGCATACCCGCGTGAGCCGTTGGCGACAAGAGCTGTGCCCGTCTTGCCCGCAACTTTATAAAATGCGTTCTTAAAAAGCTTGTAGCCCGTGGCCCCTTCGATCGTGCTATTACAAACGCCGTATAGACAATCCTGCAGCTGCCGCAAAGTACTCTCGCTACAGATCTTTTCGACAAGGACCGTCGGTTTGTTCTCTTTCACGGTGACACCTGACTCCTGGAGAGCGCTGACAAGATAGGGTTTCATCATCCGGCCATTGTTGGCAACAGCATTGTAGAGTGTCAGGGTCTGCAGGGGAGTGACCATGACTTCGTAACCAAAGGCCATCCAGGGGAGACTCGTGGCACTCCAGGTTTTTGATTTTGGCGTCTTGACAATGGGCATCCCCTCACCAACCAGGTCGATGCCAGTCATTTGGTTAATCCTTAACTTCTTCAGGTGGTCGATGAACTGGTTGGGATTGCTCGTATAGTTGGCCACGGCCAGCTTGGCCATACCAATATTGGAGCTGATCTCAAAGGCTTCCTTGACAGTAAAGGTCTTATTCTCATGCGGCTCGGAGTCATAGACAGTGCGATGACCGATCTTCCAGGTACCGCCCTCAAGGTTCAGAGGATCGTTCAGTGTGATCTTTTTGTCTTCCAGCAGAGAAAGCATGGTCGCCAGCTTGAAGGTAGAGCCTGGCTCGGTGGCGCGGATGGCATAGTTGAGATCTTCCCAATAACTGCCATCCGGCTGGCGGCCAAGGTTGGCGATGGCTTTGATCTTACCGGTAGCGACTTCCATGACGATACAGGTACCGTGTTCTGATTCATTTGTCGTCAGCTCCTTCAACAGCGCATTCTCTGCTATGTCCTGGATGTTGACGTCGAGAGTGGTGATGACGTCCTTGCCGTTCTCCGATTCTATCTCATATCCTTCGACAGGAATATAGGTTCCGCCGGCAATGTAACGCACAAGACGACGACCGACCTCTCCTTTGAGCAAGGTGTCGTACGTACGTTCGAGACCGACATTCTGGGCATTCGCTCTTGCCAGGCCAATGGTACGATTGGCCAGCAAGCCGAACGGATTCAATCTTTTATTACTTACTTCCGCAATAAAGCCGCTTTTGTTGCGGCCCTGGCGGACAAGAGGGAAGTCACGGAGCTGCTGATATTTTTCAAAGGAAACGTTGGACTGCAGAAGATAGTAGCGATCATTGGTGCGATAGCCTTTCAGCAGGTCTTTCCTGTAAGCGGCAGCGGACTGGTCACCGAACAGGCCGGCCAGACAAAGCGAAAGCGAATCGAGGTTCCCGGTGAAACGGCTCCCATTCTTCTCACGGAGTCCATCGGCGCCAAAGTCGATATAGATATTAAAATAAGGGATCGAAGTACTAAGCATGCTGCTATCCTCGCTGTAGATCGTACCCCTTTCCGCGTCGAGCTCGATGAACTTTTGATGAAGACTGTCGCTTAATCCACGCCAGTAAGCCCCCTGCACATGTTGGATATAGAACGCCTTTCCCAGCACCACGAGGCTCAGCGCCACGATGCCAAGAAAGCAGAGGTAGACCCTCCATAATATATCGCGTTTTACTTCCATGTTATTCCCGAGGACGTTTTTAAATTTAATTCTGTACGCTGTCGACGAGGACGTAAGGGGGCTGCGTGAGCTGCTTCAGGCCGAAAGGATCTACTGCCTTAGCCAGTTCGCTCTGTTTGCTCCGGAACATCACTTCGCTTTTAAGCGTTTTGTATTCATATTGCAAATCTTTCAGTTCTTTATTGGTCCGGTTGATGTCCCGGGAGATCTTGTCGGCATAATGGCCGTTGTAGATGTAGACCACCGCAAGGGCCGCGAGGAACAGGAAGAAGCTGATGTTCTTCATGACCCAACTATAGCCCGGAAGCGAAGGTTTCCACCGGGGACGCCTGACCGCATCGGAAGACCCACCTTTATCCGCCCTCTTTTTAGCGGCTTTCAGCGTGGCTTCCGCAGCCTCGTGCGTAACATCCTCCTCTTCCCATGGAGGAGTCTCTTTGTTCTGATCTTTCTTCTTCATGCTTCCTGCTCTATGTCTTCTTTGCTATGTTATAACCGTTGAGCGATGCGCAGCTTTGCGCTGCGGCTTCGCGGATTTTGGCGTAATTCATTTTCACCGGCAGTTACCGGTTTTTTGGTAATCGCTTTTAACAGGGGGGCTATCGTACTTTGTCCGAAGGGGTCTGACGGGTCTTCGTCTTCGAAAGTTCCTTTTTTGAGGAAGTTCTTGACAAGCCTGTCTTCCAGGGAATGAAAGGTAATGATGGCGACGCGGCCACCAGGCACCAGGAGGCCAGGCACTTGTTGCAGCATTTCTTTTAAAGCTCCCAATTCATCATTCACCTCGATGCGTAAAGCCTGGAAAACCTGGGCAAAGTACTTGTTGGGATTCCCTTTCACCACGCTATTCAAGGCTGTTTTGAAGTTGGGGATGGTCTTCAGCGAAACAGAGCGACGCAGCTGGACGATGGTACGAGCCAATGTTTTGGCATTGGTGACTTCGCCATACTGTTCAAATAGTTTGTGCAGCTGCTGTTCGGAATACGTGTAGACGATGTCGAAGGCAGTTGTTGTCATTCGCTGGTCCATCCGCATATCCAGGTCGCCTTCGAAACGGAAGGAAAATCCTCGTTCCGCCTGGTCGAACTGGTGACTGCTGACGCCAAGGTCAGCAAGAATGCCATTGACGGGAGCCGCCTCGTGCAAACGGAGGAAGCGGCCCAGGTGCCGGAAATTATGGGGCAGAAAGCTGATGCGTCGGTCCTCCGGCAGGTTACGACGGGCGTCGTTGTCCTGGTCGAAGGCGAACAATTTGCCTTTTGGTCCCAGTCTTTCCAGGATGCCCCCGGAATGGCCACCACCCCCAAAGGTGCAGTCGACATAAGTGCCATCCGGCTGGATGTCCAACCCGTCGAGCGTCTCCTGCAGAAGGACAGGAAGGTGATAGGATTCGTTATCCTTACCCGGAGTCGTCATTGTTGGGACCCTCCCGGGTTCATCACCTGTTTAGCCAGGCTGCTGAATGCTTCCGGTGAAAAAGATTCAAAGAACTGATGGTACTTACTTTTATCCCAGATTTCGATTTTATCCACTGCCGCAGTGAGCACGATGTCTTTTTCGAGACCGGCATGCTCCTTCAGATTTTGAGGAACGAGTATTCTGCCGGCGGAATCCAATTCTGCCATTGTCGCACCGTTCAGGAAATATCTTCTGAATTGACGAACTTCGGGGTCAAAATCATTCAATTGGCTAATTCGGGCGAAAATGGGTTCCCAGCTTTTCATCGGATAGAGACTAAGGCATTTTTCGAATCCCCTGTTAATGACAAACTGGGTGGTCCCGTCTTCCGGCAGCTGCTTTTTGAAGCCGACCGGAAGCAGGAAGCGACCTTTCGAGTCCAATGTAGCTTCGTATTCGCCCAGAAAACCAATCATTTATGAGGAGTTGAATCAACCTTAACTAAAACTAACACAAAATAACACTTTTTCCCACTTTCAAGAGGGAATTTGAAAAATTTAATTTTTCCACAAGGGTGTATTACCCATGCAGGCTGGGCGGGGGTTTGAGCTTACCCGAAATGTGGAGGCAAAATGGTCGTTTCAGCTGTGCATAAGCTGTGAATTACGGTGGATAACCTGGGGATAACAGGGCGCAGCGAAGGTCAATTCGCCAATTCATACACAACAGCCTCATAAGGCTGAAGGCTTCCGTCCCTGGACGGATTAGCATAATTGCTTAAAACAGGTTTCGCCACAGAGAGCCTTATATCGGCGGGAAGCGCAACACTGGCGACAGTGTTTTTAAAATTGAGGAGGACCAAAAACTTCCGGCCTTCGTCCTCACGGGTATAGGCGTAAATACTGGGGTTGTCTTTGTCCAGCAGAGTATATTTGCCATAGACCAGCGTAAGATTGGACTTACGCAACCGGATCGCCTTTTTGAAATAGTTAAGAACAGAATTGGGGTCTTTTTCTTCAACAGCGGCATTGACAACAGGATAATCCGGATTTACCTTTATCCAGGGTGTCCCGGTGGTAAAACCCGCATTTGCCGAGTTATCCCACTGGAAAGGAGTACGACCGTTGTCCCGCGAAGACCGTTTCTGGAATTCAATAAAAGCCGCGGTGTCACCGCCAGTTTGTTTTAAAGACAAGTATCTGTTGATGGTGGCTATATCCCGGTAATCACTCATTTTATCAAATTTTATATTGCTCATCCCCAACTCATCACCATAGTAACAATAAGGTGTCCCACGCATCGTCATAAGGAAGGTTGTCAGCATTTTCGCGGAAGCTTCCCGGTAACGGGGATCATCATTACCCCAATGGCTGAGCATACGCGGCTGATCATGATTACCCAAAAAGATGGATACCCATCCCCTTTCAGCAAACGCACTGTCCCATTTGGAGTATACTTTTTTAAAGTCCAGCAGGCTGTAATTGGGATCAAAGTTGCCCACGTCCATTCCTTCGAAATGATAGGCCATATTTAATTCATGCCGTGCCGGATCGACAAGAGACATAGCATCGTCCAGCGTGCTGCCGGCCCCCTCGGCAACTGTCATGATATCATACTTGCCAAATACTTCCTTATTCATCTCCCGCAGGTAATCATGCAGGTGCGGCCCCATGCCATAATACCGGATGATATCTTTCTCATAACCCGGGGGGAAGACCGGCCATGTCGTATCCTTTGACACAAACTGAAAAGCATCCATCCTGAAGCCGTCAATGCCTTTGTCAAGCCAGAATTTCATGATCTGATGAACTTCCCCTCGCACTTTTGGATTTTCCCAGTTAAGATCAGGTTGCTTACGGGAAAAATAATGCAGATACCAGGCATTCGTGCCTGTGTCGTATTTCCAGGCATCGCTGTTGACGTCAAAGAAACTCCAGCGGGGCGTGGGTTTTCCTCTTTCCCCATTCCACCAGTGATAGTAATTGCGATAAGAATTGTCCCTCGAGCTTCTGGATTGCTGAAACCAGGCATGCTCATCGCTGGTATGATTGACGACCAGGTCCATGACCAGCCTGAGATGCCGCGCATGTATTTCTTTGAGCAGGGTATCGAAATCCGCCATTGTCCCAAAATCCTTCATGATGTTGCGATAGTCACTGATATCATATCCATTGTCATCATTGGGAGAAGAGTAGATGGGGTTTAACCAGATGACATCCACGCCAAGATTTTTTATGTAGTCGAGACGGGTGATGATCCCCTTCAGATCACCGATGCCATCTCCATCACTGTCCGAAAAGCTTCGCGGATAGACCTGGTAAACAACCGCCTCCTTCCACCATTTCCGGACATCAGATTCCCCGGTCATTTTGGGATTATTGGAACCGCATGACAATAGCATGGATACGCAACAGCAGACAATGGCAGATCTGGTCAATCGTAGTTGTGTTTACTCTAAATTACTATTTTTTGCGGATAGAGAAGCGGAAGATGACATACCCGATCGCCAGCAGAGCAGCAGGGAAAAGCAACATATATAACCAGGACCGGGAAGAAGATCTTTGCGGGATCAGGGTCGCCTGACCCGTTAACACCGGGGCTGCCCAGTAATAGGGTAGCCGCTGTTCACCCGAAGCATGATAAAAGAATTCTTTTTTCGCCTGCTGAAGGGCGATGTCAGCCGGCTGCCCTTGCGAAAGATATTTAAAGAAAAGCTCGGTCAACTGATAAGTAGCCTTGTTATCGACGGACCAGCAGTTGACAACAGCAGCCGGAATACCAAGGGCCGCAAATTCCCTGTTGAAACTGAACACACCTTCACCCTGGTAGAATTCACCGTTTGCCGTCTCACAGGCCGACAGCACGATAAGTCGTGTGAGGGGTTTTTTCTCGGGGATCAGTTCGGAAAGAGCCAGGGCCGAGTCGGCAAAATAGATAAGAGGTTCCTTACCCGGACTGTTGCCGACAGCATGAGTATAGAGTTGAATAAGACGATAGTCCGAAAAATTTTGAAGAAAGCTCGCCTTGGAAGCCTGACCCGCAATAAATTTATCAGGACCACCAAACAGGGAAGCGATCTGGTCGAGTGAGCCGCTGCTACCGGGCAGGTCCGGTAAGTTCAGGTAAGGGGCATATTGCACAGGGGCTATTCCCATAAATTCTTTTCCCGCAGCCGCCGGGCTTTCGACAGCTGTGTCGAGGAAATAGCGGGCCGAATAGGTATAACAAATGGGATGAGAGTCCAGGAAGTAGACAGGATGCCGGACAGAGTTATTGGTCACCAGTGCTTCAAAAGGGAAATAATTTCCATCTGGCGAAACAACCATTCGACCCGGCGGGGCAGAGCCGTCAGGAAAAAGCAGCTGATATAATTGGTCTGCTGTCCGGACAAAACCCGGCATGTCACGGTTTAACCGTTCCGGATCGGAGATATAGGTCGTATATACACGGGCTAGACTATCGAAGCGCGATTTACCGATGACCCGTACCGTTGCATTCTGGCTATTGACCAGTATAGAGTATACAGAGCTATCCCCTGCATAGAGCTCAAAAAAGGATTGCCTCTCTCTTCCCAGTCGCCCGCGGAGAACAGGAAGCGTACTAAAGGAGAAGGTCCTGCCGGCAGGGTCTCGTTTTGCGACGGCCTGAGTATAACGATCCAGGTCTTGTTTCGCGGAAAAAAGAGTAGCCTGCAATTTCGCATAGGCCGTCGTGCCGGGAGACATTCCCTCCATTTCTTTTTCCAGCCGCAGTATGTTTTTTTGGATAACGGCTCTTTCGGCAAGCGCCTGGTCGTCCAGATTTGCCTGACGCTGCAACTGGTCATTGAGCAAAACAGCCCTGGCCCGTTCGAAAAAATAGAAGGCCCCGTCGGGGGACCCGGCCGCCATTGCGGCACGGATAGCATGTTCGTAAAGACTCCGGGCATTCTTTCGGAAAGCAAGCTGGGATTGAATTTCTGATTGCTCGTTGATTGACATTTCTAAAAACTGATCGCCCTTTTTATAAATACGGATCGCCTCGTCAAGACTTTTTGGGTTATGAGTGAGAAGGTATTGACTGTAAAAGGCGTCTCCTTTATGAATGATGAGAGGAGCGAGGTATTCGATCTTCTTTCTCTCATATACCTTATTGTCATTGTGCAGGAGCAGGGCCGTCTCATTCATCCCGGGCAAGAGCTGATCAAAGGCCAGCTGGATATATGCCAGTGCACTGTCAGGATATCCCTTTGCCGCATAAGCACTGGCCATGTTGTCATATTCATCCAGCGCTTCAAGGGCTTCGAAGGAGTCAGGATCTCTTTTTCGGGGCAGATGGGTCAATGCCTTCCGGCACAGGGCCAGCGTCCGATCATAATCATGCAGGTAATAGTAGACCAAACCGGTATTATTCAGGGACTCTGAGCAGCCCAACGGGTAATGGATACTTTTGTTATACGCATAGGATTTCTCCAGGCAGTTGAGGGCTTCTTTGTAGTCGCGCTTTTCTCTGTATACGCCCGACAATTGATTCATAAAAATACCAAGTGCAATGGTATCGGTCGTGGCAGCAAATTCACGGATTTTTTCTTTCAGAAGGGGTTCAAGCTGGTCGTATTTTCCAAGCTGGAAAAGAGCATTAAAAGCATAAGTCACAAAGCCTACTACAAACTTCAGACTATCCGTTCCGGAAAAGTATTGTCCGGTAAATGTCTGCCCCAATAAAGTGGACCTGTAACAGCGGTCATAGTCGCCGATATTATAATAATAGCTCGCCTTATCCCAAAGTGCCATTACGGTACGATTGTCAACATTACTGGTACGCATGGCAATGGATATACAACTGTCCAGCGCTGTTGAAAACTCCTTTTTCTGGTGAAGGGAGTCGTAAAATATTTTTAAATTAAAATAACATTTTATCAAAAAAGAGGGCCTTGCCGGAGAGGATGGATATTTTTCTTCCGACAAGCGGATGGCACGCCGGGTATAGTTGACAGCAGCAGGAAATTCCCCTTTTAGATAGTAAAGCAATCCCAGTCGCTGTAATAAAAAAGCAAAAGCGGAATCCATCGGTTGCGGAGAGTTCTCCAACAACCGGACATAAGGCTGCAAATTCTTTAGCTGGTCGTCTGTACTCGCGTGTGCCCCCTTCAGAGAATCGATTTTTTTCAATAGCAAAGACCTGTCCGGGGTTTGCCCGGACAGGTCCTTATAAAAGAGAAGGCTTATAAATGCAAAAAATAATAGTCGCTGCATGGTGGTCAATAGGTGATATATTGCCCGCTCCAGGTTTTAAGATCATGTGTTGTCTTTTGTACCTGGAGCAGCTGCACGTATTCGGCAGCGCTGTGCTGACGGCCGCTCTGCAGCATTTTATATCCGATCTCGCCACTGATAACCGGGGTTGCAAAAGACGACCCATCCAGCACATAGGTGTTGTTGATAAAGGGCAGAGAGAATCCGCAACAGGTGTTGTGTGAGGAGGAGCTGGAGCCTGGGGAAAGGTCGTTGACCACTCCAATGCTGATATATCTGGACGAATAATTCTGGTAATGGCAGGGCTCCGTAGGGCTGTGCAGGCCTGTCACGCTGATGATACAGTATTGCGGATCGATGCTTTGACAGGCGGGATAAAATAGATTTCCGGGCCGGAGATAGTTGTGTTTGATCGGCCCATTGCTGCAGAGATCTTCCGTATGTTTTCCAGGGGTATTCCCCGCGGCTGCGACAACGGGGATGAATTTTTTGGCGCTGAGCTGCAGGTAATGATTCAGGACCGTATTCTGTGTATTCCAATACCCAAGACTGGCATTGATCACGCTGACGCGACGACGGATGGCATAGCTCAGTGCACAACCTACGCTAAAGGTGGTACCCGTGCCGGTGCTGTCTAATGCCTTCAGAACCATCAACCGGGGCAGGCTGGGTTTACCGGCCTTTACGGACTCGGCATAGAAGGCGTTCAATGCAATAGCCGCAACGGCAGAACCATGCCGGACAGGGTCATCGTCCTGGAAGCCGGTAGCCGGCGCATATGGTACAAAGTTGACTGTCCCACTTCCATCAGAAGCAAACAGCTGGCTATAGATGCCGGGGCTAAAGAGACTGGGATCAATGCCGGTATCGATGATACCCAGCACAATATCATCGGTGACTTTGGGCTGTCCGTCAAAACTTACCAGGCCACTGCTTAACAGGGGAGGGGCAGATATAGGAGAGGACAGAGAACCATTGCTATCTATTATGGCAATGACATCACCGGAAGCGCCGGGTCCGGGTGGGGTTGGGGGGGTTGGTGCAGATTGACCCGAGCCGCCGATGGAGAGCCCGGAAGTGAGATTCCATAATAAGGAATCATGACAGGAGCAGAAATGAACCTGAACGGAGTCCAGGGAGAAGCCGTTCTCTTTTTTGATGATCTTTTGAAGGTAACTGCTCAAATACATGTTGATATCCGGAGCGTAGCGGATCCCGTTGGCAGATACACCGGGACGTTGATAATCGGCCTTGTTGGTGTCGGAGCTGACATTTCTTACCTGGTAGGTAATATTGGCTATTGTCGCCTGACGCGTGGCGGAATCGACGCCATCCTTAAATACAAAGTTCCAGTTAAGCCAGTTCCTGACATAATTTGTCTTTACCCTCGATCCACCCCCTTTGCCGAGATGTCTGTTGCAGGAAGTCTGCGTTAGAGCTGCAGTCGTTATAAAAAGAAAAAGCAGGGTCTTTCCCCTGAGTCCTGACAGGATTTTTTTCATAATGAAAGAGGTGAATGGTCAATGATTTTTTACCAGTGCTTCAATAACAATTGCTGTGCATCTTCTTTCTTGTCCAGGTCGCGATCAACAACCAGCTGCAGTAACTGCCTGGCTTTTTGGCTATCGCCAGGGTGATTGCGCTTCATCAGGGTGAGGGATTGATAGAATAAGGCCGGGTTGCTGTAAAGGGCAGTGTCGGCTTCCAGCTGCAGGAAATAATCCAGCGCTTTGTCGTATTGTTGTAACCGAAGGCAAACAATACCTGAATAAATTTTAGCCTGAGGTCGGGCCGAATCCTGCTGAAGCAAACCTTGAAATCTTGTCAGAGCCTCCGGCAGTTGACCCTGATTGTACAAAGCTATTGCTTTCTGCAGGCTATCCTGTACACTACTCATTTTGACAGGCAGGTTTTGTAATTGTCCGCTGATATATTGCTCTGCCAGCTTTTCAGGACCGCGCTGCTGCCCAAAGATCAACCAGCCTGCAATTATAATGACAACGGCAGATGCCGCTACAAGATAAGGCCATAACCTTCTGACCGGACCCGGCCGGGCGGGCAGCGGCTCGTTCTGCCGGTAAAGGTCTTTGAACCGGGTTTTTTTCTCCGCCATTAGCTCATCTTTCAGAAGAGCCTGGGCATTGAGATAGAAAGCTAGTTCTTCTGCAAAAGAAGGGTCAGAAAGAATACGTTGTTCGAATTCTTCTCTTTGTGCAGCGGTAAGCAAGCCCTTAAAATAATCTTCGATGTATTCCAGGCTATTCATATTAATGCTTTAGTAAGTTATAAGACTGCCGTAGTTTTTCCAGGCATCTTAGCCTGCTGGTCTTAACAACTTCAGCTGTTTTATATTCCATAGCGACGGCAATTTCCTTGTCACTGTATCCATCAGCGAACAGCGAGAGCATTTTTCGGCAGTTGTCCCCGAGTTCATTCAGCCTTCCCTTCAACAGGTCGAAGTCGGATCGGTCGACCAGGAGCTGAATAACGGATTTGGCTGAGTCCGATAGCTGGGACAGCAGGTCCGGTGGTGCTGTAGTTCTGTAGATCTTGTTCTTATTAGTCGTCAATTGCCGGATACGGTCAACACATTTATTATGAAAAATCCTGAATAAGTATGTTTTTAGCGAGGATCGGCCTTCAAAAAGGCCCGTGGTAATTTTTTCGATCGCGGAGATGATCGTGTCTGAATACACGTCCAGCGCATCTTCTTCGGCAAGGGAGTATTTTCGGATGCCCTCTTTTACAAAGTAGCTGAATCCATTGAACAGCTGATCTTCCGCCTTCCTTTTATTATTGCCATCCCGGGTAAGGTTATCGATTATTTCCATGTCGGTAATGGTATTATCAGGCCTCATTTAAACTCCACTTTGCTGAAAAATTAAGCGAAAAAAAATAAAAAACAAAATCCTGTGATTTTGTTTCCCTGCAAGTTATTAACACGACAAAGGTAACAGATAATTTCCGGACAGCTGGCCTGCTTTAACGATACGGTGAAGAGTAACCGGTTGTTCATTTAAGATACCATCCCTGCCGTAATGAAAAGGTGAACCCGGGGGCCGTTGACCCCGATCCCAGACAGGAAGAGCTCCCGGGGCCTTTTCCACTAAAACAACTAAATAAGAATGTATGCAAGTCATGACAAGTCATTCTTTTTCCCTGGAAACACTGATCCAGGATGGTTCTTCGCCTGCTATCCACCGGCTATCGGAAGACCTTTTCAAGGCATTGGAATCTATCTATGCCGAGAAGCGATGGTTTACAGATATCAGCGAGAGAGACATTTTTTGCAGCAAGGACGGGCATTTCAACGTGGTAGTACCCGGCAATACGGTACCCCGGTCGGAATTACCGGATACGGCCATCTATGCTTCCAAAGAATATTGGATGCCCGTATTCTCCTATCTTATCGGCCGGGTCAGACTGGAGCTAAAACCTTGTGAGCTACCCGGCATCCTTTTCAATTATTTGCAGACGATGCTGCTGATTCTGCGCGTCAGGCTGGTATTCGTCGACCAGGAAGGTTATTACAATTCCACCGGATTGTTTGACCAACTACCCATTATCCTTGACAAACTGGTGCCGGAATACCGGGCTTTGTTTACACGGCTGCTGACAAAAGCGGATAAAACACCCGCCCTATCCGACCTCAAACAGATAAAAACCCTGTTTATACAAAAAGTCGTGTTACGTCCCATCGATTCAGCCGTTTCACCGGCAACGCGGCAGGCGACGAAGCTGATTTTCCAGTCGCAGGATCAGCACGCTTTCCGCTCAGCGACACGGCCAAAGAGGCAACCCGAAATACGGCCTGCCTCAGAGCCGGCGACCCGGTCAACTATGCAGCCGGAATTACTGCCAGTTTCACAGCCGGTAAAGCCGTCGGCCATACAGTCCGCAACACGGTCAACCACGTTGCCCACGGCATCCCCTTTTAAACTGGGCGTGGATTATTTGCAGAACGGTGACTTTGTCGTGGCAGTGATCCTCGCCGTGGCATTGACCTTCTCAGTCTGGCTTTGGTCGGGACATTAAGCTGCTTTTTGTAGATTTGCGGCAAAACCGGTAGCAGTTGGATCCAAAAGATATCTCCATAGCTGACTATAGCTACGATCTTCCGCAGGAAAATATTGCTTATTACCCGCTGGCAGAACGCGATGCCAGTAGGTTGCTGATCTACCGGAAGGGAGAGATCAGCGAAGCGTCCTATCGCGACATCGGAGCTCACCTTCCGCAGGGCTCCTTACTGGTGTTCAATAATACAAAGGTGGTGGAGGCGCGCATCGTTTTTCAAAAACCGACGGGAGGCCAGATCGAGATCTTTTGCCTGGAGCCTCCAAAGGAATATGGAGGTATCACCGTAGCAATGGCTCAAACAGGTAAGGTACGGTGGAAATGCCTGGTCGGAGGGGCTTCAAAGTGGAAGCCGGGACAGATCTTGAGGAAGGTGGTAGATCCCGTTTCGGCGGACACCCCAATCATCATCCTCGAGGCAAGGTTTCTGGGTAAAGAGGAAGATGCTTTTTTGATAGAGCTGTCCTGGTCACCCATAGAGTTATCCTTTGCAGAGCTATTACATCGGGCAGGGCTAATCCCTCTCCCACCCTATATTCGCCGGTCGGCTGAGCCGACAGACAGCCAGCGGTATCAGACGATCTACGCTCGCTTTGACGGATCGGTGGCAGCACCAACAGCGGGGTTACATTTTACAGAAGCTGTTTTTAGTTCCCTGACAGAACGCGGGATCCGGCGAAGCTGGGTTACCTTGCACGTGGGAGCAGGCACCTTCCTGCCGGTAAAGACGGCAAAGCTGGGAGAACATCCCATGCATATCGAGTTTATTACAGCAGGAAAGGAGACCCTGATACAGCTGAACCAGGCTTTGCTGGAAGACCGGCCTGTTGTACCCGTAGGAACGACTTCGGCGCGGACCATTGAGAGCTTGTACTGGTTAGGCGTGAAAGTCCACCGGGATCCGGGTATAAATGCCGCAGAGCTGGTGGTAAGACAATGGGATGCTTACGAACTGGCGCAGTATGGCGTGGGTGCGATGGAATCGCTAAATTTTTTACTGGCCTGGATGGAGAGACAGGGGTTGACCGAGCTGACAACTACGACTCAGCTGTTGATCACACCCGGTTATGCCTGGAAAATTGCAAAAGGGCTGGTCACAAATTTTCATCAGCCTGAGTCTACACTGCTGCTGCTGATTGCGTCCCTGGTGGGAGAAGAATGGAAAAGGATCTATACCTATGCGCTGGAGCATGGGTTTCGGTTCCTGAGTTATGGGGATGGATGTTTGCTGTGGGGTGACCAACGTTGAAATGCTGTTTTTACGATCGATACGAAATTGGATAATTTTATCCTGCTTGCTGTCCGCAGCGCCTGCTCTGGCATCCGTTCGGGTTGCAGCGGCAGTACAGATCACTGCGACAACTCCTGTCATGGCGACGGGCTGCGATACCATTCCCCGCCCGGTAGGATATATCAACGATTTCGAACATCTCTTTACACCCGGGCAGATCGATACGCTGGACAACCTCCTGCATGATTATGAACAGCGGACTACGATCGAAATAGCCGTTCTGACCGCCGACTCTTCGCTGACAATGTACGGCAACTTTGATTTTTTCACGTTGAAGACCATGAGTGCATGGAGGATCGGAAAAAAAGACAGCGACAATGGAATGCTGATCGGGATTTCCAGGTCGTTTCGGAAGATCCGCATCCAGAATGGGGGCGGAATACAAAAGGTTCTTCCCAATGCCGATACAAAAAAGATCATCGACGAGAGCTTTATTCCTTTTTTCAAAAAAGGACAGTATTATGAAGGACTGCTCAACGGGCTGAAGACATTGATGCAAAGACTAGAGTAAAGATGTCACATCACTCAATCCAGTTCAAGCGGAAACTCAAGCGTAAATGTCGTTCCCTTCCCCGGTACGCTATCTACCTTGATCTTACCCTGGTGTGCATCTACGATCGTCTTCACATAGCTGAGACCCAGGCCAAATCCTTTTACATTGTGCAGGTTGCCCGTATGCGCACGATAGAACTTTTCAAAGATGCGACGCTGCGTCTCTTTATTCATGCCTATCCCATTATCTTCGATCCGGATGACCAGGCTTTTGGTCGTACTATGGGTAGTGATCTTGATGATAGGGTTATCTTTTGAATATTTTACCGCATTGTCGATAAGATTGGTGATAATATTCATGAGATGGACCTCGTCGGCCTCCAACAGATCCTTTTTCGCATTGAGCTGCAGTTCGGCGCGCCCTCCCTTTCCTTCCAACTGCAGGTGAAAATTCTCCATCGCCTCCTGGATGATCGTATGCGCGTGCAGGGGCTTAAGATTAAGCTGCTGCTCCTGGCGATCAAGCAGAGACGCCTGCAGGATGGTTTCAACCTGCTTGTTCATGCGTCGGTTTTCCTCCTTGATGATCCCGGTGAAATATTCGGATTTCTCGCGATCCTGCACTACTTTTTCATTCCGCAACGCATCCACGGCAAGAGAGATCGTGGCCAGAGGTGTCTTGAACTCGTGGGTCATGTTATTGATGAAATCATTCTTGATCTCACTTAGCTTTTTCTGACGAAGCAGCGCGCTGACTGTCACATAGAATGCAGACATGATGACCAGCGTAAAGAAAATGGCGCCAAAGATCATGACCCTCATTTCACCCAGCACTATGTTCGTGAAATCGGGAACGACAACGACGAGCAATTCATCAGGTAATATACCGCCATTATAGTCTTCAGGGGCTTGCAGCGGGTAGAATGCCGCGCGATTGTGAACGGTATCCTGGATCTCCTGCTGAAAATTCCGTGAATGCAGCTCGGGAGACCGGAAGCTAAAACCCGAATTGGATTCCATATTGGACGAGACCGAAAATTCAAATCGCAGCTGCTTCAGATTTAGTGCATTGAAGGCCTTGCGGAGTCTGTCGCCTATTTCTTCGGGGGTAAACCGTTCCGCAACGGGCAGTGGCCGCATAAGTTCCATCCGAAAGGGATCGGAAGGACGCCAGGGTGTTCCCGGTTTGAGCCGGAGAACCTTGGCAGAGTTCCCTCTTTGTTCAACCAGCTGTTGTCCAACCTGTGCTACGGCGTCTATCATCTTATGATGAAGGTCTTCCTGCTTGTTTTCCAACATGGTCAGTATCCAGCTGATCTGAATGCCAATCATGCCAACAAGGGACAAAGAGATCAATACAAGAATGACGGGGAAAATTTTTTTCAAACCCATACTTTTTGGTCCAACTACAAATTTATAAAAGGATGATAGGGCAGCCCTCTTAAAAGCCTTTGCAGAAGGGGTTTTAACGAAGGTTTCACAAAGAAAGGGGATTTCAGCCTAAAATACATTATATTTAAAGAAGGAAGCCCCGCCAGACAGGGGTAAATCGTACCCTCCTCGGGTACAGATCGGACTTCGTCCGGCTAAGACCAGCTTAGACGGTCATTGCCATTGAAAAAAGTCATTTTTAGCGAGGGCATTTTGATATCTCGCAAGATTACTTAATTTAGATGATATGGAGAGTCCAGCACCTGGCATATTACTGATCGCTGATCCCTTTTTAAAAGATCCCAACTTCATGCGCACGGTGGTGTTTTTATGTGAGCATCAGGACGAGGGCAGTTTTGGATTTGTATTAAACAAGAATTACGAATATACATTGGATGAACTGGTCAGCGGATTAGAGGACCTGAAGAAAATACCCGTTTACCTTGGAGGCCCCGTTCAAATGGATACGATCCATTTCCTCCATCAATACCCGGATAAGATCAGCGGCGGCTATGAGATCATTGACGGAGTATTCTGGGGCGGCAGCTTCGAAACCGCTATCGACCTGATCCGTCAGGGAGAAATTGATATGGCCAAGATCCGGTTCTACATCGGATATTCCGGCTGGGGTAGCGGGCAACTGGCCGATGAATTGAAAGAAAAATCATGGCTTACAGTACAAGCCAGCCAGCCGCTGGTATTTCACAGACAGCCCTCCGAAATATGGAAGGATGCCCTCCGCCATCTGGGTGGTGAATATGAGATGATGGTGAATTTCCCTATCGATCCGCAATTGAATTAGCCCCCCACGGACTACCGGCCGTAACCGGCCATTCCCGCGCATTTCAGGGCACGCCCGGACATACCCGAAGATACCCGGGCATTCCCGAAGATACCCAGGCATTCCCGAAGATACCCGGGCATACCCGGGCGGAGTTCCCCATAACAAAAACCCCGGCACGAAGCCGGGGATTGAAACTAACATTTTTTTCTGTGGGTAATGGACCGTAAAAACTTTGGTCAGCTTACGATTTTGTATCCACTGGTACGGCGCCTTCGACTAATACAGTTACCTTATTGTGTAGGACTTCTACAAAGCCACTTTGTATCGTAAAATAAGCCAGGTGATTGCTTTTGTCTTTCAGCACTTTTACCCGGCCGGCCTTCAATGCACTGACAAGGGGGGCATGTCTGTCCAATACCTCGAACAGTCCGTCGACACCGGGCAACTGTACGCCATATACTTCGGCGCTAAACAATTTCTTCTCGGGTGTTAATATTTCCAGATTCATATCTAAGTTTTTATCCGCGGGCCTGAGCCTGTAGTTTCTTACCCTTTTCTATCGCATCATCGATGTTACCCACCAGGTTAAAGGCCGCCTCAGGATATTCGTCCACTTCACCATCCATGATCATGTTGAAACCACGGATCGTTTCGTCGATCGGAACCAGCACACCTTTCAGACCGGTGAACTGCTCAGCCACATGGAAGGGTTGAGACAGGAATCGCTGCACCTTACGGGCACGGGCAACAGTCATTTTATCTTCGTCGCTCAATTCATCCAGACCAAGGATGGCGATGATATCCTGCAGCTCTTTATAACGCTGGAGGATCAGCTTCACCCTGTTGGCGCAGTTGTAATGTGCGTCACCGACAATTTTTGGCGTAAGGATCCGGGAAGTGGAATCCAGCGGGTCCACCGCCGGGTAGATACCAAGGTCAGCGATCTTACGGCTAAGTACCGTCGTCGCATCCAGGTGGGCAAAGGTAGTTGCAGGCGCCGGGTCGGTCAGGTCATCCGCAGGTACGTATACTGCCTGGACAGAAGTGATCGATCCGTTCTTGGTGGAAGTAATTCTTTCCTGCATCAGACCCATTTCCGTCGCCAGTGTAGGTTGATATCCCACGGCAGAAGGCATACGACCAAGCAGCGCCGATACTTCGGAACCGGCCTGGGTAAACCGGAAGATATTGTCTACAAAGAACAGGATGTCGCGACCCTGACCCTGGCCGTCCCCATCACGATAGTATTCAGCGATGGTCAGACCGCTAAGGGCTACACGGGCACGGGCTCCTGGTGGCTCATTCATCTGTCCGAACACAAAGGTAGCCTTGGAATCAGCCAGCTCCTGCATGTTTACCTTGCTCGTATCCCAGCCACCATGCTCCATGCTATGCTTGAAGTCATCGCCATATTTCATGATACCGGCTTCGATCATTTCACGCATCAGGTCATTCCCCTCACGCGTACGTTCGCCCACACCGGCAAATACAGATAGACCGGCATAAGCCTTTGCGATATTATTGATCAGTTCCTGGATAAGTACTGTTTTTCCTACCCCTGCACCACCAAAGAGACCGATCTTACCACCCTTGGAATAGGGTTCGATAAGGTCGATAACCTTAATCCCGGTGAAAAGCACTTCACTGCTGGTGCTGAGGTTTTCGAAAGCAGGGGGTTTGCTGTGGATCGGACGACCGCCAACCTTAGAGACAGGGGGCAGACCATCGATAGGGTCACCCGTCACATTGAACAGACGGCCTTTGATAGACTCGCCGATAGGCATGGCAATGGCGTTGCCGGTGTCAGTTACGGGTATTCCGCGAACCAGACCTTCCGTACCATCCATAGCAATACAACGAACACTGTCTTCCCCGAGGTGCTGCTGAACTTCCAAAACCAGGGTTTCACCATTGGACTTTTTCAGTTCCAATGCATTATAAATCTCAGGGAGTTTGCCTTCAAACTGCACATCGATAACGGCGCCGATGATTTGTTTGATTTTGCCGGTGCTTGCCATATTAGTATTATGCTTTAAAATTTGGCTGCAAAGGTAAGGGCAACGAGGGAAAGCCCAAAATAGTTTGGGCTTTTTGCTACATTTGGTGCTTCATTTTTCCATATGCAATTAATAGAAGTCTCGAATTCATCCCTTGCCAGCGACTTTATCCAGGCAAACGTTGAGCTGAACCGGAAAAATCCGGCCTATATCCGACCTATTGATAAGGAAATCAACGAAGTATTCGATCCAAAGCAGAACAAAGCCTTCCGCCAGGGGGAGTGTACCCGATGGGTCCTAAAGGACGACGAGGGCAGGCCGATCGGCCGGATAGCCGCCTTTGTGAACAAAAAATATAAAAATAAGGGGGATGATGTCCCCGTTGGCGGGGTTGGCTTCTTTGACTGTATCAACAACCAGGATGCAGCGGATATGCTTTTTGACGTTGCCCGCCATTGGCTGGGACAGCGCGGCATGGAGGCCATGGATGGCCCGATCAATTTCGGAGAGCGGGATAAATGGTGGGGCTTACTGGTAGAGGGCTTTCATGAACCCTTGTGGTCCATGAATTTTAACCCGCCTTATTACAGGGACTTGATGGAAAATTATGGCTTCCAGCCTTTTTTTCATCAGCTGTGTTTTGGCTTGGATCCTATGAAGTCATTGAGTGACAAACTCTTAGCAAGACATGCCGCTCTGGCCGCGGACCCGGCCTACAGCGCCCGCATGATCGAGAAGAAACACCTGGAAAAGTATGCCGAAGACTTTCTGACCATATATAATGGAGCCTTTGCAGGACACGGCGGAATGAAGTCGATGCGGAAGGAACAGGTCATGCAGCTCTTTAAAAAAATGAAGGCCCTGATGGATGAGTCGATCGTATGGTTTGCCTACTACAAAGACCGGCCCATTGCAATGTTTGTCAATATTCCGGAATTGAATCAATACTTCAAGCATTTCAATGGCAGGTTTGGCCTGTTACAGAAATTGTATTTCCTCTGGCTTCGAAGCCGCGGAGCCTGCCGGCATTGTACAGGCATCGTTTTTGCCGTTGTCCCGGAATTCCAGGCAAAAGGGGTCGATGCCTTCCTGGTGGGAGAATCAGCGAAGGTCATCCAGCCCGCAAAGTTCTATACACACTATGAAATGCAGTGGATAGGGGATTTTAATCCAAAAATGGTGAATGTCGCAAAGAATTTAGGAGATACATTCGTGAGCAGAAAACTCACGACCTACCGGTATAATTTTGACAGGAGCAAGGAGTTTAAGAGACATCCAATGGTGTCCGCTTAAAGCCGGCCCCCCAAACATATTTAAAAAGAACCGGGCTGGTACCCGGTTCTTTTTATTTGAAGCCGATTCGCTCGCGGTCGGCAAAGGATTCCCGGGCCTCTTTTGCTACGAGGAGAGTTTCTATGGCCCCATAGATTTTTACCAACTGCTCACTATGGCTTTCAACGGTCTGGCGGATCTCCTGGATCTCGTCAGCGAGGCCCTTGTAATTAAGAGCAAATTGGCGTGGGAAACGACTGATGTTCCTTTTTACTGCTTGCTTAAATACTTTTGTCTCAACGTCATACAAGACTGCCAGGTCAAAGTCCAGCATGACTTTCAGCCCCCTTATTTCATATATCCTCTGCTGAATAATTGGTAATTCCATACAAACGTTGTTTTACTAATAAAATTAGCACATCAAGGACCTTGTGAAAAATAAACTTTCTAAGGTCACAATTGTGACCTCAAGCTGGAAGAAATAAATTACAAATATTATGACAATCAGCTAATTATACTTATAAAATAAACTTGAGGTCACAATTTGTGACCTCAAGTTGGGGCATGCGTTCACAAATTGTGATCGCACGTGAAGGGCTGTTTTACGCCATCGCAACATTAACCGTACCCGGCGCAGCCTCCGCTTCAACCCTCGGAGCAAGCAGCTTATAAAGTACCGGCGTCACTATACGCGTAAGTATGGTCGAACTGAGCAACCCACCTATAATGACAAGAGCCAGCGGCGAATAAAGAGGATTGTTTTCAGCAACAAGAGGGATCAGACCGCCGATCGCAGTAAGCGTGGTGAGGATGATCGGTACAAACCGGGTCTCGCCGGCTTCCTGGATGGCCTCATCAAGACCCATACCGCCCTTGCGAAGCTGATCGGTATAATCCACGAGAAGGATAGAGTTCTTGACCTCGATACCGATAAGGGCAATGATCCCTATCACCGCTACAAAGGAAAAAGTATTGCCGGTAGCCAGCAGGATCAGCACTGCACCGATGATACCAAGAGGCACAACAGACAATACGATAAGCGTGCCGCGGAAAGTCTTGAACTCCAGGATCAGGATACCGAGTATGCCAAAGATCGTGACAAGAATGATAGCCCCCAGACCACCAAAACTTTGCTCTTTGCTTTCAACCTCACCGGCAGCCATATAAGTCGCTCCTTTCGGGAAGCTCATTTTGTCAAGCTGCTGTAAAAGCCCCTGTGTGATGCGGGTCGTATTGTAGCCGCTGCGGACAAAGGCAGTGACAGTCGTATAACGATCCTTATCATAGTGCCGGATGCTCGTAGGAGAGCTCTGGAACCGGATGTCGGCCAGCTGGCTGAGAGGAATGGATGCACCGGTAAAAGAATTGACATAAACCTTGTCCAGGGCGTCGATGGTCTGACGCTGCCCGCGGGGCAGACATACATTGATGTTGTAGTCATCGCCCTTTTCATTGTCCTTTCTGAACTTGCCGATGTCCAGACCAGTTACAGCCAGACGGACCGTGCGGTCGATCTCATTGACGGGAACACCAAGAATGCCCGCCTTTTCTTTGTTGACAGTAACCTTGATGTCCGTCTTCAGAGTCGTCAGCTCATTGTTGACATACATCGTTCCATCCGTCTTTTTGAGCAGGTCCTCAACACGGAAAGCCAGGCCGCGGAGCGTATCAAGATCTTCGGAGAAGAGACGGATAGCTATCGGCGCCTCTATCGGCGGTCCCTGTTCGAAGTCCTTCACTTCGATCTTAGCGCCCGGGTAGTCACTGAATCGCTGCCGTAAAGAATCGATCATCAGCCTTTTCTTAAATGGCGTCGTCTCATTCAGCTGAACAAAAAGCTGTGCATAGTTGCTTTGTTCATTTTGAGGAACGACATTGTAATAGATCCGTGGATTGCCCCGGCCCACATTGGTAGCATAGTTTTTCAGATCGGGAAGATGACTGATCTGCTGCTCGACCCAATGCGCAATAGTATCCGTAGCCGCAAGACTGGTACCCAGGGTCGTCTGAATGTTGATAAGGAACATGGGCTTTTCCGAGGCGGGAAAAACGCTGAATCCGACGCGGGGGATCAGCGCTAGACAACCCACGAAGATCCCAAGGGCTACCAGCAGGGTCAATACCGGCCGGGCAATTGCGGTATGAAGCAGACGACGGTAGGAGCCATTGATAAACCGGCGTAATCCCCGCAGGAAGAAATTGCCTTCAGGGTGCTCGTGACTGCTGAGAATACGGCTGGAAAGGAAAGGCACTATGGTAAGCGATACAAAAAGAGACGCCAGCACAGTAGTAACCACCGCAGCCGGCAGACTTCTGATAAAGTCCCCCGCCCCCTCCGGCAGGAACATCAATGGCAGGAAGGCAAATATGAGAGTAGCCGTACAACCCACCACGGCCAGCCCTATCTGCCTGGTAGCGGCAATAGCAGCATCTATCCTTGAGTATCCCATCCGAAGATACCGCTCAATGTTCTCCACAACCACAATGCTGTCATCAACCAGAAGACCCAGGGCTACCACCATTCCGACCACGCTGAGCTGGTTGATCGTAAAATGAAAGAGGTCGAGCAGGAACAAACCGATAAGCAGGGATAGCGGTATCGATACCATAACGACTATGGATGCCCTGGGACCCAGCGGTAAAAGAGTAAGCATGACCAGCAGGATGGCGATGCCGAAATCCCGGGCAAAATGCCCAAGCCGGGTATGAACGCTCTGTGCGTTATTAAAACTCTTTTCATAGGCGATGGAAGGAGGCAGCTCCTGTTTGAACTTCTGTAGTACCGGCTCCATTTCTTTTTCCACGGCGAAAATATTGGTACCGGATTTTCGGCTTGCAGTAACAAAGACTCCCCTCTTTCCGTTGAGCCGGCCAATATAGTTTTGCTCTTCGTAATTGAACGCGACATCCGCAATATCCCTTACATAAATGATTTTGCCGTTGACACTGCTGACGATGGTGTTCTTTATTTCATCGACGCTTTTATAATCTCCACTGGTCTTTACATTGAATTTCCTTGCCCCCATATCGATGCTGCCACCGGGGATGTTGACATTTTCCCGCTGGATAGCCTGCAGTACAGCGTTGAGAGGAATGTGACTCTGGGAAAGCTTTTCGAGATTCAGCGATACACGTACCTGCTGTTGCGGGAAAGCCCAGTTGTCGACATTTTTGAGGGTCTTGATCTTTTCCAGCCTTTCCTTTAACTTTTTACTCCATTCCTGCAGGTCTCTGTAAGGTGCGGATTCGCTGGTCAGCGCTACCTGGAGGATGTTGACATCGGAAGGAGTGAAACGCTGGATGTCTATGGACAGGATGTCCTGCGGAAGATCCGTACGGACAGCATTCAGCTCCCGGATGACATCCTGGTATTTTTTATCCGGGTCTTTTTCGTATTTGAATTCTATCTGCACAACAGCAAGGCCGTCATCGATGGTAGACCGGATCCGTTTGACATCGTCCATCTCGTTGAATCTTTTTTCGATGGGATTGACGACCAGCTCTTCCATATCCTTGGGACTCGTACCCGGGTAGATGACGATGGCGGAGAAAGTGGGTGCTTCGGTGTCGGGGTCTTCACCACGCGGCATATTCATCATGGAATTTATGCCAATGGCAGCCAGCATTACAAATACGATGAGCGTGAATTGGTAATTACGGACGGCGAATTCGGTTAGCCCCCTGCGTTTGGGATTATTCATTGTAAGGCGTTTTTAGTTTGTTCGGATGCTGTTGTCAGAAGTAAGCTTGACGATGGACTTCTCCGTCAGGTAGCCCACCCCACTGGTTATCACCTGCCGGACGTTCTCCAGTCCGCCGCTGATGGCAATAAGGTCGCCCTGAAGCCAGGCGATTTGAACGGGTACTTTTCTTACAGTCCTTTTGTCGTCATTCAGCGTATACACGAATCCTTTATTTCCATCACCTTCGGCAAGTGCCGATGCCGGGATAAAAAGGAGACGCTTGCCCGCAGGAGGCTGTAACCGAAGCGTACAGAATAATCCGGGAGCCAGCTTGTGTCCGTCGGGGACTACCGTCACTTCTACAGCATAGGTCCCGCCATTGGGATCGGCACCTTCCGCCAGTTTGGTGATTACCCCGGAAAAAGGCTGATCGGGATATGCGTCAATAGTAATAGCCGCCTTATCCCCTTTTTTCAGAATGGCCCAGTCTTTATCCGATACGCCAAACCGAACGACCCAGTCATTTTGTCCCGTACCATTGAACTGTAACACGGCTGTGCCTGCAGCAGCATATTCGCCTTCGTTCATCAGCTTTTGCAGGATCGTTCCGCCAGTGGCTGCCCTGATCTGCGCATACTGCTGGTTGAAGCGGGCTATCCGCAAAGCTTCCTTAGCCACGGTAAGCTGGGTATGCGTATTCTGCAGTTGCTCCAGGGAGGCTACCGTGTCACGGTAAAGATTGGTCATGCGGCCTTCATCACGCTGCGCCTTTTCAACATTTTGAGACGCCTGCTGTACCTGGGCGTCGATCTCGGTAAGATCAAGTGTAGCCAATAGTTGACCGGCGGCAACATGGTCTCCCTCTTTTACATAGATCTTTGAAATAATGCCCCCGATCTTGAAAGAAAGACGAGCCTCTGAATTGGAGGCGATAAGTCCCGAATATTGCAGTACCCGGTTATGATCGCCCGTGGTCACCGGCTGGACCTGCACGGGGATAGGTTCGTCTGCAGGCGGCGTGACCGCGGCGATATTGTTACCGCAGCCGGCCACGCTAAAAGCAAGAACAACCGGAAGAAGATAGCGGAGAGTGTCAGGCAATTTCGTATTCATATACTTGTCGTTTGGAAATTTGGGAATTGATTAGAATTTATAAGAAGCGTTGATACGTTCGAGGTCGGCAGCCTTGTTCAGAAGGGAGAGCCGCCCCTGGGAGTAGCGGAGCTCCGAATTGGTCATCTGCGTGCGGGCATCGATGAGCTCTATTTGCAGCGCCTGCCCTTCGTTGAAACGTCGCTCGGCAAGGCGATAAGCTTCGCGGGCACTGCTTACCGCGTCGGTAAGGGAACGCAGGGATTCTTTTGCCGAGTTATAATTATTCATGGTCGTTGTCTGCTCGAGACTAACCTGATGTACCAGCTGCTGATATTGTTCATCGAGAGCAGCCATGTCTATCCGGGCCTGGCGGATCTTGTATTTATTGTCGTTGGCCTTGAACAGCGGCCATACGAGCTGGATGCCGGCCAGTTGGTAGAACTGGCTGCCATTGAAGTGAAAGCCATAGCCCTGGAAACCAATGTCGTAAAAGGCGTTGAGCTTTGGTACAAGATAGGCGCGATCCCATTTTAGATTGGACGCAGTTATTCTTTGAAAGCTTTTGAGCCGGTTGAATTCTTCGCGATGAGCAAGAAGATCGGCCTGTGTGTCGGCGCCGGTAGTTGCGCTGCCCCGGGTGGATGAGGCAGCCTGATCGACAGAGCCGGCGGATAAGCTCAGCTCCATAAGACCAGGATCAGTGAGGACCTCACTGTCAAGCGACCGGTTGAGGAGAAAATTAAAATAAGCAGCAGCATTGCGTCGTAGATTGCCCGCCTCAATATAAGAAGCTTCTACTTCGCTGACCTGGGCCTGGGCACGGAGAACGATCTCCCGCGTGGCCATGTGATTCTCAACAAATTTTTCGCTGACCCGCCGGTTCTCTTTTACAAGGTCCAGCGCGGTATGATAGATCTCGACAGCTTTCCCGGATTGCAGATATTGATAATAGGCCTGGCGGATATTGCGGACAAGGTCGCGGCGATAAATATCGCGGTCCGCCTGTCTGGTACTGATGGTTTCGTTGCTGATCTCTTTGTTATGCTGCAGCTCCGTATTGAGGATGGGAAGAGTGACCTCCATCTTTGTATCATGATAGTCATTCGGCAGGAACTGGATCGACTGATTGGCTACCTGGGGAAATTTATTGGAATTGGTAAGCTGGTTGAGTGTTGAATACACGTTGTTGAGCAGGTCGCCGACAGGAATACTTTGGCTGCGGCCGCCATCCGCAAGGGTATATTGGGAACTAAAACCCGCCTGGGGATAAAAGAGGGATTGAGCTCTTTTGAGGTCGATCCGGGCCCGCTGCAGATCAAAGTTACGCTGGTGCAGAGCAAGGTTGCTGTCAAGACCGACCCGGATATAGCTCTCAAGGATGGAGGATGTCTCCTGGGAAGCCACCTGCTGGGCCGGAAGCTGTTGCAGGCTCGCAGAAAAAACAAGCAGGAACAGGATGGTTTGTTTTGGCATAATGTTCTATTTATTAATTATATAAATTAAATTAACATTGTTCATTTGAGAGGTAAAAAAAAGGCCCTTCGGGCTAAGTTTTCAGCGGGCGGGCGGGACATAAACCTCCCACACCCATCCGATGGGTCAATTGATCACGGGCAGAACAGCAGCGCTTATTTCCCCGCCGGACTTGCCTCTATATTATTCACGAACCAATTGAGCGATTGTTTCATCACGGGCAGGATCATTTCTTTTTCAGGGACGAACTTCTCCATTCGTCCACGGATGGCCAGGGAGACCAGGCCGTGTACAAAACCCCATACAGAAAGACTCACAAGATGAGGATCCCCCTTTATAATATATCCTTTATCCATACATTCGGCAACCGTTTCCTTGAGGCGGCCAACAGCAGAATCGCCCTTCACCCACTCACAGCCCAGCTCCGTGATCTTGTTCATAGGCTCGTCCTGGATGAACATAAGATTATAAAACTCCGGATTGGACATCCCGAATTCGAGATAGTTCTCTCCCATTTTATGCAGACGCAGCAAGGGATTGTTGATAGAGGCCAGATCTCTGTTCATCTCTTCCATTTTCTGAAAGCCAATGTCGTGAAGACTAAAAAAGATCTCGTCCTTGTCCTTAAAATATAAATAGACCGTGGTGGGGCTATACTCGATGAGGTCCGCAATCTTGCGTATCGTAACGTTGCCAAACCCTTCTTCCACGAACAGCTTCATGGAGGCATCCAGGATCAGCTTCCGGATCTCCAGTTTTTGTTTTTCTTTACGTTCGAGGATTCCCATAATAAAATATTAACAACACAAATTTACTTAACAGTGTAAATAATCCAAATTTTTAGAGGATTATTTTTGAGAATATACACCGAAGGTAGGAAATCTGCGATTGGCGTCCATCCGCCCACCCGGTCGATTATCAGGTGGGAAGACGCAAAGGTAGCAGGCCGGCGAAAGGGCAGGTAGCAGGCCGGCGAAAGGGCAGGTAGCGGGCCGGCGAAAGGGCAGGCAGCAGGCGCAGTGGCAAAAAAGCGGGTGACAGGATGGCTGGCAAGAAATTATGGCCCATTCATTGCCTGTTTTAGGATTTGCTGTACGTTTGCTACAGGAGCTAAACTAATGGATAAATTTATCGTTTCGGCGCGAAAGTATCGGCCTCAGAATTTTTCGACGGTGGTAGGACAGTCACATATCACGACCACCCTGAAGAACGCCATCAGGAATGGGCAGCTTGCGCATGCTTTTCTATTCTGTGGTCCCCGGGGAGTTGGCAAGACGACCGGAGCACGGATATTAGCAAAAACTATCAATTGTGAAAATGTCACCCCGGAGGGCGAGGCGTGTAACATATGTCATTCCTGTGTGTCTTTTAATGAAGGTACTTCCCTCAATATTCATGAGCTGGACGCTGCCAGCAATAACTCGGTAGACGACATCCGGTCACTGGTGGAGCAGGTACGGTTTGCTCCCCAGGAAGGTAAGTCCAAGGTATATATTATCGATGAGGTGCATATGTTAAGTACTTCGGCTTTCAATGCCTTCCTGAAGACGCTGGAAGAGCCGCCGCCATATGCCATTTTCATTCTGGCTACCACGGAAAAACATAAGATCTTACCCACCATCCTTTCCCGCTGCCAGATCTTTGACTTCAAACGGATCACTACAGCAGATACGGTGGATCATCTCGAGGAGATCTGCCGGAAGGAAGAGATAAAGGCTGAGAAAGCGGCCTTACAGGTGATCGCTCAAAAAAGCGAAGGCTGTATGCGGGATGCATTGAGCATCCTCGACAAGATCGTCAGCTTTACCAATGGGGAACTGAGCTACCGGAACACGCTGGAGCACCTGAACATACTGGATGCCGACTATTATTTCCGCATACTGGACGCAATGCAGCGTCAGGACCTTGCCGACGCGCTGCTGACCTATGACGACATCAACCGGAAGGGGTTCGAAGGTGACCTGGTGCTGAATGGACTGGCAGAGTTCGTCCGGAACCTACTGGTTTGTAAGGACGAAAAAGTAGCCGCTTTGCTGGAAGTAGTCGAAAGCTTCAAAGACCGCTACGTAGCCGCGGGGAAAAATACAGACGCGCTCTACCTGATCAGTATGCTAAATGTATTGAACGAGGCAGAGATCAATTATAAATCGGCTCGTAACAAGCGGCTGCATGTGGAGCTGGCTCTGATCAAACTCTGCTATCTGGCCCAGGCATTGCAGGTGACAGCAAATGGAGATCCGGGAAAAAAAAAGCCTGATCAGTTAAGACCGGTATCATTCCGCAATATTCCGGCTATGGAGCTGGTGAAACCCGGAGGCGGGACCGGCGGCACCGATACGCCAAAGATCGGCGCAGATACGCCAAAGAATGGCGGGGCGAAATTGCTGGTTGAGACAGGAGCCGATGGCCCCTCATTGGCAGGGCCGGCCAAAAGTCCGGAACAGGTTACCGCAAGGGGGAACGCCGCACAGGTCAACGATGCAAGCCCCGGTGGTCGCACGACAGCCATTCCGGGCGCAACAACAGTGGCCCCCGGTACGGCAGGCGCCACTGCTGCAAATGCAGCCAAAGGCGGCGCTTCATTGGGGTCTTTATCCAGGATAAGACAGCAATTTGCCGACCGCCAGACGGGCGCTGACGGCAATCAAAGCAGGCCGCTGGAAATGGAAACCCTCCACCAGGCCTGGCAGCAATATGCCGATTACCTCCGGGAAAACCGCAATCCGGCCGTACAGAGCCTGGAGCTGGCTACACTGCGAATCATCGACGCAAACAATTTTGAAGCCGTCACGAGCAATAACCTCGAGCAAAAGTTCATCGAACAGGAAAAACGTAGCCTGTCCGATCACCTGCAGAAGGCATTTGCAAATAAAACGATATCCTTTTCAGTTCTCGTGGAAGAAAGAGCCCGGGTTGAAGAGGAGCCGACTGAAAGGCCACTGAATAGAAGGGAACAGTTCATCCAGATCATAGAGCAGTATCCGCTGGTCAAAGAGCTAAAAGATCGTCTGCGGCTGGAGCTGGACTATTGAGAGGTACAACGTAAAGCCTGCTAACAAGCAAGCCAGGGCTTGCAGCCCGTACCCAAGCCGGCGAAGTTCTAATCATAAGAAGATTTTGTCCGAGGGCTATTTTTGAGGGTGGCTCTCGGACAAAATCTAAAAGGTCAGTTAAAACCACTCCTCGATTATTGACATATCCTTTATTGGCGGGAATTTTGCCAATGTGCATCTATGACAGGTAACTCGACACCAGCGTCTACTTCGAAAAGGCAGATATTTCAAACTAATTCATCAGGCCGCTGGCAGCGGTTCAAATGGGGTGGGAGGATCGTGCTCCTGGTCCTGATCCTGGGGGTCGTCATTTTCTCTATCGCAGTTTCACGGAATTATACACCAGGTCTGCCCCGCCTTACCGAACAAAGCCAGCTTTACAAAAAAGTGCTGGATACCAATAAGACCTTTTTGTTCAAAAACAGCCTGATCGAGCAATACGGTGGTTTCCGGAAATACATCAATGAAAAAGTGCCGTACAGGGCGGGAGCTTTTCCCGGTCAGTCAAAGCGGGACTCCCTGGCGGCGTTGAGGGCCAAAAATGTTGACACAAATTTCAGGTCTTTCAACAAATTCCCCGCTGGTATACGGGCTGGATTCTATGTAGACTGGGATGCCCAATCTTTTCTCTCCCTTCAGCAGTACATCGACAAAATGAACCTGGTGATCCCGGAATGGATCTTTATCGACCCCAATGCGGATACAGTATTTACGGATATCGACCCAAGAGCATGGAATGTGATGAAAAAATCGGGAGTAAAGGTCCTTCCGATCCTCTCGAACAATTTTAAAGAAGTATTCAGAGGGGACGCGGTGCATCGGATCATCAATGACCCGGTAAAAAAGGAGCGACTTATCAATGATGTGACCCGGATCCTGCAGCAGAATAATTTTATCGGCGTCAATGTCGACTTCGAAGAGCTGGACGAAAAGAACAACGAGAAGCTGGTGTCCTTCCAGAAAGACCTGTACGAACGTCTGCACGCAAAAAATTTACTCGTTACCCAGGACGTAATCCCATTCAACGAGGACTACAACTTCAAGCAGCTGTCCAAATACAACGATTATATTTTCCTGATGGCATACGACCAGTTCTCCGACGCGTCCGGTCCCGGTCCTATTGCGCACCAGAAATGGATCGAGGGAGCCGTGGACGATGCCGTTAAGAATATTCCTCTACAAAAACTGATCCTTTGTCTTGCAGCATATGGTTATGACTGGCGGATAGGTAAGGAGATGTCATCCCGCACGGTAAGTTATCAGCAGGCCCTTTATACGGCAAAAGATGAAGAAGCAAAGATCGACTTCGATGCCGATTCCTATAATCTTCACTACGATTATGACGACGAGAATAATGTAAGACACCAGGTACAATTCACGGATGCCGCAACCACCTTCAACGCTCTGCGGTTCGCCACGGAATACGGACTTGCCGGTACAGCCCTGTGGCGCCTTGGCGATGAGGACCCCCGAACATGGTATTTTTATGACCAGGACATGCAGAAGTCGGTAATGGGACATTTTAATTTCTCCGAGTTCAGCAAAGTGGACGCCATGACAAATGCGGACTTCGTAGACTATGAAGGTTCCGGGGAAGTCCTGGATGTCATCGCTACGCCAACCAACGGCCGGATCACACCGGAAGTCAATACGGGGGAGATGCTGATCAGCGAAGAAAGCTATGATAGCCTGCCCTCACGGTTCGTAGCCAGAAAATATGGTTCACAGGATTCTATGAAGCTGATCCTCACTTTTGACGATGGCCCGGACCCCAATTATACACCAAAGATCCTCGACATCCTCAGCAAATATCATGTGCCTGCCACTTTCTTTTTAGTAGGTATCAACGCGGAAAACAATATACCCATCGTCAAACGGGAATTTAAGGAAGGACATGAGATCGGCAATCATACCTTTACCCATCCCAATATCGCCAAGGTCAGCCAGCGACGAGCCATCCTTGAGATGGAGTCCACCCGTCTGCTGATCGAATGTATTACGGGGCGTTCGACCATCATGTTCCGTGCGCCTTACAACGCGGATTTCGAACCGGAGAAGTGGGAGGAGTTGATACCGGTGGCAATTGCACGAAAAAAGAATTACCTGGACATCGGCGAGTCCATCGACCCATTGGATTGGGAGCCGGGTACTCCAGCCGACAGCATCGTCGACCGGGTGATCCGGCGTAAAGATGAGATGACGAGGTCGGGGCTCAGCGGGAGCATTATCCTGCTGCACGATGCCGGCGGAGAAGATCGGACGGCGACCGTAGAGGCCCTGCCCCGGATCATCGAACATTTTCAAAAAAGAGGCTTCCAGTTTACTACGGTAGCCGACTACCTGGGTAAAACAAGAGACGATATAATGCCGCCGGTACCAAGGGGAAGCGGATTTTACTTGTTACAGATCAACTATTACTTTGCCGAGCTGGGTTATTGGAGCGGTCATATCCTGTTTTCCATGTTTGTCGTATTTATGATCCTCTCCGTAAGCCGCGTGCTTTTTATAGCCTTCATCGCCAGCAAAGAACATTTCAGGGAAAAGAAATATGCCCTGCATCCTTTCTGGCTGACAGACGGAGGAAAGGCGCCGCTGGTAAGCATTATCGTACCAGCCTTTAATGAAGAGATCAATGCCGTGAGCTCAGTGGAAAGCCTCCTGAAAGGAGATTATCCGAATTATGAGATCATCTTTGTCAACGACGGTAGCCACGACCTGACCTATGAAAGGGTCAGCGCAGCCTTTGCCGGCAACCCCAAAGTAAAGGTCCTGACAAAACCCAACGGAGGTAAGGCCTCGGCGCTGAATTATGGCATTAGCCATTCGGACGCGGAATACGTTATCTGTATCGATGCGGATACGAAGCTAAAACAGGACGCAGTCAGCCTGCTCATGGAGCATTTCGGGGGAACACGCGGCGGAAAAAAGACCGGACAGCTGGTGGAAAAGGTCGGTGCCGTCGCCGGCAACGTAAAAGTAGGTAACCAGGTAAACCTGATGACGCGCTGGCAGGCTATCGAATATATCAGCAGCCAGAATTTCGATCGCAAGGCTTTCTCTTACCTGAACGCCATAACCGTAGTACCAGGCGCCATCGGCGCCTTCCGGAAGAAAGCCATCGAAGAAGCCGGAGGTTTCACCACCGATACGCTGGCCGAGGATTGTGATCTGACCATTCGGATCCTGCGATGTGGTTATGTCATCGAGAATGACAACCGGGCCATCGCCATGACGGAGGCGCCGGAAACAATGAAACAATTCTTCAGACAGCGGTTTCGCTGGAGCTATGGCGTCATGCAAACCTTCTGGAAAAACCGGGATGCGCTGCTGAACTGGAAATACCGCTGGCTGGGTTGGGCCGCACTGCCAAATATTCTAATCTTTCAATATATCATACCTTTTGTCATCCCCCTTGCCGACTTTTTTATGATCGTCGGCTTACTGACCGGGAATGCCTCAAAGATCGGTGGTTATTACCTGGTCTTTATGCTGGTGGATCTGGCAGTGGCACTGCTGGCCTTTAGCTTCGAAAAAGAAAATCTCAAACGGCTGATCTGGCTGATCCCCCAGCGCCTGATCTGGCGCTGGCTGACCTGGCTGGTACTCTTCAGAGCCGTACGCCGGGCCTTTAAAGGTGAATTACAACATTGGGGCGTTCTAAAGCGGACAGGCAACGTAAAAACGGTCTGATGAGGGCACTAATGGATGGGGAATTGGTCATTTTGTCTTAATTTCACGGCTCGATTTCAATTCATTTGATCTAAATAAGATAATGCGTTATGGCTGAAGTTATAAAAATGCCCCGGTTGAGTGATACGATGACCGAAGGAGTGATTGCCGCATGGCACAAAAAAGTGGGCGACCCCGTCAAAAAAGGAGAATTGCTGGCGGAAGTAGAAACCGACAAGGCGACGATGGACCTGGAAAGTTATAAAGACGGCACCTTATTATATACCGGCACAGAAAAAGGCGGAAAGATACAGGTCGATGAGCTGCTGGCCATTATCGGAGCTCCCGGTGAAGATATCTCGGCCCTGGTAAAAGGTGGTGCGGCCGCACCTGCACCCGTAGCAAATAAGGCAGCTGCTGCCCCGGTCGCGGCTCCTGCGGCATCGGACTCCCCCTCCCCTGCCCCGGCAGCCGGCGGTCTGGACCTCTCAAAAATGGAAGAAGTTATTTTGATGCCCCGCCTCAGCGATACGATGACCGAAGGCGTCATTGCCGACTGGCATAAAAAGGTCGGAGATCCGGTGAAAAAAGGAGATGTTCTCGCAGACATCGAAACCGACAAGGCGACGATGGAGCTGGAAAGCTATAAAGAAGGCAAACTATTATATATAGGCGCACAGAAAGGTGATAAGATAGCGATCAACTCCCTGCTGGCCGTCATCGGAGACGAAAAGAAGGTTGATGTCGAAAAGATAAAAGCAGCGGCAGCTGGTGGCAGCACTACCACAACCGGTGGGATAACTGGCGCCGCGGCCGCCAATACCGGAGCCCAGGCTTCCGAAGCAACCACAGCCCCTGCGACAGAACCAGCTCATTCCGGACTCTCTGTTAGCGCCGACGGACGGATCAAGGCCTCTCCCCTGGCAAAAAAACTCGCTGCTGAAAAAGGCATCGATATTTCACAGGTCCCCGGTAGCGGAGACAATGGCCGGATCGTAAAGAAAGACGTAGATAGTTTTGTCCCCGGCGCGAAGGCAACAGCAACAGCTGCCAGCACTACCCAGCCTGTGACAAGCGCAAAACCCGCCGCTCTCTCTGCAAGCATCGGACAAGTCAGCTATGATGAAGTGCCTGTCTCACAAATGCGGAAAGTGATAGCCAAACGACTTGCTGAAAGCAAATTCACAGCCCCTCATTTCTATGTGACGATGTCGATAGACATGGACAAGGCCGTCGAAAGCAGGGCAAGAATGAATGAGGTATCCCCTGTAAAGATCTCTTTTAATGATATTGTGTTAAAGGCGGTGGCCATCTCGCTGAAACAGCATCCTGCTATCAACAGCAGCTGGCTGGGAGACAAAATCCGTATCAATCATCACGTCAATATCGGAGTAGCAGTTGCCATTGAAGATGGATTGCTGGTGCCGGTAGTGAGGTTTGCAGACTTAAAGAGCCTGTCACAGATAGCTACAGAAGTAAAAGACCTGGCCCAGCGTGCCAAAGCCAAGAAGCTGCAACCCGCGGACTGGGAAGGAAGTACGTTTACTATTTCAAATATGGGTATGTTCGGCGTGGATGAGTTCACAGCGATCATCAATCCTCCGGACGCCTGTATCCTGGCTGTCAGCGCCATTCAGCAGGTACCTGTGGTAAAGAACGGGGCAATCGTTCCGGGAAATGTAATGAAACTGACCTTGAGCTGTGACCACCGGGTGGTGGACGGTGCATCAGGCTCGGCCTTCCTGCAAACAGTAAAAAGTTACCTCGAAGAGCCTTTGCGCATGATGATCTAAGATATGACGATCTAAGCCGGCGTAAGCTTCTGTCAGAACTTACGCCGGCTTAGATAAATTTCTATAATTCTGACTCAGTGTTATCTCTTACCCGGCACAAGTTTTATTCCCTCTTTGTCGGCTAATTCGAAGACTACTGTATTTTTAAACCGTACTGCAACTTATTATCAAATCTATCATCAAACCTGAAAGGTTAAGGCTTCTGACGTAGTTATTAATTTTACCGTTTATGAAGCAATACCTTAGCCTTCTCCTGCAACTGGACCAGTTTATTCGAACAAAAGGAACGGGTTCTCCGCCCGAGTTCGCCCGAAAAATGGGAATTTCCGAACGCAGCCTGTACGAGTACCTGAAAGTGTTAAAAGAATTGGGCGCGCCAATAAAATTCTCCAGACAAGATCATTCTTACTATTATGAGATCGAAGGGCAGTTTCAGATCGCCTTTCAATAATTTCAATAAAGAGAGATAGTAAAAAAATAAAGCCGCTTCATAGAAATGAGGCGGCCTTTTAAACCTTATCCTTTTAGGTCCTTTGTAGAAACAAGGGGCCCTTAAGAACTGTGTCCTTGCTGTTCCAACCAAACTTCGGAACTAAAAAATCTTTATCGGAAGCTTTTTACAGCACCGTGTTTACGGAATATACGATCAGGATAATACCAGTCGGATAGCTGCTACACGTTATGACTGGTCTTTGGCAGGTTGTGAATGACCTGCAGGTCTGTTTTGCAACGGTACAACCTTTTGAGAGCGTTAATCAGAGTTTGTTTGTTGTTTCACCGTTGACAACACAAACATAAGTACTTTTTCGATTGCGGCCTAATTCGACCGCATCTTTTTTTAAAATATTTTCCTTTTCTTCTTACTAAATTTATATTTAGTTGATTATCAATTGTTTATTTTTTATACATACTGCGGACCCTGGCCCCAATACGGGAAAATTGTGTAATTATAAGAGATTACTTACCTTTGCGTCTGTTATTATTCCTTTCTAATCACTTTCGTGACAACCTTCTGTATCAACGCCCGAAGGATATTGATGAGTAGATGGGCCTTTTTTCAATTTAAATAGAAATCATTTTGTCATTTCAACATCTCAATCTAATTGAGCCTTTGTTAAAAGCATTGGACAATGAGGGATATACTACCCCCACACCCATTCAACAACAGGCTATCCCTATCTTACTGGAACGAAGAGATCTGCTGGGCTGCGCCCAGACAGGGACCGGTAAGACAGCGGCTTTTGCCCTTCCACTGCTGCAGCTTCTCTGTGAAGATGCCGCAGGTGTTACTGCCGAGACCCGGCAGGGAGGACCACGCCCAATCCGCGCACTCGTGCTTACCCCTACCCGTGAGCTCGCCATCCAGATCGACGAATCCTTTGCCGCTTACGGCAAATACACCGGGATGAAACACCTGGTCATTTTTGGCGGTGTGCCACAACAGGCACAGGTGCAAGCCTTGCAAAGAGGAACAGATATCCTGGTGGCTACACCTGGCCGGCTTCTGGATCTTATCGATCAGCGTTTCATCAGCCTTCGCGATATTAAGTATTTTGTACTGGATGAGGCTGATAGAATGCTGGACATGGGTTTCATACACGATGTCCGGAAAGTATTGAAGCTGCTGCCTCAGAAACGCCACTCACTGTTCTTCTCGGCTACCATGCCGCCGGAGATCCAGAAGCTGGCAGATACCATTCTTGTCAACCCGGCAAAAGTAGAAGTCACACCCGTCTCATCTACCGCAGATACGATCCAGCAGTCTTTATATTTTGTCGAAAAGAAAGACAAGCGGTCCCTGCTGTTGCATATCCTAAAGAGCACGGCCATTCCAACAGCCCTGGTGTTCACCCGTACCAAACATGGTGCAGATAAGGTAGCGCAGGGGCTCGTCAGGGCCGGCATCCGTGCCGAAGCTATCCACGGCAATAAGTCACAGAACGCCCGTCAGCGCGCACTGCTGAATTTTAAGACCAGACAGACCCGGATCCTGGTTGCAACAGATATTGCAGCCCGAGGTATCGATATCGATGAGCTGACACATGTCATCAATTTCGAATTACCCAATGTTCCCGAAACATATGTTCATCGTATAGGCCGGACAGGTAGAGCCGGCGCCAATGGCATTGCCTTGTCCTTCTGCGACGAAGAAGAAAGAGAATATCTGCGTGATATTCAGAAGCTGATAGCTAAGCCAATCCCGGTCGTCGAAGATCACCCACATGTCATGTCCGGCTCTTTTTCAGGTGCGCCCGTAATGGCAGCCGGTTCAGGCCACTCTTCCGGCAACTCCGCCGGCAGGAATGCAGGCCGGGGCCAGCAGAACAACAGAGGCGGCGATCCCCGTAGAAGAGGGGGTGGCGGCCAGCAGAACGGCAATGGGAGAAGACCATCCGGTGGGCAGGTCGGCAATGGCGGTGAAAGACAACAAAGTCAGCAGAGCCGCCCTCCAATGGGTGAGAACAGAGGTGGAAAACCCGCTTTGATTCGACGCCCGGAGCAACCCGTACAGGAGCCGCAGCAGACAGCTCACGAAGCCGGACAAGACAGACAAGAGCCCTCCGGACAAAAACATATTGGACAACAGCCGGCTGCTGTTTCGCAACAGCCCGTCAGAAAAGCTCCTCCGGAAAGAAAACGCCCTGACCAGCCACAGCGAACCAGGCCCAATCCGGGTATGCTCTCGACGCCCGCGCCAAAAAAAGATATCAAACCGGTAGACGATACTAATTTCCCCTTCGACATCAACCAGAGCGCCGGAGACGAGAAATGGTAGATCGCTGATAAAGCAAGAGAGACAGGAAGTGGGAGAATTTACCTAGTTTAGCGGTAAATCAACGGATGAAACTTTACCTCTTGCTGCTTACAGGATGGCTGCCGGTAGGGCTGATGCCCTTTTACCGGGGAGAGCGGACGGATATTGCATCCCTTCTTTCCAGGGAACAGTATGAACAATTCTTTCCCCATCATCATCCGCTTTATAGTTATGCATCATTCATAAAGGCGGCTGCCAGTTTTCCTTTATTTGCCGGAGAAGGTGATCCGGCGATACGTAAACGGGAACTGGCAGCTTTTTTTGCCCATGCCGCACACGAGACCACCAATGGAGGCGCCGGAGCAAAAGGCGGAGCCCTCGCCTGGGGACTTTATTATACCGATGAGCAGGCCTGTCTGACCGGACACTGTACCATATACAATACAGGAGGAACCAGCCCCTATCAGCCCGCACCAGGTAAATCTTATCATGGCAGGGGCCCCCTCCAGCTAAGCTATGCTTATAATTATGGGCTGGCCGGCGCCGAGCTGGGCTTACCTTTACTGGCAAAGCCCGAACTGGTGAGCCACGATGGGGTCATCTCTTTCCAGACAGCCATTTGGTTCTGGATGAAAGCTCAAAAACCAAAACCGTCATGCCATGACGCGATCTGCGGAAAATGGCAGCCGGAAGCGGAAGACGGCAGGCTCGGACGCAAAGCGGGTTTCGGGATGACGATCAATATCATCAATGGGGGTATCGAATGCAAAAGCCAGGACCCGGAAATAAAAGCAAGCCGGGAAGACCGCATCAGCTTTTACCGGCATTTTTCCAGCCTCTTACAAGTGCCGGTCGAAAAAGACTGTGATTGTACCGGCATGACCCCCTACGGAAATTAGAAGAATACTTCCAAATACGAACTATGCAATTCACCAAAAAAAGACTGCTCCAGACCTGGCATTCCCAAAGCCTTTCCATCGTATTGTTCGCCTATATCCTGATCTCCGTAATTGCAACGGCCCAGGGCCTGTTCTCCGGGCTAAAGGTCTACGTTCCCGGCGGACACGCCTATATCTCCTACAATAACTTCCGCATCTTCAAGCTCTCTTTTTATCACCTCCTGCAAGGGAAAGATATCTATCAGCTCTTCCCCAACGAACATTGGGACCTTTACAAATACAGCCCCGCATTTGCACTATGCTTTGGCGTATTGTCCTGGATGCCCGATTCAATCGGCCTGCTCCTGTGGAATCTCATCAATTCGCTATGCCTTTTTTTCGGAGTTCGTTTGTTGCCCGGCCTCAGCGACGAAAAAAAAAGCTGGATCCTGTTGTTTTCGCTGCTGGAAATGCTGCTCTCTATCCAGAATACACAAAGCAATGGATTGATGGCCGGACTGATCGTACTTGCCTTTGCCCTCGCCGAACGCTCGAAATATGCTCTGTCAACCCTTTGCATTGTTTTCTCGTTCTATATAAAAATCTACGGCGTGCTGGCTTTTGTCTTTTATCTTTTTTATCCCGGTAAGCTCCGGCTTGCAGGCTGGTCGGTCTTCTGGATGATCCTGTTCGCCCTGCTGCCCCTGCTGGCTGTCAATACACATCAGCTGGGTTTCCTGTATCACAGCTGGCTCGATCTTTTACTGGGAGACCGGTCGGCATCAATGGGTGTGTCACTGATGGGAATAATGGATACCTGGTTCCACCTCGCCTCCTTAAAAAATAGCATTACAGGGATCGGATTACTTCTTTTCCTGTTGCCGCTGATACATATCCGACGTTATACGGATTATACTTTCCGGCTTTTATACCTGGCCTCCGTGCTGATCTGGATGGTCATCTTCAATCATAAAGCTGAGTCACCGACTTTTGTCATCGTTACTGCCGGCATCGGGATCTGGTATTTTTCGCAGCGCTCCGATCTCCTGAACCGGATCTTGCTGATCCTTTCCTTTTTCCTGATATCGATGTCCGTATCCGACCTTGTTCCGGCACCCGTCAGAGACCAGTTCATACGGCCATACGGAATAAAGGCGGTCATGGGAATTGTCATTTGGCTAAAGATCTTTTACGAACAGATCACACTCAGATATAAACCCGCTGAAGCCGCCGTATTATGAAAAAATTGCAAGCCTCGACCCTCCAGCTTTTACGCCTCCATTTCTCTTTTTTCCTGATGCCGGTGTATTGGTTTGCATTGGGACAGGTAGTGGACAATCGAAGCTGGAGCCGGGCATTGCTGATCTTTTTTCTGTTACACCTGCTCGTTTATCCTGCAAGCAACGGTTACAACAGCCTGATGGATAAAGACACAACTCCCATCGGGGGGGTGAAAGACCCTTTACAACCGACCAGGCAGCTCTTTTGGGTGACACTGGGGATGGATCTCCTGGCACTACTGCTGGGCTTTTTTATCAGCCCGTATTTTGTAGCTGGTCTGGCAGTATATATTCTTGCCTCCCGGGCATATAGTTACCGGGGGATCAGGCTTAAAAAATATCCCTTTATCGGTTATTTCACCGTCATAAGCTGTCAGGGAGCACTGATATTTTTCCTGGTTTACGAGGGCAGCCACCAGCCCGCAGCCTTGTCCGAAATACTGCCGGTGCACCTGGATGCGACATTGGCAGAGGCAATGGTGGCTTGCTCGCTGCTGCTGGGCGGATTTTATCCGCTCACACAGATCTATCAGCATGAAGCAGACCGGAAGGATGGGGCGAGGACCTTAAGCCTGGTGCTGGGCTACAGGGGCAGCTTTATTTTCACAGGTTTGGTCTATAGCATCGCTTTTCTTCTTTTGGCCCATTATTTCCTCCTGACCCTGCAAATAAGAGAATTTCAGGTGCTGGCAACCTGCATGCTCCCTGTGGTCGTTTACTTTCTTATATGGGCAGTCAAAGTATGGCGAAACCCCGCCGAAGCCAGCTATTCGAATACGATGCGAATGAACCTTATCGCGTCCATCTGTACAAATGCAGGCTTTATCGCCGTATTCCTGATGGGTTTATGAACCGTCTGGCCGACAGTGGTCCCATCTTTGCGGCAGTAAAATACGTATATCAATCAATCTCCTTATTTTGAGTAAGATCATTTCAATAGGAACAGCAACTCCAGCCTACACTCACCGACAGGAAGATCTCCTGCCCTTTATGCAACGGATCTATGCGCTGGATAAGGAGAATAGCAGAAAACTAAAGTTTCTTTATCAGCAAAGCGGTATCAGCACCCGGAATTCTGTCATTCCCGACTATTCACGGCCTGCAGCAGAATGGGAGTTTTACCCGCCGACAGAGAACCTGGAGCCATTCCCTTCCCTCGAATTAAGAATGAGCTTGTACCGGCAGCATGCGCTGCCACTTTCGCTACAGGCCATACGACGCTGTATGGAGGGGGTCCACAGCGCCGGTACCATAACCCACCTGATCACGGTGAGCTGTACCGGTATGAGCGCCCCCGGACTGGACCTGGAGTTGGTGGAAGCGCTGCAATTACCGCAGACAGTATTCCGTACCTCGGTGAACTTTATGGGTTGTTATGCGGCCGTACATGCTTTGAAACTGGCAGACGCCCTTGTTCGTACGACGGCCAAAGCCCGGGTGCTCATCGTCTGCACGGAATTATGCACGCTTCATTTCCAGCAGGAGCCGACACTCGACAATATGTTATCCAGCCTGCTGTTCGCAGACGGTTCTGCCGCAGCCCTGGTAGTACCTGACGACCATGCCGCGAAAGGAATGCGACTAAGCCATTTTTATTCGGAGATCGTACCGGAAGGCAAAAAAGAAATGACCTGGGATATCTCTTCGACCGGGTTCCGGATGACCCTGACCAGCTATGTCACCGATCTGATCAGGGCGGATTTTGCCGGCCTGGTCGGGAATGCATTACAACAGAGCCAAAAACAGTATGGGGAAATAAATCACTGGTGCGTACACCCCGGAGGTAAAAAGATCCTGGATGCCATTTATAAAAGTCTTTCTTTCACCAACGGGCATCTGGATGACAGTTATAAGATCCTGGATCAATACGGGAATATGTCCTCTCCCACCATTTTATTTGTCCTGAAGCGCATCCTGGACCGGGTGGACTATACCCGGCCAAATTGTATATTCGGGGCAGCATTTGGGCCGGGACTGACCATGGAAACTTTTATCGGGGAAACAAACTAACGTAAACAAACATGGCTGGCAAACCCGATTTCTCACAAAGAAGTCTTAAAAAAGAGCTCCTGGACCAGGATGATATCCCTTTTGCGGATATTGAGCGGAATATGCGGGAACTGGATTTTATCAATACCTGGCTCGGTGGTCATGCCATAAGCACAAAGGGTTTAAAAGACCTCATAACCGGGATGGGTGAACAGCGGCGCATAACCATTTGTGAGATTGGCTGCGGTGGCGGAGATAACCTGCGGGTACTGAGCAGGTGGTGCAGGAAGCGTGGTATTGACCTGGAAATAACCGGTATCGATAATAATGCGTTTTGTATCAGGGTGGCAAAAGAGAGATGGAAAGAAGGAGATGCTCATTGGGTACATTCAGACTACCGGGACGTACAGTTTGACAATGGAAAGCCCGATATCCTTTTCTCATCCCTGTTCTGTCATCATTTCACCGATGACGAACTGATCTTTATGCTGGGCTGGATGCAGGATCATGCCCGGGTAGGATGGTTTATCAATGACCTGCATCGTCATCCGCTGGCCTGGTGGTCTATTCGTCTGCTGACACGATGGTTCTCGGGAAGTTACCTGGTCAGGAATGATGCTCCGTTATCCGTATTGCGGGGGTTTAGACGGGGAGAGTGGGAGAGATTATTACAGGAAGCCCGAACCAAAGAGTATTCGCTGCAATGGAAATGGGCATTCCGGTGGTTAGTGGAGGGTAAAATATGTACGACGTCATTATAACAGGCGGTGGGCTTGCAGGATTGTCGCTTTCTATCCAACTGGTGAGAGCAGGCTATCGTGTAGCCTTATTTGAGAAGGAGTCCTATCCTTATCATAAAGTTTGCGGGGAATATATCTCCCTGGAAAGCTGGAATTTCCTGGAAGACCTCGGCCTGCCGCTGAGCGACTGGAACCTTCCGATCATTCGCCGGCTGCTGTTGTCGGCCCCCAACGGGCAGTCGCTGGAACACGAACTGCCACTGGGTGGATTCGGCATCAGCAGATACAAGATAGATGCGGCACTGGCGGCTATTGCCCGATCAGCCGGCGTAGACCTCTATGAATCGGTAAAGGTGACAGATGTCGTCTTCGAAAAATCGCAGTTCTGTGTTCAGACCAGCATAGGAACCTTCTATTCGGCTGTCGCCTGTGGAACTTTTGGAAAGCGAAGCAACCTTGACGTCAAGTGGCAACGTACCTTTACCCGGAAGAGATCAAAACAGCTAAACAATTATGTGGGCGTCAAATACCATGTAAAGGGAGAGTTCCCCGCAGATCTCATCGGGCTACATCATTTTAAGAACGGATATTGCGGGGTCTCCCGGATCGAGGACGACAAGTGCTGCCTTTGTTACATGACAACGGCGGAGAATCTGCGGATCAGCGGTAATTCCATTCCGGAAATGGAAAAGAGGATATTACGGCAGAACCCATACCTGGAAGAGGTATTTTCATCGATGGAAGCCCTGTTCGAACAGCCGCTAACGATATCCCAGATCAGCTTCGAACGACGCACACAGGTGGAAGACCATATTTTGTTCATAGGCGATGCAGCCGGTATGGCGCCCCCTTTGTCTGGAAATGGGATGAGCATGGCCCTGCACGGTAGTAAGATAGCTTTTCAATGTATCAATTCCTTCCTGCAGGGACAGCTGGCCAGATACGAGCTGGAACAGGACTATTCGGACCAATGGAACAGACAATTCGGCAGACGTCTCTGGATGGGAAGATTTCTGCAACGCTGGTTTGGAAGTGAGTCCCGTACCAATCTTTTATTATCTTCGCTCAAGCCTTTTCCAAAGCTGGTTTCGTTCCTCATCAGGCAAACGCACGGCCAGCCTTTCTGATACGACGAACGGATCGCCCCCGACCCTATATCCCACCGAAAAGACCCGCAAAACCTTTGACTGTCAATTGAATGTTCTTTATCCCGACAAAAAAATAATTGGATGAACAAAAGCTTAGCAGGCTTATTACTGGGGTTGGTGTGTTCAGTGGGGTTATGGGCGCAGGATTATCACGCCATAGAGGGTTCCCCGTTCGCAGGAGCAATGGGCGTTGCAAATAATCCCGCCTCTATTCTCAGCACCCCCTATCCCTGGGATATCACTTTATTTTCCATGCAGGTAAAGAATAGCACCAATGCCGTGACCTTTAGCAATTATTCCTACCTGTCATTTCATCCGGATACTATCGGGTATAACTGGAAGAGTGGCTATATGAAGCGGTTCGCAGCTTTTAATTACAACATACACCTGCTGAATGTACGGCTATCCCTGGGTCGTAAACAGGCCATTTCATTTGGAGCCAATCTCCGGGGTTATGGGGCGGTGAGGACGGGAAGGGCCAATTACAACGATACGCTGCAGAACATGAACCAGTTCTTCGACATAAATGAGAATACCACCTACAAAGCCAATATGGTGACCAGCAGCTGGCTCGAATTATACGGCACATATAGCAAGACCCTTTGGGATGATGCCTATGGCCGGTTGAATGCAGGTGTCACGCTAAAGCTTATGCGTGGCATCTCCGGCGCCTACCTTCAGCTGGCCAACGGAGCTGTGACACGTTCAGTACAGGATACCCTGACCGTTTATAATATGGCCGCAGGCAACGCAAAATACGGGTACTCCTCCAATTATGATCTGTGGCATGATAACAAAAGCACGATTGACAACCTGAAGGACTTTCTCACCCATACCCGATCGGGCGCAGCTATAGACCTGGGTGTCGAGTACCTGGTGAAATCACAGGCCGTGCATGTCTATGGCGATGATGACGACTATTTCGATTACGAGTGGAAGATAGGTGTGAGCCTGCTGGATCTCGGAGCAAACAGATATGTCTACGGAACACAGAGCAGAGCAGCAAGCAATCCCAAGTCAAGCGTATCCGATGCCGACCTGAATGCAAAATTCGACAACACCGGCAGCCTGGCTCAGTTCAATGATAGCCTGGCGACCATCGTCAATAATATTTCAACCCTGCGTGGACTATTCACTATCTACAATCCGGCAAGACTGGTGATCAATATAGACCGCCCCTTAGAGGATCATTTTTCGCTGAATACAGACCTGACCATCAATCTCGGTGGGTCCAACAACGGAAAAAGATTGTTCACCAAAGAAATGACCCTGCTGGCCGTTACGCCCCGGTGGGAGACCCGTAAGCTGGGCGCCTATCTGCCACTGACATTGACCACAGACGGAAAACTTTGGGTTGGCGGTGCGGTGAAGGCCGGGCCAGTCCTGTTGGGCGTACATAACTGGGCCAACGTCTTTTCAAAAACAAAGGTGCAGAACGGAGGATTCTATCTGTCGTTTGTGATCCGGCCGGGAAATGGCAAAGGTTTTAAGGATAAGGAAGATAAACAGTATAGCTGTCCGAAGTATTAAAAAAACAATACTTCCGGGTTTGCATATTTTTTACTTTCTTGTGTCTGACAAACCTCAAACTTCCATGAAAATAGTTGCTCTTCTTCTTTCCATTGCCTTGTTTAGTCTCCAGAAAGCCAGCGCGCAAACCGATACAACTGCCGGTCATAAACCGGATTCTCTTACCGCTAAAAATACATTTTTTCAAAAAGTAGAGTACGAATCAGAATTCCCCGGAGGTACAAGGGCCTGGCTGCAATTCCTTAATGATCATCTGAAATACCCCAAAAAGGCCGTCCGTAAAAGGATCGAGGGGACAGTATTGCTGCAGTTCATCGTCGATAAAGATGGGTCTATTTCAGACCTGTCGGCTCTTAGCGGAGATCCGATACTTGTAGAAGCTGCCCTTGATGCAATGAAAGATAGCCCAAACTGGAAACCAGCCGTGCAGAATGGCAAACGCGTCAAGTCCTACAAGAAACAGCCTATCAACTTCAAATTAGTGGCGGATACCAAATAACCTGATCTTCGCGCCAGACCGACCATGAGCAGTGACAGTCAAAAATAAACTTTCAATTATTTCTGAAACTTCAGAAAATTCTTTTACCTTTGTCTGGTAGAACAGAAATAAAGGAGACATATGCAGCTGGCGGAAGCAAAAGCACAATTTATTGCGAACTGGGGCCGATTTGGCACGAACTGGGGGATCAACAGAACCATGGCGCAGATCCATGCGTTGCTCCTCGTGAGCCCCGATAACCTGAGCGCTGATGAGGTCATGGAACAACTGAATATCAGCCGGGGGAATGCAAATATGAATCTCCGCGAGCTCATGGACTGGGGATTGGTGCAGAAAGTGATAGTGCCCGGAGAACGGAAGGAATTTTTTACCGCCGAGAAAGATATCTGGAAAGTGGCGCGACAGATCGTAAAAGAAAGGAAGAAGAGGGAACTGGACCTGATGATCCCCGTGTTGAAAGAGCTCAGCGAAGTAGAAGGCGACAAACGGGATAAAGCTGTAAAGACCTTTACAGATACGATACAGAACATCAGGAAATTCAGTGAACAGGCCGATAAGACCCTGGATACGATGATCAAAGCAGATGAGCACTGGTTCTGGAGCAGCCTGATGAAACTCTTCGGAGCAAAGCGGGATTAAGTTGCCCTCCGGACAGACCGCAAAAAGAAGACACTGGAACCACGCTGGCCCCAGTGCCCATAAACAAGCCGTTAAATACGGCTTTTATTTGAAATATATCTTTCAGTACTTCCTGAAAGTTCAATAACAATAAATACAACCATCCAAAAACTTACAACTATGACTTACATTCTCGTCTGCTACAGTATCTATCTGGTACTTACCGTCATCCTCACCGTTTGGGTAGCCCGCACTTTATTCAGGAACGGCAAAGTCTTCCTCATCGATATTTTTCATGGCAATGAAGACCTGGCCAGGGCAGTCAACAATTTACTGCTGGTCGGCTTTTACCTGGTCAATATCGGTTATGCAGTGTATACGCTCCGCATCGAATACAATATCGACAATGCCCGAATGCTTGTAGAAGAGCTGAGCCTGAAAATAGGCGCGATCATTCTGATCCTTGGCGGAATGCACTTCTTCAACATGTTTGTCTTCTTCAGGCTGCGTAAGAAAGCCCTGGTGGAAAAAAAGGCAGAGACAAACCGTCTGGTATATCCCGGTGAGTCATCAAAAGGGATCTATTAAAGGCACCCGTTTTAAAAACGAAAAAGATGAAAAACAAAAAGATCATCATAACAGGCGGCACCGGTTTTATCGGTCAGGCACTCGCAGCACGCTGGGGTAAAGATAACCAGGTCATCATTCTCAGCCGGCAGTCCGCGCAAACAGAAAATAATTCCTACAACCACAAGCTCCTGACGGCGGAAGATGGATACCACATCACCTACTGGCACTGGGATGGACATTTCGTGGAGAAACATTGGGCAGGTGAAATAGATGGCGCCGACCTGGTACTGAACCTCGCAGGACGCAGTGTCAATTGCCGCTATACACCGCAGAACAAACAGGAGATCTTCGACAGTCGCACCAATGCCACACAAGCCATCGGGCAGGCTATCCGGGAAGCTACCGTACCACCAAAGCTATGGATCAATGCGGCCAGCGCCACGATCTACCGGCATGCGCAGGACCGCCCACAGGATGAATACACCGGCGAATACCATGACGACTTCTCAGTACTGGTCTGCAAAAAATGGGAGAAGACCTTTGACGAACAGCGTACGCCCTTCACCCGGAAGATAGCCCTGCGTATGGCAATTACACTGGGGGAGGGAGGAGTCGTCATTCCCTGTCTCAATCTTGTTAAATTCGGATTAGGTGGCAGACAGGGCAGCGGACGTCAGATGTATAGCTGGGTACATATTGAAGATGTGGGTCGCGCGATCGAGTGGTTTTGGGATCGTCCTGAACTGGAAGGAGTATACAACCTCGTGGCTCCTGGCGCGGTGACCAATTCTTATTTCATGTCCACGTTGCGCAGACTCACCGGACAGCGGTTCGGTCTGCCGGCTCCTGCGTGGCTCCTGAAGCTCGGTGCTGCCCTCATCGGCACAGAGACCGAGCTGGTATTGAAAAGCCGGTGGGTAGCGCCCACAAAGCTGCTGGAGGCAGGCTTTTCTTTTCAATATTCCCGGCTGGACGCAGCATTAAGATCGATCATCAGGAAGCTGCCCCGGCAGAAATATCGTTTGTTCTAACCTAAAAATTATTGATGATCCAAACAAGATGCCGGTAGAAATTGTAGTTTAGAAAGACTATGTCTACACCCACCAAAAAAACACTGGTGCTGGGCGCCTCCGACAACCCATCACGATACAGCAACCTGGCAATGAGCCAATTGCGGGCTAAGGGCCATCCCGTGGTCGCCATTGGACGGAAGCAGGTAAGAGCCGGGGACGTAGATATAACAACAGATAAGCAGCTCTATACAGGCGTAGATACGGTAACACTCTACCTGAGCGCCACCCATCAGAAAGAATACTACGACTATATTATCTCCCTTCATCCCAAAAGGATCATCTTCAATCCGGGTGCAGAAAATCCGGAATTAGAACAGCTGGCACAGGCCAATGGTATCGAGCCACTCGAAGCCTGCACGCTGGTACTGCTGGGTACCGGCCAGTATTAGCCGAATCATATTATTTAATCCTGATTTAGTCGGCCATATACGCAAAAACTCCTACCTTCCCATACTAAATTATTATCATATGAAAAAATACCTCGCGGAAGGGATCGGTACGTTCTCGCTCGTCTTATTTGGCTGTGGTGCAGCCGTAGTTTCCGGAAAGACTATTCCTGATACCGTACTGGCGGGTGCACCCGCTGGCATCGGTGTTTTGGGTATCGCGCTGGCCTTTGGCCTGACTGTAGTCGTCATGTGCTATGCCATCGGCCCTATCTCCGGATGTCATATCAATCCTGCCATTACAATTGCGATGTTAGTTGCAGGGAAGATCAGCGCAAAAGATACGGCAGGTTATGTTATCTTCCAGTTGCTCGGCGCTACGCTGGGCGCAGCCGTCCTCTACGCTTTTCAGAAAGGCGGTCCCCATTTCACTATGGATGAATGGGCATTGGGTTCCAATGGCTGGGGCCCGGGATACCTGGGCAGCTACAGCTCCACCTCAGCCTTTGCAGCAGAAGCAGTGCTGACCTTCTTATTTCTGTTCGTGATCTTTGGAGTAACCTCACGCCTGGGAGATAGCCATATGGCCGGATTAGCGATTGGACTAACCCTCGTGCTCATCCACCTCGTGGCCATTCCTATTACCGGCACGTCGGTGAACCCCGCCAGAAGCTTTGGCCCCGCAGTATTCGCAGGAGGAAAAGCATTGCAGCAACTGTGGCTGTTCCTCATCGCCCCATTGGTTGGAGGCATTGTAGCAGCATTCTTATGGCACGGAGTATTCGAACCAAAAGGTAAATAGACCGGTTTAATGATACCTTAACGATTACCCGATTTTGTGAATAAAGGGTTTTTTGGTAAATTCGAAAAATCCTTTGTAATATGCTATGGCGAAAATTTAATGGCGATCTCATCGATCTACCCATCATTGAAGCCGTTGAAAATGCGATCCGTCGTGAGACGGAGAAAGGCTACCGGCTGAAAGTATGCATCGGCACTGACTCCCAGGTGAAAGGTTTGGAAACAGAATTTGCTACAGTTATCGTCTTTTTACGGGAAGGACATGGAGGGTTCATGTTCATTCACAATGAAAAGACAAGACATCAGTATACGATCAAAGAGCGTATGCTGGTGGAAGTAGCCAAAAGCATTGAAATTGCCTATGAGCTGTGCAATCTCTTCAGCAAGTATAATGTCGACATGGAAGTACATGCAGACATCAATACAAACCCGCATTTCAAGAGCAATGATGCACTGAAGGAAGCAATGGGCTATATCCTTGGTATGGGCTTCGCGTTCAAGGCTAAGCCAGAGGCCTTTGCCAGCAGCAGCTGTGCGAATAAGGTAGTGAACTAGTCCGCAGCCCTCACCACAGCGCCCGCCTGCAGGTGACTGGTCGTGCCAGAACACGGCCCTGGGAATTGTCTCCCCTATTACTTCGTCTCACTTTCAAATTCACTGTTCATTTCCCCTATCAGGCCAAGTATCTTATCCCGGCCCATTTTCTTTACCGCGCTGGTAACAAAGTGCTGCGGCAGGAATTGCCAGGTCTGACGCATTTTCTCCAGGAAAGCCTTCACATTGGCAGCCACGACACGCTGGTTCTCTTTATCGGCCTTTGTAAAGACAAGAGAAAATGGAACCGTCCATTTCCTTAAATTATCGACGAACTCAAGGTCGAGCTTTTGCGGAGTATGCCGGCTGTCAATGAGCACAAAGACACTCACCAGGTTCTCTCTTTTACGCAGATAGTCTTCGATCATTTTCTCCCATTTTTTCCGCTGGCCCTGGGAAACTTTGGCAAAGCCATAACCAGGCAGATCGACCATATACCATTCATTGTCGATATTGAAATGATTGATCAGTTGCGTCTTCCCCGGAGTATTCGAGGTCTTGGCCACCTTGTCATTATTACAAAGCATGTTGATCAGCGAGGATTTGCCGACATTGCTGCGACCGATAAAGGCATACTCGGGACGATCCGGCACCGGACACTTGGTATAATCCGGGCTGCTGACGATATATACGGCGGAATGAATCTCCATAAGGGATGTAAGATACATTATCCTACCTTTACCGCCGCTATGGCCAACTATTCACACGACAGGATCGTTCCATTCAAAGACTCAGAGCTGGGTAAGAAGCAGCAAATTGCTGCCATGTTCGATAAAATAGCATTTCGCTATGACTTCCTGAATAGATTTCTTTCCGGAGGGATCGATATTTATTGGCGCCGGCGGGCTATCCGCGAGCTCACAGGAGTTGCCGGTGGCCATACCGCCGTTGCAGCCACCACAAAGACAATCCTCGACGTGGCTACAGGGACAGCAGACATGGCCATCATGATGGCACGTTACTTGTCTGCATCTCATATTACAGGCATAGATATCTCAACCGGGATGCTGGAGATCGGCCGCCAAAAGATCACCCGACTTCAGATGGAGGAGAAGATCAGCTTACAAACGGGTGATAGTGAGGCCATTCAATTCCCCGATGCCCATTTTGACGCTGTGACCGTTGCCTTTGGCGTCCGAAATTTCGAGAACCTCGAAAAAGGACTGCGGGAGATGCTGCGGGTGCTGAAACCCGGAGGAAAACTGGTAGTGCTCGAGTTCTCGCAGCCAAAGACACCCGGAGTACGCCATGTGTATGACCTATATCTTCGTTTGGTGGCACCCAATATCGGCAAAATGGTATCCAGCAACCGGGAGGCATATCAATATCTCAACGATTCGGTCAAAGCCTTTCCGGAAGGGGAGAACTTTATCCGGATAATGGAGGCCTGTGGTTATAACAATACCCGGCTTCGGCGTTTGAGCCTGGGAATCTGTTCGTTATATGTTGGTGAAAAATGACCCTCACCCGCAATTATTTTTCCCTTTTGCCGTTAACTTTTACATCCCAAGTCAAGCCTATAGAGACTATTTACTCTTAATTTCTTGTAAAGCCGGCTAAAAATCCATAAAAGATTGAAAGCCAGCGTAAAAATCCGGCCAAAAAACCAATAAGGTCAATGACCGGCAGGACTATAACTATTGATCATACTCGCGTTTATGAAACTACTTGGGTTTAACAAAAGAAGGGGAGTTATTTTTGGGATCATACTCTGTGGAAGCTTGCTGACAGGCCTGGGCGCCTCGGCCCAATTGAGAGATTATCTGAATCTGCCGGATCATGACAGCAAACGATACTATATAGGCATCGGATTCATGTATCTTAATTCTCATCTCCAGGTTAGTGCACATCCCAAATTCCTGCAAAGCGATAGCATCCTGTATGTAAACCCCGCCAATTCAGGTGGTTTTGGGGTGTCAGGGATGTTTACGTTTCGACTGGCCGAACATTTGGAATTCCGGTTTGCCTTCCCTGAGTTCATGTTTGCTTCCAACAGCATCTCCTATCATGTCACCAATCCCCCCATTGGGGAGCAAACCCTGGCAACCAAACAGATCCAATCTCTTTTATTGGGTTTCCCTGCACAGGTAAAATTCCTGTCCGACCGCATCAACAATTTCAGAGTATATATGCTGGGGGGGATCAATTATCGCTATGACCTGGCATCCAATTCTTCCACCCGTAAAGCAGAGAACCTGGTAAAGCTGACACCCTCCGATATGAGTATCGAGGCAGGCGTAGGCTTCCAGTTCTATTTTCCCGTTTTTATCCTGTCTCCCGAACTAAAGGTCAGCGAGGGGATAAAGAATATTCACAGTCGTGACCCCAATCTGCAGTATTCTAATGTGATCGATAAGATCAAATCCCGGATGGTTGTTTTTTCCCTGATATTTGAAGGTTAGGCCCTATCACAAAATATCAATAATCATACTGTCTCCTGAACATGTTGATACGCACACCCGCAGTAAAGACAGCAGAGCTCGAACTATGATAGGTATTTGTTGGGTCGCTGACCGAATAATGCCTGTACATGGCAGACAGCTCCAGGAACAGGTTTTCCTTCCACTGATAAGATACCAGACCTGACAAATTCAGACATGTGGCGGGAGTGCCGGACCCGATGCTGAAACCGGCATCACGCGGACGCGTCGTATAATCCTCGAAAATATTGCTTCCGAAGTTGATTCCGGCAGAGTCAAGTCCCTGCTTGTAATAAATAGCCTTTGCTTCCACATTCCATTTATAGGCCGGCTGATACCGCGCTATACCGATGAACTCATAAAAATTAGCCCCGAGAGGATGCGCCAGGGGTTGATTATAATGACTGAAACTGGATACCGTATCATCATGTGAATAGACGAACGGACGGACAATATTCGTTTCGAACTGCAGGTCGAAATTCTTTACATTGAAGGCATCGATGTATTTCATACCCAGCTGGATACCTTGCTTGTTGACCCAGTTGCCATCTCCGTAATGCAGTATCTGATGCAGCACGAATTCATTGAACAGCAGCTGTCCGTAGATCTGCGTAGCATGCCCGATATTAGCCTTGAAATCCAGCCCAACCGTCGTCTTGTCAGGACTTCCGTTCTGCTGCTGCGCAGAAACGAGAAAGATCACCGGGTTCAGATAAGAGAAATCATAATGATCGGCACGGCTGAAAACAACATTTTCATAAAGACCAACATTCAGCCACGGAGTTGCATTCACGTTGAGATGATGAACAACCGCATATTTTTTCGGATATTGATAGTCGCCGCCGGTGGGATGCTGGCTAACCAGCTCCATATAGATCGTTTGATAGTTGAGCTTCCAGATCCGGGTGTTGAATTTCAAAAAAAGATAGGGAGCACTATAATCGCTGAGGAAAAGACTGCGATAGCCATTGCCGATAAAATTCTTATCATAGCCAAACTGGATGTCGAAGTATTTCCAGGCATTAAAATAGATCGATGCCCGATTATCAAAATAGTCGTAGCCCGTTTTTTTGAAGTGCTTGTAGTAGCCGGCGCCGGGCACAGCATCGAATTGAGCAACACGCTGCTGAAACCAGGATGGGCCCCTTTCCTGGTTGTCTGTCAGATAAGCGGAGAAACCCAGCTTACCCGCTACCATCCCCCGGAGAGTAAGCCCCTTTGAGTTGAGATAAGGTCGCTGCTTACTGTTACCACTACCGGTTTCATAGGATTGAGTCTCCTGGATTACCGGGTTGATGGCAAGAAAAAAATCATTCTCATTGACCTCGTAGAAATTTGCCTTGTCCTTATAAAATGTCTGTAGCCAGGGTCTCTTACTGACAAAGCTATCCGTCCTGCTTGTCACCCATTCCACATTATTCATCAGCAGGGAAGACAGATTCTGCCTGTCGATAGGAGAAAGATGATAATAGTCGTCGTAGGGATAAAATTTATGCAGCGAGTCGGATATATCGGCCACCCGAACAGCCAGTTTGCGGCTGATGGGTTTGGCAGTGCTGATATTCAGATCCGGGTTGGTTTGCAGAAGTATCTCCATCCTGTCCAGGAAGTGATCGAATTTGGAGTCCTGGGGCAGGTAGCTGGATTGGCTAAAGCCGGCATGTGGCAGGCTCAGAGCCAGCAACAACACCGGCATCAGGACCAATGCACGGGACCGGAGCAGATAGGCCCGGACCAATGACGGCAGAACCAACACAAGGGAAAAGATCGGGATCAAAGCATATAAAGCAGCAGATGAGTCGCCCGGGGAGGCGGACGAAACGGGTTGGTTAGCAATTCTTAAAATTATCCGGCGTCTTAGAAGGGTTTTAATAAATTGCGTCATAATATATATCAAATAAGGGACGATCTAATTTTCTTTATGCGTAATTACTTGATCAATAACATCTCTATAGTCAACGAAGGTAAGATTAGTACAGCAGATTTACTAGTCAAAAACGGGCGGATCGAAAAAATAGGGACAAACATCCGGACCGACTTCGCTGTCACCGAGATCAACGGAGAAGGAAAGTTTTTATTGCCGGGAGCCATCGACGACCAGGTGCATTTCCGTGAGCCGGGACTAACCCATAAGGCCACCATCTATACGGAAGCCAAAGCCGCGGTAGCCGGTGGCGTTACCTCCTTTATGGAGATGCCCAATACACTACCGCCAGCCTTCACACAGGATCTGCTGGAGCAGAAGTATGTTATCGGATCACAGAGCTCGCTGGCCAACTACTCCTTTTATATGGGTACCTCGAATGATAATGCGGAGGAAGCCTTACGGACCAACGAAAAGAAAAAGGATATCTGCGGGATCAAGATCTTTATGGGCTCATCAACGGGTAACCTGCTGGTCGACAATTACCTGACGCTGGACAGGCTATTCCGGGAAAGCGAGGTGCTCATCGCCACTCATTGCGAGGATGAAAAGATCATCCGGCAAAACCTGGAGACTATCCGGCAGGAGAACCGCGAACTGGTGCCAGCCGACCACCCGCGGATCCGGAATGCGGAAGCCTGTTTCGAATCGTCGCTGACAGCCATCCAATTCGCTCAGAAACACAATAGCCGCTTACATATCTTCCATCTTTCCACCGAAAAAGAGATGCAATTGCTAGGCAATATGCTGCCCCTGGAAGAGAAAAGGATCACGGCAGAGGTCTGTGTACACCATCTCCATTTTACCAGTGAGGATTATGCGACACTGGGCAACCGGATCAAATGTAACCCCGCCATCAAGGCGCCGCATAACCGCGAAGCCCTGTGGAAAGCATTGCTGGAAGACCGGCTCGACCTCATCGCCACGGATCATGCACCCCATACCATGGAGGAAAAAAATGGTCCCTATGAACAGGCCCATGCCGGCCTGCCGCTGGTACAGCATTCTCTTTTGCTGATGCTGCATTATGTCAAAGAAGGCAGGATCAGCCTGGAGAAGGTGGTAGAAAAGATGAGCCATGCCGTAGCCACCTGCTTCCGTGTTGCTGAAAGAGGTTATATCAGGGAAGGTTACTTCGCAGACCTGGTCATAGTGGACATGAATAAGCCGTCTCGCGTAAGCCCGGAGAACATTCTCTATAAATGCGGCTGGAGCCCCCTGGATGGGTTTCAATTTCCTGCAACAGTGACCCATACTTTCGTAAATGGACATTTGGTTTATGGAAATGGGACCTTCGATGAATCTCAATGGGGCCAGCGCCTGCGGTTCAGGTACTAAACGCACAACTAACCATGGAAATTGACAAGATCACATACGAGGACCTATCCCTTTTCAGCCATGAGGAGGAGTATTCCATTTTCCACAAGCTGGATTTTACCCGTACAACAGGCGGAAAAGATCTTTTACTGGAATATTTCAACCATCCTTTTAGTACCCTCCACCCCATCCTCGAGACCCAGCGGGTCCTGGCTTTACTATCGGAAAAGATGGATCAATGGCCTTCCTCCATCAGCAATGGGACCGTTATGGTGATCGAAAGGTTTTATGAGACGGCTGTTGACGATATCCCCCAGGCGCATAATCTGCCCGCAGCACTGATGTATAAGGTGTTTCATGCCCCGGATTATTCCATAGTACGCTATTCTGTGACACATTTTGCGGATTTTCTGCGGGGGATGACCCAGCTGATCGCGCTGCTGGATACCCCGGATTGCCCCCGCCTGCTGGGCGACCTGTTGAAAAAAGCCCGGGAACAGCTGGACCAGGATATCCTGCAGTCCCTTGTCAAACTCAAGCCTGGCGTCAAACTGAACCCTGTCCAGGTTATCCATTATGGCAATTTTATTCGCTACCGGTCAAAGACGACCATACAATTGCTGATCGGGATCCACAACCGGCTGGATGCCTGGTATTCGATGGCAATGGCTATACGCCGTTATCAGCTGAGCTTCCCCGTATTTGTGGAACAGGAGGAGCCCTATTTTGAGGCGGGCTCGCTTTATCACCTTCTTTTGCCCACACCAGTCGCCTACGATGTAAAGCTGGATCAGGAAAGCAATTTTCTGTTTCTAACAGGAGCGAATATGGCCGGTAAGAGCACCTTTATCCGAAGCGTAGGGGTCGTCGTCTTTCTGGCCCATCTGGGAATGGGTGTCCCGGCAAAGACTATGCGGTTAAGCCTTTTTGATGGGATCCTCAGCAATATCAATGTTGTCGATAATATCTCCAAAGGCGAAAGCTTTTTCTTTAATGAGGTACAACGCATCCGCAGTACGCTCGAAAAGATAGGCGGTAATAAAAAGTGGCTGGTCCTGATCGATGAGCTGTTCAAAGGCACCAACGTGCAGGACGCAATGAAATGCTCGACGACCGTGATCAGGGGATTGATCAAAATACGGCGATCGCTCTTCATCCTGAGTACCCATCTTTATGAGATCGGTGAGGAACTGAAGGTTTATCCGAATATCCAGTTCAATTACTTTGAGACAGCCGTGAAGGATGATCAGCTGGAGTTCAGCTATCAGCTAAAGCAGGGGATCAGCAATGACCGCATTGGGTACCTGATCCTGAAACGGGAGAAGGTGGTGGAGATGCTGGAACGATTGTAAGCGCGACGGGTCCGACGCTGCCACAAATACAGTGCAGCTTCTCGCAAATACCCCGGTCGTTTCCGTGGAACATACCTCGTGGAACCAGGAGCAGTTTTTTGAAAATGACGTTGATGTATTTTCTAGCTTTAACAGCTAAATAATACGGATATGCTGGTGAAAACATTTGGAAGCGCGGTGTATGGTGTTGAGGCGATCACCATTGCCGTAGAAGTCAATGTGACAGAAGGTCTCCACACATGTATAGTCGGGCTGGCCGACAACGCTGTGAAAGAAAGTATTCAGCGTATAGAAAGCGCCATCAGGAGCAATGGTTATTATATGCCCCGTACCAAAGTGGTCGTCAATCTGGCGCCGGCGAGCATCCGAAAGTATGGCTCTGCTTTCGACCTGCCGATTGCCATGGGCATACTCGCCGGGAGCGAACAGATCCCCGATCCTTCTCTTCTAAAAAACTACGTCATCATGGGCGAGCTCGGACTGGACGGGAACATTCAACCCATCAAAGGCGCATTACCCATTGCCATACAAGCCCGCAAAGAACAGTTCAAAGGTCTGATCGTTCCAAAAGCCAATGCATCCGAAGCCGCGATGGTCAACCAGCTGGAGGTATTTGCATTCGGGCATATCCGGGAAGTGATCGATTTTTTCAGGGACACCAGTGCTGCAAGATCAGTCCATGTCGATGTGCGGGCTGATTTTGATGCGACGGCAGTACCCGCTGATCTTGACTTCAGTGAGGTAAAGGGACAGGCAAGCATCAAAAGAGCATTGGAAATAGCAGCAGCCGGTGGGCATAATGTCATATTGATCGGCCCGCCCGGCGCCGGCAAGACCATGCTGGCGAGACGCCTGCCCACGATCCTTCCCCCATTAAGCTTGCAGGAAGCATTGGAGACGACAAAGATCCACAGTGTGGCCGGTAAGTTACCCGCAAACACAAGACTCCTTTCCCAGCGACCCTTTCGAAGCCCACATCACACTATTTCCGGCAATGCCCTGGTAGGAGGAGGCAGCATCCCCCAGCCCGGAGAAATTTCACTGGCGCATAATGGCGTACTGTTCCTTGACGAACTACCGGAGTTCAGCAGAAGTACATTGGAAGTGATGCGTCAGCCAATGGAAGACCGGCGGGTAACCATCAGCCGTGCACGATTATCAGTAGAATTCCCCTCTTCCTTCATTCTGCTGGCTTCCATGAACCCCTGCCCCTGCGGTTATTATAATCACCCCGACAGGGAATGTATCTGCCCGCCGGGTGCAGTGTCAAAATATCTCAACAAAATATCCGGTCCATTGCTGGACAGGATCGATCTGCACGTGGAAGTAGTGCCCGTACCTTATTTGCAGCTTGCAGAACAGCGCAGCGGGGAAAGCTCGGAAAAGATAAGGGAAAGGGTAATTGCCGCCAGAGAAGTGCAACGGATGCGGTACGAGATCTTAGGCGGGAATTCGGTCACCGGGGACCGGAAATACTCGGGCATTTACTGCAACGCGCAGATCAGCAGCCGGCTGTTACGGCAATTCTGCCGGATAGATACAGGCGGCGAGCAGCTGCTGCGGGCAGCCATGGGCAGGCTGAAACTCTCCGCCCGGGCACATGACCATATCCTGAAGATCAGTCGTACAATTGCCGACCTGGCCGCAGACGAGATCATCCGGCCAGAACATCTGGCAGAAGCGATCCGGTTCAGAGCGCTCGACCGCGAGGGATGGGCAGGTTAGCCTATCTCTTGCGCCGCCGGAAAATCGATGGGGATCTTCGTCAGCCGGAAAATATAATTGGTAAAGCTCATGACATTGACAAGCACGAACAGATCTATTACAGCAGCCTCCTTATAGCCGAGCGAATAGAAGTCCTGTAACAGGGCGTCGCTTACTTCACCTTTATTCTCGATAGAAGAGCGTACAACGCTGTAAATGGTCTGCCACTTTTTGTCCGGATGCGTGCCGGCACGAATGGCAAGAGTATCTTCCTCTTTCCAGCCAGCCTTGATAGCAGACTGGGTATGAGAAGCAAGACAGTACTCACAGCCATTCAGCTGGGAGACGATGAGATAGATAGCTTCGCGTTCACGGGCATGGAAAGTATTCTTTGCCTGCGCCCGGACATATTGCATGTAAGAGCTCAGCGCATTCCCGGAATATCCGATCGTCGCATAGAGATTGGGCATCATCCCCATCGCCTGCTTTAGCTGGTCAAAGATGGCCTGGCTCCCAGCAGGAACCTGTTCGTAAGAGGGCACAGCAAAAGACATTATAGAAGCTTTTTAAGTTTAAAAATTACCAATCGTTCTTCAAAGATAAATTAGTGCGCTCGGGATCCTTTGCATTCACTTCCTGCCAGTTGGGATCATACCATACAAAGAAGTTAAGCCAGATAGTTCTCGAGATACGCATGATCAGAGGCTGTAATACGACCAGTATTATGCCGTTGACACCCATCCACCAGAATATCCGGTTGTCATGAAGGGACATCCCGATCAATACCTTCCAGGCAATAAATGTGGCGACACAGACCGCTACGGAAAGAGCATAGCTTACAAAACCCGTCCCATACCAGAACCCTACTTCGATCTCAAAAGGCTGCCCGCAAACAGGACAGGTCTCATTCATCTGCATAAATGTTTTGAGCTGATAGGGATTGTGATATTTATACAGATCTCCTCTGCGACAACGGGAGCATTTGTTGGACAATACGCTCCGGAGAAGGTTGGGCTTATGATCGTGATCGGGCTTATTGGCACACATATAACATGATTTTAGTGAGAGAAGGTTGTTGCTGTTATTGTGATACAAAGTTATTCACCCGCCACGAACCGGTATTGTGCTATTGATGACTTAAATGGTACTTTTTACCTTTTACGGGCCGAAATCATTTTTTCCGGGATTTCTTTTTGGAAGAAGGGCCTGAACCCGACACGGCGCCATCAGCCGGCGCCCCCCTGGGGGGAAGAGCCTCCCATCGGGAGATCCGCCGGGAAAGACGAAGCAAAAGCTCATTATTTGCCAGGTAGAGAAGGACCAACGGCATCATTTTAAAAAGGGCGCGTTTTGTCGTCTCCAGCAGGTTGAACATCGGCAGCGCAAAACCCAGGATACCAAGGGTAAGATAAAGCATCAGGATCGCATACAGCCAGTTGCGGGCCTGCTTGTTAAGACGCCGGACAAAGACAAGTTCAGCCAGGAACAGGACAGTTGCTATGTAGAACAGATATCCCCAAAGATGAATGGCAAAGGTGCCGAACAACAGCCGGGTGACAATGTCACTGTATCGCTGCCACAGCGGATGCCAGTCGCCCAGATGGTCGTTGACCAGGCTACCAATGTCATAATGAACAGGCAGGTAATACTTTATATAGAGCTGAGTAGTCAGATAATAACCGAGTAGCGAAGGCAGCAAAAAGACAACATCGGCCAGTACGATCTTTTTCAGCAGACCCGCCGATGGTACCCGAAGACGACCCGCGTCGTCGCGGACCTGCGCCAGCAGGATCAGCGGAAGAAGCAGCACTACCAGGACCAGGGTCTCCGACCGGATATAGGTTGCTATTCCAAGCAGCAGACCGGCAAAAGCAAGGGTCGCCGGAGAACTGTTGGGCGCAGCAGGAGTATCCAGCGCGCGAAATAAGAAATAGAGACCAAGGAAGTAAAAGACCATATTGCTATAGTCATACAGGATCATAAAAGTATAAGCATAGATCTCAGGGGTCATCAGAAAAAGAAGCAAAAGCAGACCCGCAATAATGGGATGCAATTTTTCCTTCAATGCATTATAGAGAAAGACTACAAAACTGATAAACACAATGCTGAGCCAGACCTGACCAAAAGGAAAACCAGCCAGCTTATAAATGATCTGCAGACTGATGAGAAAAGGAGATTTAAATTGATTATTGGTCGACCAGAGATCGATCCTGAAAAAAGAATTGATGATGGTCTGCTCACGTACAGCATACTCCGCTATCGCCTCCGGCCCGGAAAGGGCATCCCGCGATGTGGGCGGCAGATAGTAACACCTCCATACACTGACAAAGATCAGAAAACCGATGATCAGCCAGTAAGGCAGTTCATACGCTTGCACGCGCAGGCGGCCCGGTCTGAACCGGCGGATAAAAGCAGCCCCTCCTTCTTTCCGTATTTGAAGGAACGAAGGGATATTCAACAGCAGGGCAGCCAGCAGCAGGGCGCCGAATACAGTAGGGCCGGTAATGACAATGTAAAACAGCTGTAACAAAAAGGGGATAAAGGAAGCTACTGCGACACCTAAAAGCAAAGACAGCGTGATCATATACACTGCCTTCAACCGCATCCCAAGGAGACTAAGCAGGCCATACCCCGACAATAAATAACAAAGCAACAAAAACAGGTAAGTAAGTAGGGGCATAGTTTACAATATTGGAGGGAATTTTTTAAATCCGGCCAGTATTTGTTGCAGCTGCTGCGGAGAGCGGATCTCGTCAAGAGTGACACCCTTTTTCTGGGAGACCCTGACGATAAAGGTGGCCTTGTTTACATCCGGAGAATTCGTCCAGACACCTTCGAGACCCGTATAATAATAAAAGACCGCCGGCTCCGGAGCACGAACGGCATTGTAGATATGCAGGGAATCGCGATAGTAGCTATTCGGTTCAAAGAGGATCACAGCATGAGGCATTTTTCTTTTTTCAACAACCTCTTTGACCTTCATCGAGATCGTGTAAGCTATTCCGTATCGGGCCTTTTTAATGGCGACCTCATCCGCAGGATCATCCTTTTCCTTCAGAAAGTCGAACCAGTACTGACGGGGTTTCCCACTGAACCATTCGCCGTAATAACCGACATTTAGTACAATAAAGACCAGTAAACAGGCTGTCAGGGTCAATAAAAAGTCTTTCATCGGCTTATCCTTTTTTCAATTGTGATACTGCATGATCGACGGCTCGTGCAGTCATGGCCATATAGGTAAGGGAAGGATTCTGCGTGGACGTGGAAGTCATACAGGCCCCGTCGGTGACATATACATTATCACAGGCATGCAGCTGATGCCATTTATTCAGCAGGGAGGTCTTAGGGTCATTGCCCATCCGGACCCCACCCATTTCGTGGATATCGAGGCCGGGCGCCTGCCCGGAGTCACCAGTCTTAATATTTGTAAACCCGGCGGCAGTATACATTTCCGTCATCTGCCGAAAAAAGTCCTTAAGCATTTTTTCGTCGTTGTCATCATAGCCGATATTGATCTTCAGCTGCGGAATACCCCACTGATCATTCAGGTTGCTGTCCAGGCTTACCTGGTTGGTCTCCTTGGGAATGGTCTCGCCCATCATATGAGAGCCGACATACCAGGGACCAGGTTCGGCAGAGTTAAGGTTCTGTTTCAGCGTTTGCCCAAATCCTTCGCTGGAATGCCGCGAACCCCGAAAAGCCGAGAAGCCCGCCGCATAACCCCGGAGGAAATCAGCATCCCTGTCCTGTTGAAAGACGTTTCGGAAACGGGGGATATAGGCTCCGGTAGGCCGTTTGCCATCTGTCGTGCTTTCGGGAAAGCCATCGTACTGCGCAGAAATATGACCTCTGTAATTATGGAAGGCCACATATTTTCCCAGCAGACCATTGTCATTGCCAAGACCATGGGGAAAACGGGATGAGGTTGAGTTCAGCAGGATAAGATTTGTATTCAGCGCGCCGGCATTGACAAAGATGACCGGAGCGAAATATTCAAAGACTTCTTTTGTATTGGCATCGATGACCCTGACACCGCTGGCCTTTCCTTTTTTGTCATCGTAGATAATGGATTCGACGATGGAATAAGGCCGCAGGGTCATATTGCCAGTACGTTCGGCCCAGGGAATAGTGGTGGAATTAGAGTTGTAATACCCTCCAAAAGGACAGCCACGCTGACAAAGGGTTCGCTTCTGACATTGCCCTCTACCCTGCTGCAGGTGCAGGGCCGTAGGCTCGGTAAGATGAGCGCAACGGCCATAGATAACATGACGATCACGGTATTTCTTTGCAACAAGATCTTTGAAATAGGTTTCTACACAGGTAAGGTCCAGGGCAGGCAGAAATTCTCCATCCGGAAGATGGGGAAGACCATCCTTATTACCCGAAATGCCCACAAACTTTTCTACATAGCTGTACCAGGGAGCCAGGTCTTTGTACCGGATCGGCCAGTCAACGGCAAATTTATCACGGGCGGGTCCTTCAAAATCAAAGTCACTCCAGCGCTGGGTCTGACGCGCCCACATGATCGACTTACCCCCTACCTGGTAACCACGGATCCAGTCGAAGGGCTTCTCCTGGACATACGGATGCTCGGTGTCTTTTACAAAGAAATGCATTGCATCTTCCCGGTAAGCATAGCAGCGGCTGACAACGGGATTGGCTTCCCGGATCTCGTTGGGTATCTCACCCCGATGCTGGAATTCCCAGGGCATCATATTGGTGGTGGGGTAATCTTTCATATGCCGGACCTCGCGGCCTCTTTCAAGGACAAGAGTCTTAAACCCCACTCCCGTAAATTCTTTTGCAGCCCAGCCACCACTCATGCCGGAACCTATGACGATGGCATCAAACTGTTTGTTCTTTATAGAATCCCCCATAGCGATCGGTTAAAAGGATTAGGAAGCTTTTTTTAGCTGACTACCGACTGGCACACAACCATGAAAACGCCCCGGCACCAATTCATAGACCTGGACCCTGGTCAGGAAAAATTGAGACGACGAATAGGCCAGGATCGTAAGCTTTTTAGTGGTTGAGTAGAAAAAATTAAGCTCCTCACCCGGTAACTTTTTGCTTTCGATAGCCAAAAGCAGGGCTTCCCGTTGAGTTGGAGAAGCCTCGGCAAAAGACTTTCCGGATGCAGTCCGGGAAGCCTCGTCAAAGGCGACCAGCCCCTTTATGAACTTTTCCTGGTCGGTCTTCGGAGAACAGTCGTCCACCATCCTCAACACCAGCAGATGAGCGGATACATCACGGGCGCCAGGAGTTGTATCCGTTGGGATCAGGGTCGCCGTCAGCTCTTCAAGCGATTTCTCCTGGTCCCCGGTCAACGTAAAGTTTTTCAGCGACACCGATGGCTTAGCGTGAGGATGCAGACAGGAAGGCAGCAGGGCAGCACCTGCAGATATGATAGCCAATTGCCTGATAGCTGTCCGTCTGTTTATAGTCATCCGGTTAGTGTTATCGTTAAGTATACAATTTACTTCTTTTTTCCCACTCCTATAACGGATAACCCGACACGGCGGAAGGTCAGTTGGTCGGCTATGCGGAAGAGTCGGACCAGCCGGTTATAGACGTTCATCTGCCCTTTTGTGATCGTCTTTCCCCGCAATACTGTTCCAAAAAAGAACCAGCCAAAGATGCCCGCCAGGTTGAAATGCCAGGTCCTTACGACCTCAAATCGGATCGAAAGCAGACCGCTCATTGTCTGCCGGGTATAACGGCGGTAATGCCCAAGCCCTTTGTCAAATCCATTGTAAAGACCCTGATAAGCCGGCATAAGTAAGATCAGATGTCCTCCGGGGGCAAGTAATTTATGACAATTGGCGACCGCAAGCCGATCGTCTTCGATATGCTCTATTACATTCAATGCAAATACAGTGTCAAAGCTGCCCAACAAGTGGGACCAATGCGTTTCAAAATTCGGATCTGTCAGGTCTATCCGGTAGACCCCTTCGATGAGTGGTTCTGAAGCAAATCTCTTTTGCAGGAAGCTGGAATATTCCTTGCTATAGTCACTAAGTGTCAGCGACAAATGAGACCTGACGAACATGGTCGAAATGTTGCCGATGCCACTTCCAATTTCCAGGGTCCTTCCTTTGACGTAGGGCTTGATCGACTCGAACATCCACCGATTAAACTCCCCTACGTCGCTGATATTCAACAAAGTAGAGAAACCTATCTCATCCGTCGGAATGATCTGTTCCACATTCATCCGCTAAAGATATCATATTTTAACACGCGGGGAGCAGACAGGGAAGCAGCAATAGCTAAGCGATCTTTTTTACTCTGGCAGGAGTGGACACCTTTTTATAGACGACATCGTCCATGGGAATAGGCTTATCCTTATTGAAGAGAGAAGTGAGCATTAATAATCCGGTTTCAGCCATGATCCGCAGATCGAGGAGAAAACTGACATTCCTTACATAGTAGACATCCCAACGGTAACGACGGAAAACGCTTTCGACATTGTTGGCAGGCCCACGATAACCCCGGATCTGGGAAAGACCGGTAATCCCGGGACGAGCCATATTGCGGAAAGCATAGTTGCTGACCAGGTCTGCAAACTCTTTGGAATCTTTCAGCATATGAGGCCTGGGGCCAACGACACTCATGTGTCCAAGTAACACATTAATAAATTGAGGCAGCTCATCCATACAGGTGTTACGCAGGAACCAGCCAACACGTGTGACTCGCGGGTCATTCCTTGACGCACGACGGGTATCGGCATGGTCGTTAATACGCATCGTACGGAATTTATAACACCAGAAGGCCTTTCCAAGAAAGCCAACCCTTTTCTGACGGAAAAAAACAGGACCCCTTGAGTCTAATTTAATAAGAAGAGCAATGATAGGAAGCAGGAGAGGGAACAGCAGCACAATGACCAGTACCGAAGTGATGATATCCATTACACGTTTGTAAACCAGGTAGGAGTATTGGTCGCCCATATATTCGGCAGCGAATTTCCAATTTCCCTTTTGCCAGTTCTCAGGATAATAAAAGGTCGATTCAACATTTGTACTCTGCATCTTACTTAGGATTGATGTTTCAACTTGAAATCATATGACCACGATCTATCCTCTCAGGGTTGATAATACCGTTTCGAAATCTGTAAGTCTTGTACAAGAACGATGCCATTACAGGGATCAATTCCAATGGGCAATCTCAAACCGGAAAGAAAGGAGCAGGCAGCAATTTCACTCTTTGACAACCATCACATTGAAAACGTTGCACGATTTTCGATCTAAAATAACTCTTAGATGACCCCAGCCGTCTGTCGTAAATGATCAGAAAACACACTTATTGGGCAAATCGACACATTAGTAGGCAAAAACAGCACGTTAAACCTATAAATCAACACAGTACAGCCATTCGCCCCGACGAGGCAGAATAGTTATAGATTAGTTAAGAATGTTTTTAGGTTCGATCCATTCTTTGACCAGGGGTGCCGTATTATCCTCTAAAACGACAAATTTGCCAAGTATGTTCGAAAAGGTCTGAAGAGCCGTTTTGTGAACGATACGGAGATCAAGCCAGAAATTGGCATTGCGTACATAAAAGGCATCCCATTGGTACCTTCTGAAGATAGTATCAAAATCGCGCGCAGGGCCGCGATATCCTTTCACCTGTGCGAGGCCCGTAATACCGGGTTTCATCAGGCTGCGGAACTTATAAGCATCAACCACACGGGAAAAGTTGTCGCTGTCTTTATGCATGTGCGGGCGGGGGCCTACTATGCTCATATGTCCCATAAGCACGTTGAGGAACTGAGGGATCTCATCCAGGTTGGAATCACGCAGAAAACGCCCGATACGGGTGATCCGCGGGTCGTTTTCGGTAGCCTGACGGGTATGGGCATCAGCATTGATATACATCGTCCGGAATTTCAGACAGGGGAACGACCGGCCAAGAAAGCCAACCCTTCTTTGAACAAAAAAGACGGGTCCATGGGATTCAAGCTTTATCAGGATGAAAAGGATCGGGAAAAGCCAGCTGAAGAGAAATAGCAGGACCAGCAGGGAAAGGGTAACATCAAACACTCTTTTCAGGAGCAAAAACGCATATCTGTCGTGTATGTGAACCCGAAACGTAGTTTTATTTTTATTAATATTAATGCCCTTACTGAAAGAAATTTCCTTAACTATTGCGGTTCCCATTTTTTCAAAGTCAGGTTTATGATGATTACCAGGTTGCTTCTACTAATCTTAAAATCGTATTTTTTCGTTTTGTATAACTCCGCTGCAAAGATATTATTGTCTGTTTCAATTACAAATATTTATTCCTCAACAGATGTTGCTATCAACACCAGGAAAAGCAACTATAATTTCATATTGCATGGCAAAATAATTTAAAGGGTAATAAATGTGAGGAAACCCGGTTTACCTGTCAGGGTTATTCAGGTTGGAATCAACATATGTAGTAAACGCAAGTAAGTCAAAATCCATTTACAAAAAAATACCACTAAGTGGTAATAGGCTTTCTTTACGTAAGATTTATATGGGGGAATGTTTATGGATTCTCTTTATTGGCTAATATTGCACCCGACAAGTATGGTGCCTAAAAAAATCTTCAGAGACCTATCTGCTTCTACATTACAAGTTGTTATAAACCAACTGTTTGGGCTCCTTATCTTTTATATGTTATCCCGTTATCTCGACAAAAGTAATTTTGGGGAGCTCAACTGGTCGATAGCTACGCTGTCGGTCGTCACGATCATACTTACTCTCGGGACCGATGTCCTTATTGTAAAAAGAATAGCGCAGGGAGAAGATCCGGGGCAGATAGGAGGATTGCACATGACGCACACGGTGATGGCCAGTCTTCTTTTCCTTTTTTTGTTATTTGGCTGCCGCCAATTGTGGCCGGCTTTTTTTGAGCAGCACAATTTATTGATCGGTGTTGCCATGAGCCTTGTCCTTACTTTTCTGTCAAGCCCTTTTAAGCAAATTGCCAATGGCAAGGAGGTCTTTTACAATTTTGCGGTGATGACCGTTACGGCGAATGCCGTAAAGGCCATCTTATTGCTTGCCGCAGGAATACTGGGATTTTTTTCCATCAAGGTCATTATCGCTATTTTTATCGTGGCTTCCCTGATCGAATGGATAGTAGGGGCCTGGCTGGCATTCAGCAGCATTGGCAAGCCTTTGAAGCTGAAGTGGGATAAGGACCAATATAAAGCCCTTCTGCTGGAATCGCTGCCGCAACTGGGTGTGCTTTTATTTGATTCGGCGCTGGCGCGGGTCGACTGGATCCTCATCGGGCTTATGAAGGGCCCTGCGACGACAGGAGAATATTCTTTTGCATACAAGATATTTGAGATCTCCCGTTTGCCGATGCTGGTTATAGCTCCCGTTATTTTACCTAAGTTCGTCCGTTATCTTAATAACGGAGAGACTTTAGGGGGTGAAAAGAAGATGGAATTAAGCCTGCTTTTAAAATTCGAAACAGCCATTTCAGTCCTGATCCCGATTTTCTTTAATATAACCTGGACGCCCCTGATGAGTTGGCTGACGGCAGGAAAATATGGGAGTGTGGATGCACCTGTTTATCTTTTGCTTTCTGTTTGCGTGCCGCTGCACTATTTCAACAATTTTTTATGGACAATGGCGTTTGCGCAAAAGCAGCTGAAACTGACCTTTTACATTACCGTTGTCGTATCCCTGTTAAACTTTTCGCTGAATTTGCTGCTTATTCCGAAATTTTCCTCCAGGGGCGCCGCCCTTGCCTTTGTGATCAGTACCCTTGTTCAATTCGTGCTCTACAAAGTATTTGTAGACCAACGACGATTGCCCGTCCCGACAGTTCCCCTGCTGTTCAGCATGGGTCTTGCCGCAGCGTCTATCTGGCTGGCGAAGGCATTTATTGCCGACACGGTAACAGCTCTTATAGTCAGCACCGGGACTTACCTGTTATTGATCTTTGTGTTCAGGCTTCTGCATCCCAGGGATCTCTACCGGATAATGAGCATACTTAAAAAATAAATAACATTAAGCCAATGCGGATTTACTGATCCCCTGAGGTCTTTTTAATAGATTGTGGATGAAAATATTATTCATTTGTGAGGAATACCCGCCCGGTAAGAATGGCGGTATTGGGACGATGGTCAGGACCCTGGGCCGGGAAATGGTCAGGCAGGGGCATTCCGTATATGTGCTGGGTCTGTATCCGCATGGCTACGGTGAAGCCGATTACGAGGAAGACGAAGGGGTAAAAGTATGGCGGATGAGGTATTTGACCGATTTCGGCATCATAGGGAACTCTCTTTCCGTCACGGACCAACGGTTAATGCAGTTGCTGAAGCTGTCGCTGATCCTTCAGGCGGATACGCTGCTGTCTGTAAACAGGCTTTTCCGGCGTGTAAGGAGACTGATCCGTGAAGAGGGCATTGATATTATCGAGATCCCCGACTGGAACACTTTTTTTCAAAACAGCTTTCTAAAGATAAAAATCCCCCGTTTCACTGTGCCGTTATTAGTGAAATTCAACGGATCGCATTCTTATTTCAAGCAGGAATTGAACCTGCCGGTAAAAAAGTATGTGTATGCCTCTGAATATGACCTGATGCACCGTGCGGAGGCGCTTGCATCGGTCAGCAGGTATACGGCTTCAAAAACTGCTGCGCTTTTTCATATTACCCGGCCCATAGAGATCTTATATAACACCATCGATCTCCCGCAGTTCTCCCACCCCGTTGCCGTCAATCCCCGGAAGATAATTTTCACGGGTTCGCTCATCTATAAAAAAGGGATCAATTCCCTCCTTGAAGCGTGGAACAGCGTGGCAGCCAGACATCCCGACGCCCTCCTGGAGGTTTATGGCAAAGGAGACGTGAAAAAGCTGCAGGCCTTATTAAACCCGGCTGCCGCAGGAACGGTAAATTTTCGGGGACATGTAACACGCGAGGTCCTGTTCGGCGAACTGGCTACGGCTACGGCAGCAGTATTCCCCTCCTATTCGGAGTGTTTTGCCTTTGCGCCTTTGGAAGCTATGGCCGCCGGATGCGCGGTGATCAATACTTCCCGCTCTTCGGGGATGGAGCTCATCACTGACAGGGAGAATGGCCTGCTCGTCGATCCGGATGACAGGGAGCAGATAGCAAACGCCATTAATCTTCTGCTGGAAGACCATACGTTGAGAAATTCCATTGCCGCAGCAGGAAAAAAAACAGTAGAAGCCAACTTTACGATCCAGCGATCCGTCCCTGAACACATTGCCTTTTATGAACAAATGATCAGTGACTCACATACCCCCAACCCAAAAAAGACCTAACATGAAAAGACTTCTGCTGAACATCCGCGACATCGCGGGAAAAGACCTCTACATCCCTTTATTATTTTTTCTTCTGATCTTCACTATCGATAAAATAGTGCTGAAATTTGCCGGTATCGCCCTTTTATTTCTGCTTCATCCCGATTTTAAGTTTCGCAGAAATATTGGCAGGATACCTCTCTTTTACATGTTGCTGCTAATGCTTGAAGTGGTCAAGTTCCTTTTGATGAACCGGGATTTCAGTAACGGACATACCGTGACCTTCCTGGTTGGCAGCCTCTTCTGGATCATCAGCTTCCTGGCCCTTCACTCGTTTCGCTCCATAGCCGCTGAGATCGGCGAAGCGAGGATGTTCAATACGCTTCGGGCTTTTTTCCTTATCAATGCCGGGATTTCCTTCCTGAACATTTTGATGGCGATGATCCGTTCGGGTTCCCTGAATCCATACCTGATGGCCGATACCAATTTCGGCAATTCCACCGGGGACCTGATCAAAGGACTGTTTCTGGGGCCTTCCTATATCAACATGATGATCAATTCATTTTTCATCTTCTATTTTCTGTATAAAGACAAGACCCTGATGGCATTTGTCGCTATGATCGTCGCCTTGCTGACCACGACCAATTTTGCCAATCTCATATTAATACCTGTTCTGATAGCCTGCTTCTTTTTCAACAAACAACGGAAGGTTAGATTCTCGATCGCAGCATTCTGTCTTTTATTCGTTATCTTTTATGCGTTTGCCTCGCCCAATAATTTCCGTTACCTGAGAGATTCTCTGTTCGCGACTAAAAAGCAACAGCAGGAACTGATCGCCTATGAAAAAAAGGCCATGATCGAGGAAATTAAAGACAGCCTGGAATCCAAAATGAAGGCGAAGCCTGCTTCACCGGGAAATGACCTTACCTATTCCTCCGCCAGGGTCAACGATATGCTGAAAGCAGACCATTCGGTTATTGCAGACAGCCAGGTCGCCCTTATCGGCAAGTTCGGCAAGGTACAGTCTTTCAAGGAAACAGGCCGTTACCTGCTGACAAGTCCCGGGGCCTTTACATTCGGGGCCGGAATGGGTTGTTTTTCATCCTTTCTTGCCCTGCGTATGTCCGGCGTCAATAAGGAAGAAGGCTCACGTCTGTTTACCTATCTTCCCCCTTATATTTCGCCTGAATTCCGGAAAAACCATTACCAGCTGTTCAAGACCATATATTCGCTGCCCAGGGAGTTTCATTCGGCTAAACATTTCCCTAACTCCTTCGTCAATCAGCTGTTCGGGGAATATGGCCTGGCGGGAGCGCTGTTATTCCTTTTTACCTATGTCCTGTTCTTTGCAAAACACTTCCGCAGACTGACTTATGGAAAATACCTCTTATTTTTGCTGGGGGGATTTCTCTTATTCGACTATCTGTTCGAGTATCTGTCCGTGGTATCGGTATTCGAGCTGCTGATGTTATGCGATCTCAGGAATGTCAAAGAAAATAGATCCGGTGAGGCGGCAGCCCCCCTACAAGCCCAAGGCGCATGAATACTCCTTTAGTAAGCATTATTGTACCCTGTTATAATTATGCCCACTTCCTGGGACAAACGCTGGACAACGTCCTTTCTCAGCAATATCAGCATTGGGAGTGCATTATTGTTGACGACGGCTCTACAGACGATACGGCCGCAGTAGCGGCGTCTTTTGCAGCCGCCGACAGCCGGTTCCGTTATTTTTACCAGGACAATAAAGGATTGTCCGGAGCCCGAAATTCCGGTATAACCGGAAGTAAAGGGATCTACATCCAGTTCCTGGACAGCGACGATCTTATCGATCCTGCCAAACTAAAGACCCAGGTTGCCATTTTGGAAGCCGATGCGACGATCGATATCACATACGGGGACAGTCTTTTCTTTCACACAGACAACCAGGACAAGCTTTACCCCTCACGGAGACTATCCGATCATCACCGGCCGGAAAAGCTGCGGGGCGGGGGCCGAAGAAAGGCGATGCTGGAAAGACTGCTGGTCAATAACATTATGGAAGTCAGCTGCGCCCTGGTCAAAAAGCAGCTTGTCATGGAAGTCGGCCCCTTCGACGAGACTTATAAAAGCTATGAAGACTGGCAATACTGGATCCGCTGCGCCCTTCACAATGCCAATTTCGACTATTCGCCCGATGAAGGGACAGCTACATATATCCGGAGCGGTCATCAAAGCATGATGTCCAACAAAAAGAAGCTGGTGCTTCATGGCATACGCATCCGGAAATTCCTGCAGCCACATCTTGGGTTCACACAACGATTGTATAACACGGGACGGCTTTTTAAACTTTATGTGAGAATGGTTTTCAAACTCTACTAAGCACCTATTTACCTATGAAGGATACGGCTATTATAATTATCAACTGGAATGGATGGCAGGATACGGTAGAATGCCTGGAAAGCTTTGAATGGCCGGTCCCTGATGCTCATTTTTTTATCCTCGACAATGCCTCCACTGACGACAGTCTGCCGCAGTTGGAAAGCTACCTTACCGGACACTCGATACCCTATCTGCTTTGCAGTCCCGAAGAGCTTGGCAGCAAGGAGAAAGGCACGCACCAGGTAACGCTGGTCCGCAATCCCGTCAACCAGGGTTTTGGAGGCGGGAATAATGTCATTCTCCGGTATCTTTCAGGAACTGACCATTACCAGTATGCGTGGCTGCTGAACAACGACACAACCGTAAAAAAAGACAGTCTGCCGGAGATGATAAGATATATGAAAAGCGATCCCCGACTTGCTTTTTGCGGATCGGTGCTGCTGGATTATTATAAGCCGGAACTTATTCAATGCTGTAGTGTCAATTATTACAAATACCTTGGAGTTTCAAAACTATACCTGAAAAACAGACTTTGGGAGGAAATTGACAAATCCCATGCAACGATTAGTGACCCTTCTACTGTCTACCAGATCGGAGCAAGTCTCCTGGTCGACATGGAAAAACTGAAGCAGATAGGTTTAATGGATGAAATATTCTTTATGTATTCCGAAGAGGCAGATTGGCAGATCCGCGCTAAAAAATCAGGATACAACAATGGATTGGCATGGAAAAGCGTTGTATATCATAAGGGAAATGTGAGCACAGCGAACAAAAAACATCTGTTCTTTTACCATTACAACCGCTCTTCGATCATCCTGACCCGAAAAAACTTTGGCTTTTTACCGGCGCTGACAGCGACCTTTGCGTTGATCGGCGTGACATTGATCAGGACCAGGGGTGCGTTTAAAGCTTTTTGGTACGGTTTGGGAGGTATAAGATCAGGTTGGACGGCCCATTTTTAAACTTATATAATATCACTGTGGAAAAATTAAGACTTTTTGGACTGGATTTCTGGAATGGCTGCGACGAAGCCGAGATCGTATCTGAGCTTGCAGGACCCGGTAGAGAAGCATTGTTTGCTACCGACAATATAAATTTCCTGATTACCCCTAACGCCTATGATATAGCCCAGTATTATACAAAATATTCTTCCATTTACACCTTTTTCCAGCGGGCAGGGGTAGTGCTGGCCGACGGGATGCCGATCGTATGGCTAAGCAGGCTGAAGAAAAGATCGCTGAAAAAAAGGATCGCCGGGAGCGACTTGTTCCCTGCCATGTGGAGTGCGGTCAAAGAATCCAATAAAAAGGCCTTTTTTATCCTGCCCAGTCATGACCTTGGAGAGCGGTTTTTGAGTGAACACCCTCTTACTCAATATGTTGTACCCGATTTTTTCAACGGCGCCGACGATGCATATGTAGAAAAGTTCGTCGATAGCCATATTCAGCAGATCCGGGATTTTAAACCGGATTACCTCTTTATCGGCATAACCTTGCCCAAACAGCAGAAAATTGCCATGCGGCTGCATGAGCTTTTAAGCGGAAAATCAGATTTTAACTGTCTGATATCAATTTTAGGCGCGTCTTTTGAATTCTATCTGGGCCTGAAGAAAAGGGCACCCCGCATTTTCCAGAATACGGGCACAGAATGGCTTTACCGTTTCTGTCAGGAGCCGAAAAGGACCTGGCGGAGGTATACAATAGGTAATCTGGTATTTTTAGGCGTCGCTTTCAAAGAACTCTTTAAACCGTCTTGATCGGCTATTAACAAAGAACAAATGGAATGGACTTCCTTATCGTTAAAAGAAAAACTCCAACTATCGGGTGCCTGCCTATTCCTTGTTACAATGCCTTACAGCCGGGAGATCAACCAGGTGTGTATGGTCCTTTTCTTACTCACCTGCGCCATCGGCTGGAATAAAGAGATCTGGGTCCAAAACAGGAAAACGATCCTGATCTTCATTTCCATTTATCTTGTAGCCATTTTTTCCGGTCTTTATGACCCGAATAAGCTGGAAGCCTATAAAAAGCTGGAGCTGCAATCCACCCTGCTGCTGGTTCCCCTGCTCTTAGGAGCCAGCTACAGACCCACCGCGTTCAAGACAGATGTGATCAAGATCGCTTTTATAACCGGGGTCTGTTCCGCCCTGGCTTACCTGATCGTTCATTTCGTTTTCCATATGCGGGCCCAGCATCTTCCCGTATCCGCCTGGTTAAGAAAGGAATATCTGAATCATCACTATTCTGATCCGATAGGTATCCATGCAGGTTTTTTTTCGGTTTATGTATCGCTTTGTCTTCTGGCCCTGACGCTTTATCTGATGAAGGCAAGACGTTTTCTGCTAAAAACCGTACTGACGCTGTTGATAATACTTTGTCTTGTCTCGCTGTTCCTGCTTACATCGCGCAGCGTGCTGATCATGACCTTTCTTTGCCTGGCAGGCATGACTCCGGCGGTTTTCAAACGGCTGAAATGGTATTTCGGAGTACCGGCAGGTATCGCCATCTGCGCTATTCTCTATTTCTTCGTCACCAAAAGCGTCTACTTCGAGCAGCGTTTCACGGGTGAATTGAACCAGGATATCAAGCTAAAAGAACTGACCAGGGCCGTGGAAGACCACCAGTCACCCGAAAAGCAGGACATTCTCAAGAATGATGGCGCCCGCATCGAACGCTGGGTAGCCTCCTGGCAGCTGATCAAAGCAAGACCCCTGTTGGGGTATGGGACTGGCGAAGAAAAGCCTGAATTATTCCGAAAATATAAGGAGATGGGACTTACTGTATCCCTGGATGAGCATTATGATTCGCATAACCAATTTCTGTCCTTTACTATTAAAAGCGGTGCGCTTGGGCTGATCGCTTTTGTCGGAATGCTCATCTATTCCTGGGTTCAGGCTATAAAAAGAAAGAGTTTCCTGTACATCTCTTTCCTCCTCCTCGTTACCGGCACCTGTTTGATCGACACAATGCTCGAGGTAAATAAAGGAATATTCTTTTTTGCATTTTTTAACATTTTCTTTTACCTGAGCGTAACTCCCCGGCCCGGGTCCCGCGGCACGGGGGCTCACCAGCCGGCAATGTTAAAAGCCCTTCCCTGAAAAAAGACTGTTTTTTCGAACACGCGGGGCTAAGCAGGTTTTTTCTTCCAGGCGCTGACCAGGCTGAAAAAGAATGCCAGCATGATACAACCTACGCTTCGATCGGGCCAGGTTTCTGTGCTGATAGCCATAGCAAAAGCCAGTACGATAAAAAGCCCAAGACCGTCCCTCATACGAATGATATTAATGAGCGGCAGGATCAGATAAGCGAGGAGGAATACCAATAGCCCGGGTATACCCAGGTTAATAAGGACATCCAGCCAGGTATTGTGCGCGTTTAGATGGGCATTCAGGGCATAGTCGAAATGCCGTAATCTGTAGACGTCCATCAGCGCCTGTTCCTTATCCCCGATGGGTACGCCAAGGATGGGATGCTCCCGGAATACTTCCCAGCCACAGTTCCAGACAGACAGGCGGATATTCGTCCCGTTCAGCTGATCGGGATCGGGCCGGATGCTATCATGGCTTTCTCCTGCCCGGCTGTTGTAGTTGGCATATTTCAGCTCACGAAAGCGGTTAGCCGTCCTTGGCAGATAGCGTATCATCGCGGTCGTGCCCGCCAGCATCAGGATAATAAGCAGGCTGAGCGGCCAGAATCGTTTCATTCTCCCATAATGCCAGACGGCGAAGACGAGGAAACCCGCCCACAACGTAAAGATGGATACGCGGCTGGCCAGCATATAATGGAATAGGATGAGGAAGGCTATGGAAAGAAAGACCAGCCCTTTATATTGTATGGTAAAGGATTTCTTCTGAAGGAGATATACATATGTAAAAAGGGCGAGATTGACCGCCATTGCAATATATACCGAGGGCCGGCCGACCGCTTTCGTCAGGCTGTCCTCATAGAGATCACCGGTATTGCCGGAGAGATGGAATTGCTGCAGGGCGTAGATCATACAGACCGAACAGGCAACGGTTGTAAAAAAACAATAGGAGAGCAGGATCCTGTCCTTCAGCTCTTCGCGGATATACAGCAGACCGATGCAAATGGGAAAGACCAGCAAGGGTAACCGCAGCGTGACCATGACCAGGGCCTCCTTGCGGTCGGCCGACATAAAGCCACTAATTATCAGCAGCATGTAGAAGAGGATCATCATCCATATCTCCTTCCTTTCTTTCAGAAGCTGAACTTTTTCCGAAGGCGAATTAAAGAAAAAGCTCTGCATTACCGTGGCCCCGATGAGGATATTATTAATAACCGGCATATCCGGCAGGAAGAGGGAAATAAAAAATGCGGAGACCAACCAGTAAAATACCTTTTCTTTCATCAAAAAGACTCTTCCCGTAAGATCCAGTAAAAGCAGCGGTTTCATGAATGTATTATACAGGTTTACAGTGGAATCGTAACTTTGGCTCCGAATTCACAAGATTAAGTTATATTAAAACCGGATTGGAAGCATGAAAATACTAATAAATTATCTCAAACCCTATAAATGGATGGTCCTGCTGGCACTTTTACTGGCAGCTATTAACCAGTCGTTCTCCATGCTGGACCCTTATTTTTTTGGGAAGGTGCTGGATATTTTTGCCGTACATCCTCATCAGAAAGGACATTTCGAGGTCGGCAAAGTCTTTAAGCCCGATGGACCGCGAAACGAAAGCGACTATATCTGGGGAGTACTGAAATACCTGGGATACCTGATAGGAGTCGCCATGGTATCACGGATCGCCAAAGCCTTCCAGGATTATTTCGGGAACGTGATCGTTCAGAAATTCGGCGCCACGATCTTTACCATGGGTCTCAAGCATTCGATGGCGCTGCCTTTCAGCGAATTTGAAGACCAGCGCAGCGGGGAGACATTGTCAATACTTACCAAGGTGCGAACCGATACCGAGAAGTTCATTCTTTCTTTTATCAACGTACTGTTTGGCATCCTGGTAGGAGTGATCTTTGTATCCGTATATTCCTTCTGGCTGCACTGGTCGATCATGCCTATCTATGTCGCGGGTATGATCCTGCTTTCGTTGCTGACCAGTCTCCTGAGCAAAAAGATCAAGAGGATCCAGAAAAAGATCGTCGCAGATACCAATGCGCTGGCAGGCAGCACGACGGAGTCCCTGCGCAATATCGAGCTGGTAAAAAGCCTGGGCTTAACCGAACAGGAGGTGAACCGCCTCAACCAGAATACGTTCAAGATCCTTGGTCTTGAGCTGCGGAAAGTGAAGAGCATTCGCGCACTGAGTTTCGTACAGGGCACTTTCGTCAACTTTTTGCGCCAGTGTATCATGTTTGTGCTTTTCATGCTGGTCTTTCACGGAAGACTGACACCGGGCGAAGTGCTGACGATGGTCTTTTATTCCTTTTTTATCTTTGGACCTTTGCAGGAGCTGGGCAATATCATCCTTACCTACCGGGAAGCCGAAGCTTCATTGAATAATTTTGACCAGCTGATGAAAAAAGAGCCGGAGCTGCCGCCACTTTCTCCACAACATCTGGGTCCCGTCAGGGAGCTGACATTCCGGGATGTGGTATTCAAGCACAAGACAGCCCAGCATTTTGCGATAGATCATATCAGCTTTGATGCCAAAGTCGGTCAGACCATAGCCTTCGTAGGACCTTCCGGCAGTGGTAAGAGCACGCTGATGAAATTGCTGGTGGGACTATACCGCCCAATAGAAGGAAGTATACTGTATAACGGGCTGGATGAAAAATCCATCGATTTTGACGATCTGCGCAGACAGATCGGTTTTGTCACCCAGGATACCCAGTTGTTTGCCGGTACCATTAAGGAGAATCTGTTATTTGTCAATCCGGCGGCGACAGACGATGACGTAATGCTCGCCCTGAAAAAGGCTTCCTGCCTGGGGTTGCTGTCCAGGGCCGAAAAAGGGGTCGATACTATGATCGGCGAGGGCGGGTTAAAATTATCCGGAGGTGAGAAGCAACGTTTATCGATTGCAAGAGCTCTATTGCGGAAACCGAAGCTGCTGATCTTTGACGAAGCGACTTCGTCCCTGGATTCGCTGACCGAAGAGGAGATCACCCGGACGATAAGAGAAGTATCTTCCGGGGGCGACCAGATAACAATTTTGATCGCGCATCGTTTATCCACCATCATGCACGCAGACCGCATCTATGTGCTGGAAAAAGGAGAGGTCGAAGAGACGGGAACACACGCGGACCTGCTGGAGGCAAAAGGACTTTATTATGCCATGTGGAGACAACAGATAGGGGAAAGAAAATATGCTTCCGTAACAAGTAATTAGTAAATAAAAATCATATGTTTATACCGGAGGATCCATGCAGGCCTGAAAGGAGATAATTTAACCATGCTTCCATGACACCCTTATCTGTAGTAATTATTACTTATAATGAAGAAAAAAATATAGGTCGGTGCATCCACTCGGTCGGAGAAGTGGCGGATGAGATAATTGTGCTGGATTCTTTTTCCACAGACCGGACGGGAGCCCTGGTGGAGCAAATGGGGGGGCGACTGTACAGGCAGGCCTTTGCCGGTTATGGTGCGCAAAAGAATGCCGCGGCAGACCTGGCGACTCACGATCATATCCTGTTCCTGGATGCGGATGAATATCTAAGCGAGACACTAAGCACCAGCATCCTGCACGAAAAGAAGAATGATTTTCCCAATGATGGTTACCTGATGAACCGGCTGAACAATTATTGCGGACAATGGATCCGTCACGGGAGCTGGTATCCGGACCGCAAGCTTCGCCTGCTCAACCGGAAAAAGGGCGCCTGGAGCCTGGATATCGTGCACGAGAGCCTCGTTCCGGACAAAAATGCAAGTATCGGCCTGCTCAACGGCGACCTGTTGCATATTACGTATAGCAATTACGGCGAACATGTGGACAAAAACAACCGCTATAGCCTGCTTTCCGCGCAGTCGCTGCTGCAGAAGGGAAAAAAGGTCACCCCGCTCAAGCTGGTGATAAATCCGTTCTGGGCTTTTTTCGGCAGCTATTTTCTTCGTGCAGGTTTCCTTGACGGGTTTAACGGGTTTGTCATCGCGGTAAATGTAGCGCATCTCACTTTTCTGAAATACATCAAATTGCATCAACTCCAACAAGAAAAAAAATCATGAGCTGGCTATCGGAATTATTTGGCGGCGAAGACCGGATCAGACAGGCACTGCGGAAAGGGGCAGTGATCATCGATCTGCGTACTGCCTATGAATACGACCAGGGACATATCCCGGATTCGCTGAACATCCCTGTCGATAGGCTAAAGGCGAATATCGGGCGCATAAAAGATCTGCGCAGACCTGTCATCCTTTGCTGCTCGACCGGAAGTCATTGCCTGGAAGCATCCGGGATCCTGCGCGAAGCCGGGGTCTCAGCCGTCATCAATGGCGGCAACTGGCAGTCGCTGCTGCGGAAGGTGCGATGAGGTAAAACCGAAGATATTTTAGATATTTGCAACTTATGAACAGCAAAATACAGGAAATAATCAAAGAGTCCGTCACGGTAAAGGACCAGGTGATGAATGACGGGCGGCTGATCAGCCTGGTCGGAGACATTGTGACGCTGATCGTGGACAGGTTTCGGAAAGGCAATCATCTTTATTTCTGCGGCAACGGCGGCAGTGCGGCTGATGCGCAACACCTGGCGGCTGAATTTTCGGGACGATTCTATATCAACCGGGATGCTTTACCCGCAGAAGCCCTCCACTGTAACACTTCCTATCTGACAGCTGTTGCCAATGATTTCAGCTATGACCTTATTTATTCCCGTCTGATCAAGGGCATCGGCAAGCCCGGGGATATCCTCGTCGGCATGTCCACCTCGGGCAATTCGGAGAATATCCTGAAAGCCTTTGATACGGCGCGGGAAAAAGGGATCACCACCATCGGCATGACCGGTGAAGGAGGTGGTAAGATAAAGGAGCTGAGCGATTATCTCATTGATATACCTTCCCGTAATACTCCCAGGATCCAGGAAGCCCATATGCTGCTGGGCCATATTATCTGCCAGTTGGTAGAGGAATTATACTTTAGGGCATGATCATAAAAGAAGCTATTATACTCGCCGGAGGGTTGGGAACCCGGTTGCGGGACGCTGTCCCGGAACTGCCAAAGTGCATGGCCCCGGTGGCCGGACGGCCTTTTATCCATTATGTGACCGATTATTTCCGGAAAACAGGAATAGAGCATTTTATTTTCGCGCTGGGATATAAAAGTGATTATTTCGACGAATTCTTTGCAGCAGCATTTCCGGCCGGCAACGGCCTCACCTATAGCGTATCCCTCGAGCAGGAACCACTGGGTACAGGCGGAGCTATCCGGCAGGCCTGTACGCTGGCAAAGACAGAGACGACGCTGATCCTGAACGGAGATACTTTTTTCCGTATCGACCTTGCCGCCTTGTCGGCCTTTCATAGAGAGAAAGATGCAGATTGCTCCCTATGCCTGAAACCCATGAAGGACTTCGACCGCTTTGGCGTGGTGGAACTCGATGAGAGACAGCAGGTGGTGAATTTCCGGGAGAAACAGCACTATGCATCCGGACTCATCAACGGCGGCGTATATGCCCTGAATACCCGGCGGTTTTCGGATGAGGACCTGCCTCAAAAATTCTCCTTCGAAAAAGATTATCTGGAAAAAGGGACCCGGTCCCTGTATGGCATCGTACAGGACAATTATTTCATCGACATCGGCATCCCGGAAGATTACCGGCGGGTGCAGGAAGAAATCAACCAATTAATATGATATACAGGTGCAAAGCGCCATTGCGCATAGGCCTTGCCGGTGGCGGCACGGACGTAAGCCCTTACAGCGACTTATACGGCGGGGCCATTCTGAACGCCACTTTATCGCTGTACGCGCATGCGACGATAGAGCCGCTGGAAGACAACAGCATCATCCTCCAGGGCGTCGACCGGAAAGAAGACCAGCGGTATGAAGAAGGTGTGGAGCTGGATTCCCTTCCTATCGACGGCAAGCTCGATCTGCTAAAAGGCGTCTATAACCGGATTAAAAAAGAGTATGGCTGGACAGGAAAGGGATTCCGGCTTTCTACTTTTGTGGATGCCCCGGCGGGTTCGGGACTCGGGACCTCTTCCACGCTGGTAGTTGCCATCATCGGCGTCTTTGCGGAAATGCTGAAGCTGCCGCTCGGGGAATACGATATAGCACATCTGGCTTATGATATCGAGCGAAAAGACCTGCAGATGGCCGGAGGAAGACAGGACCAGTATGCGGCGACCTTCGGCGGTGTCAACTATATGGAATTCTATAAGGACGACAAGGTAATAGTCAACCCATTGCGGGTTAAACAACAATACCTGTTCGAGCTGGAGAATAACCTCCTCTTATATTACACCGCCACCAGCCGGGAGTCGGCCAGGATCATCGAAAAGCAAAGCCGGAACGTCACGGACAAAAAAGAAAGCTCGATAGAAGCGATGCACCAGCTGAAACACCAGGCTCAACTGATGAAGGAGGCTTTGTTACGCGGACGCCTCCACGAGATCGGAGAGATCCTCGACTTTGGGTTCCGTCAGAAACAAATGATGGCGGAAGGCATCTCCAATCCTTTTATCGAAGATATTTACGAACGGGCAAAAAAGGCAGGAGCGACGGGAGGAAAGATCTCAGGCGCTGGCGGAGGAGGTTTTATGATCTTTTACTGTCCCGCAATATCGAAGTATAAGGTGATGGAGGTGCTGGCCGGATTAGGAGGACACTGCCAGCCTTACGCATTCACCGGCCATGGGATGACGGGATGGACGGTATGATAATCAAAATCTGTTTACCTTCACTCTATGGCTGCACAGGAAAAACCCAACTATCTCTGGAGTCTCTTCACCATGAAATGCCCACGCTGCCGTCGGGGTCACATGTTCTCCCAGCCAAATGCCTGGAAATTAAGAAGGACGCTGACGATGCCGGATAAATGCCCGGAATGCGGACAGCCCTTTGAGTTGGAGCCCGGTTTCTGGTACGGCACAGGATATGTCAGCTATGGCCTTTCTTTTGCCCTGTCGGTGGCCACTTTTATCGCCTGGTGGGTGCTCATCGGATTTTCGACGGAAGATCACCGTTTCTTCTGGTGGATGGGACTCAACGCCGCGTTCCTGGTCTTTATGCAGCCCTGGCTTATGCGGCTGAGCCGGGTTTTGTATCTCTATTTCTTCGTGCCTTATGATGCCGACTATAAAAATACACCCGTGAAGCGATTTGAATAAAGAAGAAGGCCGCCCGGATCCGGACGGCCTTTTTGCTATTTGATTGGGTTAGTACTGGGATTATAACGCCAATTCGGAAATATTATTATTTACATACGATTTACTCTGCTACATCGGGCGCCGTCTTCTTATCCTGCTTCAGACTGAAATCCAGCGGGAAATCCAGCTTCAGACTGATATTACGACCCATATTGTAGATGCCATGAGTCGGATTTCTATCCGTAGGCGAGAAGTAAAAATACTTCAGCCGGCTCAGGTGATCATAATAGGCCGTATTGAAAAGATTATTCCCCATAAGGTAAACATTCACGATGGTTTTCCCCTTTTTATCGGCTAACCGAGCTCCCACCCCGGCATTGAAAAGGGTATACCCTGCAGTAGGCGTTTCGGTATTGTAGGCAAGCATCACCTTATTCTGCGCAGCAGAATATTCCATCTGCACTTTTACAAAGGCATGAGACAAGCGGGATGTCTTCGATCCAAATTCCCAACGCAATTCAGAAAGTCCATGCGCCGGCGGGATAAAGGGCAGATATTTTGCACTGTCCCCAAGCGACTTAGGCTGTGCTCCCTTATTAGTCCCATAGACAAGAGAAAAGCTGTTCTCAAAATGCAGCTCTTTTACCGGGTGAATATCGATGCTGAACTCACCACCGTTCAGCTGAGCCCTGGAGGCAACATAACGGAAATAGGTGTCCCCGCTGCCATCCATCGAGTCGACACCAGCTGCCGTCGTCAGCTTCTGATTATAGATATAGTTGGAGATAAAATTATTGAAGAGGTCCAGTGTCATCACGACATAATGGGATGAATAGACAAACCCGATATCTTCCTGCATACTGAACTCAGGTTTGAAATCAGGATTACCCAGCTGATAGATCCCGGTGCCCGGATGGACACCATTGGCAGAGATCTCGGATATGTTGGGAGCGCGGAAGCCACGGGCCAGATTCGCCTTTACAGAAAAATGATCGGAGAAATTATAGGTGGCGCCCAGGCTGGCGGATACACCACTAAATGTTTTCTTTAAGCTCGTGAACTGGGGATTGGCGCCCGCAGTATCAGCCCCGGATACCGGTTTGTCAAAGCCTGTAACAGGGTCCGGCCGGGTATACAGAGAAAAATTGTTAAAGGCCCGCGAGTCGAAGCGGACGCCACCGGAAATGTCGAGCTTGTCAAAGCTACGTTTTGCCAGCAGGAAGGGCCCGATATCGAACTGGTGATACGACGGGATGACAAATTCCGTCCCATCGGTACTGTTGTTCGTTTCATACATGCCATTGAGGCCTGCCGTTATATTCCAGTTGTCGAATTCCGGCAGAAAATATTTTACGTCATAGGTAACGCTGTTAAGCTGCAGATATAACCCCGGAATGTCATTCAGAACGGGATGGCTGAACTCCCGGCGGACGCTCCGCTGAAAACCCAGGTTTACCTGCAGCCGGCCGGCATCCCCCAGCGTAAAGCTGTTGCCGGAATAGATTCGGTAATGCTGCACATGCTGGTGCAGCTTTTCCATTTTGTAGCTGTTGAGGTCGGCATTGGAGACGATCTCACGGACAGTGTCGGCTTCGCTGAGCTGGCGGGTGAACCGGCGGGTAGCGCTGTCACGGCTGCCATCAGGGATCTCCTGGAGATCGTCAAAAAGCACAAAGTCAAGATGGGAATACCCCCACTTGCGATGCAGACCGAGAGACGCGCCGGCATCTGTTTCATTAAAGGCAGTGCCGAATACCCGGCCATCGATCCTGTCTTTATAGTCTACAGCCTGTTTGTGAGAGATCCGGGCCATCCACTCCAGGCCATTTTTGGTGGAGCCCAGCATGGCCGAGCCGCCAAGGAATTTGTTGTTGGTTTGGTAGTCGAGGATAAGATCCCCGATCATCTTGCCTTCCGGCGCCGGCTGCGTCGGAATAAGATTGACAACCCCTGCAAGCGCATCAGAGCCAAAACTAAGACTCGCCGGCCCCTTGATCACCTCTACCCTGTCGACACCATACTGGTCCACTTCGATTCCATGTTCATCACCCCACTGCTGACCTTCCTGACGTATTCCGTCATAGAGTGTCAGGATCCTGTTATATCCAAGCCCGCGAATAAAGGGTTTGGATATATTGGGACCGGTGGTGACAGCACGGATGCCGGGTATCTTTGCAATGGCGTCGATAGCATTGGTGCTGAGGTTGGTCGCCAGGTAGTCATGCGAGATGGATACAATAGGAACGGGATTTCTTTTTATCTGGGTCGCTTTGGACAGACCGGTCACGACCACCGCACTCTCTTCCACATAGGCATCCGTCAATGAAAAGTCAGCTGTAACGGGGCCGCTGACAACCACTGTCCTTGTGAACGTTTTAAAACCGATGGAATGGACCTCGATGAGATATTTTCCGGAGGGAAGAGAATTGAAATGATAATAGCCGCTTGTATCCGCAACAACTCCCAGCTTAAGGTCGGGAATATAGATGGTTGCACCGGAAAGAGGCGAGCCCGTTTTATCGGTGACCTTGCCCGAAAGGGAGCCGGTACCGGGGTCGGCATATCCAAATGACAAAACAAATAATAAAGATATGCTTAGTACAAATCGATTCATGACTGCTGATAAGTTGATTTCGTCCGGTTGATGGCAGGCCCAGGGAAAGTTTTTTGCTACAAGGTTTCAAATTTAGGCCAGTCTGAGCAGTTTTGACCCTAAAAAAATGCTAAACGGTAGTTATTTTTTGAGGACAACGGTGAACACAGACCCTTTCCCCAGGTGGCTTTCGCAGGAGATCTGCCCGTTTAGCTCCTCGCAAATGCGTTTGACAATTGCCAGCCCCAGACCGGTGGAGGCTTCCCCCGCCGTTGGCTTTGAGGAGATCTTGCTGTATTTGGCAAAGAGATGGGGCAGCTCATCGGGTTGGATCCCAACGCCTTCATCACGAACCTTGATGCTGATAGCATCTTTTTCCTCGCTCACACTGATCCAGACATTTTTACCGCTGCCAGTATATTTGATCGCATTCGACAGCAGGTTTTCAAGCATGCGACTCAGCAGCTGCCGGTCACTAAGAAAATAAAGAGACCGGTTTGGACAGTCCAGGTGCAGCTGGATATCTTTTTGGGCAGCGGCAGGAACAAAGTCATCGAGGACAGATTCAGCAAAGATTCGCAGATCGAGATTCTCCAGCTGGATCTTATTTTGGTTGGTCTCGGCCTTCTCCACGTCGAGGATATGGCGGATCAGTTTCTCTCCGTAATTAGTGGCCTGCCCGATGCGGTCCAGCGCCTTTTTCTGACTGGCAGTGAGGTTGTCCTTTTCATTCTGCAAAAGCTGTTGCCACATACCAATGCTGGCAAAAGGCGTACTCAGGTCATGTGATACGATGCTGATAAGCGAATTCTTTTCATAGTTGAGCTCGGAGAGTCTTTCATTCTGCCGGATAATGAGGGCATTGGTTGACTGGAGCTTTTTGTTCACCTTACGCTTTATGATAAATGCAATGGCCGCAGCAATGGCAATGAACAGCAGGCTCGCTGCCGTGATCATCATGATCCTTGAATGAAATTTCTGCTGGACGACTTCTGCCTGCAGGACCAGCTTTTCATTTTCATGCTGCCTGGCTTCGTACTTTTCTTCCAGCTCGGCGACAGCTTTGTAGGTTTCCCTGTTCATCAGAGCCGTGTCAAGAGTATACCATTTTGCCTGGTACTCCCAGGCCTTTTTATAGTCTCCCCTGCGCTGTTCCAGCTTTGACAGGATCTGATAGCTATCGGATTGTTTACTTTTCGAGTCGTCCAGCTGCCGGGCGAGCAGAAGAGCCGTATCGCCATACCTGGCTGCCGAATCAAAAACGCCCTTTTCGGTATAGGCATCCGCCAGGTTGAGAACATCGAGCCAGACATCGGAAAGCCGGGAAGGAGCATGACCGGCAAGATTATGCTGGTAATTGTATTTAAAATAGGCGATTGACTCGTTGTATCTTTTGAGGAAATAATAGGTATTCCCAAGATTATTATACAGGGAGGTAAGGTCTTCCTCGCCTCTCAATTCATAGGGTTTGCCGATCCTAAGTCCTTCCTGCAGGAGAATAAGGGCGCTGTCGTGAAGATCAAGGTGATTGTAGATCGCACTCAGATTAACATAGGAGTTCAGCAGGGAATGACCGTCACCCATTTTTTTGTAGAGCCTGACACATTCGACATAGAGATCTTTTGCTTTCTGAGGTTGTTTCATGTCCTGCGTGTAGACAGCGGCAAGGTCAGTCAAAAACTCCGTCTGACGTTCGATGTTGCCTTCCTTGCGGGCGCCGGCAAGTCCTTCATAATAGTAGTCCAGAGCCCGGGTGAAAAGACCCTTGCTTTCATAATAGAAGCCATACAAACGAAGGGACATGACAGCAGCCGGCGGCCAGGCACCATTGGCGTTGGCACGCCCGACATAGTCGCCATAGTATCTGATCGAGTCTATTTTGTTTTCAGACAGATGCATGGCCCTGTAGTAGATACGCTGAAGAGCGACAGTATCTACCTGTGCAAAGAGGGCCGAATGGATCAGCAAAAGGAGTAAGAAAGATAACCGCTTCACGTAAAGATTTCATTCATTTACATACCAATAATAGGAATCTTTCTGTAGTGCGGAGGTATTAAAGTGTCTAATCGGTCAAATTATTCCGAAGGGCAAACTTCACCAGCCCTACGGTATTATTGACGCCCAGCTTGGCAATGAGGTTCTTACGATGTGTTTCGACCGTGCTTACGCTCAGGAACAGCTTTTCGGCTATCTCCGCATTGCTGTATTCCTTACAGATCAGCCGTAACACTTCCAGCTCACGGCGGGAAAGGATCTCATCGATCTGTTTGTCTTCAATAGTCACTGTATTACGGAAGTCTTCGTCCCTGTCCCCTATATGAATATCCTTGCTGAAAAAGCTGCCGCCGTCCCGAACAGCCCGAATGGCAGTGAGCAGCTCGTCAAGCGAAGCATTCTTAAGAACATAACCCTGAATATTGTATTTGGAAAGCTTGTGTACATAACGCGTACCACGAAGAAGAGTGAGGTAGATAATGCGAAGATCGGGTCTTAAAGCCCTTACTTGCTGCAGGATCTCTTCTTCGCCCATATCGGGCAAATAAACATCCAGCAATAATACGTCAGCCTGAAGCCCCGGTACCAACGCCAAAAGGTCTTTACCCGATGCAGCGGTACCAATAACTTCAATACCCTCTTGCTTGCTTAATAACAGGGCCAATCCTTCTAAGTAGATCTCATGATCATCGGTAATAAAAACTCGAATCATGTTAGTTTAGTAGATTCCGTAAGTATTTCAACTACAAAGCAAGTTAAAACTATTTATGATATGAGTAAATAAAAAGGCCCCTAAAAGGGAGCCTTTTCCGAAAATGAGTGACTTTAGGGGGTTTTAGCCGAATTAATTAAGATTTTCAATAATACCAGCGATTCCCTGGCCACCCCCAACACAGGCGGTGACAATGCCATATTTTTTATTGAGACGCTTCATGTCGTTGACAAGCTGGATGGTCAGCTTTGAACCGGTGCAGCCAAGAGGATGCCCAAGGGCAATCGCGCCGCCGTTGATATTGACAATAGCAGGATCGATTTCCAGCTTACGGATAACAGCCAGCGCCTGGGAAGCAAATGCTTCATTGAGCTCGACCAGGTCGATCTGACCAAGATTCATGCCCGCCTGACGCAGCGCTTTTGGAACGGCTTCGACAGGCCCAATACCCATTATCCGGGGGTGTACTCCCGCACTGGCGCAGGCTACCAGACGAGCGATGGGCTTGAGACCCAGCTCTTTTACCATCTTTTCACCCATGACGATGACAAATGCGGCGCCGTCGCTGGTCTGGGAAGAGTTGCCAGCCGTGATACATCCCCCGGCGGCAAAGACAGGTTTTAACCTGGCCAGCGCTTCGATGGAAGTGTCACCCCTCGGACCTTCGTCGGTGTCGACGATAAAGCTTCTTTTCTGACGACGGCCTTTTTCATCGACATAGACCTCTTCGACGGTGAGAGGCAAAATGCCGGATTTGAAATGGCCATTCGCAATGGCATGGATGGCTTTCTGATGAGACTGATAAGAGAACTGGTCCTGGTCTTCCCGGCTGACGGCATATTCTTTGGCAACAGCTTCTGCCGTAAGCCCCATATTGAGATAATAGTCCGGCTCCTGGGAGGCGATGGAATAGGCAGGCACCGTCTTCCAACCGGCCTGTGGCACCATGGTCATGCTCTCCGTGCCGCCGGCAATAATGCATTCCGCCATGCCGGAACGGATCTTGGCCGTCGCCATAGCAATGGTTTCCAGACCACTGGCGCAGTACCGGTTGACAGTGACGCCGGGAGCGTGGATACCAACAGCCCGGGCAGCGATGATACGGCCAACCTGGAGCCCCTGCTCGGCCTCGGGTACAGCATTGCCGACGATGACATCGTCGACACGGATCGGATCAAGCTGGGGTACGGATGCCAAAAGGCCTTTTATGACATCGATAGCCATGTCGTCGGGACGATAGAAGCGAAATTTGCCCCTCTTTGATTTTCCGACAGCCGTGCGGTAGCCGGCGACTATATATGCTTCCTGCATGGTTCAATTTTTTTAGTTGTTTATGCAACTGATTGTATCAAAGATAAGATTTTGCGGTGAAAAAGGAAAGTGAAATATACGCGAAATTACCCCCGCATATACCGGAAATTGACATCTCCGCATCTTCGAAATTGCCACCTCCGTATCTTCGCGCGGATATGTATAAGATACTGCGTACGATACTGTTCTTTTTCCCCGCGGAAGGGGTGCATCATTTTTCGATGAAAGCGCTGAAAATGCTATGCAGCTGGGGGCTGTCAGGAAAATTGGTGGCCTGGAGCTGTCTGCCGGAAGAGGGAGATAGGACCGTTGCGGCGGCGCCGGGGCAGGTGGGCGCTCCGGCGACGGGCGATCATGGGACTCCGAGGCATCCTACACAAGGCGGCGGGTTGCGCCGGGAGCTGCTGGGTCTGCCTTTCCGTAATCCGGTGGGACTAGGAGCCGGATTTGATAAGAACGCTCTCTACCTTCGGGAACTGGAGGCCCTGGGGTTCGGATTTGTAGAGATCGGGACGGTGACGCCACGGCCACAGGACGGGAATGAGCAACCGAGATTATTCCGCTTGCCACAGGACCAGGGACTGATCAACCGGATGGGATTCAATAATGAAGGGGTGGAAGCGATCAGTGCAAGACTAAAAGCCTGGAGAGCAGACAGGACGCGGCGGGGCAGGACCAGCAACCTCATCATCGGCGGGAATATCGGCAAGAACAAGATCACTCCAAATGAAGATGCCTGGAAAGATTATGAGATTTGTTTCCGGGCCTTGTATGGTGAGGTGGATTATTTCGTGGTGAATGTCAGCTCTCCAAATACTCCTGGATTACGCGCCCTGCAGGAAAAAGACGCCTTATACAGGATATTGACGAATCTGCAACGGATCAATACTGAACTGGCCGCCCAAAACAATATCCGTCCAAGACCCTTATTGCTAAAGATAGCGCCGGACCTCAACCAGCAGCAGCTGGACGATGTCATCGGACTCGCGCTGGAGATAAAGCTGGATGGACTGGTAGCCACCAACACGACCATCAGCAGGGAAGGACTGCTGACAGCGACAGACAAACTGGAAGCCATTGGCGCCGGTGGCCTCAGCGGAGCGCCGCTCCGCGGACGCGCGACAGAAGTGGTCCGCTATCTCTGTGAAAGAATGCAGGGCATCCCGGTTATCGCCTCAGGCGGCATCTTTACAGCGGAAGATGCAAAAGAGAAACTGGACGCAGGCGCTTCGCTCGTACAGGTGTGGACGGGTTTTATCTATGAAGGCCCATTTATTACAAGGAGGATTTGCCGGGGATTATAAGCCAGAACCTTATTTTTGTGGCGCTTAACTGACTACTATGACCTCTCTTTTTTCCGTAGCATCCCTGATCAGTCTGCTCACCCTGACTGTTTTGGAGATCGTATTGGGTATTGATAATGTGATTTTTGTGTCTATCCTTATCGGCCGGTTGCAGCCGGTGCAACAATTGCGGGCCCGGCGCATCTGGATGATCGCGGGGATCCTGATCCGCTCCTTATTATTATTCGGCCTCGGCTGGCTGGTGACCAACGGAAATCGCGAACTCTTTTCCCTATTTGGATATGGGTTTACCCTGCGTAACCTGATCATGCTGGCCGGCGGCTTGTTTCTGCTCTATAAGACGGTGAAGGAGATCCATGAGAAGCTGGATGGCGAAAGCGCTGAAGGAAAGGCTGTCAGCGAAAGTAAGGCGTCTTCATTTGCCGGGATAGTAACCCAGATCGTGCTCGTGGATACCGTTTTCTCCTTTGACAGCGTCATCACAGCGGTGGGTCTGGCCCAACAGGTCGCAGTAATGATCACGGCGGTGATCATTGCCATGATCATCATGTTCTTTTTTTCGCAGAAGATCGCCAACTATATCGACAAACGGCCTACCCTGAAGATGCTGGCCCTTTCCTTCCTCCTGATGGTGGGATTCAGCCTGTTCTTTGAGGGACTGGAGCCCATCCATCATAGCCATATCGAGAAGGGATATATCTATTTCTCGATGGCCTTTGCTTTCGGAGTCGAATTGCTGAACACAAAGGCAAAGAAGAAGTCGGGACATTAGCCGGATTTTTTTTAAATTAGGCTACTAATTTTCTTTTTATGGCCGCTAACACCACTAACGATACCCGGATCGACGCATACATCGCAAAGTCCGCCGAATTTGCCAGACCCATCCTGGAGCATATTCGCAAATTAGTCCACAAAGCATGCCCCGATGTGACCGAAACGGTGAAATGGAGCATGCCTTTCTTCGAATACAACGGCACCATTCTATGTAATATGGCAGCCTTCAAACAACATTGCTCCTTTGGTTTCTGGAACGCTTCACAGCTAAAGGACAAGGAAAGAGTATTACAGATAAAGGATAGGAATGCAATGGGGCATTTTGACCGGATCACCTCACTAAAAGACCTGCCGGCAGATAAAATAATGGTGGCCTATATAAAGGAGGCAGCCCAGTTGATCAAAGAAGGAAAGAATATACCGGCAAGAGCGAAAAAGGAGCCAAAACCCGAATTGCCCATACCCCCTGCGCTGACAGCAGCCCTGAAAAAGAACAAAAAGGCCCAGACCGTATTTGAAGCCTTTCCCCCGGGCCATCGGCGGGAATACATCGAATGGATCACCGAGGCGAAGACTGAAGAGACAAGGGACAAGCGGATAGCGACGACCCTTGAATGGCTGGAGGAAGGGAAATCCAGGAACTGGAAGTATAAGAAATAGCCCCGGTCATAATTCCCCTCTCTCTACCCGATACAAAGCAGCGTTGCCGCCACTATCCCGGCAGTTTCGGTCCGGAGACGGTTGTCGCCAAGCTTGACCGGCAGAAACCCTTCCTTTAACGCTGATTCTATTTCTTTTGGTGAAAAATCCCCTTCAGGCCCGATGAGGATGAGCTGAGACCCCTTTGCGCCTCGTTCAGGGGCGACCGATGCAGCAGCTTTATCAAGCCCCGACCCTGGACCATGCTGGCGCCAGTCAGCAAATGAAATAGTAGGCTGGGGATCTTCCAGGCAATGAGCGATAAAGCGTGACTCAGCAGGAGGATTGGAAAGCAATTCGGTAAAAGACATCGGGTCCGGGAGATCAGGCAACCAGCTTTGCTGGGATTGCAACATGGCGCTGACAAGGATATTCCGGAGCCGGTCGATACGGGCATGTTGCTTCTCTGTCCGCTCGCATAGCAGCGGGACGATGCTGCTCACGCCAATCTCGGTGGCCTTTTCAAGGAACCATTCAAAACGGGAAGCATTTTTTAAAAGGGAAATGGCCACAACAACCTTTCTCTTTGGCGGTGGCTGGGCAATGGCGGATTCTATCCGGACACGGCACTTCTTTTTATGATCCTCGACAATGACAGCTGTCAGCAGGGCCCCCTTCCCATCGGTGAGCTGCAGGGCTTCGCCAGGCTGCATCCGCAAAACCTGCACGACATGACGGGAATTATCCTCATCAAGGATCAGTTCTGTTGCCGCATTATCATAGGAGGACAAATAAAAAAAAGGCAATGCCATATGCGCTGGTTTAGCCCGTAAAAATAAGCGTAAAAAACAAAAGCTCCCGTGAAGGAGCTTACTGTTATATGTATTAGCAAACCTCAGACTGTTTTGAATGGCCAGCGACAGGCTATGTCGTGCCAATTGTCGCACCCGGCTTAAAAAGGCGCTTCGTCGTCGTCCATGGGCAGGTCCTTCATCCGGCTGCCGGCCTGAATATAAAGACGGGCGCCACCATCTGCGCCACCATCATCCTGGACCGGTTTCCAGCTGCCGCCGGAAGGTAATCCGACGCCGCCAAAATCATCTTCTCCGTATTCAGTGAACTTTTGGATATGCAAAAGAGCGCGAAGCTTCACGGTATCCAACGAACCATTACGGTGTTTGGCTATTTTCACATGGGTCTCCCCTTTATTGCTTTCCCCCATTTCATTGGCGGTAATGCCATAGTATTCCGGGCGATAAAGGAACATGACCATGTCGGCATCCTGCTCGATGGCACCCGATTCACGCAGATCGCTCAGCTGCGGGATCTTCTCGCCGTCTTTACGCGATTCCACCGCACGACTCAACTGAGAAAGAGCGATGATAGGTACCTGGAGTTCTTTGGCCAGGCCTTTCAGAGCACGCGAGATCTGGCTGATCTCCTGTTCGCGGTTGCCACCTGATTTTTCATTGGACCCGCTCATCAGCTGCAGATAGTCGATGATGATAAAGCCGATATTATGTTTGTTTTTCAGGCGGCGGCATTTGGCGCGCAGCTCGAAGATATTCAGTGCGGGAGTGTCGTCGATAAAGATCGGCGCCTTGGCCAGCTTGTCGATCCCCTTCTTGTAAAGCTGTTTCATCTCATGTTCCTCCAGCCGGCCTCGGGCTATCTTCTCCATGAAGATCTCTGCTTCGGCACTCAGGATACGTTGTACCAGCTGCGCGGAACCCATTTCCAAACTGAAGAAGGCGACACCAGTCGGTTTCGTCGGATGCAAAGCCGCATTACGCGCCAGGTTAAGGGCAAAAGCCGTTTTACCCACGGCGGGGCGGGCTGCCAGGATGATCAGGTCGGTAGGCTGCCAGCCATAGGTGATCTTATCCAAAGAGGGGAAACCACTGGGTACACCGGAGATTTCATCTTGTCTGTTACGCAGGTCTTCGATACGCTGTATGGTCTTTACCAGGACGCTGTCAATACTATCAAAGTTCTTGCGCAGGTGATTATTTGTGATCTCGAAGAGCTTGCTTTCCGCATCGTCAAGAAGATCGAATACATCCGTACTGTCCTCATAAGCATCCCCAATGATCTCTCCGCTGATACGGATCAGCTCACGCTGAATAAATTTTTGCAGGATGATACGGGCATGCGTTTCGATGTTGGCAGAAGAGACAACAGAATTCGTCAGCTTGGTCACGGCATATGGGCCGCCTACCATCTCAAGCTCCTGTCTTACCTTCAACTCTTCGACGACAGTGAGGATATCGATGGGCTGGCTTTTCTGCGCCAGGCTTTGCATGGTGCGATAGATCCGCTGGTGCCCCTCCAGGTAAAAACATTCCGGTTTCAGGATTTCCACTACCGTGTCGAAAGCGCTCTTTTCCAGCATAATAGCGCCGAGTACCGCCTCTTCCAGCTCTTTGGCCTGGGGAGGGATTTTACCATATACCATGGTGCTAAGGTCCACAGCGGGCTTACGCCTCATTTTGTTGCGGTCCTTATTAAGATTAAGGTTAGTGAGATCCATAAGAAACCATCCAGATAAAAGTAAAGAAATAGGGTGTCCAGCCTCTATTGACCTGTTGCCAGGCCCGGGCTCATTGGGTAGTGTTCGACCTTATTGTCGTTAAGGAATTGTTACGGCAACATGAACAGAATGTTATCCCTTTGAGTCAGGAGGGCGAATATAGAACCGTAAGAGCCGACGAAAAAAATTTTTCTTTTTCTATATTTTTCCTTTAGAAATGCACATGGTTATCCACAGAGTCAAGAGGTTTATACACAGCACCCCAGAACTATCCACAATTTAAAAAAGTTTTCAGCTATTTCCATGTTAAAATTCACACCAGTTGTGCACAAAGATTTAAGCGCAAATATTTTGTGGGGATAAGCAAACCACAGAATGCGCTTTAGCTTCATTTTGAAGTATCTCTGCAGCCTTTTTGAGAGACCGAAAGCCCATCCCCAGTGCCTTTGAAGCAGACAGGCTCATCGGCTGATGTCGTCCACGCGGCCCTCCCAGACCGCTGACCCAGCAGCTAAAGCCCCGTTGCAAAGGGGTCTTGCAGAAAAACATCGCTCCCCTGAAAGTCTTCAAACAAAAAAAAGCGTCCCGCTATAACTCGGGACGCTGGGCCTGACGGGCCATTGAGCATTTTATTTTTAAGGTCGCCCCGGTCTGCTGGGCTCATCTTTTTTGGGCGGCGGCGGCGGTGTAGCCGGCTTTTGCTCGGGTTTGGGCTGATTAACTACCGGTCTCGGCTGATTGGTATTAGCCTGCTGCGGGTTAAAAGGACGCCCGGCGGGCATTGTATTCACCGGTCTGCCACCAGGTCGCGGAAGAACAGGCTGACTCACCGGCTGGCTGGGCGCGGATTGCTGTTGTTGCGGCTGCTGGTTCGGCTGTGTTGGCTGCTGCCGGCTGGGCCGGTTGAAGACCGGTTGCTGTTGGTTTGGCACCGGCTGCTGCCGATCAGGCTGATTAGGGGCAGACTGTGGCTGCTGCTGGTTCGGCTGGTTATTAGGTTGAAAGGGACGGCCGAAGCGGTTGTCCGGCTGATTGCCCGGAGGAACAGGGCGGTTCGCAGGCGGATTGGCTGGATTGGCCTGCGGATTGGCAGGTTGATTAGCCGGATTGCTTTGCGAATTATTACCCCTGTTGTCCGGTCTGTTGCCGGAATTGTTCGGGAAACCCGCGTTCGTACGGCCGCCATTGTTATTGTTGTATTGGCCATTGCTGCGATCCCCGTTGTTGCGGTCTCCGTTGTTGCGGTCTCCGTTCCCGCCGCGATCGTCTCTCCGGCCGTTGTTATTCCCCGCATTATCCCCATAAACCGTACGGTTGACAGGTCTGGCATTATTCAGCGTTTGTGTCCGTGAAGGAGCAAAGGGCCTGCCCGCACTGTTGGAACGATTGTTGTCGCCTCCATTTACACGGGGACGATAGATAGTGAGATTACCATTGTCGGCCCGTTCACCCGGAGTATGACTGTCACGGATGACCAGTGGTCTTACCACATTCCCCGAATATCTTCCCACTTCACCGGCATCAGGGCCACCACCATAACGTGAATTCCTCGGGCGATTCATCACTGTCGTATTACGGATGACAGTGGTCTGGTTGATGATGGTGATATTGTTTGTTTCCCGCACATAGTAGTTGTTGACCTGCGGACTGGCAATATAACGGTGAGGTACAAAATTCCAGTAATAGGTGGGGGGAGCATACCCGCCGCCATAGGCGACATCAAAGCTGACATTGGGCCCCATCGGCGCCCAGCCATAGTATTCGTCGCTGTTACGCCAGCTGACCCAGGCAGGAGCCCACTCGGTACCGGGGATCCACATCCAGCCATAACCGTCCTGGAAGAACCAGCGGCCATAGTGGAAAGCAGCCCAGCCCCAGGGATAACCAGAGTCCCAGGTCCAGCCTTCATCGGTATAGACCCAATGGCCATTGGAGGCATAGGGCTTAAAGTCAGGCCCCGCATCGGGCAACCATACATAACCGTAATTCGGGTCTTCGATCCATTGACCATATGGACTTAACTGATCATAAAAATTCTGATAAGTGACATCATCAGGATTGACCGGCGCCGGCGCAGCAGCAGGAGGAGGAGGAGCCGGCTCAGGGTCCTGGTGTATCACATAGACAGGACCGCATGCGGTGAAGCAAATGGCCACAAGGGCCAGGAAATACAGGTGTTGTTTCATAAATCAGCTTTAGAGTTATCTAAATCGGACGGAGTCCAATCGAATACATATAAAGATTGGACCAAAATCCTGCCACAAAGTTAAGCCTTTACCAACGCTTTAACATTTGGTTATCACTCCGGAAGGGTGAAAAAGGACTTCTTTGGATACCACGCTTTTCTGGCTAACGAATTATTCGTTGAAATATTTCTATTGTGGGCCCCTCAGAACCGCCCCTACCGGTAAAAAAATTATCTTTGCGCCAAAATGGAGCACGGCTATGACCATCAGTTACAATTGGCTTTGTGATTATTTGCCGGTAAAGATCGAACCGGAACGCCTTTCCAGGATACTTACATCTGTCGGGCTGGAAGTAGAGCATATAGAAAAATACGAATCTGTGAAGGGCGGCCTGAAGGGCCTGGTCATAGGTGAGGTGCTGGAGTGTACACAACATCCCAACGCGGACAAACTGCGCCTTACAAAAGTAAATGTAGGTAGCCCCGAACCACTGCAGATCGTCTGCGGAGCTTCAAATGTCGCAGCAGGCCAGAAAGTGGTGGTGGCGATCCCCGGAACGACCATTTATCCTTTGAAAGGTGAACCCATCACACTCAAAGTAGCAAAGATCCGGGGCATAGAAAGCCATGGGATGATCTGTGCTGAAGATGAGATCGGTCTGGGAGAAAACCACGAAGGGATCATCGTATTACCCCCAACGGCAAAAACAGGCGCCACAGCCGCGTCCTGGTTCCAGCCCTATTCCGATCAGCTGATCGAGATCGGACTTACCCCCAATCACATGGATGCCATGAGTCATCTGGGAGTCGCCCGGGATGTATGCGCCTGGCTTTCTCATCATGAGAACAAGGAGTACCGTCCAAAACAGACTTCCCTGAATGCCTTTAAAACGGAAAATAACAGCCTCCCGGTTACGGTTAGCATTCTGAACAAAAAAAGCTGCGAACGGTATTCCGGAGTCTCGATAAAGGGCATTACCATTAAGGAGTCCCCACGGTGGATGCAGGACAAATTGAAGTCCATCGGGGTCCGGAGCATCAACAATATCGTCGATATTACCAATTTCGTGCTGCACGAAATGGGACAGCCGCTGCATGCCTTCGACCTGGATGCCATCAGGGACGAGACCATCATTGTAAAAAACCTGCCTGAAGGCACCCCTTTTGTAACATTGGACGGAATCGAAAGAAAGCTGTCCGCAGAGGATCTGGTGATCTGTAATGCAGCCGAACCAATGGCGATAGCCGGTGTCTTTGGGGGCTTACACAGCGGCGTTAGCGAAAATACCCGGAATATTTTTCTGGAAAGCGCATGGTTCAACCCCACCGATATTCGCAAGACCTCCTTCCGGCATGGATTACGGACGGATGCAGCGACACATTTCGAGAAGGGCATGGATATTTCCGGTACGGTAAATGCACTGAAAAGAGCAGCCCTGCTGATCAAAGAGCTCGCCGGCGGAGAGATAGCCTCCGAGATCGTGGATGTATATCCCGACCCGCGTAATAAGACCCAGGTTATTCTGAAACACCATTACCTGAAGAAATTAAGCGGAAAGAACTATCACCCCGATACCGTCAGGAATATCCTGCTAAGCCTGGGCTTTGAGATCGTCAAGGAAGGCATCGACGCTATTCATGTAGCAGTCCCCTGGCATAAGCCCGATATTTCGCTTCCGGCCGATATCGTGGAAGAGATCATGCGGATCGATGGCCTGGACAATATCCAGATCCCTTCTTCTATTACGCTGTCCCCTTCCGTAGAGAACAACCCCGCACAATCCTCGTGGAAATCGTCCGTGGCCAGCTATCTGGTAGGACAGGGATTCAATGAGATCCTGACCAATTCGATCACCAACAGCGCCTATTTCAGCGAAAAAGAGCTGGAGACCTCGGTAAGGATGATCAACAATCTCAGCGCAGAACTGAATATCCTCCGCCCATCCATGTTGGAGACCGGTCTGGAATCCATTGCTTTCAATCTCAACCGGAAGAGCGGCATGTTACGCTTCTTCGAGTTCGGCAAGTCTTACAACACCAGTGGAGTAGGAAAATATACGGAAACCAATCATCTCTGTCTTTATCTGACCGGACCACTGAGCGAAGACACATGGAAAGGCAAAGGCAAACCCGTCGATTTTTACTACGTAAAAGGACTTTGCAGCCGTATCTTCCAGCTGCTTGGACTCGAGCTCCCCGACTGGAAACCCCTGGATCACCCGAAAATGACTTCGGGTCTGACCATAGTCACAAATGACCCTGACCAGCTGTTGCTGGAAGCAGGTACGGTAAGCCCCGATCTTTTAAAACAGTTCGATTGCAAACAGGAATTATTTTTTGTCGACATCCGCTGGGACATTCTGCTGGACCTGGCTTCCGGCCGAACCACAGAATTCAGTGAATTACCCCGGCAGCTACCCGTATACCGCGACCTGGCAATGATCGTCGACAAATCCCTGCCCTATGAGAAAGTGGAAAAAGCTGTGTGGGGATTGCGTTTGGATAAATTGCAGGAAGTAAAGCTTTTCGATATATTTGAAAGCGAGAAATTGGGAGCAGGAAAAAAATCACTGGCTGTCAGCTTTACCTTCCTGGACGAAGAAAAAACCCTGACGGATAAGGAAATTGACGGAATGCTCAGCAAGATCATGGGGGCACTGGAGAAAGAGGTCCAGGCAGAGATCAGGAAATAACCGGCAATGGACAAAAATATCAATGAGTGACGATACCAATAGCGTAGACCAATCTCCCGGAGAGGAAGGAATAGAGCTCCGGGTCCGGCGGATCCAGGAGAAGCTGCAGCTATTGCTGCGGCAACGGGATCTGCTGCTAAAGGAAAATGGTAAACTAAAGGAAGAATTACGCCTGCTGCAACGGGAACAGGGAGATCAAATTCAAAAGCTGGACCAGCTGCAACAACAGGTCGGGATATTAAAAGTGACTCAGACGGCTATGAGCGAAGAAGAAAAGAAGGCATTGGAAAAAAAGCTCGGCCAGTACATCCGGGAAATCGACCGGTGTATAACATTGCTTGGCCAATGAGAATCAGTCAGACCCTTTTTACGAGTCGCATTTTCATCTCATCCTTTCCGCGCGAAATCTCAAGGGTATATACACCATAAGGCAGGTGATTCAGCCCAACCCAGTCCAGCTCCTGCTGGCCTTTTTCTACTTCCGTTTCCAGGGCGCTGCAGACCAGACCGGTGTCGTCCCGAAGAACAGCTCTGAGCAGACTTTTTTGTGGATCGTCGACCTGGAAAGTTAGATGGTCGATAAAGACGGGGGATTTGACTTTTAAAAACATAGCTGTAGTTTTAAGATAGGGTATTGGTACATTAGTTACATATTATCCAATGGATCGGTTTTTCCGGAGTGCAGTGAAGTAACGCTTGAACCTTTCTCCCTTTCAGCTATCAGAGGCCCCTGTGTAAAAGGTGTGGATAAATATAAAACAAGTATTTGAACTATGCAAGAGTTAATGGCAATAAATGTTGTGATTGGCGACCGGACCTACCGGATCAAGATCCAACCACAGGATGAAGAGGTCGTCCGCCGGACACTGAAGACCATAAATGACAAGATCATCGAATACAAGACCCAGTTTGCAGGCAGAGACATGCAGGACTACATCGCCATGGTCGTACTGTGGTATGCCACCCAGCCATCTGCCGAAACGGGGCTTTCAACCCCCAATCCGGCCGTCCTGGACGCCCTGACCCGGATGGAACAGCAGCTGGATAAGGCTTTGTAATAATATTTGGGGCTAAATAGCCCATCTGACCGCAGTTTGGCGTTTGAAGTTGAACGCTATTTTCCTATCTTCGCCAACTAACACATTTTCACACGATCATGAACTTTAATAAGAAATATATGATTGTGAACGCTTTAAATTTTAGAGTCAATGATAATTACCATAGTAGGAATAATTGTAGCACTCGTAATCGGGATCGTAGGAGGTAAGTTCCTGTTTGCCAAGAACCACCAGGGCAAAATAGACGAAGCAGAACAGCAGGCTAAAAAGATCCTTGGAGATGCACAGTCGACCGCCGAGAACCTCAAAAAGGAAAAACTGCTGGAAGCCAAGGAAAAATTCGTCCAGCTGAAGGCAGAACACGATAAGGAGGTTTTGGAAAAGAACAGACGGGTCAACGATGCTGAGTCCCGGATCAAGCAGAAAGAACAGAGTATCAATCAAAAGCTGGAGGGTCTTGACAAGCAGGCCAAGGATAATGACGTTATAAAGGAAAACCTCAACCGGCAGATCGAAGTGGTCAATCTGAAACGCACCGAGCTGGAAAAACACCAGGAAGAGCATATCCGCCGCCTGGAAAAGATAGCCGGCCTCACCGCAGAAGAAGCCAAATCACAGCTGATCGAAAGCTTGAAACAGGAGGCGCAGACAAGAGCGCTGGCCCTGCAGCAGGAGATCATCGACGATGCCAAGCAAAGAGCCAATAAAGAAGCCCGGAAAGTGATCATCCAAAGCATCCAGCGGACCGCGGCAGAACAGGCTATCGAAAACTCCATCACTGTATTCAACCTGGAAAGCGACGAGATCAAGGGCCAGATCATTGGTCGTGAAGGTCGTAATATCCGCGCTATAGAGGCAGCTACGGGAGTAGACCTCATCGTGGACGATACTCCGGAAGCCATCGTATTGTCTTCCTTTGACCCGCTGCGCCGTGAGATCGCCCGTCTTTCCCTGCAGAGACTGGTGGCCGACGGTCGTATCCACCCCGCCCGTATCGAAGAGATCGTAGAAAAGACAAAAAAGCAGATAGAGGAGCAGGTAATGGAGATCGGGGAAAGGACAGTGATCGAGCTGGGGATCCATGGCCTACACAAGGAGCTGGTACGTATTGTAGGCAAGATGAGATTCAGGTCTTCCTATGGCCAGAACCTGCTGATGCACAGCCGCGAAGTAGCCAATCTCTGCGGGATCATGGCCGCCGAACTCGGAATGAACCCCAAACTGGCCAAGCGGGCCGGCCTATTACACGATATCGGTAAAGTGCCGGATGAAGAAACAGAACTGAGCCACGCCCTGCTGGGGATGAAGCTGGCCGAAAAATACGGGGAGAATCCCGCAGTGGTCAACGCCATCGGCGCCCACCATGATGAAGTGGAAATGCAATATGTGATCGCTCCTATCATCCAGGCCTGTGACGCCATCAGCGGCGCACGCCCCGGAGCACGGCGCGAGATCATGCAGCAATACCTGCAGCGCATAAAAGACCTGGAAAACCTGGCCCTGAGCTATCCCGGAGTGGAAAAAGCCTATGCCATCCAGGCCGGTCGTGAGCTGAGAGTGATCGTGGAAGCCGATAAGGTGACGGACATGGACAGCGACAAGCTGAGCTTCGAGATCGCCCAGAAGATCCAAACGGAAATGACCTTCCCCGGCCAGATCAAGGTCACCGTTATCCGGGAAAAGAGATCGGTGAATGTAGCAAGATAAAATATTTGGAGTTTAACCTGGATGTCATTACCTTTGCCATCCTTAAAAAAAGAAGTTATGAACGCTGCTGTAGCTTTTGTACACGAGCAATTGACAGGGAAAAAAGATTTTCCGAATTTTAGAGCCGGTGATAACATCACTGTCAATTATAAGATTATTGAAGGGAACAAGGAGCGTATCCAGAGCTTCAAAGGTGACGTGATCAAGCGTCAGGGCGAAGGAAAGACCGCCACCTTCACAGTACGTAAGATTTCCGATGGAGTAGGCGTAGAAAGGACTTTCCCGCTGTTCTCCCCAAATATCGAGTCTATCGACCTCAACAAGGCTGGTAGGGTTCGTCGTGCAAAGATCTTCTACCAACGCGAACGCAGCGGTAAGAGCGCTCGTATCAAGGAAAAGAGACAAGCAGTCAACTCTTAAGTATTCAAGACATTATACAGAAAAGGCCCGCGAGTCCGAACAGATTCCCGGGCCTTTTCAATGCAATAACAATTTTTTACCGAGAGAAAAAGAGCTTTCTATTCATAAAGAATTAACTTTGACCTTCTAACTTAAAGACTTTGATTATGCTTACTAATTTCCTGATTTCGATGCCTGGTGGAAGTGAATGGATTCTGATCATTCTTGCCGTGCTGGTATTATTTGGCGGACGTAAGATCCCTGAGTTCATGCGTGGACTGGGCAAGGGTATCCGTGAGTTCAATGACGCAAAGAATAACGTCAAGAAAGAGCTGGAAGAAGGAATGAATGAGAAGGACACAAAACCTGCGAGCACTCCAACACAGCAATAAGAGAAGCGATCGGGTTGCTACTTGTTTACATTTCACTCCATACAAGACTATCATAAAGCCTTAAAGGATAGGACTGCTTCTGCTGAAGAAGCGGTCCTTTACTATTTAAAGGAGATCGAAGCCCAATCTCATCTGAATGCCTTTACACAAGTCTATGGCGACGAAGCGCTCGCAAAGGCCAGGATCCTGGATCAGCAACGGAAAGCAGGACAGCCTGCCGGAAAGCTGCATGGAGTGGTCATCGGACTAAAAGACGTCCTGGCCTATAAAGATCATCCCCTTACTGCGGCTTCCCATATTCTGCAGGATTTCGTTTCCATTTATCATGCCACGGTTGTGGAAAAACTCCTGGCAGAAGAAGCCATCATCATCGGTCATCTCAATTGCGACGAGTTCGCCATGGGCTCAACCAACGAGAATTCCGCCTATGGTAAAGTCCTGAATGCACGGGATAACCAGCGCGTGCCGGGCGGATCCTCCGGAGGAAGCGCCGTAGCAGTGCAGGCAGGTCTCTGCATGGCTAGCCTGGGCAGCGATACCGGGGGCTCGGTTCGCCAACCGGCCGATTTCTGCGGGATCCTGGGTTTAAAGCCAACCTATGGCCGGGTGTCACGGTACGGACTCATCGCCTATGCCTCATCCTTCGACCAGGTGGGGATTTTTGGCCGCACGGTTTCCGATGTAGGACTTATGCTGGAGGTTATTGCCGGAGAAGACGAATTCGACAGCACCGTCCTGCAGGACATTGTCCCCTCCTTCAAAGAATTGGAAGCACCCGGCAAAAAGTATAAGATCGCTTACTTTAAGGAGGCCCTCGCCCATCCCGGGCTCGATCCCGAAATAAGGGACACTTTACTGGAACGCATCGAAGGTCTCCGGAAAGAAGGCCATACCGTTGAAGCTATCGACTTCGACCTGCTGGATTATATCGTCCCCGCCTATTACGTTCTTACCACCGCCGAAGCCTCTTCCAACCTGGCAAGATTTGACGGAGTCCGCTATGGCTACCGCGCACAAGACCAGGACCTTGATTTAACAGAGTTTTACAAACGGACCCGGAGCGAAGGCTTCGGCCGGGAGGTCAAACGTCGTATCTTATTGGGAACCTTTGTATTAAGTGCCGGCTATTACGATGCCTATTTTACAAAGGCCCAGCAGGTAAGAAAAATGGTCGTAGATCGTACCGATTTGATATTCAAAGACTTTGATATAATTATTCTCCCAACCTCCCCCACCACGGCCTTTAAGCTTGGAGAAAAGATGGATGATCCCATCGCTATGTATCTCGCTGATATCTACACTGTTTATGCAAATCTGACCGGAATTCCGGGCATTTCCCTCCCCCTTTTTACCCATACAAATGGCATGCCTTTTGGTATGCAGGCTATGACAAGTCGATTTAATGAGTTATCTTTGCTTCAATTCTCGCATCTGATGATGCAACAATAAAGTCCTACGAAATCCTACTCTATGTGACTGAGAGATGTGAAGCGAATCACCTGTTACTTGTTTTGGGCTCAAAGGCAAAGGTCCTTCCCCAATTTCTACTAATCCGTTTTCTGGTTGATGGCTTGAAGTTATCTCCCGTTTTCCGTTACCTATGAAAGATTGTAAGCGCCGATAACGGCGATTTACCATCTTAAAACGTTGGACAATGTACAACAAAAGGCTTTTATTGTTGGGCATCACCATCATTGGTTCAGGATGGATGTACCCTACTCAGGCTGACATTTCTGTAAATTCAAAAGGCGATGGGGTCCGGCTCCGCCCGGCTATCGACACAGAAAGAGTCGCTACCACTACTGCTTCCCTGTCTGCTACCGTTGCTAATTCCAATTCTCAGGGCGTCTTTTTCAAGGAACTCTTTATGGCTACCTCCGTAGGAGGGAGTAATGGCGTGCGCCTGAATCCCAAAGCCCTCAGTTTCGTTCAGGACTATATGAAAGAGAATTGGGATGAGCTGCAAAGCATTCGCACCTGGGGACAACCCTATTTCAATCTTATCGAGAACATTCTCTCCCAGTATGGCCTCCCCAAAGAACTGAAATACCTGGCGGTCATCGAGTCAAATCTAAAGGCCGCAGCCGTCTCCAAAGTAGGCGCCAAGGGCCCCTGGCAGCTGATGCCCCAGACAGCCCGCGATCTGGGTCTGAAGGTCAACCGCAACATCGACGAACGGAAGAATTATGCCAAAAGCACGCGTGCGGCCGCCCTTTATCTTCGTGACCTCTATAATGAGCTGGGAGACTGGCTGTTAGTGATCGCCGCTTACAATACCGGAACGGTAAATGTTAACCGCGCCATCCATCGCAGCGGCAGCCGCAATTTCTGGGACCTGCAATATTATTTGCCAGCCGAGTCCCGTATCCACGTAAAAAAGTTCATCGGAACTCAATATACCTTCGAAGGCCAGGGAAGTGTTACAACCCTGACCAAACAGGAGGCTACGGAACAACTGCCCGGTTCGGCCATGTATGTCTTCCACCGGAAACTCAGCGGAGACGAGCTCAACGATGCCAGGACAGTCTCTGTCGCCGGAAAATATCATTCTTCGGTAATAGCCAGGTACTGCCTGCTGGATATGGCCACTTTCAGCCGTTATAACCCCGATTTCGACAAGGTAATGGCCAGCACCAATAACAGCTATGAGCTAAAGCTGCCAGCTGCGAAAATGGAACTCTTTGTAGCCAATAAATACGAGATCCTGAATGAATCCCTCCAGGTGATGGAAGGCGACGAGCCCGCCGACAGCGGCGCCGTCAATGGTCAGGTTGCGATCAAATAAAAAATAAAAAAAGCGGCCGCCCTGGCCGCTTTTTTTATTCCATCCCCAACGCCCTGCGTATCCCTTCAGCCTTGACAAGACATTCTTCATATTCCGCAGCCGGGTCGCTGTAAAAAGTGATGCCCGAGCCTACCTGGTAAGACAAATACTTTTTCCCGGAGTTATACATAAGACTCCGGATCACGACATTGAAGTCAAAATCCCCATCCGGCGTCACATACCCTACAGCCCCGGAGAAGATGCCCCGCCTGGAGCGTTCATAAAGAGAGATCAGCTCCACCACCCGGTTTTTCGGGGCTCCCGTCATAGATCCCATAGGAAAGGTGCCACGGATAGCCTCGGTCCAGTGGAGACCAGGCTGCAACTGTCCCCTTACCGTAGAGATCATCTGGTATACCTGGGGGAAGGGATATACACCAAAAAGCTCGGTTACGGTTACCGTCCCGGGTATACAGACCCGGGAAAGATCATTCCGCACCAGGTCGACGACCATGACGTTCTCAGACCTGTCTTTGGGGCTATTGGACAGCTGTTCGTGATGGGCCTGGTCCAGTACAGGGTCCAGGCGGTCCCGGGCGCTGGTGCCCTTAATAGGCTGGGAAAAAAGGGTATCGCCGGTCTTTTTGAGATATCGTTCGGGACTGGCGCAAAGCAGATGGCTGTTGTCAAGCCGGTAGAAAGCGGAGAAAGGGTTTGGGGAAACCTTGCCAAGAGACCACCAGGTAGCTAGGGGGTCGATAGTGACAGGCTGGGCAAAGAATTCCTGGCAGAAGTTGATCTCATAGCAGTCACCCCGAAGGATATGCTGCCGCAGCGCGGAGATGGTGGCAAGATATTCGTCGCGGGTGAAGCGGGGAATGAATTTGGGTGATGATGCCGCAGTTCCGGAAGTCAGCTGAGCATTCGCCCCCACGACCAGCCCCGCATCTGTAGTTGCCGGCATTGTCTCACAGATCTGCCGCCAGACCCGGCCCTGATCCTCCCCAAACGACCCGATCCTAACGCTGTCAGGACGCAGTTCTATCAGGATCTCCGGAACAAAGAAAAAAAGATCGGGAAAACCAATGGGGTCAGAGAAGGACGAGACCGGTACGCCAGCTTCCGTCTCCGCCGCCAGATCATACGCAAAATGACCAAAGAGCCAATCCTGCTGTGCTGCCGCCCATTCTTTAAGCCGGTTCAACCCCTCTCCCGCCGAAGCCTTCAGTGTAGCAGCGCCACCAACAGCAAGCAGACATTCAAAAGAATGAAGAGACAAGGCGCCGGAATGATAATCATGATTGTCCAAAAAACAACAAATGTTGAATGGGGCGGCCCATGTCAACATTTGCTGTTTGATAAATTCGATCTGATTATCCGTGATCGGGAACGAAACGTAGTTTCTTTTCACCAGCATTGCGCTAGCTCCTCTTTTATGATACTAGCCACCTCTTTTTTTGAGCGTCAAAAATCATCTTCTTCCTCTTCGAACCCGCTGTCATTAAAAAGGTCGAGATCTTTAAAATCATCGTCCAGGCCAAGATCGTCTTCTTCGCCCTTAGCTGTTTTTTTGGATGTATTGCCGCCAGTGCTCTTTTTGGTTTTAGATTTGGGAATGTCGAATTCATCGAAGTCAGGATCCCATTCGTCCTCTTCGTCAACTTTTTCCCATTCATCGACCTCATCAGCATCGTCGCCGTCTTCGTCATCATCATCATCGTCATCGTCCTTTTTACTTTTAGGAGATGCCTTTGAAGAAGATTTCTTCGCGGGTGACTTTGGAGCATCGTCATCGTCTTCGATGTCGTCATCATCATCGTCATCCACTTCCTTTTTGGATTTAGAAGATGGTTTCTCCGGAGTGTCCTTTGATTGAGGCGCGGATTTCTTTGAACCCTTTCCCTCCTTATCAGATTTTGGTGCCATGTCCAATAAGATTGTTATGTAAATTTTCAGCGAAGTTTTTAATTCGCCAAATTTTTTTAAAATTAATTTTTGTTAAGCCTCGATCAGTTGATCCCTGCCCGGTCCATTGGATATATACGCAACTTTTACCCCCAGGTATTTGTTGACATAATCCACATATTCCTTCATCTTTTCAGGCAAGTTATCATATTTTTTAATAGCTGTGGTATCTGTTTTCCAACCACCAAAAGACTCCAGGACAGGCTCGATCTTCATCCGATTCATCTGGAAGGGGATTTCGTGAGTTGTCTCACCGTTGACTTTATAGCCCGTACACACTTTCAGCTCCGAAAAGCCGTCCAGTACGTCAGCTTTTGTCATGACGATCTTCGTAACCCCATTGATCATACAGGCAAATTTAAGGGCCACCCCATCAATCCAGCCGCAGCGACGAGGCCTGCCGGTAGTAGCTCCAAATTCACTGCCGGTCTTGCGTAATTCCTCCCCGGTAGCATCTTCCAGCTCAGTGGGAAAAGGACCGCTGCCTACACGGGTGCAGTAAGCCTTGCTTACACCAATGACGTCGCGGATTTGCTGGGGAGGCACGCCAAGCCCCGTACAGACACCGGCCGAAATGGTGTTGGAAGATGTAACAAAAGGGAAAGTGCCAAAGTCGACGTCCAGCATGCTTCCCTGCGCCCCCTCTGCCAGCACGGTCTTGCCCTTTGCGATCTTATCGTTGATAAAATATTCGCCATTAACGATCTTAAACCCACGCATGAATTCCAGCGCTTCGAAGAACTCTTCCTCCCAGTCGGAGATATCTTCGTGAAAGTTCAGACCATCCAGCAATCGCTGATGCTTAAGACGCAATTTGATGTATTGGGTAGTAAAGCTCTTGTCAAGCAGGTCCCCAACCCTCAGCCCATTACGCCCGGTCTTGTCCATATACGCCGGGCCAATCCCCTTCAGCGTGCTGCCTATCTTTTCCTGTCCCTTTGACATTTCTGAAGCCTTGTCAAGAGCACGGTGCGTCGGCAGAATAAGGTGGGTACGCTGTGCGATATATAAATTCTTCCGGTAGTCGACGCCGAAAGCCGCAACGGACTCACATTCCCGTTTCAGTGTGACAGGGTCCAGAACGACGCCGTTACCAATGAGATTGACGGTCTTTTCGTGGAAAATGCCAGAGGGTATCTGATGCAGGACGATCTTTTTGTCGTTGACATACAAAGTGTGACCGGCATTTGGACCACCCTGGAAGCGGGCAATGAGGTCGTAGCGGGGAGCAAAATAATCCACTATCTTACCTTTTCCTTCATCCCCCCACTGGAGGCCTAATATTACATCAACCATTAATACTTTATTTTGAGGCGGCAAAAATAGGTGATGTGCGCCTTTTATAAAAATGATAATATTTTCCGCCGACAGACCCCGGGGTTACCCCCGCCGCAACCACGCAACTAATTGGTTTCCGCATCATAGCGTATGACAGAATGGATACCGCTGAGCTGTTTCAGGCGCGTTACCAGCTCTTCCAGCTCCTCCTTATCATGTACATAGATCCTGATATTCCCTTCAAAAAGACCTTCTTTTGCCTCAATAGTGATGGCATTGATATTGAGTCGCAGCTCGCCGGAAATAAGATTGGTGATCTTGTTCACAACCCCGACATCATCCATCCCCACGATACGAATACCGGTAAGAAAGGATATTTCCTTGTTCTTGGCCCACTTCGTCTTGACGACACGATGCCCATAGTTGGCCATAAGCTTGGCGGCATTGGGACAGTTTGTCCGGTGAATGGTCAATCCTTTGCCGATAGACACGAAGCCAAACACGTCGTCGCCGGGAATGGGCTTACAGCAGTTGGCCAGCGTATAGACAATGCGATCACTGCTCTCCCCAAAGATGATCAGCTCCGTATCCTTACGGGGGACAGCAGACGCCCCCGAACTATCGGGAAGTCGCACGTCTATCTGCGGCCGTACAGGTTTTGGAGGCTCGAGCCGGTCCCCAAGCAGTTGAAATTCCTTCAGCTCTTTCAGATCGATATTGCGCACCGATACCTGGTAAAAAAAGTCCAGCGAAGAGCTGAGCTTATAATAAGCGGTCAGAACGTCGATATTATGCTGGTTATAGGCAGCCCCGAAATTTTCAAGCTTGCGCTGTACCACATATTTTCCCTCGTCGGCAATTTTTCTCTTTTCCTCTTTGAGCGCATCCTTGATCTTGCTCTTTGCCTTGGCAGTTACGACTATATTAAGCCAGTCCTCATTGGGCTTTTGCTTTGAAGAGGTAATGATCTCAACCTGGTCACCGCTACGCAGCTTGTGACTGAGAGGCACCAGCTTATGATTGACCTTGGCACCGATACACTGTACCCCGATAGCGCTATGGATCGAAAAGGCAAAATCAAGGGATGTCGATCCCACCGGTAGCATTTTTACATCTCCCTTGGGTGTATATACATAGATCTCCTCCGCAAGAAAACTCGTCTTGAAGTCCTGGAGGAAGTCAATGGAATCATTATCCTGTGTATTGAGGACCTCCCTTATCTGCTGAAACCATTTGTCGAAACGGCTTTCGTCCGCTGCCCCCTCCTTGTATTTCCAGTGCGCGGCCAGCCCCTTCTCGGCAATCTCATTCATCCTCTTCGAACGGATCTGCACCTCCACCCATTTGCCCTGGGGACCCATCACCGTTGTATGCAGGGCCTCATACCCGTTGGACTTGGGATTGCTCAACCAGTCCCTCAACCGTTCGGGAGAAGGATTGTACTCGTCAGTGACCATCGAATAGACCTTCCAGCATTCTTCTTTTTCCTTTTCAGGAGCAGTTTCCAGGATGACCCGGATGGCAAAAAGATCATAGACCTCTTCAAAAGCAACTCCCTTCTTTCGCATTTTGTTCCAGATGGAATGGATGCTTTTAGGACGGCCATAAATATCGAAATTAAACCCCCCGGCTTTGTCCAGCTTATCCTTCAGGGGCTTGATAAATTCATTGATGTAACGGGATCTTTCCCGCTTGGTCTCCGATAGCTTGCGGGCTATCTCCCGGTATTCCTCCGGCTCCAGGTATTTCATCGCCAGATCTTCCATTTCCGTCTTGATCGTATACAGTCCCATACGATGAGCCAGGGGCGCATAGACATATACCGTTTCGGAAGCTATCTTCAGCTGCTTCTCCCGCTTCATGCTGTCCAAAGTCCGCATGTTGTGGAGCCTGTCGGACAGCTTGATAAGGATAACCCTTGGGTCGTCCGTTAACGTGAGAAGGATCTTCTTGAAATTTTCCGCCTGCCGGGAAGCATTGACATCGACGACATTGGATATTTTGGTCAGACCATCCACAATACGGGCGATCTCACTATTGAATTCCCTTTCGATGTCCTCCAGGGTTATGTCCGTATCTTCCACCGTATCATGAAGAAGAGCACAGATGGTGGACCTTACCCCCAGCCCTATCTCTTCACAGCAGATCCTGGCAACAGCCAGAGGATGAAGGATATAAGGCTCGCCACTCTTCCGGCGCATCGTCTTATGCGCCTCGGCAGCCATTTCAAAGGCAGTACGCAGCAATTCCTTGTCTCCCAGCTTTAACTTGGGCTTCAACGAACGCAACAAAGCACGATATTCCCTTAGAATCAATTTCTTCTCCTGGTCTTCCGTAAGATTGTATTTCGGTATTGCAGCTACTGTTTCCATATCCATACTGTACGAATTTACAAAAAAAAGCCCTAGTTTTGCACGCTTTCCAGAAATGCCTGCCCGGCAAAAGACCAGGGCAGGCTAAGTGGCGGAGAGAAAAGAGGAAAAAGTAAAGAATTGATTTTTAATCAATTAGCGGGCGTGGCGAAATTGGCAGACGCACTAGACTTAGGATCCGTCTTAACCGTCCTGAATCTAGTCGTACGAGATCTTAACTTCGCTTGCTTCTCAGGACATTAGGATTTAGGGCATGATAAATCCTCTGTCCAGGCAGGAAAAATTGCTGGAAATTTGCTGGCAATTCGTAAAATGTGTTGAGATGATTAGTTGCGGGCGTGGCGAAATTGGCAGACGCAACAGATTTAGGATCTGTCGCCGCGAGGCGTGTAGGTTCGACCCCTATCGCCCGCACTGGAGAAAAAGGTCCACTTTGTGGGCCTTTTTTCTTTTGACCTGATCGACAAGAGCATTAATAAACATTCATTATCAATTAGTTGAAATTCAAATAACACTTCTTGACCCCAATAAAACACAAATGGTCAATTACACAGCGGGAGCGGCTGGTTGCTCGTGCGCTTTTCTATTCTTATGGAAGGTGCTGATCCGGCCGTCCGGTTCGATATGTAGGGTATAGTAGTCTCCTTCGTAATAAATCTCGGTCTTACCATACCGGCTATATCGTTTACCGGCGTTGCGCTCAAAAAATTGTTGGATGTCGGGGTTGATTTTTTCGACAACGTTTCTAATCACAAGGCGAACGTCCTGCTCTTCCCACTGGATATTGGTTTTGGCTGCAAACCGGTCATTCACCTTCATTTCCTCGACATGGCGCATATATACGTGCAGATACCCGTCCAGATCTAGGTAAATTGGCACTTTCCCCGTTACGTTGAATCGTCGGTCTTCGTACAAACGGACCTTTACGAGCAGATTTGCCGCGAGGTCAATATCCTCTTTGATCAGCCTGGGCCAGCTGCTTCCCGTTTCTTTCAATTTCTCATTCAACAACCTTTCCGCCGCATCGTCCCTTTTTTTCATGAGATAGGAGGCCTTCCGTTTGTCATCAGCCGTCGCCTCTTCCCGCACAACGAGCATTCTAAGATATTCCCATTCGACGCGGGGGTCGACGGACCCGCCGGCGGGGAAAATCTCCGCTTCCTCTGCCGTGGTGACTTCCTCCGGCTCGAAGTAAAGCTTCCCGGCCAGGTAAAATGCGCGCTCCTGCGGGCTCAATCCAATGCCCTCGGCTACCTGGCGTTTGGCAAAGCCATAGGCCCAGTCGCAGTCCCGACCTTTAGGCTGGACTCGAAACGGGATGACAATTTTATTCAAAGTTCGCTTTTCGGACGAGTGAAAAGTGTTCTTTTCGTCCGCCTTGAAATAAATGAGCTCTGCGATATCGTCGGTAGAAATTCCCTCCCTCTCCAGTTGATCTACTTTTTCCGTCGGCAATTCGCCATATAAGTACTTGACTTTTAGCCTTCCCGAGGTCTTACTGGCGGGATCCATTATCTGCTGATCGAGCGCCTCCCTTTCCCGCTGGCCGTAAAGAAACTGAACGGTCACAAACGGACCATACCGTTCATATGGCTCCGTGCCGGATTTAAACGTGACGCCAGCCGTTTTGTCCTGCTTGCCTACCAACTCATAAACCTCTTCGGCGGAATAATTCATCCTCCAAAGGTAAGAATTGCCCCAAAAAGCTAAAGCAGTTGTCAGGCAACAACGGAACTGAAAATATGCTTGATCAGCCGTGCTTCATCCATTAGTTCCGGCGGCTCACTGGTATCGACCGCTATTTAGGCATTATTCTGCTGATAATACTTCAGAATGAGACAAACGTACATCTCAAACTAGCTTGTCTATAAACGGACTAGCCCCTGGGACTGGTGCTTTTTTTCAATGGGTCATCTACTTAGGCCAAGCCATAGATCTGGCGAGCCCTGGGCGCAATATATGGGGCATTCTGTCACCTGAAAAAATATTTATTGAAATATAGGTTACACTCTTTACCTTTACATAGTCAAATCATTATTATGGAATATCCAGCAGCACAAAAAATAAAGGAACTGAGAGAGCAACGCGGCTACTCCCTCCAGCAACTTGCCGATATGGTCGGGGTGTCAAGGCAATCCATACACAAGTTCGAAAACGGTTTGGTTAATCCCAGTAGCGAGACGCTTCTGCGCCTGTCGCAAGTCTTTAATGTCCCATATGGCTTTTTCTTCGTCAACGAGGTAGGTTATACCGTGGACAATATCCGCTTTCGGGATAAATACTCGGTACTTCATCGGGATCACGTCGAAGCCTTTATAAAAGCGGAGGTGCTGAAGCAAGTGAGCCAATTACAGCAACTGGAGCAGCTATTGCAACTGGGCCGGTCATTCGAAAATCCCTTGGATGGTTTTCGGGTGGTATCCGGGAAAGATATCGAAAAGGCGGCGCGGATACTGCGGCGCAAGTGGAAGTTGGGGAATGATCCCATCTCTGACGTAGTAGAGATGCTGGAGGAGAATGGTGTGTTTGTAGTCGAGGTGGAACAGGATAGTGATTTCTCGGGTTTGAGCGCGATGATCGATGAATCAATACCTGTCATTGTACTTAATCAAAATGTGAAGGTAGAAGAGCGGAAACGCTTTACAGCGCTTCACGAGCTCGGCCATATCGTGCTGGAATTTGCGGACGACTTACCTGATAATAAGATAGAAGATTTCTGTCATCATTTTGCCGGTGCTGTTCTCCTGGTGGATGAGGTGCTTTTAGAGGAACTTGGCAGGAACAGAACCAGTATCTCCCTAATCGAGTTCCGAAGGATCAAGGAAAAATACGGAATTTCCATCCAGGCGATCATCTTCCGGGCCAGAAATGCCGAAGTCGTCAATCTCGCGACGTTCTTTACCTGGAACAAGATATACAAGGAATGGCGGGCCACTGCGGCTGAAGGTGAGTTCGGCGTGTTTAAGTGTAGGGAAAAAGCGGCGCGACTGAATAACCTGTTGATGCAGGGGCTGAAGGAAAAAAAGCTCACCTGGGCAAAGGCTGCCGAGATCAGTTATACAAAGATCGATACCTTGAAAAAGAAGTTGGAAGCCGTACCTACCTTTAATATTTATGCCGCATAATGTATATGTTCAACGATATGGAACTATTGGTCAATCTGGGAAAATTCGGAATATTGAAACACATTCTGTCCCAGTCCCCGGTCACCATATCTAACGTGAAATTGGCGCATGGTTACTCCCACTCCGTCTTACTGCAGATCCTGGAGTTTTGCCCAGGAGTCTTACGGGCCTACTCGGACGAGGGCTTTTATCGATGGAAGGTAGGAAGAGGCCGCGGACTTAGCATCGGAGATCTCGACACCTTATATCTGGCCCAGCAGGGGGGTAACACGATCATATTGTCGGAAGATGATTTCGAAGTCAAAGCGGAAGCCGATAAATGTGGTGTCCCCAACGAACCGATAGCCGGGTTCATCAGGCGACTAATCAGAGACGAACAGGTGATAAAGATGTTTACGTTCATCTCACAACCGAAACAAGAAAATATATGAAAATGAATTCTACATAAAAAAGCCGGTGGGCGTTGGGCCCGGACCGGCAATTATTGAGGATGTTATCCACAATGTTCCACCCCAAATATATACTCTATTTGGGTTTTGTCAAGTTCATCCTGCAATTTTTTTGCAAACTCCTCCTTCACAGCCTCCCATCTTACAACCAGGTAGTGATCCTCCAAGCCATCCCATACACATGAAGGGATAGGCGTAACTATGTCCGCGGCCCAGCCGCCGGTATAGTTAAAGCATCATATTGTTTATGTTTAACGCAAGATCAAATGGAAAAGAATCGATCAGAACTAACCGTCCGCAGCGGTAATCGCGCGATATGCGTCACCGGCAAACATGCCAGCACTATCGCCCTCGGAGTATTTGCAATGTTACTGCTGTTCGGCATCGCAGCATTGATAGATGCCACCAGAAATTGTACCAACACCAAAAACACTAACTCATGAGTCAATTGACAACACACTCCACCTTACACAGCCGGCTGACCTGTTTTATTTGTTGGATAGCACCGGATCCGGAAAAGCAAGAAGAGAACGACGCTCAGGCCTCGCTCGCCAGAAAAAATATTGGTCAAAACGCAGCCGCCAGGGGGTTGCGTGTTCTGCGAACACCCCCCGCTGGTTCTGATGCCAAAGCCACCGGCCTCCGCAGGCACTATCTCGGACATGCCGAAGTTGACGGATACGACGTCGACCTGGTATTTGTTCTTGCTTCGGAAAATGCAGACGGGAAGCCGCTGGAAGAACTTCTCTCTCTCTTTGAGGAACTTGTCCAGAAGTCCTATCCCAACTCCACCATCCAGATCACTAAAAGTTCCGTGAAGTTAATTCTGTCGAGTGATCTCTCTCTGGATTTTGTCCCAATGTTGGCGACAGACAATCCAGAAGAGCAGATAATAATCAAACGGGATGGCCGCAAGGTCATGACGTCGGTAGAAAAACACACCGCGTTCGTGAGGTCGCGAACGAAAAAAAGCAAGGAATCCGCAGGCCGGGTCTGCTTCAATGAAGCCCTTAGAGCCATGAAATGGCACAAGGAGTTTCAGGCCGACGGATCCTATTACCTGAGTTATGAGGAGGCATCAGGAACCGACAACCGGCCGCCTTCGGCACTGATAGACTGGTTGGCGGCCTATGCCTTTGACCGGCTGGGAGTCGAAAAAACCTATGCTGAAACACTGGCCAAGTGGTTTGGATTTCTGGCCAGTGTCATAAAAAACAGGGTGCCGGTATATTTCACTGACTACTACGCGAAGCCGCCAGTGGCTAAAGGGGCGAATTGGGTCGTGCTGGACCCCGTCAACCCTGACAATAATATAGTCGCTAAATGGGGGCCAATGAAGATAGATGAGTTTGCATCATGGTTTGAGAAAGGACGAGATTCTTGGAGCCGGATCATCCGCTACGACATCGACGGAGATGATGCACTGGCGCTGGACGAACTGGTAAAATTATTTGGAAACCCTTTTAAACATCATTGCGAAAAGGAGGATTAAATTATGGTCGGAACACAGTCAATTAGCGCATCGAATACCTATACGGAAGCACGTGCGCGCTATGTAATGGGAAAAGTTTACGAAGAGATTACCTCGATGATGCTCGTCGGCTTAATAACCATAGAACGAGCGAATCTCATCCGGACGCAGTTGCTTTATCTGCTGGACAAACAGGCCCTGACCTTTTTTGAATTCCAGTTCTATAGGTCGACTATTCAAATTGGCGGCTTGCGGTACATCGTTAGAGCAGATAATACGATCGTCGCCGACGATGAATCCGGAAACATTGACTTTTGGACGCTGCACAACACCGGAGTGTTTGTCACCCTGTTTCTGGAACTCAACCAGTCTTCACCTAATATTGGCGCTGTCCAGGTACAGTTGGAAAAGTGGGGATGCGGCAATGGCCGAGCGCTTTCAGGGACCGAACGAGTGCACAATCAATATTCATCAAACGGCTACGGCGTCAAACAATCAATTTTTGGCACATGGTAAACACCGCATTTAAGCTGGTCGAGTACCAGCACCCCAATAAGACTTCCGGCCGCGAATATGCCCAACTCGTAGGAATCGATGGACATAAAACCAGGCTCTTCCAAACGCTGGACATGCTTTTAAATCAGCGAAAGGTAACAGAATGGAACAAAAAGCACCACGCCGGACGGTTGAGCCTTGCCCACCAGGTCCTTCAGGCAGATCCCCTTATCATTCTTTCCGGAGAAGTCGGCTGCGGCAAGACAGCACTCGCACAGTCCATAGCGACCCCGTTGTCGGAGGAACTAGGAAAACGAATCCGAGTTTTTGAAACGCCTTCTGATATCCGGGGAAACGGTTTGGTGGGAGAAATTTCCAGCCGGATCACAGCGGCGTTCGACCAGGTTTTGGTCCGAACGAAAGATGAGGAAATATCGCTGTTGATTATCGATGAAGCAGATGATCTGGCAACCAGCCGGGAACAGAATCAGGCCCACCACGAAGACAGAGCCGGTCTCAACGTCCTCATTAAACAGCTGGATTTGCTGAAAAAATCCGAAAAGAGAATTGTAGTACTCATGATTACCAACCGGATTGCAGTGATTGATCCTGCGGTCCAGCGGAGATGCAGCTTACATCTGACCTTTGAACGTCCTTCATCGGAACATCTAAAGGGATTGTTCAGCTCCCTACTACAAGGGATTAAGCTTCCCGAGCGTGAGGTCAACCAACTGCTACACGAGTGCGAAGTACACAGCGTCCGGTACACAGCTTCCGACATTGTCCATCGAGTAGGAAAAGGGGCCGTCTATGAGGCTATTAGTGACGATCAGCCACTCACCGTCGACCGGATCATCAAATGGATCCGGCTAACCCCGCCAACTCCATTATTACAAAAGGCATCTATTCAGTAAAACAATCTATATGGCCGGCTATATTATCATCAAACACCAGGTTTTCGGCGATATCCCTGATGAAGACGTATTGAAACAGCTCGACAACAGCGAAGGAGTACCCAAGTATAAAATTTTCGAGATCAAGCGGGACATTATCAGCATGGACCACATCCAGGATTTCGACAGTCAATCCTTCAGGATCTATCAGCAGGACATGATGGAAAAAGAGATAAAGCCGTTTATCGACGATCATCCTGACTATAAAGTGCTCTACTTTGGCACCGCCAGCATTCCCTTGGCTATGCACTTCGGTTATTGCTTTGGTTCTTGGAAACCTGTCGAAGTATATCTTCTGCATCGAGAGAGGATGACTTGGAAATGGTTTGGTGATAGCACCGAAGAACTTCCAGCCACCAGCCAGTGGATGCAGGAAAGCTTTGCTGGTCCGATCGACGTGATTTATAAAGTGGAGGCGACCTATCCGATCAATGACGAGGAGATCAGGGAAGTCGTGACCACTCCCGCTAAAACGATCTCCTTGGCCCTTGACACCACAGGGAAGGATGTCTTTCGGATTCCAGAACAATTGCAGGCGTTCGCCTATCAGTTTTCCCTTGGTCTTGATGCGGTGGCAACCAATCTCCCTGGCGCAGACAAAATCCATCTGATCGCTTCCGTGCCTGTCGGGCTGGCTTTTCTGATGGGAACCAAAATCAATCCGAACGTGACGCGACCAGTTAGTGTCTACCAGTTTAGCAGAACGAGGCATCCGCACTACGAACCAGTACTAATATTACAGGAAACCCCCTTAACTGAGAAGATCATCACAGAGGAGGAGGCTCGTTTCATTCAGACTCTACGGGCAGGGCTCAGCCAGCATCTGGAAAATCAGGTAGCGGGGTTTGCCGCGATCAAGCGCGAACAAGCAGAAAAGCAAGGCAGATCTTTGCAATGGATAGAAGATGCTCTTCCAGACGGGCAATATCCCGATATTAAAGCAGGATACTGGAAATACCTGCCAGCTCTCGCCGGGACCATTTTACCTAACGCGACCTTGTCGGCAAGCACTGAACTGGCCGAAGAAGGTTTCTTCGTCTCCGAATCGGATCAGTGGCAGATAAGCGACAGATTTCTTTTTAATATCATGACCCGCCTGGGCCAGGACACCCCGAAAATAATGCGGGCATTGCGGATGTTCATTTTTCATGAAGCGTTACACATCCAGCAAGGGCTCACCAACTACACGGCGTCTGGTATCGGTAGATTTCCACGCATTTTGGAAGAAGCCGACTATGTGGCGGATGTCTGGGCGATGATCCACGAATATGCCTTTTCGAAAGCCTATCACCGGTCGGAGGCAGCGGATGCAAAGAAGTTCTTCGGCGAAATGATCGAAATTGCCTGCAGGACCATGTGGGCATTTGATGACCTTGAGCCGAATCCCAATCAAATGCAGGTTCGCAGGGTGAACCGGTATCTGATCTGGTACTGGAACAGCCTCCAGATCGAGGACCGGCAATGCCAATCTCTTGAGGATATCATCGAAGTGTTGGCACTGAAGCCGCTAATAGAAATCAGAGGTCTGGACATCCGGGCGGAGGCCCAACGGACGCTCTACCGGTTGGATGGTTTTAGGCAAGGTCAGCTCGAGTTGGCCTACCTCGACCCACGTACAAGAATCGAACGAAATGCCAACGCGGCGGGTTTACAGATTGAAGACATTGTCCGGGGATTTCGCGAACGCAATGGCGAACGCATCTCGCAACAGCTAAAGACGTTCCACCATCAGATTCGAGCGGTCTGATGGGTTACCGCTGCGGACGTTCAATATTTTAATAGCTTACAATTTTTAGGCTAGAAACGAATAAAGTCCCTCTCGGGACTTTATTCATGGGAGTTGACGGGTTCGAACCGTCAACCCTCTGCTTGTAAGGCTGGAACAGCCCTTGATTTGGCTTAGTTTTAGGCCAATTTTGTAAGCTCCCCTTATTTCCTGCCCACTCGGGTTTAGAGTTTTCAAGGCTCTGACGCCCCCTGCATATCGAAGCGGACTAAACCGTGGGACTAGTGCTTCTTTCAATGGGCTATCTACTTGAGCCTGGCCATGAGTCTAGCGAGCGTCGAGCCGGATCATGGGCATCTCCGAAAGTGATTTTTATGAGTGGTTCAACACCGATCGAACGCGGCTCGGAATTGCACTGGACTAGAACCCCGGGGCCACCTCCATCGTGGCCTCCTTTTTTTCACTTCACTTGCGCTATGGTTTACAATAAATATACACCTTGACCCCTCGCTCCAGGCAACTGCTTCTCAGCCCGCTCAATAGCCATAATAGAGGAAGAGTCGCCTTTTTCGCTGGCCTGCCCGCCTTCAGGTGATTCAATTCTGCTCGGAGAGCGCTGAGTGACAAAAAATTGACCATCAAATAGACCTCTCTGTCGACATTAGTGGCCTGAAGCGCATCTCGTACCTCCTTGGCGATGTGTCGCTTATCTCCTTTTCGAATCCGGGCGATCTTGGTGGACGGGTATTTCTTGGCCCATAGCTTGGCTTTCTCACTAACTGCTTCACTCTGCGAAAAAAAACTTAGGTTTTTAACCGCCTGCCCGACCACTTCCTGGAATGCGGATGCCGAAAGATGGCTTTTCCCGGCCTTGCAGTGAAACAGCTGCACCTTTTGTAACCGCTTTGTCGCGATGTAGTCAGCAAATTCATACCCAAGATCCTCGACTACCAGGGTATCGACTCCGGCGGTGAATTTGGACTCCACAAAATCAAATAGCGTCTTTTTCGGAAACTTAACTGCATTGGTTCTGGGTTTCCCCTTTTCACTGGTGACAGCCTTTAGGTCGGCATCCGGTATGAACATCTGCAAAAAGCCCGCAATATTGCCTAATAATTTGTTATCCCGACATAGCTGCCCAGCCGCATAGTGTAGCTCAGGCTGTGAGAAGGTGATATTGAACCACTGCATCCGATTAATCAAATCCTGCAAGTTCTCACTATCCGTATCGTCGAATTCCAAGCAAAGGTTCTGGAATTTCTCTGATTGCAAAAAAAACTGGTCATCATCATGGTCCAGGGTGAGGGTAGCGTCCAGATCGTTCCCAATCTCGAACCGTACCTCCTTTTTTATCACCTTTTCCTCGATGTCCATTAAACTGGCAATCTTATCCAAATAGTCTTCCAACTTCCCTGGCAGATACCGCTTCGTTCCGTCCCTATCATAATACAGACGGGGAGCGGGATTATCCTTTGCAAGTATAAAATCCAGGATATCCGGCGTGTTGACGAGAATCTCGCTGGGCTTTAATGTAAATACATGATCCGACAACTTAAGAATATCGGCGAAACTGTCCAGGAAGTCATTGCTGGGGACCGGTGCGCTGAATTTGCTTGTTACTCCCTGATTTAGCCGGATAAATTCCTCGGCGCCACCTTTCACTCCACGAACGTTGTATCTGCTGGTGTTGCCAATGATTGAATATTTCGTATCATCGGTGGTGTGCTGTAAATTGTTCAGCACTTTATTGGACGAGCCTAAGGTCGAGACGGTCTCCTGTAGCTTCTTACCCTCCCACGACTGTCGTTTGATATTTGCACGGGCGGCATCAATCGCATCTGCCGTATACTTCTCCACATCCGAGCCTTTTCCCAGAAATGCCCCCATCAACGTCTTGCTCTCCACCTTCCGAACGTAGCCTCTGAGCAAATTCGAGAAATCCCGCCCGCCAATTTTTCTGATCAGTAAGTAATTGTCCCACTCGGCGATCAACACATAACAATGTCTTATATCACGCTCCGTGCCATCTTTCAAAAAAGGGGGCAGTTTCTCCGTCCGGAATAGAGTACAGGAAAGATATTGAGTGGATCCATTGACGCTGAAAGGCTCCCGGATAACCCGCGTGGCATAGCCGACGGCACCATATTCTGCCCTTTTCAGGCAATTCTCGATGAGGTTTTTGGGAATTGTTTTTGTAACAAGAAAACAATGTATACTCCCGACGAATTCAAAACGGTTTAACATATTGCGAAGTGCTAAACGCGAAAGATAACTCATGCCTCTTTTGCGAACAAGCGTGAAAACACCCATTTTGGCACGGATTGAGAAGCCAAGACAGCAGCTGGACAGCAGACTTCTTACAAACCAAGGCAATTGCCATCGAATGGCAGTGATGCCATGGGTCGAGTGTGACGTGGGTTTAAGCGTATAGCATCAATAATCGGCGCCGAAAACCCTAGAATACGGAGCGGTGGAATAATTGGGTCTTCGATTAGGAAAAGCCTCCTTGGGTTACAAAATTGGAAGCCCTTTAGATACGCTGACCGCTAATATCGTATTTGGGTTGATTTTCAGGTTCCATTTCATTTTTGATAAACTCAGAAAGTTCTTTATGCGACTTTTATCTGATAACGTCCAACATTATGTATGCTCAGGCCATTTTGGATTGCAAGAATTGTATATATTCTCGGCACACACCTATAGCCTCTGCTGCGACGATGTGATCTATCGAAAGGCCATCATGAACAATCTTGTTTCTAGTTCGGCGGACCCCGTTCAAATTTTCTAATAATTTTACGTAAGCGTCGTCCACTTTGCCCAAGGCTAGTGGAATTTCAATATTTGTTTGATAGCCAATTCCAGTTTCCCGCTTGAAATCGTCAAGATTTTTTTGAGCGACATTTGTTTCCTTTTTCTTCTGTGTTAGAAAGCGCTCGACAACGCCTTCAACGGCAATAAATGCTTCTAATAATGCGAATTTGTGGTGTTGTTTACTTAATTCGACCAATGCACTAGCTAAAAAACTGTCTTCTATGCTGAGTTTTTCACGAATACTCTTTTTGAAGTTCGTACTGAGCTCATCTATTTGGTCCTGACCAGCGCCAGTCATGCCACTGCGGCCAACTTGTTCTACTACTACCGAAGTCCTCGTGAAGGGAAGCCCGCTTGTGCTTTTTAGGTATTCTTCATCTGTTAAGGTTCCCTTCTTCTCAAAGCAGGCTTGTTTAAGCGAGAAAGATAGATTGGAGGACTGACCATTAATCGGCAACTCATCTAATAGTCCATTGCGAGAAGCAAGAACATATTTAGCGGCGAAATGATTGTATGCTTTGAATATGCTCCTGTTGTAGCTTATTCTTGTTTCATCGTTATCGAAGACTGATTTGTCGAATTTGTCGAATTCGACAAAAAGTACTAGTTCCGTGAAGAACTGCTCAATAACAAAGACATCACGATCTGCCTCTCCATGTTCTAGGATATAAAGAAAATCTTCTTTGTTGACGGGATTTCCCTCCTTGTCGTTGACGCCTAATTCGAAGATGTAGCCTCCTGTAAATTCCGTCAGCGGCTTTTTAAGGGCCGTTTTATTTGCCAAACGAAGCGTTTCATTCGCACTATCCTGAATTTTTAATCCCTTATTTCGTCTGTGCAAGTATATTTTTACGTATTTATCTTCGAGCTTAAAGGAATAAAACTTCTCGTAGTGCACATTTAGATAACCTGGTAGCTGTAAAATTGTTGCAACGACTGTTGACATATGGTCCTTTTTCAATATGCTAAAATAATGAAAATTGAGAGCTGGTGCCCAAAGATGGGTGTTTTCACCGGTTGTAGATTACAGTTCAAATGGTTATATTAGCCGCATAACACTAGCAATGAGCCTTGCCCGATTCCTAACCGTTGAATTTAATGAAATCGCTAATCGAGTTCGTTCCGCCAAGATCGCTGTGGGTATGATTACGTTGGAAAAATTTGATTTTTTTCTACGAAAGCTCCCATCTACGGCAGAAGTGTCGGTGATCTGCGGCGTTCACATGCCAACGCCTCCCAAGGTCATGAAACGGTTAAAGACGTTGACAGACGATGGTGAGATCGAGGCAAAGGTGTACACCGCACGGTTCTTTCATCCGAAGCTGTATCTTTTCGAACTGCAGAGCGGTTGGGTCGCGTTTGTCGGGTCGGGCAATTTTACAAATGGCGGTTGGGTGTCGAATAAAGAGCTATTTGTAAAAATTACGGACTCGCCAGTGATAGATCAGTTGAAAATGGAATTTGACCAATGGCATGGTGTGGCGAAGCCTATCACAGATCGGTTTTTAGCTCTCTATACCGAATCGTTTCTGGACAATGCAGCAAACTATACCCATCAAAGGGCTACTACAGAAAGGTTGATAGACGCTATCCACGAGAATTTCAATATCGATAATATTAATTTTAGTAATCAGTTCTTTTCGCGCCAAGATCATGAAGCGTTTGCGCCCGGTAAAACGCACTTGGATACGCCTGAAATTCTACGGGAGAGGGAAGCCACGCGGCGAAATATTTACCATTTGAATGACCTTTTGAAGCCACTGTTTCCCCGACAGTGGGATTTGCACGAACATTACGAGGAACAATATATTGTGGCGAGCCCGTATACTGAGCGACACCACGACTTGAATGTAAAAGGGCTCTGGGTCGGCTATGGCCGTGGCAGGGACGCCTTAAAAAAGTATGGTTCGGATTCAACGCCGCTTAACTTCATGCGGATGCAGGTCATTGTCAAATATGACAGGATCGGCGTGTGGCTGATGCCCGGGAAATCCGGTGGTGGATGGGTGGACCGAGAGCAGTTGGCCAACCAACTCGAGGACGAAGTATTCAGAAGGAGGTTTTGCAGCGAAGTGAAGAACCTGGGTGATGATTATTTCTTGGACGTAGGAGGTCGATTGCAGAAACTTAGCGAGTTGCCGGACGCCCAAGCTGTGTACCACGAACTGCTGAAAGACAATTGGCGCTATTATTACCTTACGATCGGAAAGGATTATCCATTAGGAACAACAGAGACTTCCAGAACCCAACTGGTCGAGACTGTCATCCGTGATTTTGGTCGGATGTTCCCGCTCTACGAGATGATCCGGGACAAGACGTTTGATCCTGTTTAGCACGCGTTTTACATCCATATCAAAGTTCGCAAACTTAATTTCCTATATTAGCATCAGGCATCAAACTGATTGGATGAAAAGAAGATAATCGCTAACACATCCCATTTCGACTTATAAAAAAAGATCATGGCAATCCGCGGTTCGATAGATTTACGCTTACGACCATTGAAATTGGCGTTCGTAGTTGACGCGAACGATGCGGAACAAATAAAAACAGCCATTCAAATCAATACGTATTTATGGGGGGGTATGTTCAACCCCATCATTCCAGGTTACAAACGGATACCCACTAATTGGGGATACCTTGCCCGCAGACGTCCGGAGCATTTTACGAGAGGATACCTGGATGCATATGATCCGGATTTCATTGTAAAAATGGGAAAGTCCCTTCCACCATACCTCGAAAAAAAAGGATTGCACGTAATTTCTCGGGAGGAAGTTGTCAAATTTGCCAGCAACGAGAGCACCCCAAGGGCATTGTACGGCATCGGCGTCGAAAAGATGCTGGAAGACTTGTATGAAAAGGATTTCAAATACCTGCGTAAAGATCCGATTCATGTGCTGATACCGCGGATACCCAAAAAGCACGGGCTTTTTTTTGCTAGTCTGTATGGCAATTATGAGCCCGCCGTGCTTGATGCCATCCGTCGACATTACAAAGAATTGTTAGGAATCGAAGAGGTGGATGTTGTACCGGGCAAACTGGCTGAGCTGTTCAAAGAAAATGTTCTATTTCCGAGACGTATTACGATCCGGGGGATCGAAAATACACAGCGATCGAGTTTACACCGAACCAATTATTTGTTGGTGATGGATGCCGGCAAATTATCGGACATTCTCGACTATTGGAATTTAAGAGCGCTTGGGCGCGATGTCTTCCCCATGCCAATTCAATTTATTGATGATGATGCCTGGTTGGAAGCGGCGAAAGCTTTTTTGGTGTCCACCCGGACGCCTCCGCGTTTGAGTATCAAGATTTTCGGTGGAGTGGCTATTGTTAAATCTGCCGGGATAGCCCCGGGCGACATGAAACGATTTGTCGCCTTGTTGCCGTCAAAGTTCGCCGATCCTGCAGGTCTGGAAACAGGTTATCATTATCCGCTACAGATGGTATTCCCGCGAATTTGGGATGAATGGGCCCGTAATCGTGACGGCGTCGTTTGCGATGATTTTTATTTGTTAGAAGGCAGCAGCCAGCTGAGCGACTCAGAGGTCGATCGCATAGTTGTCAAGCCGCTCACAGCGCCCTTTGCAGACACCTACGGTCCTCATGGAAATCCCATGTATGCAAACGAGTTAAATTTTCAATGGCCAGGATCGACAGAATTTCTTGCCGAATGTTTGCCCAAGGATACAGGCGTTCATTTGCTTGACGCGATTGGATATGGCGGATTCAATAGAGGCGACTGGCGGATTGGCCGAAACGGCGTTGTCAGTTACATTTCCGGGCCGCAATCGAAACTATGGGAGATACCGCAGTCCGAAAAGGTTTTTTTTGCGTGGCTGAAAGATCGTGGATGGGCGGCTGCATTGTCGACGTCAGGTGTTCTGGCTAAACAAATATTCACTAGGCTGGATGGAAATGTGAACGCCTTTAAATACGCTGGATTTATAGAGCTGTTAGAGCACATCAACGGCGGAAAGCAGTTGAAACAACCCAAAACACCGCCTCCCGATCAAGCCTTGGTTGACCGAAATATGGTTGTACCGGAGGTCCGCAGCAGGCTCGGTAAAATATTCAATGATCCGGGGATGTATGAATTCTTGTCGAGCAAAGGCGTATTTCAATTGGGTCTACGTATCCGATGCCCGGTTTGCGGCCGCCATTCCTGGTATTCGGTGAGAGAGATTTCGGACGAGTTCCACTGCCCCAAATGCTTAAACGCATTCAGCGCTATTGGCAACATAGAGACTAGTGAATGGAGTATTAAAACAGGAGGACCATTTAGCATTGCCAACTACGGCGAGGGAGCTTACTCTGTTTTGTTGGCCCATAAATTTCTAAAAGATTTCGGCCATTCGTTGTCGTTCAATACCACGGCCGTATTGAGTTTTAATGCTACATCTACAAATGGCACCTCGATAGAGGCCGACCTTGCCTGCTTTTGGCGGGAGCATTTTTTTGACGACAGCATGGATGGGCTGCTTTTCGCCGAATGCAAATCCTTTGGCGAGTTCAAAAAGAAAGATTTTGAAAAAATGGAGCTGTTGGCGAAGACCTTTCCCGGTGCCATTCTTATGTTTTGTACATTACGAGATAAATTCTCGAAGCGGGAGATCAGCACTCTTAGGAGAATCACCCGCGCAGGCAGGCGTTATTGGAAGGGAGATCGGTCAGTGAACCCGGTTTTGATATTGACTAAAGCGGAGCTGATCAGTTTGGTTGGCGTGCCTATGTGTTGGGGGATGGAAACTGCTACAAAGTTCAAAAACAGATTAGGTCTTTTGAATCTTTGCGATACAACACAACAGATTTATTTAGGATTGCCGCCGGTTGAAGATTATTGGCAAACCATTTTTGAGAAAAAACGGAACAAATAGCTTGGGGGGATAGGTAGAACGTGACGCCGGGAGGGTCCCCTGGGCTCTTCCCATTTGTACGAAAGGCCATGCAAATCAATTGTCTAGATCGTCGAGGAATTGCGGCACTTCCATGACCTTGGTAGGGAGTTTCAGGGTTTCGAAGACCTTCCTTGCCTTGTCGGCGCAACGCTTGTCGATGGTGAGGAAGTATTCGCAGTGTGAGGCATAGAAGGTGTGCAGGGCGTCGTCGAGGAGGTTGGCAAAGCGTTCGTCCTGGCGGTAGCCTTTCAGGTCGGTGGTAGTGAAGAGATTCACTACCTTGTCGTAATCTGGGTTGGAAGAGGGTTTAAAGTTGGGTTTGGCCTTCTCCCAGGCTTCATCCCAGGTGAGATACTTAGGGCCATCGATGTCCTGGATCATTGGCCCGGTAGTCTTGGCGAGCTGGGGATATTTCTGTTGTGCGGTGGTTATGAATTTACGGAGACTCTTGTACAGCGTATAGTCTGTTTTCATGGCATACGATAAGTCGAAAATATCCTCCATTAAAGAGAGATAATTTGGGGCGGCTTTACTTTTAGGAAAGATTGCGCTGAATATGGGATCGGTCTTATATGCTTCGCTGAACTTCTCGGGGAGTGGGGTGTTTTCCAGCCGGCGGTTTCTTTCATCCACGAGGGCGTTGACCTCCGGCAAGTCTTCTGTTTTCATTAGAGAGCGGAAGCTGGTAGGCGGGCTTTCTTCAATAATTTGATCCAGGAAGCCGGCAGGCCCGCGGTGGTGCCAACGGACGTCCTTTTCGCCCCAATATTGGGTGAGGCATAGATCTTTCGTCAGGCGGGAGATGTTCGCCAGGTGGCCGGGGGTATAGGACTTGTCCTTGATATACCCACGATACAGGTCGTTGATATGGGCGTTGGAAATGGGGTATGCTGATCTCGCCGTCGAGGATTAGCTTTTCGAGTTGTTGGTACGCAGGCTGCTCGTCCGGGGAAAGCGTGGAGACGCGTTCCAGTTTGTTAAAGATGTTCCAGTCGAGATAGATGGGTTTCATTTGATTATTGTGGCATAAAGTAGGGGTGATGGATTTCTGTGGTTGTTTCTTGTCCCTCCTGCGACTTATGAATGAGTCGTATGATGGGATATTTGTAATTGTTTTTTATAAATTCCTTGAAGTAGTTGATGGATATTGCCGGATTTGATCCGTTGAACATATAGAAAGTAGGCGTATTTATGATAAACATTGAAAAGGTTTGTGGCTCGGCAGCGTTTGTGACAATATCGCCAAACCGAAGAACAAATTCATTCTTCACCACGTCCATATTTTTTTCAATCCAATCGAGTTTTCCTTGCAGTTTGGGCTCGTAGCTCTCTTTGAAGTTCTTGAAGTCTGTACTCCAGCCCACCATTTCATAGCGCGCTCTATTATATTTACAATCGGCAATGATAAGCTTAGAGCGTTGGGTGTCCCAAAAAACAAAATCCATTTCACCGACACCCGGTATCTCAATAGGGATATATTCGTTTTTGGCATTTCTGAACTTCTTGATATTTCTCAGAAATGGTATTCCCAGATCAGTGAGGACTTTTTCAACTTCATTTTCCAGCAACTTGTCGTGTTCATTCGATTTTTCCGAGAGATAGTCGCTAAAGCATTTGTTTTTTACCCATTCCCCAGGTGCTTTTTGCCATTGAAAGCCATTTGTAGCCATGACCATGATACTCTCCTTCCATTTATTTTCTCCTACCAATGCGCGTTCTTCACCTTTAATGTTTAAGATCAAGATAGGACGAAAAAAGTGTCTCTCCATAGAGTTTACTTTGTAGACGGAGTCGGCAATGGGCAATTTATTGTGTCGTGATAAAGAGAGGCCGCTATAAAAATTGGATGCATCTACTTCACTGACGCCTTTTGCGGCGAGATTTTGTGGAAGAACCGTTGGCTGAACTGTTTGAGCTTTATCTTTTGTGTTATGATGCTTTTTTATGTAAAAAATGATTCCTCCGGCGAAATCATAGTCAATCGCCATGCATTTCTTGAGAGTAGTCCGAAGTTCGTTTACCAGTTCGACGCTTACAATTCCCTCCCGGAAGCCAGTGTGAAACACGCCTCTTATCGCCTGGAAAACCTCCTCGTTGTGGTGATTTCTTTGTATGTTAAGGCGTCCGTATTGGTTGAATGTTAGCGAATAGGCGTTATCAATCATCCTATTTTCTGCTATGCAATCCGCGAAGTAATAAATCTCGGCACCCAGGTAAAGAAGATCTTCCAGCTTCAATAGACATTCTCTTGCTTTCGCAGGTGTGACATCCGGATCTTTTGTATAGTTGATATCACAGCATTGCTCCAACGCCAGGCGTAGAACACGTCGGTTGAGTGCGAGATCATCCTCCTTTATTCCTTCGGCTTTTTCAAGGTCTTCGGGGTTCTGACCGAGGGTGCGCAAATAAAGGGCAATAGAGGATTCATGGTTATAGAACAGAAACAATAAAAATGCGTAGTCGTCTATGCTTAAAATGTAGTTTCTAAAGGTGTTTGTCAGCCAAGTGAACCCAAATTGAAGGACATTAATCACTTCATCTTTTTGGAGGAAAGGGTCCTCGCCGAATTTCTCCTTTATGTCTTTGGATAAGAGAAATTCGAATTTATCGATTGACCTCTTTTCATAAGTGACAAAGATCTGCTTGTCGCTTGTGTGCTTAATCATGGGAGTACTGTCTGCTTTTGGGTTTGAGGCATTGCTTATCTGCTTACAGCTAATATATTCAAATTTTGTCGGTTGATTTAGAGATTTAAAAAATGAATACGGTTCCTGAAAATTTAGGTTGTTAGGTTAGCAAACGTCCTTGAGACTTTTCGGATCGGCGATGACATGGGTGACGACGCCCCAGATCCGGAATTCCATGCCGTCCACGATCTCAATAACCTTGTACTTGCTTTTGGCGGGTACGAGCTTGCGTTTATGGTCGTTGACCCTATAGTATTTGATCGTGAATTCGCCGTTGATGCTGGCGACGATGATGTCGTTGTTCTTTGGATCGAGGGATTTGTCTACCAAGAGAAGGGCATTGGGCGGGATGAAGGCGTTGATCATGCTGTAGCCCTGGCTACGGACAACGAAGGTGGAGTCGGGATGGGTGACCAGGTCGTTCAGATTGATCTGCTCCGCCTGATCAGGTTCAGCAGGTGTAGGTCGGCCGGCGTGGATGGTGCCGGGGAATACGGGAAGCAGCAGTGGGGAGACCTTCATAAAACTAATTTTTGCCTTGAAATAGTGTGATGGCGCGGGGTATACCCCGGCCGGAGGGCCGGCCTGGAGTGCTTATGGCAAAAATATTGCTAAAATATTTAGTAAAATAGTGCGTGAGAACCTTGCCGTCGGAAGTGGCTGGAGGTCAGGGCGAAAGGTCTAAAATTTAAAATTCCACCGGGTTGGGTAGCGGAGATAAATGGTGGGCGTCGAGCCGACAATATTCTGTAAATTCAGCTAATTAATCATAATGGAAACAAGCTGCTTATGTTGCCCGTGACACGAAGAGCGATATTGATCGGTGACCCTGGGCCGCGGAGAAGAAGTTTGCCGGGGGTAGACGACGATATACGCAATATGTACGCTTATCTTTTGTCCCCGCGTGGCGGTGGGTGGCTTCCACACGAGATAGTCGTGCTGTGGTTCAGAACGAAGGCGGAGATGCTTGCGGCTGTACGCAGCGTTGAGGCGGACTACCTGTTCGTATATTATAGTGGTCACGGGTCGGGTCAGCTGGTGCATACCCTTCGGGGTACCGCCTGGGTGTTGGAGTGTAAACGCTGGCTGGAGTTGAGCAGCGGGGAGCAGATCGTCGATCGTGATCTCCTTAACACGCGGGTTCCCCGGCAGCTGGTGATCTGCGATTGCTGCCGCACGCCGCCCGCAGCGCAGATCAGTGGTATACCGGAGGACCTGGCAGGGATAGCTTACTCGGAAGATGAAGCAAATACGGCAGGGGACTGGTTCGACGGGTATGTTCGGTCGTCCCCCGCAGGCCGCATGATCGTACATTCGACGCAGGATGGAAAGGTGGCGAAGGACTCCCCCGATGGTGGGAGGTTCACCCTGGCGCTGCTCGGTGGATGTCTTAATTGGCCTGGGGTAGGCGACTATGCGCCGCTGGGAGTGAAAGCGCTGGTAGGATACGCAACGGAAGTGTTGGAATGTATACAAGTACCCGAGATTGTATATCAGAACGGCGACCTGAGGGTGCCTTTTGCGCTGGAATCCCCCTGGCCGGGACCATTGGCAGGTATGGATTATGCACCGATGGGGGATGATCGGGGGATGGAGATGCAGGAAGGGCCGCAACAGCAGCCGGTGAATGGGTGGCTCGTGGTCGGAGTTGCCGCACTGGGGTTGTGGTTATTGGGAAGGGAGTAGCTTAATACCCCCAAGAGGAAAGTAAATATTCCATATCGGAATTTTCCAGGGATACTATGCCGGTGACCTTGTTTTTCAGGTAGAACACGATTGGTTGTTGGTAACTCTGATCGTGGGGTGTTTCTTGCGGTCGGATGTTAGGGTTGCTGCATCTGTTGTAAAACAGCCGGTACGCCTTCAGCGCTTGCATAACGTTGTTGTAAACTTCTTCGGGCATGTTGTGTGTCTCCATCATGATCCGCGCGAACGATTGCAGCTGGGCATCTGTATAGGATTTCAGGGATGATAAGGGCGGCCGGCTTCCGGCTTGTTTTTTCTGCTCGGCTTTATCCGTGATCAGGCTTAAAATGACCCGGGAATTGGGAGGCAGCATGTATTCCCGCTCGATACGGGTCATCGTCTTGTTAAGCACATCAATATCCAGGTCGACATCGGGTTGAAAAAGGTACTTTACCGCATCGAGTAGCTCGACGTTCAGAGACAGGGAATAATGCGCGTCTTTCATCAGGTCCAGGCCGGCAAACAGCTTAAAGGATTCGAATGCCTGGCCGGCACGGTTGCGAATGACCTCCTCGAGACCGGTAGTATCGATGTTAAGCGTGATCAGATTAATGAGCTTTTGGACAAGATGGGTGGCGCTTATCTGCAGCGCCGTGGCACGGACGAAGTCGTTATTGGATGCCGTCGCATCCGTATAAATTTTATTGATACGTTCAGAAAAGGTCTTCTCGGCATTTAAGTAAGCCAGAGCTTTTTCTTTTCTGGCCGCTAAGGGAAGTTCGTTACCGGCTGCTTCTCGGGTTCTTGAAAGAGTAACGCTGCGGCTGAACATGTTGCCGGTGATCAGAGATTCATTCAGAGCATTCCAAAGGTTGTATAGCTGTTTGGTCTTCTCAGGCAAGGAACTAGACGCGATACGGTCGAATATGCTTTTTAATGTACGCTTGTATTCCTCGTCGTCACCGATGTCATGGTCGTTGGCAAGTGCATATCTCAGACTGTTTATGTCCAGAATAAGGTTGTTTGCGTCGCTTTCGCCTTTGAGCTTTTCGAGGCCTTGCCGAAAAGCCGTCATATCGATAAGCCCCAGCTGGAGCTTGTTTTTCAGGTCCACGTAGTCCAGCATATTCTTTTCCTGATCGGTTAAATCGAATTTAGACCGGGCTTTGCGCTGGTATAGATCGGAGTCGGCGTAACTGCCGACTTCGCAATAAGACAGCGCGGCCAGGATCAGGAGGTCTTTGTCGGAATTTACCTCGGCCTGACTCAAATTGCTGATAGCATTGTATATTATGCTAATATCATATTGCGCTAAAAAGATCAGGCCGTATTCTTTAAGCAGCTTTTTTAGGTGGCTTGGATTCCTTGGGTCGAAATCCGAATTTAAGAGATTTACGATAGGTAACCCGTATTTACTCCCGTAGGCCGCCTGCATTTTCGCCGCCGCTGAAAAGCGTGAGAATACCCGTTCTTTCAGTTTGGCAATGCCTTCAACGGTGAGTTCATTAGCGACAGGCATACGGACGTTAACGAATTCCTGCTTGGTCCATTCGTCGTTCTGGCGGTCGTCGTTGACCCGCTGATAAAGCGCATCGGAAAAGTCGTAATAACATTTGTCGGCCGCTACATCGTAAAAGACGAAGATTCCAGTGGTGGGAGTGTGCTTGAGCATATAACCCAACCGCGAGGTCTTAACCTGGTAGGAAATGAACTTGCCATCTCCGACGAGGTTGACCTGGTCAATGCTCTTTAACTGTAAGGGAAATTTTGAACCGGTGGCACCAGAACGGGCGACGATCTCCACCATGTAGTCGCATCCCAGGTCTGGATCCTCCGGCCGGGGTATAAATCCCATTTGGTCGTTGAACAACGCCATCAGTTTTCTGACGGACGCGGCGGAGTTACTGGCCGATTGATCTATTTGCGGTAAGTCGTCGAGCGCCATCGATGTTGTTATCAGACAAATATAACGAAAACGACCGGGTTAGATTCACCCGGTCTTTTGGCTGTTCATTCGTTTAATCCTTGCATTTACCACCTTCGTTGAGCTTGCCCCAATTGGCAGTGACGGAGCCCATGGGCAATTAGGAAATATACAAGTTAATCGTACTTTTGTCTACGCATTTCCGGAAGGTTGCCATCGGGAATGCGTAAATATTAACCGTTAAACCCAGACGATTGCCCATGAAGCCCCACCTGTTTTTGAACAATCCTCGCGGCGAACAGCGGAAGTTCAACGCTCAGCGAAACTTTGAGCCGGAGGATGTGCCCGAGAAAGAACCGGCCGCCTATCGTCCTCAAAAGCAGCGCCTGTTGCAAGCTGTGGGGCGGTTAAATACCGCCCGGGCAGAGAGACTGGCAGCTCGCTCCTTGGACGTTCCCCAACACATCGAGTATATAAAGATCGATTTTTACATCGTGTTCAACGACAACGTACCGTTCAAACTCCAATCGCGGTATCTAAGCCAGTTCGGCCTAGTGCCGGTGTCGCTCTACAACTTTAATCAATCCGTGTTGTTCGCGCTCCGGGACGAAGAAAAATTTAACGCCTTCCTAGAGCTCTTGCGGCAATTTTATCAAAGCAGAGATAACGTATCGCCGACTAATACGGCTTACGCGATCATGACCCTCATCGACAGTTTCGAATTTTTGGCGAGCGGATCGATCATCGAGGGCGCACCGGGGGAAGAGGTAATCCTCAGCCTGGTCAAGCCGGCGGACCCGATCCGGGCATCTTTTCGGGCGATCTACAATGCGTTGATCGAATACGTCGGTGATCTGCCGAACGCTGAGGTGTATACTGATGATATCAGCACGGTGGCGATCACCAATATCAGCCCAGAAGCCATTGCTCTGATCGCGAACAATTTTGACATTATTTATCGGATACAAAGCCTGCGCGTGCCGGCTATCGCGCCCGATCGGTCCGGTAGTCCGCAGTTAACCTGGAACCTCGCGATAGAGGCCCCACCAGATGAAGCTGTCTTTATCGGGGTTCTGGATAACGGGGTCCGTCCCATCAATCCGCTGCGGGATATCCTGGTCGATATGCGACTTGACCTGACCAATCCTGGACGGCCGAATGCGATGCGGGCCAGTCACCCGCATGGCACCATTGTCGCGAGCCTCGCCGCTACCGGGCTAAGCTTTTTCCAGACCGATGAACATGTCCTGACGGCCGATGCCTATATCGTCCCGATGAAAATTCTGGACTTCGATGCCGGCTATTTCAATATCTACCAAATCTGTGAGCTGATCCGGCGCGCGGCGGCCAGGGGCGTCCGCATCTTTAATCTATCGGTCTGTGGCACCGGTAAGCTGTATAACGTCGCCGTATCTGAATATGCGTATCTGTTGGATCAACTGACCTGGGAGCTCGATATCCTGGTCTTCATCGCTACAGGTAACCTGTCCATTGAAGACATCGAGGAAATGGAACGGCACCGTGGCACGGCGGATGGCGGCCTGCATGACTATCCCAATCATTTTTACAACCCCAACAAAAATTCTCCGCAACACGTTTGCGAGGCGACCAATATTTGCATTCCGGCGGAAAGCCACAACAACTGCACCGTCGGGGCTATCGCGGATAATCTCGTACCGCGTTCCCCTACAGGTTTGACGCCGTTCAAGGAGCTGCCAGCCTACTACACCCGGAAGTGGCACCTTGATTACGGTCAAAAGGTAAACGGAACCGATTTTTCACCCAAGCAGACCAACTCAAACCTCAACAAGCCAGATATCGTCATGCCGGGTGGCGACCTTCTCGCGGCGCGATCGAAAATGCAAGTGCTGGGTTTTGGCGACCGGGGAACCGATTTTTTCGAGCTGGATTCCGGCACCAGCTATGCAGCACCGCTGGCGGCGAACCTGGCCGCGAAGATTGTGCGGTTATACCCCGCGCTCAATATGCAGTCGGTGAAGGCGCTGCTGCTCAACAGTGCTCAGCAACCGTTAAGTTCGGAGTTTTTGAACGAGCTGGTAGAGGAGATTAAAGAAGAAATGGCCCAGGAACGATTTCACCGTACGTTTGCTGCGCTTACGAAGGGTCAAAAAATGCAGATTAGCGGGCGGTTGAGCAGCGACAGGCTTTACACAAAACTGGTCGGCTATGGCCTACCCGATCCGGAAAAAGCGCTCTATTCCGACAGCAAGACCGTCACCATGCTGATCCAGGACAGCATCGCTGTGGATAGCCATAAAGTCATCAATTTGAATCTGCCACGCTATTTGCTTCGGTATAGCAGATCATCCTATATCCTTCGGTTGAAAGCGACCTTGTGTTACAAATTTCCTCCTGTTTGGAATAACCAGCTTGGGTACAATCCTCTGCACATCAGCTTTAATTTTGTCCGGAGTTTGGAAAAAGACGACCCGGTGAAAACAGCTGACATCATAGCCGACCGGGACCATCGGTTCAATCAGGACCTGACCTCGGACGCAGCGTCGCCTGCAGAGGCGGCCAGAGCCAAACAAGAGGCATATGGGATCAAGAAAAAGCTGGAAAGCTGGTCGGAGGATTTCTTTCCCCCGGCAACCAAGCCATTTGGTAACACCCAGCAGCTCACGCTCAACATCAATACCGACGAGATCCGAAAGGTTGGCCGCCAGATCTCGATCGCCATTCGCTGTACGTGCAAAAAGGAGATCGAACGAGAAGTGCTGGAAATGCTGCTCCAATCCCCGCACGCCTTTTCGATCGCGCTGAACATAGAAGAAAAGGCCAATGATGAATTGGGAAAGTACGATCTCTATGACGAGCTGGAAGCGATCAACGACCTTGATGCGATCGGGGAGCTGGAGGCGGAGGGAGATTTGGAGGTTGGAGACGAGGAGGAATAGCGGATGGTCAGGCGGACTTCTTTTGCCCCAGCTTTTCCTTTTTCAGCAGGGACAACCAAAGGGCCGTGCTGATCTTGGGCATATTGGCACCGTCTTTTTTCTGGAAGATGCTGCGTTTCATCGCGGTGACCAATGTGCGTTGGATGGAGTAATACGACAGCCCTTTACAGGCGCTGATCAGGCTTGTTTGGGTCACTTCTTTATCAAAGGCGATGGCATTGCTTTTAACGGTCTTGGCGATGATCTCCTTGATATGCGCCGGATCAGGCAGATCGAATTTCAGCTTGAGATCGAATCGGCGGAGCAATGCATCGTCGATCATGTCAATCTGGTTGGTGGCGGCGATGACAATGCTTTGCTGCGGCAAGTAATCAAAAAGCTGCAGGATGGTGTTGACCACGCGTTTCATCTCTCCGTGGTCTTGGCCATAATCGCGGACCTTTCCAATGCTATCGAATTCATCGACGAAAATAATGCATTCCTCGCGGGCAGCCTGCCGGAATATTTTTGCCAGGTTTTTGCTTGTCTCACCAAGTTTAGAGGAGACGATGGCCCCGAGGTTGACTACTACCATCATCTTTTTGAGCTCACCCGCCAAGACGTACGCGGCAAGGGTCTTTCCGCAGCCGGAAGGGCCATAGAAGATTAGCTTGTTGGAAATCGGGAGTTCATATTTCTGCAAGATATCCAATGAGGCATGTTCCTGTATAAAATAAGTGAGTTCACTTTTAATTTCCCCGGAACAGACTAGGTTGTCGAACCGGTAGTCGGACGTCAGCTTATCGATAATGAGTTCACCCACTTCCCTGTCCTGCTCACGGAGCACGTACTGCGGGGAGCCGACCTTGACCATGCCGGTATTTTGATGATCCCGCAAGGCATCCCGTAACAACGATTGGAGCTGAATAGCGAAATTGACTTTCTTGTGCGTCTTGAAGTGCTCGATCAGGACATTGAGCGCCCTGTACAGGTTATCCTGATCGTTTTCCAGGCCGTATTTGGCAATCTCTTTTATGAGCTGTGATGGCACCATGTCGCAGAGGGGTCGAGTGATTATGTAACGAAAATAGCAAACAAATCGAACATTCCGCAGGAAAACAAAAAGCGTTCTACGGATGGCCGGGGCGTCCTCACCTCCTGCGGATCATGTTCGCCCGATTTGCTTTAAGCTTCAGCCTTAGAAGGATCAGCTAAATCTGGCCGGCCCACATTTTCAAATCGAGTCAGTTGCATGGCCATTTGTCGTTTTTGCAATTCTGCAGCCGCGTCAGTATAATGATTTTGGGTATTGAGGTTCTCATGACCCAAAAATTCTTTAATAAAGTGGGGTGTAGCCCCGCCTGCCAAAACTTGGTTGACGGCTGCCTTTCTGGCAAGACCTGTCGTAGCAATGGGAGGTATTCCAAGTTCTTTGCACACACGCTTCATTCGGGCATTAATTCGCTTTATCACCCGTTTTATGGTATGATGAGTTTCGACTGCATTCATTTCCTTGCTGAGTATTGGGAAAATATAATTATCGGGAGATTTGTCTTTAGTTCCCAGATAATTGAGGATATCCCGCAGGTCATCCGAGAGAAATACATCAATGGAGTCTTGTTCCCCTTTTGCCGTCAGTTCCGTTTTTGCACGTTCAAAAACAATATAGTTGCCTTGACAGCAATTCCATGTCAAAAGTAATGCGTCTTTCATGTTCATGCCATTCCCGAGATAAAGAAATTTCCAGTACGCAACTGCTTCCTGTAAATCACAATTGTCGGACTGATAGAAATAGACCGCAGCCAATTGCTGTGGTGTTAAAAACTTTTTTCTTTTGGCAGGCTTAGCAATGACATATTTATATCTACCGAACGGATAATACTTTTTTTTGTCGATTATTCCTTTTGCATCCGCATAGTTGAACATTGCCCTTAAAGTCCGGAGATTTATCCCTACATAGGATCGGGAATTGCCCTTTTCTTTCTGCGATCGCTCATACTGTTTTATAACAGACACGCTAATCTCGCCAAATCGCTTCAATCCCCAATAGGATTTTAATGAATAGTACGCCGCCTGGTATACCTGGGCGGTCCCAACGCTTCCTTCCTGGAGCAGGTCTTTAATTTTCATTACAAATACATCCAGGATGGAGCCTTTTCCGAGATCTTCGTCCTTTAGAATGTATACTTTTTCTAAAAAGAGAGTGAAATCGAAGTTGTCCGCCGGAGACGATCCTCCTTTATTTGTTCGCTTGCGCGCCCTTATTAAGGGGTTGCCCTCTATAAATAGCTGTTCAAACCGATTGAACGAGAATATCTCCAGGCTTCGTGCAAATTCCCGGGCTTTGTCCTCCAGCTCCTGGAGCTTATCTCTCTTCTCCCGGAGACTGGCGCTAATGTGCGGCTGTTTCAGCTTTTGCCACTCCTCCAATGTCATGTCATAAATGGTACCGTAGGTGTTTGGAACATCATTGTAGTCAACATACAATTTGACTGGATAAGTTCCATTCTTGATTTTGAGTCTTCGGGTGTCGAGGTCCACGGCGAATGTTGGTATTGTCATATTTGAACGTTTTTGATATTTACGAAATCACTCCCCCGAGAATTTGCTGGAAATTTGCTGGCAACCAGCAGTTAATTGAGGTTTCTCAACGTCCAAATAAAGATACCGAACAACATTTTAACTATTTGAAATCAAGTAGTTAAGTAAAATAAGGTTAAAGGAGATTCAACTAGATTAAGCTGAAGCAAAAACTTAGGATCTAGCGGAGCAATCCATGTAGGTTCGACCCCTATCGCCCGCACTTGAGAAAAAAGGTCCACTTCGTGGACCTTTTTTCTTTTAACCTCGTCCGCAAGAGCATTACAATGCAGTTCATTATCAATCACTTACATTATAGGTAATAGTTTGGAGGCATCCTTGAACGGACTAGCCCCCTGGGACTGGTGCATTTTTCAATCGGCCATCGACTGAAGTTTGGCCGCCGCAGTAGAAAACAGCCGGATGAAAGAGTTTTCCGAAAATGTGTCCGGCTATTCAATAAACTGAACGTTCGAATCGCTTAGCTACCAGGGGTTCACGGTTTCATGATTAAGCCAATGCGTAAAAAAGCACCCGGTTGGGCCATCATCGTCAAGGCATGATAGCCAAACAGCGGGTTTCGCACCTTGTTCAACTGTATTGGCATTTGGTCTTTCCTGTCCAACCTGCGTCTGTGTTAAACCTGGATCGGCTGCGTTAACTTTAATGCCTGTTCCTACCAGTTCTTTAGCCAATGTAACCGTAAACATATTAAAAGCGGCTTTCGCAGCGGCATAAGCCAGACGCGCCGGTTTCGGTCCGTTTTGATGAAGTGGTTCGCTCGTAAGTGTTACAGATCCGATTGTAGAGGACATGTTCACAATCCGGCCTGCAGCGCTTAATCTGATCAATGGTAAAAATGCCTGGGTGATTGCCACTTGAGCCATAAAGTTAATGTCCATATACGCTGCAAGCAATTCCTGCGAAATATCGGAAGGATTATGCTGGTCTTCCGGTTTAACAGGCAGCCTTGCGGCGTTGTTGACCAGAACATCCAAACGCCCAAACTGTTTTTTAACCTGATTTACTGCCGCGGCTATACTTTCATCCTTCGTGATGTCAAGAGGTATAAAATGGGCAACAATCCCTTGCTGGCTTAGCTTTTCGACAGCCACCACTCCGGCTGTGTCATTTCGCGCGCCTATTAAAACGATCATTCCTTTATTACCTAGTTGTCTGGCTATTTCTAAACCTAACCCGCGGTTGGCGCCTGTTATCAGTGCGATTTTCTTTTGAATTTCCATAGACCTCAAAGGTAGGGGAGGTTTATGATTACCCTGCTTGACAAAAGGCAAGAAATTAATCAGGTTTCATCCGGCCGAGCTTTTGGCGAATACGGCTCAGCGTACTGTCTGTGATGCCAAGATAGGAAGCGATATACTTTAAGGGTACCCGCTTGATAATTTCAGGCTGTATCTTTAACAAATAGCAGTAACGGTCGGTGGCGTTTAACTGTATCCGGAAAAGCAATCTTGACTTTATACTTGCCATCCTGTCTTCATAAAGTTTCCGTGCGAAACTCTCAAAGGCAGGATATTTTAAGAAGAGTTGCCGTAATTTCTCAAATGAAATAAAAATTAGCGTAGTATCCTCTAATGCATGAATGTTAACAGTCGAAGGGATTCGCTTAACAAAGCTTAAGGATTCAGAAATAAAACTCCCTTCGAGTAGGCAGCCAATGGTATGTTCTTCCCCATCGTCCTTTAAAGAGTAGGAACGAACCAGGCCATCTTGAATAAATCCCCAAAAGTCACAGATCTCGCCTTCTTTTAACAAGTATTGGCTTTTGCGATAGATGCAAAATTCGAAGTATCCTACAATTTCGTTTAACTGGCCGGCCGAAAAATCGGCATATGCCAATAACTTTTGACGTAAGAATGTAGCTGTATTGCCATCTAGCTCCATGTGGCAATAGTAAAGAAATGCATCGATTTATCCTAAATTTTGGCAAACATATAGGCCTGACTTAGACAGACGCTTCCGTCTTTAAAATTCGGGTAAGTAGTAATTTAACCATTACTTACCCAAATTTAAGCGCTAATAATATGTTTAGTACTTATCAAGAGTAGGTGAATGTACATTAATTTGTATTGCTTTTTAAAAACAAGACGCCGATGCATACAGGCTTCATTCGTGCATTTATTCGGTTTATCACCCGTTTTAGGGTATGATGACTTTCGACGGCATTCACCTCCTTTTTGAGTATGGGGAAAATAGATCGGTTTTTGCGCGTTCAAAAACAATATAGTTGCCCTGACAGCATAAGGTCAGCACCTCTTCGGATGCCGCCAGCATCAGCCCGCGCGCCTCCCCCTCCTGCTGAAATACACCGTAAGACGCCCTCAACACTGCTGAGACCTGGTTGTCCAGGGTGATTACGATAAGATAGAAGACAAATTTAGCGATATTATCAGAAAGCATACCGGAGCGCAAAGCCAAAACGGGCAGCATTGAAGTCTGTACCATGTGTGATGACAAAAGCCGGACGCCAGTCAAAAGTGAAGTTGATAGGTACGTCCTGTATCTTATAATCCAGACCCGCCAGCGGACGTAACAGGACATCGGAAGTACCATTGCCAAACGCAAAACCAGGACCGAAACCCAGCACCCATCGCAGACCAGCCGCATTCTCGATATCCCCGTGATATTGTATTTCCGGCTCGAGAATTGTCAAATGATCACCAAACAGGACCATCATTTCACCAGCGACATTATCGGTAAAAAAATGCTTTCCCGATATACCTGCCCAGGTCCCGTATTTACTCCCGAATTCAACACGCATACCTACCGCGTTGTCATAAGAGGAGCCTTTCTGCGCTGAAACGTTCTGAACGAACAGAAGACAAAGGACCATAGATAAAAAAAGAAAGCAATACTTCTTCATATTGGGATGTTTTAAAGAAGCAAAGTGACTTATTTTCAAAACGCATGACAATACCTCCAAACCGTGAAAAATTTCTACCGGTTTTCCGGTATTTTTAAACCGGATAAAAAAAGCTTCCCTTTTAGATGATCCGGATGGACTGATTATTTTAGTTTTAGGTATGCCGTCATCCAAATCATACCTGGTCTTTTCCATACTCGGCAGCCTGCTGCTCTCTACCATTTCATCCAATGCCCAGCGGCCGATCAATGATGACCGTCGGGCGGACAGCCTCGACCGGATCCTGCGGACCACCACTACCGATACCGCACGCATAGAGGCCCTGCAAAGCCTCTCCAATTACTGGTTGTACAAGGATTCCGCCAGAGCCATGTCCTTTGCGCTACAATCGGAACAGGCCGCCGCCAAAATAAAAAATGCCTTTTACACCGCCCTGTCGCATTTTTATATCGGGAATGTATACATGGAGCATTACGATCTTTCAAAGGCCTCAGACGAGCTGATGAAAGCCGATCGGCTGCTCCGCAACGATAGTTCATTCAGGGGATTGAAATACAGGGCTCGTATCTGGCACAACTATGGCGCCATCTGTCAGCGTAGGGACGACAGCAAGCAGTTCCTGGATATCATGCTGAATAAAGTGATGCCGCTGCTGGAGAAAGCCGGGGACTCCGTAACCCTCGCGCTGACCTGTAAAGATATCGGCATGGTGCTGATGAATTACGGCCAGTATGACAGGGCGCTCGAATATTATAACAGGACCATCCGGCAATTCAGGGACAACATCGGCTACGAAGACCTGGCCTCCTGCTACTGTTATGCCGCTCAGACGGTCCTGTTCCAGGATAAATACGACCAGGCCTCTCCTTACCTGGACAAAGCCCTGTCGATACTCTCGCGTAACCGGGATAGCCAGGAATGGATACTCTATTATACCGTCAACGGCATGTATTTCTACTTTACAAAGGTCTTCCCCAAAGCATTGGATAGCTACGACAAAGGACTCATCGTCGCCCGACGATGGAAACAGCTGTACCCGTCTTTAAACCTGCTGATGGGTAAGTATAAGATCTATTCGGAAGAAAAGAACTATCCTCTGGCAAAAAGAACGCTCTACGAATTGCAGGAGAAAACGACAGGCTTTCCTATCACCGCCAATAAGCTGTCGATGCTGAAGAACCTCGCAGGCGTAGAGGAAAAGACCGGGAATTTAAAAAAAGCCTATAGCTGGCTTTCTGAATACAGCCGTCTGTCCGATAGCCTCAACGAACAGAACAGTAAGGTCAGGATCAGTGAGCTGGAGACAAAATATCAGACAGAGAAAAAAGAAAAGGAGATCCTTACCTTACACAGCCAGGCCAAACAGCAGGAACTGGTCCTCCAGCACGACCGGCTGGTGAACTATCTTTTACTCGCCGGCATCCTGATCCTCCTCCTGCTCGTCTTCTCCTTATTCCTGCTCTACCGTAACAAGCAACGCATGGCCCGGCAGCAGGAAGAGGAGCATCGTCAAAAATTCAAAGACATCGAACAGGAGCAGCAGCTGGCTATTTACAATGCGATGTTGAAAGGACAGGAGCAGGAGCGCAACCGGCTGGCCCGCGACCTCCACGATGGCCTGGGAGGCATGCTGGCCGGAGTCAAGATGAAGCTGTCGGCCTTTGCCGACTCCGGAAAAGAAGAACCCAAAAGATCGGACATGGACCTATACAAAGTCATTACGCAGCTGGATCTGTCCGTACAGGAGCTGCGTCGCATTGCCCGGGATATGATGCCCGAAACATTATTGCAATTCGGTCTGGAACCCGCGTTGAAGGAGTTGTGCTCTTCCCTGCAAACACCCCTTCTGCAGGTGGAGTTCCAGGGTTATGGGATCAGCAGGTCCATTACCCCTCCCCGGCAGGCGGCGATCTACCGGATCGTACAGGAGCTGCTTAGTAATGCCATCCGCCATGCTTCGGCTACCAGCATCCTGGTCCAATGCAGCCAGAATGAGAACATATTTTTTATCTCCGTGGAAGACGATGGCCGCGGCTTTCAGCCGCAGGAACAGAGAGGCGACGGCATCGGTCTTTCCAACGTACGCAACAGGGTCGATTTTTTAAAAGGGAAAATGGAAATACATTCCGTACCCGGTGAAGGAACAACCATTAATATAGAGGTCCATGTACACGAATAAGACAGTATCGGTCATCATCATCGACGACCACCCGGTAGTGCTGGAAGGTTTTGTCTCCCTGCTTCGGAATGTGGAAGAAGTGACCATCTCAGGCTGTTTTACACATGCGGCAGAAGGACTCGCCTTTCTTTCACAGCACGCGGTGGACATCCTGCTGCTGGACATCAACCTGCCCGACAGGAACGGAATAGAGCTTTGTGGCGAGATCAGGAAATTGTATCCGGCCACCAGGATCATTATCATCAGCAACCACAGCGAACGACAAATGATCACCCGGCTTTTACAGGAAGGCGCCGCAGGTTACCTCCTCAAGAACGCCTCCGCAGCGGAGCTGGCCCGGAGTATCCGGGACGCCCTGGCCGGAAAACTGGTATTAAGCCAGGACGTACAGGCTATACTCGCCAGTCTGCCCGACCAGAAACCGGAGGCAGGGATACCTCGTCTTACCCGGCGGGAAAAAGAGATCCTGAAAATGATAGCAACAGGGCATACGACAGCACAGATAGCCGCACAGCTCTTCATCAGCCCCTTTACCGTAGAGACACACCGGCGTAACCTCATGCAGAAGTTTGGGGTCGGGAACGCCCCAGCCCTGATCCGGGTAGCTACCGAGCTGCGCCTGATTTGAATTCCATTAAATTACGTACCTTTGCCCCCCGATTTAAAATAATATATTAATATGGCAACAGTTACGAGGGAGAATATTGGACTCCTGACGGACAAAATCACCGTCAATATTTCGAAAGGCGACTATCTGCCTTCTTTCGAAAAGTCCCTGAAACAATATGGCAAACAGGCGAATATCCCCGGATTCCGGAAAGGAATGGTGCCCACAAGCCTCATCAAGAAGATGTATGGTAATTCGGTCTTTACCGACGAGGTACTGAAGACCGTAGAGAAAGAGCTCACCTCTTATATGTCCAATGAGAAACTCGAGATCTTTGCGCAGCCACTACCCTTACCGGAGAATGACGCACGCCAGATCGATATCAATAACCCCGCAGACTATTCCTTTGCCTTCGAAGTTGGCCTGAAACCCGCTTTCAGCCTGGCCGATCTCGGCGCAGCAAAGCTGACCCGTCTTAAAGTAGAGGTGACTCCGGAAATGATAGAAGAAGAGGTCGATCGCCAGCGGACCCGGAATGGCAAAATGACCGAACCAGAGGTCGTCAGCAGCGAAGAGAACGTACTGAACCTCCAGTTTACGGAAACAGATGCAGCCGGTCAGCCGGTGGAAGGAGGCATACAGAAAGACAATTCCCTGCTGGTAAAATATTTCAACGAAGCCACCCGGTCAAAATGGATGGGACTGAAGAAAGGAGATTTCATCGTTCTGCAGCCTTCCGGGGCTTTTGATGAAAAAGAAAGAGAATGGGTGCTGAATGACCTTGGCCTGCCAAAAGAAGACACCACCGCAGCCGACAAATATTTTAAGGCTGAGATCACCAAGGTTGGCTTTATCGAAAAAGCCGAACTGAACGAAGAATTCTTCCAGGCCGCCGCCCCAGGCAAGGGAATTACTACGGAAGAAGCTTACCGGGAGAGCCTGAAAGCCGATATCCAGGCTTATTGGGATGGCCAGAGCCGCAATCAGCTGCAGCATTCCCTCTACCATGTGATCCTGGACCAGACCAAAATAGAGTTCCCCGAAGATTTCCTGAAACGCTGGATGCAGACTGGCGGCGAAAAGCCCAAGACCCAGGCGGAAGTAGAGGAAGAATTCCCCTCTTTTGTAAACCAGCTGAAATGGACCCTCATCGTCGATAAGGTCGTTACAGAGAACGGGATCGAAGTCAACCCCGACGACATCCGGGATTTCGCCAAACAACAGTTGTTTGGTTATATGGGCATGCAGGCAGGCGCGGAAGAACAACCCTGGGTAGCCGAGTATGTACAGCGCATGATGCAGGACCGCAAGTTTGTTGAGGATACCGTCCACCGCATCCAGACCGATAAGGTCTTCGGATGGGCTGAGACAAAGATCAATCCGACGGAAAAGCCCATCAGCGTGGCAGACTTCCAGCATGAGGTTGAGGCACATCAACACCACCATCACTAGTCGATAGACAAAAAATACAAAAACCGCGCTTCGCGCGGTTTTTTTTTGGGGTTAGACCTGCAACTCTGTCAGTTTTTTGGCAATTTGAAAGTTTGGACGGAGATTTGGAAGGAAGTTCCCTGTTCAGATAACAGAATTGGCATTAAAACATTGAAAAATAAAATTATGAATCCTGCAAACGAATTCGAGAAATATGCTGTGAAACACCGTGGCATTTCCAGTAATACGTTGAACGATTACAACAAATACGTTGTCAAGAACCTTACCCCAAACGTCGTGACCGGCATTACTGGCAACACTGTTACCAATCTTACCCCTAACATCATTGAAGAACGGCCGATGAATGTGGCCGTTATGGACGTTTACAGCCGGTTGATGATGGACCGGATCATTTTCCTGGGTTATCCCATCAACGAAGAAGTAGCTAATATTGTGACGGCCCAGCTGTTGTTCCTCGACAGTACGGATCGTCACCGCGACATACAGATGTATATCAACTGCCCCGGTGGCAGTGTTTATTCCGGTCTGGGCGTTTATGACACCATGCAATACGTTACCCCGGACGTATCGACCATCTGTATCGGGATGGCCGCTTCCATGGGACAGGTCCTGATGTGCGCAGGTACAAAAGGCAAAAGAACAGCCCTGAAACATAGCCGGGTCATGATGCACCAGCCCAGCGGCGCCATCGGCGGTCAAACCACCGATATCGAGATCACAGTCAGCGAGATCAAAAAGCTTCGTAAGGAATTGTACGAAATAACCGCCTTCCATACCGGAAAGACGGCCAAACAGATAGAAAAGGACAGCGATCGCGACTACTGGCTGACAGCTATCGAAGCAAAAGAGTACGGGCTGGTAGACGAAGTGCTCCTGCTGAACCCAAGAAAAGAAGGTAAAGAGTAATTTGACGACAGACCTGGAATTATTGATTTATCAACTATAAAAACAAGAGAATGAGCTATTCAAAATATTTGCTGAAACCGACTTATATGGACGATGAACCCGATGAAAAGGAATCCAAAGAAGAAAAAGGACCGGAATTCGGCATACTGGCAAAAAAGATGGAAAAATACTTCTTCGAAAGCCGGAGCATAGAGCTTTGGGGACCAGTCGACGACCGGTCAGCAAAAGAAGTAGTGACCAAACTGCGATTGCTGGAGGCCGATAAGCCCGGTGAAGAGATCAAGTTCTTTATCAATAGCCCCGGCGGGGTTGTAACCTCCGGATTTGTCATCTATGACACCATGAAGATGTTGAAAAGCCCGGTAAGCACTATCTGTATGGGACTGGCCGCCTCCATGGGCTCCATCCTTCTCAGCGGCGGTACCAAGGGCCGCAGGTTCGTTTATCCCCTTTCCGAGATCATGATCCACCAGCCCAGTTTAGGCGGATACATGCAAGGGGTCAGCATCGACCTGGAGATCACAGCTAAACAGACACGCCGGGTAAAAGATATCAGCGCCCGGATCCTGGCAGAGAATTGCGGGAAAAAATTTGACCAGGTAATGAAGGATTTCGACCGCGATTACTGGATGGATGCCAAAGAAGCTATCGAATACGGTATCGTAGACGCCGTCTTTGAGAAGCTTTAGAGGACATAACTGCCGATCCGTATCGTAATACACTACTGTTCAGCAACATACATAAAACAATTTTATAACAGTCCCGAAAATTATCGGGACTGTTTTTTCCCACATAGTGTGAGAATCCAATAAGTTGGGTAACTTTACAGTTCAATCTTAGACAATCAGATAATGGCAAAAAATACGTTGCATTGTTCTTTCTGCGGCCGCAATCGGGATGAGGTAAAGATCCTCATTGCCGGGCAGGAAGGACATATTTGTGAGAACTGTGTAGAACACGCACAGGAGATCATCCAGCAGGAGCTGATGATCCGGGAAGATACGACAGGCACCAGCGCATTCAAGCTAACGGTGAAAAAACCCGTCGAGATCAAGCGGATCCTGGATGAATATGTTATCGGACAGGACGACGCCAAAAAAGTGCTTTCGGTTGCTGTCTATAATCACTACAAACGGCTACAGCAAAAGGTAGTGGAAAATGAAGTAGAGATCGAAAAAAGCAATATCATCATGGTCGGCGAGACCGGTACGGGTAAGACCCTGCTGGCTAAAACCATCGCCCGGCTGCTGAATGTACCCTTCGCCATCGTAGATGCCACGGTATTTACAGAAGCCGGGTATGTCGGGGAAGACGTAGAAAGTATTTTGACACGTCTTTTACAGGTCTGCAACTATGATGTCACTGCTGCGGAAAGAGGTATCGTCTACATCGACGAAATAGACAAAATAGCCCGTAAAGGAGATAATCCGTCCATCACCCGTGACGTCAGCGGCGAAGGCGTTCAGCAGGGACTGCTGAAGCTTCTGGAAGGAACAGACGTACTCGTCCCGCCACAGGGCGGCCGGAAACATCCCGAGCAAAAGCTGATAAAGATCAATACCCAAAATATCCTCTTTATCTGCGGCGGCGCCTTTGACGGAGTAGATAAGATCATTGCCCGCCGGATCAATACCAATGCTATCGGGTTCAACGTAAATAAAGAACAGCAGGAACAGGCCAAAAAGAACCTCCTGCAGTATGTGAATGCCCCCGACCTGAAGTCTTTCGGTCTGATCCCCGAACTGCTGGGTCGCTTGCCCGTAGTAACCCATCTCGATCCGCTGGATAAATCCACTTTACGGTCGATCCTGACCGAGCCTAAGAATTCGCTGATCCGTCAGTACAAGAAGCTGTTCGAGCTGGAAGGTATTCAGCTGAGCTTTGACAACGAAGTGCTGGATTTTATGGTCGATAAGGCTCTCGAATTTAAATTAGGCGCACGTGGATTGCGGAGCATCTGTGAAAGTATCCTGACAGACGCGATGTTCGATCTGCCTTCCGGCAAGGAAGTCAAATTCCACCTCGACCTCGAATATGCACAGAAGAAATTCGACAAGAGCAAGATGAATTTGCTGAAAGTAGCTTAAAAGAAATAAAAACGACCTGCCTCATTAATGATGGGCCTTCGGCCGCAGGTCGTTTTTTTATAATATACTATGCAGGAACTTATAGACAAGCTGAAAGCCCAGGGTCTCACCGAAGAACAGGCCTATAAAGCCATCGAAGTGATAAAAGACTTCACTAAACAAAAATTCCCCCTCTTTTCCGGCGCTATCGACAAGTTGTTCGACAAGTACGGCCCAAAAGAGGAGGAAGATTTCATGCCTTAATAGTAAAGCCCCTTCTTTTTCAAATACTGCATCAGCAGGGCCGGGTAATTGGTCTGCACAATATTGGCGCCATTCTTTATGTCTTCGTCATAAGCGTCAAGGTCCCCGGCAGCCACTTTTTTATCCGCATCATCCAATGCATTGATAAAGGCGCGGGCGCCGTGATTCCTGATCTTTGTCGTGACAGCTACCGTGTTGTGGCGATTATCGATGTGAACAGCTTCCGTATTGGTAACAGTAAACAGCGTATCCACAGCAGCTTCATTGTTGGTACGGATAAGGGTCCTGAAACCAGGACTTTGCTCCTTGATCATCTTCCCATAGACAGGCCGGTAAACCAGCGCAAATACCGTATTTTTTGTTTGCGTCCGGTTGACGACAGCCAGGATCTCAGTAAACTTATTGACCTTGATATCCAGATCGACCAGGATCCTTCCTTTGGCCAGCATCAACACTTCTTCAAGGGTGGGGACCTTCTCATCCGTAACCTTGTCGTTGAATTTCAAGTGTAATTTGCGGATCTCCTCAAAACTTAAATCTGCCACATCTCCATGCCCGTCAGTAGTGCGATCCACAGATTTATCATGCATGATGATCAGAGAGTCATCCTTTGTAGCCCGAATATCCAGCTCAAAGATATCGATCCCCAGTTCAATGGCCTTTTTAAAAGAGGCCAGGGAATTCTCGGGGAGATCATTATGTGCGCCGCGATGCGCGCAGATGAGGATCACTTTTGAATTGGGATTGAGAAAGGCTTCGTTGATCTGTTTGAAGCGCGCCGTCTCCTGGGCAGAAACACTCATAAAGACACCCATCACTGCCGCTGCCGATAAAACTCCTTTAAACATGCTATTTTATTTTATGGTTTATTAATAGTATCCCGAATTTTGCTCTTCCGCAACAGGCCCCTGTGGGTCCAGACGGTCGATGAAGGTTTGTGGAATGGGCCGGAGAATATGATAGTCCCGGATATTACCGGCGTCAGGATTGTATTTCTTCACTCGTTCAACCAATTTCTCACAGCGGTCGAGATCCTCCCAGCGATTGAGCTCACCAAGCATTTCCCGGCCACGCTCTTCCAGGATGAAGTTGACAAAATCACCGCTGATATCAGCAGCCGCTATCGTCATTTCGCCGACCGTGTTTTTTGTACGGTCATTAAAATCCCCGCCCTCGAATGTCCACCACTGTGTGGTCTTCAGCTCCCCGTCTTTGTAAGCTGCCCGTTGCCGGATCTGATTGATATAGGATGCGGCCTTATCAAAATTGCCTTTTCGTCCATAGGCTTCCGCCAGGAAAAGCAGCGTTTCCCCATACCGCATTACCACCCAGTCACGGGTTCCATTTGTTTCATTTGTCGTAGGCCGGTTGGGATCAAGATATTTTTTCAGACCAGGGAAGATGAAGTTGTAGGAAAAGGGCTGGTAGGTATTAAGGGGCAGGAAGTAAGGATATTGTTTGTTGGCCTGCATGGCAGCATTCAGATCGGCCGTTGAATTGTAAAATACCGGGGAGAAATACAGGGCGGTGTCCCCTACTTTTATATCCACTTTATTTCCCGCTAAAGTCGTGATACCCGTTGCAGCCAGATTGGCAATATATCCCCATACAAACGATTTGGCAAATCGGGAGTCATATTTCCGGGTGGGGCCAAAAAGTCCCGTATATACATAAGGCGTTGGCCGGACGCGGCGATAAGGGCGGCCATAGTCCAGTGAACGCTGGAGGATCTTGGTATTGACGGCATCATATTGCGGCACATGATAAAGATGCATGTTATTGCCACCCCCATTGCTGATCACATTGGCCGTAAACTGAACGGCAAAGATGACCTCACTGTTCACCTGGTTCTTTGGGTCCCAAAGCTGGGCATAATCAGGCACCAGCGAATAGGTCCCCAGCTGCTTGTTTTCGATCTGTGAGGCATAGTAGATGACGCTGTCTATGTCGGTAGCCTGCGTACCCCTGATCGTCTGCTGGGTTTGGGAGGTAGCGCTGCCCCGGGCCAGGTATACTTTTGCCAGCAGCTGGGCCACCGCTGCCTTTGTAGCCCGGCCTTGCTGAGCAGGGGTAACAGGCAACGCATCAAAGGCCCGCTTCAGATCGGAGAGAATGCTGACATATACGTCTTTCACCGGCGCACGTTTGAAGTCCGTGACTACCTTGCTGGTAGAAGCCAGCACCAGCGGAACATTGCCATAATGCTGAACAAGATCAAAATAATACCAGCTCCGGAGAAAGCGGGCTTCCCCATCGATGACCTTTTTACGGCTGTCATCCATACCCGTGACTTTCGGCAGATAGTCGAGGGTGACATTACACTGGCCGATGCCCGCATAATGATAATCCCAAAAACTGCCGGCCCGCGGGTCAAGAGACGAAAGAGTGGCTAGGTATTCGTTCCAGGTGGTATTGCCATCGGAACCCACGGTAAAAAGATCGGTACCCGCATCGCTGAACGTTAATAGGTTCTCACTCTGTACATCCTGTCGCAGCGTATTATAGGCCGATACAAGAGCGCCTTCGATGCCCGCAGGTGTCTCATACAGCTGATAGCTGACTCCTGCGACGACCGTCTCTTTCAGATATTTTTTACACGCAGCCAGCGACAGGGTCGCAGCCATCACCGTTATCCAGCTAAGTATCTTTTTCATGTTTACTTTTTTTAGTGCTTAAAAGATAATGTTGGCGCCAACCAGCCAGGTAGTTATGCTGGGTTCGTTAAAACCCGTAGCACCTTCGGGATCGGTCCCGGGGAATTTGGTTATGACAAATGGATTTTGAACACTGGCATAGATCCTGAACCGCTGCAGATACGTCTTCTTCAGCACCACAGGAGGCAGCGAATAACCGACGGATATGTTCTTCATACGCATAAAAGAGCCACTGTAATAGTTCAGCTGGCTGATAAAATTCAGACCGGCCGTACCTAAGAGTGGACGCGGGTATTTGGTGGCAGGATTATTGGGTGTCCAGTAATCAAGCTTGGGCTGGTTATACCGGCCGTCGAAACGCATGTCGAGATCATGATACACCGTCTGACCGACCATCGCATACAGGAAAAAAGAAGCATCGAAATTCTTGTACCTGAAATTATTCCCCAGGCTGGCGGTCCATTTTGGATCGGCCTGACCGATGATATACCGGTCGGATGCGTCGATCTTATAGTCATGGTTCAGATCCAGCGGCCTGATATCTCCCGGTTTGAAAGTGGAACCATTGGCATTATATTTTGCCATTTCAGCCTTGTCTGCATCTGTATTTTGCCAGATCCCCTTGTCTGTAACATCATAGAATACCTGCACCGGTTTGCCGATGAACCAACCAGCGCCTACGTCATCATGTTTTCCGTTGTAGAGCTCGACGATCCGCTGACGATTCGTTGCATATACCCAATCCGTACGCCACTCAAAGTCCCTCCTGCGTATATTGACGGTGCTGAGAGCCACTTCCACGCCTTTGTTGCTTGTCCTTCCGACATTGCTGAGAATATTGGAAAAGCCCGAAACCGTTGGCAGATTGCGGCTGAGAAGCAGGTTGTAGGTGTTCTGACTATATACATCCACGCTTCCCGAAATACGGCCATTGAAGAGACCAAAGTCGATGCCGGCATTATACTGACCGGTGGTCTCCCAGGTAAGAGATGGGTTAAGCATGTCCAGGGGAGAGAAGCCAAGCGCCGGCGCATCCCCAAAGGCATATTGAACGATGGACAATGCTCCCTCCGTCTTATACGGCGCAATTGCCGAGTTTCCTGTTCGGCCCCATCCACCGCGCAGTTTCAGTTCATTCAGCACAGAGACATCCCTGAGGAAAGATTCGCTCTTGATACGCCAGGCCAGCGCCACGGAAGGAAAAACCACCCATTTGTGCCCCTCTGCCAGGCGGGAGGACCCGTCATAACGAGCCGAGAAGGTAGCAAGATATTTATCCCTGAACGCATAGTTCAACCGCCCCATAAAAGATGCCAGACTCCAGTGCGAATAGTTGCTCCTGATCCCGCTGATCGTGAGAGCGCTTCCTACGTTATAATACAGCTGCTGGTCATAAGGCAGGTTGGACACAGCAATGATACTTGTATCTTCCGTCGACCCCTGGATCGATTGCAACAGGGTAGCATAGATAGTATGATCGTGGTGGATCGTTTTACGATAGCTGAGCACGTTCTCCAAAGTATACATCGACCGGTGCAATCCCAGGTTCAACGCATCCGATGGAGCCTGGCCACCGGCGGACGCCGTATTCGCAGCATCGAAGTTGAGATTTTGCTGCGACCGATAGTCGATCCCCAGACTGCTCCTGAAATCAAATCCTTTCAGAAAAGAGACATCCACATAATAATTACCCAGGAACCTGTCCTGTTTGACCACCCTTTTGGTATGCCCGAAATTGGTTACGGGATTGGGCGTACGGGTATTATTGGTGGGGAAAAGGGCAAGGGTGCCGTCATCATTATAGGGAGACGCAATAGGATTGAAGCTTTTTAATCCATAGCCGTCAAATACATCGGACCAGCCGGCATCCTGTAGAGAATGACTGTACACCGCATCCGTGCCCACCTTGATGTTCTTATACACATTCATTTCAAAATTCATGCGGGCATTATACCGGGTATAGTCCTGGTCACGGACAACACCGATATTGTTATAATAGTCGCCGGATAACAAAACGCGGCTTTTATCTCCCCCGCCGCGAATGGTCAGCTGGTGGTCGCGTACATTGCCTGTCCGAAGACCAAAACTCAACCAATCCGTGCTTTTCAGTTGTGAAGGATCATAGCTGCCGCTGGCCCAGGCATTCTGCATATTTTTATACATATACGGCGTGGCAACCAGCTGGTCATTCTTAAAATCATTGTCCTTATTGGCCTTTGGATCATAGGCCCCGCCCAGGGAATTTCGTTGCGCTTCACGCGAGTATTCAACAAATTCAGCGGCATTCATCAGTTCGGGCAGGGGTCTGTTCTTCAGCAGACCTTCATATCCGCTATATTCGATATTGGTCTTTCCCTGGACGCCTTTTTTCGTGGTGATGATGATGACCCCATTGGCTCCCCTGTTACCATATATAGCAGTGGCAGACGCGTCCTTCAGAATATCGATGGATTCGATGTCATTGGGATTCAGCTGATCGATAGCATCGACTGTGGGTATGCCATCCAGGACATACAGGGGTTCATTGGAGGCATTTATCGACCGGTTACCACGGATCCTCACCTGCGAGCTAAATCCGGGCTTCCAGCTCTGGGTCTGTACGGTGACTCCCGCGACACGTCCCTGCAAAGCTTGTGTAACATCGGTGACGGCAATCTCACTGATCTTATCTGATTTTAGGGAAGCTATAGAACCGGTGACATCCTTTTTGAGCACAGAGCCATAACCTATCACGACCACTTCATTGAGACCCGCAGCAATTTGCTTCATACGCACGATGATGGAATTATTGACGCCGGCCCTGATCCCGAAATCTTTCAGCAAATACGTCTCATATCCGACGCTGGTAAAGGCGATCTCATACTTTTCCCCTGTCCTGAGTCCGGAAGCAGTAAATAACCCTTTTTCATTCGTAGAGAAACTGCGTTTTTCTTTCGAGCCGGCACTGGTCATAACAACGGAGACACTGTTCAGGGATTCCCCTTTTTCGGTGGTGACGATCCCTGTTAGTTCTGTTTTTTCCTGCGCCAAAGCCGGTAGAGTTAGGGTCAGCAAGATCCCATACAACCACCGGCGGGCGGTTGAAAGCCTGATAAATGACATATCGTGTTTTTTTATTTTAGGGGTGCGCGGCGGCAACTACGATCGTATCGCCCGATTCCGTAAAGGACAGCTTATTGATACTGCCCAGCATGGAAAGAACAGACGATAAGGAATCGGATGGAAGGAACTTGCCCGTCACCAGTCTGGTGTTGAATCCATGGCCATTCAGCCTGAACACAACCCCATATTTTCGGCCGATACTGGCCAGTACATGAGAAAGGGGTTCCTGATTGAATTCAAGGATAGAGGTATTGGTCGGATGGCTGATCACAGCCGGAGAAACTTTTTTCTTTGGGACAGCCGCAGTAACAATGCTGTCGTGATATGCTGACACTGCGAAGGAGTGACGTCGTTTGTCGAACTCGAACTGCTGTCCCGGCGCCAGGTAGACTTCCCGTATGGCCAGCCCTTTGTCGGCTGCCCGGACCACTACCTTCCCCTCAAGCAGATGCACATTTACCTTTTCGGGCGTCAGGGCATTCACGATAAAGCGTGTACCCAACACCGTTGTATTTACATTCCCTGCATAGACCGTAAAAGGCCGGTCGGCTTCGGCTTTTACGTCGAATAAGGCCTTGCCGGAAAGATAGATATTCCGCTGGCCGGGTTCGAAAGCCGGATAATAAGATACGCTGCTTCCGGGAGACAGCACAACGGAGGACCCGTCCGGCAGAGAAAGACTAAGCTCACGCGGGCCTTTGTTAGTACGCCTGACGGCTGCCATGTTTACAACAGGAGAACTTACCACCGCCTTATGATGATAACCCCGCCACAACGAGCCGGCCAGCAATAGGACCACAGCTGCAGCAGCCCATCGGAACAAGGGTACTCGCAGCGGGAGTCGGCGGACGTTTCCGGAGCGCTCGGCAATTTTCACATGAAGAGCTTCAAGGAGTCGTGCGGAGCTTTCCTCCGGCAGCGTCTTTTTCCCTGATCTTAGTTCCTGATCAAATTCTTCCTTTAACCGTTGTCTTTGGATATGCTTGCTCGTCATTCGTCAGTAAATACCCCGAAACAAAAAAAAGGTGACGTGATCATGTGTTACCGAATTGTTACGAAAAATCGATTATTGTCCCAGGTAAATGATCAGCAAAGGAAGAAGGGAAAGACTAAATTCAGTGTAGTTGGAAAATATGTATTCCCGGATGAACCGGTTGGATTGTTTGAGATAATCGTTTACAGAGGTGGGAGAAATATCCATGATCCGCGCGACTTCATCACAGGACTTGCCTTCGTAACGGCAAAGCCGGAAGACCTGTTTCTTTCTTTCCGGCAGGTGATTGACGGCATCCTCGATCATGGACACACGGAAACGATGCAATTCCTCGCTACCGGTTTCTTCTTCGGGAATGTTGCTATGAAGTAATTCGTCGACAAGAGAGACAGCAGACTCGCGTCTCTTTCTCTTCAGATATTTGATGGATTTGTTGTAGCTGATGACAAATAGCCAGCCGGCAACTCTTTCGTAATCGAGCTTCTGCCTGTTCTCCCAAAGAGCAAGAAATACTTCCTGCAGGATGTCTTCAGCAGCTTCTTCCTGCCGGATCAGTTTGCGGATATTACTGTATACGGCATGATGATACTGGTGATAGAGGGCGTCGAAGGCGCCAAGATCAATGGGGTCAATTGCTGGCGGCCGAACATAAGCAGGTTCCATTCGCTTGTAGTTTTCTGCGGGCAAAACTAGCGATGCACGGAAATACTGAAGTATTATAAAATTGTTATGGCTATCCCTTTAGCACCTCGCGGGCAATGACGATCTTCTGGATCTCGGACGTACCCTCGCCTATCGTACAAAGCTTACTGTCGCGATAGAATTTTTCTACGGGAAAATCCTTTGTATAGCCATATCCGCCAAAAACCTGTACCGCATCATTGGCCGCGCGGACCGCTACCTCGCTGGCATAGTATTTTGCCATGGCAGCCTGACGCGTCATGGGAAGGTGCCGGTTCTTCAGATCAGCAGCCTGCAAGGTAAGCAGCTCGGCCGCTGCGATCTCCGTGGCCATATCGGCCAGCTTGAAGGAAATGCCCTGGAAATTACAGATAGGCTGGTCGAACTGGTGCCTTTCTTTTGAGTATTGAAGCGCCGCTTCCAGCGCACCCTTTGCAATACCAATGGACAGCGCCGCAATAGAAATGCGGCCACCGTCAAGCACCGCCAATGCCTGGCGGAAACCATCCCCGACATCTCCAAGGCGGTTGGCATCCGGAATACGACATTGGTCAAAGATCATTTCGGCCGTTTCACTGGCACGCATGCCCAGCTTGTTCTCTTTTTTGCCACCACTGAAGCCGGCTGTGCCTCTTTCTACGATGAAGGCGGTAGCATTGTTTCGGGCACGCGGCTCACCGGTACGGGCGACAACCACCGCAATATGGCCGCTGATGCCATGGGTGATCCAGTTTTTAGTACCGTTGAGTACCCACTCCTCTCCTTCTTTTACAGCAGTACAACGCATATTGCCGGCATCGCTGCCGGTATTGGCTTCCGTAAGCCCCCAGGCGCCAAGCGCTTCACCGCTGGCAAGACGGGGAAGGTATTTCTTCTTTTGAGTTTCATTGCCAAAGGCAAGAATATGTCCTGTGCAGAGGGAGTTGTGTGCGGCAAGGCTAAGCCCGATGGAACCGCAGACTTTGGATATCTCCTGGATGACAGTGACATATTCGATGTAAGACAGGCCGGAGCCGCCGTATTCTTCAGGAACGACAACACCCATCAGCCCAAGGCGGCCCAATTCGGTAAAGACAGCATGGGGAAAACACTGGGACTCGTCCCATTCCATGACATGAGGCCTGATGTGTTGATTGGCAAAATCCCGGGCTGTTCGGCCCACCTGCTGCGTGAGTTCGTCGGTTGCAAAATCCATGTGTAAAACGCTTTAGTTTTTTATCGGGCCGGGCCAGTGTCCGGGTTTAAAAGAACCAGGCAACAACCGATAGGGCTATTGCCTGGAAACACTGGCAAACAATCATTATTTAAAGAAAGGTCCATTTTGGGACATCTACAAGTAAAGGTAAAAATATTTTTTAGCAAAACTAACAGTTGTTAGTTTTATTTTTTAAAAAAAGCCCCGCGTCAAGCGGGGCTGCATATAAGGGGTATGGATCAACCAATCTAGTAATAATACCGGCGATAGTGCGGACCGGGACGGCGGGACGGACGACGATAGGTCGGTTCGGGAAGGATTGGCCCCAGACCAATGATCAGACCCGCATTGAAGCTGAACTGGTACATCGATGAATAGGTGTCGATCCCTACGCCGGAACCATATCCGCCAAAGAATAAGTTACCCCCGGCTGCATCGACAGGTGACAATAGCTGCGCTTTTATCTGAAGACCGACACGGGGTGATACATAAATATTCGTCCCAAGCTGGATCCCCGTCGCAAATTTCGTAAAGGTGGAATTGCCGTCCGGCGACAGGACAGCCGCACCAAGCATAGCGCCGATAAAGGGTCTGACAGTCGAATTGGGGATAGTAAATGATTCAACAGGCCCGATCATAAAATAATCCAGGTTGAGGTGACCGCTGGAATAGGCGGTATGGTCGTCATAATAGTACAGACCGGAGGTCGTACTCATATGATTATAAAGCACTTCGATGCCAAAGCTACGGTTGACATTGAATTTGACGGCTCCGCCAAAATTCCCGGCCTCGCCGACCCGCCCATAGAGGTCGGGAAAATCAGTATGGCTTGCGAAAGTATAACCACCCTGTGGAATGAACTCAACGGCTGTCTGAGCGAACGAACTGGCCGCTAACAGGAGGACGACCGGTAGGATCAGGACTATTTTTCTCATACTTCTGTTTTTATGACAATAATAGACAGCCGGACGGGGAGAAGGTTTAACGGGATTTTATACTTACAAAACCTTAACGTATGTTAAAGGAATGCAAAAGGCGCGCCAGGCGATGTAATGTAAGGCGAAGGGTAGACGGCGCCGGCTAAAGCTCAGGCTTCCACAACCAGCCCGTCATAGGCCAGGTGATGACCCGGTGGAAGGGTCGCTTCGATGTCTGCATATTTACCCAGCTGATGGCTGATATGCGTATACCAGGCCCTGGGAACACCGATCTGGTGAACTTCTTCAATCGCCTCTCCCAACGTGAAATGGGAGATATGTTTTTCATGCCGGAGGGCATTGAGCACGATCTGCTGGCTGCCCCTGATCTTTTCTCTTTCACTTTCGTCAATACGATTGGCATCCGTGATATAGGTAAAGTCCCCAAACCGGAAACCCAGCACAGGCATCTTCATATGCCAGACCTGCACAGGCTGAATGGTGATGTCGCCGATGGTAAAAGGGTCTTTGTCAATGTCATTGAGCTTCAGGTCAGGGATGCCAGGATATTTCATATCCGCAAAAGCATAAGGGAATTCTCTTACTATCGCCTCCTGCGTCATTTCATTGGCATAGAGATTCATGGCCCGGTGCTGAAAAAAATTATACGCCCTGACATCATCCAGTCCCGCCAAATGGTCTTTATGCGGATGGGTAAAGATGACGCCATCAAGATGACGCACGTTCGCACGTAACATCTGATAACGAAAATCCGGCGTGGTATCGACGACGATCGTAGTAGTTGGGGATTGAACGAGAATGCTCGAACGAAGTCTTTTATCTTTTTTGTCGGTAGATGCACACACTTCGCAGGGGCAGGCTATCATCGGCACACCAGTGCTGGTGCCGGTACCCAGGAAGGTGATTTTTAATGGCGGGTTACTCACAGTATAAAGTTACGGAATAAGCCGGATCATCCTTCCTCTTTGAGCTGGTGAGCCATAAGGAGTACGTCATCGTAGATCTTTTTCACTTCGGGGCTGAGCATGTCAGGAGTGATCCTCAATTGGGGAATAATATCGATAAGGGTGCTGATACGACCCTCCAGCTGGAGGAATTTATTCAGCACCACCACTTTCTTCTGCTCAAGAATACAATAGCCGCTTTGGAAGTTGCCTCTTTCGTAGCGTACGATGTATTCTGTTTCATCCAATATTCGCTCGACCTTATCGAGTGTTGATTGATTGAACTTCATCATTGCTTCAAAGTTACTACTTATGTGGGGGGTAACGGAATTAGTGTTCTCCATTTTATCCACTGAATGTGGAAAGAATGGAGCGCTTGGCGCTCAAATGTTCCCATGTCTGGCCTTCGGCCGTCCTCGCTGTGCTCGGCCTTGTTTACACGTTCTTACTGGTCATCCGGATAACCGGAATGATCATTTCTTCCAGGCTGATGCCCCCGTGCTGGAAGGTATTTCGATAATAGTTGACATAATAATTGTAATTGTTCGGATAACAGAGAAACCCGTCGCCGCGGGCGAATATAAAGGAAGAGTTGACGGTGGGAACCGGCAGCCCCGCTTCCTTCGGATCGCGGAAAGCCAGTACTTCTTTGGCTTCGTAATTGAGATTACGGCCATGTTTGTACCGGAGATTGGTCGTCGTCTGTTTGTCCCCGATTACTTTATAGGGGGTCTTTACCCGCACGCTTCCGTGGTCGGTAGCCAGGATTAGATTGATCTTTTTGTCGGCTATCTTTTTCAGGGCCTGGTGCAGCGGGGAATGTTCAAACCAGCTGGCAGTAATGCTACGGTAGCTGATCTCATCGCTGGCCAGCTCCTTCAATACCTCCATCTCGGTACGGGCATGACTGAGCATGTCCACAAAGTTATAGACGATGATGTTGAGATCGTTATTCAGCAGGTTGTGAATATTGTTTACCAGGTCCTGCCCGGCCTGGTAGTTAAGGACCTTGGTATAAGAAGTCTTCAGCTGGTCTTTCTTCAGCCGTTTCAGCTGACCCCGGAAGAACTCTTCTTCAAAAAGATTCTTGCCCCCCTCCTCATCGTCATTCTTCCATTGGGAAGGGAATTGTTTTTCGATGTCCAGCGGCATCAGACCCGAGAATATAGCGTTGCGGCTATATTGGGTAGCCGTAGGTAGAATGCTGTAGAAGCTGTCCTCTTCCAGGATACGAAAACTTTCCGCAAAGATGGGCTGGATCGCCTTCCACTGATCGATGCGAAGGTTATCAAGCAGGATAAAAAAAGTTGGGATCCCTTTCTCCACATGAGGCAGGACCTTAAACTGGAAGAGACTGTGCGACATGATGGGCCCTTCTGTCGATTTGGGGCTTACCCAACTGGCATAATTCTTCGATACGAATTTAAAGAATTCAGTATTCGCCTCCTGCTTCTGCGCCTGCAGGACTTCCCGCATTTCCGGGCTGTCGGACTTTTCCATTTCCAGCTCCCAGTAGACCAGTTTTTTGTACAGGTCCATCCACTCATTGTAATCCGGGTTACTGTTGAGGGCCATAAAAAGGTTGCGGAATTCCTGCTGGTAGGCAGTAGTCGTTTTTTCGGCGACCAGTCTTTTATTATCGATGATCTTCTTCAGACTGAGCAGGACCTGGTTGGGATTCACAGGCTTGATGAGATAGTCCGAGATCTGGCTGCCAATGGCGTCATCCATAAGATTTTCCGTCTCGTTCTTGGTGATCAGCACCACGGGTATCTGCTGATTGGCCTCTTTTATCTTGGCCAGGGTCTCAAGCCCCGTGATACCGGGCATACTCTCATCTATCAGAACTACATCGATGATATTGTCCTTTACAAAGTCAATGGCATCAAAGCCGTTGGTCAACGCCTTTACTTCATATCCCTTATTTTCAAGGAAGAGGATCTGAGATTGCAAGCTTTCTATTTCATCGTCAACCCAGAGTATTTTTGCTAGTGGCATATCCCACAAACTACAAACTCTCAGCCAATTTTAATTAGATTTGACATTTGTTTTAGATTGTTTTGACCGTTTTAACAAAACCCACACAGGAATGGCCCAAATTTCGCGTAAGATCATCAATGACCCGGTATACGGCTTCATTACACTGGATCATCCTTTACTGCTGAATATTGTTGCACATCCCTGGTATCAGCGTCTGCGCAGGATCCACCAAATGGCATTCGCCCATCTTGTATATCCCGGAGCCGTTCATACCCGTCTGCATCATTCCCTTGGAGCCTATCACCTGATGGGGAATGCAGTGGCAGAGCTACGGCGTAAAGGCGTCGTTATCAGCGAGGAGGAAGAATTAGGCGTAAAAGTGGCCATCCTTCTGCACGACGTGGGACATGGCCCATTCTCCCACGCCCTCGAAAATGTGGTGATAAGAGGCGTCCATCACGAAGCGCTGTCCCTCCTGATCATGAAAGTGCTGAATAAAGAGTTCGGCGGGCAGCTGGAGACGGGGATTCGTATATTTACGAACGATTACCCCAAACATTTCCTGCACCAGCTGGTCTCCGGTCAGCTGGATATGGACCGGATGGATTATTTGTCCCGCGACAGCTTCTTCACGGGTGTCAGTGAAGGGGTGATCGGTTACGATCGCATCCTCAAGATGCTGGCGGTATATAATGGGGAACTGATGGTGGAGGAAAAGGCCATTTATTCGATCGAGAAATTTCTGCTGGCCCGCCGGCTGATGTACTGGCAGGTCTATCTGCACAAGACAGTCGTCAGCGCAGAAAAGATGCTCGTCAGGATATTGGAAAGGGCACGGGAGCTGATCCTGCGCGGTGAGGAGGTCCGGTGCTGTTCGCCGGTACTGGATTTCTTTTTACAGGATGCAACGATGCAGACACCTATAGCGTCAAATCTGGATAAATTTTGTCTGCTCGACGATTTTGATGTGATGGGAACGATAAAGAACTGGATGTTCCATCCCGACATAGTGTTGTCCGGTCTCTCCCGGGGCCTCATCGACCGGCAACTATTAAAAGTCAGGTTCCAGGCAACTCCCTTCGATGAGAATTACGTAACTGGATTAAAAGAAAAAGTGAGCCGGCAATTGGGTGTGACGATGGAAGAAGCGGGATATTTTGTATTCACCGGACAGGCCGTCAACACTACTTATAACTCCGCCGATGAAAAAATAAATATTCTCTTCCGGGACGGGTCCGTAAAAGATATTTCGCAGGTAGATAATGCGCTCATCCAGCAAACACTGGCGAGCACCGTGAAAAAATTTTATATTTGCCATTTGAGCACAGGTTTGTAGCCCACTACATCCTGAAAAACCACAACAACCATGCAATTCTCTGCCGCCCAAATAGCGATGTTGATCAACGGTAAGACCGAAGGAGACCCCAATGCTTCCGTAGGTTCTTTCGGGAAGATAGAAGAAGCCGTCTCAGGCCAGTTGGCCTTTCTGGCCAATCCCAAATATGAAGAATTCCTCTATACAACAGGAGCATCAGTCATTATCGTGAACGAATCGCAGGAGCTGAAACAGGCTATCAGCAGTACCCTGATCCGGGTACCGGATGCCTATACGGCCTTCGCTACCTTGCTCACCAAATACCAGGAAATAGAGGCTCAGCAGCTGACAGGTATCCAGGAACCCTCGTATCGGGCAAAAACTGCCAGACTCGGCCAGGGAGTCTTCATAGGTGCTTTTGCTTATATCGGTGAGAATGTCGTCATCGGCAACAACGTAAAGGTCCATCCCCAGGTATATGTTGGCAACAACGTAAGAATAGGAGACAATACCGTTTTGCACCCCGGTGTAAAAATATATCACAACTGTGTCATAGGCGCACACGTGACCATCCATGCGGGCTCAGTCATCGGCGGAGACGGATTTGGCTTTGCCCCACAGGCAGATGGCACTTTTAAAAAAGTCCCCCAGATCGGCAACGTAGTGATAGAAGATTATGTGGAGATTGGTGTCAATGCGGCTATTGACCGGGCCACCATGGGGTCCACGATCATCCGCACCGGCGCCAAGCTGGACAACCTGATACAGATAGCTCACAACGTCGACGTTGGACATCACACGGTCATTGCCGCACAAGCCGGTGTCAGCGGCAGCACAAAGATTGGCAGCGGCGTGATGATCGGCGGACAGGCAGGACTCGTAGGACATTTGCAAATTGCAGATGGAGCCCGGATCAACGCGCAAAGCGGTGTCACCAAGTCCATAAAATCACAGGGGGGAGCCGTAACAGGCAGCCCGGCCTATGAATATACCAGCGCCCTGCGAAGCCAGGCGATCAGCCGTAACCTGCCGGAAATAGAAAGAAGACTGAAGGAGCTGGAAGAACAGATCCGCCAGCTTCTGGCAGAGAAAGTATAACCCCACTGATCATCGGCGCCGCAGCAACCAACGGCACTCCACCCATCAACGTCGCCGCGGCGGAACGGACTCCTTTTTCCGGGCCGCCTGCAGACAGTTGTCACAGATCCCGCAATCAGCAGCATCCTTATCCCCGAAATAATGAGCAAGATAGCGGCTTCTGCATTCCCCATTGAGCCCAAGATAACGGATCATGGCCCGGATGCGATTGGCATACACCTCTTTTCTTTCCCTGTAGTTGACCGGGTCAATGTATAATTCTTCTACGGCTACACGATTGCGGAAAAAATATAATTGAGGAGATTCCTTTACTGGTGTATACTCGATGATACGGAGGGCTTCCAGCTGACCCAGCTCGGCAAGCAACTGCGGCTGAGGCTTGTGCAGCTGCCAGGCCAGCTGCCTCTCCCGGATCGTCACCGGCTGATCGAAGATGCCCTCGTACATCCGCAGCAAGGCATGGATAAGAGCCTCCAGCTCCGGATGATCCTTTTCAAAATCATATAGCGTCTCTTTCCCGATAATGAACCGGGCCTTGGCCGGTAAAAAAACCTGTTGCTGAAAATTGATCATCCCTTCCTGCTCCAGGACCTTTATCACATTCATCGCAGCCGGCATCTCCAGGTCAAAGCGGTCTGTAAAAACAGAGATGTCGAAATCATAGTAGTTCCCTTCCCCCGAACCGGCCGGTAGCTGAAGATAATTCATCAGATGCTGATAAACCGGCCTGATCTTGTCCATGGCAGGGAACCGGGCATCCGGCATCGCTTCGAGACGGACCGTCTCTCCTTCCGCCGCGAGCAGAACCGCATAGGCCTTCTGACCATCTCTCCCGGCGCGCCCGGATTCCTGGTAATAGTTTTCTATCGACTCCGGAACATCCGCATGTATGACAGCCCTTACAGCTGCTTTATCGATACCCATGCCAAAGGCATTGGTACTAACGATAACCCTCACCTTGTCTTTTAACCAGTCTTCCTGGCGTTGCATTCTTTCCTCCTGTGGAAGACCGGCATGATAGGCCACGGCAGGAATACCCTGACGCATCAATCCATCGCTGATATCCCTGGTTGCCCGGCGGGTCTTGCAATAGACGATGGCGCTGCCAGTGACCTTCGACAATATCTCTGTTATCTTTTGCTGCTTATTACTGACCGTAAACACGCTATAGGAAAGATTCGGCCGGGTAAAAGGCAGCCGGAAAATAGCAGGGTCCCGCATTTCCAGCTTTTCAACGATGTCCTCCATCACCGAAGGCGTGGCAGAAGCAGTAAGAGCCAATACCGGAACTTCGGGCAATAGTTCGCGTAAGGCGGCAATTCGCAGGTAGGTTGGCCGAAAATCATATCCCCACTGAGATACACAATGCGCCTCATCGACGGCGATAAAGCTGATCTTCAAAGAAAGCAGGTATTCCGCAAAAAGACCCGTCTCCAGCCTTTCCGGAGATACATAAAGAAACTTACAGTTACTGCCAGCCGCCAGCTGAAGCGTGTTGATGACTTCCTTCCGGGTCATCCCGCTGTGAAGAGAAAAGGCCGTAATGTTCTTCCTGCGGAGGCTGTCGGTCTGATCCTTCATCAGCGCGATAAGCGGACTTACTACAAGACACAAACCCGGGATTGCCATGGCAGGCACCTGGAAACACATTGATTTCCCGCCCCCCGTCGGCAAAAGCGCAAGAGTGTCTTTCCCGGCCAGCACTGACCGTATGATCTCTTCCTGCCGGGGCCTGAAGCTCTTGTAGTGCCAGTATTGATTTAAGATGGCGAGCAGGTCCGGGGTTTCGTTATTTGGATTTGTCATTTTAAATATGCGCTTTGATTCAGACCACTTTTTTTACATAGAGCCGGAGTGAATTCGCCGCCAGGACCACATCGCTCAATCCCATCACCAGCGCAGCCAGCGCCGGTGTCAACAGTCCAAAGGCCGCCACCGGTATGGCAATGATATTGTAAAAAAAGGCCCAGAAAAGATTGCCCTTTATCGTCGAAAAAGTCTGACGGCCAAGCCCCAGTGCAGCAGGCAGCTGCTGCAGACCGTTGTTCATCAGCACCACGTCTGCAGTCTGGACAGCAAGCTGTGAAGCATCACTCATGGAAATGCCGATAGTGGCCCGCGCAAGAGCCGGAGCGTCGTTGATGCCATCGCCGACCATGGCAGTGGGCATTTCATTGTTGAGACGGGTCACCTGCTCCAGCTTCTGTTCGGGTGTCTGCTCCGCCAGCACTTCCTGGATACCCAGTGCGGTTGCAATTTCCTGGCAGGCCTGCTTTCTGTCTCCGCTGAGCAGGATGGTATGTATACCCTTGCCGTGAAGCCAGGAGATCACGCCGGCTGCTTCCGGGCGAAGTTTGTCTTTTACGTCGATATAACCCAGCAGACGATTGTTACGGACGATGTAGACATTGTGTGTGGTATCGGAAGTCAGGTCAAGCGCGACCTTATGAGACCCTGCCCAGTAAATGTCCCCTTCTTTTGTTTCGCCCCGCATGCCGAGGCCTTTTACTTCTTCGACGGTTAACCATCGAAGAGGGAATTTTGTTCCCGCCCCCGGTCTCCATTCCCGGGTAATACTTTTGGCAATGGGGTGAGTAGAATATTTTTCGAGGGAGAACGCTAATTCTTTAAAGCTTTCGGGCGTGAGGCCGGCATCGGGGTACAAATGCCACTGGCTGACAGCAAATTCGCCGGTCGTCAGCGTACCGGTCTTATCCAATACCACCTGGCGAATGTCTTTAAAGGCTTCGAGATGACGCGCATTGCGGAAGAGAATGCCCTTTCGGGCGCCCCTCCCCAGCCCGACAGCGATGGCGGCAGGGGTGGCCAGCCCCATGGCACAGGGACAGGCAATGACCAGTACGGCAATACAGCGCATCAGAGAGGTCGCGATTTCATGCCCGTACATATAATTGCCCACAAAGGTCAGGACAGCAAGCCCCAGCACCACCGGAACAAAAACAGCGCTGATCCGGTCGGCAAGCTGCTGGATAGGGGGTTTCTCACCCTGCGCCTGGCGGACCATCCGGACAATACCGGCAAGCACAGAGTCGCCGGCGGCCGCAGTCACCTGGGCTTTTACTGTCCCGGAAACAAGAAGACTCCCCCCGATAAGGGTATCTTTTCCTTTTTTATCGACAGGCAGACTTTCTCCCGTAAGGATGGATTCGTCGACACCGGCCTCACCCCAGAGGATCCTGGCATCCGCAGGAACTTCCTCACCCGAACGAATGAGGACCAGGTCCCCGCTTCTCAGCTGGTCACTTTCGACGGGAAAAAGGACCTCCTGGTGCTGGTCGTCAAAGGCGATCATATTCGCCACGGTCTTCCGGGTAGCCGCCAGGCTGTTGAGCGATCGCTGTGTCGCCTGTACAGAGGCGTCCTCAAGATAGTATCCCAGGAATACAATGGTAATGATAGAGGCCGTAGTCTCGTAAAAGAGATAGCCGGAACCCAAACCCAGCAAGGTGCCGGTAAGACTATAGACAAATGCGGCGATGGCCCCTATCGCGATCAGCACATTCATGTTTGGAAGACCGTTGAGCAGGCTTTTGAAGGCGCTGCGGCCAAAGAATCGCATGCCGGCTATAAATACGGGCAGACAAAGAACGAACTGGACCCAGGGTAACATAAAAAAATGCAGACCCAGCATGTGGAGAAGAAGCAGGGCAGTAAATGGCAGACAAAAAAGAAAATACCGGAGATGTTTGTTTAGTGGCGGTTTTACCGGTGCCGACCCGGGGGCCGCCTCCTTTACAACGGTATAACCCAGATCCTGGATGCCCTTCTGTACCGACGGCCCATCAAAGCCACCGGCACTCTCAAAGCTGACATCGCCGCTGGCAAGGCTGACCCTGATATTTTTCAGCCCCTTTTTTTCAAGATATTTGTTGATGGTCAGCGCACAGGTCGAGCAGCTCATCCCTTCTATTTTCCAGTTGATAGTTTCCATATATGTAGTGCTCAGCCGCCGGCTTCGCAAGATGCAAAGTTACTGATCGGAAACCGATATATTTGCGCCATGGAACTTCGTTTTCATTTGCAGGAGATAGAGACTGCCGCCAGGTCGTTCTGGCAGCAATTTCCGCTCCGGGCCGTCTTTGCCTTTCAGGGGGACATGGGAGCAGGAAAAACTACTTTTATCCATGCCTTATGCTCCGTAAAAGGGGTCACCGATACCGTCGGAAGTCCCACGTTTTCCATCATCAACGAATACCGCTACGAAGGAGGAAAGATCTATCACATAGACCTTTACCGGCTTAAAGACGAGGAAGAGGCCATCCGGGCCGGGGTTGAAGATGTCCTGTACAGCGGAGATATTTGTCTTGTGGAATGGCCGGACAGGGCCCCGGGGATCTTCCCGCCGGAGACGATACGGCTCCGGCTGGAGGTCATCGATCCCGACACACGTAAAATTACGGTCTGAAAATCCAACCGTTAAAATCAATTTTAAATTGTAATTTGACAGGCATATTATGTCGCAGCAAAAACCAGTCATTAGTACCTCTTTCAGCTACGAAACTTTAGAAGAAACCCTGGATGTCAAACCCAAGGGGGTACCCCTCCATATCGGTATTCCCCGGGAAACGGCTTTCCAGGAAAACCGTATCGCACTGACGCCCGATGCCGTCGGTGTGCTGGTAAGCAATGGACATGAGGTGGTGATAGAGCACAATGCCGGGGAAGCATCTCATTACAGAGACAGGGACTATAGTGAGGCCGGGGCCTTTATCGTCTCAGACAAGTCGGAAGTGTTTAAAGCACCCATTCTCGTAAAAAGCGCGCCGGTCATCGAAGAAGATCTTCCCTTCCTGCAGATGAACCAGATCATTATTTCTCCCATCCATCTTTCTGCCATGAAGGCCGACCTCCTGCAAAAGATGATGGACAAACGTATAACCGGTATTTCATTTGAAAACCTGAAAGACGACAGCGGCACCTATCCCATCGTCCGCAGCATGAGCGAGATCGCCGGAAGCGCGGTGATGCTCGTCGCCGGTCAGTACCTGAGCTCAGCCAATCACGGAAAGGGAGTACTGCTGGGTGGTATATCGGGTATCCCCCCGACCAAGGTTATCATTTTGGGAGCCGGCATCGTTGGCGAATTTGCCGCACGTGCTGCATTGGCGCTGGGGGCTTCTGTAAAGGTTTTTGACAACAGCGTCTACCGGCTGAAACGATTGCAGAATAATATCGGGCAACGTATGTGGACCTCCGTAATGGAGCCCCGTATCCTGGCCAAACAGATCAAGACCTGTGAAATAGCAGTTGGCGCCCTTTCTTCACAAAGCGGACGTACCCCGGTAGTCGTTACCGAAGAGATGGTCAGCAATATGCGGCCGGGAAGCGTTATCATCGATGTCAGCATCGACCGCGGCGGCTGTTTCGAGACTTCAGAGATCACCACACACGAACATCCTGTCTTTACCAAATATGGGGTTATTCATTACTGCGTTCCAAATATCCCTTCGGGTTTTGCCCGGACGGCCTCACATGCCATCAGCAACGTCCTGATGCCACTGCTGCTGGAAGCAGGAGAAGAAGGCGGATTCGAGAACCTCGTATGGCATAAGATCCATCTGCGGAGCGGGATCTACCTGTTCAAGGGAGCACTGACAAATTTCCATCTCAGTCAGCGGTTCGATTTGAAGTATACGGACCTGAATCTGCTGATCGCAAGTCAACGCTAGTACCCGGCAACCCCCGGTCCTATTTATACTCCATAATATTGATCATTTCCTCGCAAAAGTCGTATTCCTGCTGATCGTTGGAGCTGACGATGACGATGCGGCCACTGCCATATTGCTGTGTCAGACGGCGGTAAAGGCTAATGCCGTCCGCATCGAGGTTCGTGGTAGGTTCGTCAAGCAAAAGAAGAGAGGAGTCGGAGAAAAGGGCCTGGGCAAGACGGACACGCTGTTTCATACCCGAGGAATAATAGCGGATCTGCTTGTCGGCGGCGGCTTCGAGGCCAACCTGCCGGATAATGTCCCCGATAGAAAGGTCAGGCAAAAAAGGTTTGAACCCCTGGTGAAAGGTGAGGAACTCGGTGACCGTCATTTCTTCGATGACTTCGAGATAGGGCGCCGCCAGGGAGAGATGGCGATAGACCTGGTCACTATCCATTTCATACCCGATCCTGCCTTCACTAAGATCGATGGCACCCGCAATAGCTTGTAATAAGGTAGACTTACCCGACCCGTTGGAACCGGTGATGGCATAACTATGGCCGGGGGAGAATTCGTGATCAAGATGACGAAAGATCCAGTCGCGATTGAACCGTTTGCCGGCATCAGTCAGCGTAATCCTCATCAAAACTGCTTTTGCTGTAGCGTTTAATAATGCCGCGCCCGCTTTCACGAATAAAACCGATGATCTCATCGCGCTCGTCGCTGGCCGGGAACTCTTCTTCCAGGTACTCCAGAGCCTGGCTGGTATTCATCCCTTTATTGTAGATGACACGGTAGATATCGAGAATATGATTGATCTTGTCGATGGTGAAGCCACGGCGTTTGAGCCCCACAGAATTGACCCCGGAATAGCTCAGGGGCAAACGGGCAGCCTTGATATAGGGAGGGATATCCTTTCCAACCAGGGAGCCGCCGCCAATGAATACATGCGATCCGACCTTTACAAACTGGTGAATAGCACACATACCCCCCAGGATAACCCAGTCTCCAAGAACAACATGACCAGCTACCTGGGAGTTGTTGCTAAGAATACAGTTGTCCCCGATGATACAGTCGTGAGCGATGTGGCTATAGGCAAGGATCATACAATTCCGGCCTACCGTAGTGGTCCACCGGTCGCGGGTGCCGCGGTGAATGGTGACAAATTCACGGATGGTCGTATTGTCCCCGATCTGGACGGTCGTTTCCTCTCCGTCAAACTTAAGATCCTGAGGATCAGCGGATATTACAGCTCCAGGGAAGATTCTACAGTTTTTTCCGATACGGGCCCCTTCCATAATCGTCACATTGCTGCCAATCCAGGTTCCAGTTCCAATTTCTACATTTTTATGGATCATGGTGAACGGATCGACCTGGACGTTGGGTGCGAGTTTGGCGTCCGGGTGAATAGACGTTAAAGAATGGATCATTCGACGGTCAATTGGTTGATTTTCAGTTTCTTGGATCATTATAGCCTCGTCCTTATGGATAACTGTTTTCTTCATAAAAAATGCTGAGGGACCAGCCGGAAATGCATCATGCCGCCTCCGGCGGCCAATGCCCCACATTCACAAAAATAAACTTATTTGACACAAATATGCTAAATTAACTTCTCTTAACTTCTCTTTACCAGTTGAGCCATAAGGTCTGCTTCGGTAGCGATCTTGTTTCCGACATAGACAGTTCCCCTCATTTCACAAATACCACGACGTATGGGATTCAGTAATTCCATCTTCAGGATCATCGTATCACCAGGGACAACCTTATGTTTAAATTTGCAATTATCGATCTTGATAAAGTAGGTGTCGTATTCTCCCTGAGGCATCGCATTGATACAAAGGATACCCCCCGTCTGAGCCAGCGCCTCGATCTGTAGTACCCCGGGCATAACCGGATTCCCGGGGAAATGGCCGACAAAAAAAGGTTCGTTGAAGGTGACATTCTTGATTCCAACAATAGTACGATCCGTCAGCTCGATGATCTTGTCCACCAACAGGAAGGGAAAACGATGAGGCAGCGTTTTCTCGATCTGCTGGGTAGTGAATACAGGCGGCTGGTTAGGATCGTAGATCGGGGTATTCTTGAGATGCTTGTTCTTCTTGATGTATTGCTTGATCTTTTTTGCAAATTCCACATTAGTGGAATGACCAGGCCGGTTGGCGATGATATGCCCCTTGATGGGGAAGCCGATAAGGGCCAGATCGCCTATTACGTCCAGCAGCTTGTGCCGGGCAGGCTCATTGGGGAAACGTAATTCCAGGTTGTTGAGATAGCCTTCGCTTTTGATCTCTATCTTATCACGCTTAAAGGCTTTCGCAAGACGACTCATCTCCTCGGGTGTGACCGGCTTGTCCACAACCACGATAGCATTGTTGATGTCCCCGCCCTTGACCAGGTTATGCTCAAGCAGCATTTCCAGTTCATGCAGAAAACAAAAAGTACGACAGGGGGCTATCTCCTGCTTAAAATCCCGCATGGTCTTAAGACTGGCGTGCTGGGTGCCCAGAACAGGGCTGTTAAAGTCGATAAGAGTAGTGACCTTGTATTCCATGGCAGGCATGACGACCAGCTCCACTCTTTTCTTTTCGTCATAATGGGAGATGTTCGTGTCGATGCTGTACCAGACTTTCGATGCATCCTGTTCAAAAACTCCGGCTTCTTCGATGATCTCAACAAAAGGTTGCGAACTGCCATCAATGATAGGTATTTCCGGGCCGTTGACTTCGATCAGACAATTATCTACCCCCATCCCTACCAATGCAGCCAGGATATGTTCCACGGTACTGATCTTCGCGCCATTGTCTTCAAGCGTAGTACCCCGGGAAGTATCGGTAACCAGATCACAATCCGCCTTTATCACAGGCTGCCCCGGCATATCCACGCGCTGGAACTGGAAACCAAATCCCGGATTGGCCGGTTTCAGAGTCATATCCACCTTTATACCGGTGTGCAGACCCGTGCCGGAAATACTTGTTACTGAGGCCAGAGTGTGTTGCTTGTCAGGATTGAAGTTTGCGTCCATTCGTTTTTCTTAATGACTTACTATACTATATAAGCTGGCAAAGATAGGGGAATCAGGGCTATATCTCTTCCTCACGCTCCAACATCAGAATGGCGCTCTGCGGGACGATAAAGTATTTTTCCCCCTCATACAACACTTCTGTAGCCCCGCTGACGAGAAAAATGGCAATATCACCTTCCCGCGCCTGGAGCGGTACATATTTCACCTGCTCGTCCTGGTGTTTCCAGGGCTCATCGTCTACCGGCATAGGTATTGCATAACCAGGTCCGGTCTTGATAACATAGCCCTGCTGGACCTTTTCCTTTTCCTGAACGCCCGGGGGCAGATACAGACCAGACTCAGTACGCTCATTGGGACGGGTAGGCTGAACCAGGACCCGATCGCCAATTACTATCAATTTCTTAAATTTATTATCGGATGTGAGGTGCATAAACGGCAAAATTAGGGTGGTTTACCGTCGACATTGTGAATATTGCGCCAAAAAATTACTTTTTCTCGGGTTTTTTGGCTTAATTCAATTTATTTGTATCTAAAATCAGCAAACATGGAAGGAAAGAAGCCCAAAATATTATTGTGTGAAGACGATCCTAACCTCGGGATGGTACTAAAGAATTATCTTGAACTGAGCGATTTTGACGTAACTCTCGAACGGGATGGCCGGCTGGGACTGGCTGCTTTTCAGCGGGAGCGCTTCGACCTCTGTCTGCTGGATATCATGATGCCGCATATGGACGGCTTTACGCTGGCCGAAGAGATCCGGGACGTTGATCCTGACATTCCCCTGTTCTTCCTCAGCGCCAAGACGATGAAAGAAGATATCATCCAGGGTTATAAGCTGGGTGCCGACGATTATATCACCAAACCATTCGACAGCGAGGTCCTCCTCTTAAAGATCAAAGCCATTCTGAAACGGAATGACGACCTCAACAGGGAGTCCGACAATAAAGAGTTTGAAATGGGCTCCTATCATTTCAATCCCAAGCTGAGAGAACTAAGCCACAAGGGCCAGACCCAGACTTTGTCACCCAAGGAGAACGAGCTGCTGAAGATGCTGGCAGAACATATGAATGACCTCCTGCCACGGGAACAGGCGCTAAAAAAGATCTGGGGTAGTGATACCTACTTCAACGGACGCAGCATGGACGTATACATCGCAAAGCTGCGCAAATATCTGAAAGATGATAGCTCGATCGAGATCGTGAATATACACGGAAATGGATTCAGACTCGTTGTGCCGATCAGCGCAGCATAACTCGCCGCTCAGCAGAGGAGCCGGCAACGACTCCTCTGCTGAGCTAAATAATTTCGGCGGGCTGGCCACTTTAAAACAACAATTGCTCCCCTTCCCGCCCGCCAGGGCCCGGTCTTTTTTTACCAAGATGCGTATACGCCTTCTCCGTGACCTCCCTGCCCCGTGGAGTCCGCATGAGAAATCCCTCCTGTATAAGGAACGGCTCATACACTTCCTCCAGCGTACCCGTCTCTTCCCCGACGGCAGTAGCAATAGTGGTGATCCCCACAGGACCACCTTTAAATTTCTCAATGATGGTGGTCAGGATCCGGTTGTCCATTTCGTCCAGGCCATGTTCATCTACATTCAGCGCCCGGAGAGCATGCTGTGTGATACCCAATTCGATGACCCCGTTGCTTAACACCTGGGCAAAATCCCGGACCCTTCTGAGCAGGCCATTGGCGATACGCGGAGTACCACGGCTGCGACGGGCGATCTCATTGGCAGCATCAGACGTGATCTTTGTTTGCAGGATACCAGCCGACCGGAGAATGATCTTTTGTAAGACCTCTGCATTGTAATATTCCAGTCTTGACTTGATGCCAAACCGCGACAACAGCGGAGCCGTCAGCAAACCACTGCGGGTCGTCGCCCCTACCAGTGTGAACGGGGAGATATTCAGCTGTATGCTTCTCGCGCTGGGACCACTGTCGATCATAATGTCGATACGATAATCCTCCATGGCCGCATAGAGATATTCCTCGACAACCGTACTGAGCCGGTGGATCTCGTCAATAAAAAGCACGTCATTAGGTTCAAGATTGGTCAGGAGCCCGGCCAGATCTCCGGGTTTTTCGATTACAGGCCCCGAAGTCTCTTTGATGTTCACCCCCAGCTCATTCGCCACAATGCGGGATAAGGTCGTCTTCCCCAGACCGGGGGGGCCGTGAAAGAGAATATGATCAAGGGCTTCGCCCCGCATCTTAGCGGCTTTTATAAAGACACGCAGATTCTCGATCAGTTGAGGCTGACCGGAAAATTCTTCGATGGCGGCAGGACGAATATTGTTCTCAAACTCTTTGTCCGAAGGACTTAAAGCGTTTTTGTCATTGTTGAGATTGCCATTGGACATGCCACAAATATACCGATTTAAGGCAACCGCTGCCACAGAACGTCCGCAAACCAATGCTTTGAATCCATGAAAGTATGCATCGGTTCAAAGCCTGCCTGAGCAGCCAGGTTCTCCGTTTCCTCAAGCGTGTATTTTTGAGAGATCTCCATGTAGATGGCCTCGTTCTCTCTAAAAGTTATTGTCTTATCGCCTATATGCACCTCCTGTTCAACGCGGCTGATGAGGTAGCTTTTACAGGCCCCCGTACCAGGATCATAGACAGGATAATGCTCGAACTGCTCCCGGTTAAAATCAGCGCCCAGCTCCCGGTTGATACGGGTCAGCAAATTGAGGTTAAAATCCCGGGTGAAACCCTGCCGGTCATTGTAAGCATCAAGGATGGTCCGGGGATGTTTCTTCAGGTCAAAACCGATCAGCAGCAGATCGCCCGGCTGCATATTTTCCCGCAGCTGACGGCAGAAATGAGTGGCCTGCGCAACCGACATGTTCCCGATATTGGCACCCATAAAAAGGACGATCTTCGGATTGGCAGAAAAGGTATTTACCTGCTGCAGCTTTTCAAGGTATTCTCCGTTGAGACCATGCAGCCGGATGCCGGGCAGATTGACCGGCAGCCGGTTCTCAAGCCAGTTGATGACATTGGTCGATATATCTATAGGATAATACGTAAAAGCCATATGTCTTTTCTGCAGCTCCCGCAGCAGGAACCAGGATTTTGTAGCATCCCCGGGCCCCAGCTCCACCAGGTCAAAGACAGGACTGTAATTGGCGAACAGACCCGCCATTTCCCCGGATTGCTGCTGCATGATCTCCATCTCACAGCGGGTAGGGTAATACTCGGGAGAAGCCATTATCTGCTGAAAGATCTTATCCCCCGCCTCGTCATAGAAGTATTTGGAGGATAGGTATTTGTTTTCAGCCCGCAGGCCATCCATAATATCATTATAGAAGGAAGAGGACCGCCGTCCTGCCTGTTTTAAAGTAGTAGCAGACATCATTAGACCTTAGTTTTTAGTTAGACCTTAGTTTTAGTCCCTGTTTGGCCAGATTCTTTCCTGGTCGTACCGGCGCCTTCGGCGCCTGGCAGGGCCTATGATTTTTTTGCAATCTAACTGGCCAGGGGCCAAGTTAGATTGCAAGTCGTATGCCAGTAAATTGCCACCTCAAATACGGATGAAAAAAATTACGATACGTATCCCTGCTATGCCCGGCCGGAGTCGCCACAGACGCGCCCCTTAATACCATCTGGCTCACCATGAACTTACCGTTATATTCTCCGATAGCACCCCCTGCCTTTTTAAAACCCGGGTAAGGCAGATAAGCACTCTCAGTCCATTCCCATCTTTTCCCCCAGTTGAACTCCCCGGATGCGGCTTCCCATTCCCATTCGGTGGGTAGCCGGCGCCCCTTCCAGGCAGCAAAAGCCACCGCCTCATAATAACTAACATGACACAACAATTGTTGACTGTCCAGCGGCTTTAGACCAGCCAAAGTATAATGGAACCACCTGCCATCGATAAAATGCCAGTATAAAGGCGAAGTGATCAGGTTTGTCTTTACCCAGTCCCAACCCTCGGCATGCCAGTAACTAAAGTTCCTATACCCCCCGTCTTCGATAAATTCCAGGTATTCTTCATTGGTGACAGGCTCAGCAGCTATTCGAAAATCCCCCAAATACACTTTGTGACGGGCAAGCTCATTGTCAAAACAAAAACCATCTCCGCCATAGCCTATCTCATAAATACCGGCAGGCACAGACAAATACCCCCCCGCATCAGAGGTCGCCCGCCGGACCGCAGCAGCAGCAGTAACCCCCGCACCCGGCTGCGGAGCAATGACAACAGCCCCGTCTTCGTCGATATCATGATCCGACCAGGCAGGAAAAAGAGGATTGTGCCCCAGAATATATTTGATGTCCGTAAACAACAGCTCCTGGTGCTGCTGTTCATGATTCAGCCCCAGAACAATAAGATCCTCCAGCTCTTTGCCGGGACCCGCAAGTATGAATCTCTCCATAGCAGCGTCTACATATTTCCGATAGTCATATATTTCGTCCACCGAAGGCCGGCTCAGATTGCCCCTGTCCGTACGCACTACACGCGCTCCAATGGTTTCGTAGTAGCTGTTGAAGACATAGTTATAGTCGGGGTTACAGGGACGGTAACCTTCCTGGTTGGGAATAAGTATAAAAGTCTCCCAAAACCAGGTGGTATGCCCAAGATGCCATTTAGGCGGACTGACATCTACAATCGGCTGCACCACATAGTCTTCTTTTTGTAATGGCCGGCAAATAGCTTCGCTGGCCTTTCGAACGCTGCGATATTGCTCGAGCAAGCTCATGATCTTTCCTTTTTTAAATATGTTGTCAGATCGGATATAGTAAGTATTTTCAATTGTCGTGCCTGTTCACGCCGCATCATCAGTGCATAGGCATTGTTAAAGCCGATCGGGTCCAGCCAGGACAGATGATATTCCTCGTTGAACCGGCGGCGGACATAGTTGTATACGCTGTCCCTGTCACCCGTCAGACGGGCAGTCTCGGCCTCCGGCGCCTGGAGTATCGCCAGCAGGGCAGTGCCGGTATATTCAGGATACATGTCTATCTGGTCATTCGTAAGGGCTTCGAAACAGATCTTTGTTCCACCCAGCCCCGTCTTGCTGGATACCTCCAGATCGGTGTACCCGCGGACAAGCATAGCATACATGTCCGTCAGAATGTATTGCTCCGGGAAGATCTTCGATCCCAGCCGCACAAGTCCCTTTTTGCCATTCCGGGGCGTCCTCAGCAGCCCCTGCTCTGCAAGAAAATCATGGGCGCATTGTTCGGGAGATTGATTGAGGTATTCAACACGATAGTTCAACAGGGTCATGATAGAGTCGTTGATCTTCCCGGCCAGCTTGTTTAGCACCGGCGCCAGCTCAGGGTATTTTTCCAGAACACTGTTCCGAACGACCGGCGCCGCATAATAGGGCGGAAAGATCTTTTTGTCATCTTCCAGCACCGTCAGGTCATAGGCCTTAAGCCGGCCGTCCGTACTGTATCCGCTGATGACATCCAGCTTTTTGTTGAAAATGGCTTTGTACATCACCGCATCGCTGATCACCACAGTGCGAATGCCCAGACCATACACGCTTCGTAACCCGATATCGCCATCCTTTCGCCCCATGAATTCCGGTGTAAAGCCGGCAAGCAGACGGGAGCTGTAACCAAGTGGCAGAACATAAAATGAAGAGAAGACCAGCAGAACCAGGGGCATCAGACCCAGCGTAACCCGCCGCGCCCTACGACCCGTGCGCTGCACAAGGGAAAGCAGAAAGTCCAGCAGGATCGCAAGCAAGGCGGCGGGAATTGCACCGGCAAGGATCATATTCGTATTGTTGAGAGCAATACCCCCAAAGATAAATTCCCCTAACCCGCCGGCTGCAATGTACGCAGCCAGCGTCCCAACCCCTACATTGATAACAGTAGCAGTGCGAATACCAGCCATGATGACCGGGAAAGCCAGCACCAGGTCTACCTTTAACAAGCGCTGCCGGCCAGTCATCCCCATGGCCAGGGCAGCTTCTTTAACACCCGGATCTACCCCATTGATTCCCGTATAAGTATTGCGGATGACAGGTAGCAGCGCATATAAAAAAAGGGCCGTTATCGCCGGCACAGGACCGATACCCATAACGGGGATAAGGAAACCCAACAGGGCAATACTGGGAATGGTTTGCAGGACTCCGGCAACACCCAGCACCAGGCCGGCCGCCTTCTTTTTTCGGGTGATATAGATCCCCAGGGGAAGACCGATCAGCACAGTGACAAACAAAGAAATGAAGGTCAGCCCGATATGTTGCATCGTCTGTTGCAGCAGCTTCCCGGATTGCTGCTGCATAAAAAACCAGAGACTTTCGGATCGATCCATCAGTGGTGCCTGTTCTTAAATTTATCAAATGCACGAATGAGCGCAGGATAATCCCCCGCCTTTATCCGTGCCGCTTCAAGTGGAAAACGCTGTTCTTCGAAAAAAGTTCTTACATATTCTTCCCGGGGTTCAAAAAGCAATTGATCAGGAGTCCCCTCCTGAACAACCCTGCCCTTGTCCATCAGGAAGATCCTGTCGGCCAGCTCAAAAGCCTCCTGAACGTCATGTGTGACCAGGATGATGGTTTTTGACCGGAGCTCGTCCAGTTCCTTAAAGTCTTTTTTTACCGCAGCACGCGTAATGGGGTCCAGCGCCCCAAAGGGTTCGTCCATCAACAGGACAGGAGGATCAGCCGCCAGGGCACGGGCAATGCCCACCCGTTGCTGTTGCCCGCCACTCAGCTCGGAAGGAAAAGAAGAAAGGTATTGCGCCACCGGCAGGTGAAGCTTTTCCATCAGCTCCCTGACCCGCTCTTCCACCCTTACCTTTTCCCAGTTCAGAAGCCGGGGCACAATGGCAATGTTCTCCGCAATAGTATAGTGAGGAAATAGCCCGTTATTCTGGAAGACATACCCGATCTTCCTGCGCAGGTCCTCGGGTCTTGATTCACGGATAGGCCTGCCGGCAATGGTGATCTCACCCGAGTCCGGTTCCAGCAGACGATTGATCATTTTGAGAAGGGTCGTTTTGCCACAACCGCTGGTACCGAGAAATACAATATTCTCACCCTCTTCGACGGTAAAGGAGATATTGTCAACGGCTTTATGGGAGCCAAAAGTTTTTGTGATATTTTTTACCGCGATCATCGTTGCAAAAACCAGTTGTCAGAAATCCCTTCCTCACTGATCCACCCTCGCGAACAAATTGTTCAATGATTCCGCAAATGTAGGATGGGCATATACAGCGTCCCTTATCTTGTCATAGGTAACATTGCCCATCATAGCCATTTGCAGAATACTCATCAGCTCACCCCCATTGGAGCAAAGCATGGCTGCTCCGAGGATCATTTTGTTATCAAGGTTGACGATCGCTTTCAGCATACCTCTCGTCTCGTCGTTCTCCCAGGCACGGGCAATCCTGCCTGCTGGCAAGGTAACTACTTTTATGTTCAATCCCTTTTCCCTCGCCATTTTTTCGGTAAGCCCCACCCGGCCAAGCTCAGGATCTGTGAACAGACAATAAATAGTTTCCCTGCCGGTTATGCTGAGATCGGCGTTTTCAATCAGGTTTTTGTATAAAATAAGGTAATCGTTGTATGAAATATGGGTAAACTGTGGTCCGCCCTTTACATCCCCAAGTGCATATATACCGGGTATGTTTGTTTGCAGCTTCCCATCCACTGTAATAAAACCATGTTTATCTGTGATTATGCCGGCCATGCCGGGATTTAGCGCTGCGGTCTCCGGCAGACGCCCCGTGGCCACGAGGAGATGGGAGGCAGCAATGGTTTCCGGGCCATTGGTAGCTTCGAGTTCGACAGTAACATTGTCACCATGGGAGCCGACACTTTTCACCTTCGCCCCGGTGAGGATACGGATGCCATCCTCTTCAAGGATCTTTTTTATTTCTGCGGCAATATCCTCATCTTCTTTCGAAAGAAACTGCTCACTGCCCTCTATGATCGTCACCTCGCTTCCAAGCCTTCGGTAGAGCTGACCAAATTCCAGCGCAATATAGCTGCCGCCGATGATGGCCAGATGAGAAGGTATGGCCAACAGATCCAGGATAGTATCAGAAGTGTAGTAATGTACCTCGGAAAGCCCGGCTATCGGGGGAATGGCGGGCCGGGTCCCGATGTTGACAAAGATCTTTTCCGCCGTCATTATGGTTACGGAACCATCCTCTTTGGTGACCGTCACCTCCTTTGGTCCGGAGAAAACAGCATTGCCAAAGATGACATCAAGATTCTTTGTTTCAAGCAATCTTTTCGTCGACGATTCACGCGCAGATAATACGTGAGCATTCTTTCGTTTGATGACGGCTTCGATATCGACCGAATGACCGGTAGTATAGACACCATAATCGGCACTTCTTTTTGTCAGATAGGCTACACGTCCCGAAGCGATCAGCGTCTTTGTGGGCGTACAACCGACATTGATACAAGTACCCGCGATGAACTTTTTTTCGATAAGGGCCGTCTTCCAGCCTGCCGCCGCCAGTTTTTCTGCAAGCGGGTTGGCAGCCTGTCCGGAGCCGATAAGGATGGCATCGTATTTATGCATAGGCCGGGGAGATTAAGTGCGATAATCTATCCCAAAGCTAAGCAATTATTGTACCATCGGAATTGATTGTTTTATCGAACCTCTTTTATTCTGACCGGTTCTTTTATTCCTTTTGCCCCACCAGATAAGGAACCCGGTAACAGGCAGACTGGCGCATATAAGACTGGCTATAAAAGCTATGATCTTTCCCGTTAGCCCGCCGATGGCGCCCACATGGATGTCGTAGTTTTTTTCGAAAAGACGCTGAACAGCCTTCTTCTCTTTGTCGCGATTGTGATCGAGCAGGACACCGGAATACTGGTCGAACTGGAGAACATCATATCCGTAATAAGTATCGCGCCCTTTATAGGCATAAAGATAAATGACACCCTCTTTACCGGCAGCGGGAGAAAGAGCAAACCGTGAAGCCCCGGGCAGCCGGTATTTTGCGGTTTGCAACGCCTTTTCCAACGGATCAGCAGTAGTGGCCAGACCAGTACCATCCGATCTTTTTACTATTTGCGGAGCCGGGGCCGGAGATAACCAGCTAAAAGCGAACACCAGACCCGTATAGGAGATGATCAGCGCCGGCAACAGACTGTAAAAACCGGGGACATTGTGCAGGTCATAGTTGACCCGTTTGAAAGACGCATCCCATTTAATTTTAAAACTTCGGTCACGCCAGGCTTTTGTCCATTTCTTTGGCCACCAGAGTACGATCCCGCTGATAAGCAGGAGGACAAAGATCAGCGTGCTCCAGCTGACGATAGGTTGTCCGTACGGAGTGTTGAGCAATAGACTCCAATGCAGGTCTTTGACGATAAAGAAAAAATCGTATTTATAGTCTCTAAGACCAGTGACGGCGCCGGTATAGGGATTTAGAAAGACAGATTGATAGTATATAACAGCCCCAAAATAGGTCAGAGCCGAGTCGTTCTCCCGATAGGCCATGAACTCCCAGCTACGGTCCGGCTGCGGATAAGCAGTGATACTGTTGACAGGACGATCGGGACCCAGGACAGCCTGCGCTTTTTCTTTCAGGATACTCAAAGGCAACATGCCGTCCTGTGTGGGCTTAACAAAGAACCACTCCTTATGCAGGGCTTCCGAGATCTCCTGCTGAAAAACAAAGAGACAGCCGGTAAGACTGACGATCAACACCACCAGCCCGGACGCAAGTCCGAGCCAGAGGTGCAGCTGACCAATCCAGTATTTAAGGGTTCGGCGTTTTCGCATGTTTGGCTTCGCGATTTTCGATGGTTCTCTTAAAATTTAAAAGCAACGCTTGCAATAACACTTCTTAACTTTTGCGGATTCATGGAAGAATAGCCTGTCCAGTATTTTTTGTCGGTAAGATTATCCGACTTGATAGTGAACCGGAACCGGTAATAATCATAAAATAAAGAAGCATTCAGGACGGTATAGGCAGGCAGGATAAAGACTCCCTGGCTGACGCTGTTGACGACCTTATTGTCACTGGCATAGTTGCCTCCAAAGCCGATCCCCAATCCTTTAAGCGAGCCGGCTGGCAGACGGTAGCTGATCCACCAGTTAGCGGTATAGGGAGACATGGCTGTAGAGGGGCGAAGCCCTTGCACATCGGCATCCGCCTTCTCGTATTTGGAATCGTTATAGGAAAAACCCGCTACGATATTGAGCCCTGTGACGGGATTGGCCACCACTTCCGCTTCGATACCTTTGCTTCTTTGCGTTCCATCCTGGATCTGCGGGAAGAGAGGCAGACTGGGATCGGGTACTGCGGGCACATAGGACCGGACAATATCTTTGACACGGATGTCATAGACGCTGATGGTTCCGGTAAGACGGCTGTCGAACAGATCAGCCTTTACCCCGGCTTCAGCCTGCCAGGCATTTTCAGGACGGAACGTCTCTCCCCTGTAGTCGGTACCCGTCTTATTGGTAAACCCATTCTGATAGTTGGCAAATAGTGAAAGATGGTCCTGTACCGGCTGATAAACAATGCCAAATTTAGGTGATAAGGCAGTCTGCTTATATCCCCCGCTGTAAAGGCCAGTGGTCACATCATAGCTGCCTTTGTTGACAAAATGGTCCACACGCAGCGCAGCCATCACCAATAGGTTGCTGGTCAGGTTAAGCACATCTGAGCCGTAGGCGCTGTAGGTATTGGCGATAGTGTTTACCGGATAATAGAAGTCGACTCCTTTTGTAGCATAGAGGTTTTGCAGGCTGGTGCGGTTGAAATCCCGGTAAGTGGGAATGTCTCCATGGGACACAATGGTATCCAGGGTGCCCCCGCTGAAAAGCTGATTGGACACATGATTGAAATAGTCCAGACCCGCTACGACACGGTTTTTCAGCGAGCCAAGGTAAAATTCCCCGTTGAGGTTTTGCTGAATTTCAAACATACGGTCGCGGCTATTGGCCGTGAACTGGTCATTGCGCGAAATAGAGTCATGGTTAATAAGATAAAAATACGGGCCGGGGCCATCCGAATAGCTGTTGGTCATCGTTACATTGGTCTGGGTGGACCATTTGTCGTTGATCTTATAGCTCATCCGGGCGAAGAAATTGGTATTGGCAGATTGCTGGGAGAGGTCATCGCTGAAGAACGAACGATGGTAATCGATAGGCAGCTGATCCGCCCTTGTGGCGCCAAGCGAAGAGATGGGTTTCCCATAAGGGAAAAAGAAAATAGGCGTCCCCAGGTTACGGCCACGATAGATCTCCGCATCGAGAAGGAATGTCAGCCGGTCGTTGAGCTTATAGAGCAGGCTGGGCGAGAAGACAAAATTTTTGGAAAAGCCATTGTCCTGGAAGCTGCCTTCACTCGTATATGCCGTGTTTACACGCAGCAGCACATTCCGTGCGGAATCCAGCGGGGTATTGAGATCAGCGCTGATCCGGTTAAAACCAAAATTGCCTCCCGAATACGCCACCTCTCCGCCGAAATTACCATAAGGTTTTTTCGTAACCCTGTTGATCAGGCCCCCATAAGAAGTAAGTGAGCTGCCAAAAAGAGTAGCGGAAGGCCCCTTGAGCACCTCTATCTTTTCCAGGTTGGCAGCGTCGATCCTGCTGGTCACATTGCCGGCGATGCCATTGCGCAGCTGGCTTTGAAGGATAAAGCCACGGGAATTGTAGTATCCGCCACCATCACCGCTGCGACCGGTAGCATCCCACATCTTCTGAAGGCCGGTAGCGTTACGCAGCCCATCGTCGACGGAGAAGACAAGCTGGTCGGCCAGCAGGTCCTTGGTGATAGTCGTATAGACCTGCGGGTTCTCCATATTTTTCAGGGGCATTTTAGCCACATAGTCGCTGCTGGTACGGGAGAATTTGTTGATGCCGCCCGTGACGACGACTTCCTGCAACTGCTTTTCCGAGACTTGCAGACGGATAGTTATCTCCGCCGTCTTGCGGGCCCCCACAGTGACATGCTCTGTAGTCGTAGTATAACCGGAAAGGGAGATCTCCAGGTCATACTCGCCTGCGGGCAGGTTGTTCAGCGTAAACGAACCATCTTCGCTGGTAAGGATGGTACGGCGATTGCTCTTTATGACTATGCTGACAGATGCTGCGGGTTGATTGTCTGCGGTGAGCACCTTTCCCCTGATCGAACCATTCTGGTCTTCCCCAATGGCCGAAGCCGGAGAAGACGCAGACGGCGCCAGCGCAGCAGGAACAGGCTGGGCACGCAAAGAAGACACAGTTACGATCGATGAGAGAAGGAGCAGTATAGCGTTTTTCATTTACAGGTCATTTAGTGCCGCAAAATTGAGGGTAGCGATCCGTTAGAGCTCCCGCAATAGGGAAAAAGAGTTTACGCAAAACGGAACAAGAACTAAATTTGAGCAACATGAAAATCGAAGAATTTAAAGCAAGCCTGAAACAGGAATCCCCCCCTGCCGGCATAACTGCCAGCCTGGCAGCCTTGTGGTATGCCGGAAAAGGCGATTGGGAGCAGGCACACAATATCGCACAGGATATCCCTACACCCGAGGGGTCCTGGGTACATGCTCATCTGCACCGGCAGGAAGGAGATGAATGGAACGCCAATTATTGGTATAACCGGGCCGGCCGGCCCAATCCGGGTAATACGCTTGAGAAAGAATGGGAAGAGATCATAGCCACTATGCTGGGAAGCTCCGCTACCCCATAGGGCCAACGGCTTTTGCCGGCTTATTTGATGTATTGCTGCAATTGAAGGATCAGGTCGGGATCAGGACAATTGTCCAGCCACTGTTCTTTTTCTGAGAAACGGCATACCCCCGGATAGTCACCCTTCCAGTCCGAGATGTTTTCGATCACCTGGAAATGGAGGTGGGAAGGCCAGTTACCATTCTCAAACCGCATTCCGAACTCGGCGATGACCTCGCCCCTTCGTATGTTTCTTCCCTCAGAAAGATTTTTTATTGAATTGAGGCTCAGGTGGCCATATAAGGTATGAAAGCTCCTGCCCTCCAGGTTGTGCGAGAGAATGATGGTAGTGCCATAGTCGCTGTCATTATTGTTGAAGTTGAAGCTATGGACAATGCCATCCAGTGGGGACATCACCTTGGTGCCCGCAGGCCCCCAGATATCGATGCCCAGATGAAGACGACGGGGTTCAGCCTCGCTGGAACTGCCGGCGCTCACGGCACGGGCGGCCTCACTCCCCTGCACCGGCTGGTCAAAATGTTTGCTGCGTGCATAAAGGGTCCTGTGCTCTCCATAACCGCCAAATCCATAACGGGCCTGGCGCGCATCCAGCTTCCGGTTGATATAAAGGGCAAAACGACCGGTATCCGCGATGTCTTCCGGCAGAAGCTCGGTATTGTTCCCGGTGAAGTCAAAAGGATACAGCTTATCCCGCGCCGGGTCGAAAGGGACCACGGAGTGGAAATCGGGCTGATGCCTTTTCAACAGGTCCGATAATAAAGCTGCTCCCATACTAACTAAACAACAATATTGATCATCTTGTTCCGGACATAAACGACTTTCTTTGGTGCATTCCCCTCCAGCCATCTTTTGACGACATCATCGGCCAGCACCAATTCTTCTACCTGCTGCTGGGTCGCATCGAGTGCAATGTTCAGCTCGGTCCGGGTCTTGCCGTTGATGGCAATAGGATAGTTCTTTGTCGACTCGACAAGGTATTTTTCCTCTACTTTCGGATAGGGTGCATCCAGGACGGAGCCTTCATTGCCAAGGATCTGCCAGAGCTCTTCCGCTATATGTGGTGCATAAGGTGTCAGGATCACGACCAGCTTTTCCAGCACTTCCTTTTTAAAACATTTCAGATCGGTAAGCTCATTGACCCCGATCATGAGGGCGCTGACGCCAGTATTAAAAGAGAATCTTTCCGTTGCCTCTTCCGTCTTTTTTATAGCGCGATAGATACACTTCCATTCGGGATCTTTGACGACTTCCGTAGTCCAGACCTTTCCTTTTGTCTCGTCGAAAAAGAGACGCCAGAGCTTGCGGAGGAACCGATGCACGCCTTCGATACCTTTTGTATCCCAGGGCTTGCTTTGCTCCACAGGCCCAAGGAACATTTCGTACATACGGAAAGTATCGGCGCCGTATCTGGCTACAAGGTCATCCGGATTGACGGTGTTGTAAAGACGTTTGCTCATTTTTTCCACTTCCGAACCACACAGGTATTTCCCGTCTTCCAGAATGAACTGAGCATTGGCGTACTCGCTCCGCCACTTTTTAAAGGCGTCCAGATCCAGTTCCATCCCATCGACGATGTTGACGTCCACATGAATTGGGGAGAGGGTAATGGTCTCCAATTCGATCTCGTTATTGTTGAAAATATTCCGTACTTCCAGCTCGATCAGCTGATGAAACTCAGGTGTTCCTTCCATAGCAGCGATCCCGCCGGAGACAAAAAGAGGTTCATCCAAACCGTCCGGCTTGCCCTGCCGGCCCGTCGCCTCCGCCGGTTTCACATTGAGTTCGAGCCGGTAGACGAAACGGCTGCTACCCTGGATCATACCCTGGTTGATCAGTCGTTTGTAGGGTTCGTCATAACCGATGTAGTTGCGGTCGAAAAGGAATTTTGTCCACATCCTGCTATACAGCAGGTGGCCGACCGCATGCTCGGCGCCCCCGATATAGAGGTCCACCTGGCCCCAGTAGTCGGAGACCGCACGGCTGCAAAATTCTTCATTGTTATGCGGGTCCATATAACGGAGGAAGTACCAGCTGCTACCCGCATAGCCAGGCATGGTATTGGTCTCCAGGTGACGGCTCGTCCAGGCTGACACATTGGCCAGGGGACCTTCGCCCTCCGGCCCCGGGCCATACTTTTCTATATGCGGCAGCTCCAGGGGCAGCTGCTTTTCATCAAGCGGAACAGCAATGCCATTATCCCAAACTATAGGAAAAGGCTCACCCCAGTAACGCTGCCGGCTGAATGCCGCATCACGCATACGGTAGTTGACCTTACGAATACCGATCCCTTTTTCTTCCAGGTGACGGATGGCGATGACGATGGCGTCTTTCATAACAAGACCGTCGAGGAAGTCGCTGTTCTCAAGGATCGCCTCCTTGGTAGGGTTCGCTTCCACTCCGTTGAAGGCATCCCCGATGATATTGGTAATGGGCAGGTCGAAATACCGGGCGAACTTAAAGTCGCGCTCGTCGCCGCAGGGTACGGCCATGATGGCACCTGTACCATAACCCGCCAGCACATATTCCGATGTCCATATTGGAATACGAAGCCCGCTAAAAGGGTGGATGGCAAAGGCGCCGGTGAAACAGCCGGTGATCTTTTTTTCGGCCATCCGCTCGCGTTCGCTGCGGCTTTTTACATAAGCGATATATTCATCCATAGCCGGACGCTGACCTTCAGTAGTGATGGCGGCGGTCAGCGGATGCTCAGGAGCGATAACCATGAAGTCGACTCCAAAAAGAGTGTCGGGACGTGTGGTATAGACCGTGAGACGGGGAGCTTCCCCGTCGACGGCCGGGGACGACCCCGATCCTCCCGCGGCGCCCGGCACAACAGACGGAACATGCACATCGAACGTGATCTCCGCACCAAAGCTTTTGCCGATCCAATTGGTCTGCATCTCTTTCATCGCATCACTAAAATCCACCGTTTCCAGCCCTTCCAGCAAACGATCGGCATAGTCGGTAATACGGAGATACCACTGGCGGAGCTTCTTTTTCACAACAGGATGGCCGCCCCGTTCGCTGAAACCATTGATCACTTCATCATTGGCCAGAACAGTCCCCAGCGCTTCACACCAGTTGACCTCGCCGTAACCACAGTAGGCAAGACGATAGTTCATCAGAACCTCCTCATGGCGCCGGCGGTCAAAACCTTTCCATTCGGCCGCGTTGAACCGGATACTGGCATTGCCGGGGCATGGGTGACCCGCATTACCTTCTTTTTCAAAAATAGCAACAAGCTCCTCTATAGGTCTTGCCTTACCCACCTTCCTGTCATACCAGCTTTTGAAAAGCTGGAGAAAGATCCATTGTGTCCATTTATAGTATCCGGGGTCCGAGGTCCGGACTTCCCGATCCCAGTCAAAACAAAAACCGATGTTGTCCATCTGACGACGGAAATTGGCAATATTGGTCTCCGTGGATACCGCCGGATGGATGCCATGATCGATGGCATATTGTTCGGCAGGCAGACCGAAAGCATCATAACCCATCGGATGCAGGACGTTAAAGCCTTTCAGTCTCTTGTAACGGGCATAGACGTCGCTGGCGATATAACCCAGGGGATGTCCCACGTGAAGACCGACGCCGCTCGGATAGGGAAACATGTCCATGACAAAATACTTTGGCCTCGAACTATCGTTACTGACCTTATAGCTGCCATTCTTCGTCCAGTACTGCTGCCACCTTTTTTCAATATCACTGAAATTATATTCCATATTCTACGAAATTCAACTAAACGTTGGAAAAAAGTTAAAAGGTTTTTCTCTACCGAAATATTGCGGGCAAACCTTCGTTTACTAACTGGATGCCGTCCGGTTAAAGGGTAGCAAAAATACAAAAATGGCCTCAAATCCATTATTTTTGTGGTTTATGTGCAGACCCGGCTTGTATAAATTAAAATTTAAGTAAATCATGGCCCAATTCGGAAAAGGATATGCCAAGCGTTCTACCCCTTCCTACTTTATGTCCATTGTAGGCGTTAGCCTCGTTTTATTCCTTCTTGGTCTGTTAGGCTGGATAGTGATCAATGCCAATAAGCTGGGCGAGACTTTTCAGGAGAATGTGGAAGTACAGGTATACGTAAGGGAAAATGTATCCGCAAAAGATAGCGCGATCCTGGTGCAGTATATAGCATCCCAGCCATACACCAAATCATATACTTATCTGACAAAGGAGCTGGCCAAACAACGTTTCATGTCCGACGGGAACTCAGACTGGGGAACAGTACTTGACAAAAACCCCCTCCCCGCCAGCGTGAATTTTACGGTCCGGAGCGAATACGCCAATACCGATAGCCTGAGCAAAATAAAAGCTACCCTTATCCAGAATATCGCCGTTGGCGAAGTGCAGTATCCCCAAAAACTGGTTTCGGATCTGAACAAAACGATCCGCCAGGTAAGCCTGGTTTTCCTGGGCATAGCCCTTGGGATCTCCATAGCCGTCATCATCCTGATCGATAATACTACCAGGCTCGCCATGTTCAGCAATCGTTTCCTGATCAAAACCATGCAAATGGTAGGTGCCACCCGGTGGTTTATCGCCAAACCCATGGATATACGGGCCCTTATCAACGGAGCCATCAGCGGTATAATAGCTACTGCGGGAATTTTGGGGGTCATTTTGGCCAGTGAGCAATTATTACCCGAGATAAAAGCCCTCAGAGACTATACCCTGCTTTCCGCATTGTTTGCCGTAATTGTCCTGCTGGGGATCAGCATTTCCTTTATCAGCACCCACCGATCTGTCGTTAAGTACTTGAAAATGAAGCTAGATGATCTTTATTAGCCGAACATCGTCCGGCTTTTGGCCAATTCGGGGATTGACGTATATTGCAGGCCCAATCAATTAATCTAATTTCATCCATGGCAACGACCAAAAAGGCAACATCCTCCTCTACCTCTTTTTCCAGGGCTACAGCTCCACGCCAGAATGTACCCTTATTCGGAAAGGAAAATTACAAATGGATGCTGATCGGGATCGTCCTCATCGCCCTTGGCTTGTTCCTGATGGGTGGAGGGAAAAGTAAAGACCCCAATGTCTTCAATCCCAAAGAAGTATATAGTTTCACCCGGATAACTGTCGCCCCTATTCTAATCCTGGGCGGGTTTGTGATAGAGATCTTCGCTATTTTCCGTAAGGACAAGAAAAGCAGTCAATAACCTTTCATGAATACCATTCAGGCAATTATTCTGGCGATCGTCGAAGGACTGACGGAGTTCCTCCCTATTTCGTCCACGGCGCACATGAAGTTTACCAATCCCATCATCGGCGTCAGTTCAACCCCTTTCTCGGATATGTTCGAGATCGTTATCCAACTCGCAGCTATTCTCGCCGTAGTGGTGGTTTATTACAAAAAATTCTTTGATTTCTCACGGCTCGGCTTTTACATTAAGCTGGTCATCGCCGTTATCCCCGCCATCATATTCGGTGTACTGTTCAAAAAACATATCGACGCCGCCCTTAGCAATCTCTACATCATTGCCTGTATCATGATCGCCGGCGGAGTGGTCTTTTTATTTGTCGACCGGGCTTTTAAGACCCCAAAGATCGACGACGAGCGACAGGTCTCCAATGCCACAGCCTTCAGGATCGGCTGCTTCCAGGTATTGTCGATCCTTCTGCCCGGCCTGAGCCGCAGCGCTGCCACCATCATTGGAGGAATGAGTCAATCCCTTACTCGTAAAGCCGCCGCAGAATTCTCTTTCTTCCTGGCCGTACCGACCATGCTCGCAGCCTCTGTAAAGACACTGTGGGATGTTCACAAAGAGAATCCCAATGTGCTGACAAAGGACAATATCTCCCTTTTAGGCATCAGCAGCGTTATCACCTTTGTCGTCGCTATCATCGTCATCCGATTCTTCATCGGGTTTTTACAAAAACATGGATTTAAGGTCTGGGGTTATTATCGCATTATCATTGGCATGGTGATGTTGCTCTTACTCTGGAGGAATATCATATGACACAGACTGCGCCCAAAAAAGTTATCACTGGCTGGGCCATGTATGACTGGGCCAACTCTGTTTACAATCTGGTGATCACCACCACCTTTTTCCCGATCTATTTTACCGCTGCCACCCGCCACCACTTCAAAAGCGAAATGATCCCCTTCCTGGGACATAGTTTCGTCAATTCTTCTTTGTACAGTTATTCATTGGCAGCAGCCTACCTCGTTATCGCCCTCTTCTATCCTATCCTCACCTCCATTGCCGACACAAGAGGAAATAAGAAGAATTTCATGCGCTTCTTTTGTTACATGGGCGCGATAGGCTGTAGCCTGCTTTATTTTTTCGATGGCTCAAACCTGGGCCTTGGGATAGGCTGTTTTATCCTGGCATCCATGGGTTATGTCGGAAGCCTCGTTTTCTATAATGCCTATCTGCCGGAAATAGCAGCCCCCGAAGATCAGGACCGGGTCAGCGCAAAAGGATATGCCTATGGATACATAGGAAGCGTGATCTTACAGATCATCGGCTTCGTACTGGTACTGGTGATCCACAAGGACCCTTTTCTGGGGCCACGACTGACCTTTTTATTGGTGGGTATCTGGTGGGCGGGTTTTGCCCAGCTGACCTTTGCTGTACTGCCAAAGGTGAAAAGAACCGAAGCCAAAAAGATCAATATTTTTACGGCCGGTTTTGCAGAGGTCCGCAAAGTATACCATGAAGTAAAAAAGATGGCCGTGCTGAAACGCTATCTGCGCGGTTTTTTCTTTTACAGCATGGGCGTACAGACCGTGATGATGGCCGCCACCCTGTTTGGCAGCAAATTGCTGGGACTGGAAGATACCAAGCTGATCATCACCGTCGTACTGATCCAGCTCGTCGCCATCGTAGGAGCCATCTGGATGAGCCGGCTCTCGGCACGTTATGGCAATATCCGGGTCCTGATGGGTGTCATCGTCTTCTGGATACTGCTCTGCGTATCGGCCTGGCTCACCGCCGGACAGGCAGAACAGCTGAAACTCTTTCATGATAAGATAGCCGAGCTGCAACAGCAAAAAGAAGATCTCCAGGCAAAAAAAGGACAAATGAACGCCATCGCTTTCGCCACCGAAGATGGCAATATAGAAGCAGAGCTATCCCGCTGGAAACACGACCTCGCCCCTCACCAGGAGCCCATCGAATACTCTTTTTACGCCCTGGCATTAGGCGTAGGACTGGTTATGGGAGGCATACAGTCCCTGAGCCGGTCGACCTATTCCAAGCTCATGCCCGAGACAAAAGATACAGCCTCCTATTTCAGCTACTATGACCTGACGGAAAAATTCGCCATCGTGATCGGGATGTTCAGCTTTGGCTTTATCGACGACATGACCGGTAGCATGAAGAATGCCGTATTGTTCCTGATCCTCTTCTTTGTCATAGGACTGATCTGGCTGTATTCGGCGCAGTTAAAACAAAAGAAGATTGCCATATGAACCTGCATACTATCAATACCGGCTTCTTCAAGCTCGACGGGGGAGCCATGTTTGGCGTCGTACCAAAAACCTTGTGGAACAAGGTCCAGCCGGCGGACGAAAACAATCTTTGTACCTGGGCTATGCGATGCCTGCTGATCGAGGACGGTAACAAGCTGATCCTCGTAGATAATGGCATTGGAGACAAACAGGACGCCAAATTCTTCAGCAATTATTATTTGCACGGATCGGATACCCTCGACAAGTCCCTGGCCGCACTGGGCTTCCACAGGGATGATATTACCGATGTTTTGCTGACACATCTTCACTTCGATCACTGCGGAGGCAGCATTGTACGGGAAGGCGACACGCTGAAGCCCGCCTTTAAGAACGCCCTCTACTGGAGCAATGAAAGACACTGGAAATGGGCAACCCAACCAAATGATCGGGAAAAGGCCTCTTTTCTAAAAGAAAATATTCTGCCGATCCGGGAGAGCGGTCAGCTGAAATTCGTTGAGACCAGCGGCGCCACCCACACCTCTTCCCTCCACACCATCGACAATGTCATCATTCCCGGGCTTTCAGTCCGGCTGGCTAACGGCCATACCGATGCGATGATGCTGCCCCAGCTGCAGTATAAAGGTCAGACCCTGGTATTCATGGCCGACCTCCTGCCATCCGTAAGTCATATGCCCCTCCCTTATGTGATGTCCTATGATATGTTCCCCCTGACCACCCTGCAGGAAAAAAAGTCCTTTTTCGAAGAAGCCGCCGCAGGGAAATATGTGCTCTTCCTCGAACACGACCCGATCAATGAATGCTGTATACCGGAAAAGACAGAAAAGGGGATCAGGGCCGGGAAAGGATTTCCGCTGACGGATCTTTAATACCCTTCCATTTCCAAAGTATTGATCCCTGCTTTCCGGGCAAAGCTACCTGCTCGTAATACGTATTCATGAACGACATCAGCCACCCCGCACTCGCCGGATCGCGAAACCAGTCAAGCCTCTTTTTATCAAAAATGATATAGCTTGTCCGGTGAAGAAGCAGGTCCGCGCCGATGGAATGAAGAATGGCCTGATCATTGTCCCAGCGATCGTACCAGGACCAGAAATGATGATAAAGCCACCGGGAAGGCGCCAGTATCCTCAGCTCATTATAGATGTAGATATAGTCATTGTCCATTATGACATACAGCTGATAGTCCCCCGGATGATTCTGCCGCAAATAGTTGGCTTCGGGCGAGGCGACGATGGGAACCTTATCCCAGCGGGTCAGACGCGTCACATGTTGCAGCAGGGTAAAGACAAGACTGCTGCAAAGCAGGACAGCATAAAACGCTCTTTGTCTTCGGTTATTCAGAAAATTATCTTCCGCAAAGCCCCAGCTTACAAAAAGTAAGATACAGAGCGCCGTGGACATGGGCAGGAAGTAATAGAAAAAGTCAATAGGTTCGTTAGAGCCATTGTAGTGTCCCCCCATGAATTCAGGAGCCGCAGTAAGCGCAACCGCCACCAGCGCAGCGACAACCAGTCCCTTTTTCCTGTGCCCGGAAAAAAGAGCAAGTATTCCCAGTATGACGGCTATCATGAACGGTATCTCATAATTACCCTGATCGAGTACCCTTTTCACGGTGCTGAAATGATTGATCAACGATTTCTTTTCCGAAGTATACCATGAAAAATTGAACAGGAAAGCGTCTTGCCAGAACCAGACCAGTGAATGATGGATGGCGAAATACAGCAGGATCGGAAGCAGGACGATCAAAAAGCCTGCCCCCATCCGCAGGACCCTCATGAACACAGGAGCAACCTCTTTATCCAGTACCGTATAGATCAGAAAGGGGATCAGGGATAAGACCTGTTCCTGCTGCGTGAAAAATATGAGGCCGCTCAGCAAACCCAGCCAGAGGTCCCTGTACCGGCTTTTCCCAACCAGGAGACAGAAAAAAAGCAGAAAGAAAAGAGCGGTAAACTCACGGGTCCCATTGCTCCCGCCACTGATAAGGTTGTCCCTGAGCATGAGGTTGAATAATAACGGCAATAACCAGGGATAAGGCAGTTTGAACGACCGGCAGCGCTGGAAGAATAACCAGGTGGCAAAAAGAGCAAGCGATGTATTGATCACCCAAAGACCCCAGGCGCCGTCAGCCAGCCAGCCTGCATAGTTCAGAAAATAGATCAGCGGTGGTTTATGATCAAAGAAATCCCGGTAAGGAACAGATCCCTTCGAAATGGCCAGCCCCATGTAACGAAAGACCTCCATGTCGTTGATCAGGACATTGTATGGCGGACAATAGAGGATGCTGAGGACCAGGCAGGCCCCCATGACAAAGATGAGACTATAGTTTCCTCGGTTCATTAATTTATTCCGGACTGCCTTTCAGTTTCCACAACGTCGAAAAATGCTCCCCGGTTAAAGGTATAGAATCATAGTGCTCCTTTAAAAAATCACGCCACCAGGTTTGCACACCCTCATCGACAAAAAACTGGTTGGGCTCCCTGGTAAAGTCCATAACATAAGTGGTACGATGACGCAACAGATCCGCGCCGATACCGTACAGCTCGGTATGATTGGGGTCCCAGTTTGTATACAATGCATAGAAATGCTGATAGACCCATTTGGAAGGTCCTATAATACCTAATTCATTGTAGACGCGTACATAGTCATTGCTACCCATCTCATAGAGCTGGTAGTCCCCGGGTTTATGCGCCCGGAGGTATTTCATTTCCGGTGAAGCAATTACTTCGTGCTCCGACAGCGGAGTGAGATGTGTAAGATGCTGCAGGTCGGTATACAGGAGACTGGCGCAGATCAGAACACCGAAGACAGCCTGCGCCTTCCGGCCCTGGATAAAAGGTTCTGTAGAAAAAGCAAACACGGAGAATAGCAGGAAGCTCAGGCTGGCCGCCAGCGGCAGCTGATAGTGTGTAAAAGTCATCTTATACGTAGCTGGCACGATGTCACGCCCACCCATGAACCCCGGGCTGAGCGATAAAAGCATCGCCGCCAGCGAGACAAGGATCATCTTTCGGTTGGTACTGCTGTTGAACAGGGCATACAGACCCAGAACTATAGCTACCATAAAAGGAACTTCATAATTACCCATGTCCAGCACCGTCTTTAGCTTTCTCAAATGATCCCAGAATGATTCCTTCAGCGTACCGGTATACCAGGTAAAGTTGAAGACAAAAGCGTCCTGCCAGAAATATTTCAGGGAGCTATGCACGGCAAAATAAAGAAGGATCGGCAATGCTACAGTAAGGAAGCCCGCCGCCGTCCGAAGAAGACGGGTCAGAAAAGGGACCGTGTCTTCTTTCGGCAGAAATGCATAGATAAAAAATGGAATAAGGGGGAGGACCTGGTCCTGCTGCATAAAGAAGATGAGCCCGGCCAGCAAACCAAAAATAAAATAGCGGTATCGGTATTTCCCGAGCAGTACACAAAAAAAGATCAGCAGGAGGATGGTTGTATATTCCCGCGTCATCCCCATACCCAGGCAGATAAGAAAATCCCGGAGCATCAGGTTGAACAAAAGAGGCAGCAGCCAGGGAAAAGGCAGCTTGTATTTCTTACCCAGCTGGAAGAAAAGCCAGGTCGCCAGCAGCGCCAGCAAGGTGTCGATTATCCATTGTCCCCAGTCTCCGCCCAAAAGCAATTCGGCATAATTGAGAAAAAAGATCAGCGGCGGCTTATGATCGAATACATCCCGGTAAGGTACACCGCCCTTTAGTATCACCTGCCCGATATAGCGGTAGATCTCTTTATCACCGGTGATGGTATTGTATTGAGGAAGAAAAGCCAGGCTGAACAGCAGACTCGCTGAGAGAATAAATAAAAGGCCATAGATCTGTTTGCTCATACGCGTATAGGTTAGTCGGAATTTGCTATGGGTTGTCTTTTAGTTGCCAGAGTATCGATTCCGTTCTACCGGAAATGGGCACCTGTTGATAGAACTTTTTCATAAACGAAAGCCACCAGTCGCGGTTGGCCGGGTTACTAAAATTTTCGATGGTCGCAGCATCCATGATGACATAGGTTGTCCGGTGCCGGAGCAGGTCCTGCCCAATGGATTCCAGCAGCTTATGGTCTGCATCCCATTGCTCGTAGATTCCCCAGAAGTGCTGATAGATCCACCTGGTGGGCGCAAGGACCTTTAGCTCCGTATAAAAATAGGTATATTGATCGTTGTAAAATACATAGAGCTGGTAGTCTTTGAGTTTCTGCGCGCGCAGCCAGGGTAGCTCAGGCGTATTCATTACCGGATCATCGTTGCGTCGCTCCAGGTGGCTGCCATGTTGCAGGGCTGTATAACCCAGGCTGCAGCAAAGCAGAAAGACATAGGGCAGCTGAGCCTTTCTTCCAGCCAGGACCTTGTCTTCCGTAAAGGCAAACACGGTGAACAGGACCAGGCAAACAGAGGCGGACAGAGGCAGGAAATAATAACTGAAATTACTGGGCACCCCATGACTGGTCAACCGGCCTCCCATAAATTCCGGGCTCATCGTCAGGAAAAGAGCAGCCAGTGAAGCAAGGACCAGACCCTTCTTTTTATTTTGCAAAAAGAGAGAAGCCAGACCCAATACAAGAGCCACCAGGAAGGGTAGTTCGTAATTGCCCGCATCCAGCATGCTCTTGACAGTCCTGAAATGATCCCACCATGATTTTTTCTGGGTAGTATATACCGAAAAATTGAAATGGAAGGCATCTTCCCAGAAATAGCCCAGCGAATGATTCACCGCAAAATACAAAAGAAGAGGTACTGTAAAGATCAGGGCTCCCGCAAAAAGCTGGCCTATACGGGTCCAAAGAAGGGACCGGTCATTTATCACACCATAAAGGAGAAAAGGTAGCAGCGGCAAAACCTGATCCTGCTGGGTAAAAAAGACAAGGGTGGCTAAAAACCCAAGCAGGAAATACCGGTACCTGTATTTTCCAGGCAACACGCAAAAAAAGAAGATGGTAAAGAAAGCAGTATACTCCCTGGTCATGTTGATGCCCAGGCTGATGAGGTTGTCACGGAGCATGAGATTGAACAGCAGGGGCAGCAGCCAGGGAAAAGCTAAACGATATTGACGGCAAAGATTAAAAAAGAGCAGGGTGCTCAGCAGGGCAAGCAGGGTATTGATCATCCACAAACCCCAGGGACCGAAGATCAGACCGGCCGCATTGATAAAAAAGATCATCGGGGGTTTGTGATCAAAAAAATCCCGGTAGGGGACATTTCCCCGCAGGATCGCCATGCCGGTATATTTAAAGATCTCCTTGTCGTCGAGCAGAAGATCAAAAGGAGGACAATACATCAGGCTCAGGAGCAGACAGGCACCCATGACAAAAAAGAGGCTGTAGTATTGACGATTCATGATTTTATCCGGAATAATATTGTCTGGAAGGCAGACCGCACCGCTCCCCGGAAAATATAGCCGTTCAGCTTACTCTGTCGCAGAACACCCTCTTTTCTGACCGCTACCAGACCGGTAAATATGCGATTTTTTTTCAGCACAAACCAGGAAGTCAGCAGGATATTGGGAGCAAAACTATCATCAGGAACCTTTTTCAGCGCTTCACGCAGCTTTTCGGCACGCATCAGCCGATAAGGACTGTTCACATCCTTTACCTGCCGGCCATATAAGAGCCGGACAAAAAGCTCGGATATGCTGCTCAGGCGATTGCGGCCTGCAGTAGCATTCTTCTCCTGGCGTTCGGCTATCAGCAGATCGAAGTCTTGCCGGTTTGCCCAGAGTTCGGCAAAAGCCGCCGTATCCAACTGGTGATCGGAGTCGATCTGGAAGACCCATTCTGCGCTGAGGGCAAGCCGGTACCCTTTCAGGATGGCAGGGCCATGACCGGCATTTGCCTGGGTATAGACGTCCAGGGCAGGGTTGCTCTCTCCCAGCGTTTTCAGAAGCTGCAAACTCTTGTCTTTGGAGCCATCGTCGATAAGAATTATCTTATACGGTTCACCGGTAGCATGAAAGATGGCCTGCCAGTCCTGCAGGAGGTTGACAAGACTCGCTTCTTCATTATAAACGGGGATGACAATGGCAAGTACGGGGTTATACGGCATGGTTAGCAGTGATTAACGGCGCGACGCCGGATTCGAAGATCTCCAGGGACCGGGCTATCGTATGATGCATGTCATAGTATTTATAGTCCCCAAGACGGCCGGTGATAAAAACGTTCTGTAGCTGCGCGGCATCATCCTGGTAAAGAGCCAGCAGACGCTGGTTCTCCGTGGATGCAATGGGATAATAAGGGTTATCGCCCTGGTCAAACAGGGAATATTCTCTGAAAATGATAGTTTTGTCCTTGATCTGTTGTCTTTCCGGGTGCAGGTGTTTGGGCTCATGGATCCGGGTAAAAGGAACATCCGAACCAGGGTAATTCACGACCGAATTCCCCTGGTAGTCTTCCATATCCAGCGTCTCCTGCTCGAAGCGGATGGTACGCCAGCTGAGCTTCCCGTATTTGTAGTCGAAGAAGCGATCGATAGGTCCGCTGTAGATAAGAACGGCATCCTTATTCAGCCTGTCGCGCAAAGAGAAGAAGTCCGTATTCAGCAGGACCTTGATCTTTTTGTCGGCCAGAAGGTTCTGAAAGAGATGGGTATATCCCTTTTCGGGAATCCCCTGCCAGGTATCGAAGAAATAGTTGTCGACATAATTCTTTCTGAACGGAAGGCGATTGAAAATGGACGCGGGCAGATCACGCGGATCGACCTGCCATTGCTTGATCGTATAGTGTCTGAAAAAGGCTTCATAAAGATCGTGCCCGATCAGGGACAACGCCTTTTCCTCAAAATTGGCCGGCGCTGTAATTGAATTGTCCCGGATAGTCGCCATAAAATCGTCAAGTTCATAGGGCTTCAGATTGACCTTGTAAAAATGATTGATCGTTGCAAGGTTGATCGGGAACTGAAAGACCTGGCCCCGTGTTGAGCTGAGTACTTTATGCTGATAATTATTGAAGGAGGTGAACTGGTGAATATAATTCCAGACCTTTTCGTTGGAAGTATGGAAGATATGTGTTCCATAAGCATGATATTCAATACCCGTGGCCGGGTCGTTGGCCGAATAGCAATTGCCGCCAATATGCCCCCTTTTTTCAATGACAAGGACGGGTTGGTGAAGCTGGCTGGCAATGCGTTCGGCAATGACCGCACCGGACAACCCACTACCGACCACCACATATGAATAATCCACTATATCCATATCCGCAAGATAAGGTATATATGGATATGGTGAAAGCAGGGGAAAGGGGCCTCAGATCATGATGGCGCCGGCTTCCTGTAGTTGGAAGATTTAGACAAGTTTTTCTGCGATCCGGACCCCTCTTTTCTCTTTGAGATATTGTTTTATCCCCAGCGCTCTTTTTTCGATCAAAAACCAGGAAAGGGCTGCCAGTAGGATGGTAATGGGCATTGCAACAGCAAGCACACCCAGAGGAGAAAGTTTGAAAAAATGAATAAGTGTCTGCTGGACAGGAAACCCGTATAAATAGATGCCATATGAAAAATCACCCACAGACTTGTTCAGCCCGGAAATGTAGCTGGTGGAAAGAGAACCCAATGTTATGATCAGCAGCGGGAGCAGGAAGTACTGGGTGTACTCAAATTGTTTTATAGTGATCATGACGAGACAAAGCATCAGCGATCCGACCAGGATTGCTTTTTTATATTTGTATTGGTGAAGCCTTATCGATGCCAGTAAGGAGCCCGATGCAAAAAGCAGTGCAAAATTAAGCAGATTTTTCTTTTCATAAGGCCATGGCAGCATCCACAGGTCGCCTTCCTGGTGACTGTATTTGATCTTTAGCAAGAACAAACTTCCAAACAACAGTACCAGCAAGACAGTTATCAGCTTTGTGTGCGATCTGATAATAAAGAAGGCTGATAGCAGGACATAAAAAAGGAACTCATAAGGTATTGTCCAAAGCGACCCATTTATCGCATCAGGCAGTGGATTCTGCGGGAAGACATTATGGATCTTATATTTCAGAGGAGCAAATAAATTGAGATTTCCATAAACATAGGACAACGCGTCCTTATCACGCAGATACTGACCTGCGGGCTCAGGGCTAAGCGCGAGTCCCAGAAAGAAGCAAAAGATGAGAACGACGATCAGCGCGGGATAAATGCGTAAAACACGTTTGATCATGTAGTCAATCCAATTCCTGCTCCTGAGCAGGCTTTCGAATATTAAAAATCCGCTGATGATGAAGAAACCTTTAAGTCCTATTGCAGAAAAATTCACCTGGCCGCCAGTGAAACGGCTGAGAAAGTCATTGTCGCTACCTGCCAGTACATAGGAATGGGTAATAAGAACGAAAAGCGCGAAACATAATCTTAGAAAATCAAAGTTGTTTTTGTGCATACTATGCCTATAATCGCGGAAATTAATGAAAATCTCATAACCGCGTCCGCATTTTTTCTCTGAGATTTTTCAAGATGGATACGTGGGTTCATATATTAGCGGGATCTCTACAAATCCACCAGCGAACTCAGCGGATACCGCAGATTATGATACATAGACATATCGACCGACACCTTTCCGACAGTGATCGGACTTTCGATCCGTACGGCAATATGATTGGGATCATCCGTTACCCATACGGTCATTTTTTCCCCGCCCTCGAACATAGTGCCTTTGACCAGCAAGGGTCTGAACTTGATGGTACGGAACTTCGCATATGACGTGCGAATAGTCTCCTTACCGAGATAACGCACATAAAGGTGATAGACCTGCCGGTCAAGAAACATATCGAAAGGGATCTTATCGTTGGGCTTGAGATGGCTGAAGTCGATATTACGGGCATAGAACATAGCGCTGCATACATCCTGGATACAATCCGGGACTTTAAATACACCGGCTTTCATGATGGCCGTATTGGTGGTCTTGTTAAAGCTGACGTTCTCATATGTTTTATAGCCACCCTCATCAACATCCCGGATGAACTTATACGGCTGCAAGGTCGCCGTATCGACATAAGATTCATATTTATCCCTTACTCTAAAGAACTTGTCATAAAAAGGATAGGTCTTCCCCTCCCCGACGATGTGATAGACGTCCTTACCATTGAAGTGCTCAAAGGTAGTATTGAAAGAAGCTTCTCCGGCAGTAGCGAACTTTACGCCGGCAACGGAATAAGATACTTTATAGGTAAGACTTTCCCCGGCAAGAAAAGCTTTATTTCGGATGCCACCGCAAAAGGAAGGAGTCTCGTCACCAGCCAGCAAAGGAAAAGAAAGCACCATCAACAATAAGATACTAACCGTAATAAATACTCTCATCGACTTTTGAATAATTTAATGCTTAGAATTAACAAACTTCCTATTAGAGCCGGTATGATCAGGTTGATCAGCCATATTGCAAACGAAGCGGCAAATACCCCCACCATATTGGGGCTGAAAAGCTCCAGTACCTGGATGCTGGCACCCCACCTCAGTCCTAATTCCGTCAAAAAAGTAAAGGTCGGTACCACAGCCATTACAAGGAAAACCACACTTATCCCGCCCCAGACCTCCCCAAACCCCAGATATACCCCAAAAACGGGAAAAATCAGGCTATATTGGATGATAAATACAATATATCTGCCAAAAGATAAGAACAAAATTCTCAATAAGATCGTTGCATCAAAATTTTGCAAAACTTTTATATAGGCTTCATATTTACGTGCCCCAGGAACCTTTGCCAGCAAGGCCGCAACCCAGGATAGCCTGAAATAAATAAATGTTAAACTTGCCAGTAGAATTACCACTACAATGAGCAGGGCATTGAGCCCTATATTCAGTCCCGGATGTCCCTGACTGATCCGTAATTGGGCTATAGGTCGCAGATAAAGAATGCCGGCCAGACCGATGACCAGCGTTATTAGCAGCTGGGCCATACTACAGGCGATCGTAAGCGAGATCGCAGAGATCCTGTGCCCTTCCTTGATATACAGGATTCGTCCAAGATATTCACCCATCCGGTTGGGTGTAAAAGAAGCCAGTGTGGTCCCCGTAAAGATGGCCCTGAAAGCATCTTTGAAAGGAATAATCTCCACAGGTCTCAGGGCCAGCTGCCATTTGCGGGCCTCAATTCCCCAATTGAGCGGCATCAGCGCCACAACCAGCCACAATTTCCATTGCAATGGCCCCGTAATGGCTCCCCTCACCTGGTTTAGGGAAGCCCGCCAATTGGATTGATGCATCACCTGCCACCGGATAAAATAGCAGAGGAGCAGGAATACCAGGGGCCCCGCCACGTTATTGATTATTATTTTAATACTTTTGTTCAAAGCCGATCTATCGGTATCAAAAATAATCTTCCCGGTGCAAAAGCAATCCAAAATAATTCTGGGCATCGACCCGGGAATGGTCGTAATGGGGTATGGACTGATCCGATGTACCGGCAGCCAGCTGGATTTGCTGGAGATGGGCGTTCTGCGGCTCCCTACCCGGGAGGATAATTATATCCGGCTGAAACTGATCCAACAGAAAGTAAAAGAGCTGATCGTTCAGTACGGTCCGCATGATTTCGCGATTGAAGCCCCCTTCTTCGGCAAGAACGTGCAGAGTATGCTAAAGCTCGGCCGGGCCCAGGGAGTAGCTATCGCCACAGCCATGCATGCCGGACTTACCGTCACCGAATATTCCCCAAAAAAGGTCAAACAATCCATCACCGGTAATGGGAATTCGGAAAAAGAACAGGTATGGCTGATGCTGAAACGTATCCTCCAGCTGGAACAAGAGATCCCGGCATATGATGCCAGCGATGCCCTGGCGGTAGCGATCTGTCATCATTTCCAGCACCAGGTGGAAAAAAAGCTGGGCAACGGAGCGGATCCCCAAAAGAAGGTCAGCAGAAAAAAGGCAGCCAGCTGGGACGATTTTGTCAAAAATAATCCCGGAAAACTGCGATGAACCAATTAAAAAAATACAAATTCCTTCACTGGGCATACAACTTGATCCACTACAAAAGCCTTTCACATAACAAAGCCGCTTACCGGAAATATAATATCCATAAACCGGTGATAGCCTCTCTTTCCAGCAAAGATTTCCCCGACAAGCAGTCAAGAGCCTGGCTCGATACAGGTGATTCCCGGGAGCTGGCGCCAGCCCGGGCAGAGTTCGCGCGCTTTTCACCCGGCGTACAACAGTCCCTGTTAGCCTGGTCGGAGAAGGGATATCTTATCGTAGATGGCTTTTTCTCTCCCGCAGTGGCCGACCAGATCCAACAGGAAGCAGACAGACTGGCATCAGAAGGCAGACTTCATCCAACACACGATAACAAGCTGCTTTTCGCCAACCGCCTGTCCCCGCAAATCCGCAGGATAACCTATGATGAAAGACTGATGCGCCTGCTGGGCTTTATCCTCGACAAGGAAGTAGTGCCTTTTCAGACCATCAACTTTAGGCATGGCAGTAACCAACGCGCCCATTCGGACAGCATCCATATGACTACTTATCCGCTCGGTTATCTTATCGCAGTGTGGATCGCTCTCGAAGATACCAATATGGACAACGGACCATTGTTTTATTATCCGGGCAGCCACCGCCTGCCCTACCTGCTGAACGAAGATTTCAACGAAGGGGCGACAAGCCTTCGCCTGGGCCGGAAAGATTATGTGGATTATGAAGACCGGATAGAGGTATTGCTGGAAGAAACAAACGTAGAAAAGGAAGTATTCCTGGCTAAAAAAGGAGATATCCTCATCTGGCACGCCAACCTCATCCACGGCGGTCTGCCCGTCAGAAATGCTGAACTGACCCGCAAAAGCATGGTCATCCACTACTATGCAAAAGATGTTATCAAGTATCACGAGATCACCGAACGACCTTCGCTCCTGAAATAACCAGCACACTGCAATGCGCGCACTACAAAAATTTTACTATTTTTTCCTGGGCCGATCGGAGCCGATCGGGTGTCAGCTTTAACTTGCTGCGGGTAAAATTGAGATCGTCCGCGCCGTCAATAGGCACCAGGTGAAGATGTGCATGAGGGACTTCCAGACCGACAACAGAAAGACCACAGCGATCACAGTCGAACGCCTTTTCAATGGCCTTTGCAATAGGTTTGGCAAACAACAGCATCTCCGCAAGATAATCGTCCGGAACGTCAAAGAATTTATCGACTTCCAGCTTAGGCACAATAAGCGTATGCCCCTCACGGAGAGGAAAAATATCAAGGAAAGCGAAGAACTTATCGTTCTCCGCTATCTTATAGGAAGCTATCTCCCCGGCTATTATCTTGGAAAAAATGGTCACACGGTGATGTTTTCGATCTTGAACTGGAGCGTACCGGCCGGGACCTGCACCTGGGCCGTCTCCCCGACCTGCTTACCCAGAAGGCCCTTGCCAATAGGCGAAGTGACAGAGATCTTACCCACCTTAAGATCGGCTTCCTTTTCAGAAACCAGGTGATAGGTCACCTGTTTTTTATTCGTCAGATTGGTCACTGTGACTTTCGTCAGGATAGATACCTTACTGGTATCGATAGTTCCTTCATCGATGATACGCGCATTAGCCAGGTCGCTTTCCAGCTTCTGGATCTTGGCTTCCAATAAACCCTGCGCTTCTTTAGCCGCATCATATTCTGCGTTCTCCCTGAGATCTCCTTTTTCGCGGGCCTCGGCAATCGCTTTAGACGCAGCCTGTCTTTCTGTTGTCTTCATTTTCTGCAACTCAGCTCGCAGACCTTCCAGTGCGTCCTTTGTAAAATAAGTGAAACCACTCATAGTTACCTCCTTCTTTAGTTAACAAGAAAAAAAATACAACGCCCTGGAGATATCCAAGGCATTGCACTATTGTTACAAAGATACTTAAAATGTACAGGAAATGGACCTAAATACCCAGTTTTTCCAGCGTGACCCGGGCCATTTTAAGAAATGCTTCATGGGTATATCCGGCGATATGAGGCGTTATGACAACGTCCGGACGGCTGAGCAGCCAGTCCAGTTGCTGCCGCTCTGCTTCGGTATAAGTGTCAAGTTTTTCATTTTCCAGCACGTCGAGGGCCGCCCCGGAGATCTTCCCATTTTCCAGGGCACGGACCAGCGCCGCCGTATCATGGACCTTCCCCCGGGAGGCATTGACAAACCAGGGCTTACGCTCCAAAGAGTTAAAAAATTCGTCCCCCGCCATGTGGAAGGTTTCTTCCGTAAGCGGCACATGGAAGCTGATCACATCAGCATAACGGGCCAGCTGTTCAAGGGAAGCTTCGCGGACATGCCCCCTGGCAAAACCGTAATTATATTTGTCATAAGCCAGGACGGTGACGTCAAAAGCCGCCAAAAGCTTGGCCAGGGCCCCGCCGGCATTCCCAAAGCCCACAATACCCACCGTCTTACCGGTCAGCTCGGTGCCCCGGTTCGCATCCCGGATCCATTTACCCTCTTTTATTTCCTGGCTGCTGGTGACTATCTTATTCATCAGCCCAAGCAGCATCCCCAGCACGTGCTCGCCAACGGCATTGCGATTGCCTTCAGGGCTGCTGACGCAACGGATACCCCTGGACTCCGCATATTCTGTATCGATCAGCTCCATACCACTGCCAAGCCGGCCGATCCATTTCAGGGACGGAGCCATGTCGATGATGGCCCGGTCTATCTTCAGACGGGTGGTTACAATAAGGCCTTCCACTCCTTCAAGGGCAGTGAATAATTCGTCGTAGGTGATCTGTGGGGAATACTCAACGGTATACCCTTTTTCTGTCAGTGTCTGTTTGAGGTATTCGTGGACTTTAGCGGTAACAATGACTTTTCTCATCCTTTCTATTGTTGAGGTTTTTTACTTAGTTCATTTTCCATGTCAGTTGGGCAAAATCTTCTATTGATAATTGTTCAGCTCGTTTGTTAAAGATGGGGTCCTGTAACGCTTCCGCATTAAAAAAAGGCTTTACAGCGTTTCGGAGAGTCTTTCTGCGTTGATTAAACGCAGTTTTTACCAGCAGAAAAAACTTTTTTTCATCCCTGAAAGAAGGAGCCTGCCGCGGCACCAGCCGGATCACCGCGCTTTTGACCTTGGGAGGTGGATTGAAACTCTGCTCACTGACCTCAAACAAATATTCCACATCAAAGAAAGCCTGGATCAGCACACTGATCACCCCATATATTTTATTGCCCTCCCTGGCCGCAACCCGTTGCGCCACTTCCTTCTGGAACATGCCGATCATAACTTCAACATCTTCCTTCCAGTCCAGCATCTTAAACAGGATCTGCGTGGATATATTGTAGGGGAAATTTCCGATCACCGTGAATTTACCTTCAAAGGGCTTTTCCAGGTCAAGAATGCTGGCATGGAGTATTTTCCCCTCCAGGACCGGCCAGGTCTCCCGGAGATACCGGACCTTTTCATCATCCAGCTCCACCGCCTTGAAGTCTACCCCTTCCAGCTCCAAAAGATACTTTGTGAGCGCACCGGCTCCGGGCCCAACTTCCAACAGCCGGGTAAAGGCCGATTCGCGAAGAGCAGACACTATTTTGCGGGAGATATTCTCATCCCGGAGGAAGTGCTGGCCAAGGGATTTTTTCAGGGTATACATGGAGTGCAAATTTAAGGATTTGCAATCGCGGGACACCGGAGATTTGCCATTTGCAGCTAATAAATCGTACATTTACCCTGAAAACCAAGCGCATGAGCCTCCAACAACAAAAACCTGTCATAGGTATTTCCGTCGGTGACCTGAATGGTATCGGAACAGAGCTGATCATCAAGACTTTTTCGGACCATCGGCTGTTAGAGTTGTGCACTCCCCTGATCTTTGCTTCGAATAAGCTGATCAATTTTTACCGGAAATCCACACCGGAGATCAATTTTAATTATCAAAGCACTAAGGACTTTTCCCGTATAGCCCCCAAACAGATCAATATTTTCAATTGCTGGGAAGAAGAGATTGCCATCGTTCCGGGCCAGCTGACGGATATCGGCGGTTCCTATGCCGTAAAGTCACTGACCATGGCCGTAGAAGCCCTGCGGGACAAAAAGATCCAGGGACTGGTAACTGCCCCAATTCATAAGAAGAACACACAATCCCCCTCCTTTGATTTCACGGGACATACGCCCTATCTGAAACATGCCTTCAACGCAAATGACGTCCTGATGCTGATGGTATCGGATAACTTCAGGGTAGGCCTGGTTACCGAGCACGTGCCGGTAAAAGATATAGCCAGGTTCATCACCCGCGAGGGCATCCTGTCCAAGCTGAATATCCTGAGAGACAGCCTGGTACGGGACTTCGGCATCGACAAACCCCGGATAGCGGTGCTGGGACTGAATCCCCATGCAGGAGACGAAGGACTGATCGGACGCGAAGAAGAAGAGATCATCAAGCCGGCCATCAAGGACGCTAAACATAATATGCTTGTTTTTGGCCCCTACAGCGCAGATGCTTTTTTTGCCCGGGGCTATCATTCCCGTTTTGATGCCGTCCTGGCTATGTATCATGACCAGGGCCTTATCCCTTTCAAGTCACTGGCCAGCGGAGAAGGCGTAAATTATACGGCCGGCCTTCCGATGGTTCGCACCTCGCCCGACCACGGTACGGCATTTGACATCGCCGGCAAGAACAAGGCGGATCACAGCAGCTTTATCCAGGCTATCTATACCTGCATCGATATCATCCGCACACGTCAGGAATATGAAGAAAACCGCAGCAATCCTCTAAAGAAGATGGGTGCGGTTGTTCTGGCGAATGCAGTAGATGAAAAGATCGATGAAGCAGGACGGAGTACACGCCGCGATCTTACTTTTTAAAGACACCCGTTAAAACACAATGACCTTCCCCTGCTGGCTGGCCTGGGCCTTCGTGTAAGACACCCCACTGATCTTTAAGCCATCTTTATTTAAAAGCGTAATTATTCCCCCTTCATTGGATAATTGAGCCGTCTTACCATTAAGCGTATGGGTTATTGTTGCACCTGCCGGGATCGTGCCTTTCAGCACCTCCTTCTTTTTTTGCTTATCGGCTATAGCCCAGCCCTCCAGCGAGATAGCCTTGTCCGTGGTGTTAAGCAGATATACTGCTTCATGGCCGGTATCGTCACCGCCAGGATTTACCAGCGCCGCATAGATCCGTATATCGGTGTCGTCCTCCGGTAAAACAGGCGTCACAATAGGTTCTGCGTTCTCATCCGACGTATGCACTACCTGCGACTGAAACTTAAGGAACATCGCTACCCAGCGGTCCTCGTCCGGAAAATGGATAAAAAGTCCCCCATCTGTGTAGACCCCATTGTCTTTGGCAAAACTTCCGGTATTCCCCTGGTTCATGTGAATATCGTGAATACCCTGACCAGGTGTAAAGTCAAAGTATTGATCCGGCGCCGTTTCCGGTGCCCATTTGCTGCCAAAGGCATAAATAAGAGAGCCTTCAGTTGCAAGCGCTTTTTCAACCCAGACGTCAAAGATGTCGTTGAGGTCGTTGTTCGATCCGTTGGCAGTAGCAGGCAATATCTGGAGGTCTTTAAGATCAAAGAGATTGCCACGGATATAATCCAGCGCCGCGGTGTTGGGACCACCATTTGGAATAGCAGTAAATCCCACGGCCAGTTTGCCGATCACATCGAGAATTGGATGTTTGTAATTCTCGTCGAGATAGAACTGGAGGTCCGGCGGTTTCGTGTCGGATTTGACATTCACCGCAATACGGTATTCTACATTATCCGCATCGATAAGGATCATGTAGTGAGGACTCCCCTTGGGAACTTTCTTCATTGCCTCCGGGCTGTTCAGTTTTGCTGTGGGTGTGCCGGCAAGGACACCATAATCGGGAATAGGCATACAAAAAGGGTTTAATGGTTTTGAAACAGGCCCAAAAGGTCGCAAATCGGAAACTAAAACCAATACCCTTATCGTGGTATTCACCAAAAGTTAACGTGGTGCATCACTATTGGAAAACTGAATCTGCAAGACCCCGGTTTATAATATAAGCGGTATAACTGATTTCCACTTTCCCTTTACCACCGGTAGCCGTTGTTTTTTTTGCAGAACCGTCGTCGTAATCGAAAGTGATACCTTTGGGAAGTTTGTAATCTTTTGTATTAAAGGAAAACACAACCTTATCCGGCAGCGCATAGGAAATATATTTTCCATAGGTCATTTCCACTTCGTAAGTACCGTTTTCCCGGGTGGTGGTGCGGGCTCTGAGGATGAGTAAGCGGGACTCATCAATAAATAGGGTCGCGAGTACAAGATCGGCAGCCTCATCCCGCGGCAGAAGTTTGACTAGTCTTACTTTATGGCCGTCAAGCGTGTCTGTACCGGCATCCAGGGTGGTATAGCTGCCTTTGAGAAGTGTATTAAGGCTCATGGTGACAGCTCCTTTGGGGACCAGCGAGATGCCTTTGTCGTTCCGGATCTTTATTTTGTCCGGCCTTTTGAAATAAATGGTAACGGGAGCTTCCGGAACTTTGAGGAAAGGGACATTTGTCTTCATAAGACCACTGGCCTGGTAGTCATTGACCTGGTCGAGACGGGCCCGCACTTTTTGTAAAAGAGCGGCAGGGTCCTGTGCATAACCACACTGGATATTGAAGAATAAAGGAAGAAGCAATAAATATTTCATGAGAGTATATCTTTTTTCTTAAACGCAACGATAGCCGTGGACACAAAAACTACAATATACCCCAGCAGGATCCCCAGGCTTCGCAGAATAGCAGGCAGATTTTCCACGCTGCCTGTGATAGCAGAGCCCTCCCCGTCTGACTTCGAATAAAAAAATCCTTTCCATGCCAGCATATGCGAGGTGAACAGCCAGGGTTTTACGGTATTGTCATACAGAGGTATCCGCATTTCCGATAGGATAGTAAGCACAATGACAATGCTTATCGTGGAAACGATAGGGCCGATGGAATTCTCCGCAAACACAGACAGAAGAAAGGCCAGCGCGGCCACAGTGCTCAGCGCCACAGCAGCATAGCCAAATGCAGCGATATACCGCCATAAGACATCGGAACCTTTTATCTGCTCCATGACAGTATTGCGGGCGATCATCATGTCATTGGTGCCGAACAAGATCATACTTAGAAACAAGGCCAGTACAGCCATCCACACAAGCAGCAGGACGGTGTAGATAACGGAAGCATAGAACTTTACCAGCAAAAGACGGGTGCGGCTCACAGGACGGATCACCAGCAGACGCAGAGTGCCCATATTGGCTTCCCCGGCGATGATGTCTCCGGCCACAAGGGCTACAAGCAGCGGCACCTGGATCAGCAGGGTATTGAGAATGACAAAGGCTACCAGGTAACCATTCATGATCATCCCATAGGGAATAATAAAGGAATCCGAAAGACTGCTCATCATCAGCTCGAGATAGGACCGGCCGTCAAATTTCAATCCGAGTTGAATGATCAGGATCATGGCAGCTATTGCAGCAAAGGGGATATAGGTCCTGGGGCGACGGAATATTTTAAATAGCTCAATCCGTAAAAGAGTCCACATGCTGATTGGCTGTTGTAAGTGTTAAAAAATAGTCTTCCAGCGAATGCCGGGGTTGGATAGCCTGTATCCTGACACCCAGCTGTACCATGTCCTGGATAAAGACAGGGACCTGTGTCCTGTCCATTCCCAGTACGAATTTATCCCCCCTGCGCTCCCGCAGGAAAGGCTGCCACTGCGAATGACTGAGCTTCTCCGCCGTAAAGGAAGCATCCGCCGTGTCCAGCTCGACGATGGTCCGGGCAGGATCGAACAATTCATCTGCACGCCCTTCGACAACCTTTTTCCCCTTATCAATGATAAGCATACGACTCGCGATCAGCTCCATCTCACTGAGCAAATGCGAAGAGACGACCACCGTCTTTTTCCGGTGACTGCTCAGATGTAGGATCAGATTGCGGATATCGGCGATGCCCTGTGGGTCCAGACCATTGGTCGGCTCGTCGAGAATGACAAGGTCCGGATCATGGACCAGGGCAGTGGCGATACCCAAACGCTGTTTCATACCCTGGGAAAAAGTTTTGACGGTACTGTGCGCCCGCTCTGCAAGCCCGACCAGCTCCAGCTGATCCATGATTTGTGCCCGGTCAGGCCGGATACCGCTCATCCGGGCAAAAAGAGAGAGATTTTCCCAGGCTGTCAGGTATTTATAAAGGTCCGGCCTTTCGATAACTGCACCGACCCTGCGCAGGATCTCACTGCGATGCGTCCGGAGGTCCATCCCAAAGATCCGGATCCTGCCGGCTGTAGGGGCGACGAGCGTCAGCAACATACGCAGAGTGGTAGACTTTCCCGCGCCATTCTGCCCCAGAAAGCCATAGATATCAGCCGGGTAGACCGTGAAGGAAAGGTCATTTACAGCGTGCTGCTCCCTAAAAAATTTGGTCAGACCGGAAACCTCGATGATAGGCGGCATAAAATTGGGTTACATCCTATAAGACATTGAGATGCAGTAAATTTACAAAGGAACAGGTCAAATGGTTGGTGCCGGCCAGGGATTTTTTACCGGACAGGCTTGCAAAAACAGAATCAAGACTCTATCTTTGACGAACCGCCCGGTTATGGGCCCCTTACTTTCAAGCCTACTAGAAGACCAACCCTTAAGATCACAATTCCTCATCGCTGAATTTTTGTAAGAGTTCCTTCCTTTGAATAGCCCCTGTTATCCACTTGGCTTACTTAATTATTCACCTTTTGAAAATTACAAAGATGAAAAGGAACCTCTTAAAGGGCTTACTTACCTTCACATTGGCTACATCGCTTCAGGCCTTGCTTGCAGCAGGCCCAAACTCAAATCTCACCACTGACAATTTCAATTCCCGCCCGGGTGTAAAACTATCCGAGGTAAAAGGCTATTTGCAGGGCAACTGCTGGTTCTTCGCTGACTTCGATGTCAACCGCAGCGGATGGACTCCCAATATGGAAGGAGACGGAGCAATGGTCTCCGGCACCGGCTCCAGCGCCACCGAAAGAACAGGTATCTATACCCCCCTGCTGGACCTGTCTTCCAGCGTAAAGGTCTCCTTTATATATAGCTTTAACCAGTCCGTGCAAGACCGCCGCTGGATCAGGATCTATGCCACGGATGGCAATGACAATACCCTTTTCCTGCTGGACAGCCTGGAACTGACCGGTTCGTCGGCTAATCATACCTACACTTATGACAAGTCCCTGCCCGTATCCGCCGCAGGTCAGTATAAACTCTACATCAATTATCAGGGCATCGGAGGCGGCACAAGGATCGCCATCGACCAGCTGTCCATCGGCGCGGTCCCGCATTATCAGTCAACCTGCAATGTGGCGCCGGTAGCACTCCGCGATAAATTTGCAGGCACCGCCTCGCATACCGCCAACGGAAATGTACTAAGCAACGACTATGATCCCAATCATGAGATAATGACAGCCTATCTGTTGTCTGAGTCTCCCGACGGCCGCGTAGAGCTGCAGAAAGACGGACAGTTCTCCTTCACCCCAAAAGAAGGTTTCGCCGGCAACAGCACTCAATTCTCTTATAAGGTCTGCGATAACGGCAGCCCTTCCCTCTGCTCCATCACTACGACAGCTACGATCAGGTTCCCCTCCCGTAGCACACTGACCAGCTTTCAGGCGATGTACAGCAGAAAAGAAGTAGCCATCAGCTGGGATAAAGCCTCCGACAATCACAGTACTCTTTTTGAAGTAGAGCGCAGCCTCGATGGTACCTATTTCCAGAAAGTAGGAGAAGTAAAGGCAGCCGACGCCGGACAGGAATATAGCTTTGTCGACAGGATGCATGAGGCGACCCGTAAAAGCGACCTGTACTATCGCCTCCGGCAAATAGACAACTCCAACAGAGTAACCTATTCCAAAGTGCTGATCGTACGGTCTTATGGTAGCAAGAGCGTAGAAGCAGTAAGTGTCACCCCCGACCCCAACGTCAACGATATACAGGTGAATGTACAGCTGAAGGAAAAGTCCTTTGTCCTGGTGCGCGTGACTGATGAAAAAGGTAGTGAGCTGATCCGGCAGACGGCAATGGGTCAGAATGGATCGAATATGTATAATATCGAAGGAACCTCCGGTCTGCAGCCCGGTATGTATCAGCTGGAAGTGATCATCAACAGCAATGAGACGCTGACCATGAAGCTGGCAAAAAGCTAAGAACTTGCGTTTGAATGTGTATAAGGGGTTGTCAGCAGACAGCCCCTATTTTTTTATATTCAGATAAGACTGCAGATCCTTTACATATTCCTCAAAAGCCTGGACACCAAGAGGAGTGATCTTACAGACTGTTTGCGGATAATTATCTTTAAAGGCCTTCGCGACATCGATATAACCGGCCTCTTTCAGCTTGTTGATCTGGACGCTGAGATTACCGGCCGTGGCCTCGGTCTTTTCCCGGAGATAGGTGAACTCAGCCTCCTGCACCGAGATAAGGATGGAGACGATGGCCAGCCTTAATTGTGAGTGTAATATCGGGTTAAGATCTTTAAACATTTTCTTTTTTGGCTTTCAGGTAACGTTTTCTAAGAATGAGCCCCGGAATAAACCAGGCCATCTGTGCACTGGCAACCATATACAACATCACATACGGAAACTTCGTAAATATGGACAACAGGGAGAATACCCAGCACGCGATGCCACCGATAAGCATCGGTCGGAAACGACGTGCGTAACCGGTAGTAAAGGTCGGAATGCCATAAATGATCATGTAGATCGAACTTAGTTGGGGTAGGTTAAACCAGCTGAGTACCCAGGAGACAAGAAAAATGGCGATGGAAAAACTGATCCAGATCCCACTCATCAGGTCATGATCATGACCTTTATAGCCACGATTCTTATTTTCCCGGATCGAGATCATCACCTGGGGGAACACCGCCGCCAGGGTCAAAAACCAGACATATTCTAAATATTGCCAATGCAACCAATGGTTGACAAAAGTCACCAGGCTGCAAAAGCTGATGATACTACCCCAGAGCAGCGCACTGAGACCAGTATCATAATAGTCTTGCCTCGCCTTATTGATCATCCTCGAGATAAGCTCCAGGCTTTCCTCGCCTGTCAGTTCTTTTTCCTGTTCCATTTATTTAGCTTGCTTTAAAATAATCAGGGAAGATAAGTGATTTGCGACCACGAACGTGGTCGCAAATCACTGCTTTTTATATTATTGACATTGTGCCAGCATCGCTTCGGCCTGTTGCTTGCCCCAGGTGGGATACAACGGTTTTGGCTGTGCTGTTTTGAAAAGGGCTACAGACTTTTCGAACAGAGGTTTCGCCTTGTCCTTCCCACCGCCAAACTGGGGAGGAGTACCAAACAGACTCATCCCTTGCAGGTAGTACAGACGGGGATTGTTGGGGTCCGCGGCCAGGCCTTTCTGCAGCGCCTCGCCTGCATCCTTACCATTCGTTGCCCAGCGGCTCTGAGGGTCTACAAGCATTTGCTGGGTGGCAGACATGTTCTCTACGGCATATGTTTCCGCATTCTTTTCAATGGCTTCAGCCTTGGCCAGATACGCGTTGATCTGTTGGGAGTTGGCGTCCTTGTCCTTCGTAGCCGGGTTCCAGCCAATCCAGGTCTGGGCCAGGGCAGCATAATAGTAAGGCAGCCATTGGGTCTTTTCCGCATCCCCGATGCGCGCGAAAGTTCCGGCAAGGCTCAATAACTCGTCGGTGGTCTTGGCAGAGTCGAGCAGGGCAATGTTCTTCTGCATCGACTGTGTGTATTTCTCTGATTGTGCGAATCCTGAAAAAGAGATCAGGAGCGCTAAGAAAAGTAGTGTCTTGTGCATAGTTGTAGTTTTTAGACTTTTGATAATTGATAGTTATAAATTATTGTTGATGGCATCCTGGGAACGATCGACTCCCCAGCTGAGAAAGCAGCCAATGAAATAGAATCGATTCGCAGGAGGAGTGATAGCCTGTTTGTACTGGCCACTATAGGAAAAGTTATATCCATAGACCGAATTATATCCCAACACATTGCTTACACTCGCAAATAATACCACAAAGGTCCTGGCTTTGGGATTGCCGACAGTCGGTACATATTCAGCGCTGAAGTTCAGGCTATTGTAGTCCTTTGTCTTACCGCTTTCCGCCAGGTTATATTTCGTGCCATTGAGCATAAAGTTATAGTAAGGCCGGCCCGTGGCATAGCTATAGGTCAGATTGACACCGGACTTTATCTTTGTAAAGAACCTTTTCATAACAAGGGAGGCGGTATGAGTAGCGGCAAAATTCGGTGTCAGCTGCGAAGTATAGTTCAGATAATCACGTTTGGTATCCAGGTAAGAATAGCTGATCCAGTAATCAAAGTCCTTGATAGACTTTTTATCACGCCAGAACAGCTCAATACCCTTCGCATAACCACTGCCACTATTGTTGTAAGTGGAATAGAAATAGTTGACAGGAACGGTCTTGATGAGATCCTCATACTTTTTATAATAGGCTTCTACCCGGAAGATCCTGTCCTTTGACATCTTCTGATAGTTGATAATATAATGTGTCGCCTTTGTAAACCCGACATTCGTGGAATAAAAGAGCTGACTGTTCTCCGGTTTCTGGTAAAAGATGCCATAGGCCAGGGAGACCTGCGCCTCCGGCCCTGTTCTATAAGCCAAAGATGCACGGGGAGCCAGATCCGACTTATTAATGACAGACGAGTGCTCATAACGCAGACCTATCTTCGCAGCCAGCGCATTGGTCAGGTAGATGTCAGATTCCGCAAACAGGGAGTTAAAGTGATCGTGAAACTTGATGGCCGTATCTATCCCATATTGCGCTGTCCTGTATCGCTGATCGTTGACCGAGTACCAGTATTCAGTGCCGAACCGGACAGCGCTCAGCGCACCCAGCTTTTTATCAAAGACGACCTTCGCCTGGGAAAGCTGCTGCTTCTGATCCACGCCAAAAGATTTGTAGTTCATCCAGAATACAGAGTCAGGAAAGGTCCTGGGCTGGTTAAAGGCATTTTGTACCTGCTGACCGATATTATCCAGGTTGGTGCTGTATCCTACGCCAAGGTCCATCTTCCAGCCGTTGTTGAGATATTCCCTCCAGCTGAGATTATTATACCAGTTGTGGTTGGTAAGGGCAAACGCATTCTTCATATTGAGACTGTCCCAGTCCTGCCGGCGCAGACCGAGGTCGCTGTAAGCAAAAGTGGTGTAGTACTTAATGATGCCGCCGCTTTTTGTACGGATGCGGAAATTGGCATCTGCATTGTGGAACTGGGGCATTTTAAAATAGTCAGGAACCTGCTTGACAGCCTTGAAGTAAAGGCCCACATTAACGTAGTTGTAGGACACCCCCCACGAAGATTTTTTGTCTTTGGCCAGCTGCTGAGTGCCTATGCCAGCAATGATGGGAGAGATAGAGGCATCGATCTCGGATTTTTCAGGCATGTCGATGGATTCCAGCAGCACTACGGAAGACAAGGCCTGTCCATAAAGAGCCGAATAGCCACCTGTGCTGAAAACAGTCCCTTTAAAGAGAAAGGGAGAGAAGCGCCCCCTTTGGGCAATATCGGGAACACTGGAATAATAAGGATTATTGACCAGGGTGCCATCGATATATTGTTTTGCTTCATAACCGGCGCCGCCACGTACAAAGAGACCTTCCTGTTCGCCTACCTGCTGAGCACCGGGTAATGTCTTGAGGGCCGCGGTAATGTCGGCGTTGGAGCCGGCAGTAGTGGCGACGTCGAGAGAGCTGAGGACGGCCCCCCTTCTGGCATCCCCTGCAGTAAAGGAACCGGCAGTTATAGTTACGGCTTTCAGTTCGCTGAGACTTTCTTTCATCACAAGACGAAGCTCTATCGGTGTCCCCGCAAGTGTGATAGGTTGTTCTATAGCATTGTATCCGATATTGGAGATCGACAGGGTTTTAGTTCCGGTTTCGGTAGATCTGAAATGGAAATTGCCAAGAGAGTCGGCAGTGGCCCCGTCATAAGAATCCTTTATGGTGACGCTGGCGCCACGTAGCGGATGGCCTTTTCCGTCTTTAACCGTACCGGACACCAGGGTCTGGGCCTGGAGCCAGCCAGCGAAGAACAGGAAAGCAATGAATAAGGTGGGTGTTTTCAGTGTCATTTCTCATAATTTGTACAGCTAAGATAAACTGGTTTATTTTATAAACCAAACTAAAATATAAATTAATTTAAACATCTCGGCAAACGACGGGGGACTGTCGCTAAATGGCGTGAAATTGCCGGTAGATAGCAAAAAAAAGCCAGGCTTAGAAAAGCCCGGCGGTTGTTGATCGTACCCTTTAAAACTAAAATCTTACAGTATAATATATTTATTGAGGCGACAATTTACCCGGGCCTGAGCCCGAAGAAAACATTGCTACCATGATAATCAGATGAATACGGGATTACCCGAAATACGAAATAGTGGAGTGGACGACTGATACGGAAATATAATTTTCATAAATGGTACTTACTATAGCGCGAACAGAATACATCTAACCCCGGCAGAAAGACCTGGTCATACATGTTCCGATGTTGCACGGATAAAATAAAGGTGGAGGATTGGAAATAAAATCTAACGGATTGTTTTTCGGGAGCTTGGAGAGGTTGTCTGTGATGACGATGTAAAGATTGCCAAAAGTTTTTAAATCTGCAAGAGTTTACATCTATTTTTTTGGGGTAAAATAAGAGAGGCCGTCCTTGCTGGGACGGCCTCTTTCTCTATTTGGGAAGTAGATCTTACTTATACTGCGGGATCAATCCATTGGCCAGATCGACCATTTTCTTAACTCCGTCATCGGGCAGATTTCCCTTCTTGAATTCTGCCAGTACCTCGGGCAGTTTGTTCTCCATTTCCATCAGGAAATGATCTTCGAACTCCCTTACCTTACGTACAGCTACCTGACGCAGCAAACCTTGTGTTCCAAGATAGATGATCGCCACCTGCTTTTCAACAGAGAACGGTGTGTATTGCGGCTGCTTCAGGATTTCCACGTTACGGGAACCTTTATCGATAACCAGCTTCGTAGCAGCATCGAGGTCTCCACCGAACTTGGAGAATGCTTCCATTTCGCGGTAGAGGGCCTGGTCCAGCTTCAGGGTACCGGATACCTTCTTCATGGATTTGATCTGGGCGTTACCACCTACACGGCTAACGGAGATACCAACGTTGATCGCAGGACGGATACCGGCATTGAACAGGTTGCCTTCCAAAAAGATCTGTCCATCGGTGATGGAGATCACATTGGTCGGGATATAGGCGGACACGTCACCAGCCTGTGTCTCGATGATCGGCAGGGCAGTCAGCGAACCACCACCTTTCACGAGATGTTTGATCGAATCCGGAAGGTCATTCATATTCCTTGCTACGTTGTCATCGGCAATGATCTTGGCAGCACGCTCGAGCAGACGGCTATGCAGATAGAATACGTCCCCGGGATAGGCTTCGCGGCCAGGAGGACGGCGGAGCAACAGGGAGACTTCACGATACGCAACGGCCTGTTTGGAAAGATCATCATAGATGATCAGGGCAGGCTTACCAAGGTCACGGAAGAACTCACCGATAGCGGCGCCTGCAAAGGGGGCGTAGAACTGCAACGGAGCAGGATCGGAAGCCGAAGACGTGACGATCACGGTATATTCCAGCGCGCCATTGTCAGCAAGCGTCTTCATCACACCGGCAACCGTCGATGCCTTCTGACCAATAGCTACATAGATACAGTATACAGGTTTTCCTGCTTTAAAGAATTCCTTCTGATTGATGATAGTGTCGATGGCAATAGCCGTCTTACCCGTCTGACGATCCCCAATGATCAGCTCACGTTGTCCGCGGCCGATAGGGATCATCACATCAATGGCCTTGATACCAGTCTGGAGAGGTTCCTTTACCGGTTCGCGATAGATAACCCCGGGAGCCTTCCGCTCCAACGGCATCTCATATTTCTCACCGGAAATGGGACCCTTGCCATCGATAGGCTCGCCAAGCGTATTGACCACACGACCAAGCATTCCTTCACCGACATTTATGGAGGCGATCTTACCGGTGCGACGGACTTTTGCGCCTTCCTTAATATCTCCGCTTTCACCCATGAGTACCACACCCACATTGTCCTCTTCAAGGTTGAGGGCGATAGCTCTTACACCATTCTCAAATTCCACGAGCTCACCGCTGCTGACATTGCTCAGTCCGTATACACGGGCGATACCATCACCCACCTGCAGCACAGTACCGACCTCTTCCAGTTCGGCGGAAACGTTGGAGTTGCTCAATTGCTGACGCAATATCGCTGAAATCTCATCCGGTTTAATCTCTGCCATAATTGTATTTATTCAGTTTGAAGTTTGTTTATCGTATCTTATAGATAAAGTCGTTGTTCTGGAATTGCTTTTTGATATTGTTCAGCTCGAATGCGACACTCGCGTCAACCAGCTCATCCCCTATCTCCAGTACAAAACCACCGATGAGGTCCTGATTAACTTCAGTGTGCAGATCGACCTGCTGTACATTACGGACTGTCCGCACTTTGTCCAGGATGGCCTGCTTCAGCTCTTCGCTGACAGGTGTCGCAGTGGTCAGCTTTACCGTCTGGATACCCTTGTAGATCTTGTATTGCTCGATAAAAGCAGTGACGATCTCAGGCAGATAAGCTTCCCTTTCCTTTGTCAGCAATAATTTATTAAAAGTGGCCGTGATCCCGGAGATCCTGCCGGCACCAATGGCATCAAGGACTTTCCCTTTCTTGTCGGCTTTGATGATAGGACTGCGCAACATGCTGACCAGGTCGCGGCTGCTGCCAAAGGCCTGTCGCAGGAATAACATGTCATTGTAGACATTCTCCAGTTCATTCTTTTCAACGGCCAGGTCAAGTATCGCTTTGGCGTAACGTGCTGCTAAACGGGGATTCGGCGTCATAGGTTAGTTCAGTTTCACTTCGTTGGACAATTGACGGATATAGTTTTCCTGTTCGGTCTTGTTGGACAGCTCACGGCGTAATACCTTTTCAGCCACTTCCACTACAAGAGTACCAACCTGGTTCTTGATCTCCGTGATAGCTGCCATCTTCTGCGACTCGATGGCCGCCTGAGCATCGACGATGATCCTTCCGGCTTCTATTTTAGCCTGCTCTTTTGCCTCGTTGATCATCTTATCCTTGGTTTCCCGGGCTTCTTTCAACATCTGCGCACGCTCTTCACGGGCCTTGGCCAGCAGAGCCTCATTTTCACTCTTCATTGCCGCCATCTCAACCTTGATCTTCTCAGCACTGGCTAGCGAGTCGGAAATCCCTGTCTCTCTTTCCTTGAGGGATTTGAGGATGGGCTTCCAGGCCAGCTTACGCAATACGATAAGAAGAAGCAGGAAAATGATGATATTCCAAACAAATAAGCCTAAGTCGGGAGTTAATAAATCCATATCCAGTAATTTAAAGACATATATAAAATATGTTAAAAAAGATTCGATTCTTCAGCGGATGTAAACTTTAGTGCTAAAAATACTGCACCCTCGGCCCTGTGCGTTGGATGCAGTAAATTTTTTCACCAACCTGTCGCTTATCCTTTTGCGAATACAGCGAGCAGACCTGCTACAGCAGCCAGAAGGGCAACACCCTCTACAAGAGCCGCAGCCAGGATCATGTTGGAACGAATGTCATTCGAAGCTTCGGGCTGACGGGCAATAGCGTCTACAGCGCCTTTACCGATCTGTCCGATACCGATGCCGGCACCGACTGCGGCAAGACCTGCACCAAGTGCACCATAACCGGGCTGGATCACATCAGCCAACAAAGTTGTCATCAACGTCATGTTCTTTGGTTTTATATTTAAAAAAGCGTTTTGTTATAAGACTCGTTACCTGATTCCCTATACGACAGCAGCCTCTCCATGCCCATGCGCATCACCATGGTGCTCGTCATGACCACCCTCAAAAGCCTGGGCGATAAATACAGCAGTAAGGTTGGCGAAAATATAGGCCTGTATAAATGCAACTAATACTTCGATCAGATAGATGAACAGCGACAACAGCACGAACAGCGGCGAAGTTCCCCAGCCAAGACCCGTATTCATCGCACCAAAAATAAAGATCAGGATGATAAAGCTGAGGATGATGATATGCCCCGAGATCATGTTCGCAAAAAGACGGATGATCAACGCGAACGGCTTGGTAAAGATCCCCATCAGTTCCACCGGCCACATGATGAACTTGACACCAAAAGGTACGGGCGGGTTGACGATATGCCCCCAATAGTGCTTACCTGTACTGAACATGATCACCACAAAGGCCAGCAGCCCCAACGCACCCGTAAAGGCGACATTCCCGGTAACATTCGCCGTACCCGGGATCAGACCGATCAGGTTATTGACCAGGATGAAAAAGAATACGGTCAGCAGAAAAGGCATATATTTTTCGTAACGGTCACCCAGGTTAGCCTTACCTACTTCGTCACGGACAAAGGCGATGACAGGTTCCACCGCGTTCTGAAAGCCGGTAGGCGCGGTTCTGACACCCTGCCCTTTGGCGTATTTACCAGCAATGCTTCTCATGATCAGAATGATCAGGAGAGCAGATATGATCATCTGTACCGCGTTGCGACCCAGGGAAAGATCCAGCACCTTTACGGAAGCATCCGGACGGCCATCGGCATCTACAGCATATATTTTGCCGGCCTTGAAGACCTTCCCATCCAGCTTGTTCTCCTCGACATATTCCTCATTCAGCAGGCGATAGCCGTCATAAAGTTCATCCCCATGTTCGAAACGGGAAGCCATAAAGACAGACAAGCCTTTTGCAGACGAATACACGATCACCGGCAGCGGAATGGACACCGGCTTTTTGTTGACCGTAAAAAAGTGAAATTCGTGGGCGTCGGCGACGTGTTCCAGAATTATTTTAGCAGGATCCAGTTTAGCGGATTCTTTTGCAGCCGTTTCCCCACCAGCAGCAGGAGCAGGCTGCGCCATGGACACATTAAAAAAAAACACGCTACTCAGGCTGAAAGCCGCGACCAATATAGATTTGAAGCATCTCAATGCCATACCTTCCTGAAATTTGCCGCAAAGATACGGGCGGAGGGGCAGAATATGAAAATTACATTAAAAAAAAGCCCGCGTCTTCCTTTGGCGGGAAGACCGGGCTGCAACAGGCAGACTAGGGTTAGACCATACCTAGGGATAGCAAACTGATTATCAGTTATATACAGTGTCATTTTGAAAACCCGACAAAATGCGGTGGCCATTCAGCAACGAACGAAAAGGGCTGATCAGCGGGCTGAGCTCCCTATCCCTGCTGTCCAGACTGTCCAATAAGTGCCCAAGCGCATATTCCTGCTCTTTTATGTCCCTCCTGGCCCTGGCCAGATCCGCCGGACTGGCCGCAGTGTCCTTTTGGGCCAGTTGACTGAACCGGGCATCCAGCTCCAGCAAATGACTTGCACATTCGTTTAAGACGCTGAAGGCCAGACCCACCTTCCCGGATATCGGCGCCGTCCTGACTCCGGATCTTACCGGTAAGGGTCCGGGATCGGGATGGGGAACCGGAGTTTGCCGTCCGGTAAGCGAACTAAGTCCTACAAGCAGGAAGAGAGAGATCCCACCAAGCAGAGCAGCCGCCCGTATCCGTATTTTTTTTCTTTCGGCAACAGCCTGCGCCCTTCTATCCCTAAAGATCTCCCGGGCATTGGAGACAGTAAAAGGAAGCAGAAAAGCACAAAGACTTACTCCTGCCATGGATAAATGACTGCTGTCAGTAAAGAGATAAAGGAACAGCAACAACACCGCCAGCAGGACGCTTAGCACTCCGATATAGGCCCAGCCTTCCCTGGAAAACAACCGTACTCTTTTCTTTAAAAGAGCTGTCAGCTTCTTTTGCAGGAAAAACAACTGACCCAGACCAAGAAGAAGAAAACCCAGCGTCTGCAGATAATTCGAACTCTGCACCGAAAAGGAGGTCTCGCCCAAAAGACAAATAAGACCCAGAAGCAGTACCAATAGCCCGAACAAACCCAGACAATCGGCTACTTTCCCCCTGAAGGGAATATCTCGTATCCCCGCGGGCAATAACGATTTAGCATGATGGATGCGTACAGGTGAACGGCTCATAAAAGAAACGTTGATTTCTTGTTTGGTTGCAAATGGTAAGCCAGACCTGGCTCAGAAAAGATGACCAGCAGGAAAGCAAACGCTGAGCCTTGCAGAAGTATGGATATGCGGAGGTTCGGGGTGGGGTGGGACGTGGACAAAAAAACCTACGAAAAAGGAACCCGGCCGGTTTTTGGAACAATCGTTTTTTTACAAAAAATACCCTGTGTGCAAACGAGGTGTCCTTTTAAGCAGTCTTCCCGGCAGGTACCGGGGCAGCAACAGGAACATGCTTGCTAAATTGCATCTCATGCAACTTGGCATAAAAGCCACCTTTGGCCAGAAGCTCTTCGTGAGTGCCAATCTCGCGGATCTCCCCTTTGTCAAGTACAATGATCTGGTTGGCTTTGCGGATGGTCGAGAGACGATGAGCAATGACGATGGAACTGCGGCCGGATATAAGCTTGTCGATGGCCTCCTGGATAAGCTGCTCGGACTCTGTGTCTACGGAAGAGGTGGCTTCGTCCAGGATAAGGATGGATGGGTCGTATAGCAGCGCCCGGATAAAAGACAAAAGCTGGCGCTGACCCAACGATAGGGAACTCCCCCTTTCCATCACATTGTAGTGATACCCGCCGGGCAGACGTTCGATAAATTCATGCATGCCGATGAGCTTAGCCGCTTCTACAACTTTTTCCATGGAGATCTCTTCATTTCGGAGCGTGATATTATCCACTACCGAGCCGGAAAAGAGGAAGACATCCTGTAGGACCACCCCAATGCTTCTCCGCAACACATCCAGTTTATAGTCTTCGATAGGCACGTCATCGATACGGATCTCGCCTTCCTGGATCTGGTAAAGACGGTTCATCAGGCTGATAATAGAGGTCTTCCCGCTCCCGGTATGCCCGACGATAGCAATCGTCTGGCCGGGCTGCATGGTAAACGAGATGTTTTTCAGCACATAGCGGTCCCCAACATAGGCAAAATTGACCTTGTCAAATTCTACTTTTCCTTTTATACGGTCAGGAGCATAGACCCCTTCTGCTCGGGTGACATCGTCATTGTCCATTACACGGAACACCCTCTCGCTGGCAACCATACCCATCTGGAGAACGTTGAACTTATCGGCAATTACCCGCAAAGGACGGAAAAGCAGGTTGAGATAGAGGAAGAAGGCGACGATCTTACCACTTAGCTCACGGGCTTCCGTTTCAGGCAGATGCATGACCTGGGTAGCCCCCCACCAGACCAGGAGACCGGTAGAGACAGCAAGGATGATCTCGACCACCGGAAAAAAAATAGAATAGGCAAAGATGGCGTTGATATTGGCATTGCGATGCTCGCGGTTGATCTTGTTGAACTTGACATCCTCCCGTTTTTCGGCGGCAAAAGCCTGCACGATCTGCATACCGGTGATATGCTCCTGTACAAAAGCATTCAGCGCTGCAACAGCATTCCGGACACGAATAAAAGACTTGTTGACCGATTCCTTGAATAGCCAGGTCGCCAGGATCAAAAAAGGAAAAGGCGCCAGACAGACCAGCGTGAGCCGCCAGTCCACCAGGAACATAAACAACAATACGGATAGGATAGATAGCAGGTCCGCAATGATAGGGATCAGTCCGTCCGAGAAAATGTCATTTATCGCCTCGATGTCATTGATTGTCCGGGTCGTCAGAGTGCCGATAGGCGTCTTGTCGAACTGGGAAAGATTGAGTCCTATAATTTTCTTATAGACATCTACACGCAGATCCCGCACGACAGTCTGCCCCAGCCAGGCAGTGATAAAAGAAAAATAGAACCGGGCTACGGTTTCTATCAGCAGCAGGACAATTTGCAGTACGGTAACCCAGATGATCAGCTCTTCCATCCGCTGTTTCAGCGACAATCCGGGCGCCGCACCCTTGCGGATATAGTCATTGATCGTTACCTGGATGAGGAAGGGACGCAAAGGGGACAGGACCGCGAGCAGAATGGACAGGAATACGGACAGGTAAAGCCGTTTCTTATAAGGTGCTGCGTACTGGAAAACCCTCCGTAATAAGCTGAAATCGAATATTTTCTTCTTCTTCTCGTCCGACATTGCCTTGCAAATGTAGGAAGTTTTGTATCAATGGTAATGCGGCATGTGATCGTCGGCAAACTTCTTTTCGCCGGGTTCCTGGTCCTGATCCATGGCCTTACGGTAAGATTTAATAAAGATCGCACCAAGATTTTTGTACGGCGGAATATAATCGTCGAATTTTTCTTTCGCCGCAGGGTCTTTCTGCTTTTGAAATCCGGCCTCCAGCTCTCGCCACATAGGCAGCCATTCGATGTCCTTACCGGCGATCAGCGTATTGTTTATCGCTTGCAGGATGGGTTCATTCACCGTCTTTGTCCCCACCTGCTTGGAGGAGATGATATGCGCATCTTCGCTGATCTTCAGTACCTCGCTGAGATTATTGTAGCCGCCGCAGGACCCCAGCACGACAATACGCGCCGTAGCCGGCATTTGCTCGATAGTATACTTTACATGATAGCTATGCCCCCGGTGAATGACAATGGTCGGCTTCAGGTGATGGTCATAGAGATAGTCCCCGAGAGCCTTCTGCGCTTTTGCATCGGGATCATCTTCCCCCAGCAATGGCTTGTTGGCAAAGATCATGATCGGTTTCCCCCGCGTAGAGGTGATAGTTACCCATTGGGGATTCTCTGTGATCTTCCATTCCGGTTTCGTATGCAGCCTGGGCCGGAATAGAGACAGGAAGTCAATATAGGAGTTCTGGCCATCCTTGTCCTTATCCCCATAGAAAAATACCTGCTGAATGACCCGGCCGCTGTCATCCGTCAACGAACTATGATCCACGGTATAGACAGGAGGTATACCCAGTTTTGCAGACAGGTCGATCTTTTTGGTAGTATCGGCAGATTCAAAAAGGGTCTGCAGAAGATTGTAGATGATGATCCCTTTTTTATTTCCCGCAGCCACATTCTTGTCATAATTCCATTTTACTTCACCCAGGATGAACCGGGCCAGCGCCGGATTTTTTTCCACTATGCTGCTATAGGAGTCCGCCACGTCCACAGCCTCTTCTTCGTTGGCATTCTCAAGATGAATGACAAAAGACTTCATGATCGTGCCGGCATTTTGCTTGTCCATAGTACCCAGGAAGTTCTCCAGCTTATTGTAAGCCGCCGCCATCTTGATAAACTTCCTGAAATAATCCCCATGAACCTGCATCAGGAGACTGTCCCCATAGGGCGCCTTCATCCGCTGGAAGATGCGATCGTACACTCCCAGGTAGCTGGAGGTATAGATCTCATCCTCGCTGAGCACCACCAGGTAGTAAAGCTCTTCGGGTGTGAGAGGGTCCAGTATCTTAAACCGGAGAGCAGGATTTTCCACCGTATGCAATGCATTGATCTCGCCTACAAAAACCTGTTTGCCTTTTTTCTCCAGCATATCGGTCAGAGCGTTCATTTCCAGGGGCGTATCCAGGGAAGGCGGGAGCAGGCGGGCGGCATAGTCAAGACGGGTCCTCACCAGCAGACGATAGTAATTGAGGTCGTCATCTTTTACTTTATCAATGTCCTCCAGGGTTATCCTGCCTTTGACAAGGTTGTCAAGAAAAGGAAAATAGAGCTGCCCGCTTTTGCTATTGGCCAGCATCGCAACAGTATGGATAAGAGAGTCCTTGCTATTCCGGATATGGGCGCCTAATTCGCCCGACGCAGCGGCAAAATCATACAGCTGCCGGACATTGAAGTGCCCCGCCACAATGATGAGACTGTCCTCGAAGGGAAGACCGGCATGCGAACGTAAGTAATTGAAAATGAGACCAGGATGCATTTCGCAATACCGGCGGGTCAATAAAAGACGCGAGGGTTTAACACCCGGATTCTCCGAGGGATAAAGGAAACAATCGACTACGATGATCCCAACCTCATAAGGACTGGCCGTGATCACAGGCTCAATACTTTGCCCCTTCTTATCCAGCTCCATGGCCTGCGTAAAAGCATCCACAAGCCCGGGCGCCAGGGTCGGGGCAATAGCCCTCGCCTGCCAGTTCTTGCTAAAGCCCTGCAGAAGATCCGCAAGACCGCGCAGATAGCGCTTTTTATTGTTGGTATTAAGAGTCGAGTCGAACTCTATCTGCTGCTGTAATTCGTCGATCCGGCGCCCAAAAGCATCGGTGATCTGCAGATTGACGGTCTCATCCTTTGACAGCCGGATAAGACTATCGTACTTTCCACCCCCCAGGATCACCAGTTGCTGCTGCGCCTTATCCACCTTGTCATGAAAAAGCATACGATCCTGCGCTATCTTAAAGGGATAGGAATTGGGCTGCGCCGCGGCCGGAAAACAGACCGTGATCAGGCAGAACAGAACCAAAAAGAAGGCTGAAAGGGATCGTAATATTAGATTCATAGGCATCTTTCCAGGTGATTCCTGCAAAAATACGACCAAAAGCCGGATAAATACTAACCCTGGCGGCCGTTTGGCCCCAATCCATATCACCGGAACAGCCTTCCATGTTATTTATGTATTAAGAAATTGTAAACTGATCCGGGATTTTCCCAGCCCAATCTTTATTTAGAGTAGGTTTGCGTAAATTTTATTGATTAATGGAATCCAAAGGCAAGAAGATACTGATAGCAGACGATGAGCCCGATATCCTTGAGATCATTCAATACAATCTGACCAAAGAGGGGTACGAGGTAATTACCGCCAGGGATGGCGATGAAGCTATCGGAAAAGCTAAGATCGTCAGACCGGACCTGATCATCCTCGACATTATGATGCCCAAAAAGAATGGGGTGGAAGTCTGCGAAGTGCTTCGCTCCCAGCCCTCCTTTAAAGAAACCCTCATCCTTTTCCTCACAGCGCTCAGCGACGAGGGTTCACATGTTCGCGGTCTGGAGACAGGCGCCGATGACTATGTGACAAAACCCATCAGTCCAAAAGTGCTGATCAGCCGGGTCAACGCCCTTTTCCGCCGTGTCAATAAAGAACCGGAAGACAAAGTGTTGAAGATAGAAAACCTGAGCATCGACCCGGCCAAGTTCGAGGTCATGGTGGACGGGAAAGACGTGACGCTCGCAAAAAAAGAATTCGAATTGCTATACCTGCTGGCTTCCCGGCCAGGCAGAGTATTCTTACGGAATGAGATCCTGAACCAGGTCTGGGGTAATGAGGTCATCGTAGGAGACCGGACCATCGACGTACATATCCGTAAGATCCGCCAGAAGCTGGGATTGGACTGCATTACAACCGTAAAAGGAGTAGGTTATAAATTTAATCTCTGAACAAGAGACGGATATTTTTTGTAATTTATAGTCCATGCCGTCCACTAAAAATCTATCTCCCAAACAATTATCTGCCCTTACAGCCATTTTGCTCGCCTCACCTATTTCTCTGGGGATCTACATCCTCACCGAGAACTGGGTTGTGGGCCTTACCTCCCTGCTTATTGTCTTTTCCGGCAGCTATGCATTGATCCTGTTTACGCTGGAGAAGTTCATCTACCGCAAGATCAAGCTGATCTATAAGCTGATCCATCAGACAAAAGCGACCAAAAAGGAAGAAGTTTATTTCAAATATATCCTGCCACAGAAGAGCATCGACGAAGTGCGGGAAGATGTAGAAAAATGGGGGGAGAAAAGGAATGAAGAGATCGAGCTGCTAAAAAAGAACGAAGCCTATCGCAAAGAGTTCCTGCAAAACCTGGCCCATGAGTTCAAGACCCCCATCTTCGCGATCCAGGGTTATGTAGATACCCTGCTGAACGGGGCAATGGAAGATGCCGTCATCCGGAAGAAGTTCCTGGAGAATGCCGCCAAGAATGTCGACCGCCTCGTAAACCTGATGAATGACCTGGACGAGATCTCTACGCTCGAACGCGGCGAACAGCTGCTGTACAAGCAGAACTTCATCATCCAGGACCTGACCCGGGAGATCTATGAGTCGCTTTCTATCAAAACCCACAATAAAAACATCAAAACTACCATCAAAAAAGGATGCGAATCCCCCATCACCGTATTTGCGGACAAGGAAAAGATCCGGATGGTGCTGATCAACCTGGTGGAAAATGCCACCAAATACGGGAAACCGGGCGGCAGCATCGTTGCCAGCTTTTATAAGATCGACGAGAAGAATGTGCTGATCGAGGTCAGCGACGATGGCATTGGCATCGAGGAAGAACATCTCATGCGCATCTTCGAGCGGTTTTACCGGACCGACGCGGCCAGAAGCCGCGACAAAGGCGGCACCGGCCTGGGACTGGCGATCTGCAAACATATAGTAGAAGCCCACAGCCAGTCGATCCACGTGCGTAGCACGCCGGATGTGGGGACAACCATCGGATTTACCCTGGAGTCAAGAAGGGATTAATTGGTTTTTCCTACCTTTGGGCCCATGACGACGACGACCCAAATATTCGATTACAGTAAATGGACCACCCAGCTGGCCGACCTCAGCAAAAAGTACCAGTCAGCCAGTCCTTACCCCCATATCGTTCTGGAAAACTTCCTGAATCCCGCCGTTCTCGATGAATGCATAAGAGAATTCGATAAGCTCAATGAGAACAACGGCTGGATCAACTACAAACACTATAATGAAGACAAACGCGGACTTAATAAGATCGACCTCCTGCCCGCGACCATCCAGGGAACCATCCATGAGCTGAACTCCCCGGCTTTTTTAGAATGGCTGAGCACCCTGACAGGGATCAAAAACCTTCAAAAGGACGAAAGCCTCGAAGGTGGAGGCATCCATCAGTCCACCAGGGGCGGATTCCTGAATATCCATGCCGACTTTACAGCACATCCACACCAAAAGAACTGGCAGCGACGGGTCAACGTCCTCGTTTATCTGAATAAAGACTGGAAAGAAGAGTATGGCGGCAAACTCGAGCTCTGGGATAAAAAGATGAAGGCCTGTGAAGCAGATATCCTGCCGGTATATAACCGTTGCGTCATTTTCAATACGGATGCCGATTCCTTCCACGGCCATCCCGAACCGATGACCTGCCCCGAAGGCACCTTCCGCAGATCGATAGCCCTCTATTATTATACAGTAGAAGAAAATCCCTACCGTAGGGCTACCTATTATAAAGCCAGACCAGGTGATGGCAGCAACAAACTGCTGGTCAAACTGGACAACGCACTGGTCTCCGCTTATACGGCGGTAAAAAGCAAGCTTGGGGCAAATGATAAGGTGGTGAGCGGGATCCTGAGACTCTTTCAGAAAAAGAAAAAATAGCAAAAAGGCTCCACCAGGAGCCTTTTCTTTTATAAGCTATTTCGCCGCCGGAGGCGCAGGCACGGGCGCCACAGGAACAGGCACAGGCACATCCCGTTTCAAAAACACAAACCCATTCTTCCGGTATAATTCCCTTAGCTCCGGATATTTATACTTTTGCTCCCGGTCGACCTTCGTAACAAAATAGACGGGTTTGTCGATGGGTCCGGTCAGCAGCCACGATTCGTTATAAGATTCGGGATTAGTAGGTCTTTCTTTCTGGGTATAGAAAAGGTCCCCATAACTTTTAAAACCGAGCGTATGCACATAACAATCTTCCCCCTGCCTGGCAATAAAAAAGTCGATATCCGCACCCTGGCTATATCGTTCCACCTTCGGGACAATGATGGCGGAAGCAAAGAAAATGACGATGGCCGTCCCGACAAACAGCGTCCGGGCAGCCCGGCTAAAGGACTGTCGCGACAGATACCGGATACCAATGATCAACGCTACTACCATGAGAATGCCAATAAGCCCCTCCAGACCCGACCAGTGCACTTCGGCTTCCATATTACCACGGGCAAAAGTATCTTCGACATAAGGCGCCAGCCTTTTGACATTGAGACCGATGATGGCTACGCCGAGGATCAGCAATGAGATAAGCCCCCCAAGAATAGCCAGCAGAACGCCGACATATTTCTTATAGATCATTTCACTACGCTCCCACTTGTATATAGAATAAGCGGCAAGAAAGGTCACAGGGAACCAGGCCATGGATGAATAATGGATGATCCTGGACTGAACGATGGTAAACAGGACAGTGACGACCCAGAAAAGAAGGACCATCCATCTTTTAAAGTCCCTGTCAAAACGACCATTGTATTTCGCTTTGAAAAAAGCAGGTATAGCCAGGATCGAAGCGGGAAAACAGCCTACCAGCAGAACGATATAATGATACCCGAAAAAGCCCGCCTGGTCGGCATCATGTGTCGTAAAAAGACGCCACTGGTATTTCAGGAATTCATTGATAAACCAGGGCCCTCTTTTAATTGTCTCGTAACCATACCAGGTGGAGGTGACCAGCAAGGCTACTACCAGGAAGACAAGGGCATGCCACCAGGCGAAATAGAACTTAAACCGGTTGTAGATGAGATAGACGCCAAGAGTAAGCAGGAAAACCATCAGGGCCACCTGGCCTTTCATCAATACAGCCAGCCCCATCCAGATGCCCGACCAGACGACATAATATAGCTTACTTTTGTCAATCCCCGGTTTATCAAAATCGTTCCTTTTCCAATGATAGAGAATGAAGTTATACAGGGAAAGAAAAGTAAAAAGATTGAACCAGGGGTCGATGATACCCGATTTGAAATACATATTGGGAAAAAGCGACCCGCCATAGGCCAGTGCCCAGAGGATCCCAAACTTCCGGTCGTAGACGCGCGAGCCGACAAGGAAGACAACGATAAGGGTGACGATCCCACAAATAGCATTAGGAAGACGGGAGGCGAATTCGGTTACGCCAAAAACCTTCATGGCTGAGCTTTGCATCCAGAAGAACATAGGCGGTTTTTCCCAGAAAGGCTTGAAGTCGATGTATACCCGGGTATAATCGTCCATTTTGATCATCTCGCGGGAGGCTTCGGCAAAGTTGATCTCATCCCAGTCAAAGAGATGCACGCGGCCCAGAAAGGGAATAAATAGCATGGCTGCGAACAGGGCGATCAGCAGGATAGTGGTTGTCTTAGTAAGACGCATTATTTTAATGGTTTATACATTTCTCTTTTTAGCCATCCCCATTTACAAAGACGATGAACAATGGATACATGTAAGACGCCAAGCCCATAGACCACGCTGCGGCGGAAATTGATGCTGGAAGCTTCCTCAAAGTAACGCGTAGGGCAGGTGATCTCCGCTATCTCATAATCCAGGTAAATGATCTGGGAAAGCATCTCATTGTCGAACACAAAGTCTTCGGAGTTGATCTCATAATTGATCCGCTCAAGGACCTCGCGGGAAAAAGCCCGGTAGCCGGTATGGTATTCGGCAAGCTTCTGACGCAGCATGATATTTTCAAAGAAGGTAAGAGCCCGGTTAAAGACATATTTATAAAGAGGCATACCGCCACGGAGGGCGCCTTTACCCAGGGTCCTGGCGCCAAGCACCACCTGGTAGACATTGTTGGCTATCAGATAAGCCATGGAAGGGATCAGCTTGGGGGTATACTGGTAGTCCGGATGGAGCATAATGACGATGTCGCCGCCAAGCTCCAGCGCCTTGTTATAACAGCTTTTCTGATTGCCGCCATATCCCCGGTTCTTGTCGTGCTTGATGATATGGGAGATACCAAGCTCTTTGCCAACCGCAACGGTACGATCGCTGCTGTTGTCATCCACCAGTACGACCTCATCTACAATGTCAAAAGGAATTTCAGCATACGTCTTGCGAAGAGTAAGTTCCGCATTGTAAGCGGGCAGGACTATCACCAGTTTTTTACCATCAATCATGCGTACAGTTAAATTAGAAGCGGCTTTCCGGGGAAAGCCAGTAAGAAAAAATTGAGGGCAAACATACGCATAAGCGGCCTATCGGTGAAATTTTGCTTAGACCTGTGCTGGTGCAGCGGGAGCAGCGGCGCAGCCGCCGTGCCCACGTAGCGCAGGAGCAGGGGCTCACGCTCGCGGCCGGGGCGCAAAAATGCGCAGCGACTGGAGCTTTTCGGTAAATATCCAGTACACAAGGACAGCCGTGATCATCCCGATGGATGCCCCCATAAGGACATCGTTCAAAAAATGCTGACCGAGATAAATGCGGGAGTAACCGACGGCCACGGCGCCCAAAAGATAAGCCACATTGGTTTTCTTGTTCTTTTCAAGCAGCGCCAGCATCGTAGCCAGGGCAAAGACAGACGTGGAATGGCCGGAAGGGAAGCTGGCAAAACCGGTATGAGTGACCCCATCGATAAAAAAGGCGTATTGACCCGGAGCAAAAAATTGTTTGGGCCGGGGCATCGAAAAAATATTCTTCAGGATCTGGGCGAAAAGAGCCGAAAGCAGAAAGGAAGCAAGGACCTGGCAGGACTCCGACCAGCGACGCATCACCAGGAAAAGGAGAATGATGATCACACTGAAACGGCCATCCCCCAGAAAGGTAAGACAGACAAAAAAGGTATCCAGTGTACTGCGGTGAAAAGGGTTAAGCGCGACAAAGGCCGCGGCCTTCCCTTCCGCCATAAGGAAAATAAGGCCGACGAGAAAGAAGAAGGCGAAAAAACTAAAAAAAAGGCGGTTCGCGACAAATATGTCCTTCAGTTTCTCCATCCCGCGAAATTAAGAAATCCGGGGAATCTGCGGCCACTCCCGTGGGCGCATGCCAGGGGGCCGCTCGATCACAACCCAGCAACCAATTCCTCCGCAAGCCCAAAGGAAAGCGTCATACCCGCACCCCCTACCCCGTTTATGACATAGACATACGGCTCGGGAGAAAAGAAGAGGTCTGCTTCCCCATCTGTCAGCTTTGCATAGACCCCATTCCAGGTCTCAGCGACAGACCAGTCTTTGAAAGAGGCAAATTTTCGGAGATAGTCGAGAATTTTCCGGTTGATAAAGTCCTTGTCAAAAGGATCATGCGTGAGCCCATATTCGTGGGAGTCCCCGACGGTAAGCTCGCCTCTGCCATTCTGTGCGACCATGACATGAATACCCCATTGCAGATAGTCGGCCATTTCTTCGGCATAACGCTGACGCAAGCCGTCCAGGGAGGGAGCGGCTTTGAAACTGTTATAATGAATAAGGGACAGCCCGCCACAGAGGGCAGGACCGATCCGCCAGTCTTCCGGCTGGGATACAAGCCGCATCATCTGAAGCTTGCATTTCGTGACGGGTTGTTCAGCAAACTGCTCCGGGTACAACGTTTCGAAGTCGGCGCCATTACAGATAAAAACAAGGTCTGCCTCATATTCCTCCTCGTTCCCGATATAGACGATCTGATCGGAGATATAGGAGACGCATTTCCCCCAGTAAAATTCTACCTTATATTGTTCGGAAAGCCAGCCGGGTAGAGTGGCGATGGCTTCACGCGGATCGACAATGACCTCGTCGCTGCTGTATAGACCGCCCAGTAACCCATCGGTGACGACTGCACCCGAGGAAGAGGCAACCGCGGCCTTGTCCAGTAGCCGGACAGGACGACCTTCCTTTTGAAAGACGGCACAGAGTTCCTGCAAAACCTGCCATTCGTCGGGCCGGTAAGCCAGGTGAAGACTGCCGGCAGGTTCCAGCCAAAAGTCCGCCCGGGGAGCAATTTCTTTCCAGACATCCCGGGTTCGGGACGCACGATCGTACATCTTACCTGCGCACTGACCAATGGGCCATATCATCCCGAAATTACGGATAGACGCGCCCACTGCTTTCTCTGTTCGTTCAAAGACCTTCACCGAGAAACCCCGGAGTGCGAGAGCCCTTGCCGTAGCCAGTCCTACAATACCGGCGCCTATAACTATTGCTGATCGGGATGACATATAATTCCTTATTGATTATTTTTTCTGTAAATTTTTGAATAAAGTACCGAACCCCACAAAACCAGCAGTATCCCAGCTATGGCAGAGATATAGAATAGCATGGTAAAAAAGTCGACCCAGGTATATCGGATGTGTACGAACTCCTTTACAAGCAGCACAACAACAGTCCCCAGATAACCAAAGGCGTCCGCGATGTAAATAAGGAACCCGACATTTCCCGGAATTTTATACGCTGCCAGCATCCTTTCAAAATAAAAACAATTGTATGGCACATACCCCAGGTAAAGACCCGCAGACGCAGTTATGATCCAGCCCACCGGAGATATGAGATGAAGATGAAAAAGGGTCGTAGCCCCCGCCGCCAGGAGAAAGCCTCCGATGATGATACCATTGTTCAGCTGGAAGGCCCGATAGTTATTGCGGATAAGAAAAAACCCGCCAACAACGGTAAGGACGATCAGAGAGACAATCGTGCTGGTCCCGGCAAAGACGTCCGCATTGTTGCGAAAGCCCGTTTCGGTCCAGAGCTCATTGGCAAAGTCCTCGGTAAAATCCCGAAGAATAGTTAGCATTACATAGGCGATCACAATGGGGATGAGGGCAAATCCGAATCTGCGAAGAAAGTCCTGCCGCTGCTCCCTGCTCATAGGCCGGCGCACAGTGCGGTGTGCAATGTCATCCGCCGTCGGCGGAGGGGCTTGATTGAGCAGCCAGCTCGACACAAAAAGAGGGATGATAAAGACTCCGCCAGCAATAAAAGGCATCCAGGCCTCGCTAATACCATGCAGGATCAGCCCCTTTCCCACCGTTTTGGCCAGACCCGAAGCAAAGATAAAGCTGGTTGCCAGGACAGCCCCCATCAGCTCGGTAACCCTTCTCCCTTCGAGAAAACCAAACACAAGCCCCCAGATCATCCCAAGCGGAAGACCATTGATGAACATAAAGACAAAATTATAAGGGGCAGGAACAAGACCGAATAAGAGCAGGGATAGCCAGGAAGTAAGGATAAGCTTGACAATAAAACCCGCTCTTTTGGAAGGTTCCATTCCGCTTATGAACCGGATCCCATAGAATTTGCTCAGCATATAGCCCAGCACCTGCGAAATGACAAGCACAACCTTGTAAGAGATGCCCCAAAGATATATACCGGAAAAAGAGGCGGCGGTAAAGGGCTTTCTAAATCCATACATACAGGTATAGACCACAAAGGACGCAAGAGATACATAAAGGACAAAGACCCAGACAGGAGATCGCTGCAATCGGCCCCGCAGATTTAGTCCGGCAGAAAGGACAACTCCCCTCTTTCCAGGGCTGTCTTCCCTAAGCGGGCTTGCCGACGGAATGGAGGAAGAAGACACCGGGGGAGATTGCATGATGATTGGTTTATGCCTTTTCGATAATAGGAAGCAGCTCTTCCAGGTCGTCGATGATATGGTCAGGATGATAGGACTCCAGCTGTTCCCGGGTATAGGCTCCGGTTGTGACACTGACGACCTTTCCACAGGCGGCATTCCTTCCTTCCTCCACATCGACCTCGGTATCACCTACCTTGAGGACCCTGTCAGGAGAGGAGATGCCCAGGTCATCGATCAGCACTTCGATCATATCCGGATAGGGACGACCATGAGTCACTTCGTCGCTGCAAATGACCTTGTCGATAAGCGAGCTGCGGTCGTCCCACCGAAGACGATGTAAGATCGTATCGGTGATGCTACGGGTAAAACCCGTATTCAACGCGATTTTTATACCCCGCTGCTTGAGTGCGGAAAAGACCTGCTCCGTATGAGCAAAGGGCGCCAGTTTCTCGTCGTTACGATAAAAGGCGATCATCTTGTCTATAAACCGGGTGTGAATACGATCGATCAGAACCTCGTCGTCCTTTTGTTTGGGATAGAACTTTCCCATCAGCAGCGCAATAGCTTCTATTTTGCGGAAACCCATTACTTTTCTCACCTCTTCATTAGGCATTTCAAAACCGAAATCCCGAAAAGCTTCGATAAAAGCTTCCCCCACACTGCCGTTGTCCCGGACAGTAGTTCCCGCTATATCAAATACGACCAGTTGTATGGAGCTCATATTGTAAAAGATTAATATCGGAAAAATTACCGGGCAGGGGCGGGGCTACTCGAAAGATGATGCAGTATCATAGCCCGATAGTGCTGCAGATCGGGTAAAGGCTTATTCTCGATCTTCGCCATCTCATCCCATTTTCGCATCTGGATGATGAGATGAAAAAGGGGATACTGCTCGAAAGCCCCGGCTTCCTCTTCCGTCATAGGACCTCCCTGGAAATCCAGCGTTCTTTTGCTGGCCTCGGATAGCTGGGCGTAATAGGAAGGATCTTTTATCGTGAGATATCTCTTAGCCTCCACATGCGATTCGACAAGACGAACAACCTTTTTGGAAAAACCCTTTCCCCGCAAAAATTCAGCCCCAAGCTCTTCATGGTCCCTGATGCCAAATCCATCCATTTCGTTTTCCCCTTTTGCCGCTTCCGAAATATGACCGATGTCGTGAAGGAAGGCGGCTAAGATCACGTCTTCCTCATAACCCTGCTCTTCGGCCAGCTGAGCAGCCTGCACCATATGTTCCAGCTGGGAAACCTTTTCACCGGCATATTCGGCACCGCCATAACCTTCATAAAGTTTCATGATCTCGTCCGTGATTCTTTGCGCCTGCTCGGGGGTCATAAGAGATAAATTTTTAGATAATGATCCCAATGTATCGAAAATGCGATTAGCCGCCTATTAAATAATCCTTAATAAAAAACACCCCTGTACAGGGGTGTTTTTTATGCTAGCCATAATATTATTTGATCAGCCACATGGCCTGATTGATATTGTCATTGCCGCCATACTGACTTTGTATAGCGCCGGTGTAATTGGTAGCGTTCGTAGTAGCCTCCGTCTGGGGATACTGGAAACGAAGCGGAATACTACCGCCATTTCCATAACCCACCTGATCAGAACCTTGCAGAAAGCCCGGAACACCGGTTCTACGCCACTGGAAATAAGCTTCCAGACCCGAGTTACGGAACAACGCCAGGTATTTCTGCTCCAGCACCTGCTCCAGTGCATGCGCAGGATTAGCCGCATCATATTTTACCAGCGCCTGGTTGTAGTAGCCCGAATAGCTGAAAGGCACCGTATAAGTAATATCCTGCCCAAGCGTCCCGCTCGGCTGCTGGAAAATGACAGTATTGGAACCGTCCACAACCCCATAGAAGCCAAAGTCCGCATAGATCCCGGTCTGGTACCATTGTTCGGCATTGCCCGTAGCCCAGCCGCGGGTGATGCCTTCCGCGATGTTGAAGCACATTTCAGGATAGCTCAGGATAAAGGTCGGTTCACCGACAAGGGTTTCATAATACCGGTGACGATTGATCAGAGAGTACACATTGGCCGTATTACTATTGGCAATGCCACCTGCCATGACGCTGAGATCAAGACCCGTATTCGCGCCTTTGAATGATGCGTAGGACGTATCAGAGTGCCCAAGACCACGGGCAGGCTCAGCCGTCATCATGACGCGGAGGTCCTTAAAGGAAGCCAGCGAGTCGGTATAGGCTGCAGCCATGTTATAACGCGTAGACTGCGTACCGTAAACTTCGTTGTTGTTGGGATACTTGTTGTACTGCGTGTTATAGTGAAACTCCAGGTTATCGTCCATGCTGGTCATGATCGGGTATTTCGCAGGGTTACCCAGGATCGAGGCAAATTGCCCGGCAACATTGAGATCCGCATCGGATGCTTTTTTGCTCAGCTCGATGAGCACACGCAGCCGGAAGGTATTTATCGCCTTCTGCCATTTCTTCAGGGCATCCCCGCTGCTCATAAAGTCGGCAAAATAGCTATCCCCGGAGAATTCATAACCACCGTTGGCGATAGCAGCAGCCATAATAGTATTGGCAGAGTCAAGCCAAAGGTTGGACTGGATAAAGATCTGTTTTTGCGTATCGTATTTAGGCGTCAGATTGCTGCTGCCCTCCAGTGCCTGCGTCATTGGCAGATCACCTACTTTCAGGCTGTTGTTGACAAAGAACCAGGCCCGGAAGAACTTACCCATCGCCGCATAAGGGTTATTTTTGGGGTCCCCGCCGCCGGAAGGCTGCGCCGCATTGGCCAGCGAAAAAGCAGAGGCTTCCATATTCAGCACGTTGAACAGCGTCTGGTAGTTCAGGGTCGCATATTGGGAGTGTTTGGTCCCGTCCCAATACAGGTTGTTGTCATAGTAGTCGTAATTCGAGCAGGTGAACTGATCATTCCTTTCTTCCTGGCCAAAAGGCGCGACATACATGTCGGCAAGAACAGTACGCAACAGCTGTGAAGGCGGAACGGTCGTAGGCTGATTCAGATTCTGAGTATACTGCTCGAACTTTTTCTGACAGCTGCCAAAGACAGATATCCCCGCAGCCAGCAACAGTATTTTGAATGTATTTCGTGTCATAATCATTTGTTTATTGCTTTTCCGGATAACAATTTTGGTTTAGAAGCCAACATTGATGTTAAAACCATAACTCCTGGTCGTCGGCGTCTGCAGGTCATAGGTAAGCTGAGCGCTGTTGTTGGCATTTCTTCCTGGATACTGATCCACATCGATGTCATGGAAGTCCTTATGGAAGAAATACAGCAGGTTACGACCTACAAGAGAGAAGTCCACCCGGGTGATGCCCGATCGGCCAAGCACTTTGGCAGGCAGACTATAGGTGATGACCGCCTCGCGCAGCTTGGCGTAAGTCTTGGTAGTAGTAGTATGTTCCAGGTCGCTGTACAGCTCGTTCACATAATCCTGTACCCAGTTGGTGGCAGTGTTGTTAGCAACATAGGTCAGGGTTTTGCCATTGGTTATATGTCCCAGCGCATCATACGCAAGGGAGCCACTGGCGATCTGTACACCCTGTGCCAGTACGGCCTTGCCATTGTCATAAGCACCCGTGTAACCCGCGTCTCCATAATGATAGGCTTCTATATTACGCGCCTGTCCGATCTTGCCGGAAGCCGTATTTGCACCACGCCCACCCTGCGTAAGCTTCAGCTTCACATAGTCCTGGATAGTACCGCCAACCATTCCGTCGAACTGGAAGGAGAAAGAGAAGCTCTTATAGCTGAACTTGTTATTGATACCCCAGCTCCAGTTCGGATCGCCATGGCCGATAGCCTGGGCGACAGGCAGATAGAGAGGATTACCCTTGGAGTCATTGATCAGCTGACCATCGGGGGTTTTTGCCTCTTTCTGACCGGTGAGCAGATCGACCCGGTCGCCGTTGTGCAGCGTATAGCCGTTGGCATCCTGGATGGCGCCATTGGGCAGAGAGGAATAGGTTTCCTTATATGTCGCCCAGTTGACCAGTACATCCCAGTTGAGACCATTGGTGCTCCGGATCGGGCTTCCCTGCAGCGAGAGTTCAACTCCATTTCGATTGGTCTTGATGGCATTGGTCAGGTAATAAAGATACCCGGAAGTCGCCGAGACATTCGTGGAGTACTGGTTAGGACCATTGATGTATTTAAAATACGTACCCGACAAACCAAGCCTGTTCTGCAGGAAGCGGATATCCAATCCGGCTTCATAGTTCGTATGCGTGGCAGGCAGGATGTTCGGATTGACAGCCGTGGTCGGGCTCGAAGCCTGCGTATTGTTGTTGTAACCAAGACTGGGGATAAAAGGAGTGCTTGATACATAGCTCGGACCGCCATAGATGGACTGGTAGTCGCTGCCATAATCCAGCGTATAATGCGGGTTACCGTGGTTAGTCAATGGATAGGTAGGCGTCTGACCGATATAGGTCTGTGTACCACCGTCTTTTACGTTGGCATAGCTGACACGGGCCTTCAGGAAAGTGATCTGCTTTGGCATAGTCACATAATCGGAAATGACCGTGCTGATAGAAGCCGAAGGATAGAAGAAAGCATTGTGGTTCAGCGGCAGTGCGGAACTCTTATCCTCACGTCCCGTGGCTGAGATCGTAAAGTATTTCTTATAGGTAAGGTCGACCGATGCATAAGCGCTGAGCACAAGCATATTCGAGTTGAAGTTCCAGGCCTGTACCGGATACAGGGAGTTGGAGAAGTTGAAGACATTCGGCGTGATCAGCTGGTTGGTCGTAGTAAAGTTGGACGTGTACTTGAAATTACGGGCATTGACACCACCCAGCGCAAAGAGGCTGAAACCGCTGTTGCCCAATTCCCGGTCATATTTCAACAGAGCTTCGGTATTGTTCTCCCAAAGGCTGCGACGGTCTTCCCGGTAGTTGCCATGGTTGTTGTACTCGTTGCTATATGGGTGCGCCCACCAGGGAAGCTTTTCGGTGCGCAATACGTCATAGGTCGTGATATTGGACCTTACCTGCGCGTCTAGGTGTGGGGCGATATTGTAGGTCAGGTTAAGATATCCGTAGATATCATTCTTATAATGACCCCTCAGCCATTGCTGGGTGATGAACCAGGGATTCTGGTAGTGCTTGTATTCTTCGAATGTAGGCCGTTCACCATTGGCGCCCTGTCCAAGAGGCCAGTAGTTCTTGATGCTCGGGTCCTGGATATTCCAGTCGGCGCCCATCCAGATGTCAATATCATAGATGATGCTGTTGGGACCGTAATCCGCATCGGGAATATTATCCGTAAACTGGCGGTTGTAGTTGATATTGCCTTCGATCTTCAATTTGCTGGACACATTATAGCTGCCGTACAAATTATAGTTCAGCTTGTTGAGGCTGGTGTTCGGCGTGATGCCACGCTGGTAGGACTGAGACACCGACATACGGACATTGCTGCGGTCCGTCACCGATGAAAGACTGATATTGTTGGTTGTCAGCAGGCCGGACTGCAGGAACTTCTGCATGTTGTTGACGCCGCGGGCAATAAAAGGAGTGGGCTTGATATTACCGGTGTTGACGCTCGGGCCGGTAGAGCCGGGGCCGCCGGCAAAGGTCGTGGTATAGGTCTGGGTCGGATCGACCGGACCGTCATACTGAGGAATGAGACGGCCATCCATAATGGGACCCCATACGTCATAGTCGGCATCGTTGATACCGCCGCCAAGACCGTCCTTAAATGCATATTTCTGGTTATCACCAGGACCGTATTGGTTTTGAACTTTCGGAATGGCGATAAATCCTTTATTTAGCTGGTTGCTGGAATTGACCTCTACCGTCCAGCCCTTTCCACCTTTCTTTCCCTTTTTGGTAGTGATCAGGATCGCGCCGTTGACACCGCGGTTGCCATATAGCGCCGAAGCAGCAGGGCCTTTTAATATGGTAAAGGTCTCGATGTCGTCGGGACTGATGTTCCAGGTGTCCGAGTTGATCGGAATACCATCCACAACATAGAAGTTCACGTTGTTGCCACGCAGCAGGATGATGGGCGTACCCAGGATCTCCTGGTTGATACCCACGTTGAGACCGGCCACTTTACCGGCAAGACCGGCGATGGGGTTGGCCTCCCTTGCTTTCAGCAGGTCGGCAGCCTTTACTTCCTGGATCGCATAGCCGAGACGTTTAGTCTCTTTTTTGATACCAAGAGCCGTGACGACTACCTCGTCCAGGTTTTTGTTGTCAGCCTTGACCGTGATAGTGAGGTCTTTTTCATCTCCGACCGTCACTTCCTGCCTTGTCACTCCGACACCGGAGATGACCAGGACGTCGCCGCTCCTGGCCTTAATGGTGAAGTTGCCTTCCACAGTCGTGGAGACGCCGGTCTTTGTGCCTTTCAGCGTTATGGATATACCGGCCAGAGGAGCCTGGTCAGTGGCTGAAAGAACGCGGCCTGTTAACATCGTTTGTGCAAACGTAAATAAAGGGAACAGGAGAGCGAGCAAAAGGAGCCCTCTTGTGCAGGTCGTTTTTTTACTCATAAAAACAGTGTGTTTAATAATTGCGAAAGCCTGGTAAAATATTGCAGCGAAATTATCAGGGCAATATGACTGGAAGGTTAGGGGTGATTTAAGTAAATGTTAACAGTTTATAAATACTAAACGAATGTTAAGTATTTGTAAATAAGGGGAAACACTTGATTACATGGTGCAGCGGGACTGCACGCGGCGGAATTGCGCCACTATAACGATCGATATACTGTGCGGTATCGGCAGTTGCGGGTGCGCCATTGCCAGGTCGTTCGGGAGACGGTGCTAAAAAAGATATATGACGAGCATGAGGGCTTCGGTACTGCCGGTGTTCTTCAGACGATGAGGGACACGTCCATCAAAAAAAAGAGTATCCCCTTCATGAAGCGTAAAGATGTCCTTGTTGATCTGGTACTCAATGTCTCCTTTAAGAATATACTTGCACTCAAAGGCGTCGGTGCGGATCATTTGTTTGCGGCCCGATCCTTTTTTAAGTTCCAGCAGCACGACATCTGTCGCCTGGGAGGTGACAGTACGAGTAAGGATGCGTTTATAGGAAAATCCCTTTACCGGTTCTTTGGAGAACATTTTTTCCTGGCCCTTCCGGATGATGAGGACATGATTGTTGTTAAAGGTATCCTGCATGTCCTCAAAAAAACTGCGAAGATCTTCTTCAAGAGAATGAATGATCTTGAATAATACAGGAAGAGAGGGGACAGTTCGGTTGTTTTCGATCTGTGAGATCAGCCCTTTGCTGACACCGGCACGGGTGGCCAGCTGTTCAAGAGTTATATTTTTCTGGGCTCGTTTGGCTTTGATCTTATCTCCGATGAGCAGGAGGAGTTCTTCATTCATAGTGGGCTAGCCGATTTAATCGGACGAAAGATACATCATTTTGCGCCTCCCTGCCCATTGAGATAATCCGCCAGCTCGCGGATGTGATCCGTATTGATATAGTCCGCATGCAACCGAATGAGCTGATCCCAGGCAGCAGGAGTATCAGGAGCATCCCAGAACCGTACCGGCAGGTGCTGTTCATGCGCATGTGTGACGGCAGCCTCAATGCTCTTCTTATCCGCCTCCGGCAATTCCGTGCGACCATTCCACCGGGTGAAGCTGCGCAGGTCATCGCTCATCATTACGATCCTCGACAGCGCCTCGGGAGTATAGGAATGCCCCAGTATGCCATCAAAGGCGATAAAGGAAGGGTAGGAAGTATAAAGATCGGGAGAAGGCCTGTTACCGCTGATGACCCATTTTATAAAGACACATTGTGCAAGAGCCGGATATTTATTGAGCAGGGAGACAAGAGCATTCAGGGCGGCGACAGAGTCGGCCTTTACATCGATGAGGATCTGCAGACAACGGGTGGTGTCTGCATAAGGATGACCATTGTTCTTTTCCACGCAGGACAACAGCGGCCTGACATAATATTCTTCCAGCGTACGACCGGCCTTGATCTCTTCCCTGTTGTGTCCGACGAGCAGCCGGCCATCCTGCAGCCAGATATCGGCTTCAATAGATCCGAATTTTTCCTGCCAGGCCATCCAGAATGGGATGGATTGCTCGTAGTCGTTGTGAGAATGTGTGTTCGCTACCGTATATTTTTCCTTCCCTGTCATAAGACGGCCGGGAAAGAGGTTTCCTGCCGAAGCCCTGTTAGCGGGGGTTACAGCGGTTGCAGCCTGCTGCACGGAGGGCTGGGCGATAGTTCCCTGCTGAGCAAGAGCAGGTCTTACGGTCAGGCACATCCAAAGGGCAGCAAAAAGGTAAAAAGGCCGTTTTTTCATGGGCGCAAAGGTAAAATATCCCTTCCGGCTATGGTCAGGAACCCATAAAGTTACAATTTCTTAACGCTCGCTTAAAATAGCAGTAATATGTAGTTTAGAACTTTGATAAACCACAGAAATGGAAAAGCGACCCGTAGATGTAGTTGTATTGTCTGATGTTCACCTTGGAACGTACGGATGCCGGGCTAAAGAGCTTGTCAACTACCTCAAAAGCATCACTCCCAACATACTCATTTTAAATGGGGATATCATCGACGGCTGGCAGTTTACCAAGCGATATTTCCCCGTTGCCCATATAATGGTTATCAAGGAGATCATTCAGTTTATCACCAATGGGACCCGGGTTTTTTACATTACCGGCAATCACGACGAGATGATGCGCCGGTATACCGACCTCCAGATGGGGAATTTTACCCTGACCGACAAGCTGGTGCTGGAGATCGACAACAAAATGACCTGGATCTTTCACGGTGACGTCTTTGACAATACCACCAAGGGTGGCGCCAAAGTACTGGCCAAACTGGGCAGCAGCGGATATAACCTCCTGATCCGTTTCAACCGGTTTATCAACTTTATCCTGAAGTCCCTCGGCCGCGAAAGGGTATCCATCTCCAAAAGGGTGATGGCCGGGGTCAATAAAGCCGTTAGTAAGATCAATGATTTCGAGTTGATCGCCGCCGAGCTTGCCATCGAAAAAAAATACGATTACGTTATTTGCGGGCATATCCATCAACCGCAAAAAAAGATAGTTGAAACAAAAGACGGGAAAGTCACCTACCTGAATTCCGGGGATTGGGTCGAGCATCTTACTGCATTGGAATACCAGCAGAATGAGTGGACTATATTCGAATACGACGAGAAAGAATTCCCTGCAACTCAGACTATCGAGATGAAGACCAATGTCAATGTTATGACCGACGAGATCAATTTTTATATCAATTCACTCGCAGCCATCTAATACGTTTTATGAAGATTTTTTATGCAGTCCAGGCAACAGGTAACGGCCATATCAGCCGGGCAATGGAGATCCTCCCTTACCTGGAAAGATATGGAAAGGTGGACATTTTCCTGAGCGGCGCAAATAATAGTCTTCAACTCGACGCCTCGGTCAAATACCGCAGTAAGGGTCTTAGCCTTTTTTATACCAACAGCGGCGGCCTCAATTACTGGGAAATAGGCCGCCAGGTAGCCCCATTGCGGATCTGGAAGGAAGTCCGGGACCTGCCCGTCGAAAAATACGATCTCGTCATCAACGACTTTGAAAGCATTACTTCGCTGGCATGCGCCTATAAAAAGATACCGTCCGTGAACTTCGGGCACCAGGCAAGCTTTATTTCCCCAAAAGTGCCCCGCCCGGAAAAAAAGGAGATCATGGGAGAATGGATCCTCCGCAATTATGCCCGGGCAACCCAATACATCGGTCTTCATTTCAAACAATACGATGACTTTATCCTTCCGCCGGTGATAAAAAAAGATATCCTCCAGGCAGACCCCCGGGATAAAGGACATATCACCGTCTATCTTTCCTCCTATAGCGACGCCACGGTACGTCAACATCTTCAGCCTTTACGGGATTTTCGCTTCCAGGTCTTCTCTAAGGAAGTAAAACAGCCCGTTCAGGATGGGAATATCCTTTTCCTTCCCGTCGACAAAAGCTCCTTTAACAAGAGCCTTATTACCTGTAAGGCCATCCTCACCGGCGCAGGTTTCGAAACCCCGGCCGAAGCCCTCTACCTCGGCAAGAAGCTGCTGGTCATTCCGATCAGAGGCCAGTACGAGCAATTCTGCAATGCCGCAGCCCTGCAAAAAATGGGAGTGCCGGTACTGAAGACGCTGGATGCAAATTTCGCTTCTGTTTTCAGACCCTGGATGGACCAGCGCCGGAAACCCTGCCTGCATCTCGACTACTCTACAGAGTCGACAGTCAGCTATCTTATGCACAATTGCACCAACGAGAAGAAGAACGCGCTGGATTTGCTTTATCCGGAGTTTGTCTTTAACTGATCGCCGGCCCGCCAATCCCAAATTGGTAGTACCCTACCGGCCGGCGATCAGTTAAAGACAAAAAATCATTAGCCCCGGCATAGACGCCGCTTGCGGCCGTCGTAGCCCACTTCGCGACAATTCCGCAGAAGACCAGCTAAAAAAAATTTCCCCCATAGAAATGGGGGAAATTCTGCATGAGAAAATTCAACTCTACATATATAAACCATCGATTAACAAGGTAATGACCAATTCAAATTGGCCGTACAAAAATAAACTCCCCATATTATGGAGAGTTTACTGAATCGTTATCGCAATATTATTTAACGTGTACTTTAAGCAAACTTCTTACTGTGCTTCAACACCTTGGCTTCTAAGTAAAAAATAATCTCCTCCGCCACATTCTTCGACTGATCACCCACCCTTTCCAGCTTGCGGATGATAGAAAGCAGCCACAAAGCCTGGGGAGTATCTTCAGGATGCTCTTTCAGATGGTTTTCCAGCACTTTGTTCGACGCCTTGTTGATCCCGTCAAGAAAATCATCCTTTTTAAATACGCTGCGCGCAAGGATGGTGTCTTCCTTTTCAAAGGCAGCCTGCGTATCCTCCAGCATATTGACGGCTTCCTCATACATCGGCAGGACACGGGTCACTTCGAGTAATTCCTTTGAAAAGGGCACTTCCGCGTCGATGATATATTTGGCAATGCCCTCCGCAATGTCCCCGATACGCTCGAGATTGGAATTGATCTTGAGGACAGCAAGCAGGAAGCGAAGATCTATCGCTACCGGGCAGAAAAGAGCAAAAATATTTTCACAGTCACGGTCTATCTTGAGCTCGCTGCCATTGACCCTTTTTTCTTTCAGCACGACTTCCCTGGCCAGGTCTTTGTCAAAGCTAAGGAAGGCCTGGCGGGCTTTGGAAAGCTGGGAATTTACCAGTGTCCACATATTGACAGCCTCAGTTTTCAGAAGCTGGAGTTCGGTTTCTATTTGTGCCATGGTTATATATAAATGTTACGTAAAATATAAAGTTAATTAACTGAACCGACCCGTGATATAATTTTGGGTACGGTTATCTTTCGGATTGGTGAACATGGTCTTTGTCTCGTCATATTCAACCAGTTCGCCCATATAGAAAAAGGCCGTTTTATCGCTGACCCTCGCCGCCTGCTGCATGTTGTGCGTGACGATGATCAGGGTATAGTTGACCTTCAGCTCGTGAAATAGCTCTTCCACCGTCGATGTAGAGATAGGATCAAGGGCCGAAGTAGGTTCGTCAAAAAGCAATACCTCCGGTTCCATAGCTACCGCACGGGCGATACACAGCCGCTGCTGTTGACCACCAGAGAGAAAGGAGCCTTTTTTATTCAGGGAGTCCTTTACCTCGTTCCACAATGCGACACGGGTCAGAGAGTGTTCTACGATCCTGTCTCTTTCCGCCTTTGGCAGCTTGACCCCGTTGAGCTTGTATCCGGCAATAACATTATCATAGATACTCAGGTTGGGGAAAGGATTAGGACGCTGGAATACCATACCTATTTTAAGCCGGACGAAGATGGGATGCATCTCGTAGATATTTTCATCGTTGAGCTTCATCTCACCGTTGCAGGTAGCCCCGGGTATAAGCTCGTGCATCCGGTTGATACAGCGCAGATAGGTCGTCTTTCCACAGCCTGAAGGCCCCATTACGGCAATGACATGATTCCGGGGAATATCGATATTTACATTTTTAACGACGTGATTGGTGCCAAACGAAGCGTTAAAGTTCCTGCTCTTTATAATTGTACTTTCCATTTTCTAGTTATCAGCTTAGTAAAAATGTTTAGGAATAAGACCCACAATAAAAGGATCAGAGAGGCTCCCCATGCCAGGTCATGCCAGTCATTATAAGGGCTGGTGGCATAGTTAAAGATCAGCAGGGGCAGACTCTGCATGGGCTGGGTCAGATTAGTGCTTAAGTAGGGGTTACCGAATGCCGTGAACAACAGAGGAGCCGTCTCCCCAGTGATACGGGCAATGGAAAGCATGACGCCGGAAAGTATACCACTGATGCCGACAGGAACGATGACCTTGAAGATGACCCGGTGAAAAGGCATGCCAAGGGCCAGCGCAGCTTCTTTTAATGAGTCGGGCAACAGCTTGAGCGTTTCCTCCGTCGACCGGACAACAATGGGCAACATCATAATAGCCAGGGCTACGCTGCCGGATAGCCCGGAGAATTTACCAAGTGGCTTCACCAGCCAGAAATAGGCAACAATACCTATTACAATAGAAGGGACACCCTGGAGGATATCCGTGGACAGACGACACCAGTAGGCGAGCCTGCTCTTTTTATTCTCACTGAGATAAATACCCGCAAGAATTCCGATAGGAATGGCGATGATAGCAGCAACAATAATGATCAGGATGCTGCCGACAAGGGCATTGGCAATACCGCCTCCGGTCTCACCGACAGGCTTCGGGACATTGACGAGGAAATGCCAGTTGATCTTTGTAATACCTGCCTTGATAATAAAGAACAGGATTGCCAGTAGCGGGATCACACAGGCAAAAGCAAGCACATAGGTCAGAGCCTGGAACCCATAGCTTTTACCAAGTCTGTATTTTACGTTGGATGCGTGCATAACTTTATTCGTTGGTGAAGCGGTCTATGATTTTCTTTCCGATCAAATTGATCACGACAGTGACCAGGAACAGCACCAACCCAAGCTCGATCAGCGCAGAGAGATATACCGGCTTGTCCGCTTCCGTAAATTCGTTGGCGATGACGCTGGCCATGGTATTACCCGGCGCAAATATGCTTTTGGGGATGAGGCTGGTATTCCCGATGACCATGGTGACGGCCATTGTCTCACCAAGGGCGCGGCCCAGCGATAAAAGGATGCCCGCAAAAAGTCCGGATTTCGTATAAGGCAGCACTACACTGCGGATCACTTCCCAACGGGTAGCTCCCAGTCCATAAGCCGCCTCCTTCAGATGGGAAGGAACCATAGTGATCATCGACCGGCCAAGCGATGCCGCATACGGAATTATCATGATAGCCAGGATCAGAGATGAGCTGAATATACCTACCCCAACAGGTTCTACACCGATATGAGATTCCAGGTTGCGGACGATTGGCACAAGAACAGCCAGACCCCAGAAACCATAGATAACCGATGGCACAGCCGCAATCAGCTCGACGGCATTCTTCAGGAAATCCGGTAGCCAGCCCTTTGGATGATATTCCCCCAAAAAGATCGCGATAGCGATGGAGAACGGGATCGATATGAACAGGGCCAGGAAGGAGCTGAGCAGGGTTCCCAACAGGAATGGCCAGGCTCCGTATATATCCTGGACAGGGTCCCAGACCTTACTCCACAGGTATTTCAGCCCCAGGGACTTGATCGAAGGCAGTGACTGCACGATCAGGGTCAGCAGGATGCCCAGCACCAAAATGACCATGACCAGTCCCATGATCATCAGCGTGCGTCTGAAAACATTTTCCGTTCGGATCTGACGAAAAGACCTTCTGGCGCGCCTTTTCGTCTTCAAAATTGCTTCGGGGGTAGAATTAATTACCCGCAGCGGAAGATCGCTGCGGGTAATCATACCATTCTCTACAGATGTATCCATAAAAATTCATTCAATTACTGTAAAATCGGCTTGCCATCATAAGTGGCGGACTTCAGGATCGCATCACCGGTGGTGACAGCAGCAGGAGACAGGGGCGCATAAGTCAGCGCAGAACTGAACTGCTGGCCATCATGGATCAGCCAGGAGATGAGTTTCAACAACTTAGTAGCGCGTTCAAGGCTACGATTGTTGTATTTCTGCTCCTTGTAGATGAGAACCCAGGAGAAACTGGAGATGGGGTACCCATCGGCAGCATCCGTATTGGTCAGGGATACTTTAGAATCAGCGGGGATCTGGATGTTGGCAGCAGCCGTTACGCTGGCGATGCTGGGAGTAATATAATTACCCGCCTTGTTCTGCACCTTCGCGTATGGCATGGAATTCTGAACAGCATATGCCAGTTCTATATAACCAATGGCACCCGGAGTTTGTTTGATCAGACCGGCGACACCTTCATTACCCTTTCCACCAAGACCAACAGGCCAGTTGACAGAAGAGCCCTTGCCGACTTTTGAACTCCAGTCCGCACTAACCTTGGAAAGGTAAGTGGTGAAGACATTGGAAGTACCGCTACCGTCGCTGCGGTGAGCGATTACGATACCAGTAGCAGGCAGCTTAACACCTTTATTGATAGCGGCGATCTTCGCGTCGTTCCATTTTGTGATGGTTCCCAGGAAGATACCGGCCAGCACATCAGGGGTCAGATTCAGCGTATCCTTTACCTCAGGCAGATTGTAGCTCAGTACAACCGCACCGGCAGTGATAGGGATATGTATCGCAGGAGCAGACAGAGCAGAGTCCTGTTTGCCATTCATTGGAGCATCAGAAGCACCAAAGTCAACAGTCTTGTTGGTCAGCTGGGAGATACCCGCGCCGGAACCTACGGACTGGTAGTTGACTTTCAGGCCATTAGCCTTATTGTACTCAGAGAACTGCTTAGAGAACAGAGGGTTATCAAAAGAGCTGCCCGCACCGATGAGGGTGTTGTCGTCGCTGTTGCCGGATGCCGTGCTGTCAGAACCGGAAGTGCTGCCACCACCGCCGCCGCAGGAGACCAGGCTGGCGCTGACGACTGCAAAGAACACACCTGCAACCAGTGAACGCTTGATTTTGAAAGAATTTAATTTCATTTGATTTACTTATGGTAGTTAAGAATAGAAACAGAGTTATTAACCAGGGTCATTATTTACCAAATACAAAATAGAAGGTCAGCCGGTATACCGCATCATAGTCACTCTTCAGCTTGCTGCCTGCAGGAGCGGAAGCCAGTTCGCTCTTGTAGTTGTTATACCAGATATTGGGCATAAAGTGTACATTCTTAGCTGGCGTAAAATCCAGACCCGCTGTGATAAACTGCTCCTTATTATTATAGTCATAGTTGCCGGCGGCATTAGCATAAGACTTGTAAGTCGCAGCATTTACCTTGCTGTTCGGTTTCGTGTTGTCGTAACGTGCGAAGAAACGCAGCTTACCCTTGATGATATCACCATGAACATAAGCAGAGATTCCCTTTGCATTCGAGGTCAGGGTATCGGAAAGAGACCCACCTGGTCTTGCAGTGAACCGGGAAGCAAGATTATCATTTTTCAGCACGTTCACATATCCTTCAACACCCACGGTCAGAGCAGGCGTATTGTAGGCGATATAACCCTTGGTCATCTGGCGCGAATGATGCCAGGTAGAAGTCCAGTTCAGCCTTTCATAGTCACCATAGATGTCGAATACGAGTTTCTTGTCCAGAGCCATTGCCCAAACATCAGCATAGAACCATTTGAAGTTGTCAGACTCGGGTTTTGCGCTGGAGCCATTGGCAACCATTACATTGTACCCGAAATTACCCTGGGCGTCGAACTTACCCTGTAAAGCAGCACCCATGTCATAAGAAGGAGTACGGCGAATATCCGAGATAGTTCTTTCGATCGAACGATAAGCCCAGATCCTTTCTGTTAACAGCGGGAAGGCAGGAGTGGCAATCTGACCTACAACCAGGTCGGTACCTTTCCAGATGTTCTTCCAGCGGATGTTGGCCAGCTTGATGTAAAAAGTCAGCTTGCCATTCTGCGTCTGGTCACCGCCACCGCCAGCAGAACCATTCCCCGCAGGAAAGTTGTCTTCCGCAGCCAATAGTAATTCAGCAGAGAATTTGCTGCTGATATTATAGTCATACCCCAGGTAGATACGACGGAACTGGAAAGCATTACGGCTCGTCGGGATCCCCGTGTACTGGTTGTTCCCACCACGGCCGGCAGAGTCACTATGCCCCTTTGCATAGAAATCACCAAACATATATCCCCAGATACGGCCGGAATTGGCAGCACCTGCTTTAAAAGCGGAATCAGAATTCCAGAGATATTGTGCCTGAGACGCGATAGTTAAAAATGATAGTACAGCGATAAGAAGAATTTGTTTTGCGTAATTGCGTTTCATAAAAGTCTTGGTTCGTTAAATAAACATTGGTTCGTTAATAAGTAGCGGTTCGACATCGTTCAAATTCGACTGCAAAACAATGTTTAAGCAATGACCCCAATGTTAACGGAATATTACCTTAATGTTAACACACCCCAAAACTCGCGTCTGGAGCGACTCCGCACGCCAGCACAGTGTTAAGAAATTATTATCAATTTCACTTTTAACCTATTTCCCGTTGGCATTGACCTTATTTTGTATAGACGGGATGGGTTATTTGCAAAATTTACCCCATCCCGTTTATACGGCTAATAATTGGCCTTCGGCCAGCGGACCCTGTGGTCCGCTTTTGTTACATAAAGTGGCTTATCTGAAAAAAATTACTTAAATGAAGGGCTTTAATACATTTGTTCAATTTTTTATGCCCAAAGACAAGGTCTTCTATTCCCTTTTCGAGGAAGTGGCGGATAGCGTGGCCCGGATGGGTGAGCTATTAAAAGAGGTGGTTTCTGAGCCCGATTTTGACAAACGTGCCACCCTGATCTCCCAGCTTGAGACGCAGGAACATATCAACGATGAGTTCACGCACCGGATCTTTACCGAGCTCGGCCGTAATTTTATTACCCCCTTCGACCGCGAAGACATCCATTATCTCGCCAGCGCACTGGATGATATCTGTGATTATATCTATGCTGCAGGTAAAAAGATCAACTTCTATAAGGTGAACCCGAACGATCCCGGCATCCAGAAAATGGCCGATCTTATCGAACAGGGCGCCAAACAGATCCAGGGAGCGGTGAAAGAACTGCGAAATATGCGGGACATGCGGACAATAACCGATGCGCTCGTACGCGTCAACAGCATCGAAAACCAGGCCGACGACATCTTTGACATGAGCATCGAAAGACTATTCGAAACTGAGCCCGATGCCAAAGAGGTCATCAAAAAACGGGATATTTACCAGGTGATGGAGATCGTGACAGACAAATGTGAGGATGCCACAAATGTGATCGAATCTATTATTATTAAATACGCGTAAGGCATCGCTACCCTGGAAACCCTTAGCCCATGTTACTCCTCTCCATCATCATCGTTCTGGCCCTGCTTTTTGACTATATCAACGGATTCCACGACGCAGCAATTTCCATCGCAACAATAGTCTCCACCAAGGTCCTCACACCCTTCCAGGCCGTGCTATGGGCTGCCATTTTTAATTTTGCCGCCTTCTTTATCTTCAAATATTTTATCGGCGAGTTTAAGATAGGCAATACCATCGCCCATTTCGTCAGCCGGGATTTCATAACCCTGCCGGTTATCTTTTCCGGCCTTATCGCAGCCATCACCTGGAACCTCTTTACCTGGTGGTTCGGCATCCCTTCCAGCTCCTCCCATACCCTGCTCGGCGGATTCGTCGGCGCAGCTCTCGCCCATGCGGGCGGCTGGACCGTACACGGGCAGAATGTCGTCGATTATAGCAGCGTCCTGCCGACCTTCTTCTTTATCATACTGGCGCCATTGATAGGCATGTTTGTCGCCCTCGTCATTACCATACTGATCGTAAATTTGTTTCAGAAAAGCAATCCTTATAAGGCAGAGGGCTGGTTTCGCCGCCTGCAATTGTTTTCATCCGCCCTCCTGAGCCTCGGACATGGCGGTAATGACGCCCAAAAAGTACTGGGCATCATAGCAGCAGCTCTCGTCGCACACGGAGACCTGGAAAATATCCGGGATATTCCCAACTGGGTCCCGATAGCGTGCTTCTCCGCGATCGCACTGGGTACGATGAGCGGTGGCTGGCGCATCGTCAAGACGATGGGCAGCCGGATCACCAAGGTCAGCCCGCTGGAAGGCGTTTGCGCCGAGACGGCAGGGGCCATTACCCTGTTCCTTACTCAGTCCCTGGGTATCCCGGTCAGCACCACCCATACGATCACCGGAGCCATCGTAGGAGTGGGCGCCACCAAACGCATGTCTGCCGTTCGCTGGGGAGTCACCATCAACCTGGTCTGGGCATGGATCCTGACCATACCCGTAAGCGCGCTGCTCGCAGCACTGGTTTATTGGATCGTACAGTTATTCCTGTAAAAGAGCCGGTTAATGATTTGTTATTATAAGTTTTAGCGATTCTTTGGATAAGGTTCATCTGCTAACCCGGATTTTATCGCTATTTTTACATCCCAGCTGAAATATGAAGAAAAGAATACATAAGATACTATTCTACACTCTCCTCCTGTCAGTGTACGGAGTATTCTTTTCGGTAGAGTCCTTTTTCAATTTCGAAGGACAAGTCAATGCAAAGGACCTTTTTAAGTATTCTGCATTCGTCCATTTTTCAGGAAATCATCAGAGTGTCATCAAGACCACTCCCCTCCAGTCTTCTTCCCGGCACAATGTGCGACTGAACAAACGCTATCATCAGGAAGATATCGCTCCTTGTCCCCTGTTCAGCGTGGCCGCACCCGTGTTACGTGTTATACCGAGAGTACTCGGCACCTGCAGTATTATTCCTCTTCCCTCTATCACGGTGGCGCACCACCGGCTGCGAGGTCCGCCTGATGTTGCCTGATCCTTTTCGCAACATCATTTCTCATTAAAACACATATAATTGTATGGTTGCTTTCTGTCACAGAAAGTTCCGATGGGTCTGCGGTATTCTCGTACTGTTACCCTCACTTTCTCTTTTTGCACAACAACAAAAGACATATTCCCTATCGGATTTTATCGATTCTGCGCAACGGCACCTACCGGTACTGATGCAGAAAAAAGTGCTGGTCGAGGCCGCAAAAGCCGGTGTCACCGATGCAAAACACGCCTTCCTCCCCACTTCTTACATCGGAGATGAAGTCACCGCCGGCACAGATAATTCCATTCCCGGGTCATATATCGGATTTGGCGTTATCCCATCCAGCTCCAGCGGTGTCCGTTCGTCCAATATCTATCAGTCTGCCATTGGCAATATCGGGTTCTTTTATAATCAATACGAGCTCCTGGACTTTGGCCTGAAAAAGTCTACTGTGCGGAACGCTCAGGCCTATGTTAACCTCAGCCAGGCCGACCTCGAACGCGAGCGCTACCTGGTAACCTGGCAGGTCAGTAAATTATACCTGGATATTCTGAAAGATCAGTTCCAGCTGGCCATCGACAGGGAGAATGTCAGCCGCTATGAAACGGTCTATAAGGTCATCCAGGCAGTGACGCAAAGCGGGATCAAACCCGGGGCGGACTCTGCACTGGCCATGGCCGAACTGTCAAAAACACGTATCACCTATAACCAGACCTATGGGGCCATCAGGGAACTTCAGCAGCAACTAAGCTTTCTGACCGGAATACCGCCAAATGATATCGCGATCGACACGAGCCGGACAAAGAGCTATATGTCCGCGCTGGGCGTTACGGGCGGACCAATAGATACCCTTTCCTCACACAATCCGCTGATCGACTTTTTCAACAAGGAAAAACTGCTCTATCTGCAACGGGAAGACCTGGTGAAAAAGAGCTACCTGCCCAAAGTATTCCTTACCGGGGTAGGCTGGGCCCGGGGATCCAGTATAGATTATACCGACAACTATAAGTCCACTATCTCGGGCCTGGGTTACCAGCGTTTTAATTACCTCGCAGGACTTACCCTTGAATACGACCTTTTCAACATCGTACACCGGAAAGATAAGGAGCGTATCGCCCGGAATAATACGCTGGCCAGCGAATACGGCCTTCAGCAACAACAGCTGTCCCTGGCCAATGTCGGTAATAAGGCGGATGAAAGCATCCGGACGGCAACAAAGAACCTGGTCGAGATCCCGGTTCAGATCAATGCCGCACAGAGCGCCTATGATCAAAAGACTGCCCAGTACAAGGCAGGTATCATCAATCTTGTCGATCTGACCAATGCCTCCTTCGTCCTTTACCGTAGCCAGTCAGATTATGTACAGACGCTGAGTGACTGGTTGCTCGCGAACCTGGATAAATATTCGGCAGAGGGCAATATTGCTCAATTCATTCAATCTATCAAATAGAATTATAATGGTACGAACAGCTTTAAAAAGGCCCATCACGATCATGGTGCTCTTCATGGGTCTTTTGTTGTTCTCGGTAATCGCGATCCGGACCATCCCTATTGATATATTTCCGAAATTGAATTCCCCTACCATTTATGTTATAGAGCAATATGGAGGGATGTCGGCGCAGCAAATGGAAGGCTTTTTTGCTACGCGTATGCAGGATCAGTTTCTTTATGTCAACGGGATCAAGAATATCGAGAGCAGGAATATACAGGGTTTGTCTCTGATAAAGTTAACTTTTTACGAGAATACAGATATGGCAGAGGCTTCCGCGCAGGTGGCCCTGCAGGTAAACCGGACAATGGCCTTTTTTCCGCCGGGCGCATTGCCCCCACAGGTCGTTCGTTTTGACGCCTCTTCCCTCCCGGTCGGGGAATTGGTCTTCAGCAGTAAGACTAAACCACTGAAGGATATCTTCGATCTGGCTATCACCCGGGTAAGGCCCTTGTTCGCCACAGTACCCGGCTTGTCGGCCCCGCCACCCTTCGGGTCCAATGCCCGGTCGGTGTTGATCAATGTCAATCCCGAAAAGCTCCGGATGTACAATCTGTCGGCTGACGAAGTGGTGGAAGCCATCGCGCGCAACAATGCCATCACGCCCTCCGGAAATCTCCGCGTCGACAGCATGATGTATGTTACCTCTATCAATTCCTTAGAGACCAAAGTGGAACATTTCGGCGATATCCCGGTAAAAAGCAACGGCTCCACTTCGATCTTTGTACACGACGTGGCTACCGTTGCGGACGGGGCCGATATCACTGTGGACTATGCGTTGGTAAATGGCAAGCGAAGCGTGTACATTCCCGTGGTTAAGACGGCAGACGCCTCTACCTGGGAAGTGGTGCAGACTTTGCGGCAGAAGCTTCCCGAGATGAAAAGCCTTTTACCCGACGACGTGGATATCAGCTATGAATTCGACCAGTCGGTATTCGTTATCAACTCCGCCAAAAGCCTGATGACCGAAGGTATCCTCGGAGCCGTGCTCACCGGGCTAATGGTCCTGTTGTTTCTTCGCGATTGGCGCAGCAGCCTGGTAGTGGTGATCACTATCCCCGTTGCAGTGTTGAGCGCCGTATTTTTCCTGAAGCTGGCAGGCCAGACGATAAATATCATGACCCTTAGCGGACTGGCCCTTGCCATCGGCATATTGGTGGACCAGGCAACAGTGACGATCGAGAATATTCACCAGCACCTGGAGATGGGCAAAGGCAAAAAACAGGCTATACTGGACGCCTGCGCCGAGATCTCCTTTCCGCTATTGCTGATCCTGCTTTGCATCCTGGCGGTGTTTGCCCCGGCCTTTGTGATGACAGGTGTTCCCAGGGCTATGTTCCTGCCCCTGTCCTTATCCATTGCCTTTGCCATGATCGTGAGCTTTGTCGCCGCCCAAACGCTGGTACCCGTGGTATCGGTATGGCTGCTGAAAGCGGAGATGTACCAGTACCATCATAGTGGCGTTCATGCACATGCGGGTTTGGCTTTGGATTCCCACGAAAGCGGGCAGATCGGCCTTCATGGTGGGCAGGAGTCAGACCACAAGGAAGACAACGGATTTTTCCAGCGGATAAAGACCGGGCTGGCTTCCCGCCTGGAAAAGTGGATGCACTATCGCAAGCTGATCGTGCTGGTCTACCTGGTACTGGCATTTGGGGCCGCTGCTGCCTGTTATGTCATCATCGGCAAGGACCTTCTGCCAAAAACCAACAACGGTCAGCTGCAGCTACGTATCCGTGAGCCGGACGGCACCCGGTTGGAAGTAACCGAAAAAGCTACCCAGGGGGTGTTAAATATTATCGACTCGACAGTAAACCATCAGATCGCTATTTCCTCCGCCTATGTTGGACTGGTGCCCAGCAATTTCGGGACGAGCAACCTTTATATCTTCAATAGCGGCACCCATGAGTCTGTGATACAGGTCAACCTGAAGGAGGACTACAAAGTAAAAATTGAAGACCTGAAAGAGGAGCTGCGGAAAAATATCCTGCAGTCCTACCCGGGTCTGCGGCTTTCCTTCGAGCCGATAGAATTGACGGAAAAGATCATGGCGCAGGGCGCCTCTACTCCTATCGAAGTGCGCGTTGCGGGAAAGAACATGGATGATATCGAGGCCTATGCTCAAAAGCTGGTCAACGTCTTAAAAGATATCAATTTCTTAAGGGATGTGCAGATTGCCCAGCCGCTGCGACTACCTACCGTCAACATCAATGTCGACCGGAATAAGCTGGCGCTGATGGGACTTTCCATCGACAATGTGGCGAAGAGCATCACCGATGTGACTTCCTCCAGCCGGTATACGAACAAGAATCTCTGGCTGGATCAGCGGGCCGCCTATACCTACCAGACACAGGTCCAGGTGCCTGAGTATATCATGAACTCGCTGCAGCAGCTGCAGTCGGTATCACTGGTAAAAGGCCAGTCCAGGCCTGTGCTCTCCGATGTGGCCAGCTTCCGGATCGATACCCTCCCGGGCGAATTCGATCGCAGCGGCCCGAGACGCTATGTTACCGTCAGCGCCAACATCTATCGGAAAGATCTGGGTTCAGCCACCACAGCGGTACAGAAGGCGATCGACCGGCTGGGAACACCGCCTACGGGTCTTATTGCCGAGATAAAAGGAATGTCTTCCCTGCTGACCGAAACCCTGGACTCGCTGCAGACCGGGCTGATGGCGGCGATAGTCGTTATTCTCCTGCTCCTGGCTGCCAATTACCAGTCATTCGGCCTATCTATCTCGGTACTGGCAACGGTGCCGGCAGTTTTGCTGGGTGCCATGCTGATGTTGCTGGCGACAGGCGCAACACTAAACTTACAGTCCTACATGGGTATTATTATGTCCACGGGTGTGTCGGTAGCCAATGCGATCCTTATCGTTACCAATGCGGAGAAATTAAGGCTGGAGTACCAAAACCCTTTTAGGGCGGCCATCGTCGCAGCCAGCGTACGATTGCGACCCATCCTGATGACCAGCCTGGCCATGATAGCCGGAATGATCCCGATGGCCAGCGGAATGGGGGAAGCAGGAGATCAGTCGGCGCCACTTGGCCGTGCTGTCATCGGCGGGCTGGCAGCGTCGACCCTTTCCGCGCTATTCATCGTCCCCCTGGTTTATGGCTGGATCCAACAGAAAGCATCCTTCAGATCTGTCTCATTATTACCGGAAGATTCCTCTAAATAAAAAATTATATGCGTAAACAAATTTTAATTCTTTTCTCACTGATAGCCCTTTTTATTTATGGCTGTTCAGACAATAAAGCAGCGGAGAATAAAACCGCGGCTCCGGCACCGGCTGCTTATACCCTGGCAAAGGCCGAACATGAAGCGGTACAGCAGGTCATGAAATTACCAGCCCAGCTGGCAGCCTACCAGGAGGTAAGCATCTTTCCAAAGGTCAACGGTTATGTAAAGACCGTCCTCGTGGACATCGGGTCACATGTACAGGCAGGTCAGCTGCTGATGGTTCTGGAAGCTCCCGAACTGGAGCAGGCGACCGCCGGAGCCAAAGAAAAATATGCAAGGGCTCAGTCGGATTATACGATCAGCAGAGAGAACTACGAAAGACTAAAACAGGCCGCCCGTACTCCGGGAGCTATCTCCCCCATGGATCTCGCCACGGCAAAGGCAAAGACAGAGGCCGACAGCGCTCTCAGCAATTCCGAGAGATCCAACTGGCAGATGCAGCAGACCATGATGGGCTACCTGAAGGTCATGGCCCCTTTCAAAGGTATTATCACTCAGCGCAACGTCCACCCCGGCGCCCTGGTAAGCGCAGAAGCAAAGGACAGCAAACCCATGCTGGAATTAAAGGAAGTGGATCACCTCCGTCTACAGGTCGATATCCCGGAAGGCATTGCCGCCACCCTTCGCAATAGTGATACGCTCTCCTTTTACCTGAGCGCACTGCCGGGAAAACGGATGACAGGACGAATCGCACGAAAAGCAATGAACATCAACATGCAGTACCGGACAGAACGGGTAGAGCTGGATGTCTATAACAAAGACGAAGTGCTGACCCCGGGTATGTACGCCGACGTATTGTTTGATTCAAAAGGCAACCCGCATGCCCTCGCTGTACCAAAATCCGCCGTTATTACATCCACTGAAAGAAAATATGTCATCGTCGTCCGCGACGGAAAGACGGTAAAGGAAGATGTCACTACCGGGAATGAAAGCAATAACAGGATCGAGATCCTGGGAAATGTAAAGGAAGGCGAACTGGTCATTGCCAATGCGAATGATGAAATAAAAGAAGGTATCACAATAAAATAACCACTATGATAAGAGCAGCCCTGAAAAGGCCTATCACAGTACTGGTGTTTTTCATCGGGTTATTGCTGTTCTCGGTCATGGCGGTGCGGACGATCTCTATCGATATATTCCCCAAGCTGAATTTGCCTACGATCTATGTCATCGAGCAATATGGGGGAATGTCGGCGCAGCAAATGGAAGGCTTTTTCGCCACGCGCATGCAGGACCAGTTCCTCTATGTCAACGGCATCAAGACTGTCGAGAGCAGGAATATACAGGGGTTATCCCTGATCAGACTTACGTTCTACGAAAATACGGATATGGCCGAGGCCTCGGCGCAGGTAGCCTTGCAGGTTAACCGCACGATGGCTTTTTTCCCACCGGGGGCGCTGCCGCCACAGGTGGTACGGTTTGACGCCAGCTCCCTCCCAGTGGGGGAACTGGTCTTCAGCAGCAAGACAAGACAGCTGAAAGAGATCTTTGATCTGGCAATAACACGCGTACGGCCTCTCTTTGCCACCGTACCGGGACTCTCGGCGCCGCCGCCATTCGGGTCGAATGCCCGCTCGGTGCTGATCAATGTCGATCCGGAAAAACTTCGGATGTATAACCTGTCTGCAGACGAGGTTGTGGAAGCCATTACAAAAAATAATGCCATCACCCCCTCCGGTAATTTGCGGCTGGACAGCACCATGCTGGTCAGCTCCATCAATTCCCTTGAAGACAAAGTGCAGCATTTCGGCGATATCCCCGTGAAAAGCAATGGCGCCACCGCGATCTATGTGCGCGATGTAGCCAGCGTAGCAGATGGAGCGGATATTACGGTAGACTATGCCCTGGTGAATGGTAAGAGAAGCGTGTATATCCCCGTAGTAAAAACGGCAGACGCCTCTACCTGGGAAGTCGTGCAGACGCTTCGTAAAAGACTGCCCGAGATGAAGAGCCTGCTGCCGGATGACGTGGACATCAGCTATGAATTCGACCAGTCGGTTTTTGTCATCAATGCCGCTAAAAGCCTTATGTCCGAAGGGATCCTCGGAGCTATCCTGACAGGTCTGACCGTACTGCTGTTTCTCCGCGACTGGCGAAGCAGCCTGGTGGTCATTATCACTATCCCGGTCTCCGTGCTGGGCGCAGTATTTTTTCTCAAGCTGGCGGGCCAGACAATAAACATCATGACCCTCAGCGGGCTGGCGCTGGCCATCGGAGTATTAGTGGATGAGGCGACGGTGACCATCGAAAATATCCATCAGCACCTGGAAATGGGTAAGGACAAAAAGCTCGCGATCCTGGATGCCTGTAATGAGATCTCCTTCCCGAAACTGCTGATCCTGCTTTGCATATTGGCAGTATTCGCACCATCCTTTATTATGACGGGTGTGCCAAAGGCGATGTTCCTTCCTTTGTCACTGGCCATCGCATTCGCAATGATCTGTTCTTACACTTCAGCGCAAACGCTGGTGCCTGTTATTTCCAATTGGATCTTAAAGGCCGAAATGTATCAGAAACATGGCTCGGCGGGTCATAGCGCAGATGCTGCCACACACGGCGACGCCCCCCCTCCTCACGGCGATAACGGCTTTTTCGACCGCTTGAAACACAAGCTGGCCGGCAACCTGGGCAAATGGATGCCGCGACGGAAACTTATTGTACTCACCTATCTTGTCTTTGCGCTGGGCTCAGCCATCACCTGCTTTCTTGTCATCGGTAAAGACTTGCTCCCAAAGACCAACAACGGTCAACTACAGCTACGGGTCAGAGAACCGGATGGTACAAGATTGGAAGTAACAGAGCGCATGACAAAAGATGTGCTGCATATCATCGATTCGACAGTCAACGGGGAAATAGCTATCTCCTCCGCCTTTGTCGGACTCGTGCCCAGCAGTTTCGGAACAAGCAATCTCTATATTTTCAACAGCGGGACACACGAAGCCGTCATCCAGATCAACCTGGACGAGCATTATAAGGGTAAGATGGAAGAGCTGAAGGAGACACTAAGGGGCAGGATACGGCAGGACCATCCCGAGGTGAAAGTTTCCTTCGAACCAATAGAGCTCACGGAAAAGATCATGGCGCAAGGCGCATCCACCCCCATCGAAGTACGGGTAGCCGGAAAGAACATGGAAGACATCCGGCATTATTCGGAGAAACTGGTGGAAGGCCTAAAGCAGATCTCTTTCCTGAGAGACGTACAGATCGCTCAGCCCCTGAATCTTCCAACCATCGACATTTCCGTCGACCGGAATAAGCTGGAACTAATGGGGCTCTCCATCAACAATGTCGCCAAAAGTATTACAGATGTCACATCTTCCAGCCGGTACACCAACAAGAATCTCTGGCTGGATGATAGAGTGGCTTATACTTATCAGACCCAGGTACAGGTGCCCGAGTATGTTATGAATTCCGTACAGCAGTTGCAGTCGGTAAGCCTGATCAAAGGTCAGCCCCGCCCCCTGCTGTCGGATGTGGCCAAAATTGACGTCGACACGCTGACAGGCGAATACGACAGAAGTGGCCCGCGCCGTTTTGTAACCGTCAGTGCCAATATCTACAAAAAAGACCTGGGTTCTGCCACGGCATCAGTTGAAAAAGTCATCGCCGGCATGGGACATACCGATAACGGGTTGGTAGTCGAAGTAAAGGGTATGTCCTCCCTGCTCACAGAAACGTTAAGCTCTCTCCAAACGGGATTAATGGCAGCGATCGTTGTCATCCTCCTGCTGCTGGCCGCCAACTACCAGTCCTTCGGACTTGCTGTATCCGTACTGGCTACTGTACCCGCAGTCCTGCTGGGAGCCATGTTGTTGTTACTGGCCACTGGTGCCACTCTGAACCTGCAGTCGTATATGGGAATCATTATGTCCACTGGGGTATCGGTAGCCAATGCCCTGCTCATCGTCACCAATGCGGAGAAGTTGCGATTGCAGTATAAGGACCCCTTCAAAGCGGCGATAACCAGCGCAAGCATCCGGCTAAGACCTATCATGATGACAAGTATCGCGATGATCGTTGGGATGGTCCCTATGGCCAGCGGTTTAGGAGAAGCGGGCGATCAGTCGGCGCCCCTGGGACGTGCTGTCATCGGCGGCCTGGCAGCCTCCACCTTTGCCTCACTGCTTATCGTACCGCTGGTGTATGGCTGGATCCAGCAACGCAGTTCATTCAATTCAGCGTCACTGCTGCCTGAAGACGAGAAAGAATTATAATAAAAAGACAGGAGTGGATCAGGATTCCTCTGATTCGCTCCTGTTTAAATAATCCAAAATGTCGTCTTTGGTCAGAAATAATTCCTTTCGGGATCGATCCCAGTGCTGCTTGGCAACTATCTGCTCAGGCGTGCCCCTTTCAAAGTTCCAGAACCTGGCCGAATCGGAGGAACAATGCAGTATCGCCTCAAAATTGCCATAGTTGGTAACATACAATGCCGAGCCGCAAATTGAACAATTATAAGAGAGCTTCTGAAGGACTTTATAAAACAATTCGAGATGGTCAACATCCATAGGTGTCAAATTAATGAGTAATGAAACAAAGAGCGGGAGGTTATAATTCCGGGGGGCCACGCAAAGAAATGATAGTAAAGGTGGGCCGGACCGTTGTCTCATTTACTGTATGGAATTCAGCATCACACTGCACCAGCCACTGTCTCTGGAAAAACACGGGCATGAACAGCCCAAAACCATTTTCAGAATGATATCGCTTGTCTGGAGCAAAACAGTAATTATTCGAAAGTCCCGGTTTGGCACTAAGAAAAGTCCTGTGAAAACTAACAGGCCGGATATCGCATTTGACAGAGACGTCAACAAAAGGCTTGTTTGCAAACCTGTAGAACTTATCTGACAGTTGGACAATAAATAATGCCAGGCCTATCAGGATAAGGATACCCTTAAAAGCAGTTTGTTTTTTTTTATATCTTGCTGCATTCATGCCTGATACGGCTTCGGTTCATTGCAACTGAAGCGTGGATAAAGGTAGCCATCATTTCTTTCTGTAAAATCACTTAATGTGATTTTAATCTGGTATAGATATCATTAGGTAAATTTGTATCATGACTATCCTCTTGTTTACAGCCTTGTTATTTGCCGGGGCACTGGCTGCCGGTCTGCTCGGTTCGTTGACCGGATTAGGTGGAGGTGTTGTCCTGATACCTCTGCTGACACTGGTTTTTAAAGTTAATATTCAGTACGCGATAGGCACTTCGCTGATCAGTGTCATTGCCACTTCTTCAGGAGCCGCCGCAGCCTACGTCAGGGAAGGTATTACCAATATACGGCTGGGTATGTTCCTGGAGCTGGCTACTACACTCGGCGCCGTTGGCGGCGCCTTGCTGGCCACACAACTCTCTACTTCATTCATCGCTATTTTATTCGGCGTGATCCTTATCATATCGGCCATTATATCTTTTTCAAAATTAGCCGATCCCGTGTCTACCGGCAATGGGTCCGTGCTGTCTCGTTATTTAAGACTTAACAGCAGCTTTCCCACACCGGAAGGAGAGCGGCCCTACCTGGTGAAGAATGTTGTGGGTGGATTCCTGATGATGAATGTGGCAGGCCTGATATCCGGACTGCTGGGCATCGGCTCAGGTGCGCTAAAAGTTATTGCCATGGACAACATCATGCGGATCCCGTTTAAAGTTTCTACTACGACCAGCAATTTTATGATCGGCGTGACGGCGGCCGCCAGCGTGGGCGTCTATCTGAAACGGGGCTATATCGATCCGGGGCTATCCATGCCGGTGATGCTGGGTGTCCTGCTGGGCGCCTTCATCGGCTCCCGCTTGCTGACAAAGGCAAAAACAGCCAGTCTGAAAATATTGTTTGCGCTGGTGATTCTTGTGCTTGCGGCAGAAATGATGTACAACGGTTTTACACACAAAATATAAAAACGCCAGATGCCTCTTTTTAAGAAAAAGATCACCGATATCGACCTGGAAAAATTTATCGGCCTGCTGCTTCGCTATGGAGTGCTGCTTTCTTCAATCATCGTGGTGATCGGTGGCGGGGTTTATCTGTACCGGCATGGCGGGGAGATACCGCAATATCATGATTTCAAGGGCGAGCCGGACAAGATGAAACAATTAGGACCATTGCTGCAGGCAATAGGTCGGGGCGAAGGACGCCCTTTGGTGCAATTAGGCCTTTTCATTCTCATTGCGACACCTATCGCCAGAATAGCTTTTTCTGTCATTGGCTATTTGCTTGAAAAAGATTATTTATATGTGACGATCACGATTCTTGTGCTGGCCGTCATACTTTGCAATTTTTGAGTTCCATTGATAGTAAGGAAGTGGTAAATTCGGGCATGAAATGCTCATTCCTCTTCGTAATAATTCTAAGTCTTGGCTTTTTATCCGGCTTGCCGGCTTCAGGACAGCAAAGCCAGCGCGACCATATTCCCTATGACGATAGTACGCTGACCAGCCTGCAGGCACCCTATGCTATGCCTTACAATCGCTGGATAGACGCGGCAGGTGTCACCGTTCGCTTTGGAGATCCAAAACTGGAGAACCACAGCCTCGATGCCGTATTATTACCCGGCGGCGAATTATTGGCCGTAGAGGACCGGTATGGCATCATCCTTTTCAAGGCAAATGGTCACCAGGTAATGGCCCGGTATAGTTTTACGGGCGACCGCAAATATGGCCAGCTGATGAGCACTTACTCCGGTATCAAGGCTATCAAATACAAAGGCGCTGTACATCTTTTCTGGGGAGCAGGTCATAACCCGGACTCCTATGTAATGGAAGCCGTTTGGGATGGTCATGATCTTGATGTCGTGCAGGCAATTCCTTTTCCCGCATTGACTCAGGCTCCGATGACTTTGCCCAACGATGTCCTCGTACGCGAAGAAGACGGCGAGCTTTATCTCTATGTCGTTCTGAATGGAAGCAATCAGTTGACAAAACTAAGGGTCAGGGACCAGGCAGTCAGCTGGACCTCGCCGACCGGAGTAGCTCCATATGGCCTCACGATGGCAGCAGGAAAGATCTTTGTCACCAACTGGGCAGGACCTGTGCCCGCAGATACTGTGGGAAAAGAGACCGCAGGCGTACCCTATGGGTCTGCGTATACAGATCCCCGTACGGGTGCCACAGCAAGAGGCACCGTGACGGTCATCGATCCGGGCAACGGAAAATTTATTACAGACATCGAAGTAGGGCTGCACCCAAGTGCGATCATCCATAGTCCTGACGAGAAAACCGTTTTTGTCGCCAACGGCAATAGCGATTATGTTTCGATCATCCATACAGCTACACTGGAAGTGACGGACACTATCCCCGTGTCGCCATTTGAGAAAAGTGATCGTTATGCAGGCAGCACGCCCTGCGCACTGGCGATAGACCCCGCCGCAGGCCGGTTGTATGTGGCAAATGGCATGAACAATGCCCTCGCAGTGATCGATTTAAGATCCCACAAACCTGCAATTCTCGGGTTTATTCCAACAGAAGCATGGCCTTCCGGCATCGCCGTAGATAAGAATACATTGTATGTCACCAATCTCGAAGCCATCGGATCGAGAAGCAAACAAAATAATGCCTACAACTCACACTGGCAGCAGGCATCTGTCAGCTGGATACCCATACCCGATGCGAAGCAGCTGGAGAGCTATACCACCAGGGTTCGACAGATGAATCTCAGCTTCCGCGAACTCCTGTCGAGACAATTGCCCCGGCCCGGAGTGATGCCCCAACCGGTTCCGGAAAGGATCGGTGAGCCATCCGTCTTCCGGCATGTTGTATACATAATAAAGGAGAACAGGACTTACGACCAGGTGCTGGGAGACATGACGGAGGGAAGAGGCGAGCCGTCCTTCTGCGTGTTCGGAGACAGCGTGACACCAAATCAACACAAGCTGGCACGGGACTTTCAACTGTTGGACAATTATTATGTATCCGGTAAAAGCTCCGCAGAAGGACATCAGTGGGCCGATGCCTCGATGGTGACGGATTATGTGGAAAGGATGGTCAGAGCCTGGTTTCGCAGTTACCCCCATGCGCAATACGATGCAATGGTGTATGACAAAGAAGGATTTATCTGGAATAATGCGCTGGACCATGGCAAGACGGTACGTATCTATGGTGAAGCCTGTACGACCACGATAGACAAACAGCTGGATTGGACACAGATCTATCACCTGCACGAAACTGGCCAGCCTTTCGATGCAAAAAATGTCAGCACCATTTCCCGGGTCAGACCCATTCTTTCGGCCGCCTATCCGGGTTATGATGATTCCCGTATCACCGATCAGCTGCGGGCAGATGCCTTTATCAAAGAGTTGAAGGAATATGAAAACCGGCCCGGAGACAAGTGGCCCCAGCTGATGGTAATGTCCCTGCCCAATGATCATACAACAGGTATGAGTCCGGGTTATCCTACTCCACGGGCCATGGTTGCCGACAATGACCTGGCGCTGGGACGGATCGTGGAGGCCATCACCCACAGCCGCTTCTGGGATTCTACGGCTATCTTTGTTACTGAAGACGATAGCCAGGCCGGATGGGATCATATCTCGGCATACCGGACGACAGGTTTTGTTATCAGTCCTTACTCCCGCCTTCAGCGGACCGTATCAACCAATTACAATCAGACTTCCCTCCTCCGAACGATCGAGCAAATATTAGGCATACCGCCTATGAACGCCGTGGATGCAACAGCTCTGCCGATGTTCGACTGCTTTGCAGGACATCGGGACACGACAACATACACCCTCATCCCCAATCGCATCCCGCTGAATGAAATGAACCATCCACTGGCGGAATTAAAAGGCCGCTCCCGCAGGTATGCCAGGATGTCCCTGGAAAACAAGACAGATGAAATAGATGAGGGAGACGACGATGTATTCAATCGCATCCTCTGGTGGGCAACCAGGGGCTCGAGGCCTTATCCCATTGTCCCCACCGATATACCAAAAAACCTGAAATAATTACTTTTCTTCAAAAACTATTCTTCTTCGTCCTCTTCATATACTTCCTGCGTCTGCTGATAAAGACTTTCCAGCTGCAGGGCAGTCTCTTCATCTATCTCTTCGACAAGCTTGAAGATAGGCTCGTCCTGGTATTTGAAGAAGTCCTCGGCCTGAGGCAGATAGCTACGTAACAACACGGCCTCTTTTGTATGAAGGATAACAGAAACGAGCTCGATATCCGAGTCCGCATCTACCTGGATCAGATAATACGTATTGAGCTTTAATTCTCCGAAGCTGGCCATAGTTATTTATTTTAGTCTGTAAATTTCCGTTATTAATGTTACCGGAGGATAAAATTTTTTCCCTCACCACTGCATCGTTGCGATAGTTCCGCCGCCGCCCTGTCATAGCCCCGCAGCGTCCGCATATCTTCGCGTCCTTGCAATAGTCAAAAAAAACCCCGTCCGTTTATAACGGACGGGGCGACAAAACTGTTTGAAATACCAGGATACTATTTCTTCACTGTCTTTTTTTCCGCTTTTTTGACCAAAGACTTCGAAGACTTACCGGCAGCGGTCTTTTTCGACTTATTCCGGTGTTTCTTACTGATCTTCAAAAGGTCGCGACTGATCAGCTTGCTCACTTCCTTTACACGCGTCGCTAATTTCTTTTCCCCCAATTCCTGCTTGTACTCAGCCAGGGCTCCTGCCAGCTTGTCCCCGATCTCCTTACGCACTTGCTTTTTGGTAGGAGCCGGGGCTAAGGCTGTTTCTTGTTGACTCATACGAATAATGTTTTTTGGTAATAATTAAGTAACATAAAATTAATATTAAAACAATGAAGCTAATGTTAAGTTTTCCTGACAGCTCCTGACATAAGGCTGTCACAAGTCGGTTGTTACTTTGTATCAACACCAAAAAATCATTAATCATGTCAACGATCAAACCTCTCTTAAAAGAACTGGAGCAGGAAGCTCAGACCACCCGTAAAATGCTGGAACGCATCCCCACCGCATATTTTAGCTGGCAGCCACATAAAAAGAGTATGACCGTACAACAGCTGGCTACACATATTGCCGAATTGCCGGGCTGGGTCACGATGGCCGTCACAACAGATGGACTTGACTTTGCCGCCAATCCCTACAAACAGGAAGAAGTCCACAACACATCTGAACTACTGGAATATTTCGATAGGTCTCTGATAGACGGAAGAAAGCACCTGGAAGAGACTACGGAAGAAGTCCTGGCCGAGCCCTGGACCCTGCGTAATGGCGATGAGGTCCTTCAGGAAGCCACAAAAGCAGAGATCATACGGATGACCTATTGCCAGATCGTTCATCATCGCGCACAGTTGGGCGTTTTCCTGCGTTTGCTGGATATTCCCATACCAGGCAGTTATGGACCCAGCGCCGACGAACATGAGAATTAACGGACGTCACCGTGCAGGCATCAGGAGCATCAGGCAGACAGGATCGCCGGAAACACCGCATATCATGCACCGCACACGCATCACCGGACGTCTATCACGGGTCGCGCAACAACCTTCCCGGCAAACCGGAAAAGGTCCTCGGCAAGACGCCCCGGCTGCTCCATCGCAGCAAAATGACCGCCCGAAGGCAACTGCGTCCACTGCTGCACGTTAAAGAACCGCTCTGCAAATTCCCGCGGAGCCGGTACAAGGTCCTTGGCGCTGACACAAAATGCGGCCGGGACCTTTATTTTTTCATCCCCCTGCCGGGGATAACGTGTTCGCTCATAATAAATGCGAAAGGCGGAGCCCGCAGTCTGAGTGACCCAGTAGATCGTCAGGTTCGTAAGCAGCTCGTCCCGTGCATATACTTTCTCCAGGTCGCCGTCACAATCAGACCAGGAATAGAATTTCTCTATTATCCACGCTGCCAGACCGACCGGCGAATCATTTACCGCATAGGCCAGCGTTTGAGGTTTGGTACTCTGCAGCAGGGCATAGGCCCCCTCTTTCGCCCGCCATTCCTGGCCGGCCTGCAAATATCCTTTTTCCTTTAGTGTCATCTCACCTGATTTCAATGAGAAAAGGTGATAGAAAGGTACGTCGGTAAGATGCAGCCCCAGCAGCCGGTCCGGAAACTGAAGAGCAAGCTCTTCCGAGATCGTGCTGCCCCAGTCGCCGCCATGGCTGATAAATTTTTCATACCCCAGCTCGGTCATCAGCCGCGCAAACAGACCGGCGATACGCTGCGGATTCATACCCGGATGTGAAGGCCGGTCCGAAAACCCAAAGCCTGGGATCGAAGGCACGATGACGTCAAAAGATAACCCGTCAGGCCCCTCTGCCGTCAGCAGCGGGATAAGCTTCAGGAACCGGACAAAACTGTCGGGATAGCCGTGAATAAGCAAGAGGGGGATGGCATCCGCCCCCTTCCCTTTTTCATGTATAAAATGCAGGTTAAATTCGGCGATGCTGGTTTGGAATTGATTAAAGCTATTTAGATTATCCTCCTGCTCCTTCCAGTCGAAGCCATGCCCCCAATGTGTACAGAGGTCCTTCAAATAGGCCATATTCGTCCCGTATTCCCAACCGCTATCGGAGATCTCATCAGGCCAGCGGGCCCTTCCGAGACGTTCGCGCAGGTCTTCGATAACAAAGGGAGAGATGCTGATGGAGTAAGGATGGACGCTCATAGTCGTGGTTTTCTTAACTGCCGCAAAAATAGGACCACTACCTACCGTCTCACCGATAGTATTGAATATGACTGCAATACATCCCCCCTCGTCCTATAATTCAAAAACTCCCCTGTAAGCTGGCTGACATGAAAATTGGGGAACTGACGGATCTCCTCCATACGATATCCCCGCTGAACCAGGGAGTCGGCAAAAGCCGTAGGCGCAAATACAAGTACCGGCCCCCCCGACACAGGCAGATCACGCATCGGAACACGTTCCACAGGCAGGGGACAATCGAATTCCATCGAATACACGGATGGAGCTTCCCGGAACATATATACAGTCCCCTTTGCTTCCGGTAACGCGGCAATAGCCCGCCCCGCCTGTGTGCCGGCCTGGTATTGAAGGATAGCCGGATACAACACGAAGTTGACAAAGGAAAAAACCAGCATTGCCATCCAGAAACTCCTTGTCACCGCAGCCGTCAGCAGCCTGCCCCTGAAAAGCAGAAAGGGTATAATGGCAAGTAGTATGATTCCTATCATCATCAGAACCCAGTGATCGAAATGATAGAGCCAACAAAGCAGCAATAGCAGAACAGGCAGGAGTATATTGATGACTCCCTGGATAACAGACAGGGTTCGCTGTGACCACCGGCGGCGAAGACCATACAGGTAACCCGCCGCAAGAATGGAGAAAAAAGGGAAAAGGATATTCAGATAATGCGGCAGCTGAAAACGGGAAAGAGAAAAGACGATGAAGCTGGCCAGCGCTGCGCCCAGACAGATATAGTCCCCGATCACATTGCGGCGAAGATGCCCCGTTCCCGCGCCTCCAACACTACGCCTGCATTTCTGCACAATCGCGGCATACAGGATCAGGGACCAGGGAAGAAAAGCCCAAAGCAGGGTATGAAAATAAAAGAAGGGATCCCCCGCGCCTTTTATAGGACCGGTATTGAAGAACCGGCCAAATTGACTATCCCAGAAGAAGAACCGGATCCCCGACACACCACTATGACCAAACACCTGCTTTTCAGGATGCAGATCGAATTGCAGGTAGAGACAGATCAGTTCCGGCAAGGTAAAAATAGCAGTAAGCGCTATGGCAATCACCCAGCGGATATTACGGAACTGTCCCCACTCCTTTCCCATGATCCAGTCCAGGATAAAACCGGCGGCGATGGTGATGAGTACAAATGGCCCCTTTGTCATCACGGCACATGCCGCCAGCAAAGAGCCAAAGACCAGGTGCTTCCCCGGTCTTGTCCGGGATGCCTTATAGAAATGATAGACCGAGCCAATGATAAGACCCGTCAGATAGGGTTCAGCCCTGACATCGTTGTTGGAAATAACCAGGTGGGCGGCAGAGACATAGATAAGGGTCGCCAGTTGCGCTACAGGCTTTCCGTATAATGAGAGGGCCAGACGCCAGGTATACCAGGCACCGGCAGCCCAGAACAAAAGTGCCGGAAATTTATACGCAAAAGCATTGATCCCAAAACAACGAAAGCTGATCGCCGCTATCCAAAAGGGAAAATGAGGTTTGTCGAGCCAGTCCCTTCCTTCTACACGAAGATTGATGAAATCCCCGCTGCGGGCAATCGTTTTGGCGATAGTCGCATAAAGAGAACCGTCAGGTTCAAGAATAGGGATCAACAAACCGCCGGCATTTACCAGTATTGCGGGTACTAAAAGCCAGGTAAACCATTTTTGTAGCCAGGTCTCCCATTCAGCGTTGTATGGATCGAGCATCAGTCAAATATAGGCAATCTTGGAGTTTGGCAAACTTACAAACCAGAACGCATTTCCGGGGATTTTGAAAAGGATTGCCGAAAGAAGGGAGGCCGGTGATTCTGCCTGTTCTCCCAATAAAGGAAAACTCGTGACATACCCAACCCCGTTAGGAAGCCCATCAGCGATCCGACGGCAATGTCAAAAGGGTAGTGCTTGCCTACATAGATCTGTGCATAACAGACAGCGGCAGCCCAGAACCAAAGCCATCTCCATTTTTTACCCGTTATCGACCGGAGAGAAAAGAACCAGAAAGCGGCCAGACCAAAGTGATTGGCTGCATGATTGGATGGCATGGAATAGAGTCCGCCGCAGTCTACCAGGCTTCTCAGGTTTGCCTGCATCTCCGGATCATGACAGGGACGCAGCCGTCCAAAAAGAGGTTTCAGCACCTGCGCCGCCATACTATCGGTGATGGCAAAAGTGAGCAGACTCAGCGCGATAAACGGGAGCGCCTTGTTCCTGTCTTTAAAAAAGATATAAACAAGCATAAAAACATACAGCGGTATCCAGGTATAAGGATCCCGCAACAGCGGCATGATCCTGTCCAGTACAGAATGATCCGAATCGTGCTGGATCAACACGAACAACGCCTTATCCAAATTGTCCAGCCAGTTTAACAGGGACATACGGTGTTTTTTAAGCGTTTAAAACTAGTGGTAATAACCGACGGCAAACTGATCCGGGGATTATCATTAAGTTAATAATGCATGAAGCAAATCTGAGGCCCAAAGCCAGTCGTAAAGCCCATCACGCATCATATAATGTTAAGTTAATCTTGCGGTAAACATGCGATCATACCCCCCAACTAATTTTGACAAACCCATTAAAGATGAAATTTATCCTCCCTTCACTGGTGACACTGTTGCTGATCTGCTCCATCGGAGTAGATGGTCAGCCGCCCGGCACAGAAAACGCACCTGTCCGGACAAAACATTTATTCATAATCACTATCGACGGATTCCGCTGGCAGGAAGTCTTTTCCGGAGCAGATGCTTCATTGGTAGCCAATAAAGAATATGTACGGGATACTTCCCTGATGCGCAGCCTTTACTGGGACAGTACCGCAGAACTGCGCAGACGAAGACTGCTGCCCTTTTTCTGGGGCACCATTGCAGAGAAAGGACGATTGTATGGCAACCGGCTCTGGGGTAATAAGGTGAATGTCAAAAACTGGTATAAAATTTCCTACCCGGGCTACAACGAAATATTCACAGGACATACAGATGCCTTCAGCAGTCCCAACCTGCCCGTCAATAATAAGCACGTCAACGTACTGGAATATCTCAACGCCAGCAAAGAATACAAGGGAAAGGTCGCCATCTTTACCTCCTGGAATGTTTTCCCCTATATTCTGAACGAAAGTCGCAGCGGACTGCCGGTCAACAGCGGTTACGAAAAGCTCAACGAGGATGGAGATGCAGCCGCCGGACTCATCGACAGCGTGCAGGTTACCATGCGACAAAGCAAAACCCGCCACGATATGCTGACCTGGCTCAGTGCCCGGGAATATATCGGACAGCATCACCCTTCCGTTCTTTTCCTGGGTTTTGGAGAGACAGACGAGTGCGCGCATGCCGGCCGGTATGATCTCTATTTACAACAGGCATCGGACCTCGACCGCATGATCTCCGACCTCTGGTATTATATCCAAACAGACCCATATTATAAAGACAGCACGACTCTTTTGATCACTACAGATCATGGCCGCGGCTGGAAAACGAATAAATGGACCACCCACGGGTTTTGGGCAGAAGGGTCCGGGGATATCTGGATGGCTGTGTTAGGCCCTGATATTCAGCCCGAAGGAGAATTGAGAACAAAGAGCCAGGTCTATCAGAAACAACTGGCGGCGACAATAGCCTCCCTGATGGGCGACCCCATAGCGCCAGGCCACCCCCCAGGCAGGGCCATCACCTTTCCGGTCAGTACAGCCGGGTTACAGGCAGGAGCTCAAACGGAATTCTCCCGGTAATGTGGTCTAATAGTTCTATTTTTGCCGCAAATTTTGCGGCATGGCATTCAACTCGATACTTCAACTTTTTACTCCAAAAGACAGGGTATTCTATTCTTTATTTGAAGAAGTGGCCGATGGCGTCGGCAAAATGGGCAAGCTGATGAAAGAGTTTGTGGGAGAATCCGACCCGGACAAAAGAGCAGGTATTCTATCACAGGTTGAGGACCAGGAACACGTCAATGATGATCTCACACATCGCATTTTCACTGAGCTGGGCCGGAATTTTATCACCCCCTTTGATCGGGAGGATATCCACTACCTGGCAAGCGCTCTGGATGATATCTGTGATTACATTTATGCTACGGCCAAAAAGATCAATTTTTACAAGGTCAATCCCAACGATACCGGCATACAGAAAATGGCAGACCTGATCGAGCAGGGCGCAAGACAGATCCAGATCGCGGTAAAAGAGCTGCGCAATATGCGGGATATGCGTAAGATAACCGATGTCCTTGTCAAGGTAAATAGCATTGAAAATCAAGCTGATGACATATTCGATCTAAGCATCGAACGGCTTTTTGAGACAGAGCCCGATGCCAAGGAAGTGATCAAAAAGCGTGAGATCTACCAGGTGATGGAAATCGTTACCGACAAATGTGAAGACGCCGCTAACGTAATCGAGTCCATCATAATTAAATATGCCTGATCTGTATGAGCTTCCTGGTAGTTATCATTATTCTGGCTCTGGTATTCGACTATATCAATGGATTTCATGACGCCGCAAATTCCATCGCAACCATAGTTTCGACCAAGGTGCTGACCCCTTTTCAGGCAGTGTTGTGGGCGGCGGTCTTTAACTTTGCCGCCTTTTTTATTTCCCGCTATGTGATCGGGGAGTTTAAGATCGGCAATACGATCGCAAGCTCCGTCAACAAGGATTTCATCAACCTGGAAGTTATCTTTTCCGGACTGATAGCAGCCATCTGCTGGAACCTGCTGACCTGGTGGTTTGGCATTCCCTCCAGCTCCTCCCATACCCTGCTGGGAGGGTTTATGGGCGCGGCCCTGGCGCATGCAGGCGCATTGACCCGCAACGGAGTAGCCGTCATCAATTATGCCAAGGTGATCCCCACCTTCCTTTTCATTTTCATGGCTCCGCTGATCGGCATGGTGGTGGCCTTTATCATAACACTTATTATCCTGAACATCTGCCGTCGCGCCAATCCTTATAAGGCAGACAACTGGTTCAGAAGATTGCAGCTGGTCTCCTCAGGTCTGCTGAGCCTCGGACACGGGGGCAATGACGCGCAAAAAGTCATGGGGATCATTGGTGCAGCCATGATCTGGTATCAAAAGTCCCAGGGCCATGAAATGTCATTTAAACAATTTATAGACCACAATATGTGGGTCCCATTGGCAAGCTTCTCGGCCATTGCTATCGGTACGATGAGTGGAGGCTGGAAGATCGTCAAGACAATGGGCACAAGGATCACAAAGGTGACACCGCTTGAAGGGGTCAGCGCAGAAACAGCCGGCGCCATAACATTATTTATTTCCGAAAAGCTGGGGATCCCGGTCAGCACCACCCATACCATCACCGGCTCGATCATCGGAGTAGGCGCTACGAAAAGGCTTTCCGCAGTAAGATGGGGTGTAACCATCAATCTGCTCTGGGCATGGGTACTGACCATCCCTGTAAGCGCCCTGCTGGCTGCTGTTGTTTATTTCATAGTTAGCTTTTTCAGATAGATTTTTATAGAAGGTCGGCATAACTTTATTATCTTTCCGGGATTTTCAAAACCCAGGAAAGAACTATGAAGGGAATAATTCTGGCTGGAGGTTCCGGCACACGTCTTCATCCAATAACTTATGCTATCAGTAAACAGATCATGCCTGTCTATGATAAACCCATGGTTTATTACCCCTTGTCGACCCTTATGCTGGCAGGTATCAGGGAGATCCTGATCATCTCCACCCCGCATGACTTACCCCTGTTCAAAAAATTGTTTGGAGACGGTTCCCAATTGGGACTTTCCTTCTCCTATGCAGAACAACCGCTGCCCAATGGGCTGGCCCAGGCCTTCGTGATCGGGGAAAAATTTATCGGCAACGATGCCGTAGCGCTGGTACTGGGAGATAATATTTTCTATGGAGCAGGTCTGGGGAAACAGCTTGAAAAAAATGCCAATCCCGATGGAGGGATTGTCTTTGCCTACCAGGTAAGCGACCCCGAACGATATGGAGTAGTTGCCTTCGACGCCGATAATAAGGCTATTTCAATTGAGGAGAAACCAGCAAAACCCAAAAGCAATTACGCAGTTCCCGGACTTTACTTTTATGACAACAGCGTAGTAAGCATTGCCAAAGCGCTGACGCCGTCACCACGCGGAGAATATGAAATTACCGACGTCAACAGAGAATATCTGCGACAGGGGAAATTAAAGGTGTCTATCCTGGACCGGGGAACTGCCTGGCTGGATACAGGGACCTTTGATTCGCTGATGCAGGCTTCACAGTTCGTACAGGTGATCGAACAACGACAGGGCATCAAAATTGCCTGTATCGAAGAAATTGCTTACCGGAAGGGATTTATCAATAAAGAACAGGTCGAAAAAATTGCACAGCCGCTGCTGAAAAGCGGATATGGGGAGTATCTTATAAATCTTATACATTCATAAATTGCTTTCATGCCAAAGATTCTTGTAACCGGTGGATGCGGCTATATAGGTTCACACACCATAGTCGACCTTATCGCCAATGGATTTGAAGTCATTTGCGTCGATAACAATGTTCGCTCTTCTCCCCGAATCCTCGAAGGAGTAGAAAAGATCACAGGAAAAAAGATCAAGAACTACAAGGTCGACCTTTGCAACTATGACGATACGTTTGCCATTTTCCAGGAAAATGACAACATAGCAGGCATCATACATTTTGCCGCCTATAAGGCGGTAGGGGAATCAGTAGAGCAGCCCCTGATGTATTTCGAGAACAATCTGATGTCCCTGATCAACCTCCTGAAATGTGTGCAGGAATTCGAGATCCCTCATTTTGTTTTCTCTTCTTCCTGCACGGTCTACGGCAACCCCGATGTGATACCGGTCACCGAGCAGACACCGCCTAAGCCGGCTGAGTCCCCCTACGGTTATACCAAACAGATGGGAGAACAGATCATCAATGAATTCTCCAGGGCATCTACCCATACAAAATGTATCCTGCTGCGTTATTTCAACCCGGTGGGCGCACATCCCAGCATCCTCATCGGAGAGATGCCTATCGGCCGGCCCGCTAACCTCGTACCGGCCATTACCCAGACCGCTATCGGCAAGCTTCCGCAGATGACCGTATTCGGAGATGACTATCCCACAAGGGACGGCTCCTGCGTCCGTGACTTTATCCATGTCAGCGACATAGCACATGCACATACCCTTGCCCTTCAGTATATGCTGGATAAAAAGATAACAAAAAGCGCGGAAGTATATAATCTCGGGACCGGAAATGGTGTAACAGTATTGGAAGCCATCAAGGCTTTTGAAAAAGTGAGTGGGGTCAAACTGAACTACCAGATCGGCCCACGCCGCCCCGGAGATGTGGTAGCCATTTATGCCAATAATGACCTTGCCCGAAAACAATTGGGCTGGACAACAGAATATGGACTGGAAGACATGATGTCTACCGCCTGGAAATGGGAGCAGAAACTAAAAACCGATGCAAAGTTCTATAACGGTAAGTTTTCAGAATTCAATTGATCACCGATAAAAGAGGCAACAGTGGCCTGAAAAATGGCCAAATGAGCCGCTGGAAAACTGGAAACTTCTCCTTTACTTTGTAACGCCAAACCAGGGATTCGCATCTCTGTCATCCATTTTAATCACCTTCAATTTTTGATGTAATGCTAAAAGATATTCAAGTAACCGGCCAAAAAGATACACGCAGCGGATTTGGAGATGGAATCGCGGAAGCAGCCCGAAAGAACCCCAGGATCGTAGCCCTCACAGCAGACCTCGCCGGCTCGATGAAATTACAGACGTTTATCAAAGAAAACCCCGAACGTTTCGTCCAGTGCGGGATTGCAGAAGCCAATATGATCGGCATCGCAGCCGGTCTGACCATCGGCGGTCACATCCCCTATACCACAACTTTTGCCAACTTCTCTACAGGCCGGGTTTATGACCAGATCCGTCAGTCTGTAGCCTATTCCAATAAGAACGTAAAAATATGCGCTTCGCACGCAGGCGTAACCCTGGGTGAAGACGGCGCCACACACCAGATCCTCGAAGACATCGGCCTCATGAAGATGCTTCCCGGTATGACCGTCATCGTACCTTGCGATTATTCCCAGACAAAGGCAGCTACAATGGCCATAGCAGACTATGTCGGCCCCGTCTACCTGAGATTCGGCCGCCCGGTATGGCCCATCTTTACAGAAGGTCTGCCTTTTGAGATCGGTAAAGCCCAGGTCTTCTCCGAAGGAACAGATGTTTCCATTTTCGCTTGCGGCCACCTGGTATGGAAGGCCATCGAAGCCGGTAAGATCCTCCAGGAAAAAGGTATCTCTGTAGAAGTGATCAACCTGCATACCATTAAACCCCTCGACACCGCGGCGATCATCAAATCCGTTCAGAAAACCCGTTGCGCCGTCACTGCCGAAGAACACAATATCATCGGTGGACTGGGTGACGCTGTTGCACAGACAGTAGCACGCAACTTCCCCATTCCTATCGAATACGTCGGAACCAATGATACCTTCGGTGAAAGCGGCACTCCTACAGAACTGTTGAAAAAGTACGGACTGGACACGCCAAATATCGTTGCAGCGGCAGAGAAGGTTATTGCAAGAAAAAACAAATAAATGGGGGTGACCATCCAAGATACCGAGCTGCTCCTGCAATTCCGGCATCCTGAGACAAAAGAGAAGGCATTTACTGCTATTATAAAAAAATACCAGGAAAAGCTGTATTGGCATATCCGCAGAATGGTGGTTGAACACGAAGATGCCAACGACGTATTACAAAATGTCTTTATAAGGGTCTGGAATGGTCTGGAAAACTTCCGGGAGGACTCGCAGCTCTATACCTGGCTTTACCGGATCGCTACCAATGAATGCCTCAGCTACCTCGAACAGCAAAAGAGGAAGTCGGCCCTCCCCCTGGATGAGTCGGAGTCCGGCCTGAGCAATAAGATCGTGGCAGACAAGCATTTCGATCCCAATAAGCTGGAGTGGAAGCTGCAATTGGCCATTCAGCAACTACCTGAAAAACAAAGAGTTGTGTTTACCCTTCGGTATTATGACGAGATGCCCTACGAAGAGATGAGCCGGGTGCTGGAAACTTCAGAAGGCGCACTCAAGGCCTCCTATCATCACGCTGTCAAAAAAATAGAGGATTATATCCTGAACCGGTAGTTCCACCCGGTTCGTAAAAAATAGAAATAACCGCATTGATCATTAAACTTTAATTAATGAGCAGGGTCTCAAAATAGATGAACGCGAAGAATGAAATATTGGAAGAACTGAGGATGCTGAGCGCTGTCGTCAATGATATCAGCCGGGAAACCCCTTACAGGGTGCCGGCAGGTTATTTTGATGGCTTTCCGACTCTAATGCTAAGCCTGACCGGCGAAGCACCAGGGACTGAAAAGCCATTTTTTGCCCCGGGAAAAGATAAGTCACTGATATCCAAAGATATGCCCCAGACGTACAGTGTTCCGGAGGGGTATTTTGAAGGATTTGCACAAGGGCTGCTGGCCAAAATAAAAGCCGGGGATCAGAATGCCCGGCAGCAGGATGCAAACGAAGAACTCGCAGGACTATCCCCCCTTTTAAACGGGATAAGCCGGAAACTTCCCTACCAGACGCCCGAAGGCTATTTTGAAGACCTTAGCCCCATAATGGCGCCACTGGCGGAAGTCCGCGGGAAACCCTTATACAGCGTCCCCGAAGACTATTTTGATGGCCTCGCCGGGAAGATCCTTTCAAAAGTAAACCCTGCAAAGGTAAAAGAGCCGGCCCGGGTCATAGCCGCACCAACGATCCTTTTGGGCCAGCGTTCCTGGTGGAAATATTCGGCAGCAGCTGTCGTAGCAGGCCTTATATTTACTATCGGCTGGCTGCGCCTGCATACCCCGACCAATGCTCACCGCCCCGCACCGGCGGCAGATGTTGCAAGCAACCTTGTTAAAATAAGCGATCAGGACCTGCAAAGCTTTCTGGATGACCAGAATGATCAGAACCAGACCGCTGCCGAACCTGTGAACAGCACCGCTACCCTGGATATTACTGACAGCGATGTTAAATCTCTCCTGGGGGATGTGCCCGATGGGGAACTGAAGTCATACATGGAAGAACATGGAGGGGCCAATGACATTGCAACGAATTAGAAGCAACAATGAAAAAATTATTTTCCGTATTGGTGATGTTTTGCTGGCTGTGCCTACCCGCCCAGTCTCAGGGCCCCAAACAAAGACCCATGGCTGGTTTGGTAGAAGCTTATAAAACAGCTTTTATCACTCAAAGACTAAACCTGTCAACGGAGGAAGCCCAAAAATTCTGGCCCATCTACAATTCTTACATTGCCGAAGTTCGGCAGGTAAATATTACTTATCATCAGGACGGCAACGAACTTCGCATGGAAGAGTCCCGTCTCAATATCAAGAAAAAATATAGCGTAGAATTTCTCAAAGCAATCTCCCCGGGAAAGATCAACGATTTTTTTAAAGCTGAAAAAGACTTTGATGTGATCATCCGCCGCGAGATGCAAAGAAGACAGATGCAGCGCCGCCCCTTTGGCGGAGACCAGTAGACCCTCTCTCATCATTAACAATTCATAGACCCTGACATTTCCTCAATTGACCGAATAATTTCACAGGAGCTTGTCCGATATACGATATTTGAACTTGGTGTTTTTCATAGGTTAGCAACGGCCGGCTCTTTCCAGGGCAGGCCTTTTTTCTTTAATGCCATTTTAATGTCGCCCGCCCCGGACAAGCGTTTCACCCTTCTACCTACTCGTATACAAAGGCGTTTTTACATCGTGATAAAAGAGAAAATTCCAACCTTCCGCCTGCCCTTTCTCCCACCATTCCTGTCGTAGCTCCATCGCCTTTTTTCCATCATAATCATACTTGGCCATGAACCGACTCTTCATCTGCTGTAGCTGAGGCGCAACATCCCCCCCAAAAAAAGCCGTTTCTCCACCGTCAACGATCCAGAAGACCTGGTGCCACGGACAATGCGCACCCGTTATCTCATATTTGATATAGCCATCGATAACGCCATCCCCATCCAGGAAACTAACCTGCGGAGCAGTCTTCAGGATCTCAAGCTCTTCAGGTATATAGGAGGTCGGGCCCTTTTCAAACGCATATTCGAGCTCACGACGCTGTACATAATAAGTCGCATTCGGAAATGAGAGACCACGCGCGGCAGCAGGACCACCACCCGACCCCGTAGCCGCAATGGTACTCCGGTCTCCACAGATCCCGCCCGCATGATCCTTATGCAGATGACTCATCAACACCTTCGTAACCTTCGAAGGCTCAATACCCGCATCAAGAAGATTGCGATGGATCTGCAGAACACCGCCCTTTTCATAACCAAGACCCGTATCAATAATGAGGATATCATCGGAAGTGACAATAGCGAAAGGTTGTACCTCGACCAGCAGACTGCCAACAGGACGTGACTGCAGGTCATCTTTTTCGGTGTCAAAAGGGACGAAGCGTTTGGTCTTGTCTATCGTAAAAGCCCCCTCGGACAATGGAATGATTTGCATAGTGCAAAGTTAATGAATTAGCAGGCGCGCAGGCACCGGCAGAGATCATGGGTCCAGGCACAGCCGGTGGCTACCTCAGCACCATTTGCCGGTCAGCATCCAGACGGACCAGGATAAACAACATGACACTAAAGGTCAGCAGAGAAGTCCCCCCATAGCTGACGAAAGGCAGCGGAATACCAATAACAGGCGCCAGCCCCAGCGTCATACAAACGTTGATAACGATATGAAAGAATAGCACGCTGGCTACACCATAGGCATAACATCGGCTGAACACACTTCGCTGTCTTTCGGCAACCGTCACTATCCGCATCAGCAACAATACATAAATACCCAAAAAGATCATGCTCCCAAGAAAACCAAAACCCTCCCCGATAGTACAAAAGATGAAGTCGGTCTTTTGCTCGGGCACAAAATCATAACGGGTCTGAGTTCCCTTTAACAAGCCCTTGCCTATAAAACCACCGGAACCGATCGCAATCTTACTTTGCTTTACGTTGTAGTTGTTGTCCTTCTTTTTACCACTGGTCTTCGCCTCGTTCTCCAACGCCACCTCCGTTGCCTGGTCTTTCGGGACATAGTCTTTACCGATAGCGTCATAGATCCGCTTCACCTGGTAGGGTTTGAAGACATGGTCGAACGCGAACGGAACGACAAAACGCTGCACACCCACGCATACGAACCAGATCCCGACAATAAGAAAAAGCATCGACCGGTTTCGCTTGATCACCTTACGCAGAATATAAATGGCGCCAATAGCAATGGCTGTGAGTATGAGGGCCAGCGTATTTGGCTCCAGCAACAGGGTCGCAACCACAAGCACGGCAAAAGAGAAGCCGATGACCAGTATCGACGGGGGCAAACCCTCCCGGAACATCACCAGGAAAAAGGAGAAATATACAAGGGATAATCCCGTTTCCTTCTGCATGATACTAAGCATGGCCGGCACCAGCGCAATGACCGTAGCGATCACCTGCGAACGGGGACGGGTGAAATTGGTTTCCACACGCGACAGATACTTTGCCAGCGCAAGATTGACAAAAAGCTTACAAAGGTCGGCAGGCTGTAACTGGAAGGCACTCCCAAAACGGATGATCGATTCCGTCCCCTTTACCCGCGAGTGAAAAGGAAAGACCAGCAACAGCAGGAAAATGCCAAAAGCATAACCCAGATTGGCAGTAGCTGTAAAGAATTTGCTATCGGTAAGCAGGATAAAGGTTCCCAGTATACCCGATATGACAAGGAAAAGCAATTGCCGGCTGTATTCGGTCTTTAGCGAAATGAACCCCTGTACAATATTGTCCCCATTGTGATAGGAGGCCGAAAAGATACTCGTGACGCCGATAGCGCACAGCGTAAACCAGATCCAGACCAGTGACCAGTCTACGCCTTTTGATATGGTGGGGTTTCTTTGGCTCATAGTATTAGCGGGTCGAATCTTTGTGAATAGGATCGGGCACCGAAGGAGTTGCCGCTCCACCATCTGGTTTTACGGTTGTGTCCTTCCTGGGATGAGACGAAGGAAGGACCTTCTTTGACGAATCGGCCGTTCCGGCAGGCTTCCTCCGGTTGGCCGAATCCGGCGCCACGCCCGCTTTCCGGGCGGAATCCTGCTTTGCCTCGGAAGCCGCAGCCTGAGCCCTCAGCTTCGCCATCCTTTCAGCCAGCGCACTCTTATAGGGCGACGGCTTACGGAGATTTAACAATATGGGACTTCTCGAATTATCCGAAGTGTCCAGCATCATATACCGGAAGGACGGCGTCTGGTATTTCAACAGACGGGCACTGTCACCGGTCTGTTTCGCATAATAGGCGGCACGCAGGGAATCATCCTTGAACTGAAGCCGGACCAGGTACTTTGGCATCAGATTGCGACCGGCAACATCATCTTCGAGAGCCAGCCGGGAGGTGCTGAGGCTGTCGCTGAGATATTTTTCAACCATCAGAGAAGCTATCGGGCCGGCCTGCGCACCACCATATCCCCCGCTTTCGATGACGACAGCAACGCAGATCTTTGGGTTTTCCCGCGGTGCAAAACAAACAAAAAGGGAATTGTTCCTAAGCTTGATGACCCTGCCATCAATGACCATTTTATTCTCGGCAGTACCCGTCTTTGCACACATATTGATGCCGGGAATACGCGCCATCCGGCCTGTACCAATTTCGGTCACATCCTGCATCCCGCTATGTACTACTTCAAACGCAGCATCCGAAATATGAGTGACCGGTTCGTGTTTCTGGTGGAACCGGCTCAACAGCGTATCGTCTTCCGGCGCACCTTCGATGCTTTTTACAAAGTGCGGAGTATAATAATACCCTTTATTGGCAACGATACACATCGCATTGGCGATCTGCAACGGCGTCAGGCTCATCTTATCCTGCCCGATACCCATCGTGACCATGGTACAGGAGTTCCATTGATGGTTATAATCCTTGTCATATGCAGTCGTATCCGGGATATTTCCATTGTCTTCGCTGGGAAGGTCTACCCCGATGCGATGACCAAGACCAAAAGCATTGACATATTCTTTCCATTTTGTCAATCCTTTACGGGCACTGTGAAATTCGGGGTTATCGACTTCCAGGCGGAAGGTATTGTAAAAAAAAGAATTACAGGAGTGCGCAATGGCCAGACGAAGATTGGCTGCATGACCCGGGATCTTTTCGTCACATTTGCGGGGTTGATCACATCCATAATAATAACCCAGACAGCTGATACCACTGGCCGGTGTGATCACTCCTTCATCAAGACCTATCAGGGCCCCGATGGGTTTGTACGTTGACCCCGGTTGATATTGCCCTTTGATGGCCCGGTTGAGCAATGGCCTGGACGCATCCAGCACCAGGCGCGCATAGTTAGCTTGCTTGTCCGGACCCGTCAGCGAATTGGGATCATAGGTAGGACCAGAGGCCATGGCCAGGATCCCGCCCGTGGAAGGTTCTATCGCAACGACGGCGCCGGTCTTGCCATACAGCAGCCTTTCGGCCAGCTGCTGCAGCTCGATGTCCATATAGGTATGGAGATTCTTTCCGGCAATGGCAGGCGTGTCCAGCGCCTGGTCCTGGTAGTGGCCAACCAGCCTGTTCTTATTGTCTTTGATCCAGAATTCGATACCCCGCTGCCCCATCAGCACTCTTTCATAAGACTGCTCGAGCCCGCTGCGACCAACATAGTCACCCAGCTGGTAGAAATTGTTCGAACGACGCAGTATGGTAGAATCCACTTCCCCGACATATCCCATGATGTGAGCCGCCGCACTATACGGATAGACGCGGACAGGACGCTCCTGGAGGTTAAAACCAGGGAACTTCCAGATATTTTCTTCCATCCGCGCATACATCTCAGGAGGCAAAAGATCTTCAAAGATAGTAGGACGGAAAGGGCCATTCTTGATCCTCGCATCCACGATCCGGCGATGGAATTCGGCTGTGTCGATGCCTATCAGCTGACAAAAATAATTCGTATCGATGTTTTTGACCTGGGAAGGCGTAACCATCAGGTCATAAAGGATGGTATTGTTCAGAATAGCCTTCCCCTTCCGGTCGAAGATGATCCCCCGCGTTGGATAGACGCTCTTCCGGAAAAGCGCATTCTCCTGGGCCTGTTGTTTATATTTCTTGGAAATGATCTGCAGGTTGAACAGCTGCGCCGCAATGATCAGGAACATCCCTGCGAAAATAAGGCGGACGATATTACTACGGGATTGATTAAATACAGACATACTTTATGGACTACCTACAATTTACGAAGTACCGGTTAATAAACGAGATTTGACCTCTATATCGTATTGGTCCTGAACTTTTGTTTCCGGAAAAACAATAATTCGGTCAATAGGATCAGCAACAGGCTGATGGCAGTCGAAGCGATCACTTTACCAAGAAAGTACATAAAGGAACCGAAGCTCATCCACTCCAGCAAAACGAGGTAAATATGATGTAAAAGTGTCAGCACGATAACATACGTCGCATAAGGGGCCCATCCCATACTAACAATCGAAGGGGAGATATAGTTCTTATCGGCGCCCTCCTGGGAAATAAGCAACCCGATGACAAAAGGACGCGCATACGCGATAAGGGTACAGGCAGCGGCATGGAGACCGGGCGTCATGGTAAAATAATCCAGGCAAAGGCCAAAAAAGAAGCCGGTAAAGGTCAGCGCCGCCCGCGAAAGACCAAATGGCAGCCAAAGGATAAAAAGAAAATAGAGATAAGGTGTAATAAACCGGTGCAGCGGCGGCATCTTGAAAAGAATAAATACCTGCACCAGGATAAACAGGACAAAACGGATGATATTTTTCAGCAGCTCACTCATTGGTTCTTTTTACGCGTCGAGTCCTCCAGCCTTTTTTGTTCGTCATATTGAAGATTATCAACCACATACACATATTCAATATTTGAAAAGTTTGTGGCGGTCTTTATCTTCAGAATATAAAAATTGGTGGTATTGTCAGGCACGATCTCATAGACGGTCCCAACCATCAGGTTGGCCGGAAAAAGAGAGGATATCTGGGTCGTCAGAACGGTATCACCCTTGTTTACCCTGGCGCTTTTCGGAATATTCCTCATCGTCACAAAGAGAGGATTTTGCCCATCCCAGTTGACAGTCCCCGTCTCGCTGCTGTTCTTCAGCTTGGCCACCACCTTGAACTGCAGATGAAGCATACTCATGACCGTAGCAAAGTTCTCGCTGACATTCACGACGGAACCCACAATACCCTGAGGCCCGGTGACACCCATATTGGGCCGCACACCCTGCGCAAATCCCCGGTGAATAGTGAGGTAATTGGTCTGGGAACCAATGGAATTGTTGACCACCTTTGCTTCCAGTATCCTGTATTTGATATAGGACTTGCCCGAATCGACCCTGATGGTGTCCAGGATAAGCCGGCGAATAGAGTCCGGAGCCTCATAATTATCCTTTAGCTGCTGGCGAAGAGCAAGATTCTCCCGGACCAGCGACTCATTCGTCTTCTTTAGCTGAAAATAGTATTCGATACCGTTGTACTTTTCGTTGATACGGCCGGTTATCTCGGTGCTGACATTGAGAAAGGCAGCTTCGTGAAATTTATTGTAGCGAAAAAGGAAAGAAAGGGCTGTTATCTGCAACACCAGGAAGAAGAGAAAGTTAAAATGCCTTCTGATGAAGAGAAAAACGTTACGCACCTGATTTGAAAGTTGTGGTTTTTTTAGTTACTTATTGGTTGCCCTGGATCGAACGGATGACGAACAGATGTCAGCGGCCCCTCTATCTCATAACGAACGGATATCGGTCATAATTCTTCAGTGCTATACCAGTCCCGCGGACCACGCTTTTCAGCGGGTCGTCGGCAATGTGTACGGGTAATTTGATCTTTTGGCTCAATCTCTTGTCCAAACCACGAAGAAGAGCACCCCCACCGGTAAGATAAAGCCCGCGGCGGTAGATATCACCAGCCAGCTCGGGCGGGGTCGTCTCCAGCGCTTTCAGGATAGCTTCTTCGATCTTAAAGATACTCTTGTCCAGCGCTTCGGCTATTTCCTGGTAAGAAACCATGATCTGTTTCGGGATACCGGTTACCAGATCACGGCCATTGACAGGGATGTCATCAGGGGGATTGTCAAGATCTTTCAACGCAGCACCGATCTGGATCTTGATCTGCTCGGCCGTTCTTTCCCCGATAAGCAAGCTGTGATAACGACGCAGGGCTTCCATGATGTCGGCCGTGAATTCGTCACCCGCAATACGGATAGACTGGTCGCAGACGATACCGGCAAGAGCGATCACCGTAATACCGGTGGTACCACCGCCAATGTCAATGATCATGTTACCGACAGGCTCCTCGACGTCAATACCGATACCCAGCGCCGCAGCCATCGGCTCATGGATCAGGTAGACCTCTTTGGCGCCGGCTTGTTCAGCACTGTCGCGAACAGCTCTCTTTTCCACTTCCGTAATGCTGGAAGGGATACAGATCATCATTCTCCAGCTGGGCGGGAAAAGAGGCTTTTTGGGATAGATCATCTTGATCATCTCCCGTATCATCAGCTCGGCCGCGTTGAAATCAGCGATAACGCCATCTTTCAGCGGACGAACAGTGCGAATGCTTTCGTGGGTTTTCTCGTGCATCATCAGGGCTCGCTTGCCGACAGCCAGCACGTTCTTGGGATTGTTCCGGTCCAGGGCCACAATACTCGGTTCGTTCACCACTATTTCATCATTATGTATGATTAGGGTATTGGCCGTACCCAGGTCCATGGCTATTTCTTGTGTAAGGAAATTGAATAATCCCATTTTATTTAAAAGGTCAGATTTATAAGTGTCGTTAAATTGTCAGCAAAATTGAAGGAAATAATTTGAATTAACAAGGTGGAACCCTTGATTTGATGGATTATTTTCCACAAACCTTTAACTGCCAAATTTATTTTTGCAACTCCATGCGACCGAAAATTTACGAGCCTGTGTGCCGCCCGCGTGTTGTAATAAAAATAAACTACAGGAAGAACGAAAAAATGTCCTCCATCGTATCCGCAGGGGGTATTAAAAAACAGGTATGATTGTATCCGGCATTATCCGGCAGCGACAAAGCCCAGCTTCCTCTCCATTTCCGCGCTGAGCCCGGGCAATCTTTTCCTTTCGATAAGAAAGCTTGTAAGAGCAGCTATTTCCCGGAACAGGTGGTGCCGGTCCAGCGCAGACGCAAGGTAATCCCTGCCAGTGCTGCCTCCTGTGCCAATCCGGGTGCCAATGACACGGGCGACCATGCTCATATGGCGATAGCGCCAGGTACTAAGCTGTTCGTCTATCTCAAGCAGTTGGTGCAGGACCTGGAAAGGCAGCTGTAACAAAGGATATCCCCGGTAAAGCATAATGAACAGCGCAGACCGGCAAGCCAGCGGGGATAGACTCCTGGATGGCGGAGCCGTCGTTTGCGGACGATCCGCTTCGGGTGAGGATGTCGCCATATGCGCGGAACCCGCTTCGGGTGAGGGCAGGGGTTTGCCAAAAAACACGGAATCGAAATGACCGAGATTATGCTTTTCGGTGTCGGCTAGGCTCTGCTGATAGCGTGCACGGTAATCGGCCCAGAAAGGGTCCGTGGCACCCTCCTTGTCAAAAAAAGGCAACCGCTCCAGCCAGTTGTTCAGCAGCTCCAGCAGCGATGCATCTTTTTCCGCCGACCGGATCTGATCCACCTCCGGCTGCCGCAACTGGGACAGGTAATAGTGTTTCCCGAAACGATGTTCGTATTTCAAGCCCAGCCTTGCTTCCAGCAGTTTGAACTGCACGCTCTGGAAGCCGGAGGCAGGACGCAGCTTGTCACGGAAATCGAGAAAATCCATGGGGGTCATGGTCTCCATGATGTCGATCTGGTGGACCAGCACTTTCAATATAGTAGCACAGCGGGACAGCCGGTGTACGATGGTCTGCAGCTCGGGGGAATTGTCGTTGAGCGTAGGCTGCCCAAGAATGCCAATGACAGAATCCGTTTCATACAGAAGCTGCTTAAACCATAACTCATAGGCCTGATGAATGACGATGAAAAGCATCTCATCATGCGCAGGCTCTCCCAGCCTGTCGCCTTCGGGCTGCTGGGCATTCAGGATCTTGTCCAGCTGAAGATAATCGCTGTAGTGCATGGGTAGGTGTTTAGAGGAATTCATATCCAATGTCCCGGCGGTAATAGATGCCGTCATAATCTATCTTTTCCAGTACATCCCGGGATTTATCGACAGCTTCATATACCGTCTCAGCAAAAGATGTGACACAAAGCACCCTGCCCCCATTGGTAAGAATGGCGCCATTGTCGGGACGGGTACCCGCATGAAAGATCAGACTGTCGGCATTCGCAGGAGGCTGATCAAGACCGGTGATAGGCAGCCCCTTTTCATATGAGCCGGGGTATCCTCCGCTGACAGCTACTATAGTCGCGGCAATGCGCTCGTCCTGCCCGATCGTATGCTGGTCGAGCTTTTGGTCGGCAACGGCCTGGAACAATTCTACCAGGTCGTTCGTCAGACGCGGCAGGACCACTTCGGTCTCCGGATCACCCATCCGGCAATTGTATTCTATCACATAAGGGTCATCCCCGATCTTAATGATCCCGATAAAAATAAAACCCCGGTAATCGATCTTTTCTTCCGCCAGCCCCTTCACGGTCGGGATCGTTATCCTGTTGGTCACCTTTTCCATAAAAGCCGCATCGGCAAAAGGCACCGGACTGACAGCACCCATACCGCCGGTATTGGGCCCCTTATCCCCTTCTCCAACCCGCTTGTAATCCTTGGCCTCAGGGAGCGTCAGGAAGTTCCGGCCATCGGTTAATACAAATACAGAAAGTTCAATGCCAGTGAGGAATTCCTCCACGACCACCTTATTACCCGCCTCACCGAACTTATTCCCCTGCAGCATCAGCTCGAATTCAGCCACCGCCTCGATAGTGCTCTGACAGATGACCACTCCCTTTCCGGCAGCAAGACCATCGACCTTCAGCACGATGGGCAAAGTATGCTGCTGAATATAGACGACTCCCTCCGTATAATTGGCCAGATCGAACTCCCGGTAGGCAGCCGTAGGAATATTATGACGTAACATGAACTTCTTGGAGAAAGCCTTACTGCCCTCCAGCTGGGCCCCCTTTGCCGAAGGACCGATCACAGGGATCTTTTTCAGGGCCGGGTCGGCAGCAAAAAAGTCGACGATGCCTTTTACCAGCGGCTCTTCAGGACCTACAACGACCATTCCGATGTCCTCCCGGGTACAAAAATTCCGGAGACCATCAAAATCCAGCGGAGAAAGGTCGACATTGGTGCCGCACTCGGCTGTACCGGCATTCCCCGGAGCAATGAATAAGACAGAACACAGCTGACTCTGAGCCAGCTTCCATGCCAGTGCATGCTCCCTGCCACCAGAACCTAACAATAAAATCTTCATGAGTATATTTTGCAATTTAGACGGACTACGGGTCCGGCGGCCCGAAATTCGAATTTCATGCGCACATTGTAAAAAAGAATTTAGACGGGATACCCCTTTCGCCTTCTGAATAGGGATTTATCTGTACTTTAGGTGCTAATTTTTTAAACGCATGACCCAACCTACCACCGGGAAAGGCAGACATCCGAGAGCCCTGTACGTACTTTTTTTGACAGAAATGTGGGAACGCTTTGCCTATTACCTCCTGGCAGGGGTTCTGTTTCTTTACCTCACTGACAACAAAACAGGAGGAAAGGGTATGCTCGAGACCAATGCAGCAGACATCACCGGCACCTTTCTGGCCCTGATCTGGCTTCCTCTTTTTATCGGAGGAATGATAGCCGACCGGTATTTTGGTTACATCAGGTCCGTGTTTATCGGGGGAACCTTGCTCGCCCTGGGTTATCTGGGACTGGTCCTGCCCGGAGATACCGCCATGTATATCTCCCTCGGACTTATCATTTGCGGGAATGGGTTCTTCAAGCCAAATATCAGCACCTTACTCGGGAACATCTACAATAAGGAAGAGCTTAAACCACTGAAAAACAATGCCTATAACATCTTTTATATGGGCATCAACACCGGGGCGCTGCTCTGCAATTTTGCGGCGGCCTACCTGCGTAATAAATATAGCTGGGGTTATGCTTTTGGCGCCGCAGGGATCGGTATGATCATCGGGCTGATCGTATTCGGCCTGAATCTGAAACATGTCCGGATGGGCGATGTTCGCAAACAGCCAAATAAAGAAGATATGCCGCTGAACAAGATCTGCCTGTATGTGTTCCTGCCGGCGATCATCGCTGCCATCATTGGCTATGTCCTGCCCGGCAGGGTCTTTCATACGACCATCATGGGCTCCCCTTCCAGCGACGCCTTCGTATTCGCCTGTATCCCCATCATCGCCTATTTCATTTCCATTTGGGTAAGGGCAAACAAGGAAGATAAAAGAGGGGTCGGCGCCCTTCTCTTTATTTTCGGGGTCTCCATTATTTTCTGGGCCTTATTCTATCAGAATTTTACGGCCTATACATTATGGACGGAAAAACACACCGACCGGCATATTACGTCCCCCGTCATAGAAAAGGGTGCAGACTTTCTGGGTCTGCTGCAAAAAGTAAATACCAGCCCCAGGGAGATCGATTCACTGAATGCACATCTGATCGCGGTAAAGGATGACAGTGGCCATGTCCTGAAAAGTATCGGCCCCGATCCCTATTTCCTCAATGTTCCAAAGGATAAATGGCCCCCGCCCGGACAGGATCTGAAACTGGCCAACGCAGAGCTATACCAATCGATCGGACCTTTCTTTATCGTTACGCTGACGCCACTGCTGGTCGGCTTATTCACTTTATTGCGAAGACGCGGTAAAGAGCCTACCACCTCTTCCAAATTCGGCATCGCATTATTCCTTTCCGGGCTTTCTTCGCTGGTCATGTTCTTTGCCGTCCTGTCCGTAGCCTCCATCTATCAGTATAAGGTATCCCCCGGCTGGTTATGGGGCACCTATTTTGTGATCACCGCCGCCGAGGTCTTCCTGAGCCCGATGGGCCTGTCGCTCGTGTCAAAGCTGGCGCCACCCCGCCTGACCTCCCTGCTGATGGGCGGCTGGTTCCTGACCATGTCGCTGGGTAGCAAGGTCGCCGGACTTATGACCAGCAGCTGGGGCAAATTCCCCGACAAACGGGTCTATTTCCTCATCTGGTTCGTAGCTGGCATAGTGGGCGGCGTGCTTATCTTCAGCCGTATAAGATCCCTGAACAACATTGTGCGCGAGAAAACAGGAGAAGCATAATTATTACCACCAAAACGATTGGCATGAGCGAGAAAAAATTCCAACCCTTCGTCAGCGCAGACACGCAGATGAAAGAGTTCACCTTCAAAGCCCTGTTGCTGGGCAGCATTTTCGGTATCCTCTTTGGCGCCTCGACAGTCTACCTGGCCCTGAAAGCAGGATTGACGGTCTCGGCCTCGATCCCCATCGCCGTACTCGCCATCACCCTCGGCCGGAAGCTGTTCAGGACGACGATCCTCGAGAACAATATCATCCAGACGACAGGCAGCGCGAGCGAGAGCATCGCCGCAGGCGTGGTTTTTACCCTGCCCGGCTTCCTTTTTCTCTCGACAGCCGAGGCCGCGAATTACTTTGACTATGCCGTGATCTTTATCCTGGCTGTCTTTGGCGGACTGCTCGGGACATTGATGATGATACCCCTTCGCAGAGCGCTGATCGTAAAAGAACACGAGACCTTGCCATATCCCGAAGGCACTGCCTGCGCCTCGGTACTGAAAGCAGGAGAGAAAGGCGGCACCTTTGCACGAACCGCCTTCAATGGTCTGGGCTTCGCCTTTGTCTATGCATTGCTTCAAAAAATGTTCAGGGTCGTTGCCGACACCCCCTTATATGATACGATAAAAAGTAAAGGACTCAGTAAGATCTTCCCTGCCGCACAGGTTTCCGCAGACATCACTCCGGAATATATGGGCGTAGGTTATATCATCGGCCCCCGGATCTCAGGCATACTCGTCGCAGGCAGCGTCCTGAGCTGGTTCGTTCTGCAACCCCTGCTGGCATCCCTGATAGACCCGATGCGCATAGCCATGCAGCAGGTGAAGCTCGGTTATCTGAAAGATATCAACACTGCCGGCGGATACGGAGGCTGGGACCCGGTGTTAAAAACCTTCTCCGACCCGGCTTCGGCCATCTACCGGTCCTATATCCGGCTGATCGGAGCAGGAGCCGTCGCGATGGGAGGTTTCATCACTTTAATAAAGACGATCCCTACTATTATTTCTTCCTTTAAGGATAGCATTGGTTCGGTAAAAGAAAAAGGCGGCAACACCCGCCTGCGGACCGAGCGCGACCTGAGCATAAAAGTCGTACTCTTTGGAAGCCTGGCACTCGTGCTTTTTATCGCGATGCTGACCATTATCCCGGGCAATGGCTTTTTCCAAAGATTGCTCATCGGCATCCTGATCGTGCTCTTCGGCGCCTTCTTTGTCACCGTATCCTCCCGGATCGTCGGCCTGATCGGGAATTCCAATAACCCCATCTCCGGTATGACCATCGCTACCGTCATGAGTACCTGTCTGATCTTCCTGGCAGTAGGCTGGGGCGGTAAGGCTTATGAGGCAATGGCACTGGTCGTGGGAGGAATGGTTTGTATTGCCGCAGCCAATGCCGGAGCAACCTCCCAGGACCTTAAAACAGGCTACCTCGTCGGCGCCACACCCAAATACCAGCAGCTGGCCCTTTTCGTCGGGGTCATCGTATCCGCCATTGCCATTGGCTTCACGGTAAAGACCCTGGATACACCAAGCGCCGAACTTCTTTCAAAAGGCATTCACCATGCAATAGGCAGCACCTATAATGCACCCCAGGCGACCCTGATGGCAACCCTGATCAAGGGCATCCAATCGGGAAACCTGGACTGGAACTTTGTGCTGGCAGGAGCCTTTCTGGCCCTCGTAATGGAATTATGCGGTATTCGTGCACTAAGTTTTGCGATCGGAGTCTACCTGCCCCTTTCGACTACCCTGCCCATCTTCGCCGGTGGCGCTATCCGCGGAGTAGTGAATCATATCAAAAAGAAAAGAGGACAACAAACCGGAAGAGAAGGAGAAGAAGACCTGGAAAAAGGAAATCTGTTTGCAACCGGATTGGTCGCCGGAGGCTCCCTGATGGGAGTATTGTTCGCCTTCCTCAATATCCCGGAAAAAGCAAAAGAACTCATCGGGAAGTTGAGCGCAGAGAAATTCCTGACCGAAAGCCTGGGCCAGGGAGGTTATTACGTACTGGGCGTAACCTTCTTTGCCATAATGGGATTTGCACTGTACAGAACAGGGATCTCGAAGGAAGAGAAGGTAGAGCTATAATTTTCGGATAGAAACAAGATAGACGACACGGTTATTGGTGCCAAAATTCAGACGGGTCGTCTTACCCGTATTGACGATCTTTATGGAAATGGGCGCATTGATGCCCTTTTGCTGAAATTCAGTCGGCAGATTGATGGGGACAACGTTCTCATGCGTATTATCGATCGAGATATAAATACCGTGTCCATCGGCTTGCGGATCTCCGCCGTCAATGACATGAGCATTTATCTCGGAGAGGTTGGTCGGAGTGCTTTTCTGACACCCGGCAAAGACAACCACCAACAGGATGATCAGGAGGCCTGGGAGCTTTTTCATGGAACTACGTTGTTAAGGACTATGTCCGGTATCTAATGACACAGCAAAATAGTCAACCGTTGCATTGAAAAATGTTAAAACAGGCGGGAAGGGGTATTTTGACGATAGAAAGTTCAATTCATCTTAAAAGGAACGATCATCTCAAAGACAGGGATATTTACTTCGAAAGAGATCTTGTTATTCAAATTCTCCATAGTATAGGAACCATACATTTTCCCCATCTCCGTTCGGAGATTGCACCCGCTGACATACTGATATCTTTCTCCCGGTTGAAGAATAGGTTGAACACCCACCACACCCTCGCCTTCCACCTCCCTGTAACTCCCATTGCTATCGAAGATATGCCAGTGACGGCGGTGTAACTTGACAGAAAAGTTATTATGATTCTCAATTGTAATACGATAGGCAAACATATATTCTCCGGATATAGGGTTGGAATAATCCGGCTGATAAAAGGTCTCTACACTCACCTCCATTCCTTCTGAGATCTTATTTGCCATCTAACCAAAGTTTTTCTAAAGTTAATCAAAATAGGCACAAAATCTTAACCTAATTTTGCAGCCGGATTGAGCGTTTGAGGACGACTAATTAAAAAAATTAACATATGAAGATCGCAGTAGCAAAAGGAGATGGGATAGGACCGGAGATAATGGACGCCGTACTCGGAATTTTTAAAGCAGGGAAGGTAGGCCTGGAATATGAGGTGGTGGATATGGGTAAATGGGTGTTTGATAAGGGTTTTTCAAATGGAATGACACCCGAAGCCCAACAGACGATAGAAGAGCTGGGTATCCTGTTTAAAGGTCCGATGGAGACACCCAAGGGAAAAGGAGTAAAAAGCGTGAATGTGACAGCCCGTAAGACCTGGAATACCTATGCGAACAAACGGGTTTTTCAGACCCTCCACGGTGTTGATACCGTATTTTCCAAAGCAGGCATCCCCATCGATATCACCATAGTACGGGAGAATATCGAAGATACATATGGCGGCATCGAGCATATGCTGACACAGGACGTTGCTTTAAGCCGTCGTTTCATCACCCGGCCAGGCAGCCTGCAGGTGATAAAATATGCTTTTGAAATGGCGAAGAAAAATGGCGCCCGTCGCATCACCTGTGGACACAAGGCAAATATCATGAAGCTGACGGACGGACTTTTCCTCGAATGCTTCCAGGAAGTGGCAAAAGAATATCCCGAGCTGAAGGCCGATGATATCATCGTAGACGACCTTGCAATGAAGCTGGTGGTAAAACCACAGGACTTCGACGTGGTTGTCCTGACCAATTTACAGGGAGACATTATTTCCGACCTTTGTGCAGGACTTGTCGGCGGACTTGGCTTCGCGCCTTCGGCAAATATCGGAGACCACATCGCCATCTTCGAGGCCGTCCACGGCACCGCTCCGGATATTGCCGGTAAGAATATCGCCAATCCTACGGCACTCCTGTTAAGCGGTATTGCAATGCTCCGTCACCTCGGTCTGATGGAAAATGCTGCGATCATCGAAAACGCTTTATTATATACCCTCGAACAGGGCATTCATACAGGCGATTTCGGGGACAGGAACACAACAGCCCTGAATACCACGGCTTTTGCTCAGGCCATCATCGATAATTTCGGCAGGACACCCGAATTTATGGCCAGACCCCTGCTGCCAAATATGCCCGTCACCCCGACTGAGTTCAAGCTCTCCCGGAATGAAATGATGGTCACCGAAGAGACACAGAAAGAATTCATCGTCGGCGTAGACCTTTTTATCGAAAGCTCCGAACAGCCTGAGATGATCGCAAAAAAATGTCAGCGGCATGCCGGTGTAAAATTCAAGCTCGTAAACATCAGCAACCGCGGCACCCAGGTATGGCCCACAGGTTCAGTATATACCAACCTCGTGAATCAGTATAATGTACGCTTTGAAAGCCTCGACGACTCAGCCCTGAACCAGCAGGACGTATTGGGCCTTTATGTAAGCCTCAGCGGTGACTTTAAGATCTGTTCGTCCGAGTTGCTTAATATCTGGGGCGGTAAGAAGGCCTATTCGCTCGCGCAGGGACAATAAGGAAGCATACAACAGCAGGAATAATAGGGTTTTTGGCATGAAATTAGTGCCACTGTAATTGCCTTCTCTGTAGAATACACAAATCTTATCTCTGGGAATCTTCTCATACCTGTCAGTGCTTAGCGCTTCCCAAGCGTCCGTTTTTTTATTATCTCATTAATCCTGCTAACTTCAATGAAGAACATTTACTCCTTCATAAGCGGAGCCTTGTGCCTGCTTATCCTGTTATTTGCCGTCCCGGAGTTGAATGCCCAGGCTCAGACTGCCCGCGCCATCTCCACAGGGCCAAACAGCAATGGCTTTTATGAATATCTCCCACAGGGATATTCTTCCGGAAATACCAAATATCCGTTGATTGTCTTTCTCCACGGTGTAGGAGAATTGGGCAATGGCACTTCCGACCTGCCGACCGTTCTTCGGAATGGTCCGCCGGCACTGATCAGCCAGGGCAGGTTTCCGGCTTCTTTTACGGTAAAGGGAAAAACCTCGGCCTTTATCGTCATTTCTCCGCAATTTGTCGCCTGGCCTTCCAATGATGACGTTGACAATATTATACAATATGCACGGCAAAACTATCGGGTAGACACCGGACGTGTTTATCTGACCGGCCTCAGCATGGGCGGCTTTGCCACCTGGGCCTACGGCTCCGACCCGGACCATGCTAAAATGCTGGCAGGTCTCGTACCCATAGCAGGCGGACAGCTCCCAAATGGACAGACATCTGCAGAGGCCATGGCAAAAGCCAACCTGCCGATCTTTGCGGCTGCGAACCTGAACGATCCGACGGTGCCCTCCATCACAACCATCGACAATATCAATCTGATCAATAGCATCGTTCCCCCAATAGATCCAACAGCCCTCGACACGATCTATAATGCTTCCGGTCATGGAGGATGGTCCGTCACCTATGATCCGACAATCCCCATGCACAATGGACTGAACATCTATGAGTGGATGTTACAGTATACGCGCAATGCGGCAGAACCGGTCCTGCCCGTTAAGCTGACGGCATATTCTGCAACGCTCGCGCCGGATAGATCCCGGGTAGCCATCGAATGGACCACCAGCTTCGAGCAGAATAATAAATATTTCATCGTACAGCGCTCCGCCGACGCCACCACCTTTTATGATCTGGATACCATACCAGCCGTAGCCGACGCTCAGAATGGACATTCCTACTCACTCATAGACCCGCATCCTCTGAGCAGAAACAATTTCTACCGGCTGGCGCAGGTGGACCTGGATGCTAAGGCGACTTATTTTGACGTGCTGAAGGTTGTCGTACCCGAAGACGCCGCAGGTTTTCATCTAAGTCCAAACCCTGGCTCCGGGATTATCCATCTTCAATTGAATAACGGGGTTACCGGTCAGCTGGAAGTAAGCATCCTCGACAACCAGGGGAGGAGCCTCCAAACTCTGAGCTTCCGGAAACAAGGCAGATCCTGGGATCAGTCCGTCGAATTGGGAAATATACCGGCAGGCAACTATTTCATCCGGATCACCGGCACCGGCTTCCGGGATGTACAGGGATTTATAAAAAACTAGGTATAAGAGGCGCCACTATTGATACTATCGGAAAAATGTATAAGGATCAGCACGCCAAAAAGGATAAAAAGGAAAAGAGTGATAAAATGCAGGGCGAGATACCGGCGTTCCTGACGGTCGAGGAGGGCAACGCGTCTGGCGCGCACATCAGAGTCCCCGTCCCCGGCGGCTGTCCTGTCGGCCATCCTGACCCTGATATACAGGAAAAAGGTGATCAACGTCGCGATGGCGCTGGCGATACACCCGATGATCAGCAACGTAAAGGTCATTTTTACTTATCCGGCTTTTTTTGACGCGCTATAACCATTATTCAACAACCATTGCAGGATCTTATCACGCTGATCCCCCTGGACAATGATCTCACCATCCTTTACCGAGCCGCCCGTTCCACAATGTGTTTTTAATTTTTTCCCAAGGTCTTCGAGGTCTTCTTTTTTGCCAGTAAAGCCCTCTATAAGGGTCACCGCCTTACCGGCCCGCTGACGTGTATCCAGTCTTACTCTTAACTTTTGTTGCCTGGAGGGCAGAGTAAGCTCTGCGGGAATATCTTCCTCCTGCCGGAAGGAGGGATCGGTGGAGTAGACGATCCCATTACTGTTTGCTTTTTTCTTGCTCATGCTTTATAGTTTTACCGCCTTCAGGCTTAGATCAAGACTTCTGGCCTGGTGGATAAGAGCGCCAACGCTGACATAATCTACGCCTGTACGGGCATAGTCTTCGATATTGCTAAGGGTAATACCCCCACTGGCTTCCGTTTCGAAACGCTCCCCGATAAGGTGCAGGGCTTCAGTCAGCTGACGGGGAGTAAAATTATCCAACATGATCCTGTCTACCTTCCCGATGACAAGCACCCGGCGTACTTCGTCGAGGTTACGGGTCTCCACTTCTATTTTTAGCTGGGGCTTGTGCGCCTGCCGGTAAACGCTGGCTTTTTCAATAGCAGCCTCGAGACTACCCGCGTAATCGATATGATTATCCTTTAGCATGATCATATCGTAAAGGCCAAACCGGTGGTTGATGCCGCCACCGATCCGCACCGCGTCCTTTTCAAGAAGACGGAAATTGGGGGTCGTCTTACGCGTATCAAGTATCCGGGTTTTGTACTTCTGCAGCTTGTCCACATAGGTCCGCGTAAGAGTAGCGATGCCGCTCATCCGCTGCATACAATTAAGGATAAGCCGCTCGCATTGCAGGATAGTATGTACCGTGGCCTCTGCAACAAAGGCTTCCTCCCCATCACGCATGACGTCCCCATCCTGTTTATAGGCAGTAAACCGGGCATCGGGCTCTTTCATCTTCAGGATCTTTTCGGCTATTTCCATTCCGGCGAGAATTCCATCCTGTTTGATATGCAATACAGCTTTCCCCCGCGCTTCGGGAGGGATACAGGCCAGCGTGGAATGGTCACCGTCGCCGACATCTTCCTGCAGAGCATTCTGCACCAGGAGCCTGAGCTGCTCATCAAAGAAATTTGGCATGCCGCAAAGCTACGGAAAAAAATAAGGGCCTGTCGTTAGACAGACCCCGCAGAACATTCTAAACTAATAGGAAGCTCTTCACTGGTTATTTTGGAACCTTAGTTCCTGCAAATATTGTTTATCCCCTTTCTGTTTGATAAAGAACGTCGTCCGGTAATCGCCATTGCGTGTTTGCAGAACCCCTACACAAAACTCCGATCCTCCATTCGTCCCTCTGCGCTTGACTAAGAAATTTCGTACGCCATTAGTGGTAAAGAAATCGCGGATGATCATTTCTGCCTGGATCTTACTGTAGGTATCGCTTTTTTCCGGAAGGGAGATGTCTACTCTGTTGTCCAGGAATTGGCTTAATTGGCCGGCGTTACCCGCCCGCATAGCATAAGTGATTTCGTCAACCGTATAGAGGGGGCGGAAAGAGACCAGGACCAACGAGAGCGAGAGAACCGCCAACCCAAGTATGCTTTTCATATAAATAGAATATTAGTCGTCCTGCCTAATACCAATTATATGCCAAACTGTCCTGGTTGCTAAAAAATACCACTAAATGGTGGGGTAAGTTGCTATATCCCCTACATTTGCGCGTCAGAGATACGCCAGAGATGCGCTTTTCCAAAAATTAGCGCATCTCTGGCAAAGTGCTCTGATAATTGAGACCTTCGCCACCCAACACTGTTGGGTGCCTCGTTCGCGGGCTTCGAGGCTCACCCGCGGACGAGGCCCTTCCAGGGCCTCCTAATCACGCTAAAGCTGTCTACTTATATGTCAAATCCAAAAAAAGTTATTCTGGTCATTATGGATGGTTGGGGCCTCGGAAAGCAGTCCTCTTCGGATGCCATACAGAACGCCCGTGTGCCCTTCGTCAGCTCCTTATATGCATCATACCCTAATACCACCCTTGTCACCTATGGCGAAGCCGTTGGTTTACCGGAGGGTCAGATGGGTAATTCAGAAGTAGGCCATCTGAACCTGGGCGCCGGCCGCATCGTTAACCAGGAGTTACAACGCATAAATGTCGCCATCCGGGACGGGTCCTTTTCAAAAAATGAAGTCCTGCTGGCCGCCATCCGGGGAGCAAAGTCGGAAGGAAAGCCCCTGCACCTCCTCGGACTGGTAAGTGATGGCGGGGTCCATTCCCATACCCGTCACCTGAAGGCTATAGTCGACACCTGCCTGACGGAAGGACTCACCGATGTATATATCCATGCCTTTACTGACGGACGGGATACCGATCCAAAGAGCGGCCTGGGTTATATCAGGGATCTGCAGCAGCACCTGAATAGTTCCACCGGCCGCATCGCCACAGTAAGCGGCCGCTATTATGCCATGGACCGCGACAAACGTTGGGAAAGGGTCAGACTCGCCTATGATGCCATGGTCCGGGGCACAGGCCCCGGGGCGACTGACGCCCTGGCCGCTATAGAAACATCCTACGGCGCAGGAGTGACCGACGAATTTATAAAACCAACCGTCATCGTTGGTTCGGATCAGCTGCCATTGGCAACCATCAAAGACGGGGATTATGCCATTTGCTTTAATTTCCGGACAGACCGCTGCCGGGAGATCACAGAAGTGCTGACCCAGACCGATATTCCTGACCAGGAAATGAAAAAGCTTGAGCTCAACTATACCACGATGACCCAGTATGACGCCCGTTTTAAGGGCGTACACGTCGTTTTTGAGAATGACGACCTGAAGAATACGCTGGGTGAAATAGTTGCTGCCAACGGGCTCAGACAGATCCGTATCGCAGAAACAGAAAAATACCCGCACGTCAGCTTTTTCTTCAGCGGCGGGAGAGAGACCCCTTTTGAAGGCGAAAGCAGACTGATGGTCCCATCCCCCAAAGTAGCCACATACGACCTGCAACCCGAAATGAGCGCAGTGGAGCTGACCGATGCCATCGTCCCGGAGATCCAAAATAAGACCGCCGACTTTATCTGTCTCAACTACGCCAATACCGATATGGTCGGTCATACCGGCGTTTGGGAAGCAGTCATCAAAGCCGCCGAAACCGTGGACAAATGCGTAAAAAGGGTGGTGGAAGCCGCACTGGACAACGATTATACGGTTTTCCTGACTGCCGATCACGGGAATGCCGACTATATGGTCAATGACGACGGCAGCCCCAATACAGCCCATAGCATGAACCCCGTCCCCTTCTTCATTATCGACAAGAGCTTCAAAGGAGGGATCCAACAGGGCAAGCTGGGAGACCTGGCTCCTACCATATTGACAATGATGGGGTTAGAAATTCCAAAGGAAATGACGGGCAAAATCCTTATCTGATAAGCGTTTCCATAAAAAAAGAGGAGGCCCAAAGGGCCTCTTCCCCGAAGACACGGAGTGTCTTCCAGGACATTAGATAAAAGAAGGAGCATGGCCAATTTTAACCGGTGGCCGGGCTCCTTCTTTTTTTATGCGTGTGCAGCTTTACCTCGTTAAAATTGTCTAAATTACAGGGCAACCAATTTACGGTTAAAATATGACCGAAGAAGCCATACTACAAGGCTGTTTAAAAAATGAGGCGGCTGCTCAACGGGATCTGTACAACAGGTACAGCCCAAAGATGCTGGCCGTCTGTTACCGGTTCGCCCACAACAGGGAAGATGCGGAAGATATGCTGCAGGAAGGGTTTATAAAAGTATTTTCCCAGATACACACCTTTCAGAACAAAGGTGCTTTTGAGGGCTGGATCAGGCGGATCATCGTTCACACCTGTATCAACAACCTCAAAAAGAACAAGCGGTTCAATGAGAGCCTCGACATCGTGCATGCGCATGGCGTACAGGTTCGTGAGGAGAGTGTCCCTTCGATCGTACAGGCCAAACAGATAGTTGAATGTATCCGGCTGCTGCCGATAGGTTACCGGACCGTCCTCAATCTGTACGCGATAGAAGGCTATTCGCACAAGGAAATTGCAGACATGCTTGACATCGAAGAAAGTACAAGCCGTTCGCAGTATACCCGGGCAAAACAAATGCTGGAAGATATCCTGATCAAAAAGAAAATACTACCAAAACCAAGAGAAAAGTCTGAATGGCTTGTCGCAATTCGTTAGCTAAATCCAATCCCATGAGAACATCCCTAAAACTGATTGACAAATGAAGGAAAGCAACTTCTATAGTGACGAATTTGAGCAACTGATCAGGGAAAAGACAGAGCAATATAAAATGTACCCTTCCGAGAAAGTATGGAAAGGGGTTCACAACTCATTACACACAAAAAGAAAATGGTTTATAGGTAGCATGGCCCTCCTTGTCGGAGGTATTCTTTTCTTAGCCGGCCGGGAATTGATAAATCCTTCCACCCATCCCGTATTGGCCATGAAGGCGCTTGCCGCCAGTGATTCCGGAGCAGCCCTTTCCCAGACACCCGTTCCAGCCGTTATCCGGCGCAGCACTTTGACCGCATATCACTCCAGGAATAACACAACAGCAATAACCGGACAGGATCTGAATTCCGGCACCAGCGACGAAGAATCCCAGGATCAATCTTACAAAGGTATTACGATCACATTGAGCCACCTCGTGATCAGCCAGCCCGATCTCTCCGAATTCCTTAGTCATGCTGTCAGACTTCCAAGCGAAGCTCCTGCCCTCCCCGTCATCGCCGCCAAAGGGCCTAACCCCTCGGATGCAGGCCTGGCAAAGGTTTCAGAAGAAGGAACCGGACATAATCTGCGCGGCGTCGCCGAGAGCGGGCATAGTGCCGGAGAGACCGAACGCAGTGTTGGTTCAGAACTGGCGAATGTGGACGCGTCCGACGCACTCACAGCCCGGAGCGTGCTGGAAAGTCTGAGCGAAAAAGGCGTACAGGAAGCCCGCAACAGCCGGTTTGGTCACAACCTCCTTGCGAGGACAAGATCAACCAGTACCTCTTCCTCTGCAGGTAGGGTATCCGATTTATCAGAAGGCAGATTGTCCGACTCTGCTGCCATCTCCGCAAAAGCCTCCGCCACCTCGATAGCAGAAGCCTCCGACCGGGAACGGCTCACCTGGCTTCATGACTATGCTATGTATACGCTGCCCACGACGGCCCGGCAGCCCAGAACGTATCTGCAGCTGACACTGTCTCCGACGATCAACTACCGGACACTGTCGGGAGGAGACTTTGGGCCCGGAAAGTTCGTCCCACAGGCGCCCGTGTCGCCGCTGCATCTGGGTGATGTACAACGATACGTCGATCATTCCCCTGCCATTGGTTTCCAGGTTGGCGGCAGCCTTCTCTACCGCGTCACACGTAACCTTTCCATCAAAGGCGGCCTGCAATTCAATTTCAGCCAGTATAAGATCAGGGCATATGCCTCCAACAGCCCGCAACAGGCGACTATTGCACTGAGCTCTTATTACGGCTATATCATCGACTCACTCACTTCCTATACCAGGGTCGGAAATTTCGGAGGCAGAACACAGCAGACTTATAGCAACGATTACTTCCAGCTGTCCGCACCCGTTGGCTTTGAATTAAGAGTGCTCGGCAACGAACGGCTGCAATTCAACATCGGCGCCACCATCCAGCCAACCTATCTGCTGAACACCAATTCCTATATGCTTACTTCTGATTATACCGGTTATACAAAAGAGCCTTCTCTTTTCAGACGCTGGAATTTCAGCGGTGGCCTGGAAGCCTTCCTTACCTATAAAGTCGGCGGCATCCGTCTTCAGGCAGGTCCGGAATTCCGTTACCAGCTGCTTTCCACGTATAATACGATCAATTATTCTATCAACGAGCACCTGAAAGGTTATGGACTTAAGCTCGGGATCGTGAAGGAGCTGCCATAGCGCCGTCCACGTAATATTCGTATTTTTGCTGCATGAAGTATTTCGCTCTTCTTTATCTCGCAGGAGCAATTTTCCAGACCTCCTGCCGCAATCACCAACAACCTGCTGATACATCCAAACAGGATTCCCTGTCCCGGGCCGACTCCGCCAGGAATGCATACCTCCCGGTAGCAACTTACCTCGAAACAGAGATCCTTCTCGTCGACTCCGTTCCACTCGCGCTCAGAAGATACAGGACTTTCAACGGTAAGACCGACTCCGCCTTTATCCAGGTGCCCGAGTTCAATCAGCTTGCCCTGCAATTCCTTCCCACAGAACTGCATGACGGCAGCTTCGAAAAGAATTTTACCGAGAGCTCCTTCGCAGACCAGTCTACCCAGTCCATAATGTTTACCTATTCCACAAAGGTCCCTGATCAATCCCTGCGACGGGTGGATGTACAGACGGTCACAGGTAACGGTCGTCAAAAAGTGCAAAGTATTTACCTTGAAAAAAAACATATCTCGGGCGACAGTTTGATCCTTGAAAAGATGTACTGGCGCACCGGCAAAAGTTTCCAGATCGTGACAATGACCACTCTAAAGGGCAAGCCCCCTGTAGAGCAGCAGGTAAAAGTGGTCTGGAACGATGAAGAATAAAAGAAGACATGACAGCAGAACAATTCAGCCAGATCGCTCATACGATCCCCGTAAATCCGGGCATCTATAAATATTTCGACGAGAAGGACGAACTGGTCTATGTAGGAAAGGCCAAACATCTCCGCAAGCGGGTAAGCTCCTACTTTACAAAAACATTTACTACCTATAAAACACACGAATTAGTACAGCGTATCCGGCGTATCGAGTTTACGATAGTCAACTCGGAACAGGACGCCTTTCTGCTGGAGAATTCGCTGATCAAACAGTTTCAGCCGCGCTTTAATATCAACCTGAAGGACGACAAGACCTATCCTTACATCGTCATAAAGAATGAGCCCTTCCCCCGCGTTTTCCTGACCCGGCGAAAGATCAACGATGGATCGGAATACCTTGGCCCCTTTACTTCCGTTGGAAGAGTGCGCGAATTGCTCGACCTCGTAAAGAGCAATATTCAGCTGCGAACCTGTCAGCTCAATCTTTCAGATGCACAGATCAAAAAAGGGAAATATAAAGTTTGCCTCGAATATCATTTAGGTAATTGCAAGGGCCCCTGTGAAGGCCTGCAAACACATGAAGACTACAAGGAAGGCCTCGTCCAGCTAAAAAATATCCTGAAAGGCAATCTCGGCCCCCTGATGCAGGAGTTCAAAAAAGAGATGCGCGACCATGCAGAGAAAATGAACTTCGAAAAGGCAGAGATCATTCGAAAAAAATTATCACATCTCGAAAACTATGAGGCAAGATCGGTCATCGTCAGCCGGCATCTCAGCCATGCAGACGTGTTTTCCATCGCCCGGGATGGCGACCTCGCCTATGTCAATTACCTGATAGTGGAGACCGGCACCATCGTACAGACACATACCACACAGGTCGAGACACATCTGGAAGAGTCCGATGAAGAAGTACTGGCTTTTACAATAGCACAGCTACGGGAAACATTCAATAGCCTGTCAAAAGAATTGATCCTCCCCTTCCCCATAGACTACCCGGAAGAAGGGGTCACCCAAACAATACCAAAGGGCGGAGATAAAAAGAAGCTGCTGGAACTGTCCGAAAAGAACGTAAGTTATTTCCGGGAAGAGCTGCGTAAGAAAAAGATGCTGCAGCTGGAAGGAAAGACACCGGACGAACGCAAACAGGTCCTTTATCAATTGATGGAAGACCTGCAACTCTCCGAGCTACCGGTGCATATCGAATGTTTTGACAACTCCAATTTTCAGGGCAGCTATCCGGTGTCTGCCATGGTATGCTTCCGCGATGGAGTAGAAAGCAAAAAAGACTACAGACATTTCAATGTAAAGACAGTGCAGGGTATCAATGACTTTGCAACGATGAAGGAAGTAGTCTTTCGCCGCTACAGACGCCTGCTCGAAGAACAAAGATCCTTGCCGCAACTGGTCATCATCGACGGTGGAAAGGGACAGCTCAGCGCAGCTATGGAAAGCGTTACAGAGCTGGGTCTGGCAGGCATGATGACAGTAGTCGGTCTTGCCAAAAATGAAGAAGAGATCTTTTTTCCCGGAGATACACAGTCCATCAAGCTTCCATACAACAGCGACAGCCTGCACCTGGTACGCCGGATCAGAGATGAAGTACATCGGTTTGGGATTACCTTCCACCGGCAAAAAAGAAGCAAGGGAACCTTTGTCAATGAATTGGAACAGATAGAAGGCATTGGCCGCCGCACAGCTGATCTTTTATTAAAACAATTCCGGTCGGTCAGTAAGATCAGACAGCTGACAGAAGAGGAGTTAACAAGCGCCATCGGGCTGGCTAAGGCAAAGCTGGTATATGCTCATTTTGCGGAGGGAAAAATTGGCGGGGAAGCAGGCGAAAGCAAATAAAAAAAAAGGGGCCCGGATAGAAATCCAGCCCCGTTTTTAAAATCCAATATCCTATGAAAAACCATTGTAAAAGTAGTAAAAGAATTTTATTCGACAATACCCGCTTTTGGGTATTTTTAAAAAAAATATCCTGTAATAACTAATTAATTTATAGTTACTTATTTAAGGGATAAAAACAAGAGGGGCGCTGTCAGCAGACAGCGCCCCGGAATTATTTTTCAGGTCTTAACCTCAGGTCTTAATAGGACCAGAGATCCTGTTCGTAGTTGAAGATCTTCTCCTTGATATTCTCACCCTCCAGCAAACGGAGGATATCATCCTTTATAAAACCAGCGATATAGGAGTCACCAGGATTATCAACAGTGGACTTGATGATCCGGCTGGCGAACATGCGGCTTTCGAACAATTCCTCCCAGCTCATACGGGCACCGAAGTTCTTACCATTGTAAGCTTCGAATCTGGCCAACATCGGGCGAAGATCGGGATAGTAAACCCAGAAGATGGGAACTACACCTCTCAAAGTACCATCAGCATTCATGACAGCTTTCTCAGGAGCGATACCCAGAATGCGAACATGAAGACGTGAAGATTCCTTATCAAATACCCATTCTTCCTTGATCTGGTATCTCTGGATGGATTCCGGATCAAATTCTTCCTGGATAGTAGTGTCCCGCATCAGACCTTTCGAACCATCGGGGTCATTGACATTGTCCGGCACCTGGATGGTATGCGGAGCGGCTACTACGTTAGCAGCGATCTGACCGAACGTCATCGGAGTGGTGAAACGGTCATCGACAAGGGCGTCGAAAGCCGTGATCTGACCACTCTTGATCCCATTCAGCAGAATGTTGATAAAACGCTGGTTGCCATTATCTTCCGTTGCCTTGTAGACAAAGGGGAGGTTCATTTTTTCGTGTACGTCTATTTCCTGCCAGACCCGCTGACGATAGACGGCATCATCCTCACGGATATGCTCGTAAGTCAGGGGAGTACGATCCTTTACCAGATTACGCTCGATGATAGCATCGTTGCGGAGGGACCGGCGTGGTGTATCCAGCTTGATATCCGCCTGCAGTACTACGGCTGGTTTGGCCGTTGTGTCTTTAACGGGTGCTACAGTGGCGTCCGCTTTCCCCTGGTTCTTGGTCGTACCCTTCTTGGTCGTAGTGGCCTTCCTCTTCGTCGTGGTACGCTTCTTAGTCTGTGCATCCGCCACATTCGCGAGGCAGGAGAAGACTACCGCCAGGAGACATAATCTGATAAACTGCTGTTTCATCTCTCTAAGTTTGTCTTATATAAAAGTTTCAGAAAGATCAGTCCGCCAATATAGCGGACTGATCTGGAAATTATTTCAGGTTGAATACCATCGGAGGCAATTCACGGATACGTCCGTCTTTACCTTTTACCCGAACGTTATCAAAGAAAATGTTCGTTCCCGGAGTCGCTCTGCTGACGATGCCGAGTGCCTGACCAGACCAGCGGGGACCTTCGTTGGTCGCCTCCTGGTATTGGGAGATAGCACCACCCAGTGCAGCAAGCTTGTAGCCTACTACTACGAAGGGAGATTGGAACTCGGAGTTGTCCAGCTTAGCCAGCAGACCGCCGATAGCCTTGAATTCAGCAGAGGAGATGGCGCCACCTTTCTTTGCACCTACAAATCCTGTAGGATCGGGCAGGTACTTGACACGCATCTTAAACTCCGTTTTCTTGCCGTCTGCGTCGACAACGATCTTGCCTTCGCCGGGAGTGGTTGGAACAACATTCCAGTCGTCACCGCCGACATTCGTGATCTCACCGTGGTCAAAGGTTACGTGAACTTTTTCACGACCTACGCTACCACCGGAGATCTTGACGGGGTTGTCTTCCTTAACATACAGCACGTTCATCTTTTCCAGGAAGACAGAGGCACCGGATGGCTGACCTACCGTATATTTTACTGCCTTGTCGATGGTGCCGATGCTACCGTCGGGTTTGGCATATTCGATCTTAACATTAATTGTTCCCGTGCTGCTGACCTTTGTTTTGTATTCAGCAGTGCCGTCGTCACCAAGTGTCTCGAGCGCTCCGTTGATATAAACTTTGGGTTTTGCAGCGGCACTGAATGCACCGATACCAGCCTTAACCTGCAGCTCGTCACCAGGCATCAGATATGTTGCATTGGTAGATACGAGAGGTTCGAATTTATCAAAGATGATCTTTACTTCACCGATCTGCTTGTGCAGATAGTCGATGACCTGTCCTTCAGAGTTCTTCACATCACTCTGGAATTTGCTGAGGATGGTCAGCGCGGCAATGGTCGGAGTCATGTGGAAGTAACGGATCGTCCAGTCCTTGGCACTGTCGCCGGTGAGGGCGTTGCCGGATTCAGACTCAGGGATACGTGTATCGAGGGGCAGACGGTGTGAGAACTCTTCCTTCTTCGCCTTCAGATCGGCCTTTATGGCGTCCGATACATCGGGGAAGTTCTTGGGATCGACCAGGTCGAGCAGGTCGAGTCTGTACTTCTTTAATTTCTCATACAAATTGGCACCTTCTTTTTCGGTATCAAAGAGCCGGGTAGCGGCATCCAGGTTACCATCGGTAAACTCTCTTTTACCGTCTTTCATCTGGGGGTTGGACTTGCTGATCAGGTTTTCCTTCAGTCCTTCGATATACTTTGTGAGATCGGAAGAAAGACTCTGAACCTTCAGCGCCGGGGGAGCCCAGATCTTTGCAAGATTGGCTGTTTGAGGGTCAGACAGCTTAGCCGTAAATGACTTGTAGGTCAGATCGTTTTTCTCGCTGATGACATTATTGGATCTTTCAATACTATGGTTTACGGTTTTGAAGGCGTTCAACACCTCTACCGATACATTCAGTGCCAGCAGAGCTGTAAGCACCAAATACATCATGTTGATCATCTTCTGCCGCGGTTCTTTAGGTAAAGACATGGGTCAGTAAATTATTTGTACTCTAATAATAATAGTTTTTCACGAGGAGTCTAATGTCGATCATCGGACTCGTGGAATTCGCCTCATTATGTTCTTTAATGGTGCTCATTTCACTAGGTTCATGCGGGCCGGAAAAAACGGGCTTTAGCTTTTAGCTCAATCTGACAAATCCATCAGAGATCGGTCAGAGACTTTCATGGTGTCTTAAGCCTGACGACCTTGCATGGCACTAAGCATGTTACCATAAACATGGTTGAGGTTGCCGAGGTTCTTAGCCAGCAGAGCGATCTGTTCCTGTGTCTTCTTCGCATCAGTTACAGAACCTTGCATAGTTTCAGAAGCCTTCACCAGGTTACCATAGAAGCTGTTCATCGCTTTCAGATGGTTATTGGTGTCCTGCAGCTCCAGCTCATAGATAGCATTCAAAGAACCCAGGTTCTTCGTCAGTACCTGTACCTGAGAATGGAATTGTTTGGTGCTGTCGGCAGCGGCATTGAAGCTGGAAATGGTATTGGTAGCATTCTGGTACGCACCCTTCATGCTATCCAAAGCCAGTGAAGCTTCTTTCGTTTTGTTCGTATAATCGGTCGTAGCGGCAAGAGCACCGGATACGTCACTGATCTTTTCTACGGTCGTTCCAAACTTCTTGAAACCTTCGCTCAGGTTCTTCAGGTTAGCCGGAGTAATGTCAGCTTCCTGCAGCATCTTGTCCATCTTGTCGAGGGCAGGGTTGCCGCTGGATCCGCTGCTGGCCAGTTTAGGCAGCGCTTCAACCAGAGCATGCATTTCGCCTCCGGGAGGTGGTAAGAAAGCATATACAAGGAAGATCAGCGCCTCAGTCAACAGACCTGCAGTCAGGAAGAAGTCGGCCAGTTTCGTATGCAGAATTTTTTGCAGGGCACCGAAGATTACGACGGCTGCACCAACGCACACAATAATATTTATCAGTCTTTCGGTAGATTTTGATACTCCAGCGCTCATAGTGATTTAATTTAAATTGTTTTTAAAGGGATTTTAAAGGGTTGTGGAAAAAAAGAGATCCTGTTGATTTTTGGGTTAGCTTAATAAATAAAAAACGATATTTCTACGAAAAAATTTTACTTGTCTGACAGATAAAGTTATCATCGTCCAGGCTACCACCAGCCACAGATCAGCCACATTACCAGCGACGACCAATCTGCGACCGGGATGAAGGCAAAGACGTAACAGGGACTGAGGCAGAGACAGAGACAAAACAGACTCGACTCGACTCCGCGACCCGATCCGACTATCGACGGTTATTAGTCATCGTCGGCGGCAGATCGATCACACAACGGAAGCCAATATAGGACTTCGCTGTATCCTGGTACTCATAAGTGCGGGCGCTGGTCTGCAGGTACTGACCTACATCTTTCCAGCTACCGCCACGGATAACTTTACGCTTCATACGGGGGGGATCGGAGTCTTTTGCATTCCAGCGGATATCCGGGTTCATGTCATGCTGAAAGTTGGCGGCACCTTCATAATAAAAGGAAGAAGTCCACTCGGCAACGTTTCCGGCCATACAATACAGACCGAAATCGTTAGGCCAGTAGGCATCTGCCCGTACAGTATAGAATCCGCCATCTTCAGGATAGTTACCACGACCGGGTTTGAAGTTAGCGAGTAAGCAGCCTTTTTTATTCCTCAGGTAATAGTTACCCCAGGGATACATCGATTGGGAACGACCACCGCGGGAAGCATATTCCCACTCCGACTCCGTAGGAAGACGGAAGCTTGATTCGGTTGCCATTTTCTTCTTTTCAAGGAACCCATTCAGATAATTGGTTCTCCATTCGCAAAATACGGTAGCCTGTGTCCACTTAACGCCAACTACAGGGTAGTTGCCAAAAGCAGGGTGAGAATAATACCGCTTGGTCATGGGCTCATTATAAGAGTAGCTGAAATCCCGGATCCAGACCAGCGTGTCAGGATAAACCGGGACATCTTTTTTACGGATGTACTGGGAGCGGGGCTTGCCTTCATTCTGCTTGGCAGCAGCTTCTTTCAGGTCAAAAGTCTCAGAATGATAGATCAGCTTGCTGGGATCGATCTCCTTGCGACCGAAAATACGATTGTCAGGAGTCACCACCATCTGGTCTATCTTCTCGATAGTCGCCTTATCACCCCACTTGATCGTAGAAGCTTTCTTCCAGTCGATCTGGAAACGGCCATCCACATCCTTACCATACTGCATCAGAACAGCAGCGGTAGAATCCCTTACCCAGTTCGTAAACTGGCGGTACTCGTTGTTGGTAATTTCTGTGGCATCCATCCAGAATCCGCTGATGGATGTCTGTCTGTTACGGGAAGTGTAAGCGTAGTTCACATCTTCATCACTGGGTCCCATGTGGAACGTGCCCGGCGGGATATATACCATGCCCGGAGGCTTGGCAAGATTATACGAAGTTGCGGGAGCGACGCCATGTAGCTGCCCGTCATCAGGTAATCCTTTGCCGGATTTTCCACCTAGTTTACAGCCTGCCATTAAAAAAAGGGCGAAAAAGGCCGTCAAAACGGATAGGTTTTTCATTTTCATAATATTAAAGGGTATTGGGCAAAAAAAATCTTTTGACAACATCTCGCTACAAGTTTAAAATTAATTTTTCGAAAGTCAAAGCTTTCCTCCGATGAAAAATGTCATTTCAATCGACCTCCTGAAGCCTCACAGCAATCGGCCAATTTAGCCTAAACCGCTCGATTTCAAGATGCTAGTTTAATAAACGAGAACGATGCCCGTTTATTGTATATTCAATGCTGAAACTTATACACATTTTCTAGGTTTCGGACCGCTGTAGCTATTTCATTTACAGGGAGTTGACATGAGTAGTTTTCACAGAGGAAGATCTGGGAAAGCTCCTCGATAAGTTTCCCCCGCAATAAAGGGAATTGGGTATTCTCACGATCCGCAGATTGGAAAACCCGGTAGGGGATCAGGTGACCCAAAAACTCCTCCCGGGTTTTTTCCGGCTGCCTGCCGGTAATGACTACCTCCGGAATAGTATACGCAAACGCCTGAATCAGGGTTGCCCAAACGCCAAAAGACCCGGGATAACTGCTGACAGGTTTACCAAGAGCAGAAGCCATACGGGAAGCACGGCCCGCCCAGTCCGGTTCGTCAAATACGACAGACAGGTATAACAAATTGGATGCCATCATAGAGTTCCCCGATGGAGTCGCTCCGTCATAGACCTCCTTCTTCCGAACGACCAGATCCCCCTGCTGTTCATGCGTATAGAAGAAAAAGCCGGTTTCCGCCTCACTGAAATGATCCATCACCACCTTCACTATCTCACTGGCCTCCAGCAGATAGCTTCCATCCCCCGTGACCTCCTGCAATCCAATGAGGGCCGCAATAAGATTCGCATAGTCGTCCAGAAAGGCAGGATACTTCGCTTCGCCTTTATATGAATGATAATAAAAATATATTCCTTCTCCCTTCAGCCGCTGCCGCAGAAAATCCATATTCGCAATGGCCATATCCCGATACCGCTGATCCCCCAGAGCCGCATAGGCCTTTGAGCAGGCCAGGTTCATAAGGGCGTTCCAACCCAACAGGATCTTGTCGTCCAAAGCCGGTGGGATTCGGCGGGCACGATATTCCAGCAGGATCCCCCGGGCTTCCTCCAGCGTCCGCCGCTCCTCCGGGGTAAGCTGCCTTTCACCCCTCGTCAGGATATTCCTTTCTTCCCAGTTGCCTTCCTCCGTCACACCATAAACCTCGTTGAATAGCCCGGCCTTGTCCCCCAGCAGTTTTTCTATCTCGGCTTTATCCCACACATAATATTTTCCTTCAATCCCTTCACTGTCTGCATCAAGAGCCGAATAAAATCCCCCCTGGCCATTCGATAATTCCCTGTTGATGAATGCTATAGTCTGCTCAATGGCTTCTTTATACAATTCCTTTTTTGTCAGCTGCCAGGCCTCGCTAAGCGTAATGACCAGCAAGGCATTGTCATATAACATTTTTTCAAAATGAGGGGCCAGCCATTCGTTGTCCGTCGAATAACGCGCAAACCCGCCGCCCAGCTGATCATAGATCCCGCCGCGGATCATCTTGTCCAGACTCAGACAGGCCTGGCCCAGCGCCGCCTCGTCCCTCGTGAAGTAGTAATAGTGGAGCAGAAAGCGGATCGAAAAGGTCTGAGGGAATTTAGGCGCACCCCCAAAACCACCTTCCTTCGTATCGGCCGTAGCCAACAGCTGGTTACGGATCTGCAGTAAAGTCTCCTGCGTAAAAAGAGCCTGACCTTCTCCCGAATCGGCCCCGACGCCAAAGGAACCGGTAGTCGCAACATGATTGGTCAGGTGATCAGCCTGCTGCTCGATCTCCTCCCTTCTTTCCTTAAAAGAGCGACTTATACCACTCAGCACATCTTTCCAGGAAGGTCTGTTATACACCGGGCGCGGAGGAAAATAGGTGCCCCCATAAAATGGCTTCCCCTCCGGAGTAAGAAATACATTGAGAGGCCAGCCCCCGCTGCCGGTAATGGCCTGCACCGCATCCATATAGATGTGATCGAGATCCGGCCTTTCCTCCCTGTCGATCTTGATGTTGACAAAATGCTCGTTCATAAAGCCAGCCGTGTCCCTGTCCTCAAAACTTTCCCTCTCCATCACATGACACCAGTGACAGGCAGCATATCCAATGCTTACCAGGATCGGCTTGTCCTCCGAACGCGCTTTCTCCAATGCCTCTTCCCCCCAGGGAAACCAATCCACAGGATTGTGCGCATGCTGCAATAAATAAGGGCTGGTCTCTTTCGCGAGCCGGTTGGTATGCTCCATTGATTTGTGCCCTGAGGGCTTTTGATCAAAAATAGCCCTCGGGCCCAAATATCTGATGTCTGGGCCTTCGGCCAGCGGACCCGGGAGTCCGCTCTGTACAAAACTACAAGCTTTAGGCCAATGCGGAAGGAGGGGATGTTTTATTTTTTCTTACCGACTACAGCCAGGTACTTTTCCAGGGCAGAAACCATGGAAGGCGCCTGGGGCAGGGGAGCCTTGATGTCAAGTGTAAGACCAGCCTCTTCCACAGCGCGGGAAGTATTGCTGCCAAAAGCCCCGATCTTAGTCCCGTTCTGCTTGAACTTGGGGTAATTATCAAAAAGACTTTTAACACCGCTGGGAGTAAAGAAACAGATTATATCATACTCGCTTTGATCGAGGATCACCTTGACGTCATTGCTGATGGTACGGTACATAAAGGGCGTGGCAAAACCACAATTGTTGTGCTTTAGCCAGTTGATGATCTCATTATCCTGCTGGTTCTCCGAACAGGGATAAAGAAACTTCTCATTCTCCTTGTGCTTGTTGATCACATCGAACATGCTTTTGTTCAAACCATCCGCACCATAGAATACTTTCCTTTTGCGATAGAGGATGAACTTCTGCAGATAAAGAGCCACCGCTTCAGTTATACAGAAATACTTTGTGTCCTGGGAGACACTAACCTTCATTTCTTCACAAATACGGAAAAAATGGTCGATGGCGTTGCGGCTCGTAAAAATAACGGCCGAATATTGAGCTATGTCTATCTTTTGCTTGCGGAAATCTTTTGCAGGTATAGGTTCAAGGCGGATAAAAGGATGAAAAGCAAGCTCCACCTCATATTTCTTTGCTAATTCGAAATAAGGCGACTTGTCTGTTTCAGGTCTGGGTTGAGTGATTAAAATCCTTTTTTTATCCTCGTGTTTAACCATGTGTGTTCCCCTCTGGATTGCAAATTTAATACACTTTTTCCAAATATGTCAATAACACCTTGTAAATCAACAGAAGTGGTGCTATTTCGAAGGCGCAAAGGTACAGAAAAAAATAAAACGGCGTTAGTTTTATTTCATTACGAATAGGCCGGTAGGCCGCCAGCACCCTATAAGACCACAAGACAAAAACCATTGCCAATGAAATCGTTATGAATATTTCCCGAATCCCGGGGCCCGAAAAAGTGATTATGATCAAGAAGGGAAGCAGGAAAATCCCTAACATTTTATTCACTAAAAAGACGATAAAAACATATATGTCCGTTGCCCGGGCGATGGAAAAAACCCAGCCGATAAATTTTAAGACCAGGAATTTGACCAGATAGACCGCTCCCAGCAGCAACATACAGTATAGATACAATACCCAAAACCGGATATTCGCTCCTATCTGTGAGTAATGGAGGAGGAAACAGGCATAAAGCCCGCCGGAGATGATAAAGAGAATATTTAGCAGCAAAGAGGGCAGAGGCGTCTGCAGCACCTGTTCCCTTATCTGCTGCTGCCGAAGAGATACCCGGAAGAACAGCGTCAGCAGATTATTGAAGTATTTCTCAAAAAAGACCCGCGTCAGGGCAAAATAGAACAGGATCCCGACCAAAAGATAGAAGAGACTGTCCTTTGAATTGGCCCGGTGGATCTGGAAGACCTGCACCACCGGCGTACCCGTAAAATTGAAATAATGATTGGCCCTCAGCACCTTCATCCAGAAACTCAGTGCAGGGGGGCCGTCCCGCACAGGCGCCACCGGCCCCACCGGCCCCGCCCTGGTACCCGGCCCGGCGCCGGTACCTGCTCCCACCGGACCCGCACTACCTGTCCCCGCTCCTTTGACCGAATCAGCACTATGCCCCGCCACACTACCACTTCCCGCTCCGGGTATCAGCCCCTTCGCAACGGAATCCGCATGTGCCGCTTCCCTGACCCGCGCAATCGAGTCGCGAATAACGCGATGAGCCCGGTTGATAGAGTCCCGGCGAACAGAATCCCGATGAGACATATGACGGACCGTTGAATCATGCCGGACAGACAGCGCATGCACAGCCGTATCCTGGACGGAAACAGGCAGGCCTTCAGGAGGACGGGTCGAATCAGTTTGTGCATCCAGCTTGCTGACAACTAACAGGCATGAGAACAGAAGAAAGAAGATTTTGGTCACGTATTGCGTATAAATAGTTACTGTTACAAAAATAGGGCTACTGGCTAAAAAAAGCTGACATATCCCAGGTGAATTTTCGCGTCATGAAAATTGAAGCTCGTATTGTCCCGCTTACCCAAAGCATAGGATATATTGAAGATCCCGGCCTTTGTCTCAAAAGCCATCCCCAGCCCCGTGCCCAGGAAACTGCTGTTCAGATTATAGCCGGGTACATCATTCTTTGCCCAGCCCGCATCCAGAAAGGTAAAAAGAAAAGAGTTGAGGCCTACCAGGTAACGATACTCCAGCGTGCCGACAGCATACTGGGACGCGAGAATGCTTTGCTCATCGAATCCCCGTAACAATCGATAGCCGCCGATAAGGAATAGCTCGTTGCGATAGGTATTCGGACTGCTGAATACCCCGCCGTTGAAACCCAGCTTCAGCGTCGAAGCGCGGCTCAGCGGGAAATAGTGCGCCGCAGACAGCTTTACCAGGAATTCATAGGAATGCATTTTTACCGTATCATAGAGCGAGGCATAGTTAAAGCTGGTATCGTTGGGATCTTTTAATCGGGCTATCTGCGGATTCTCTTTAACCGTTTTTGTACCGGCAGAGCCCAGAAATTGCAGCTCATTACCCCGCCGCGGGTTGAAGCGATAGTCCGTATTATTGAAGTCATAGGTCAGCCCCAGACTCACGGCACTTACATCCGCCGTTTGCGGCAGCGCCCGGGACGCAATGATCTGGAGCGTATCTATATTCAGCAGGTTGGATATGCTTTGCTGGATAAATACCGACCCGTTCTTGTTGGGTGTAAGGGTATATTGAGCGCCAGCCATCAGGTTGATATTGATATACGAAGAGTCCTGCTTGTAAAGATCAAAGGAGGTGGTGAGCCCAAAAGGTGAATGGAACAGGTACGGCTGCTGAAAAAGAAGGTTTAACCTGGGTGAACCCGACTGCAGCTGCTGCCAGTTCAGACCAATGCTTTCCCCATTCCCAAGCGCATTCTTCAAATTGACCGTTGCCTCCCCGGTGACAAGGATCTTATTTCCCAACACCGGGTCACTGCTCGGCAAAAAGCCGATCAACGCATTGATCTGGCTGCTTTTTTTAGGCCGGAGATAAAGATTGATGACCGATCCCTCCCCCAGCATCGTTATGTTCCAGGGTTCCTGCTCCTGTACATAAGGGAGCTCCAGGATCTTCTTGGTGATGGCTTCCAGCCTTTCTTTCCGGTAAATACTGCCATTGGGAATATTGAGATACCGTTGCAAAAAATCATTGGAGATCTTGGCCGTCCCAAACACACGAATACTGTCGATCTTGTAAAGCGGACCTTTCTCTATCCTAAGAACAGCCGATACTTCGGCGCTGTCTTTCAAAACAACACTGTCAAGACTGACCTTCGCAAAAGGATAGCCGTTATTCTCAAGGTAATCCAGCAACAGCTGCTGACGGGTCTGGAATTGTCGAAAGTCCAGCGGCCGGTGTGTAAAAGCTCTTTCGTTCCAGGCCACAGCCGCCAGCAACGCAGGATCGATATGACGGGTGTCGATAGACGCCCAGCGATAGATATTGCCCGTGAAGAGACGAATAGAAGCCCCCTTGCTTTCAATGCTGATGCTGTCGACCGAAGCGGTCATATAGCCTTTCCCCTGTAGCTGAGGCAGAAGCCCAAAGATATATTCCGTACAGGCCTCCCTCGATTTGAAGACAGTGGTAAGCCCCAGCTTATTTTTAATAAAAGAGCTGTCCTTATCCACAGGAAGGATACGCAGCGGGTATTGCGACCATCCGCTAAACGGGCTCAGCAACAAGATCCATAACAGCGTACTGCCGTATCCCCTTACCTTTATCATTCGTTAAGCACCCAATTAGTGTATAATTTTGGCTAAAAGTACATAAACAGAATGGCAGGCATCTATCTTCATATTCCTTTTTGCAGGCAAGCCTGTCACTACTGTAATTTTCATTTTTCAACCTCTTTGAACCGTAAGAACGATTTTATCACCGCTTTATTGAGGGAGATGCAGTTAAGACAGGGGTATACCGGCCGGGAGCCGATAGAGACCATATATTTTGGCGGCGGTACACCTTCCCTGCTGGAAGCAGCTGAACTGGAGACGATACTGGAACAGCTACAGACCCTTTTCCCGGTAGCGCCGGATGCAGAGATCACGCTCGAAGCAAATCCCGATGACATCAAACCCGGACTATTAAAAACCTGGCGAAAAGCAGGGATCAACCGGCTGAGCATCGGCATTCAGTCCTTTTTCGAAGAGGACCTTCAATGGATGAACAGAGCCCACAATGCCCTTCAGGCCGCTGAATGTATCCGGATGGCCAGGACAGAAGGCTTTGACAACATCAGCATCGACCTGATCTATGGTGGCCCCACCCTCCCCGACTCCCACTGGAAGGCCAATGTAGATCAGGCTATCGGGCTACAGGTCCCCCATTTGTCCTGTTACGCCCTCACCGTCGAACCCCGGACCGCGCTGGACAAGATGATCCACCAGCACAAAAAACAGGACGTCAACCCGGATGACCAGGCCCGACAATTCCTGTTGCTGATGGACTGGACAGCCCTCGCGGGTTACGAACACTATGAGATCTCCAATTTTGCACAGCCGGGTAGACGTAGCCGCCATAACTCCTCCTACTGGCAGGGAAAGACATATCTTGGACTCGGACCCTCAGCACATTCCTTCAACGGAACATCAAGAGAGTGGAATGTAGCAAACAATGCAAAATATATCGATGCCCTGACCGGAACGGCAGGCGCTGTCGCTGGCACAACGACGTCCGTTGGCCCGGAAGCCCTGGCAAACCCCGTTGAAGCGATCGTTGCCGAAAGGGAGATGCTCACACCTGTCCAGCAATTAAATGAATATATCATGATCTCGCTGCGGACAATGGAAGGCAGCGACCTTCAACACATGGCAGCGCGATTTGGCTCCGAACACGCTCAGGAAATGGAAAGACGAGCCGCAGCATATATTCGGGATGGTAAGATCAGAGTTGCCGGTCGGTCGTTGCAGCTGACGCAGGAAGGGAAGCTATTGGCAGATGGAATTGCGGCGGACTTGTTTTTTGAGCCATAGGCCGCTTGTTCAACATTTTTCCTTGTTCATTTAAAATGAACATTGTATTTTCGTGAACAAATATGACTAAAGAACCCGCTATACTTGAAGAAGCTGTTGCCAAGCTGAGAGAATACTCAGGCTTGTCTGTAAAAGTAGCAGAGCGAGAATCCTGGGGTGATGCCCTCATCATCATCGACGACTCTTTCAGGTTTGTTGCAAACGTCAAAAGTACCATCACCATTGGAAATAAGACTCCGACTTTTCTCGTCCTCCGGTCAAACTCCGATGAAAGTGGATTTCCGGCTATCATCGTAACTGAATATATACCTTCAGAAATTGCAAAAGAATTCGTTGCCGGGGGAATAAATTACCTGGACATCGCGGGCAATTGCAGCATTAAATATAAAAGCCTGATCATACAGATAGAGGGGAAGAAAAGAGAAAGAATTGCAAGAGCCAATCAACCAAGAGCTTTTCAGGAAGCAGGTATAAAAATAATCTTCCATCTGCTGACCAATCCCGGCAACATTCATCTGACATACCGTGAATTAGCACGAATGGCAAAGGTATCACTCGGATCGGTAGGGAGTGTAACGCAAGAACTGATCGACTTGAATTTCATCCTGATCGCTGGTAAAAAGAAAGTTTTGAAGAATATGGGGTTACTTCTGGAGCGATGGGTAATGGCATATCATGATGTATTAAGACCCCGGTTGCTGCTAAAGAAGATGCGCTTTACCAATCCGGAACAATTTTATAACTGGGAACGGATAGGCGTTCAGGATGCGGATGGAGTTGTACTATGGGGAGGAGAACCGGGTGCATCCATATTGACTAATCGCCTTTCACCGGAAAAATTCACGATTTATACGAATGACTCCTGGCAGAGCCTCATACATAACCTTAAGATCGTACCCGCAGATGAAGGCGAGATAGAAGTGCTCAAAATGTTTTGGGAAGAGAAAGAAAACTATAGAGATGATGGGAGATATATCGTTCCTCCTTTGCTCATATACGCAGACCTGATGGGTAGCCGTTTTGGCCGGAATATAGAAACAGCAAAAATAATCCTGGAACATGAGCTATCAAATATCAAGTGACCGGTTTGCCGAACCATGGTTAAAGGAACTCCTTGAAGTCGTGGCCAACTATTTCCAGCGATCAGGTACTGAATTTTATATCATTGGGGCAGCAGCAAGAGATATTGTTCTGGGCGGTATACATCATCGCAATCCTCATAGAAAGACCCGGGATCTGGATATAGCCATTATGATCCCCGACTGGAACACTTTTGAGCAAATAGCCACCGACCTGTGTGCTATGGCTGATTTCAAAAAGGACAGCAAACAAAAACAACGCTTCTGCTATAAGGATATGTTCGATTTGGATATCGTTCCTTTTGGCGAAATAGCCCAGTCCGATAAAACCATTTACTGGCCGCCTGAAGCAACAGTCGCAATGTCCGTGATCGGATTTAGAGAAATGGCAAAAAGAGCGCTTTCGGTAACCATTGATGAAAAGTTTACCCTATTGGTAGCATCCTTACCCGGAATCTTTGTTTTAAAACTAACCGCCTGGAGAGATAGACATTTGTCTAATACTAAAGATGCTGAAGATTTAGCCTTGCTTATTGATGAATATCTCGACATTAATATTGAAAGAGCAATAAAAGAACATCCTGACATATATGAAAAGGAAGATTTTACAACATTTATCGCAGGTGCAACATTAATAGCAAGAGATATTAAAACTATATTGACAGATAATAAGGATGTTTTAATTGAGATAACAGCAATAATCGAAAAAGAAGTGAATAAAAGCGAATTCAGTAAACTGATCGATCAAATCCTTTATACAAATCCGTCTAAAAATTATGAGGAAGTCCTTCAAGCATTTAGTCAGATTGTGAAAGAGTTAAAAAAATAAGGGGAAAACGCTGTTCAAAATTTCGCGTTGTTCATTTTAAATGAACGCTAAATCTTATTGACCCAGCCTAGTGATGCCGGTGAGATTTCAGGTAATTAATCCCCTGCACCACCGACAAGATGAGCACCATCGCAATGATGGCCATGGGTCCGAAGCCTTGGAAGGAGAGAGGCATAATCGTTTGTTTATATATTAAACAAGATACGGCTCAATTTGTTTAAATCCCATACCGGCCTTCACATTTTCCCACAAAATCCGGTACACCATATCCGCAATCGGCATTTCTGCCTTTATCTCTTTGTTAATCAAATACATACACTTACTCGCATTATAGCCTTCCGCCACCATGTTCATTTCCAGCTGCGCCGCCTTCACGGAATACCCTTTCCCGATCATATTCCCAAAGGTCCTGTTCCGGCTATACAGCGAGTAACAGGTCACCAACAGGTCGCCCAGGTAGACAGAGGCAGAATAATTAGCGCTCTTCAGCCCCGCCTTTAATAAAAACCCGGCCATCTCAGCCGCACAGTTGGCAATCAGCACGCTAAGAAAATTATCCCCATATTCCAGCCCATGCGCAATACCCGAACCCAACGCATAGATGTTTTTCAGAATAGCCGCAAACTGCACCCCATAGACATCCTGGTTGATGACCGTATTCAGATATTCCGTCGAAAAATAAGACGCTATCTCCCCGGCCCGGGTTTCATCCTGACCGGAAAATGTCAGGTAAGATAATTTTTCCGCCGCCACCTCTTCGGCATGACAAGGCCCCATGACAGTAAAATAGTCCGCTTTATCAAAAGCAAAATTCTGAAAAAGATAGTCGTTAAGCAGGAGATTCTGTTCCGGCAAGATCCCCTTTATGGCCGACAGAACCAGTTTTCCCTCCAGCGCCGTCCTGTCCAGAGCCTCCAGCGTAGCAGCCGCATAAGCCGAGGGAACAGCCATTACAAGACAATCCGATGTGTCCACCACCTCCCGTACATCGACGCTGAGAGACAATAGATTTGTATCAAAATATACAGAAGGCAGATACTGCGGATTATGATGCCTTGCCCGCATATGCTTAATAGCAGACTCATTTCTTATCAACCAGCCGATAGAATTACCGTTATCCGTCAGGACCTTTGCCAACGCCGTGGCCCAGCTGCCGCTACCTATCACTCCAAAACGCATGTTTGTTCTATTTGGGTTCCTAGTTTTTCTTGCCTTCGAATAGCTTATCCTTTGGAACTATCGTCACACGCTGACCACCTTTCATGGTTTTGCTAACCACACTGTATGGCCCCGTAACAACCTGGTCCCCTTCCTTGACTCCATCCACCACTTCGATGTAATTGATATCCTGGATGTCTGTGCGAACCTTCACTTTCCTGACAGTATCACCCGGCTGCACCAGGAATACCACTTCATCCAGGTCCTGAGACCCCGTCGTCACCGGATGTGTATCTGTTTTGCTGTCACCACCGGACTCGTCACCACTGCCCAGGACAGCGTTGTCCGTATTCTTTTCACGAACAGCGACCGCATTGATGGGCACAGACAGGACATTGGCATGTGTACGCGTCTGGATATCCGCGCTGGCACTCATCCCCGGACGGAAAGGAAAACTCTTGGGGTGTGCCGGATCGATAAGATCCTTATAGGATTCCGGAGAAAGCCGGATATGCACTTTATAATTGGTCACGTCATTGGTGGATACCGTAGTAGTAGAAGTGCCAAGCGCAGTAGTCACGCTGCTGGCTATCTGCGTAACAACCCCCCTGAACTTGCGGTTGTTATAAGCATCCACACTGATAAGGGCGGAGTCCCCAAGATGAACCTTGGGAATATCATTCTCGCCGACGTCGACGATGGTCTCGATCTTGCTCATATCAGCAACCCGCATCATTTCAGTACCGGCCATCATCGAGTTACCCACAACCCTTTCCCCTTTTTTAATACTCAGCAGGGATACCACCCCATCGATAGGCGATACGACGGTCGTACGACTGAGGTTCTTGGCGGCAATCGTAAGATTGGCCTTTGCGCTCGCGACACCAGCCTGGTTCCCGCGAACAGTCTGCAGGGCCGCCAGGTAACTGGCCGTAGCTGTTTTATACGTGCTCTCCGCCGTTTCATATTCCGACAGGGATATTACCTTCTGATCGAGCAGCTGCTTCTGACGATCAAACGTCTTTTTCGCTACTTCCATCGAAGCCTTCAGACCAGGCAACTGTTCCGCTATATTGGAGACCAGGGCCTGCTGCTGATTCATCTGGGCCGCCGCCTGGTCACGCTGGGTGGTATAGACATCGGCATAGATCTTCGCCAGCTCCTGCCCCTTATGCACACTATCCCCTTCCTGCATGACACTCAGCTCAACCACTTCCCCCGAGATATCAGGGCTTATCTTTACCTCTTTCTCAGGATATACCTTCCCGCTGGCAGTGACGATCTCCGTAATATTCCTCTTTATGATCTTCTCGGCGGCTACCTTCGTTCCGTCCGGTTTGCTCAGACCTTTCATCAGCACCAGCAGCAGGATAAGGGCTACCACGGATATGATAATAATTAACAGTGTCTTATTCATGTTGTAGGTTATTCTTTAGTCAGTTTTATTCCCAGACCTTTATAGAATTCAAGCACTTTCATTTTGAATACATAGTCGTACTGGGCGGAAAGAAGATTGATACGGGCATTAAAAAAGTTATTCTGATTGGTCAGCAGGTCGATTGTGTTGAGCATGCCGACACCATATCTTTTTTGCGCATAGTCATAGCTCTTCTGAGTAGCCGTAACGGTTATCTTATTGGCTTCAAATTTCTGAAGCGCAGTGATAGCTGCGGTATATGCCTGGTAGATGTTTTGTTTCAGCGTCAGGTTGTCCTGGTCCCGCTGCAACTCCTGGTTGCGGAGGTTGAGCTTGGATTTCGCATAATTGGTACGAAAGATGCCGTTGTTGAGGATAGGGATACTAACATTAATACCTACCTGCTGTTGAAAGTATTGATTAAGCTGTTTGAAATACGGGGTATGCGATTTTAAGATATTCGCATAGGTAACGCTATCATTCAGCACCGGCGTTCCGCTTCCCGATACATAACCAATACTATGCGGCAAATAAGCGTTTCCCGTCTGGTATTGCTGATTCGCCAGCGTTACGAAGTTACTCCCCATCGCCCCGGAGAGAGAGACAACAGGGAACATCGCTCCCTTCGTTGCCTTTACACTGCTTCGCGCCGACTCGATCTGCAGCGCATCCATTTTCTGAAGCGGCTGATTCGCAAGGGCCAGCGAATAGACGGCTTCCGGCTGAAGGTCTGGCAATCTCTCTATCGGAATATCATCTACCGGTGGAGCGTATACTTCAAAAGGTACCGAAGCATCGAGGGCCATATAAGCCTTGAGGGTCAATACGGCTTGCTGAACATTTCCTACGCTGGTGATATAGGTAGAGCTATCCTGCGCCACCTGGGATTCCAGTTCCGCGGCATTCAGCTCCGGCAGCGAGCCGGCCCTTACCTGTTTGCGGGTGATTTCCAGCTGATTTTGAGAGAGATGCAACTGCAGCTGGGATGCTTCACTTTGCTCTTTTGTCAGCAGAACCTGGAGATAGGCATTGGCCACATTTAACGAAAGATCATTCTTCGTCTTGTCAGAATTGGCCAGCGTCGCCTGCCAGGCAAGACGGTTCGCGGCTATGAGATTCCGCAGATAAAACCCATTGAAAACGGTAACATTCGCCTGCAAAGAGTAATTGTTATACAGGTAGGTGGTGTTATTAATGGTGTATGTCGTCTGGTTGAGCGAGTTACCCGAATTGAGCCCTAAACCGGTACCAACGGTGAGGGTCGGGATCTGGGACAGCTTACTTTGAGAAAGAGTCAGCCGGGACAATCGGGCCTGTATATCAGCCTGTTTGATCGAAATATTGTTAGCCAAAGCATAATCGACACATCTCCTGAGATCCCATTTGTCCTGGGAATAGCCGGTAAAGTTCAGAAAAAGTATCGCCAGGGATAAGAGTAGCAGCTGTTTTTTCAGACTCATGGGGACAAATTTAAGGCAATTTTTACCACACCAGTCGGAAAGCCTGTTCCAGATCACGGATCAGGTATTCCGGCTCTTCCAGACCGGTATACAGACGAAGCATCCTGTGCTCCTTTACATTGGGGTCGAATTCCGCCGCCATAAGTGAGGCACATCTGGGTAATATAAGGGATTCATGCCCCCCCCAGCTCACGGCCATCATAATATGCCGGAGGGATTCGCAGAACCGGACTATCTCATCACGCGACCCTGCCCTGACATAAAAGCTGAGCAGACCACAGGCGCCCTGCATCTGCCGGCGGGCCAGCTCGTACTGCGGAAAGGTCTCATCAAAAGGAAAGAGAATACCGTCCACTCGCGGATGCCCCTTGAGATAGTCGGCGATCTTCCGGGTAGTCGCCGTGATACGCTCCAGCCTCACCGGCAGGGTCCGCAGCCCCCTGATCAGAAGCCAAGCATTAAAAGGCTGTATGCCGATGCCCGCATTGAGCAACTCGCTGTCAAAGATCTTCTTCATCATCGCTTTTGTTCCGCAAAGTACTCCCCCTACCGTATCACTATGACCGCCAATGTATTTCGTAGCAGTCTGCATAACGATATCGATGCCGTATTCAATAGGCCGCTGGTAGATGGGCGAACAATAGCTGTTGTCGATGACCGTGACGATATTCTCCGAACGGGCCAGCTCGGCCACCGCCTTCAGATCCTGTAGCTTGTAATCCCAGGAGTTGGGGGACTCCAGGTAAATAAGAGCCGTATTCGGCAGGATGGCCCTTTCGAAATTTTCGATCCGCGTGCCGTCGATATAGGTAGTCGTCACGCCAAACCGGGGAAGGATCACATCGAACATCCGCTGCGCCCAGGTATAGGGCTTATCCACCGATACGATGTGATCACCGGCTTTGACATTCGCCAGGACAGAAGCAAAAATGGCAGAGGCTCCGCTGTTGAAAACAAGACAGTCTTCCGCCGCATCAAGAGCGGCCAGCTTCTTCCTCAGGATCTCTACCGTAGGATTAAGCCCCCGGCTATACAGGTAGCCGCTGTATTCGTCCGCGAAGAGATCTCTCAGCTCGTCAACCGTATTTACCCTGAAATTGCTGGTCTGGATGATAGGAGGGGCGACGGCATTGAAATACAGGTGCCGGTCTTCCCCCAATTCGTTGATTATATAGGATATATCCATGGCTATTAGTGCGAAGGCTTAAGCTTTCTTAATACAAAATAAAGTATAAAGCAACAGGCGAATATGAGTATTCCATAAAAGGCAGAAGCAGGGTCATCGACGGCGATGCTGGTTGCGACGCAAACATACGCGAATATAAAGACCAATGGCATCAGGGGGAATAATCTCATCCGGTAAATATCCCTGTCCTCACCCGTCTTCCGGTGACGCAGGATAAAGATGGTGGAGGCAGAAGTGGCAAAACCAATGCTGTCCAGAAAGATGCTGTAATTGATGATCTTTTCGACCGTGCTGCTAAAAATAAGTGTGATGATGATGACAGCCGAAAAGGCAGTCAGCGACCAGACAATAACGTCACGCCTGGGAGTCCTTTTATGAAAAGACGCAGGGAGAATGCCTTCCGTACTCATGGCGCTCATCACACGCGGATTGCTCATGAGAGATACGTTGACATAGGCCATGACCGAAAGGAACATGAGTACCCGCAGGATCGTATCCCCCCTCGGTCCGAAGAGATGCTCCATCAGGATAGCCGCAATTGAATCGGCCGTCTTTAAGTTCTCAAAGCCGATGACCTCGGTATAGACAAGGTTGATCGAAAGATAAAGGAAGATGATGATAAAAATACCGATGGCGATGCCACGGGGAATAGTGCGGCTGGGGTTGCTGACCTCTCCCCCGAAGTTGATGGTCTGCTGATATCCCCCATAGCTAAAAGAGACGGCCACAAGGGCAAACCCCAGCGCCTTCAGAAAACTGAGATGCTCCCCGGTAAACATGCTCGTCACCGGCGCTTGCTTTGGCAATGGATGAGAGCCAAAGACAGAAACAAGCAGGAGCAGGATCAGCAGGAGCTTGACGCAGGTGAGGATATTCTGCACACGGCTGCTCATTCGCAGACCAAGCAGGTTGATAAGATAAAAAAAGCTTACTCCCCCAATGGTGACCATCTGGCGAAACAGCTCCGGCGTAGGCCCCGTGTAAAAAAAATGACCGATGTATTCCGCACCAATAACACCTACGACGGCAGTAGAGCCGGCATTGGACACCAGTATGATACAATTCACGGCAAAAGCCAGCGAAGGATGATAGCCGTAGGAGAAGATCTTGTAATACCCGCCCATCACCGGATAACGGGAGCCGATCTCCGCATAGGTCAGCGCACCACAGAGCGCTATCACTCCACCGAGGATCCAGGCAAGGAAAAAGATGGAAGGTGTGCCCGCCCTGGCCGCAGCTACGACAGGCGTGCGAAAGATGCCCATTCCGATCACCAGGCTCACCACGATCATGATGAGGTCGAAAAGATTCAACTGCTTTTTACTCATAAGTCTTATGCTGGTTTACCTGCCCACCACTCATCCGTTTTGTCAAACCGATTGAAGATAATGAATATCTTTGGCCCTAAATCCTAATTGGGTGAAAAAAAACAACCTGCTTATTGCCTCCATTTTCTGTGCCACAGCCCTGTCCGCGCAAACCCCTCATTCAACCGCTTTTTTGACGGATTCGTCCGATACGAAGCCATTGAACGAAGTAATAGTAAAAGCTTATGAGCAAAACCGGAAGCTGACTGACGTCGGCGCACCAGTGAGTATCGTCAGCAAAGCTTCCCTCAATCGCTTCAGCAATATCAATATCTTACAGGCATTGAACACTAATCCGGGAGTAAGAATGGAAGAACGTTCCCCCGGCAGCTATCGACTGAACATCAGAGGTAGCTCCATCCGTTCGCCGTTCGGAGTAAGGGATATCAAGATCTACTGGAATGAGATCCCCCTGACAGACCCCGGAGGAAATACCTATCTCAACCAGCTGGGTTTTTATAATTTCCAGTCCATGGAGATTATCAAGGGAACAGCCGGAAGCCTTTATGGAGCCGGCATCGGAGGCGCCGTTCTCATCAACAGCATGCCTGCTGTATGGGAGAAGGGAGTGAGCGTAGACTATTCAGGCGGCAGCTATAATACCAATGGGATCAATGTCAACCTGCGGGCAGGAGACAATGATCATCGGAATAGTTTTGCATACTCACATCAGACCAGCGACGGCTATCGCCAGCAGACACAGATGCGGCGCGACGTCGCCAGCTGGGAAACACAGATAAAGACATCGGAGAAACAAACCCTCCACGCCTATATGTTATACGGCGACCTCTGTTACCAGACACCGGGAGGACTCACCCTGACGGAATACAATAAGGACCCACGCCAGGCGCGGCCGGCCGTCGGCACCCAACCCAGCGCGAAACAGGCACAAGCCGCCATCTTCCAGAAGAATTTTACAGCAGGCTTTAGCAATGACTATCGCTTCGACGAACACTGGTCGAATACGACGGCCGTATACGGCGCCTACACCGACTTTACCAACCCGGGCATCCGCGTCTACGAAGTAAGACAGGAGCCGCATTTCGGTGGTCGCACCGTCTTCCGGTATAAGACGGATTTGGGTAGCAGCAGCCTTCAGGTCAACGCAGGAGCCGAAGCACAACGCGGATTTTTCGAAACCCGTGACTATGCCAATAAGCTGGGCGTACAGGATACTCTGCAGACAGATGATAAGCTTGGCAACTGGCAATACCTTGTCTTCGCCCAGGCAGACCTGAAATTATCCGGCGGCTGGACCCTGACAGCAGGAGCCAGTTTAAATAAGACGGCCGTCGACATCACCCGTATCTCAACCCGGCCGCCCGTAACCCATCCCATACGCTTTGATAATAAAGTCGCGCCCCGTATAGCCCTGCTGAAAAAGGTCCTTCCCGGGATCTCCGTGTATGCCAGCGCAGCCCGCGGTTTCTCCACCCCCACAGTACAGGAGCTGGAAAAGACCAACGGGATCGTCGGCCCCCCGCTACAGCCGGAAGACGGCATCGATTATGAGCTGGGCGCGCGCGGAAGCCTCCTCAATGGAAAGTTGTTCTTCGATATCAATGCTTTTTATTTCCACCTGAATAACACCATCGTCCAGCGGATAGATTCTTTCGGTGTAGGATATTCGATCAATGCAGGTAAGACCGATCAGCACGGCATCGAGTCCTTTGTTTCCTACCAGCTGGTAGATCGCTCTCATGGCCTGTTTAGCAATGTACGCGTCTGGGTCAGCCATACCTGGCATGATTTCCACTACCGGAATTTCTTACAGGATACTACCAGCTTCTCTGGCAAACGGCTGCCCAGCGTGCCTCCTCAGACCATCGTCAGCGGCCTGGATGTCCTGTTACAGATCGGCCTTTATACAAATGTTACGTATACCTACACGGATCACATCGCGCTCAATGACGCCAACACTGCCTTTGCAGGTTCTTATAATCTCCTGGGCGCCCGCCTTGGCTACCGAAAGGTGCTGGGTAAGCTAAAGCTGGACCTTTTTACAGGCATTGACAATGCTTTCAATATAAAATATGGGTTGGGTAATGACTTCAACGCAGCCGCAGGCCGTTACTACAATGCTTCGCCGGGCAGAAATTATTATGCGGGATTGTCTCTCAACTATACCTTGAGATAATGGATACCCCGCCTCCGGAGCGCGGCAGATTACCCGCCACGCGGCGCATCACTTGATGATCTTTATCGCCGTCTGGTAGAAATTATTTACCGCGCCAATGACCTCGTATTTGATGTAATAGCTTCTTACAAAATCATTCCAGGCGGCAAATTCGTGATTGGGAATATTAAATTCGTCAAAGAGTAAGACGTCCCCGTTGCGAAGATAGGGTGCCAGCATAGTCAGCGCGAAAAGCGTAGAAGAATACAGATCGGCATCCAGGTGCAACACACGCGTCGCCGCCGGATTGTCGACATTCCGGCTGTAGTTGGCGAGAAAATTATACACGGTATCCTGGAACAGCCCTTTGATAAAAGTACCCCGGGCATCATCCATAAACGGGATATCATAGCTGAATGCACCCTTTTTAAAAAAATGCCAGTCCTCCGGCAGCCCTTCAAAAGTATCAAAGCCAAAAAAGAGCGACCCCGGATGCTGATTTGCCCTGACCCACCACGCAAAGGATGTCCCGCCCGCAACCCCGAACTCGAGGTAATGAATGGGCTTTTTATCCAGTCCTTCACTTTTTATAACATTCTCGTGCAGCGCCACACGGCTGCCATAATTACGCAGGGGCTTATAAAAATCCGAGAAAGGGACATTTTTACTGTGCTTATTGACCCAGGAGGAAAGCAGGGAGAAATTATACAGGAATTTAAAAGTAAAACGAAGAGGCGCAAGCAAAATGCCCACGCGGGATACCAGCAAAAGGTCTTTAATAAAGGAATTGGCTTTTCGTATAAAACTTTTCATAAATATCTCGAATATATAAGGGGGCTAAGGTATATTGAAATGGGGGAGAGAGCAAATCATTCTCTATTTTTATGTAATGCCTTAGCTTTGCTCACTTATGCACAAAAACAGCAATCTCCTCTTCCTGTTTCCGGTCATTGTCATCCTGTCCTCCTGCGGACAGCAAAAGGAAAAACAATCCGCTGCGGCAAATACCGACAGCAGTAATTTCTCCTCCGCAAAAGCCGTCATCAAATATGCAAAAGGGTTTTACATCGATTATCACGATCATTATAAAGAGGTAAGCATCCTGAACCGGACCGGGGACAGGACGGACACCATACACTACCTGTTGTTGCCGGAAGGAGCAGCGATACCCTCCGGTCATACCGGCGAGCCCGTTATCACCATACCGGTAAAGAGCCTCGTCGTGCTGTCTTCTTCCCATGTAGGGATGGTGGAATTTGCCGGTGTGACCGACCGGATCACCGGCCTCGGCAGCCTGAAGTATATCAATTCACCCGAAATAAGACAGCGGATAAAAGCCGGCTCCGTAAAAGAGGTAGGACTGGACAACGACATCAAAGAAGAGTTGCTTGTCGCAATGCACCCCGGTGTATTGATGACCATGAGCAATCCCGATGCCTCCACGGGTAAGAATAAAACCCTGGCAGAAGCCGGCATCCCCCTGATCCCAATTGCCGAATGGCTGGAGACAACACCCCTGGGCCGGGCCGAATGGGTCAAGCTGGTGGCAGCCCTCGTCAACCGGGAAGACATCGTCAATGCAAAATTCGACAGCGTGGAGCAGCAATATAAAAAGCTGGCCGCTATTGGTGCCGGCGCTGCGACCCGCCCTTCGGTCATCATTGGCATGCCCTATAAAGGTTCGTGGTTCATGCCGGCTGGAGAAAGTTATATGGTTCAGCTTCTCAATGATGCGGGCGCAACATATCGCTGGAAAGACTCCAAAGGCACGGGCAGCCTTTCGCTGAATTTTGAGACGGTGGCGCCCGAAGCCCTGAAAGCCGGCTACTGGCTCAATCTGGGGACTGTGGATTCAAAGGCGGACATAGTTGCCAGAGATGCCCGTTTTGCCCGGTTCGCCCCCTTCCGGGCAGGCACGATCTACAACAATACGCTGCGGACAAATGACATCGGGTCCAACGATTATTGGGAGTCGGGTACCGCCAATCCTCAGCTGATCCTGGCAGACCTTATCCGCATCATGCACCCCGGGCTCCTGCCAAAAGATTCTTTGTATTATTATAAACAAATGAAATAGATACATGCCCGTCATCTCGCCCAAGGTTCGACTGGCAGGTTTGCTCCTGCTCCTGCTACTGGCTTTCCTGCTGGATATTTCGGTAGGATCGGTAAAGATCCCTTTGAGAGATGTGTTCCGGATCCTCTTCTCTTCTTCTTCGTCGTCATCCATAGAAGATACCTGGAGATTCATCGTAGAAAAGATAAGAGTCCCAAAGGCTTGTACAGCCGTGCTGGCCGGATGCGGATTGTCCGTCAGCGGCCTGCAGATGCAGACGCTCTTCCGCAACCCGTTGGCAGACCCTGCCGTACTGGGTATTACAGCCGGCGCCAGCCTGGGCGTCGCCATGGTCATGCTGACTGGCGGCAGCATTGCTACACTGTTTGCTATCCGCGAGCTGGGTGTCTCCGGCAGTCTGCTGATCACCGTGGCGGCCTGCCTGGGTGCAGGTGTGGTCATGATATTAGTGTTGCTGCTGTCCGGGCGGCTAAGGGATAATGTGCTCATGCTGATCATCGGTATCATGATCGGCAGCATTACTACTTCTGTTATCAGCATCTGGCAATATTTCAGCTCACCCGAAGAGGTGAAGGATTATTTGCTATGGCTCTTTGGTTCATTGGGTGGCGTAACAGGAGGACAGCTGCTGATCCTCGGCACAGTCACCATTCTGGGACTGATCATAGCCTGGCTTTCATCCAAGATGCTGGACGCGCTGTTACTCGGCGAGAACTATGCCCGGAGCATGGGACTCAACCCGCAACGGGCAAGGCTGATCATCATCTGTAGCAGCAGCCTGCTGGCAGGCAGTATCACGGCTTTCTGCGGACCGATAGGCTTTGTCGGCATAGCAGTTCCGCATATCACCCGTCAGCTGTTCCGTACTTCCAGTCATCGCATCCTCGTACCCGCCTGCTGTCTTATCGGCACATTGCTCTTGCTTTTATGCGACGTGCTTTCCCAGCTGCCGGGCAATCAGACAGTGTTGCCCATCAATATCATCACAGCGCTCATCGGCGCCCCGATAGTCATTACACTTTTGCTCCGTCAAAAGAATATAAATGTCTTCTAATGCCTGATCTATCACCCCTCTTACAAACCAGGAATCTGCAGACGGGTTATCGGTCCGGCGGAAAAAAGACCATTACGACCAAAGGTCCTCTCGCCCTGGAAGTACACGCAGGACAGCTGATCTGCCTGCTCGGTCCGAATGGGGCAGGGAAGTCCACCCTGCTCAGGACGCTGGCAGGATTGCATGCTCCGCTGGAAGGCAGCATCGAATCGAATGGTGCCGATCTGCGACAGCTGACGCCTGTACAAAGAGCTAGAACAGTCAGCCTCGTGCTGACAGAAAGGGTCGGTATACATCAGCTGACCGTCTATTCGCTGGTAGCCCTGGGGCGATATCCTTATTCAGGTTGGATGGGTGGTCTTGACGAAACGGACCAACGTGCTATTGAATGGGCTATTGAAGCGGCAGGCGTCCAGTCTCTGAGAGACAGGAAGCTGTCTACATTAAGCGATGGAGAGAGCCAGAAGGTCATGCTTGCCCGTGCACTCGCACAGGATACCCCGGTACTGATGCTGGATGAACCCACCGCCCACCTCGACCTTCCAAGCCGTATCAGGCTGATGCGGCTCCTGCATAAGCTGGCCCATCAGACAAATAAAGGCATCCTGCTTTCAACGCACGAGCTGGAGCTGGCCCTCCAGGTCGCAGACGAAGTATGGCTGCTGCAAAATACAGAGACCCTGCACAGAGGAGCACCGGAAGACCTCGTGCTGAATGGCGCCTTTGAAGAAGCTTTCGCCCATGAAGATATTCACTTCGACAAACAGACGGGCACCTTTAGTATCCAACATGAGAACCGAAAACCAGTCTCGTTTACCGGAGAAGGTTTGGCCGCCTGGTGGACACGTCGCGCGCTACAACGGAATGGCTTTTTTGTTGTCGGAACAGCAGCGGTCGAAACAGAGCACACCCCCTTTATACGCCTTATAGAAAAAGAAGGACTGCCCCACTGGCAGATGATCTCCGGTACCGGCGATCTTCAGGAGTTCGATTCCATCGCCGCCCTCCTCGCCATACTTGACCAACGGCCTGTTTAAAAGGAAAACCAGGAATTTCTTTCGCATTCAGTTCCACTGCTCTACATTTGCGTTGAATTTGGTTGACGCCATCGTCATTAAAAAGGGAAGCCGGTGTAACTCCGGCGCTATCCCCGTAGCTGTAATTGTCATTAAAAATGGCCGGCAACTCTTCAAGCCACTGTCCGCCTGACGCGGATGGGAAGGTAAGCCGGACCAGACATAAGCCAGAAGACCTGCCAGGTTCAATTCACAATATTATTCACGGCTTTCGGGTGAAAAGCCTTAAACACAACTGTAATGAGCAAAAGACATTCATTTCTTTTTTTGCTGCTGGCAGGCAGTCCGGCAGTATTTGCACAAACCGTAAAAGACAGCACAGCCAGACAGCTGGATCAGGTAGTAGTAACCGCAACAAAGTCCCCCAAGAAACTCAGCGAGACCGGAAAAGTTGTAACAGTCATCTCCCGCGAAGAGATAGAACACAGCGCGGGGAAAGATCTGTCCCAGATCCTCAACGAACAGACAGGCGTCATCGTGAACGGATCAACCAGCAATCCGGGTAAGGACAAGACCATCTTCCTGCGCGGCGCCTCCGACAAATACACCCTGATCCTCCTGGATGGAGTACCGCTTAATGATCCATCCCAGGTAGGCGGACAGTACGACATACGCCTCATACCCGTCACCCAGGTAGAAAGGGTGGAAATATTAAAAGGCAGCCAGTCCACGCTGTACGGATCGAATGCAGTAGCCGGTGTGATCAACATCATTACCCGCAAAGGAAATTCTGAAGAGACAACAGGACATGGTACCATTTCCTATGGCACTTATCATACGCTGAAAGGCGCTGCCGACTTCGAGAAAAAGGGAAAGCTTTTCGACTACGACCTGAATTATCAGTATGTCAACACAGACGGCATCGCAGAAGCAAAAGATACTACCGGAAAGGCTAATTTCCCAAAGAACGGATACAACCTGCAATCCTTCCAGGCCAATGTAGGTGTTCATCCAACAGATAACCTGACCATCGCCCCATATTTTCGTTATTCTGAGTTTAAAGGCACCATCTCCTCGGGACCATTTGTGGGCGGCAACGACCCTTATACGGGATCGCTGGTCAATACCGGCCTCACCGGAAATCTGAAGTACGGCATGGGCACGGTATATGCCAATTTTGGCTATGATTATACACAGCGCTTTTATGGCGGGCAATACGCATCCACTTACCAGGGCCGGTTTTATCATGGCGAAGCCTTCGTGAACCATCGCTTTTCCGACATGCTCCAATTGCTGGCGGGCTTTAATTATCAGTCCTACAGCATCGTAAAACCGGATACGGTCAATACCATCATCAGCCCTTATGCTTCGGTATTCTTAAAAAAGGATGGTCTCAACATCGAGCTGGGAGGAAGGTTCAACCACGATAACAAATACGGAGACAATTTCACTTATAGCTTCAACCCTTCCTATCTCGTCAATCGTACAGTAAAATTATTCGCGAACGTTTCTTCCGGCTTCCGGCCGCCTTCTGTTAACGAACTGTTCGGGCCTTATGGTGCCAACCCGGCACTGAAGCCGGAGAAGTCCTACACCGAAGAGGCAGGAATACAGGTATTCCTTCTGGATGAAAAGCTATCCTTGCTCGGCGACTACTTCGATCGTACAGTAAAGAACGTTATCTTTTATACCACCGATCCTGTCACCTATGCCAGCCTGTACATCAACAGGGACAAACAGCATGACCATGGCGTAGAAGGAGAGATAAAGTATACGCCGACAAAAGAGCTGACATTAAAAGCCGGCTATACTTACGTCAACGGCCAGGTGACACAAAAACTAGGCGGCAAGGATACTACTTTCCACAACCTCACGCGGGTGCCAAAGAATAACTTCCAGTTCTATGCCGGCTACAAGCTGACAAAGAATTTCTTCATCAGTTCTTCCTTACAGGTCACAGGGAAGCGGCAGGATCTGTATTTTGATCCGAATACATATGCGCAGTCGAATGTGGAGCTGAGCAGCTATGCCTTGTGGAATGCCTACGCCGAATACCAGCTATACAAGGATAATTTTAAATTATTTGTGGACCTGAAGAACATCACCAATAAGAAGAATTATTACGAGGTGATTGGTTACAGCGTACAGGGAACAAATGTGACCGTGGGTCTTACCGTTAAATTATGACAACACTGACCTTTATCACCGGGGGCGCCCGCAGCGGGAAAAGCAGGTATGCACAGGAACTGGCTTTACAGAGGAGCCCCCGCCCGGTATACGTTGCTACAGCCCGGGTTTGGGACGCTGACTTTATGGAAAGGATCGGGCAGCACCGAAAGCAGCGGGGTCCGCAGTGGATTTCCTTCGAAGAAGAAAAGGAGCTCAGCAGCCTGCCGCTGGCAGGAAAGGTGGCCGTTATCGACTGCATTACGCTCTGGATCACCAACTTTTTTTCAGATACGCATTATAATGTTGAAGCCAGTCTCCAGGCTTGTAAGCTGGAGCTGGATAAGCTGTTACAGCAGGATGCCGATCTCATTGTCATCAGCAATGAGATCGGCATGGGCCTGCATGCTGACACAGAGGCCGGCCGGAAATTCATCGATCTGCATGGCTGGATCAACCAATATATTGCGGCCAGAGCGAATCGCGTTATCTTTATGATCAGCGGGGTCCCGCTAACTGTCAAATAAAACGAGCTCATGCAAACAGGTACACAGGTGGATCTACGGCAAAAGCTGCAACAGCAGATCGACAATAAGACGAAACCGCTGGGCGCGTTGGGGCGTCTGGAAGAGATAGCCCTGCAAACAGGCATCATCCAGGGGACCATGCATCCGCAGCTGAACCGGCCGCACATCGTCGTCTTTGCCGGAGACCATGGAATTGCAGCTACAGGCCTGGTCAATCCCTATCCACAGTCTGTCACTGCACAGATGGTTCTCAATTTTATTACGGGAGGCGCTGCCATCAACGTATTTTGCCGGCAGCATAACATCGGACTGACCGTGGTGGATGCCGGTGTCAACTTTGATTTTGATGACAGTCTGTTCCCTGGAAAATTATTGTCCCGAAAAATAGGACATGGTACCCGCAATTACCTGGAAGGAGAGGCCATGAGCGCCGAAGATGTGACAAAGGCTATGGAAGAAGGAAAGAGAATAGTAGAAGACCTGTCTGCCCGGGGTTGCAATTGCATTGGCTTTGGAGAAATGGGCATCGGGAATACTTCTTCTGCGTCATTGATCATGAGCTTTATTACCGGGTTCCCGGTGGAAGAATGTGCCGGTCGGGGAACAGGTGTAAATGACGACCAGCTGGAAACAAAAAAAAGCACCCTGCGCGAGGCTTTTCGTCGTCATCTGCCAGCCATAGCCGCCACACCGGAAGCACAGACCATCCTGCAGCATGTAGGCGGATTCGAGATTGCCATGATGACAGGGGCCTACCTGAAAGCCGCCGAATTGAACATGGTTATTCTCGTGGACGGGTTTATCACGACTTCGGCTTTGTTGCTGGCCCGGCTTTTAAACCATCACATCCTGGATAATTGTTTCTTTTCACATACCAGCGGGGAAAGCGGACATGCAAGGATGCTGGAATACCTGGAAGCCGAACCGTTGCTGAACCTGGGCCTGCGTTTGGGTGAAGGGACCGGAGCAGCCATGGCATTTCCCCTGCTCCAGTCTGCCGTATTATTCCTCCGGGAGATGGCTTCGTTCGAATCAGCGGGAGTCAGCAGGGCTGAATAGACATGATAAAAACTGAATGGAAAATATTTTTGACTGCCGTGCAGTTCATGACCCGTCTTCGGATGCCGGTGACGATCGTCCATGAACCAGCCTATCTGCAACAGGCCCCACGGTATTTTCCCGTTATAGGATGGATAGTCGGTGCGCTGAGCGCCCTGGCCTTTCTGGTATTCTCACGTTATGTCTCTACCGACGCAGGGATCCTGGCATCAATGATCACCGGGTTATTGGTCACAGGCGCTTTTCATGAAGATGGCTTTGCTGATGTCTGCGACGGAATGGGCGGCGGCTGGACACGCGAGAAGATCCTTCAGATCATGAAGGACAGTCGCATCGGAGCCTTCGGAGCCATCGGGCTGATAGCCATCCTTGCCAGCAAGTTTGTTTTATTAAAAGAGCTTTCTCCTTTTACACCCAGTCTTGCACACCCTGTTTCCTCCCCTTTTTATAATTATCGCTATTTTATTCTGGCTGTCATTACGGCGCATAGTATCAGCAGGCTGATGCCCGTACTGGTGATGCAGGTGGCAGATTATGCCTCCGATCCGGACCAGAGCAAATCCAAAGATATTACAAGCCGCCGCCTGTCCGCAGGTGGGCTGACAGTGACTTTCCTGCTGGCCCTGGCACCTTATGCCTTTCTGCCCTGGCCTTTTTGGCTGACCATCCCTCCTGCCCTATACGCCACCTATGAGCTGAACCGGTACTTCCGACGCTGGATCGGAGGGTATACAGGGGACTGCCTTGGCGCGATCCAACAGGTAACCGAGTTGGTTATTTACCTGGGATTTGTCATCGTTTGGAGGTACTTTTAAGGGGTGATTCACGACATTTATCTTATACGACATACGACCCCGGCCGTGGCTAAGGGTATCTGTTATGGACAGACGGACCTGGATATCACAGAAAGCTTCGCCGCCGAAGCCGGCATTATCCGCCGGCACCTGCCGGAAAACATCGGCCTGGTCTACAGCAGCCCGCTGCAACGCTGCTCCCGGCTGGCCCGCCATCTATTCCCCGCTCATTCGCTTTCTTTAGAGAACAACCTGATGGAAGTCTTTTGCGGAGATTGGGAAATGCGGCACTGGGACGAGTTGCCAAAGGAAGAGATTGAGCCCTGGATGACAGATTTTGTAAACGTGCGCATTCCCGGCGGAGAAAGCTATACCGACCTTCATGACCGGGTGAACCGCTGTTGGTCGGCCATCACGGAAAAGGCAAAGGAAAGCTCCGTGGCCATTGTCGCTCACGGTGGTGTCATCCGGAGTATCCTCTCCGGTATTACAGGCACACCGCTGATCAACAGCTTTAAGGCGTTTTCATTGTATTATGGCTGTGTGATACGGGTGTATCAGGAGGAAGGGCTTCTGAAGTATGAAACCCTTTCCAACGTGGCGCCGACGGAGACGGAACAACATAAACCGAAGAGCTTTTACTAATATCCCTGACTATGCATTTCGAACTGAATCAATTACTCACGGTGACCTTTACCTTATTTGCGGTGATCGATATCATCGGAAGCATCCCCCTGCTGCATGCGCTGAAGAAAAAGATTGGCGGCCTGCATGAGGTAAAAGCTACGCTTATCTCCGGCGCCCTGATGGTATTGTTTCTTTTTGTTGGCGAACGATTCCTGAATATCCTGGGTGTCGATCAGCGAAGCTTTGCCGTAGGGGGCTCCATCGTGATCTTTATCCTGGGGCTGGAAATGGTCCTGGGGATCGAGCTTTTTAAAAGCGAACCCGACTCCAAAGCCACCGTGGTCGTTCCAATCGCTTTCCCGCTGATAGCCGGCTCCGGCACCCTGACCACGATCATGTCGCTCAAAGCCAACTTCGACACCATGACCGTTCTACTCGGCATTTTTTTGAATTTGATCTTCATTTTCATCGTTCTCAAATCCCTTGACTTTATCGAAAAGATCCTCGGACCGGCCGGTATGATCGCCATCCGAAAGTTTTTTGGGGTCATCCTCCTGGCTATTGCGGTCAAAATATTCAGCACTAACCTGCGGGGATTGCTGAAATAGTTCGTAGTTTTGCCATCCTTTCGGATCAGGTTGTCTTCCCCCATATTCCGGGATTTCCCCCATCTTTCCGCAAAAGGACCGGTCCTGTAGTACAATGGATAGTATAAGGGTCTCCGAAGCCCTGGATTCCAGTTCGATTCTGGACGGGACCACCCCGAACCGCAACCCGCTGACAATCAGCGGGTTTTATTTTTCAGAGTCTAGAATACCACGTTCCTTTACCTGTGCCATTTTGTTGCAAATAATTCTTTTCAACTAATGATTCCAAATGTTTCTTGATCGTGTTTCGATTAGCATTGGTTATTGTGACAATATCTTTGAGAGTAATGCGTCCACGGGATTTTGCCAATTCCAGAACTCGCAAGGATAACTCTGGCAGCTGACCTAAAAGAAGTTTTTCCTGTTCAAGTTTTACTTCCAGGCGTTGTTTCTGGCGTTGCAAAGCCTTTAAAAAGAAAAGAACCCACGGTTGCCAATTAGGATTTTCAGACCTCAGTGTCCCCTGTGTCTGTCGGAGAGACAGGTAATATCCTTCCTTGCTTTGTTCGATGACGGCTTCCAGGGAACTATAAGGAACATACGCATAATTATTTTTAAGCAGTAAATAAGTCGTCAGGACACGGGATACACGTCCGTTTCCATCCTGAAAAGGATGGATTGCCAGAAATTCTACGACGAAAACCGCAGTGATCAATAGGGGATGTAATTTTTTTTCGGCGAGGGCTTCGTTTGACCATTGGACTAATCTTTCCATTCTTAAAGGTGTCTCAAACGGAGTAGACGTTTCGAATACTATCCCCAAACTTTTACCATCTGCCGCAAAGGCTTCGACATGATTAGGGGATTTTTTGTATTGTCCTCTATGCCACGCATCCTTTTCACTGTATTGCAAAAGCTCTGTGTGTAATTGTTTGATGTAGCTTTCTGACAGAGGAATAATGTCATGGTTGTGAAAAATAAGGTTCATGACGTCAGAATATCCAGCGACTTCTTGCTCATCGAGGGAAGAGAATTTTTTAATCGAAAGATCGTTAAGCAATTCCTCGACTTCTCTATCACTTAGCCGACTTCCTTCGATGCGGGTGGACGATCCAATACTTTCAATTGTGGCGACTTGTTTCAAGGCGCTCAACTGTTCCGGCGCTAACTGACCCAATGCCCGCCAGGCACCTTTGAACTCATCGACCTCGGAAATAAGGGCTAATATATCTGGGGTGATTGTAAGGGACTCAATATTTATATCCATATAATTACCCATAAATATCCATAAGTCAACAAATATCCATATTATTATCCATAAATACCCATAAAAAAGGGTTAATCCATTTTAAGCTTGAATTTCCCAATCGTAGCTGCGGAGCAACTGGGCAATCTCACACTGGGTTGGAATTTAAACTGCGGAATCAGAAAAGGAGCAGACGGATTAGGTATTCAAAAACTCTTTTAATAATGAATAGTCGCTTCCGTCTGCGGCTCTTAATGCTTGGATATACTGGCTTCTGACTTTTCCCGCTTCTATTAGATTTTCCCCACCCCATGAAAAAGCCTGCATTTCAAAAACTTCGGTAAGCAGAATATCGGTTATCATGCGTGAATGTCTTCCATTGCCATTGGGAAACAAGTGAATCCAAACAAGGCGGTGATGAAAGCGGTATGCGATTTCTTGCGGAGGGAATGTTTTATTATCGATCCAATACGTAACGTCATCTTTGAGCATTTTAAGTTCGACGGATATGTAAGGCCATTCAACTCCTATGTTTTTATTGGTGCGGCGGAAACTCCCTGCCCACTTCCAGACTTTGCCGAACATCCTTTCATGCAACTTGCAACTAAATTCTTCGCTTAAAATATGATCTTTCTTTTTGCGGCGTGAAAGCCAATCCAGAGCATCTTGTATATTATCCTGTTCCCAGCGGTCTAGTTCTCCGCGAGTCGTGATGTGTTTTATTTTCAGTCCATCGATTTCTTCGGGTTCGAGGGGCGTTGCGCCTTCTGGATATTCAAAGTTCATTGGTCCCAAAAATCTTTAGGTTCATTTATAAGGATTTTTTGTGTCAAATCTTCCAGGGCTTTTGCTTTTTGGTTGTCGGAAAGTTCCTGATCTTCAAGACGCATGGTCTGATTGACCTTATTCAATCGCTTTCGGGCAATCGTCTTTGCTTGATCGTAAACCATTTGTTCCAGGCTGGTCTTGGGAACAAAGTAATATACCAACTGCATATCAAGACCCTCTGCAATCTTTTTGAGGGATGACAGCTTTAAATCGCCTTCGGTCTCTGCATTTTCTAATCGGGTAATGCGCGACTGATCGATGCCCACCCTTTTGCCAAGCTGTTTGGTTGACATGCCAAGAGCCTCGCGAAGGACTTTGATCCAGCCATTTCTTCTGCTTTCGACGAATGGCTTTACGCGACCAATTCGTTCATCTAGCTGTTCTCGAATGAGTTTTCGGTCCCAATAAGTCATTTCTATGCTATTTATAACATTAAAGATAGATGTTTTAATGCTAATTATAGCATAAATAATTAACAAATCAATGCTATATTTAGCATTAATACACTTCCTTTTAACGCTGGATTTGGCATATCAAATAAATAATAAAAAACACTTTGAAATACAAAGTGTTTTTTATTGCTTTGTATTTCAAAGCACTTTCAATTCACACAACACCAACTAATATCTCAACTATGAATTTCAAATCAAAAAAGAGCTCGCTAATACTGTTGGGAGTAACAGCCATCATTTGCTCCAGGATCCTGTTCTTCTTTTTCAACGATCCTGAAGGCCCAAATCTTTTAATAGTTACAGCCTTCGCAATGATCATATATTTTTTATCCCTTGCGGCATATCTGTACAGCCCTTCCAAAATAAAGGGCCTTAAGAGATTTTCATTGGTAATTTGTATATAAATACTTTCGGTCGTTGGTATCTATTTTTGTATGAAGTAGATGACAACGAAGCCTTTGCTACTATTTGCACCGATATCTTAATTCAATACTTCCTTCAACTTATTCTCCAGGTCATCCCCGCGAAGGCTCTGTGCAATGATCTTACCCGACGGATCGATGAGGAGATTAAAAGGTATCCCGTTGAACTTAAACGTCTCTACCGCCTTACTATTCCAGAACTTCAGATCGCTGATATGCGTCCAATCCAGCTTGTCAGCATGGATAGCTTCCTGCCAGGGCGCCTTCTCCTTGTCAAGAGAGACACCAAGGATAGCGAAGTTCCGGCCCTTGAATTCATTATAAGCCTTTACCACATTGGGATTCTCAGCCCGGCATGGTCCGCACCAGCTGGCCCAAAAATCAACCAGCAGGAATTTGCCTTTGAAAGAGGTCAGGGAAACCACACGGCCATTGACATCCGGCAAAGAAAAATCCGGCGCTTGTTTGCCGACCCAGCTGTTATCCTTATCCGCACGATCCTGCTCAGCCATCTGCGCCAGCTGCTGATCATAGTTCTGTTTTAATCCCAGCAACACCGGATTGCTTGGATATTTCTCCAGCATATGACTAAGATTGACCTCGAATTCCTGCTGCGAAAGACTGCGGGAAGACCAGCTTAAAGCCAGGGCGCAGATAGTAGGATTGTTGTTGGTATTGATAAACTGTTTGAGATAGGTATTAAGGTCCTGGATCGCATTGTTCTTTACAGCAGTGGCAGCCAGCACAAGACTGTCGGATGCATTCGCCTGTTTGAGACTGTCGAGGTCAGCCATCGTCTTCTCCACTTCGAAATTCTTTTTCCCAAAGATGGTGATAAGGTCTTTCAGCTGAGCACTGGCCTCAGAGCCGATGACCTGGTAGAAATCATCCTTTTTGCCAAGGTCCACATTGACCCTTATGTCAGATCCGTCATTGATAAGCGGAACAGCAACAACGTTGTTTCCGAACATCAATTCGAAGATCTGCTGCGACTTGCTGGCCCCCGTAAGGGTAAAGCTCCCTTTGCCGGCAGGTAGCTTCGCAGAGTCCAGGATCACCGGCGCCTGCTCCTTACCGTAAGCTACTTCCAACAGGTATACCTTCGACACAGGGCCCTCGGCAGGAGATAGCTTGTCAGCATTGACGAAGGTACCGGCTACGGAAAAGGTTCCTTTCTTTTTTGGCTGGCACGATACTACCAGGAAGAAGCAAGCCCCAAGGGCAATCCATAAAGATCTTTTAATCATATACTTAATTTTTCGGTGGCCGGGTCTTATCCCGCCGCCTGATTTTCCAGTTTTTCGAGTAATAATTGGTTTGTCAGCTTAGGATCTGCTTTTCCCCGGGAGAGCTTTTTTACTTCCCCGACAAAAAGCCCGATAAGCCCCTTTTTCCCTTTTTTGTATTCCGAAACCTTCTCGGGCATTCCGGCGAGAGCCTGCTCTATCCAGGCTGCTATTTCTGTTGTATCCGAACTTTGGATAAGGTTGAGGGCAACGGCAATGTCCAATGGCTGACGGGCGGGGTCCTTTATCAGCTCGGGAAAGATCCGTTCGGCCGCGATAGAAAAGCTAAGCCGCCCTTCTTCCACCAGCAACATCAGCTTTGACAGGGCAGACGGTGAGACCTGGAAATCTTTCAGGTCCAGACCTTGCTCCTTTAAACTGGATTTGACGGGTCCCAACAGCCAGTTGGCAGCCGCTTTATAGTTGGAGGTAAATCCTATCAGCGTCTCAAAATAATTTACCGTGTCCTTATCATCACAGATGACACGGGCATCATAGTCGGGCAGCAGTAATTCTTTTGTATACTTTTCAACCAGCTCTTCAGGCAGCGGAGGGATAGACGCCCGGATAGTTTTCAAAAATTCATCTGTAACCTGGAAAGGAGGCAGGTCCGGATCGGTAAAATAACGATAATCGTTGGCTTCTTCTTTTGTCCGGAGCGGGAAGGTGGTGCCATTCGTAGCGTCGAAACTCCGGGTCTGCTGCTGGATCGGGAGATTATTTTCCACCAGTTCGATCAGACGCCGCGCTTCAAAGTCAATAGCCCGCCGGACATTCCGGATCGAATTGAGGTTCTTGACCTCGACCTTTGTCCCAAGGGCGGTCTCCCCCTTCAAACGTACGGAGACGTTGGCGTCGCAACGCATGCTTCCTTCTTCCATATTGCCATCGCAGATCTCCAGGTAGCGGAGGATCTTGCGAATCTCGGTCAGATAGACGGAGGCTTCTTCGGCGCTGCGGATATCCGGTTCGGTGACGATCTCGATAAGCGGTACACCCGCCCGGTTGAGGTCTATCGAAGTATATCCCGGTTCTACATCGTGCAGGCTTTTGCCGGCATCTTCTTCCAGGTGGATCCGGTTCAGCAGAACATTCCTCTCCCCGGCACTCGTACGGACATGCACCCACCCACCCTTACAGACAGGAGTAGTATGCTGGGAGGTCTGGTATCCTTTCGGAAGGTCGGGGTAAAAATAGTTCTTGCGGGCGAAGTAGTTGTTCCTCTCGATCTCGCTATGACAGGCAAGACCCATTTTGATGGCATATTCTACCGCCTTTTTATTGAGCCGGGGCAGCGAGCCCGGATGCCCCAGCGTGATGGGGCTGACATGGGTATTGGGTTCTCCGCCGAATGCAGCGCTGTCGCCGCAAAACAATTTTGTGCTGGTCAGCAGCTGGGCATGGACTTCCAGTCCCACTACTATTTCGTATGCGTCATAATTGATGTCCGGCATCCGGCAAAAGTACCAAAAAAGAGCCGTCCCGCTATAGCAGGACGGCGCTAAAATCATTTAATTATCTACAGATCCGCGGTCCGCAGCTTTCTCGGCGTTTTTACTTCCAGGTCCATAGCCTTCCCATCCCGGAGCAGATTGATATGCACGCTGGGCTTGGCTTTACTCGCCTGGGCCGATTCCACCAGCTCAGAGGCGCTGTTCACTTCCTTACCGTCAAACCGGGTGATGACATCGCCTTCCCTGACACCCGCTTTGGCAGCAGCAGATTCATCATCCACCTCCAGCACTTTTACCCCTTTCCCATCTTCGGTGTCCTGGGCATGGATACCCAGTCTTCCCCGCCCTTTAAAGCCTTCAAAACCAGGAAAGTCCTTTATCGGCGGCATTTTTTGTTTAAATCCAAAACCCTGCATATCGGGCATATTGTACTGGAAGTCATTTACGACTCTATTAGCTTTCCCAAGGACAACCGTGACTTGCTGCTTCTTCTTATCCCGGTAAAACATGATCGTTACCTTATCCTGAGGTTTGTACTTATGAATGGCTTCAGACAGCTCCTGGGGATTGCCGACGCTGATCTCATCCACTTTGATAATGATATCTCCTTTTTTCAGACCGGCTTTCGCAGCGGCACTGCTGTCAGAAACATCCCTGATCAAGGCCCCATCCCCTTCAGGATATTTTTCGGAACTAACCCCCAGAAAAGCCTGGTTGACCGCCCTTTTCTTACCCTCATAGTTCCAACCCCCACCGCCGTTGCGGAAAGGAGATGGCGCTCCATAAATACGCAGTTCACGGTCGTCGTCACCCCCCCCTGGCTCACCCGGTTCGGGAGGCATCATCGGAGCAATAATATCCCCATCCGGACCAGCAAAGGAGAAGGTCCGTCCATCCATGATCCTGATCTTCCTTTTACGCACAGAAATGTCGTCGTCCTGGTATTCCGAGGCCGGTTTGCCGTCGATCAGGACCTGGCCATTCTTTATTTCAATGGTCACTTTGGCGTCCTTATCGCTTTTTCGCTTGATAATAATTTCATCGTAACCACGTAAGTGATTGAGAGCGGTATCTTTATCTGTCTTTTCGGGCGCGCTCTGCGCGATCCCGGATGACTGGAAAAGGAGGACCAGGACCGCTAATCCCGAAAGTCTGAGGAGTCGCCCCGCCCCATTAAGGTGTTTGTTCATAACTGCTGGATTGAATTATTGAATAGTTTGTTCTACGTCTAGTTTCGTAGATCAAATATAGGGGATTTTCCGAAATACGAAAGTTTTCGGAAATGTTAAAAAACCCGCTATTTTTTCAACGGGTCCAGCAGCTGCTCAAGCCCATTGATCTTTATCTCATAGATCGTCGCCAACAGCATCCCCAGCTTCCCTTTCGGGAAACCTTCACGCTGAAACCACTCCAGGTAGGACACGGGCAGATTGCAAAGGAGAGTGCCCTTATATTTTCCAAAAGGCATTGGCATACTTACCAACGCCTTCAGAAGTTCAGAATCCGGTTGTTGAGGAAAGTCTTCCATTTATTTTAGGTGCTCCCTTATTTAGCCAGCAGCGCTTTAACCTGTTGGATCACCTGCGGCAGATTACCAGCTTCCTGTCCGCCTGCCGTAGCCAGTGTTTTCTGACCACCGCCACCGCCTTTGATAAGAGGAGCAACCTGCTCTTTGATAATAGCCGGAGCCTGCAGATTGCGCGAGGCTACCAGCTGATCATCGACCAGCACCGCTACCGAGGCCTTGCCTTCCACATTAGCGGCTAGCACGACCAGAAAGGGAGGTGTCCCCGGAAGGTCTGCCAGCCCGGCTTTCAGGTCAAAGGTCAATTTCTTCAGCGCGTCAGCGCTGCCAACTTCCACCACCTCGCCAATAAAAGATACACCATTCACCTGCTCGACCTTTTGCAACAGTTGCTGCCTCATCTCACCAAGTTGACGCGCTTCGGCTCTTTCCAGTTTCTTCTTCAGCTCGGCATTCTCAGTGACAAGAGCTTCGACAGCCCTGGGTAGTTCCCTGGGATTCTTCAGGGCTTCGCGGACATGATGGATCTCGGACAGGGCAGAGAGGATATAGACTTCTGCAGCTGTCCCGCTGAGGGCTTCGATACGACGAACCCCGGCAGCGACGGCGCTTTCATGACGGATCTTGAAAAAGCCAAGTTCACCGGTAGAACCCACGTGGGTGCCCCCGCAAAGCTCTACCGAATATGCCGGATCGATAATGACCACCCGGACAGTATCTCCATACTTTTCCCCGAACAGAGCCATAGCGCCGGATTTCATAGCCTCATCCCTGGACATCAGCCTGGTGATGACAGGTATATTTTCCCTGATCTTTTCGTTGACAAGCTTTTCGACCGCCGCAATTTCTTCTTCCGTCATCTTCGCAAAGTGTGAGAAGTCGAACCGAAGCTGCTCTTCATTGACCAGCGATCCTTTCTGAGCCACATGCGTGCCCAATACCTTGCGCAAAGCAGCATGAAGCAGGTGAGTGGCTGAGTGGTGCACCTCGGCAGCCTTCCTTCTGTGTGCATCGACCCTTGCTATGACATGTCCCTTCAGATCGACAGGGAGCTTTTCCGTAAAATGGATGATGAGGTCATTCTCCTTTTTTGTGTCGAGAACCTTAATGGATTCCTGGCCAAATACCAGGGTACCGGTGTCGCCTACCTGCCCGCCGCTTTCGGCATAAAAAGGAGTAGCTTCCAGCACTATCTGCCAGGACTCCTTGCCCTTTGCCTTTATTTTCCGGTACTTCGCGACGCTGGTATTACTTTCCAGCATTTCATATCCTACAAATTCGATAAGGGGATTGTCGATAAGAACGACCCAGTCTTCGGTGTCGATGGCGGTCGCGGCACGGGAGCGATCTTTTTGCTGTTTCATTTCAGCGTCGAAGGCCACCTTGTCAATAGATAGCCTGTTCTCAGCGCCTATCAGCGCAGTGAGGTCTTCAGGAAAACCATAGGTATCATACAACTCAAAGGCTGCTACTCCGGAAATGATCTTTGAATCGGCTTTACGGGAAGAGGTGACGATCTCGTCCATTCTCTTCAGTCCTTTATCCAGGGTCCGCAAAAAGGCTTCTTCTTCCTCCTTTATCACTTTAGCGATAAAACTTTCCTGTTGATGCAGTTCCGGAAAAACATCTCTGAACTGCTCTGCCAGTACGGGTACCAGTTGAAACAGCAGGGGTTGTTTGTATTCCAGGTAGGAATAATAATAGCGAACGGCCCTGCGAAGGATCCGGCGGATAACATAGCCGGCTTCCGTATTGGAAGGTAGCTGGCCATCGGCGATGGTAAAGCAAATGGCGCGGAGATGATCGGCGAGCACCCTGAAAGCAATGTCCTGCTTACTATCCCCGGCGGTATATTTCTTTTTGACGATGGAACCCACGGTCCCAATGGTACCGGTGAACAGATCAGTGTCGTAATTGGAAGTCTTCTGCTGCAGTACGCGCACCAGCCGTTCCAGACCCATACCTGTATCCACATGTCGGGCAGGAAGGAGTTCGAGACTACGGTCTTTCAGCCGGTTGAACTGGATAAACACATTATTCCAGATCTCGATGACTTGCGGATGGTCATTGTTCACCAGCGTAGCTCCGTCTAAAGCAGCGCGTTCCATATCCGGGCGGCAATCCACATGGATCTCCGTACAGGGACCACAGGGACCTGTATCCCCCATTTCCCAGAAGTTATCTTTCTTTTTTCCCAGTAATATCCTTTCGGGAGCGATCCATTTTGTCCATTCCTCGTACGCCTCAGTATCACGGGGAAGCTTATCCTCGCTGTCGCCTTCGAATACGGTGACATATAGCCGGTCCCTGGGAATCCCATAGACTTCTGTAAGCAATTCCCAGCTCCAGGCAATAGCCTCTGTTTTAAAATACCCGGCCTTTGGATCGGCAGGGTCGCCAAAACTCCAGTTGCCCAGCATTTCGAACATGGTATGATGATAGGTGTCTACTCCGACCTCTTCCAGGTCGTTGTGCTTTCCACTGACACGAAGGCATTTTTGAGTGTCAACCGCCCTTGGCCAGGGCGCCTTCCCATTCCCCAGAAAATAATCTTTGAATTGATTCATCCCCGCATTCGTAAACTTCAGAGTCGGGTCATTCTTTATCACAATGGGGGCTGAGGGCACAATGGTATGTCCCTTCGATACAAAAAATTCGAGGAATTTCTTTCTTATTTCGGCACTTGTCATCATAAAACGGAACAATCTTTGGTTGATATTTGGTCCGCACCAATTATATTTGTGCGCCCAGCTTCAATAATATACTACGGCGTTCTGGCCATGGCCGGCGTTAGCGATAATATTGAGCGGTGCAAAGGTACACCAAATCAGGCTGTTTTACCGTTCTTACCCTGTCGAATAGTCTGCATTGCCGGATGAAGAAGATCAAATACTACTATAACACGAACACTCTCCGCTATGAAAAGCTGGAGACTCCGCTGCGGGTGACCCTGCTGCGCGTGTTGGGCTTCCTGTCTGCGGCCGTCGTGACCGCCCTGATCCTGGTTTCCATCGCCTATAAATACTTCCCTTCAGCCAATGAAAAACGGCTGATGCAGCGCAATGAAGCCCTGCAGGATAATTATTATACCCTTAATGACAAGGTGAAAAAGCTGCAGGAACAAATGGGCGAGCTGGAAAAAAGAGACAACAATGTCTACCGGGCCATCTTCGAGGCCGCCCCCATTCCGGACAGCGCCAGAGCTAAAGCCGCCCAGCAGGAGCAGGAAATGAGGCTCGTTCAGGGTATGGATCAGGAAAATCTCTACACTTCCGTTGCCTCCACCCTCAGTCAACTCGAGGCCAGAATAGCCAACCAGTCAAAGTCCTATGTCCAGATAGACGGATTTATAAAAAATAAAGAGCAGCTGCTGGCCTGTACTCCGGCCATTCAGCCTGTCAGCAATAAAGACCTCAGCCGCATCGCTTCCGGCTTTGGCTACCGTATCGACCCCGTTTATAAGACAACCAAGTTCCACGCCGGACTCGATTTCGCCGCCCCCCAGGGAACCCCCATCTATGCTACTGCCAATGGCACCGTTGAAGTCGCAGGCAATACGGGCAACGGTTATGGCAATCACGTTGTGATCAACCATGGCTATGGCTATGGCACCCTTTACGGACACATGTTTCGTGTAAAAGTAAAGCCCGGTGAAAAGGTCAAGAGGGGAGAGATCATCGGCTGGGTAGGAAGTACGGGTAAAAGCACCGGCCCTCACTGCCACTATGAAGTACATCGTAATGGTGATCCCGTGGACCCTGTCTTTTATTTCTACAACGATATTACGCCGGAACAGTACGATCGTCTGTTGAAGCTGGCGGCTTCCAGCAACCAAAGTTTTGACTAAACCTGCGTATCTTCACCGTTGGACCACAGGTCCGGTGGCCAGGACGCAAATAATGGATCACAGAGCCGTACGTACCCTGGCGGAGTTAAGCTCACCGCCAAAGTCCCCGAACAGGAACGATTTTTGAGCCGAAACCCAAAAATGAGCAATAGACTAACCCAAATAGCGCTAGATTTTGGTCCGGAGCATATGGCTCCCGCCCCACCACCCGGTGTGGAGACCGAATCAGCCAGCCAGCCGCCGCTAAGGCAGTATATAGAGGCTGCGGGTGTAGTCGTGCGTTTCAAGTCTTATAAGAATTCTCATAAGCCACAACCCGGCCCCCCACAATCCGATAAAGAGCCGGCTCCGGAAAAAACAGCAGCCCCACCTGTTGTGAAATTGCCGGCTGCCGAACCCGAAAACCAATTGCAGATCTTTGGCAACGGCGACCTTTTTGCAGCAAAGCCAGAGCCAGCGACTACCGGGCCGGAACAACCCAGTGAGCCACAACCACCAATCATCGCCGGTGCCCCGGCACCTGCTGAAGCAGCCCCTGAGCCTCAGCCCATCGCAGATCCTGCGCCTCAGCCCACCACACCACTCGCGGACCCACAACCAGCCATTATTGAGTCGGCAGCACCTGCTGAGCCACCCCCCATCGCAGACCCAGCCCCTGCACCGGAACCCCTGCACCGGATAGAGCAACGCCGCGCCGCAACACCAAAACCGGCTGCCCCCAAAGTTCCGTCCAAACGCGGCCGCAAATCATTAAAACAAGTCACCGCAGAAGCCGACCTCATCGAAGTCCCTACCGACGAGGTCCTGTTCAGCAAACAATATTATACGATGGGAGAGGTCTCGGAAATGTTCCGGGTCAACCAATCCCTGCTTCGTTTCTGGGAAACCGAGTTCGACATCCTCCAGCCACGTAAGAACAAAAAGGGAGACCGCTATTTCCGGCCGGTAGACATCAAAAACCTTCACCTGATCTACCACCTGCTGCGGCAAAAGAAATATACCATCGAAGGAGCCAAAGAATTCCTTAAAAAAAATAAAAAAGCGGACGAACGGTTTGAAGTTATCCAGCGCCTTCAGGAAATTAGAGCCTTCCTTCTGGAATGGAAGGCACAATTGTGATCTAATCTTTATCAGATATATGAAACATTTATTCCTTATCGCTATTATTATAGGTGTCGGTATCCTCACAAAAGCCCAATCCGAATACGAAGTATCCACCGACGGCCCTAACAAGCTCCTGAAAGGACTCATCAGCCGCGACATGCTGGAGAACGACACCGCTTTCCGCTGGTTTCATCAGAACCAGGCAGGCTATATTCCCAATACCGAAACAGTAAATGTATTAAAGGCCAAAGGACCACAGCTTCAGTTCATGATCTTTGGCGGTACCTGGTGCGAAGACACAAGAGCCCTGCTTCCAAAATTCTATCTCCTGCTGGACGCAGCCGCCATCCCCAATGACCAGGTCTCTGTTATTATGGTCGACCGGCATAAAAAGGAGATCGGACACCTGCCCGAAGACATGCACCTCGTCAGTACACCCACCTTTATCGTGCTAAAAGGAGGAAAAGAGATCGGCCGGGTCGTGGAATATGGGAAGAATGGACAATGGGAAAAAGAGATAGGCGAGATCGTCAGTACTAAGTTTTAGGCGCCGCAGCAGACACCCCACCGACCACATTGCCGGAACCCGGCGTTTGCGCCGGCGTCACATTCACAACCCGTACATCCGTACTCGACCCCGCAATACTCAACCCCATTTTTTCCATCAGCCCCAGCACATCCAGGTTGACCTGCTGCTTGATCGAATTGAACTCATCCTGTGTAATAGGCGCGGTAAAATAATCCGCATTGACCAGCAGGGCACTCCCCGTTATATCATTCAGAAAGGCCGTACTATTCTCTACTTTATCCTTTATCAGGATCTTTTTTATTCCGGCTATCAGCTCGGCCAGCTGACCCGAGGTAGTCGATAAGCCCAACTCCAGCCGAAGCTCCCCTTTCCGCTGAGTTCTCAGCGTAAGATTATCGACAATACTATCCACCATTTGCTTGTTCGGTACCGTGACATATGTCTTTTGGTCTGTACGGATGCGGGTGCTGCGCAAACCTATCTTTTCGACCGTCCCCGAAATGCTGTTTACTTTCAGAACGTCTCCGGCCTTAAAAGGCTTGTCAAAAAAGATCACAAAAGAAGCGATAAGATTTTCGATGCTTTCCTTTGCCGCCAGGGCGATAGCCGCACCGGCCAGTCCAAGAGAAGCAAGGATGCTCGATACATCGACCCTGAACGCCGAGTTGAGGATCATAAGAATACCCACGATGCCAAGCACCGCCTTGAGAAAATCCCGGATAAAAAAGATCATTTGATTATCCCGCGGACCACCTCCGCTGCGGGCTTTGTTCCGCAGGACCAGGGCCACAAAATCCACGAGCCGCAGCAACAACCAGATAAAGCTGACTATAATAATGATCACCGCCAGCGCCTGTACGATGGTCTTCGATTTGACCTCATAGATGTCAAAATCCAGCTCTTCCGGAAAATGCAGCTTTTCAATAGAAGACATAGAGACAAAGACGACCAGGAAGATCCCGATGGGCCCGACCACCAGGTCGAGAAAAGCCGATTTATCAAGACCCGAACCCATACGCCGGACAAACCGGAAGATCAGCCGGGCAATAAGCCGCGAGATCACCCGCTTCATCGCAATGACGAACAGGATGGTGACAATGACCAGGATATAGCTTTTCAGCGGGTTGCTCAGGATCTTCAGATTCCAGAGATCGTGCATAATCGAAAAAAAGTTTCAGACAAAGGTATGACGTCCCCCGTTATTTCCGCGAGTAGATCTCCAGACCTGCACTTTTCAGTACATATATGATCCCGGGAGTAATGCGGATATGGCTTGCCCCCTGATAAGCCCCGGAGATGGGCTCTTCTTTCATGTCCAGCGTCCCAAGCTGATACCGGTAGAATTTTTTATCATCCCTGCCCAGCAGATTCTTGTCGACGACATCAAAATCCACCCACCCGAACAGATCGATATGCGTCTTCAGCGTACCATAATGATCAAAGACATAGACGCCCTTTGCGATATCATACAGATAGACCAACCCACCCTGATCCTTGACCACAGCAGGGTCCGGCGCCACATCAAAAAGCTGGCGAAAGTCGGTGCTCTGATCTACAAGAGAGCCATCGTCTGCAATACGTTTGAGACGCGCGTCAAGCTGATCGTATACCCACACATTATTGTCATAGGCAAGCCCTACGGCTTTTGCCTGGAGGATATTCTGTTTTCGCAGATCGATCACGTTGATCATATTCAGAAAACGGTCCAGCTCGATGACAGTCGTGAACTCAGCGTAATAGACCAGTATCTTTAGCGGATTGGTGGCATCGATCGTTGCGATCTTGCCGTAACGGCGGACATCGTTGAAGACCGCCAGCGAGTCACCATTGGGACTCAGCTTTTTCAGCTGGTTGTCTTTGGTCAGCACATAGATATTCCCAAGATTGTCGACCGTGAAGTCAAGGAGATTGACAGGCCCTACCGTCCGGACCAGCTGAAAAGAGGAAACACCCCCACCCATAGCCGGCGGAAGCGGACTGGACTGCCCCAATGCCGGCGTCTGCTGCGGTGGAAGCTGCCTGCCCGAATCAGGTCTTATCTGCGCGGAAACCCCTCTCCCCGTTAGAAGAGCAAAGCAAAGACCAGCGATATGGAGGGTCAGTATTCTCATCTGCGGACGATCCTGTCAGCCGTTTCGGGAGTATCGCTTAGCAAGGCCAGCGTCCCCCCGTCAAGAACTGCGTATGTATTATAACGTATCCAGTCACCCAGATTGATATACCGGCTGCCGGCTTCATTCAAAGAAAAGTCGATGGGCAGGTGACGATGACCAAAGATCAGATAGTCATAGTGCTGCGACTTCAGTACCTCCCGGGAGTAAATGATCAGCCATTCTTTGTCTTCGCCAAGGAACTGCGCATCCGAAGCCCCGGTAACAGCCCTGCTGCGGCGACTGAGCCAGCCGGCGATGCCGACACCGACGGCAGGCGGCAGAATGCCAAACAACCATTGACAGAGCTTATTACGGAAGATCTTTTTCATAAATTTATATCCATGGTCGCCAGGACCCAGCCCGTCCCCATGGCCGACAAGCAGCTTCTTCCCATTGTATTCAAAAACCTTCGGCTCGTGATAGACGGGGATATTCAGCTCTTCTTCAAAATAGCCGCTCATCCACATATCATGGTTGCCGGTAAAAAAATGAATGGGGATCCCTGAATCCGTTATCTCCGCCATTTTCCCCAGGATACGCGTAAAGCCCTTGGGGACGACGGTCCGGTATTCATACCAGAAGTCGAAAAGGTCGCCGACAATAAAGATCATGGCCGCATCCTTTCGGATCTTCTCGAGAAAGACGACGATTCGCCGTTCGCGCTCCAGGCTGGTCACATGATCGGGCGCACCCAGGTGAAAATCGGAAAGGAAGTAGACTTTTTTTCCGGGGGGGATTTGCATGGTCAAATATAGCAATAACGGACCACAGGTCCGTTGCCCGAAGGGCCATTATTAGACGGTTCAGCGCCGAAGGGTACATTTTACAAGAGACCCGCAGGCGCAGAACCATCTACGAGAAAAAGATATACCTGTTTTGGTCCATGTACGCCCACCACAAGCGTCTTTTCAATATCGGCCGTACGGCTGGGACCGGTTGCAAACGTCATCAGCGAAGGCAGCTGCTGATTGTATTTTTCTTTCAATGCCACCAATCCATCCCGGACATCATAGACCAGCTGATTGGTATAGGCAATGCAAATGTGGATGGGAGCATAAACACTGACTGTACGACCGCTGGGACTGGCCGAACTAAGGATAATGCTGCCGGTACGGGCAACCAGACCTTCACAGCCGGTGATGGCCGCATCACAGTCCCCCAGCTCGGTAGCAGAGAAGCTGTCAAAAGCATGTGCTTTCAGAACAGTACGGATCTTTTCTTCGCGGCAATATAATTTCTTCCAGCCCTGGCTGCTGACCAGCCCATTCAGCTGGGCCACCAGCTCATGGTGGTCGGCGCAGAAAACAAATTTGCCGAGCAGCTTGGTGAACTGTTCGGCGAATTCGATGCCAAGGTCCTGGCTGGAAGGTTGGAAAACAGAAGCGTTCCCCTCACTTTGAGGAAAAGGAATAGGCGTTGATTCACTCAACGCCTTCCTTATCTTTTTTAATATGTTTTCTTTTGCGCTGGAGACATTCATGATGACATCATGAGAACATTCATTCTATTTTACTTCTTCGGTAGCAGGAGGAATGATCACTGCCGGTGGCACGCCATTACTCTCGCCATGTTCGGTAACATCCAGTGCCCGCTTTTCTTCATAAGGGCGCTTACCGATAAGCAGCTCGACATCACTCTGAAAAAGGACCTCTTTTGTCAGCAAGGCTTCTGCCAGCAATATTACCTCCCGGCTCTTCGTCGTCAGCAGATGTTTGGTCGCTTCGTAAGCCTTGTCGATCAGCTTCCTTACCTCTTCATCGATGATCTTGGAAGTCTCTTCCGAATAAGGCTTCGTAAAAGTGTTTTCCGTTTGAGGATCATAAAAGCTGACATTTCCGACCTTATCGTTCATACCGTACACCGTCACCATGGAATACGCGATCCGGGTGATCTGCTGAAGGTCGTTCTGCGCACCTGTAGAGATCTTTCCGAAGTGAAGCTCCTCGCTGGCCCGGCCTCCCAGTGTCATACAGATCTGGTCAAAAAGCTGGTCCGTATTGTACAGGTATTGTTCTTTAGGTGTGTATTGCGCATACCCGAGAGCAGCAACACCGCGGGGAACGATCGTAACCTTTAATAAAGGATAGGCATGTTCCAGGTACCACCCGCAGATCGCATGACCAGCCTCGTGGTAAGCAATGATCTTCTTTTCGTCGGGGGAGATGATCTTGTTCTTCTTTTCCAATCCGCCGATGACCCTGTCGACCGCATCCTGGAAATCTTCCATTTCCACATTGTCTTTTCCCTTACGGGCAGCGATGAGGGCGGCTTCATTACAAACATTGGCGATGTCGGCGCCGGCAAAACCAGGCGTCTGTTCGGCCAGCTTATGAATATCCAGCTTGCTGGAGATCTTTATCGGCTTGAGATGTACTTTGAAAATTGCTTCGCGGCCTTTCAAATCAGGCTTGTCGATGGAGATCTGACGGTCAAACCGGCCAGGACGCAACAAGGCAGTATCCAGAACGTCAGGACGGTTGGTCGCAGCCAGTACGATGATACCGCTGTCTCCACCGAAACCATCCATTTCCACAAGCAGCTGATTAAGGGTACTTTCCCTTTCATCATTGCTCATAATGGCATTCTTACCACGGGCACGGCCAATGGCGTCGATCTCATCGATAAAAATGACACAAGGTGCTTTTTCACGGGCCTGTTTGAACAGGTCACGAACACGGCTGGCGCCTACTCCCACAAACAGCTCGACAAAGTCAGAACCGCTCATAGAAAAGAATGGAACCTGCGCTTCCCCTGCCATGGCTTTTGCCAGCAACGTCTTACCGGTTCCCGGAGGTCCAACCAGCAGAGCGCCTTTGGGAATTTTTCCGCCCAGTGCAGTATACTTCTTTGGATTCTTTAAGAAATCCACGATCTCCATCACTTCCACCTTTGCCTCATCCAATCCCGCAACGTCATTGAAAGTAATTGCAACCTTGGTTCCCTTATCGAATAAAGTGGCTTTGGATTTGCCAATGTTAAAGATCCCTCCGGGTCCGCCGGCGCCGGCCTGACCACCCATCTTCCGCATCAGCATGACCCATATCAGAACGATGATCAGCAATGGCAACAGGAAGTTGAGAAGAGGACCAAACCACTCGCCTTCCGGCTTGGAGACAAGAGGTATTTCCATTTGCGGATTCCTTGCAAAGTAATCCCGCATTATCTTTTCGTAATCCTTTACATCCGTAACCCGAAATTCGAACTGGGGACCTTCTTTACCAATACCACCGGGCCAGGAATTCTTGCTGTTGTATTTGGCGTAATAAGGTTTGGTAAGACTATCTTTCTTGATATAGACCCTTACTAATTGTTTGTTTGATATCAGATCGAGCTTTTCAACATCCCCATTGGCCAACATGCTCTTCCGGAACTCCAGTTCATCTATCTGGTGCGCATCGGGCGAAAATGATCCGAATAAGTTAAAACCGATCAATACAGCCGCAATAATGCCCCAAATCCAATAGATGCTGAACTTAGGTCCTTTTCTCTGACCATTATCATCATCTCCCCTGGGCCTGAAGCGGGGAAAGTTGTTCTTATCGTTTTGTTTCAAATCGTCTTGTGGCATTTTTTATTTATCCGTGTTGTTTTTCAATAATAATAATAGAACTGTGGCAAAAAGTAATTAAATAATAAACCATATAAAGTGAAAATGTTCGGAAAAACCCCTGAAACGGCAAAATATACTGTTAAATTGTCGGTTTCGGACGATTTCTATCCTCCGTGCTTTTCCTGGGGAGCGTCACTCCACATTTCTTCCAGCTTGTAAAAACGGCGATTTTCCGGCAGCATGACGTGGACAACTACATTCACATAATCGATCAGTACCCATTGAAGGGTTTGTCTGCCTTCGTGCTTATAGGGGAGTTCATCGCAATTCTTCCGCACCTCTTCTTCTATTGAATCGGCTATGGCCTTTACCTGGGTGGTGCTGCCAGCCTCACATACAACAAAAAAATCCGATACGGCCTCCGGTATCTTACGTAAGTCAAGTGAAACAATATTCTCACCTTTCTTTTCCTGTATAGCTTTGATAATGGTTTTAAAAATTTTCGAATTCCTCGTTAACCGGACTACACTACTGCGTTTACGGGTAGCTAATATAGACAGCTGTTCCAATAATCAAAACGTTTTGATGATAAATGAATTGCGGCAAAGAATTAATTTTGCGTTCTACCAAAAATAGTAATCTTTTGGCTATCGGTCACGCTTTTATTGAATTACAATCGGTGGACAGCACCAACAACTATGCCATGGCAGAGGCCACGGAAGGAAGGGCCGGACACGGTACCCTCTTTTTTGCCTGGGAGCAATGGGCCGGCAAGGGGCAGAGGGGCCGTTCCTGGGCCAGCACACCCGGTGAAAACATCGTCCTCAGCGCTGTATTAGAGCCACTTGCATTACAACCCGCACAGGCTTTTTCTCTCAGCGTCTGTGTGGCCCTGGCCTGTCACGACCTTTTCAGCCGGTATGCTGACCCCGGATCTACGTCGATCAAATGGCCCAACGACCTGTATTGGAATGACAGAAAGGCAGGGGGTATCCTGATCGAGAACCACTTCCAGGGCGATCGCTGGCCGCTGGCCATAGCAGGAATGGGGATCAATATCAACCAGGTGGAGTTTCCCGCAACGGCACGCAATCCGGTCTCCCTCCGCCAGATCACCGGTCGCACCTTCCCCGCAGCAGAGCTGGCCCGCGAACTGGGGACCTGTCTTGACCAACGCTACTCCACCCTGACCGGAGCCGGCGCCACAATCAGAGCAGCCACCCCAACCAGAGCAGCCACCCCAACCAGAGCAGCCACCCCAACCATCAGCGCCGCCGCAACCCAGCTCCGGGAGTACAACACCCTGCTTTACCGGCGCGGACAGACGGTCCGGCTGAAAAAAGACAGCGCAGTCTTCGAAACCACCATACAGGGCGTATCCGCCCACGGACAACTCCTCACCCGCGATGTGATGGACCGCGAATTTAGCTTCGGGGAAGTGGAGTGGGTTATCCCGGAGCCACCCCGCCCCTGAATTCCCCCGGCGCTGAAACTAAAGACCCATGGCCTCCCATGTCCTTACGATCTCCTCCGCATGTTCCTTACTCTTCGGCTTCAGGAATATCTTCCGGATCACCCCCTTTTCGTCGATGACAAAGGTCGTTCGGTGCAACCCCATATACTTGCGGCCATACAGCTGCTTCTCACCCCAAACCCCATATTTGCCGATGATGACATGTTCGGGATCGGCAACAAGCGGAAAAGGCAGGTCAAATTTTGCTTCGAACTTTTTATGACTCTTCTCATCATCGGGACTGATCCCGACAACAGCAAATCCTTCCTTTTTGAGCAGCGCGATATTATCCCGGAGATTACAGGCCTGGACCGTACATGTCGGGGTATTGTCCTGCGGATAGAAATAGAGTACCAGCTTTTTCCCTTTGTAATCGGCAAGCGCGATCTTCTTTCCATTGGCATCCTTCCCGGTAAAAGCCGGGGCCTTGTCTCCTTCCTGTAGATGGGTCATAATTTTATTAATGGGTCTTTAGCGATTAACAATGAGCCAGAGACACGATCGCCGCTAGCGCATGAAATGATATTCCTTTACCGTTCTGTTCCCTGCCACATCCTCTACAGACACCCGCAGAGTATGCCTGCCCGGAGGACAATGCTCGTCAAATTTATAGATATAGGCCAGCCCCTTGTCATTGGTAAAGCAAAGCCAGGCACCATCCAGTTCGGCCCGAAAATTCCGAAGAGCGCCAAGATTGTCTTTTATAGAAAAGGCGATCCGCGTCGCCTTGCTGAGATCAGCTTCATTCAGCGCACCCAATAGGGTCACCACAGGTGCTATGGTATCCAGCACCAGCTGAAAATTTCCGAATTCGCGGAACCGGGCGGAAGCCCAGCCATTCTGCCACTCCGGAACCTGCACCTCCTTTTGCCCACCCTGGAAACGGACCATGACAATACCCGCGGTACCGGGTAAAGGAGCACCGCCCCCGCGACCCGTCCACACTGCCGGCGCCCCCGCCGAATCGGTCAGCACCGGATGAATAGGACGCAAACGAACCAGTACAGGCTGTAGCAAAGGGATCCACGCAGCCCCAATGACATGGGCAGCCGAGACAGCCCCGGGCAGCGACAGCCCCGACCCCGGATAGCCGGCCACGGTAGTAGCGATCGTGACAGAATCATAAAGACTTCTCTCGCCAAGATAAAAGGCACAGTCTTCGGTCTCCACCCCATCCACCATTCCGGGGTAGAATTTTTTGCCGGCCGGCGGAGCACCGCCAGCCAAAGGAGGCTGACTGCCCGGCGGCCCCGCAGCGACAGTTGCCGCAGGAGACACCCCCACAGCCGCCAAAGCCTTATACCTTACCCCAAACGACAAGGCCGATGCATTCCCATAAGTGTCCTTTATCACGATCCGGATGACATGCGGCTGTCCATCGCTGAGATCGATGACACCATTCGAAGGCCGTCCCGCCGGTGAAGCATAGATGGTCGGCTGCGGATATCCCGGCAGCAGCGAGAGATGCTGCAGAAAAGGCCCCCCCGTCGCACGCGTCCGGTAATCGATGTGTGCATTGAGATTGCGGGTATTGTCGTAGCTGATATTATTCATCCGGAAGCCGATGACCACCTCCCCATCCTTATAGAGTACCGCTTCAAAAATACCGTTGGGATTGACCGATCCGCTTTGCGTGTCGAAGGCGGAGATGGCAAAGCTGATACGACTGGTTGGGACAGTGATCGGTGATGAAAGAATTGTCCAGGCAACTGTTGCCCCGTCATCCTCCGTTTTCGACAAAGATAAATGGGATGACGCGGTTGTTGAACGTGCGGTTTCCCTGCGAACCGGCAGGATATGCGGAGACTGTTCATAGATACCCTGATTACGATCGTACCAGGCCAGCCGGACAAAAGCAGGTGAAGTATTATCGGGCACCGGCAGTCCGAAGAGCAGCGGGTTCTGGTTTACGTCCCCGGCCGTACGCCGGATCTCGAAATGAAGATGTGGCCCCTGCGAACCGCCGGTATTCCCGCTGTAAGCAATGAGATCGCCTTTCTTCACCGGGAAGAGGGTAGCAGGCAGCTCCAGGTCGGTCTGCCAGGACTCCCGCTTGTATTGCTGTTCGCTGATATAGACGGCCAGTGCAGGAAAGAATTGATTGAGGTGCCCATAGACCGTAGTATACCCATTGGGATGCCGGATATAGATCGCCTGGCCAAAACCCCCGGGTTCGATCTCTACCCGCGCCACATATCCGTCGGCAGCAGCAAAGACCGGAAGGTTTTCACGATGCTGCGTGCGGATGTCAAGCCCCATGTGATAGTGATTGGGACGAAGCTCGCCAAAGTTCGCCGCCAGCATTATCGGGATATCCAGCGGGTCGCGGAAATAATCATACGGATACGCGACAGATGGAAAAAGAGGCGCGGAAGGCTGCTTGCCGGATGACTGAGCAGGAAGCTGCGCTGGTGGCTGGCCGGAAGGCTGCGCCCGGCACAGCAGAGAACAAAGCAAACAGGCTGCTGCGAAGCATTTTCTCATTCGTTGCGATTGTATTTTTTACCGGCCCATTGGTATTAACCATTCCTAAAGGCCGCCAAAGATTAATTCAGGATTAAAATAGGTTCTGCCACGCAAATGTAAATATTCCCATTGTGAGTCAACTATTCCGATTTTGACACATCCGGATGCTCTGTTGGCAGAATCTAAAACAGCCCTTTTATCGTATATCAGCAAGGAAATGTTAAGCGATTTGTTAATAAACGATTCTGGATCAGCAATCCAATCGGGTTAACAAAAAAATACTACGAAAAGGGTAGGTTTTTTTTAAAGTTTGGTACAGCTTTTGGCTAACTATTGGTGTCTTAATAACAGGTGGGCTTCACCATCAAAAATTGGCAGCTATGAAAGGAGTTAAAAACAAAATGGTCGTTTTTCTGGCAATAACTGTCGGAGGAATGATAGGAATTATCAAAGGCGAAGAAGCTAAACAGAAATGGGTATTTCGATTAAAAAGCAAGTATGAAAATCGCAGGTTGATGGCAGAACGCAAGTCTATTGCCCGCAAAGGAGGAGTGTTGCTGGATGACATAGAGCTCGCGGCTTATCACAACAACTGAAGGAATGCGGTCGCGGACGGCAGGTAAGACTGCCTGCTCATGCTCCAATTACCTGAAGGATCTGACTAAATTGTTTTCCCCGTAAAGTTTTAGTTTATACAAGTCCTGGTCGCCGAGACCAGGACTTTTTTATTTCAACCCGACACATCGGCTCCAGGCACTCGATCCGCCCACGCAGGTGCGAACACGACCGCATCAGAACAGCCGCTGCCAACGCCACTCAGGGTAACTGGGGAGAAAACAGGGGCAACATCTAAAATTAATCGGGAAAATCTACCTCACTGCCTTACCTTTGCACAATTTTATTTTTTTCAACATGCCCAAAGATTCCTCCATTCGTAGCGTCCTGATCATCGGTTCAGGCCCCATTATTATCGGTCAAGCCTGTGAATTTGATTACTCAGGCACCCAGGCTGCCCGCAGTCTGCGGGAAGAAGGTATAGAAGTTATCCTGATCAATAGTAATCCGGCTACCATCATGACCGATCCGATGATGGCGGATAAGGTTTATTTGCTGCCGCTGACGGCCGAAAGCATCGAGCAGATCCTCGAAGAGAATAAGATCGATGCCGTATTGCCTACAATGGGCGGTCAGACAGCCTTAAACCTGGCAAAAGAGGTCGAAGACCTCGGCATCTGGGAAAAATACGGGGTTCGGCTGATCGGCGTGGATATAAAGGCCATCGACAAAGCCGAAGACCGCGAGAAATTCCGTCAATGGATGATCCAGCTTGGCGTCCCGGTGGCTACCGCCAAAACAGCCAACTCCTACCTCGAAGGCAAAGAGTTCGCACAGGATATCGGCTTCCCGCTGGTTATCCGCCCTTCCTTTACCCTCGGCGGAACAGGAGGTGGTTTCGTACACGGTAAAGAAGACCTCGACGAAGCCCTCAACAGAGGCCTGCAAGCCTCTCCCATCCACGAAGTGCTGGTAGAACAGGCTGTACTGGGCTGGAAGGAGTTCGAACTGGAGCTGCTTCGCGATGCCAACAATAACGTAGTGATCATCTGTACCGTCGAGAATTTCGATCCGATGGGCGTACATACCGGTGATTCTATAACAGTAGCGCCCGCCATGACCCTCAGCGATTCGGCCTTTCAGCTGATGCGCAACACCGCCATCATGATGATGCGGGACCTGGGCAACTTCTCCGGCGGCTGCAACGTACAGTTCGCCCTGAACCCAAAAACAGAAGAGATCATTGCCATCGAGATCAACCCCCGGGTAAGCCGCTCCTCAGCCCTGGCGTCAAAAGCAACAGGTTATCCCATTGCCAAGATAGCTGCCAAGCTGGCCATCGGCTATAATCTCGACGAGCTGAAGAATCAGATCACAATGACCACCTCGGCCTATTTTGAGCCGGTGCAGGATTATGTGATCGTGAAAATACCCCGCTGGAATTTTGACAAGTTCAAAGGCGCCAACGATACACTGGGCCTGCAGATGAAGAGCGTGGGAGAAGTCATGGCCATCGGCAGAAGCTTTACCGAAGCCGTTCAGAAAGCCTGTCAGAGCCTCGAGAACAACGCCGTCGGCCTGGGTTATTATGGCAAAAGCCTCATGCACGCAGAAGAACTGCTGGAATATATCAAGACGCCAAAGTGGGACCGCATCTTTCGCATCAAGGATGCATTGATGGCAGGCATCTCCGTAGGCACCATCTCAAAGGCTACCAATGGTATCGATCGCTGGTTCCTCTACGAGATCCAGAAGATCTGTAACATGGAGAAAGACCTGGCGAAATACAAGCTCGATACCCTGCCGCTGGACCTGCTGAAGGAAGCCAAACGCCTTGGGTTCAGCGACGAACAGATCGTTAAGATCATGAATTCCGGCACCGAAGACGAGATGTATGAGAAGCGGAAAGCCGCCGGTATCACCCGTGTATATAAAATGGTAGATACCTGCTCAGCCGAATTCGAAGCAAAAACCCCCTATTTCTATTCCACTTTCGAAGGCGGTCATGCCAACGAAAGCAAAGTATCCGGTAAAAAGAAGATCATCGTTCTCGGATCAGGCCCCAACCGCATCGGACAGGGCATCGAATTCGACTACTGCTGCGTACACGGACTCCTGGCCATCAAAGAGTGCGGTTATGAGGCCATCATGGTCAACTGTAACCCCGAAACAGTGTCTACCGACTTCGACATCGCAGATAAGCTTTATTTCGAGCCCGTATACTGGGAACACCTCTGGGAGATCATCGAGCACGAAAAACCCGAAGGCGTCATCGTACAGCTGGGCGGCCAGACAGCACTGAAGCTGGCAGAACGGCTGCATGCAAAAGGAATTAAGATCATCGGCACTTCCTACGACAGCATGGACATCGCCGAAGACCGCGGTCGCTTCAGCGACATGCTAAAGGAGCTGAATATCCCCTATCCTGATTACGGGACCGCCTTTGACGTAGATGAGGCCATCCAGGTAGCTAACCGGGTAGGATATCCCGTGCTCGTACGCCCCAGCTATGTGCTCGGCGGACAAAGAATGCGTATCGTCATCAATGACGATGAGGTTGAATCCGCCGTCGTAAGCCTGCTGAAACATATCCCCGGGAACAAGATCCTCGTCGACCATTTTCTCGACCGCTGCCAGGAAGCAGAAGTAGATGCCATTTTCGATGGTGAGAACTTTCACGTAATGGGCGTGATGGAACATATCGAGCCCGCCGGTATCCACAGCGGCGATAGCCATGCCGTCCTGCCCGCCTTCAACCTTACTCCGATTACGGTCACCACAATGGAATACTATTCCGAAAAAATTGCCCGGGCCCTGAACATAAAAGGACTGATCAATATCCAGTTTGCTATCAAAGACGGAAAGGTCTATGTCATCGAAGCCAATCCCAGAGCCTCGCGGACGACACCTTTTATCGCCAAAGCCTATCAGATCCCTTATCTCAACGTAGCTACCAAGGTCATGATCGGCGATAAAAAACTCACCGACTTTACCTTCGAAAAAAAGCTGGATGGCTTCGCCATCAAGGAGCCGGTATTCAGCTTTAATAAGTTCCCGGGCGTAAAGATCGAACTGGGCCCCGAAATGAAATCCACCGGGGAGGCCATCCGGTTCATCAAAAACCTGCGGGACCCCTATTTCCGGCAGCTGTACAAAGACAGAAGCATGTATTTAAGCAAATAATCATTATTTTTAAATACCCCGGGCCGGAAGACTATTCTTCCGGCCCGTTGTTTGTAGATGTAAGGGAGTCAAAATTTACTACTTATGAAACCGTGTCTAGCGAAACAAACCCTGTTGGTAACCCTCTTTATGAGCTTTTTATCCGTCAGCATGGCCCAGCTGAAAGCCAAAGCAAAATGCCCCGACTTTTATGTGGATGTGCTCGACGGTACGGTCAATGGGATCAAGCCAAGTCATACGCCCAACGAAATAAAGGAAAAGTTTCCCTGCTTTACCAGCTCAGAAGAAGAAGGAGAATCCGTAAAATGCGGTGGAGGGATCTATTTCAAGGACAAGGACATTTACTTTTATACAAAGCGGAAGTATGTGGAAATAGGCCCGAAATTCCAGGGCAAAACAAGCTTCCTGCTCCTGGGTACCAAACGCAACAGCCTCTTCAAAACACTGGGGAACCCCAAAATAAAGGATGATCTTTGGGACGCCTTTGAGATGCAATACGGCACCCTGGTCTTACATTATGATATAGCCGGTCCCGCAGGTAAGGTCAAATTCTTCCAGTTCAGTACGCTCGGAACAGACCAACTGAATCTTTGCGAGTAAGAAATTTCTTACAGTCATCCATACCTGTAATCATCAGGGGATCATCTTTTCACATACCAGCGGAAAAGCAAGGTGGAACCAGCTGGTAAACCTGCCCGGCTCCCGTTCAAGAGAACTCCGGATCTCCTCCAGCGACCGGTAACCATAGTCACTGACTTCCATCGGATCAGGATGGATCACCCCGTCATATCTGCCGGTGTAAACATGATCGAATTCAAATTCGGTGAGCCCATTCTCAAATTCCGATCTGTACGTGAAATCGAAGATCTTTTCCAGCGGAGCAATAAAACCCAGCTCTTCAAATAACCGGCGTTTGGCCGCTTCACAAGTCTCCTCCCCCGGCCGCGGATGACTGCAACAGGCATTGGTCCATAAACCGGCGCTGTGATATTTTTCGGGTGCACGCTGCTGTAACAACATCTCCCCCCTGCTATTGAAGATAAATACACTAAAAGCCCTGTGTAAAAGAGCCCGCCGGTGGGCCTCCATCTTTTCCATCCTGCCCAGCGGAATATCCTGTTCATTCACCAATATAACTTCTTCCCGTTGCAACATAATTAGATCGGATTCGGTATCGCACTGGTTTTAACATAAAAGTGGCCGCCGGAAGTTCCGGCGAAGCCACTTTCAATGACAAATGAATTTTTTTTAACGTCCGCTAAAACCGCTGGATCTGCGTTTTCAACAGCTTACGCGCAAAATGTATCCGGCTCTTGATCGTACCCAACGGCTCCTGTAACATTTCGGCTATTTCATGATATTTGAAGCCATCAAAATAAAGCAGGAAAGGATTACGAAAGATCTCCGGCAGCTTGTGAACGGCAGCCTGAATATCTTTTACCCGCAGATTGCTTTCAACAGTCCCCGGAATCGCCATCTGCGCAGAATTGAGCAGGAATTCATTGGGAGTGCTGTCAAAAATGGTATTCTGTTTGGCTTTCCGACGGTAATTATTGATAAAAATATTCCGCATGATGGTATAAAGCCATGCCTTGATATTTGTGCCTACATTATATTTATCCTTATTGGCTAAGGCGCGGAATAGGGTTTCCTGGAAAAGGTCTTTTGCTGCTTCAGAATCACGGGTAAGTGTGATAGCGAACGGCTTTAAGAACTCTGCGTTGTTGACCAGCAATTGGTTGAATTCTACTGTAGCCATGATGTAAAAGTTGTTTAATAAAATCTAATTCAAATTTAAACATTTAAGAACTTCGATTCAAATTATGTGATCTGCGGTTCTGTTAAAAAACTAAAGATCAGATAATCAATCGATTGAGTTCTTTTGAGCTTTGATTCGTGTGCCATGCTATTATTCTTTTTTTTCTATACATGCAAAAAAGGGGCCTGCCGGAAATTGGCGCCAGAAAGACAGAAGAGAGGGAAAGTTGGCAGAGATATGCCAAAGAGACGGGGCTGGCAGCCTCAGAAAGGAGCCTGAAAAGAGGGGCATCAGCCGTCAAAGTCGGCTGCAGCCACCAGCCAACCGCCGTCAAAGCGTAGCGACAAATGCCATCACCTCGGCGATAGAGCAGCGGATATCGACATTATCGGGGATCTTCCGCAAATGCGCCCGCGCCAGCTCTCCTGATATAACAAGACGGGCGCTCAATCGTTGACTAGCCTGTAAAATGAATTTTTCGAAGTTGAAATTCCCGGTCGCCCCGGTAAGATGGGTATAGAGATAGTCCGGAGCCTTATGGTGACAGGCGAATTCAACGTCATCCAACGGCACATCCGCACCCAGGTAGAGAACCCCGACCCCATGCGTCTTCAGCAGATAATAGACATATAACAAACCCAGCTCATGATGCTCCCCCTCAGGAAGAAAAAGCAGCACGGTTTTATCGGTACGCCGATGCGTCATCGTACCCTCAATCCCCACGATCAGCTTTTGCCGGATCATATTCGTCACCAGATGCTCCTGCGCAGGATTGATGTGATTCGTCACCCAAAGAATACCGATACGGTTCAGAAAAGGAAAAATGATCTGCGTGATAGCCCTGTCAATCCCCTTTGCCAGGATAAAGCCATCCAGGACCCTTTCAAAACATTCGATGTCCAGGTCGATCATATAGACGATCAGCTCATTGACCAGTCTTTCTTGCTGAGCCACCCTATCCGACAGAGAAACGATCTTTGTTTTCAGCTCGTCCTCGGTCATTTTATTGATATGCGAGATCTTGTAACCGTATTTATTGAGCAGGGAAATATTGAGGATGGTCTTTAGCTCCTGGTTACAGTAATACCGGATATTGGTATCTGTCCGATTGGGTTTCAGGAAATTATACCGCTGCTCCCAGATCCGGATCGTATGAGCTTTGATCCCCGACAGGTTCTCCAGGTCCTTTATAGTAAAGACATTCATCTCCATCAACTACAAGATACGCCAATTTCTGTTTAAGAGTTGGGCCTCAAAATGTAAACTTTTTGAAAAAGCAAGCCTGTCCACCAGGAATGCATCGAACAAGAGGGGGTGGGGTATGGGGCGGCTTAAAGACTGGCATTACGGATCATTCCCGTATCCATTAGCTGATGAACAGTCCGGAACAGCTTGGGCGAAGAGCCCAGCATCTCCAGATGCCTTTCATGATGCACATCCGAACCGAGGAAGTCGACATACTTCTTTTTTATCAGCCAGTCCGCCAGCTGTTGTGATTCTGGACCATAGTGACCACGAAGGGACAGCAGATTGAGCTGAAACAAACAGCCCGCATCGCGGATCTGATCATACCAGCCTTTGTTGGCGCCGAAATAAAGATATCTTTCAGGATGCGCCAATATCGGCTGATAGCCTCTCAATTGCGTGTCGAACAATATTTCTTTCAGGTTAATGGCGGGTACAGCAAAGGAAAGCTCTACCAGTACCATATTGTCATTCAGTGTGAGTAAGGGCTGCTCCTCAGATAACAATCGCATGAAGTGATCATCCATCAGGTATTCCGCTGCTGCATGAAATGTCACGTCCAGCTGAAGACGCTGCAATTCTGCCGAAACAGCGGCCTGACCCGCGCGGATGATCTCCGGCGTATTAGGAAAAATATCCGCATTGATATGCGGCGTGGTAATGATCTTCTTATACCCAAGGTCCATCAATCCACGGATCAGTCGGATGGAGGACTCCATATCCTTTACTCCATCATCGATCCCCGGGATGAGATGGGAGTGCATGTCACAGGCTAGTCCGGCAAGTTTGTCAGAAATATCTGCCGACGGTCGTTTGAAAAAAGAGAACAAGAAGTGGTTATTAATTGGCTTTTTTGAATTCCTCGTAAACGCGGCGAAGCCCCTCTTCGAGACTTATCCTCGCTTTCCATCCAAAGCTATGCAATTTAGAGACATCCATCAACTTCCTCGGAGTGCCATCTGGTTTTGTCAGGTCATGCTGTATTTCTCCGTCATACCCCACTATTTTCCCGATCAGGACAGCTAATTCCTTGATTTCCAAATCCTCTCCCACGCCAACATTGACCAAACCCGGCTCATTATAGTTCTGCATGAGGAAAAAGCAGGCATCCGCCAGGTCATCCGCATGAAGAAATTCCCGGCGCGGTTTGCCCGAACCCCATAGCACGACCGACGGAGAACCGTTCTTCTTCGCCTCATGGAACTTCCGGATCAGGGCCGGCAGCACATGACTGCTGTTGAGATCATAGTTGTCATTGGGACCATACAGGTTGGTAGGCATGACAGAAATGAAATTAGCCCCATATTGCGAACGATAGGCGTCACATAACTTGATCCCGGCGATCTTGGCGATGGCATAGGGTTCATTGGTCTCTTCAAGCAGACCCGTCAACAGGTATTCTTCCTTCAGCGGCTGGGGAGCCAGCTTTGGATAGATACAGGATGAGCCCAGAAACATCAGCTTTTTTACGCCGGAGCGATAGGCCGCGTCAATGGTATTATTCTGGATCATAAGGTTGTCGTACAGAAACTCACCCCTATAGATGTTATTGGCCATAATGCCGCCAACCTTTGCCGCGGCAAGAAATACATAGTCCGGTCTTTCCTTTTCAAAAAAAGCCTGCACCGCCGCCTGGTTTTTCAGATCCAGTTCCGAAGATGTCCTCGTCAAAAAATTGGAGAATCCTTCCTTCTGTAATTTCCTTGTGATAGCAGAACCGACCATCCCACGATGGCCGGCTATATAAATTTTATCTCCTGGTTGCATACTTATTCGTACTGATTCTTGATAGAAAATCCTGATTCTTTTAATACCCTTTCCTTCCTGAAAAGCTGAACGTCCGAGTCAACCATTTCCTTCACCAGCATACCCAGATCATAGGTCGGCTTCCAACCCAGTTTCTGCTGCGCCTTTGTAGGATCCCCGATAAGCAGATCGACCTCCGTAGGACGATAATACTTCGCATCCACTGCCACCACTTCCTTGCCAACCTCGACGATAAAATCCGGATTTGTGCTGGCTTTGACCACACCCACTTCTTTTTCCGCCTTTCCCTTGAACTCAAGCTCTATGCCTAATTCGCCAAACGCCATACGGACAAACTCCCGCACAGGCGTCGTGACACCGGTGGCAATGACATAATCTTCCGGCTCCGGCTGTTGCAGGATACGCCACATCGCCTCCACATAATCCTTGGCATGTCCCCAGTCACGTCTTGCATCCAGGTTGCCAAGATATATCTTGTCCTGTAGCCCAAGCCCGATCTTGGCCACCCCACGGGTTATCTTGCGGGTGACAAACGTTTCACCCCGCAGCGGCGACTCGTGATTAAAAAGTATCCCGTTGGTTGCATACATACCATAAGCTTCCCGGTAGTTGACCGTGATCCAATAGCCATAGAGCTTAGCCACGGCATAAGGGGACCGGGGATAAAAAGGCGTCGTTTCACTTTGCGGTACCGCCTGTACCAGGCCATATAATTCCGACGTAGAAGCCTGGTAAACCTTTGTTTTTTTGATGAGGCCAAGCAATCTAACCGCTTCAAGGATACGCAAAGTACCGATACCATCTGCATTGGCTGTATATTCAGGCGTTTCAAAACTTACGTGTACATGGCTCATCGCAGCCAGGTTGTAGATCTCGTCCGGCTGGGTTTCCTGGATGATGCGGATCAGATTGGTGGAGTCTGTCAGGTCGCCATAATGAAGGTGGAAGTGTACATTTGACTCGTGAGGGTCCTGGTAGAGATGATCTATTCTGTCCGTATTAAAAAGGGAACTGCGTCTCTTGATCCCATGGACGATATACCCTTTTTTTAATAATAATTCACTCAGATAAGCTCCATCCTGACCGGTGACGCCCGTGATCAACGCAACTTTTGCCATAAAACGATTTACTTGATTATAAATTGATGAATTTTTCGAAGCGGTTTCAGGTACAAAGTAAAAAAATACGGCCTTAACCCGTTCAACTTCCATGCCAGACGATCCTCCCGGTTGGCACGCAACCTGTTCCCAAGTGTAATATTGCTCATTCCGCCGGCCCGCATCTTAACGATCACCCTCTGAAGATAGTATGTTGATATACCCTTCTTTAGAAGGATCCGCAACATAAGTTCGTAGTCGGCTGCCGAGCGCAGGTCAAGGTTGAACAACCCCGCCTGGTCATATACTTCCCTGCGGACAAAGAAAGTAGGATGAGGCGGCATCCAGCCAAAATAAAAATTCTTCTTCTTAAAGCCCCCGGACCTCCAGGTTCGCTGAATACGATTGATATCATCCGGATAGACATATTGCAGATCGGCATACACCGTCATAATGGCCGGATCCCTGAAAGCATCGGCAACCGCCGACAATACCCCCCGGTCGGTATAAATATCATCCGAATTGAGTATCCCGATCACTGAGCCGCTGGACAGGCCAATCCCCTTGTTCATAGCGTCATAGATGCCCTTGTCTTTTTCTGAGACGATCCTTGACACATGCGGAAAACGACGCACAATGTCCAGCGTGGTATCAGTCGACCCCCCATCCACAATAATATGTTCTATATCCGGGTGATCCTGCTCCCGGATACAGGTGAGCGTCTCCTCTACCGTAACGGCACTGTTATAAGTGGCTGTAATGATCGATATCTTCATTGAACTTACGCTTCTTAATGGAGTAAAACGATCAGTAATGCCAACACCGAGATCAGTAGTGCCAGCCAGGCTATCCACGAAGAGGAAGTTTTCTGTCTGACAAATGGTCCGGTCTGCAAAACCGGCACGGCCGGAGAAGCCGTCGCCTCCGGCATCCCATGAACACGGGCAACAACAGCCACGGCCATTCCCCCAGCATGGGAAATAGATACCCCATAATGCGGAAACAATGGCTTCCCTTCCGGTGAATGCTGGATCTCCAACGTATTGAAATTGCTGCTCTGTTTCGACTCATCCGCCTTGACTATTGCTTCCTTGACAGCAAAAATCCCGGCAAAAGAGGAATACGGATCCGGCTGCAAGATACAATATGCTATCTCCGCCGGAGTAAAATTCATTCTGTAAAATTCTTCCTTACGAAAATCCGTAGCCCGGGGCAAAGCAGCAATCTCCTCTATGTCAATGCCAACCGATGCCGGCGTAGTCGCACCCGTATAAGAGATGGCGGAGAACGAGACCTCAGCCCCCCGGTTATCAGCAGGCCGTGACAGATCACCGAATACCCTGACAGCCGCATAGTTTTCGACAACCAGACCTTCTTCAGCCAGCCGGGCATACATCCGGTGAAGCAGGATAGAACTATTCACTGCCGAACGGTCGATGGGTGTCGCCGGCCCGATCTGTTCGGCTGGAACCCTGATAAACGTAGCTACTATTTCCTTTATCTTTTGTTCCATGATATTAAAACCCCTTTAAACAACTCTGACAAATATATCCATCCTTTCCTTCGGGCGTGATACAACGGACAAAACCAGTCCCACCCAGGTCTTCTTTCAATGTTTTATAACATTTGAAACAGCCGATATCCTGTCTCCCCGGCAGATCTTTCGGCCGGTAAGATTCCAGCCTTTCCTTCAGCTCCCGGAGGAACCGGGCAGCCAGTTTCCCCTCCGTCATGCGATGGTCAAAAGTAAGGCTCAGCGTACACCGCTGCAGCTTCTCATCGATGGCAGAGATACCAAGAATAGAGCTGTTCATCTTATTGATCAATGGACGGAAGAAAGCCACACCTTCAGAAGACAGATCTGTGATCGTAAACGTTATATCGGTGAGCTGATCGATCCTCAATGTATCATCCAGGTACTGGCCGGATAACTGCAGGATCTCCGCCTCGATCTCACCAATACTCTTTTGCCCGGCCCCGGCAACTTTCAATACCTTCAGCCCTTTATCGATGTCGATGGCAAAACCGGGGTTGACATCCCTATATAAGGCCGCAGCCTCACCGGTAAAATAACCATTCAACAGCGGATAGTCCGACAACAGACGCCCCGTCTCATAAATAATAACCGGCAGCAGCGAATCTTTCAGATAACGAAGCCCCCGGTTGATAAACGTAAAGATACCTTCCGTTTCTATGTAAATGTCGATCGTGCTCGTCAGTCCGGTCGACTGCACATCACTGAGATATTCTATTTCCCTCTTTTTTGCAGAAGCCAGTTTTTCCACTACCACTTTAACCGGATCGACGGGCAGAACTTCAGATACCTGGCGACGGAAACCTTGCCCCCCGGACACTACACCCGCTTTGGTAACAGGGCCAGTCGCGCCAACAGGGAGGGTCGCGCCAACAGGTACAGCCGCCCCCTTACTCATAGCCGCCTGGCCCCCGGCCCCGCTCAGCAATTCCCGCACGTCCTCACCCGTAACAAGGTCCTTGCCCGCAAAAGCGGTTTTTTCAATCCCCGCAGTTTCAATAAGCTGGATGGCTTCCCTGGAAAAAAGGGTTTCTCCTTCCCAGAACCGGGCCGGAGCAGGCGCCCGCCCGGCACCCGGTACCACAGGTTCCCGACTAACCCCCGATAATGCCGCAGGTGCATGGCTAGCCCCCAATGCCACAGGTCCCCTGCCCGCCCCCGACAACGCCGCAGGCTGCATACCCGGACTTTTCTGAGGAACGGTTGACTCCACCGCTTCCGCAGCCTCACTGTAAATTCGCGCTATAGGCGTATTTACCTCGTAATCCTGGCCAGCCTCACATAAATATTGTATAAACCCTTCCGCCTCCGCCTCTACATCATAGGTCGTCTTCGACGTTTCCAATATCATAACGACATCGCCTTTCTTTACCTTTGCTCCCGTAGCAAATGATTGCTCGGCCACGGTGAGAATGGTATCGTTGACAGCCAGCAGCGGAACCTGTATTTCCTGTAATAATGCCATTAGGAAAAGCTTGCTTTTATTTCGTCCAGTATCCTTTTTTTATCCGGCAGGATACTATTTTCCAATGATTTGACCGAAGGAATAGGCACGGGATGCGCCGCCACCCTCCGGGTTTTGATCTTCCACGCCGTAGCCTCTACCACTGCCGCTATCAGCTCGCTGCCAATACCCGCAAAAGCAGACCCCTCTTCAACAACCAACAGACGCCCCGTATAGCTGACAGAATCAGCAACTATATCTACCGGTAAGTGAGAGATAAGAGAAGGAACGATCAGCTCCGGCTTATGATCCGCCTCTATAAAGATCTCTTCCAGCAAACCAGCCATCATGTCCGCCATTCCCCCATACGCAACGATGGTCAGCGTAGGCGTGGAGACAGCCGGCCGGACCCGCACAACCGGGTAGGGATCTCCGTTGGATTCGCTGATAAAATTGGGCAGCTTTTGCTGCGCGATCTTCTTCCCGTAATCCGTCTTGTTCTCTATCACGATAACTGGATGTTCCTCGGCATAGACGGACCGGTACACGATAGCAGGATCAAGTAAGGTATTTAAAGCAACTGTCTTTACATTGTCTATTCCAACAAGGAACTTATCCAGCGTCTGCGAATGAGTAGGCCCGTATCCCCTGCGTCCCCCCATAGGAGTCCTGACCACAACAGGACAGGTGACCTTCTTGTTGAACATGTGATGGAATTTCGACGCATGGTTCACGATCTGGTCAAAAGCCAGGGTCATAAAATCCCCGAACATGATCTCTGTAAAAGGCTTGAACCCATTGAGCGCAAGTCCATTCGAAATACCAGTGATCGCAGATTCAGATATAGGCGAGGAAAATACCCTTTCCGGCCGAAGAAAAGACAGCTCCCGGGTAACTTTAAAGGCACCTCCATAAGGCGAATGGATGTCCTCCCCGAGGAACACCGTCCGCTCGTCCGCAACGATCTGCTCCCGGAAAAAAGCGTTGAGTAATTCCACCTGTCTTTTGTTGATCGGCTCCAGCGGAGTCCAATTGGCCGCCGAAACCGTCTCCTTATATTCGTAATATTTCCCCAGTGCCAGATCCTCTTCCAGCAGGATCTCTTCCACCAGCGAATCGATCTCCTGGTCAAGGGCCTCATTATACATTTGGTAATAGGACGGAGATTCGTTTCTGAAATTGTTGAGAAAATCCTTTTCCCGGTAAACAGCCAGTTCAGCAGGATCCCGATCGTCATCCCCTTTTGAGTGCGCATTCAACCGATAGGTCTCGACCAGGAAAAAACAAGGTTTTGTTTCGCTGCGAACATAGTCTATCGACTCCTGCGCCTTATTCATCAGCTCTTCCGGAGACCAGGTGTCTCCCCGGGCAGTACGGATCCCAAAAGCCTCCGCCCTTGCCAGGATATCCCCCGCAAGATTCACGTGCTGGGGAGTAGACTGGGCATAAAAATTATTTTCACAGACGATAAGCAAAGGGATCTCCCACTTGGAGATGATATTCATTGTTTCATAAAGAGTGCCCTCGCCAAGGGTCCCGTCCCCAATAAAAACAACCCCGATACCGCCATTCTTTCGCAGCTTATTACCCAGTGCATAACCAGCCGCAACAGGTACGATGCCACCCTGGATGCCATTCGAAAAAAAGTTGTTGTGACAAAGATGCTGGCTGCTCCCGATACCGCCACAGGTGCCGGAGGCCTTCCCCAGCAATTCCGCCAGCAGACCGCGGGTATCTCCCGTGAACGCTATATAATGGCCATGACAACGATGATTGGAAAAAACAAAATCCTTTTTTTTCAGCTGGCCGGCAAATGCGATCGCAGAGAACTCCTGCCCAACACAGGTATGGACAGTGCCATTCAGCTTGCCCAGAGAGAAAAGCTCCATGAACTTCTCCTCTACCTTCCGGATGCGAAGAGCATCCTTTAGTATTTTATGATTGATCGTTCTGATATCTGTGTTCAAAATATAGTTCTTGTTAAAACAGGCACTGCCGGGTTGCCTTTATAAATGGTATACGATTCCAGGTTCTTTTCCGCAACGGAATTAATACCCAGGATACTATGCGATCCACAGGTAATCCCTCCTGCAACAACCGCTTTCGCCCCTATCCACACACCATCCTCCAGGACGATCGGCTGGGACAGAAAATTAAAGCTGGTCCGGGCATGATCATGACTTCCCGTCAGCAAAAGGCATCCTTGCGAAAGGGTAACATTTTTTCCGATGATGACCTCGGATAGATTGTCTATCCATACTTCTTCACCGATCCAGGAATGATCCCCAACCTGGAGTTTCCAAGGGTATTTGATATTTACAGCGGGCTTGATGATCACCCCCTGACCAAGACGGGCTCCGAAAAGCTTCAGTAAAGATACCTTTACCGAAGAAAGTATATTGAACGAATTTTTGAAGAAAATAATATTGAAAAAGTACCAAACTGTTTGTTTTAACAGCGAAGCCCCGATGTCAATGGACGTCTGGTAAGCGGAATTGTCAACTTGTTTACGGGAATTCATCGTCATGCGAACAATTGAAGATATTGGCCCTGAATTTCAGGGTTTTTGATGAATTTATGCGCAAAAGACCAGGCCGACCGGGACCATTCGTCAAATTGAGCCTGATCCCAGCCGGCGGCTTCTTCCAGGGCTGTCGTAAAGACGCCGGGGTCTTTAAGCGGCAGATCCCAGCCAGTCTTTTGTCCGGCAAGACCCAGCCAGGGGGTCTGATCGCTGATCAAAACAGGCCGGCCAGCTACAAATGCTTCAAAAATAGAATGCCCGAAGTTTTCACCGGTGGTAGGAAGTACAAAAAGATGATGCTGCCTGAGAATAGGCATCAACTCATTGTTGCGCTTCGGTCCCAGGTAATTCACTTTTATATTGCCCGGTAATTGTGCCATTTTCCGCTGGCATTCCTCCCAATATTCCTTTTCCTCTACCGGACCAATAACGGTCAGCTCCACATTGGCTTTCACCGATTCCAGGGCCGTCAGCAGGAAAAGCAGGTTTTTGATCGCAACGATCCGCGCAATAAAGATACATTTCAGATACCCAGCGGTTTTCACCTCCGTCTGGAAGACCGGCTGATCGGATTTGGGCAGGTTATCGGCGATCAGAACCCTGCTCCCCGGAAAGTGCGTCAGTATGGCCTCCTTTTCACGTTGGTTAGTCGCATGAAAAACGACGCGTTTGTGGAGCGACATCCAGCGGAACAGTTGCAGAAATGGCGTTTTCTTCCATCGCTTGACAGAAAGCGCACTATCATATAAGGCGCCACGGGGGCAGACGACGACCTCGCCTTTCAAACGTCCCGTATATTTAAGCCACAAAGGATAAACCACAAAAAGGGGAGAGAACAGATGATTCAGATACACATAATCAGCCTGGACGGCATCTATCTGCTTTTTCAGGCTCCGGGTAGAAAGAGTTGCTTTCTGCAAATAGAATACCTGTATATCCGGATGAAGATCATTGGTCCATTTGCCCGTTGTTATTCCCTTATATGGGCTGGTTTCACCATGATCCGTATCGGTGGTCAGCACATGAACGGCAAGATCCCCTTTCATTGCAAAAGCAAAGTTCACACAGGATTGTATGGGGCCCCCCGCTTTATATCCGGGAGCAAACCAGTCTACCAGCACAAGGACCTTCTTTTTTTCCACTTCTTTGTATTATTTAAATGAAACGGCCTCTGTCATCGAGCCAAAGCTTACCCTCGACAGGTAAACATTTGTCCTTCCCGAAGGCAATTCGCTAAAAAGTACAGGACGGGAAAACCTGTCCTGCTGGATCTGAGCAGTGAGAAAACCTGTCGAATCCGATATATTGCTTAACCGATCCTTAATATTAAGTATTGCTTTGCATTCCGGATCATTGGGTTTGAAACATTGTGCATGCAGTCCCAGAAATGCGCCTGTATAACTTCCCCCCCTTTTCAAAAAGCTCAATGGATCCATTTTATAGTAAAAAAGAATATTCCACAGCAGAAGCTTGAGATTCGGATTATCCGCCTGGGGAGATAATGCTCCCTGCAAATACATATTCATCAGGTTGATACTACCATTAAACTTTCCGATGGTAATGGTATTGGTACTGTCCTGCTTATTGGGCGCTATCATGGCGCCATCGATCGTGATAGTTCCGGCTCCCGACAGTTCCAGCGGGAGCTTCCCCGGCCCTTCCCACCAGCAGTCTTTGGCAACGAACCACCCATTGTTCAGCACATGCAGTCCCTTGAACTGCCCGCCATAACAGCATACCCTGGCGGTTGCGGAAAGTTCATTTTTCCGAAGCAGCGGGCCACCCGATATCAGGTTGCCATCGGTGAAAAAAGAGTTGTCCTTTTGAACGTACAAATAATCCATGCCGCTCACGCACAACGAGGTATCGGCATGAGAGTACAATTGATCGAGATGGGCCTGCGCACCCGGCTGATCGGCATCTTCGAACCGGATGGCGGTCTGAATGCCTTTGACACCGTCCTTACCGAACTGCAGATCCTTTATCGTAATATAGCTCGGACCTTTGACAAGCAGCAATACCGGCACCGTCTGCGTCGGGTCCGGCGCAAAGACCGAAGCTCCCAGCAGTCCGTCCCCGATAAGCTGCATATCGCTGCCCGCAGGAATGACAAGAGTCCTTTTCAGCCAATAAAGTCCCATTGGAAAATGCACAACGGGACGTTGTCCCTTCAGGGAAGCAGCCATGTCCAGAATAGACTGGATGGCATCGGCATCGGATCCTACCGGCACTTCCAGTACCTTTCGGTTGCGCAACGGTGGCAAAGGGTCCATGTTGCTCAGAAAGGCGGCTCTTCCCTGAACAGGCGCGCCGCTGTATTGGTCCCCTGAGGCATATAGCCGCATAGCGACGTCAAGTTTTATCGGCGTCTTATCTCCGTAGGAATTATACAGCGACAAAGCCCCAAAGTCTCCGCCACACCATCCTCCCGTAGAAACAAAATTTTTGACGGAGGTATCCTTCGACCGGGTGAACCTGTTCCCTATAAAGGTTAGCTTACCCCTATGATAATACCGGATAGGCTGCTCTCTCGGATCTATCACAGTATTGTCCTGGAAGATCCTTTTAAAAGGATTACAGCTGGCTCCGTCATCGTAGGAAAATGTTTTACAGTTTTCCGACCAGCATCCGCGCACGGATGTATAATAGCCGTTGTTATTGTAAACATCGCTGCTGCAACCGGAAAAATAAGACCGGTAAACATGGTAATTACCATAGTGGTTGCCTACTCCCGCATTACAGTTCACAAACCGGCAGTCCCAGATCCAGTAATCCAGGGCATTGAAGCCATGGATCTCGATACCGGCATATGTACAGGAATTAAAGGTGCAGCGTTTGATCGCTATTTCAGAATCGTTGGCGCCTGTCCCTTCATTGCTGTACGTTCCTCCACTGATGCCGCATCTGAAGGGCCCTATAAAATAATTATCAGATAGCTCTATATTCAGCGTGGCAAAACTCTTGGAGACGCTGTTATTCCAGATATTTTTCCAATGGATGCCGATACCCTCCATTTCCTTTCTTCCATTCGCATCCCAGCTGATCCGCGAGATCTTAAAATAGGCAGAAGCATCAGACCATAATATAGTATCCTTGTCAGGCCCCGTCCATTTGAGAGTCGTAGTGGTCGGGTCCTGCCCGACCAACATTACTCCTATCTTTCCTCTTAGAACCAGCGTCGAAGAGATGCAATAGCTTCCGGCCGGTAAATAGACAACCATATACTTCCTGTTGCCGGTATTAAAATTTTTATCCGGGACACTAAGACTGTCGATAGCCGTCTGAATAGCGCGTGTGTCGTCAGTCCTTCCATCCCCCTTTGCGCCAAACCGCTTTTTCACGTCCGCCCAGCTCGCATAAGGACCGTTGAATTCATCCCTGGCTTTTCCCTGCGCCCTTGAATCAGGCAGGGAAAAGAAGATTATCAGCAATAAGATTGTAAATTGTTTCACGAGATCCCATTTTTTTCCAGCCAGTATTCCAATACTACAAAGATCCAGATATCAGCCCACCGGATGGAACTGTCGCCGGCAATAAAAGCCTTCCAGTAATTTCTTAGCTTGCTCCCGTTGACGAATGACCGCTGGGAGAAATTGTCAATATTCTTTTCACAAAAGGAAAACAGTTCATTTCTGATCCAGACATCCCATGGAAACAAAAAGCCCTGCTTTTTCCTGAATACTATTTCATCCGGAAGCATCGGCTTGAGCGATTCAACCAGCAGGCTCTTGGGATAAGTGGGTTGCTTGATCTTATCCGGTATCCCTGCGACATATTCGACCAGGTCCTGGTCAAAAAAAGGCTCCCTGACCTCCAGGGACATGGCCATGCTCATCTGGTCCGTATCCTTCAACAACGTATGTTGTGTATATCCCATATATTCCGCAGCGGTGATCTGGCTTAAGATCGGCAGGCGGACAAGCTGGCCACGCCCTTCCTTTAACTCCCCGTAAAGAGAAGTGGATGAAAGTCCTGTCCCGGACAAGGAGGTCAGTTCCCTTTGCGTTTCGGGAGATAGCATCTGCCGGAATACAGGATAGGCGTCTTCGATGGAAGGGGATGGCATTCCCAATAGTTGCGACAGCCTGCGCTTTCGTCCCGGCGAACCCGGCAACAAGGCCCCGACTCTGCTTCTTACTCCCCGGGGAAAGCCCCAAAGCCATTTATTCCTTTGGATCGTCTGGAATTGTGCGAAAAAAGGATAACCCGCGAACAATTCGTCTCCCCCTACCCCGGAAAGGGCTACCGTCATCCCGCTTTGCCGGATGGCTTTGGAAACAACATATGTATTGATCCCATCTCCGCTTGGAGTATCCATAGCATTCAATGCATTTGTCAGCTCATCCAGGAAAACAGTGGGCTTTAGCAGTATTTTGGTATGGACAGTATTGAATTTTTTTGCAATGATGTCCGCATATTGAGACTCATCGTATTCTTTCTCTTCGAAAAATATATTAAAGGTATTGGGCCGGGCCGGGCTGGCTTCGGCCATCAGCCCTACGACGGCACTGGAATCGATGCCCCCCGACAGGAATGCCCCCACCGGCACGTCACTTACCAGGCGTCTGCTCACCGATTGAAGCATAAGCTCCCGTATCCTGGACCTGATCCGGGTAACATCGCCATATTCATTAGCCATGGCAGCATCCGTGAGATCCCAGTATTTGACCTTTTCCACGATCCTGCCCTGACGGATCTTTATGAAGGTGGCAGCTTCCAGCTGATCTATCCCGGATACAATGGAGCCTGTGCCCATTACCGATTGATAGGAAAGATAATCCAGCAAAGCCCGCGTATTGATGGCAGGTGACTTGCCCCTCACTCTGAGTATAGCACGAAGTTCCGAAGCAAACAGGAATCTGTCCTGGTCAAGCAGATAATATAAAGGCTTAACCCCAAGCCGGTCCCGGGCTACAAACAACTCCTTTTCCTGTTTGTCCCATATGGCAAAGGCATACATACCCCGGAGTAAGGACAGACAGGCCGGTCCAAGCTTTATATACGCTGCCAGCAATACTTCCGTGTCGCTGGTTGTATGGAAATGATATCCTGTGATCTGCCGTTTGACGGCTTCATAATTGTAGATCTCCCCGTTAAAAACCATGACATAACGACCCGAATTGTCGGTGAACGGCTGATTGGCAGCAGTTGACAGATCGATAATAGAAAGGCGGCGGTGTCCGAGCGCAATTTCATCTTCGCAGAAAAACCCGTCGGAATCGGGCCCCCTGTGTGCCATCTCATTGGTCATCGACCGGATAGCGCCCGGCTCCGCGACGCCCCCCCTAAAATGTAATATTCCTGCAATGCCGCACACAAAAAGTTATTTAAGTTTAATCAATAGTTTTGGCCAGATGATCCATGTCCGACACTCCGATATAATATTTGTCCCTGACCTGCAAATAGTCCCTGCTTGAATGTAAAGCTTTAAGAAGTATTCCAGCCTGCCTGTAAATATCCCTTATTCCTGCCCGTACTACTTCTTTATTCAAAAAGCTCGACCGTGAAAGCGATAAAAGATCATTAACGGACAATTTGCCCAATGGAGTATGATGGATCCTCCGGCAAAATACCCATGATCGTATACATTTTTCGCGGGTGCGCCAGTAATCGGCGGATCTTAGTTCACATCCCCCCGGAACACTTTCGTCGTGATATACTTCTATAAAAGGAACGAAATAAGCATCCATTTTCTTTTTGCCGATCCGTTGAAAAAATTCGAAATCTTCTGCGGTTTTGGCAAATTCGAAAAGGACAGGATCAAATCCACCCGTTGTCGCAAAATACTCTTTTCGGAAAAAAAGAGCCGCACTGATCGTGTCAGTGATAGAAAATATGGCGTTTTCTTCCCTTAGAACACTTATTTTTTTCTGTGCAGCCGCTTCCAAAGCAGGCTCCTTCCCGAGGTCATTATACACCAGCGGAGAAAAACAACCGATGGAAGCATACCTGTTGAATATTTCTATCCCCCGGGCACAAAACTGCGGTCCCGGTACAAGGTCATCATCTATAAATAAAAGGAACTGCCCGCTGGATGCAAGAAATCCACGGTTTCTGGCATCGGACGCATTGGGTTTCTCCATCATCAGTCTTCGGACGGACGGAAAAGCAGGCAGTATGTCGTCAAGTACCGAAGGGTCATTCTGATCGACAACTATTATCTCCGGACTTATATTTTCCTGGACTTCCAGGGCCCGGAGCAGCCTCTGAAGACTTTCCCTTCTTTTAAAAGTAGGTATGATTATGGACAATACGGGAGTCATACGTGTTTACCGGCTATGATTGCGTTATAAAAACCCTCTCTTTCTTTTTCAATACTCAGCGTTTGCACCGGGTCGACAGCAAGTCCCCCGATCATTTGAAAAGGCGGTGTTCCAAGGAGATTGAAGTCAATATATTCCATTTTCCCGGCGGCTGAGTCGACTTGCTGCTGCAATTCGGACATGCGGAAACTGCCTTTTATGGATGTGAATAAGGACGGTATCCTCATTAGTAAATAAGTTTCCAGGAGCGCACGATAGGGTCTTGCCAGCTCGATAGCAACCCGGAAAAGACTTTTCCGGCGTTTTTTTATATCCGATGGACGGAACAGCAGTCGTCCGGAAAGCTTGTAATAATCGAGATAATACTCGTAAAGCTGCTGCAATGTCCACTGCGGAGACGAGACCAATGTGTATAGCCCGGGAGGATGAACTCCCTTACTGCATCGTACGATGGCTTCGCAAAGAGGATGAATAAAAATAACATTCACCTTGTCATCGGGATTACCATCGACCAGAGCAATATTCGTCTCGGTCAGCTTCTTGCGGAAAGAAGAGTTGACCGACTGTAAAAAACCATGTACCTGTCCCAGCCTGAAGTTATAAACATTGATGCCTAGTTTTTTACCCTGCCTGGTCGTAAACTTTTCGATGCTTCTTTTAATATAGGAATAGGATGTTCGGGGTAACCCGTAATGCTCTATCCATTTTTGTCCGTCGGGCATTCCATAAGCCATAATGCTGCTCATATAAAAATAAGCCCCGCCCTTCTTCATAACCGACAGAGTTTGAAGAATATTTGTCTTCGAACGGGATAGGATCTCATCCAGCTGACCCGCAGGATAGGCAAAGTCGAGAACTACATCCAGCTGGCCCAGCTGCTCCCGAAGCTGCTGCTCATTATTCGTGTCAATATATGCGTATTCCATTCCCAGCATATCGAAAAATACGCTGCTATAGGACGAGCGGATAAAGCATTTTACCTTGACTTCCGGGAATCCTTGCAGGAAAAAAGCAACCGATGCCCCAACCTGGCTGCTGGCCCCTAAAATCCCGATCGTGATCATGCTATTTTATTTTTTTATAGATTTCTTCCAGCCAGGCGGAAGTCAGCAGACTACCACAGGCGCTTGTCGCATTGGGCTGCTGCTGCTGATACGCCAGGGCGTATTGCTGCCAGAAAATGAGAAAAGCCTGGTTGACCTTTTGAGCCGCTATCGAAAACTCCCCGGATACAGGCTCGCTGCCAAGCGTAAACTCTATCGGGCTATTGTTATTCTTGCGGAGATAGATCTTTGCATCCGGAGAAAGATCACAGCTCACCGACGCCTGCTCGAACTCCAGCACAAGGCCATTATCAAGATTTCTTAACGTACTTATCTCACACTGCACATCGATCGTTCTTTCACCCACAGTTAACTCACTCTCGAACAATGTATCAAAATCAATACCGGACTTGAATAAAGAGCCGGACCTTTTCATTATCACTTTGTCGGCGCCGGTGATGTATAATATTATGTCAAGTATATGACTGGCGCTTTCGGCAATGACACCGCCCCCGGCCAACTGGGCGTTCGAAAGATAACCGGCGCCCCCTTTCAGTGTAAAATAACCCTGCCTGAACCGGATCGACCTCAGCACCCCAAAGATGCGACTACGAATGATCTTTGCAAGAGCAGCAACGGAACCGTAATACCTTCTTTGAAAATTGACCGCTATCTCCCATTCGCTGAAACCCTTGCAAATATCCCGATGCTCATTGACGGAAAAGGCAAAAGGTTTTTCCACTATCAAACCCTTTCCTGATGATCGGCACTGCTCGATATAAGGTTTTCTGACACCATAGGGAGTAGCCAGCAGACAGGCATCGACCTCTTTCATGCCTTCTTCGGTTGATGAAAGCTGCCGGTCCGGAATACTATACATCCGGGACAACAGCTGCGCCCGAGCCGGGTTCTTGTCATAGATCCATGCAACCGTCACCCCGGTAACCGCACTCAATGCCGGCAAATGATTGCTTTCTACGATAGCTCCCGCTCCTATAATACCGATCCTAAGGCTATTCATGAATTGATCTGGCTATTGCTTAAAAGAATATTTTTCGAATACTTTATTATAACAGGCAATATATTGCTGGCTGATACGGGAGACACTGAATCTCTTTACATTCTCCAGCCCCGCTGCCACCAGTTCATCCCTGTACTTTTGATCACTGCTCACACGCTGTACCGCGTCCCGGATAGCTGGTATAGAATAGGGATCAACAAGACAAGCCGCTCCGCCCGCAACCCCCCGCATCGGCTCAAGATCACTGGTGATCACCGGCCGGCCAGCCTTCTGAGCCTCAACTATTGGTAGACCAAATCCCTCAAACGTCGACGGGAAAAGCACCAGATCGCACCGGGTATACCGGTCGGCGATCTCCGAATCACTCAAGCCCGTCGCATTCTCATATACGATGTTATTCTCCTGTAACAGGGAGATCGTCTCCGCAGTCAGATTGCCGATAATGTCCAGCCGGCAGGGGATGGACTTCAGCGCAGGGATTACCCGTCCGAGATTCTTATTGGATGTTGTCCCAATAAAAAGAATAATAGGTTCCGTATGGGAAAACGACTGAGGAACATATTTTATTCTATCATTGACAGGATTGGGAATAACAATGATCTTTTCAGGATCGATCCTTGTATTATTGATGATATCCTTCCGCGTCGCCTCGGATATAGTGGTGACAAGAGCACAGCGCCATGCAGGAATATCCAGGAAGAGCCATTTGAGCAGCAGTCTTTTAATTCCTTTATTCCGGTATAAAAATACACAGTCGTGTATCGTCAGAATAGTTCGTTTCCGCGGAAGGCCGGCAGCCAGATAGTGAATGTCTCCGGTTATATGATAGATATCGGTAACCTGCCCTCTTGCAGAACAGATGTTTTTAACCATTTTCAGGAATGAAACTCCCGAATAGGGCGCCGTCCATCGCTGGAGTGATAAATGTCTGGCGAGTTCCGGCTGAAGCTGCCCGAATACACGCTCGATACTAAAAAATTCAACTGGTTTTCGAAACAGATGGGTCACCTTCATCTATGGTCAGGTATTTGTCCTTGTGCCGAAACGAGACGTGTTGCCCCGAAACCTGGCCTTCCGGATTTTTTAGACTTGCCAAACCAGGATGGCGTGATTTTAAAGAGAATCCACACAAAAAAGCAGGATTTGATGACCGAGTTAAAGATCTGAAGCGTATCGGACTCTGCAGAATAAGTTACCTGGTAGAAAATTACCGGGATCCAGAGGATCAGCAGAGGTGTCGTCTCTGCAAGGACGAATACCTTCTTGTACACCCATCGGATAAAACATCCGATAAATAACATAAATAAGATTCCCAATCCGCCAAAGCTGCCATAGGCTTCCCCGAGAGGGCCAACATTAGTCGACCATCCTTCCTGGAGCTGGATACCTGTATAATATTTCATATTGAATTTCCCGCCCGCTTCTGGCTTATCCGGCCAGAACAACCGGGGAACAAGAGAGGAAATTATAGAGAGCCCTACATTGTCGCCATAGTCAAATTCCTGCTTCTCCGGGAAGCGCTTCATAACCAAAGAGATATTGTACCCTTGATTCATTCTGTAATAAAAGGGGAAAAAGGCGTCCGCAGAGAAAAATCCGGAAAAGTCGCCCAGTTTTTCAATGAAGAGATTGCCGAAAAGAGCAGCCTTGTTATCCTCAAAGCCCTGATGCCATATATACTTCCGGTACGCCCCCTTGGTCGATTGTAATACAAGCAGAAATGCACACCCGACAACAAAAATAGATACCTTTTTCCACAAGGCGATCCGCTTGCCAATGAAAAAGAACGAGAAGATCGTTATGCCCATATAGGCCACCAGGGTGAACATACCGTTCTGGAGCGCGGTGATGAAGATCACCACGGCAAATCCGATCAGGTATAGCGATTTTCGTTTGATGCCTGGTGTAAAATAAATATAAAGCACTCCTGCAAAAGCGCTCCAGAATACCAGCGTCCCGATAAACTGTGCTGCACTGGGAAGAAAAGACGCGATCAGCCAGGACGTCAATCCCACTATCACCATTATAAGACCTGTTTTAGGCATCCTCGTCAGGGTTTGCCTGATACGTTCAAGGTTGGAAAAAAGCAAAGGACCAACGTCATTGCTGATTCTGGTTTTTATCGGCCAGCAGATTGCCAGGGTGAACAAGGCTTCCGCAGGCAGCGCAAAGTCAAAATACCGGTCTTCCGGAACCTGCATGAACCGGTTCCAGACCGTCGCCAGATGATTCTGTTTGCTGTAGACCATATATCCGATGGCAGGCATTACCAGGCAGACAAACTGGCTATATAAAGCGATCAGCTCTCTCAGGACAATGCCTTTTCCCAGTCTGTCCAGTATCATGACCATGGTAACAACCGGCAGGCCGATCGAAAGTAAATAATAATTCTTCGTAGCAAACGACATGATCACTATCAGCCCATTGATGATAGAGAAAAGGTATCCTCCGGACCCTCCCGCGTTTTTTGCTGCAAACAAACTTTTGTCCCTCATAATAATTTCTTCACTTCAGATAATACAAACCCGGCCCGGTCCCGGTATGAATATCCTGAACCGATACTTCTTTCCCTTGCGGCCCTGCGGATAACGGAGGCTTGATCCTGGGGCATTGCCAGTAGCATGCCGGCTTTCTGCACACACTCATCAATGGTATTGTACATGAATATTTCCCTCCCTTCTTCAAAGAACCGGTTATGATCGGCAGTAAAAGGAAAAAGCCCAATTGCCCCGACCCCCGGCACCTCGAAGCTACGCATATTGTGCGAATCGGGGTTATGCGTTCTCATCAGATTCAGCTGTACCCGGTATTTGTATAATGTCTTCCAGAACTCCTTATCGTATACCGGTTGACAAACAGTAACGTTCGGATGTCGTATATACTTATCCCATCCATGGCCATAAATGTCGACAGGCAGTTTCTGAGCTATCTGCTCAATAAAAGAGGCCCTGTTAGCGTCAGGGTTGCCAAGAAAACAAACTTTCATAACTTCCTCCTGCTCAGCACATTCATCATAAAGATCGGGATCAAGATCGAACCCGAACGGAAGCATGCTACAGGGTATTTTATACTCCCGGATAATTCTCTCCCTTACCGAATGGTCATAGGTAAAATGAATATCGTAAAGCCCCAGCGCCGCTGTAACATTCGCATTGCCGCTGCCCCTGCCGCTGAACACAAAGGGATTATCAGGATTATAATTGGCCAAAATGATCTTTTTTTGCCGCACCCATTCAAGGATTGAAGGCTCCAGCTCCATGCCCTTAAAAACCCATACAATATCAGGCTGCCACTCTTCCACTTTAGCCATAAATAATTGGCCGATCTTTTTTGTGATCCCGGACAACCCTGTCTTAAAAAGTACTTTATGAATCGGGCTCCTGTTGTAATAATCATAAAAAACACTTTGTACCGGCAGTAACAGGGTTTCAGTCCCCAACGCCTCCAAATGTTTTCTATAACAACGTTCCAAAGACCAGACTTCATCCGAACCAGCTATGATCAGTTTCATCTTAAAACCCCCTTTAGATTCATGGTTGCAGTCCCCCCCGCCAATGCATCTGTCAGGTTTTCGACAGATACGGCGATAGAAAATGAATTAATGATTTCGCGGGAAGCCTTTCCCATGGCTGACACATCTTTATTTCCCGCCAGGATCACCGAAAGATAATTCGTGAGCTCGCCGATATTTCCTTCCTGGAAAATAAACCCGTTGATCCCCTGCCTGACAAGGTCCGCGCTGCAACCACATGTGTCCGAAACAATGACCGGCTTGGCAAAATTCATCGCCTCGTTGACCGAGAGCCCCCAGGTTTCCCCTGGCCCGGAACACATGACAAAAACATCGGCAACGGCATAATAGTATGGTATCTCAGACTGATTGACAAAACCCGTTAAGATCACACTTTCATCGAGCCCTTCAGCCCGGATATAAGTTTCCATCTCGGCTCTCAGCATTCCTTCGCCAACCATTACCAACAGATAGTCCCTGTTATTCAATTGCCTGAACGCCTTTAAAAGATCAAGCGGCCTTTTTTTTGCGATGTATTTACCCGAATAAAGAATAATCTTCTTATCCAAAGGCAATCCGAGTTTTTGCTTTAGCTCAGGGATCCGCATTTCCCACTGGTCAAAGATCCCGGAGAACAACGCATTGTCGACAGAATAAGGCGTAAAGGTCAGCCGATGCGATGGAACACCATAATATTCAAAGAATTTTCTGCTTTCTGTACCTATATACAGGCATCTGTCCACGAAAAATTTAAACAGCAGCTGTTTCAGGAACATCTTTTTCAAAAAAAGAACCCTGGGCGACTTTTTCAGCTCCTGGTTGAGCGGGCTTTCTGCCCTTAGCCATACTTCCTTTCTCCGAACCCTTGCCCAAAAAATAGCCAGTAAAGTAGAGCTGTATGTCCAGCCATTAACTATTACGACGGCAACCTGCTTTTTATTGACAACCGATACCACTCCCGGGTTCAAAACGTCAAGCAAATGGTTGTCAGGACTATGCCCGGGCCTGTAATTTTTAAGAAAACCGGAACGATAGCCTTCCAATAAGGGTATATCCCACTTAATGGCCTGACCGAATCCTTTGTCTTTTCCACCTTTGAGGCTGGAATCCGAAAAATAATAAACATCCAGGTCCATAGCCTTTGCCAGCTCTCTTAACAGAGGTGAAAAGTACTGGATAGGATGGCTGAGAAAGTAGACAACCTTACCTTCTTTGGAATGGTTTTTCATTATCTTATTAACTCCCTTAACCGTAAGGTTGTTTTAACACCGATTATTTTTGACACTGCCTTGAAATATTTTCCTCCTACAGGCGGGATCTTCGTGATGCCCAGATTTACGATCTCCGTTTCGGCAGCAGCAACCAACTGTGGATAATCCCTGAAATAGACATAGATAAAATCGGCATAAGCCTGCGCCAGCACTTTTCTGACCTTCACCGAGTCCTCGATCCTCATTAAATGGCTGGCCTTTAATTTTAAGGAGCGTAAGCCCCCCTCTACATGTCTGACGCTTTTTTGATGCGACAGACTGGTCTTTTCATTCAACCGCCTTCTGTAATAATTTGTTCCCCCTGTATAGCTGATCCCCTCTGCCTTTAAAAGTACCCGGCAGAAATATTCCCCGTCCTCGTCAGGCGAAGGAGAAATGGAAATATCCCAGGGACCCGCGGCATCAGCCAGTTCCCTGGAAATGAGATAGGCGTTTGGCTGGACCATGCCCGCCCGGCCTTTCTCACCATATAGGTTCAGCAGGAACTGAAAAGTATCCGAGCTCGTATACAGGAACGCAGTGTCCACTTCATTCATCCCATCTTCATCGACAGATTCAAAAAATGTCAGCGTTTTGCATACGGCAACACGCGAAGGATGTGTAAGCAATACTTCCATTTGCGCGGCAATCTTATCCTTGCTTAGTAGATCGTCTGCGTCCAGGTATTGAATGAACTCCCCTTTCGCCTCTTTTAATCCGGTATTCTTCGCTGCAGAACAGCCCATATTCGGCTGTTCGATATATCGCACCCGGGGATCGGATTCAAAAGAACGGATCACATCAGCCGTATGATCGGTCGAGCCGTCATTGACAACAATGACCTCCACAGCCTGCCAGCTTTGCTCCAAAGCACTTCGGATAGTGGCCGCAATAAATTTTTCGGCATTGTATGCCGGAATGATCACCGATACCAGCGGAGAAATGTCTGAAGTCATGACAGTTTATTTATTCATCCCCAAAATTCGTTTGATAGCCTTTTTAAGCCTCACCGTTCTATCCTGCCGAAGGTTATGACGCAGGATCTTCTGCTGTTCTTCAGAGGTCAGGACCCCGTCAGGAAGATGCCGGAATTGTTCTCGCGCAACCTCATCAAAAAGCCTTGGGTACATATTATCCGACCTCCCTATAAAGATCTCCTGTTCGCCGTGCTGGCGCCAGAAGAACAGTCCCGGCGGAAGTAACATGACTTTATATTTGGAAGCCAGGTTCATCGCGAATTCGAGATCTCCGATCATTCTTTTGCCGGAGAACCCCCCTTCTTTATCAAAATATTCCTTTCGGATGATGGTCGCAGTAGGGGCCGTATCGAAAAAACCTTCCTTGAAAAAATGATAGCGTAAAGATTCAGATGGGTTAAGAATGATAGGGAAGGGCTGAGTATTATTATTCTTTCTCGAACAGATACCTATCGCAACAGTCCGGTCAGTTTCCATAAAATCCACAAAAGCCTGGAGGCTGAAAGGGTAAAGCATGTCATCCGAATCGAGATATTTCAAATACTCGCCCCTGGCATAAGAAGCCGCCCTGTTGCGGTTGGGATAATCGCCAAGATTCTTTTCGTTTATATAGAACCTGATCCTGCTATCCGTTTCCGCATAACGCTGCGCTATCTCTACCGTACCGTCAGTGGAACGATCATCACAGATGATCAGTTCAAAATTTGTATAGGTGGACGACAAAACAGTATCTATAGCAGCGGCGATATACTTTTCCCTGTTGTAGGCTGTCATTAATACACTGACCAGCGGGGTGCTCATAGTTTATTTGGATTTGCGTAAAGTTCTTATGCCTTTTACCAGCCAGCCCGGGAGTCCCCTGCGGTCCAGTTTGGATAACCGTGAGATTCCGACTCCATGTACGACCGGTCCGGAGGCCCTCTCTATAAGGAAGCTGAAATAGTTGTCAGCGGCTTTTCTGATATTATATCTTTCCCTGGCACTTGCAATTGCCGTCTGTTGTGTTTTGATCAGATTCCGGCGATCCCGGTCAAAGACAAGAATGGCGTCGGCATATGACCTCGCGTCGTCTACAGGGCATCTCACACCTAGATCTTCCGTGACCATATCCCTTGTTCCACCAGGCAGGTCGGATACCACTGGCAGCGCGCCTCTGGACATGGCTTCCATTATTGATACCGGTGTGCCTTCGAACTGGGATGGGAATACCAATATATCGTGCTCTTCCAGCAGCTGGTATACTTCAGCGGTATCTCCGGCCTGTATAAGCCGGACATTCTTCGCTCCTTTCCATTGCTCTTCCAGGTCTTTCTGCAATGGCCCTTTTCCGACAATAGTCCAATCAACAGTAGCTCCCGCACGACGGATATGTTCATCAATTTCTTTTAAAAGCAATACCCCTTTTTCCGACACCAGTCTCCCCAGAAAGATCAGTTTCAGATTTCCCGACGGCTCCCGTTTGATCCATCCGGCGGCAGCCTGCTCTACACCGTAGGGGATAAAAAAAGCCTTTCTTTTATAATTTGTTGGGTTGGCAGCCAGCAGTATATCCCGGAAAAAACCGGAATGCGCAACGGCGGCATCGATACTGGTATGATACTCCAGGGCCCAGTTGATGTAAAAATAATCGTGCACCATGTATATGACAGCCTTTGCGGATCCGAATAATCCGATCGTATTCAGGACCTGTGCATTGTCCGTCAGGATACAGCCCGGTTCTTTCCCCAGCAGGCCGTCGAGTCTCTTACAGACCATATATTGATTCTCCAGAGTGGAGAACCGGAAGGTTATTACCTCGTCCGCCTCAATAATATCGGTAAATCTCGCCCGATCGTCTTCTTCAGCTTGCAGCAGGATCACCCGTATGATACATTTTTCCCGAAAAGATGTAAAATTGATCAAATTACGGTTGAAGCTTGCTACCCCGCCCATACAATCCGGGAAGGCGAAAACAATCACCGGTTTATTACTCATTTTATCGCTTTTAGCGTTTCACGAAAATTACATCTCCCCAGAGTGCCTGCCCACTGTTTGCAAAGTCTATGCTGACATCATAGATTCCATGGATCCTGTAATTATACGCCCTTAAAAAGAGAGCGATATCCTCAAAGTAAGCCTGCCCTTCGTAAGCAGTCGTAAACCATACCTCGGAATAAATTATCCCAATATTGTTGCCCTTTAACAGCTCAGTCGCCCCTTTCAGAACATTCAGCTCATTACCCTGAACATCCATTTTCAAAAGGTCGATGGTTTTGACCTCTTTGGATCGGACATACTCATCAAGGGTCGTTAATTCAACCCGTATGCTCTCTTTTTTCACGGTATGCGTATCGACAAATGTCCCCGAATGCGCCGCTGATAGCAAAGAGCTGGACGCATATCCTTCCGTGATCGTAAACTCAGCCTGCCCTTTATGATCTGACAAGGCCAGGTTATTGAAATAGAGTCCCTCGTAAATACTTCCGAGACTCGTGAGATGTTTGTATGGCACAGGCTGAGGCTCGAATGCATGTACGGCAGACTCCGGAAATAACTGTTTGTATTTTTTAACGGTGCCGCCATCACAGGCCCCGACATCGAAGATCACAGGCCGGTGGTTGCCGGCCAGCAATTTTTCTTTTACCTTCCAGCTGTCCTTGTACCATAGGTTCTTCCGGAAATTAATCTCCAAACCCATTTTGTCTGCGATCTTCTTTATGACAGCCTTTACCATATTCTATTTAATTAACTTTTATCGATATCTGTACGGCATATGATCGTTTCTGCTCCGGAGATGACAGCAGCAGTCTCCGAAAAGGAACTCCAGTAACTGCAATAGAGCTTGCTGCATTTCGTCAGACTGAGAAGGTCTACAACCGCGTCTCTCGTTGCTTCTACGCTATCCCTACCGAATTGCTTGGGATTCGTGACGATCCGTTCCCTCCCATATTTATTGACAAAATGCTTTTCCGTATTGCTGTCATCGGTAGCCAGGAAAAATACAACGTTCTCATCTCCTGCCATCTCCTTTTCTATCGCCTGCTCAAAAAGAAAATCAGGGCTTTGGGCAATAGCTACGTCATGGTCTGTCCGGCGGATATGAATACCAATGCAATTTCTCCCACCGATGGCAGCGACAAACCTGTCCAGTTTTTGCTGCACCTCAGGGACAGGCTTGAGCCAGGAATAATTATACCTGAATGGAAAAAATTGCTGACAGGTAAAAAAATAAGAATTCTTTCCGCGACACCACGTGGCCAGGTCCAGCTTTTTCGTCCATAACAGCTCGACGACATCCAGTTCGGAAACTGCCGTCTCAACACCATAATACCAGTTGGTTATTTTTGATAAGACCTTTTTCACCCCTTTAAGTGAAAAGGAGCTGCGGGCATATTTATACTTATCGTATTGAAAAAGGGAAAAATCCGACGGAACGATGAACAGCTGGTCAAAAAAGGCGGCCATCTGATGATCGTTGGCCCAGACTACTTCGACAGGTGCGCCAACCGTATGCCCCAGCGAAAGCGCTGATTCAATGGCCCGCAAACGGTTGGAAAGACCTGCTAATGGTTTGACAATAATTCTTTTTCCCATGATTTATATAAAGTCTGGTGATTTATGGAGAGAAATAAACCAGTTTATATAACTATGTACCCCCTCACCAAGTTGGATGCGATTTACAAACCCAATTGACTTGGCCTTCGTCACATCCGCTTTCCAGTTGACAGGATCTCCCTGCCGGGTTTCACCGGAAAAAAGGATCTTTTTCTTTCCCTTAAAATATTGTTCAAACAGATCGGCAACCTCACGGATCGCCGTTTCAGTGCCGGACGCAGCATTATAGATCTCGTTGTTGAATGCAGACTGATCAACAATGCATTCCATCAAATTTACCACGTCCTTCACGTGAATAAAATCCCGGGATTCCATCCCCGTTCCAAACAGCTTTATTTCATCCGCAGTTTGCAGTTTGCTGCAAATATCCCAAAGCAGCTGCTTGCGGAGTCCATCCCCATAGACCGAAAATGGCCTTACCTGGGATACCCGTATACCATAAATACCATTGTACTCGGAACAGATGTTTTCTGCTATCATCTTGTGCCAGCCGTAGGGCGACAGCGGGTGAAGGGCGGAATTTTCGCTAACCGGCAAAGAGACGGGATTGCCGTATACGGCAGCGCTGGAAATATGCAAATATCTGCATTGAGGGTCAAATCTCCGGATGGTGTCCAGTATCCTGACGACGTCAAGAGCATTCGCTTCAAAGTCGGTATAAGGATGGGTCATCGAATAAGGTACGTTCCCGCTACCCGACGCATTGATACAAAAATCAAACTTATGTGCGGAAAACAACTCGTCCCACTCAGGCGACAATCGGGACACCTTAAAATATTTATACCCCCCCTTTAGCGATGTCTCATAAAGATCGCAGCCGTAAACTTCATTATTTTTAGCAGCGAAATAATGAACCAGGTGGTTTCCGATAAATCCTTCAGAGCCTAAAACCAGAATTTTCCGCATAATTTTTTCTTAACTCTTCAGTTTATGATAAGAAAGCGCGAGGGGCAGCGAATAAAGATAATCAAAGACGATATAAAAAAGGGACCTTATCCCTTCCAGCGGTTTATATCGCAGCTCGTGCTTTAGAGACCCCATCCTTTTAAATGCAGATAACCGGTAATTAAAGAACAGGATTGCCAGCTTCACTTTTTCCCATTTCTGAAATCCCGATCCCATCCGGAATTTCCACTTATCAATAACAAGCTGAGCCTGCTTATCCATTTTCTCTGCAGAAACGGACGATATCTGCGTGGAATGCCTGCGGTAATAGTACAACGGCTCGTCGACATAATATATTTTCCAGCTAAGGGCCATTTCGGCAAAAAGATAAACCCCCTCTCCGATATTGCCCAGCCCTTTTCCAAAATCCGGGTCCCAGCCAGGCGTTTGTTCGTACGCTATCCTTCGCATCAACACCATGGGCTCGATCATCTTCGTCCAGCAGAAGATCGACACAAACGATGTTTCACTTACCTTATCATCCTCCTTTCTCGCCCAGAAACGCGTCGGAATGTAGCGGGGCATGTCAATACCCCTCTCGTCAATAATGTCGTTCTCATCCATTATGCGATGATCGCAATAGGCAGCACCGACCAGACCGTTGTTCTCCATTATATAGGACAACTTATCGAGCATTTCAGGGTGAAGCTTGTCATCCGCATCATAAAAAATGACGTATTTGCTATCCGGATGGATTGCCCGGTATCCCTGTAACCGTGCACTGACATATCCTCCATTCGTTTTGGTTTGGACCTTGATACGGACATCTTCCAATGCCAGCTTTTCCGCAACCCGCAGACTTTGGTCCGTACTGCCGTCATTGACAATAATGAGCTCCCAGTCCCTGAACGTTTGACCGATAACAGATCTTACGGAAATCTCCAAATATTTATCTGCGTTATAACAGGGCATCACGATGCTTACAAGGGGCATACTGTCAGATGGAAATTTTTGCTTTTACAATTCGAACGAATGATCGGAGGAATACGGGACACAAAGGATGGTCAAGCCATCCGCCATAGCGCCTGAACTTTTTCCGGACAGGCTTTTTGAGCTGCCCGAAGTTTTCGAAGAGATCGAAATATTTCCTGGATTGCTTCCCGATATTATAGTGTTCGACAACCGCGGCCCTTGCCCGCCTGCTTCTTACCCTCAGATCGTCCCTGTCCCGGTCTAATTTTATTATACTATCCGCAAATTGTTGCAAGTCTTCCACCGGCAGAACAAAACCGATGTCTGATGTTACGACTTTCTCAATGCCTTTGTTAAAGCGGCTGATCACCGGCACACAACCTACGCTCATCGCCTCCAGCATCGCGACTGGTAGCCCATCAAGACGGGAAGGCAGAATAAAGACGTCCTGCTGCTGCATCAGCGCAAGGACCTCTTCGTTCCTGGCAGGCGAAAAAAACCGGAAATTTCCCCGTGGCAGCAACCGATCTTCCAACTGCTGTTTTTCAGGCCCCTGACCGATGATCGTCCAATTGACCAGCACACCTTGTTTTTTGATCAGCTCGTCGACCACAGGCAGATCATTGATCCCCTTTGAAACCTGTAGTCTGGCGGCAATAACAATATTAAGAGGCTGAGACGGGTTATGAATACGATAAAAATCAGGAACCCTCACTCCATAAGGGATAAAATAAACATCCTCCTTCCGGTGAGGCAATGCTTTGACCATCTCCTCATAGAACTGGTAGTTATGTGCTATAAATACATCGATCAGAAATTCAAAATCCGCCGCCATTGGAACGTACCCTTCGTCATGGCAGACAAAAAATACGGTGGCGAGGGGCCGTCTGTAAAGATGTAAAGTGACAAGGTCATGCCAGAAATTGGCCAGAATAATCCCTTTCTCTTTAGGAATAAGCTTTCCCAGCCGACGGGCCATCTCATAGGTTGTCTCAGGGCTATCGCTCTCCACATCAAAAACAATCTCTTCGCCGATACCATATGGTCCCTGAAGTTTTGGGTCTTTGTCATTGACCTTTTCAAAGATCCATTTGATGGTGTATTTTCCTCCGGGTGCGTGAGAGAGTAGATTGTAATAAAAATTTTGGACTCCGCCCAGTTTGTATTGACTGAACGCTACCAGTAAAGTCTTGCTCATCTTAATCAACTTTCTTTATCAATACAGCCGGATTACCCGCAACAGCGGTATACGCTTCAGTACTTTTTGTAACAACACTACCCGATCCTACAATTGTTCCTTCCCCAAGCCGCACGCCCTTCATAATTATACTCCTCAGACCTATCCAGGATTTATTCCCTATGAAAACCTTATCAGAAAATACTACATCCCAGTTTTTATATTCCAACCCCTTTTGCCAATCAATGATATCATTCACCCTCTCGAAAGAATGAGTTGAATGGGAGTTTGTGTCTATAATATTGCAACTCATTGAAATTAAGACGTCACGTTCTATTTCAATTTCCTGGGCACATTCCAGATAGGTCATAGAGCCAATATAGACGTTGTCGGCGATCTTCACCTTTGCCTGCGGCCTGTAAATAATGATAATGCCTTTGATACAGCAGTTATTTCCTATTTCGATATTCGTTACCCCTTCCTCTTTGTGATAGATCATTATAGTCATGTTCGAAATATCACATCCTTCCCCCACCTTCAAGATCTTCCTGTTTATCAACTCCTGTTTATAGTCTACAGCAGGTGGTGGGCCATATAGCTTATTTTTGATCCTTTTAAGTAACCGCAGCATACTACAAAATTTCGTAGTTCATTATAAAGCTTCCATAATTAGCACCATCATATAAGGCCATTTTTGACCCGGAGTCCACAACACGCATCGGACATGCCATTTCGACAAGGTCAAATACGTGACCGTTGGGAATAAATGCTGCAAAGCGAAAAGCATATGTATTAGGGGCTATTACATTTGCGGGGAGTTTGATGACCAATTCTGTTTCATCGCCGACACCTTCCTCTAAGGACTCAACAAAAGTAGACAAATAGTCCCCAAGCATGTTCTGCAACGTAATAGAGAGCTTCACGTTGGGGTCGAATTTATTAATCCCAACCTTTAGCCTGATAATTATATTCTCGTCAACCAGGAAATTATCACATATTTCACCAGTCCTATTCTTCAATTCGACACTTTTGATATAAATGTCTTTCTGGCTGGATTCCTCATCGGCAACATAACTCACTTCACTGGAATTATTCTGTCTGATATATTCTTCAATGACGTTGGATACATCTCCATCATAAACCAATTGTCCTTTTCTCAGCAAGAGTGCAGTCTTACAAAGCTGGGCAACAACACCCATATTATGACTTACAAAGAGTACCGTTCGCCCTTCATTCTTGCTTACATCCTCCATTTTGCCGATGCATTTTTTTTGAAACTGTGCATCTCCAACAGCTAACACTTCGTCTACAATCAAAATATCCGGCTCCAGATGTGCAGCAATAGCAAATGCAAGTCGCACATACATCCCGCTACTATACCTTTTTACTGGCGTATCAAGAAATTTCTCCACTTCAGAAAAAGCAACGATCTCATCAAACTTATTTCTGATTTCAGCCCGGCTCATGCCCAGGATCGCTCCGTTCAGGAAAATATTTTCCCTTCCCGTCAACTCGGGATGAAAACCGGTGCCGACTTCGAGAAGAGACGCAATTCTACCACGAATGTTTATCCGTCCGGTAGTAGGTTCGGTAATACGGCTTAGCAATTTCAATAAAGTGCTTTTACCGGCCCCGTTTCGTCCGAGGATTCCCACCCGATCTCCCTGATTTATCTGGAAACTTACGTCATTTATAGCCCAGAATTCCTCTTCCGTGTAATTCTCGTCCCGACGATTGGTACCCTTAACCAGCCCAGTTGTTTTAGCCCATGCGCTTTTGACATTATTAGTTATCACATCTCTTAATGCTGTATACTTTTCAGTCTGTTGATGACCGATAATAAACTTCTTCCCTAAATGTTCTGCCTTGATTACTGCGATACTCATGTGCCATTAATTAAATAAAGTCAGCAAAATGCTTTTCCATCTTCCTGAATTGCCTGATTCCCAACCATAAAAATAGCAATGCCACACCCAATGATATGCCCATGGTATCCCAATATATTGTTTGCTGTCCTCTTAATAAGCACCATCGAAAACCATCGATGACTCCAACCATTGGATTGAAAGCGTATAATAACCGCCACTTGGCAGGAACCATGTTGCTATTAAAACCTACAGGAGAAATATAAAGACCAAACTGAACGATGAATGGAACAATATATCTGAAATCCCGATATTTAACGTTCAACGCCGTTATATAAAGGCCAAAGCCTATGCTTGCAATAAAAGCAAAACCAAGAAAGACAGGCAATACAAGGATTTGCCATCCCGGATAAAAGCCAAACCACATATATAGCAGGAATATTAAACAAAAAGAAACCAGGAAGTCCACAAAACTCGTGATAATCGAAGCGGTAGGGACGATCATTCTGGGAAAATACACTTTTGAGATCAGATTTGTGTTGCTCAAAAGACTGTTACTGGATTCAGATAAAGCGGTTGAAAAAAAAGTCCATGGCAACATGGCGGCATAGACCATTATCGCATAGGGAGCATTGACTCCGGCAGGAATTTTGGCAACACGGCTGAACACTACCGTAAAAATGATCATCGTCAGCAAAGGCCGGATTATACTCCAAAGCGCACCAATAACCGTTTGCTTATACCGGACTTTGACATCCCGCCAGCTGAGTATATAGAACAATTCACGGTAATGCCATAAATCTTTCCAGTAATTTTTTTCCGAGCGACCGGGTTCTATGATCAATTCATCCATATTGAGCTTTTATTACACCAATGTCGACAAAACGAAAATTCGTACCTTTTATTTAACTAAAGAATTTTTTTCTGATCGATTTCCAAAAACCAGAGCCCCGCTTTCCTCCCTTTTTATTGTCATCTTCAAAATATCCCGATCCCATTCCATAGCCATAGCCACCGTAATACCCATACCTGCTCCCATAATATCCTCCATAGTACCCCCCTTCGGGCTTCACGTCATTTATTAGCAAACAAAGCCCCGGAAGTTTTTTGGACGTATAAATATCCTGTATAAAGCCCAGCTGTTTACGGAATGTATGCCCCTGACGAACTATATATAAGGTGCAATCAGCAAAACGTCCCAGGTTTGTTGCATCACTCACCAGGCCCACAGGCGCCGTATCCATGATGACCACCTCAAAATTGGCGAACACTTCATTCATAAGCTCATCCAATTTCTTATCAAGCAGTATCTCCGCAGGGTTGGGAGGAATAGGTCCGCAGGGGATCACATACAGGTTTTCCACGCCTTCCACCTTTACCAGCAGGTCATTAAAACTCGCTCTTCCTATAATATAGTTCGTAATACCCATTTTTCGTTTCAGATCAAGCCCCGAGACGATCTTTGGCTTACGTATGTCGAATTCCATGATGACCGTCTTTTTACCGGATAAGGCCATTACCGCACCAATGTTGGTGCTTATAAAGGACTTGCCTTCCCCGCTGAAAGAGGAGGTTACCATGATAACAGGCTTCTCCTTCCTGCTGATCATATATTGCAGGTTTGTACGAACGATCCTGAACTGCTCGGAGATCAGCTTCCGGCTGTTAAGGGTGACCACAAGGGTTTGCTTGGTGTCGGAATGCCCGACCTCACCAAGGATCGGGACATCCGTATGTTTTTCAATATCAGACCGTCCGTTAACCTTGTCCTGCAGGATCTCTCTCAAAGCTACAAACCCGACAGGTATCAATACTCCGATAAGCAAATACAGGGTGTAGATCTTTTTCCTGTCAGGACCTATCTGCATTCCCCCGCCAATGGCAGGCTCGAGGATTCTTGAATTGGAAATAGTAGAAGCCGAGGCTATCTGCGTCTCGAGCTTTTTCTGCAAAAGAAGGGAATACAGCTCTTCCAGTATTTTTTGCCGCCTCTGGATATTCAAAAGACGCATCGACTTTTTTGGCATGGTTACAACCCGATTCTGCAACTCCTGCTGTTGCTTTGTTGTACTTGCCTCAGCAATAATGTATGCCTGCTTTATATTAAGAAGAGCCTGGTAGATGCTGCGGCGGGTTTTATCCAGGCTATTCTCCAATCCTACGATCATAGGGTTTTCCGGAGTGGCTGTCTTAAGGTTGATCTCCCTTTCCAGCTGGATCCGGTTATATTCTGCGATCAGCTGCGCCAGGGAAGGCTCTTCTATCCCCAGATTGGTCGGCACCAGCTCGAATTGATTCTTTTTGCTCCCGATATAATCCAAAAGCCAGTTGGCAACGGCCAGGCGAACATCCTGCTCATTCTTCATCTTGGAGTTCTCCTTCAGCCCGTCGATAAAATCTTTCGACTGATCGTCGACATCGAATACCTGGTTCTGGACCATGAAATCCTGCAACCCTCCCTGAACTCCCGCAAGTGTATCACTCAGAAGATATAATTGCGTATTAATAAATTTAAGGGTATTCTCCTGGATCTTCTTCTTGTCCTCCACGATGATCGTATCATATACCTTCATCATCATATTCAGAACCTCGTTACCCAGTGTGGGATTCTCTCCCTCAAAAGTCAACGTCAGAATGGTGGATTGATCATTGGCCTGGATCACCCTGACCGAACCGATCAGGTTCTCTGCCGCATAGGGCAGCGGCTGCCAGACTACGTCAAATTTGTCACTGCCATAAGCACGAAGGTTGATAGATGTGTCAAGCAAAAGACGGCAACGGGTGTTGCCTACAAAAAATGGATGGCCAAACTCTTCAGGGGTCTTGCTTTCATTGAGCAGGAACTTATGACTGTCCTGCACAGTGACCTTAAAAGCCAGACCATCGGATGAATCCGGCTTGGACAACAATTCCAGCTTCAGTGGCGGATAAGGATAGATCAGGCTTGTTTTTACCTTGCCTTCCCCATAATAAGCGGTCTGAAGGCCTAAGTTACTGGCGACCCTTTCCATAATGGGCCGGGACCTGAGGATCTGTATCTCATTGCTGAGATTAGTGACCCCATCAGACATGAAAAGCTCGTCAAACCGCGCGTTGCCTTTAGAAACATTGTCCTGATCGTTCTTTATAAGCAAAGTGGATTGCTCCCGAAAAATGGAAGTCGAATAGCGGATCTTCAAATAAGCCAGGCAACTGCAAATACCCACACATATGACAAGCCAGGGCACAAACCGGATATATTTAAAAATAAAATCTTTGGGGCCCATCGTCCAGGAATTGTTTCCTTTTCGACCCTCCAGGTTCTGTAAGCCATTATCACGTTCATCCATAAGATATCCTATAGGTTAATTTAGTTATTTCTAAACAAGGAATATACGATCGCCAGCGCCGAGACGATCGTCGCTGCAATGGAAACATTTCTTGCAGTGACCTGATCCGAAGCCGCTACCTTCTTCTTGTTGGCCTCGATATACACTACATCATTAGGTTGAAGATAAAAATATGGAGAAGCTACTATATCCGGCTTGGTGAGATCCATTCGCGCCCATTCCCTCTTGCCATTGGATTCCCTCATGATCAGCACGTTGTCCCTGCGGCCATAGAAAGTCAGATCCCCTGCCATTCCAAACGCTTCCAACACATTGACATGTTCATTTGGTATACTGAACATACCCGGGTGATTAACCTCTCCAAGTATTGTAAACCTGTAATTCAGGAACCTGATCGTCAAATAAGGGTTTTTTAAATACACAGACAGCCTTGCATATAATGTGTCCTTGAGCTCCTGCCGGGTCAACCCTTCTATATGAATAAGACCCAACCCTTGAAATTGTATATTCCCTCTCTCGTCGACAAGATAGCCTGGAGAAGAAGGAGAAGCCCCTCCCACATTACTACCCGTTGACGAACCAGCTCCACCCGCCGCGCCCGCGCCCGAGCCAGCCGCTGAATTGCTTACTATGATCAGTGTCTGATTGTACAAAGCCGTTGCCGCAGGATTATCGCTATACACTATGACACTTAGAAGATCTCCCTTTTGTATTATCGGCTCGTTGATCTTTATTTGACTCAATTTAGCCGTATCGAATTTCCCCTGCATATAGGTGATCTGTCGGGTATTGCCGCAAGAAGTAAAAAGAATTACCAGTATGCCACCCAAAAAGCTACAAACAAAGCTATTCTTCATCGGATATTTACGCATTGCAAAAAAAATATATTTTCAAATCTACCTTTTTCTTTGAACTGTCAGATTAGATTTATCTACTGTCGCCACTAAGGAAAAACCAATGCTCTGAATGATTACCTGCACTTTATTTTTCAAAACCTTTTTCACGACAGCATCTTTATCCATAAAAATGCCCTGCCGGATCTTCACTTTGGCATTGGCCTCAACATTCATAGGGATCACCTGTATCTCCTTGTGATCGTTAAGAAATTTGCGGATCGTATCGATCTCCCTGTCTTTAACAATTGCAGGTTTACCCAGCCAGTATACAAAGTTGACAACGCCACCCACCAGCCGAACACGCGACAAATCCTCATTACCCACTTTTACAAACAAGTAAGACTTAAATAGTGGCTCATCGATCCACTTAAGCCGGTCCTTCCATTGACGACGGACCTTATTCAACGGACAATATGCCTCAAATCCCATTTCCTGTAAAAGCCCATAAACCTTTTTTTCCCAGCGGGGCTTGGTATAAATGGCATGCCAGTATTTGTTATTTTCAGACATAGCTTCGCCACCTCAGTCACATAAAAACGACTTAAATATTTGATTATCAATCAAATACAAAAAAGACAATCTAAAACAAAAAAGGTACAAGAGAGCATCCGACAATACTCCTTATACCTCACAATATATTTTTACAATAATGGGTCGACCAGGGTTTTTCTCCACAGGATTCCTAAATGTTTTGTCTAACTAATTTTTAATTGATAATCTTGCAAAAACTAAATCTACGCCCTCTTTATTGTATCCCGACTATTACAATTTCGCTAAACCTGAAGCTGTCGTGCAAATATAGGAGATTTTAATATTACTTATATTTGGGACCTGAAAAACAAGCCCTTAGATGACCTGGACCTAAATGCTAATTCAAATTTGAGTCAATCAAATGAACAAGCTTCATTTACCCGGTCTGAACGGAATAAGGGCAATCGCCTGCCTGATGGTTTTCAAAAGTCATTTTGATGCCAGCCTGGGAAAAATATATGCCTTTCGGAGCTCAGAGATCGACCTCGGTCATTACGGGGTTACTGCCTTTTTTACACTGAGTGGATTTCTGATAACGACCTTACTTTTAAGAGAAAAGGCAGCCAGCAATAGTATTAATATTAAAAGATTTTACATACGTAGAGTCATGCGCATCTGGCCTTTATACTATTTGATCATCCTCATCGGGGCCATCTTCTTTATAAAATATCGAACTCCGACAGAACATCCTTCGTATTTTTTAGCATACATTTTCCTGGCAGGCAATGTGGCGTTCGCTACAGGCAAGGCAATCTGGTCAATTGGCCCTCTTTGGTCTGTCAGCGTAGAAGAACAGTTTTATCTTATATGGCCTTTTCTGATAAAGTCACGGCATATCCTTCAAAATATTCTTCTGCTGACCCTGGCTTTTCTCCTGCTCAAAGCAGCTGCAAGATTCTCCATTACTTCACTTTACGTCTTTCTAAGCTCTTCCCGGATCGAATGCATGACCATAGGCGGAGTCCTGGCATTTGCAAATCACAAAAAACTGTCCCTGCTCAGGCCGCTTTCTTCAAAATTCATTCAGGTCGCATCATGGCTCTTTATTGGCACACTAATGATGACCCCTTTTCATATCAGCACCTTTTTTGACCAGGATATCTATGCTCTTGCAATAGGAATAATAATATTCAATGTAAGCTCTAATCCCAATACAATTCTGACGCTTGAAAATAAAGTACTGAACTATTTAGGAACGATATCCTATGGTATCTACTCCTGGCATATGCTGATATTTTATTTCTGGTCGATATATGCACCCCATATACAGCTTTTGAGAATACCCTATCTGTCCTGGTTCCTTCCTTTTCTGATCCTTAGCCTTGTTGTACTTATAGCACATCTTTCTTATTACTATTATGAAAAGAGGTTCCTGCTGCTGAAAGATAGACCTGTCAGAAGAAAAGGGTTAAGTCAATTCAATCACGATGTGACCATTCCTGCACTTAAACAAGGGTTGAAATGAGATTTTATACAGATCGAGAAAGTCAGAAAAAGCTTTAAATTCATGCGAAGCCTTCGTCAGAGTAAAAAAGTCATCGAAGATCAGGATATCTCCTTTTTGAAAGAAAGGCTCTAAAAGCACCAGCGTGATCAGAGTGGCATTGTAAAGATCCACATCTATATGGACTATTTTCCGTTCCTTGCCCGACAAATCCTTGACGAATTGAGGCAATGTATCCTGGATAAGACCGACATGGAACTTGCTTCGGATGTCTGAAATATCCGGCAACTTACCTCCGGCGGAAAAGCTGCCTTGCTTAATATTCCCCCAGTCTTCCGGTAAACCGGTGAAGGTATCAAATCCGGCAAAACCCGACTGAGGATTTTTATTTCCGTTAACCCAGATGGAATATGTTTCACCTTTATAAACCCCAAATTCAAGAAATAATATCTTTTCATCAGGACGGATATACTCAGTCGCGAGGAACCGGTGCATATCAATTCTATCGGGAAACGACCTGACTTTAGACCTGTTATACAATCCCTCACTCTTTATTAAATACCCCCAGGAAATAAAAAAACTGGAAAAAGAAGAAGTCTTAAACGCAGCGAAAATCTTAAAAAAGCCAAAGATTATACCCTTAAAGATGTCTTTCATGTCTGAATATGGGGGTTAAAATAGAAATAATTTACCTAAGATATACGTTTTCCACTGAAACGGTTCCGAAGATGAATTATTTTGAGAAAGACCGGAAAATCAATACACAAACACTCCCTTATCTTTCGTCTTTTGAAAGTTTGCTGATCCCCCAGTAGAGTGCGCAGGCCAGAATAAAGAGGAGACATACAATGACAATGGAGAATTTCACCCTGGCCAGGTTGTAGGCTATGGAGACATTCAGCTGGGAAATATTTCCCTGAAGAGTTCGGGACAAAGCTATATTCTCGATCAGATCGCAGATCGTTGCGGCCAGGATCAGCCAGGCAAACCCCCTCCCTCCTTTGATCAGGATATCATTACCGGTACAAGCCGAGATGAAACGACATCCCAGGGCAATTGCCAGGGTATAAAGAAACATAAAAATATAGGCAACATTGATACTCTTTACTCCCTGCTCATATTTACCTGAAGTTTTCCAGTTGTCAACAATAGCCTGAGCCTTATTGACGGTCTTGGAGATCTCGAATTGAACGATGTCATCAGAGCTCAGGGGAGACAGGTAATTTCTTACCCAGACCATATAGACAATGGTAAGAAGAAAGAACAACCAGAACAGATATCGTAGCCGTCTAAACCGTGAGGGCCATGAAGGAGGTTCCATATTCGCGATATTAACTCTTTAATATGTTAAGTTAGAGAAACTATGGCTTATCCGATAAATTTAGGGAGTTATTTTTTTTCACTGTATCTTCCTGCAATAATATGAAAAACTTTCACCTGCCCGGTCTGAATGGAATACGGGCAATAGCCTGCTTAATGGTTTTTTACCATCATGTAAATTCTATCCTTGGCAAATATTATTCTTTTTCCGCAGAAGACTCGCTATACCTGGGACCCCTGGGGGTAACATGCTTTTTTACCTTAAGCGGCTTTTTAATAACAACCCTATTATTAAAGGAAAAGACCACATATAATGACATTGACCTGAAGAAGTTCTACATCCGTAGAATATTGAGAATATGGCCGCTCTATTTCCTGATCATAATTATCGGTTCGTTAATCTTCTTAATGCATCCTCAGCAGGGAGAAAAGGCTTCCTATTTCTATTTCTATATCTTCTTTGTTGGCAACCTGGCCTATAGTATGGGACGCGCTATCTGGTCTATCAATGTACTTTGGTCCGTAGGTGTCGAAGAACAATTTTATGCCTTCTGGCCATTTATTATAAGATCAAACAACGTCCTGAAAAGCATTCTTATCTTCCTGATCGCTTTTTTGGGCATCAAGCTTTATGCAAAACACCTGGGTTCCTGGCCGTACAATCTCGCCATGAATACCGGAATAGACTGTATGGCCATCGGAGCCTTGTTCGCGTATGCGAATTTTAAGTCCTGGAGCTTTTTAAAGCTTTTTTATTACAGGATTATCCAGGTCCTTGCCTGGGGAGCATTCATCAGCTCATTTGTATGGCGATTTCATATAAGTACTTTCATTGATAATGAAGCTTATTCTCTGATCATCGGCATTATTATCTTGAACGTCAGCTGCAATCCTGCCACCATATTCACACTTGAGAACAGCGTCTTAAAATACCTGGGAAAGATTTCCTATGGCATTTATGCCTATCATATGCTGATCATCCTTGCCTGGACAATTTTTTTCGTCCCTGACAGACAGCACCATCCGGCTTCCGGTTTCTTTATTCCATTTGCTATACTGGGAATCACTATACTCGTTGCCCACATCTCCTATTTTTACTTCGAGAAAAGATTCCTCGAAAGAAAACACAGGTATAGCACGATACCTACTGCCGCCTGACCAGTCAGACATCCAAAGGCAGGGGAGTATCCAACGCCTGCAATACATCAAAGATCCCCTCCTGCCAGCCCGCTATCAGGCAGACATCGTCGCCCGGCCTTTCCAACGGCTTCCAACCATAACCGGCCAGGTCAAAACAATATAGTTTTGCCTGCGGAGCCACCTGGCGTCTGTATTCCCTCCACCAATCTCCCAGGTTCGTGCCGGCAGCCTGGTTAAAAGTCCTGTTATCCCAAAGACGGGTATCCGTAAAGATCAGAACCTTGTCAGCCACCTGCCTCTTACGCAACAGATCCTGCAGCACAAGATGAGCATTGATGGCATACCCGGCTTCCCCCTCCCTCAGACGCAGATCATTCGTCGCAGACAGGATGGGACGTCCCGGAAAGTCCATCGGCTTCCAGGTATTACCGACGATGCCGGTGATGACTTCTTCGCCCCGGTTTTTCCAGGACAAAGCCAGCAAAGGGGCTATGTCAAAGCGTAAGGAACCACCTGCACCATTAACCGGGCTTTTCATACTATCACTGACATCCATGGCAATGACCGAGACCGCATTTTTCCCAAAGTCCGATCTGCTCCAGCTGCTGTGCAGGGCGGCCTGCTCCAGCGCTTCGGTCAGCATGCCAGTACCGCCCAGGTCTTTCCGGCGCAGAGACCGGTAAGCTTCCAGCATTCTTAAAGGCGAATGACCGGCTCTTGTCACGGCAGCCGCATTACCCAGATATTCGGCAGCCAGCTTTAAGACCTTTCCGCTGACGCCAGTGCAAAGCATGGGCTGCAGGTTGTCCAGCAATGCCGTATACCCAATACGAAAAGAAGAGATGCCTTCCTTCCATTTATCCCGCAGAATGACCTGTCGTTGTTCCGGACTGTCATAGTGTTGCTGGTGAAGGACATGCCATTCCTGCTCCCAGGTCGGGCGCGTCAACACCTGGTCACGCAGGATCTTGGCAAACAACATCTTTTGATCCCTACCTGCCGCCCTGGGACGAAGAAATAACAGCGCGTCCTTTATACCCGCCTGCGTCTCCCTGCTACAACGGGTGAACTGGTACTCATCCAGCTGGTTCAACAGGGCGGAAAGACGCTTGTGTACAGCCCGGCCCGGCTTCCTGTTGCCCCCATTATGAAAACAGGCCAGCCAGACAGGTATATCCGCCACATGACGTACGATGCGACCAACCAGCTGACCAGTCGGCTCGTCATTGCCCCGCAAGGCAGCAAGCTCAGCCGTCAGCAAAAAAGCCGGCTGGCTCATGTTCTTCTGTTCCCGCAGGTAGATAGCCATCCTTGCTACAAATTCCGGATCGCTGTTCCGGATGCCTTCCCGGATAGAAAGCAATGGCTCGCCCTGTGGATCCAGCCTGGTATACAGCGATGCCGACAGCAAGGCCGCATACAGTTCCGACTGCACATCCGGTATCTCCGCCTGCACAAATTTGTAGAGGGTTCCGGCTGGTTTTCTTCCTTTCAGGCTAAAGTTAAATTTCATGACTACCTCCTTCTCCCTGCGGGAGCAATTGTTGATAATAAAAAAACCCGGTCTGCCATTGACCGGGTTCCTATAAAAAGTCTGCAATCGCAGCTATTATTCGGTATAACCCGGTGTTAGGCAATAGTTCGCCTTTTCGCGCTTCGAAGACGCAATGGCTACCAGAGTTGTATTTTGTTTTTTCGTGGTTCTCATACGAAAAAGCCCCGCGGTTGGCGGGGCTTTTATATGCTGGATCTTTTTTTAGATGTTAAGCAGCACTTCGCCCCGCAGATATACACACCTTAATCGGGTTATACCCGGAAATCAGTTGTGTATGTGTATATTGTCGTAGCATATAATTGTGCTTTGGAACTGTACAAAAGTAAAATTATTTTTTTCTAATCAACAAGTATTTGAAAAAAATATTGGTAAAATTTTTTTATCGTCAGGCGATCCCTGTTCCAACGGCAACTATGGGGACATTAATGGCGCCTATGCTCTGTTCGCAATCAGCTTTTGGATCTTATTATGCAGATCCTCCGGCCGGAAGGGCTTGGGCACCACTTCCATAAAACCTTTCTTCATAAGATCGATACGCATATCCTCGTACACGGCTGCAGTAAAAGCAATGGCCGGAATAGAGGGATGATGTTTCCGGATCTCCGCCAGCGCAGTGATACCGTCCATCTCCGGCATTTCCAGATCGATCAGCACGAGATCAAAATTACCCCGCCGGAATTTTTCAACCGCCTCGAGACCATTCACCGCCTCGTGTACTTCGATACCCCATTTTGTCAGGAATTTGCGGGCTACCGACATATTGACGAAATTGTCTTCTGCTATCAACACCTTCAATCGGTCGAAGACAGGCAGCTGTTTGACCTTTTCGTCGTTGATATAGAGCTTCGCATTCTCATTGATCTCCAGCTCCACCGTAAAATAAAAAGTGCTGCCCTTCCCTTCTTCGCTTTTCAACAGCAGCTCGCCGGAGAAGAGACTTACCAGCTTCTTGCTGATGGCAAGCCCCAGACCGGTCCCTCCATATTTCCGGGTAGTATCCGTATCCGCCTGCGTGAAACTATCAAAGACCTCCTGCTGTTTATGCGCCGGGATACCGATGCCCGTATCCTGGACCATGAACTGGATGACCGATTTCTTGCTGCTGGAAGAAATTTTTCTTGCCCCCAGCGTAATACCGCCCGTCTGAGTAAATTTGATCGCGTTGGACAGCAGGTTGCTGAGGATCTGGTTTAGCCGGGTCTCATCGGTCAGGAACTCCGCTTCGAGGTTTTCATCTACATCAACCAGGAACAACAGACCTCTCGTATGAGCCTGCACAGAGAACTGGGTCTCCAGCTTTCTCAGGAAAGACCGCATATTGACAGGCACATTCTCCAACTCGAACCTGCCCGACTCGATCTTATTAAAGTCCAGGATCTCATTGATCAGCATCATCATATGCTCGGATGAGAATTTGAGTATCTCCAGATGCGAGCGCTGCTCTTCCAGATACTGCTCCTGTAACAAAAGATTAGATGCGCCAATGATACCATTCAGCGGGGTCCGCAGCTCATGGCTCATGTTCGACAGGAACCTTGACTTCGCACGGGATGCCGTTTCCGCCTTCTGCTTGGCCTTCATCAATTCGAACTGGGTCATTTTTATCTCTGAGATATCCAAAATACTGATCTTCCAGAAATGACGGGAGTTCTCAAAGAAGGGGACAACATTCACAAAAGCAAAAACAGTATTATCCTTACGCGAGGTCAGCGACAGCTCTCCCTGCCAGCTGTTGACCCGCTCATCTTCCGGACTGCCTTTTATCCCCTTGAAAAGCTGAATATGCTCTTTGGTAAAAAGACTGTCCATCGGCGCACCGACAATTTGTTTCTTATCCTCGATCTCCAGCAGCTCCAGCGCCCGGTTGTTACAGTCCGTGATGACCAGACCTTCTGCATCCAGGATAAAGACCCCATCCAGCGAAGTGTTATATATCGTATCGCCAAATTGCTTCTCCTTGAGAATCGCTTCTTCATTATTCCGGTTGATACGCACGATGGCATAAGAGAAAAAAGTGGTCAGCAATAAAGACAATACCAGGTTGCTGTCATAAAGCCTTCCAAACATATTCACAATATGTACCTGGTAATAGTTTTCCTGCGGACAGGCATAAAAGGAGAACAGCAGCGAGATCATCGTGACCAGGTAGGCAAATCCCAGTTCCCGGAAATTCTTCCGGAAACTGATGATAAAGGTCATTATCAGGAAGTAAGGAAAATAGAACAGGTATTCGCCGGCTCTGAGCCCTTCCATATAGTTCATGATAACCAGGTAAAGGTTCAGATTCAGGATGGATACCACACGGGCAAGCGCATATTTTCGTCTTAAATTGAGATGATACGCTATGATAAAGATATAGGCGGCGCTAAGGTTGATCAGTGCGCTGATATAAAGGCCAAAACAGAAATAGGAAACAACACAGACAAAATGCGCTATAAGAATGAGGAGGATGAACTGGTTGAACCGTATCGTCTTTTTCCGCTTGGAATGAGTATAGTCCTCCCGAAGACCGGAATAGACGATATCCTCATAGAAAGATTTAAAAAGTACGAATGGGTTGCTCACAGGATGTGGAATAAGGGTTTTTGAGTATTCCTTTACGTGAACGTTCGAAGGCAATAAATTATTATGACGACCCGTTGTATATCCGACCCGGGATAAAGAACAGCCTATGTCTGATAAGACCTTTGTGTTTAGCGATGCTATCAATAGCCAATACATAATCGAATTATATGCAGGCGATTATGTCATGATTGAGGAGACATTTACCGATGTCTTGCTGGAGTATGACGGTTTTGTGCAAAAAATAAATACCTGTTTCCGTGATGACAATATAACCGCCCTGAAAAGCGCCGTCCATAAGATAAAACCCTTATTCGGCTTTGTCGGACTCACCGATCTTCAGACTTTATGTCTGCAATTCGAGAATTCCTGTCAGGGCGACAATTGCTCCGGTCTGACGGCCGATTATGCTATTTTGTTTGAGAAGCTGGTTCAGGCAAAGTCCGTCATACGGGACGAGCAGGCCCGTCTGGTAGCTTTTAATCAAAGCTAGCCTCTTCCACACTTTTTGATATCCCTTCCAATCCTTCCCGCAACTGATCTTTCGTAGGCCAGCCAAATCCGATCCTCATATAATGGCGTGGCATCTCAAACCAATGTCCGGGACCGACATATGTTCCATATTTCTCCAGCAATAGCTGGTAAAATTGATCTTTATCTACTTTCTCGGGATATCTCATCCGCGGGAAACAGACACAACCACCCCTGGGTTCCACCCATTCAAAATTCTTCTCGGATAAGATCCAGCTTTTCACGATCTGGAATTTTTCAAAAATATCGTTTTGTATACGCCCGAAATGCTTGTCCCTGTGCAGCAGATAGCGATAAGCCAGCTCCTCGTCCAGTACCGGACCACAGATATGGATCTGCTCCTTAGCGGCCAGGAAATTTTCCATCAGCAGCGGATCACGACAGATGATCCAGCCGGTTCTTAATCCCGGCAGCCCATATGTTTTGGAAAGAGAGCTGACACTGATGATATTGGGTGAGGATATGGCCGCCAGGGGCAGCTGTTCGCCAAATACCATATCTCTATAGGTCTCGTCGACCAGGAGACGGATACCCCTTTCTTCGGCAAGACGACCCAGCGCCCGGATCTCTTCGTCCGTCAGACAGACCCCCGTAGGATTATGTGGATGCGTCACCGAAATATATTTTGTCTTCGGGCTGATGGCTGCTTTTATTTTTTCGATATCAAGCGCAAACCCTTCTTCAAAGCTCAGATCGATATACTTTATGACAGCACCTATGGCCCGCGGCGTCTCGATATTGGTCGCGTAATTGGGCCGGACTACGATGAGCTCATCTTCCTTTTCCAGTAGGGTAGTGGCGATGATAAAAAGTGCCCCTGCCGCGCCGATCGTGAGCAGTACATCGTCTTTTTTCAGGGCAGTGCCCTGCACCAGTAATTCACGGAGCCCTTCGTGTCCCGCGTGAGACCCATAACACAGTAGCAGCTCACGCAGATCGGTGTCAAGCTGGATCTCCCTGAAAAACGCATCGGTATAAGAGCTTTCGGAAAGGTTGTTCCGGATGCTTTCATAACCGAGCTGCTCGGGAGATTCGACTTCTATGGGCATGCGGCGATAATACATGTTTAAGGAGTTTACAGGTGGCTATAGTGAGTTTTACAGGTTGCGAATAAGCAGGGCCGGGTTGCCGGCATAGATACCCGGCTGAAGAATATCTTTTGTAACCACGGCGCCGGCGCCTATGACAACCCCATCACAGATGCTGACAGGCAGAATGGTGGCATTGGAGCCGATGGATACATGATTGCCGATCTTCGTCTTCCCCCACAGTTCCTTATTTCCTCCTGCCGGTCCGCCGGAAGAAAAAAGATCATTCACAAACATCACGCCATGCCCGATAAAACAATGATCCCCAATTTCCACGCCTTCGCAGATAAAAGAATGAGACTGAACCCTGGAATGATCTCCGATCCGGCTATTCTTTTGGATCTCTACAAAAGGCCCAATAAAACAATGGCTGCCTATCCGGCAACCGTATAAATTAACTGGTTGTACGACAGTCGTTTGTTCCCCGAACTCGACGTCGTCTGTAATGCCGGATGATATGAAACGGGCGCTCATAGATATTTTACTGTAGAATAAATTTTATCGATGATCTCAACTGTCTTCAAACCCTCGTAACCGTTAGCATTGGAACCCCTGCCCGCGCTGCCGTCTCTGCCGGCGCCGACCTCTCTACCAGCACCGATGCCCGCCCTTGTTCCAGCTTCTCCTTCAGCGCTCCGTCCCTCCATCTCACTTGCTCCCGTCCCAGCTTCGCGCGCCCCCCCCTCAATTCTTTGGATCGCTTCGATCACATGCTCATAGACCTTGTCATGATTGGACATGGAGCCCTGGTACAAACCATAATTGTTGGGCGGGTTACCAGGAGGAAGATTTTCAATGGTATAATCCCGGATATCCTGGTATTCCAGTTCATTCAGATATTGCCCGCCAATCTTTACTGTTCCCTTTTCCCCAAAAAGAGCCAGCGACCCTTCCATATTCCTGTTGTGACTGTTCACCGTGTAATTTATCGTCCCGATGGCTCCATTATAAAATAACGCGCTGATCACACCGGTATCTTCGAACGCTATGTCTTTATGAGCAAAGTTGCCGGCATATCCCCGGACCTCTTTTATATCTCCGACCATCCAGTAAAGAAGATCGATGAAATGACTGAATTGAGTAAAAAGAGTTCCGCCATCCATGTCCCTGGTCCCCTTCCATGAGTTCTCATAATAAGCCGCATTCCTCTGCCAGAAGCAGCTGAGCTGGACACTAAAGATCCTCCCAAGCCGGCCTTCATCAATGAGTTTCTTAACCGCGGCTACCGGCGGGTTAAACCGGTTTTGCTTGACGATGAACAGCTGTTTACCTGCTTTTTCAGCAGCATTGATCATCCTGCTGCAGTCCGCCACGGTCAGCGCCATCGGCTTCTCACATAAAACGTGAAAACCACTTTCTAATGCTTTTATCGTATGTTCAGCATGGAGACCATTGGGGGTACACACGGCTACAATATCCGTTTCCCCCGACCCTTTCAGCAACCCTTCGACCGAAGTATAGGAGTCAGCGCCATACTTCCCGGCAAGCTCTTTCGATCTTTCTTCGATGATGTCACAGACTGAGATCAGCTTTCCCTGCTTATGAATATGTTCCGCGTGCCGTTGGGCAATACGGCCGCAACCAATAATACTGAATTTCATCATGCCGTATAAGGTATATGCTTGAATTGCGGCAAAAACATTCGTACAATTGCCGAACCAAAGCTATTAAATTTATACGTCATATTTAAAACAAGTTCATTTGCTGACCGGGCCTTCTGAATTGTGAGCAATCCAGTTCCCATCGTTCAGCATTGAGCCCGTATTTCTGTGTATAACGGGCATATTGCTGGGCTACCAGCTGGGCGATGTTTCCTTCCCCGCGCATACGCACTCCCCAGCGGCTGTCATTTACCTTCCCATTGTGACTGGCTTCGATAAGATGCCATACCTTGTCCGCCCTGTCAGGGAAAGTTTTATATAACCAGTCATGGAAGATCAGCTTGATAGCGCCATTGAGCCGGATAAAGGTATAAGCAGAAAAGGTTGCGCCATTTTCCGCCGCAGCCTTCATGATACGTTGCATCTCATGCTCGTTGAGACCGGGGATCATAGGGCCTAACATGACCCCCATACGTACCCCCGCTTCACTAAGCTCTTTGATGGTCCGCAGCCTTTGCTTCGCAGTGGTGGTCCTCGGCTCCATCAGCCTGCGCAGGTCCTCATCCAAAGAGGTAATAGACACCAGGACGGATACCAGCCTCTTTTTTGCCATTTCCGCCAGTAGATCCTTATCCCTGAGGATCCCCGCATTCTTCGTGATCATGCCAACCGGCTGGTTGAACTCCGCGCAAACCTCCAGCAGCTTACGGGTGATGCCGAATTTCTTTTCGGCAGGCTGATAACAATCCGTATTCCCGCTGAGCGAGATAGGAAGACATTCCCATTTGGGGTTCATCAGGAATTTACGCAGCAGATCAGGAGCATTCTTTTTTACGATGATCTTTCTTTCAAAGTCAAGGCCCGCACTGTATCCCCAGTATTCGTGGACATTCCGGGCATAACAATACGTACAGCCATGTTCACAGCCCTGGTAAGGGTTCATGCTGTACCACATCCCCACGTCGGGACTGTCGACCTTATTGACGATCGTCTTGGACTTGTCTTCGAGATATTGGGTTTCAACATTGGGTTCGATCCAGTCATCTATCCCTTCGATATGCTCTTTGACAACCTCGTTCTTCAGGAAACGATTCTTTGGATTGAACTGGGCGCCACGCCCTTTTAAATATTGATTGGGATCGACATCACTGCCTTCCTTATAACCCTCTGAAGACGACATCCCCATGAGCGCAGGATCACGCCCCTTATTTTGTTGTTGAGACATAATAGTTAAATTGAGAGATCAATAATGACTGCACGGCTTCGTAACAAACCCGTCACAGGGCCGCCCGCTTATCCAAACAAATCCCCCTGGCGGGTGCCAACCGGCAGGTTCTGAAAGACAAGACGCTCCGCGATCTGCCAGCCTCTGTCCCCCGCACGGCGCCGGAGCAGCAGCATTGCATCGGCAATAAACCTGCCGGTAAAACTTTTGTGACTGTATTCCAGCCAGCCTTTCTCGTACTGCCAGGGCAGCAGCTTGCGGGCAATGGGCAAATGCGGCTCGTCAATAAAATGCGGCTTGTGGTCCTTGTCCAGCTTCATCAGCCGCTGCACATCCTTTATCTCATTGACCAGACCCCGGATAGGCAGCTTGCTCGTTACATTGATAAAGATGGTATGGGAAGGAAAGCTGCCAAAGTCTTTTAACTCTACCTTGAAAGGACAAAAACCCATGGCAATCGCCCGCAGACGCTGAACGATCCGCTCCTCCATCAATTCCAGCTGTGTGAACCGCACCAGCGTCAGGTTTGGTTTGCCGCCAATAGCCGTTGGAGCCTGGTAAGCCTCATAGAATTCTTTTTTGACACGCTGGACCCGGTTGCATAACTCCTCCCGCGGATTAAGCACCAGGAGATATTCATTGGTCACAAGCTGTCGCTTATAGTTCTCATTAAGGACAGTAGCAACGGGTTTTATTGCTTGTTGCATGTTTTCGTTTTTAAAGAGTGACAATAACATCAGGCCAGGGGATTATCGGTGCCGCTTATCGGTCCCGGGTATTGGCGCCGCTTATCGGCGCCGGTTATCGGATTATTTATCAGATCAGGATATAGCCTGACTCGTATCGGGCAATAACCGGAAAATATTCACTGTCTTACAGGCATCAAAAGAATGCTCCCTTTTCAGCAGGACCATCTCCCTGACATGAAAGCTATCGTGGAAGTCCTTACGGGAATATTCAGGCATCGCCCTGTTGTAAATCTGCTCTGTCAAACCTCCCGCAATGCTCAGATATGGCCGGTTGATAAGATTCACAGGCGGACAGCCGGACGAACGGATAAAATCATCTATCGCCCTCAGCTGCTGCATCAGCTCGCGAAAAGGCTGCGGGTCCTGTACACGCAGATAGATGGTATGAGGCGGGAAGCCGCTGTAGTTGTTCAGCGTGATATCAAAGCTTTTATGCCGGTTGCAGATCCGCTGGATCCACCGGATAAGCGTATCTTCCATGGGCTCCCCAGCCTGGAAAGCAGCGACCGTGATATGTGGCTTGTTGCCCGCTGGTACAGGTCCTGAAGGCCTGCCGGTCATTGCCTGCAGGCCATAGTCCAGTGAGAATTGCTGCTGCTCGTCCAGGAGCCTGTCCTGCAGCTCCCCATAGGGATAGATCACAAGGAGATATTCGGCCCTGCGTGAATACGCCTGCGAACGCACAGACGCCTCCGCCCCTTTGATGGGCCCCCCGGCGCCGGCAATGCCGCTCATACCCATTCCAAAATTCGATTGATTTACTAACCCGGTTTTCATAAAATAATTTTTACCTGACCAATAATTTAGCATAAATTTACTAAATAAATTAGTATATAAAATATTTTTTTTAGGCCAGGGAGAAAAACACACTTTTATGGAACTCGAACAATTTTATGGGATCAACTATACCGGCACCCGACGGTTTAACCAATGGGAGGTGCCCACCGCCAACGCTACCGGCTTCGGAGCAGCGGCAGATGATTATATGGAAAGAGGCATCGACCTGAACGAACAGCTGATCCGTAATAAGCCCGCAACCTTTTTCATGCGGGTCAGCGGCGATGCCATGATCGGAGCCGGCATTTTTAGCGGAGATGTGGTGATCGTTGACCGTTCAGTCAAAGCAGTAAGCGGGAAGGTCGTCATCGCATCACTCAACGGGGAGATGCTGATCCGCCGCCTCGAAAAGACGTTTAATAAGATCCGTCTCATTCCGGAGACGTCCAGGCTTTCGCCCATCGACGTAGATCTCTCCGGCTCGGAATTTTCTATCTGGGGCGTAGTGACATATGTGATCCATAGTTTATAGACCATTAAAAAAGACATCAACTCGTAATGACACGAGGCGCAGCCGACTGCATTACTCCATTAAAAGACATCAACTCGTAATGACACGAGGCGCAGCCGACTGCATTACTCCATTAAAAGACATCAACTCGTAATGACACGAGGCGCAGCCGACTGCATTACTCCATT